>Ga0268299_1000013_pt1 | contig 734564 bp, 670 predicted proteins | sample NOBtaG_FD_193484 | JGI IMG/M metagenome (GOLD analysis project Ga0268299, IMG submission 193484) | Activated sludge microbial communities from bioreactor in Nijmegen, Gelderland, Netherland - NOB reactor | ecosystem: Engineered > Bioreactor > Aerobic > Activated sludge | place: Netherlands... | reverse complement strand
TCGTGCGCGATCTACGAGCAGCTGCTCACCGCATCATCGAAGGGGGCCTTCTTCGGTCGCTTCATCAGAAACTGCTTCTCGTACCGCCGAGTCGCCCGATTCCGCGAACTAAGTGACCAGCATTGGCCCTAAGGCGGGTGCTGCCCGAGCCGGAAGCCGGCCTCTCGGTGATGCCGTGCGCCCACGAGGTGTACCGTGACGTCGCCGAGCAGGAAGAGGACGACGAAGTCCCCGCGCACCAGGGTTCGGGCCTCGCGCGCGGCCAGCCTCCGCATGATGCGCTCGAAGAGCAGCCGGCCCTCCTCATCGAGGATCTGATCGTGGAAGAGCTGCCCCACCCGCGGGACGCGTTCGAGCATGGGGATGACGCCCTCGATGACGTCGTTCGCGAGCTCATCGATCCGGTGAGCCGCGCCGACGCGGGTCAGGAACGCCGCGATGCGCTCGAGATCCAGCTCGAAGCTGTGAGTGATGACGACCTTCGTCTTGCTTCGACGGGTCACCGCTTTGCTCGACGAGCCTTGAAGCGCTTCATGGCCGTGCGCGCGTCGGTCACTCGGCCGGCGTCGATGTCGCCAAGCCCGCGCTCGAGAGACTGCAGCAGCTCGAGCTGTCCGTCGCGCGCTGCGAGCCGATGGTAGTAGTCGAGCCGGTCGGCATCGATCAGGGCCACGTAGCCTTCGCCATTCTTGGTGATGACCTTCTCGGCGCCGGCGCGCACCTCTTCCGCGAGCTTCGAGAGATGGGTGCGAGCGTGGCTGAGGGAGACGATGTCGCGCGTGGTGAGGGCCATGATGCGTACACTTTAACGTACAGAATTACGTACGCCAATGCGCCCGAGCTGTGCAGCCAGCGGCCGACGTCTCGAACACTGGAGTCGCTACGGTGGAGGCGGTGAACGCACGATCCACCATGAACGGAATCCGCGCGACCGCCCCCCCGATTCCACGGTCCCTGACCGCCTACTGATAGGCGAGCCGGCCGATGCGACCGTTCGTACCGAACGTCACGTAGATCTCACCGTCGGTACCCGTGATGAACGAGGAGATCGTGCTCACGGTTCCGCCGCCCATCACCGGCAACGTGCTGTACGGGAGGTTGATCGGGCCGTAGTTGGTCCCGTTGCAGCGTCGCATCGCACCGACGTCGGTATCGAAGAAGTCAGTGAAGAAGTAGACGCCGTGGAGGGCCGGCATTGCGTTGCCGCGGTACACCACGCCGCCGATGACGGATTGATACCCGGAGAACGGCCCTCCAGCACCGCGCGGAATCGGGAATACCGGCGGCGTGTGCGCCGACGGCCCCTGGAGAGTGAGGGTTGCCGAGCAGGCATTCGGCCCTCGAGTGCCTTCGAAGGCCGGCCAGCCGAAGTTCAAGCCGGACGCTGGATACGCAGCCAACGAGATCTCTTCCTGCGCATTGTTCGGGCCCTGGCCGACGTCGCCGATCCAGAGATCGAAGGTCACGGGATCAAAGCCATAGCGGAACGGGTTGCGGAGGCCGTAGTGATAGACGCGGGCATCACCCATCGCAAACGGTGCGTTGGGAGCGCCTACCGCCGGCTCGACGTCCACGTCGAGGCGGAGGATCTTCCCGAAGAGGCTGCTGACCAGCTGTGGCGCGTTGCCCTGGTCGGAGCTGCAACCGCCACCGCCGTCGCCCGTCGCGACGTAGAGGTAGCCGTCCGGCCCGAAGAGAATGGTGCCGCCATTGTGATTGCTCGCCGAGGCCGGCAGCGTCACGACGTTGCGCACCTTTTGCGGCAGCGCGACGTCAGGGTTGGTGGGGTCGCGGCGCCACTCGACTACGGCATCGGCCTGGTCCGGAGAATAGAGGTTGTTGCTGGCCGTGCTCGACGGCGTCGCGAACGTGAAGAAGCGTCCGTTCTGCGCGTAGTTGGGGTGGAACGCCAAACCGAGCAAGCCGCGCTCATCACCGACCGCGATGTTGATCGTGCCCATCATCGCGCGGATGTCGAGGAACGGAGCCGTGAGCGCCGTGCCGTTGCGGATGAGGCGAATCACTCCGCGCTGCTCGACCAGGTACCAGTCGGTCGTCACGCCGGGAGGCTGAGCGGCCCACGTCGAGAACTGGCCAGTGGGCGTGCCGTTGACGGGAATGATCTGCAGCGCAGGCAGCGTCATGCCACCATCCGCGTTGACCCCGGTCACGCACGGGCCGGCGTCACCCGGCATCGCAGTGTGGCTCGCAGGCGTCCCCGGAATGAACTGCAGGCCACCGTCGGGCAAGAAGCCGGCATCCGTCGACGCCATGCCGCCCGCAGTCGCGCCACCCGCGGTCGCGCCGCCCGCCGTCGCCGCGCCGCCCGCCGTCGCTGCGCCACCTGCGGTCGCCGTCCCGCCTGCCGTCGCCGCACCGCCCGCGGTCGCGCTCCCGCCGCCCGTCCCGCTGCTGCCCGCGGTCCCCGTGCCGCCGGCTTCTCCGCCGCCGCCCGTGCCGCCGTTCGGACCACCACTGCAGGCGCACAGCATCACCACCACCGCGAGAGTCAGTGAGCGCATCCCGCCGAACTACCCGACTTTGAGATATGCGTACAGCGAATGCGCCCCTTTCACGCGCTCCTCCTGATCACCACCGCGTGCGGCGGGCCCTCGGTCACCCTCGCGATGGTGCAGCAGAACAACTCCGGGCAAGACGGCCTCGCGACGCTCGCCGAGACCGGCGGCGGCCTCGAGATCGAGGTCCGCATCAAGCGCTCCAACATCGCCGGCTCCCAGACCAGCCACGTGCACCTCGGCCGCTGCGACAACGTCGGCGCCATCACCGCCGGCCTCAAGATGATGGGCCCGCTCGAGATCTCGAACAAGGCCGACGACCCCACCTTCGAGAACGACGACATCGTCTTCAAGACGAAGCTGCAGGAGACCCTCGCCTCCCTGCGCGACGGCAACCACGTCATCAACGTGCACGACGCCCGCGAGAACTCCCTCTACGTCAGCTGCGGAGAGATCGACTGATGGAATACAAGAACGCCCTCGTCACCGGAGCCTCCAGCGGCATCGGCCGCGGCCTCGCCGCCTGGCTCGCGAAGAAGAACATCAGGGTCTACGCCGCCGCCCGCCGCCTCGAGAACCTCGAGGCCCTCAAGAAGGAAGCCGGCGACAACGTCGTCCCCCTCAAGCTCGACTGCTCCAAGGGCGAGGCCACCGAAGCCGCCGTCCGCGAGCTCGACAAGACCAGCGGCGGCCTCGACCTCGTCGTCGCCAACGCCGGCGTCGGCGAAGACAGCTCTCCGAAGCGCATGCAGTGGCCCAAGGTCGAGAACATGCTCCAGGTCAACGTCATCGGCGCCACCGCCACCGTCTGCGGCGTGCTGCCCGGCATGGTCGAGCGTGGCAGAGGCCACATCGTCGGCATCAGCTCGATCGCCGCGTACGGCGGGCTGCGGCGCTTGAGCGCCTACGCCGCCACCAAGGCGTACCTGATGAGCTACCTGCAGGGCCTGCGCATGGATCTGCAGGGCACCGGCGTCACCGTCTCCACCATTCACCCCGGCTACGTGAAGAGCGAGATGACGGCCGACTTCAAGAAGCCGCCTCCGTTTCTGCTCGAGACCGACGACGCCGTCGAGCGCATCGGCAACGCGATCATGCGCGGCGACGAGAGCTACACGTTCCCCTGGCAGATGGGCCTCGGCATGCGCACGCTCGCCGTACTCCCCCGCCCACTCTACGAAGCCGCCATGCGGAAGATGCGGTAAGGTTTCGCCGCGCCCATGCCGGATGAAGTGGACAAAGGCGAGCCGAAGCCCGACGGCGACCAGGAACGTCACGTCGAGACCATCATCAAGCCCGCCGACGACGACGAGATCCGCAACCCCGACTCTCTCGCGTTCACCGGCGGCGAGCGCAAGTCGCCAGTGCTCAACGCGCTGAACCCGTCGTCGGTCTCGCTCGGCAACAACGCCGTCAAAGACCCCGTCATCGGCAGCACCGTCAACGGCTACGTCGTGCGCGGCAAGCTCGGCGCCGGCGGCATGGGCATCGTCTACGCCGGCGATCACCCCGTCATCGGCAAGCGCGCCGCCATCAAGGTGCTGCGCCCCGAGATCGCCGAGAACGAGGAGCAGGTGAAGCGCCTCGTCTCCGAGGCCCGCGCCGTCAACGCGGTCGGCCACCGCGGCATCATCGACGTCTTCGGCTACGACACGCTGCCCGACGGCCGGCAGTGCATCGTCATGGAGTACCTCGACGGCGAGCCCCTCGCCGACATGCTCGCGCGCAACAAGAAGGAAAAGCGCGTGATGCCGATTCCGCAGGTCATGGTCGTGCTCGAAGAGATGCTGTCGGCGCTCGGCGCCGCGCACTCGGCCGGCGTCATCCACCGCGACCTCAAGCCGTCGAACATCTTCCTCTGCAAGCAGCGCGACGGCATGAGCTACGTGAAGCTGCTCGACTTCGGCATCGCGAAGCTCGGAGTGCTCGGCGCCACGCCGCAGACCCGCGCCTCGATGCTGGTCGGCACTCCGTCGTACATGGCGCCCGAGCAGGCGCGCGGCGGGCCGGTCAGCCCCGCGATGGATCTGTACGCCGTCGGCATCATCGCGTTCGAGATGCTCACCGGCGAGCTGCCGTTCACCGGCGAGTCGGTCGTCGAGGTGCTGATGAAGCACGCCGAAGAACCGCCGCCGAAGCCCTCGTCGATCTTGATGAGCATCCCCGACGATCTCGACGAGCTCGTCACGAAGCTCCTCGCGAAGGAGCCGAAAGACCGCTACCAGAGCGCCGACGAGGTGCGCGAGTTCGTGACGCGCATCCGCAAGAGCCTCTCGGAGTCGACCGCGCGCTCCATCGGCCTGTCGATCGGCCGCAGCATTCCGCAGTCGGGAAATCACGTCGCGGTGCCTCCGTCGGGCGTGCCGCTGGAGCGGATGCCGCAGGCGACCCCGGGAACCTCGCCCGGGCAGAAGGGCCCGATTCCGCAGCAGAGCTCGCAGCAGAACGTCGAGACGCGCATCTCGGCGCCGGCCGCCCCGCAGCAGACCACGACCTCCGAGGTGGTGAAGCCCGACGCGAAGAGGCTGCCGCCCGAGATGGTCGCGCAGACGATGGCCGTGCCGCAGAGCGTACGGGCCACCGAGCCGGGTCACCCGGCGCAGCGCTCGTCCCGCGGCTTGATCCTCGGCGTCATCGGCCTGCTCCTCGGGCTCGCGGCGCTGGCGATCGCGTACGCGAACCGGCCCCAGCCGGTGCAGCAGATCGTCGAGCCGACGCCTGCTCCTCCTCCGCAGCCCGAGCCCGTGAAGCCTCCGGAGCCGGTGAAGGCTCCCGAGCCCGAGCCTGTGAAGACCGTCGAGCCGGAGCCTGCGCCCGCGCCCGAGCCGGTGAAGCCCCCCGAGCCGGAGCCGGTCAAGCCGCCGGAGGTCGTGAAGCCGCCGGAGCCTCAACCGCACCCGAAGCCGGCGCCTCCGCCGGTCGCGGCGCCGAAGCCGAAGGGCGACAAGCTGCTCTCGCGCTTCATCGCGCTCGACAAGCAGAGCGCCGCGAAGCCCGACGTGCTGTCGACGGTCGACAAGAAGATCCTCGGCAAGTACCTCGAGGCGCTGAAGGCGGGCACCGTGAAGCCGGAGCAGCGCGACCAGGCCGAAGGGTTCGCGAACAAGATCGAGGCTGAGCTGAAGGGCCAGTAGCGGTACAGTCCACCGCCATGCTCGCCCTGACGCTCGCCGTCTCGTTGCAGCTCGGCGCCGCCGAGATCCGCCCGGAGGCCTGGGTCGTCGTCTCGAGGCGCTCCGGGGTCGCGAAGCCGCAGGCCATCGAGCTGTCGCGCGTGCTGGCGCAGGCGCTCGCCGAGCGCGGCGTACCCACGCCGACCCCCGTGGAAGACGCGACCTCGTGCAACGCGAAGGTGCCGTGCCTCGTCGACCTCGCGCAGAAGAAGGGCGTCGCGGTGCTGATCGCCGTCGAGGCCGGCAGCGCGCTCGACGACGTCGTGCTGCACGTCGAGGCACTCAGCGTCGAGGAGTTCGGCAAGAAGCTCTCGACGTTCGACTTCACCGGCCCCGCCGCCGACTTCCAGAAGGACCTGAAGCAGAAGGTCGAGGAGTTCTTCGCGCCCTCGGTGCGCAACGTGCTCGGGCTCGGCGCTCCGGTCGCGAAGGTCGAGCCGGCGCCGAAGCCCGAAGAGAAGAAGCCCGAAGAGGCGAAGCCCGCGGTCGAACCGGCGCCGGAGCCGCAGCCCGAGAAGAAGCCCGAGCCTGCGCCGGCGGTCGTGACGAAGCCGGCGGAGACCGAGAGGGGCATGTCGCCGGGCCGCATCGCGGGCATCGCGGGCATGGCGGGCGGAGCCATACTCCTCGGCGTCGCCGCCGGCTTCGGCGTGAACACGATGGGCCTCGAGAGCCAGCGCAAGGCGCTGTGCATGCCGGGCACGCAGTGCAACGACCCTGCGGCGTTCGATCTCTACAGCCGCGCCGGCAGCTCGCAGAACATCGGCGTCGCGCTCGCGGTGACCGGCGGCATTCTCGCGGCGGCCGGCGCGGCGCTGTTCGTGATGGACCTCGGCGGCGGCAGCTCGGCGACGGTGACTCCGGCGGCGTCGACCGACGGCATGTCGCTCGCGCTCACGGGGACGTTCTGACGGGTTCCTGACAGGCGAGCCCGCGTGGCTGCGCAGGCATCTGACATGTTATGAGCATGTTATGAACTTCAGCATCCACCTCGACGACCGCCTCGCCGCCGCGCTGAAGCGCCAGGCGGCGCGCACCGGGCGGACGCGGAACGCGCTGGTCACCGAGGCGGTTCGGCAGTGGCTCGAGCGTGCGCAGCGCTCCGAGTGGCCGGCGGAGCTCACGGACTTCGAGCCGTTCGAAGATCTCGAGCCGTTCGAGAGCCACCGCTCGACCCGATCGACGCGCTCACGGTTCCCGTGACCTACCTGCTCGATACGTCGTCGGTGAGCGACTACTTCAAGCGCGTCGGTGCGACGTACGAGCGGTTTCAGGCGCACCCGCCGCACGCGCTCCGCATCTCGACCATCACCGAGCACGAGATGCGCTTCGGGCTCGCCCTGAAGCCCGGCGCCACGCGGCTGGCTGCGCTCGTCCGCAGCTTTCTTCAGGTCGTCGAGGTCCTGCCGTTCGACCGCGGCGACGCGGCGGCCTCAGCCGAGGTGCAAGCGGCCCTCACGAGAGCGGGCACGTCGATCGGAGATCTCGACATCCTGATCGCGGGCGTCGCTCTGGCGAGAGACCACGTCCTCGTGACGTCGAACGTGAAGCACTTCTCGAAGGTGCCGGGGCTCGCCCTCGAAAACTGGCGGCTCGCCTGACGCGGCGCGACCCTCACAGCGCCGCGACGTCCCTCGACGTCAGCCTCACGAACCGCCCGAGCAGCGCGAGCGCCACCGCGACGAGCCCGGCGCACAGACCCCACCACAGACCGATCACTCCCAAGGCCAGCTTGATGCCGAGCAGCATCGAGATGGGGAGCCCGACGCCGTAGTGGCCCGCGAGGTTCGCCCAGAACGCGAAGCGCGTGTCCCCTGCCCCGCGCAGCGCCCCGGCCGCCACCGCCTGGATGCCGTCGAAGACCTGGAACACGGCCGTCACCGCGAACAGCGCGACGACGACGCGGAGCACGTCGGGCCGGTCGGTCATCACCTCGGCCGGAAGCAGCGGGAACGAGTAGAAGAACAGCGCCGAGGTCGACATCACCAGCATGCCGAGCGCGGTGGCGGTGAGGCCCGAGCGCCGCGCCGCCGGAGTGTCCTTCGCTCCGATCGCCCAGCCGACGCGCACCGCGGCCGCCGCTCCGATGCCGACGGCGAAGCAGAACGTGAAGCTCGCCCACGTGATGGCGATCTGGTGCGCGGCGATGCTGGCCTCGTTCAGCGTACCGGCGATGACGCCTGCGGCCGAGAACACGCCGACCTCGGCGAACATCTGCAGGCCGATCGGCAGCCCGACGCGCAGCGTCTTCTTCACGGCCTCGTCGTCGTAGTCGCGGCGCGTGCCTTGCGGAGCCGGGCCGAACGTGGCGACGACGATCGCGAGCTGCACGGCGGCGCTGATGACCGTCGCGACCGCGGCGCCGGCGACTCCGAGGCCGAGCGTCAGCACGAACCACCAGCACAGCGCGAAGTTGACGACGTTCGCGACGACGGTCGCGAAGAAGAGCACGCGCGTCTGGCCGACGCCCTGCAGCCAGGCCCGGCTGACGATGAACAGCAGCAAGAGCGGCAGGTGCGGGAGCCGCCAGACGGCGTAGAGCCAGGTCTGGTGCGAGAGGCCCGCCTCGACGCCGAAGCCGGGCAGCAGGAGCGGCACCAGCGCGATCGGCACGCTCAGCGCGGCGCTCACGAGCAGCGCGAGCCACACGCCCTGCCAGAACAGGCTGCGGGCGCGCGCGGGCTGGCCGGCGCCGATCGCCTGCGAGATGAGCGGGTCGAGCGCGAGCATGATGCCCATGCCGAGGCACGCGAAGCCCATGAAGACCGCGTTGCCGAGACCGACCGCGCCTTGAGCCTGCGCGCCGACGCGGCCGACGATCGCGGTGTCGACGACGCCGAACAGCGCCTGGCCGGCCTGGGCGAGCGCGAGCGGCCAGCCGAGCTTGACGAGCTCCTTGGCCTCGTCGCCGAAGGTGTTGGTGCGCGGCTGCGGCTCGACGGTCGGGGCTGCGGCTGCGGCTTCCATGGAGGCGCCTGACGCTTACAGGCTCCGCCGCCGGACGGAAAGCTGCGTGACGGCGCCGCCGCGGGCGCCCTACGCTCAGCGCCATGTGCGCCACCTCGCTGCCTGCCGCGCTCGCTGCCCTGCTGGTCGTCGCCGCCAGCCCGCCGGCCGCTCCCCCCGAGCCGAAGGAGCTCGCGGCGATCCGCGACCGCTACCAGGCGGCGACGGCCGTGCTCGCCGAGGGCTCCACCCACAAGATCGAGATCAACCCTCCCAGCTCGGAGCGCGCGACACGCGCCTTGAAGCTGGTCGGTGACGACCACCTCGACGGTGAAGGCGACGGCCGGCGCCTGGTGCTCGTCCGCTCCGAGGATAGGTGGTCGAACCTCGGCGTGCACACGCGCGAGTTCCTCTACGACGAGGGCGGTGAGCTGGTCTTCTACTACCTCTCGGGCAACATGGGCGGCGGCGAGTGGAAGCAGCTGCGGCTCTACTTCGCCAAGGGCGCGCTGATCTGGGTCGTCGACGGGAAGAAGGCCCAGCCGCCGGGCGCCGCGCACAAGCCGCAGGCAGAGGCTGCACAGAAAGAGGCGAAGCGGCTGCAGGCGGCCTGGCGAGAGCTCACCGGGAGCTGACGCCGCTCACTTCTGGAACATGTAGTCCCCGGTGCCGACCGAGCCCTTCTCGAGCGCCTTCTCTTTCGGCTCGGTGTCGCGCTTGAACCACATCTCTTTGACGTTCTTGCCGGCGACCGCGACGTGGCCGGTCTTCTCGTCGATGCGCAGGCGCACGAGGTCGAGGCCCGCGGGCGGGCTGAACTCGGGCTGCGCGCGGCCGTCGAGCGCGCCCTTCATGTACGAGAGCCAGATGGGCAGCGCCGCCTTGCCGCCGGTCTCGGCGCGGTTGAGCGGGTGCTGGTTCAAGTCGTAGCCGACCCACGCCGTGGTCACGAGGTCCTTGGTGAAGCCGGTGAACCACGCGTCGAACGAGTCGTTCGTGGTGCCGGTCTTGCCGGCGGCGGGCTTGCCGAGGCGGCCGGCGGCGGCGCCGGTGCCCTCTCTCACGACGCCGCGCATGAGGTCGGTCACGATGTACGCGGTCTCTTTCTCCATCACCTGCTCGCCGGGCTCGTAGAGGCGCGCGTAGCCGCCGGCGACGCGGTCGGTGAGCGAGGCCCACGGGTCGTCGAACGCGGTGTGATCTTCGATCACGCGGCCGTAGCGATCGGCGACCTTGCGAATGAAGTACGTCGGCTTCTTCTCGCCGAGCCGGTTGAACGTCGCGTACACCTGCGCGAGCTCGTACGGGTAGACGCACGAAGAACCGAGCGCCGTCGAGAAGTCGGGGTTCAGCGGCGTCGAGATGCCGAGGTTCTTCACGTACTCGCCCATCAGCTTGATGCCGAGCGGCTCGTTCTTCTTGCCGAGGAAGCGGGTGAGCTCGATGTACGTCTTCACCGCGGGGATGTTCATCGAGTTCACGAGCGCGGTGCGCAGGAGCACGTCGCCGACGTAGCCCTCGGTGTAGTTCTCGGGCTTCCACCGGTTCTGGTTCTCGGGGTCGTCGTAGACGATGGGGGCGTCGACGAGCACGGTCGCCTCCGTCCAGTTCATCTTCTCGATCGCCGCCGAGTACACGATCGGCTTGAAGCCCGAGCCCGGCTGCCGGCACGCCTGGAACGCGCGGTTGAACTCGTTGGCGTCGAAGTCGTAGCCGCCGACCATCGCGACCAGGTACTGGCGGTGCGGGTCGATGCTCACCAGCGCGCTCTGCAGCTCGGGGTCCTGCTCGAGGCGCACGAGCGTCACGCCCTCGGGCACCTCTTTCTCGAGGGCCGGGCTGTACTGCTCCTTGTCGTCCCACAGGCCCCTCGCGTCGGCGACGACGCGCACGGGGATGACGTCGCCGACGCTCAGTGCAGGCGTCAGCTTGTTCACCATGGCGCTCGAGTTGTACCACTTCTCGGAGTTCACCCCGAGGCGCGCCCAGCGCGCTCCGAGCGCGGGCAGCTTCGCGACCTGCCCGCCGACGTTCACGTCGGCCACGAGCCCGTCGCGATCGATCGCGGTGACGAGGCCCACGTAGAACATGCCCGGCGTCAGCTTCTCTTCGCCCATCGCGGTCTTGCCCTTCGCGATGAAGGCGTCGCGCTCCTTCTGCGTGGCGAGCTTCAGCAGCGGGCCGCGGTAGCCCTGCCGCTTGTCGACCGCGAGCAGGCCCGCGAGCACGCTCTCTTGGGCGGCGCGCTGCTTCTCGCTGTCCATCGTCGCGAAGATCTGCAGCCCCTCTTCGAGCGCCGCGATGTTGCCGTAGCGGTCGACGATGCTCTTGCGGATCTCTTCGGTGAAGTACGGCGAGAGCTCGTGGAAGACGTCTTCGACGGGGTAGACCTTGATCTCTTCGTTGTCGGCCTGGTCGTGCTCGGCCCTGCTGATCATGCCCTTCTCGAGCATCTGCCCGAGCACGTAGTGGCGGCGCTTCTTCGCCTTCTCGGCGGCGGTGAACGGCGAGAAGCTCGACGGCGCCTGCGGGAGGCCCGCGATGAGCGACATCTCGCCCAAGCTCAGGTCCTTCACGTCTTTGCGGAAGTAGTTCTCGGCCGCCGACTGAACGCCGTAGGCGTGATGACCGAGGTACACGTTGTTCAGGTAGAGGTAGAGGATCTCTTCCTTCGTCAGCGCGGCCTCGAGCCGGCGCGCGAGAATGGCCTCGCGGATCTTGCGCTTCGGGCTCTTCTCGGTCGCCTTCTTGAAGGCCTCCTTCGCGGCGGCCTCGCTCTCGCGCGTCAGCTTGCCGGCGAGGCCGCGGGCCTCGAGCACCTTGCGGCGGCTGTCGCTGACGAGAATCGCCTTCGCGGTCTGCTGGGTGAGCGTCGAGCCGCCCTGCACGCTGCCCTTGCCGGTGACCTTCTTGATGATGGTCTTCGTCACGGCGCGCACGGTGCCGAGGAGGTCGACTCCGCCGTGATCGAAGAAGCTCGCGTCTTCGGCGGCGATGAACGCCTGCACGAGCCGCTTGGGGATTCGCTCGTACGGCACCACCTTGCGGCGCTCGTTGTAGAGCTCGCCCGAGAGCACGGCGTCCTGGCTCCAGATCTCGGTCAGCACCGGCGGGTGGTACATGTCGACCTGCGGAATCGCCGGCAGGTCGGAGCCGAACTTGAGCCACGCGCCGAGCACCGCGACACCGCCGAGTGACACCGCCGCGACCAGCGAGAACCCGAGGCCCTTCAGCAGCCGCTTCCACAGTTTCGGCTCGGGAACGTCGACGAGGACGAGCTTCTTCTTGTCGGGGGGAGCGGTCATGTCGTGACTCCTGCAGCTCGCAGAACGTCGGAGAGCTCGGCGGGAAGCTTCGACTCCATCACCATGCGGCGGCCGTCTTCAGGGTGGGGAAATTCGAGATACGCGGCGTGGAGGAAAAGTCTGTCGAGCTTCCACTGGGCCTTCGCATCTCGATTGAACGCAAAATCACCGTGCTTCTTGTCTCCCGCGAGGGGGTGCCCGACGGCGGCGAAGTGTCTCCGAATCTGGTGCGTTCGGCCAGTCTCAATCAGGCATTCCACATAAGCGGCGGCCCCCCCTTGCGCCAGCAGGCGCCACCGTGTCACCGCCGGCTGCATGTTGACGCCCCGGCGGGCCTTCGAGAGCGCGGTCTGTTGGTGCTCTGCGAGGGGCAGGTCGATGACGCCGGAGGGCTCGCGCATGCGGCCCTTCACGAGGGCGACGTACTTCTTCTTCGCGCGGTGGTGCGTGAAGACCTCGGTGAAGTGCACCATCGCGGGCCGGCGCTTGGCGACGACGAGCAGGCCCGACGTCTCGCGGTCGAGGCGGTGCGCGGGGCTCGCGCCGAAGTCGTTGCGCACGGCCTTGGGGCCCAGGTACGCGCGCACGAGATCGACGACGGTGCCGGAGTGAATGCCGCTGCCCGGGTGAACCGCGACGCCGCTCGGTTTGTCGATGACCATCATCCAGTCGTCTTCGTGAAGGACCTTGAGCTGCGTGAGATCGAGCGGGGGCTGTGTCCGCTCGGCCTCGGGAACGTGGGCGGTGAGCTGCTTCTCGTCACCGCGGACGGTGATGACGTCGTCGGGTTGCAGGAGCTGTTCCGGCTGCGCTCTGCGGCCGTTCACCCGCACCTTCTTGGTGCGAATCATCTTGAACAGGTGCGAGACGGGGACGCTCGAGAGCTTCTTCTTGAGGAACTTGTCGAGGCGGACGTTGGCGAAGTCCGGTCCGGCCTTGAATTCGAGCAAAGAGAAACCGCCTCCGGGCGGGGTGCGGGGACGGCCCCGCATGAACTTGTGGAACCAACATGACGCGTGGCGTAGAAGCAAGCGCGCCAATGCCGAAGCCAGTCATCGAAACTCTCCTCAAGCACGGCTCCAAAGAGTGGAACAACCTCCGCAAGGACGGGAAGGTCCCGCTCGACCACACCGGGGCCACCTTCGCGCAGCTCTTCTCGGCGAACGCCGATTTCTCGGGCCTGATCCTCATCGGCTCCGAGTGGGAAAAGTGCGATCTCTCGAAGATCAACTTCCGTGAGACCGACCTCTCGAACGCCTACTTCCACGGAGGCCGCCTGCAAGACTGCGACTTCCGCGGGGCGAACCTCGAGGGCGCGACGTTCGAGAAGCTGAAGCTGCTGCGCTGCGACTTCACCGGCTGCTCGGGCCTCGACCAGCTCGAGCTCGAAGACGTCGACATGGACCGCGTGGTCGGCCTCAACGGTGAAGAGGCGCCTCCGCCTCCGCCTCCGCCCGCGGTCGGCATCACGTCGTTCACGCGCGAGCAGCGCACCGCCGCGCTGGCGGCGCAGTCTCCGCCCGAGAGCGACCTGCCGCCGTTCCGCCCCCACGATCCGCCGGGCACCCTGCTGTTCCGCGGCCTCAAGAACGTGGGCAACCCGCCGCTGTGGGTGCTCGACGTACCGGGCCTGCGTCCTCCCCTGCCCACGCGCATGATGCCGGGCACCAGCTTCGAGGCGCTGTACCGCGAGGCCGTGAAGACCCGCATGGAGAACCGCCGCCCCGTCGGCGACAACCAGGCGATCGAGAAGGCGAAGGGCGTCATCGCGTCGGGCGGCAACGACGTCGCGGTCGCGGTGATGTACCTGCGCGAGGTCGGCGTCGAGCCGACGCCCAGCGAGGCCGCCGTCGAGGCGCTCACCGCGGCGCTGCTCAACGAGGTCGAGGTCGAAGATCTGACCGCCACCGTCGACCCGCGCATCACCGGCGCGCTGCTCGAGCTGAAGGCGTACGGCGAGCCGCTGGAGCACATCGGCGAGCTGCGGCAGCGCCTCGCGGCCTGCCAGCTGTTCATGTCGCTGCTCGAGGCCGGCTTCAACCCCGAGAACAACTGGGAAGAGGCGCTCGACTCGCAGGAGTCCGCGCTCGACCTCGCTCACCAGGCGACGGCCGGAAACCGCGAGCTGTTGAAGGAAGCGTTCAACACGTTCTCGAACCTGCCCGAAGAGGTGCGGCTCAAGCGGCTCGCGTACCTGGCCGAGGCGACCGCGCACGTCGAGGCGATGGTCGGCGGCGGCGCCGCGGTCGCGTGACGCGGCTCGCGCTCATCACGGTGCTCGCGGCCGGCTGCGCCGGCGGCGCCGGCACGATCACCAGGCTGCCGTAGCGAGCCTGTCCATGTCGCAGGCGTTCGGGTCGCCGGACTCGAGGCCGCGCTCGAACGCCGCGCTGCGCTGCGCCGACGAGCCGTGCGTCCACTTCTCGGGCTGCACGGTGCCGGTCTGCATCTTCTGCAACCGGTCGTCGCCGATCGCGGCGGTCGCGGTCATCGCCTCTTCGACGTCGCCGGCCTCGAGCAGCTTGCGAGCCTGCGTGCTGTGCGCCCAGACGCCCGCGTAGCAGTCGGCCTGCAGCTCGGTCGCGATGCTGGAGCCGCGCTTGCGCCCGCCCAGCTGGTGCTGCACGTGGTGGCCGATCTCGTGCGCGATGACGTACGCCTGCGCGAAGTCGCCGCCGGCGCGGAGCTTCGACTCGAGCGTCCGGAAGAACGAGAGGTCGATGTACACGTTCTGATCCTGCGGGCAGTAGAACGGGCCGGCCGCACGGTCGCCGTAGCCGCAGCCGGTGCTGGTGGCGCCGTCGAACAGCACGAGCTTCGCGCGCTCGTAGCCGTCGATGCGCTGCGCCCAGGTGCGCTGCACGTCGTCGAGCACGAACGAGACGAACTGCACGCGCTCGTCGGCGGCTTCACGCTGCGCGAGGGGCTCCTGCGTGCCGGTGCTGATGCCGCCGCCGATGAGCTGGAAGGCGAAGAACGCGAGGGCCGCGAGGATGGCGGCGCCGATGCCGAAGCGCGAGCCGATGAGCGAGAGGAGGCCGATCGGCAGGCCGCGGCCGCCGCCGCCGAAGCCTCGGCCCATGCCGCGGCGATCATCGACGTCAGGGCTCTGGTGTCCACGTGTCCATTTCATGCCGGGGTAACGGTGCAAGCGATGCACCCCTGCGACGGCTCGCGCCCTTGCGCGGCCGCGATGGGACAAAACGCTACAGCGGAAGCTCGGTCTGGGCCTCGTCGGCCGCGAGCGGCAGCTCCATCTGAACGATCTGCGTGACGGCGCGCGCGAAGACGCCCTCGGCGTTCAGCGCCTTCGCGAGATCCTTCGCGAAGCCGTGAACCGTGATGACCTCGCGCGCCCCGCTCTCTTTCGCGCAGCGCATCAGCGCCGGGAAGTCGGCGTGGTCCGACATGGGGAACGCGATGTCGGCTCCGTAGCGGCGCGCGGCCCAGGGCTCGAGCGCCCAGCCCGTCAGCACCGCCGTGGTCTTCGGGTGCGTGGTCTTCAGCGCCGGGTGCCGGCCGAACGGCGGGAACACGCCGACCTCGCCCTCTTCGAACTCGCCCTCGAAGCGGCGCACGTTCATCGTGACGCCGAGCTCGGTGTACAGCATCGAGACGTCGTGAATCTGCGGGTGCGCGCAGACCTTCAGGCCGCGCGCGTGCAGCTGGTGGATGATCTCCTGCCCCTTGCCGAGCGAGTAGGCGTAGAGAATCGGGCGCACACCGCGGCTGAGCGCGCGCCTCGCCCACTGCTCGATCTCGTCGACGATGCGCTCCTTCGGCGGGAAGCGGAACCGCGGCATTCCGAACGTCGACTCGAGCACCAGCGTGTCGCACTCGGGCCTGGCGGCGGGCTCGGCGGTCGCCGAGGCCTCGAAGCCGATGTCGCCCGTGTAGACGATGCGGTGGCCGTCGGGCCGCGTGACGCGAATCTGCGCGCTGCCGAGCACGTGGCCCGCGGGGAGCAGCTCGACGTCGAGATCTCCGAGCCTGAACGGCCGGTGGTACGGCACCGGCAGCTTCGACTGCAGCGGCCCGAGCCGGTGCTCCATGATGCGCAGCGTGGCCGCCGTCGCGATGACGCGCTCGTGCCGCGCGATGTGATCGGTGTGCGCGTGGGAGACGAACGACAGCTCGCTCTTTCTGCGGGCGTCGAGCCACAGCGGAGTTCCGCTGACGTGCAGGCCACCTCTGCGAAGCTCGACGGGCACGCGCTCTTCTACCACGGCTCGCCGTGTGCACTGCCCGCCCCCGTGCTGGTCATCGCCGCCGTCACTTCGTGGATCGCGCTGTCCCCCGGCGTCGAGTGGCGCAGCGGCGACGGGCTGCAGGTGGTGCGCGTCTCGCCGCCCGCGAAGGTCGACGTCTCGTCGGGTCCGCCGCGCACCGGGGCCGAGTGGCGGAAGCACGCGAAGGGCGTCGCGGCAACGAACGGCGCGCCGCTCGTCTGCGCGAAGCGGCGGGCGTCGAACCCCGAGCTGCGGTCGGTGCTGGTCTTGCGGCCGGGCTCGCCCGGCCTGCCGCCGTTCACGATCGTCGATCTCGATCTGAGCGGCGCCGAAGCCACCATCTCGATGTACGGCTGCGCGATGCAGGGCGTGAGGCTGATCCGCGCGCCCGGCGAGAGCGTGTGGCGCGCGAAGCCGAAGAAGTGGGCCGAGTCGGCGCTGGCCATCGACCGCCAGGGCCGGCTGCTGCTCGTCTACTCGGCGGTGCCGGTGACGATGCCGGCGTTCATCGACGCGCTCTTGAAGAGCGACCTCGACGTCGTGCGCGCGATGCACCTCGAGGGCGGCCCGGGCGCGAGCATGTCGCTGGTGAGCGGGAAGCTGCAGCTCGACCTCCACGCGGCGGACACGCCCGTCGCGCTGCCGAACGCGCTCGTGGTCTACGGGATGTAGAAGAACGCCACCGCGAGAATCGCGTAGACCCCGAGCAGCATCACGCCCTCGAGCCAGTTCGACTCGCCGTCGATGCCGATCAGCGTGGCGGCGCCGACCCCGACGGCCATGCCGACGACCTCCATGTGGCTGAACTCGAGCGTGAGGTTCGCGCCGAGCGGAATCGAGAGCAGCACCAGCACCGGCGCGACGAACAGCGCGATCTGCTTGCTCGACTCGAACGCGATGTTGAACGCGAGGTCCATCTTGTTCTTCAGCGACATCATCACCGCGGTGCTGTGCTCGGCCGCGTTGCCGACGATCGCGATCACGACCACGCCGATGAACGTGTGCGTCCACCCGAACTGCTCGATGGTGGGCTCGATGGCGTCGACCAGGAACTCGGCCGCGATGACGACGCCGAGCGTCGCGCCGACCAGCACGCCGACCGCCTTCTTCTGCGACCACGGCGGCAGCTCGTCGTCGCTCTCGTCGTCTTCGCCCGCATACAGGTGCTTGTGCGTGCGCAGCGCGAACACCAGCGACAGCCCGTAGATGACGAGCAGCACCAGCGAGATGCCGATCGACATCGGCCGCAGCACGGCGATGGCGGCGTCGCCCCGCGCGACGTGAAAGAGGTCGGGCACGCTCATCGCCGTGACCGCGAGGAACATGAGGCCCGAGCCCGAGAGCGCGGCGGTCGCGTTGAACGTCTGCTTCTCGCGCCCGATGCCGCCCGCGAGCACCGCGGCGCCGAGCACGAGCAGCACGTTGCCGAGCACGGCGCCCGTGATGCTCGCCTTCACGACGTCGACGTGGCCGGCGCGCAGCGCGGCGACCGCGATGATGAGCTCGGCGGCGTTGCCGAAGCTCGCGTTCATCAGCCCGCCGAGCCCCGAGCCGAGCCGGTGCGCGATGACCTCGGTGGCCGTGCCCATCCACCGGGCGAGGGGCACGAGCGAGAGGCAGCAGAGAATGAAGGTGACCGGCCCGGAGAAGAGAAAGTGCGACGCGATCGCGAGCGGCAGGAAGACGAGCGCGATGAGGAAGCCGCGATCGGCGTTCAGCCACACCTTGTCCCCATCCGGCAGCGAGGCGGGCGAGGGCGCGGGAGTACTCAAGGCTCGGCCCGAGTGACTATCAGAGGAACCGCTCGAACGCGGCGCGAACGTCATCGGGCACCTTCAGGCCCTTGAAGGTGTCCATGTCCACGGGAGCCGTCACGATCTTCAGCTCGGCACATGCCTTGCCACCCGTCGACAGACGATAGCGGGAGGTGATCGACTTCTCGCCGACGGCATCGGTGGACAGCTCGATGCGAACGCGGTCGCCGAAGCGCAAGGGGTATTTGAAGTCGGCGGAGCAGTGCACGCTCGGGTAGCCGACCTTGCGCTCCTGGAGCATGCGCGCGTACGGCACCCCCACCTCGGCGGCGAAGAAGTCTTCGAAGACCTGGTGGCAGTAGTCGAAGAAGCGCGGGTAGTAGACGACGCGCGCGAAGTCGACGTCGGGGAAGCGGACGGGCAGCTCGCGGACGAACGGCATCCGCTCCTGTCTACTTCATCCGCCGAACGCGTCGAGCCCGGTGATCGCCTTGCCGAGGATCAGCGTGTGCACCTCGTGCGTGCCCTCGTACGTGTAGACGCTCTCGAGGTTCAGCGCGTGGCGAATGGGCGGGTACTCGTCGGTCACGCCGTTCGCGCCGTAGATGGTGCGCGCGAGCCGCGCGATCTCGAGCGCGACCTTCACGTTGTTGCGCTTGCAGAGCGAGACCTGGTCGGGGTTCACCTTGCCGTGCTCGTCCTTCATGCGCATCAGCCGCAGCGCCAGCAGCTGGCCCTTCACGATCTCCTGCAGCATGTCGGCGAGCTTCTCTTGCGTGAGCTGGAAGCCCGCGATCGGCCGCCCGAACGCCTTGCGCGTGAGCGCGTACTCGCGCGCGCCCTCGAAGCACGCCACCGCCGCCCCCATCACCGCGAACGAGATGCCGGTGCGCGCGTTGTTGAGGCACGACAGCGGGCCGCGCAGGCCCTGCACGCCGGGCAGCACGTTCTTCGCCGGAACCCGCACGTCGTCGAACGACAGCTCGCTCGTGTACGAGGCGCGCAAGCTGAACTTGCCGTGAATCTCTTTCGCCACGAAGCCGGGCATGCCCTTCTCGACCAGGTAGCCGCGAATCGACTCGGGCCCGCCGCCGTCGGTCTTCGCCCAGACGACCGCGACGTCGGCGATCGAGCCGTTCGTGATCCACATCTTCGAGCCGTTGAGGATGTACGCGTCGCCGTCCTTCTTGGCGCGCGTCAGCATGCCGCCCGGGTCCGAGCCGTAGTCGGGCTCGGTCAGGCCGAAGCAGCCGAACAGCTTCCCCTTCGCCATGCCGGGCAGCCAGCGCTCCTTCTGCTCCTCGGAGCCGTACGTGTAGATCGGCCACATGCAGAGGCTCGACTGCACCGACGCGAAGCTGCGCAGGCCCGAGTCGCCGCGCTCGAGCTCTTGCAGCGCGAGGCCGTACATCGTGTTGCTCATGCCGGCGCAGCCGTAGCCCTTGAGCGGCGCGCCGAAGATGCCGAGCTCGGCGATGCGCGGCACGACCTCCATCGGGAACGTGCCGTTGCGGAAGTGCTTGCCGACGATGGGGAGGTACTCGCGATCGACGAACTGGGCGACGGCGTCGCGGGCCGCCCGCTCCTCGGGGCTGAGCAGGTCGTCGATTCGGTACAGGTCGGTGATGGCAGCGCGGGACATGCCCCCGCGCGTAACCGGCTTTTGACGCCGGAGTCAACGTCTCCGGGCGGCGACGGCGCGGGCCTGGGCCTCGAGGAAGCGGCGCTCCGCCGCGTGCGCGTCGCTGGCGTCGCTGAACGGCTCCAGCGTGCGCAGCTTCGCGAGGCGATCGACGACGGCCTGCGCGTCGCCGGCGGCGAGCTCGGCGCGGGCCCACGCGCGCAGCTGCTGCCCCATCGAGCTGATCGGCCGCACGTCGTTCTCGCCCACGCCCGACAGCGAGCGGCGGCCCCACTGCAGCGCCTCGTCTTTGCGGCCCAGGGCGAGCAGCACGCTCACGAGGTCCGAAGCCAGCGCCGTGCTCACCACGTCGCTCTCCCGCACCTCGCGCTCGAACAGCGCGAGCGCCTCTTCGTGCCGGCCCGCCGCGGTCAGCGCCGAGGCCAGGTTGTGCCGCGCGGTGCGCGTCTCGCCGTCGCCGGGGCCGAACGTGGCCTCGAGCAGCGGCACGGCGCGCTCGAACATCGCGACCGACTCGACCGGCCTGCCGCGCGCCAGCAGCAGCAGCGCGCGCCGCGACAGCAGCATGCCCTCGAGCCAGCCGTCGACCGGGCCGACCTCGTCGAGCGCGGCGTGGGCGTCGGCGTCGCGGTCGAGGTGAATGAGCAGCTTGCCGCGGGCGAGCGCCGCGAGCGGGCGGGCGAGCGCGTCTCTCGGCAGGCCGTGCTGAACTTCGCCGGCGACCGAGACCGCGAACGCCGCCTGCTGCAGTGCGCCGCGCTGGCGCTGGCACCGCGCGAGATCCGTCCACGCGCGCGCCTCGAGCGACGGGAGCCCCCCTCGCCTCGCCGAGCCCACGAGCTGCTGCAGCGCCGTGAGCGCGGCGTCTTCGCAGACCGTCGGGTCCTTCCACGCGCGGTCGGCGGCCGCCGAGAGCGCGATCGCCTCTTCCGCCGCGGGCCCGTGCGCCCCCAGCACCTCGAGCGCGCGCAGCTGCTCGCGCAGCGTCTTCGCCTTCGCGACCGGCTCGACGTCGAGCGGGTGCGCCGACGCGGCGAGCTGGCGGCGCACCTCGGCGTCGACGGCCGGGTCGAGGCCGTCGGGCACGCTGCTGCGGGAGCCCGAGATCAAGAGCGCGAGCGCCGCGGGCACCACGAGCCAGGGCCAGGCCCTCGGGCGCTGCTGCAGCGCGCGCGCGACCGACTCCATCGACTCGAAGCGCTCGCGGGGCTCGGCCGCGGTCATGCGGGCGACGGTCGCCCGCAGCTCGCGCGGAACCTGACGGCCGCCGGCCTCGAGCGCCTGGCGCAGGGTGACTCCGAACGCGTACTGATCGGCCGCCGGCGCCGGCGGCGCTCCGCGCACCGCCTCCGGAGCGAGGTACGCCCACGTCCCCGCCACCTCGCGGGCGCTCGACGCGCGCTCGGCGGCGAGCCCGAAGTCGGCGACGCGCGGCGTGCCGCTGTCGTCGAACAGCACGTTGTCGGGCTTGAAGTCGCGGTGCACGAGGCCGTGCGCGTGCGCGTGGCCGAGGCCTCGCGCGATCTCGGCGAAGACGCGGAGCACCTCGCCCGGGTCCCGGCGCTCGCGCATCCAGCCGCGCAGCGTGCCGCCGGGGAGCAGCTCCATCGCGAGCCAGGCGACCTCGCCGTCTTCTCCCGCGTCGTAGACGGTCGCGACGTTCGGGTGACGCAGCCGCGCCATCGCCCGCGCCTCGTGCATGAGCTCCGAGCGCCGCGCGAGCACCTTCAGCGCGACGACGCGGTTCAGCCGCGTGTCGGACGCCGCGTACACCGAGCCCATGCCTCCGGAGCCCAGCCACTCGAGCAGCTCGTAGTGCGCGATGCGGCGGCCCGGCTTCACCGAGCACTCGAGCCCGGGGCGATCGGCCTGCAGCACGTCGGCGACCAGCCGGCACGCGTCGCAGGCTTCGAGGTGGCCGTGCAGGGCGGCAGCCTCGGCGAGCGAGAGGCGGTGCGAGACCCAGCCCGCGAGCTGCTCCTCGGCCGGGCAGGGGGTCACAGGGGCGCCTCCATCGAGGCGAGCTGGCGGCGCAGGCTCACGTCGAGGCCGCTGGCGATCAGGCGCAAGAGGCTGGCGGCTCCGGCGTCGCTCTCGCCCAGCTCGGCGCCGAGCGCGGTGAGCGTGCGGTCGCGGAGCGCCTCGCGGATGCGCTCGAGCCAGCGGGCGGCGGTGGCGCGGTGAATGCCGTAGGTGGCGGCGATGCGGTCGATGCTCGCTCCGCCGAGCGTCGAGAGTCGCAAGACGGCGCGCTCGCGCGACGAGAGCGAGGCGCAGGCCGCGGCGAACGCGCGCTCGAACGCGGGGCCGTGACGCGACTTCAGGTGCTGCAGCTCGGTGTCGGGCGGCGAGAGCTCGTGCGAGACGGCTCCGCTGGCGGCGCGCTCGCGGCGCTTGAGGTCCAGCGCGACGCGCACCGCCGAGGCGCGCACCCAGCCCTCGAGCGAGCCGAGGCCCTGGTAGTCGAGGATTCGCGGCGGCGGCCCGACGAAGAAGCGCACGCGCAAGAGCTGCTGGACCTCTTCGGCGCTGACCTCGAGGTGCTTCACGGCCGGCCGCACCACGGCGAGGTACCGCGCCTCGAAGCACTGCAGCGCGGCGGCGTCGCCCGAGCCGCACGCGAACGCGAGGTACAGCTCGGGCAGCGCCTGCGCCGCCGCGCGGGGCCGCGAGGCCAGGAAGCGGGCAAAGGCCTCCGGCGCGACGCGTACCCCGGGGAATGCGGTCTTCAGGTCCACGTCGCGTTGTCGCTCCGGCGTGACACCGGAATTCAACGCGACGTGTCGAGCTGCCTTACAGAACTAGCGGCAACACGTGTGCGTGTGCCAGAGCGCGGTAGAGCCCTGGTAGATCACGGTGTTGCCGTCGTTCTGCACGGCCAGGTAGGCGCCCGGCTTCCCGTACGTGTGCGTGTGCCAGACGGCCACTCCGTTGCGGTAGATGACGAGGTTGCCGTCGCCCTGCATCGCGGCGACGTTGCCGCCCGAGCCCGCGGTGTTGCTCGCCCAGATCGCGCGGCCCTGCTGGTACAGCACCAGGTTGCCGTCGCCCTGCATGACGAACACGAAGCGGCCGTCGCACGAGGTGCGCGACTGGTTGACGCCGAGCGACGCGCCCGACGCCAGAATGCCGCAGCCCGCCGGCGGCGGCTGCGGAGGCGGCTGCGCCGCGCACGCCGTGCCGCTCGTGGCCTTCAGCAGGTTGAAGGGGTTGATGTCGTTCGAGTACTGGCCGTCGGGCGAGATGTTGAAGTGCAGGTGCGTCGACGCCGTGCCGGTGCGGCCCATGTAGCCGATGAGCTGGCCCGACGAGACGTTCTGGCCGACCGAGACGACGGCCTGATCCATGTGGCCGTAGTAGTACTCCCAGCCGCACGCGTCGCGGACCCGCACGCGCAGGCCCGAGGTCGAGCTCGGCGTGCCGACCGCGACGACCCGGCCGTCGGCGACCGCGACGAGCGGCGCGCGGTGGAACGCGAAGATGTCGATGCCCTGGTGGCTCGTCGCGCCCCAGTCGGAGTTCGCGTTGCGGTCGGGGCAGCTGATCGCACAGGTGCCGCTGCCGCAGCTCGCGTGGTCGTAGCCGATGTTGTGCGCCGCGTTGACGGGGAACCGGTTCATGCGCGGGTTGCAGGTGACGGCCTGGCCGGTGCTGGCCAGCTCCTCTTCCACGGGGGTCGCGGTGGCGTCTCCGAGCGCGCCGGGGTCGTCGATCTCTCCTTCGACTCCACAAGCACACAGAAACAGTACGGGAATGATGATGCGTCGCATGGTCCCTCCTACGGGTTCGGGGCGAAGACGCACGTGGCGGAAAATGTCGCACCTAGCGGCCGCCGAAGGCGTCCATCAGCTTGTCGATCGGCCCGAGCTCGTGAGCGAGCACCCGCTCTTCTCCGACCGGCGGCAGCGCGAGCGGAGCGAGCCGCCCGTTCTTCCACTGGAGCAGCGTCAACGTCTCGATCGGCTTCGTGAGCTCGGCGCGCAGCTTCGTCGGCTGGCCGTCGACCGCGTCGAGCACGGTCACCTTCATCGTGGCGACCGTCACGGTGAAGCCGGGCTCGAGCGGGAAGCGCGGCGCGCGGAACAGCTGCTCGAACACGGTGCCGAGCATGCGCCCGCCGAGCACCTCGAGCTCGAACGCGTCTTGGGCGACCCGCTTCAGCCGGTGCTCGTACGGCGCGTACGTGAGGAAGTGCCAGCTCGCGGGAGCCGGCTTCCCGTGCAGCATGCGCGCGAGCGAGCCGTACATGCCCACCAGCGGGTCGGGCGCCGTGATCAGCAGCACGTTGCCGCCGAGCGCCGCGTCGCTCACCTCGGCCTGCATCACGCCCTCCTCCACGTAGTCGGCGGCGGACCTGAGGAAGTAGGGGCTCACGGCCCACGCGGGCAGCGGCATCACGCCCTGCGTGACGATCAGCATCGCGCGCGCCGCCTTCGGCACCCTGCCCGCCTCGCGCCACAGCGCGTGCAGGAGCGCGCCGACGAGCCCGCCCGACGCGATCGACGGAATCAGCAGCAGCCGATCGGCGGGGAACGTGGCGGCGACCGGCAGCACCGCGAAGAGGCCCGAGACGATCAGCCAGCGGAGGTGGCGCCACTGCCGCTCGTCCCAGCACGCGCGCGCGCGCCGGAGGAACAGCGCGAAGACGCCGCAGCCGGCGAGCCCGAGCCCGCCGAGCAGGTACCGCCCCTTCGACATGAACATCCAGAGGTCCGAGTTGACGCCGAGGGTGAGGCTGCCGAGGAGCGCGAGCACGCGGCCGGGCGCGACGCTGAGGTACTCGACGGGCTCGCCGAGCGGGTCGATGTAGATCGCCGAGCCGCGCGCTCCGTAGCCGAGCAGCTTGTACGCGACGGCCCAGGTGGCGGCGACGGCGAGCAGCGGCACCAGCGCACGCGCGCGCTTCGCGGCCGCCTCGCCGCGCACGTTCGTGAGCTCGTACGCGAAGACGAAGCCGAGCACGCCGAGCGCCGACTCGCCGCCGAGCAGCCCGGTCGCGTAGGCGAGCATCGAGAGCGGCAGGCCGGGCCTGAAGCCGTCTTCGCGCCACTTCAGGTGCAGGAGCACGCCGCCGAGCGCGGGCACCGCCGACACGAGGCTGTTGCGGTTCGCGAGCCAGCCGACCGGCATCCAGTGTGCGTCGTCGATCGCGAAGAAGAAGATCGCGACCGGCGCGGCGGCGAGCGGCAGCGACCGCCGGTACAGCGCGAGCACGAGCGCGACGAGCGCGAGGTACCAGGCGATCGAGTGCAGGTGCCAGAGGTTCACGTGATCGCCGATCACGCGGACGTCGAAGTGGATGAGCGCGGACGACAGCGGGCGGAAGAAGCCGGCGCGGATGTCCGGCTTCGTCCACCAGGGGTACGGGCCGGTGAAGATGAGCTTCTCCATCTGGGCCGGGTCGACGCCGGTGAAGCGGTAGAGATCGTACGGCCCGCCGAGCTCGGGGATCGCGCCCTTCACGCGCATGATCTGCCCCCAGTCGTCGACCGCGAGCCCGAGCTGCAGCGTGAAGAGCGACAGCCCGAAGGCCAGCGCGAACGCCGCCCGGGTCAGGGTCAGATCGCCCTCGGGTAGACCGGCGTATCGGAGCGCACCTTCTCGGGCCCGCCGAACGGGTGATCGAGCAGGAGCGACGTCGCCGCCTCACCCGCCGCCTGAATGCCCGCGATGTCGCGCCGCGACTCGGTGATGAAGAACGCGGTGTGCCAGCCCTGCCGCCGGCTCTCGGCGAGCCACTCGGCCTTGAACGGCACGGTCAGCGTTCCCGCGCCGGGCTTGCTGACGACGTTCTCGGAGCTCGCCTCGAAGCCGAAGCGCCGCAGCTGCGCGATGGTGTGGTGCTCGCGGTCTTCCCAGCGGCCGGTGAGGAAGACGAGCTCGGCGCCGGCGGCCTTCGCGGCGTGCGCGAGCGCGATGATCCCGGGAATCGGCTCGTCGTGCACGTAGCTCGCGCCGTCCCAGAACGCGACGCTCCAGTGATCGACGAACGCGAGCTCGGCCGCCCACGGCAGGTTCAGCGCGCGCGCGGTGTCGAGGCCGGTGTGCCCGACCTGCTCGAGCGTGAGGCGATCGAAGTGGCGCGTGCCGTTCTCGGCGTCCCACGCCTTCGCGATCGCGAGCGTGCGCGCGCGGGTGTCGGCCAGCGTGTCGTCGATGTCGAACACCACGCGCACCTTCTCGCCGCGGGCGACGCGGGCCGCGACGTCTCGCAGCGCCGACGCCACGAACGCCTCGCCGTCGGGGCCGGCCGGGCGGGCGTCGAGGCTGTCGAGCGCGGCGGGCTTCGGCGCCGGCGTGACGGTGGAGGCCGCCGGCGCGCGCGCCGGGGTCTTCACGGTGGTGTCGCCTCGGAAGATGCGCGGCACGGGTCGAACGCACCTTACCAGAGGCCCGGGCGGAACCGGCGTGCGGGCCGGGTGTCCAACGCGGCATCATGTTCACCTCCCTGACTGCGGTGCTGGTCGCCGCGGCTTCCGTCTCGGGCGCGACCGCGGCCGCCGACACACGTGGCCGCGGCGCGTGGATGCTCGACCCTTCCGAAGACGCGGTGCTCCTCGTCACGCCGCGCGCCGGCGTCGAGCGCTTCGACGGGTGCCGCTGGCCGTCGCAGCTCACCGTCGCCTCCAGCGGCGTCGCGTACGTGAGCTGCCGCCAGTCGGGCGAGGTGCGGCGGCTGGTGCAGGGCGAGCCCGCGACGCCGTGGGCCGTCGGCACCGAGCCCGCGGCGCTCGCGCTCGATGAAGCCGCCGGGCGGCTGTACGTCGGCCTCACCAGCGAGAACGCCGTGGTGATGCTCGACGCCGAGACCGGGCAGCAGCTCGCGCGCGCCGAGCTCGGCGTCGAGCCCACCGCGCTCGCGCTGTTCCCCGCGGGCCTCGCCGTCGGCTCGCGCAAGAGCGACGTGGTGAGGGTGTACGCGCGCTCGCTCGAGGGTTCGCCGGCCGAGCGGAGAATCCGCGTCGGGCAGATTGACCCCAGCATCGCCGTGACCGCGGGCGTCGAGGCGTTCGCGCCCGAGGGCCAGCGGCTGATCATCGTCGCGCCCGTCGCCGAGGTCGGCAACATCACCGCGGCGACGTACTACGGCGGCACGCGCGGCTCGCCGGTGACGCAGGAGCTGTTCTCGCTCTCGGCGGATCTCGAGCTGAAGCGGCTGCGCAGCGTCGTGCTGCCGGACGTCGCGGCCGTGTACGTCGAGAAGGGCGCGGTGAAGCTCGCGAGCCGCGGCCTCGGCGGAATCGTGTCGATGCCGCTCGCCGGCGGCCCGGTGACGATGGACTGGGACGTTCCCGCCGGGACGATCGGCGTCGCGCGGGCGGGCGACCGGACGTTCGTTCTCAACGACGTCGCGCGCGAGATCCGCGTCGCAACCTACGCGCGGCCGGGGGGCTCGCGCGCGCCCCGGCGCGTCGAGCCGATCGCGCTCGGCGGCGGAGGCGACCCCGAGCTCGCGCGCGGCCGCGCGCTGTTCCACACGGCGAACAGCATTCGCATCTCGAGCGCTCCGCTCGCGTGCGCGAGCTGCCACCGCGACGGCCGCGACGACGGCCGCACGTGGCTCGGGCAGCTGTCGAAGCGGCAGACACCGATGCTGGCCGGGCGCGACATCGCGCACACCGCCCCGTACGGCTGGAGCGGCCAGTACGAGACGCTCGAGCAGTACATCAACTTCACGATTCAGGACCGCATGCTCGGCGACGGCCTCGGCAAGAAGGATCTCGCCGCGCTCGCGCGCTACGTGCGCGAGGGGCTGAGGCCGGTCGCCAGGCCCGCCATCACCGTCGCGCGCCGCGACGACGTCCGCCGCGGGCGCATCGTCTTCCACGACGGCGCCGTCGGCTGCGCGACCTGCCACGGCGCGATGGAGTCGTTCACCGACGGCCAGCGCCACGACGTCTGGCCGTGGCAGCCGGCCATCGCTCCGCTCACGATCGCGACGCTGATCGGGACGGCGCCGCCGCAGAACCCGTTCCAGGACCTGACGACCTACATCCAGCAGCAGGCCGATCGCCGGCTCGGCATCGTGAGGCCGCCGACCCCGCCGCCGAAGCTCCCGCCGCCGCCTCCGCCGCCGCGCTACGACACGCCGAGCCTGAAGCAGCTCGCGCTGACCGCTCCGTACCTGCACGACGGCTCGGCGAAGACGCTCGACGCCGTGTTCACGCGGCTCGGCGATCACATGGGCACCGTCAGCGCGCTCACCACGCGCGAGCGCGCGGATCTCGTCGCCTACCTGTCGACGCTCTGAGCGGCCTGGCTGAAGCCCTGATATGCGTGCGGCGTGATCGCCGCGCCGCTGATCGCCACCCTGCTCGCCCAGTCGCCCGCGCTCGAGCAGCCGACGCCGCCGCCGAACGTGGCGGTCGATGAACCGGTGGCACGCATTCCCCGCTTCGTCGCTCCGCTGCTCGGCGGGGCTTCGCTGGTGACGCTGGGCGTCGCGGTCGCTTTCAAGGTCGCGGAGCAGGACGCGACCTCGGCGCTGCGCGCCCCCACCGCCGGCATCACGCAGCGCGACGCGGCGGAGGCGGCCCAGCGCGCGAACACCTACTCCCAGCTGGCGCTCGCGATGTTCCTCTCGGCGGCCGTCATGGCCTCGGTCTCCATCATCGTCGCGGTGCTCACGCAGTGGGCCGACTGACCGCGGTGCTGCTGCTCGCCGGCTGCGCGAGCCTGCTCGGGCCCGCAGTCGTGCGCTGGGCCGAGCCGCCCCCGAAGAAGCGCGCCGAGCCGGTGCTCGCCCGCCGCGACGACTGCCTGAAGCCGCCGTACACGCTACCCCCCGGGAAGTCGCTGACGCTCGACGCCGGCGTGCGCATCGAGCCGCGCGGCGACGGCCCGCGCGAGGTCACGCTCGCGATGGGCGCCGGCGCTCCGCTCGAAGCGGACTCGGTGCTCGAGCTGCAGTCGCGCATCGAAGCGAAGCTCCGCGCGATCGACGGCTTCGAGCGCGTGGGCCTCTCGGGCTGCCTCAACGCCGCCGGCAAGCAGCGCCCGTGCCTGTCGGTTCAGCTCGAGCTGTGCTCCCAGCCGCTCGGCGAGCTGGCGCGCCAGGTGAAGGCGATCATCGACGCGGACCCCGGCTCGCGCGGCCGCGCGCTCGTGTTTCACGTGGCGCTCAGCGGCGCGGCGGGGCCGAGGTGCGAGGCCGACGACCCGCGCTGCCGGCCCGAGCCGTACGCGTCGGGGCTCTACCGCGCGGGCGAGCGCCGCGGGCTCCTCAGGGTTCCACAGGGAGAGCCCGAGTGCGCCTGGGACGGAGAGTGCGGCCGCTCGGCGTGCGGCGGAGACTGCGTGTCGTGGACGCAGGCGCACCGCCCGGGCACGTGCGGCGCCGACGAGAACCTGCGCGACGCGTTCTGCGGGTGCGTCGAGCGGCGCTGCGCGTGGTTCGTCCAGTAGGGGTCAGCGCCGCCGCGCGAGCAGGCCGACGACCGCGCCGAACACGACGTGCGCGAGGGCGAGCGCGAGCTGCCGGCCTCTGCGGTCGCGGGAGATCGGCGGCAGCAGCCTCAGCGCCGGCACCCAGCCCTGGTAGCTCGCGAACCAGATGAGGCCGCCGAACAGCGCTCCCTCGAGCAGCGGGTCGTTCGGCGCGATGCGCCCCTGAACCAGCGTGCTGTAGAGCGCGCCGGTCACCATGCCGTACCCGTAGTGGAGGCCACCGGCCGCGAGCTCTTGCGTGCCGCGCCGCCGCGGCAGGTGGAGGGCGTCGAGCGCCTTCTCGGTGATGAGCTCGGGCGGCAGCCTGCCGACGAGGCCCGCCTTCTGTGCCGCGAGCATCACGCGGGTGTGCGCCGTGGTGGCGGCGGCGCCCGCGGCGGCACCCCGCGCGAGCCTCGCTTCGATGGTGTTCATGGGGGCTCACGAAGCAAGGGCCGGGCCTCTTCGGCGGCTCGCGGCCTTCAGCGGCGCGAAAGAGCCGCAGCTGTGGCGAAAGTCCCCTAGACTGCCGCGCATGATCCGCACGCTCGGGCTGTTCGTGTCGTTGATCGCAGGGACGGTCGTCGCGCAGGGCAAGACGCCTCCGGGGCCGCCGACGGTGAAGCAGCCGAACGAAGGCCCGGTGCGCATCTACCTGGCGACTCCCGACGAGGCGTTCACGAGCGCCGGCAAGTCGGCCGAGGAGTTCGGGCTCGACGTGGCGAAGGCTCCCGACGGCACGGTGTTCATCGCGAGCCCCGGCCCGTGGACGCGGCCGTACAAAGGCGTGACGTTCACGCACACGTTCATCGTGCGGGTGCGCGCGCTGAACCCGAAAGAGACCGAGGTCGCGATCGAAGAAGAGGCGAAAGACGCCTCGACCGACGAGCGCATCGGCGCGTTTCACGAGCGGCTCGCCGCGCTGCTGTCGGAGTCGCGCGCGAAGAAGCCCATCACTCCGCGGCACCCGCAGGAGGCGTCGGTCGAGCCCACCATCATCAAGCCGATCGATCTCGCCGCGATGCGCCCGTACGAAGACCGCGACGAGCTGCGCGTGTGGAACCTCGGCCTCGATCGCCAGAAGTCGGTGAACACCGCGCTGTGGCGCATCGCGGGCCACCTGCCGCTGCACTTCACGCCGCTGTCCGAGCGCCGCTTCCTGGTGACGGAAGGGTCGATCAAGATGACGATCGGCAACCGCACCGTGTGGCTCAGCTCCGGTGACTTCGCGGTGGTGCCGAAGGCCGTGCGCATGCAGATCGACATGGAGCCCGGCGCCCGCGCCAGCGTGTACGTGGTCGAGACTCCGCCGGTCGACGACACGAAGACCGTGTGGCTCGCGCCGAAGACCGCGAGCAATTAGTACGAGTCAGCTCTTCGCGAGCGTGCCGCGGATGAGATCGCGCGCGGCCGGGTCGACGCGGGCGCCGTACATCGCGAGCGCGAGCCTCAAGCCCGCCTTCTGCTCCGGAGTGACTCCGGCGCTCGTCAGCTTCATCAGCCAGACGAACACGGTGAAGCCGTCGAGGCGCCCCGAGCTCTGCAGCTCGGACTCGACGAAGGTCAGGACCGCTTCGTCGGGCGTCGGCGGCGCCATCGGCACGACGCTCGAAATCTGAGAAACCGGCACGTGAACCCTCGTCTCTTCGGCACATTGTCGCCACCCCTCGCGGGAAGTTTCGGCTATAGCCGCAGCGAACGATGAAGACCGTCGCCGTCACCGGAGCGAGTCGCGGTATCGGACGCGAGGTCGCCCTCAAGTTCCTGAAAGAGGGCTGGGCCGTGCACGCCGTCGCCCGGGATGTCGCCGCCTGCCGTGGCCTGGGCGAGCACGTCACCGCACACGAAGCCGACCTGTCGGATGCCGCCTCCACCGCGCGGGTCGCCGAGGCCCTCGCGAAGGCCGGGGTCGACGTGCTGGTGAACAACGCCGGCATCTCGATGTCGGCGCCGATTCACAAGACCACCGACGCCGACTTCGCGCGCGTCATGGCGATCAACGTGACCGCCCCGTTCGTGCTGTGCCGGGCGCTGCTGCCGGCGTTCGCAGCGCGCGGCAGCGGCCGCATCGTGAACGTCGCCTCGACGGCGGCGCTGAAGGGCTTCAAGTACACGTCGGTGTACTGCGCGTCGAAGCACGCGCTGCTCGGCCTCACCCGCGCGCTGGCGCTCGAGTGGGCCGCCAAGAACGTCACCGTCAACGCCGTGTGCCCCGGGTGGACGGACACCGACATGTTCGCCGCCTCGGCGAGCACGATCTCGAAGACGACCGGCCGCAGCCACGACGAGTCGCGCGCCGCGCTCGCGAAGCTGATCCCCAGCGGCCGGCCGACGCGCCCCGACGAGGTCGCCGAGCTGGTGTTCTGGCTGGCTTCGAGCGCCGGTGCGGCCGCCGTGACGGGCTCGGCCTACAGCATGGACGGAGGCGAAACGGCATGAGCGACGTCATACAGCCGAAGGGTTGGGCGAAGCCGCGGGGCTATGCGAACGGCATCGCGGCGAGCGGGAGGCTCGTGTTCATCGCGGGCCAGGTCGGGTGGGACCCGGTGAACCCCGTGCCGACGTTTCCCGCGACCTTCGTCGAGCAGTTCGATCGCGCGCTCGGCAACGTGATGGCCGTGCTGCTCGAGGCCGGAGGCAAGCCCGAGCACCTCGCGAACATGACCGTCTACGTGACGAACAAGCACGAGTACATCGACGCGCTCGCCGAGGTCGGCGCCGCGTGGCGCAAGCACGTCGGCAAGCACTACCCCGCGATGGCGCTCGTGCAGGTCGCCGGCCTGCTCGACGACCGCGCGAAGGTCGAGATCCAGGCTCACGCGGTGCTGCCATGAAGGCTCCTGCGTCGTTTCGCTTCGAGCTCAAAGGGCCCGTCGGGGTCATCACGCTGTCGCGGCCCGACGTCATGAACGCGCTGACGTTCGAGGTCTACCGCGAGCTCACCGATCTCTTCTTCGAGCTCGGCAAGGAGCCGGCGGTGAAGTCGGTCGTCATCACCGGCGAGGGCCGCGGCTTCTGCTCCGGCGGCGACGTGAACTCGATCATCGGCGAGCTGTTCAGCCGCGATCTGCCCGGCCTCGTCGAGTTCACGCGCATGACGTGCGAGCTGATCGGCAACATGCGCGCGCTGAAGAAGCCGATCGTCGCCGCGCTGAACGGCACGGCCGCCGGCGCCGGCGCCGTCATCGCGCTGGCGTCGGATCTGCGCATCGCCTCCGAGAAGGCGAAGATCGCGTTCCTGTTCGTGAAGGTGGGCCTCGCCGGCGCCGACATGGGCGCCGCGCACCTGTTGCCTCGCATCGTCGGGCTCTCGCGCGCGACCGAGCTCTTGTACTTCGGCGACGCGATCGACGCCGCGACCGCCGAGCGGTACGGCCTGTTCAACCGCGTCGTGCCTCCCGAGAAGGTGCTCGACGAGGCGATGGCGTGGGCCACGCGGCTCGCCGAAGGCCCGACGTTCGCCATCGGCATGACGAAGGAGCTGCTCGACGAGGAGGCGAACCAGGACCTGCGCGCCGCCCTCGCGAACGAGGCCCGCGCCCAGGCCGCGTGCATGCTGACGAAGGACTTTCGCGAGGCGTACGACGCGTTCGTGCAGAAGCGCCCCGCGAAGTTCACGGGGCGCTGAGCGTGAGCGCCCTGACCGAGCAGCACCTCCAGCTCGCCGCCCGCGCGCGGGAGAAGTACGCCGTGATGGAGCCGGGGCCGGAAGCGCTGTCCGACTCCCAGCTCGCGGCCCGCGTGGCGGCGCTCGGCGACTACGGGTTTCTGGTGCCGGCCGCGTACGGCGGAGCGCACGAGCGCGTCGACGTCCGCAGCATCTGCGTCTTGCGCGAGGAGCTCGCGTACCGCAACGCCGCCGCCGACTCGCTGTTCGCCGTGCAGGGCCTCGGCTCGCATCCGCTGGTGCTCGCCGGCTCGGAGACGCAGCGTCGCGAGCTGCTCACGCGGGTGGCCGAGGGCAGCGCGCTGTTCGCGTTCGCGCTCACCGAGCCCGAGGCCGGCAGCGACGTCGCCGCGCTGTCGACGCGCGCGGTGCGCGAGGGCGACGGCTACACGCTCGAGGGCCGGAAACGGTTCATCTCGAACGCCGGAGTCGCGACGCACTACACGGTGTTCGCGCGGACGGGCGAGGGCACGCGCGGCATCTCGGCGTTCGTGGTGCCGGCGAGCACGCCGGGGCTGGCGGTGGCTCCGATGCAGCTGATGGGGGAGCACCCGATCGGCGAGGTCACGTTCAGCAACTGCCACGTGCGGCTCGAGGCGCGGGTGGGCGACGAAGGCGCGGGCATGAAGCTGGCGCTGGGCACGCTCGACGTGTTCCGCAGCACCGTGGGAGCTGCGGCGGTGGGCATGGCGCGGCGCGCGCTCGACGAGGCGATCGCGTACGCGAAGGCGCGCAGGCAGTTCGGGGCGCCGCTGGCGGACCTGCAGGCGGTGCAGGCGCTGCTCGCCGACTCCGCGGTGGAGCTCGAAGCGTCGCGCCTGCTCGTGCACGAAGCGGCGGCGAAGAAGGACGGCGGCGCCGAGCGGATCACGTATGAGGCCGCGGTCGCAAAGCTGTTCTCGACGGAGGCCGCCCAGCGCATCATCGATCGCTCGCTGCAGATTCACGGCGGCAACGGCGTCGTGAAGGGCGCCGTGGTCGAGCGGCTGTACCGCGACATCCGGGCCCTGCGTATCTACGAGGGCGCGAGCGAGGTCCAGCGGCTCGTCATCGCCCGCCACCTGCTGCAGCGGTGATGGGGGGAAGCTGCGACTTTGGCGGCCGGGGCGACTCCCCTGGCGCGTGAAGACCCTCATCCTGCCTTTCGCAGTGTTGCTGGCCGGTTGCGCGAACGACGTCCGCCTCGTCGACACCTTCACCCCGCCGATCGACGAGCCCGTAAAGGCGAAGCCCATCGAGGACCCGGTCGCCGAACCGACGTTCAGCCTCAGCTCTCATGCCGTGCCGTTTCAGGTCGAGCCCTTCACCCCTCCGGCGAACCCGAACTGCTCGCCCGGGGGCTGGTGCCGCGACGCCCTCAACCCCGACGGCACGCCCATCACCACGCGCCACCTGCGCGCCGTCTTCGCGCTCGACACGGGCCACGCCTGGGCGGTCGGCGACTCCGGCACGCTGCTCATCTGGAACGGTACGTCGTGGCGCGCGTTCACCGGCACCCGCCCCGCCGACGACCTCTTCGCCGTCTGGGCGTCGAGCCCGACCGACGTCTGGGTCGCGGGCATCACCGGCGACCCCGAGCAGCTCCAGGCGGTCTACGCGCACTTCGACGGCACGAGCTTCGATCGCTACTGCAAGCCGCTCGCGAAGCGCCCCGAGGGCATCTTCGGCTTCAGCGCCACCGACGTCTGGTCGGTCGGCACGAGCGGCACGATGTTCCGTTGGAACGGCGCCGGCCCCACCTGGTACGCCGCGCCCCTCGTCACCAGCGAGTCGCTCAGCGACGTGACCGGCCTGAACGGCAAGATGTGGGCGGTCGGGTCGAACGGCGCGCTGCTCGAGCACACGGGCAGCGCGTGGGTCACGATGACGCCCCCCGCGCCGGCGGTCGGCGGGCTGGCGGCGATCGTCGCGCTCCCCGGGACCAAGCTCTTCGCGGCCGGCGGCAACGACTTCCTCGAGTACGACGGCAGCACGTGGACGCACCAGCGGCTCGCGAGCTCCCTCGACGCCGAGATCCTCGGGCTCTGGGGCGCCAGCCCGCAGCGGCTCTGGGCCGTCGGCACGAGCGGCAAGGCGTGGAAGCGTGAAGCCGGTGCGTGGCAGCGCTCGGACACCGGGGTGACCGACCTGCTGCGCGACCTCCACGGCGTCGACGACGCGCACGTCTGGGCCGTCGGCTTCAACGGCACCGTATTGCGGCGGTACGGGCCGTGACCCTGGGTTAGTACGACAGCCCGGAAGCTCGTGCCGTGCTGGGCGGCCGATCCATCCCCGCTGGCTGCGTTGCGCTCCCTGCAACGCACCGACAAGTGCGACTCGGTCGCGACGCCTTGCCAGCGGGGCGCCTCGACCACCGATCACGGCACGGACTTCCGGGCTGTCGTACTAGAAGCCCAGGGCAGTGGAGGCCTTCGAACCGTATCTCTCGTACGCGCTCGCGCTCTTCTCGGGGCTGCTCATCGGCCTCGAGCGCGAGCACTCGCGCGCCCAGGAGGGCAAGGGCGGCCGCTTCATCGGCGGCGTCCGCACCTTCCCCATCTTCGCGCTGGCGGCGGCCGTGTCTGCGTCGCTCGCGAAGTCGCTCGGAGCGTGGCCGTTCGTCATCGCGGCGACCGGCACGCTCGTGTTCGCGGTGCTCGGCCACCGCAAGTGGGACGAAGAGGGCTCGGGGGGCCTCACGAGCGAGGGCGCCTTCCTGCTCACGTTCCTGCTCGGCGCGCTGTCGGGCACCACCGACGTGTGCGGCTCGACGAGGCAGAAGGTGTTCATCGTGGCGTCGCTGTCGGTCGTCGCCACGATGATGCTGTCGGCGAAGCCGGCGCTGCACGACCTCACGAAGAAGATCTCGCGCGACGACGTCATCGCCACGATCAAGTTCCTCCTCGTCGCGGTGGTGGTGCTGCCGCTCTTGCCGAACGAGAGCCACGGCCCGTACGGCGTGCTGAACCCGTGGAAGATCGGCGTCAACGTCACGCTGATCGCGGGCGTCAGCTTCGTCGGCTACGCGGCCTCGCGCGTGATGGGCTCCGGCCGCGGGCTGTTCATCACCGGCGTCGTCGGCGGTCTGGCGTCGTCGACGGCCGTGACGCTCGCCGGCTCGCAGCGCACGAGAGAGACGCCCGACCTCGCGACCGCGGCGGCGCTCTCGATCACCGCGGCGTCGACGGTGAAGGCGGTTCGCGTGCTGCTGCTGGTGGCGGCGACGGACCCGGCGCTCTTGAAGACGATGGTCGCGCCGTTCGTCGCGATGGCCGTCGCCGGCGCCGCGGCGTCGGGGTTCCTCTACCTCCGCACGCGCGCGACGAAGAAGGAGGGCCACGAGCCGAAGCTCTCGAACCCGTTCGAGCTCTCGGAGTCGCTGAAGTTCGGCGCGGCGATCGTGGTGGTGATGCTGGTGTCGCGCTGGGCGCAGGACCAGTTCGGCAGCGTCGCGCTGTACCTCACGAGCCTGCTCGCCGGCCTGGCGGACGTCGACGCCATCACGCTGAGCGTCGCGGGCATGGCGCAGAAGAACGAGATCGCCGCGACGGTCGCGGTGACGGCGATCTACGTCGCGGTGCTCGCGAACACGCTGACGAAGCAGGGCATCACGATGGTCGTCGGCACGAAGGCGCTCGCGGTGCGGGTGGCGGCGGCGTCGGCGCTGATGCTGGCCGCGGGCGGCGTCGGCGTGGCGATTCAGCGGTTCATTCGTTGATGAAGGTCGCCTCGACGTGCTTCGAGTCGCGGAAGTACTTCCACCAGGCGAGTGCGATGAGGATCGCGAACAGCCGCCGCCCGTCGAGCGCACTCTCAGGGTTCTCAGCCTTCAGCTGCAGCATCCCCACGACCTCGAGCGCCAGGTTGCCGATCCAGAAGCGCTGCACCATGACCGGCGCACGACGTCTGCGCTTCAAGAAGCCGGGCACGATCGACATCGCGTAGAGGGACAGGCCCGCCAGCGTCGCGACGCCGAAGACCGACGTCCACAGCCACCAGGCGCTGCTCGTGCACGCATCCCAGCCGAGCGTGCGGACGTCGCGCGCCGCCTGGACCACGTACACCACGAGGCTGAACGGCGTCGTGATGAGCGAGAACAGCGCGAGGTAGAGCCACCCGCCGCGCGGCAGCAACGGGTCGGCGGCATCGCACGGGCGGCACAGCTTCCGAAGGCCGACGCGATCGCACTGCTCGCAAACGAAGCGCCCGCACCGCGCGCACGTCCACACCGCCTCGGCGCCGTGCTCGGCGCAGCGCTGACCGGCCTCGCTAGCCGTGCGTGACCTCCTGCCACGTGCCCTTGCGCGCGTATGCCTTCTCGAGCTGCTCATCGAGCGCCGCGATCAGCCTCGCGTTCCCGTCCTGCGAGTAGCCCTTCAGCGCCTCGGCGCACTTCGGCACCCGCGACAGGAACTCTGAGAGCACGCCCGCGTCGAGCGCCTTCGCGTACATGCCGTAGCCGAGCTTCTCGAGGTACAGCGCGTTCAGCACCTGCTCGAACTGCCCCTCGACCGGCAGCGACAGCATCGGCTTGTGCAGGTACACCGCCTCGCTCATCAGCGTGTACCCGCCGCCCGCCACCACCGCGCGCGCGGTGCGCAGGTCGTCGATAAACCCCTTCTCGCTGAACGGGCGGAACGTCAGGTTCCCCTCGACCGCGTCGGCGGTCAGGTCGCGGCGCATGCCGTAGACGCGGCACGGCAGCCCGCTCGCCTTCAGGCCCTCGACCAGCGCCTGGTTCGTGGTCGAGGTCTGGTACACGAGCAGGTGCTCGCCGGGCTCGCTCTTCGCCTCCAGGATGTCGGGCCGCAGAATCGACGGCGCGAGCGTCGTGCGGTCTTTGCGCAGCTCCGGGTAGAAGAACGTCGTGATGATGTAGTGGAAGGCGCCCGGCAGCTTCGACTTCACGATCGACCGCGTCATCTCGAACGCGTCTTCGTGCCCCGCCAGCAGCGACGCGTCGTGCTTGCAGCGGTTGATGATCTGCATGTTGTCGACGCTGATCACCGGCAGGAAGTGGTTCTTCGCGAACAGGTAGCTGAACGTCTCGAAGTCGCTCACCACGACGTCGGGGTGAAACGCGTCGACCAGCTCGAAGTACTTCTTCACGTTCTGCGGCCACCCGGTCACGGCGCCCTTCAGGTTCTGCAGCACCGTCTGCCACTTCTTCACCGAGTTGCCCTCGTACTTGATGGTGAAGCCCCAGATGTTGTGCACGTTCTCGAAGTGCTTCGCGAGGTAGTCGCGCGCGCGGCCCGACACCACGATGTGCACGTCGTGGTGCCTGGTGAGGTGATCGAGGATCACGCGCGACCGCGTCGCGTGACCCATGCCTTCGCCGACCACTCCGTAGAGGATTTTCATGGGGCTTCCAGTCTACAAGCGCGCTGAGGAATGAAGCGCGTGATCATCGGGAGCTTCGCTGCCGCCCTGCTGCTCGCGGGCGTGTACCTCGGCACCCAGTCGATCTCGAACATGCGCGTGAAGTGCGAAGACGGCGGCCACCCCGAGTGCGCCTTCACCGAGCAGACCGCGCACGAGGTCGGCCGCATGCAGGCGCTCGGCGCCACCGGCCTCGCGCTCGTCGGGGCCGGCACCCTGCTCTTCCTCCGCTCTCATCGAAAGGAGACCCCTCCATCATGACGCTCGACCCGTTCGCCCTGCCCGAGCAGCTCAACCTCGCCGAGGAGTTCCTCTACCGGCGCGGCCGCGAGAAACCGCAGGCACCCGCCATCTACTTCGAGGACCAGGTCGTCACGTACGGCCAGCTCATGGAGCAGACCGACCGCGCCACCGCCGTCTACCGCGCGCACGGCCTCGAGCTCGAGCAGCGCGTGCTCCTCATGGTCCCCGACGTGCCGCAGTTCGCCAGCGCCTGGCTCGGCGCCGTCAAGGCCGGCGGAGTCGTCAGCGCCGTCAACCCCGACCTCAAGCCCGAGGAGGCGCGCTACTACCTCAACTACACGCGCGCGAAGATCCTCGTCGCCGACGCGCAGGCCGCCGCCACGGTCGAGGGCCTGAGGTCCGAGTGCCCGCACCTGAAGCACGTGCTCGTCGTCGGCCGCTCCTACGACGAGGAGCTCGCCAAGGCGACGCCCGACCCCACGTTCGCGCCCACGCACAAGGACGACCCCGCGGTGTGGCTCTACACGTCGGGCTCCACCGGCTTCCCGAAGGGCGCCACGCACAAGCACCACGACTTCGTGTTCAACGCGCTGACCTACGCGCTGCCGGTCGCCGGCTACAAGTCGACCGACAAGACGTTCAGCGTGCCGCGGCTCGCCTTCGGCTACGCGCTCGGGTCGAACCTGCTCTTCCCGCTGATCGCCGGCGGCAGCTGCGTGCTCTTCAGAGAGAAGGGCAGCCCCGAGAAGCTGCTCGAGGTGCTGCAGAAGCACAGGCCGACGATGCTGATCACGGTGCCCACGTCGCTGAACCAGGTCGTGAACACCGACGGCGCGGCGAAGGCCGACTGGTCGAGCGTGCGCGTCGCGATCAGCGCCGGCGAGGCGCTGCCGGCCGAGCTCTACCAGCGGTGGAAGAAGGTCACGAAGGTCGAGGTGCTCGACGGCATCGGCTCGGCCGAGATGTTCCACATCTTCATCACGAACCGCCTGGGCGACGTGAAGCTCGGGTCGCTCGGCCGGCTGGTCGACGGCTACCGGGCGAAGATCTGCGACGACAGCGGCGCCGAGGTGCCGCGCGGCGACGTCGGCACGCTCTGGGTCAGCGGCGACTCGATGGCGCTCGAGTACTGGCAGCAGCACGAGAAGTCGAAGCAGACCTTCCGCGGCGACTGGTGCGTCAGCGCCGACAAGTTCCAGCAGGACGAAGAGGGCTACTTCTATTTCTGCGGCCGCGGCGACGACATGCTGAAGGTCGGCGGCAAGTGGCTCTCGCCGGTCGAGGTCGAGAACGCGCTCCTGCAGCACCCCGCCGTGCGCGAGGCCGCGGTCGTGGGCTTCAAGGACAAGGACGGCCTCGACAAGCCCCGCGCGTTCGTGGCGCTGCAGCCCGGCAGGCAGGCGGGCGACGCGCTCGCCGAGGAGCTGAAGGCGCACGTTCGCGACACGCTCGCGCCGTTCAAGGCGCCGCGCGAGGTCGTGTTCATCGACGCGCTGCCGCGCAGCGATCGCGGCAAGGTGCTCAAGACGGAGCTGCGCAAGTGAGCTTCGCGACGGTTCAGGTGCAACCGCCTCCGCCTTGCGCTCAACTGCCCCCTCACCCCGGCCCTCTCCCCTACGAGGGGAGAGGGGGCGCTCGATGATTCACTTCGCCGCACATCTGGCGTGGCCGAAAGTGCAGTCTCTCGCGGCGGCCGGCGCCGCGGCCCTGCTCCCCGTCGGCTCCACGGAGGCGCACGGCCCGCACCTGCCGCTCAACGTCGACGTCGTCATCGCCGAAGAGGTCTGCCGCCGCGTCGCCCAACGCCTCGGCAAGCGCGGCCTCGACGCCGTCATGTTCCCCGCCGTGCCCTACGGGCTCACCGACTTCGCCGCCTCGTTCGCCGGCACGGTGAGCCTGCCCGCCGACGCGACCCGCTCCCTGCTCGCCGGGGTCCTCGAGGGCATCGCGGTGCACGGCTTCAAGCGCATCGGCGTCATCAACCACCACCTCGAGCCCGCGCACTTCGCGGTCGTACACGAGGCCGCCAAGGCCGCGCGAGAGAAGACGAAGGCGTTCATCGCGGTGCCCGATCACCGCAAGAAGCCGCACGGGCCGAAGCTCGGCGACGAGTTCACGAAGGGCGGCAGCCACGCGGGCTGGTACGAGACGTCGCTGATGATGGCGGCGGCTCCGCAGCTCGTCGACGAGGCAGCCCGCCGCGCCCTGCCCGAGCTCGCGGTCGACCTGCCCGCGAAGATCAAGGCGGGCGCGAAGAGCTTCCACGAGTGCGGAGGCACCTCGGCGTACTTCGGCGCTCCCGCCGCCGCGACCGCGGCCGACGGCCACCGGCTGCTCGACATCCTCGCCGAGCTGTCGGAGGCCGCCCTGATGGAGGACGCGAAGTGAAGAACGCCCTGCTCGTGCTCGCGCTGCTGCTCGCGGCCGCGCCCGCGCTCGCCGCCCAGCCGCCGAAGCGCGCGAGGCCCGCGAAGCCCGCGAAGCCGCCGCCCCCGCCGCCTCCCGAAGAAGAACCGGACGTGCCGGACGAGCCGGACGAGCCCGACGAGCCCGACGCTCCGCCGCCGCCGCACGTGCCGCGGGGCACGCTCGACGACGACGAAGAGCCGTTCAAGCCGCGCAGGAGCGGAGACCCCGACCTCGGCGACCTCGACGAGAAGGACGTCCAGGCCGCCGCGGGCGGGCTGTTGTGCATGTGCTTCTGCCTCGTCGCGGGGCTCATCGGCCTCGTCGTCTTCCTGGTGCGCCGCAGCAACAAGCCCGCGGCTCGCGTCACCGGCGCTCCTGCGCAGCCCGCCGCCTCCGCCGGGCCGCCGCCCCCGGCGATACCCTTTCACCTCTCGGTGCTCGCGGTCGGCATGCACGCGACCGCGCGGCAGCTCGTCGCGCAGCAGCTGATTCTCGCCGGCGCGCAGGCCGACCCGGCCGACGCGCCCGAGCGCGCGAGGCTGGTGCGCGAGCTCGCGAAGGCCGTGCGCGGCCTCGAGAGCGAGTGGACTCACTTCGGCTACGGCGAGCGGCTCGACCTCGCCGACGAGCTCGCGGCGCAGAAGAGCTACCAGCTCGCGGTCGAAGACTTCGGCCGCCGCAGCGCCGAGGTCTCGACCTCGGGCGAGTCGACGTACGTCGTGATGACGCTCGTGCTGTGCACGCGCCGCCAGCTCCGCGGCGTCTCGGCCCTCGACGACCGCGCCCAGATCCGCACGCTGCTCGAGGAGCGCGCCGGTCTCGGCGACGCCGAGCTCATGGGCGCGTACATCGCGTGGTCGGCTCCGATCGGAGGCCACGAGGTGCTCACCCGCTTCCCCGAGATGCACGCGGTGCGCTGATGACCCTGCTCGTCCTGACGCTGCTCGCTGCCGACCCGAACGCCGAGGGCTTCGCCGCCTACAAGAAGGGCGACTACGCGAAGGCGGCTCCGCTGTTCGAGAAGGCGATCAAGGCCGACCTGAAGAGCCCGTGGCCGTGGGTGAACCGCGCCCGCACGCTCGCCATGCTGGCGAAGGGGAAGGACCCCGACGACTACTGCGCGTACGAGAAGAACTGGGTGCTGCTGGCGCTCGACGCCCTGGAGCACGCCGTCGAGCTCGACAAGGCGAAGGTGCTCACGAAGCTCGCCGAGCCGGACCCCGGCACCGATGCGCTCAAGAAGCGGCCCGAGGTGAAGGCGTGGCTCGCGACCGTGAGCTTCGACGGCGATGCGGGGAAGCTGCTCGCGCAGAACCCCGACTGGCACTCGACCGAGGAGCCGGGTGCGATTGTGAAGCCGCTCACCCTCGACCCGAAGACCACGAAGGTGAACGGCAAGCAGGTCATGCTCGCGGACGGCAAGTACGAGCTGAAGATCCAGGGCTGGTACTTCGACGAGGGCAAGCGCCACTTCTCGGTCGCGCAGCTGGAGGGGCCGAAGGTCTGGCAGCTCGGGCCGGTGATGGCGGACTGCGATTGACGTTCTTCTCGAAGGAGCGGCTCGTCGCGAGCCCGGGCACTTCGAGGTGGTGGGTCGCCCCGGCGGCGCTCGCGATTCACCTGTCCATCGGCCAGGCCTACGCGTTCAGCGTCTTCAACCTGCCGCTGCAGGGGGCCGGCGGCTGGAAGCTCAGCGAGCTCGGCTGGATCTTCACGTGCGCGATCGCGTCGCTGGGCCTGTCGGCCGCGCTGTTCGGCCAGTGGCTCGAGCGCGTGGGCCCGCGCGTCTCGGGCCTCGCCGCCGCGGCGTGCTTCTCGAGCGGGCTGTTCATCGCCGCGCTCGGCGTTTCCCTCGAGGCGCTGCCGCTGCTCATCCTCGGCTACGGCGTCATCGGCGGCATCGGCCTGGGCCTCGGCTACATCACGCCCGTCTCGACGCTCATCAAGTGGTTCCCCGATCGCCGCGGCATGGCGACCGGCATCGCCATCATGGGCTTCGGCGGTGGCGCCATCATCGCCGCGCCGCTCTCGCGCCTGCTCATGAAGCACCTGAGCCTGCCGGCGACGTTCGCGGCGCTCGGCGTCATCTACCTCGTGCTGATGACCGCGGGCGCGCTCGGCTTCCGCACCCCGCCGCCGGGGTTCGCGCCGAAGGGAGCGCCGGCGCCCGCGCTGGAGACCGAGGGCTTCACTCCGGCCGAGGCGGTGCGCACGCGCCAGTTCTGGCTGCTCTGGGTCGTGCTGTGCGTGAACGTCACCGCCGGCATCGGCGTGCTCGGGCAGGCGTCGGCCATGATCCAGGAGGTGTTCAAGGGCGCGGTCGACGCCGACTCCGCGGCGACGTTCGTCTCGGCCCTGAGCGCCTCGAACATGGTCGGCCGCTTCTTCTGGGCGTCGCTGTCCGACCGGCTCGGCCGCAAGGTCACCTACGGCATCTTCTTCTCGCTGGGGCCGGTGCTGTACTTCGCGGTGCCGTGGTGCGGGGCCGCGCAGAGCGTGCCGGCGTTCGTCGCGTGCTTCTGCGTCATCCTCACGATGTACGGCGGCGGGTTCGCGACGATTCCCGCGTACCTGTCGGACCTCTTCGGCACGCGGTTCGTCAGCGCGATTCACGGGCGGCTCCTGACCGCGTGGTCGGTCGCCGGCGTGCTCGGGCCGGTCATCGTGAACTACGTGCGCGAGTACCAGATCGCCAGCGGGGTCCCGAAGGCCGACGCGTACGACGTCACCATGCGGCTGATGGCGGGGCTGCTGGTCGTCGGGTTCACGGCGAACCTGATGGTGCAGAAGCCGGCACGAGACTTTTCGCGCCCCGATGGCATAGTGCCGGCATGAATCATCGGCGTATCGCCGCCCTCACCCTCTTCGCCGCCGCGGCCTGCGATCCGGGCACGCTCAAAGACCCCGATCGCTTCCGGGCCTGCATGATCGACGTCGAGACCGAGATCTTCGGCCGCGGCGTCAGCGGCGGCGCCAAGTGCGGAGCCGCCGGCTGCCACTCGGCGATGAGTCCCGCGAACGGGCTCGACCTCGTGAGCCCCGGCGTCGCGATGCGCATCGCGACGACGAACAGCACGTTCTGCCAGAACAAGCCGATGGTCTCGTTTCTCGCCGAGAAGCTGACCGAGAACCCGTCGTGCGGCTCTCCGATGCCGCTCGGCATGATGCTGCCGAACAACGAGCTCAAGTGCGTTCGCGACTACCTCGCTTCGATCGCCGCCGACGGAGGCACCTGATGCGCGCGCTGCTCCTCCTCGCCGTCCTCGTGCCGTCGCTCGCGCTCGCGAAGCCGAAGGTCGTTCTCGACGCTCCGAAGCAGGTCTCGGCCGCGCTCGAGAAGGCGCTGAAGGCGAAGTTCGCGGTGAGCAAGGCGCAGCTCGCGGCGGAGCCGACGTCGGGTGACGTGAAGACCGCGTGCCGCAACGCCGGCGGCGCCATCGCCGTCATCACCGCGCGCCAGGGCGGCGACCTGTTCACCATCATGGTGCTCAACGGCGCAGACGGCAGCCCGCTCACGAGCTTCCGCGTGAAGCCCGGCAAGAAGCCGCTCAAGGCGCTCGCGAAGCCCAACACGAGGGCGCTGATGGAGGCGCTCGGCGACGCCAAGGCCCCGGGCAAGGAAGAGAAGAAGCCGCCGCCCGAGGAGGCGAAGCCTCCCCCCGAAGAGGCGAAGCCGCCGACCGAAGAGAAGAAGCCTCCGGAAGACAAGGTCGCGGCGACCGAGAAGAAAGACCGCCCGAAGCCCAGCGAGCCGCCGCCGCCTCCGGCCGAAGAGATCCGCAAGGACGAGGAAGACGAGCCGAGACCCGGGGTGAAGAAAGAGAAGCCGGTCGCCCTGCGCCTCGGAGTCGGCCTGCGCCTCTTCAACCGCCGCTTCGGCTACCGCGACGACATCTTCGAGGCGCTCTCGACGTACTACCTGCCGCTCGGCCCCGCCGTCGGCGCCGACCTCGAGCTGTACCCCGCGGCGTTCATCACGAGCGGGTTCGCGGCGAACGTGGGCATCGGGGCCGCGTTCGACTACGCGGTCGGCATCGCGTCGCGCGCGGAAGACGGCACGCGCTACGGCACGACGGCGCTCAGCCTCCGCGTGGGGCTGCTCGGGCGCATTCCGATCAGCATCCTCACGATTCAGCCGTCGTTCGGGTTCTCGCGGCAGGTGTATTCGATCTCGTCGTCGACGGGCGTCAAGCCGAACATCCCGAACGTCGGGTACAACGCGCTGCGGCCCGCGCTCGACCTGAAGGTGAAGATCTTCGGCCCGGTCGGCTTCCAGGCCGGCGTCGCGTACCTGGCGATTCTGCAGACGGGTGAGATCGGCGCGTTCTTCCCGCGCGCGACCGCGGCCGGAATGGACGCGAACGCCGGGTTCACGGTGTCGCTGTTCGATCGGCTCGAGCTGAGGGCGCGGTTCGAGTACCAGCGGTACTGGTTCTCGCTGAACCCCGAGCCGGGCGACATGAACGTCGCGGGCGGCGCGCTCGATCACTACGTCGGCGGCAGCATGAACGTCGCCTTCACGATGTAGTCCGAAGCCGGTACGCTTCGCGCTTCGGCGTTGGACCCTGCGGTCCGTGCTCACGGCCAACAGCGGCCGCTCCACGCGGTTCTCGGGGCCGCCTTGCATCGCTCGCGTCTCGGCTTCGAATGATTCGTGGTTGCGATTCGACTGGAGCCTGCATGCGGCGCAGCGGAGGCGCTATCGCATCGCGACCGCGTGCAGCGCGGCCGACCGCGCGCTCGTGATCGTCTTCGCCGCCTCGTCGCGGTCGGCGCGCAGCTTCGCGAGCTCGTCTTCGAGCGCCAGCAGCCGCTTGCCGAGCTCCTCCGCGACCCGCGAGGCCCCGCCCTTCCCCGCCGCCGCCAGGTTGTCGCGCACGCGCACGCTGTCGGCCTCGACCTCGCGGATGCGCGCCTCGAGCTTCCTCACGTTCTCGGCCGCCGTCTCGGCCCGCGCGAGCTCGGTGCGCAGCGACGTCAGCGTCGCCCGCACCGGCGCCTCGATCTTCTGCGCCAGCAGCCGGTCGAGCCGCTGCGACGTCAGGCTCTCCAGCGCGACGCGCTCGACGACGCCGCCCTCCTCCACGACGTCGACCGAGCGCTTCGCCTTCGGGTCCAGCGTGAGCCGCGCGTAGCGGGGCTGGCCGGGCGACCGCACGTCCTCCTCCGCGCCCGAGACCACGCGATACCCGCGCGCCGTCGTCAGCTCGAACAGCAGCGTCCGCTTCTTGTCCGACCGCGAGGTCAGCTCGAGGTGGTGCGTCTTCGTGTCGACGCGGTGCAGCTCGACGATGTTGCCGTTCTTGCGCACCGCCTTCACCGGGCCCTCGCTCGTCTTCTCTTCGCCCCAGCGCTCGAGGTCGAGATCCTCCCCGTGCCGCACGATGCGCACCTCGCCCGGCTTCACGCGATCGATCTGCGCCTCGCCCGCGTACGCGCCGTCGGTGAAGATCGACAGCGTGCCGCCCTCGAGCGTCAGCGGCGTCGAGTTCGTCAGCCGCACCGCGAGCGACGTCGAGCTGCCGTCGAGCACGGTGACCTGCTCGGCCGCGACGCCGCGGTCGATGATGGGCAAGAGCGCGCTCTTCCGCGCGCCGAGGAACACCGGCTCGGCGACCGTGTAGAGGAACAGCTCGCCGGCCTCGCTCACCGCCGCCGGCTCGAGCGGCGTCGGGCCGCCCGCGAGGAGCTCCGAGACGCCGACGCCGGCCGCGACGCTCACGCCGCGGCCGCTCGACGAGATCGAGCCGCTGCCGCTGCCGCTGCCGTAGCCGTGGCCCACGGTGCCGATCGAGCCCACCCCGAGGGTCGCTCCGAGCGAGCCGCGCAGGTGCTCGCGCGCCTCGGCGGTCACGAGCTGCGGCGCCGAGTCGAGCCCGTCTTCCGGGGCCTTCAGCTCGCGGCGCCCGTAGCGCGGCCCGGCGAGCGGGAAGAGAAACGACGCCGGCCGCCCCGACGCCAGCGTGACCTTCACGCCCTCCCACGCCTCGTCGCTGTCGTTGTGCACCAGCGCGAAGCCCTGCAGCCGCGGCTGCGCCTTCCCCAGCACGAGCCGGTACGTGGTGCGCCACACCGGCGCCTCGGTCGTGTAGCCGACCGCGACGGTGCCCCCGCCGCTGCTGCCGCGCACCTTCAGGCTCTGCCGCTCGGGCTGCGCCGCGCTCGAGCCGGTCGCGCGATCCCACGCGAGCTGCACCGCGGCGTCGGCCGGCCGCACCGACTGGACCTCGTCGAGGCGCACGCGCTGCAGGCCCGCCTCGCCGAACAAGAGCAGCGTCGGCTTGTGAAACGGGTTGCCCTTCGAGTCGCGCTCCTCTTCGTCGGCGATGTCGACGACGCGGCCCTTCGCGCTCTGGCCCTCGACGGGCTTCACCGTGACGTCGACGCCCTGCAGCGCGCGCAGCAGCATGCCGAGATCGCGCGGCGCCTCGGGCTCGGGCATGCCGGCCATCGCGCGCGCCGCCTCGGCCGCCAGCGGCGGAGCGAACTCGATCGACGCGACGCCCTTGTCCGAGACGACGACCATCGACTTGAGCGCGTCGTCGAGCTGGCCGGGCTCGAGCGGAATCTCGGCGACCGAGCCGGCCGCCATCGGGCCCTTGCGCTCGAAGTAGCCGACGCCGTTCTCGTAGAGCATGAGCGACTTGAGCGGCAGCTTCGGCGGGGAGGCGGCGAGGAGCGTCAACGTCAGTGCGAGCATGGGCGCACCGACAACGAGACCGGCGGCCGGGTTCCGTCACCGTGCGAGCGGCGTCTCGCTCTCGGGCCGGGCCTCGCGCACGTCGAGCACCGAGCGGCTCTTGATGAGCAGCGGGACGCCGACGGCGACGCCGGGGATCCCGACGCCGACGGCGGCGGCGGCGAAGTACAGCATCTCGAACAGGAACCCGCCGCGGCCGCCGAAGAGCGCGAGGATGAGGTTCAGGTAGAGCCACGCCACGGCCGACACGAGCCCCGCCACGATGCCGACGCCGCCGACGATGGTGAACGCGAGCCCCATCGCGAACAGCCCGTCGTCGCGCGGCACGAAGTCGATGCCCACCGCGACGCCGGGCGTGAAGTCCTGGAGCGAGAAGTCGCTCGAGGGCCGGAAGTCGCCCTGCAGCTGGTACTTGTGGTCGGCGTCGCTGTCGAGCCACACGCCGCACGGGGCCCGGCACAGCCTGACGCCGCGGGTGACGTCGTAGAGGTCGGTGTCCTGCGGGACCTTGAGCAGGCTCACGTAGACGCGAGGCACCTGCGGCACCCGCGGCGTCTCGGCCAGCGGCGTCTCGGCCGGCGGCGGCGCGGGCACGAGCGGCGCAGGCACGAGCGGAGGAGGCGGCGGTGGCGGGGTCAGCTCGGCGGCGAGGAGCAGCGACGCGATCAGGAGACTCACTCCCGCGCAGCGTAGCGCTAAAGCTGCTCGACCGACCGGATCTCGACGTCGATCGGCGCCGAGACCGTCGACTGCATCAGCCGCGTGCAGAGCGCGCCGACGAACTCGATGCCGGGCGCCGTTCCGCTCGCGCGGAACTGCCAGCTGTCGGGGCCGGCCTGCGTCGGCACACCGTCGATGAGCACCGAGAGATACGAAGGGTCCGACGGCGGGCTCGTGAGGACGTGCAGGCAGGGCGGGCAGGCCGTGGCGTCGCGAATCGCGTCGAGCACGCGGCCGAGCTCGCTCGCGTTGCCCGCCTGGAAGAAGCTCTGGCCGCAGGTGCTCGCCGGGCGGCCGCACGGGTCGACGCCGCCGCCGTTACAGGTGTCGCCGGCGTTGCAGTCCGCGTTCGTCGTGCACGGCCGCGTGAAGCCACCGGCCGCCGCCATGCTGGCGAGCGTCGCGGCGCCGTCGGGGTTGGCGACGTCGGTGCCGAAGCCGATGACGATGGTGCGCACGCCCTTGCCGCGCAGCAGGTCGACCGCCGCGGCCGAGCCCTGATCGTCGAGGCACTGGTTGCGCAGCCGCATGCCGTCGGTCGCCTCGCACGCGGAGGTCGGCGACGCCTTCGGCGCGGTGCACGTGCACGTCGTCTTCACCGGAGCGAGCTCGTCGTTGCAGTTCGGCAGACCGTCGGTGAGGAGCACCGCGAAGCGATCGCGGTCTTTCTGGCGCAGCAGCGGCTCGTAGGTCGCCACCGACCTCATCGTCGCGTTCGTCGGTGTGCCGCCGCTCGGGCTCAAGGCGTCGATCGACCGCTTCACGGCGTCGGCGACCTGCGCGAGGCGGGCGTCGTCGTCGCTGCCCTCGTCGATCGGCACGCCGACCGTGGCGACGCTCGCGACGTCGCCGCCGGAGCACGCCATGCCCGCGCCGTCCTGCGGAAACGGCAGCATGCCGAGGTGAGCCGAAGAGCCCGACTGCGTGAGGAACGCGCCCATCGCGGACTTCATCGCGTCCATGCGGGTGACGCCGGCCGACACCTCGGTCGACATCGAGCCGGACTTGTCGACCACCAGGAACAGGGCCGGCTTCGGCGCGTTCACTCCGATGGTCACCTTCTTCACCGTCTGGGCGATGGCGAGCGGCTTCACCGGCTCGAAGTCGTACGTCTGACACCCCACCACCAGGAGGCCCAGCCAGCACGCGGTCGCTCTCATGCCCTCCACGATTCAGGACCCCCGCGGCGCAGCTCACAACTTGCACTAATGTCACCTCATCGATACAGTAGCCATTGCCATGCAACTCGAATCGCTGCGGATGTTCTGCGACGTCGTCGAGACGGGCAGCTTCTCTCGTGCCGCGCAGCTGAACCACGTGACGCAGTCGGCGGTGAGTCAGCAGATCCGGGCGCTGGAGACGCGCTACGAGCAGCGGCTCTTATCGCGCAGTGCACGGCAGGTGACGCCCACGCCGGCCGGCGAGCGGCTGTTCCGCGGGTGCAAAGAGATTCTCACGCGGTTCGCGGAGGTCGAGCAGGAGATCCGCGAGCAGGCCACCGAGGTCTCGGGCGCGTGCAACGTGTCGACGATCTACTCGGTCGGGCTGCACGAGCTGCAGAGCCTTCAGCGGCAGCTGCTCAAGACGCACCCGAAGGTGAACCTGCGGCTCAACTACCGCCGCTCCGACCAGGTCTACGACGACGTCATTCTCGGCGCCGCCGACCTCGGGCTCGTCGCGTACCCGCAGCCGCGCGCGGGCGTCGACGTCATTCCCTTTCGGGAAGACAAGCTCGCCGTCGTCTTCCCGCCGAACCACCCGCTGGCGCAGAAGCAGAAGATCTCGATGCAGGCGGTCGCGTCGGCGCCGTTCATCGCGTTCGACCGCGAGGCGCCGAGCCGCAAGGGCATCGACAAGCTGTTCCGCGACAAGGGCCTCGAGCTCGCGCCCACGATGGAGATGGACAACGTCGAGACCATCAAGCGCGCCGTCGAGCTCGGCCTCGGCCTCTCGGTGCTGCCGATGCCGACGGTGAAGCCCGAGCTCGCGCTCGGCACGCTCGTCACGCGGCCCTTCTCGGAGGGCTCGTTCACCCGGCCGATCGGCATTCTCGTGCGCAAGGGCAAGTACCTCGCCCGCGCGGCTCAGGCCGTGCTCGACACCTTCAAGGTCGCCGGGAACGAGGATTGAGCCGGGTCGGGTTGCGCAGCGAGATCGTGATCGTGCGCTGACTGGGCCCGCCCGCCACGTTCGCGACGGTCGCGCTCGGCACGTTGCCTGAGGGCACCTGCACCACGCGCGACCGCTGCCGGGAGGAGCGTTCTGATCTCTTACTCATGTTGAAACGGTAACGGCCCCCTCACGGCGGATCTTCCGGTTCTGTCTCGGGGGGCAGCAGATTCCCGCGGTTCTCGAGCAGCTGCTTGTAAATGCGCAGGAAGTGGCGCTCGGCGTCGGTCGCGATGCCCGCGACCTGCGGCTGGCACTCGCAGCTCACCTTGCCGGTGCGCAGGTCCTGAGCGAACGCGCAGGTGCCGGGGCACTCCGGCAGGGCACCGTCCTCGAACATCGCGAGCTCGACGCTGCTCGCGTCTTGCAGCGCGCGCGCGCACGCGGGCATCACGGCGGCGAGCTGCTCCCACGGCAGCTCGTGCTGCGTGCTCTCGCCGCGATCGGTCGGGCTGAACGTCAGCCCCATGCGGCACGGCGAGCTGATCTTCCCCTTGGCCGACGTGAAGTCGAAGTGCAGCCGCCCGCCCTCGGGCAGCGCGCGCCAGACGGTGCCGGTCGCGACCAGCGCGGCCTTCGTCTTGCCGACCTGCAGCTCGAAGCACGCCTCCTCGTCGAGGTGGCCGCCGCGGTCGCAGCGGTGGTGCGCTCCGCTCGCGAGCACGCGCGGGCGCTGGAGCAGGAGCACGTTCGCGCCCACGTCGATGACGGCGTCGAAGCGGCCCCACAGATCGCAGCCGAGCACACCGACCGCGGCGCGCGGCCGCCCTTCGGTTCCCTGCAGCGCGCGCAGGGCGCCCTCGCGCACCCCGACCCCCGGAGCGAGCTCGACCGCATCGAACGTGATGCCCTTGAAGCTCTCGAGCTCCGGCGGCACCTGCAGCCCGTCGGGCAGCTCGATGCCCTCGAGCAGCTCGAAGCCGGTGCGCAGGCCCGAGCGGCGCGCGGCATCGTCGGCGACCTGGCTCACGGGCTCGCCGGTCGAGAGCACGAACGGGCCGACGAGATCCGCCGCACCCTGGGTCACCTTCACGGGGAGCAGCGGCCAGTCGGTGCGCGGGTCGCGCGTGAGCTCGAGCAGGTGCGACTCGAAGCCCAGGCGATCGGCCGGAGGCTTCACCGCCAGGGCGCGCCAGTGCTCGACGCTCTGCGAGCGCGAGAACGTGAGGGTGCGGCGCGCGACGTCGACGGACATCGCCCACGGCAGCAGCGCCTCGTTGCCGAGGGTCACGACGCAGCGGTCGGACTGCCGGGAGCCCGCGACGAAGGGCGCGTAGCGGTGGCCGCCGAAGCTCAGGCCCTGCACCGCGATCTCGCTCGCGGTGTCGGTCTCGCCGTCCGGCCGCGGAATGCGCACGGTGCCGCCGGTGGTCGGCGGGTCGTCGTAGCAGCCGGTCGTGACGCGGCTCAACGGCGAGGCGACGTCGAAGACGACCTCGACCGGCACTCCCTGAAGCGCGCCGTCGACGGCGAGCCTGAGGCCGGGGCTGGACTTCAGCGCGAAGGTCTTGCCGTCGAGGTTCGAGCTGCCACCGCCCGCGCCGCGCGGGAAGCACGCGGCGAGCGACAGCAGCAGGGAGACACGGAGCATCCGAAGGGGAGCTTACACTCCGCCGTCTTTCGCGGGGGCCGGGCGTGCCATCGCCGTCAGGTCGACGACCTGGGTGCTCTTCGGCACCGAGATCTGGAACGCGTCGTCCTTCACGCCCACGTTCGTCTTCAGGTTCGGGAAGGTGATGGCGTTCTCGCTGCCGTCGGGGTCGACGACGGTGCTCTTGATCACCTGCGCCGTCTTCGGGTCGACCTCGAGCCGCACCTGCTTGAAGCGCGGGTCGGGCCGCAGCGGCGTCAGCTCGAGCAGCACGCCGGTGCACTTCGCGCAGGCCTTCTGCGCGATCGAGAACTCGTTCGCGAGCTTGCCCTGCCCCCACAGAAACGAGACCGAGGCCGACAGCTTGTCGGTCGACATCGCCGAGAGGGTGAGCTGCTGGGCCGCGGGGTCGTAGAGGCGGACCTTGTCGCCCGCGAGCACGAAGCTCTTCGGTTCCGGCTTCTCGTAGTCCCAGCGCATCTGCGGGCCCTTCGCGCCGCGCTTGTAGGTGACCTTGCCGGTGCTGGTGATGGTGCGCTTGAACGCCTTGTACGTGTAGTCCTGCTTGAAGTCGGCGGTGAAGTCGTCGGCCTTCTCGTAGAACGCCTGCAGGCGATCGACGAGCGCGGTGGTCTCGGCGTTCGTCGTGGCCGGAACCGGTGTTCCCGCATCGGCCGCCAACATCGTCAGCAAAAAGAAGACCTTGGTCATTTGTAGAGCCTCTTGTGCTGTTTGACGGACAGGCGCTGAAAACGTTCTCTCAAGGCCGACATTTCCGAGTCATTCAGGTCACCTGGCTTGCCGAGGCGCGCCCGGGTGATGCAGGCCGAGGCGGCCGCCGAGATGTTGAGGCTCTGCGAGAAGCCGCGCATCGGGATCCAGAAGACTCCGTCGCACTGCGCGATGACCTCGCGGCGAACGCCGTGGCGCTCGTTGCCGAGCACGAGCGCGACCTTCTCGTCGAACGAGATGTCCGCGAGGCTCTGCGCGCCGGGCTCGGCGGCGGAGGCGAGCACGCGGAAGCCCTTCAGCATGGCGCGGCAGGCGGCGAAGTCCCGGTGGTGGTGAACGTCGAGCCACTTGTCGCAGCCCTGCGTCACCGTCGCGTTCGGCTTGAACGGAGCGTCCGGGTTCTCGATGACGTGAACGGCCTGCACCCCGAAGGCCTCACACGTGCGCAGCACCGCGGCCATGTTGAAGGCGTCTTCGAGGCGGTCGAGCACGAGCGTGAAGTTGAGCGTGCGGCCCTTGAGCACGTCTTCGATGCGATCGAGCCGCGGCTGCAGCAGCAGGTCTTCTGCGGGAGGCGTGCCTTCGCGCGGCTCGTAGTGGGGGCCGCCGCCGCTCATTGGCGGGGCCTCTTCTTCTTGGCCGGGCTCGGCTTTGCGCGCTTGGGGTTTGTTCTTCGCTCAACTGCCCCCTCACCCTGTCCCTCTCCCCTACGAGGGGAGAGGGGACTCTTTTTCGCGAACAGAATCTTCGCCACGGCATCGAGCACGGCCTGCAGGCCCTCGCCGGTGGCCCCCGAGAGCGGCAGCACCTTGATGCCCTTCTTCTCGAGCTTCGCCTTCAGCTTCGGCAGCGCCTCGCGGGCGTGGGGCAGATCGAGCTTGTTGGCGACCACGACCTGCGGCCGCTGCGACAGCTCCTTGCTGTACTTCTGAAGCTCCTTGTTCAGCACCGCGAAGTCGCGCGCCGGGTCGCGCCCCTCGGCGACGGCGCCCAGGTCGAGCAGGTGAATGAGCACGCGGCACCGCTCGACGTGCCGCAGGAACTGCAGGCCGAGGCCGACGCCCTCGCTGGCGCCTTCGATCAGCCCGGGAATGTCGGCCATCACGAACGACAGCCGGTCTTTGTACTGGACGACGCCGAGGTTCGGCACGAGCGTGGTGAACGGGTAGTCCGCCACCTTCGGGCGCGCGCGGCTGACGCGAGAGATCAGGGTGCTCTTCCCGGCGTTCGGGTAGCCGAGCAGGCCGACGTCGGCGAGCAGCTTGAGCTCGAGCTGCAGCATCTTCAGCTCGCCCTTCGTGCCCTCCTGCGCGAAGCGCGGCGTCTGCCGCGTCGACGTCGCGAAGTTCATGTTGCCCAGGCCGCCGCGGCCGCCCTTCGCGACCGTGAACTGCTGGCCGGGCTCGCTCAGGTCGGCGAGCACCTCGCCGCTCTGCTCGTCGCGCACCAGCGTGCCGACGGGCACGCGCAGCGTGAGATCTTCCCCCGCCCTGCCGTTGCAGTCGCTGCCCATGCCGTGCTCGCCGGCCGGGGCGCGGTGGTGCTGCTGGTAGCGGTAGTCGAGCAGCGTCGTGAGCTGGGGGTCGGCGACGAAGATGACGGAGCCGCCGTTGCCTCCGTCGCCGCCGCTCGGGCCGCCCTTGTCGACGTACTTCTCGCGCCGGAAGGCGACGGCACCGTTGCCGCCGTCTCCCGCTTTGACCTCGATGCGGACCTCGTCGACGAACTTCACGGCGAGATCCGCGAAGCGGGATCAGGCCTGCGCCTGAGGAGCCGCAGCGTCGGGGTACACGGACACCTTCTTCTTGTCCTTGCCCTTGCGCTCGTACTTCACGACGCCGTCGGCGGTCGCGAAGAGGGTGAAGTCGCGACCGAGCTTCACGTTGACGCCGGGGTGGATCACGGTGCCGAGCTGGCGCACCAGGATGCTGCCGGCAGAGACTTTCTCGCCGCCGTACACCTTCACTCCGCGCCGCTGCGAATTGCTGTCGCGCCCGTTGCGCGAAGAGCCCTGACCTTTTTTGTGTGCCATTGCTGTTGCCTCGTAACTTTCTTCAGCCCGCGATGCTGACGACCTTCACCTCGGTGAAGGGCTGACGGTGACCCTTGCGGCGCGTCCAGCCTTCCTTCTCTTTGCGGAAGTGGAGGACGCGGCGCTCCTTGTCCTGACGCAGGATCTTGCCGATGACCTTCGCGCCGGCGACCGTGGGGCGGCCCACCTTCGGGGCGTCGCCGCCCACCATGAGCACCTCGTCGAAGCTCACGTCGGCTCCCGCGTCGCCCTTGATCTTCTCGATGCGCAGCACGTCGCCCTGCGCGACCCGGTACTGCTTTCCACCTGTTCTGATCACGGCGTACATCGGTCTTTGCCCTCGGTTCTGAAGAAGCTGGCTAAAAGGGGCCCATGGCCCAAAAGGGCGAGTCGGATACGGAAGATCGCGCGCGAAGTCAAGCCATGCGGGTCAGGCTTTGCGCGGGCTTGGGCTTCACGGGAGTGGCCTGCGGCGCGCTGGGCGCCCACGCCGTGAAGGCCCTCGGGCCCGACTCCCTCGCCTGGTGGGAGACGGGCGCGAAGTACCACCTGATCCACGCGCTCGCCGTGGGCCTGGTGGCGGCGCTCCAGCCGAAGCGGGCGGCGCTCAGCGCGGCGCTGTTCACCGCCGGCGTGCTGCTGTTCTCGGGGTCGCTCTACGTGCTCGCGCTGACGCAGGTCCGGGCGCTCGGCCTGGTGACTCCGTTCGGAGGCCTCTGCTTCCTCGCCGGCTGGGCGGCGCTGTTCGCCGGCGCGCGCCGGTGAGGTGGCTCTTCTTCATCGAGCTCGGGCTCCTGCTCATCGGGGCCGTGCTCGCGCTGTTCGCGTGGCTGCAGAACGATCGCGAGCTGTGGGTGGCCGCGACCGCGCTCCACGTGACGTGCGCGGTGAGCGGCGTCGTGCTGCTGATCGCCTCGATCGTCGAGCGCCGCGTGCTGTTCGCGGTGGGCGGGCTGTCGCTCGGCGCGCTCGCGCTCTTCGCGGCGTGGCTCGAGCTGTTCCTCGGAGCCGCGCTCGCCGACCCCGCCGGCCGGCCGCTGCTCCGCCGGCGCAAGCGGAGCATGGCGAGCGCCGAGCAGGAGTCGGTGCCCGCGTTCGCGCGCGTGGCGCTGCAGCTGTGGGCGCACGGCGCTCCGCCGGAGCTGATCGCGCGCGCGCACCAGGCCGCGCTCGAGGAGATCGATCACGCTCGGCGCCTCGGCTCCGACTGGGCGCCGCTGCCATTGCCGCCCCTGCGCATCGGCTCGCTTCGCCAGCTCGCGGTCGAGAGCCTGAAAGACGGCGTGTGGGGAGAAGGGCGAGCGAGTGCGCAAGCCGCCGCACGCGCGAAGACGGCGTCGAGCCCGGAAGCCCGCGAGCACTGGGCAGTCATCGCGCGCGACGAGCAGAGGCACGCGGAGCTCGCGCGCGACATCGTCCGCTGGGTGCGTTCGTTGCGCTGAGCGAACGAAAAACCTGCTTACGACGCGCTCGGGTTACCGCCTTCCAAGGCGCGCGTTACTGCGGGCATGACCACCATCCAGCGCCTCCTCCGTCCCCGTATCGAGCTGCCGAAACCCGAGCCGAAGCCGGAGCCCGCCGCGAGGCCGGATGACCGCTTCGAGGCCGCGCGCCGCGAGCTGTTGAAGCTCAAGCCGAAGCCGCCTCCCGGGCCGACGCCCGAGGAGCGGCTCCAGAACGACCCCGCATTCCAGGCGCTGAACCCGGGCGTGCAGCAGGCGGTGCTCGAGACGGTGAACGACCCGAACCTCGAGCCCGAGGGCGTCGAGACGCTGATCACGGCGGTGACGTCGCCCGGCTTCGCGCAGCTCTCGACGGAGCAGGCGGAAGCCTTCCTCGAGTACGCGGGCAACACGATTCCCGGGCACGGCGACGCCATTCGCGCCGAGATCGCCACGCACCTCGCTTCCGACGAGTACCAGGAGCCGCAGACGCTGTTCGGCCCCATTCGGCTGCCGCTCGCGATCTCGCAGGCGCGAGAGCTCTTGCAGATCTCGGGCGGCGCCGAGGCCCTGCCCGGCTCGACGCCGGTCGGCGCGCTGCCGGCGGCGCAGCGCGACATCGAGGTGACGGGGCCCGAGAGCATCGGCGAGTTCGAGTTCGAGACCGGCGAGGTCGAGGCCGAGCGCTACACGTTCGAGATCGACGGCCGCGAGGTCGAGGTCATCTACCCGGCCGACGCGCCCGAGGGCGTGCCGACGCCCGAGGAGCTCGAGCGGCTGCTCGAGACGCTGCCGGACGTCGCGGCCGATCAATACGACCAGATCTTGATCGAGCCGAACGCCTCCGACGCCTCGGCGAGCACGAACGGCGAGTGGGTGCGCATCTTCCCCAGCGAGGGGCGCTCGCTCGAGCGGCTGCAGTCGACGCTCGTGCACGAGGCCGCGCACATCGTCTCGCGCGAGGAGCTGGGCGACACGAGCCGCATCGACGACGGCGGCGACCTGGGCGATCTGAGCGAGGGCTGGCAGGACTGGGCCGAGGCCGTGGAGGCCGACGGCCACTACGTCTCGGACTACGCGTACGAGTCGGCGACGGGCAACAACGACGACGACCAGCGCAAGTTCGGCGAAGACTTCGCCGAGACGGTCGAGCTCTACTACCAGGTGAAGGGGACCCCGGCGGAGGCCGAGTTCGCGCGGCTGTACCCGAACCGCTACGACCTGTTGCGCGAAGTGCTCGGGGAGGCGTGAGATGCCCGCGCTCACGACCCGGGTACAGCCGCGCGACGCCGCCGCGGTGCGCCGCCAGCTCGAAACGATTCGCGACCGGCTCGATCGCGACCCGGTGCTCGAGCGCGGCGAGCACGGCGCCGCCGTCACCGCGCTGCAGCGCCAGCTGATCGCGGCGGGGTTGCTGCGCGGCGAGCCGACCGGCCGCCTCGGTGGAGCGACCGAAGCAGCGCTCGAGAAGCTCCAGCGCCAGCGCGGCCTGACGGTCACCGGCGAGCTCGACCGGGCGACGTTTCGCGAGGTGCAGTCGCTGAACCTGTTCGTGCGCGACGGGTTCCAGCCGTGGGCGCGCGTGGGGCAGCGGGGCGACGACATCCGCCGGGTCGAGCAGGCGCTGAACGTGCTGCGGCGGCGAGACATTCGCGCCGACGGCGTCTTCGACGGAGCGACCGAGCGCGCAGTTCGCGTCTTCCAGCAGCAGCACGGCCTGCGCGTGACCGGCGCCATCAACCCGCGCACCGCCGAGGAGATCGGCGAGGCCGCGTTCATCAAGGCGTGGCTGCAGAGCGCGCGCCCGGTGACCGGCTACGTGAACGGAGCGCCCCAGAACATCCGCATCCTGCCGGTCGGCGGCGGCGAGTGGCTGCGCACCGACGCCGCGCTCGCGTTCAAGCGCATGCAGCAGGCGGCGGCGCGCGACGGCGTGACGCTGACGCCGGGCTCGGGCTTCCGCACGATGGAGGAGCAGCGCCGGCTGTACGCGCTGTACCTGAGCGGTGAAGGCAACCTCGCGGCGCGGCCCGGGTACTCGAACCACCAGGGCGGCATCGCGATGGATCTGAACGGCGTCGGCGGCTACGGCACTCGCACGTTTCAGTGGCTCGCGAACAACGCGCGGCGCTTCGGCTTCGTGAACGACGTCGGCGGGGAATACTGGCACTGGACGTTTACGGGCTGAGCGCCCTGCCGCGAAAAAAGAAGCGGCGGCGTGTAACAGGGGCGCGCGCACGGTGTTCTGTGCGTTCGAATGACCGGCGAGCGTCCCCACCTCCACGTCGTGCCCGCGAGCGAGGCCTCCGCCGGCCCCGACGATCACGCGCTCATGCGCCTGGTTCGGGGCGGCCAGCGCAGCGCGCTCGAGGCGCTCGCCCACCGCCACCTTCATCGCGTCGCCGGCTTCTGCGGGCGCTTCCTGTCCGATCTCGGCGCCGGTGAAGAGGTCGCGCAGGAGGTATTCGTCACGCTGTGGCAGGAGCGCGCCCGCTACGACGAGCGCCAGAAGTTCCGCGAGTACCTCTACACGCTGGCCGTCAACCGCTGCCGCAACCGCGACCGCTGGTGGAGGCGGCTCACCGCGCGCACCGCCCGCCTCGCCGACGTGCCCCGCGCGGAGCCCGACACTGCGCTCGACGCGCTGATGAAGCGGGAGCGCGAGCTAGAGCTCGGCCGGGCCGTGTCGTCGCTCCCGCCGCGGCTGCGCGAGGCGGTGCTGCTGCGGTTCGAGCACGAGCTCGACTACCGCGCGATCGCCGCGGCCGCCGGCTGCTCCGAGGTGAACGCGCGCGCCCGCGTCTTTCGCGCCCTGAAGCAGCTTCGCGAGGAGGTTCAGCCATGACCGCGTGTCCCGACATCGAGCTCTGGCCGCAGCTGGCCGCCGGCGACGTCGCCGAGCGCGAGGCCGCGGGCCTGCGCGAGCACGCGAGCGGCTGCGCGGCGTGCGGCGCCCGGCTCGCCGAGTCGCAGGCGCTCATCGCGGCGCTGTCGCGCCCGGCCCTCGCGGCGGATCCGCGCCGCGTTCAGGCGCTGATGCGCGCGGTCGACGCTTCGCCTCCACGCCGGCTGCCGCTGTGGGTACCGCTCGCCGCGGCCGCCGTCGTCGCCGCGGTGATCGTCCCCTTCGCGCTGCGCGATCGCCGCGAGCTCCAGGCGCGCGGCGGCGACGCTCTCACGTGGAGACAGCGCGCCGCGGCCGAGCTTCGGCCGCTGGCCAGCCCTTCGAAGCCGGTGGCGCCGGGCATGCCGCTCAGCGCGCGGGCCCCGCTGGCGATCTGGTACCGGAACATCGAGCCCTCCGCCGCGCTCCAGCTGCTCGCGTACGTCGTCGACGGAGCCGGCGAGGTGCACTGGGTGGCTCCGGCGTGGCCTGCGGGTCAGGCGCCGCCGGCGGCAGCCGCCCTCCCCCGCTCGGAAAGAGCGGCGCTGATGCCCGAGTCGTTCGTCGCCGAAGGCGCGGCCCCCGGTGACGGCCTGCTCGTGACGATCATCTCGGACTCACCGCTGTCGCTCGAGCGGGTCGAAGCGGCCGCCGCGCGGCGCGACCCTGCCGCGCTCTTCCCCGAGGCGCTGGTGTGGACGGCGCCCGTTCACCTGGAGGCCCCGTGATCGCCACCCTGCTCGCCGTCTCGCTCGCCGCGGTGCCCGAGACGTCCTACGCCGTCATCGTCGGCAACAACGCGAGCCCCGCGCTCGGCCGCCGCCCGCTGCAGTACGCGGACGACGACGCGATGAAGTACGACGCCGTGTTCCGCGGCTTCGTCGACCCCGACCGCATTCACCTGCTCACCTCGGCCGACGACGACACCGCGCGCCTGTTCCCCGAGGCCTCGCGCCGCGCCGCCGCGCCGACCCGCGCCGCGCTGAAGGCGGCGATGGCGAGCGTCGCCGAGGCCGCGGCCCGGTCGCGCGCAGCCGGCCAGCGCACGCGGCTGTACTTCGTGTTCGCGGGCCACGGAGACGTCGATCGCGGCAAGGGCTTTCTCGAGCTGCAGGACGGCGCGTTCACCGGCGACGATCTCGAGGCCGCGCTGCGCGAGGCCGGCGCCGACGAGGCCCACGTCATTCTCGACAGCTGCAACTCGTTCTTCGTGCTCGCTCCGCGCAAGCCGGGCGGCCGCCACTTCACGACGCCGAAAGACGCCGCGCTCCAGCTCGCCGAGCGGCTGCCGAACGTCGGAGTGCTCCTCTCGACGAGCGCGGAGGCCGAGGTCTACGAGTGGTCGGAGCTCCAGTCGGGCATCTTCAGCCACGCCGTGCGATCTGCGCTCACGGGCGCGGCGGACGTCGACTCCGACGGCACGGTGACCTACGCCGAGCTCGCCGCGTTCGTCGACACCGCGACGCGCACGGTGCTGAACCCGAACCTGCGGCCGCAGATCTTCGCACGCGGCCCGCGCGGCGACGCCAAGACGACGTTCGCGAGCCTGTCGCCGGGAGGCACCCAGCTGTCGGCGACACCGGCCGGCCCGCTGCGCCTGGTGCTGCGCGACGCCGCGGGCCTGCGCTGGTTCGACGTGCACGCCGAGGCCGGCAGCACCATGAAGCTGCGACTGCCGACCATCGACATGGTGGTCGAGCGCGAGGGCGGCTCGGTAAGGCTGAGCGCGGGAGCCTCGGCCGAGCTCGAGGAGCTGCCGAAGGTGGCCGCGGGCCCGGCTCCGCGCGGCGCCGACGACGCGCTGCGCGCGCTGTTCGCATCGCCGTACGGGCCGAAGGCGTTCGCCGAGTGGCAGAAGCGAGCGGACGCAGAGGCCGTGTCGTCATCGCCGTACATCGGGCTCGCCCGCAACGATCTCGAGCGCATGCGGCTCTTGCTGAGGGTTCCCGCTCAGCGCGAAGAGCGAACCACGCGCTTCATGTTCGCCTTCGGAATGTCGATCGCGGCCGCTTCGCTCGCCGCCGGCGTCGTCGAGACCGTCTCGAACTGGAACGGTGACCCGGCGACGAAGTGGCTCGCGCCGGCGGTCTACGGCGGAACCGCGATCGGCGGCGTCGTCGCCGCGCTGGTGGCGCCGAAGATCGTCAGGGGCTGGGCGGAGCGGCACGAGAACTTCGAGCGGCTCGTCGGCGAGGGGCACTGGCAGGAGGCGGTGGCCGGAGCGGACGAGTTCATCGAGGGCCGGCGCAACGTGGTGCGGCTCAGGCCCTGGGCTCTGCGGCTGATCGGCGGCATCGGCGTCGCCACCGGCGTCGCGGCGTTCGCGCTCACCTTCATCGACAACGGGCCCTGGTCGGGCGAGATCATGTCGAACGTGATGCGCGCGAGCGGCGTCGCCCTCGTCGGGCTCTCGGGCAGCATGCTCATTCTCGGCGACCAGGGCGGCACGCCCGACGACGACGTGATGGACATCTGGCGCGAAGAGCGAAAGCTCCTCGATGCGCCCGCCTCCACGAGCATCTCGATCGTGCCGCTCCCCGGAGGCGCCGCGATGTCGGTGTCGGGCAGCTTCTGACGTTCAGCCCTTGTTGGGCAGGCGGTTGGCCCGGAGCTTCTTGCGCAGGTCCCGCTCGAGCCGGGCCTGGTGGGCCTCTTCCTCGCGAGCGAGGCTCCTGGCGATCTCGGCCTGCACCTTGAGCAGCGTGTCATCACCCTGCGGGCCGTCGCCGAGCTGGGTGACCTCGAGCTCGCGGGCTTGAGTCGTCTCGCTCTCCCACGTGAGCGCGAGGTTCGCCGGGCCGCGCCAGAAGCTGATGAGCTCACCGACCGGGGTGCTGGCGGGTGCCGATGAGCGCCTGGTCGCCGCGGACCCAGCCAACCCGGAAGCCCTTCGCCTCCATGCCCTCGCGCACGTGCGTGTTGAACCAGTCTTCCGCCTGCTGCCTGGTGCGCGGCATGGTGTTCGAGATCAGCGCGAGCTTCGCGAAGGTGTACTTCGCGCTCTTCGGCAGGCCGTCCGCGCCGAGCTTCAGCGGCGCGTGCAGGCTGGGCTCGTCGAAGCCGGCGAACACCACCGCCTGCTGCGAGTCGAGCGCCACGCGCGGGCCCGACCGTGGGGAGTAGCCGTCCTCTTCTTCCTTCGACTCCTTGCCGGTCGCGCCGCGGTTCGTCTCTCCGCGGGCGCCGCGCACCCGCTCGGGCGGCCGCGGCCCCCGCTCGGCGGCAGGAGGAGGGGGCGCATCGAGTCTGAGCCTTCGCCGGGCCACGGTGGCTCCACGATAAACGAAACGCCGAGCGAGCGGGTCGAGCCGTCAGCCGAGCTTCTTCGTGACGAGCTCGTTGACGACCTTCGGGTTCGCCTTGCCCTTCATCGCCTTCATCACGCGGCCGACGAAGCAACAGAGCAGCTGGTCAATGCAGCAGTCGTGCACCTGAATTCGTTCGGTCTCAGCGACGAGACCTGAGCGCAATGCCGAGTCCTTCGCTCGGGAATCACCTGACCTTCAGGGCATCAGCGCAAGCCACGTGCTCGAGGCACGGCGTCGGTGATCGAGCGGCTCGCGCCAGAAGCACGGCGGCCCGCTTTGGCCTCTGTCGAAGACCACTCCGTACGCGATTGGTTCAGCGGTTTGCACAGCATTGCGACCGCGCGAACGATTCGCTCGGCGAGGTCCTCGGGTACGTTGTCGAGAAACCGCTCGATTCGGCGCAGCCGCGACGCGCGACGGTCCCGGCCGACCGACACCGCGCCCCGGGCCCAGAGCTCTCCAACGTCGACCCCCAGACCATCTGCGAGCGCGTTGAGGGTGCCGAAACGAGGCTGGCGGTCGCCGCGCTCGAGCCTGACGATTGCGTCCCGGCTCAGCCCGGCCGCCTCGGCGAGCTCCTCCTGGGTGAGGCCGCGCTTCGTGCGCAACTGCTTGAGCGTGGCCTGAAATCGCGCGTCGATGCGCATGACGTGCAATGTCGTGGCGATGCTTGTCGCCTGGAAGGGACAAAGAACCACACGACGTCCGTACACTCACTGCCTCTGCGAGGTTGCAGCGCATCGGCGAGGCGTCCGGGGATTTCCACTTGACAAGCAGTTGCGCGCGGGCGTGAAGTGCGCCGCTTCGAACCACCACGGGGGACGTCATGGCGCGCTGTTGCGAGGATGTGCAGGTGATGCTCGCCGCGCTGGCGATCGCGAGCCTCGGTGGTTGCGCTTGTGGAGTCAGCACCGAGGAACAGGCCTCAAACCAACTCCGCCTCCCCGTAGCGACTCCCGCGACCGAGGCGACCCGCCAGCCGGGCGAAGACTGCACCCAGCACTCGAAGTCGATCTGCCGCGGTCAGCGAGTGGCGTGCGTCCGCTACAGGCCCGACGTCCCCGGCCGCTCGTCGAGGGTTTGCAGCCTGGAGTGTGAGTCCGACGCCGCATGCCCTACTGGCTGGGCGTGTGTCCCGCTGGCCGCGTCGCTCGGACCAGGCGGACCGTCGTATTGCTTCCCGTCGAACGAATTTGAGCCGCATGCCGTCACAGTGCCGCCGACTCCGCCTCGTTGGCCCGGACTCGAAGCCTCGAGGCTGCCTTCACGTGGCGAGCTTCGTGCGCTGCGTGCGGCTGGGCTTGCGGCCTCCTCGAGCGGTGGCCAGCGCGCCTTTCGGGTGGCCGGGGATGGCGGGCAGGAGGAGCTCGAAGAGGCTCCGGACGGAGGCGCTCGATGAGCGCGCTCCTCCTGACGGCGCTGACGGCGGCGGCCGTGACACCAAGCTTCGTGTTTGGCTCTCCGGAGCTCGGTTGGTTCATCCTGGCAGCTGACGGGGTGGTGCTGGAGCGCTTCGTTGCCATCGACGGGCATCCGGTCGAGGACGTGGCCTTGAGCCCGGACGGCAAGACGTTCGTATTCTTCTCGCCAGTTGCCGTCGGCGACGACCGCCTGGCTGCCTTCAGCGCCGCGGGTACGCGGGCAACGGCGAGGCGGCTCTCCGAGCGCGAGGGCCACTTCGCTGCACCGAGCTTTTCGGCCGACGGTGCCTGGGTTTTCTTTGCCCACGCGCCGGAGGGTGGACCGGGCAAGCACGGGCCGGGCCGAAACGCACAAGTCTTTCGAGTGCGCGTAGACGGGAGCGGCTTCGAACAGCTCACGGAGACCCGCGGCTGCAAGCTCGGCGCAGCCATGCCGCGGAACCGGACGCTGTATTTTCTTCACAGCTCGTGCAGCTCGACGGCAATCATCGCGTCAGTCGTGCCCAGCGCCGCGCTGGCAGCGCAACCCTCCCAGCTGAACCTCACCGAGCTTCAAGTCGCGCCAGACGGCCAGCGCGCCATCGTCGTCGAGAGGCGCCTCGCGGACGCCGTGCTGCACGAGGTAACGCTGGCCACCGGGCGCTGGAAGCAACTCGCGGCGTTCGAGCCGCTGGGCTCACGGCAGCGGCCACAATGGAGCAGGGACGGCACCGTCATCGCGGTGCAGAGCGGCACGAACGTGTGGACGGTTGGCCGCGATGGCAGACAGCGGCAGCTCGCAGAGTTGAAGGGGGCCTCGCGATGAAGGCACGCTGGCTGCTCGGGGTGCTCGCGGTGCTCCTCGATTCGACAAGCGCATCGGCACAACCTGTCACTGCGAAATGTCCTCAAGCGCCAGACCCCGGCTGCAAGGGGATGAAGTGCGAGGACAGCTGCGGCGCAGCGCACGGAGACCCGGTTCTCGTTCGGGGCGTCAATGCTTGGGACCGCACCGAGGATGTGAGCATTTCGACGTCCCTCGGTCCCGTGCGACTGATTCGGACGTTCACCTCTCACGACGACACGTGGCAGTACATCTCAAACAATGTATTCCTCGCCAACTTTCCTCGTCCGTTCGGCAGGAGCTGGACGGCCGTCAACTCACAGAAGTGGACCCACAATTTCTTTTCTCTGATTTATGAGAACAACAGCCAGACGCACCTGGTGCTGCCTGGCGGCGGGTTGCTCGAGCTGCAGGACTGCGCCATTCCTCCCGGTGAGCAAGGCTGCTGGGTGCCGATGCAGTTCGACTGGAGCCCGCACAAGTCCCCGCTCTTGTGGAAGACGAGCACGGGCTATGAATTCATCGACGACGATGGCGAGCGCTTATCGTACCGCTCGCAGGTCGGCTCGGGCACCAGCACCTACTGGTTCCTCTCTGCCATGGCGGACCGCGCTGGCCGCACGGTGGCTTCCGTGCAGTACGCCACGCCCACCGTCGATGCGGGCACGCTTTGCCCGGGAGCGCCGGCCGGCGGGAGCCCCTACGTCGAGAGCGTGACGACCGCCGACTCACAGCAGCTGCGTTTCAAGTACAAGCCGCTGCCACGGGCAACGGGGGGCTGCTGGGAATACGTCCTTCATCAGGTGTTCCTCCGCACCGCCGGGCCTGTCGATACGCTGGTGGCCGAGTACGACTACCAAACCGCCCCCGACGGCGGCCACCGCTCGGGCAACATCGCGTCGGTGTCGACGCCCGGCTCGACGGCGCACGAGCATCTCGAGGAGTACTACTACCTCGGTGTCCTCGACGGCGGCTCGGGCTACTGGCGGTTTCGAGACGAGGTGACGAAGACGGCCTATCACACGAGCATCATTCCGTCGTCGCAGGTGACTTCGACGACTGCGCTCGGGCACCTAAAGAGCTTCGTCTGCGTCAACAGCGCTGGTTGTCCGCCGCCTCAATGGGTGCCGCAGTCGTGTCCCGAGGACGCTGGGTGCTGCAAGCACCTTCTCCAGAGCCGGACGATTGGCAGCACCGAAATGTCCTCAGGCGACGGAACCGGGATGACGGCAGACGCCTCCACCATCTACGTCCAGGGAGAGCTCATCTGGGGCGTCCAGGAGGTCGAGGACACTTCCACGCTTTTCGTGGAGGACCACTGCACGGGCTTCAGCTGCTCTCCGGGCATGGTCCAGTACTACTACGCGCCCGGCAACCAGTTTGCCTTTCCGGAATGGAGCGACGGCGGTGGCGCGGGCTGCAACAACGGGCCGCACCGGCCGTACATCCACGGCATCAAAGACAAACGAGACAGCTGGCTCGTTGGCCCGAAGTACACGCTCGCCACCACGAGTGACGCGGGCACGTGGGGCCCGGCGAGCACGTGGCTACAACAGTCGACCTCCTGGGGAGCGGCCAACCAATTCGGCGGGGGCGCGCTCCAGTCCGAGCGCTACAGCTGGAGCTTCAGCGGAGACGGGGCTCGGCGTCTGGAGAACGTCGGGCGCGCCTCGGCGCTCGGCGCTGCCGATGCCGGCACCCTTTACCGCTACCCCGCCGGCAGCTCGCAGGTCGACGCGGTCTTCGAATACGGCAACGCGCTGAGCCTCGACGGCGGGGCGGACTTCAAGCTGCGAGCGACGTTTCTGAAGACGACTTCGGTGTGCGCTGGAGGCTCCGCGGATCCACTGGGCCGCGTGCTTGCCGTGGAGGGCCCGTGCTTCGTCGCTTCGACGAGCGCAATGGGCTGCGGAGGCGACGGCCCACTAACGGAACTCTCGTACTACGGCACCGGGGAGCCGAACGCCAACGCCGGGCGGCTCAAAGATGTCAAACGCTACAAGTCGTCGGGTTGTGGCTCATTTCTAAAGACTGAATTCTCCGGCTACACGCCCGAGGGAGACCCGACGGTCGTCACTGACGTCGACAACAGCGTCGTCACGAATTACACGTACGACGCGCACCGCGTCACGTCCGTCACGCGCAACTCGCGGACCTGGAGCTTCACCTGGCAGAACGGCGAGCTCACCTCCGTGCAGTACCCGGACGCGGGCTACCTCGTCATCTGCCACCGCGAGGGCTCGCCGACGGGTGACTGCAACCCGTCGAACCAATGGAGCAAGAAGCCGAAGTGGATTGCGAAGGCGACAAACGCGACGGCGTCCACCTGGAGCGAGCGGCTGGTGATCGACTGGTGGCCGGACGACACTCTGAAGCAGATTGACGCGGTCGACTACGCGGGCGGCGCGAACGAGGTCCGCCGCGTCCAGAAGTTCGCCGCCGACATGCACCTGCGGCCAACCTGGAGTCAGGTCGGCGAAGGCTCCGGCAGCTTCAAGCTGACGCGCGGCTTCGACGGTGCGAACAACCCGACGGCTCTGCAGCTCGCCTACAACACGACGGCGCCGACGTTCTGCCGCACCGGGAGCGAGTGGGCCGGAAGTGCGAAGTCGCCGTTGTGCACGTGGCTGGAGTTCGACCGGGCTGACCGGCCGGCTGCCTTTGACGTCTTCCCTACGGGCGCCGAGCCGGGAGAGCGCACCTGCTTCGACTACGACGCGCAAGGAAACGTCAACCGCGTCGCGAAGGGCTGCTCGGCGTCTCTGTCGAGCTTCAGCAACTGCTCCATCAACACCGGCGGTGCCACGACTTGCGACGCTGCGCCGTCGGACTTCCAGTTCGACGACTTCGGCAACCTCGTCTGGGCAAAGCTGCCCAACACCAATGACGGTGCCGGTGGCCGCGGCGTCGTGCGCTACGAGTACGATGCCCTGGGCAGCGTCACGCGGAAGGTGACGCCGCAGCTGGCGGCGGACGGCAAGCAACTGCAGTACGCGTACGACAGACTGGGCCGGCTGACTACGGTCTCCGAGTCCTTGCCGGCGCCTCCCTACCTGGTGACGGCGTATTCCTTGAGCTACGACAGCGTCGCGCCGCCGGTGAGCTGCGGGACGGCGTCGTACCAGGGCGGCCGGCTCGCGAAGGTGACCGACCCGCTCTTTGACACCTGGTTCGGCTACACGGCCGAAGGCTACCTGGCCAAAGAGATTCGCAGCCGCGACGGCGGGTGCTCGAGCTCGGATCCCACTGCTGGAGGGGGCTCCGACAGCTCCACGCATACGCTCTACGAGTACACTGCCGCGGGCGACCTGCAGGCCGTGACGTACCCGCATGGCCGCAAGGTGAGCTACGGCTACGGCGCCGATAGCCGCCGAGTCACCAGCGTCTCGGTGCAGGAGTGGACGGGCTCAGCGTGGAGCTCGCGGACGCTCTTGAGCAACGTCGCGTGGGAGCCGTTCGGCGGCCTGCGCGGCTACGTGACGAATTTCGCCACCAGCAGCACCACGGCCACCGTCGAGTACATGCTCGGCGAGAACGCTCAGGCCGAGCCGGTGACGTCGTGTCCTTCGTCGTTCTCTGGCTCTTATGACAAGTCTGGCCGGCTGCGGGCTCTGCGCGTTCAGTCCGGCACCATCGCCTATGGCGCGTCTGGATACACGGGCGACTTGTACCGCCGCACGTATGTCTGGCAGGGGGACCAGGTTGCCCAGACGCGCACGTGTCTCAAAGGCTCCACCAACCCGCAGACCGAGCTGTTCCAGTACGACAAGGCGACGCGCCTTACGAGCACGAGCGTTCCGAACTTCTCCTCGACGGGTGGCTACCAGTCTGGCCATCAGTACACGTACAACAGCCGCGGCAATCGCACGCAATGGGTCGTCGACGCGTGCTGCGGCAGCAACCTCGGCACCTACGCCTTCACTGGTGGTCAGCAGCCTGACCAGCTGAGCAGAGACGGCACTTCGGGCTCCACGCTGGTGCACTCCTTCACGTACGACAAGGACGGTCGCGTCGAGGAGAAGCGGTGGCCCACGGCCACGGGCTCCTCGTTCTACGGTGACGTCATTCGCTTCGAGCACGCGGCTCCGGGCGCCGACAGCGCGCTGTCCAGCGTCGTGCGCCGGGCGTACCCGATGCCCGGGGCGTCTTGGACGAATCCAGTCGATGCGACGTGGACGTATGTCCATGATGCTTGGCGCCGGCGCATTGCCAAGGTCTACCCGGTCAACGACGTGCGCGATGAGTTCTTCTACGACACGCAAAGGCAGCTGTTGGAGGACCGTGGCTTGCGCGACATGGTCGCCAGCGAGCTGCCCATCGACGAGTACGTCTGGCTTGGCGGTCGTCCGGTAGCTCAGCTTCGCGCGAAGTTCAGCAGCTCATTCGTTCGGGCTGCGGATCGGACCGGGACGTGCGCTCGGTGGACGGACGGCTCGAATCCCGACTGCGACTTCTACTTCATTGTCTCGGACCACATCGGCAAGCCGGTGCTGATGCTCAACTCTGGCGGCCGCATCGTGGGAGTCGGCGAGTACGACCCCTTCGGCCGCGTCAACGCCGTCGAGTGGTGGAACGGCAGCGCGTCGCCGTACGGCGGCACGCAGTGGTTCGGCCAATTCGCCCAGCCCACCTTTGCCGCCCAGGGGATGACGACTCAGCTGCGCGCGTACTACTCGCTGCTCGACCTTGAGCGCAATTGCACCACCGACACGGTGCGTGACGGCGTTGCCTTCTATGACGCGTCGAGTTCGGCATTCAAGGGCGCGGTGTCTCCGCTGACGCACTGGATGCGGGGCAACCAGTACAGCGGCTGGATGACTGAAGACTCCTCTTCCGGGCTCAACCAGTACGTCATCGACGTGAGCGGCACCGGTACGCACTACGCGCAGGGCAACTGCAGCCTGACGCAGAGCTACCGCGGCGCTCACATGCGGCGATACGAGTACCGGCGCTACGAGAAGCCAACCTGGTGGGGCACCGGTACGGCGTGGAAATGGACACTTTCAACCCCGCCGTGGAACTGGATGTGGCCGAACTACAACGACAGCAGTTGGCCCGCCGCCGTCGACGAGGGCGCCTACGGGACGGCCCCCTGGTATTCCTCTGCGCCGTTCCCAACCGGGACTCCGGCGCACTGGATCTGGCACTACGACTCGCGATCGTCGTCCGACATGGACACCGTCTACTTCCGTAAGTCCTTCTGGCCGACGACGGCGCACGCGACGCTGACCATCACCGCGGACAATAGCTTCACGGCATACCTCAACGGAGGCCTGATTGCTTCAGGAAGCAACTGGACGGCGCCGGTCGTCGTCGACGTGAATCTGAGTCCAGGTACCGTCAACGTACTGAACATCGTCGCCAGCAACAGTGGCGGGCCTGGTGGTTTGCTGGTCGACGTCGCAGAGAAGGTGGAGCCGCTCTGGACCGCCTTGCGCTTCCCAGGCCAATACTTCGACGCCGAGACCGACCTCCACGAAAACGGGTGGCGCTTCTACGACCCTGAGATCGGTATCCATGACTCGCTTGAGAGCATCCAGCGATCGCCCTACTCACACGTCGCATATGCGCACGGCGGCTATTCGCTCCCGGCGTATGGGTACGCATTGAGCAACCCGGTAGATTACGTCGATCCTTCGGGCCGCGATACGATCGTGAATATCTGGCGCGGCTTTTCTTCGCACGCATCGGTGTATATCGATCATGGCACCAATGGGCCGACTTTGTTTGATCCGGCGGGGTCGGCGTTTCAGGAGTGGATTGTTAGTGATGATGACGTCCTGTCAGACTATCAGTCGTTTTGGAAGAACAGCGACCCGATTCAAGAACAGTATCGCTTCAAGACAACCGCTGCAGAGGAGGCCGCAATCGAGGCTGCGTTCTTGGCTCAGAATCCAACGCCGCCGCAACCGTTTTTCTGCGCGATCGCCTCATCAAACGCCATTAGCGGCATTGGGCCATTCAAACACCTCGGGCCAAGTTTTACGCCAGGCGGTCTTGGCAACGACCTCCGGTGGCTGTCAAAACCATGGCCATTCAACCCAATCATGCATGCTCCGTTTCATGCTCCGCGAGGGCCGGGCTCAAACAGTTGGCGAGGAAGTCGGTTGTGAGCCGGAGCGGTGGCAAGCTGTCAGCGCGAGTTCGAGGTGGACTAGTCGTCATTCTCATGTCGGCGTTCGCCGTTCTCGGCCCGGAGCTGGCCTACCGTTTCGCGCTCGTCGCATGGCGAGATCCAAGTCTGCTGACAGAAGCACGTCTGGAGAATCCCGCGGTGTCATTGGCGGCCAGCGCAACGACTGGTCGTCCGATTGTTAGCCGCGATCCTCTATACGCATGGACTGCAATTGGCCGGTGGGCGATTCGTCGAGCGTCGCCATCTCTGCCGCAAGTAGTGGCCTACCAGATAGCGTCATGCCACCTGTCCCGTCGAACACCTCTTGTCCCGACCGGTTGGGACAGGTTGGTCCTTGGCATGTGGCTAACTCGAAATCAGGACCTCGAGCAAATGCTCGCAACGCTACTCAAAGTTTGCCACGTTCGTGGGTCGGATGAGTCTATTCTTGACTTGGCAATGCGCATTGGGACGTCGCCCGACCCTCGAACATGGACCCTTGATCAGGCGGCACTCTTCGTGTCGCTGGCACTGAGTGGCGAAGCGATTGACCCGGCTTGCCGCCCGTTGGTGGTGAAGCGGCGGTACGTGGCAACGCGTTCGACAATGTGTGCCGGAGCGGCGATTCGTTGTGAGGAAGTGCCGTGGGCGTATGATTTTGGTCCGTGTCGCGATGCACAGTAGAGGGGCCCGGGCTCGGTCCTTTGCGATCAGCCGCTGAGCTTCTTCGTGACGAGCGCGTTGACGACCTTCGGGTTCGCCTTGCCCTTCATCGCCTTCATCACGCGGCCGACGAAGAAGCCGAGCAGCTGCGTCTTGCCGGCGCGGTAGCTTTGCGCTTCCTGCGGCGCCGCGGCGATCACCTCGTCGACCGCCTTCTCAATCGCGCCCGTATCGCTGACCTGCTCGAGGCCCTTCGCGCGGATGACGTCGTCGACGGCCGACCCCGTCCAGTAGATGTCGGCCAGCACGTCCTTCCCCGCGTTCGCCGAGATGCGGCCCGCATCGACCGCTTTCAGCACGCCCGCGAGCAGCGCCGGCGTCAGCTTCGACGGCTCGTCGATCTCGTTCTGCAGCCGCGCCACCTCGCCGATGATCCAGTTCGCGACCTTCTTCGCCTCGCCGCCGTACGCCTTCAGCGTCTCTTCGAACAGCGACGACCACGCGCCGCTCAAGAGCCCCGCGTCGTACGCCGAGAGCTTGAGCTCCGCCTGGTACCGCTCGCGCTTCGCGGCGGGCAGCTCGGGCAGCGCCTTGGCGATGCGCTCGATGAGCTCGGGCTTCAGCACCAGCGGCGGCAGATCGGGCTCGGGGAAGTAGCGGTAGTCGTGCGCGTCTTCCTTGCTGCGCATCGCCCGGGTCTCGCCGCGCGCCGTGTCGAACAGCCGCGTCTCTTGCACCACAGCGCCGCCGCCTTCGATCACCTCGACCTGGCGCGCCGCCTCGACCTCGATCGCCTGCTTGATGAAGCGAAACGAGTTGAGGTTCTTCAGCTCGCAGCGCGTGCCGAAGTCGGCCGCGCCCTTCTTCATCACCGAGACGTTGGCGTCGCAGCGAAACGAGCCCTCTTCGAGGTTGCCGTCGTTGACGCCGACCGCCATCAAGATCTCGCGCAGCGCCTTCAGGTACTCGACCGCGTCGTCGGCGCTGCGCAGATCGGGCTCGCTCACGATCTCGAGCAGCGGAGTCCCGGCGCGGTTCAGGTCGACGAGCGAGCGCGTGCCGTCGGCGTCGTGCACGCTCTTGCCGGCGTCCTCCTCCATGTGAATGCGGCGAATGCGCACCGCGCCGACGCGCCCGTGCTCGCAGATCGGCTGGTCGTACTGCGTGATCTGATAGCCCTTCGGCAGGTCCGGGTAGAAGTAGTGCTTGCGGCTCCACACGCTGACGGGGTTGATGCGGCAGCCCAGCGCGAGGCCCGCGCGCACCGCCAGCTCGACGACCGCCTCGTTCAGCACCGGCAGCGTGCCGGGCATGCCGAGGCACACCGGGTGCGTCGAGGCGTTCGGCTCGGCGCCGAACGACGTCGCGACCGGCGAGAAGATCTTCGTCTGCGTGAGGAGCTGCGCGTGGACCTCGAGGCCGACGACGACCTGGAAGTCGGCGAGGCTCACGCGGCGGCGACCTTCGGCACGACGATGGTGAAGCGCGAGCCCTCGCCGGGCGAGCTCGTGACGTCGATGCTGCCGCGGTGCGCGACCACGATCTCCTTCGCGATCCACAGGCCGAGCGCGGTGCGCGGGCCGCGCGCGAAGACCTCGGGCAGGTCGTCGGGGGCGATGCCTCCGCCGTGGTCGGCGACGACGATCTGCACCTGGCTGCCCTGCTGCTGGACCTGAATGTCCACCGGGCGGCCGGCACCGTGCTTGAACGCGTTCGCGAGGAGCGTGGCGAAGACCTCCTCCATGCGGACCTTGTCCATGCGGACGTGGAGCTGGGCGGGCACGTCGATGCGGATCTCGCAGCCGTTGTCGCTCGCCGTGTGCTTGAGGCGCTCGGCGGCGTGCCGCACCACGGCCGACAGCTCGAAGTCCGACCAGTCGAGCTTCCAGCGGCCGCTGTCGATGCGCGAGACGTCGACGAGCATGTTGATGGTGTCGGCCATGCGCATCGCCTGCTCGATGGCGGACGACGTCGAGCGCTCGAGGTTCTCTTTGTCGAAGGTGCCGCGCTGCAGCTGGCGCAGCTGGGCGCCGAGGTGAATCTGCATGGCCGCGAGCGGGGTCTTCAGCTTGTGCGACGCGAGGCTGAGCATCTCGTTGATGCCGGCCTCGGACTTGCGCGCCACCCCGATGACGGCGCCGCCGTTCGCGGGGAGAAACGAGAGCGAGTACGGCCGCTGCTGATCGGTGTCGGGGAACAGCTCGCCCTGCGGCTTGCCGAGCGCGGCGGAGCCTTCGACGCCGGTGAGGAGCGCCATCGCCTTGTTCCAGTGCGTGCAGCGGCGATCGCGGTCGAAGATGCAGATGCCGTCGATGCTGGCTTGAAGGACGTCGTCGAGAAGGGGGTCGGCCACGGCGGAGCCGCTCATAACACGGCAAGCCCGCTACAGCGCCGGCCTGCGCTCGTGGAACGGGTGCTCGCGCTCGAACGCGCGCGCGACCGCGAACAGCTCGCCCTCGGCGAACGGCCTGCCGATGAGCTGCAGCCCGATGGGCAGCCCGCCCGCCGTGAAGCCGCCCGGCACCGACAGGCCCGGCAGGCCGGCGAGCGCGCTGGGGATGGTGAAGACGTCCATCAGGTAGAGCGCCATCGGGCTCGTGACGGCGCCGAGCTCGAACGGCGGCACCGGCGAGACCGGCGTGAGCAGCACGTCGGCGGCCTCGAGCGCTACGTCGAAGTCGCGCCGCACCAGCGTGCGCACCTTCTGGGCCTTCACGTAGTACGCGTCGTAGTAGCCGGCGCTCAACGCGAACGTGCCGAGCATGATGCGGCGCTTCACCTCGGGGCCGAAGCCTTCCGAGCGCGTCTTCTCGTACAGCTCGCGCAGGCCCTTCGCGCTCTTCGCGCGGTGGCCGAAGCGCACGCCGTCGTAGCGCGCCAGGTTGCTCGAGGCCTCGCTGGGCGCGAGCAGGTAATACGTCGCGAGCGCGTGCTTCGTGTGCGGCAGCGAGACCTCGATGAGCTGCGCGCCCTGGCGCTCGTACCAGGCCGCCGCGGCGCGCACCGCCTTCTCGACCTCGGGGTCGAGGCCCTCGCCGAAGTACTCGCGCGGCAGGCCGAGCTTGAGGCCCTTCAACGCGACGTCGGCGCGCTGCGGTGGGGGCACGCGCGCGCTGGTGGCGTCGCGATCGTCGGGGCCGGCGATGACGTGGAAGACGCGCTCGCAGACGTCGACGGTGCGCGCGAGCGGCCCGACCTGGTCGAGGGAGCTCGCGAAGGCGACGCAGCCCCAGCGCGGCACGCGGCCGTACGTGGGCCGCAGGCCGGCGAGGTTGCAGAACGCGGCCGGCAGGCGAATGGAGCCGCCGGTGTCGGTGCCGAGCGCCGCCTCGCACATGCCGGCGGCGACGGCCGCGGCGCTGCCGCCCGAGCTGCCTCCGGGGGTGCGCGCGAGGTCGTACGGGTTCCGGGTCGGCCCGTAGCCGCTGTTCTCGCAGCTCGAGCCCATGCCGAACTCGTCGAGGTTCGTCTTGCCGACGAGCACGGCGCCGGCCTCGCGCAGGCGCTCGACGACGGTGGCGCTGAAGGGGGGCATGAAGCCCTCGAGGATCTTCGAGCCGGCGGTGGTCGGCATGCCCTCGACGTGAATGAGATCTTTGATCGCGATCGGCATGCCGGCGAGCGGGCCGGAGCCGGCCGCCATCGCGGCGCGATCGACGTGGAGGAACGCGTGGACCTTCGAGTCCAGCGCGTCGATCTGCGAGAGCCACCCGCTCACTCGATCACCTTCGGTACGCCGAAGCTCGAGCCCACGCGATCGGGCGCGTTCGCGAGCGCCCTCTGCACCCCGAGCGGCTCGACCCCCACGTCCTTGCGCAGCGGCGACTCCGTCAGGTTCACCTGCGCGGTCGGCGGCACGTCTCTCAGGTCGAGCGCGTCGAGCGCCGCGGCGGCGTCGAGCACGGCCTGGAGGTCGTGCCCGATGCGCTCCTCTTCTTCGGCCGTCAGCCTGAGCCGCGCCAGAGCGGCGACGTGACGCACCTGTTGCCGCGAGAGCTTCACGCGGCTGCTTCTACTACTTCAGCCGCTCGATGTTCGCCTTCGCGACGCTGGCCTCGGGCCCGTTCGGAAACGCGTCGAGGTACTTCTGATACGTCGCGATCGCCGACTCCTTCTTGCCCTGGAACCGGTAGCTCTCGGCGAGGCCCATGATCGCCGGCGCGTAGCGCGGGTTGACCTTGAGCGCGTGCTCCAGCACCGGCTCGGCCTGCAGCGGCTTCGCCATGTCGAGGTAGCAGAGCCCCTTCCCCGTGAGCGCCTCGACGTTCTCGGGCGAGATCTCGAGCGCCTTGCCGTACGCGTCGAGCGCCGCCTCGGCGCGCTCCTTGTCGCGCAGGCGATCGCCCTGGCTGATCCAGTAGTCGGCGCTCTTCTTCGGGGCCGGCTTGTCGGGCTTGTCCGGCGCGTCTTCGCCGGGCCCCGGGCCGGGCACCTTCTTCACCACGGCGGCGCCCGCGTCGGGCACCGCGGCGGCGGCGGCCTTCGCGGCCTCTTCTTCCTTCTTCTTCTGCTGCTCCGCTTCCTCGGCCGCCTTCTTCTCGGCCTCGACGCGCTCGGCTTCCTTCTTCGCGTCCTCTTCCTGCTTCAGCTTCGCGGCGGCCTCGGCCTTCGCCTTCTCTTCGAGGTCGCGGGCCTCCTGGTTGCGCTGCTGCTCGGGCACCCAGACGACGAAGTAGTAGCCGGCGGCTCCGCCCAGGCCCGCGAGCACGAGCAGCAGGCCGATGACCATGCCGGCGCCGCCGCCCTTCTTCGGCGGCCGAATCGTCTCGGCCTCGACCCCGACGTCCGGCAGCACCTCGCGCCGCTGCTGCACCGGCAGCGGAGGCGGCTTGTACGCGGGCCGCTCTTCGGGCGGGGGCCGCGGCGGCAGCGTCGTGAAGCCGGGGTCTCTCAGCGTCTCGACGAGCTTCTTGCGCGGGTCTTCCGGCGGCTGCGTCGGGGCCTCGTGCAGCCTGGGCTGCGGCGGCGGCGTGCCGTCGTAGGCGCGCATCACCCCGGCGCGCTCGCCGGGCGCCGGGAACTGGCCCGACTGCGAGATGCGCGGGTGCGAGTCGTCGGGCGGCGGCGGCGGCGGCTTCGCCTGCGGAGGCGGAGCCGGCGCCACCGGCTGCGGCTCGACGCCGGGCTTCGTCGAGACCTTCTCTTTCATCTGCTGCAGGGCCTCGAGCTCGTGCACCTTCTTCGCGTCGTCGACGATCTGGAAGAAGCTCGCGAGCTCGGCGATGTTGCCGAGCCGCTTCCACGCCTCGCCCGTCAGAGAGATCTCGTCGTCGCGGCTCACCTTGCGCTCGACGATCCACTTCTGGAGCGTCGTGAGCTCCTTGAACGAGAAGATGTTGCCGCTCGGCTGGCGCACCTTCCACTCGCGCACCGCCGCCTGCTGCAGCTGCGGAGACCGCGCCGGCAGCGTCTCGTCGCCGACCTTCGGCGTCGGCACGAAGGCGGGCTGAGACGTGGTCGAGGTCGGCGCCGTCTTCTTGCGGACGCGGAAGACGTGGTTGCACGACGTGCACTTCACGGTCACGCCGCTGTCCGGGACGCGAGCGTCGTCGAACTCGTACTCCGTCTTGCAGCGGGGACACGAGACGTCCATTGCCGGTCTCAAGCTACACCCAGATCGGGCAACCAGCCGGAAAATTGACGGATCAGACCCTCGCCCTACGCTCCGAACCGATCAGCTCACTACAGGGGTGTTGCGCATGGCCGCGAAGCGGAAGGGCGAGAAGACCGTTCTCACCCGGCAGGACATTCAGACGCGCCGCAAGGCGCTGAGCCAGCAGCGAATGGCGGTGGTCGGAATCGGAGCCCGCGCGATCTTCGCGGTGCTGCTCGTCGCCGCCGCGGTGCTCGCCTTTCTCTCGGTCGCGACGTTCGACGCGCACGACCGGCTGGGCCCCGGCTTCCGGAACGCGATCGGGCCGGTCGGCCACGCGCTCGCCGAGACCCTGCGCGGGTTCTTCGGCCTCGGCGCCTTCGTGCTGCCGATCGCCGGCGCCTACCTCGCGGTGCTGATGGTCGCCGACGAGAAGCCGCGGCGCCGCTGGCCGCAGGCCGTCTGCCTGCTGCTGCTGCTCGTCTGCGGCTCGGTGCTCGCGCAGCTGGTCTTCGGCGAGGAGCGGGGCTGGGCCCACGCCCCGGGCGGCCTGCTCGGGCGCACCGTCGGCGGCGCGCTGAACGGCCTGTTCTCGACCGTCGGCACGGTGGTGCTGGTGAGCGCGCTGGCGTCGGTCGCGCTCATCGTCGGCACGCAGTTCTACTTTCTCACCGCGGTGAACTGGTGCTGGGAGGGCCTGCAGTGGCTCGCCGCGAAGGCCTACGACGCCGGCGTGAAGCTCATCGAGGCGCAGAAGAAGCGCCTCGCCGAGCGCAAGGCGCTGCTCGCCGAAGAGGAGCAGCGCGAGGCCGCCTTCCTCGCCGCGCTCGACGCGCAGGACGCCGAGCTCGCCGAGCTCGAGGGCGAGGCCGCCGAGGCCGAGGCGATCGCCGAAGAGAACGCGCGCCTGCAGCGGGAGACCGACGAAGATCGCCTCGCGCGGCTCGCCCGCAAGGAGGCGGAGCGGCAGATCCGCGAGGCCGAGCGCCAGCAGCGCGAGATCGAGCGCATGGCGAAGCAGCTCGTGAAGGAGCAGCGCGCCGAGGCGAAGGCCCGCGTGCAGGCCGCGCTGCCGCAGGTGACCGCCGCGCCGACCGACCCGCTCGAGGTCGACCCCGACTCGCTGCTGCCCGACGGCCCCGTGGCCGGCGACCCGGCGTGGGCGATGACGCTCGCGTCGCCGGCGAGGCCGGTCTTCCCCCAGGGCAAGATCGAGGTGCTCGCGCAGGCGATCCCCTCCGACCCGCCGCCGACGAAGCGCTCGCGCCTGCCGAACATCGTCGAGGCGCCCGTCATGCCCGTGATGCCGCCGCCTCCTCCGCCCGAGGCGCTCGCGTCGCTGCCCCCGCTGCCCGCGGCGGAGCTGCCGCCGGCCGCGCCCGCCGTGGCCGCGCTCCCCGAGGTTCCCGCGGCGCGCATGCCGCTGATCGTCGAGCCGAAGGCGCCGCCGAAGCCGACGGTGAAGAAGCAGCAGGAGCAGTTCGAGTTCGTCGGCGACCGCCGCTCGTTCCAGCAGCCGCCCATCGACATCCTCGAGATGAACAAGAAGGAGCGGAACGCGCTCGACAAGGAGGCGTTTCTCCTCACGGCCGAGAAGCTGCGCGCGAAGCTCGCCGACTTCGGCATCGTGGGCGAGGTCGTCGAGATCCGCCCCGGCCCCGTCGTCACGATGTACGAGTTCCTGCCCGGGCCCGGCATCAAGGTGTCGAAGATCGCCTCGCTCGCCGACGATCTCGCGATGGCGATGGAGGCGATGCGCGTGCGCATCGTCGCGCCGATTCCCGGCAAGGGCGTCGTCGGCATCGAGGTGCCGAACAAGGATCGCGAGACCGTGTTCCTCAAGGAGGTCGCCGAGCAGGACGCGTTCCAGAAGTCGTCGTCGCGCCTCTCGATGTGCCTCGGCAAAGACATCGAGGGCATGCCGTACGTGCTCGATCTCGCGAAGGCCCCTCACCTGCTGATCGCGGGCACCACCGGCAGCGGCAAGTCGGTGTCGGTGAACGCGATGATCATGAGCATCTTGCTCAAGAGCACGCCCGAAGAGGTCCGCTTCATCATGGTGGACCCGAAGATGCTCGAGCTCTCGGTGTACGAGGGCATCCCCCACCTGTTGCTGCCCGTGGTGACCGACCCGCGCAAGGCGGCCATCGCGCTGCAGTGGGCCGTCGACGAGATGACGCGCCGCTACAAGCTGCTCGCCGAGGCCGGCGTGCGGAACATCGCGGGCTACAACGCGCTCGTCGGCACCGAGAAGAAGAAGGCCGTCGAGCCGCCGAAGCCGGTGGTGATCGACGTGAAGCCGGAGCAGCCGGCGCCTGCCGCCCCCGCGCCGGCGGCCGCGGCTGCAGAGCCCGCTCCGGCCGCGTCGCCGCCGAAGAAGAAGCGCAAGATGCTGATCGTCGATCTCGCGGACGGCGAGACGACGCCGCCTCCTGCGCCGGCGCCCGCACCGGTGGTGGCCGCGCCCGAGGTGGGCGTTCCGGTTCCGCCGCCCGAAGACCCGATCACGCCCGCGGTGATCGAGGCCGAGGTGAAGGCCGCCGAGAAGGAAGGCGAGATCCGCGTCGAAGAGACCGCCGAAGAGAGCGCCGCGCTTGCGCTCGCGAGCGTGACCGCCGAGGCGCCCGCGGCCCCGGAGGACGCGGCGAACGAGAAGAAGAAGCTCCCGTACATCGTCGTCATCATCGACGAGCTCGCCGACCTGATGATGGTGGCGAGCAAGGAGGTCGAGACGAGCGTGGCGCGGCTCGCGCAGATGGCGCGCGCGGCCGGCATCCACCTGATGGTCGCGACGCAGCGCCCGTCGACCGACGTCGTGACCGGCGTCATCAAGGCGAACTTCCCCACGCGCATCTCGTTCATGCTTCGCAGCAAGCCCGACTCGATGACGGTGCTCGGCACGGTCGGGGCCGAGGCGCTGCTCGGCATGGGCGACATGCTGATCCTGCCGCCGACGAGCGCGCACCTGCAGCGCGTTCACGGCTGCTTCGTGAGCGAGCCCGAGATCAAGCGGGCGGTCGATCACCTCAAGGCGCAGGGCAAGCCGGTCTACGACGAGAGCATCTTGAAGCCGCGCGACGAAGAGGGCGGCGAAGACGGCGAGGAAGACGACTTGAGCGACGAGCTGTACGACCAGGCGGTCGCGATCGTCAGCGAGATGCGGCAGGTCAGCATCTCGATGCTCCAGCGCAAGATGCGCATCGGCTACAACCGCTCGGCGCGCATGATCGAGCGCATGGAGCGCGACGGCATCGTCGGCCCCGCCGACGGCGCGAAGCCTCGCGACGTGCTCATCAAGCCCGTCGGCCAGATGCCGGCGATGTAGCCCGGCACCCGCCCGCCGCGAGACGCTCGAAGGCAGAGCGTCTCGCGACGTCCGGCCGGCTCAGGGCACGCCGACGCACACGGCGGTGCAGAGGCCGCCGACGCACGCGTTCGAGGTGCACTGCGAGCTGAACGTGCACGGCCGCCCGGTGGGGATGTCGACCTCGAGCTTCACGCAGACCGCCGAGGCCGAGTCGCACGAGTAGTCTTCGACGCAGACGTTCGTGGCGCCCGGGGTGCACGGGGCGGCTGCGGGCAGGCGCGGCCGGCACACTCCGGAGCTCGCGCACTGCAGGCCGGGGTTGCACTCGCCGACGCTGCGGCAGAGCCCGCCCTTCTCTTTCGTGGGCAGACACACCATCGCCTGATCGCAGTAGTGCGTGCCCACCGGGCACTGGGCGGTGCTGGTGCAGGCGGCGCCGGCGGCGACGCGGGCGCGGCAGGTGCTGGTGAGCGTTTCGCAGTACAGCCCGGCCGCGCAGCGCTGGTCGGGGTTCCCGCCGAAGCGGCAGGGCAGCCCGACGCCGGGAGCCGCGACGCAGATGTCCGGCGAGGGGATGCGGTCGCAGAACGTGCCGGGAGCGCAGGCGCCGTCGCTCACGAACGTGCAGTCGGCGTTGACCCCCAGGAAGGGCTGGCAGGCGCCGACGCCGGTGTTGCAGTACTGACCCGGTGAGCACACGCCCGGCTGGGTGTTGTTGCAGGCGCCGTTCGGAGCGACCTGCGCCGTGCACTGCGACGTGAACTGATCGCAGTACGTGCCGGGCACGCAGCCGGGATCAGGGCGGAACGACGAGCACGTCATGCCCACCGCGAGCCGCGGGGCGCAGCGGCCGGTGGCGCTGCAGTACAGGCCCGTGCCGCAGACGCGGCTGGTCGAGTCGCAGAACTCGTTCTGGCCGACCACGAGCGCGGGGATGCAGACGTCGGAGGTCGCCACCGGGTCCGGGCCGCAGTACGCGGTCTGGCCGCACATGCCGGTGCGGTGGCAGGCGGTGCCGGCGCCGACGCCGGCGGCGCAGACCCCGAAGCTGCGCGCGCAGCGCAGGTTCAGCTGGCACGGCGCGGTGGTGCAGGCGGCCCCGTTACCGCCGCGAGCGGCGCAGCGCGGCCCCATGGTGCCGGCGAAGTCGCAGTAGGCCGACACGTCGCACTCCTTCGACGTGCAGTCTTGACCGACCGTGGCGCGCGCCTCGCAGCGGCCCATGAGCCGGTTGCAGAACGCGGCGTCGACGCACTCGCGCGACGTGCCGCACGGCGTGCCGACGGGCTTGCGCGCGGTGCACTGGTTGTCCTCGCAGTACTGGCCGTCGGGGCAGTACGCGTCGTTCGCGCCGAGGCTGTCGCACCAGCCGCCCGGGCCGGAGCCCGTGACGCAGATGCCGTTCTCGCAGGCGAGGCCCGCGGCGCAGCGGACGCCGGTCGCGCCGCACCGCGCGCCGAGCCCGGCCTCCGCCGGGACGATGCACGTGTCTTTGTCGGCGGCGAGCTCGTTGCAGTAGTTGCCCGCTCCGCACTCGAGGTCCTGGGAGCAGGGCTGGCCGGCGCCCGCGGGCGGGCTGCACAGATCGCTCTCGGGGCTGCAGAAGCCCGAGGCGCAGGCGCGGTGGGCGTCGCAGCTCAGGCCGTCGGCCTGCTTCGGCGTGCACAGACCGGTCGTCGCGGAGCAGAACATCGTCGCCGAGCAGTCGCGGTCGTCGTCGCAGAGATCGTCGCCCACCTCGCCCGGGTCGGTGCAGAACGAGACGCTCAGCGAGGAGCAGTAGAGATCTTTGGCGCAGCGCAGCCCCGCGCCGCACGCCTCGGTCGCCGCCTGCGGCGGCCCGCAGACGCCCATCGCGCCGGTGCGGCGGCAGATGAGCCCCTCCTGGCACTCGAGGTCGGTGCCGCACGAGGCTCCGGCGGCGCCCGTGCCGTCGGTCAGGGCCTCGAGCGAGCACGGCCGCGGCTTGACGGCGACCGGAGGCGCGTTGCCGATGGTGCACTCCTTCATGCCGTTGCGGTACTGGTCGATGCACTCGGTGCGGGCGAGCTCGACGAACGAGATGCGGCCCGCGCGCTCGCCGGCGGCCACCGCGCTGAACGAGTCGACGAGGTTCGCCGTCATCAGCTTCGTGCAGTTCGCGGGCTGGTTGCGCAGCTCGAGGAGCAGCTGCTTGCCCTCGCTGTCGAGCGGGACGCCGAGCACGTCGGACAGCTCGTTGTTGTGGCAGCAGTGCAGCGCCCAGTCACAGACGACCTGCGCGAGATCGCGCGCGAAGCCTTCGGTCTTGGTGACGGGCGGCGGGCCGCCGGAGCAGGCGATGGCACCTGCGAAGGTGAGGCTGAGGAGCAACCGGGCGCTGCGGCGCTGCGTCGACATGTGTGATTCCCCCTTCGGTTCCGGCCTGAAAACGAGGCGACCCTAACGCGCTTTCTCAGAAGTTGCGAACAGTTACGGGGCAACGCGTGCGCTGCGGTGCCGATAATTTTTCTACATTGAAGGTCGGCCAGCACATCTTCCGCACCCTCCGGAAGACCGAGATTCCCCGCCCTCCTCCTCCGCAGCCGGGAGCACGGGCCGACGGCTTCGAGGGTCTGCCTGCGCTTCCGGCGTCGCCTGCGCTGTCGCCGCGCAACCTCGAGCTCGCGAGGAAGATGGTGAAGGCGGGCGGCACGGGCGACGCGAGCGACGTCGAGGTGGTGGTGCGCGAGCTGGCGGCGCTGCCGACGTGGATTCTCGAGAAGGCGCGCCGCGAGAAGATCGAGATCGTGGCGTGCCGCGGCTCGGTGACGGACTACCTGACCGACCTGCGCGGAAAGCAGCCGCGCGGCTGGCCGCCGGGCGTGACGTGGGACTCGATTCCCGGCTCGGGCGGCAAGCCGGTCGTGATCTCGACGATCGCGGGCCCGACGGGCCAGCGCGTTCTTCCGCCGAAGGGCGCGGGGCACGGCGCCGACAGCCTCTTGCGGCACGAGCTCGGCCACGCGCTGGATCACGAGGGCGCGCTGGGCGTGAAGTCGACGTCGCGCGAGTTCATGGCGGCGTACGATCTCGACCGCGACCACATGCTGCGCGCGGGGAAGTCGTATCTGCTGCAGGCCGCGCCGGCCGGCCCCGAGGAGGCGTTCGGCGAGATGTTCGACTGGGTCGCCGCCGGCAACGAGGGCCCGCCGCCGTGGGGGCCGAACCTGTTCGCGCTATTCTCGAGGCTCGATGGGCGGTAGCGCTGACAGATCGATCGGCATCGCGACGATGATGTCCGACGGGGCGATCGTGCTCGACCTGCGCGCGAACGAGGGCGGGCGGCACGCCGCCACGCGCGTGACCTATACCCGGGAGCACCCGTCGTACGCCGAGGTGCTCAAGCACCTCGGCGACATGAAGCCTGGCGACACCCGGCCTGTTCCTCCCTGGGAGTAGCCGTTCGCCTCGACGGAGGCTTCAGCTTCCTGCTGGTCGCAGCCGCGCCGCCGAGCTGATCGGCGCTGCCGGCGCCGGCTTCGGCTTCGGCTTCGCCGCCTCGTAGCGCACGCGGGTGACGTACGTCGGCACCGGGTACTGGCGGATCTGATCTTCCCACACCAGCTCGTAGTGCCCCGTCGGCGCCCGCCCGCGGAAGAACACGAGCAGCTGCGTGCCCGGCTCCAGGTCGCGCTTGCTGAACGCGCTCACCGCCACCTCGAGCTCCGACGGCAGCTCGCCGAACACTGTCTCGGTCACCGTCAGCTTCGCCCTGCCCTTTGGCGGGCTCGCAGCCACCGTCACGAGCGCCGCCGCGGTCGCGCCTTTCAGCGAGCTCTTGATGTTGTTCAGCACGTGGCTCGACATGCCGTCGTTCGGTTCGGCCTCCGCCTGCGAAACCAGCACTGCCAGCGCGATCGTGAGCATCATGCGCCCGCCCCTGTGCATCGCACATGCCCGCACTGCGCACCGCGAGGTTGCCTCGCGGGACGAGAACCCGGGTGTGATCTGTCGTGATCAGCTGGAGCGCGCCTGCTCGCGCTCGAAGCGCAGGGCTGATCCGGGCGTTTCCATTCTGGAAACGACATTTTCTCGGTCGCGCCTTGGTTTCGCCGGGGCATGGGCGTATGGAGCCCGGCGCCGACACCAGCATCACGGGCCGAGTCGGCAAACAGCAAGGGTGGTCCTCATGCGCAAGCTGCCTCGTTCCCTGCTTCTGCTGCTGATGGTCGCGGCGTGTTCTGTCTGGTCGGGCTGCGCCACCGAAGTGACTCCCGGTAGCGGCGGCCAGGTGCTGCCCGACGGCAACCACGTACCCCAGGTGCGCCACTTCGAGTGCGGGCCGAAGTCCGGCGTCGCTCCCCTCGAGACCACCTGCGCCTGGGAGGTCAACGAGCTCGACGCCGAGTCCGTCAGCTGCGCCATCGACGTCGGCGCCGACGGCAACCGCGAGAAGGTCTACGAGAACTGCCCGGCCACCGGCTTCGAGCGCCTGACCCTCGACACCGCGGGCGTCATCGTCATCCGCATCTTCGTCGCCGACGCCCGCGGCGCCACCGCGTACCTCGACGACACCATCACGGTCAGCGCGCCTCCGATTCCTCCGAACCAGGAGCCCACGATCTCGAGCTTCACCGTGAACCCGCCCTCGGGCGGCGCGCCGCTGCCGGTGACGTTCACGTTCGGCGCCGCCGACCCCGACTCCGACCCGCTCACCTGCGCGCTCACCGAGAACGGTCAGGCCGTCGTCGCCGCCAGCCCCTGCGGCGCCAGCGAGACCCGCATGGCCACCATCACGGCCGTCGGCATGCACCGCGTGACGCTCGAGGTCACCGACGGCAAGGGCGGCCGCGCCACCCAGGACGTCACGTTCGAGGTCACGTCGATGCCGCAGGTGGGCGACCTGCGCATCTCGAAGATCGAGTGGGGCCAGAGCACCATCACGACGAACCCGCGCCTCGTCGCCGAGAAAGACGCCCTGCTGCGCGTCTACGTGCTCTCGCAGCGCCCCGGCATCACCGGCGTCACCGTCACGGCGACCGGCACGCGCAACGGCACCGAGCTCGGCGTGCTCAACCTGACCGGCCCCGCCACGGCGCCGACGGCCGACAACGCGAACGACCTCAACCAGCAGTTCCGCGTCACGGTGCCCGCCGCGTGGATCACGGCGGGCCTGCGCATCACCGTCCGCGTCGACCCGCAGAACGCGCTCGGCGAGACGGACGAGGGCAACAACGAGTCGGTGCTCACGCCGACCGTCGGCCGCGGCAGCGTGCTCGCGGTCACCCACGTGCCGATCGTGCAGAGCGGCCGCACCGGCACGGTGCGCACCATCGACACCGCCATGAAGCAGGTCTGGCCCGTGAAGGCGATCGACGCCCAGACGCGCGCCGCGTACACGTACGGCGGCACGGTCAGCGCGACCGGCCAGGGCTGGAGCCCCCTGCTCGAGCAGCTCGCGCTCCTTCGCCAGAGCGACGGCAGCCGCCGCAACTACCTCGGCTGGCTGAACCTGAGCGGCTTCGGCGGCGTGTCGGGCCTCGGCTTCCTCGGCATCGGCGCCGCGCTCGCGCGCGACGGCTCGATGAGCGGCGTCGGCACCGCGATTCACGAGCTCGGCCACAACATGGGCCGCGAGCACGCGCCGTGCGGCGGCGCCGGCGGCCCCGACCCGGGCTACCCGGTCGCCGGCGGGCGCCTCGACGTGCAGGGCTGGGACTACGTCGGCCAGCGTCTCCTGCAGCCGGCCTCGTACACCGACGTGATGGGCTACTGCGACCCGTCGTGGATCTCGAACTACAACTACACGCGGGTCCAGCAGTTCCTCGAGTCGCGGCCGCAGTCGCCCTCGCAGCCGGGCCTCGTCTCGTCGCCGTACATCCAGGTGAGCGGCCGCTTCGCCGCCGGGCAGGTGACGCTGAGCCCGCTGTCGATCATCGAGACGCCGGCGACGCCCGACTGGGAGGGCGGCCCGTACACGCTCACGCTCTACGGCGAGCGCACGGTCAGCGTGCCGTTCGGCACCGCGCAGGTCGCCGATCTCGACGAGCAGCACTTCGCCCTGCTGATCCCTCTCGTCAAAGACGTCTACGCCGTCGAGGTGAGCCGGGCCGGCCAGGTGCTGGCGCGCAGGCTCGCGGGCCCGGCGCGGCCGCCGCAGCAGGCTGTCGTGAAGCCGGTGCTCGGCGGAGTCGAGGTGAGCTGGGACGCGGCCGCCTTCCGCTACGCCTCGCTCTCGCACCTCGGCAGCGGCACGCACACGACGCTCGCGCTCCAGCTCGAGGGCGGCAGGGCGTTCGTCTCGACGCTCGGCCTCGAAGACGGCGGCGCGTTCGAGGTGTCGCTGTCCGACGGCGTTCAGTCGCAGCGGCTGGTGGTCGCCCGCTAAAGCCCGCTAAAGCTCGCTCTCGACGACCTCGCGGGCCACCTCGCGCAGGGTCTGGTGCGCCTTCTGCGTCACGCGGTCGACGTCGACCGCGAGGATGAGATCGAACTCGACCTCCCAGCCCTGCACGGGCACCTCGACGAGCGCCTTCTTCTCGACGAACGGCTTCGCCGCGAGCGCCGGCCCGAAGATCAGCTGACCGGTCTCGGCCGCGAGCTCGAGCGCGAGCGCGATGGTCTGCGCCTCGTGACCGGCCTTGCGCTCGTTCGGCGGCAGCGGGCAGCCGTCCTGCACCGGAGTCCACTGGCCGGCGCTGAAGGAGACAGGCGTGACGAACGGAATCGTGAGCAGCTGCGTCGTCGTCACCGGCCGCTTGAGCGTTCGCGCGACCGCCGGCGTGGCGTACAGCGCGCTGTGCATGCGGCCGATGCGGTCGGCGCGCCAGTTGCCGGGCATCGGCACCGGGCCGGTGAGCAGCCCCACCTCGAACTGATCGAGCGACAGCGACGCCGACAGCGCGGCCTGCGAGAGCTGCAGCGCGCGGCAGCGCACCGGCGCCAGCGCCCGCGCCATGCGCGGCAGCATCGCGGACAACAGGTACGACGGAGCGCCGACGGTGACCTCGAGCGGAGCGTCGACTCCGCGCCGGGCGCGGCGCAGCGACTCGAGCGCGGCCTCGAACAGCGGCATCGCGCGAATGGCCGACGGCGTGAGCGTGACGCCGCGGCTGCCGCGGGCGAGGAGCCTCCAGCGCAGGGCGCGCTCGAGTCTCGAGATGGCCTTCGAGACCTGCGACGGGGTCACCGAGAGCTCGCGGGCGGCGGCGGTCACGGTGCCCTGCCGCCGCACCGCCAGGAACGTCATCAGATCGGCGAGGCGGACGTCGTAGAACGATTCCAGCACCGGCATGGCCAGCGGCTTGGTACCCTAAAAGCGTGGCGAGGGACATCAAGCAGACGATGGAGTTCCACGACGGGCCGGGCACGCGCATCAACAAGCCGGTCAAGGGCGTGCGGGTGCGACCTCGCCGGGCGCACGCGGTCGAGATCACGGCCGGCCCGGTGCCGGCCGGCCGCGTGCCGCTCGATCGCGATCGCATCTCGATCGGGCGCGCGCAGGGCACCGTGCTGCAGCTCGACAGCGACGAGGTCTCTCGCAACCACGCGCAGCTCACGCGGCTCGACGACGAGTACACGATCGAAGACCTGGGGAGCCGCAACGGCATCTACCTGAACGGCGTGAAGGTGCACGCTGCGGTCTTGCGCGACGGCGACGAGCTGCAGCTGGGCGACGTGTTCATGCTGTACCACGAGGGCAGCTGATGGCGTTCTTCGTGCGGTTCTGGGGCGTGCGCGGGAGCATCCCCACGCCGGGACCCAAGACGCGGCGCTACGGCGGCAACACGTCGTGCGTCGAGCTGCGCAACGACGACACGCTGATCGTCTGCGACGCCGGCACCGGTCTGCGCGAGCTCGGCGTGCACCTGATGCGCATGCCGCAGAAGAGCGGGCTGACGATTCACCTGTTCCTCTCGCACCCGCATTGGGATCACATCCAGGGCTTCCCCTTCTTCGGGCCCGCCTACCTGAAGACGACGACGCTGTACGTGTACTGCCCGGCGGGCGATCAGCAGAACTACCGGCTGCTGTCGGGCCAGATGGCGAACGCGTACTTCCCGGTCGGCTTCTCGGATCTCGGCGCCAAGATCGTGCCGCGCAGCTTCGAGAGCGACACGGTGAAGGCCGGCAGCTTCACGGTGCGCTGCTTTCAGCAGAAGCACCCGGGCGGCTCGCTCGGCTTCCGCTTCGAGCACAAGGGCAGCTCGGTGGTGTACGCGACCGACAGCGAGCTGGATCAGGTGATCGAGCGGCCCGAGAAGGTGATCGAGCACCCCGGCGCGCAGCGGAAGCTGCCGGCCGACCTCGTGAAGGCCGTGAAGGGCTGCGACCTGCTCATCTGCGACGCCCAGTACCTCGACGAGGAGTACGTGATGAAGACCGGCTGGGGTCACCCCCGCGCCACCACGTGCGTCGACCTCGCGGGCCAGGCGAAGGTGAAGCAGCTCGCGCTGACGCACCACGACCCGATGCACTCGGACATGCAGGTCGACTTGAAGGTCGCCGCGTGCGCCGAGCGCTCGGAGCAGCTCGGCTTCGGCCTGCAGGTCTTCGGCGCCCGCGAGGGCATCGAGCTCAAGATCGGCGAGTAGCCGTTGGTCAGACCGACCTGGCCGGAAGCCGACCAGAAACCAAGGCTCCTGACAGCCGATCGGAGCACCGATGCCGCGGCGCCGGTGTCACGTTGCGTGCGGGTCGGCTCGACGTGTATGTGGGGCGCTTACCCGCGGTCTGCGGCCGGTCCACGCACACATGAAATCGCTCTCGACGTTCTCTGCCCTTCTCGTCGGCCTGACGTTCGGCCTGTTCCTTTCACTCGCCTCGTGCGGCGGCGGCGCAGGCAGCTGCCAGAAGACGTGCGGAGGCTGCTGCACGGCGGCCGGCATCTGCGAGTCCGGCACCGCCAACTCGTCGTGCGGCAAGAACGGAGCGATCTGCTCTCCGTGCGGCGCGGGCCTCGTCTGCGGCCAGGGCGCCTGCACGATCCAGGGCAGCACCGGCGGCGGCAGCGGCACGGCCGGCAGCGGCGGCACCGCGGGCGGCGCGGGCGCGACGGCGGGCGGCGCAGGCGCGACGGCGGGCGGCGCAGGCGCGACGGCGGGCGGCGCGGGCGCGACGGCGGGTGGTGCGGGCGCGACGGCGGGCGGTGCGGGCGCGACGGCGGGCGGCGCGGGCGCGACGGCGGGCGGCGCGGGCGCGACGGCGGGCGGCAGCGGCACGGCGGGCAGCGGCGGTACGGCGGGGGGCAGCGGCACCGGCGGCGCGGGCAACTGCACGCAGTTCGCGAGCATCACGATGAACGCCGGCGGCGGCATGAGCCAGACCGAGTTCAACAACGGCTTCACCTGGGCCTGGGCGTTCTCCGCGATCCAGTCGACGACGGCGATGAAGGCCCACTTCGCCGGCTTCGAGGTGTACTACCCGAACGGCAGCGTCCCGGCGGCGCCGCGCGGCCCGATCACGTTCGGCGCGACGACCTACAGCGCGTGCACCGACTGCCTGATGTTCGACTTCGACTGCGACTTCGACGGCTCGAACTGCGCGAAGCGGTATCTCGGCCAGATGGGCTCGTTCAGCATCACGTCCCAGAACTTGATGCTCACGGGCGGGAGCATGGCGGGCAGCGCGACGAACGTCCGCTTCGTCGAGTGGGACTTCGCGCAGGGCGCCGACCGGGCGGTCGTGCCGGGCTCGTGCATCGACGTCGCGAGCCTGACGTTCAACGCGACCTGGTGACGAGAAACACCGAGTAGCCGGCGACCGTCGCGGGCTCGACGGTCGTCCCCGGCTCGCGTGAGAAGCGCTCGAGGAGCATTTCGGGCGTCAAGTCCGGCACCGACGGGTGCGTGATGTACGCGACGCGCGGCTCCTGCTCGAAGGCCTCGCGGTACGGCGCGTAGCGCTGCGCGCCCTCGAGCGGAGCGACGATCGGCTCTTCGCGGAAGAGGAACGTGAGCCGGTACGAGAGCCAGTACGCCGCGCCGGCGTAGCGGATGTCGCGCGCGCGCAGGAACGCCTGGAGCTCGTCCTCGGGGTACACGGCCGGCGCAGGCGCCAGCCGGCTCCAGCCCCACGCGCGCAGGCCCGACACCGCGGCCACCGAGAGGTACGGCACGAGCACGGCGAGCAGGAGCCCGCGCAGCGTGAACAGGCCGGCGAGCGGCACGAGCGCGAACGGCGCGAACATGATGAAGCCCGCGAGGTAGCGCGCCGCCCAGTTGTCGCCCGGCATCGAGGAGACGAGGAAGCCGAGCAGGTTCGCGAGTCCCACGCCGGCGCCGAGCAGGCCGAGGCGGCGCTGCTCCCAGGAGAGGCGCTTCACGAGCGCGAGCGGGCCGGCCGAGGCGATGCCGAGCACGAGCGCGGCGCCGCCGATCACCTGCCACACGCGCCACGGGGCCGGCGGAGTCCACAGCTCGGGATCCCACACCTGCGCGCCGAGGATCATGGGCAGACCGTGGTCGACGAGCAGGCCCCAGTTGCGGCCGAGGTTCGCGAAGCCCAGGCCGCCCGGCCCCGCGAAGACGCGCGTGCCGGTGCGCAGGAAGACGACGGCCGTGATGCCGAGGCCGAGGCCCACCGCCAGCGCGGCCGCGTGGCGGCGCGAGCTCACGCACAGGCACGCGAAGATCAGCACCGGCGCCATCAGCTGCATGCCGTAGACGTCGGCGTAGATGCCGAGCATGCCGGTGAAGGCGCCGGCGGCGAGCGCGACGGGGGTGGCGAGGTCGATGAGGAGCACGCCCGCGAACACGAGCGCGAAGCACGCGATGCGCAGCTGCGGCAGCGAGATCATGTTGTTCACGACCTGCGGCGTGAAGACGAAGAACAGCGAGAGCCCGAACGCCTTCGCCGGGTCGAGGCGGCGCAGCAGCACGCGCCAGCCGAGGAGCACGACCACGAGGTGAATGAGCAGCGACGTCAGCGCGAGCATCAGCGGCGTCGGGCCGCCCACCGCGAACAGCGCGGCGGCGAGCGCGGGCTCGATCGTGCCCTGGTACGTCGCGCCCCAGAGCAGCCGCGCGGTCTCGCCTTTCAGGAAGTGCATCGCCTGCAGGCCGACCACCGCGGAGTCGGAGTTGACGTCGTGCGCGTGCAGCAGCGCGGGGACGCGGTACACGAGATTCACCGCGAAGAGCCCGGCGAACCACGGCCACGTCCGCGCCTTCACAGGTTCTGCCGCTTCAGCTCGGCGACGGCGTGCTCGCACGCGCGCGCGGTGATCGCCATCTCGGTGTGCGTCGGGTTCTGCCAGCCCGACGAGACCCAGCACGCGCCGTCGGTGACGTAGACGTTCGGCAGCTCCCACAGGCGGCAGTACGGGCTCGTGACGCTCGTCTTCGGGTCGAGCCCCATGCGCGCGCCGCCGACCTCGTGCACGAACAGGCCGGGCGTGGTGCGCTGCCACTCGCGCTCCATGCTCTTCATGAACGAGCCGATGAGCGGCGTGTAGATGAGCTCGGTGAGCGGGGTGACGACGCCGCCGGCCGCCTCGATCATCTCGCGCGCGTCGTCGGTCATCGCCTGCGCGACCTTCAGATCGTTCTCGACCCAGCCCGCCGAGATGAACGGCGCGGGCAGGCCCCACGCGTCTGTGAGCTCGGCGTCGAGGCGCACGAAGTTGTCGTCGTGCGGCAGCGTCTCGCCCATGCCGGCGTAGAAGCCGAACGCGACCCCGCGCAGCTTGCGGAACGGGAGCTTCAGCCGGTTGATGCCGCCCCAGAAGCCGAAGCCGCGCAGGTGCGCCGCCTTCGGCCCGCCGTCGAGGTTCTGGTAGCGCGGCACCATCGAGCCGTCGCTGCCGAGGAGCTCGAAGCCGTCGACCTCTTCCAGCTGCGGCATGCGGAAGTACGTGTTCGCGACGATGTGATCCATCAGCCCCTTGCCGAGCAGCCCCGAGGCGTTGCCGACGCCGGTGAACATGAGGATGCGCAGCGACTCGATGGTCGACGCGCAGAGGAAGACGAGGCGCGCGCGGGCGCCGGTGACGTGCTTGCTGTCGGCGTCGACCCACTCCACCCCCTCGGCGCGGCCGTCGCTGACGAGGAGCTTCGCCACGACGGCGCCGGGCTTCACCGTGAGGTTCCCGGTCGCTGCTGCGGCGCGCAGCGTCGAGCCCGACGACGACAGCCGCGTGTACTGCTCGCCCTTCCCGGGATAGCGGCCCGCGCGAATGCCGCGCGACGTGATGAACGGGCGGCGCAGCTTCTCTTCGACCACCTTCTTGAAGATCAGCTCGCCGGGCGAGAACGGCTGAGCCGCGACGAAGTCTCCGTCGGGCAGCTGCTGCAGGCCGTCTCTCCGGCCGTGCGCCGAGAAGAACCGCTCGAGCATCGTGTAGTGCGGAGCGAGGTCGGCGGCCGAGATCGGCCAGTCGACGCCCCAGCCGTCGCGGCTCGCGGCCTTGAACTCGTAGTCCGAGAAGCGCAGCAGCACGCCGCCCCAGGTGTGCGAGCGGCCTCCGACCTGGCGGCCGCGGATCCACCGGTAGGGCCGATCGGCCGGCGTCGCGTACGGGTTCTCGAGATCGTTGGTGTACAGCGCGGGGTTGGTCTCCCAGTAGCCGCCGTGGCGCTCCTGCACGGGCTGGTGGCCGGTGAACCAGCGCTGGCGGAGCTGCCTGAGCAGGTTGATGGGGTGGTTGCCGTAGACGTCCGGGCCCTTGTGCTGCGGGCCGGCCTCGAGCACGAGCGTCTTGAGGCCCGCTTCGCAGAGCTGCTTGGCGGCGACGCCGCCGGTCGCTCCGGAGCCGACGACGATGGCATCGAACCAGGTCTCCACGTGAAGGAGACCTGCGTGTACTTCAGCTATCCCTTGTAGTGGTGCACGGAGAGCAGTTGGTAGTTCATGCCGCCCTGGCTGATGCGCTGGGTGCCGTCGGCGTTCACGTTGTTCGAGCCGATGTACTGGGGCTGACCGTTCTTCCAGCCGGCGAACATCACGACGTGGTGCCCGCCGGGCGTCTTGAAGCTCACGATGTCGCCGGGCTTCGCGTTCTGCAGCGAGACGCGCTCGAAGTTCGGGTTGCGGTCGAGGTTGCCCTGGAGCCCGACGACGCTCGCCGAGTAGTCGCGGTGCGTGATCTGGCCGGCGGCCTCGAGGCACGCGGAGACGAAGCTCGCGCAGTTGACGGTGTTACCGACCCAGTCTTCCATCGCGCGGCCGACCGCGCTGTTCTCGAGCTTGAGCGAGCCGGCGTTCTTGCCGAGGTGCGAGAGGGCGATGTCGTAGGCCCTGCTGCTGCCGCCCGGAGAAGGCGTGAACCCGTCATCGGGAGACGGCACTGGAGCAGGCCGGCCGCCGAAGCTGTCGCCCCGGCCGGGGATCTTGAGGTTCGCGCCGGCGTAGATGAGGTCCGGGTTCGCGATGTTGTTCGCCTTCACCAGTGCGTCGACGGTGGTTCCGAACCGGCGGGAGAGGGCCCACAGGGTGTCGCCGCGTGCGATGGTGTAGTTCTGCATGGGGAAGTTCTCGCCCCCCAGCAAAGTGAGGAACTCCGGGGCGCCGCAAAGCGGGTTGACGATCTGCGGGCATTTTCGGGGGGAATTTCCTAAGGCGTGCTGCCGTGCGGTCCTGGAAATACGCGCTTGCGATCATCATCGCGCCGTCGCTCACCTTCGTGGTGCTCGCGGTGGTGGGCCAGCGCGTGTCGCGTGAGAACCGGTTCAAGAACGTGACGGCGGCCGACCGGGCGCGGGTGGTCACGATGGCGGAGCTGGGCCAGGCCGCCGACCCCGCGCGCGAGGTGCTCGAGAAGACCGAAGAGGACGACGGCTCGCTGCGCGTGACGTACCGCTACCCGAGGGAGCTGGGGCCCGGCGAGCCGGTGGCGGTCGAGTGCATCGTGGTGCGGTCGCTCGACGTGACGAAGGCGAAGCAGGTGCTCGCGGACGTCGAGGGCGAGGTGAAGAAGGCGCTGGCCCCTGCGGCCGGGGTGCTCGCGTGGGGCGACGAGTCGCGCGCGGGCGTGCTGCTCAACCAGGGCCGGCCGGTGGGCACGTTCTACGCGGCGCGCAAAGATCGGTTCGTGTTCGTGCTGCGCATCACCGGCCTGCAGCTCGAGCCGGCGCAGCTGGAGGCGGTGATGCGGCCGAAGCTCGAGAGGCTCACGGAGCTCGCCGATGGCTGAGCGACTCCCCCTCTTCGCCACCGCCTCGCGCGGCACCGAGGAGCTGCTCGCGACCGAGCTGACCGCGCTCGGCGCGAAGAAGGTGCGGCAAGACCGCGGCGGCGTGCGCTTTCACGCGAACCTCGACGAGGCCCTGCGCATCGCCCTGTGGACGCGCCTGGCCATGCGCGTGCTCTACCCGCTCGGCGAGTACGAGGCCGAAGGCGCCGAGGGCCTGTACGAGGCGGCGGCGAAGGTGCCGTGGCACGAGCACCTGTCCGCCACCTCGACGTTCTCGGTCGAGGCGACGCTGCGCGAGTCCGAGCACACGCACTCGGGCTTCGTGGCGCTGAAGGTGAAGGACGCGATCGCCGACGCCCTGCGTGAGAAGCACGGCCGCCGGCCCGACGTCGACTCGAAGGACCCCGACGTCCGCGTGGTGGCCCACCTGAAGAAGCAGACGCTGTCGCTCTCGCTCGACCTCGCGGGCGAGCCGCTGAACCGGCGCGGGTACCGGGTACAGATGACCGACGCTCCGCTGAAAGAGACGCTGGCGGCGGCGATGCTGGCGGCGGCGAGCTACGACCCGAACGAGCCGTTCGCCGACCCGCTCTGCGGCTCTGGCACGCTGTGCATCGAAGCGGCGCTCATCTCCATGAACCGCGCGCCGGGCCTGTCGCGGCGGTTCGCGATCGAGCGCTGGCCGGCGCTGGGCGCCCACGCGCGGTCGCTGCTCGCAGACCTGAAGCGCGAGGCGAAGGCCGGCGAGCGCAAGCCGCGGTCGAGCTTCCTCGCGCGCGACTTCGACGAAGACGCGCTCGGCGCCGCGCAGGCGAACCTCCGGGCGGCCGGCCTCGGCGAGCTCGTCCGGCTCGAGCAGGCCGACGCGACGGCGGCGGAGCCTCCGCCCGAGACCGGCGGGCTGCTCGCGACGAACCCGCCGTACGGCGAGCGCATCGGCGGGGGCCGCGGCGGCCAGAAGGGCATCAAGGCCTTCTACTTCAAGCTCGGAGACGCCCTCGCGCGGTGGCGCGGCTGGCGAAAGGCGGTGCTGGCGGGGAATCCGGGGTTCGAGAGCGCCTTTCACGCGCGGCCGAACAAGAGGCTGCGTCTCTGGAATGGGCCCATCGAGTGTGAGTTGCTGGTGTACCCGGCCCGCTGACGCGTAACGTTGTCGACCGGCCGATGTCGCAGACCGACGATTCCGACGAAGAGCACGTCACGGGGGTGGTGACCCACCCTGGGGTCGACACGCTCATCGGCGAGGTGCTCGACGGGCGCTTCAAGATCGTCGAGCCGCTCGGCCAGGGCGGCATGGGCCGCGTGTTCAAGGCGGTGCAGGCGCCGCTGAACCGCGCCGTGGCGCTGAAGGTGCTCGACTACAACTACGGGCCCGGCCGCGACCCGACGTTCCGCCAGCGGTTCCTGGTCGAGGCGGCGCTCACCGCGAAGCTGAACCACCCGAACACCATCACCGTCATCGACTACGGCTGCACGGCCGAGGGCATCTTCTACATCGCGATGGAGTACCTCGAGGGCGAGACCCTCGAGCACGTGCTCTCGACGGACGGCGCGCTCTCGTGGCGGCGCGTGCTCACCATCGGGCAGCAGATCGCGCGATCGCTGCGCGAGGCGCACAACCTCGGCGTCGTGCACCGCGACCTGAAGCCGGCGAACGTGATGCTGCTCAACGCCGACGACGACGCCGACGTCGTGAAGGTGCTCGACTTCGGGCTGGTGAAGAGCTTCGTCGAAGGTCACGAGCTCGAGGGCCGCGCGGTCACGCAGCAGGGCATGCTGATGGGCAGCCCGCCGTACATGGCGCCCGAGCAGGGCGAGAACAACGTCGCCGACCCGCGCAGCGACATCTACTCGCTGGGCATCATCCTGTTCGAGTGCCTCACCGGCTCGCCGCCGTTCAAGGGCAACAACGCGATGCAGGTGATTCTGGAGCACGTGAACAAGCCCGTGCCGCCGCTGCGCGTGCCGCCGAACCTCGAGGCTCCGCCGCGCGAGCTGGTCGCGCTGGTGCACAAGTGCCTCGCGAAGTCGGCGATGGACCGCTTCCAGTCGATGGAGGAGGTGCTCTCGGCGATGCAGGAGATCGCCTCGCCCGAGAAGTTCGTGACGCCGGGCGCGGGGACGAAGGCGCCCGCGAAGGACATCGTGCGCACCGAGCCGATGCGGATCTCACCGCAGCGGTCGCGGCTCCTGACGGTCGTGCTGTTCGTGGTGGCGACGGCCCTGGGCAGCGTCGCGACGGTCGCGCTCATCAAGCGGCAGCCCGGCGAGGCGCCGCGGCCCGCCGAGCCGCTCGTGGTGCCGCCGCCGCCCAGGCCGGTGGAGCCGCCGAAGCCCGTCGAGGTGACGTTCCACATCGACAGCGAGCCGCAGGGCGCCGCCGTGCTCGCCGGCGAGGAGTCGCTCGGCGTCACGCCGCTCGAGGTGATTCGCCCGGCGGGGCCGACAGGTCGCACGAGCCTCGAGCTGACGCTGAAGCTGGAGGGCTACGTGCCGATCACCGTGACCGCCGGCGGCAGCGGGCCGGTGATCGAGGTGATTCAGAAGCTGCAGGCCGAGAAGCCGGTGGTGGTGGTGCAGCCGCCGGCACCGGCACCGGCACCCGCACCGGCGCCGGCTCCGGCGCCGAAGCCCGCGCCTGTGAGGAAGGCGAAGCCAGCGGCGCCTGCGCCCGCGGTGAAGCCGGGCGCGGGCTCGAAGCTCGATGAGGATGACGAGGCGCCTGCGCCCGCGGTGCCTACGCTTGCGCCGCCGAAGAAGGGTGACACGCTGAAGAAGCCGAAGTGAGGCGGCGGCCTCAGCGGCAGGCTCCGGCGCCTTGCGGGAACCCGGCGCCCTGGCACGTCGCCGGCGCGGTGCAGGCCGGCGAGCCGCCGTCGAGGTTGCACAGCCGCTCGCAGATGAACGTGGCGGGGTTGCACGCCGACCCCGCCACGCAGTCGGTGACTTGCATGCAGTTGCCGCCGGGAGAGACGAAGCCGGCCTGAACGCAGGTGGTGGCCGGCGGCGAGATGGGGATGCACGTCAGGCCCCCCGGGCACGACCCTGGCGTGAGGAGACTGCACGGCGCCGTACAGATCGTCGCGAACTCCTGCATGTTGGCGTTGATCGCCGCCGCGCAGTAGCCGCCGTTGCTGCACGCCGAGGGAGCCAGCAGGCTGCAGAACTGCGTGCACCGCTGGCTGCCTCCCTGGCTCAGGCAGACGAGCCCGCGCTGGCAATCGTCGGTGTTCACCATGTTCGACGTGCAGGGCAGGCCTTCGGCGACCGTGCCGGCAGGCACGCACTTGCGGATGACCGTCGTGCCCGCGAGCGCGTAGGTGCACTTCTCGGTGAAGGCGCAATTCTGAGCCACGACGTCGCAGCCGGCGAGGCAGCTGGCGCTGAACGTCTGCACGTTCGTGAGCATGCAGACCTCTCCGGCCGGGCACTGCGGCGCGTTGATGACGTCGCATGGCATCGGCATGCCGCCTCCCGCGGTGCCGCCTCCCGCGGTCGCGCCTCCGGCCGTCGCGCCGCCGGCCGTCGCGCCGCCGGCCGTCGCGCCGCCCGCCGTCGCGCCACCCGCCGTCGCGCCACCCGCCGTCGCGCCACCCGCCGTCGCACCGCCCGCGGTCGCACCACCCGCCGTCGCGCCGCCTGCCGTCGCCCCGCCCGCGGTCGCACCACCCGCCGTCGCACCGCCCGCGGTCGCGCCGCCCGCCGTCGCGCCGCCCGCCGTCGCCCCGCCCGCCGTCGCCCCGCCCGCGGTCGCACCACCTGCCGTCGCGCCACCCGCCGTCGCGCCGCCCGCCGTCGCGCCGCCCGCGGTAGCCGTGCCGCCTGCTGCAGCGCCTCCGGCAGTCGCTCCTCCGGCGCTGCCGCCGGTGCCCATGTTGCCGGGGCCGCAGTCGGCGAGCAGCGCAGTCACGGCGACGACGACCAGCAGCTTGCGATGCATCGTGTGAACCCCCTCAGACCTTGTTCTCACTGCGCTTCAGCAGCCGCGAGATGTTACCGCGGTGCGTGAACACCATCATCAACAGCAGCGCCACCCCGAGCAGCGGGTACTCGATCGGCTTGCCGAGGAAGAACGAGACGCCGAGCGCGGTCACGCCGCCCGCGAGCGAGCCGATGCTCGCGACCCGGAAGATCGCCACGAGCACGGCGAAGACCGCGAACCCGGCCGCTGCCGCCAGCGGCACGAGCACCGCCAGCACGCCCGCAGCCGTCGCGACGCCCTTCCCGCCCTTGAACTTGAGCCACACGGGGAAGACGTGGCCGAGAAACGCCGCCAGCGCGACCGCGGCGTGAACGCGATACTCGGCCGGCTGCAGCTGCAGCGCGAGCAGCACCGGCGCGGCGCCCTTGCCGGCGTCGAGCAGCAGCACGGCGGCGCCGATCTTCTTGCCCGCGACGCGCGCGACGTTCGTGGCGCCGATGTTGCCGCTGCCGCCCGCGCGCACGTCTTTCCCCGCGAACCACTTCGTGAGCAGGACACCGAAGGGGATGCTGCCGGCGAAGTAGCCGAGCGCGACGAGCGCGAGGCTCAGCCCCACAGCAGCCCCGGAAACCGGTGCTGCACGATCACGAACGCGTAGTTGAGGACGAAGGCGGCGACGGCTCCCCAGCGCACGAAGCGCCACTCGCGGTCGCTCAGCGTGAGGTCGGGGAACGGCACCTTGAACGCGAGGTGCAGCACCGTCCACACCGCGAGCACCGCGAAGCAGAGCGCGGCGATGGTGCCGAGCGGGTTCGACTGGAGCGCCGTCAGCCAGTGCAGGTGCGCGAAGTGATCGGCCGCGCGCGTGAGGCCGCAGCCCGGGCACGGAATGCCCGTCATCTTGCGGAACATGCAGCCCCAGAACGGGATCAGCTTCGCGACCGGAATGAAGCGCGCCACGAACAGGCCCGCGAGGCCGATCACCCCGAGGATGTCGAACGGCCCGAACGTGCGGTTCGGCTTCGGCCAGTGGACCTGCATGTGTTGCCCGTCATACCCCAAGTGGGGTACCAGACAGATCGATGCTCCTCTCCATCACCCTGCTTCTTCTGTCCGGCAGTCCCGATCAATGCGGCTCCGCCTCGAAGGCGAAGGACTCTGCCGAGTGCCACCATCCGTCGAACGCGCCCGCCGCTGCGGCGACGAGCTCCGAAGACGTGCTGCTCCGCGGCGAGAAGCTCAAAGGGCTGCCGAAGACCGACCTGGCCAGCGTGCTGAAGGCGCCGGCCGACTTCGACGGCAAGTCGGTGCAGCTCGAGGCGAAGGTGCGCAAGGCGTGCGAGCGCAAGGGCTGCTGGATGGAGCTGTCGCCCCCGACCGGCAAGGGCCCCGGCGTCCGCGTGACGTTCAAGGACTACGGCTTCTTCGTGCCGCTCGACTCCGCGGGTCGCACCGCGAAGGTCGAGGGCGTGCTGACGGTCGCCGAGCTGAGCGAGGAGCGCGCGAAGCACTACGAGTCCGAGGGCGCCGTCGTGCCGCGCGGCAAAGACGGCAAGCCCCGCGAGGTGCAGCTGGTGGCGTCGGGCGTCGAGCTGCGCAAGTAGCTTTGCGCGCGTACTCCATGCGCGGCGTGCAGGGCGCGGCCGACCGCGCCGTGATGCTCGCGCGCGAGTGGCTGCTCTCGCAGGCGCCCAGCTCGCGCGTTCACGACGTGCAGGACGACCCCCGCTTTCAGCACCGCGGCGTCGACCTGCTCTGGGACAAGCCCGGCGAACAGGTACTCGGCGTCGAGGTGAAGGGCGACCGGCAGGCGCGGCGCGGCAACTACTTCCTCGAGCTCGTCAGCAACCTGGAGCGCGACACGCCCGGCTGCTTCCTCTATTCGACCGCGGACCTGTTGCTGTACGTGTTCCTGGCGCCGCGCGAGGTGCACTGCCTGCCGTTGAAGGCGACGCGCGACTGGTTCATTCCGCGCGCGAAGGAGTACCCGCTCAAGTCGACGCGCACCCGCACCGGGGCGGTGCTGTACACGACGGTGGGGGCGATCGTGCCGGTGAAGCAGGTGCAGGCCGAGGTACCTGGCGCCACGCGCACCAAGCTGCAGTAGAGGCGACGGGCTCGGGCAGGTTCAGGGAAAAGGGACAGGTCTCGGTGACGGGTGAGGGCCGGCGGACGGTGCCGCGTTCGTTCACGGGCCGCGTTTCGGGCGAGGCTACGGGCCGGGCTGCTTTGTTCAGCAGCCGCACTCGCACATCGGTGACGGTCCCTCGACGCTGAAGAGCAGGCCCTCGACCGTCACCACCGGCGCGCCCGTCACCGGGCCCCGCACGAGGTCCTTCACGCGCGCCAGCGCCTCTTCTTCGTCTCCCGCTGCCACGATGCCGTGCAGCATCCCCACGTAGCCATGAACCGCGATCCGCTGATCCGAGCTCGTCACCTCGCCCCCGATCACCGCCATGTCTTCGTCGTACGACACCGTGTCTCCGCCGCACTCGGGGCCGCGCGAGTACGGCATCGACCACACCCAGATCTTCCCCACGATCGGCCAGCTCGTGATCTGCACGTCCAGCACCGGCGGCGTCGTGACCCGCGCGTCCGCCTCGAGCGCGTCGACTTCGCCTGCGAAGCAGGCCCGACCTTCGTCGGGCACCTCGTCGCCCGCCCGCACCACCACGGCCCCTTCCGGATCGCCCGTGCACCCCAGGAACAGCTGCAGCGACGCGTCGAGCCCCATCCCCGGCAGCGGCTCCTCCTCCGGCTCCCAGGGCTCGTCGACCGGCGCCTCGTAGTTCTGCGGCGCCTCGTAGTTCTGCGGCACCCACTTGTTCTCGATGGGCGGCGGCTCCGGTGCCGGCTCCGGCGCCACCACCACCACCACCGGCCGCGGCGCCTCGGGCGCGGTCTCCTCTTCCTCGCGGTCACGCGCCCACAGCGCGGCGAGGCAAAGCGCCGCCGCGCCCAACAGAATCCAGCCCGTCTTGTTCATGCACGGCTCGCCCTTCAGGAATCGAGCCGTCCGACCTCGCGCGTCACGGTCGCCGCGCCCGGCTGCGCGAACTGCGGCGTCTCTGCGAGCGCCGCCGCCGGCCGCTCCGGAACCTTGCGTACCCACTCGCCGAGCGCGCGACGGCCCGCGTGGAGATCGGTCAGCGTCGCGGGCAGCGCCTCGAGCTGCCTGAGCAGCTCGGCCGCCGACTGCGTGCGCCGACCCACGTCGCGCTCCAGCAGCTTCATCACGATCGCGTCGACCTCGGGCGGAAGCCCCGGCACCAGCTCCGACGGAGGAGCCACCCTCCCCTCGAGGCACGCCTTCATCACCTCGATCTCCGACGTGCCGGTGAACAGCCGCCGCGCCGTGAGCAGCTCGTGCAGCGTGATGCCGACGGCGTACAGGTCCGCCCGCGCGTCGTAGGGCTGGCCGAGCAGCTGCTCGGGCGACGCGTACGCGAGCTTCCCACGCAGCACGCCGTGCGCCGTCACCGACGCCTGCGCCGTCGAGCGCGCGATGCCGAAGTCGGCGAGCTTCACGTCCCCGCCGCGCGTCACCATGATGTTCGGCGGGTTGATGTCGCGGTGCACGAGGCCGAGGCGCTGCCCGCTGCCCGACGTGCGCTCGTGCACGTAGTCGAGCGCGTCCGCGAGCTGCACGCCGCACGTCACCACGGCCTCCAGCGGCAGCCGCGCGCCCTCGCGCCGCGCCAGATCGAGCACCGCCGACAGCGGAGCCCCGTCGACGTACTCCATCGCCAGGAAGTACGTGTCGCCGATCGCGCCGAAGTCGAGCACCTGAACGATGTGCGGGTGCGCGAGCTGCGCGCCGAGCTCGGCCTCGCGGCGGAACAGCTGCATCGCGTCGGCCTCGCGCGCGTACGCCGGCAGAATCTTCTTCACCGCGACGCGCCGCTCGAAGCCGCCCTCGGGGCTGTAGGTCGCCTCGTACACCTCGGCCATGCCCCCGGCGCCGATGCGGCGGCCGAGCACGTACTTGCCCAGCAGGTCGTCGCGCCGCGACTCCGTCACCAGCTTCGCGACGCGGTTCACCGCGGTGACCAGCGAGAACCCCATCGCGACCCACGCGAACATCGTCAGCGAGACCGGCCCGAAGTGGACGCCGAGGTGCAGCGTGCGCGTCAGCACGTGCAGGCCGCCGAGCGCCGTCGTCGCGATCACGACGCGCGACGACAGCGACAGCACCGAGACCGCGCTCAGCACCGCCATCAGCCCGACGACGGTGGTGAGGCTCATCAGCGGCACCGGCAGCGTGCCGACCTGGATGATCTGCGCGCCCGCGATGATCGGCAGGTCGACGAGCGGAATCACCCAGCCGAGGTGCGGCGCGGAGCGCTCGTGCTTCGCGAGCGCCAGCATCGCCACGCCGGCGAGCAGCACCAGCACCGTCGCCACCAGCGTCGGCACCAGCCGCGAGGTGCCGTCGTCGAGCATCGCCAGAATCGCGACCGGCACCGCCGCCACGCCGAGCGCGACGTGCACCAGCGCGAGGCGGCGCGCGAACGACGCGCGCTCCTTGAGGATGACGCGCTCGACGGCCGACTGGATCGCTGTCGCCACCCGCGCGGCACTCTATCAGCGGTGGGCGTCGAACCAGTCGGGCACGCGCGTCACCGCGGCCTCGAGCCACTCGTGCCCCGCCTCGGCCGAGACCTCGCTCGCCACCTCGAGGCCCTGCTCGGTCAGCTTCTGCTCGTACGCGCGCATCGTCGAGATCGGCACGATCGAGTCCAGCTCTCCGTGCAGGAGCAGGGTCGGCGGGTGAGACGCCGGCAGCTCGGGCACCGTGCACAGCGAGCCGCCGCACTTCGCGTAGGAAGCCGAGTGCACCGCCAGCGCCTTGAACGTGCCCTCGTACGAGACCGCCATGCGGCTCGTCATGTAGCCGCCGCTCGAGATGCCCGTCGCGTACAGCCGGCCCAGGTCGAACGGCGCCGGCTTGCCCTGCTTCATCACGTCGAGCAGCTCGACCATCATCTTGTGGTCGGGGGCCACGCCCCAGTTCTCCGAGTAGCCGACCACGTTCGAATTCCAGTACCAGGCGCCGCCGTGAATCGACTCGGGCGTGAGCACCGCGTAGCCGCGCTCGAGCAGCGCCTTCGTCGTCTGGGCCGCCCGATACCCGCCCCACTTGTCACCGTCTCGTGCGTCCCACGCGGGGCCGGTTCCGGTGAACGAGCCGTGGAAGAAGATGACTGCGGGCCACCCGCCCGGCGGCGCGTCACCGGCCGGGATCTGCCAGTGCACCTTGCGCGTCTGCATGATGAGCTCCTGGCGCAGGCAGCTGACGTGGCCGTCTTCGTCGGTGCAGCGCTGAACGTCCGAGCCCGGCGGGTCGACCGGTAGCCCCGAGCCGCAGGCCAACAGCAGCAGCGCCACCCTCACCATGCCAGGCCTCATCGCACAGCCTCGGTACCCCGGCCAGGGCTCCCCATTCGGGCAGGCGGCCACTACTGGCGTGCGCGTTTCTGCAAGTTAGATACACTCATGGCGGTTTCGCGCACATGGCAACCCGGAAGAAGCCCGGCGAAGAATCAGGTGACACCGGTGTCGTCACCGAGACCAAGAAGCAGGAGAAGCTCGCCAAGCCTCCGCTCTACAAGGTCCTCTTTCACAACGACAACTACACCACCATGGAGTTCGTGGTCGCCGTCTTGCGCGAGGTCTTCCACAAGTCGGAGTCCGACGCGGTGGCCATCATGCTGAACGTTCACCGCAACGGCCTGGGGGTCGCAGGCGTCTACACGTTCGAGGTCGCGGAGACGAAGATCAACAGGACTCACGCGCTCGCCAAGGAGCACGAGTTTCCGCTCAAACTGACGCTGGAACCCGAGGAGCTTTGAGAGTGGCTTCCCCCATCATCGCCAAAGAGCTGCAGGCCTCGATCCGGTTCGCGCTGAGCGAAGCGCGGCGCATGAGGCACGAGTACCTCACGCTCGAGCACCTGCTGCTCGGGCTGCTGAGAGATCCGCGCTGCGTCGAGGTCATCAAGGCGTGCGCCGGCAAGCCCGAGCGCATTCGCGAGAAGGTGCTGCGCTTCCTCGAAGAGACGGTCGAGCGGCTGCCCGAGGGCGTCGAGGCCGAGCCGCAGCAGACGATCGGCGTCGAGCGCGTGCTGCAGCGCGCCGCGTTTCACGCGCTGTCGAGCGAGCAGAAGGTGATGGACAGCGCCGACGTGCTCGTCGCGCTGTTCCGCGAAGACTCGAGCCAGGCGCTGTTCTTTCTCAAGGAAGAGAAGATCGGCCGGCTCGACGTGCTCAACTTCATCTCGCACGGCATCCGCAAAGAGGCGGCCGAAGACGACGGCACCTCCGAGAGCCCGACCGGCTCGCCCGGCGTCGACGGCGAAGACGAGCCCGAGGGTCCGGCGAAGAACCCGCTCGAGGCCTACACCACGAACCTGAACCAGCAGGCCGCCGACGGGAACATCGACCCGCTGATCGGCCGCTCGCTCGAGCTCGAGCGCACCATTCAGGTGCTCTGCCGCAGACGAAAGAACAACCCGCTGTACGTGGGCGAGACCGGCGTCGGCAAGACGGCGATCGCCGAGGGCCTCGCGCTCGCGATTCACGAGGGCAAGGTGCCCGCCGCGCTCAAGGGCGCGACCATCTTCGCGCTCGACCTCGGCGCGCTGCTCGCCGGCACGAAGTTCCGCGGCCAGTTCGAGGAGCGCCTCAAGGCCGTGCTCAAGGCGCTGCAGCAGCACGACGACGCGGTGATGTTCATCGACGAGATCCACACCATCGTCGGCGCCGGGGCGACGAGCGGCGGCTCGATGGATGCGTCGAACCTGCTCAAGCCCGCGCTCGCGAGCGGCAAGCTGCGCTGCATCGGCTCGACGACCTACCAGGAGTTCAAGGCCAGCTTCGAGCGCGACCGTGCGCTGTCGCGGCGCTTCCAGAAGATCGACGTCGGCGAGCCGACGGTGGCCGAGACGTACCAGATCCTCAAGGGGCTCGCTCCGAAGTACGAGGAGCACCACAAGGTCACCTACGACGACGACGCGCTGAAGGCCGCGGCCGAGCTCTCGGCGAAGCACATCAACGAGAAGTTCCTGCCCGACAAGGCGATCGACGTGATCGACGAGACGGGCGCGATCGATCGCCTGCGCGAGAAGCCGAGCGGCAAGGTCACGGTCGCCGACGTCGAGGCGATGGTCTCGAAGATCGCGCGCGTGCCCGCCCGCAGCGTGGCGCAGAACGAGAAGAAGGCGCTGCTCAACCTCGAGAACGAGCTGAAGGGCGTGATCTACGGGCAGGACCCGGCGATCGCCGAGCTCGCGTCGACCATCAAGCTCGCGCGCTCGGGCCTGCGCTCGCCCGAGAAGCCGATCGGCTCGTTCCTGTTCTCGGGTCCCACCGGCGTCGGCAAGACGGAGCTCGCGAAGCAGCTCGCGAAGGTGATGGGCGTCGAGTTCCTGCGCTTCGACATGTCCGAGTACTCCGAGAAGCACACGGTCAGCCGGCTCATCGGCGCGCCTCCGGGCTACGTGGGCTTCGATCAGGGCGGCCTGCTCACCGACGCCATTCGCAAGAACCCGCACTGCGTCATGGTGCTCGACGAGATCGAGAAGGCCCACCCCGACCTGTTCAACATCCTGCTGCAGGTGATGGACCACGCGACGCTGACCGACAACAACGGCCGCAAGGCCGACTTCCGCAACGTCGTCATCATCCTCACCACGAACGCCGGCGCCCGCGAGATGAAGACGAAGACGCTCGGCTTCGGCGGCGTCGAGGGCGTCGACGTCAGCAAGGCGAAGGGCGCCATCGAGCGCACCTTCTCGCCCGAGTTCAGAAACCGCCTCGACGGCTGGGTCGTGTTCAGCGGCCTCGACCGGCCGACGATCCTCAAGGTCGTCGACAAGGAAGTGGGCCTGCTCCAGAAGCTGCTCGACGAGAAGAAGGTGAAGCTCGAGCTGACTCAAGCTGCGCGCGACTGGCTCGGCACGAAGGGCTACGACCCCGAGTTCGGCGCCCGCCCGATGGCCCGGCTCGTCGACAAGAGCCTGAAGAAGCCCCTCGCCGAGGCGCTGCTGTTCGGGAGCTTGAGAGACGGCGGCGTCGCGAAGGCCGACGTGAAGCCCGACGGCGAGGGCCTGGCGCTCACGTTCTCGTCGCCGGCGCCCGAGGCGCCTCCGCCGCCGGCGAAGAAGCCGGTGCCCGAGCCGGTGGCGTAACCGCCGACTGACCTTTCGGCGACGGTTCTGCTACGTGCGCGGGGCATGACCTGCCTCGCGCTGCTCCTCGCGCTCACGGCTTCGGCTGCCGACAAGCCCGTCGTCTCGGTGCTGTACTTCGAGAACCGCGGCGGCGCCGAGCTCGACGTGCTCAAGAAGGGCTTCGCCGAGATGATCATCACCGACCTCGTGGCGTGGGACGGCGTCACCGTCGTCGAGCGGGGCCGCCTGGAGGCCGTGCTCAGAGAGCAGCAGCTCCAGGGCACGAAGGCCTTCGACAAGAGCACCGCGGTGAAGGTCGGCAAGCTGATCGGCGCCCAGTACGCCATCACCGGCACGATGAACGTCTCGGGCTCCGAGCTGCGCGTCGACGCCAACGTCACGAACGTCGAGAAGGGCGACATCGTGGCCTCCGCCAGCGCGACCGACGCGAAGGACAAGGTGTTCGACCTCGAGCAGAAGCTGATGGACCAGCTCACGCAGGCGATCGACTGGAAGGTGCGGAACCGCGAGGCCCGCAAGAAGGCGAAGGTCCCGAGCTTCGAGGCCCTGGTCGCGTACTCGAAGGCGATCGACCTCTCGGACCAGGGCAAGGTCGACGAAGCCCAGAAGGCGATGGCCGCCGTCGTCTCGAAGTCCCCCACCTTCCTCATGGCGCGCGAGCGCAAGAACGAGCTCATGAAGAAGCTCGAGGAGTTCGAGGCGCGCAAGAAGGACCTCGTCACCGCGGGCGCGCTCGAGATGGGCAGGCGCGCCGACGAGCAGCTCAAGAAGAGCTACTCGGGCCTGAGCCCCGACCAGAAGAAGGAGTACCTGTTCTGGCGCGTCGCGAAGGGCCGCTTCCTCGCGCGCGTGCTCAAGCAGCACCTGTCGTGGCGCGACGAGGGGCTGCGCGTCATCCGCCCCGGGATGGAGCCGAAGGCGCTCGACGCCATGAAGGGCTGGCTCGAGAACCAGCGGCGGCTCATCGACGAAGCACGCGCCGTCGAGCAGGGGTCGTCGTTCGACCCCTCCGGCACCGCGTACCGCGAGCTCGTGCGCGACTCGGGCCTCTTCGCTGACGGCTCTTCGCCGAGCTTCGACGTCGACCGGCTCAACGACGAGCTCGAGATGTTCGTCGTGAAGGGCCGCTGCACCGACGGAGCGTCGTTCGACATCGCTCCGGCGCTGGGCGTGCTGATCCCCGCCGAGAATGATCGCGTGCTCGAGGCGATGTCGCAGGACGTCGCGCGCGCAGAAGCCGCGTACAAGCGCGCGACGAACAAGTCGCAGGCCGAGTACCCGCTGCGCAGCGCGATCTTCCAGTACGCCGAGACGCTCGAGTGGCTGCGCCGCGACGACGACGCCGCCGCCGTCTACCAGAAGCTGCTCGACCTGATGCCGACCTCCAGCGATGCGAAGACCGCGGAGGAGCGGATCCAGGTCATCATCGGCGCGAAGTCGACGTACGACCGCGACCAGCGCGAGAAGTACGAGAAGGCGATTCGCGACTGCGAAGACTTCTACGTCAACGTCGAGGCCGGCTGGCGCCTGCGCCGCAAGGGCCTCGTCGGGCTCGACGAGATCGCCGCCGACATGGAGAAGGCGTGCTTCGGCGTCCCCGGCCTCACCTACCAGTGGGATCGCTTCTACGACCAGCTCGCGAGCGACGCCGCGCGCCACGAAGACTGCGAACGCGCGAAGAAGTACTACCTGAAGTCGTTCACGTTCGGGAACAAGGGGCCGCTGAGCTTCGATCACCTCCCGAAGAACGAGCCCTGGTGCAGCTACGACCTCGACGAGAAGACGCTGCCGTCGAAGGTGCGCGTGCACGCCGGCGGCGACGGCACGAAGGGCAACAAGCTCGCCGAGGCGCTGTTCGAGGGCCTCGAAGATCTCTTCGTCGAGGAGCTCGCCGCGCGCGGCGTCGCCGTCGAGTGGGGCGGCTCGAGCAACGGCGGCGTGCTCGGCATGGTGGTGAAGCTCGAGCCGAAGGACGCGAAGAGCAACGACTTCACGCTGACCGGCTGGGTGGACTCGCCGGTCGAGGGGGCCCCCGACGTGCAGCTCTCGGCGCCCGTGAAGGGCAAGCTCGACTTCGACGCGTTCTTCGCCCCCGCGCTGAAGGCGCTGCGCGGGAAGTCGGACCCCGGCCTGCGCAAGCCCACGCCCGCGATGCCCCTCGAGCAGGCCGCCGCTTACGGCAGGGCGCTCGGGCTCTACAACGACCGCAAGTGGAAAGAGGCTCAAGCAGCCTTCGACGCGCTGGTGAAGAAGTACCCCGGCTTCCGGCTCGCCGCGGTGCGCGCGCGCATGGCCGCGAGCAAGGCCGCGAGAGATTAGGTCTTGAAGCTGACCCGGTACGTCGTGATCGCCGGCGGCTCGTAGCGCACCGCCTCGATCGCGATGTCCTTCGCGCCCGTCACCTCGAGCGACTCGAGCATCATGCCCTCGTACCACTCGGGGTACTGCGCATCGATGATGTCGATCTCGATGCCCTGCGCCGTCTCGCGGAACTCGGCGCGCGAGTAGTTGTTGCCGGTGCGGAAGCTGCGCTCGAGCCGCATCAGCGCCCGCCCGGGTCCCAGCACCCGCAGCGCCGCCGCCAGCGCCTTGCCCACCAGCGTCTCGATGTACCCGCGCACGAAGCGGCGCCCCAGCGCCACGCGCTGCGCCTCGGGCGCGAGCGACGGGTTGAGCAGCTCGCCGGCGTACAGCGCCACCTTCAGCCACACCGCGCGCGGATACGCGGCCGCGAGCTTCCCGCGCATCGGTATGCCGAGCGCCTCGAACCTCTCGTGCGCCTTCTCGTCGAGCCGCCCCGCGAGCGCGCGCCGCATGCCCTCGACCATCGAGGCGTACGCGAGCGGCTCCTCGCTCTTCACAGGCGCTCGTTGATGGTGGTCTCGGCGTTCTCTTTCACCGTGAGCTTCACCGTCTTCTTCGCGCCGACCGCCGGGTTCTCGAGCTCGATCGGGTAGTCGCCCGGCGGGAGCGTCAGCTTCAGCGGCGTGACGCCCATCTCCTTGCCGCGGATGAACACCTTCGCCCAGGGGTACGCGTTGATGTGGAGCGTGCCGGTCGCCGCCGCCCTCGCGGGAGCCGCGGCCGCCACCGGCTTCTCTTCGCGGTCGCGCCGCTTCTTCGCCGGAGCCTTCGGAGCGGGCTGCTCCTTCTCTTTCACCGGCTCGGCTTCTTTCACCGGCTCGGCGTCTCTCACCGGCTCGGCGTTCGCGAGCGGCTCGGGCGGCTGCGCCTCGGCCACCGGAGCCGGAGCGGGCGCCGGAGCCGGAGCCACGACGGCCGGCGCCGGCGGCGGCTTCGGCTTCGCAGCCACGGCCGCGAACGGCACCGGAGGCGGCGGCTCTTCCGGCGCTCCGCCGCCGCCGAGCTTCAGCGCGATGACGACGCCGAGCACGAGCAGCAGCGCTCCGCCGCCGGCGACGAACGCGCCCGGCGGCACCCTCACCGGCGCCGCGGCGGCTGCCGGCTGGCTCGGCGCCGTGCCGTTCTCTTCCAGATCGGCGCCGAGCGTCTGCGACGCCGGGTCGGTCGGCACCGCGGGCCGCACGCTCGAGTTCGTCGACTTGCGACGCATCGAGATGGGCGTCTGCCGGTCGCCGGTGCCGGGCTGCTCCGTCGAGCCGGGGTCGACCGTCGCGAGCTTGTCGTCGCGCTGCGGGCCCGGCGTGGCGCGGCTCGAGCTCGGCTCGCGCGAGGCCTCGGGCGCGTCGTCGGGCATCGGGGGAAACAGCTTGCGCACGAACTCGCCGAGCTCGCGCGGGCTGGGGAACACCGCGCTCTTCGCCGCGAAGTGCTCGAGGTCTTCGAGCATGTCGCCGGCCGTCTGGTACCGGTCGTCGGGCTTGAGGGCCATCGCCTTCATGATGATGCGCTCGAGCTCGGGGTTGACGTCTTTCTTCACCTGCGACGGCTTGAGGTAGCTGCCCTCCATGGTCGCGTTCATCTGCGCCATCAGGTCGGTGCCCTGCGGCAGGTGCTCGAACGGCTTCATGCCGGTCGCCATGAGGTACAGCACGGCGCCCGCTCCGTAGACGTCGGCGCGGTGATCGACCTTGCTCGAGCGGCACTGCTCGGGCGCCATGTAGCCGCCCTTGCCCTTCACGCGGCCGGCCTCGGTGCGGTGCACCTGGGTCGCGGCGCGCGCGATGCCGAAGTCGAGCAGCTTGATGGCGCCCTGCTGCGTCACCATCACGTTCGACGGCGTGACGTCGCGGTGCACGAGGTTCAGCGGCGCGCCGGTCTCGTCGGCGAGGCCGTGCGCGTACTCGAGCGCTTCGAGCAGCTGCATCTCGACGCGGAGCACGCAGCCCATCGGCATCAGCAGCCGCTGCTCGCGGCACCGCTTGAGCACCGCATAGAGAGACTCGCCGGGCACGAACTCCATCGCGAGGTAGTGGCGGCCGGCCTCTTCGCCGAGCTCGAATGTCTGAGCGATGTTCGGGTGCGAGAGCTTCGCGGCGAGCCGGCCCTCGTCGAGGAACATCTCGACGAACTGCGCGCTCTCGGCGAACGACGGCAGCACCTGCTTGATGACGACGAGCTTGTTGAAGCCGGCCGTGCCCTGCAGCCGCGCGAGAGACACCTCGGCCATGCCGCCCATGGCGATGCGCTTCACCAGCACGTATTTTCCGAAGGGCTCGCCGGCAAGGCTGTCGGAGGCCTTCTGGGTACTTCGGTGGGGCATGAGGGACACCTACGAGTCTAATCCTTTCCCGTACTGCGCAGTATGCTTCTGGGCAACGCCATGCCCCTGATCTGGCTCGTTTCGGTGACGCTCGGCTTCGGCGTGCAGACCTCCTGCCCGGCGGCGGCTGCGCTGTCGGCGAAGCAGCACTACGGCAATGGCGACTACGCCCGGGCGGCGGCGGCGCTCGCGGACGTCGAGGTGTGCGTCGACGGCTCGGAGGTCGAGCTGGCCGATGCGCTCCGCTGGCGGGCGCAGGCGAAGGCGGCGCTCGGCGAGACCGAGGCGTCGATCGACGCGTGGGCGCTCGCGTGGACGGTGCACCCCGGCTACGCGCTCGACCCGCTCGAGAGCCCGAAGTTCCACGAGCTGTACGCGCAGGGCCGTTCGCGCGCGGCCTCGAACCGGCTCGTGTTCGGCCGGCTGACGCACACGAAGGGCGGGCGCGTGGTGACGCAGGTGTTCGACCCGCACGGGCGCGTGAGGCGCGTGCAGATTCAGTTCGACCAGATGGAGATGCCGGCGACGCGGCACGACGACGGGTCGTGGTCGGCGCTGGTGCCCGAAGGCGCGCTGTCGGCCGGGGCCGTGATCGAGTCGGGCGACGCGGTGGTGTTCCGCACGCTGAAGATGGTGCTCGCCGAGCTGCCGCAGCCCGTCGAGGAGCTGACCGCCGCGCGCGAGAAGCCGTCGCAGGGGCCGCCCGCGAAGTGGCTGATCATCGGCGGCGCAGCGGCCGGCGCCGTGATCATCGGCGCGATCATCACCGGCGTCGCGCTGGGCGCGAAGCGGCTCGACGGCTCGCTCGGCCGGGTGGAGCTCCCGTGACGAGACGCGGAAGCTGGGCGCTGCTGGCCGGCGGTCTGCTCTGCGCGTGCGGCGAGGTGGGCCTGACCGTCGACATCTCGGCGAAGGTCGACGTGCCCGAGCTCGACCAGGTGCGCGTCGAGGTGCTGCAGGCCCCGGTGCTCGTCGAGCAGACGTTCACGCTCGGCGAGAAGCGGCTGCCGCAGTCGGTGGCGGTGGTGTCGAAGGGGCTCACGCGAGGCGGCGTCGAGGTCACGGTGCAGGGGCTCTCGCAGGGCCGCGTCGTCGCGGTGGTGCGGGTGACCGGCGAGCTCAAGGCGGCGACGTCGTCGACGCGCCTCGCCGCGGTGCTCGAGAAGCTGTGCCTGCCGGGGATGCCCACGTGCGGCTGCACGCCGGCGATGTGCAGCAGCGCGAGCCCGAGGTCGTGCGGGGTGCGCGACGACGGCTGCGGCGGACACCGCGACTGCGGAGCCTGCGCCGCCGGCGAGGCCTGCAGCGGCGGAGCGTGCCGGACGGGCGCGTGCACCCCGAAGACGTGCGCCGAGCTCTCGGCGACGTGCGGCCTCGTGCTCGACGGCTGCGGCGGCACGCTCGACTGCGGGCGCTGCGACGCGGGCATGAACTGCGGCGGCGGCGGCGTCCCGAACGTCTGCGGCCCGGGCAGCTGCATTCCCCGCACGGCATGCGACGCGGGCCTCGAGTGCGGCAGCCAGGGCGACGGCTGCGGCAACGTGCTGAGCTGCGGCACCTGCGACGCGGGCGCCTGCGGCACCGACAACCGGTGCCCGTGCGTGCCTGCGACGCAGTGTCCTCCGAACCGGTGCGGGCAGTGGCCGAACGGCTGCGGCACGGGGACCCTCACGTGCGCCTTGAGCTGCACGCTCCCCGAGACGTGCGGCGGAGGAGGCATGGCGAACCGCTGCGGCTGCACTCCGATCACGAGCTGTCCTCCGCTCGCCTGCGGCCCGGTGCCCGACGGCTGCGGCGGCATGCGCAACTGCGCCTCGATGTGTCCGGCCGGCCGCGCGTGCACCTCGCTCGACGGAGGCCCGCTGCGGTGCAACTGCACCGGCGGGCTCACCGAGTGCGACGGAGGCTGCGTCGATCTGCTCACGAGCGCCGGCAACTGCGGAGCGTGCGGCCGCACCTGCCCCCTGGGCCAGGCCTGCTCGGGGGGAGCCTGCCCGTGCGTCGATGCAGGCTCGAACCTCGACGGGCACTGCTGCCCGCCGGGCTGGTTCCTCTCGCCGTACGTCGGCTCATCTGCCGTGCGCTGCTTCAAGGGGCCGTTCGACGCCGGCACCGAGGGCCAGGGGCTGGCGCAGTGCAGGGCCGAGACTGGCGCGGCGTTCGGCGTCTCGGTGTCGGCGCTCGGGGCGGCCCAGAGCAACTCGGCCACCTCGGTGCCCGCGTCGGCGTGCGGCAGCTACCTCGTGGGGCGCAACGGCCTGGTCATCGACGTGGAGACGGGCATGCAGACGGCGACCCGCGTCTGCGGCGCGTGCGCCAGCAGCTGTTCGTGCAGCACCTGCAACTGCCAGGGGCTGAGCCGCTCGTGCAGCCAGCGGTACTACTGCGTGATGGACCCGCTGGGCCCGACCGTCGAGGGGCCGTGCACACAGCCGGGCCAGTGCCCGCCCGGAGAGACGTGCCGCAACGGCGCGTGCATCGACGCGGGTCAAGCGCCCTGCATCGTCGACAACGACTGCGCGAACTTCCAGAACTGCCAGGACCGGAACAACGCCCAGACGGGGCTCTGCAACTAGGACGCGGCCGAGGGCGGCGCGTCTTCCGCCGGCAGCGGCTCGGCGCCGATCGCGTGGTAGCCGCCGTCGACGCGGATCAGCTCGCCGGTGGTGAACGGCATCCAGTCGCTGAGCATCGCGCACGCGGTGCGCGCCACGCCCTCGATGCAGGCCTCGTCCTTCGCGTTCCACCCGAGCGGCGCCTGGCGGCCCCACTTGTTCTCGAGGTGCTTGAACCCGGGAATGCCCTTGGCGGCGATGGTCGCGATGGGGCCGGCGGCGAGCGCGTTCACGCGGATCTTCTTGGGGCCCAGATCGCGCGCGAGGTAGCGCACGCACGACTCGAGCGCCGACTTGCACACGCCCATCCAGTCGTAGAGCGGCCACGCCGTCGTCGAGTTGTCGAAGTCGAGCGTCACGATGCTGCCGCCGCCGGTCATCAGGGGAGCGCACGCGGCCGCGAGCTCCTTCAGGCTGAACGCCGAGATGCGGAAGGCCTGCATGGCGCTGTCCCACGGGGTGGTGAGGAACCTGCCGCCCAGCGCGTCTTCGGGCGCGAACGCGATGGCGTGCACGACGCCGTCGACGCGGCCCCACCGCTTCCTCAGCTCCTCGGTGAGGGCCGCGAAGTGGGCAGGGTTCGTGACGTCGAGCTCCAGCACGTCGGGAACCGGAGACAGCTTCTTCGCCGTGCGCTGAGTGAGCGACATCGGCCTACCGAAACTGGTGAGCAGGATCTCGGCGCCGGCCTTCTGCGCCTGCTCGGCGATGGAGAAGGCGATCGACTGGGGGGTGAGCACACCGGTGACGAGCAGCTTCTTCTTTTCGAGCAGCATGGCCGCTCGCGTTAACCCACCTTCAGGGCCGATTCCATGGGAGAATGCCGCCCCAGCTCCTTCAACCATGCCGATCGATTCGCCCGCCGGCTTCCTCTACACGCTCGAGGAGATGGTCAACTCTGCCCGAGCCGACAGAGACCGTCTCGAGCGGAGGTTCACGCAGCCGGTGTTGCTGGTGGTCGCTCCGCAGGAGGAGTGGGCCGAGACCACCGCGGTGCGCACGACGGCCGACGGCTCGGACCCGGTCTCGGTGACGATGATGCCGACGCTGGTGCTGCCGGTCGCGAAGCGCCACCCGGGCTCGGCCGACGTGACGTTCGGGCGCTCGACGGTGTGCGACGTGGTGCTGCCGTTCGCGGCGATCTCGAAGGCGCACGGCTTCTTCCGCAACGAGGCCGCGGGCCGCTGGCAGGTGGGCGACCTCGGCTCGAAGAACGGCACGTACGTCGACGGCCACAAGGTGACGGCGCAGACCGCGCACCCGATGCGCGACGGAGCGACGCTGCGCTTCGGCGACGTCACCGCCAAGTTCCTCTCGCCGGTGAGCTTCGTCGCCGACCTGAAGCGCCGGCTCACCTAGATCGCCGCTAGATCACGGCGAGCGGGCCCTGCGCATCGACCTCGGCGATCACCTCGCGGGTGATCTCTTCGCGGTCGCCCCACAGCACCGCCTGCGCCTCCATCACCCACTTCGCCTTCTTCTTCTTCGCGAGGCGCTCGACGATCGGCCGCGCCCGCTCGATGAGCGCCTTGCGCAGCATGAACCGCTTCCCCTCGAGCTCCTGCAGCGCCAGCGCGCGCTGGCCCTCGTCCTTCGCGGCCACCCTGGCCCACCGCTTCTCGAGCTCCTGGGCGGCCGCCTTTCCCACCTCGCTGTTGTCGAGCAGGGCCTTCGTATCGAGGGTGAGCAGGTCGGGCATGGAAGACATGCTAGCTTCGAAGCCATGCCCGTCAACGGACCCACCGGGCCGGTCGGCCCTCCGGCACCCGGCACCGCCACCAGCACCAGCACCAGCACCGCCACCAGCACCGTCGAAGATCCGCCGCGGCAGCAGTCGATCATCAACACGCAGGACACCTCGGCGCTCCCGGCGTGGATGCCGAACCGCACGCGCGGGCAGGCGGTGGTCGACACGACCGCTCCGCTGACGTCGGACCCGGTGATGCAGGCCGCGCTCGACCGCTACCGCACGCGCTTCGAGTCGATCCTGCACGCCGACGCGATGAGCCTCGCGCGCGGCCACCACCCCTGGCAGGAGGGCCAGCAGCTGACCGACCAGCAGCAGAAAGACCTCGTGCGCGCGACGACGGACCTGCTGAAGGACACGCCGATCAGCAAGCTGTCGCCCGAGCTGCAGTCGGCGGTCGAGAGCGCGCTGCGCTCGCGCGGCATCCACCGCGATCTGACGACCACGAGGCTCGGAGACCTCGGCGACGCCGGCGAAGATCTCGCGAAGTCGTTCGCGAACCAGCTGAAGGACGAGAAGCCCGGCGTGTTCTACGGCATCGGAGCCTCGGCGGCGGCGCTCGTCGGCTACGCCGCGTGGACCCAGGGCAGCGACGGCATGCGGCGGCTCGGCGTGAAGCCCGAGTTCAAGACGCGGCTGTTCGACAACCACGTGCGCGTCGGCGCGGGCGTCGACTTCGACCCGCACTTCCAGAACCCGCGCGCGCGGCTGATGGGCGAGCTGAACTTCCCCGGCAACGGCATCAGCGGGCGGCCCGACTTCCGCCTCGGCGCCGATGCACGGCTGACGAACGCGGGGAAGATCGAGACGCTGACGACGACGGCGAGCGTGGTGGGCCAGAACTACACGGCTTCGGCGATGGCCACGATGCGGGGCAACGAGGTCGAGACGATCGCCGGCGCGTTCACGTACACGCCGAGCTCCAACTTCGCGCTCAGCGCGGGCGCGCTGTATTACGAGCCCGACCGCCGGCTGACCGTCGGCGCCGAGGCGGCGTGGCGCCTGTCGCGCGACGTCGACCTCGCGGTCTCGGCCTCGCACGACAACCAGGGCGACTCGCGCGTCGGGGTCGGCGCACGCATCAGGTTCTAGGGGCAGGTCGCGCCGGTGCTCGTGAACCAGCACCGCGTGAACGGCGACTGCTTGAAGAAGTCGAGCAGCATGCCGCCGACCTTCTGCTGCCCGCTCATCGACGGGTGCGTGCCGTCGGCCGCGAAGTCGGCCCGCGGCCACACGAGCCCGTCGGAGCGCGCGTTCAGCCCGTCGCCCCACAGGTACGGGCCCCACGCCATCCACGCGGCGACGCTGCCGTAGTCGAGGTTGCCGGCGCGCGGGTCCACGGCGCCCGTGCTCGCCTGCCGAATCTGCGCCTCGATCGCCCACTTCACCGCGAGCCCGCCCTCGTACGCATACGGCTCGGGGTTCAGCGCGGTGGTGGCCCAGCCCGCGTAGATGCGCGACGCCAGGAACACCTGCTTCAGGTTGGGGTAGCGCGCCTTCGCGTTGCGGACGATCGCTCCGACGTGCGTCTCGAGCGTGTAGGTGTCGCTGTTCATCGCCGGCAGCGGAGTCATCGGCTGCGCGTTGGCGAACTTGATCCACAGCACCTGCACCTGCTTCTCGGTGAGCCCGAGCGGCGCGAGGCGCTCGTCGCGAACGCGCGTCCAGTTCGAGTCTGCCGGGTTCGCCCAGCGCACCGAGGTCTGGCTCCCCATCGCGCCGTTCACGATCACGAGCCGGCTCTTGTCGACCTGCGGGTCCGCCAGCGCCTGCCCGGTGAAAGACCACGCCGAGCACGGCGGGCCGCCGTCGGCGTTCGTCTGCGCGCTGCACCACTCCTGCGTCGTGTTCGAGAAGCCGATGGACATCAGCACGTACCGGCCGGCGTCGCTCGCGCCTCCGTCGGCGTCGAGCGGGACGATCGCGCGCGCGGCCTGAAGCCCGGCGTCCCGGTGCGCCGGCGGCGGCAGGTTGCCGTTCGGGTAGAGCCAGAGGTCGAACTGCCCGAGGTAGCGGGTCGCCGCGCCGCCGTCCCAGTCGCTCAGCGGAGTCAGGCCCGTGGCGCCGCCGTCGCGCGCCGTGCCGCCCGCGCTGGAGCCGCCGGCGGTCGAGCCGCCTGCCGCCGCGCCGCCCGCGGTCGCGCCACCCGCGGTCGCACCACCCGCGGTCGCTCCGCCTGCGGTGTCGCCGCCTCCGGCGGTGCCTCCACCGGCGGTCGAGCCTCCAGCCGTGCCGCCGCCGCCGGGTTGACCGCACGCAACCGCGAGCACCACGGCGAGGGTGAGCGTCGAGCGCATGAGGGCGCCCAGCATACTATCGGCGCGTGAACGACCTCCCCGACGTGCTCGATCATCTGGGGAAGACGCCGTGCGAGGTCGGCTCGGTGCAGGTGCACGTCGAGCCGGTCATCCGCGCCGATGACGATCGAGCGGTCGCGGTCGTGTGGTGCCAGGCGGCCATCGCGCCGCTGCCGCCGATCAACACGCTGGAGGTGCTGAGCTACCGCTTCCGCCTGCCGGTGCTCGAGAACGGAGTCGTCTGGAGAGGCCGGCTCCCCCTGCACGTCCCGAAGGACGTCCGGCAGCTGCTCTTCGCGATCGGCAGCGACGTGCTCGAGCAGTCGACCCGCGTTCGCCCGGCATGGAAGCTCGTCGACACCTGGGAGATGCCGGCGGTCGACACGACAGGCGGCGCGATGGGTCTGCTCGGGAGAATGGTGACGCTGCCGGTCGACTTCGTTCTGGCGCCGGCGACGAAGGGCACGCGCGACGCCGGCCCGATCGCTCCTTCCGTGCGGGTGCTGAAGGCCGGCGAGCCGCCTCCCGGCTGCGTGGCCGAGGTGCTGCGCGGTGAGCCGGCGCCGGTCGCGGCCGTCGAGTGGCTGCGCGTCTGGAGGCCGGGTGAGGAGCTGCCGACGCAGGCGCCGGCGCTCTGGGGCGACCCGTCGTCACACGTCGAGGCACAGCAGACGGCCAGCGCGGGCGGGCTGCGGCGCTGCGACGTCTGCGACTTCGCGGGCCGGCGGGCGGACTTCGGCGCCGACCGCTACTGCCCGCATTGCGGCAGCCCGTGGGGCTGACCTTTCGAGTAGCATCGGCGGGCCATGGGGGCCCTACCGACCGTTCGCGAGCACATGGACCGCGTCGTCCACTGCGTGTCTCCGGACATGCCGATCCTCGATGCCGTCGACTTCCTGCTGCAGCACCACGTCACCGGCGCGCCCGTCACGAAGGACGGCAAGCTCGTCGGCATGCTCAGCGAGCGCGACTGTCTGAAGCTGATCGCGAAGCGCGCGTCCGAAGAGATCGCCGGCCTCACCGTCGCCGACTTCATGATCAGCGAGGTCGTCAGCATTCCCCCCGAGATGGACATCTACTGGGTGGCGGGCATCTTCCTGCGCAGCACGATTCGCCGGCTGCCCGTCGTCGAGGACGGCAAGCTCGTCGGAGCCCTCACGCGCTACGACATTCTCCGCGTCATTCAGGCGACCCACCGGAAGAAGTGACGCTCACTCGCAGCGCTGCAGCCGCACCTGCGCGACGCCCTGATCCACGATGCCGAGCGCGCGGGCCGCGCCTTCGCTCAGGTCGATCACGCGCCCGGCCACGAACGGCCCGCGATCGTTGATGCGCACCTTCACGCTCTTTCCAGATCCGACGGCCGTCACCTTCACGCACGTGTTGAACGGCAGCGTCTTGTGCGCCGCGGTGAACGCCCTGCGATCGAACTTCTCGCCGTTCGCCGTGAGCTTCCCGTCGAAGCCCTCGCCGTAGAACGACGCGAGGCCCGACTGCAGCTCAGACCGCGGTACGGGCTTCGGCGCCGGGCCCGAAGCGACGCACGCGGCGAGCGCGAGGCTCAGTCCCCAATGCGCAGCACGAGCGCGATGCCGGTGTGCCACCACGTTCCGTTCCCAGTCGGGTTGATGGTGGCGAACGAGCCGGGCTGCGGCGGGTTCTGATGGGCGCCGTCCCAGTTCAGATAGAACTTGTCGTGCTTGATGAAGTTGCACTTCGCGAAGAACTCGAACGCGAAGTACTTCGTGAGGAAGTAGTCGACCGCGAAGCCCCACTGCACGGTGATGCCGTCCATGCCCCAGGCCGCCGGCACGTTGCCGCCGATGATCCCGTAGCCCAGGCCCACGTGCGTGTTGAAGTCGAGGCCGAACGGCCGCTCGTCTTTCTTCAGGAAGAAGAGCTCGAGCGGGTGCCACGCGATGAGCCCGACGAGGAAGCCGGCGCCGCCGCGGCGGTCGTTGAACACGTCCCACCCGGTCGCCGTGAAGTCGGCGCCGATCGAGGCGTGCCCGAGGATGTTGTAGGCGAGGCGGAACCCGACGCCCGCCGCCGACTGCACGTTCGACGTGAGGATCGTCGCGCCGCCGATCTGGGAGTTGAGGTTCGCGCCGTCGAGGTTCGGCACCGCGCCGCCGAACTGCAGCTCGATCAGCACCCCGCCCTTCTTGAAGTTGGGCACTTCGAGCGCCGCAGCCGTCGCCGGCGCTACAGCGATGATCACCAGGGCCAGATGCGCGCGCATGTGTCGACCGGGGCCCTTGCGTATTAGAAAGCAGGCGACATGTCGAATGCCTCCGAGACGTATCTCACCGGGTCCAACATCGATTTTCTGGAGGCGCAGTACGCGCGCTACCTCGAGAACCCCCACAGCGTCGACGGCACCTGGCAGGAGCTGTTCCAGACCTTCGGCAAGAAGGGGCGCCCCATCGTCACCGAGGGGCTGACCCTGCCGAAGCGCAACGGCAACGGGGGCGCCCAGAGCCCGCTCGCCGTCGCGGGAGTGCTGGCCGAGGGGCTCGCGCTGCAGGGCAAGGTCGACCAGACGGCCTTCGCGTTCCGCATCCGCGGGCACCTCGTGGCGCAGCTCGACCCGCTCGGGGTGCCTCGGCCGCCGCTCGAGCACGTCGCGGACATCGGCCTGGTGAGCCGGGCGCACTTCTCCGAGGCAGAGCTCGCGGCGCTCGTCGAGCCGCAGCAGGTGTTCGACGAGCCGCGCGTGCCGCTCAAGCGCCTGCTCGAGCGGCTGCGCCGAACGTACGCCGGGCACATCGGCGTCGAGTTCATCCACATGTACGACTCCGAGCGGCGCCGCTGGCTGATGCGCCGCATGGAGCAGTGCGAGAACCATACCGACTTCACCGCCGACGAGCAGCGGCGCATCTTCGTGGCGCTCGCGAGAACCGAGGCGTTCGAGCAGACGATTCACACCAAGTTCCAGGGCCAGAAGCGGTTCTCGATCGAGGGCGGCGAGTCGATGATGCCGATGATCGAGGAGCTGCTCGAGACCGGCTCGGCGCTCGGCGTGCGCGAGGTGCTGATCGGCATGGCGCACCGCGGGCGCCTCGCGGTGCTGGCGAACGTGTGCGGCAAGCCGGCGGAAGAGATCTTCTCTGAGATCGCCGGCCCCACCGACCCGAAGCAGTACCTGAACCGCGGCGACGTGAAGTACCACATGGGCTACTCGAGCGACTGGACGGCGAGGTCCGGTCAGAAGGTGCATCTGTCGCTCGCGTTCAACCCGTCGCACCTCGGCGTGGTGCACCCGGTCGTCGAGGGCCGCGCGCGCGCGAAGCAAGACCGGCGCGGCCCCGACAGCCGGCACGCGATTCTGCCGCTCGTGATCCACGGCGACGCCGCGTTCGCGGGCCAGGGGCTCGTCAGCGAGACGCTGAACCTCTCGGAGCTGAAGGCCTACGACACCGGCGGCACCGTGCACGTCGTCGTGAACAACCAGGTCGGCTACACGACCGAGGCGCTGCAGGCGCGCAGCTCGCTGTACTGCACGGGCATCGCCGAGATGCTCGACATCCCGGTGTTCCACGTGAACGGCGACGACCCCGAGGCGTGCGTGCACGTGATGCGCATCGCGACCGAGTGGCGCCAGCGCTTCCACACCGACGTGGTCATCGACCTCGTGTGCTACCGGAAGTACGGCCACAACGAAGGCGACGTGCCCGAGTTCACGCAGCCGAAGATGTACGAGATCATCCGCGCGAAGAAGACGGTGCGCGCGCTCTACGCGGAGGAGCTGCAGCGGCGCGGCCGCGCGACCGCCGAAGACGTCGCGGCGCTGTGGTCGCAGGCGCAGAGGCACTTCACCGACGCGTTCACGCGGAGCAAAGAGGCCCCGGTGGTGAAAGACCCGAGCCACGGCGGCGGCGTGTGGGCGAAGTACAAGGGCGGCGCCGACGCCGAGGTGCCGCAGGTCGAGACCGGCGTTCCGCGCGCGAAGCTCGAGCCGCTCTTGCAGCGGCTGTCGACGGTGCCCGACGGCTTCAAGCTGCACCCGAACGTGGCGAAGGCGGTCATCGAGCGGCGGCAGCTGATGCTGAAGGGCGAGGCGCCGATCGACTGGGGCACGGCCGAGATGCTCGCGTACGCGACGCTCGTCACCGAGGGCTACCGCGTGCGGGTGACCGGGCAAGACACCGAGCGCGGTACGTTCGCGCACCGGCACGCGGTGCTGCACGACATGCTGAGCGGGCGCACGGCGTTTCCGCTCGGCAGCCTCGAGCCGGGCCAGGGCCCCGCCGAGATCGTGAACAGCCCGCTCTCCGAGATGGCGTGCCTCGGCTTCGAGTTCGGCTACTCGCTCGACTACCCCGACGCGCTCATCGCGTGGGAGGCGCAGTTCGGCGACTTCGCGAACAACGGCCAGGTGATGATCGACCAGTTCGTCGCGGCCTGCGAAGACAAGTGGAAGCGGCTCTCGGCGCTGACGCTGCTGTTGCCGCACGGCTACGAGGGCGCCGGGCCCGAGCACTCGTCGGCGCGGCTCGAGCGGTTCCTCGAGCTGGCCGCGGAGGACAACATCCAGGTCTGCTACCCGACCACGGCGGCGCAGATCTTCCACCTGCTGCGCCGGCAGGTGCTGCGGCTGATCCGCAAGCCGCTGATCGTGATGACTCCGAAGAGCCTGCTGCGCCTGCCCGAGGCGGCCTCGAGCTGGGAGGCGCTCGGCACCGGCACGTACCGGCGCGTGATCGCGGAAGCCCCCGGCGCGAAGGTGACGCGGCTGCTGCTCTGCAGCGGCAAGGTGTACTTCGATCTCGCCGCGGCCCGGAAAGGCGACGGGGTGGCCATCGCGCGGCTCGAGCAGCTCTACCCGCTGCCGGTGGCCGAGCTGGTCGAGACGCTCAAGTCGTACCCGAAGCTCACCGAGGTGTACTGGGTGCAGGAGGAGCCGAAGAACTCGGGCGCCTGGCGGTACCTGATCGAGCCGCTGATGGATCTCATCGCGAAGGCCGCGCCGAAGGCGAAGCTGAGTTATGTGGGGAGACCCGAGAGCGCGAGTCCCGCGACCGGGTTCTTGAAGACGCACCAGTTCGAGCAGCAGACACTCGTCGAAGAAGCGCTCGCGAAGGGATGACGGAACGATGGACGTGACGGTGCCGCAGCTGGGTGAGTCGATCGTCGAGGCGGTCGTCGGGAAGTGGAACAAGAGAGAGGGCGACGCCGTCGCCGCCGACGAGCCCGTGGTCGTGCTCGAGACCGACAAGGTGACGATCGACGTTCAGGCCCCGGGCGCCGGGGCGATCTCGAAGATCAACTTTCCGTCGGGCTCGAAGGTGAAGATCGGCGACGTGCTGGCGACGATCGCCGAGGGCGCGGCAGGCAAGGCCTCTGCACCCGCGGCCGCGCCCGCGCCCGTCGCCGCGACGCCGACGGCGAAGGTCCAGGCGCCGGCGCCGACGCCGGTGGCGCGCGCGGTGGCGGCCGACAAGGGCATCGACACGACGAGCGTGCCGGGCAGCGGCTCGAACGGGCGCGTGATGAAGGAAGACGTGCTGAAGGCGTCGGCGCCGGCTCAGGCTCAGGCTCCCGCCCAACAGGCGCAGGCTCCGGCGACGCAGCTGAAGGCTCCAACCGGGCCGCGCGCGGAAGAGCGCGTGGCGATGACGCCGCTGCGAAAGCGCGTCGCCGAGCGGCTGCTGCAGGCGCAGAACAACGCGGCGATCCTGACCACGTTCAACGAAGTCGACATGAGCGCGGTGATGGGGCTGCGCAAGACGCACGGCGAGCGGTTCGAGAAGAAGCACGGCATCAAGCTGGGCTTCATGAGCTTCTTCGTGAAGGCGGCGATCGAGGCGCTGAAGGCGTTTCCGGCGGTGAACGCGTCGATCGACGGCGAAGAGGTGGTGTTCCACCACTACTACGACGTCGGGGTGGCGGTGTCGGGCTCGCGCGGCCTCGTGGTGCCGATCGTGCGCGACGCCGACCGGCTGTCGATGGCGGAGCTCGAGAAGACGATCGCCGAGCTCGGAGCGCGGGCGCGGTCGGACAAGCTGACGCTGCAGGACCTGCAGGGCGGCACGTTCACGATCTCGAACGGGGGAATCTTCGGGTCGATGCTGTCGACGCCGATCTTGAACCCGCCGCAGACGGGCATCCTCGGCATGCACAACATCGTCGAGCGGCCGGTGGCGCGCGACGGGCAGGTGGTCGTGCGGCCGATCATGTACGTGGCGCTCTCGTACGATCACCGGCTGATCGACGGCCGCGAGGCCGTGCAGTTCCTGGTGAGGATCAAAGAGTGCATCGAGACCCCGGAGCGCATGCTGCTCGAGGTGTAGCGGGCTGGGACGCCGGCTCGCTCGCGGCGCTGGCCATCGCGGTCGTGCTCCTCGCGCCGCACATCGTGTTCGTCGTGGTCGGGCGCAAGGTCGTCTGCGCCCACCACACGCTGGGGAGCGTGCACCCGGCGACCGGGCCGCTGATCCTGGCGGCGCTCGCAGGTGGCATCGGCCTCGCCGTCGCACAAGCTCGAGGCCGCGTTCTCGTGCTCGCAGCGGTCTGGCCGCACGCATGAACCCCTGGCGCCCAATCTCGAGCTTCGCGCTCGTCGCGATCCTCGCGTGCGCGCTCTTCTTCATCACCTTCGCCGTCCAGATCGCTCCACGCTTCGCGATGATGTTCGCCGACTTCGGCGGCGAGCTGCCCTTCGCCGTTCGCCTGGCGCTGCAGCCGATCACGCCGATCGCCGCGCTCCTCTTTCTCGTCATCGGCACCGTGGCTGGGTTCGCCAGACCCACCGAGCGGCCGCTCATTCTCTCGCTCACCGCCGGCGGTGGAATCGCGCTTGCCATCGGCGCGATGCTCGCTCTCTACCTCCCGATCTTCGCGCTCGCCGGCGCGATCAAGTGATCTTCCCGATTGGACTTTCCCAAAATGATTTGGCTAGAAATCGCCTCCGTCGTCCGGCTGCGAGCGCGGGGGACCCGGCGGGCTTTTCCGACCTGGTGAAAGGTAAGGACAGTCGAAACAATGGCTACTGGTACTGTGAAGTGGTTCAACGACGCGAAGGGCTTCGGGTTCATCGTGCAGGACGGCGGCGGAGAAGACGTGTTCTGCCACCACACTGCGATCCAGATGGACGGCTTCCGCACCCTCGCTGAGGGTCAGAAGGTCACCTTCGACGTCACCCGCGGCCCGAAGGGTCTGCAGGCGCAGAACGTTCGTCAGGGCTGACCGGACCACGCTGTAGGGGGTCACAAAACCACGGGCTCGGTCGGTGACGACCGGGCCCTTTTTGTTACCGCGGGGGCACTCCGCCGCGGCATCGGCGCCGCAACCCCGCGGCGCGCCGGCACGGCATCGGCGTTGCTGCCCTCGACGCCCCATGAACACCTTGAGTGCGATTCTGGCCGTTACCGCTCTCGCCGCCGGCGAGGGCCCGCCGCAGCCCGACGGCTGGATCACGACGAAGGCGAAGCTGACGCTGATGACGAAGGGCGAGCTGAAGAGCTCGCAGGTGCACGTCGACTCCAACGACGGCGTCGTCACGCTCTACGGCAAGGTGAGGAGCCCGGCGCAGAAGGAGTCGGCCGAGAGGGCGGTGCGCGGCATCCAGGGCGTCGCGGCGGTGAAGAACCTGCTCCAGGTGGTGCCGAACGCGCAGGAGAAGACGATCGCGCGCTCGGACGCCGACGTGAAGGACCAGGCCGAGAAGATGCTGAACGAAGACCCGGCGCTCGAGGACAGCCGCATCAAGGTGAAGTCGGTCGACAAGGGCGTGGTGCTGCTGACCGGCAAGGCGAACACGTTCAGCGACCGGCTGCGGGCGGTCGGCGACGTCGATCAGATCGCGGGTGTGAAGCGCGTGATCAGCCAGATCGAAGGGCCCGAGGAGTACGGCGAAGACGAGCGCAACCTCACCTTCGCGAAACAGCCTCGCTTCGAGCGGCGCAGCAGCATGACCGACACGCGCATCACCGCCGAGGTGAAGATGAAGCTGCTCGGGGCCAAAGGCGTGCCCGGCACCGACATCAGCGTCGACACGCGCGACGGCACGGTGACGCTCTTCGGCACGGTGCCCGACGAGAACGCGAAGAACCGCGCCGAGGCCGAGGCGGCCGACGTCGGCGGCGTGACGCGCGTGCGCAACCAGCTCGAGCTGGTGCCGAGCTCGGCCGCGAAGGCCGTGGCCGAGCGCGACGAGGACATCGAAGACGCGCTGAAGAAGCGCTACGCGGTGAACGAGGCCTTCAAGGACCTGCAGCTCGACGTGAAGAACGGCAGCGTGCGGCTGACGGGCCAGGTGGGCTCGGCGTGGGAGAAGCTCCAGGCGATGCGCATCGCGCGGGGCGCGAAGGGCGTGAAGGAGCTCCACGAGGAGATCGAGATCAGGCCGCGCGCCGGCGCGCAGTTCTGACAGCCGCTCGTTCGAGCTGAACGCGACGCTACGAAGCGCGCCGCGCCTGCGTTCGTCTCGAGCGCGCCGCAGCTCTCGGCTTGCGACGCACGGTCTCTTCCGCCGGAGACCACCCCTCGGAGGCCGGCACGCGGATCCGTGCGTAGTGCCCGAGGCGCGCGTGGTTGCGATGGCGGAAGTGGTGCGTCCAGTACCCCTTCCACGTGTCGCTGCCCATGTACTGCCAGACCTCGTACTGGTGCAGCCCGGTGTAGTCGGCGTCGCCGCTGAGGCGCGCGAGCTCGCGCCAGGCCGCGTTCCACTCCTTCGAGCGAAGGCGCAGCAAACCCGTGGTGCGCCGGAAATCTTCGCGGCTCATCTGCTCGACTTCTTCTTGTGTGTAGCGCTTCATGCGCCCCCCTTGTTGCAGGAGCGCACACCATAGCGCCGGGGTCTGACACTCATCGCGCTACTCCCCCGCGTCCGCCCCCGCGTCCATCACGGCGCCGCCGCCCATCATCGCGTCGAACAGCGACGAGTCTTCGTCTTCTTCCGACCCTGCGTCCTTCGCGTACTTGATGCGGTCGGCCTCGCTGCACGGCTGCGGCGCCAGCGTGTCGGCCTGCACGCACTCCATCACCCACGCCTCGCGCGGAGGCTCGCCGAGCTTTTCAGCCCGCGCCCGCGCCGCGTCGATGTCGCTCTGCACCAGCACCGACGACAGCGACGGAAACGCCATCACGATGCCGAGCGCGAGCGCGAGCAGGCCCACGAACGGCAGCGCGCTCCGGTAGAGCGACGACAGGGGCTTCTGGAAGCGGAACGCCGCGATGAACAGGTTCAGCCCGAGCGGCGGCATGCAGAACGCCAGCTCGAGGTTCAGGATGAACATCATCGCGAGGTGAAACGGGTGCAGCCCGAAGCGCGCCGCGAAAGGCAGCACCAGCGGCACCGCGACGAGGATCGCCGAGAACCCGTCCATCACCATGCCGACCACGAGCAGGAACACGTTCAGCGCCACCAGGAACTGCCAGCGCTCGGTGAGCCCGAGCGACGTCAGCGCCTCGAGCACGTGCATCGGCACCTGGCGATCGATCACCCAGTTCATGAGCGCGTTCGCCATCAGCAGAATGAGGATGACGGCGCCCGCCAGGGCCATCGCCTTGTGCATCAGCCGCGGCAGATCGGCCTTCGGCTTCAGGTCCCGGTGCACGAACAGCTCGTAGAAGGCGGCGTACGCGACCGCGACGCCGGCGCTCTCGTCGAGGCCCGCGAGCCCGCTGCCCATCGTGGCGAGGATGATGACGGGCACGCCCAGCTCCCACTTCAACGACCACAGCGCGGCGCCGAGCGCCGAGAGCCTGAGCGGCTCGCGCGCGACCTTCTCTCGCACGCCGACGATCACCGAGTAGACGATGAGGATGCCCAGCACGAGCAGGCCGGGAATCAGGCCCGCCTTGAACGCGAGCGTGAAGTCGAGCCCCGCGACCAGCGCGTAGACGAGGATCGCGAGCGACGGCGGGAAGAGCAGCCCCAGCGAGCCGCCGGTCGTCACGAGGCCCATCGAGAACTTCTCGGGGTACTTCTGGCCGAGCAGCGTCGGCAGCAGCAGGCCCCCGATCGCGACGATGGTGACGCCGCTGCCGCCGGTCAGCGTGGTGAAGAACGCCGAGGCCACGAGGCACACGACCGCGAGGCCGCCGGGCATCCACCCGAGGAAGGCGCGGGCGGCCCCCACGATGCGCTCGGGCGCCTTCGACTCGGCGAGCAGGTAGCCGAGCAGCGTGAAGAGCGGAATCGTCACCAGCACCGGCGAGCCCGCGAACTGCTCGTCGAGCACCTTCGGAGCCATGTGCCGCAGCGGCGACCCCGCAGAGAGCCACGCGAGCTCGGCGGCTCCGCCCATCACCGCGAACAGCGGCGCGCCGATGAACGCGCCGAGCGAGACGATCGCCACGATCGGCCCGAACAGCGCGACGGCGACCGTGGGGATCGCGGCGAGCCCCGCGACCGGAACCCACGGCCGCTTCGGCTCCACCGGAGCCCCGTGCTCGGACTCGGTCGGCCCTCCGCGCAGCGCCCAGAGCAGGAAGCGCAGCGCGATCCACAAGAGGCCCAGCGGCACGATGAGGTTCAGGCTGCGGGCGAGCAGGCCGCGCGGCGCTTCTCTCGGCGTCACGATCAGCGGCGCCCGCTTGCCCGCGGGGTCTTCGCGCAGCGAGGCGACGACGTCGGGCTCGAACCAGTCGGCCCACGCGCCGCTGTCGAGCCACGCGTTCCACGTCTCGCCGCTGACCGTCTCGTCCCACGTGTCGCCGGTCAGCACCTTCGGGCCGACGCGGAGGTCCATCGCGACCTGCCGGCGGAAGAAGAAGAAGTGGCGGCGCACGCCGGTCGAGACGTCGGAGAAGCGCCGGCCCGCGCCGGCGTCGGCGGGGCTGCCGAAGGTGTCGACGCCGACGAAGTCGAAGAAGCCCCAGGCGCTGGTGAGGCAGACGAGCGCGGCGGTGAGCCCGCCGATGAGCGTGGCGGCGCGGCGGACGCGGCCGGGCAGGCTGCGCGAGAGCAGGTCGATGGTGACGTGGCGGCCGGCGGCGGTGGCGAGGGCTCCGCCGAGCAGCGCGAGCGCGAGCGTGAGGCGCGTGCCGAGGCCGCGCAGGCCGCCCAGGAGCGTGAGCGTGCTGCCGTCCTGCAGCCAGTTGAGGAGGTTCGCGCCCCAGCTCGTGCCGGCGTCTCTCCACAGCGGCGCGGTCACGACGCCGGCCACGGTGAGCACGACGGTGACGACGCGGCGGTGCTTTCGCTCGCGCTTCATCGTGACGAGCCACCCGAGGCCGCCGAGGGCGAAGGCGCCGAGCATGGCGCGGAAGACGACCCCGGCCGCGTTCTCGCTGGTGGTGAGGCTCGCGAGCCCCTTGAGCCCCACCCACACGGTCAGCGAGCCGGTGAGCCAGACCGCGCAGAAGAGGCAGAGCACGGTCTCGAGGCGCGTGAGGCGATCGTCGAGCCGGTCGAGCGCGGTCTTCGGCGTGGGCGGCGTCGGCGCGGGCTCCGTCACGGGCGCGCGCAGTGTAGCCTGCATCGGTGCTCGCGCTCATGGCTGCTTCGCTGCTCGGCAACACCCCGCTCGAGTGCGCCCAGGCGTTCTGGAAGGCCCACTGCGCGTACGAGCGCAAGGGCACGCGCAGACAGTGGGAGCAGGCGGTCGCCCAGCTCGCGACGTACGAGTTTCAGATCATCCTGCTGGGCGACGGCTTCGCCGAGCCCGTCGAAGACTCGCAAGACCCGATGGGCTGCGCCGGCGAGCGCACGTTCAAGGCGCGCGTCACCGCGCAGACACCGACGACCGCGACGGTGATGATCGCCACCGGCTTTCCGGAGCAGCTCGTGGACACCGTCGAGCTGCTGCTGGTGCTCGACCGGGGGAGCTGGCGCGTGAACGACACGCAGGCGAGCGGCGGCGCGCGCAAGCCTCGCGAGCCGCTGCAGCCGCCGGCGAAGCTGCTCAAGCCCGTCGACCGCGCGCGCGTTCTGTACGAGCGCTACCTGCCCGGCGCGATGGACTTCGATGGCTACCCTCAGCAACGCAACGGCGAGGCGATGCTGGCCTTGAGCCGCTGGCTGACGCGATCGTTCGTGATGCGGCTCCTGACGGGGCCGCACCCGGGAGACGCCGCCTGGGTCGACGAGCTCATCTGCTTCGAGCCGCTGCTCAATTCAGACTCAGCGCTCGAGCCGCCGCTGACCCTGAGCGAGAAGGCGGGCGTCGTGACCGTCACGCAGCCGCAGCCCGACGGAGGCACGAGCGTGCCGGCGCAGCTGCACTTCGTGAAGCAAGACGTGTGGCGGCTCGACAAGGTGACGTGCCCGAAGGGCCGCGCGGTACGCGCGAGCGGCGAGTGATTTCAGTTGCAGCAGCAGCGCCAGCGCGCAGCCGCGCCGGCGGCATCGCCCCAGGCGTAGTTGCACGGAGCGACCCCGGCGTTCGCTCCGGCGCAGCCCTGCCCCGGCTGCCAGGCGGCGGTGCCCGCGGCGCCTCCGGCCGGCCAGACGCAGCTCTCGCTGCAGGTCTTGCCGATGGACCCGCAGTACGCGCTGCAAGTGTACGCCGGCCCGGGCGAGGCGAGGCACGGGCCGGCGTCGACGCCCGCATCGACCCCGGCGTCTTCGCCCGCGTCGACCCCGGCATCTTCGCCAGCGTCCGGCAGATCCGGCGCGCACCAGCCGCCCTGCGCCGACGCCTCGCAGTGGTAGCCCCCGCGGCAGTCGGAGGGCTGCGCGCACTTCGCGACGCACAGGTACCCGTCGTCGGGAACGAGCTCGCACAACCCGTCGGCAGGGCACTGCACCGTCGCCATCTGGCAGCCGAGCTTCGTGCAGTAACCGCCGTCGTACGCGCGCGTGCCGGCCGGGTTCGTCAGCCGGCACACGGCCCCGGCGCCGAGGCCGGAACAATCGCCAGCCCCCGCGCACGCGTTGCCCGTACCGGGCCGGACGCAGGTTCGCGGCGCGCCGCTGCAGGTCTCACCGAATGAGAGGTCGCAGGTCGCACACAAGGCACTGCCCGAGCCACACTCGATCGAGCTCGCGCCCCCGCGGCACTGCCAGGAGGCACCAACGCGGCGGCAGCACCCGTTCGGGCAGACGCAGGGTGAGCCCGCGTCGGTGCCCGCGTCCGTGCCTGCATCCGGCGGCGAGCCCGCGTCGGGCGGCTCACCCGCATCGGGCAGCATGCACGAGGTCCCCGCCGGGCACGCGCACTGACCCACGGAGCAGACGAGCCCGAGCGCGCAGGCGCGCCCGCAGGCCCCGCAGTTCAGGCCGTCGGTCGAGACATCGCGGCACTGGCCGCCGCAGCTCATTCGCCCTCCGCCGCAGCTGCAGGTTCCCTGCTGGCAGGTGAAACCGGCTGCGCACCGGTTGCCGCAGGCGCCGCAGTTGGCGACGTCGCTCTGCAGCTCGGCGCAGCGGCTCGCGCAAACGGCCTGACCGGCCGGACAACCGCACTCGCCGCAGGTGCACGCGCCTCCCCCGGGGCAGCGGCTGCCGCACGCTCCGCAGTTCGCGACGTCGGTCGCGAGGTCGGCGGTGCCTCCGTCGCAGGAGACCGTCCTCGTCGAGCAGTCTCTTGGACCTCCGCCTCCACACGCCGAGGCGATCAGCAGCAGCGGCAGAGCGCGGATCACGGGAGATGGCACACGCTGCTCGAGTCACACGTCATGCACGCCGGGCAGCAGCCGCCCGCGAACATCGCGCAGGGCTCGGTGAGAAACGAGCTGCAGGCCCCGACGCTGATCGGCCCGTGACCGCTGCTGCCCCTCACGCACGTGCGGCCCATGCAGGTCTCGCCTGTGTTGCAGCAGGTCGTCCCCCCGCAGGCGATCTTGCCGGCGCAGGCGGCGCACGGCTGCCCGTCGACGCAGTGCGCGCACGTGCCTCCTTCGCCGCCGCCGCCGGTGCCACCGGCTGGAGGCGGCGTCGGGCCCTTCACGTCGAGGTCGACGGTGACGTGCGCGCCCCCGACGACGGCCCCCTTCCCGCCGTCGGGCCCGGTGGCGCTCGCGAGCCCGCCGTCGGGCGCAGACGCCATCGGCTTCACGCGGAGCGGCACCTTCGCGGCCCCGCTCTTCGGCTTCGCCTTGAAGCGGACTCCGTACTTCACGTACCCGCGCACGCGGAAGTCGCGGCGGCGCTGCGTGCACAGCGATCGCGCGCTGCAGCGCGCCGTCTTCGAGCACGGGCTGAAGCAGCTCGGGAACAGATCGCCGTTCGGGTCTTCCCACTCGAGCTCGACCTCGGTGAAGCCGGGCGACGCGGTGTCGACGGTGATGGGAGCGGGCTGCGTCAGAAACCGCGGCGCGAGCGGACCGGTGGCCGGCGAGCGCGTCAGCGGCGCTCCGGTCACGGCGATGAGATCGGCGCCACCCATGCGCTGGCCGCCGCCTCCGCCGCCGCGGAGCACGATCGTGCCGCCCCGCCCGACGAGCCACTGCGCCGAGGGGCTCGTCCACACGCCGCGCAGATCGAGCGCGCCGAGGTTCATGAGGTTCATGGTGAGGGTCGTCGTGTCGATGGTCGCGAGCTGGCCCATCGAGCCGACGGCGAACGCGGTGCTGCCGATGCCGTGCACGGCGGCGAAGCTCTGCGTGCCCGAGAGCGTTCGCAGCATGGTGCCGTCCCACCCGACGAGCGGCGGCCGATCGGTGGTGAAGACGGCGTGACCGGCGGAGTCGCCCCAGATCCCCGTGACCGTTGCGTTCACCGAGCTCGGGGTGAAGGCGGTGCCGTCCCAGTGCGCGAGGAAGTTCACGCCGCCGATCCACACGTCGCTGGGGCTCCGCCCTCCGACGGCGCGGAGGCTCGACGCGGTGCCCGCCGGCACGCGAACCGCGCCGCTCGCGCCCCAGCGGAAGACCGTGCCCTGGTCGCCCACCAACCAGACGTCGTCCGGGCCGGAGCCCCACACCGCGTGCAGCGCGGCGCTCGAGTCGGGCAAGCGCGACCACGACGCGCCGTCGAAGTGCAGCACCGCAGCGCCGCCGACCGCCCAGACGTCGGTGTCGCTCGCCGCCCAGAGGCCCTCGATGGTGCCGCTCACCGCGGTCGGCTGCGGCATGAGGTCCGCGGTGACCTTCAAGATGACGCCGTCTCCTCCGGCGAAGACGACGTCGTTCGAGGCGGTGGGCGACTCGCCGCCCGGGGGGAAGGCGATCTCGGTCGCGATCTCGTCGAGCGCCGCGGGCTCACCGTCGACCGACACCTCGAGGTGGCTCGCCCAGCAGTCGGGGTCGTCGTCGTCGCACGTGTCCTGGGAGGCGGCGCAGCTGGAGAAGAGAGCGAGCGCCGCGATCACGCGAGCCATGCGACGGCGCAGCATACCGCACGCGCGCACCCGCTCAGGGGGTGAGCTCGACGCGCACCTCGGCGGTGCTGGTGGGCAGCATCACCTCGGTCACGCCGCCGGTGCTCGTCCAGCCCGTCGTGAGGGGCTGGCCGTTCAGGCGAACCGCGGCCGCCGCGCTCAGCGCTCGCAGCTTCGTCGCCTTCACGACGCGCGCCGCGGTGAACGTGCGGCCCTGGGCGCCGAGCACGGTCTTCGTGTCGTCGAGCTCGTACAGCACGAAGCGCGAGGAGCCGGCCGCCGACGGGTACCAGAGGATCTCGGACTCCATGGGCACGATGGCGCCCTCGCGCACGAACAGCGGCAGGTGCTGCGGGTCGGTCGAGTCGTAGTCGGCGAGCGTGGTGCCGCCGGGGTGCACGGCGCCGCTCCACCAGTCGCGCCAAGACGCGCCGGCCGGCAGCTCGACGTCGCGGCGGCCGGTGTCCGACAGAATCGGAGCGACGAGAAACGCCTCGCCCACCACGAACTGGTACTGCCGCCACTGATCGGCCTCGGTGCCCATCGGGTGCAGCATCACGCCGTCGTTCGCGTACGCCTCTTCGGCGAGCGAGTAGAAGAACGGCACGAGCTCGGTGTGCAGCTTCGCCCAGTACCGGTAGATGGCGACCGTCTCGTCGGGGCGATCGGGCACCGTCCACGGCGCGAAGTTGCCGCGCCCGTGCAGCTGCATGAACGGCGTCATCGCGCCCACCGCCGTCCACCGCACGAAGTTGAGCTGGCTGAACGGAATGCGCGGGCCGGTGAGATCTTGATCGTCGACGTCGAGGTAGCCGCCGATGTCCGAGCCGATCATCACGTAGCCTGCTTCGGCGCTGCGCATCAGGTGATCGAGCGCGTCGATGAGCCCGACCCAGTCGCGGCGGTTGTCGCCGACCCAGCCGACGGGGCAGTGCTCCTTGCGCGCGAAGAAGTGGCCGGCGAAGCCGTACGACTTGTCGTAGGGGCGCGACATCGTCGTGAACTCGTCGCGGCCGCGGCGCGCCACGCCGTACGCGAGGAAGTCGCGGTAGTAGGCCTCGCTGTACGCCTGCCGCGTCACGGTGCCGGCGGCGGTCTCGAACGACGCGGTCGTCGCGTACTCGTCGCCGAAGTCGAGCTTCCACCCGCTGATGCCGGCCTCGAGCACCGCGTCTTGCTGGCGGTGCCACCACGCGACGGCCTCGGGCTTGAAGAAGTCGACGGTCGCGCCCTGCCCCTTCCACCAGAGAAACGTCTGGCCGTTGTCGACGAAGAAGCGGCCGCGCCGGCCCGGCGCGAAGTTCGGCGACGCGCCCATGTAGACGTCGCCGCCCGGCTCGGCGTCGAACGAGGTCTCGTTCACGAGCGACGTGATCCACAGCACGGTGCGCACGCCCTGCGCGTTGAGCTCGGACACCATCGTCGCGAGCTCGGGGTAGCGCGTCGGGTTGGGGACGAAGGTGTTGTACTGGGTCTCCCAGGGCGAATCGAGCACGCCGACGCCCACGGGGATGTCGCGATCGAGGAAGCCCTGCACGAACGCGCGGTGATCGGGGCCGGTCGAGATGTCCTTCGAGATCCACGGGAGGAAGGCCCACCGCGGCGTGTGCCGCGGCGGCTCGGGGCTCTCTTGCACGGGCAGCAGCGCCGCCGCGAAGTCGAGCGCGGGTTGGGAGCAGCCGGCGAGGAGGACAACGAGGGCGACCTGACGCACGCGACCGTTCTACTTCGCCATCAGGTCTTCGACCTTCTTCACGAGCTCGGGCTTGAACGTGCCCTTCACGAGCTTCTCGCGCGTGGCCTTGAAGACCTTCGCCCACTCGGCCTTCTCGGCGTCGGTCGGCTCGACCACCGCCATGCGCTTCTTCACGCGCTCGGTCGCCTGAACGTCTTCGTTGCGGATGCGGTCCGACAGCGCCTTGCACGCGAGCTTCCCCGTCTCGAGCACGATCGCCTTGTGCTCGGGCTTCAGCTTGCCCAGCGTCGCCGTCGACACCACGACGCCGCCGACGTTCGGCGACACCACCAGCAGGTTCACGTTGTCGAGCCGGCTCGACCACTGCAGCTGCTCCGCGGCCAGCGCGCTCGTCACCATCGCGTTCGCGTTGCCGGTCGTCAGCTCGGGCAGCGCCTCGGGCACGCCCGTCGGCACCAGCACCACGCCGCTCGCCGCCGACTGGTAGAACGGAGGGATCACCGGATCCTCGCGCCAGACCCACGGCTTCTTGCCCTTGAGGTCCGCGGGCAGGTGCACCGCGTACCCCTTCGTGAAGAGGCGGTTCAGGCCCACGTCGCCCCAGCCGATGATCTCGAGCCCCGCCTTGCGGAAGCTGTCGTCGAAGTGCCCCTTCAGCCCGTCGCGGACCTTGTCGAGCGTCGCCCAGTCTTGAATCAGCCCGGGGATCTGCAGCACGTTCACGTCGTTGTCGATCGCGCCGAGGCCGACCGCCGTCACCACCGCGCCGTCGAGCTGCCCCGACTTCACCTTGCCCATCTGCGCGGCTTCGTCGCCCTGCGTCGCGTTCCAGTAGAAGTCGAGCACGACCGCGCCGCCCGTCTTCTCTTTCACGGCCTTCGCCCAGACGCGCAGGATCTGCCCCCACGGCGACTCGCGCGGAGCCAGCGAGCCCAGCTTGATCGTCGTCGGCTCACCCGCGCCTGCGCCCGACAGCGTCGTCATCACCAACAGAGTGGTCAGCATGCGTGTCTCCTTTAGAACCCACAGCGCTTGAGCCGCGGCGCGCCCAGGTACCGCTGTGCCTTCCGCTTCGCGATCGTGTTCTCGAGCCGCTGCTGCGGGAAGTCGGGCGCCGCGATCACCTCTTCGAGCAGCGCCCGGTACGCCTGCTCGTCGTGCGACACGCACGCGAGGTTCTGCGCCCGCAGCACGAGCGGCGTCAGCGCCTTGCGCTGCGTCTTCGCGAACGAGCGATCGAACAGCGCGGCGGACTCTTTCAGCTCGGCGTCCGGAGATCGCGCGTGGTACGCGCCCAGCGCCGCCAGCCCGAGGCCGTACGCCATCGAGTCGTCGAGCTCGTTCGCCCGCTCGAGCAGCGCCTCACCGACGAACAGCTCGGCCACGATCTCGGGGCGCTCGGCCGCGACGGCGCCGCGCCCCATCCACGCGATGCCGAGCCACAGCACGGTCTCGGCCTCTTCCTTCGGGATGCCCTGCAGGTACGCCTTGATGGTGTCTCGGTTCTTCTGCGCCGCCACGAAGCCGGGAGCCGTCAGCTCGAGCAGCTCGGTGCCGTAGCCGATGGCGCGGTCGTAGTTCTTCTTCGCGCGCTCGGCGTGGAACGCCTCGGCGTCGTCGTCGCCGCGGTCGTAGGCCTGCTCCCACTCGTCTTCGACGAACGCCGAGGTGAAGCCCGCGTAGCCCTGCAGCAGCAGGAACAGGGCGTCTTTCTGATCCGGCGCGAGCACGTGCATGCCTTCGAGCTGTACCAACGAAGAACCCGCGCCGATCTTCGCGACCTCGAGATCGTTCAGCGTGTCGAACGACGTCGACGCCTTGCGGGTCGCGGCCAGCTGGCCGTCGAGCAGCACACGTTCGAGGGAACAGCCGGATGCGGCGACAGCGAGCGCGACTGCGGCGAGCCGGAGCATGGCCGGCGCTTCTAGACGCCACCGGACGGCACGACCAGAAATTACTGCGCCCGGTTTCTCACGCGCGCGCGGCGATCGAGAGCTGCAGCGCGTGATCGAACGCCACGGCGTCGGTGTAGAGCCGCATGAGCTCGCCCAGGTCCGCGAAACGGCGCACGAAGCCGGCGCTGATCTGAATGAACTTCGAGCCGGTCAGCATCGAGACGTGCTCGAACGACGACTTGCGGCGCGAGAGCCACTTCGCCCACTCGGCGCTGACGTCGATCGAGGCCGCGGTCGCCTTCCGCGCGTCGATGTAGAGCTCGGTTCCGGGCACGAGCTGCTCGTCGAGCTGCTGGAACGGCGCATCGCCGAACTCGTTCGTGTCCTTCCCGGTGAACGTGATCAGCGTCACGCCCGGCGCCGGCCACTCGATGGCCAGGGTGCAGTGCGCGCCTTCGAAGCGAACCGTCATGCCTCTGGTGTACGCAGCGCGACCACCTCGCGCAACACGCGCGGAATCACCTTCCCGCTCGTGACGATGCCCATGTGGGACAGCGGCGACGTCTCGCAGGCCACCTCCGGGTGCCGCCGGCAGAACGGCGCCGACTTCGCCGCCGTCGCCCGCGCGACGATGTGCAGCCTGCCGCCGCGGCCGAGGTACCGCTCCCAGGGCTGGGCGCTGCCGTAGAACGCGTCGAGCAGCACGACGTTCGTGAGGCGCGGCTCGTTCACCCACGCGCCGACCGTGCGGTACGCGCCGCTGTGACCGACGGCGATCACGTCGTGGGGCAGCGTCACGCCGGTGCGCGCCTCGACCTCGGCGAGCAGGGCAGACAGCGACGTCCACCGCACGCTCTGGCCGGGGCCCGACGGGGCCTCGGGCGCGATGACGACCGCGCCTTCGACGCCCAGCTGCTCCTGCAGGCGGTGCTGCTCCCACGCCTCGTCGACGTCATTCCAGAAGCCGTGCACGTACACCACCGTCACGGCCGCCGGGCGCGGCGGGATCGCCACGTGCACAGGGCCGTTGTCCGTGACCAGGCGCGTGTGCAGCGGAGTCGAGGCGGCGACCAGCATGAGCGTGAGGACCATGGCCCATGGGCAGTTGCAGCCCCGGGGCGAGGCCCTGGGCGACGGCGGGTCGGCCGCTTCGCCGGAGGGTGGCGTAACGCCGCGTTGCGCCCCGTCACGGAGCGTTACGTGAGCGCACTTACACCCCCTCACGCGGTCGATTCGGCGGAGCACGGTGCGGCCGCGCCCGGCGACGCTCGGCAGAACCGGCCTACCCGGAGCGCGGCTGCACGGTGCTCCAGAGATGCGAGCTCGGGCGATAGAGTGTTCCCCGTGCCCCGGTTGGTCGCCCTGTTCGGCCCGAAGCGCGGAGTGACCCGCGAGTTCGACGGAGTCCTCCGCATCGGCCGCAGCGCCGACGCCGACCTGCAGCTGATCGACGAGCGGGTCTCGAGAGATCACTGCACGCTCGAGGTCGCTCCCGACGGCGTGCGGCTGCGCGACCTCGGCTCGCGCAACGGCACCTGGCTCAAGGGCAAGCGCCTCGAGTCGGCGCCGGTAATCCTGCAGCCCGGCGATCAGTTCGCCGTCGGCGAGAGCCTGCTCGCGTTCGAGCCCGAGCTCGAGGCCCTGCGCTCGAAGGAGGCCGACATCACCCTCGTGCTCACGCGCCAGGGCACGTCTGCCGCGAAGCGGGCGGCGGCTCCCGGCGCGAAGGTGGCCGAGCTGGCCGCCGCGGCCGACGAGGGCCAGGCGGCGCGGCTGCTCGCCGGCCTCGCGCAGGAGGCGTTCGCACCGCGCGCGGTCGCGGTGTTGCGGCAGGGCGCCGGCGAGGTGCTGCGCGTGCTCGCGGGGCTTCCGCAGGGCACGCAGCTCACCGTGCCGGGAGATCTCATCGCGCTCGCGTTCGCCGAGAAGCGCGCCGTCAGCCTCGCGGTGGCGCAGACCGACGCCGAGACCGACGACGTCACGACGCGCGTGCGCAGCGCGGCCTCGTACGTGGCGTGCGCTCCGATCTCGCGGCTCGGCCGCGCCGTCGGCGCGCTGTGCATCGCCCGCGCGAAGGACTTCACGGCCGACGAGCTCGAGCAGCTGCAGGCGCTGGCGCTGAGCGGCGCCGCGGCGTTCAAAGACGCGGCCGAGCCGGCGGCCCTGAAGCCGCTCGCGGCGAGCCTGGCGATGCGCCAGATCCTCGGTCTCGCCGAGAAGGTCGCCGCCGTGCCCTCGACCGTGCTGCTCAACGGCGAGTCCGGCAGCGGCAAAGAAGAGGTCGCCCGCTACATCCACGCGTGCAGCCCGCGCCGCGGCGGGCCCTTCGTCGCGCTCAACTGCGGAGCGATTCCGCCCGAGCTCGCCGAGAGCGAGCTGTTCGGCCACGAGAAGGGCGCGTTCACCGGCGCCGCCTCGGCCCACGCGGGCGTGTTCGAGCGCGCCGACGGCGGCACGCTGCTGCTCGACGAGGTCGGCGATCTGCCTCCGCCGATGCAGGTGAAGCTCTTGCGCGTGCTGCAAGACCGGCTCGTGACGCGCATCGGCGCTCGCGCCGCGTTCGGCGTCGACGTGCGCGTGATCGCGGCGACGCACAAGGATCTGCAGGCCCAGGTGAAGGCCGGCACCTTCCGCGAGGACCTGTACTGGCGGCTGAACGTGGTGACCATGGTCTTGAGGCCGCTGCGCGAGCGGCCCGAAGACGTGCTGCCGCTCGCGGAGCACTTCCTCGCGTCGCTGTCGCGCCGCTTCGGAGTGATCGCCGAGGGCTTCACCGACGAGGCCAAAGAGGCGTTGCGCCGCTGCCCCTGGCCCGGCAACGTGCGGCAGCTCGCGAACGCGATCGAGCGGGCCGTCGCGCTCAAGGCCGCCGGCCCCGTCGGCGTGCTCGACCTGCCGCCCGAGGTGAGCGCGCCGGCACCGCTCGCGACGAACGGTGTGGGTGGCCCGCCGAAGCCGCTCGCGGAGCTCATCGCCGTGCTGGAGCGCGAGCAGATCACGCTGGCCCTGCACCGCGCGCGCGGCGTGAAGGCGAACGCCGCCGAGGCGCTCGGCATCTCGCGGCCGACGCTCGATCGGAAGATCGCCGAGCTGGGCATCGATCTCTTCGCGGAGAAGAAGGCGTGAACGCGAACGTGAACGCCGAGCGCTGCAAGAAGCCGTTCACGTTCACGTTCACGTCCACGTTCGTCCCCACGCCATGAACTTCCTCTGCCCCGCGTGCAAGACGCCGCTGCCGGTCGCCACGCCGGTGGTGGTCGCCTGCTCGCAGTGCGGCGTCGAGGTCGACCTCACGCGCGTCGACACCGCGCCCGGCCAGGCGCGCCTGTGGCCCGAGGTCGATCTCACGGGCGAGACGCTCGGCACGTTCAAGCTCGTCTCGCGCGCCGGCAGCGGCGGCATGGGCACCGTCTACGTCGCCGAGGGCCTCACCGGCCGCTGCGCGGTGAAGGTGCTCTCGCCGCAGCTCGCCGCCGACCCCGCGCTGCGCGAGCGCTTCCGCCGCGAGGCCCAGGCGCTGCGCAAGGTGCAGCACCCCGGCGTCGTGCACATCATCGACGAGGGCTCGCAGAACGGCTTCTGCTGGTACGCGATGGAGCACGTCGAGGGCAAAGACCTGCGCGCGCGCATCGCGGAAGGGCCCCTGCCGCTGCCCGAGGTCGAGGCGCTCGCGCGCCAGCTGCTCGACGCGCTCGCCGCGGTGCACGAGGCCCAGCTCGTCCACCGCGATCTGAAGCCCGGCAACATCCTGCTCTCGCCCGGCGGCGCGCGGCTGTGCGACTTCGGCATCGCGCGCTTCGACGGAGCCACCACGCTCACCGAGTCCGCCGCCCTGCTCGGCTCGCTGCGCTACATGGCGCCCGAGCAGCGCGCCGGCGTCACCACGCCGAAGAGCGACCTCTACTCGCTCGGCCTCGTGCTCTACGAGGCCGCCACCGGCGGGCTGCCGGGCGAGCGCGACATGCCCGGCGGCCGCGTCGGGCGGCTCATCGAGGCGCTGCTGCAGGCCTCGCCGCAGAAGCGCCCCGCCGACGCGCGCGCGGCGGCGAAGCTCGTGGCGCTCAAGCCGAAGCGCACCGTCAGCACCGCGGTGGCCGCGGCGGCCGCGACCGTGGGCATGGCGATCTTCGCGACGTGGGCGGTCATCGCGACGCAGATCGAGCCGAACACGACGGCGAACACGAAGCCCACGCCGATCGCCCCGCCGGATGCGGGAGCACCCGCCGTCGCCGCCGTGGAGCAGCTCCCCGACGCAGGAGCGCCCGTCGTTGAGCGCCTTCCCCGCGTTCGCGGTGGGGCGATCTACGTCGGCGGCTTCGACGAGCCCGCGGTGCGGCAGCTCGCCGACGCGCGCCGCTCGGAGCTCGAGCGCTGCTACGAGGCGGCTCCGGAGGAGGTGACCGGCAGCGTCACGGTGCGCATCGCGCTGCGAGGAGTCGCGGGCGTGAAGGGTCGCGCGCCGGCGCTGCTGCGGCCCATGGTGCTGCGCGCCTCCGAGGGCAAGCCGGCCGACGTTCCGCGGAAGGCGATGAAGTCGAAGAAGGCGCCGCCGATCGAGCTGGCCCCGGAGCCGGTGGTGACGATCAGCGAGTCCACGGTCGCGAATGCCGACCTCGAGTCGTGCGTGCTGGCGGCGGTGCGCGCGTGGCCGCTGCCGGAGCCGCAGCTCCGCGCCAAGGGCGGCGCGATCGTGCTCGCGTGGACCTTCGACCGGCCGACGCGCGACGAGCTGGCGGCCGAGACGGCGGCTCCGCTTCCTCCTCCGCCGAAGCCGCCGGTCGGCACGAAGCTCGACGTCGTGCGAGGCATCGGTACCGGGAAGAAGCCGGGCAAGCCGCCGCCGAAAGAGTCGACGCTCGACCTCGCCGACGAGCCGCCGACGAAAGCGGCGAAGGTCGAGCGCATCGACCGGGTGGCGCCGCTCCTCGCGCGGTACTCGAGGCTGACCAGCCCCAAGGGCACCGGCATGACCGACGAGGAGCGCGCTCAGCTCCTGGAGTCGATCGACGCCGCCATCGGTGAGATCGGCGAGAAGCCGATCGACAAGTACGAGATGGTGCAGCGCTCCGACCTGATCGCGCTCAAGAAGAAGCTCGCGCCAGAAACGCCCTCACCTCCGAAGTGAGCGTCTGTGCCGCGCTCGGGAAGAACCGGCACACCACACCCGCCATCGCGACGTGCTCGTGCAGCGCGAACCCGTAGAACGTGACTCGCGAGACGCGCCTCGGCGCCGCGGCCTGCAGCGTGCGGCACGCGACCTCGGTCGAGTCGACGAGGCCGAGCCCGCCGGTGCCCGCGCCGAGCGCGACCATCGCGACGCTGACGTCTTCGTGCAGGCCGTCGATCGCCGCCCACAGCTTCTCGCAGCCGGTGCGCACGCGCTCGAGCGTCGGAAACGAAGAGCCCGAGACGCCGCCGCGGTAGTCCATCACCGCCACGTGGGCGATGTAGCGCGCCCGGCGGTGTGCTCCGGCGTTCGTGAGCACGACGTCGCCCGGCTCGAGCGGCCCGCCGCGCTTCTCGAGCAGCTCGTCGAGCGCCGCCTGAAACGTGGTGCCGCACGCCTTGCGAATCGCGCCGCTCACGCCGCTGCCGAGCTGCAGGTTCGTGTTCGACGCGTTCACGAGCAGCGTCTCGTCGCCGTCGGTGAGGCTGCCCTGCTTGAGCGCGACATCCATCGGACCTCACTCGACCCGCGTCCACATCGCGGTCTGATCTCCCTCGTAGACCAGCTTCCCGCCCTGCGTGAACTCGAACGAGTACCTCGCGAGGATGTTCTTCGAGCCTCGCCGCAGCTGCGTCGTCCACCCCTTCATGATGATCGGGTCGCCCATCACCGCCATCGTGTGGAAGCGCGCGTGGTGAATGCGCACGCCGTAGCCGATCCACCCTTCGTGGTGGCGCAGATCGAGCACGTAGTACGCGTGCACGAAGCCCACCATGCCCGTCATGTGCACGATGAGCCCGCCCGAGACGTGCTGCGGGTGACGCACCGGGTGCACCTTCTGCGAGCGCGTGAGCGGCAGCTCGGCGTGCGCCGGCATGCTCACCTTCACCAGCGAGGCGTCGCGGTTCACCTCGACGATGTCGTCGATCAGCAGCGCTTCGGGGGCGTACGGGCAATCTTCGATGAACGCAGGGTCGAGGCTCATGGCAGGGGGTGACCTTCGAGGAAGCTCAGCATCTGGGGTTCCCAGTCGCGGCCGCCCATGTCGGCGACGCCGTCGGGCCAGCGCACGTGGTTGATGAAGCCGCCGAGCTGGCCGCAGAGCAGCATCGGCGTGCACGCCGTGCGCTGGATGCCGTCGGCGTCGACGAGCAGCTCGGTGACGTTCGCGTCGGCGAGCGGCCCGCGCAGGCGCGCGACCCACGCCGTGCGGTCGTAGCCGGGCGGATTCGAGAACTTGTTCTGCTGGTCGGCGTCGCAGCCGACCGCGGAGTCGCAGGTGCGGTGCACGATCATGATGGGGAGCGAGGTCTGGGGCACGCTCGCGTGGGCGCACGTCGGGCTCTGCGTCGCGCTGATGTTCTGGAACGGGTCGCCGCCCGCGTACGCCACCACCGCCGCGACCCGGTTGCCTCCCTGCGTCGGAGTCGCGTGCCGCGCGATGCCGTACTGCTGCGAGAAGAACGCGCCGTTCGACCAGCCCACCAGGAAGATGCGCCGCGGGTCGATGCCTCCGTCGGCGACCAGCGAGTCGATGAGCCGGTCGAGGTTCCGGTAGTCGGGGTTGCTCGCCGGGCTGCGGAAGTAGATGTCGTGCCGCTCTTCCGTGCCGAGGTTGCCGTTCGGGTTCGGCAGCACGCGGCCCTGCTCCGAGACGAGCACGAAGCCGGCGTCGGCCGCCTTCGAGCGCAGCGACGTGACGTCGTAGACGTTGTCCGCGCTTCCTGCCGAGCCGTGGAGAAAGACGACGAGCGAGCGGTTGCCGCCGGCGGGCTTGTAGACGCACGCGGCGCGCAGCTGGCCGTTGTCGCTCCACTGCAGCGGCGGGCCGTCGTCGAACATCGGGCGGCCGCCGTCGGGCCGCGTGCGGCACGTGGGGATCGGCGTCGACACCGAGGGGATCGCCTCGCACAGGCCCGTCGCGCCGTCGCAGCGGAAGCCGCCGTCACCCGGGCCTGCGCACGGTCCCACTGCACCGCCTGCGGTCGAGCCGCCCGCGGCTGCACCGCCCGCGGTCGATCCTCCGGCCGTCGCAGCGCCGCCCGCCGTCGATCCTCCCGCCGTCGATCCTCCCGCCGTCGATCCTCCCGCCGTCGATCCTCCCGCCGTCGACCCTCCCGCCGTCGCACCGCCACCCGCATTGCCCCCGGCGTCGTCGCGGCCCGGCCGCACCCCGCACGCGCACAGCAGCACGACGACGACCCACGACCTCACAGCGTTTCCCTGAAGAACTGCGCGATGCGCTCGTACAGCCGCTCGGTCACGACCGGGTCGGGCACCATGTGCGTGAAGTTCGACAGCGGCAGCACCTGGTGCGGCTTGCCGGCGCGGAACAGCGCGTCCGACAGCTTCAGCGTGTGCAGGAAGTACACGTTGTCGTCGGCGGTGCCGTGCAGCACGAGCAGCGGCCGCTTCGCCTTCGGCACGTACGTCAGCACGCTCGAGACCTCGTACGCCTTCTCGTCGGCCGGGGGCACGCCGAGGTACCGCTCGGTGTAGTGCGTGTCGTAGTCGTGCCAGTCGACGACGGGCGCCCCGGCGACGCCGCTCTTCACCGCGTCACCGAACCCGAGCGTGAGCAGCGCGCTCAGGTAGCCGCCGAAGCTCCAGCCGTAGACGCCCACGCGCGCGAGGTCCATCTCGGGCACCGTCTTCGCCACCGCCTTCAGCGCCGCGAGCTGATCGTTCGCGATGCCGGTGGCGAAGTCGCCCTTGATGGCGCGCTCCCAGTCGCGGCCGCGCCGCTGCGTGCCCCGCCCGTCGGCCTTCACCACGATGAAGCCCTGGTTCGCGAGCCACTGATCGATGAGGTGCTCGCGGTGCGAGTGCACCACCATGTTGTGCCCGGGCCCGCCGTACACCGAGAGGATGACGGGCAGCTTCGCGCCCGCCTTCATGCCCTCGGGCTCGAACACCATCGTCCAGAAGTCGCCCGCCTTCTTCACCTCGGCCGTCACCTTCAGCGACGGCTCGACCGCGACGCTCGGCACGTCGGCGAGCTTCTTGCCCGCGGAGTCGAAGACCGCCGTGCGCGGCATCGCGCCGATCGCCGTGTAGCCCGCGAGCAGCACCTTGCCGTCTTTCGACACCTTCACCCACTGCGTCGACGCGTCGGGGAAGCCCTCGAGCTTCACCGCCACCGGAGCCCCGCCGTCGGTCACCTTCCACACCGACGCGCCGGCCGGCTCGGCGCCCGCCGTGAAGTACAGCGTGCGCGTCGCCTCGTCGAAGCCGACCTGGTCCGTCGTCTTCGCCCAGCCGGCCTCTTTCTTCACCCACGTGCCTTTGAGCGAGCCGTCGGCGGCGTGCAGCTCGAGCTCCGGCCCGCCGTTCTTCTCGGTCATCCAGAAGAAGCCCGAGCCGTCGGGCAGCCACGCGGGGAACTCCTGCGCGAGGTTCACCCACGCAGCGTCCTCCTCGGCGAGCAGCAGCTTCGTCTTGCCGGTCTTCTCGTCGACCTGCAGCAGCTGCTCCTTCGTCTGCGCGCGGTTCTGCACCACGATGCAGAGCGGCGACTTCGGCTGCCAGCGCACCGTCGCGAGGTACGGGAAGGCCTCGGCGTCCCACTGCACCCACGTCACGGCGCCGCCGCCGGCCGGCGTGATGCCGAGCCTCACCTTGGCGTTCGTCTTGCCCGCGCGCGGGTAATAGAAGCGGTCGGCCTCGGCCTCGGGCTTCATCGGGTCGGCGATCGACAGCTGCTCGACGCCCGTGTGATCCGTCGACTGGAACGCGATCGACTTTCCGTCCGGGCTGAACCAGTAGCCCGAAAACCTGTTCATCTCTTCCTGCGCGACGAACTCGGCCGCGCCGTTCGGCTTCAGCGCGCTGCCGCCCTTCGTGACCGCCTTCTCGACGTTCTTCTTCAGGTCGACGAGCCGCACCTCGTTCGCGCGCACGTAGGCCACCGCGCTGCCGTCGGGCGAGAACTTCGGGTCGATCGCCGCGCCCTCGCCGCTCTTCAGCTGCGTCACCTTCCCGCTCGCGCGCTCGAACACGTACAGCTTGCCCGACAGCGCGACGAGCACCTTCGTGCCGTCTTTGCTGAGCTGGTAGCTGGTGAAGCCGCGCGCCGTGACGCGCATGCGCTCGAGGCGCGCCTTCTCTTCGACGCTCAAGGTCTCGGAGGCGCCCTTGAGCAGCGACTCGGGCGTCAGCAGCTCCTTCGCCTGACCCGACGCGAGGTCCAGCTCGTACAGCAGCTGCCGGGGGTCTTTCGGAGCCGCGCGCAGGAACAGCACCGACTTCGCGTCGGGCGTGAGCTGCGAGCTGACCGGGCGGCCCGCGAGGTAGCGGCGGGTCTCGGCGAACTCGCGGAGGAAATTGTCGGCGGCAGGCTTCTCGGGAACAGGGCTGGCGGCGAGCAGGGTCATGACGAGCACGTGCATCGCGCGCCCTCATACCCGACCGTCACGTGAAGCGCGCGGCTTCTTCGGTGCGCGCGGGCGCGATCTCGGGCCGCCAGCGGAACTTGTGCAGCTCCGGGTTCGCGACGCCCAGCACGGCGTCGGCGATCCACCCGCCCAAGAGCGGCGCGAACTTGAACGCGTGCCCCGACCCGCCCGTCGCCACGGTCAGCCCCTCGCGCTGCGGGTGCCTCGCGATCCACAGGTGGCCGTCGCGCGTGTCGCAGTAGATGCACGTGCGCGTGGCAGCGATCGGAGCGTCCATCAGCTCGGGGAACGCCGTCGAGAGGAACTCGCGCAGCGCGCGCAGCTGGTCGGGCATCACGTGACGCGGCCCGTCGGGCGACACCACGCGCCCGGGACCGTGGTTCGCGATCTTCAGCACGCCGCTCGGGTGCATCGGGAAGCCGTACCAGCCCGTCGTGGCGATGTCGGCGCCATACGTCGGGAAGACCCCGGCCTCGAAGCGCGTCGGCAGCACGGGCCTCAGGTGGAACACCGGCTGGCCCGACGTCACGAAGCAGCCGGCGAGCTCCGGCAGGAGCTGCGGTGTCCACGCGCCGGTGCAGAGCACCAGGTGCTCGAAGTCGAGCTCCTCGAGGCTGCGCACGCGCAAGGCCTCGCGCACGCGGACGCCGGCGACACGCGCCTTCTTCAGCAGCTGCGCCACCACGCGGCCGCTCTCGGCCCAGCCGCCCTGGGGGTTGAAGTAGCCGTCGACGAAGAGGCTCGTGTTCCACGCCGGGAAGCGCGCGCGCAGCTCGGCGGGCCCCAGCCGCTGCGGCGCGTGCCCGCGACGGGTCAGCACCTGGAAGCTGTCGTGCTCGAAGCCTCCCGGCTGCATCGGCCCCCGCGAGAGGTACATCACGCCCGTCTCGTGAAAGAGCTCCGACTCGCGCCACTTCACGAGCGCGCGCTCCATGCGCTCGCAGTAGTCCTCGTCGGCGCCGTAGTCCATTCGCACGGCCTTCGAGATGTCGGTCGACTCGGCGAGCGCGTTCGGAATGGAGCCGAAGTCGGCGAGCACGACGTCACAGCCGCGGGCGCGAAGCTCGAGCGCGGCGGTGACGCCGAAGATGCCCGACCCGATGACCGCGACCTGCACGGCCGGCCTTCTACACTGCCCGCTGGTACAACCACACCGCTCCGATGATTCCGATCGCGAGCGACCCCGCCCGCGCCACCCAGGGGTAGACGGGCAGCCGCGACAGGAGGAAGCACAGCGGCACGACGCACGCGACGAACATCAGCTGCCCGCACTCGACGCCGAGGTTGAAGCCGAGCAGCTCGGCGACCAGCGACGAGCCGCGCAGCCCCGAGTCCTTCAGCACCGACGAGAAGCCGAAGCCGTGCACGAGGCCGAGCGTGAACGCCGGGCCCCAGCGCTCGCCGTCCGACACCGTCCAGAGGTTCGAGATCGCGACGAGCACGACGGTCAGCGCGATGGCGCTCTCGACGATGCGGCTCGGCAGCTCGACGACGTCGAGCGCCGCGAGCGCGAGCGTCACCGAGTGCGCGACGGTGAACGACGTCACCAGCCGCACGACCTCGAGCACCGCGGGCCTGAGCGAGGGGCGCGGCTCCCAGTCGGTGAGGCCGAACAAGCCGAGGCGGCCGCGGCGGCGCAGCACCGACGGCAACAGCAGCGCGGTGAGGAACAGCAGGTGATCGGCGCCGATGAGGATGTGGTGCACGCCCTCGACGAGGAACTCGCCGAACGAGGCGCCGGGCTGCGGCTTCGCGTCGAACGTCAGCTCGCGGCTCGACGGCGTGGCGATGAGCGTCTGGTCGGTCGCGCCGAGCAGCAGCCGCACCAGCGCGCGGTGCTGCGGGTCGCGCTCGAAGAACAGCGAGTACGTGACCCTGACGCCGGCCGTGTCGGAGCACTTCAGCGGCCCCTCGACGACGAGGTAGTTGCCGTCGCTGTGCGGCGTGACGCCGTGCGACCGGGGCGAGAACGCGCAGCCGTCGATCTGCACCCCGCGGGCGAGCTTCTCGTCGATGGCCGGAACGCGCGCGTGCACTTCGGCCCAGGTGATCGCTCCGTCGCCGCTCGCGTCGAGGCCGAGATCGTCGTCGAGGTCGCGCAGCGCGAGATCGACGCGCAGCTTCGGCGCGCCGCGGAAGTCGAGCGTCAGGTACGCGTCGCTCGCCTTGTGGGCGTGGGCCGCCGCCGAGCAGAGGAGCACGAGCGCAGCTGCGGTCAGGCGGGCCGTCACGGCGCGTCTCTTTACTCCTGCCCGGCCGAAGAGGCCCTACACGCGACGGAAATCGATCTGAAAAATCGATGAGGTTCAAACCCTCTCACGCGCCTGAACTGGCGCACCAACAATCGCGGCTTCTCCACTCGGGCAGGAACCTTTCTTCCCTCGCGGTAACACGGGCCCGCGCAACCGGCCGGAACCCAGCCGGTCACGAGGCGCACGGCGCTTGCACCGGTCAGTGACGTGCTCACTCACATTCTCATCGCGGTCGACGGCTCTGCTCCTTCGCGGCACGCGGCGCGGTTCGCTCTCGCGCTCGCCGATCAGCTGAAGGCCCGGGCGACGCTGCTCACGGTGCTGCACCGCCCCGAGGTCATCCCCCTCGGCCCGATGGCGACGTCGGTGGTGACGTCGTCGCCCACCGAGGCCGAGCTCGACGCCCTGCGCGGCGGCCTCGACGCCATCGCGAAGGAGCACCCGGCCGTGAAGGTCGAACGGGTCATCGAGCTCGGGCCCGTCGCCGAGACGATCATCGAGTGGGCCGGCAAGCACCAGGTCGACCTGATCGTGCTCGGCGCCCGCGGCCTGGGGCCTGCGCGCCGGTTTCTGCTGGGCTCCGTGAGCGACCGCGTGGTTCATCACGCGCACTGCCCGGTGACCGTCTGGCGGTAGCCGTACGACAGCCCGGGCGGCCGCGCGCTGATCCGGCGTCGAGGCGCGTCACCCGCACGGCGCCTCGACCACCGATCACGGCACGGACTTCCGGGCAGTCGTATTAGTGTGCCGCGCGTGCAAGCCGACGCGCCGCTGACGCCGAACGAGAGAGCGCTCTCCATCTCGGTGCTCGTCGTCGGCGGGCTCATCGCGCTCTTCACGCTGATGACCGTCATCTCGACGCTCGTCATCGTCACCACCGGCAAGGTCGTCGGCAGCGAGATGACGAAGAGCTTCACCCAGGCCATGCAGCGTGATCAGCAGATGAAAGACATGATGGAGCGCCAGCTCGCGCTTCAGGCCGACGTTCAGAAGCGCTGGGCGCCGCTTCAGCTCGCGACCGAGGGCGCGTACCTGCTGGCCGTCGCCGGCGCCATCGTCTTCGCCGCCCTCGCGCTGCGCGGCGGCGGTCGCGCGCGCTCGCGGCTCGGGGGGTTCGTGCTCGCGGCGGCGGGAGTGCGCGTCGCCACCGGCGTCGTCACGTACCTGCTCACTGCCGAGCTGATGAACGCGACCACCGGCTCGATCTTCGCCGCGATGCCGAAGGGCTCGAAGGGCCTCTCGCCTGACAAAGCCGAGGACATTCAGCGGATCACGAAGGGGGCGATGGCGGGCGTGTCGGCGGCCAGCGCCGGCTGCGTCACGCTCATCGTGTGCATCTACTTCGCGATCGTGGCGTACGTGTTCCTCGCAGCGAAGAAGCCTCAGAGCCCTCCGGCCACGCCGGGGCCTTGATCCCCCAGCTCGACTAATCCGCCTTCTGCTTCAGCTCATCGGCCTCGTCCTTCACGGCCTCGGTGCCTTCGTCGACGCGGTTCTTGGCCTTCTCTTTCGCGCACTCGGCCTTCGTGCCGGTGCAGAGCGCCTCCTCCGTGCGGTGCACGGCCTTGCGGCCCTGGCGCTTGACGTCCTTCGAGGTCGCCTTGCCCTTCTCGGGAATCGTCTCGTCCGCGTACGCGGTCGCGCCGGTGATCAGAAATGCTGCCGCCAACATGCCTGCGAGTCTGGTCTTCATGACACCGAACAGAGGCAGGCTGCGTGCCACGGCGGGTGGTCAAGCGGTTGCGGGCTCAGGGCTGTGGCGAGCTTGCTGCCGCTGTGTCACGTGCGACCATGAGGACGAACTTGTCGTTGAGCGACGGCTCGAGCGCCTCGAGCTGCTGCGACGGCCCGAGCGTCTGCTGCAGCGCCCGCGCTCGGTGATGCTCCACCAGGAACCACGCGCGGCCCGGGCGGCGCGCGAGCTCCGCCGCGACGGCCTCGCGGCCCGGCTTCACCTGCACCACCCGGTTGCGCGAGTAGAAGGTCTCGCCCTTCCAGTCCATCCAGAACGCGGCGATCGGCTCGCCCGGCGCGCGGCCGCGGAAGTAGCGCCAGAAGAGATCGCGCTGCGTCCAGTGGTGCGAGAGCTGCACCCAGTGCACCGACGAGAGCCAGACCGCGAGCACGAGCGCGAAGGCGCCCGTCGCGAGCACCGCCGCGCGGCGCCTGACCACCCACGCGAGCACGCACGCGGCGGCGCCGAGGCCGAGCGCGACGCTCATCGGCTTCGTCCAGAGAAACGCCGGGTAGCCGCGCTCGTGGTTGTAGGTGAACAGATCGACGAAGTGCTTCGGCTGCGTCGCGAGGTCCTTCGTGACGAGCCCGAGCAGCACGGCTCCGGCGACGAGCGCGAGCGGGCGTGGGCGCGCGAGCGCGATGAGGGCGGCGAGCGCAGGCAGCGCGGGCAGCACGTAGTGGTGGAACCGCGTCGCGGAGGCCGAGAACAGCCCGAACGAGAGCACCGCCCAGAGCAGCAGCAGCCGCTGCAGCGCAGAGCCGCGGGCGATGGCGCTCGCCAGCGCGGCGGGCACGAGCGCGACCCACGGGAACGCGCCGAAGCCGAGCTGCTCGATGAAGTACGTGAACGAGCCGCCCGGCGTCGTGGTGTGCACTCCGGCGCCGAAGCGCGAGAAGTGGTCGTGCACGATGAAGCGGCGAAAGAACGTGAGCCCCTCGGCGTCGACGCCGTCGAACGAGAGCATCGCGAGGTACCAGGGCAGCGCGATGAGCGCCCACAGCGCGAGGCCGTCGCGCCAGGGCACCTCGTGCCGCAGCACGTGCTTCGCACGCTTCAGGTCGGTCGCGAGGAACGCGGCGAGCACGAGGCCGGGCAGGCCGAAGCCGAGCAGGCCCTTGCCGAGGGTGGCGACTCCGGCGGCGGCGAACGCGATGCGCCACCAGCGATCGCGCGCCGGGGCCTCGGTCTCGACGAGCAGCGCGCGGATCGCGGCGGCGAGGCAGATCGTGACGGGCGCGACGTACGCCATGTCGGTCATCGCCTGCCGGGCGACGAAGAAGAACATCGGCATCGTCGAGAGCGCGAGCGCGGTGAGGCGGCCGGCGCGCGGCGTCGCGCACCGGGCGATCGCATCCGACAGCATCGCGACCGCCGCGATGGCGAGCAGCGCGAACGGCAGGCGCACGAGCCACTCGGTGTACTGCGAGAGCTCGGCTCCGGGCTGCGCCGCTCCGGTGAGCCACAGGCCCGGCACCATCAGCCAGAACGCGAGCACGGGCTTCGAGAAGAACCCGTGCGACTCCCAGTACGGGTGAATCAGGTCGCCGCGCACGAGCATCTGCCGGGCGACCTCGGCGTAGTGCGACTCCCACGGATCCCAGAGTCCGACGGAGCCGAGGTACGGGAGGAAGACGAGCGCGGCGACGCCGGCGGCTTCGAGGGCGATGCGGTGACGCGACACACGGCCTCCTGTTCGAGGTGCGGCCAGAGAACCTGAAGCGACGACCGCCGAGCGCGTGGCGCTGCACCACGGCCGACAGAGAGACGGCGGGGTTCTGAAGCGCTCGATGGCGGGGCCGAGGGGGCGCAGAAAAAGCCGCCGCCGCCTGCCAGCCGGCGATCAGCGCGACGACCCCGGCGGTCGTCGCCCGGACTCTCTGGCGGCGCTCAGGCCGGTCTCACGGCGTGCCGCCCGACGGAGAGCCGTCGACCACCGGCGGAACGACCGGCTGCACCAGCTGCGCGCCGCCGGCATCCGCGTACAGCACCGCCGGAGCCGCCGGCACCGCGGGCAGCCGAACCGCCGCCACCGCGAACGCCACGCACGCCGCAGCCGCCAGGGCCACGAAGCTCGTCCGCATCGGAAGGGGCCGAGGCGCCGGAGGCGGCGCCGAGGTCCCGCAGCGCCGCTCCGAGCCCATCGCGCGAAGAGCGACCTCGAGCCGCGCCTCTCTGACCAACGCCACGGCACACTCGGAGCACGTCTCGCAGTGCTCCTCGAGCCAGCCGGAGCCCTGCCCCGACACGTACTCCTCCAGCTCCTGCGCGGTCGCGTGCCTCATGACGTCTCCTCCTGCAGCGCGGCGCGCAGCCGCGCCCGCACCTCGCACACCGCCTGCCTCAGCCGCTGCAGCGAGATGCCCGAGCGCTCGGCGAGCACCGCGTGCGGCGTGTCGGGGTTCGACAGCGCGAGCTCGAACAGCTCGCGCGCGCGCGGAGGGCAGCCGGCGAGCGCGCGCTCGACGTGGCTCACGAGCTGGCGCGCCGCGACCCGCTCTTCGGGCGACGCCTGCGGGTCGGGCCGCTGCAGCGTCTCTTCCCCGAGCGGAGCGCCGCGCCGCCCGCGCCGGTGCTCCTCGAGCGCGAGGAACCGCGCCTGCGTCACCGCGAGCCCGGGCAGCTGCAGCACGTCGAGCCGCCCGGCCCGCCACTGCTCGTACAGCCGCGCCCACGCGTCGTGGCACAGCTCCCGCGCCTGGAGCGGCTTCACGCCCGCGGCCAGCAGCGAGAGGAATACGGTGTGGCCGTAGAGCCGGATGAGCGCGTCCCACGCGGGCGTCGTCACACCAGCTTCGAGGGATCCGGCGTTCATCTGGCCTCTTCAATGCCCGGCCCCGCCCTGCATATCGGTGAAGCGCTGCTACAACGCCGTCATGGCCCACGGCATTCGCCCGATGGCGAGAATGCCCGCCGCGATCAGCACCAGCGCGCCGCCCACGCCGATCAGCGGGCGCACCCAGTTCGGCTGCGCCGACTTGCGGTTCTTGCGCAGCATCACCATCGTGAGGCCGACCGCGAGCACCATCATCGTGATGTGCCCGATGTTGCGCGGCACCCACGGCCAGACGGTCAAGAGCCCCACGCCGACGAGCAGCTGCAACTGCAGTAGCCCCGAGAACACCGCGCTCACGATGCGCGCGGCCTTCGTGTACGGCTGCTTCTGCATCAGGCCGGCGAAGCACATCGCCACCATGGTGAGCCCCACCAGCAGAACCGCGAATCGCAAGATCGAATGCACCTGGTAGAGAACGGTCACACACGCGCAGATAGCACGTGTTTGGCGGGGTCGAAGTGATCGGCGATGCTGCCTCGCATGACGACCGTCAGCCCCACCCGAATCAGCGGCGCAGCGCGTTCGACGCAGATCGACCAGGACTGGAAGGCAGCCCTCAAGAGCGAGACCCGCAAGATCCCGCTCAAGCTCACCGAGGATCTGAAGAAGAAGGACCCCGAGGCCTACGCGCTGCTCTCGCAGCTCACGCCTGATCAGCTCGCCGCGCTCAAGACCGCCGACAAAGACCGCTCCGGCTCCTTGACCCTCAACGAGGTGAAGGGCTTCTTGCTGCGCAACGGCCAGCTGCAGAACGGCGGCAAGTTCGACACGTTCACCGAGGCGCTCAACGTGCTGTTCACGAAGGCCGCCGGCAAGAACATCGACGTGCGCACGCCGAACGCGAGCGTGCTGTACCTCCAGTTCAACAACAACAAGGACAACGCCTCGCGGCAGCGGGCCGAGAAGAACGGCCTCAGCACCATCGTCGCGAACGACCCCGACAAGCCCGAGCTCACCGGCCTCGACGTCACCAAGGAGTTCAACAAGGGCCCCGCCGAGGCGCAGAAGGCGTTCCGCGACGGCATGCAGAAGTACCTCGACGACCTGGTGAAGAACGGCGGCAACATGACCGGGCTCGTCGTGTCCGGCCACAGCAACGGCACCGACATGCTGTTCGAGCGCCCCGGCCACAGCGGCTACGACGCGAACCTCGACATCCGCGCCGAGCTGAAGCGCTTCAAGGACATGGAGAACCCGCCCGGCAGCGGCAAGTTCCCCTACCGCGAGCTGTTCAACAACACCGAGAAGGTCGCCCTGCTCGCGTGCTTCCAGGGCGGCAACCTGAGCGAGTGGCGCGAGCTGTTCCCGAACGCCGTGCTCGCCGGCACCGAGAACTTCTCGCCAGACGCCGGCAGCGCGGCCTCGCCGGCGATGTACGGCGCGGCAGCGGCGGCGCGGCAGCACCTCGAAGACGGCGGCGACGTGATGAAGGCCGAGAGCGTCGGGCGCAACGCGCGCAACGCGCGGGCCGACTCGCTGCAGGGCAACCGCGGCCTGAAGCTCTCGGTGCCGATGTCGAGGGCCGACGTGCTGAAGGCGGCGAACACCGACTTCGACAAGGCGAAGCGCGAGTACGCGGGCGCGAAGGCCGACATCGACAAGGCGCTGCGCGACGGCAAGGGCGCCGTGAGCGCGAGCCGCATGCGCGAGATCTACCGCATCGCCCGGCAGTACGAGGCCGCCGCGAAGGCGGTGGTGAACGCGGGCGGAACGCCGGTGGGCGCCGACGGCCGGGCGGTCGACGTCGCCCAGGCGAAGCGCAACGCCGATCGCCTGTTCGAGCTGCGCTTCTAACGGGCCGCGAGCGCGCGCCGGCCGCGCTTCTTCTCGAGCGCCTTCACGTTGCGCCACCAGGGGTCGAGCCCCTCGTACTGGTGCGGCTCGGTCGGCGCGCCCAGGATCGGCATCACCAGCTCGGCGCCGCTCTTCGGCGCCAGCTCGAACAGCGTCTCGGCCGGCTCGTCCCACGCGTGCAGCGCGAGGTTGTACGTGCCCCAGTGCACCGGCAGGAGCAGCCCCCCGCCGAGCAGCTTCAGGGCCTCGAGCGCGTTCTTGGGGCCCAGGTGAATCTGCCCCCAGCTCTCGTGCCACGCGCCGATCTCGAGCATCACGGCGTCGAACGGCCCGAGCCGCTCGCGGATCTCCGAGTACTCGTGGGTGAGGCCGGTGTCGCCGCTGAAGAACGCCGAGTGCTTCGGGCCCTTCATCACGAACGACGACCACAGCGTGCGGTTGCGATCAGCGAGGCCGCGCCCCGAGAAGTGCTGCGACGGGGCCGCCGTGATCACGACGTCGGTGCCCGGGACCTTCGCGGTCTCCCACCAGTCGAGCTCGGTGATCCGCTCGGGCTGAACGCCGTACTTCTCGAGGTGCACGCCGACGCCGAGCGAGGTGAAGAACGGCGTCTTGCGCTTCGCGAGCTTCATGATCGACGGCTTGTCGAGGTGATCGTAGTGATCGTGCGACACGATGATCGCGTCGAGCTCCGGCAGCTGCTCGATCTCGACCGGCGCCGGCTGGAAGCGCTTCGGGCCGACGAGCTTCACCGGCGAGATGACGCGGCCCCAGACCGGGTCGGTGAGCAGGCGCGCTCCGTCGAGCTCGACCAGCACCGTCGAGTGGCCGAGCCACGTGAGCCGCAGCCCCGAGTCGGGCCTGCGCACCCAGCCGCTCAGCGGGCTCTGCGACGGCAGCGGCCCGGGCGGCACGCGCTGCTGCCCGCCCGCGAAGTACTCGCCCATGGTCGAGAACGTGTTGCCCTTGAGGTCCGGCTTCGCTCCCGAGGTGTTGTGAAACGCGCCGTTCTTGTACTGCTTCGACGCGCGCACGCGCTCGAGGCGCAGGCCCTGCGACTTCGCGATGGCTCTCATGCTCCGCTTTCTAGCGCGTGGCTCCAGTTGCGGGACACACCGTCCCATCGAATCGCGTTGCCGGTGCCCACCCGCAGGGTTACTCCTCGCACCCACACCCAAACAGGAGCACCGCACATGATCGTCCTCACCGGAGCCACGGGCACCATCGGTAGCGCACTCGTCGAGCAGCTCACGAAGGCGGGTCAGAAGTTCCGCGTCATCGCGCGCAACCCCGAGAAGACCAAGAAGGACGCGAACGTCGAGGTCGTGAAGGCGACCTACGACGACAAGGCCGCGCTGGACTCGGCGTTCAAGGGCGCGACGAAGGCGTTCCTGCTCACGAACTCCGTGCCCGAGTCGGTGCAGTGGCACAAGAACCTGATCGACGCCGCGAAGAAGAACGGCGTGAAGCACGTGGTGCGGCTGTCGGTGATGGGCGCCGACAAGGGCTCGCCGGTGAAGCTCGCGACGTGGCACGCCGAGGGCGACGAGTACCTGCAGAAGTCCGGCCTGCAGTGGACCGTGCTTCAGCCCACGTTCTTCATGCAGAACTTCATGGGCCAGATCGCCACGATCAAGAAGGACGGCGCGATGTACGGAGCCGCCGGTGACGGCAAGATCGCGGCGATCGACGCCCGCGACATCGCCGCGGTCGCGGCGAAGACGCTCACCGAAGACACGCACGCCGGCAAGACCTACCCGCTCACCGGCAAGGAGCCGAAGAGCCACGCCGAGGTCGCCGAGAAGATCAGCCAGGTGATCGGCAAGCCGGTGAAGTACGTGAACCTCACGCCGGAGCAGTTCAAGGGCGGCCTCGTCAGCGCCGGGCTCGCTGACTGGTACGCGCAGGACTTCACGACCATGCACCAGTTCATCGGTCAGGGCGGCATGGCGGGCGTGGTGCCGACCACCGGCGAGCTGCTCGGCAAGGTCCGCACGTGGGACGACTTCTTCGCCGCGTACGGCAACGCCTTCAAGTGAGCAGCGCTCAAATGATCTGAGGCCGACCGGGAGCGGATCGGCTACATAACGAGGCATGAGCTACACGGTCCTCGCCAGGAAGTACCGCCCCCAGGCCTTCGAAGAGATGACGGGCCAGGAGCACGTGGTGAAGACCGTCGAGAACGCGCTCAAGCTCGATCGCGTCGCTCACGCCTACCTGTTCTGCGGCCCGCGCGGCGTCGGCAAGACCACCGCCGCGCGGCTGCTCGCTCGCGCCCTCAACTGCGAGAAGGGCCCCACGCCGCACCCCTGCGGCGTCTGCAAGGCCTGCACCGAGATCCGCGACGGCATCTCGTCCGACGTCTCCGAGATCGACGGCGCCTCGAACAACGGCGTCGAGAACGTCCGCGAGATCCGCGAGAACGCGAAGTACCTGCCGTCGGGCTCGCGCCACAAGATCTACATCATCGACGAGGTTCACATGCTCTCGGGCGCCGCGTTCAACGCGCTGCTCAAGACGCTCGAAGAGCCGCCCGGTCACGTGAAGTTCATCTTCGCGACCACCGAGCCGCACAAGCTCCCCGACACCATCATCTCGCGCTGCCAGCGCCACAACTTCCGCCGCATCTCTTCGGCCGCCATGCTCAAGCGCCTGAAAGAGATCTGCGGCCTCGAGAAGGTGAACGTCAGCGATCGCTCGCTCGCGCTCATCGTCCGCCAGAGCGAGGGCGGCATGCGCGACGCCCTCTCGCTGCTCGATCAGGTGCTCTCGGCGTGCGGCACCTCGCCCTCCGACGCCGACGTCGCCGAGACGCTCGGCGCCATCGATCGCACCGTCGTTCACGCGTTCGCCGAAGCCCTCGTGCGCAAAGACAGCAAGACCCTGCTCGAGAAGACCGAAGAGGTCTGGAACCTCGGCATCGACATGCGCCGCATCGCCGACGAGCTCGCCGAGTGGCTGCGGCACGTCTTCGTCGCGAAGGCCACCGGCGTCGCGCCCGACGAGCTCTCCGAGAGCGAGCGCGAGGCCGTCGTCGCGCTCTCGAAGGAGGCCGACGCCGCCACGCTCGCCCGCCTGTTCGACGTCGTGCACTCCGCCGGGTGGGAGATCGCCCGCGCTCCGCAGCCGAAGCTCGCGCTCGAGGTGACCCTGCTCAAGGCCGTGCAGCTCGCGCCCGCCTCCTCGCTGCCCGATCTCATCTCGCGGGTCGAGAAGCTCGCCGCCGGCGGTGCCCCGTCATCCGCAGTGAAGCTGCAGCAGCCCGGAGCGCCGGGAGGTCGCTCCGGCACGCCGAACTTTCGCGCCTGAGCCGGCAGCGCCCAAGGCTCCCGCTCCTCCTGCTCCCGTTCCGGTCGCGACCTCGGCAGAAGGCTGCGCCTCCGGCGATTGCCTCCCTGCCGCCTCCGGCGAAACGCTGCCCGAGGTGGTGGAAGAGGCCGAGGCCGCCTCGACGCAGGCGCTGCCCGCCGCCGAGCGCTGGAAGCAAGCCGTCGACGCCGTGCGGCTCGCGAACCCGCGCATCGGCAAGTCGCTGTCGTTCGCGCGCATGATCTCGCTCGCGAACGGCGAGGCCCGCGTCGCGTTCCCCACCGACGCCGGCTTCCACCGCGCGACGGTCTTCGGCCACGCCCGTGCGGAGATCGAAGCCACGCTCGGCAAGCACCTCGGCGCGGCCACGAAGCTCGTCGAAGAGAAGTCGGAGGCCGCGTGGCAGGGGGCGCCCCGCAGCGTCGCGGAGCAGGAGGCCGACGACAAGGCCACCCGCGAGCGCGCGATCGAGGCGAAGGTGCGCGCGAACCCCGCGGTGCTCTCGGTCTTGAAGATCCTCGGCGGCAACCTCGAGCACGTGCAGGTGCTCGAGCCGGCCCCGGCGCGCGACGAGACGGTGCCGGCAGCGCCGGACGACGACGCCTGATATAGAGCCTGGCCACCATGCCCGGCGTCGACCTCAACTTCCTCATGCGACAGGCCAAGGAGATCACCTCCAAGGTCGAGAAACGAAAGACGGAGCTCGCCAACGAGACCGTCGAAGGCAAGGCCGGCGACGGCCTCGTCATCGCGACCGCGAACGGCGTTCAAGAGATCAAGAGCATCAAGATCGACAAGAAGGCGATCGACGCGAACGACACGTCGATGCTCGAAGACCTGATCACCGCCGCGGTCAACGCCGCGCTGACGCAGAGCAAAGATCACATGCAGAAAGAGCTGGGGAAGATCTCGGGCGGCATCAAGCTCCCCGGGCTGATGTGACGTGACGCCGGACGCCCTCAACCGGCTCGTCGCGCAGCTCTCGAAGCTCCCCGGCATCGGCGAGAAGACGGCGCAGCGGCTCGCGTTTCACGTGCTGCGCTCGCCGCCCGAGTTCGCGCGCGGCCTCGCCACCGCGTTGAACGAGGTCGTCGAGCGCGTGCGGCTGTGCCCGCGCTGCTTCAGCCTGACCGACGGGGCGGCCGACCAGCCCTGCGGGTTCTGCACGGACGCGCGCCGCGACGACAAGGTGCTGTGCGTCGTCGAGGGCATCGCCGACGAGCTGGCGATCGAGCGCACGCGCGAGTTCCGCGGGCGGTATCACGTGCTCCACGGAGTGCTGTCGCCGCTCGAAGGCGTCGGGCCCGATCAGCTGCGCATCCGCGAGCTGCTCGTGCGGCTCGAGAGCGGAGCGATCGAAGAGGTGATCGTCGCCACCAACCCCGACGTCGAGGGCGAGGCGACCGCGCTGTACCTCGTGCGGCTGCTCCGGCCGATGGGCATCAAGGTGACGCGGCTCGCCCAGGGCATCCCCATGGGTGGAGATCTCGAGTACGCCGACCAGGCGACGCTGGCCCGCGCGCTGGCAGCGCGGCGCGACCTCTAGCGCTTGCCGGTGGGGATGCCCGACGCGGCGTCGCGCGGCGACGTGATCGTGTGATTCGGCACGAACACGAGCTCCTGCTGCGACGTCTCGGCCTGGGCCTGCTCGTCTTCGACGCCGACGCCGCAGGCCGCGAGGGACAGGACGATCAACGTCATCACGGTGCGTTTCATGGGTGGCCCGCTCTGCAACCCGCAGGCCCGGCCGCAGCGCACGCGACTTCGGGCGCTTGCCGCGCATGCCTGCTGCGCGTGTCACGTGATCGATCGCTGCCAGTGAGCTTGGCGCGACGACCGCTCGCCTGTCGCGCGCGCCCGATGGCGCTGCGGAGCATGCCGTCGTTCTGCGCGGTACGCGGGCGGTCGCCGCCGGGAGCCTCTGGCTCGGCTCAGCCCTGCGACGCCGCGCCCTTCACCGCCGCGACCACGGCGCTCTCGCTCGGGAAGCCCGACGGGTCTTTCGCTGCGACCACCTTGCCGTCGACGGCCACCTCGAAGATGCCGTTGCTGCCTCGAATCAGCTGAGCGTCGATGCCGAGGTCCTGCTTCAGCGCGGCCGCCGCACGGACGGCCTTCGGGTAGTAGCCTCAAGCGGTGCAGTACGTGATCGTGACCATGCCCGCTTCATAGCGGGCTTCAGCGCTTCACGCTCCACTGCAGCGGCAGGTTCGCCGTGGCGTCGCCGCCGTTGTAGCAGGTCACCTTCACGCTCTTCAGGCGATCTTCCACGCAGCCGGTCACCTTCGGCGCGCCGGGCAGATCGGCCTTCGCCTCGGTGATGCGGCCGTTCGGCGCGATGCGGAACGTCACCTGCAGCCGCCCCTCGTCCTCGGGCAGCTGCGTCTTGTGCCTCTCGAAGCACTGCGTCAGCTCGCTGTACCGATCGCGCACCGCCTTCATCACCAGCGCCGTCGGCTTCGCGTTCGGTGGACACTTCGGCGCCGCAGGCGCCACCGGTGGAGGCGCCACCGCGAGCGCCTGCCCCGCATCGGCCGGGCCCGCATCTACCGCCTCGGCCACCGGCGCGATCACCGGCGCCGGCGCCACCACGACCGGCGGCTGCTCGCGCGGGCCGCGCAGCCGATCGACCCCGAACAGCGCGAGCACCACGCCGCCGCCGACCAGCATCATGAGACCGCCCATCAGCGCGCCGACCGCGGCGGCTCCGAGGCGTTTCTTGCGCTCCATCACCGACGACCCCGGCCCGACCGCCTTCGTCGGCTCCTCGGTGCTCGCCGAGGTCCGCTTGCGCCCACCCGGCGGCGTGTGGCTCGGCTCGGTCTTCGGCGAGCTCGGGTTCACGTACCCCGGGACGTCCCAGCCCTTACCCGACAGATCGGCGAGCGAGTCGATGCGCGTCTTCGACGCCACGCGCTCGGCGCCGAAGAACGCGTGCATGAACTGCGAGAGCTGCGTCGCGCCGCTGCCCGACGTCGTGGCGGCGAGAAACCGCTCGAGCTCCGACGCCAGCTCGGCGCCGCTCTGGTAGCGCATGACCGGGTCGAGCATCAGGGCCTTGTCGACCACCTGCTCGAGCTCGATCGGCAGGTCGGGCCGCGCCTCGCGCACCGGCTTGTAGTCGCACTTCAGCACGGCGTTCAGGATCGCGAGATCGTTGTCGCGCGCGAACGGGCGGATGTTCGTCAGCGCCTCGTACAGAGACACGCCGAGCGAGAACACGTCGGCGCGCCGATCGACCGTGCCCGAGCGCGCCTGCTCGGGCGCCATGTACATGTACTTGCCCTTCACCACGCCGGCGGTCGTGTTCGTCACGCGCGACTCGGCCTTCGCGATGCCGAAGTCGAGCACCTTCACCTGCCCCGTGTACGTCACGAAGATGTTCGACGGGCTGATGTCGCGGTGAACGATGTTGAGCGGCTTGCCCTGCGCGTCGGTGAAGTTGTGCGCGAAGTCGAGGCCGCGCGCCGCCTCGGCGAGCACCCGCAGCGAGATGTTCAGCGGCACGTACTCGCGGCGCCGCGCGCTGGTGCGCAGCATCGTCGAGAAGTCCTCGCCGGGGAGGTACTCCATGCAGATGTAGTAGCAGCCGTCGGCGTGACCGAGATCCGAGATGGTCACGATGTTCGGGTGGCTCAGCCGCGCCGCGAGCCGGGCTTCGTCGAGGAACATCGACACGAAGTCGGAGACGCTCGAGAGGTTCTGCAGCATCCGCTTGATGACGACGTTCTTCTCGAAGCCCTCGACGCCCACCTGCTTCGCGAGGAAGATCTCGGCCATTCCGCCCTCGGCCAGCTTGCGCACGAGGAAGTACTTCCCGAACGGGCGCACGGCCATCGGGCCGATGGGGTCGCGTGACGGCTCGGTGCCGCCTTGTCCCGCCGGGGTGGAGGTCATCTCACTTGCCTCTGCGTACTTTACGCACGGTGTAGACCTCGCTGGCACCGTTCACCATGCGAAACACCAACAGGCCCCCGCCCATGGGAGCGACCTCCGTGTCGAAGCGCGACTTCTCGTCGAGCGTGACGGGTCTTCCGTTGATCTGCAGCTTCGCCCCGACCGGGGCCACGCCGCTGCAGCGCACCTTCGTGCCGCCGGCGTCGCCGTTCTTCGGCGTCTTGATCGCGAGGTTCGGTACCGCGTTGTCGTAGGTGATGACGAGCTTGTTCATCTTGCCCGTGCCGCCGACCTCGTTGCCGAGCTTGTCGAGGTACTTGAGGCTCCACAGGTACGAGCCCTCGCCGAGCGCGCCCTCGGGCATCGACACGCGCCCTTCGGTCACCACCTTCTCGGCGACCGGAGTCGACAGCTTCCCCTTCTCGTAGACCTGCACCTTGTACTTCGCGGCCTCGGCGCTCGGCTCCCACTTGAACGTCACGGCCGGCGGCTTGTCCTGGAAGAAGATCGTGGTCTGGTCGGCCCCGTCTTGAACTTCGTTGCGGTTGTGCGCGAGGTCGGTCGAGCTCGGCTCCGGCGCGAACGACGCGCTGCCCTTGTCGATCGGCTTGTCCTGATCGTCGAAGATGCGCCAGTACAGCGAGCCCCGCACCGGAGGCTGCACGTTCACGTGCCGCTGGTGCACGACGCCCGAGATCACCTTCTGGTTGAACGCCGGGTCGGTCGCCACCTCGACCCGGTACGGCTTCTCGGGGTCGCCCTCCCAGACGATCGCGAGCTTGCCGGGCGAGTTCTGCAGCACCTTCAGCGCCGTCTTCGACGGCAGCGTCAGGATCTCGCGCGGCACCTCCTGGCTCTTCACCTCGCCCTTGAGTGGAATCGTCGCGGTGCGGCCGCCGAGCACCGTCGACGGCGCGCCGCCCTCGCGCTCGATCTTCACGTCGCCCGCGATCGAGACGAGCTCGAAGCCGTCTTTGGTGCGCTTCAGCGTGAACTGGCTCGCGCCCTGGCTGCTCAGGGTCACCCCGCCGCCGAGGTTGAGCCGCGTCTTCACCGGCGACCGGTGCGTGAGCTCGCCCTTCTTGAAGTCGAAGCCGGCCTCTTCTTGCGTGGCGCTCTTGCCGGCCTTCTCCATGGTGACCTCGGCGCCGCGCGAGAACTGCAGCGTGCCCTGCCCGCCCGGAGCCTGCATCGTGACCGCGCCGTCCTTCACGCGAAACGAGTCGCCCTCGCCGAGCGCCGTCGCCTTCTTGCCGAGCGCGGTCCACTTCGTCGCGTCTTTCTTCTTCAGCTCGGCCCTGCCCGCCGCCGAGATGTTCACGGTGATCGGCTCGAGGTCGAACACCTGGCCGGGCCCGCCGCCGCCGCTCAAGGCCCCCTTCTGGCCCGCGCCGATCTGGGTGACCTTGCCGTCGTTCGCGACGAGGTCGACGGTGCCGAGCTTGACGTCGACGCTCGCGCCCTTGTCGGTGACGGTCAGCGTGAGGTCGAGGGGCTCGACGCCGACCTTCGTGAAGCCGAACGGAGTCAGGATCTTCAGCTCGACGCTCGGGCCCGGCAGGGGCGAGGAGGGCTCCTTCGACGCGTTGCTGGTGAGCACGAGGCCCTGCGCGACCGAGAGCACCAGCGCCCCGCCCTCTTCCTCGAGCTCGAAGCGGCCGTCGGGGCCCAGCTCGACGACGCGGCCGCCGGGGAAGCGCACCGTCGCCTCGGCGTCGGCGCCGGTCTCGAGGGCGTCGCCGACGTAGAGGTAGCCGAGCTGCGCGGGGCTCTTCTTGCCGTCGCGCTCGAGCGTGACCTGGCCCTTCTGCTCTTCGAGCAGCGCGCTCGCGGTCTTCGACGCGCCGGCGTCGGCGGAAGCCGCAGTTCGGCCGGCGTCGGTCTTCGGGGTGTCTCCCTCCGGGCAGGCGGCCAGGAGGAGACACAAGCAGAGGGCGCTCGAGCGTCGGATCACTTCGGATACAGATCCACGTTGAAGATGGCCTGGTCACCGTCTTTGACCGTGACGTCTTTCGACTGCGTGATGTAGCCGGGCGCCGAGATCTTCACCGTGTACGTGCCGCCCGCGAGCTGGAACGTGAAGGCGCCCTTCGCGTCGGCCTTCGTCTTCAGCTTCGCCTGGGGGATCTCGAGGTCCGCCGGAATCGGAGTGCCACCCTTCGTCGAGCGCACGAGCCCCGTGATCGTCGCCGGCAGCCGCTTCTTCTCGGGCACCAGCGTCACCGCCACGTCGCTCGTCTTGCCCGCGACGACCGAGCCCGCCTCGTCGCCGAGCTGGTAGCCGTCGAGCTTCAGCGAGATCGTCACCGGCCCCGGCTGCAGGCCCTCGAACTTCGCGAGGCCCTTCTCGTCGGTCTTCGCCGCCACGTTGCCGACCGTCACCGTCACGCCCGCGAGCGCCCTCTTCGTCTCGACCTCGACCACCGCGACCGACAGCGCGCCGACCTTCGGAGCCTCCCGCTGCAGCTTCAGCTCCATCGGCGTGTCGACGCCGGCGGTCACCGAGCCCGCGGACTCGAACGGCAGGTACCCGTCGGCCGAGGCGCGCAGCGTGAACGGCCCGGGCGGTAGCTCGCGCACCGCGAGCGCGCCCTGCGCGTCGGGGCTCACCGGGCGCTCTTCGCCGCCGACCGTGATGGTCACGTCGGCGCCCGGCAGCGGCTCGCCCGTCTGGAGATCGACGACGCGCACCACGACGCCGCCGAGGTTGCGGGTGATGACGGGGTCCTTCCACTGCAGGTCGAGGCCGAGCCCCGCGCGCACGATGCGCTGCTGCGAGTCGACGACGTTCTGCTCGCTCGCGTCTTTGCCCACCAGGTTGTCGACCACGTAGTGCGCGTCGAGCATCGCGCCCACGTGCAGCTTGCCCGCGTTGAAGAGCTGCACGCGCAGGCCGCCGCCGACTCCGAAGCCGTTCGACGCCGCGCGCGCCGCGCCCGGCACCGAGACCGCGAGCGAGATCGGCACCTCGCCGCGCACCTCGGCCGAGATGAACCCGACCTCGAGCAGGAGCCGCATCGCGGCGAGCAGCGCGTGCCGCGTCGCCGGGCCGAACGCGGGAGACAGCGACGAGCCCGTGCCGTCGGGCCCGCGAAACGCCGGCAGCTGGTGGAAGGCGTAGCCCACGTACGGCTCGATGCGCAGCGGCCCGAGCGGCAGCCGCGCGGCGAGCTGGCCCGACATGCGGAGCAGCCCCCCGCTCGTCACCGGCCCGCTCGCGTCCGAGAGCGCGAAGCCCTCGCGCTGCACCTGCGCGTGAAGGCCGGCGTAGCCGAGCCACGCCCAGCCGAGGAACGCGAGATCGTTCGGCGTGATCCCCTGGTACGTCAGGCCGGGCCCGACGTCTTGCTGCGCTCCCGTGCGGTACGCGATGCCGTAGCGCAGCCGCGCGGCCCACCACTCGCCCACCGGCTTCGACGCGCTCGCGGCGGGCTCCGGCGGGTTCGAGGCGACTTCCGACTGTGCGAAGGCTGCAGACGCAGCCAACGGCACCAGCGCAAAGAGGGTCAGGCGCACGGTGCGACGGATTATAGGGAGTGGCCCTGTTCAGCGGAAAAAACTTATGCCTGTCGAGCACCTACATGCCCTGTGGCGATCTGCAAAATGCTTCAGAGGGGCCCTTTAAGTCTGCTAGACCGCGAGTTCATGGCCAGTCAGCTGGTGATGTACGAAGAGGAGTTCCACAAGATCAACGCGGTGTGCGATCGGCTGACCAAAGACGCCAACGCGAAGGTCGTGTTCCTCGTCGACAAGAACGGCCAACTGATCTCTGCCGCGGGGCAGACGCAGCACATCGACACCACCTCACTCGCGTCGCTCACCGCAGGTAACGTCGCAGCCATGGGCGGCCTCGCCAAGCTGATCGGCGAGAACGAGTTTCCGAACCAGTTTCACGAGGGCGCGAAAGACTCGCTGTACATGACGATCGTCGGTTCGCGGGTGGTGCTGGTCGTGATCTTCGACAACCGCACGTCGCTGGGCCTCGTGCGGTTGCGCATCAAGAAGGCGTCCGACGAGCTCGGCAAGATCTTCGAGGCCTTGTCGCGACGGGCCGAATCTCCGGGAGCTGGCTCGCCGTTTGCCGAGATCAGCGACGCCGACATCGACAACCTCTTCTCGGAATAACTAGCGCGGGACTCTAAAGAACATGTCCTTCATCAACTACTCGAGCCGCGAGATCAACTGCAAGATCGTCTACTACGGCCCCGGTTTGTGCGGGAAGACGACGAACCTGCAGTACATCTACAACAAGACGAACCCCGAGACGAAGGGCAAGCTGATCTCGCTCTCGACCGAGACCGATCGCACGCTCTTCTTCGACTTCCTGCCGCTGTCGCTCGGCGAGATCCGCGGCTTCAAGACGCGCTTCCACCTGTACACGGTGCCGGGCCAGGTCTTCTACGACGCGAGCCGCAAGCTCATCTTGAAGGGCGTCGACGGCGTGGTCTTCGTCGCCGACTCCCAGGTCGAGCGCATGGAGGCGAACATCGAGTCGATGGAGAACCTCCGCGTCAACCTCGCCGAGCAGGGCTACGACCTCAACAAGGTCCCGTTCTGCATTCAGTACAACAAGCGCGATCTGCCGAACGCGGTCAGCGTCGAAGAGCTGCGCAAGGTGCTCAACCCGCGCAACGTACCCGACTTCCAGGCGGTCGCCCCGACCGGCGTCGGCGTGTTCGACACGCTCAAGGCGGTCGCGAAGCTGGTGCTCACCGAGCTGAGAAAGGGTGGCCAGGGATGATCTCCGCCGTCGTCGTTCTGCTGCTCTCGGCCGACCCTGCGCCCGCTGCCGCTCCGGCCGCAGCACCGGCTCCGTCGAAGGCCGCGCAGACCGCCGACGAGGCGTTTCAGACCCGGGTCAAGACGCTCGAAGAGCAGGTCGTCGATCTGAAAGAGAAGATCTACCGCACGAAGGCGCGCCTGCTGCTGCTGCAAGAGACGGTGCTGGGCGGCGACATCACGAACGGCGCGCGCGCGGTGATCTTCCACCGCAACGAGATGGGCGCGCAGTTCGTGCTCGAGTCGGTGGCGTACGCGCTCGACGGCGCGCCGATCTTCACCAAGGTCGACGCGAACGGCGATCTCGACAAGCGCGAGGAGTTCGAGATCTTCAACGGCCGCATCGTGCCGGGCAACCACCAGATCGCGGTGCGCATGGTCTACCGCGGCCACGGCTACGGCATCTTCAGCTACCTCGAGGGCTACAAGTTCAAGCTCCAGTCGAACCAGACGTTCAACGCCGAGGCCGGGAAGGTGACGACCGTGAAGGTGGTTGGGTTCGAGAAGGGCGGCATCACCGCCGACATCAAGGACAAGCCCGGCATCCGCTACGACATCAGCACCGCGAAAGACGCCTCGCTCAAGCCCGGCGCCGGCGGTGCCACGCAGCAGCCTCCCCCGGCCGAGGGCGGCGAGGCCCAACCCCAGTAGCCGCCATGCGCGCGTGCGTCGCCGCCAGCCTGCTCCTGCTCTCTTCGCGCGCCTTCGCCGACGCCGCAGTGCAGGACCTCGCGGTCAAGGTCGAGGCGGTCAAAGACCAGGTCAAGAACGCGCGCGACAACATCGAGATCGTCGAGAAGCAGTACAGCGCGCGCGAAGAGCCCAGCGAAGAGGCCGCGCGCGAGGCCCGCTTCTCGGACGGTGAGATCAAGTACCTGCTCGGCGACTACGAGAACGCGGCGGTGCTGTTCTACGACCTCGTCGCGAACCGCGACTTCCAGAAGAGCAAGCGCTACCCCGACGCGCTCTTCTACCTGGCCGACTCGCTCTACCAGCAGAAGAACTACCTGGGCGCGAAGCTGTACCTGAAGCTGCTGCTGGGCCTGCGCGCCGGGCACTACCGCGAGGCGCTGGCGCGCTACCTCGAGATCGCCGGCCGGCTGAACGAGTTCCACGGCATCGACGAGCACATCAACCAGGCGCGCGGCCTGTCGGGCGGCGAGCTGCCTCCCGAGCTGAACTACGTCTACGCGAAGTGGCTCTTCCGCCGCGAAGACATGGATCAGACCGAGCGCATCACGCGCGCGATCAACATCTTCAACGGCATCGCGTCGGTGCCGAACGGCGCGCTCTACCTGCAGGCGGCGTACTTCGTCGGCGTCGGCCAGGTGAAGCTGAAGAAGTACGACGAGGCGATCGCGACGTTCAAGAAGATCTCCACCGCCACGCCGCGCGACGAGCGCGAGCGCAGCGTGAAGGAGCTCGCCATTCTCTCGCTCGGCCGCGTGCTGTTCGAGACCGGCAAGTTCGACGAGGCCATCGAGCAGTATCAAGAGATCCCCCGCGAGTCCGACTCGTTCCCCGACTCGCTCTACGAGATGGCGTGGGCGTTCATCCGCAAGACCGACTACCAGCGCGCGAAGAACGCCACCGACATCTTGCTGCTGGTCGCCGAGAACTCGGTGCTCGCGCCGGAGGCGCAGATCCTCCAGGGCACGCTGCTGCTCAAGCTGAAGAAGTACGACGACGCCACCGAGCAGTTCAACAACGTGATCAACACCTACGCGCCGGTGCGCGACGAGATCGACGCGCTGCTCACGGTGCAGAAGGACCCGGCGAAGTACTTCGACGATCTGATCGCGCGCAACGAGCGCACGCTCGACATCTCGCAGCTGCTCCCGCCCGCCGCGCTGAAGTGGGCGACCACGCAGCGCGAGGTGAGCGAGGCCGTCGGCATCATCAACGCGCTCGAGGCCGGCAAGAACGGCGTGCTCGAGTCGCAGCAGATCGCCGCGCGCATCTTGAAGGGGCTCGACGAGCGCGGCCTCGAGGTGTTCCCGGTCATTCAAGAGGGCTACATGCGCGCCGACGCGGTCGACACCGCGCTGACGAGGGCCGAGGAGCAGCTCACCGCCATCGAGAACGAGCTGCTCGGCAAGTACCTCGAGCCCGGGCAGACGGCGAACCTCGACGAGCTGAAGAAGCAGGCGCTCGAGCTGCAGGCGCGCATCCAGACGTTGCCGACGACCGAGGCCGAGGTGCAGCAGCGCAAAGACCGCATCCGCTCGAAAATCGACGAGCTCGATCGCAAGGCGTACCAGACGCAGCTCGAGATCCAGAGCCAGTACGCGCAGCTCGCCGCGATCCAGAAGTACGTCGACGACACGCGCAAGCAGCGCAAGAACACCCCCGACGAAGAGAAGGAGTTCCTCGAGAAGGTGAACTTCGAGCGCAAGGCCCTCGAGGGCGTCGAGGCCGACCTCGTGAAGCTGCGCGCCGACCTGCAAGACGAGAAGAACAACGCCGAAGCCGCGATCGGCGGCGAAGAGACGCTGCGCCGCGAGTACGAGGCCTCGCTCGGCAAGCAGCGCGACATTCTGCTCAAGGCCCGCGGCCTCATCCCGAACGAGGCGACCCAGGTGCTGCTGCGCTCCGAGGTCGTGCGCGCCGACGCTGCCTCTTTGAGAGACCGCGTCGCCGCGGCGAAGGCGACGCTGCGCGACCGCGTGGCGCGCAAGGCCGCGAAGCTGCGCGAGATGGTGCAGCACGAGCAGGAGCTGCTCACCGGCTACGGCAACGAGGTGGCGAGCACGTCGACGCAGGCGAAGGGCCTCGTCGGGCGCATCGCGTTCGACTCGTTCCGCCGGGTGCGCGCCTCGTTCTACGACCTGGTGCTCAAGGCCGACGTCGGCGTCGTCGACGTGGCCTTCACGCGCAAGCAGGACAAGACGATCGAGATCCAGAAGCTGGCGACACAGAAAGACCGCGAGCTCAAGCAGCTCGATGAAGAGTTCAAGGAAGTGCTGAAAGACGTCGACTGAGCCAGGCCAGGAAGCTGGCCATGAAGTCGGCCAAGTCCCAGGCCGTTACTGGCGAGACTGCCTGATTTGTTGCATAGTTCAGGGCGGTTGCATGCCAGACAAGTCGGCCAAAAAATCGGCCAGGATCCAGTACACCCTGCCGCATCAAATCGACCCGCTCCTGCCTCGCGATCCGGAGCAGAAGCTGGCGGCGATGGCGAGCCGGCTCGCCCGAGAGTCGGCGCGGCTGGGCGGGTCGGCGCACCCGAGCACGCGCGAGAAGCTGCGTGAGCTCTTGCGCGCCATGAACTCGTATTACAGCAACCGGATCGAAGGCGAGGGCACGCACCCGGCGAACATCGAGCGTGCCCTGAGGAAGGACTTCTCGAAGCAGCCCAACACGGCCCGCCTCCAACGCCTCGCCGTCGCCCACGTGGAGGCCGAGCGCGACCTCGAGGCAGCGGCGGTTGCAGACCCGCTCACCGCCGGCTTCGCGATGCGCGCGCACCGGGAGCTGTACCGCCGCCTGACGGAAGCGGACCGTACGACCGCTGACGGCGTGGTCGTGCAGCCGGGCGAGCTCCGAGAGGTGGACGTCGAGATTCGCGAGCACCTCGCTCCGGCGGCCTCGGCGGTGCCGGGCTTCCTCGCGCGGTACGAAGAGACCTATCGCATGGCCGCGCCGGACACCGATTCGAGGCTCATCGCCGTCGCCGCAGCGCACCACCGCCTCGCATGGATTCACCCGTTCGTCGACGGTAACGGCCGCGCGACACGCCTGGTCTCGCACGCCGGCCTGTTTCCCTGGAGCGAAGGGCTCTGGTCGATCTGCCGCGCGCTCGCGCGGGCGCGCGACGGCTACTTCGACGCACTGAAGGCAGCCGATGCTCCCCGCCGCGGGGACCTCGACGGCCGCGGGAACCTCAGCGACGAAGGCCTGTTCCGCTGGTGTTCGTTCTTTCTGGAGCTGTGCCTCGACCAGGTGGGGTTCATGACCCGCCTCCTGGATCTCGATCAGATGAAGCGGCGCATCCTCGCGCTGATCACGTTCCGCGCCACGACGGGCAAGGTGCTCAAGCCTGAGGTCTCGCTCCCGCTGCATCACGTCTTCGCGGCGGGGCCGCTGAGCCGCGGCGAGTTCAAGCAGCTGACGGGCCTGAGCGGCCGCTCCGCGCAGCGGCAGGTGCAGGCGCTGCTCGACGCCGGGCTCCTCACGTCGCCGACGCCGCTCGGGGAGCTGAGCTTCGGCATGCCGCTCGACGCGCTCCAGTTCCTCTTCCCCGATCTCTACCCCGAGGCTGCGACGCGGGCCGAGCCGTGATCGCAGCTCTCGAGCGAGCGCTACACTTCTCGGCGCTGGGCCAGCGCGTCTCGATGCGCGAGGCGATGCTCGACGCCTGGCGCGAGCACCCCTCGGCCGAGCTCGGGGAGCTGATCCGCTCGCAGCCTGCAGCGCCGGACCTCGCCGAGCTCGCCGAGGCCGTCTCGGCGCACGGCTCGGTGTTCGGCCTCACCCCGCTGTTCCAGGCGCTGAAGCGCCACGTGAACGACCCGCGCCTCACGCCGGTGCTCCTCGAGGTCGCGAAGCTCCCGCTCGACGCTGCCCCCGTCACCCGCCAGGAGCTGATCGAGCTGTGGCGCAAGAACCGCGACCCCGAGGGAGCGGAGCAGCTCAAGACCCTCGGCGCCGAGCCGCTCGCCTACGCGCCGCTGCCGGAGCACGCCGCCGGGCTCATCGAGCGCCTGAGCCGGCCCGTGCCGCTCTACCGCGAGCTCGCCGCCGTGTACGCGGAGCCCGACGCCGACGCTCCCCGCCGCGTGCTCGCCGACTTCCTGCTCGAGCGCGGCGACGAGTGGGGCGCGCTCATCGCCCTGCAGCTGGGCTCCGCCGGCGGCGCCGAAGAGACCCGGCTGCGCACCTCGCTCGACGCCCGGCTCGGCGAGCTGCTCGGGCCCGACGTCACCGTGCTCGAGCTCGAGCGCGGCTTCCCGGTCAACGTGCGCGCCGAGGCCGCCCTGAAGCTGCGCGCGACGCCGGCGTGGCGCCTGGTCAAGGAGCTCAAGCTGCGCGGCGGTGCGCCCCACCCCAGCTTCCTGCAGGCGCGCGAGCTCGAGCGCCTCGAGACGATCTGGGACCTGCGCGCGAGCCTGGCGGATCTCGAGCCCGGCCGCTGCCGCATCCGCACGTTCGGCTTCACCAGCGAGCCGGTGCCTCCGGAGCTCGGCGCGCTCATCGGCCGGCTGCCGTCGGCGCGGCAGGTCGTGATCCACGGCGCGAGCTACGCGACCGCGATGCAGGTCTGCACCGACGTCGAGCTCGAGCGGCTGGAGCTCAACCTGCGCGGCCAGGGCTGGTCGCTGCGCTGGGCCGGCGACGACGTCGAGCTCACGTGCGGGCCGCGCCTCGCCGGCGAGTGGTACGGCATCTTCGGAGCCGCGCAGCACCGCACGCGCGGGTGCACGCTGCGCGTGACGTCGAGGGCCGACGAGGCGTCGCTGCGCTCGCTCGGCCGCGGCTTCAAGTCGATGACGCTCGAGCGGTGACGAGCGCCTCGCGCATCTCGTCGGAGCCGTCGCGGGCGAGCGCGGCCTCGGCCACGCGCTCGGCCTCCGCGGCGCGGCCCGCGGCGAGCAGCGCGCGAACCAACCCCGCGGCGCCGGTTCGCCCGACGAGGGCGGCGGCGTCGCGGTACTCGGCGAAGGCGCGCGCGCCCTCGTCGTCGAGGCCCGGGGGCGGCTCGGGAAACCACTGCGCGAGCGTCTCGAGCGGGTCGCCGATCAGCTCGCCGTAGTCGCTCCACCGGCCGCGGCGCTGGAGCAGCATCACGAGCTCGCCGGTCAGGGCCACCTTCGCGCCGGACGCCCGCGCGTCGTCGAGCCACACGAGCACGCCGTCTTCGTCACCGAGCGCACCGCAGAGAATGAGCCAGTCGTTGCTGCCGGGCGCGGCCTGCTCGCGCAGCGCGGCGATCGCCGTGCGCGCCTTCGCCGATGCGGCGATGAGGCGCTGCATCACGGGGATGAGCGCGGTCTCGCGCAGCGCGCCCCACTCGTCGTCGAGCGCGTTCTTCCACACCCAGACGACGCCCTCGACGGCGGCGTCGACGTCGCCTTCCTGCTCCGCCACCACGAGCTGCGTCATCCGCTCGATGACGTTCATGCGCGCATCGTCCCACTTCCGGGACGGCACGTCGCCTTTCGGCGGCCTGTCGGGGCGCGGGGGCGCTGCGCACAGTGGGGGCTCACCCGCAGCCCCAAAGGCCACCCCATGCACCGCAAGATCATCGTCCCGCTCCTCGCCCTCGCTCTCGCCGCCTGTGGCACCTACCAGCAGCCCAAGGAGCAGCTCGTCGCGACCGCCGAGAAGTTCTACGGAGCGTTCAACTCCGGCGACAAGCAGCAGTTCCTCGACCTCGCCGCCGAGGGCTTCACCGATCACATGGTCTCCCCGCGGCCCGACGACGGCGGCAAGGGGGGCATCGCGTTCGCCGTCGAGGCCTTCAAGCAGGGCTACCCCGACCTGAAGATCGTCGTCGACAAGACCTGGCAGGACGGCGACACGCTCACCGTGTTCACGAAGGTCACCGGCACCAACACCGGCCCGCTGTTCGGCCAGCCGCCGACGGGCAAGGCGGTGGCGTTCTCGACGATCGACGTGCTCGGCATCGAGAACGGCAGGCTGAAGGACCTGTGGCACATCGAGCAGCAGGCCCAGATGTGGGAGCAGCTCAAGTAGGCGCGCCCGTCGCCTAGGTGCCCCCGCTGATGAGCTTCACCAGCTCCTCGGTCGACATCGCGCCGGCGGCGCCCGCGCCCTCGAGCACGCCGGCCACCAGGTTCCGCTTCTCCGAGTGCAGCGAGAGAATGCCCTCCTCCACCGTGCCGGCCGAGATCAGCCGGTACACGGTGACGGGCTTGTGCTGCCCGATGCGGTGCGCGCGGTCGGTCGCCTGGTCTTCGACCGCCGGGTTCCACCACGGGTCCAGGTGCACCACGTAGTCGGCCGCGGTGAGGTTGAGGCCCATGCCGCCCGCCTTGAGCGAGATGAGGAAGAGGTCGGCGCTGCCCTTCTGGAAGGCCTCGACGCGCTGCTGGCGAGCGGCCGCCGGCGTCGAGCCGTCGAGGTACTGGAAGGTGAAGCCCGCAGCGGTCACGGCGTCGCGCACGAGCTCGAGGTGCGACGTGAACTGGCTGAACACCAGCGCCCGGTGCCCCGCGTCTTTCAGGTCGCCGAGCAGCTCGAGCAGCCGCGCGAGCTTCGAGGCCGGCCCGTCCCACTGCGCGTCGTACAGCCGCGGGTGGCAGGCGATCTGCCGCAGCCGCGTGAGCGCCGCGAGCGCCTGAAAGCGCTTGTCCCTCCCGTCGCCTGCCTTCAGCATGGCCACCGCGGCGAGCCGCGCGTCGTCGTACAGCTTCTTCTCGGCGTCGGTCAGCTCGACGTGCAGGGCGAGCTCGGTGCGCGGCGGCAGCTCCTTCGCGACCTCGCTCTTGTTCCGCCGCAGCAGAAACGGCCGCACCACCGCGGCGAGCGCCTGCCGCGCCGGCTCGTCACGGTCCCGCTCGATCGGCAGCGCGAACCGCGCCCGGAACTGCTCGAGGCTGCCGAACAGGCCGGGCAGCACCACGCGAAAGAGGCTCCACAGCTCGCCGAGGTGGTTCTCGAGCGGCGTGCCCGAGAGCGCGACCTTGAACGCGGCGTCGAGGTCGCGGGCAGCCTTCGCGCGCTGCGTGCCCGCGTTCTTGATCGCCTGCGCCTCGTCGAGCACCAGCGTCGCGAAGCGCTTCTTCGCGAAGCCCTCCGCGTCGCGCGCCAGCAGCGCCCAGCTCGCGAGCACCACGTCGCCCGGGCCGAGCCCCTCGAGCAGCTGGGTGCGGTCGGCGGTGTGGTACTCGTGCACCTTCAGCGACGGCGCGAAGCGCGCGGCCTCTTCGCGCCAGTTGAAGATGACCGAGGTCGGGGCCACCACGAGCGCGGGCCCGTCTTTCGCGCGAGCGAGCAGCAGGGCCAGCGCCTGCAGCGTCTTGCCCAGGCCCATGTCGTCGGCGAGGCAGGCGCCCGCTCCCCAGGCGGCGAGGCGAGACAGCCAGCGAAAGCCCTGCACCTGGTAGTCGCGCAGCTCGGCTTTGAGCGCCTTCGGCACCTTCGGCTCGACCCGGCCCGCGTCGCGCACGCGCTGCATGAGCTCGGCGAAGTCCTTCGCGAGCTCGAGCTGCTCGAGCTCGCCCTCGAGCGCCTCGAGCGCCGGCAGCGCGGCCCAGGTGACCTCGAGCCCGTCGGCGCCCTGCTGGGCGAGGTGCGAGAGGCCCTGCAGCTGCTCGACGAGATCTTGCGAGAGGCGCAGCCACTGGCGCTCCTTGAGTCGCACCCAGCGGCGGCGCCGGCGCACCGAGTCGAGCAGCACCGCGAGCTGCACGCGCTCGCCGTCGACGTCGACCTCGCCGTCGAGCCCGAACCAGTCGCGCTTGCGCGTCACCTGCACCTTCACGTCCGAGGTCTTCGCGGGGCGCGTCAGCCTCCACCGCGACTTCGGCCACTCGACCTCGAGGCCGGCGCGGGCGAGCCCTTCGAGGCGATCGACGAGCGCGATCGCGATCTCGGGGGCGTCGACCTGCCACTGAAGCGACGGCTCGGGAGCGAGCTCGAGCTCCTTCACCAGCGCCTCGGCGAGCGCGCGCTCGCGCTCGAGGTCGCGTACGGTGAAGTGGCGCTGGCCGCCGCTGCGGAACGCGAAGCGCGCGGTGCCTTCAGCCGGGGTGACCGGCTCGACGCCCTCGACCGGCCGCACGAGCACGGCGAGCGAGAGCCCCTCGGCGCCGGCGGGCTCGACGCGGACGACGAGGCGCGGCGCGCCCGGGACCTCGAGCCCGGCGAGCGCGGGAGGGAGCGCGGCCTCGAGCGACGGCACGGCGTCGAGCTTCGCGAGCAGCGCGTCGTGCGCCTCGGGCGGAAACGTCGCCTGGTAGCGCGTGACGCCCGAGATGAGGTCGATCGCCGCGTCGTCGGCGTGCGCGAGCAGCAGCTGCCCTTCCGAGCGCGCGACGAGCAGGCGCCTGCCGCGGCACGGCAGCAGGTACGAGCTGGCGTAGTCGAAGCGCTCCGAGCCGATGGTGAACCGGGGCACGAGGCCCGAGGGCGAGTCGTCGAGCTCGAGCCCGAGGCGGCCGGTGCTGACGGTCAGCGGCCGCGGAGCGTCGAGGACCTCGTCGTCGACGGTGACGCGCGGGTGACCGGCGAGCGCGAGCAGGGTCTCGGCGAGGAGCTCGGGGTCTCCCTCCTGGTACGCGGACGGGGGCTGGTGGAGCGCGAGCTGCTCGAGCACGCGGCGGTCGGCCGCCGGCAGGCCGGGGTAGCCGAGGGCCTTGAGCGCGCGCACCTCTTTACCGGCGCCCGAGGGGCCCTTCTTTCCGATGCGGTGGGCGACGGCGGTGACCGAGATCCGCTTCGAGGTGAGGTGCACGGTGAACCGCAGCTCGTGCGGGGCGGGCGCCTTGACCTCGGGCAGGCCGGTCTGGAACGCGAGCGCCTTCTGCCACATCGGCATGGAGAGCACGCGGCGAATGGCTTGCGTGATCGGGAGATCTTTCCCCAGCAGGCTCATCGCGCAATCGAGCGCGACGGCGCGGTGAGCGCACGGCCCCGCGTCGAGGCTGCAGCTCACCGGCGGGTCTCCCTCGCGGGTGAGGAGAATCTGCACGTGCGGGGTGGTGACGCTCCACGGGCCGCCGCTCTCGTGGTTGAGGAGCTCGAGGTCGAGGGTCAGGGGGTCTTCGATGAGGTTGACGCTGGAGTTGAAGGTGCGGGGCCGCGACGGGAAGGCGTCGTCGAGCAGCACGCGGGCGGAGCTCATGCGGTCGAACAGCGGGCCGAGCACCGGGTCGTCGGGGCGCGGAGGGCGCGTGGGGCCGGCGGCGCGCGCGGCGGCGACGGCCCTCGCCTCGGCCTGCAGCCAGGCCCACAGGGCGGCTCTCAGGGCGTCGCCGTTGGGGTCGATCGCGTAGTGGATCTCGAAGCTGTTGGCGACGGTGCGGTGTCGGCTGCGGAAGCTCTGCGTCTGGCGCGTGAAGACCGACTCGGGGAGATCGAGCAGCGAGGTGCGCGCGCAGTCGAGCACGCCGTGCTGCTCGGCCCAGCGCTCGACCTCGCGCGGGCTGTCGGGCGGCGCGCGCACGCCAGGGGCGCCGCCGGCCGCGGAGGTCGTGCGGGGCGGAGGAGCGGCGAGCGCGCCGGCGAGCCACTCGCCGAGCCGCATGACGACGACGCGGAGCTGGGCCGGCGGCAGGTCGCGCTCGAGCTTGCGCTGGAGGGCGACGTCGCCGAGCAGCAGCTCGAGCGTGTGGGCCTGGTGAAACGCGGCCTCGCGCTCGACGCGGCGGCGCAGCGGCAGGTGGAGCGGGAGCCGATCGAGGACCCTCGGGAGCGGGGTCGAGAGCAGCGCCTCGGCGCCGGCGAGGCGGACGGCCGCGGCGAGCTCCGAGAACGTCTCGGCGACCTGCAGGAGGGCGCCCGGGGGGGGCTCGAGGGCGCCGTCGTCGTCGAGGTCGTCGAGGTCGTCGCGTCGGCGGGCCACGCGAGGCCTCTACGCCAGGCGGGCGGCGGTCTTCAAGGCATCGCGAGCTCGTCGCAGAACCGTCAGAACGCCAGCACGGTCACCTCGCGGGTGAGGTGCGCGAATGGGAGCGCACTCCAGTCTCCTCATGAGCAAACTGGACACGGCGCCCAGATTTCACGGCGTCGGCTCCTCCGCTTTCCGGCGCGCCGCTCAAGCCGTAACGGCGAGGCAGGCCGCCACGAACGCCTTCACGCGCTCGGGAGGCTTCAGCCGGTACACCAGCTGGAGCTCCGCCGAGAGCCACGCGGGCTCCAGCACCGGCTCGAGCCGCCCCTCGCGAACGGCGGGCGCCGCGAGCTTCACCGGCAGCCGGGCGATGCCCACGCCGCGCTCGCACAGCGCCATCAAGAGCCTCAGATCGTCGGCGTGCACGCGCCCGGTCACCCGGCGCGACTCTCCGCCGAGCAGCCAGCTGGCCGCCGCGCGCTGCGTCACCAGCAGATCGGTCAGGGCGTCGACGCTCTCGATCTTCCGGCCGCGCAGGTACTTCGAGCTCGCGTAGAAGCCGAGCTGGAGCGACGCCCATCGGCGCGCCGTGAACCGGTCGCTGTCGGGCGGAGCCCCCGCGCGGATCGCGACGTCGACGCGCGACGCCTCGAGGTCGAGCCGCTCGGACGACGGCAGCACCTCGACGCGCACGAGCGGGTGCGCCTCGAGGAACGCCGCGAGCACCTGCGGCAGCAGCGCCTCGCTGACGACGGGAGTCGCCGTCACCCTGAGCAGCCCGCGCACCTCGCGGCCCGAGGCGCCGAGCTCGCCCAGCACGCCGCGCGCCTCGTCGACCGCCGCCGCCAGCCGCTCGAAGCTCTCTTCGCCGGCCTGCGTCAGCTTCATGCGCCCGGTGGTGCGCGCGACGAGCGTGACGCCGAGCGCCGCCTCGAGCCGCGACAGCGCCCGGCTCACCGTCGACCGGGGAACGCCGCGCTCCCGCGCGAGCGCGCGAACGCCGCCCGCGCGAACGGCGTCGATGAAGAGCGAGGCGTCGTCGAGCACCAAGGGCCTCTTGGCTCAGCCGCGAGCCGACGGCAAGTGCGCGCTCTACGACTCGCGCCGGGGGATCACGCCCTTCGTGCGCGCCTCGATGAACAGCGGAGAGAGATCGAGCGACCGCTCGGCCGCGACGGAGATCAACGCGCGCTCGATGCGCGAGTGCACCTTGAAGCGGTAGCCCGACGCCATCTGACCCAGCCCGGCCAGCGCGAGGCGCCGGTGCCTCGCGAGGTCGTCGTCTCCCTCGACGACGAAGTGCACCGACGAGGTGCGGCGCGGCGCCCGCTCGCCGTTGCGCGCCGCGAGCCGTTGCTCGAACGCGAGGCCGATGACCGAGCCCTCGTTCGGGATGATGCCGATGAGCGTGATGGGCTCACCGGCGTGCTCGTAGGTCTCCTGCGCGAGCAGGTCGATCATTCGATCGGTCGCGCGATCGGGAGGCTGGAGGAAGCGCACGATGAGCACGGGGCCGTGCCGTGCGTAGGAGAGAAAGGGCATCTGAAAGGTCTCGTGAAGCGGGTGAGCTGCGAGCGGTGGGCGCTTCTTCCGCTCAGGCCGACGGAGGCCTGCCGTCAGGCTCGAGGTGCACCGGAGCCGGCGGCCGCTGCTCGCAGTCCGAGCGCGGCGGCGCCGGAGCCGTGACGGCGAGCACGATCGGCTCCGCGAGGGTGGCCTCGTCGGCCTCTTCCTCGTCGAGCATCATCGAGCCGGCGAGGGGTGCCTTCAGCGCGCCGCCGCGGCTCTGGGTGATCGTCGTGATGCTCCAGACCTGGAGCACGGCGACGAGAACGATGACCACCAGCCGCAGCACAGGGCCGTTTCTCGCAAAGTCATCGCGACACCGTCAAGGTGGTCCGATCGGCGGGCGCCAGAAACAGCCCGCGCCTCACCATGCGCGGCGGCCAGCCGGGGCGCGCCTCGAAGCGCACGCGGCTCAAGATCGTGGCGAGCATGATGCGCAGCTCGAAGAGCGCGAAGTTCATGCCCAGGCACCTCCGGCGCCCTCCTCCGAACGGGATCCACGCGTCGGGGTCGGGCCGCGTGCCGAGGAAGCGCTCGGGCCGGAACACCTCGGGCTCCTCGAAGTTCACCGGGTTGTAGTGCGCCATCAGCGTGCACGGCGCGAGCGTCACGCCCCTGGGGTACGTCACGCCGCCCGCGGTGAACTCCGCCGCGAGCAGCCGCACGCTGAAGTCCACCAGCGGGTGGATGCGCAGCGACTCGTTGATCGCGGCGTCGAGGTACTGCGCGTCGCCGGCCCGCTCGAGCACGGCGGGTCGCGTGACGATGTCGCCGACCGCCCACGCCATCGCGATCGCCGTCGTGTCGTGCCCGGCCAGGAGCATCGTGAACAGGTGATCGCGGATCTCCCGATCGCCGAGGTTCATGCCCAGCAGCACGCTGAGCACGTCCTTGCCGCCGCTGCCGCCCGCCCTCCGCTCTGCGACGAGCTTCAACATCGCGGCGTCGAGCAGCGCCTGCAGGCGGAAGAACTCGCGCGACGCCGAGCCCTGCAGCCGGCGGGGAACCAGCGGCGCGAAGAACGCGAGCGGGTGCGCGAGGTGCTCCATGAGCTCGCGCATCAGCGCAGCGAGCGCCGCATCGCTCACGCCGAACACCACGCGCAAGATCGCCTGCAGCGTGATCTCGCGGCACGCGTCTTCGATCGCCACCGGCTGCCCGGGACGCCAGCGGCTCACCTCGGCCTCGGTCAGCTCGCGCAGCACCGCCGCGTGGAGCTGCAGGTTCTCGCCGTGCAGCGGTGGAATGAGCGGGCGCCGGGCCTGCGCGTGCGCCTCGCCGTCGAGCGTGAGCACCGAGCTCTCGCCCAGCGTCGCCGCCGCGAAGCGGTTCGCCTCGCCGGTGCGCAGGATCTCGGGGTCGCCCTGGAAGATGTCGCGCAGCGTCGCGGAGTCGCCCGTGAACACGAAGCGCCCGAGCCCCGCGAGGTCCGCCGTGAAGGTCGGGCCCTTGCGCTGCAGGCCGCCGACGAAGAAGTCGCGCGGCCACCGGACGCAGTGCGCGAGGTTGTAGAGCGACCTCAAGGGAGGAAGTCCGCGATGAGCGCCGAGTACTTTCGCCCGCGCTCCTCGGCGAAGAAGTCGAGCGCGAGCAGGGTGGCGGCCTCGATGAGCAGCCCCAGCCCCACGCCCAGCACCGCCGGCTGATCGCGCACGTAGCCGAGACCCGCCATGAACGCGCCCGTCGTGCCGACCACCAGCTCGAACGCCCGGTAGAGCTGAAACCCGCTCATCACGCTGCGCATGCGCTTCGACTCCGCGTCTTTCCAACCCGCCGGATCCGACGACAGCATCGCCGCCAGGTTCTTCACCTGCCCGGGCGTGCGCAGCGCCAGGCCGACCCCGAGCACGGCGTGCACCACCCCGAAGACGAGCAGCGGAACCGACAGGGGCCGCCCGACGTCCCGGCCCTCGATGAGCAGCGGAATGCCGGCTCCGAGCGAGGCGACGCCGGCCCCCATGAACACGAAAGACTCTCGGAACTCGCCGGCGAAATACTCGCGCATTCCCTCCTCGGTGGGCGACGCTGCGAGCGCGATGATCACCGCGGTCACCATGGGCATCTCACTCTCACACGACTCTCGCGAATTCCATCGGTTCGTGGCACGTTAGCGAGCGATCGAATGCGGCTCCTCATGGTCATCTCGGCCCTCTCCGTGCCTTACCTGGCGCTCGCGGCCAACGGCCCGACGACCGTCAAGAAGGACGCCAAGAAAGACGCCAAGAAGACCGAGGAGAAGAAGCCGGCCGAAAAGACCGACACCGCCCCCGAGCTCCCCAAGCTCTCGCCGAGCGGCGAGAAGGAAGCGGCCGCTCCGACCGACGGCGGCACCCCGGTCGCCGAGGCCCCGAAGGGCGGCGACATCGCTCCGCCGAAGAAGGACATGCGCCAGTACTTCGAGGGCATGGGGCGCACCCCCGAGGAGCAGAAGTACCTCGAGGAGCTCACCGCCGCGCTCAAGCTCTACGAAGAGGAGTCGCGCGAGTTCAAGCGCGAGGTGCAGCTCCTCGTCGAGAAGAAGTACGAAGAGAAGCGCAACACGCTCGCGCAGTCGTACGAGAAGGCCATTCGCGACCTCGAGGTGCTCGAGCGCAAAGAGCGCCTCGACGCCATCGCCCAGTTCGAGGAGTTCCTCCTCCGGTACCCGAACGACCCCAAGTACACGCCCGACGTGATGTTCCGCCTCGCCGAGCTCTATTACGAGCGCTCGAGCGACGACCACATCGTCGCGATGCGCGACTACGAAGAGCGCCTCAAGAAGCTCGACCCCGAGAAGAACCCGACGCCTCCGCCCGAGCCGAAGGTCGACTTCAGCCCTTCGATCAAGCTCTACAAGCGCCTCATCGCCGAGTTCCCGGGCTACCGGCTCAACGACGCGAGCTACTACCTGCTCGGCTACTGCCAGGAGAAGCAGGAGCAGTTCGCCGACAGCCGCACCGCGTACACCTCGCTCATCGCGACGTACCCGAAGTCGAAGTTCGCCACCGAGGCGTGGGTGCGCATCGGCGAGTACTACTTCGACGCCTACGACGAGCCGAACGCGCTCGAGAAGGCGGCCGACGCGTACGAGCACGCCGTCGAAGACAAGGCGCACACGCTCTACGACAAGGCGCTCTACAAGCTCGGGTGGACGTACTACCGCATGGATCGGTTCGACGACGCCGTCGGCCGCTTCATCGCGCTCGTCGACTTCTACCAGGAGGAGGCGAAGAAGAAGGGCGACGAGGTCGCGGGCGGAGACCTCCGGGCCGAGGCGATCCAGTACACCGCCGTCAGCTTCGTCGACGAGAAGTGGGGCTCGCTCGCGAAGGCGCAGGAGGTCTTCAAGAAGCTCGGCGGCCGGCCGTACGAGGGCGAGATCTACCGCCGCATGGGCGACATCTACTTCGACCAGACGAAGCACAACGAGGCGATCGAGTCGTACCGCCTCGTGCTCCAGAAAGACCCGCTCAACAAAGACGCCCCGCAGATCCAGCAGAAGATCGTTCAGGCCTACGAGCGCGACCGCAAGCTCGAGGAGGCCTTCGCCGAGTCCTCGAAGCTCGGCAACATGTTCGGCCCCGGCACTCCGTGGCACGAGAAGTGGAAAAGAGATCCCGACGTCATCGCGAGCGCGACCGAGATGGCCGAGAAGTCGCTCTACTCGACCGCCGTCTACCACCACCAGCAGGCCCTCGTGTTCAAGCAGGAGGGCAAGTACGAGCAGGCGCGCGCGACGTTCGAGACCGCCGCGAAGGCGTACGACACGTACTTGAAGCGCTTCCCCCGCTCGAAGAACGCCTACGAGATGGAGTTCTACCTCGCCGAGTGCCTCTACAACTCGTTCCAGTTCACCGAGGCCGCGAAGCACTACGCGGCGGTGCGCGACTCCAGCCAGGACGTGAAGTACCAGGCCGACGCGTCGTTCTCGGCCGTGCTCTCCTGGCAGAAGCAGGTCGAGCTCGACACGAAAGAGAAGCGCTGCCCCGAGCTGAAGGTGCTCAAGTCCACCGAGCGCGGCGAAGAGAAGCCGCAGCTCATCCCCATGTGCGACGCGGTGAAGGCGCTCATCGCCGCGTCGGATCAGTACGTCGCGAAGGCGAAGCCCAACGACGAGAAGGCGCCGCCCATCGCGTACAAGAACGCCGAGCTGTTCTACGTGCACAACGACTTCGAGGAGGCTCGCAAGCGCTTCGCGGACATCGTGAAGGCGTTCCCGAAGAACGAGGTCGCCAAGTACGCCGTCAACCTCACCATCGAGACGTACCTCATCGACAAGAACTGGGCGATGGTCGAGAAGGCGGCCGAAGACCTGATGAAGTTGAAGGACACGGTCGACGACAAGAGCCCGCTCGCCCAGGACCTGCAGAAGTTCAAGCTGGCCGGCCGCTTCAAGCTCGCCGACGAGCTGATGAGCAAGGGCGACTACGAGCAGGCGGCGAAGAAGTACATCGCGCTCGTCGACGAGGCCCCGAAGCACGAGTTCGCCGACAAGGCGCTCAACAACGCGGCCGTGTGCTTCGAGAACTCGCGCCGGTTCGACTCGGCCTTGCGCCTCTACGAGCGCATCTTCCGCGACTACCCGAACTCGAAGCTCGCCGACTCCGCGCTCTTCCGCGTCGCCGTCAACGCCGAGAACTCGTACGACTTCGACAAGGCCGTCGAGAACTACCAGAAGCTCGCGAAGGACTACCCGGCCTCGAAAGATCGCGAGAACGCGATGTTCAACACCGCGCGCCTGCTCGAGGGCCTCCAGAAGTACGACCAGGCCGCCGCCGCGTACCTGAAGTACGTCGACATGTACCCGAAGAGCGAAGACGCGCCGAAGACGCAGTTCAAGGCCGCGCTCATCTACGAGAAGCAGGGCGACTACCCGAAGATGATCGCCGCGCTCAACGAGTTCATCACGCGCTACCAGAAGGACCCGAAGCAGTCGGACTTCACCATCGACGCGAAGAAGCGCATCGGCGACGCGCTGAAGAAGCAGAACAAGGACGCCGACGCCCGCAAGGCCTGGGCCGCGGCAGCCGACGAGTACGACAAGCGCAAGCTCGACTACGAGAAGTTCCCGATCGCCGCCGCCGCCGCGGCCGAGTCGCGCTTCCTGCTCGCCGAGTACCAGTTCGCCGAGTTCGACAAGATCAAGATCGCCGGCAGCGGCAAGGCGCTCGCGAACTCCTTCAAGGTGAAGACCGAGGCCGTGAAGAAGGTGCAGGGCTTCTACAACGAGGTCTACAAGTACAAGCGCCTCGAGTGGACGCTCGCGTCCCTCTACCGCAACGGCTACGTGCTCGAGCGGTTCGCCCAGACGCTCGTCGAGACCCCGGTGCCGCCCGAGGTGAAGCGGCTCGGCGACGAGGCGATCGTCGCGTACCAGGACGGCCTCGCCCAGCAGACCGTGAAGCTCGAGGACGCCGCCGTCGAGAAGTACGAGGCGACGCTGAAGGAGGCGAAGAAGAACTTCATCTCCAACGAGTGGACGAAGAAGACTCTCGAGTCGCTCAACCGCTTCCGCCCGAAGGAGTACCCGGTGCTCAAGGAGCCGAAGGGCGTCATCTCGACCGAAGGCGCGTACGTCGACGGCGTCATCCTCACGCCCGAGGGCAACCCGAAGCCCGGCGACGCTCCGCAGAAGTTGAAAGGTGACGACAAGTGAGAGCGCTGTTCGTGGTCTGTACCCTGGTGTTCGGTCTGTGCGACTGCGAGACGACCGGCTCCAACACGAAGAGCGACGACAAGGTCACCTCGACCGACGGAACGCAGGCCGGCGACACCCCCGAGGTGCCGTACCAGGAGAAGCAGCGTCCCTCCGACCGCATCGCGCAAGAGAGCGCACAGCCGAAGGCCGCGGACCAGGCCGCGGCGACTCCCGCTCAGGGCGGCAGCGCGGGAAAGATCCAGGAGCAGGAAGAGCCCCCTCCCCCGCCGAAGCACGTCTTCGACGAGACGACGCAGTCGCAGTTCCGCAGCGGGGTCGACGCGGCCGCGAAGGGCGACCTCACCACCGCCGAGACGAACTTCAAGGCGGCCTACGACCGCGACCCGAAGGCGGCCTACGCGCTCACGAACCTCGGCATGATCGCCGAGCGCAAGGGCGACACGAGCGGCGCCGAGAAGTACTACCGCAAGGCCGCCGAGGTCGACCCGGGGCAGGACGCCGCGTGGGACGCGCTGGCCCGCCTGATGTGCCGCCAGAAGAAGTGCAGCGCCATCGAGGCCGAGCTGCGCATCTCGATCTCGCAGAACCCGGCCGCGCTCGGCCTGCGCACCGCGCTCGTCTACGCGCTGATGCAGCAGGGCAAGCTCGACACCGCGGCGAACGAGGCCAAGAAGGTGCTGAAGGCCGACGAGCGCAACGTGCGCGCGATGCAGCTGCTCGCTCAGGTCTACTTCAAGGAGGGCAAGCTCGAGCTCGCGAAGATGGTGCTCGAGAACGCGCGCGAGGTCGACAAGAACGACGCCGCCACGCACAACGCGCTCGGCCTCGTGCTGCTGCAGCTGAAGCAGAAGAACCTGGCGATCGACTCGTTCAAGACCGCAGCGTCGCTGCGCCCCGACTTCGCCGAGGCCCGCAACAACTTCGGGAGCATGCTGAACGAGACGCAGGACTTCGACGGCGCCGTGCGCGAGCTCGAGGCCGCGGTGACCGCCGCGCCCGATCTCGTGCCCGCGCACCTGAACCTCGCGAACGCCTACCGCGGCAAGCAGGACACCGCGAAGGCGCTCGCCGAGTACAACAAGGTCCTGCAGCTGCGGCCCGATCTCACCGACACGTATTACAACCTCGCGGTGCTGCACCTCGACAGCGACGTGCCGGGCGTCGAGACGACCGAGCGCTTCAAGAAGTCGATCGACTACTTCAACCAGTACCGCGCGAAGGGCGGGAAAGACGAGCGCGTCGACCAGTACATCAAGGACGCGAACAAGGGCATCGAGAAGGAAGAGCGCCGCAAGGAGCGCGAGAAGAAAGACGCCCTGCGCAAGGCCCAGAAAGAGATCGAGGACAAGAAGCGCGCCGAGGAAGAGGCGAAGCAGAAGGCGAAGGAAGAGGCCGAAGCGAAGGCCCGCGCCGAGGCCGAGGCCAAGAAGAAGGCCGAAGAAGAGGCGAAGGAAGAGGAGCGCAAGGCCTCGATGAAGGCCGCCGAGCTCAAGAAGCAGCAGGAGCTCGACGAGAAGAAGCGCGCCGCCGAAGAAGCGAAGGCGAAGAAGCAGGCCGAGGCCGACGCGAAGAAGGCCGCCATCGAAGAGGCGAAGGCGAAGAAGCAGGCCGAGGCCGACGCGAAGAAGCAGGCCGCCGCCGACGCGAAGGCGAAGAAGGAGGCCGAGGCCGCCGAGAAGAAGCGCGCCGCCGAAGAGGCGAAGGCCGCGAAGATCGCCGAGGCCGAGGCGAAGAAGCGCGCCGAGGCCGAGGCGAAGCAGCGCGCGAAAGAAGAGGCCGAGGCCGCGAAGCGGAAACCTTCCGCGGGGCAGAAGTTGTCCGACAAGGACGACGAGCTGATCCAGAAGCCCGCCAAGCTCGGAGAGGACGACAAATGAAGCGCGCGCTCATTCTGCTGTGCCTGGCGTTTTCCCTGCCGGCCTTCGCGCAGGCCAAGAAGAAGAAGGTCATTCGCCTCGACGCGCTGACCGTCGAAGGGCGCATCCAGAAGCCGCAGGCGTTCTACATCTTGCAGCGCAGCCAGCTGAACTTCGACGAGCTGAACCGGGCGGAGTCGTTCATTCCCAAGGTCGAGAAGAGCGTCGAAAAAGAGGCGTTCTGAAGAAGTCGGGAGGTCGGGAGTCGGGAGTCGGGAGCCGGAAGTTTCCACGTCGGGGGCCCCCACCTGGAAAAAGTAGCCTGTCCCCTTTTTTTTCCCTAAGTTACGCGGGCTTTCTCTTTTCGGAACCTGAACAGGCAACTCGAGGTCTAACCCGACACCATGCCGCCCGTCGCTTCGCCCAAGATCCTGCGCGTGGCCCTCATTCAGGGCGCCAAGATCACCGAAGACCGCACCCTGAAGCGCCGCGCCAACGTCACCGTCGGCCAGGACTCCAAGAACACCTTCGTCGTCCCGGTCTCGAACCTGCCGGCCCAGTTCACGCTCTTCGAGTTCCTCAACGGCGTCTACTCGCTCGTCTTCACCGAGCAGATGGACGGCAAGGTCAAGGTCGGCGACTCCGATCTCTCGTTCGCCGCCTTGCGCCAGCAGAACCTCGCCAAGAAGCGCGGCAACGTCTACGTCCTCCCGCTCAACGACAGCATGAAGGGCCGCGTCGCCGTCGGCGAGGTCTCGCTGCTGTTCCAGTTCGTCACGCCGCCGCCCGAGCCGCCGCGGCCCGAGCTGCCCCCCACCATCAAGGGCGGCGCCCTCGCCGGCGTCGATCAGTTCTTCTTCCTCATCCTCGGCGTCTCGCTGTTCATCCACTTCTCCGGCGCCTCGTTCATCGCCTGCCAGCCGATGCCCGAGGAGCGCGAGCTCTCGCTCGACGAGCTCCCCGACCGCTTCGCCAAGGTGATGATGCCGGTGAAGGTCGAGAAGCCGCCTCCGCCGAAGGAAGAGACCGCGAAGGCCGACGACAAGAAGGAAGAGAAGAAGGACGACTCGAAGAAGGCCGAGAAGAAGCCGATGGACGAAGCGGCCAAGAAGGCCGCCATGCAGAAGGCCGTCGCTTCGAAGGGCCTGCTCAAGATCCTCGGCTCCTCCGGCTCCAAGGGCTCGGCGTTCGACGACGTGCTCGGCAACTCCACCGGCGGCGCCGACATCGCGAACGCGCTCAGCGGCGCAGGCGGCGTCGGTGTGGCGTCGGCCGGCGACGTCGGCGGCCCCAAGGGCGGCGGCGCAGGCACCGCGGCCGGCATCGGCGAGCTCGGCACCAGCGGCGGCGGCAACGTCGGCTACGGCAACAAGGGCGATGCCGCGATTCGCGGGCGCGTCGCCGACGCGGCCCCCGAGGTCGACTCCGCCGACGTCGATCGCGAGGCGCTCAACCGCTACGTGAAGGCCCGCAAGGCCGCGATCGTCGCGTGCTACGAGAAGGAGCTGAAGCGCAACCCGTCGATGAAGGGCAAGGTCGTCGTGCGCTTCTCGATCTCCACCTCCGGCCGCGCCACCGACATCGAGATCGAAGAGAACTCGCTCGGCAACGACGCCGTCGGCGCGTGCATCAAGAGCATCATTCGCACCTGGGTGTTCCCCTTCAAGCCCGACTCCGAAGTGCCGGTCGCCTTCCCGTTCGTGTTCTCGCCGGCGACCTGATCGGGAACCGAAATCGGGCAGCGTGGTCAGTCCTCTCATGGACGCTGCGCTCTCCGAAGCCCGGTTGACCGTCGACACCTCACCGCTGTCGCAGATCGACAAGCGGTTCCTGCACATCCTCTTCGCGTCGCTGCTCGCGCACCTGCTGATCGCGATGTGGGTGAACCACCAGCCGCACGTCGTCGCGGAGGAGCCGGTGTACACCGAGCGCCCGCGCGAGCGCGTGACGCTGCCGCCGCTCCAGAAGATCCCGAAGAGCTTCCCTCCCCTGCCTCCCTCGAAGAAGCCCGGCAAGACGCCAGGGCCGGGCGGGCCCGGGCCCAGCCTCACCGGCCTCGTCGCCGCCGCCATCGACGATCTGAAGAGCGGCGCCACCGAGAACGAGGAGGCGCTCCGCGGAGCGACGCAGGGCCCGCTCGACACCACGCTCATCGCCAGCCGCCGCGAGCGAGGCCCCGCCGAGGTCCAGAACGTCGGCCCCGTCGTCACGAACGGCGTGCAGACCGTCGCCATCGGCGAGCACCGGGACGCCGCCGTCGGCCAGGGCAAGGTCGAGGACATCGTGATCGACGAGCCGCAGGAGCTCCCCGACCCGAGCCAGTGGATGCGCTACATCAAGCAGCGCAGCACGGCGATCACCGCGTGCTACGAGCGCGAGCTCAAGCACAACCCCACGCTCAAGGGCCGCGTGACGGTGCACTTCACCGTCGCGACCGACGGCCGGCCGCGCGAGATCGACGTCAGCCCCGACACGCTGCGCAGCCACGAGGTCACCGCGTGCATCGAGGGCGTGATCCGCCGGTGGATCTTCCCGGTGAAGCCCGCAGGCGACGTCCCACTTCAGTTCCCAGTTCTCTTCACCCCGACAGGCGCTTGACGTAAAAGTCCCGGCGTGAAGCAACGCCGGTTGACCGACGTTCGCGCCCTGTTGGGCAGCGTCGAATTCACGGAGTGGTGGGGGCAGCTCACCGCGGCGCGCGCCGCCCTGCGCGACGCCACCGCCCGCTACGAAGAGCTGCTCGCCCAGACCACCCTGATGGAGTTCCGCGCCGAGCTCACGCAGAAGAACGCCATCGACACGCTGTACCGCGCCGGCGAGCACGAAGACACCGCCGCCAACATGCTCTTCGAGGCCACCGACCTCGAGAACAAGAGCTTCAAGGGCGTCGGCGAGTTCGAAGAGCAGCGCTTCCGCGCCTCCGAGGCCTGGTACCGCCTCGGCGCCGCCGAGAAGAAGCGCGACGAGGCCGTCGACAAGAAGCTGCCCGAGGCCGAAGTGAAGAACGCGCAGCGCGCGCACGAGCTCGCCCAGACCGAGTACGAGAAAGAGAACGCGCGCAAGCTGCGGGCGTGGGACGAGGTCGAGCGGCTGTGGGCGCGCTCGGCCGAGGTGAGCCTGCTCGTCGCCGAAGAGCGCGCGCTCGGCAAGAAGGTGCGCAAGGAGGCCGAGGGCCTCTTCGCGCTCGCCGAGGAGCGCAAGAAGCGCGCGAAGGAGCTCAAGGCCGAGGTCGAGGCCTGCGCCACGCAGCTCGAAGGCGCGAAGGCGAAGGTGTCGGCGCTGCTCTCGATCGCGCGCGAGAAGTTCGGCTGCGCGACCGGCACCGACTTTCTCTACTTCCGCATGAAAGACGATCAGCGCCTCGCGTACTGCATCGCGCTGGTCGAAGACAGCGAGGGCTACAACGTCGAGGTGAAGCCGCTGGCGGTGTACCAGGTCGATCGGCAGCGCGGCGTCTCTTTCCTCGAGCCGGCGCGCGCCTCCACCCCGTCGCTCGAAGAGGGCGACCGGCGGTTCGAGGACTACTTCCTCAAAGGCCGTAAGGGAGAGGCACGGGCAAGCTGATGGAAAAACTCGCCTTGCTGTCGGGGTCGCCGCTGTTCGAGATGCTCTCCAACCAGGAGCTCGACTACGTCGCCGACCTCTCGCGCCCCCGCCGCTTCGGCGCCGGCCAGATCATCATCGAGGAGGGCGAGCTCGGCGACAGCGTCTACGTGATCGCCTCCGGCGAGGTCGAGGTGATCCGCAAAGACGCCTCGGGCGCCGAGAAGGTGATCGCCGTGCTCGGCCCGCGCGAGTTCTTCGGCGAGATGTCGCTGATCGACAAGGAGTACCGCTCGGCCACCGTCCGCGCCCGCGGAGAGGTCGAGCTGCTCCATTTGACCGCCGAGAACCTGACCACCTTCCGCAAGCAGCACCGCGACGGGTTCACGTTCGTCGTGATCAACATCGCGCGCATCTTGTCGGCCCGGTTGCGGGAGGCGAACACCCGCCTCGCCGCCCGCCTTTGAATCGGGTGTCGTCGGCCGGGAACCCAGGGTTTGGCAGTCCCGTTACCCCGTGGTATCGGTGACTTGCGTTGACTATGAGGTGGTCCATCTCTAGAGTGATCCGACTTTTTCAGAGGCGGGGCTAAGCGTGCTGAAGCGGGCGTTCGTTGTCGTCGTTGCGGCGGTGTCTCTGGCTTGGGCTCAGGATCCGGCCCCAGCTCCCGCTCCGGCGGCCAATCAGCCCGGCGAAGAGCGCGACAACCCGCCGAACCCCGAGAAGATCCGCCGCAGCGCCGAGTCGCTCGCGAAGATGCGCCAGGCCCTGAAAGACGTGCTCGCCAAGCTGGAGGAGGCGCGCAACAGCCGTGACGTGGTGAAGCTCAACTGCGTGAACGAGAAGCTGACGCAGGTGAAGGGCCTCTTGCGCATCTCCGAGCTCGCCGACGTGGCCATGCAGGAGGCCATCGCGAAGAAGGAAGACTCGAGCGCGCTCCACGAGTACACGAAGGTGTCGATCGCGACGCAGAAGGTGACCCAGCTGCGCGCCGAGGCCGAGCAGTGCCTCGGGCAGCTCGCGTTCCGCACCGACGAGAACCTCTCGATCGACGTCGAGGTCCCGGAAGATCTGCCGAAGGGCGACCCGACGGCTCCGACCACGCCGATCCTCATCGACGCGCGGGCCCCGGCGGCCAGCACCACGATGTGAGGCGATGGTCACCGCGTCTGCGATGATTAACTTCTGGCGAATCAGGGGGGTGTGTTAAGGCGCTCGGCTCTCGGCGTCTTTCCGGCCCCATGACGAAGCGATTCGCCATTCTCGGTGCGGTGCTCGTCGCGGGGGTCGCGTTCGGCGACGCCCCTCCGAAGCCGAACGGCATCAAGATCGGCGACGGCCGGCTCCACCCTTTCCTGTCGGTGCGCGCCGCCTACGACAGCGCCGCCGGCTTCTTCCCCGCGGGCATGGTGCCCGGCAGCGAGCAGATCCGCGGAGACTTCATCATCACCCCGAGCGCCGGCCTCGCCTTCTCGCTCGACACGCCCGCCACGATGGTGAACTTCCGCGGCCAGGGCGGCTTCGTCTGGTACACGGGCCTCGTCACCCCGGGCGCCACGCCGATGAGCTACGTGAACGCGCTCGTCGGCCTCGACACCGCGTTCAACAAGACCGGCCCCGTCGAGATCCAGATCGGCGACACCTTCTCGCGGTCGAACACCACCGCGAACGTCGCCTCGAGCATCGGCATCATCTCGCTGTTCAACTCCGCCTACCTCGCCGTGCCGATTCACCCGGGCGGCGGCGCGATCTCGGTCACGCCGAAGATCCGCTGGGACGTCGAGTTCTTCTCACCGCAGCTGCCGACGAGCCGCACGCTCGCGGGCTGCCCGATGGGGAACATCAGCTGCAACCCGCTGCTGCTGCAGGAGATGAACTACACCAACCTGGCCGCGTCACTCGGCGGCAAGTGGAAGTTCCTGCCCAAGACGGCCGTCGTCGCCGACGTCTCGTTCGACTACCGCAGCTACTTCAACACGAGCGACCCTGCCCGCCCCACGATGGCCGGCGAGCCCGCGCAGATGGTGAACACGAACCTCACCGCGTACATCCTCCGCGGCACCGCGGGCCTCTCGGGCCTCATCACCTCGCGGCTGTCGGTGCTCGCCCTCATCGGCGGGGCCGGCGACTTCGGCCTCAGCCGCGCCGCCAGCCCCCTCGCGCAGGCCGAGGTCGCGTACCTCGGCTCCGAGCTCACGGCGCGCGGCGGCTACCTGCTGACCATGAACCCGGTGCCGCTGTACGGCACGTTCAGCCAGCACCGCGGCTACGCCGAGTTCCGCGCCTCGTTCTTCGGCCGCCTCTCGACGCGCCTCTTCGGCGCGTTGGACTACATCGACTTCCCGGTGATTCGCGATCCGGTGGCGGGGCTCGTCGATCGCAACGACTTCTTCGTCACCGTGCAGGCCGAGGTCGGCGTGCAGATCATCAGCATCCTCGGCGTCGGCGTCAGCTACAACCTCGGCTGGCGCATTCCCGGCACCGGCGCACCGACGGGCAACCAGTACGTGCGCCACGAGCCCGCCCTCACCGTCACGCTGTCGTACTGATGCGCCCGCTGTCGCTGCACTGCCTGTTGTTCGCGCTCGCGGGCTGCGTCGCGCCGAAGCCCAGCACCGGCGGCGGCACCGTAGACACCGCCAACGCTCCCACCGAGGTGCGGGGCACCGCCAGCACGCTCGGCAGCGGCGACCTGCTCGAGGTGCGCGTCTACCAGGAGGCCGATCTCTCCGGCGCCTTCCGCGTCTCGCCCGAGGGCAACATCGACTACCCGCTGTGCGGCCGCGTCAGCGTGCAGAACCTCACGTCGAGCAAGGCCGCCGACGCCATCACCGCGTGCCTCAAGAACGGGTTCTTGAAGAACCCGCAGGTCACCGTGCTGGTGCGCGAGTACACGTCGAAGAAGGTCTTCGTGCTCGGCGAGATCTCGAAGCCCGGCACCTTCCCCTACGAAGAGAACATGTCGATCATCCAGGCCGTCACCCTCGCCGGCGGCTTCACGAAGCTCGCCGCGAAGAACGGCACCTCGGTCACCCGCCTCGTCTCCGGCCAGGAGACCCGCGTGCGCGTGCCCGTCGCCGAGATCGAGCAGGGCCGCGAGAAGAACTTCCAGCTGCAGCCCGGCGACATCGTCTTCGTGCCCGAGAGCTTCTTCTAGCGCTTCCCGTCGACGGGCTCGTCGAGCAGGTCCTGCACTTCCTTCAGGTAGCGCGAGAAGAACTCCTCGGCGAAGCCCTCGTGCACCTGCCGCACCTTGCCCGCGCGATCGATCAGCAGGGCCGTCGGCATCACCTTCACCTTCAGCGTGTTCTCGGCGTACGTGGCGTTCGGGTCGAGCAGGATCTCGAGATCGAGCTTCGTCTCGGCGAGGAACTTCGGAATCTGCGTCGCGTCGGCGTCGACGTTCAGCGCCAGCACCTTGAAGCCCTTCGCGCCGAACTCCTTCTGCATGTCCTGGTACATCGGCAGCGCGTCGCGGCACGGCTCGCACCACGTCGCCCACACGTCGACCAGCACCACGCTGCCGCGCAGGCTCGAGAGCTTGAACGGCGACTGGTCGGGGTACTTGCTCAGCGTGAAGTCGAGCGGCGACAGCGCCATCGCCGGGTGCTCGGTCTGCGGCGTCACCGGTGGCGGCGGCACCGGCTTCACGCAGGCGAGCGGCAGCAGCAGACACGTCATCAGCAGCGGTCTCATCCAGCCACCCCCAGGCGCTTCAGCAGCTTCTCGATGAACCCGCCGAACCCGCCGTTGCTCATCACCAGCACGACGTCGCCCTCGCGCACGAAGGCGCTCACCTGATCCACGAGGCCGTCGACGGTCGCCGCGGCCTCGGCGGGCACGCCGCGCGCCGCCAGCTCGCGCGTGAGCAGCGCGACGTCGAGGCCCTCGCCCTCGGGGATCTTGTCGTGCTTCTCGGGCACCTTCACGAACGCGTGATCGGCGCCCCCGAACGCGCCGGCGTACTCCTCCTGGTGCAGGTTCCGGCGGCTCGTGTTCGAGCGCGGCTCGAAGACCGCGACGAGGCGGCGGCCGGCGTAGCGCCCCTTCACGGCCCCGATCGTCTCGCGCACCGCGGTCGGGTGGTGCGCGAAGTCGTCGATGACGAGCACGCCGCGCGCGGTGCCGCGCTCCTCCTGCCGGCGCTTCACGCCCCCAAACGTGGCGAAGCCGCGCGCGATCTCGTCGTGCCCCAGGCCGAGCGACTGCGCCGCCGCGTAGACGCCGAGCGCGTTCTCGACGTTGTGCCGGCCGCCGAGCGGCAGCAGCACCTCGCCGCCCGTCGTGGCGAAGCGCGCGCCCTCGGACGAGAACGTCGCGACGCCGGCCGCGTACTCGATCACCCGCCCCTTGCAGGCCTTCGCGATGCGCACCGCGTTCGGGTAGCTCGAGCACACCACGAGCGTGCCGTCGGCGGGCACGAGGTCGACGAGCTTCTCGAACGACGACTCGTAGTGCTGGAGGTCGCGGTAGATGTCGGCGTGATCGAGCTCGACGCTGGTGAGGATCACGGTGCGTGGCTGGTAGTGCAGAAACTTGGGGCCCTTGTCGAAGTACGCGGTGTCGTACTCGTCGCCCTCGACGACGAAGTGCGGCCCCTTCCCCAGGCGGTAGTTGCCGCCATAGTTCTTCGTGACGCCGCCCACGAGGAACGTGGGATCCCGCCCTGCGGACGCGAGCACGTGCCCCATCAGCGCCGACGTCGTCGTCTTGCCGTGCGTGCCCGCGATGACCACCGCGTGCCGCTCCTTCAGGAAGAGCGAGCCGAGCGCTGCGGGGAAGCTCATCGACTTCAGCCCCCGCTCGCGGACGGCGGTGGCCTCGGGGTTCACGCGGCGAATGACGTTGCCGATGATGACGAGATCGGGCTTCGCCTCGTCGAGGTTCTGCGGCGCGTACGGCGTCATCGCGCGAATGCCCCAGGCCTTGAGCATGTCGCTCATCGGCGGGTAGACGTTCTCGTCGCTGCCGGTGACCTCGTAGCCGGCGGCCTTCAGCATGCCGGCGAAGCTGCCCATGCCGGTGCCGGCGACTCCGACGAGGTGAATGCGCTCGATCGACCGCGGGTCGATGGTCGGAAGGACGTTGCCGTCGCCGGAGTTCGTGGGTGAAGCGGTCATAGGTGCAGCTCGTCGAGCACCGCCTCGTGAAAGGCGGGGCGGTACTCCCGAATCTTCACGTTGGCGCGCCCGAGCGCCACCCGATTCGTGCACAGCGCGACCACGAGCCTCCGGTCGAGGTCGACCCACAGCGAGGTGCCCGTGAACCCGGTGTGGCCGATCGCGCCCTTCGTGCCCTTCTTGCCGAAGCGCGGCCCGCAGGAGGCGCCTTCTGCCGACGGGGTGTCGAAGCCGAGCGCGCGCGTGCTGCCCGGCGTCGACGTGTCGGCGCGCCACGCCCCACCCGGCGGAGCGAACCGGCCCTCGAGCACCGCCTGCCCGAGCAGCATGACGTCGCGCGCGGTGCCGAACAGCCCGGCGTGGCCCGAGACGCCGTCCATCGCCCAGGCGTTGTCGTCGTCGACCTCGGCCGGGCGGGTCGGCCGCGCCGGCACGTCCCACAGGCCCTCCTGCCCGGGGGCGGGCTCGCGCGGGCGGGTCGCTCCGGTCGCGGCGAAGTACTGCGGCTCGGGCGGGCCCGAGCTGATGCGGCGGTAGCGCGCCCCGAGCTGCAGCGGCCGCGCGACGTGCCGGACGAAGAGGTCGTCGAGCGGCAGGCCGCCGGCGCCGGCGAGCAGCTCTCCCAAGATGATGAAGCCGAGATCCGAGTAGACCGCGGCGCGGCGCGCGGCGCGCGGCGTCGACTGTGCGGCCGCGACGACGTGGGCGCGAGCGGCGGCGCGCGTCTCTTTCGGGCACGAGTCTTCTTGCAGCTCGGGCCACGTCGTCAGCACCTCGGCGAAGAACGGGCGGAACGCGGGCAGCCCGCTGCGGTGGAAGAGCAGGTCTTCGATCGCCGCCGTGAGCTCGAGCTTCTGCTTCGCGACGAGGTCGAGGCACACGGGGGTCGTGCACATCACCTTCGTCAGCGAGGCGAGGTCGAACACCATCTCGTCGGGAGCGTTGCCGGCCGAGATGACGTGGCGGCCGTCGAGCATCACCTCGGCGCGCGCGAATGGGAACACGCGCTGCGCGACGCCGTCTTCGAGGATCTTCACACCAGGCCCTCGAGGAAGCTGAGCTTCGCGGAGGCCGTGTCGATGCGAACGCGGGCGCCGAGCGGCACCGGCTGGTTCACGGCGCCGTGACCGACGGGCAGGCCGAGCACGCACGGCTTCTTCGTGGCCACGATGAGCTCGCCGAGCACGTCGACGGGGCCGTACGCGGCCTCTTTCTCGTCGCAGCCGGTGAACTCGCCGAGCGCAAAGCCGGCGATGCGCTCGAAGGCGCCGCTGAGCTTCAGGTGCATGAACATGCGGTCGAGGCGGTACGGCCGCTCGCCGACGTCTTCGACGAGCAGCACGGCCCCGTCGAGGGCGGGCATGAACGGAGTGCCGATGAGGCGCGTGAACACGCTCAAGTTGCCGCCCAGCAGCGGGCCCTCGGCGGTGCCCTCGTTGAGGGCGCCGGTGCCCGTGAGCGGCGGCGGCGGCGCGCTCGACTCGAGCGTCGCGAACAGGCGCTCGACGACGTCGTTCGGCTGGTTGCCGAGCTGCGTCAGCACCGGGGCGTGCAGGCTGCGAACGCCCGCGCACTGCCACAGCGCGTGCAGCGCGGTGATGTCGGAGAAGCCGACGAGCGCCTGGGGCCTGAGGTCGGCGGGCGAGAGCGACGGCAGGAGGCGGTGGGCGCCGTAGCCGCCGCGCGCGCAGAAGATGGCGTCGAGCCCGAGCGCGGAGCGAAGCTCGGCGAGGCGGCGGGCGTCGTCTCCGGCGAGGTAGCGGTGCGAGGCGAAGATGTCGGGCGCGACGATCGGCGTGTAGCGCGCGGCGATGACGGCGAGGCCCTTCTCGAAGGTGGGGCGGTCGAACGGGCCGGCCGGAGCGATGACCCCCACGCGGGAGCCGGGCTTCAGCGGAGGAACGGGACGGAACAAGGCCGGCTGAATGTATCCTGGGAACGTGAAGCAGCAACGGCAGCCTTTCCCCGTGCCGTACGGGTTGTTCATCGTTCTCGCGGTCTACGCGCTGTGCGTGGCCGGCTACGTCTGGGCGACGTACTGGAGCAGCCCGGAGTACGTCGCGGCCGAGCACGTCGTGGCGGCGAACCAGCTGCTCGGCGTCGACGACGGCCGCAAGGCGTCTCAGGCCACGCTCACCGAGGCGTACCAGCACTACCTCGAAGCGGCGCGGCTGATGCCCCGCGTGAAGGAGCTCCACGAGCGCACCGAGGCGATGCGCTGGCGGTTCGAAGAGCGCGGCTTCAAGATGGAGCACGATCTCAAGATGCGCGCCGAGGCGGTGGCCGCGGTGTGGGACCGCATCCAGCGCGAGGAGCAGCCGATGCTGGTCGTCGGCCTGCGCGACCGCGGCTGGCAGCCGGCGCAGCTGCTCGACGGGCCGGGTCGCACGTTCCTGTACTCGCTGCCGGGCGCGCTGGTGATCGTCGTCGTCTGGGCGTGGCTGCGCTTCTCGGGCAAGAAGGTCCGGCAGACCGAGCACGAGGCCGAGCTCAAGAAGCTGGAGGCCGAGGTGGCGGCGCTCGATGGGAACCGCGCGAAGCCGCGCGCTACAGGTGGACGGCGAGCCCCACCGAAGCGGTGAGCTGCGTCTGGCCCAGCACGCTGAAGGCTCCGGCGCCGATGCGGCCCTGCAGCACGTCGGCGATGGGAATCGCGAGCGTGAGATCGCCTCCGACGTCGAAGCCGCCGCGGCGGAACATCACGCGCGGCATCACCTCGAGGCCGAGCTTCTTGTAGCCGTCACGCTTGAACACGTACATGTGCGGCAGCGCGAGCTCGACGCCGTCCACCGCGCCACCCGGCCCGATGGCGCGGCGGACTCCGAGCGCGAGCGCTCCTTCGACGTGGGCTTTCGGCGGCGGGCGCACGAGCAGGTGCGCCGAGAACGCGCTCGACAGCGAGCTGCTCGACGGCATGAGGCCCAGCTCGGACATCACGCCGAGGTAGCCGATGTCGAGGCGCACCTTCGCGACGCCGAGGCCCACGGTCTGGCCCGGCCCGGTGACCGGGAGCTGCGCGCCGCCCATCGCGGTGAACGACAGCTCGGGACAGTAGAAGCGCTCGAGCGTGAGGTCGTCGGCCTCGGAGTCGACCGCGTAGACGATGAACGGCAGCACCGCGAGCGCGACGACCGCGAGCACGAGGAAGGCCTCGGGCCTGCCGCCGCCGCCGCCGACGCCCGAGAGGCCCCCGCCGCTGCCGCCTCCGCCCGAGGGCGCCGGCGCGCTCGGGAGCCCGCGGCCCGACGGCACGAAGATCGGGGTGCTCGCGTTCACCACGTAGGGCGAGCGGACCCAGATGGCGCGGCACTTGTCCCAGTAGGGGCGCTGCTCTTCGACCTGCTGCTGCTCCGACTGGGCGAGCACGAGCATCACGGCCAGGAGCGCAGGCATGGGCGCGGGACACGAGCATCGCGCGTACCAACGGGATGTTTCGCGGACCTTGGAGCGTTCATGCTCCGCGCGGCGCGACGGGGCTGTCAGGGCTCGCTTCTGGTTTCTCGATGAGCCTCATCGAGAAACACTTCCCTAAGTTTTCTCAATGGCGCTCATAGACGGCACCGAAGAAGGCGTCGGTGCCCTCGACGTGAGGCCAGCAGCGGAAGAGCTCTCGCGAGCGGCGGAGCTCGGGGTGCCTCGCCTCGAACGCGGCGCAGACGTCTTCGTTCTCTTCGCGGCGGAACGTGCACGTCGCGTAGACGAGGCGCCGGCGGGCGTGGCGCGCGCCGCGCTCGAGCAGCTCGAGCTGGAGCTGCGGCCACCGCGCGAACGTCGCCGGGTCGATGCGCCAGCGCAGGTCGGGGCCGCGGCGCAGCGCTCCGAGCTCGGAGCACGGGGCGTCGACGAGCACGGCGTCGGCGTCGACCGTCTCTTCGCCGAGGACGGTGACGTCGGCTGCGGCGCGCTCGGCCCGCCGCCGCAGCCGCTCGAGGCGCTCGCGATCGACGTCGTACGCGTAGACCTTCGCTCCGAGGGCGGCGAGCTGCAGCGACTTGCCGCCGGCGCCGGCGCAGAGGTCGAGCACGGTGTCGCCGGGCCTGACGCCGACGAGCTCGCCCAGCAGCTGGCTGCCCTCGTCCTGCACCTCGAAGTCGGCGCAGCCCAGAGCGAGCAGGTTCGGCCGCTCGGAGGTGACGACGAGGCACTGCTTCGCGTGGGCTCCGGGGCGCGTCTCGATGCCGGCGGCGTTCAGGTCGCGCGCGAGGGCGTCGCGATCGTCGCGGGCGCGCAGGCAGACGGGGCCCGGCAGGTTGAGCGCGTCGGCGAGGGCTTCGGGATCCGGCGTGCGCTGGAGCTCGGCGGCGAGCCAGTCGGGCAGCGAGTGGCGATCGGCGAAGTCTTCGGGGTCGGAGCCGAGGTGGGTGAGCGCGTGGAGCAGATCGCCGCCCTGGGCCTTCAGTCTGCGTCGCCACAGACCGACGCCGAACAGGGCCTCGGCGGTGACCCTGCGCTGGGCGGCGGTGAAGTCGCGATGTGAGCGAAGGAAGCGATCGAGCACGCGCTCGGCGGGCTCATTCGCGAGGATGCGCGCGATGGGCTCGCGCAGGTCGAGGCCGTCGAGGGCAGACCAGTCGAGGTTTCTGACGCGGTCGGCAGCCGAGCTCACCCTCTCCCCTCGTAGGGGCGAGGGGAAGAGAGCGCGCGGCGAAGATTCGAGCGGGCGGGAGCATCGAGCCGCGCATGGAAAGCCTCCGACAGGAAGATGCGCTCCTTCTGAAGCACCGACTCGAGGAACTTCCTCCGGCCGGCGGCGTAGGCCTCGGCGCCGATGACGGGCTCGTACTCGAGGGCGATCTGCGCCTGGTAGCGGTCGAAGGCGGCGGTGTCCGCGCCGAGGATCGCCATGTCGCAGTCGAGAAACTTCGCGGCCTCGGGGTCGACGTCCGCGGGCGTCAGGCGCCCGTGCTTCGCGGTGAGCAGGATGAGCTCGCGCACCCTCGGGTCGGCGCCGCTGAGCTCGGCGCTGCGCTGCTCGTTGTCGCTGCGCCCCACCACGTAGACGGCATCGTGGAAGAGCACGGCGAGGAAGGTCTGGCGCGGCTGCTGCCAGGTCTCCTGCGCCCAGCACCGGGCGACCTCGAGCACGTGCTCGAGCGTGTGGTACGCGCGCGGCGGGGTCGCATAGGCGCGCTCGAGCATCGCCCAGTCGACCTCGACGCCGGGCGAGAGCAGCTTCAGCTCCTCGACGGTGCTCAAGCGCGCGGCTCCGCTGAGACGAGCCCGGTGGCCATGCGTCGAACCATGGGAGCAGCGTAGCCGCCCGGGAGAGCTCCGGGGGCGGCGGCGGCGATGCGGAAGGCGCCTTCGATGGCCGAGACGATGCCGGCGGCGATGCGGCCGGCGTTGCGCGTGCTGCGCTTCTGCTCGCGCAGGCGCTGCGCGACGAGCCGCTTGAGCTCCTTCAGCGTGGAGGCGAGCGCCGAGCGGTAGAGGCGCCGGACGTCGGGCTGCCGCAGGGCCTCGGCGCCGACGATGCTCCAGGCGGCGACGGCGCGCGGGTCGGCGTCGGGGCCGAGCGCGAGGTGGGCGTCGATGAAGGCGTCGAGCCGGTCGCCGGGCCGGACCTCGTAGCGGGCGCGCACCTGGCGGACGAGGCGCTCGACCAGCGCGAGCAGCACCTCGGCCTTGGTGTCGAAGTGGTAGTGCACCAGCCCCGGCGCGAGGCCGGCGGCCCTGGCGATGGCGACGATGGACGCACCTTCGTAGCCGTGTGTCGCCATGACGCGCAGCAGACCGTCGACGATCTCTTCGCGGCGCTGCAGGGTGTTGGAAGGACGCGCCATTTGCCTGCCGAGTTATTTGGTCATATAACCAATTTATGACGACCTGTCTATTGCTGCCGAAGGTGGTGACCCAGGCGGAGTGCGGCGCGCTGATCGCGGCGGCCGAGCGGCAGGGCTTCGAGAAGACGGGCAACCGGTACCCCGGCGACTACCGGAACAACGACCGGCTGGTGCGCGACGACGCCGAGCTGGCGGCCTGGCTGTTCGAGCGCATCAGGTCGAAGCTGCCGGGCGAGCCGCTGGGGCTGAACCCGCGGTTCCGGTTCTGCCGCTACCGCGACGGGCAGCAGTTCACCGTGCACCGCGACGGGGCGTGGGCGCCGTCCCCGGCCGCGCGGACGACGATGACGGTGCAGGTGTACCTGAACGGCGCGAGCGAGTTCACGGGCGGCGCGACGCGCTTCACGGAGTCGGGGCTCACCGTGACACCCGAGCAGGGGCTGGCGATCGTGTTCGATCACCGGCTGTGGCACGAGGGCTGCGCGGTGACGGCGGGCACGAAGTACGTGCTGCGCAGCGACGTGCTGTACCCGTACGAGCCGGCGCCGCTCGGCGCGGCGGCGTCGGGCGTGCTGCGGGAGGTCGAGCGCTACACCGGACATCTGGGCTACGTGTGGAGCGCGATCGAAGGCGTGGTCTCGGGCTCGCGTGACGGCACGGTGCGGCGGTGGCCGGAAGGCGACGTGCTGCTGAAGGTCGCGAGCTCGGTGACGTGCGTGGCGCGCGACGGCGACGGGGTCATCTGGGCGGGCACGCGGGCGGGCGACGTCTATGCGGGCGGGCGGCGTGTGTATGCGCACGAGGGCTCGGTGCTGGCGATGTGCACGCGCAGCGACGGCTCGGTGGCGACGGCGGGAGCGGACGGCGCGATACGGGCGGGCTCGACGGTGACGCAGCTGGGCCGCGGGTGGGTGTGGGGCCTGTGCGAGCGAGACGGTGAGCTGGTCGCGGCGACCGGCGAGGTCCGGGCGGTGTCGCCGAGCTGCGAGGGTCTCGCGGACGGCCGCGTGCTGCACCACGGCCGGGAGCTGGGCCGCCACGCCGGCATCGTGACGGGGCTGGCGGAGCTCGAGGGCGGGCTGGTGGCATCGTCGTGGGAGGACGGCACGGTGGCGGTGTGGTCGACGGCGAGCGGAACCCGCGTCGGCGAAGGCCGGTGCGACGACTTCGTGCGCAGCGTGGCGCGCGACGGCCGTCAGGGTCTGGTGACGGCGTCGTATGACGGGACAGTGCGGCGCTGGACCATTGACATCAATCGGCTCTGACCCTATCTGGGCCGCCGTCGTATTCCCGAATAGCTCAGCTGGTAGAGCGGGTGACTGTTAATCACCATGTCCCTGGTTCGAGTCCAGGTTCGGGAGCTTCGATGAAAGCCTCGGTTCTGCCGGGGCTTTTTCGTTGCGGGACTTGGACACCAGAACTGCGTGTCCCTCGCGCGGCCGCGTAGATACTGACCCGACGGGCTCGCTCGTTCCGAGGCCATGGTGGCTGGCATACCGCGCTCGTGCTCCGCGCAACCTCGCTCGCCGCCCTCGCATTGGGCGTCTTGATCGCGATCGACGTCGTCCTCGCCTGCTTTCTCGGCGTGTTTGGCGTGCGCGGTCTGGCCGGTGCCGACGGCCCTGGAGAAGGCACCCTGGCAGCAGTCGGGGTCGGAGGCGCGGCGGTGGTTCTTCTTGCCGCCGGTGGCTCCATCCTGTTGTGGCGGCACCACCCGAGCTCACGAACCCACACCCGCTCGGCGCTCGCCTTCGCCGTCGCGCTACTTCCCGCATGCGCCGTTGTCTGGCTTGTGCAACCCGACCCATGGACGTCCCCACCGCGCCCCGAAGTCCGCTGCTTCAGCCCGCGCAAGCGCGAGAAGATGGGGGAAGTCGGTTGGACGGTCGACGGGAACATCGTGGTGGGCGATCGGCTGTTCCCACCTCGGCCCGAAGACTTCGCGTACGTGCTCAAGGGCCGCACGCTGCCGATGGACTGCTCCAATCGCGCGCGCTGCAAATACCGCGACGGCAGCGACGATGACCTGCGGGCCCTGCTCGCTTCCCTCCCCGACTGCTTCTGAGTTCAGCCATGCCGGGCCTCACGTCGCCGGCATCTCCATCACTGCAGCTAGAATTCGTCCACGTCGTGGAGCCATTCTTGACGGCCCGGCGAACCTGTTCACAGGTTCGCCGGGCCCCTCTTCCTCGGGGTCGTCCGGGTCCCTGCCGTCGATGATGCGGTAGAGGAGCGTCTTCAAGAGTTCGGGGCGAGCAGGTCGCCGGCCAGCGCCTCGTTCGGCATGAGGAGCAGTCGCTCCGACGAGCGATGGCCGCACGCGCCGTTCGGTTCCGCGACCGTCGCCGAGACGTCGTGCGCATCCCGCCGCGTGGGTCACCGCGAGCGTGCGCGACGACTTCCGTTCAGCTTCCGTTCAGGTTGTCGTGGCAACCTCGCTCGCCTGTGAAGGTTCTCGTTGTCGACGACGAAGCCGAGGTGCGCAGCGTGGTCACTCGTGCGCTCGAGGCGGACGGCCACCGCGTCAGCACCGCGGCGGACCTCGCTTCTGCGAAGCGCGCACTCGAAGGCATCGAGCTCGTGGTGCTCGATCTCAGGCTGCCCGACGGTTCCGGCCTCGAGCTGTGCCGCTGGCTGCGCGAAGAGCGCTCGAGGCTGCCGGTGTTGTTGCTCACCGCGCAGTCCCAGGTATCGAACCGCGTCGAGGGACTCGACTCCGGCGCCGACGACTTTCTCGCGAAGCCATTCGCGGTCGCCGAGCTGCGCGCCCGCGTTCGCGCGCTCGGCCGACGCGCTTCGCTTCCGCGTGGTCACTTGTACGTCACCGCCTCAATCCGCCTCGACTTCGGCGGGCGACGCGCCACGCGCGATGGCGCGACCGTCGCATTGACGGCCCGTGAGTGGGCCATTCTCGAGCTGCTCGCCGGCCGCGCTGGGCGCGTCGTTTCCCGGGCCGACCTGCTCGACGCGGTGTGGGGTGACTCTGACATCGCCGCCGCGAACAGCCTCGAGGTGCTCATCGGCCGCCTGCGCCGGAAGCTCGGCGCCGACAGCATCAGCACTCAGCGAGGCGAAGGCTACTCGCTCGCAGCGGGGCGAACCGATGACTAGCCGCACGCTGCTCTCGCGGCTGACGCTCGGCACCGTCCTCGCCGCTGGCGCCGCCGCGACGCTCTCAGCCGTCGTTTGCAGCGCCACCGCCGCGTGGTTGGTGCAGCGCGCAGAAGACAAGAACCTGGTGAACGCCGCCATCACGCTCGCCACGGAGCTCGACTCTGGAGAGCACGGAGCGCCGGAGGAGACTCTCCGCCACGAGACGGCTGAGCTGATGCACACCGGCATCGTATTCGCGGTCGCGCACCCTTCAGGCGAACGGCTCGAGGGCGACGCGCGCGTTCCGTTGCCGCTGGCCGGCACTTGCGTCAGCGGCTCCGCGCTCCGAGCCTGCGCCGTCGGCTCGAACACCGGCTTCACCGTCGCCGCCGCGGCAGCGCACTCCGAGCTGGGGTTCTTCTTCGTCGCCGCGGCGCTCCTCGCGACGCTGCTCGCCGCCGCCGTCGCCTTCGCCGCGGGTCGGCCGCTCTCGCGCACCCTGCTCGAACCCATGTCGAGACTTCAGGAGCGCATCGACGCCCTCGGCCCCGGCCCCGGCGACGTCGGCCCCGAGGTGGGGCTCGTCGAGCTCGACCGGCTGCGAGCAGCGGTGCTGAACCTGCACTCGCGTCTCGCCGATGCGCTCGCCCACGCCGAGCGGTTCGCCGCCGACGCGGCGCACGAGCTCCGTACGCCGCTCACCGCGGTTCGAGCCGAGCTCGAGCTGCTGGCGGAGCACCAGGGCGAGACCCCGGCGGAGCTGAAGCAGGCGCTCGCAACGGTCGCCCGGCTCGGCGGGCTCATCGACAAACTGCTCGTGCTCGCGCGTCCCCTCTCGCAAGGCCATCTCGCGAACGAAGCCGTGTCGCTGCGAGATGTCGTCGAAGACGTGCTCGCGGTGCTCCCCGCGCCCGAACGCGGGCGCGTGACCGTGCGCGGCGAAGCTGATGCAACGGTGCGCGGCGACCCGACCCTGCTGCACGCGATGCTCTCGAATGCGATCTCGAACGCGCTGAAGTTCGGCAGCCGCGCCACGGTCGAGGTGGTGGCAGAGGCGTCGGTTGCCGAAGCGGTGCTGCGCGTCGATGACGATGGCCCCGGCGTGCCTCAGCCGGACCGCGACAGAGTCTTCCAGCCGTTCGTCCGCTCGGCGCGCGCCCGCGAAGAAGGCGTCGCCGGCCACGGTCTCGGCCTCGCGTTGATTCGCCACATCGCACGGCTCCACGGCGGAACCGCGACCTTCGAAGACGTTCCCAGCGGCGCGCGGCTCTCGATGCGGCTGGGGGTACACCGATGAGCGCGCGGAGTCTGTGGCTGGTGGTGCCGGGGCTGCTGCTGGCGTGCGTGCCGCACTCGGCGCACGACCGCGCATCGGTGTCGCAGGCCCTCTCGGAGCGGGCCGGCGCCCAGCTGCGCGAGCGCGGCTCGGACTTCGAGCTCCCGCCCGGTGTCGCGATCGACGACGGCATCAGCGAGGACGAAGCGGTCGCGGTCGCGCTGTGGAACAACGCCCAGTTTCAGACCGACCTCACCCAGCTCGGCTTCGCGCGCGCCGATCTCGCGGAGGCGGGGATCATCAGGAACCCGCTCTTCACCGTGCTGCTGCCGCTCGGGCCGAAGCAGCTCGAGCTGACCGCGCTCATCCCCATCGAAGCGCTCTGGCAGCGTCCGCACCGGGTCGCCGCCGCGAAGGTCGAGGTCGAGCGTGTCGCCTCGAACCTGGTGCAGACGGGTCTCGACCTCGTGCGCAACGTGAAGGTGGCCTGGGCCGACGCGGTGCTCGCGCGGCGCCGCAGCGAGCTGGCGCGCAAGAGCAGCGAGCTGCGCACCCGCATCGCCTCCATCGCTGATGCCCGGCTCAAGGCCGGCGACATCAGCCAGCTCGAGCTGCTCACCGTTCGCGTCGACAAGCGCCGCGCGGAGCACGACGTGCAGCGGCTCGAGCTGGAAGCCGTGGCGGCGAACGAGCGTCTCGCCACCCTGCTCGGCCTCATCACGCCGGCCGGCCTGAAGCTCTCGGAGCTCGGTGAGCCGGCGCGCGACGCCGACGACCTCGACGCGGAGCTGCGCGAGTCGTTGGGACTGCGGCCCGACCTGCGCGCCGCCGAGCTGTCCATCGAGGCAACGCACGCGCGGGCGAGCGCGGCTCTGGCGGCCACCTTCCCGCAGACCAACCTCGTCGCAGACGCGAACGGCGCCGGTCTGCAGGGCTTCGAGATCGGCCCCGGCCTTCAGCTCGAGCTGCCGCTCTTCAACCAGAACCAGGGCCAGCGCGCCCGCGCCGACGCCGATTACGAGCGGGCGATCTGGGCGTATGTCGCTGCGCGACAGCGCGTGCTGCTCGAGGTGCGCCAGGCGCACGGCCGTCACGCCGTGGCGAAGCAGCAGCTCGAGCTGCTCCGTGCCGAAGTGCTCAGCGAGCTCGGCACGGCGGTGTCGCGCGCCGAGAAGGCGTTCAGCGGCGGAGAAGTGTCACTGCTCTTCGTGCTCGACGTCACGCGCCAGCAGCTCGACGCCTGGCTCCGCGAGGCTGAGCTCGTCGCGGAGCTGCGTCGTGCCGGTGCCGAGCTCGACCGCAGCATCGGAAGGAAGCGTGTCCATGCGAATTGAAGCGCTGCTGTGCTGCGGGTTGGCGCTCGGCTGCTCGAAGCCCCCGAAGCCTGCCCAGGCCCACCCCGCAGCGGTCGAGAACCCCGTGAAGGAGAGCGCGCTCACCACCGTAAAGCTCACGCCCGAAGCCGAGTCCCGGCTCGGGGTGACCACGGCCCCCCTGGAGAAGCGCGCAGCGCCACGGGTTCGCAAAGTCGCCGGAGAGCTCGTCGTCCCGGTCGGCCGCACCGTCACGGTGACGGCCCCCATGGCCGGCACGGTGCTCGCGTCGGGAGTCGAGCTGCTCAAGCCCGGCACCATGGTGAAGCGCGGCCAGGTGGTCATGCGCCTCTTCGCGTTGCCCTCGGCCGCCGACATCGCTGCCGCCGAATCGAGGCTCGAGACGGCGAGGAAGCGCGCGCAGCGCGCGGCAGACCTCCTGAAAGAAGGCGCGGTCGCCGAGCGCGCCAACGAGGACGCGCAGCTCGAGCTCAAGCTCGCCGAGGCGAATCTCGCCGCGGCGCGGCCACAGGGGGGAGGCGGCGGCAAGCTCGCGCTGCCGCTGACTGCCCCGCGCGACGGCGTGCTCCGCGACCTGCGTGTCGGCGAGGGGCAGTCGGTCGCCGCCGGCACGATTCTCTTCCAGGTGGATGCGCTCGAAGAGCTGTGGGTCCGCGCTCCGCTCTTCGCGGGCGACGCGGCCTACGTTGTGGACGGGGCGCCGGCCACGGTGAGGTCGCTCTCGGCGGAGCCGAATGATCCAGGCCGCGAGGCGAAGCCGGCCGCCGCGCCACCCGCGGCCGATCCGGTAGCAGTGAGCGTCGATGTCTTCTTCAGCGTGCCGAACGACGACCGCGCCTTCCAACCGGGTGAGCGGGTGATGGTCTCGGTCCCACTGTCGGGCGACGAAGCCTCGCTGGTCGCCCCGTGGTCGGCGCTGATCTACGACGTCCACGGTGGAGCGTGGGTGTACGAGGCCGCCGGGGCGCAGACCTTCGTGCGCCGGCGCGTCGAGGTGAAGCACCGCACCGGCGACACGGCGGTGCTCGCCAGCGGACCTGCGGTGGGCACGCGCGTCGTCACTGCCGGCGTACTCGAGCTCTTCGGTGTCGAGTTCGGAGCGGGACATTGATCTCGTCGCTGATTTCCGGAGCCCTCAAGCTGCGCGTCGCAGTCGGCTGCCTCTCCGTCGTGTTGATGGTGTGGGGGCTCGACGTGGTGTCGAAGACTCCGCTCGACGTCTTTCCCGAGTTCGCGCCACCGCTGGTCGAGATCCAGACCGAGGCGCCAGGGCTGTCGACCTCCGAGGTCGAAGCGCTCATCAGCGTTCCGCTGGAGAGCGCGCTCAACGGGACACCGTGGATGAAGGTGCTGCGGTCGAAATCGGTGCTCGGTCTCTCGTCGGTGGTGCTCATCTTCGAGGAAGGCACCGACCTGCTGAAGGCGCGCCAGCTCGTCTCCGAGCGGCTCTCCATCGCCGCCTCGTCGCTGCCCGCTGTGTCACGGCCGCCCGTGATGATGCCTCCGCTGTCGTCGACCAGCCGGGCGATGAAGATCGGCGTGTCGTCGAAGACGCTCTCGCAGGTCGAGATGACGACGCTGGTGCGGTGGACCATGCGGCCACGGCTCATGGCAGTGCCTGGCGTCGCCAACGTCGCCGTCTGGGGGCAGCGCGACCGCCAGCTGCAGGTGCTCGTGAGCCCCGAGCAGCTGGCCGCGGGCCGCGTCACGCTCGACCAGGTGGCGAAGGCCGCGGGAGACGCGACCCGCCCCCAGCCTGGCGGCTTCATCGACTCGCCGAACCAGCGGCTGCCGGTGACGCACGTGAGCGCGGTGCGCGGCGCTGGTGACCTCGCGCAGGTGCCCGTAGCGAACCGCCGGGGCGCGTCCGTGCTGCTGGGCGACGTGGCGACGGTGTCCGAAGGACATCAGCCTCCCATCGGCGATGCGATCATCAACGACGGGCCGGGTCTGCTGCTCATCGTCGAGAAGCAACCCTGGGGCAACACGCTCGAGCTGACCCGCAACGTCGAGGCGGCGGTCGAGCAGATGCGGCCGGGCCTGACCGGCCTCGACATCGACACCACCATCTTCCGGCCGGCGACGTACATCGAGCGCTCGCTCGACAACCTGAACCACGCGCTCGTGATCGGTTGCCTTCTGGTCGTGCTCATTCTGGCGGTGTTCCTCTGGGAGTGGCGCACCGCGGTCATCAGCCTCGCCGCGATTCCGCTGTCGCTCATCACCGCTGGGCTGGTGCTGCACTTCCGCGGCGGCACGTTGAACACGATGGTGCTCGCCGGCCTCGTCATCGCGCTCGGCGAAGTCGTGGACGACGCGATCATCGACGTGGAGAACATCGTGCGGAGGCTGGAGCTCAACGCGAAGCTGCCCGAGCCGAAGAGCGCGTTCGAGGTGGTGCTGCAGGGCTCGCTCGAGGTGCGCAGCGCCGTCGTCTACGCCACCATGATCGTCGCGCTCGTCTTTCTGCCGGTGTTCATGCTCGACGGGCTGGCGGGCTCGTTCTTCCGTCCGCTCGCGCTGTCGTACCTGCTCGCCGTCACCGCATCGCTCGGCGTCGCGCTGGTGGTGACGCCCGCGCTCTCGTTGTTGCTGCTGCCGGGCGCGAAGCGCGGCGCGCACCGAGACTCTCCAGTGATGCCTCCCTTGCGCCGGGCCTACCGGCGGCTACTGGAAGGTGTGATCGAGCGGCCGAAGCTCGCGCCGGTCGCGCTCGTCGGCCTGGCGCTGGCAACCACTGCTGCTGTGCCGTTTCTCGGAGAGGACTTCCTGCCGCACTTCAAGGAGCTCGACTTCCTGATGCACTGGGTCGAGAAGCCGGGCAGCTCGCTCGAGGCGATGAACCGCATCACGTTGGCCGCGAGCAAGGAGCTGCGGGCGGTACCCGGCGTACGCAACTTCGGCTCGCACATCGGCCGAGCAGAGGTGGCCGATGAAGTCGTCGGCCCCAACTTCACCGAGCTGTGGATCTCGCTCGACCCCGACGTCGACTACGACGCGACGGTGGCGAAGATCCAGAGCATCGTCGACGGGTACCCTGGGCTGTACCGCGACCTGCTCACCTACCTGCGCGAGCGCGTGAAGGAGGTGCTCACCGGGGGCGGCGGCTCGGTGGTGGTGAGGCTCTACGGCCCCAGCCTCGACACGCTGCGCGAGCAGGCACAGCTCGTCGGCGCGAAGCTCGCCAAGGTCGAGGGCGTCAGCGACTTGAAGGTCGAGCCGCAGGTGCTGGTGCCGCAGGTCGAGATCTCATTGAAGCCGCAGGCGGCGGCCGCCTTCGGGCTCACCGCTGGGGACGTGCGCCGCACCGTCGCGACCATGGTGAAGGGGTTGAAGGTGGGGGAGATCTACGAAGAGCAGAAGAGCTTCGACGTGGTGGTGTGGGGTGGGCTCGAGAACCGGCACGACGTCGCGGCGCTTCGCGAGCTGCTGATCGATCTGCCGCCGCCCGGCGCCGGGCAGGTGCCGCTGCGAGAGGTGGCCGAGGTGCGCATCGCGCCGACGCCCAACGTCATCGTGCGCGAGTCGGCCTCCCGGCGCATCGACGTCTCGTGCAACGTGAAGGGTCGGGACCTCGGCAGCGTCGCGCGCGATGTCGAGGCGGCTGTGAAGGGCATGACTTTCCCCGCGGGCCACCACCCGGAGGTGCTGGGCGAGTATGCGGCGCGGCAACAATCTCAGCGGCGGCTCGGGCTGTTCGCGCTGTTGGCGTTCATCGGCATCTTCCTGGTGCTGTACAGCGACTTCGGCACGGCACGGCTCGCGCTGCTGGTCTTCATAAGCCTGCCGTTCGCGCTGGTGGGCGGGGTCGCGGCGACGCTGCTCGGCAGCGGCGTGCTCTCGCTCGGCGCCCTCGTTGGCTTCGTGACGGTCATCGGCATCGCGGCGCGCAACGGCATCATGCTCATCAGCCACTATCGCCACCTCGAAACCGAAGAGGGGATCCCGTTCGGATTGCCACTGGTGCTGCGTGGCGCGGAAGAGCGCCTTCGACCGATTCTGATGACGGCGCTGGCCACTGGCCTCGCGCTGGTGCCGATCGTGATGGGCGGAGTGAAACCCGGCCATGAGATCGAGCACCCGCTCGCGGTGGTGATCGTCGGCGGGCTGGTGAGCTCGACGGCCCTGAACCTGTTCCTCATGCCGGCGCTGTACCTGCGGTGGGGCCGACCGAAGGCACGGTGAGCGCGAGAGCCTGCGAGGCGTCAGCGACCCAGCCGTTGCGGAGGGTCCCCGACCCGGCGGTTCTCGGGCGGCAGGCATCGTTTCTCGCGTGAACTTCGGTGCAACCCTCAGTGACGCTGCCCGGCCGCTCTTCAGTCACCGAGCGCGCCGGTAGTGCATGGCGACCGCGCCGTTGCGGAGCGGCTTCGCCGAGACCCGCTCGAGCTTTCGCGTGGCGGGCAGCCCGCCTTGGAACAGCGTCGGGCCGTGACCGGCGATGCGCGGGTGCACGAGGAACAGGTACTCGTCGATCAGATCCAGCCGGTCGAGCGCGTTCGCGAGCTTGTGGCTACCGAGGAGCACGCCGGCCGGCGTCGCGTCCTTGAGCTTCTGCACGCCCGCGCGCAGGTCGCCGGTGAGGTGGTGGCTGTTGGTCCACGGGAAGTCCTTTCGCGTCGACGACACCACGTACTTCGGCTTGTCCTCCAGCTTCACGGCCCACTCGCGCATCGCCGGCGGCACAGCCTCTTCGCCGCGCGCGACCTTCGGCCAGTAGCTCTCCATCATCTCGTAGGTGACGCGGCCCCACAGCATCGCCCCGCACGCTTCCAACATGCCGGTGAAGAAGGCGTGGGTCTCGTCGTCGGCGATTCCCTCCTGGTGGTCGACGCAGCCGTCCAGCGTGAGGTTGAGGCTGAAGGTCAAGAGTCCCATGCGTCAGCGAAGCTCCTGGGCGAGGCCGATGAGCAGCCCTTCGGGGCCGCGGATGTAACAGAGCCGGTACGTGTCTTCGTACTGCACTACTTCGCCGACGAGCTGCGCGCCGCGTTTTTCGAGCCGGGCGAGCGTGTCGTCGATGTCGTCGACGGCGAACATGACGCGCAGGTAGCCGAGGGCGTTCACCGGGGCGGTGCGGTGATCGGCGACCACCGGCGGCGCGAGATAGCGGCACAGCTCGAGCCGGCTGTGGCCGTCGGGCGTGCGCATCATCGCGACATTACCGGGTCCGCCGACGGGCTCGGCAAGCTCACGGCCCAGGCGCTCCTGCACGCGGGCCACGACGTCGTCGTTCACGTGCGTGCGAAGCACCGGCTGGGTGCCGACGGGCCGAACGCGCCCGACGACCTGCGGCTCGGACACCTCACGCAGGAGCGGCTCGCGACGGGGGCTTCTCGGGTCGGGGCCGGGGCTTCTCGGGTCGGGGCCGGGGCTTCGGGTCAGGTTTCGGGCGAGGTTTCTCGCGTGCGGTCACACGCGTTCGGGCGGGTGGACGGTGCCGCGTTCGTTCACGGGGGGCGGCGCGGGCCGGCATTTCGGGCCCTCGCTCCGAACTCGGGCCCTCGCTCCGAACTCGGGCCCTCGCTCCGAACTCGGGCCCCTGAACGAACGCGGCACCGTCAACGGGCCCGAACGCTTTGCCCGAGCGCTTGCCCTGGCGCCTGCCGGAGCCCCCGACCCGCGCCCCCGACCCGGTGCGCCTGCGCGTCGAGGCGATCGACGCGCTGCTGTTACCTCGTCGCGATCGCCGTGGCGTTCAACCTGGCGCTCCCGAAGCCCTCTGAGCGCGGCGCAAAAAGAGCGGCACCGCCTCGCCCTCGCAAAGCCTGTAGAGTCGGCGCGGCATGGCCGAGGGCAAGAACTCCACCCGCGCGCTGTCGTTCGACGAGGCGAGAGCCCGCGTCGAGGCCGCGATCGGCACGCGCCCGAAGACCTCGGACAAGCGCGCCGCGGCGCTCGAGTTCGGGCTGCAGCAGAACGAGCGCTGCGTGCGGCTCCTGGTGCCGGACGCCGACCGTACCGCCCTGCCCGACCTGCTCGAAGCCATCGGCAAGTACTTCGCGGTCGCGCGCTTCGACTTTCACTGGTCGAACGAGTTCGCGTTCACCGCGCAGGACGTCGAGAACGAGGCCGGCAAGGTCCGCTTCCGCTTCGTGCCGGTGCGCTCCAGCCTGCCGGCCACCGTCGAGCTGAAGAAAGAGACCGACCTCACCGAGCGCGACGTCGAGTGCGTGATCGACATCTGGAAGCGGCTCGTCCCCGACGCGAAGGAGCACGAGCCCACCGAGGTGCTCGAGGCGCTCGGCGCCCACGTCTACGCCGAGAACGGCGAGTGGACCTGGGCGCGCCTGGGCGGCTACTCGGAGACGAAGTCGGTCGTCGAGAGCACGGTGGTATCGCCGTTCTTGCGCGCCGACGTCTTCCGCGAGGTCGCGCGGCTCGCGCGCGGCAGACCGGGCTCGAACATTCCACGGGCGGTGCTGTTCGAGGGGCCGCCGGGCTGCGGCAAGACGACGATGGCGCGGGTGCTGGCGAACCTCGCGAAGGCACCGCTCGTGTACGTGCCGATCGAGTCGGTGATGAGCATGTACTACGGCGAGTCCGAGAAGCGGCTCGCCGCGATGTTCGCAGAGGCCGACCGGTTCCCGCGGTGCATTCTCTTCCTCGACGAGATCGACGCGCTGGCGGGCTCGCGCGACAAGCTCATGCACGAGGCGACGCGGCGCGTGCTGTCGGTGCTGCTGCGGAACCTGCAGGGCATCGCGCAGGCCGAGAACGTGCTCGTCATCGGCGCGACGAACCGCGCGGGCGATCTCGATCGCGCGCTGTTGAGCCGCTTCAACCGCACGGTGCGGTTCGACCTGCCGAAGTCGGAAGAGCGCGCCGAGATCTTGCGCCTCTACGCCGGGCACCTCGCGAAGGAGCACCTCGAGGCGCTCGCCGAGAACAGCAACGGCAAGTCGGGCCGCGACCTCGAGGACATCTGCGGCGAGGCGGAGCGGCGGTGGGCGCACGAGCTGATCGCGAAGAACCTCCAGCCGAGCGCTCCGCCGTTCGAGCGTTATGTCGAGGCGCTGGCGTCGAAGCGCCAGATCGGCGCAGAGCCTCGAGCAGAGCCGGAGTAGCATCCCCAAGCACTTCAAGGAGTCGACGTGTCGAGCGAGCACAAGACCGACCCACCGAAGAAGCGGCCCGTGCTGAAGGCGCTCGGTACGCTCACCGAGAGCGGGCGCTGGGTTCCGCTCAACAGCGGCCGGTACTCGCCGGCGCTCGAGGCGGTCGAGAGCGCCGAGCTCGAGGCGCTCGTCGACGAGCGCGAAGACCTGCGCGAGCAGCTGAACCACGTGAAGGACCTGTCGTCGCGGCTCATCGATCGCGTCGACCAGCAGCAGCAGCAGATCGAGTCGCTGCAGGCCGAGCTCAAGCGCAAGGAGACGCTGATCCACGACCTCGAGGCCGAGTCGGCGCACCTCATCGCGTGCGCGTCGAACCGCGAGGAGCACGTGAAGGCGCTGCGCAGCCAGCTGAAGGAGCTCGAGGCCTCGAACGACGACATGGTGGCGGCGGCATCGAAGCGCGAGGAGCGCATCTCGCAGCTCGAGAGCTTCCTCAAGATGATCGCCGACTCCGACCGCTCGAAGTAGCGATCGAAGCGCGCTGAATATGCCTTGACGGTAATATTCCCTGCCGGATATATGTCCGACATGGAATCATTCTTCGCCGCCATCGCCGAGCCGAACCGCCGGGCGATCTTGAGCCTGCTGCTGACCTCGGAGCGGTCGGTCGGTGAGCTCGAGGGCAAGCTCGACCTGCCGCAGCCGTCGGTCTCGAAGCACCTGAAGGTGCTGAAGGAGGCCGGGCTCGTCGAGGCGCGCGTCGAGGCGCAGCGCCGCGTGTACCGCCTGACCCCCAGGCCACTGATGGAGCTCGACGAGTGGCTCGTGCCGTTCCGCCGGTACTGGTCGCAGCACGTCTCCGCGCTCGAGGCGCACCTCGACCGCATGGAGAAGAAGGGCAAGAAGCGATGAGCCGCCGTGAGCGATACGCACCGGGCGCCGCGTTCGGCGCCAGAATCGAGAAGGGCGAGAAGGAGTGGACGCTCGTGCTGGTGCGCGATCTCAAGCACCCGCCCGAGAAGGTGTGGTCGGCGCTGACCGACCCGGAGCAGCTCAAGGAGTGGGCGCCGTTCGACGCCGACCGGAACCTCGGCAGCGTCGGCCCCGCGAAGCTGACCACGGTCGGCTCGCCGCAGAAGCACGTCACCGAGGTGCAGGTGAAGCGGGCCGAGCCTTACAAGGTGCTCGAGCTGAACTGGACCGGCGACATGCGCTGGGAGCTCGAGCCGCAAGGCACCGGCACCCGCCTCACGCTGTGGGCCAACATCAACCGCGGCTTCATCTCGATGGGCGCGGCCGGCTGGCACGTCTGCTTCGACGTGCTCGACGGGCTGCTCGCCGGCGACCCGATCGGGCGCACCGTCGGGCCCGACTCGATGAAGCTGCCCGGCTGGCAGCGGCTGCACGCCGAGTACGCCAGGCAGCTCGGCGTTCCGCTCCCGAAGCTCTGAAGACCCCCCACCGAAGAAAGGAACCGAACATGGAGACCGCACTGCCGAACCCCACCGTCACCCGCTCGAGGGGCGTGACCCTCGCGTTCTGGGGCGTCACCGCGCTGTTCTGCCTGCAGCTGGGCTTCACCGCGTACGCGCAGCTGAGCATGCCGGACGTCGCGCAGGCGTTCGCCCGCCTGGGCTTCCCCGACTGGTTCCGAATCGAGCTCTCGATGTTCAAGCTGGCGGGCATCGCGGTGCTGCTCGCTCCGGCGCCGGCGCGGCTGAAGGAGTGGGCCTACGCCGGGTTCGCCATCGACCTGGTCTCGGCGGTCATCGCGCACCTCGCGATCGGCGAGGGCCGAGAGGCGTGGGGCTGGGCGGCGGGCTCGTTCGCGCTCGGAGCGCTCTCGTACTTCTTCTGGCGGCAGGTGCAGGCGCGCCAATGAGCCGCTCGAGTCACGACGTGATCCGCGTTCGGGGCGCGCGAGAGAACAACCTGAAGGGCGTCGACGTCGAGCTGCCGAAGCGGCGGCTGACGGTGTTCACCGGGGTGTCGGGCTCGGGCAAGTCGTCGCTGGTGTTCGGCACGATCGCGGCCGAGTCGCAGCGGCTGATCAACGAGACCTACAGCGCGTTCGTGCAGGGCTTCATGCCGACGCTGTCGCGGCCCGACGTCGACGTGCTCGAGGGCCTCACGACCGCGATCATCGTCGACCAGGAGCGCATGGGCGCGAACTCGCGCTCGACGGTCGGCACGGTGACGGACGCGAACGCGATGCTGCGCGTGCTGTTCAGCCGGCTGGGGAAGCCGCACGTCGGGCCGCCGCCGGCGTACTCGTTCAACATCCCCACGCGCAAGGCGAGCGGCGCGATGACGGTCGAGAAGGGCAAGGGCGAGCGGCTCGTGGTTCGCAACGTCACGTACCAGGGCGGCATGTGCCCGAAGTGCGAGGGCATGGGCCAGGTCAACGACATCGACCTGAAGCAGCTCTACGACGACGGCAAGTCGCTGAGCGAGGGCGCGCTGACGGTGCCGGGCTACACGGCCGACGGCTGGGGCGTGCGCATCTTCGCGGCGGCGGGCATCGACCCGGACAAGCCGATCAGGAAGTTCTCGAAGAAGGAGCTCGACCGGTTCCTGTACCAGGAGCCGACGAAGGTGAAGGTCGGGGGCATCAACCTGACGTACGAGGGCCTCGTCCCCAAGATCCAGAAGTCGATGCTGCAGAAGGACGTCGACGCGATGCAGCCGCACATCCGGGCGTTCGTCGAGCGCGCGGTCACGTTCACGAGCTGCCCCGAGTGCAAGGGCACGCGGCTCAACGCGGCGGCGAGAGCTTCGAAGGTGAAGGGCATCAACATCGCCGAGGCGTGCGCGATGCAGATCGACGAGCTCGCGCGGTGGCTCCGCGGGGTGAAGGAGCCGTCGGTCGCTCCGCTGCTCGAGACGCTCGGCGAGACGCTCGACTCGTTCGTGGAGATCGGGCTCGGCTACCTGAGCCTCGACCGGCCGTCGGGCACGCTGTCGGGCGGCGAGGCGCAGCGCACGCGCATGATCCGCCACCTGGGGTCTCCGCTCACCGACGTGACGTACGTGTTCGACGAGCCGACGATCGGGCTGCACCCGCACGACATTCAGCGCATGAACGAGCTGCTCTTGCGGCTGCGCGACAAGGGCAACACGGTGCTCGTGGTCGAGCACAAGCCCGAGGTGATCGCGATCGCGGATCACGTCGTCGACCTCGGCCCCGGAGCGGGCAGCGCGGGCGGGAAGATCGTGTTTCAGGGCAGCGTCGAGGGGCTGCGCTCGAGCGGCACGCTGACGGGCCGGCACCTGAGCGACCGGCGCGCGCTGAAAGACACGGTGCGCAAGCCGGCGGGCAAGCTCGAGGTGCGCAGCGCGAAGACGCACAACCTGAAGAACGTGAGCGTCGACATTCCGCTCGGCGTGCTGGTGGTGGTGACCGGCGTGGCGGGCTCGGGGAAGAGCTCGCTGATCCACGGCTCGGTGAGCGGGCGCGAGGGCGTCGTGACCGTCGACCAGTCGGGGATCTCGGGCTCGCGGCGCAGCAACCCGGCGACGTACACGGGCCTGCTCGAGCCGATTCGCAAGGCGTTCGCGCAGGAGAACGGGGTGAAGCCGGCGCTGTTCAGCGCGAACTCCGAGGGCGCGTGCCCCGCCTGCAGCGGCGCGGGCGTCATCTACACCGACCTGGGCATGATGGCGGGCGTCACGACGGTCTGCGAGGAGTGCGAGGGCCGCCGGTTCCAGGCGTCGGTGCTGGAGTACCGGCTCGGCGGCAAGAACATCGCCGAGGTGCTCGACCTGCCGGTCGACGAGGCGCTGACCTTCTTCGGCGGCGGCGAGGCCGAGACGCCGGCGGCGAAGGCGACCCTCGAGCGCATGGCCGGCGTCGGGCTCGGGTACCTCAAGCTCGGGCAGCCGCTGACGACGCTCTCTGGGGGCGAGCGGCAGCGGCTGAAGCTCGCGACGCACCTGGCGGAGCCGGGCGGCATCTACGTGCTCGACGAGCCGACGACGGGGCTGCACCTCGCGGACCTCGAGCAGCTGCTCGGGCTGCTCGACCGGCTCGTCGACTCGGGCAAGTCGGTGATCGTGATCGAGCACCACCTCGCGGTGATGGCGCACGCAGACTGGATCATCGACCTCGGGCCGGGCGCGGGCCACGACGGAGGAAAGATCGTGTTCGAGGGCGAGCCGGCCGCGCTCATCACGCAGAAGACGCTGACCGCCGAGCACCTCGCCGCGTTCGTGGGGAAGAGGCGGAAGAGCGCGTAGGAGTCGGCAGTCGGCGCTCGGCCAGCGAGGCCCGAGGGGTGCCGGGGGCGCGCCGTCAGGCGACGAGCGGGACCCGGCACGTCACGGCCTCACGGGGACCAGCTTGCAGTCGACTTCCTGATGGTGCGGCACCTTGACCCGCCGGGTCGCCGCCGTCTCGAGATCGACCTCGAGCTGCCAGGCGAAGTCGTCGTCGTTGGCGGGGTCGGGAAACGACATCAGCACCTTCGCGAGCGAGCCCCTGGTGACGGCGGCGTTGCACACGCTCGGGAAGCGCAGCTTCGAGCCGTTGCGCGTCACCCAGGCCCAGGCGTGGCGGTGCGCGGCGGTGTCGACGACGACGAGCCCATGAGCGGTGCGGAGCAGCTTGCGCGCCGGAGCGCTGGCGATCTGCTCGAAGCCCTTGCGGGCCGGCGAGTGCCAGTGGCCCTTGTAGCTGAGCCAGATCATCGCGGGGCCCGCTCGGGTGAAGGCCCGCAGCAGCCGCGGGCTCGTGACGGCCACGGTGTAGTTTTCGGGCATGACGGGTGCCTCGCCGTCGCGCCACCTCACCACCGGGTGGCCGATCTCGGCGTCGAGCAGCCACTCGAGCGACGGGTCCGGAGCGTCGCAGACGTTCTCGAACATGCGCAGCTCGACCTCGCGGCGTGCCGCGTCGCGCCCGGGCTGCAGCAGCGCTTTCGGCACCCCGTGGGGGTCGATCATGGTGCTGAAGGGAATCGTGACGCCCAGCTCGACCTTCTCGCCCGTCTTCGAGAAGACGAGCGTCCAGTCTGCGCCGCCCTCCATCGAGCCGCCCAGGTCGCTGGGCGCCTTCTTCCACTTCTCGGCCACCCCGTCGCCGTCGAGGTCGGGCATCGGGGCGTCCGGGGTACCCACGCGGCAGGCGGCCAGCACCGCAGCGAGCAGGAGCATCAGGCCGTTCTACCCGCCCGGAACGCAAAATTCGACCGGCGGGGGATGGCTTTTGGCCGCGGAACCCCATATGGGCGTGCCGCCGCGCGAAAAAGACAAACGCGGTCGCCGCTCAATTTCCGGGCGGCTCTTGAAAGAAAGCTGAGAATGGCAACTGGAACTGTGAAGTGGTTCAACGACGCGAAGGGCTTCGGATTCATCACGCAGGACGGGGGCGGCGAAGACGTGTTCTGCCACCACACCGCGATTCAGGCGGAGGGCTTCCGCACCCTCGCCGAGGGTCAGAAGGTCACGTTCGACGTGAACCGCGGCCCGAAGGGCCTGCAGGCCTCGAACGTCCGCGCGTCGTAATGCTCGGTCGTTGATGTACGCGGGCTTTGCGCCGCTGCTGAGAAGTAGCGGCGCAGGCTCCTTCCCCGTGGAGCTGGAGTGACAGCACGCGGGCCGCGCTGATAAGCGCCCACTTCGCAACTTGCCTCACCTCGAACACAACGCGCTGACGCTGCTGCTCCTGCAGATCGGCGTGATCGTGGCGCTCTCGCGGGTGCTCGGCCGGCTGCTGAGGCCGCTGGGGCAACCGCTGGTGATCGCGGAGGTGCTGGCCGGAGTCCTGCTCGGGCCGTCGCTGCTCGGGCGGGTCGCGCCCGCGGCGATGGAGTTCCTCTTCCCGCCCTCCTCGCTCGCCGGCCTGAAGCTGTTGTCGCAGCTGGGGCTCGTGCTGTTCATGTTCTTGATCGGGCTGGAGCTCGACTGGAGCAAGCTGAAAGGGCGCGGCAGGAGCTCGCTGGTCATCAGCCACGCGAGCATCGTGGTGCCGTTCGGGCTCGGCGCGCTGCTCGCGGTCGCGATGCGCGGCTCGTACTCGAGCCCCTCGGTTCCGCTGCTGCCGTTCGTGCTGTTCATGGGCGTGGCGATGAGCGTCACCGCCTTCCCCGTGCTCGCCCGCATCCTCTCGGAGCGGCAGCTGCTCGGCAGCCGCGTCGGCGCCCTGGCGATCGCGTGCGCGGCGGCCGGCGACGTGACCGCGTGGTGCCTGCTCGCCGGCGTGGTCGCGATCTCGGGCTACCACGGCATCGCGCCGGCGGTGTGGACGGCCGGGCTCAGCGCAGCCTTCGTGGTGCTGGTGCTGTTCGTCGTGCGCCCGGTGCTGCACCGCTTCGCCGAGCGCCGCGCCGGCCCCCCGACGCCGGCGGCGATCGCCGTCACGCTGCTGCTCCTGCTCGCGTGCAGCGGAGCGACCGAGCTCATCGGCATTCACGCGCTGTTCGGGGCCTTCCTCTTCGGGGTCGCCACGCCGAAGAAGAACGGCTTCGCGGGCGCGCTCGCCGAGCGGCTCGAGACGGTGGCGGTCGTTCTGCTGCTTCCCCTGTTCTTCGCGTTCAGCGGGCTGCGCACGCAGCTGGGCCTGTTGAACGACGCGGCCGACTGGGGCGTGACGCTCGCGATCATCGCGCTCGCGACGCTCGGCAAGTTCGGCGGCAGCGCCGTCGCCGCCCGGCTCACCGGCGTGCCCTGGCGCGAGGCGAGCGCGATCGGCGTGCTGATGAACACGCGCGGCCTCGTCGAGCTCGTCGTGCTCAACATCGGCTTCGACCTCGGCGTCATCAGCTCGACGGTGTTCACGATGCTCGTGGTGATGGCGCTGGTGACGACGTTCGCGACGTCGCCGATCATCCGCCGCATCTATTCGGACCGCGAGCTCGCGCAGCAGCGCATCGACGGCGCCGAGCCTCACGAGCACAAGGGCCTGCTCATCTGCGTCGACGACCCGGCGAGCGGCCCCGGGCTCGCGCTGGTGACGGCGGCGCTGCGCGACGCGGCGGGCAACGCCGAGGCCACCGCGCTGCACCTGTACCCGAGCACCGACCGCCCGTCGGTCGAGCGGATGCACGAGGAGCAGGCTCCGGACGAGGGCCCGCTGGGGCCGCTGCTCGAGCGCGCGAAGGAGCTCGGCCAGCGCGTGCGGCCGCTCACGTTCGTGTCGAGCGAGACGGCCGAAGACATCGCGCGCACTGCCGAGGCCAAGCAGGCGTCGCTGGTGTTGATGTCGTCGAACCGGCCGCCGTGGGGGCGCAGCTCGGGCACGGTCGCGGCGGTGACGTCGCGCTCGGGCTCCCCCGTGGCGGTGCTCGTCGACCGCGGCCTGGCGCGCGTCGAGCGGGTGGTCATCGCGCTGTGCGGCGACGTTCACGACGGCGCGGCGTTCGTGCTGGCGCGGCACCTCGGCAGCGTGCGCGCGAGGCCGGTGCGCATCTCGGATCCCGCGGTCGATCTGACCGGTACGGACCTCGTGCTCGTCGGCGCGAGCCCCGCCGCGGCGAAGCTCGAGGGGCTCCTGAAGGACAGCCAGGCGTCGGTGCTGTGGGTGCACCCGGCGCGCAGCGCGAGCATGGCGAACGCGGCGCTCGCCCCCGCTGGGACGCCGGCCGCGGAGATCGCGGCGCTCGAGCACCTGCGCTGATCAGTGCAGGGCCGCGGCGTGCGTGCCGCCGGCCTCGGCGATCGGCACGCCTTCCGAGCCGTCGCCTTCCAGCGCCTCGATCATCTCGCGCAACAGCTGGGCGAGGCGCTTGCGCTGGGCACGCTCGCTGGCGCTCCAGGTCGACTTCTCGGCGCGCTTGTGCGCGAGCTTGAACTTCGTGCCCTTCATCTCGGTCGAGTACTCGTTCGCGTCGAGCTTGGTGACGATCTGCTCCGCGAGGATGTACCAGCGGTACGAGGTGCCGACGGGAGCGCCGCTGCCCTCGGGCGCCTTGCCCTTGCGGCGCTTGGGCACCGCGTAGGTGAACTCCCACGTGTCGGGCGTGACCTTCTTCTCGACCCACTGCCCGGCGTCGTAGCTCCACGTGTGGCCGCGCCCCACCTTCATGCCGGTGTAGCGCTTGCCGCGATGGGTCTTGAACGCGTCGTAGGACGCTGCGATTTCCGGCCGTCGCTTTGCCATGGTCAACGCTAACGGCTCACGGCAGCGGCTGCCGTGCGGCCGCCGGGTCGATCTCGGCGAGGCGCGAGGCGCCGGTCTCGTTCGACCACGCGACGCGGATGCGGTTCGACGCGGCGTGCCAGCGGGCCGCGGGGAAACGGATCTCGCCCGAGGCGACGACGATGGCGTTCGTCTCGCCGATGGGCCGCAGGTACAGGCGATCGGGCGCGCCGCCGTTGTCGAAGCTCATCAGCCACATGTCGGCGCCGACCGGCACGAGCACCGGGAAGAACTCGTGCGTGCGGTTCGAGGCCGTGACGTCCGAGAGGGCTCCGGTCGAGCGGCGGTACGCGCGGGTGCGGAAGCCGGTCGCCGTCGCGACCTGCCAGACGACCCAGTCGCCCTGCACGTCGAGGGTCACGACGCCCATCGGCTCGGTGGTGAAGTTCGTCTCCTGGCCGTTGACCGCGAGGTAGAGGCTGCGATCGTCGCGGGCGATCATGGCGAGGGCTCCGTCGCTCGCGGAGACCGCCGGCGCCATGCGCTGCGCGAAGCGATGGCCGGCGGAGGTGAGCACGGGGTGGTCGGCCGCAGCCTGGTACGCGGCGAAGAGCCCGGCGGCGGCGTCGACCTTGGTGACGCCTCCGAAGGTGGTGAAGGCCGCCGGCGTGTCGACGTCGCGCGCGCTCGTGAACGGGGCGAGCGATTCCCTCAGGCCCTCGCCGTTCGCGCGCATGCCGTTGAAGACGATGCGCGTCGAAGAGACCCAGACGGGGTACCAGCCCGGGTTGGCGACCTGAACGCCGTTCACCCAGACGGAGCCGAGGCCGCTCGCGAGGGAGCAGCCGTCGGGTGACCAGTCGGGCGCCCAGCCGTTCGTGTTGCCGGTGGGCATCGGGCACGAGGCAGCGCCCCCCGCGGAGCCTCCCGCGCCTCCGCCGGCCGTCGCGCCTCCCGCCGTGGCGCCGCCGGCGGTGGCGCCTCCTGCGGTGCTGCCTCCGGCCGTGCCGCCGTCGACGACGGCGGGTGACGCGCACGCCGCGAGGAGGACAGCCGGCGTCAGGGAGCGGAGCACGCTGCGTGTTATGCCACCCCCGTGCGCACCGTCGAAGAGTGGAGAGCGGTTCTGCGCGCCGCCCTGAAAGACGCGATGCGCGCGCGTGAAGTGGACGCCGTCGCGGTTCTGCGCACGACGCTGGCCGCCATCGACAACGCCGAGGCCGCGGACCCGAGAACGGCTCCGGTGGTGCAGGAGGGCATCATCGCAGGTGGAGTGGCAGGGCTCGGCGCCGGCGAGGTCGCGAGAAAGGTGCTCAGCCCCGAGGCGGTGAAGGCGGTCATCGGGCGCGAGCTCGCCGAGCTGCGCGAGGCGGCCGCGGCGCGCGGCGAGCTCCGGGGCAAGCTGTCGGTGCTCGAGCGGCTGTATTCGTCAGACGGATTCTGACCATCACGGCATTCGATTGGTGGATGATTGGCGAAGCGGGCACCGTGCCGCTCATGACAACCCACGCACTCGTCGATGCCATCCGCGTCAGCACCAGCCTCCTCGCCGTCGCCACGGTGGTCGTCGTGGTGAGAGCGCTCCGCCCGCTCGCGGGCGCCATCGTCCCCTGGGCCGCCGGAGTCGGCGGCGCCGCGCTCGCCCTGACGCACGGGCTGGGCACGCTGCCGGTGCCGGCCCTCGTGCCGGCGCTCGCGGTGGCGGGGGTGGTGGCGGGCTTTCTCGCGATGTTCTCGCCGCGGATCCTGGGGCTGTTCTCCGGGCTTGGGGACGGGCAGTGGCGGCTGCTGATGGGCCTGCGCGCCGGGTTCGGGTCGCTGCTGCTGGCCGGCGGCGCGGCCGGCATCATGCCGGCGTCGTTCGCGCTGACCGCCGGCCTCGGCGACATCGGCGTGGGCGTGCTCGCGCTCTCGGCGCCCGGCTCGCTCGCGGCCGGTGGAAATCGGGCGCTCCGCCTCGCGGTCTTCGGCTTCGGCCTGGTCGACTTCGTCGGCGTCGCCGTGCAGCTCGTGCGCGTCGTCGTGCCGTTCCTCGCCGAGACGCAGAGCGCCGGCCTGTCGCTGATGCTGCCGTGGGTGGTGGTGCCGTTGCTCGCGACGTTCAACATCGCTGGCCTGAGGCTCGTCGTCGTCGAGCTGCTGGGCGCGAAGAAGGTGCCCGTGCCGGCGGCATGACGACGGTTCACACGGCGCTGTCGGCGGTCGATCTGAACCTGCTCCTCGCGTTCGAGGCGCTGTGGGCGGAGCGCAGCGTGACGCGCGCCGGCCGCCGCCTCGGGCTGTCGCAGCCGGCGATGAGCGGTGCGCTGGCGCGGCTGCGCGCGATGCTGAACGACCCGCTGTTCGTGCGCGGGCGCGCGGAGCTACAGCCGACCGAGCGGTGCGCGGCGCTGGCGGCGCCGCTGTCGAAGGCGCTGCTCGACATCCGCAACGCGCTGGCCGGCGCCGCGTTCGACCCGAAGACGACCGACCGGCAGCTGACGGTGGGGGCGGTCGACGCGGCGATCGCGGTGGTGATGCCGAGGGTGGCGGGTGCGTTCGCGAAGGCCGCTCCGCGCGGGAAGCTGGTGGTGACGGCGATCGACCCGGCACGCGCCGTCGACCTGGTCGAGGCAGGCGTGCTCGACGTCGCGATCACGGCGCGCGTGCGGCCGTCGTCGACGGTGAAGCAGCGGGTGCTGTTTCCGCTGGAGCTGAAGCTGGTGGTGCGGCCCGGGCACCCGCTCGCGCGCGGCCGGGCGGAGCCGAAGGCGCTCGCGGCCTTTCCGCGCCTGCAGGTGTCGTTCGGGCATGGGGCGCCGACGGCGGCGCTGTCGGTGAGCTCGTTTCTGGCGGTGCCGCACGTGCTCGCGGAGTGCAACGCCTGGGCGGTGCTGCCGGGGCCCTTCGCCGAGAAGCTCCGGCGCGACGGGCTGGTGGCGGTGCGGCCGGTGCCGCCGCAGGTTCCGGTGCCGAAGCTGCAGCTGCGCATGGTGTGGCCGGAGGCGCAAGACGCGTCGCCGGCGTCGCGCTGGCTGCGCGGGCTCATCACGCAGGCCGCGGAAGTGAGGGGTCTTCCGCGCCTGGCCGACGGGTGAGGGCGCGCCGTCGGCACCTGCGTGAGAGCCGCAACCGCTACAGCTACCCGAACGTCACCAGCGTGTTCGTCGTCTGATACGGCCGCCCGCTGCGCGGGTTCACGTAGTCGCTGACCAGCCGGCCGTTCTCTTCGCGGAAGCGGAACTGGCGGCCCGTCGCGGGGTCGTTCGCGAGGTAGACCGAGCGGCCCTGCGCGTCGCGCTCCCGGCCGGTGATGGTCACCCAGTGATCCGTGCCGTTCGCGCCGCCGCGGCTGCCCGCCTTGTAGTCGACGCCGACGACGACGGGCCGGCCCGCGTCGATCTGCCGGTTGATGGCGTCGAGGCTGAACGCCGGCCGCTGCGCGTTGAGCCCGAACGCGCGCGCCGCCACGTCCCAGTGCAGCGCGTCGCCCGAGTAGCCGCCGTTGCGATCGAGGTAACGGTCGAGCTCGCCGGGGTTCATCGTGCGGCCCGAGATCTTCGAGAGCGCCATCGCCGCCGCCGTCATCGCGCAGCCCGACTGCCCGATCGTCCACCGCCGGCCGAGGGTGCGGCCGCCCCACTCGGGGTCGCCCTGGCGGAACAGCGGCGTGCCGTCGGCCGAGGCCGGGTACTGGCGGCCGTTCGACGTCACGCTCGTGACGCCCGGCGGAGCGTCGCGGCGCTCGACGAACCCGTCGCCGTCCGTCGTGCGGCGCGTCGTCTCGTTCAGGCCCCCGTCGAACTGGTCCGGAACCTGGAGGCTCTGCCCGGCCTGCAGCCGCCGCGGATCCGAGATGTTGTTCAGCTCGGCGAGGTGCTGCCACGTCGTGCCGTATTGCTGAGCCAACCCCGAGAGCGTCTGACCGCGGCGAACCGTAATTTCCATGCGGCCATGTTCGACGTGCGACTCCCCGTGGTTTCTGTGGTTTGGCCGCGCATCAGCACCTACACGGCCAAGGGCGCGGGCGCTGGTCGGAGTGCAACGCCGCGTTCCCACGGGTTGCGCTTCGTGCGCAACCGGCTCTGATAGTCTCGTGCTATCGAAATGATTAATACGATGTTTGAGTCGAATCGATGCGGCGCCGCATCTTCAACGCACCATGTACAAGAGCCCAAGCCCACTCCCTGAAGACGTCCGCACCCAGATCGCCGACACCCTCAACGCACGCCTGGCCGACGGCCTCGACCTGCACAGCCAGATCAAGGTCGCCCACTGGAACATCAAGGGGCCGCAGTTCGCGGCGCTGCACCCCCTCTTCGAGATGTTCGCGGTCAGCCTCGCGAACCACAACGACGCGGTGGCAGAGCGCGCGGTGACGCTGGGCGCGAAGGCGTTCGGCACGGCGCGGCACGTGTCGAAGATGTCGCGGCTGCCGGAGTATCCGCAGGAGACCACGCGCGACCTCGAGCACGTGAAGCTGCTGGCGGAGCGGATCGAGCGGTACCTCGAGGGCGTGCGCGAGTCGCGCGCGCTGGGTGAGCGGCTCGCCGATACCGACACGGTGGATCTGCTCACCGGCATCATCACCGAGTTCGAGAAGCACGCCTGGTTCCTTCGCGCTTCACTCGAGGCGTAGGGGCCGGGGGTCAGCCGAGGCTCGATCTGCGATCGAGCAGCAGCTTCTTCTCTCGCTCGTTCTGCGTCAGCGACGCGGCCCGCTCGAGCTCGGCCTTCGCCTCGGCGCGCCGGCCCAGCTTCACGAGCAGGTCGGCGCGCACCGCGTACAGCAGGTGGTAGCCCCTCAGCTGCTCGTCTGCGGTGAGCGCGTCGACGATCGACAGCCCGGCTTCGGGGCCCATCAGCATCGACAGCGCGACGGCGCGGTTGAGCTCGACGACGGGCGACGGGCTCCGCTCGGCGAGCCTGCCGTAGAGGCCGACGATGCGCGCCCAGTCGGTGTCGCCGGGCGTCTTCGCGCGCGCGTGGCACGCGGCGATGCCGGCCTGCAGCGCGTACGGGCCGTTCTCGCCGCCGAGCTCGACCGCGCGCTCGAGCGCCTGCAGCCCGCGGCCGATGAGCAGCGGGTCCCACTTCGAGCGGTCTTGATCGAAGAGCAGCACGGGCGCTCCGCCGGGGCCGGTGCGGGCGCGGGCGCGGGAGGCCTGCAGCTCCATGAGGGCGACGAGGCCGTGGACCTCGGGCTCGTTCGGGGCGAGCCCGGCGAGGATGCGGCCGAGCTTGAGCGCGTCTTCGCACAGCGCGGGCCTCATCCAGTCGTCGCCTGCGGTGGCCGAGTAGCCCTCGTTGAACACGAGGTAGACGACCTCGAGCACGGCCTCGAGGCGGCTCGCCAGCTCTTCACCGCGCGGCACCTCGAACGGCACCTTCGCGTCCGAGAGCGTCTTCTTCGCGCGCACGATGCGCTGCTGAATCGTCGTCTCGGGCGTGAGGAAGGCGCGCGCGATCTCGGGGATGGTGAGGCCCGAGAGCAGCCGCAGCGTGAGCGCGACGCGTGCATCGGTCGACAGAATCGGGTGGCAGGCGATCAGCATGAGCCGCAGCAGATCGTCGCCGACGTCGTCGTCGAGCTTCGCCTCGAGGTTCGGCCCCCTGCCCTCTTCGTCCTTCGCGTCGCGCAAGAACTCTTCGTGCTTGCGGTCGGCGAGCGCGCCACGGCGCAGCACGTCGACGGCGCGGTGCTTCGCCGCTTGCATCAGCCACGCGCCCGGGTTGTCGGGCACGCCCTGCTGCGGCCACTGCTCGAGCGCGGCGACCAGCGCGTCCTGCGCGAGCTCCTCGGCGCGTCCCACGTCTCGCGTCATGCGCGTGAGCGCAGCGATGAGCCGAGGCGATTCCATGCGGAAGACCGCCTCGACTCGCCGCTGAACGCTCACTGCTTGCGGGCCCGCTCGACCTGGTTCTTCACCAGCTCGGGAACGGCGGGGAAGTCTTCGAGCTCGAAGATCGGCCGCAGCTCCACCTCGGCCCCCTCGCCGAACGGAGCGCGCTTCAACCACTCGACGGCCTCGTCGACGGACTTGCACTGCCAGACCCAGTAGCCCGCGACGAGCTCCTTGGTCTCGGAGAACGGGCCGTCGATGACCGTCTTCTTCGCGCCGAACCGCACGCGCTTGCCCTTCGACGACGGGTGGAGGCCGTCGCCAGAGATCATCACGCCTGCCTTGATGAGCTCTTCGTTGTAGCGGCCCATTTCCTCGAGCTCGGCCGCCGTCGGCATCACGCCCGACTCCGAGTCCTTGTTCGCCTTCACGAGAACGATGAAACGCATGGCTTACTCTCTTTCGTTTGGGGAGCCTTCAGTGGCTCTACCCCTGCGTCGAACGGCTCGCAGGCAGATCGACATGGCGAGAAGAGAGAGACCTTCCGCGGAGTTGCAGCCGCAGGCGATGCGAACTTCGGGGGGTGGACCTTCGAGCTCGCCGGCATCGGGCGGCGCGCCGGCGTCGCCTGCGCCGGCGCCGGCATCGGAGCCTGCGTCCATCGGGCCGGCATCGGTGCCGCCGTCTTCGAGCAGGTCGGCGCGGCCGGTGACGAAGCCGGACCACCAGGCGTCGCAGAAGCCGCCATCGCCGGAGCTGACGGTCACGCGCAGGAAGATGGGCTTCTCCGGCAGGCGCCGCACGTCGATGGTGTACGAGGCGCTGCGCGTGCCCGCCGAGAGCGGCAGGCCGGTGACGAGCGTGCCCTCTTCTCCGTCGCCGGCCTTCCACAGCACCGAGACGACGCTCGGGTCGTCGGGCTCGTCGATCGCCCACTGGAGCGCGAGGCGCGCGTCGCGATCGGGCAGCTCGGTGCGCGGCGTCGTGATCCAGATCGCCGGAGGCACGTTGCCCGAGTGCGAGATGGTGATGCGGCCCTCGGCCTTCGAGATGCTCCGGCCCTCGATCGGGTCGTCGATGAGCGCCCACGGCTGCCAGCAGCCCTCGCCGGCGTCGGTGGTGTCCCAGTCGTAGACGTTCACCGGCGAGCTGGGGAAGACCTCGGGCGCGATCGAGATCGAGCCGTCGGGCGCCTCGAACGGGCTGAACGCGAGGCGCGTCGCCCAGAGCGAGACCTGCGCCTTCGGGCCGGGCGCGATGGTGTCCGTCCACTGGAGCGTGTAGATGCCGCCGTCCTCGGGGTAGTTGCCGACATAGGCCGGCAGCTGCAGATCGAACTCCACGACGTGGGCGACCGCGGCGAGCGAGCACACCAGCGCCGCGATGGGGCCCGCGCGCTTCAAGGCTCAGGCACCGGCGACCGTGACCTTGATCATCTTGACCGGCGTCTTCGGAGCGTCGTTGCCGTCGGTCGGGGTCGTCTCGATCTTCTTGATGACGTCGGCGCCCGAGGTGACCTTGCCGAACACCGGGTGCCGCGACTCGCCGGGCGTGAACCAGTCGAGGAAGTCGTTGTGCACGGTGTTGATGAAGAACTGGCTGCCGCCGGAGTTCGGCGAGCCCGTGTTCGCCATCGACAGCGTCAGAGGCTCGTTCGAGAGCTTCGCGGTGAACTCGTCTTTGATGTCGCCCCACGGCGGGCCGCCGGTGCCGGCGCGGCGATCTTTCGGGTCCTTCGAGTGGGGGCAGCCGAACTGCAGCATGAAGCTCTTGATGACGCGGTGAAAGTGCAGCCCGTCGTAGAAGCCCATCTTCGCGAGCTTGATGAAGTTCTCGGAGGTGAGCGGCATCTTGTCGGCGTAGATCTCGGCGGTGAACGTGCCGAGCGAGGTCTCGAACGTCGCGGTGGGGTTGGCCATGGAACCCACGCTCTAGCATCACTCGATGCGCGGGTCCTTCGGGGGGCGGCCGGCGAGGGCCTGCAGCGCGCGGTCGAGCACCAGCCGGTCGCGCCTCGAGCCGAGCAGCTTGCGCGCCTTGGCGGGCTTCACGAAGCGGATCTCGTCGACCTCGTTCTCGTCGTGCTCGCCCTCGTCCGAGACGAGCCGCATCAGGAACCAGTGCGTGTCGTGGCGCAGGCCCTCGGCGACTCCGAGGTACTCGGTGACGTCGGCGCGCAGGCCGGTCTCTTCGAACACCTCGCGGCGGGCCGCGCGCGAGACGCTCTCGCCCGGGTCGACGCGGCCCTTCGGCAGCGTCCACTTCTTCTTCTGGCGGATGATCGCGACCGTGCCGTCGTCGACGACGACGCCGCCCGCCGACCACCAGCGGTCGTCGCCGGCCGAGTGGATGAGGCGCTTCGCCTTCGCGAACAGCGAGTGCAGCGCGCGCTTCACCCGCCCCAGCGGGTGCGCGGCAGGCTTCTTCTTCGGCCTCGCCTTCGGCACGGCGCCTGAACGAAGCATCGAAGCGCTGATCGGGCAAGGAGGCTCTGCTACGCATGAGCACGTGCCGACCTTCAAGGCGAAGCTGTGGCGGTATCCCGGGCCGGGCGGCTGGCACTTCGCGACGGTGCCGAAGAAGCACGCGCCGCCGGTGACGCACGGCTGGGGCCGGACGCCGGTGCACGCGCGCGTCGACGGCAAGGGCTTCGACACGAGCGTCTGGCGCGACGAGAAGCACGGCACGCTGCTCGCGGTCTCGAAGAAGATGCGCGGCGGCAAGGGCGCAGGCGACGTCGTGGAGATCGAGCTGTTGCCGCGATGAGGGCCGAGCTCTTCCGCGCGCACGGAGCAGACCCGATCGCGTACTCGACGCTGCAGCCGGGCCTCGACTGCTTCGAGACTTCGTACGGCTACGTGGCGTACGCGCGGGCGGCGGGGTTCGCGCTGACGCTGGGGCCTCCGGTGTGCGCGGCGGCCGATCGCGGCGCGCTGATCGCCGCGTTCCTCGGCGCGGTGAAGCGGCCGGTGTTCTTCTACGTGCTGCAGGACGTGGCGCAGCTCGCGAAGGAGCTCGCAGGCCCGCGCTACGGCATCTGCCCGATCGGAATCGACAAGGTGGTGTCGCTCGCCGGCAGCGTCGACGCCGACGCGAAGGTGAAGAGCGCGGTGAAGAAGGCGAAGAAGGCGGGGCTGACGCTCGCCGAGGTGAAGCCGTCGCAGGCCGATCGCGCGCGCCTGCTGCAGATCAACGAGGGCTACCTGCAGAAGAGCGCGGTGCCGGTCGAGATGCGGTTCTTGAACCGGCCGCTGTCGTTCGAAGACGACGGGCTCGCGAGGCTGTTCCTGCTGAAGGTCGGCGGCGAGACGCTCGGGTACGCATCGGTCGACCCGTACTTCGAGCGCGGCACGCCGAAGGGCTACCTCCTCAACCTGTTGCGCTTCGGGAAGACGTCGCTGTGGGGCGTCTACTACTCGGCGGTCGCGCTGCTCGCCGACGCGCTCCGGGCGGAGGGCTGCCGCGAGCTGTCGCTCGGGTTCTGCCCGCTCGCGGGCCTCGACCCGGCCGGCTGCTCGCGGCTCTTGTCGGCGCAGGTGACGTGGCTGGCGAAGCGCTTCTCGAACGTGCCGTACCTGGTGCGGCTCGAAGAGATGAAGCGCGCGTTCCCGGGCGCGACGCCGCAGCGCTACTTCGTGGGCAGCTCGCCGGTGGTGGCGACGACGCTCGTGTCGCTCTTGCGCGCGTGCGGAGTGCCGCTGACGCCGATCTTTCGAGCCCAGCTTGAAGGCCTCACGGCCAGGCGTCGCGGATCACCGCCGCCACCTGCTTGAGCGGCGCGGCGAGCGGCGACTTCTTCCGCCACACGAGCGCGATGGTGCGCTGCGCGCCCGGCGCGTTCACCGGCCGCGCCTTCAGCCTCGCGCGCTTGAGCTCGGACGCGACGGCGAGCGAGGGGAGCAGCGTGAGGCCCGCTCCGCCGGCGACCATCTGGACGAGCGTGGTGAGGCTGGTGGCGCGGAACTCGAGCTCGTGGGCGCGGCTCCTGGTGCAGACGTCGAGCGCCTGGGTGCGGAAGCAGTGGCCGTCGTCGAGCAGCAGCAGCGGCTGATCGCGCAGCTCGGCGGCGGTCACCGGCGCGGTGCCCTTCGCGAGCGGGTGCTCGGCCGGGGTCACGAGCACGAAGCGATCGACGGCGAGCGTCTCGTGCTCGACGTCGCCGAGGTCGGCCTCGAGCGCGAGCAGGGCTCCGTCGAGCCGGCCTTCGTCGAGCGCCTTCACCAGCGCCTCGGTCTTGTCTTCGAGCCAGCGCAGGTTCAGGCGCTTGAACGTGCGGTGGAGCGCGGGCGTGACGTCGGGCAGCAGGTACGGCGAGACCGTGGGGATCACGCCGAGCCTCAGCGTGCCCGAGAGCGGGTCGACGAAGCCCGACGCCGCGGCCTGCACCTCGTCGGCGGCGAGGAGCAGGCGCCGCGCGCGATCGACGAGCTCGCGGCCGGCCGCGGTCGGCAGCACGCGGCGCCGATCGCGCTCGAACAGCCGCACGCCGAGCACGCCCTCGAGCTGCGCGAGCTGGGCGCTGAGCGAGGGCTGCGACACGTGGCAGCGCTCGGCCGCGCGGCGAAAAGAGAGCGCGTCGGCGACCGCCACGGCGTACTGAAGCTGCCGCAAGGTGAAGGGGTGCGGATTCATAGCTTCACCCTATCAGGCCGGGCCCGTCACCGACCGGTAACGGCCGAATGGCCGCCTTGCGCGTGGGTTGTTACCGCGGCTACCTCTACGGGTGCTGCAACCCATCATGGACTCGGCGACCTCGCGCGCGGCCCCGGAGCCGCATCTGGTGCAGTTCTACGAGTCCGACGAGGTGCTCGCGGCCTCTGTGGCCGACTTCATGGCCCAGGGCGCGCAGGCGGGCGACCCGATGCTCCTCATCCTCGCTGCCGAGCACCGCGACCTCTTCGCCGAGCGGCTGCGCGCCCGCGGGGTCGCGGTTCAAGCGGCGCTCGAGCTCGGCCACCTCGTGCTGCTCGACGCCGCCGAGACGCTGAGCACCTTCATGGTCGGTGAGCTGCCCGACGGCGTGCTGTTCGATCAGACCGTGGGCGCCACGCTGGCGGAGCTGCAGCGGCGTCACGCCGGCCGGCGCATCCGCGCGTTCGGCGAGATGGTCGACGTGCTGTGGCGCTCGGGCAAGCACGCCGGAGCCGTGCGCCTCGAGGCGCTGTGGACGGGGCTGCAGAAGCGGCAGGCCTTCTCGCTGTACTGCGCGTACCAGCTGGGCGACTTCCTCGACTCGCCGTCGCGGCAGGCGATCTCGTGCCTGCACACGCACACGGTGGGCAACGACGGCCGCCACGCCGAGGCCGCCCCCATGCAGCTTCCCGTCGAGGAGGCGCTGCGCTCGGCGCTGAGGCAGCAGCAGCTCGCCGAGGTGGCGCTGCGCGCGAGCGAGCGCCGCCTGCGCGACATCACCGACGCGGTGCCGGTGCTGGTCTCGTACATCGATCGCGGGCACCGCTACCGGTTCGCGAACGAGACGTACCAGCAGTGGTTCGGGCTGGAGCCGTCGGCGATCGTCGGCGCGCACATGCGAGACGTGCTCGGCGAGAAGGCCTACCGGCTCGTGGGCCCCAAGATCGACGCGGCGCTCGCGGGGAAGCGGGTCGAGTTCACGAGCCGCGCCGAGTACCTGCACGGCGGCACGCGCGACGTCGAGGTCGTGTACACGCCGCACCGCTCGGACGACGGCCAGGTGCTTGGCGTGACCGCGATGGTGCAGGACATCACCGAGAAGGCGCGGCTGCGAGAAGCCACCGCCGACGCGGCGCGAAAGAACGAGCGGCTGCTGAAGGTGACGGCCGCGATCGCGAACGCGGTGACGCCCGAGCAGGTGTACGAGGCGATCGTCGACGAGACGCGCGCCGCGCTGGGGGCGACGAGCGCGGGCCTGTGGGTGCTCGGCGACGACGGGCTCGTGCGGCTCGTACGCGAGCAGGGCTTCCCCGAGCGGGTGAAGAGCTTCGCGACGTTTGCGCTCGACACGCCCGACCACTTTCCCGTCATCGACTCGCTGCGCGAGAACGAGCTGATCTGGCTCTCGAGCCGCGAGGCGTTCGCGGCGCGGTACCCGCAGCTGCTGCCGAAGGGGCCGCTGAGCGAGCGCTACCAGGTGGCGAGCGTGCCGCTGCTGGTTCGCGGCAGGCCCAGGGGCTCACTGGCGGTCGCGTTCGATGGCCGCTCGACGTTCGAGGAAGACGAGCGACCGTTCTTGATGCTCGTCGCGCGCTATGCGGGCCAGGCGCTCGAGCGGCTCGAGCTGCTCGCCGAGGAGCGCAAGAGCCGCGCGCAGGCCGAGCTCTTGTTCGGGCTCGCGCAGGCGGTGATCTCGGCCGCCAAGGCCGACGACATGTTCTCGGCGACGCTCGACGTGATCGAGCAGGCGGCGGGCACGAAGCGGTCGGCGATCCTGGTGTACGACGCCGGGGGCGTGATGCGCTTCCGCGCCTGGCGCGGGCTGTCGGACGACTACCGCCGCGCCGTCGAGGGGCACTCGCCGTGGAAGCGCGACGCAGCCGACCCGCAGATCGTGTGGGTGGGCGACGCCGCGGCCGACCCGTCGCTCGCGGCCTACGCCGGGCTGTTCGCCCGGGAGCAGATCGGCGCGCTCGGGTTCATACCCCTGGTCGCGGGCGGCAAGCTGCTGGGCAAGTTCATGCTGTACTTCGACCGGCCGCGGACGCTGACGCCGCGGGAGCTCGACCTCGTGAAGGCGATCGCGAACCACATCGCCGCCGCGACGGCGCGGTCGCTCGCGCACGACGAGCTGCAGCAGACCGTGCGCTTCAACGAGATGTTCACGGCGATTCTCGGGCACGACCTGCGCAACCCGCTGGGGTCGATCATGACGGCGGCGCAGCTGCTGTTGAAGCGGAGCGACAACGAGAAGCTGACGAAGCCGCTGGGCCGCATCATGAGCAGCGGCGGCCGCATGGCGCGCATGATCGACCAGCTGCTCGACTTCACGCGCCTGCGCGTCGGAGCGGGGATTCCGATCGAGCCGAAGCGCACCGACCTGAAGCCCGTGGTCGAGCTGGTGGTGGCGGAGCTGTCGGAGTCGAACCCGGAGACCCGAATCGAGATCGAGCTTCAGGGCGACACGGTCGGCCCGTGGGACGGTGACCGGCTGGCGCAGGTGTTCTCGAACCTGGTGGGCAACGCCGTGCAGCACGGCGCCCTGACGGGGCGCGTGAAGGTGCTCGTCGACGGCCGCGACCCGAAGGCGCTGCGCGCCGCGGTGCACAACGCCGGCGCGGTGCCGCCCGAGCGGGTGACGCGCCTGTTCGAGCCGCTGAACGGCACGGCCCACCGCGGCGAGAAGACGCAGGGGCTCGGCCTCGGCCTCTACATCAGCCAGGAGATCGCCCGGGCGCACGGGGGCGCCATCTCGGTCGAATCTTCCGAGGCCGCGGGTACGACGTTCCAGGTGACGCTGCCGCGGGCGGCGCCATGAAGGTGATGATCGTCGATGACGAGACCGACATCCGCGAGTCGCTGAGAGAGATCTTCGAAGACGAGGGTTACGAGGTGACGACGGCGGCGAACGGGCAGGAGGCGCTCGAGCGGCTCGCCGGCGGCGACGTTCCGTGTGCGATGGTTCTCGACCTGCTCATGCCGCTGGTGAGCGGCAACGAGGTCTACTCGAAGATGCAGGCCGACCCGCGGCTGGCGAAGGTGCCGGTGATCATCTCGACGTCCGACCCGTCGCGCGCTCCGAGCGGCGTGCTGATCATGAAGAAGCCCATCGATCTCGATCGGCTGCTCGAGACCGTTCAGAAGCACTGCGGGCATTGAGGGGCGCGTGAGCGCCACACGCTGAGGCGTCACGGCACGCCTCGCGGCGGGCCACGTCAACGCAACGCTGCGAACGCGCAACTGCCGGACGGGGCATGTGGCGTGCACGGGTGTCTCCCGCCATGGGGATGCTCGACGGACGGAAGGTGGCCATCATCGCTGCGGACGGGTTCGAGGAGTCAGAGCTCACGTCACCGAAAGCGGAGCTGGAGCGGGAAGGCGCGCGCACGGAGGTGCTCTCGCTGCGCGAGGGCACCATTCGCGGGTGGCGCGAGGGGAACTGGGCGGGCGAGGTGAAGGTCGACCGGCAGGTCGCCGACTCCATCTCGGACGACTACGACGCGCTGTTGTTACCGGGCGGCGTCATGAACGCCGACAAGCTGCGCATGGAGGAAGACGTCGTCCGCCTGGTGCAGGAGTTCTTCGACGCGGGCAAGCCGATCGCCGCGATCTGCCACGGGCCGCAGCTGCTCGTCGAGACGGGGGAGCTCGACGGCCGGCGCCTGACGTCGTACCGCGCGATTCGAACGGATCTCATCAACGCCGGCGGCGCGTGGGTCGACGCCGAGGTGGTGGAAGACGAGAACCTGGTGACGAGCCGCGGCCCCGCCGATCTGCCGGCGTTCAACGCGAAGATCCTCGAGGCGTTCCGCGAGATGCAGGCCCCGCCCGACCCGCTCGAGCAGGTGCAGCGCGAGGTCGAGGCGCTGGCGCAGAACGAGGCACCGGTGCCCGCGAGCTTCTCACCGCCGAGGCGGCGCAGGGTGTCCACTCCGATTCCTTCGGCGCCGCGCAGGCCCGAGAGCGGGCGCGCGATGGCGCGTCACAAGCGCACGCGGCGCGGCAAGCGGACCTCGCGCACGGGACGGTGAGACGGTGAGACCTCCGGGAATCGACAGGCTGCTGCGTACGGCCGCGCACCAGAAGGGCGTCATCTCGTTCGCGGGGGGCCTGCCGGCGCCCGAGACGTTTCCCCGCGCCGAGCTGGCGCAGGCGGCGGAGGCCGCGACGACGACGATGGGCGAGGGGCCGCTGCAGTACGACTGGCCCGAGGGCCGGCCGCTGCTGCGGCAGCTGATCGCCGAGCGGCTGAAGGCGCGCGGCGCGCGCGTCGACGCGGAAGACGTGCACATCACGAACGGAGCGCAAGACGCGCTGTCGCTCGCGCTCGAGGTGCTGGGCGCGAACGAGATCTACGTCGACCGCGCGACGTACCCGGGCGCGCTCGACGTGTTCGAGGCGAAGGGCCTCGAGGTCGTCTCCACGCGCACGTCGGCCGTCTGGTACGTGATGCCCGCGGTGCACAACCCGTACGGGTGGACGATGTCGGGCCCGCGCCGGAACCAGGCGCTGAAGGCCGGCGTCATCATCGAAGACGACGCGTACGCGGACCTGTACTTCACCGGCCGCGCGCCGAGGCCGCTGCTGGCCGACGCTCCGCAGAAGACGTTCTCGATCGGCACGTTCTCGAAGACGGTGTCGCCGGGCCTTCGCGTGGGCTGGCTGGTGGCGCCGCAGCCGTGGCGCGCGAAGCTGCGCGAGGCGAAGGCGCGCCGCGATCTGCAGGCGGGCGGGCTCGCGCAGGCGATGATGGAGCGCCTCGTGGCGCAGGGCGGCTTCGAGGAGCGGCTCGAGAAGCTGCGCAAGCACTACCGCGCGCGGTGCGAGCGGCTGCTCGAGCTGTTGCCGCAGCTGCCGGGCATCCGCTTCGGGCTGCCCGAGGGCGGCTTCTCGGTGTGGGTCGAGACCGAGGCGTTCGACACCGACGAGCGGCTGCTGGCGCGCTCGCTGGTGCGCGGCGTGGCGTTCGACCCGGGCACGATCTTCAGGGCCGAGCCGCACGCGCACACGACGCTCGCCTTCCGCCTGAGCTACTCGGCGGTGCCGATGGACCAGATGCAGGAAGGGATACGGCGACTCGCTGCCGCGCTGAACGAAGCGCGCGAGTCGAAGAGACCGGCCGCTGCCTGACGCTGCGGCCCGACGTGAGGAGGGAAGACGATGAAGCGGATGGTGATGGCAGGGGCTCTGTTGATCGGGTGCGCGACCGCCGGTCCACGGGATGACGAGGAGCTGATGGGGCCGAGGTCGAAGACGTCGAAGGCGGGCCTCGCGACGGCGACCGCGGCGAAGGCGGCCGCGGCGAAGCCGGTCGAGATGCCGGTGACGGCGGAGGTGCGCATCGACCCGGTCGGCGGCTCGGGAGTGACCGGCTCGGGCCGGTTCGCGGTCGAGCGCGGCGTGGTGACGATGGACGTGGTGTTCTCGAACGTGCCGCAGGGTACGCACGCGCTGGCGCTGCAGGACAGCTGCGAGGGTGAGCACTGGAACCCGACGATGTCGACGCACGGGCGGTTCGACATGACGCCGTTTCACCTCGGCGACGTGGGCAACTTCTTCGCGAACGATCTGGGCCAGGGCTCGCTGACGTTCACGACCGAGCTGTGGTCGGTGGGCACGGGGCTGTCGAACGACGTCGTCGACCGCTACGTGGTCGTGCGCGAGAACAAGGACGACTTCGCGACGCAGCCGATCGGTGGCTCGGGCAAGGTGCTCGGCTGCGGGCGCATCGAGCTGTCGCAGCTCACGCAGCCGGCGGTGTCGATGACCGGCCGGTTGATCGAACGGCTCCGCTAGCTCTTCGGAGCGATCGGAACCTTCTTCAGGCGGGCCCAGGCGACGAAGGCGGCGAGCCCGAGGGCGGCCGCGAGCAGCGCTGCACGATCCACACGGCGATGTTCATGCGGCCGGTGTATCAGAGGGGCCGTGACGAGCGACGACGCCGAGAACGTGTTCAAGCGCCTGCTGCCCGCCGGGGCCAGGGTGGTGGCCGTCGCGGTGGCCGACGCCCCGGCCGACTGGCCCGTGCCGCCCGAGCTGAAGAAGGCGAAGGCGTCGCGGCTGCGCGAGTTCATCGCGGGCCGGTGGTGCGCCGCCCGGGTGCTCGCCCTGCTCGGCGTGACGGGCGAGGTGGGGCGTCGCGACGATCGGGCCCCGTCGTGGCCGATCGGGGTGGCGGGCGCGATCACGCACACGCGCGACCTGGCGGCGGCGGCGGCGGGGCGCGTCGAGGGGCTCGGCATCGACGTCGAGCCGCTGCTGTCGGCCGAGGCGCTGGCCGATCTGCGCGTGGCGGCGATCGACGGCTCCGAGTGGCAGGCGGCGGGTCAAGACGCCGTGATCGCCACCGCGGTCTTCTCGGCGAAGGAGACGATCTTCAAGGCCGAGTACCCGCGCACCGGCGTGTGGCTCGACTTCACCGACGCGAAGCTGGTGCGGCGCGATGCCGCGCAGCTGGTCTTCCGGGTGCAGGGCGCCCGCGAGCTCGCGGTGGCCTACGCGGTCGAGCACGGGCACGCGTTCACTGCGCTCGCCGTCTGAGGCGGGCCAGCGAGTCGACGGTGACGGCGAGCAGCAGCACGCCGCCGGTGACGAGGAACTTCACCGGTGACGCGAGGCCGAGCAGGTCCATACCGTTCGAGATCGCCCCGATCGCGAGCGAGCCCGAGAGCGCCGACCAGACCGAGCCGCGGCCGCCGAACAGGCTCGTGCCGCCGATGACGGCGGCGGCGATGGCGTTGAGCAGGAGGTCGCCGCTGCCCGACGACTGGTTGACGGCGAGCAGGCGGGAGGCGGCGAGCACTCCGCCGAGGGCCGCGAGCGCCGAGGCGAGCGCGAAGACGGTGACGCGAATGCGCGCGACGTCGATGCCGGCGCGGCGGGCGGCCTCGGCGTTGCCGCCGGTGGCGAGCAGGTGCCGCCCGAAGCGGGTGCGCCGCACGAGCGCGTCGGTGAGCGCGATGACGGCGACGACGATGAGCAGCGCGAGCGGAATGCCGCGGTCGAACGCGAAGAGGCCGGCGGCGGCGCCGATGACGACGAGCAGGACGATGCGCCACAGGCCGCGCGCGACGAGCACGAGGGGGAGCGCCAGGAGCGCGGCCCACGGCGGCACGAAGGTGGAAGAGAGCGCGACGATGAAGCGGTCGTCGAGGTTGTACGAGCCGGTGGGGCCCAGCACGGCGAGCTGGGCGCCCTGCCAGGCGAGCAGGCCGGCGAGCGTGACGACGAACGAGGGCACTGAGAGCCGCGTGATCCACGCGCCGTGGAACAGGCCGATGGCGGCGCCGGTGAGCAGGGCGGCGCCGAGGGCAAAGGGCCCCGGCAGGCCGCTCACCGCCATGACGGCGGCGGCGAGGCCGCTGACGGCTCCGGCGCTGAGGTCGATCTCGCCGAGGAGCAGCACGAGCACGAGGCCGCACGAGATGGTGGCCATCGCGGCGATCTGCAGGCCGAGGTTGGTGAGGTTCTTCGGGCTGAGGAAGTTCGAGTTGAGGGACTGGAAGACGATCGCCACGACGACGAGGCCCAAGATGACCGGCAGCGCGCCCAGCTCGCCGCGGCGCCACCGCTCGATCACGCGGCCCCCGTGATGGCGGCGACCACGGCCTCGCGGCTCGTCGCCTTCGCGTCGAGGCTCGCGACCCTGCGCCCGTGGCGCAGCACGACGATGCGGTCGGCGACCTGGAACACGTCGGCGAGGTTGTGGCTGATGACCACGACGCCGAGCCCTTCGGCCTTCAGCGCGGCGATGAGCTCGAGCACCTGCTTCGTCTGCGCCACGCCGAGCGCGGCGGTCGGCTCGTCGAGCAGCATGACCTTCGGCTTCGCGAGCACCGCGCGCGCGACGGCGATCGACTGGCGCTGGCCGCCCGACAGCGTCTCGACCTTCGCGCGCACGTCGGGCAGCTGTACGCCGAGCCGCGCGAGCAGCTCGACGCTGCGCTGCTCCATCGCGGGCTCGTCGAGCACGAACGACGGCTCGCGCCCCAGGAAGAGGTTCGCGACGACGTCGAGGTTCTCGCACAGCGCGAGGTCCTGCCAGACGACGGCGAGGTCTCCGGCCGCGGCGATCGTGCCGAAGTCGAGCTTCAGCGCGCCGCCGAGCGCCTTCACCAGCGTCGACTTCCCTGCTCCGTTGTCGCCGACGAGCGCGACGACCTCGCCGGCGGCGACGTCGAGGTCGACGCCCTCGAGCGCCTGAACGGCGCCGAAGCGCTTGCTCGCTCCGCGGACCTCGAGCAGGGAGCTCAGAGGCCGGCCGCCTTGCACGCCTCCTGGTACGGCCCCGTGCAGATCTGCTCCCGCTTCCAGAAGCCGTCTTTGAGCACCGTGGCGGCGAGGTTCTGCTTCGTCACGGCGACGGGCTCGAGCATCACCGCGGGCACCTGCTTCTTGCCGTTGTCGGCCGTGCCGCTCGTGGTCACCGCCTCGCCGCGCACCGCCTGCACCGCCATCGTGGCGGCGGTCTCGGCCTCGAGCTTGAGCGCCTTGTAGATAGTCGAGTGCTGCGTGCCGTCGACGATGCGCTGCAGCGCGGCGACCTCGGCGTCCTGCCCGGTGACGGGCACCCGCTTCCCCGCGGCCTTCAGCGCGGCGATCGCGCCGCCGGCGGTGCCGTCGTTCGCGCAGTAGACGGCGTCGAGCGGCTCCGAGCCGATCGCGGTGAGCGCCTGGGTCATCTCTTCCTGCGCCTTGTCGGGGCTCCAGTCGGGGGTGTCGTATTCCTTCAAGACCTTCACCTTGCCGTCGAACACGGAGTGCGCGCCGCGCTTCACGAGCGCGGCGTTCGGGTCGGTGGGCGCGCCGTTGATCATGACGATGGCGGGCTGCTCCTTGCCGGCGAGCGCGTCGAGCAGCGCCCTCGCCTGGAAACGGCCGACGTTCTCGGCCTCGAACGCGACGTACCAGTCGACGGCGTCGGTGCCGAGGATCATGCGGTCGTAGGCGATGACGCGCGCGCCCGAGGCGTTGGCCTTCTCGGCGATCGCCCTCGCGGCGGTGCCGTCGACGGGGTCGAGCACGAGCACCTTGGCTCCGTTGGTGAGCGCGGCCTCGGCCTGCGACTGCTGCTTCGCGGCGTCCTGGCTGGCGTTGCCGTAGAGCACCTCGCAGTCGGCGCAGAGCGCCTTCACCTTCGCCTCGAAGTGCGGCCGGTCTTGGGTCTCGTAGCGGGCCGTCTTCGACTCGGGGAGCAGCAGCGCGATCTTCTTCGTCTCTCTCTTGTCGCTCTTGCACGAGACGAACAACGCGAGGGCAACGGCAGGCGCGAGACGCAGCATGCCCGCTTCCTACACGCTCGGGTTCGGCTAGTCTCGCGCGCGGTGGGCGCCCTGGTGGTGGTGATGACCATTCTCGCGGCCGAACCTCCCAAGGTCGCGTGCACGTCGTTCACGTGCTCCGAAGACCTCGGCCCCGCGCTCTGCGAGGCCTACGAGCGCCGCTTCACGGGCCGGCTCTCACGAAACGACAGGGTCCGCGTGACCACGCCGCGCGACATCGGCCAGCTCCTGGGGCTCGAGCGGCAGAAGCAGCTGCTCGGCTGCGCCGACGAGGACTCGAGCTCGTGCAACGCCGAGCTCGCCGGAGCGCTGGGGGTCGAAGGCATTCTGACCGGCGTCGTCACGCGCACGCCCAGCGGGTACCTGTTGAGCGTGAAGGTGATTCGGGTGAAAGACGGCCGCGAGTGGGCGTCGGCGAACGAGAGCGCGCGCGACGACGGCGAGCTGCAAGACGCTCTCGACGCGACGGCAGACCGCTTCGTGCCGCTGCTCGAGGGCGCGAAGCCCGGCACGGGCGCGCGGGTCGTCTGGTGGGCCGGCACCGTTCTCGGCCTGGGCATGGTCGCGGGAGGCGCGGCGCTGTTCGCGCTCTCGAAGCAGGATGCGGCGATCTTGAAGAGAGACACGCCGCAGACGCCGGCGGAGCTCGACATGACGGCGAGCCGCGGCTCGACGCTGCAGAGCGCAGGAGCCGCGCTGCTGGGCTTCGGCATCCCCATCGCGTTGACGTGCTTCATTCTCGCGGTCGCGCTCCCGGCCGAGAGCGGCGGCTTCGCGGTCGCTCCGCTGGTGACGGCCGACGGCGCCTTCGTGAGCGCGGGGTGGCTCTGGTGAGGGCGGGCGCGGTGGCGGCGGTGTGCGCGGTGCTGGCGTCGGGCTGCGAGGACTTCGAGCGATTGAAGCAGCTGAAGCCGCGCAAGGTGACCGTGCGCGCGACGGACATCTCGTATCTGCCCGACGGAGGGCGGCTGCCGGTGCCGCGCAAGGCAGAGGGGGCGGCCCCCTGCGAGGTCGCGGTCGACGGGCTCTTGCAGGCGGGCTGGCAGACCTCGTACGGCGAGTGGGTCGAAGACGGCGTGTGCGAGGTGCACGACGTGCAGCCGGGCGAGACCCTGGTGCGCGTTCCGGAGCTGAAGTTCAACGCGGCGCGCAAGGCCTACGTCGTGACGAAGCTGAACGAGGTCGACCTCGGCCTCGACGTCGGCGGGCGCCCCCAGTCGGGCGCGGAGGCCGGCACGGCGGTGACGCTCGACGTCACGGGCGCGCTGCCGTTCACGAGCAAGTACGAGGTCGCGCTGTACGTGCCGGCGTTCGGGCGGGTCAACACGTCGGTGACGGTGCCCGACGGGCACCTGGGCATGACGAGCTTCCCGGCGACGTTCGACTGGAAGGGCTTCCCGCTGCTGCAGCCTGACGAGCCCGTCGAGCTGTTCCAGTACCGGCCGACCATGAACGCCACCGGCGATCAGCTGCTGTCGGTGCTCGAGCGGCACGGCGCGGCGACGGTGCAGCCGATCGACACGCGCGGCGTGCGCGGCGGCGTGGCGCTGAGCGCCGTCGCTCCGGGGCCGACGCTCCCGGCGATCGACGTCGACGCGAGCGCCCTGCATGACCTGATGAAGACGTCCTTTCCCGACGCGACGTTCATCGGGGCCCTCGCGAGCGAGGAGGCGGTCGTGGGCGCCGTGTCGGACCCGCTGCCCGTGCAGCAGCGCTTCACGGTCTCGGACACGGCGCTGCTCTCGCTGCCCGCGGTCTCGATAGACCCGCTCCCGGGGGTGGCGTGGCGGTGGCAGCTCGCGGTGCAGTCGGCCGTCGAGCGCCGCATCACGGCGGCGGCCCCGGGCACGGTCAGCTCGGCGGTGACCATCGTCGGCCCGGCAGACAACCGGGCCTGGCTCGCGTCGACGGCCATCGGCCCGGCGCTCCGGATCCGCGAGCGCCCTTCGGGGCGCACCGACCGGCTCGAAGGCGAGCTCGCATCGGCGACGCCGGTCATCGTGTGGGACGAGCCCACGACCGGCAAGCCGAACACGTACGTGTTCCAGCCGCGCCGGGTCGAGCTCACCAACGGCACTGCGCGCCTGGTCTCGATCGATGCGCTCATCTCGGTCTCTGCACCCGAGGTGCACGTGCCCCCGGGGATGCTCAGCGCGCAGACGAGCTACGTCTTCATCGTCACCGCCGAGAACTGCACCGCGACCGACCCGCTGCGTCCCCGGCCCGGCGCGGTGCAGCCGACCTGCGGGCTGACGACCTCCGCGAGCGCCGTGTTCGTGACGCCGTAGCGCAAATGTCCGATGACGGCGGGCCGCCCGGATGCGAGGATGGCGTCGATGGTGCGCGCCCTGGCCTGCGCGGCGCTCGTCTTCACCGGGTGTGCCCTCAGGCCGCGATATCTCGAGGTGAAGACCCGGGTGGGCGACGTGTCGCGGCTGCGGGTGCTCGACGGCGAAGGCAAGCCGGTGCCCGGCGCGCGCATCGAGATCGGCGATCGCTTCCGCTTCAAGGCCGTGACCGACGCGTCCGGGTGCTTCGACATACCGGCCGAGGAGGCGCCCCAGCTGCAGGCCGAGAACGCGCTCGTCGTCGTCGTGCTGCCGCGCGGCGTCCGCGGCTACCGCATCGAGGCGGCTCCCGGTGCCGCGGCGGTGGTGGCCGCTGCCGAGACGCCGCCATCGTCGCCACCACGTCAGCCGGCGTCACCGCAGCCGGCAGAGCCGGCCCCCGAGAACGAGCAACCCCCACCCCCGCCGCCGGCCGCTGCGGCGAACGCCGTCGAGCGCGAAGAGCCCGAGGCCGGCCGGCCGGCCGCGGAGGAAACGTACCGCCGCCTGCACTTCGCGTATGGCGCGGGTCTCGGCGGCGGGTTCGCGCGCTACACGAACGGAAGGCACGGCGAAGGCTTCGCCCTGGGCGTGCATCTGCGCATCGGGTTCCGGTTCAGCCGGAGCCTCGCGATCAGCGGCATGATCTGGCTCGACCCGCTGTTCGGAGCGCGCGGCCAGTCGGTCAACAACGGGCCGTTCAGCTCGGCGCTGGTTCCGGGCGGGTGGGTCGGGCCCGCGCTGTCGCTCATCACGGACTCGCTGACGTTCTCGCTGGGGCTGCTGGCGGGCGGTAACGCGACGCTCGGCACCGGCCCGCCCGCCTACGGCTTCGGAGGCGTCGGCACCATGCTCGCGCTCGAGGCCGACATCCTGCCGTGGCATGGCCCGCTCGGCCGCGTGGGTCCGTTCGTCCGGCTGGGTTCCGCGGCGATGTTCGACTTCGCCCTCGCGAGCGCCTTCGAGGTCTACGTCTCATTGAACGCCGGCGTGATCGTGGAGCTCGAGTGATGCCCAACTTCCGAATCGTCTTCCCGTGGCTCGCACTCTCGCTGTGCCTGACGGGCTGCCTCATCGCGCTGCCCGGGACCGGCGGCACGGGAGGAGGAAGCTCGGGGCCGCCGAAGGTCTACTGCGTCAAGGACCGCGCGTCGGGTGCGTGCCAGTGCTCGACCACCGACCCGGGCCTCGGCTCCGATACCGACTACGTCAGCAGCTGCGACAGCCTGCCGGCGGACACGCAGTGCTGCCACGACATCAACGGCGACGGAGAGACGACGTACTGCGAGTGCCAGCGGCTCCTGTGCGCCTCCGACACCGACACGCTCCGGTGCGAGTGCCGCTTCTATGACGTCCTGCTCGTGGGCAACAACCGCGACAACGAGGAGGTCGTGGCGACCTGCCCGACGATGAACTGCTGCCGCAGCAGTACGACGTGCATCTGCGGAACAGGCACGAACTGCTTCAGCGATACGCCGGTCTCGTCGTGCACGGTGGCGCAGGTGCCGGCGACGCGCAGCTGTACCGGAGGCAGCCGGTGGGCGGCGTCGTGCGCGGGCCTGAAGTGGACGAAGTGAGCGCTCAGTACGCGGCGCGCGAGCGCTCGGCGACGGCGGCGGCGCGGTTACGCCGGCGTAACCGGCGCGAGAGAGGTGCGGCACCTGCTCGAACCGGTTACTTCGTGCGCCAGCTGTGGGAGGCTAACGCGACCCCGTGACGCACCCGGATCCGGTTCACCACCTCTTCGAAAAAGCAGCGCGCGGAAACCCCACGAAGAACGCGGTGGTGTCCACGTCGGGCGCGCTCACCTACGCCGAGCTCGACGCGCGGGCGAACCACCTCGCCCACCGGCTGGTGTCGCTGGGCGTGAGGCCCGGTGATCGCGTCGCGCTGTGCCTCGAGCGCGGGCTCGACGCGATGATCGCGGTGCTCGGCATCTTGAAGGCCGGCGGCGCCTACATGCCGCTCGAGGCCTCGTGGCCCGAGGAGCGGCTCCAGTTCCTGCTGCAGGACGCGGCGTGCCCCGCCGTGATCGCGCCGCCCGCCGTGCAGCTGCCGGCCTCGGCGGCGAAGCGCATCGCGATGGACGAGGGGCGCGCGCCGGAGGCGCCGAAGGTCGAGGTGGGCTCCGACGCGCTGGCGTATGTGATGTACACGTCGGGCTCGACCGGCACGCCGAAGGGCGTCGAGGTGCTGCACCGCGCGATCGAGCGGCTCGTGATCGGAGTCGACTACGTGAAGCTGGGGCCCTCCGACGTGCTCTTGCACGCGGCGCCGCTCGCGTTCGACGCCAGCACGTTCGAGCTGTGGGGCGCGTGGCTGAACGGCGGCACCGTCGCGCTGTACCCCGACGCGATTCCGACGGCGGCCGGCCTGCGCCGCGCCATCGACGCGCACGGCGTCACGGTGCTGTGGCTCACCGCCGCGCTGTTCAACACCGTGGTCGACGACGACGCCACGGCGCTGGCGAAGGCGAAGTTCGTGCTGACCGGCGGCGAGGCGCTGTCGCCTCCGCACGTGCGCCGCGCCTACAAGGCCTGCCCGAGCCTGACGCTGATCAACGGCTACGGCCCGACCGAGACGACGACGTTCGCGACCTGCCTCACGATTCCGCGCGACCTGCCGGAAGGCGCGACGAGCGTGCCGATCGGCCGCGCGATCCGCGAGACGACGCTGCACGTGCTCGACGAGAAGCGGGAAGCCGTGAAGGCGGGAGACACCGGCGAGCTGTACATCGGCGGCACGGGGCTCGCGCGCGGCTACCTGAACCGGCCCGAGCTGACCGCCGAGCGCTTCGTCACGGTGCGCGGCGAGCGGCTGTACCGCACCGGCGACCTGGTGAAGCAGCTGCCCGACGGCACCCTCGACTTCGTCGGGCGCATCGACACACAGGTGAAGATCCGCGGGTACCGCATCGAGCTCGCCGAGATCGAGGCGCGGCTCGCGACGCACTGGAGCATCAAGGCGAACGCGGTCGTGGCCGTCGACGACGGCGCGGGCAACAAGCGGCTCGTCGCGTACGTGGTGCCGTCGGCCGCCGCGCGCCCGACCTCGTCGGAGCTCTCGGCGCACCTCGAGGCGTCGCTGCCGAAGTACATGGTGCCGGCGCAGTACGTCTGGCTCGACGCGCTGCCGGTCACCGCGAACGGCAAGCTCGACCGCAAGGCGCTGCCGGTGCCCCGGCAGGAGCGCCCTCCTCTCGCGAACGAGCTCGTCGCGCCGCAGACGCCCGATGAAGAGGCGGTCGCCGGGCTGTGGAGCGGCCTGTTGCACGTCAGCCCCGTCGGCGTGACGGACAACTTCTTCGCGCTGGGCGGCAACTCGCTGCTCGCGGTGCGCATGGCGGCGCGGCTGCGCGAGCTGAAAGGCCAGGACGTGCCGGTGCTGCAGGTGTTCGAGCACCCGACGATTCGCGGGCTGCTCGAGGCCCTGGCCCAGCGCGGGACGAACGGAGCGCTCGAGCGGCAGCTGAAGAAGGCGCGCGAGGTGCGCGAAGACCGCGAGGCGGTGGCGATCGTCGGCATGGCCTGCCGCTACCCGGGCGCGGGCGACGTCGAGTCGCTGTGGCGCGTGCTCACCGAGGGCAAAGAGACGATCTCGTTCTTCAAGGACGCGGAGCTCGATCGCGCGCTGCCGAAGTCGCTGACGAAAGATCCGCGCTACGTGAAGGCGCGCGGCGTGCTGGAAGACGTCGACCTCTTCGACGCCGGCTTCTTCGGCATCTCGCCGAAGGAAGCGGCGGTGATGGACCCGCAGCAACGCCTGTTGCTCGAGGTCGCGTGGGAGGCGCTCGAGTCGTCGGGGCACGTGCCCGAGACGTTCGACGGCACCATCGGCGTATGGGCGGGCAAGTACAACGACACGTACTGGAGCGAGAACGTCGTCACCCGCCCCGACCTCGTCGAGCAGCTCGGCGCCTTCCAGGCGATGGTGGCGAACGAGAAGGACTACATCGCCACGCGCGTGGCGCACCGGCTCGATCTCACCGGGCCCGCGATCAGCGTTCACACCGCCTGCTCGACGTCGCTCGTCGCGATCGCGCAGGCGTTCCGCAGCGTGCAGCTCGGCGAGTGCGACCTCGCGCTGGCCGGCGGCGTCAGCATCACGGTGCCGGTGAAGAGCGGGCACCTCTACAACGAGGGCTCGATGCTCTCGAACGACGGGCGCACGCGGACGTTCGACGCGACGGCGCAGGGCACCGTGTTCAGTGACGGCTGCGGCGTGGTGGTGCTGCGGCGGCTCAAAGACGCGCTGGCCGACGGCGACACGATCTACGCCGTGATCCGCGGCGCGGCGATCAACAACGACGGCGGGAAGAAGGCGTCGTTCACCGCTCCGTCTGTCGAGGGGCAGGCGGCGGTGGTCGCGCGGGCGCAGGCCGACGCGGGCGTCGAGGCGCGCAGCATCGGCTACGTCGAAGCGCACGGCACCGCGACTCCGCTGGGCGACCCGATCGAGGTCGAGGCGCTGACGCGCGCGTTCCGGCTCGGCACCCAGGACACCGGCTTCTGCGGCATCGGGTCGGTGAAGACGAACTTCGGGCACACCGTGATCGCGGCGGGCGCGGCGGGGGTGATGAAGACCGCGCTGGCGATGTCGCGCGAGCTGTTGCCCGCGACGCTGCACTTCAAGTCGCCGAACCCGAAGATCGACTTCGAGAAGAGCCCGTTTCGGGTGGTGTCTTCGGCGCGCGCCTGGCCTCGCGGGGCCGCGCCACGGCGCGCGGGCGTCAGCTCGTTCGGCGTCGGCGGCACGAACGCGCACGTGGTGCTCGAGGAGGCGCCGGTGCAGGACGCGCCGACCCCGACGTCGGGCAAGCAGCTCATCGTCTTGTCCGCTCGCAGCGACGCCGCGCTCGAGCGGCAGGCGAAGCGGCTGGCAGACTGGCTCGAGGGAGCTCGCGGGGTGTCGCCTGCGACGTCGGCTCCGCCCGAGGTGGGTCATGCCCGCTTGACCAAGTACGGCGTTGCTCCGGCTGCTGCGCCTGCTCCCGTCGAAGAGGCACCTCCTTCGATTGCCGAGAAGCCTGCTTTCTCTGCTTTCGGTCTGCAGCCTGCCGGCCACGTCGAGACCGCCCCTCACCCTGGCCCTCTCCCCTACGAGGGGAGAGGGAGCTCGGTATCGTTGCCTGAGCTCGCCGACGTCGCGTTCACGCTGCAGTCGGGCCGGCGCGGCTTCAAGCAGCGGCGCGCGGTGGTGATCGACTCGCTCGACACGGCGGCCGCGACGCTGCGAGATCTGCGCAAGGGCTCCTCGCGCGCCGCCTTCGGCACTCCGCCGCGGCTCGTGTTCCTGTTCCCCGGCCAGGGCAGCCAGTACGTGGGCATGGGCCGCACGCTGTACGAGCGGCACGCCGTGGTGCGCGACGCGATGGAGCGCTGCTTCGAAGCCGTGAAGCCGCTCACCGCGGACCTGAAGTCGGTGATGTTCGGCCTCACCGGCGACACCGAGGCCGCGCTGAAGGCCACGCGCTACACGCAGCCGGCGCTGTTCAGCATCGAGTATGCGCTCGCGCGGCTGCTCGAGTCGTGGGGCCTGAAGGCGTGGGCGAGCATCGGCCACAGCGTCGGCGAGTTCGTGAGCGCGAGCTTGAGCGGCGTGATGCGCCCCGAAGACGCCGCGCGCCTCGTCGCCGAGCGCGGCCGCATGATGAACGAGCTGCCGGGCGGCTCGATGCTGTCGGTGCGCCTGCCGGCGAAAGAGGTGGAGCACCGCCTCGGCACGGGAATGGCGATCGCGTCGGAGAACGGCCCGTCGCTGTGCGTCGTCGCGGGCCCGACCGACAAGGTTGAGGCGCTGCAGCGGGAGTACGAGGCCGGCGGCGTGATGGCGAAGCTGCTGCACACGTCGCACGCGTTCCACTCGCCGATGATGGACGACGCCGTCGCCCCGTTCACCGCGAAGGTCGAGGGCGTGACGCTCTCGGCGCCGCGCGTGCCGTTCGTGTCGACGCTGACCGGAAAGTGGATCGAGCCGCACGAGGCCACCGACCCGCGGTACTGGGGCCGCCACCTGCGCGCGACGGTGAAGTTCGCGCAGGGCGTCGCGACGCTGTGGAAAGAGAAGAACGTGCTGCTGCTGGAGGTCGGCCCGCGCGCGACGCTCGCGACGCTCGCCCGCCAGCAGGTCACCGACAAGGCGCACCAGCTGTGCGCGTCGTGCCTGTCGGACACGCCGGACAGCGAGGAGCCGTCGCTGCTCGCCGCGCTGGGCCAGCTCTGGTGTGCGGGCGTCGAGCCCGATTGGAACGCAGTCCACGCTCCGGCGAGGCGCCGGCGCGTGGCGCTGCCGACCTACCCCTTCGAGCGTCAACGTTTCTGGATCGAACCGCTTCACGAGCAAACCGAGGTGCAGACCGTGTCCCGTACGAGCAATCTCTCCACGCAGCTCCGCCAGGTCTTCGAAGAGACGAGCGGCATCGAGATCGGAGCCGGCGACGGCGGCGTCTCGTTCCTCGAGCTCGGCCTGGACTCGCTGTTCCTCACGCAGATCGCGATCGCGGTGGGGCGGAAGTTCAACGTGAAGGTGACGTTCCGCCAGCTCGTCGAAGAGCTCCCGACGCTCGACGCGCTGACGCAGTTCATTCACGAGAAGCTGCCGCCCGAGGTCGAGGCGGCCGTGCCTGCAGCCCCGCCGGCGGCGGCGCCGGTCGCACAGCCTGCGATGCAGGCGATGCCCGCGATGCCGATGATGCCCATGCAGCCGATGGCGATGGGCAACAACCCGATGCTCGCGATGATGATGCAGCAGCAGCTGATGCTGATGCAGATGATGATGGGCGGCATGGCGCCGCAGCTGCCGGCGATGCCGGTCGCCGCGCAGCCGATGCCGGCGGCGGCGCCTCCTCCGCCGCCGGAGCCGAAGCCCGCGCCAGTGGCGCCGGCGCCCGCCGCGAAGCCCGACGACCCGGCCGCTCCCGCGGCGAAGCCGTTCGGCGCGATCGCGCGCATCTCGCTGAACAAAGAGGAGCTGAGCCCCAAGCAGAAGGCGCGGCTCGAGGCGCTGACGCGCCGGTACACGACGCGCACGAAGACGAGCAAGCAGCACGTGCAGGACAACCGCGCGGTGCTGTCGGACCCGCGCGTGGTGACCGGCTTCCGGCCCGCGATCAAGGAGCTCGTGTACCCGGTCGTGATCCAGAGATCGAAGGGCGCGTACGTCTGGGACCTCGACGGCAACGCGTACGTCGACACGCTGAACGGCTTCGGCTGCAACCTGTTCGGCTGGCAGCCGGACTTCGTGACCGAGGCGGTGAAGCAGCAGCTCGACACGGGCCACGAGATCGGGCCGCAGAGCCCGCTGGCCGCCGAGTGCGCGCGGCTGTTCAGCGAGCTCACCGGCCAGGAGCGCGTCGCGTTCTGCAACACGGGCTCGGAGGCGGTGATGGGCGCGACGCGCATCGCGCGCACCGTGACGGGCCGGCAGAAGATCGCGCTGTTCACCGGCAGCTACCACGGCATCTTCGACGAGGTGATCGTGCGCGCCACCAAGACGAAGGCGGTGCCCGCGGCGCCGGGCATCATGCCGCAGACGGCCGAGAACGTGCTCGTGCTCGACTACGGCACGCCCGAGACGCTCGAGATCCTGAAGAAGCGCGCCGACGAGCTCGCCGCGATTCTGGTCGAGCCGGTGCAGAGCCGGCGGCCCGACTTCCGCCCGAAGGAGTTCCTGCACGAGCTTCGGGCGCTCACCGAGAAGAGCGGCACCGTGCTCGTCTTCGACGAGGTCATCACCGGCTTCCGCACCGGCATGGGCGGCGCGCAGGAGTACTTCGGCATCAAGGCCGACCTCGGCACGTACGGCAAGGTCGTCGGCGGCGGCCTGCCGGTCGGCATCATCGCGGGCAAGCGCCAGTTCATGGACGCGCTCGACGGCGGCTGGTGGCAGTTCGGTGACGCCTCGGTGCCGACGGTCGGCGTGACGTACTTCGCCGGCACGTTCGTGCGGCACCCGCTCGCGCTCGCGGCGGTGCGCTCGGTGCTGCAGCACCTGAAGAAAGAGGGCCCGGCGCTGCAGCAGCGCGTCACCGGCATGACCGAGCGCATGGCGGCCGAGCTGAACGCCTTCTTCAAGGAGGTCGGCGCTCCGCTCGAGATCCGCGGCTTCGCCTCGCTGTGGAAGACGTTCTACACGGTGGAGCAGCCGTGGGGCGACCTGCTGTTCGTGATGCTGCGCGACCGCGGCATCCACATTCTCGACGGGTTCCCGTGCTTCTTCACGACGGCGCACACGCAAGCCGACGCCGACGCGATCGTGAAGGCGTTCAAAGAGAGCGTCGCCGAGATGCAGGAGAGCGGCTTCCTCCCCGAGAGCACGAAGAAGAACGTGACCGCGGGCTACAGCTTCGACGCCGACAAGCCGCCCGTGCCCGGGGCGCGCCTCGGCCGCGACCCGAACGGGAACCCCGCCTGGTACGTGCCGAACCCCGCGGAGCCCGGCAAGTACACCAAGCTCGATCTGAACTGAGGTGAAGCGGCTCGTCATTGCGGCCGCGGCGGCGGTGGTCCTCGTCTGCGCGGGCGCCGCGTGGAAGGGCCAGCGCGCGTACCGCGGGGCCGCCAGCGACTTCGATCGCGTGCCGGCGAAGTTCGTGGAGCCTTCGCCGGTCGAGGGTCACGAGGCGGTGACGCTCACCACGCGCGGAGGCCTGCGCATCGCGGCGTCGTTCGTGCCGCCGAAGAACGGCGTCGCGGTGCTGGTCGGCCACGGCGCCGAGGGGAACCGCATGCAGCTGTGGCCCGACGTGCAGCTGCTCGCGAAGGCCGGCTTCGGAGTGCTCGCGCTCGACTGGCCCGGGCACGGCGAGAGCGAGGGCGACATACGCTTCGGCACGGGTGAGTACGAGGCGTTCACCGCGGCCGTCGACTTCCTGAGCGCGCGCGAAGACGTCGAGCGCATCGGCGCGTACGGCTTCAGCAACGGCGGCGGCCTGTTCACGGCGTTCGTCGCCGATGAGCCGCGCGTGACGTCGCTGCTCGCGGTCAACGCGTGGACCGACAAGGTCGAGCAGATGAAGTACGCGTGGCGCAGCTGGGGCCCCGTGCAGCAGCTGCCGGTCGGCTGGGCGACGCAGAGCCGCATCGAGGGCGGGAGCTTCAGCGCGCTGCAGCACGCGCCGAAGCTGAAGGACAAGAAGACGCTGTTCATCGCGAGCAGCGAGGATCAGGCGGCGGCTCCGTGGATGTCGGCCGAGCTGGCGCAGGCCGCGGGCGGAGCGCTGCGCGTCGCGCAAGGCGCCTCGCACACGGGCTTTCGCGAGGCGCTACCCGACTGGCCCGCGACGCTGACGGGGTTCTTCTCTTCTCCCTGAGCGGTCACCGCGCGGTGACCGGCACGAGCGCGTAACCCGTTTACGATCGTGCCCACCCGCTCGCGCGCGCCGTTAATGAATGCGCCGCGGAGGAGAAAATGCGGGCGTGGAGGGCGGTGCTGATCATCACGTGTCTGGCCGGCTGTCCCGAGGACAGGCCGTGGGTCAACCCGGGGCCGCTCGGCGGCGGGATGAGCGGCGGGGCGAGCGGCGGCGTGGCGGGCGGCTGGGGCGGTGAAGGCGGCGGCCTGGCGGGTGGCATCGCGGCGGCGGGCGGAGGCGCGGTGGCGGGAGGCCGCGGGGGCGGTGGAGCCGGCGCGGGCGGCGGCGTCGAGCCGCCCGTCGACGCCGGAGCGCCCGTCGACGCAGGGCCCGCAGATCTCGTGCTGCTCTCGTCCGATGCCGGCGTGATGGTCGAGTGGCGCAACTTCGACTCGAGCTGGTGCGACGTGCAGCGCGGGTGCTCGGTGGCCGGCGACCGCGCGCTCTTGCGCTTCGGCTTCAAGATCGCGAACCAGGGCGGCGCTCCGGTCGACCTGCGGCCGCCGGGCGGCGCGAGCGTTCTGACCGAGTCGTGCAGCGGGCTGCCGCGCACGACGCTGAAGCAGTTCGCCGACTGGGAGCTGCGGGCGGGGACGACCGTGGTGGCGGCGGGCTCGTCCGACGTGCACTGCCTCGCCGACGACGAGCGGCTCACCAGCAGCGCGCCGTCGGTGTTCACGTGCAGCGCGCAGGGGCTGTCGGCGGGCTTCGGCTCGCGGCAGAGCGGAGAGGGCGTGTGCGCGGCGCCCGACGTGAGCGGGCTCGACGCCGGCACGTACACGCTGCAGGTGCGCATCAACCCGAACGCCGACATCGCGGAAGCGCGCAGCGACAACAACACGCTGGTGATGCCGGTGACGCTCCCCGACACGCGCTGCCGCGGCACCTGGTGCGGAGCGACCTGCTGCCCGCCGAACACGCCGTGCAACGCGGCGGGAGGCTGCGGGCTGCCCGACCTGACCGTGAACCGGCAGCTGCTCGAGCAGTCGGTGATGTTCCAGGTGCTGAACCTGGGCCCGTACAACTGCGGCGTACAGGAGGGCTGCGTCGATGCGCCGGGCAACCGCTTCCTGCTGCGCTTCTCGGTCGAGACGCCGAACATCGGCGACGGCGACTTCTACCTCGGAGACCCGGCGCAGAACCCGCGGGCGACGTGGTCGCCGTGTCACATGCACTACCACTACGAAGACTTCGCCGAGTACCGGCTGCTGTCGCTCGACGGCGGCACGGTGCTGGCCGGCCACAAGCAGGCGTTCTGCGCGTTCGACGACGATCAGATCTGGCCCGACGCGGGGCCCGGCAAGTACACCTGCATGAACCAGGGCATCACGGTGGGCTGGGCGGACACGTACGACCGCTCGCTGGAGTGCCAGTGGATCGACGCAACCACGATTCCCGGGGGCGACTACGTGCTCGAGGTGGTGGTGAACCCGCGGCACGTGATCGCCGAGAAGGACTACTCCAACAACGCAGTTCGCATACCCGTGGTGGTGCCTCCATGAGTCTCGCTCGCCGTCTGCTGTCTCCCACGACCCGCTTCGCGCTGCGCCGCCTCGCGACCCGCGTGAAGGTTCGCGCGCCGCTGCTCACCCCGTGGCGCTGGGAAGCCCGGCTCTGGCAGGGCCGCACCTACGACGTGATGACGTTCGGGCCGCCCGGCGAGCAGCACGCGAAGGGCCTGTTCGGGCTCGAGGGCGACGGCCGCCCGTGCGAGCTCGACAAGGCGCTCGACACGAACGTGGCGGTGATCTCGCCGATGATCCTCCCCGGCGCGCTGCGCGTGCCGTGCGACCTGCACACGATCGTGCCGCTCGGGCGGCCGCTCGAGGACATCGTCGCGCGCTACGACCGCGAGCTGCGGCGCACGCTGAAGAAGCACCGCTGCGCGTACACGTTCACGCGCGTGACCGACGTCGAGCGCATCGCCGAGCTCAACGCGCAGATGCTGGTGCCGTACGCGCGGGCGCGGCACGGCGAGGACGCGGTGGTGCCGACCCTCGACGAGGTGACGGCGATGGCGCTCGAGACGGGGCGGCTGGACGTCGTCGAGCACGCGGGCAAGCCGGTCGCGTGCCACCTCGGCTACGCGCTGCAGCGCAGCGGGCGCCGCCACTGGATCACGCTGCGCTTCGGCTACCCGGCCGAGGTCTTCGACGACCCGAAGCGGCTGCGCGAGGTCAACGCGATGAACACGTACCTCGCGCTCGAGTGGGCGCACCAGAACCGGTTCGACGGCTACGACATGGGCTCGGCGTCGTCGCGGCCCGACGACGGCCTGTTGCAGTGGAAGCGGCGGCGCGACGGCGCGGTCGACTGCTTCCACACCGAGGAGTGGCTCTCGGTGCGGCCGCCCCCGTCGGCCCGCGCGGCGTTCCTGTGGGAGCACCCGCTGTTCTGCGTCGAGGGCGGGCAGCTCGAGCTGCAGCTGGGCCTCAAGCCCGGCGTCTCGGACGAAGAGGCGCTCGCGCGGTGGAAGCAGCTGGGCTTCTCGGGGCTGGCGCGGGTGCACGTGCGCTCCGATCGCGCGGTGTCCGAGCGGTTCGCGGCGGGCGTGAGCGCGATCTTCGAGAGCCAGACGCTCAGGCCGTACGAGATCGTGATGCACGCGCCGAAGCTCGAGCCGGCTCCGGCGATCGCGCAGCAGCCGCAGCCCGCGACGACGTGACGCGGGCCTTCGGGCCGTGGTCTAAAGCGGGGCATGCGAACCCGGTCCCTCGCAGTGGCCATCGGCCTGCTCGTCTGCTTCGCGCGCTGCAACTGCAACAACGTGGTGCCCGGCCCCGACGACTCGGGGACCAGCGGCGGCTCGACGGCCGGCGGCTCGGGCGGCTCTGGCGGCTCTGGCGGCTCGGGCGGCTCTGGCGGCTCGGGCGGCTCTGGCGGCGATGCGGGGGGTGAGGCCGGCGGTTCCGGCACCGCGGGTGGCGACTCCGACGGAGGAACTGCGGGCGGAGCGAACGCGGGCGGCTCCGGCGGGTCGAGCGGAGGTTCGAGCGGCGGCAGCGCGGGCGGCACCGCGGGCGGCGCCGCGACGTGCACGAACTGCGCGATGGGCTGCTGCAACGCGCAGGGCAGCTGCGTGGCGGCTCCGAACGAGGCGAACTGCGGCACCGGCGGAGCGGCCTGCGTGCAGTGCGGCAACAACGCGAACAACTGCAACGGACAAGGCCAGTGCGCGTGCGGCAACGGGCCGGCGTGCGGTGCGGGCCTCGAGTGCATCGCGAACGGCACCTGCCAGTGCACGACGGCGAGCTGCAAGGGCTGCTGCCAGAACAACCAGTGCCTGCCCGGCGACACGTCGATGCAATGCGGAACCGGCGGGCGGCAGTGCCAGAACTGCCCGAGCAACGGCGCGTGCGACGGCGGCATCTGCGGGAACTGCAACGCGACGAGCTGCCCGAACGGGTGCTGCTCGGGGCCGCAGTGCATCGGGAGGAGCACCGCGGCGTGCGGCGACAACGGCTCGGCGTGCGTGGCGTGCGACTCGAACCTGGCGGACAACTGCAGCCCGACAGGCGTGTGCCGCTGCGGGCTCGGAGCGCCCTGCCCGGCGGGCTCGCAGTGCTTTGCGGGAGCGTGCACCTGCAACGGGTTCAACTGCGCGGGCTGCTGCAACGGGAACGTCTGCGTGCCGCCAGCGCAGCAGGGCCCCACGCAGTGCGGGCGCTTCGGCCAGGCGTGCGCGAGCTGCGGTAACGGCCAGTGTCAGATGGGGCAGTGCTCGAACTGCAACGCGCAGAACTGCGGACAGGGCTGCTGCCAGAACGGCACCTGCCAGGCGGGGAACACGGTGGCAGCGTGCGGCAACAATGCGCAAGTTTGCGCGGCTTGCGATGCGACCCTCGCGGACAACTGCTTCTTCGGGACCTGCCGCTGCGGCGTCGGCGGGTCGTGCGGGTCAGGAACCGCGTGCAGGAACGGCCAATGCGTGTGCGACCCTGGGACATGCAAGGGGTGCTGCGAGAATTCCTTCGGCAGCCGATGCGTGTCGGGACTTTTCGACATCGCGTGCGGGTTTGACGGAGGCGCGTGCCGGAATTGCTCGTTTCAGCAGCAGCAATGCATGAACGGTGTGTGCCAGTGAGTCCGAGCAGCTCAGGGGCAACTGAACTGAGCCAGACTCGTTGACGAGTTATTGGTTCGGCGGGGGTCATGCATGAAGACCGGCCACAGCGCGGAGGTGTCCACGCCGGCTGAGTCGACAATCAGCGACGTCAAGGAGACTGGAGCGTGTGGGACGGGCGTGACGGGCTGCTGCAACGGACCGCTCATCACGTACAGCACTCCGGGTCGACCAGCCAGCTTCGTACCTCCGGTGCTGCGACTGCAGTCCAAGAGCGGTGGCGCGAACACGGGATCGATGCCACCGATGGGACCCTGCCATGCTGGTGCACCAGTCGTGTGGTGAACCATCAAGGCAGGCTGAGCGATGGACCCTGCAACGCGATACACGACACCGCTTCCGCCGATGACCGGAGGAGACGCGAACTGGAGCGTGGTCGAGAGCTGCGTCACACTTCCCATGGGGGTCACCGCGCCCAACTGATATGAATTGGTTCCAGTTCTTGCAGTGACCAGGGTCGTGCCGTCTGAGGCAATGACGATTCCTGTTGGTAGCCAGGTTGGGGTGCCAGCTCCCCACGTCACGGCGGACTGCGACGCCTTGACCACCTGAAAGTTCAGCATCGAGGTCGCCAACATGAGGCCACCAGGGATAGTAGCCAACTGAACGTCGGGCACGAGTGGGATTATCGGAGCGTTCTTGAGGATCCCCGTCAACGGGCTGACAAACTCATACTGCTCCAATGCGTCGCTCGGATAGTAGGTCCCCGCCCAAAATACGGCACCAGAAGCCGCCACGGCTTTCGGAGGCTCTGATAATGCGAACTGTCGCAGCGTGCAGGTTCCGAGTCTCGGCTGTGCCGCCATGATCCACTGGAAGTTTGACATTGGCCCGCGAACGACGCCGTAGATGTTCTGCTCGGGGGGCACGCTCTGCGTGGTCGCGAGGGCAAGGGGAGAATAGCCTACGAGGACCTGGCCTGGGCCGGCGTCACACGCGATCCGCTCCGTGCCACCGTCGATTCGAAGCCCCGTCAACGTAGCTCCGGGATCCCACACCCAATGCGTGTCCTCCTGATCGATCAGTGGCTCCGCCATCGGGAACGCGATGAGTTGGAACTCGGGCGTTGACCTCGATGCAATGAGGTCGCCATTAGGTTGAACGCGATGGAGGGAAATCTGTTGCAGCGACTCGGCATTCCCGACGACGGCGATCACGTTGCCGCGTGAATCGAGGGCTGAGCCGTACACCGTCCCCTGAGTGCCACCGTCCGCGAAGCGCAGCGCTCGCCGCCATTTATGCCGCGTCACAAAGAGGGCCGGCAGGTTCGTCGGATCAGAGTCAGAGCTCTGCAGCGATGGAACTGACGCCGGCGTCCTACCCCGAACTTCGAACTTGAACGAGCCCGAGGTCGTCTCCATCGGAGGTGCAGCGAGGTCGACGGTCAAGCAACGGCAGTATGGCTGCGCCATGCAAGGCGCTGCCGGTGGACACTGCCCGGGCGCCTCCGGCAGCGGCACCAGGGCCAATCCGCCGTCGGCGACGATTCCACGAATGAAGACTTGAACCGAGGAAGGGTCAACCGCAGGGTTGGTACTCGTGAGCCGTAAACGAACCGTCTCGTCACGGCGCCACGCACCTGCCGGCGCGGACGGGTCGAGTTCATTGAGGTCTCCGACGACTCGACGAGCGGGCGCAGCCTCCGCGAGCACCGTGAACGTCGGAGGACTCAGGTCGGTTGTGAATGCCACTGGCACTGGACCGAGCCCCGCGTCGGGGAAGGAGACTGTCGCAAGATAGAGCCCGGGAACGGGCGTGCTTACTTGGGCGGAATAGACGCCGGCATCGGTCCTGACGAGCAGAGCCTGGCTCATCCCCGCGTCCGGTCGTGTCAACACGAAGGGAAGCGCCGGCGGATCGTTGGGAGTTCGGCCCGCGGCGAGCCTCAGCTCGGCAATCAACGTCGCGGTCGCGTCGTACAGGGTCTGCCCGGCGCCAGGTGAGGCCCATTCGACGGCGGCGTATCGCGGTACACAAGCGGCGCCGACGCATTCGGTGGCGCTCGAACAAACAGGGGAGCAGGCCATGACGCTGCCGCCGGCCGGGCCGCCTCCCGCCCCTCCTGAGGCGCCGCCGCTGGCCCCTCCGGCCGTACCGTTTCCACCGCCAGCCGCAACGCTCCCACCGGCGCTTGCACCTCCGGCTCCACCTGCAAGACCGCCTCCGCTAGAGCCGCCCGCGGTCGTTCCGCCGGCCAAGCCACCGTCAACGATCAAAACGCAGAACCCATGCCGGTGGCAGAACGCCGCGCCGATGCAATCAGCGTCGGTCGTGCACTTCCGCAGAATGCCATCCGAGCAACTGGTGACCGCCAGCAGCGTCAGAGTCATCAGTAGTCCGGCGGCGCGCACGTGACCCTCCCGAGGCGACTATACGCGGCCGTGCTGTAGGTGGCGCGCCGCCACGTCGCGGGCGCCGAACGGATCCAGGAAGAACTCGCCCAGCACTTCCGACAGAGCCGCGGCGGGCAGCGCATCCTGAAACTTGCTCAGCCGGTAGGGTGGAATCAGAGCGCGTAGCTTCGACACGCGGTCGTCTGTCCACCATTCGTTGGCCGCAAGCTCGCTGAGCACTGCCTCGATCGCGCCGTGGCTGACGCCGTCCCCAGCAATCTTCACGAAGAAGTTGTCGGCAGCGACCTTCCACCCCTGGCTCGCTTCGAGGGCGAACTTGAGAGTGTGGTTCACTCTTCCGCCAGCATACGTCCACCAAAGTGCGGTGCCCTCGGAGGTGATCTGCACTGCCGGACCCGCGCTGCGCAGCAGGGGCCCGAGATCCTCGCGCAGCTCCCCGAGCGCCTTCGCGGCGGCTTCGTCGAGATAGCCGGGCACCTGGTCACCGGCGAGCAGCGCACGAATCCGCTGGCAAACCTCGCGGCCAAGAAACTGCGGCAGGAACCCGCCCCAGGTTGGCTTCTTCCCTGCCGGCGCCGGAGCCACGTGCACCTCGCGCTCGGTGTGCACCACGTGCTTCACGACCCACGCACGACCACCCAGCAAGAAAGAGCTCATCCCCTCGACCAGCCGTTCGACGAACGTGGGCTCGATGCTGCCGATCTCCTGCGCTCCCGCGAAGACGCGGTACATCACCGGGGTGCTGAACACCGCGTAGAGCTCAGCGAAGTTCTTCCGGCCAAAGAGCTTCTCGGCTTTGTCGCCGAGCGAGTACTTCCCCCCCGACTGGAACAGGAAGTCGTGTGCCGTGAGGTGCACGAGCAAGCCGTCGAACTCCTCACGCGCAATGCCGCTGAAGTCAGGAACCTGTGACAAGACGGACCAGGCGTGGCCGGCGGAGATTGCCCCGTGCTGAAGGGCCATCGCCATGAGCTGTTGTACGAGTACCGGCCAGCAGCGAGTCAGCACGGGTACCGGCTCTACCCACTTCTCGCGCGCGAGCTCGACGAGCGCGGTGGCGAGCAGCATCGAAGCGCTGTCTTCGCAGAGGAATGCCATCGAAGACGTCTGCCCGGCCCGGCGACCGGTGCGGCCGATGCGCTGCTTGAATGACGAAACCGTCGACGGCGCATCGGCCTGCATGACCGCATCCAGGTCGCCGACGTCGATGCCGAGCTCCAGCGTCGAGGTGCAGACGATGGCCGCTTCCGTGCCGTGCTGGAACCGCTCCTCGGCGAGCTGCCGTTCTTCGAGCGATACCGAGCTGTGGTGCACGTAGACCTCGGTGCCCTGCCCTCTCATGCGCTCCGCCACGGCCTCGGTGATCGCGCGTGTCTGGCAGAAGAACAGGCTCTTCTTCCCCTTCGCCCGCTCGGCGCCGGCCTTGGCGATTGCCGCGATCGAGCCGGGCAAGGCGATGGAGATGCGATTGCTCTTCGGCTCAGCGGGCGGGTCTACCACCACGCCGGGGCGCCGCGACGAGCCGCCGAGCCATTTCAGGATGGCCTCGGGATTCCCCACGGTCGCCGAGAGCCCGACGCGCTGTAGGTCGTTGCCGCCAACGACGGCCAGCCGCTGGATGACGGAGGCCAGATGGGCCCCGCGGTCCGTGCCGGCGAGTGCATGGACCTCGTCGATAACCACATACTTGAGGTGTGAGAAGAGGCGCTCCAGAGGCACTCTTGGCGAGATCAGCATGACCTCGAGCGACTCGGGCGTCGTCATGAGCAGCTCGGCGGGCTCGCGCTTGAACGCGTTCTTCTCGCGATCGGGCGTATCGCCATGCCAGACGAAGCGACGCAATCCAACCATTTCGGTGTACGTCTGCAGCCGTTCTGCCTGGTTGTTGAGTAGCGCCTTGATCGGAGCGACGTAGAGCGCGGCGACACCTTCGACCGGGCGCTCGATGAGCTCGGCGAGCACGGGGAAGATCGATGCCTCCGTCTTCCCGCCTGCGGTCGGTGCGAGCACCACGGCGTTCTTCCCGTCGAGCAACGCTGCGCCAGCGAGCTCCTGCACGGGTCGCAGCGCGGAGAAGTGCAACCGCGTGACGATCGCTTCCTGCAGCCGCGCGGGAAATCTGGCGAAGGTGCTCATCAGCCCTCAGACGTCCATCACCTCGTAGCCCTTCTCGTCGCCCGGTTCGGCTTCGTAGAGCGGCTTGCCGCTCGCGGCGGCCTCCTCCTCAGGCCTCGAGCCGGGCTCGATGGGAGGCTTTCCCGGTGCGGGCTTGAAGTCCTTGTCGTGCTCGACTATGTCGAAGACGCTGACCAGGCGCCGAAGGAACTGCCGCGGCACGACGCCGACGTCGCCGCGAAACCCCTCGGTGACCTCCATCACCAGCGACTCCAGGTAGTGGGGAGTCACGCGCTCCTCGAAGTCCGCTCTGTTCGTCGCCGGAAACAGCGAGCGCAGCTTGAGGGCGACCTCCTTGAGCCGGTCCGCGTTGAAGGGTTTGAGCTCGAGCTGAGGCTGCAGCAGCGACTTGTAGCTCCCCTCGGTGAGGAGCTTGATGCGGTCGTGGAGCGGAGCCAGCCCCTTCACGCCGCGCTGCGTGTCGAAGAACTCGGGCGTCCCGGTGAACAGCCACAGCAGGCCTGGAAAAGACGCCGCGGCGTCGTCGATCTGCCGCATGCCGTTGAGCGACTTGGCGCGAACGTCGCTCTTCATGCGCAAGATGGTCTCGGCCTCGTCGATGACGATCACGAGGCCGCGGTAGCCGGCTCCTCTCACCACGGCGAGCAGACCGCGCAGGTAGTTGAGCGCATCGGTGCTGCCGATCTCGCCCTTGATGCCAGCCAGCTTCTTCGCAGCGGCCGAGACGTTCTCGCTGCCTGACAGCCACGACAGGAGCGATGAGGCCTCGGCGAGCTTGCCCTGCTGCTTGAGCTCGAAGATGGCGCGAACCACCCGGACGAAGTCTTGCGGCACTTCGTTCTTCGTCTGCGAGGCGAGGTGCTGGTCGAGCTCCTTGAGCACCGCCGCATCGAAGTCCCGCGCATCGGGATCACGGCCGAGGGCGATCAGCTTCTCCTCGACCTTCGCCACCCACCGATCGAGCACGTCGGCGAGAGCGCCGCGGGGGCTCGCGCTCGTCGAGAGCTCGCTCACCACCCGCCGATAGACGTCATCGAACCGATGAAAGTGCAGGTCGTTGTCGGAGACCACGACGAAGCTGGTGGCGAAGCCGCGCTGCTGGGCATCGGCGACCGCCAGGCGGGCGAGAAATGTCTTTCCGCAGCCATAGCCGCCACGCAGGAACTTGATGGAGCCGTCGCCTCCGTCCTCGACGAGTCCAAGCTGACGGTGCAACTCCGCGCGTTCGCGCTCGATGCCGACGGCGAAGGTTTCGAGGCCGCGCTCCGGCACCTTGCCGCCGCGGAGCTGCTCGAACACGTGAAGGATGTCTCGCTTAGTCAGCGCCACTTTCGCTCCTGACCTTGGTGTACAGCTTTCCATCAGCCGTGGCCGAGACCTCGACGTCGAAGGTGAGCCGCTTGCGGTGTTCGTCGAAGCGCGCCGCGAAGGCGCGGGCCTTGCGCGGGTTGCCGCCGAGGAGCTGCACCATCTGAGCCTCGGTCACGGCGCCGTGCTGCTCGAGGAAGTCGAAGACCCGTCCAGCGTCGGGATCCGAAAGCCGCTCTCCCCACCCCGCCGCCGGCGCAGCGGTTGGAGCCGCCTCTGGAGGCGGCCGCCTTCCTCCCGAACGGAGCGTGACCGCGTAGAGATCGGCAGGGCGGATAGCGGTCTCCGCGTCGGCGACCACGGCGGCTTCGATCGAGACGCGGTCCTGAGAGTTGCCCCACAGCTCGAAGAAGACCTCGGTCCACTCCTGGGTCGCAGCGTCGAGACGCAGACCGTCGGCCCACTGAGAGCCGCCGCCGCCGTCGACGCCCTTCAGCACCACCCGAATGTCATCGCGGCCCGGCACGTAGAGGCGCACGTCGACCAGAGCGCTGCTCGCGAAGGCGAGCGGGGCCTGACCCGTCTCGCGCCGGGGACTGGCGCGAATGTAGAAGCGGTGGGCCCCGAGGGCCCCGCTCGCCGGCTTCACGTCGAGAACGCATCGAAGCGTCTGCGGACGTCCGCGAGACCGAGACACCTCGAGGACGGGGATGACGCGCTCCTGCAGCGAGTTGCCGCCGTGCGAGAAGTCGCTGAAGGGCTCGCTGACGTCGAACTCGTCAACGTCTTCGCGCAGGACGATGTAACCCTCACCTTCGTAGCCGAGCTGGGCGAAAGAGACGGTCAGATAGTCGGCGTCGTTGCGCTGCGTGGCGCTGAAAGCATGGCGCCGGTTTGTCTGGCCTCGGGCGCCAAACCTGTCGCGACGGCGCCGGCGGCCGAGCAGAAACCCGTGATCGGCCGTGAAGACGAACTGGGTCACTCCAGCCGCCTCGAGCCGCGCACGAGCTTGAATGAGATCACGGAGCACGTTCTCGAAGTTCCAGGGACCGAGACCGTTCTCGCCGGCCGTGTCGATCTCCTGGCTGTGCACGACGATGAGCTGCGCCTGAGCGATCTGTCGCTTGAGCTTGTCAGCGTCCGGCTCGCGCAGGTCTTCGAGCTTGAAGTCGGCGGCCTTTGCGCCGGTGCGCGCCTCCATGGCCTTGAGGCGATCGGCAGGCTTGAGGACCTGACTCTCACCCGACCTGAAGCCTTTGAGCTCGCCGTCCTTGACGACGGGCACGAGACGGCCATCGCGCGTGACCGGCGCGAGGGCGTTCATTCCGACCGACGTCAGCGTCGGCAGCTCGGCCAGGCGCGCTTTGAGCTCGCTGCGCACACCGGCATCGCGGAGCATGCGCTCGAGCTCGACGGCCATTTCGTATCGAAAGGCGTCGACGACGAAGAGCGCGGTGCGCCCCTGGGTCAGCAACGGCACTACCGCCTCGTTGAACAGGTTGCGCTGACGGAACTCGTCGGGCGGCAGCGGGCCGGTCTGGCGGCAAAGCGCTGCAAAGTCCTTCGCCAGCTGGTTGGCCCATTGCAGGTACTCGCCACGGAGTCGCTCGATGCCGGCATCGAGGACCGCGAGCTCCGGCAACGAAGGCCCGTAGAGAGCTTTGAAGCGTTGCTCGAAGTCGCGCTGAAGCGCATCGATCGCTGCACCCGAGGAGACATAGCGCGCGAGCGCTTCCTCGTGGCTCTGGGCGCCGTCCAGCGGGCGGCCCGCATTGGCGACGGCGAGGCCGAGCCGAGCAGCGCTCGAGAGCAGCTGCCAGGCGATCTTGCGCGCCGGCTCCTGCTGTACCCAGAAGGCGCCGTTGTCATTCTCGTGCGCGTCGGCCCACTCGCGAGCCTGGGCGTAGTCGCCGTCGCGCAGCGCTCGGACGGCCCCGACGTAGATGCGATGAGACTCGAAGCGAAACGTGTCGATGCGGCCCAGATCGCGCGGGTCGCGCTCGCGCTCGGCCCTCTGCAACCACAGCTCGACCCCGTCCGCGCGTGCTCGATACGCGTCGGGGCTTTCCCTTCGCATGCGCACCGTCTCGGCGCGACAGCGCTTCACCGTGGCATCGGGCAGCTTCTTGAGCGGGACGAGCGATGGCTGCTGCGGGGCGGCCTTGAGATCGTGCACGTACTCGACGCAGAGGAGCCAGGCGTGCACGGCTTCATTGATGTTGCCGCTCCACTGCTTTTCCTCGAGCCAGTCGGCCGTGACACCGAAGAGCACGTTGGCGTGGCGGCGGAGCGCGGCGACGATCGACGCAGGTTCCTTCGGTGCGTCGGGCAGATGGCGCAGGAAGGAGGGGGCGTCGAGCTTCTCGAGCCACGCAGAGTAGACGTCGGGGGAGGAGTCCGTGGAGCCCTGCAGCCAGGCGTCGGCGCGATCGAGGGTAAGGCCGGGCTTGGCGAGAAATGCCTCGATCTCGTCGAGCGGCTTGCGGCCGTTGGCTGCTTCTCGAACGACGGTCACGAGGTTGCGCTCGAATCGGAGGCCGGCTCGGTAGACCTCGAGCGCGGGCGTCTTGAGGACACTCTCGTGGTTGAAACCCGGGAGGTGGACGACGAGTGGGGGCTTGTCGAGCGTGCTCGCGTGCTGGCGTAGGTCGAGCATCAGCGCGAGGAAGCTGCCGCGGAACGCGGCGACGTTGACGCGCGGAGCAAGGGCGTCGACGTAGGCAGTGAAAGCCCCCTCGGCGTCGAGCCAGACGACGAGGCCGTGGGCGTTCACCTCCCGCAGGAGCTGCTGCTCCAGGAGCGCGCTGACAGGGCCGAGAGGCATTCAGACGCGGGAACTCTACCGAAGGTCATTCCGAGTCGGACGCTTCTTCTTCGGCTTGTTCCTCGTCGGCGAGCTCGAGCTCGCGCTGGTCCTGTTTGTCGGCCTTGCGCTTGCGGCGCTGCTCCTCAGCGGCGCGGAGCTCGGCGGCGCGCTCGGCGTTCTTCGCGAGGAAGCGCTTGCGGTGCTCATCGGAGTCGGGCTCGTCGATGGTGAAGCCTGGGCGGATCTCGTCCTGGAGGCGGAGCTCCCATTGGTAGGCCTTCTCGGGGTGGAGACGCCAGAAGCACCCGTGCGCGACGGCGAGCGACGGGTCCTTCTCGCACTTCGCGGCGACGCGCTTGGGGAAGTAGCGCTGTGCCAGGTGCGACCAGTCGTAGTCTTTCTTGCCCTTGGGGTGAGCGAGCTCGCGCCACCACTTCTTGGGCTCCTTCCAGAAGGGTTCGAGGAGCGACCAGAGGCCCGCGGAGTTGATCATGACCCCGTCGTCGAGGTTCATGGCGAAGGGGGCGTCGACCTCCCGCTCGTCCGGCTCGAGCTCCTTTGGCCCCGTATCAGCGACGGCACGAACGGCGGCGATGAGCGCGTCGAGCTCGGTCATCCATTTGGTGGTCTGCGCGAACTGGTCGTCGAGTGCGGAGCGCTCCTTCTTCTCCGTCGAAAGCTTCCGCGCGTGGAGATCGGCGAGGATCCCGTCGAGTTCCGCTTTGTACGGTAGGAGGTAGCTGGTGAGCAGCGTCGCGAGGGTCGAGTCAGTCCACTTGTGGATGTTGACGAGGAGGAGGAACGTGCGACGCGGCGAGGAGAGCGGGAAGACGATGGGACGGCTCTCGTAGGTCTTCTTGTGCAGTGCGAACCACTCATCGCAGAGCCAGTCGACGAGCTTGCTGCTATGCCCGGTGAAGTCCCTTTCTAGCTGCGCGGCGCCGTCCCCGCGGACGCCAGTTGGCGTGACAAAGAGGATACCGGACCCATTGCCTCTCTTGTGGAGGCCCAGAGCTTCGCCGAGCTTGAACTGCGCAATGGCGTCCGGAGTTGGTTCGTCGAATTCCGGTTTGAACTCCGGGAGCGGAGCTCCCGGCTGTCGATCGACGGCGCATTGCGCCCATTCCTGTGTGTAACGCCACGCAGAAGGGCCCGGGCACACGAACTCGACCGACGACTCACGCGCGGCCTCGTGCTGCGAGAAGGCGGCTTGCAGGCGATCGAAGATCTCAGTCGCGCCGGAGACTTGGAAGATCGGAAGACGTTGCACGTCAGTCGTCAGGAAATGCAATCCTGGGTTGAGCGACTCCATGACATCGACGGCTCGTGCGCTGTTCAGAAGGCACAGCGCATCTGCAGGTTTCATTCCGAAGACCGATGCCGCTACGTGACCGAAAATGCTTTGAAGGCGGTGCACCCGCGCCGAAAAGGAAGCACCAATGTTCACGAATGCCACTCCCTGCGTGAAATACCAATTCGTGCCACGTCCATACCGGTTGTCAGGATAGACGGCGAGCTCAAGGCCTTTCCGCCGCCACAAGAGGACGTCGCTGACAGCATCGCACCATTTTTGTCCGTTGGCGCCTTTGATGTACGGAACCCAATCCGCACCGTTCCAACCGCGTTCCTCACGGAAGTCCGCGATCATCATGCGTTCCCTTGGCACTTCCCATGGCCTCCTCAACCACCGGACGTTGTTCTGCGTTGAGAGGCCGTATCGAACCGGCGCCACGCTACCTAGCTTTGGCAATCGGTCGTACTCGGCAAGCCGATCATGGGTCCACCAGTACACCAAAGGTGAGCCCTCAATAACTTGTAGGCCTCTGGCTTCGAACTTGGTGAGGCCAACCTGGGCAAGAACCGCCGCACGTTTTCGACCGGTTGCCGCAATAGACTCGTCACGTTCGGAGCGAGGACTTGGACAAGTCGCGACGGAAGCCACCGCATTGGAATAGTCGCGTCGACAGACGAGCATTGCGACTGTGTCATGTCGCATTTGCTCGAACGCGCTCCAACGCAGATCGCACAGAGCCCTGATATCGTGCTGATTGATCAATGCGTAGCGCAACGCTTGGAACTGCTGGTCGAACATCCAACTCGCGAGAGTCACCATCGCGATGCCGCCGCCAGGCCTACACAGCTCCAGTCCGCGCTCAAGAAATGCCGCGTACAAATTTGAGCCACCGAGCGGATAGTGGTCCTTCACATATCCAGCATCCTTGATGCGCAACGTCCCCTGATACGGGGGATTGCCGACCACGAGATCGTACGTGCAGTCCCGAGCGAGCGTCGCAAAGCGGACCGCCGCGCTCAATTGCTCGCCTCTCAAACGCACACCCAAATCCTCACCACCTGCGTGGTTTGCAAGGAACTGCAGCAGCAACTGATCCACCTTCAGCCGCGCCGCTCCGCGATCCAGCGGCATCGTCGGTACCCCTTCACCGAACAGTTCCTCCTGCCGCCCCGTCTTACTGAAGACGCCCTGATGCGCGTCGATGGCTTTGTCGATCGCGTCCCCGACCTTCAGAAGCGTGCCCAGATGTTCGACTCCGGCCAGCACTTCGATGATCCGCCGCGTCAACTCGGCCGGAATTCCCGTTTCCGCCTTGATGTCGGCCTCGAGCTTCACGAGCGCAGGATCCTGCGCGTCGAGCGCTGACAGCCTCAGCGCAGGAGCCACCAGGTTCATGCGCTTCGGCAGCGCATTCGGCGCAAGCGCCCTCGCTTTCAGGTACAGCCCGGCCGCAGCGATCTGGATGGCACGGGGATCGATATCGACGCCATGCAGGTTGCGCTCGACGATCCACTCGGCGATCTGTTCGTCGGTCCAGCTCTCGCCACGGTGCCGCGCCTCTTCCCGGTACAGCAGCTTCAGCAGATCGAACGCGACCACGAGAAAGTGGCCGCTCCCGCACGCCGGGTCGAGCACCTTCAGGTCCTTCACGCTCGCTGGAGCCGCGTCGACAACCGCCTGCGGCAGCGGCTGCTTCACGTAGTACTTCCACGCCTCCTCGAGCTCACCTTGCACCTCCATGGGCTGCGTCAGATCCTTCCGCCATTGTTCTCGGAGAGCCTCGAGCCGATCGAGCGTGCCGGTCGCTTCGACCTCGGCGGTCCAGCCGTTCTTCCGGCACATGGCCAACCATGTGGGGCCGAGCGAGTTCTGAAGTAGCCAGTCCACCATGTACCGCTCGGTGAACATCTGCGTCTTCGACGCCAGCTCGTGCGGCTCGAGCTTGCCGCGCTCGTTCAGCTTCGCGTCCAGCGCCTCGCGGTCGGGATCATTCCAGAACTGGTAGACCCAGCCGAGCGTGTGGTCATCGTGCCACGCGCCTTCGTCGATCTCCTGGAGCTTCTCGATGAGCTTCCTCAGCGTGTCGCCGCGCACCGGCAGCAGCCGCGACAGCCCGACGTCACCGAACAACCCCGGAAGTCCCAGTGACAGGTCGTCGAAGAGCAGCTCCAGAAGCGGCCCCATGCCCTGCGTTTCGTCGCTGCACAACGCGGGAACAAAGTCGCGGAACTGCCGGTAGCCGGTGCTGGTCAACCACTTCCCGGTAAGCACGAGCGGCTTCGACAGGCCGAGCGCCTCCAGGTGGAGCACGAGGACCAGCCGGTTGAGGAGCGTGGCTGCCGCCGCCTTTGCCGCCTCATCGAGTGCGCGTCCCAGTGGATTCTTGTCCTCTTCCTCTTCAGCTCGCTGGGTCAGTGCCTCGAGCAACCTGCGACGTTCCTCCAGCCTCGCCGCCGACAGCTTCGGGCTCTTCTTCACCGCAAGGAGGTATCGCTCTTCCGCGTGGTCACGAATCGCCTTCGGGAGCCATTCGCGAGCACCGCGGACCAGTTCCCGAAGGGCTCTCTTTGACTCCAGAGTGAGGCGCCGGGCCGGCTGTCGATCTTCGCTCGTCATACCGCGGCGTCTGTGACCACCACACCCATCGAGAGTTCGGTCGCCAACGCCTGGAAGGCGGCCTCATACGCCTCCAAGTACACGATGGTTCCGAAACCTCGCCACCACATCGAGCTGTCGGCCCGATCGAGGCGGGCGACGTCACTGGCGTCAATCAACACGTCCGCGACGAGACGGCCTGCCGCACCGACGCGGACAACGCCAATGTGAAGGCTCATGGGTGGAAGCGTCTCCGCAAGCTTGTATCGAACCTCGCGTAGCCCATTCCCGGTCAGAGCCTCAGGCAGGATTTCGCCTGCGTAGGTCGCCACCTTTGAAAACCGGACCGTCGCATTCAGCTTCGTGCCGTCATCGACACGCTGTTCCAGCGTCTGGACGATCCGCTGCCCGATCTTATCGAGGTCGTGCGGTCGCATGTGAAGTCCTTCGTGTACGCCAGCGATCAACTGCTCCGGACGAAATGCGGGGTAGTCTGCCGCGGGGTCCCTCAGCGGAGCGCCCGGGTACCGTCGAGGCGGCGCCACCGGCCGCAGCTTCACCTGCTGCAGCTCATCGAGCTCAATCTCCTCCCGCACGTTGGGGCCGAGATTGTCGTCGTGAACGTAGAACACATCGACGCCCGCATCCTGGTGCGGAGGAGATGCTCCTGTTTCGCGGAAGCCCGTCACGCAGACGAGGTGACCTCCACGATCGTCGAGCACTCCCGACAACAGGACCGGGTACCCCGAACGGATCAACGTCGCGACGGTTGCCGAGAAGAGCTCCTTGCTGAAACCGTCCTGCGCATCCCCCTCGAGCAGCAGCGGCGTAAGTCGTGCCCGCGCGATGGCTTCGACGATCTGAGGGTTCTCGAGTCCATCGACCGCAGGAAACACGTGAACGCCATCGCGCAGCGATCCGTAGGCGAAACGAGTGACGGTGCTCGTCGTTGGGATCGCGTGATGGTCATCAAATGCCGATGAATGCAGCATCGACCACAGTGCCGTCGTCGCGCAGAGCGCAACGGCGCCGTCCTGTTGTTGCCAGGCCAAACCTCGGACACCAAGGGTGAGACCAGCGACATGCGAGAAGTAGTCGCGAGACGGTGTCGTGATCCGAGGGTTGCCGCCGTAGCGTTCCTTTTCGTCCGGGTACCACTTCACGACGGTTCGGCCGCAGGGCGCGTGGGGCAGCGGCCGAACGACCGAGAACCCGAGGTACGCGCGTTCGACTGTCGAGCTCGCCGTGCGGTCTCCGGCCAGAGCTTCATTGAGTAGCTTCTCGGAGAAGCCGCCGTCGAAGAAGTGCAGGCGGCTGCACACGTTCGGGTACTGCGCCGCGACGCTCGCGTAGTAGGCCGAGTGCTCATCGAGGTAGTCGCGGTCGAAGTAACGCAACTCCTCGAGCACCCACTTCGCTCGAAGGTCGCTCAGGTAGCAGCGCAAGTACGCCGCCTGATCATGTTGGCTCAGCTTCGCAAGCGGATCATCAACCCCGAAGCTGTAGACCTTCATCGGCCAGCGCGACCAGCCCGAGCTTCGGCTCGGCGGCGTCGCTGAGCCTGCTCCCGCTCTTCGAGCACTCGCACGGCTGCAGCGACCGCTTCCTTGGTCGTGATGTCCGTGCGCAACTGAACCGGCGCCATCGGAGCGCCCCCAGCCTTCACGAACCAGAGGCTCAACGCGGCTTCGGCCTTGGGGGCTTCGTCGTCCGGCTTGTGAGCTTCATCGGTCATACAGACTTCTTAGGGTCGTCAGATCGGCAAGTCAAAGCAACCAACCGCCCTCAACCCAGCCGCACTTTGTGCCCCTTGTCGAGCTGCTCGCCGACACGCGTGCGCACTTCGTCGAGCACCGTATCCAGCTCCGCGCGCGTCGCGACCTCGCGGTTGCGCAGGTTCAGCTCGACGCGAACCACAGGCTTGTCGTCCTTCGCGGCCAGCAGCTCGTCGAGCAGCGCGCTGGCATCATCGACCGCCCTCCGCAGCGCTGCCTCGAAGTCGACCCTCAGCTCGTGCAGCGACGGGGCAACAGCTTCGGGCGTCGTCGAGCGCAGCGCCGCGGTGATGGGCCGCAGAACACGATGCGCCTCCTCCTCGGTGAGGCGGACGAAGCCCTCGCGCCTACGCAGCTGATCCTTCGCGTGCTCGCTCATCACCTCCTGCAGGTTCAGCACTTCGCTACGGCGAGTCGAATACTCGGCCTCGATTCGCTGCAGGGCGCCCGCGAGGCTCGCGATGTCGCGCCACGGCTGGGGTGACTGGAGCTGCTGCTTCAGTTGCTCCAGCTCGACCGTCACGTTGGCGGTCGCACCTTCCCGTTCCAGCTGCGCGGCCTGGAAATCACGCACGGATGCGGCGGCGAGCACACCATTCAACTGCTCATCGCCCAGATCGGAGTGGAGACTTTGCATGAGCGGCACACCCTCGATCAGCACCGGCAAGTGGGTCTTGAGCGAGCGCACCGTTTCGTCGACCTTCCGGTGGGCACGGCACTGCTCGAGCGCAGTGGCGAGCCGCTGCAACCGCGGGTCGAGATCGGGCCGACCCGGTAACCGGGCGAAGCGGAGCTCAACGATGCGCAGCCGCTCTCGTAGCGCTGGAAAGTGCTTGAAGACTGCGTCGGCGAGCGCCTCCGGCTCGCGCTCAACCTCGTCGTTGAGCCGCTCCGAGAAAAACCGTCCCATCGCCGTCAGGTCGCGCTGCGTGATCGCCGTGCTTGTGACGCGCGAGATCGTCGAACGCTTGAAGCGCGCGACCGACTGAAAGAGCTCGCGAGCGCCGGGATCGACGGGAGAACTGAGCTTCGTTCCGTCCTCGGCGGTCAGCGAGACGCGACGCGCGCGCAGCAGGCCGAGAACGCACGCGCGCACGACGTCGGTTGGGAAACCATAAGGGGGACGCGCGAAGTCCTGGAGCAGCACAGCCCCTGACGTGCCGTCGTTCCGCTCGACGTACTCTTCGATCAGCTTCGGCACGGCGCCGTGACACGTCGGCGCGTACCGCGAGCCTTCCTGCGTCAACAGCCCCAAGCCGGGATCGAGGAACTTCGGCGACACGCCTGACAGCTGCCCTTGCAGCAACTGCTCGAGCTCCCGCTCGGTGAAGGCGATGGCGATGTGATGAGCGTAGAGCTGCGGCAGCCGCGCGGTCGCTGCTGCTGTCATGACGGCGTTGAACGTCCCGCCCAGTGTGCGTGCGTCTTCGAGCCGCCCGCGAAAGCAGATCCTTCCGGCGAGAAACGCAGCCTCGACCTGCTTCGCCGCCTGCGTCTCCAGCGTCTCCTTCCGATCCTCCTCCATGAACAGCAGCTTCTTCTTCTCGCCACCGATCGAGCCCCGCCGGGGTTGATATTTCGCGAGCATCTGCCGCGAGCGGCCCAGCTCCTTGAGAACCTCTTCGTCGGGGTCTGCAGCGACCCAGAGGATTCGATTTTCGAGCGACTTGTCTGCGCTGATCGCCGCCCAGTCGTCCGTGCTCCTGCCGCGGAGCGGAAGACGGAAGTCCATCGTCACCGCTGCATCGTCGCCGCCGCCACTCAAGCGCTGGTCAGCGATGGCGCGACCGTCACTCATGAACGCCGCCCACGCGAACGGCACGCTGTTGAGCTTGGGCCGCTCGGGCGCCTTCATCAACTCGACGAGCTTCTCGCGCACGAGCTTGTTCCGCTCATCGGGACCGACGCTCAGCGCAGAACGCTCGCTCTGCCACTCCTGGCCCGCTGAGCTCTGGAGCTTGTAGCCCTCCTTCTCCGAGTACCCGATGACGTTCAGCCCGGTCAGCTTCTCGAGGGCCGGCTTCAGCCCGGTCAGCGGGTTTGGGTCTCCGAGGTGTGCGTAGAGACACGACGCGATCAACTCCTCGCGCACCGGCTCCCTCTCGTAGTTCAGCTCGAGGAGGGCGATGGCCTTGACAGCCCTTCTTGCCCACACGTCGCGAGTCAGCTCAGGCATGGCGAGGACCCGGCTCATCGTGACCTGGGCCTCGGCGTCGAACGCCGAGGCCTGCAGGTCATAGATGTCATCGAGCGTCACGAGGCGGCCAAGCGGGTCGTCGCCGAGCTTCTTCTCCCGGAACAGCTCGCCGAGCAGCTGCAGCAGGCCGCGGATCGCGTAGTCGTCACCCTGGCTGCGGGCAGAGCGCATGCGGAGCTCGGTCGTCAGCTCCATGAGCAGCTCGACGTGTCGCGGCAGCAGTGGGTAAGTTTCGAGAAACTCCTCTTCGGTGAGCGACTCGCACTTGTAGCCGTGGAGCTTGAGCTGGGCGCTGTGGCGCGCGTACAGCTCGCGAAGGGGCTTGTCCTTCTTCGGGTCCTTCGCGAGGAGACGACGGTGTACGACGTCCCGAATGTTGTTGGGCGCGAGGTGCACTCGCAGCGACGGAGGGAAGCGGTCTTTCAGCTTGCCGAGCGGCGAGCTCGCGCCGGCCTCTTCGAGCTTCTGCTGGCCGGTGGCCAGCAACCAGACCCGGCCTTTGAGACGCTGCCCGAGCTCCGACACGAAGCTCTGCAGCCGCAGCATTCGCTCGTCGCTCTGGTGGACGTACTGGCTCACCTCGTCCACGACGAGGAATAGCGTTCGGCCCTCGGCGTGGCGATCGAGCATTGCGCCGAGGTTGCGCACGGTGTCGCTGACCGAGAGTCCAGCGCTCATCGATGTCCCGGCCCGGCTGTCCCACCAGCTCATGGGCTCGGGGTACTTCTCGGGCTCGAACGCGTGCATCGCGTGAGAGAAGTGCTCGTCGGCGCGGGTCTGGTTGCGGAAGTCCTTCCATTCGCCGCCCAGCGCCGTCTTCGCCGCCGCGAGGAACTTCTCCCACTCACCGTCCTGCTCCAGCCTGAGCTCGGCGTCGGCGACGAGCGCATTCGTGGAGTAGCCGAGGCGCCGCTGCACCAGGCGGCGCACCGCGGAGTGGATGTGCTCGCCGTCGACCGCCACGCCGCCGATGTCGAACACCACCGCTATCGGCTTCACCTTTTCGAGGAGCCTGCCCCATGCCTTTACGAGGGCGTCCTTGTCCGGCGATTTGTCGCGCTCCCAGAGTGCGTCACTCAGGAGCCGGCCATCGGGCAGCTTCGCTGCGTCCAGAGCGAGTCCCAGCAGCTTCGCGAAGCTCGACTTGCCTGAGCCGTAGAAGCCGGAGATCCACGCAGCGGGCAGTTCGGGGCCACCGGCGCGGGAGAGTTCCTTCACCATGGCGGTGAGCAGCCGCACGTACTGTTCGTGGATGCCGGCCGCGTTTCGCCGCGGGTCCCCCTCGGCGTAGCCGCCGGTGATGATGTACTCAGCGACCTCGTCCGCCAGGCGCTGGCCGTCCTGTTCATGGAAGTAGACGACCGGGGGAATGTTGCGGGTGACGACGCGCTCGAAGACTTCGCCGAGATTCATCGTGGTCATTCCTCGTCAGGCGTAGATACGGGGCCGGTAGTCGCGATCGGGATCGAGCTCTTTCATGAACGAGAGGCCCCCGTCTCGCCGCTCGCCTGGGTACAGCAGCACCACGGGTGTGTTCAGGGTCTGGTCTCCGAGCTGCTTGAGCAGCGCCGACGAGCGGAAGAACGGGTACAGCGCGCCGGTCCTGCCGAGCAGCACGAGCGTGCGGTCGGCATCTGGGTTCTGCTCGCGAAACCGCGCGATGCGTGCTGCGAGCTCCGGCGCAAGCCCGTCGACGTAGGGCGCGAGCTTGTCAGAGACGTGCTTGAGGGAGCGCTGCGTCGCGCTCTTGTCCTTGTCGAAGAGCCGCTTCTCCTGCTCCACGAGTGCACGGAGCCCGTCGGCGCCGAGGCGCGACTCGAGGTGCTCGAACAGCACGTCGTGCAGACCGATGGAGAGCACGCCCCACCCGTGGTCCTTCTCGAGCCGCTGCACGAGGCGGTGAACGCGCGCGCGCAGCCGGTACTCTTCGACCGGGTCGTAGAGCACGATGGCGAAGTTGTGGTTGCGCATCGTGCTGATGCGCGGGCCACCCTCGGCGAGCAGATCGGCCTCGAGCGCCTCGACGGCCCTCTCGAGACCGACCGGCGCCCAGGCGTCGACGGTCACAGCGCAGCCCCCAGCGGCGGAGCATCGAGCTCAACGAGGTCGCCCATGCGACGGTAGGCGACGTCTGGCAATCGGCGGAGCCTTGGCTCGACGACCTCCGCGCTCAGGCCGACCGAACGGAAGTACGGGTTGTCTCGCCAATCGCCCTCGTGGGTGACCTGACGCAGCAGCCGAACGAGGTACCGAAGTGCCTCTTCGGGAACGCGCGGGATGATGGCGGTGCGAGGTCCATCGCTCAGCGGCGAAACGAGCCCAGCTTCATCCGCGGCGCGGATCAGCTTCGTCGCGAACTGAAAGCGCGTCGAGCTGGCGAGCGCGTCGACGCCGCTTTCGTTCAGCCAGCGCGCCACGGTTGCGGTATCGAAGGCGCCGCGGCCTGCCTCGATGCGGTCGGCGAGCCAGCTCCCGGTGAACTCACGGTAGAGCGGGTCGGCCAACTGCAGATGCCAGTGACAGACGAGGGACCGCGTAACGGGATCTTCCGGCTGCCACACGCGCAGCGTTTCGAGCGCCTGCGGGAAGTCATCGAAGCGCACGGCGAAGTTCGCGAGCAGCAGCCGGACCCGTGCGAGCGTCTTCGTGCCGAACCAGCGCTCGTTGAACGCGCGCTCAACGCGAGCAGCACCGCGAACGTTCGGGTCGACTGCCTCCCAGTACGCGCGAGACTCAGGCACCGCGAGCGTCAGGCGGAGGATACGTGTGTGGCGCGCGGTGACTTCGGTGTTGAGAGCGGTCACGTCTCGATCACGTGGGCGAGGGGGTAGGCCTTCGAGTCGGGCTCTGCCAGCAGGGCAGCGGCGAGGCGCTCGGCGCGAGCGACGGGAGACTCGCCGGAGACGTTCTTGAGCTGGCGGCCAAGCGGTGTCACCTTGAACTGGGCGTCGTCGCGGCGGAGCCCCGTGTGTAGTCGCGCACGGTCAAACGGGTCTCTCAGCCACTTCAATGCGCTGAGCGTATCGATAGGGGAATGACCAGTGTGCCGGTGATGTGCGAGGCGCTCCTCGAGGGCTTCGTCCAGCTCGAAGCCGTGGTGGTAGAGCGTGAGCATCTTGTCCGCTTGTGCCGACGCGCCGCGTAGTTTCTCGTCGGTCAGGCGCGCGGAATGGCGGGCTACGGTCAGACCCGCCCACGCGTGCGTGCGCGGTAGCAGCCGCTTGAAGAGATCGCCCCCTGCCATGGGGTCGATCGCATCAGAGCGCCACCAGCACAGCCGCGGCTCCACGCCGCCGGTCGGTGTCTCTCCAGCCCATGCGATGACGAGCTGAAGCCCGAGCATATCGTCGAGCTGCTGTGAGGTGAGACCCGCCACGGGCGCGGAAACTACCGCAGCCGGAGCGCTGAAGGCTCCGGAACTTAGAGCTCGAAGCAACGCGCCGCGCACATGGGGCGACGTGTGTGATGCGCGCGCCGTGTGGCCGGCGAGTTCATAGCGGCTACGTCAATCGGCGCGGGGGCGCACGGCCGGGTACGAGATAGCGATAACCTCGCCACCATGATCAACGGCCTGGGCGGATTCATCGGTCAGCTTCAGTCGGCGGTGAGCGGGGCGGCAGACGCGGTCGAGGCGCAGGCGCCGGTGGAGCTGAAGCCGCAGGTGGAGCAGGCGGGCGATCAGTTCCAGCAGCTCCTGTCGAACCCGCTGCTGCTCAACCAGCTCGGGGTGCCGACACCCGTGGCGCTGCCGCGGCTCGAGACGGCAGCCGCGGTGCAGCAGGCGTACGCGCAGGGCGCGAGCAGAGATCTGACGAGCCCGAAGACGCTCGAAAAGCTGAACAAGGAGCTCGGCGACAAGGGCCCGGTCACCAGGGCGGACGTCGAGAAGGTGATCCAGAACACCGACGTGAAGATGCTCTCGGCCGACGACTACCGCACGCTGAAGATGGCGACCGGCGTCGAGGGCGCGAGCTTCAGCAACCCGGCCACCGCGATCGACGCCGACAGCCGCGCCGCCATCGGCGAGAAGGGGCCGTACAACCTCGCCAAGATCCGCAACCGAGGGCAGGAGCCTTCGGCGGAGCAGATCGCGGCCGCGAAGCAGGAGCTCGAGAAGATCGACCCGAGCCTCTTCAAGAAGGGCTCGCGAGACGTCATCTACGTGAACCAGAAGCACGTGAACGGCGTCGCCGACCCGCGCCTCACCAAGGTCGCCGCGCACGAGTACCTGCACCTCGTCATGCACAAGAAGGGCGTCGAGGGCGAGGCCGTGCAGCACGACATCATCGGCAAGTTCGGGTGGAACCAGGTGCCCGGCCCTGGCGGCGCGAACCGGAACTGGGCGACGCCGCCCGGCAAGGGCCTGCCGCCCGACTGACCGCTACACCGGCTCGGGGAGCGGCAGCTCGGGCGCTCCGCGGGCGACGTTGCGCAGCACCTCGAGGATCTCGGGGCTGCGCAGCTTCATGGTCTCGATCTCGCGCAGCGAGAACCACTCGGAGCGCAGCGAGTACGAGTCGGGCAGCTTCTTGGGCTGAAGCTCGCCCTTCGCCTGGGCGCGCACGGTGAAGCGCCACCAGGCGGTGATGCCGCGCTCGCCGGGGTACCAGCGGTACTCACATTTCAGCAGAGCGGTCGGGCGCACCATGATGCCGCCCTCCTGCCAGGCCTCGCGCATGACGGCCGAGCCGAGCTCTTCGGGGGGCTCGATGGCGCCCGCGGGCAGGAACCACGAGTGGTCGTTCTCTTGCACCATGAGGAAACGGCCCTCGTGCTCGATGACGACCATCACGTAGAAGAACGCATCTGCAGCGGTGCCCTGCATCGCTCGTGAGTATTCTCCAGGCACCATGAGCCGCGGTATCCAATTCGACGAAGGCGCCTTTCACCCCCAGCGGGTGTTTCCGGTTCGACACACGTGGAGCGATCACCCGCTCTTGCAGCTCGACGCGCTGCAGCGGCTGGCAGCGCGGCTGGCCGAGCAGGGCGCGATCCGCACGCACAGCGCGGCGGCCGACTTCCACACGTCGTTCGTGGCGGCGCCGCAGACGCACCCCACGAAGCTGTCGCCGCTCGAGACGATCGAGCGCATCGAAGAGGCGCAGGCGTGGATGGCGCTGCACAACATCCAGAACGACCCGGAGTACCGGACGCTGGTCGACGAGATCCTCGACGAGGTCGAGCCGCGCATCTCGAAGAAGGACCCCGGCATGCACGGCCGCGCGGGGTGGATCTTCGTCACCTCGCCGAACGCGGTGACGCCGTACCACATGGACCACGAGAACAACTTCATCCTGCAGTGCCTGGGGAAGAAGAAGGTCTACGTGTGGGAGCCGCTCGACCGCGAAGTCGTGACCGAGCGCAGCCTCGAGCTGTTCCACACGAAGCACTCGCGCGAGCTCGTGGTGTTCCGCAACGACTTCCTGCAGCGCGCGCACGCGCTCGACTTCGAGCCGGGCCTCGGGGCGTACATGCCGTCGACGGCGCCCCACCTGGTGAAGAACGGCGACGGGGTGTCGATCACGATCTCGGTGACGTATTACACGCGCGCGATTCGGCAGACGAAGCTGCTCTACAAGAGCAACCACGCGCTGCGGGAGCTGGGCCTCGCGCCCCACCCCATCGGAGAGCCGGGGCTCACCGGGAAGCTGAGGGATCAGGCGAAGCTGGCCGCGGCGCTGGCGCGGCAGCAGGCGAAGCTGGCCCTGAAGGAGCGGCAGCTGCTCGACCTGACGTCGCCGAAGTACGCGACGCTGGGGCCGATCGGCTAGGCGGCCGCCGGCGCGGTGCCGGCTCCGAAGAACTTCGCGAGCGCCGGGTAGAGGACGCGCGACGCCGCTCCGCCGACGACGGCGCCGACGTGGCCGCCGGGCACCTCGAGCAGCTCGGCGTTCTTCACCGCGCGGTTGAGGCCCAGCGCGGCCTCCTTCGGGCAGATGGTGTCGCGCGCGGCCGCGATCGTCAGCACCTTGCACGTGATGTCGCCGAGGTTCACCGGGCGCCCCGCGACCCGGTGCTGCCCCTTCACGAGCTGGTTCTCCTGGTAGAGCTCGCGGATGTACCGGCGGTACGCCGCCGCCGGGAACGCGATGTTGTCGCTCGCCCACGCCTCGAGCGCCTTGAACCCGTCGTCCATGCCGCGATCCAGCACGCCCACCCACTTCGCGAGCGTCGCCGTCGGCCGCAGCATGTGAAAGCCGCCCTGCATTTGGTGCGGCGCAACATTACCGGCGTCCGCCACCGCGTCGGCGTCGAACCAGCGCCGGTCGGCGACCAGGCCGAGGTACCCCGCGTGCGAGAAGTCGAACGGCCCGAGCAGGTTCGCGAAGGCGCCGACGCCCTCGGGCTCGAGCGCGGCGTAGATGCCCGACAGCGTCGCGCCCATGCAGTAGCCGAGCAGCGAGAGCTTTTCGCTGCCCGTCTCGCGGCGCACGCGGCGCGCCATGCGCGAGAGCCGCCGCACCACGTCGTCCCACTCGAGGTAGCGGTCTTCGTCTTCCGGGGCGCCCCAGTCGAGGCACCAGACGTCGAGGCCCTGGTCGACCAGGGCCCCGGCGAGGCTCGCTCCCGCGCGAAGGTCGAGCACGTACCAGCGATTGATCATCGAGGGCACCAGCAGCACCGGGCGGCCTCTCGGCGGCCTCGATGTTGCACTGCAAAACCGATAGAGAGACGCGCCGGCGTCGGTGCAGATCACGTCCTTCGGCGTGGGAGCGAGCATCGGCCGCATCGCTCAGCTCATGAAGTCGGAGACGAGCTTGCGCGCGTCGGCCTGCAGATCGGCCCAGTACTTCACGTTCTGCTTCACGAGCGCGTGGTAGTCGTCCATCGCCTTGAACGACTGCTCGACCCACTTCGCCTGCAGGCCCGCGACTTCGTCCGCCGTCTTCTTGAAGAACTCCGTACCGAACTTCGTGTCCGCCATGTGCAGCTCCTGTTCGCGTCATCGGCCGGTCATCGACCGAGGCAGCCCCAGGGTAGCCACCGCGGCTTCGCGGTCAAGGACTTTTTGTGCACTGCAACAATTTCAGCGGGCTTTCTTGCGCGGCCGCAGCGAGCGCTTCAGCGCCTCGAGCTCGCGGCGCAGGCTGGCGACGTCGTTGTCGGCCGGCGGAGGCGGAGGCGGAGCCGACGGCTGCGGCCCCGCCGGAGACAGCTGCCGCATCAGCGCGCCCGCGAACGGGTTCATCGCGGCGAACGGGTTGAACGGCCCGAGCGACGACGCCCCCGACTTCACCTGCAGGTACATCTCGAGGGCGAGCTGCACGTAGCGGTTGAAGAACTCCGCGAGGGAGTCGTCTCCGAGGCGAATGAGCTGGTGCAGCAGGCTCACCGGCAGGAACGCGCCGACGCCGCGACCCTCGATGATGAGCTGCGTGAGCGTGGCTTGAGTGAGGTCGTGGCCCGTCTTCGCGTCGACGACGGTCACGTCCGTGCCCTTGCGGATCTTCTGGGTCAGCTCTTCCTGCGTGATGTAGCGGCTGGCCTCGGTGTCGTAGAGCCGGCGGTTCCCGTATTTCTTCACGAGCATGCGGCATGCCTAGCCCGGCTCGTGTTGCGCTGCAACACAGGGGCTTGACAGAGGCGGTGCTGCTGAGGCAATTCGTGTTGCGCCGCACAACCGCCATGACCCGACTCCCCCTCATTCTGGTCGCGCTTGCAGCCTGCTCCCCTCCGTCGAGCCCCGAGTGCCGCACCGGCGCCGACTGCGCGAGCGGCATCTGCACGCGCGACGGCCTGTGCGCGGCGGCGGGCACCGGCGGCGGCAGCGCGCAGGCCGGCGGCTCGGGCGCCGCGGGCGGGAGCAGCACCGCGGGCGGCGCCGCGATCGCCGGCGGCAGCGGCACGGCCGGAGGCAGCGCCGCCGCGGGAGGCACCGGCGGCACCGGCGGGATGAGCCCGACCTGCCAGCCGAATCGCGACGGCACCATCACGCGCGCGGAGGTGCCGCTGCAGGCGGGCCTGCACGCCACGTTCAAGGTCGCGACCGACGTGACGTTCAACTCGGCGCCGGTGATGGACGGCGGCGTGCCGACGTGGGACTTCACGACCTCGCTGAGCGGCGATCACAACGTGCTCGCCGAGACGCAGCCGCTCGCCGGCAAGTGGTTCGAGAACGAGTTCGCGGGCGCGACGTACTGCACGAAGCTCGCCGACGACTCCCCCCTGCTCGGCATCTTCGAGGTGAAGAGCGACGGCCTCTACCTGCGCGGCGTGGCCGACCCGATGGACGGGCTGTACGCCACCCGGCTCTCGTACAACCCGCCCGCGAAGATCATCGCGTTTCCGCTCACCGCGGGCGCGACGTGGAGCACGAGCTCGACGGTCAGCGGCCTCTACAACGGCGTCATCTGGACGCAGTACGAGGCGTACGACTCGACGGCCGACGCACGCGGCGTCGCGAAGACGCCGTTCGCCGACTTCGACGTCATCCGCATCAAGACGCGGCTCACCCGCACGGTCGGGGTGGCGGTGAACGTGACGCGCTCGCAGGCGTTCGTGTCCGAGTGCTTCGGCACCATCGCCACCCTGCGCTCGAAGCTCAACGAGACCGGCAGCGAGTTCACCGACCAGGCCGAGGTGCGGAGGCTGTCTCCGTGAACCGCCTGGCCGTCGCGGCGCTGCTCGCTGCGGCGTCGACCGGCTGCCTCGCGTTTCACCCGGGCGCCCTGCCCGGCGAGCCGGAGGACGCGACGTTCGTCGAGGTCGAGGGCGCGCGCGTGCGGTACCTCGACGTCGGCAAGGGCGAGCCGGTGGTGCTGCTGCACGGCTTCGCGTCGAGCCTCGACACGTGGGCGCCGGTGATTCCCACGCTGCAGAAGACGCGGCGCGTGCTGGCGCTGGACCTGAAGGGCTTCGGGTGGAGCGACCGGCCCCCCGGCGACTACTCGCCGCAGGCTCAAGCAGAGCTGGTGCGCGCGGTGATGAAGGCGCGCGGCATCGAGCGCGCGGCGATCGTGGCGCACTCGTGGGGCAGCTCGGTGGCGCTGCGGCTCGCGCTCGAGCACCCCGAGATGGTCGAGCGCCTCGCGCTGTACGACGCGTGGGTCTACGACTCGCAGCTGCCGAGCGCGTTTCATTTCGCACGCGCGAAGGGCATCGGCGAGCTGCTCTACGCGTGGACGTACAAGGAGCGCCCCGAAGAGAAGCTCGCGTTCGCGTTCTACGACCCGGCGGCGGTCGAGCAGAGCGTGATCGACGGGGTCGAGAGCTCGATGGACAGGCCGGGCACGACGGCCGCCGCGCTCGCCGCCGTGCGCGGCCAGCGGTACGAGGAGATCGAAGGGCGCTACGGCGAGGTGACGGTGCCCGTGCTGCTCGTCTGGGGCCGGGAGGATCGCATCTCGACTTTGAGCGTCGGCGAGCGCCTGTCCAAGCAGCTCCCTCGCTCGCGGCTCGTCGTGTATCCGCAGTGCGGGCACTTTCCGATGTACGAGGCTCGCAACGCCTCGACGGCCGAGCTCGCCCGGTTCCTGGAGGAGAAGCCGTGATCGGCGGAGCGATCGCCGCGCTCGTGCTCGCGAGCGGCCTCGCCGATCACGGTGAAGATCTCTACACGCGCGAGAAGTTCGAGGTCGCGCTCGACGGCTACCTGCGCACCCGCGGCGAGCTGCTCCACAACCTCGACCTCGATCGCGGCACCACGCCGTCGGGGCGCGGCCTCTACGCGACCCCGCTCGGCGACCCCAACGGCCAGCTGCTGACCGCCGCCGACCTGCGCGTTCGCACCGACCTCGCGGTCTACGCGCCGTTCGCCGCCGTCGCGGTGAAGCTGCGCGCCGACCTCATCGACGATCTCGTGCTCGGCTCGACGCCGTCGCTGTCGCCGGGCACCGGCACCGCTCCGACTCCGGCGACGAGCCCCGGCCAGCTGCCGACGACCCTGTTCCGCCTGAAGCGCGCGTACGCCGAGGCGCTGACGCCGTTCGGCTTCCTGAGCGCGGGCCGCATGGGCAGCCACTGGGGCCTCGGGCTCCTCGCGAACGGAGGCGACTGCCTCGACTGCGACCGCGGCGACGCCGCCGACCGCATCGCGTTCGTGACGCCCGTGCTCGGCCACCTCGTCGCCGCCGCCTACGACTTCAGCGCGGTCGGCCCGCTGGCGACGCGGCAGGATCAGATCCGCAGCCTCATCCTCGAGCCGAGCGCGAGCGTGCACTCGCTGTCGTTCGCCCTCATGAACCCGCGCAGCCCCATCGCCACCGAGCGCCGCCGCCGCGCGGGCAAGGTCACCGTCGAGTACGGCGCGCTCGCGTCGCACCGCTGGCAGGACTTCGACGTGCCGCAGAGCTACCTGAACGTGAAGGGCACCGCGCTCACCAGCTCGCAGGTCGTGCCTCGCGGGTTCCGCGCGACCGTGTTCGACGTCTGGGCGCGCGTGACGGCTCCGCTGCTGCGCGTCGAGTTCGAGGGCGCGCTCGGCATCGCGAACGTGACGCAGCCGTCGCTGATCCCCGGCCTCCTGCTGCGCGACGCGGTGAGCTCGCTGCAGTGGGGCGGCGCGCTCGAGATCGAGGTGGGAGCGCCGGAGACGCGCTTCTCGGGCGGCCTCTACGGAGGCGTGGCGAGCGGCGATCCCGCTCCGGGCTTCGGCGCGTACCCGGCGGCCGGCGTGAAGGCGGTGCCGGGCGAGCTCGACGCTCCGCAGGCCGACATTCCGCGCGACGTGCGCGTCGACAACTTCCGCTTCCACCCCGACTACCGCGTCGACCGCATCCTCTTCGCCGAGATCGTCGGCACGGTCACCGACGCGCTCTACGTGCGGCCCTGGGTGCAGGCGCGGCTCGCCGACCTGGGCCCGTCGGCGCTGAAGCTCAAGCTGGCGGCGACGTACACGCGGGCGCTGTTCGCCTCGTCGACGCCCGGCGGCGACGGCAACCTCGGCCTCGAGCTGCACGGCTCGCTCCGCTGGGAGGCGCGCGACGGCTTCGACGCGCTGCTCGAGTACGCGGTGCTGCTCCCGTTCGCGGGGCTCAACAATCCGGCTCAGGGGCTCGAAGCGCGCCCCGCGCAGCTGCTACGGCTGAGGCTCGCATGGGTGTTCTGAAGAGATCGTTGCTCGCGTTGTCGTGTTGCGCTGCAGCGTGCGGCGAGAACCGCACGTACCCGGAGCGGATGCCGTACGAGCCGGCTCCGTCGCAGACGCTGACGTGCCTGCCGAACCTCGACGGGCGCATCGAGGCGGGCGAGATCGAGGCTGCGCTCGGAGTGCCGCAGTCGGTGCTGGCGTCGCCGGCCGGTGTGCGGCGCACCATCGATCTGAACGGCGTCGTCGACTCGGCCGGGCGGCGCGTGTGGGACTTCGCGACCGACTACGCCGACGACCGCGTCGCGAAGCTCGAGGCGAAGCCGCTGATGGGCCACTGGTTCGCGGCGTCGTTTCCGGGCGGGGCGTACGTCGCGCCGCTCGACCTCGGGGGCACGGTGCTGGCGGTGTATTCGGAAGACGGCGCGAACCTGCTGCTGCACGGCGTGGCGAGCGCGGTCGAGAACCCGCCGGAGGGGAAGACGCTGCTGCCGTACCAGGCTCCGCTGGCGCTCTACCGGTACCCGCTCGAGGTGGGGAAGACGTGGGTGAGCGCGGGCGAGATCCGCAACGCGACGCTGCGCGGGCTGCCGTATGCGGGGCGCGACACGTACAGCACGACCGTCGACCAGTCGGGCCGGCTCGAGCTGCCGGACCTCACGTTCACGCAGGCGCTGCGCGTGCGCACGCACGTCACGCTCGAGCCCGCGGTCGGCCCGTCGGTGTCGCGGCGCCAGGTCTCGTGGCTGTTCGAGTGCTTCGGCGAGGTGGCCCGCGCGGTCAGCGTCGACGGCGAGACGAACGACGACTTCACCACCACGTCCGAGCTGCGCAGGCTCGGGCTCTAAAGCGAGGAGCATCACCATGATGGGTTGGGATCAGTGGAAGAAGGGCTTCGACGTCTGGGAGGCGCGCACCGCCGAGCTCCTCGAGCAGGTGATGAAGAGCCCCGCGTTCCTCGAGCCGGTCGGGGGCCTCCTGACGGCGACGATGAAGGCGAAGGCGATGGGCGACAAGGCGTTCGCGCAGTGGTGGGGCCTGTGGGGCCTGCCGACGAAGCGCGATCAGGAGCGGTCGCTGCACGCGCTGAACCAGCTGCAGAGCCGCATCATGGACCTGGAAGAGCGGCTCGAGTCGCTGACGCCGAAGAACTGAACCTTCAGGAGGCCGTCGTGGACATCACTCCGTACCTCGAGGTCAAGCCGGCGCCGCGCGCGATCTTCGACACGCTCGCCGAGCGGCGCACGCGCGTGCGCTTCATGCTGCCCACGCCCGACGGCGACTGGCGCGCGGTCACGTGGGGCGCGTTCGCCACGCAGATCCGCCGGTGCGCGCTGTACCTCGCGTCGGGGGGCTTCAAGCCCGGCGACCGCGCGGCGATCTACGCGCCGAACTCGGTGGAGTGGATGTCGGCCGCGCTCGCGATTCAGTCGGCGGGCGGCGTGATGGTGCCGATCTACCCGGCGAGCACCGCTCCGCAGGCCGCGTACGTCGCGACGCACAGCGACGCGAAGGTGCTGTTCGTCGACACGCCGGCGCTGCTCTCGCGCGTGTTCGAGTCGTGGGGCGACTACGCCGCCGTCGCGCGCATCGTCAGCTTGAGCGAGAAGCCGATCGAAGCGGGGCCGCTGCTCGAGAAGATGCGGGCGGAAGGGCGCGCGTGCCCGCCGATCGCCGAGGTCGAGAAGAAGCTGGTGCCGTGGTCGCGCGCGCAGGCGCACGGCGCGGCGCGCGACGCCGAGTCGCCGGGCGACTTCGACCGCATGCTCGAGGCGGTGTCGCTCGATCAGCCCGGGATGATGCTCTACACGAGCGGCACCAGCGGGAACCCGAAGGGCGTGCCCCTCACGCACCGCATGACCGGCGTGAACGGCCTCGACTGGATGAAGAACAACGCGCCGATGCTCACGGGCAACGACACCGACGTGCTGTGGCTGCCGATGAGCCACATCTTCGGGTTCGGCGAGACGTGCCTCGGCAACACGCTCGGCTTCACGACGTACGTCGCGGACCCGGCGACGGCGCTGCAGCGGCTCAAGGAGGTGCGCCCGAACGTGTTCATGAGCGTGCCGGCGCTGTGGGAGAAGCTCGCCGGGCAGGCCGGCGACCGGCGCGGCGCGCTGAAGGAGCTGACCGGCGGGCGCCTCACGTTCTGCCTGTCGGGCGGAGCGGGCCTCAAGCGCGAGGTGAAGGAGCGCTTCCACGCCGAGGGCATGCTGATCCTCGAGGGGTATGGGCTGACCGAGTGCTCGCCGACGCTGACCATCAACTCGCCATCGGCGTTCCGCTTCGACAGTGTGGGCAAGCCGCTGCCGTCGGTGCAGCTCAAGCTCGCGGAGGACGGCGAGATCCTCGCGAAGGGGCCGAGCGTGTTTCACGGGTACCACAAGGATCCGGCGGCCACGAAAGAGGCGTTCGACGGCGACGGCTGGTTCAAGACCGGCGACGTCGGCCGCTTCACCGACGACGGCTTCCTGCAGATCGTCGATCGCAAGAAGGACATTCTGGTGACGGCGGGCGGCAAGAACGTGCCTCCGGCGAACATCGAGCTGAAGTTCAAGGACGACCCGTTCATCGCGCACGTCGTGGTGTACGGCGACGGCAAGCGCTACCTGGTGGCGGGCGTGTGGCTGAACGAGGCGGCGGTGAACGCGCACCTCGACGCGAACGGCGTGGCGCCCGAGGCGCGCGGCGAGGCAAGGAAGGTGCTCGTGCAGCGGCGCATCGACGAGGTGAACGGCCAGCTGGCGAGCTACGAGACGGTGAAGAAGTTCGCGATCGTCGAGGCGCCGCTGACCGTCGAGGGCGGCATGCTGACTTCGACGTTGAAGGTGAGGCGGAAGCAGGTGTACGCGGCCCACAAGGACACGTTCGAGGCTCTGTACGCATGAAGGGGCTGCCCAGGCTGCTGTCGTTGTGGACGCGGCCGAAGCCGGTCGTCGGCGCCACGCCGTGCGACGTCGTTCACGCCGAGAACAAGTGGCGCCTGCTGCGCTACGTGTCCCCCGGGGTGAAGCACCCCACCCCGGTGCTGCTCGTGCCTTCGATGATCAACCGGCACTACGTGCTCGACCTGATGCCGGGGAAGTCGTTCGTCGAGTGGCTGGTGGCGCAGGGCCACGACGTCTGGTGCATCGACTGGGGCGCGCCGGCTCGCGAAGACCGCTGGGTGACGTTCGACGACCTCGTCGAGCGGGCGCTCGGGCGGGCGCTGCGGAGGCTGCCGGCGAAGCCGCACGTGCTCGGCTACTGCATGGGCGGCACGCTCGCGGCGATTCACGCGGCGGCGCACCCCGAGGCGTTCCAGAGCTTCGTGGCGCTCGCCGCGCCGGTGAAGTTCGACGACGGCGGCACGCTGGCGGCGTGGACGCGCTCGAAGTCGTTCGACGTCGACGCGATCATCGAGGCGTTCGGGGTCGTGCCGTGGGAGCTGTTGCAGAGCGCGTTTCACCTGCTGCGGCCGACGCTGACGCTGCAGAAGATCGTGACGCTGCTCGACCGCGCGTGGAACGACGAGTTCCTCGACGGTTTCCTCGCGATCGAGACGTGGGGCAGCGACAACGTCGCGCTGCCGGGCGAGCTCTACAAGACGTACGTGAACGAGCTGTACCGGGCCGACGCGCTGTACCGCGGCACGTTCCGGCTCGCGGGCAAGCCCGCGCCGCTGTCGGCGATCACGTGCCCGACTCTCGCGGTCACGTTCGGCAACGACACCATCGTGCCGCGCGCCTGCGCGGCGGCGCTGGTCGGCGCGGTGTCGTCGAGCGTGAAGGAAGAGCTGCACCTGCCGGGCGGCCACGTCGGCGCGGTGGTGTCGAAGCACGCGGCGAAGTCGCTGTGGCCGACGCTCTCGGCGTGGTTCCAGAAGCACGCGCCGGCCGAGGCGCCTGCGGTGCGACGGCGGAGCAGGGCCGCCCACATGCGCTCCTGATCGTTTCCGCCGCGGGCGGACACGAATGGTGCATGGAAGAGACGACGCCGTCGACCATCACCGAAGCCCTGGAGCGCGCGACGCGCCTTCACGCCGAAGTGCTGTCGCAGATCGAAGAGCTGCTGCGCGACGAAGACGTGGTGGAGCTCGACGAAGAGCCCACGCTCGACGCGGCGCTCTCGGGGCTCTGAGCCGCCGTCAGCGGAAGGCCTGCACCGGCCACGACTGGTTGAAGCACGGGTCGCCGCCGCAGAGGAAGCTCGTGCAGGCAGCGCCAGTGAACGTGATGGTGTACTGCCCGCGGAACTCGTTCGGCCCGACGAAGCCGGCGTCGAGGAAGTAGACTTCGACGCACTCGAGGATGCTGGGCATCGTGCCGAGCTGGCGGCGGCCGCGCAGCGGGCCCGACGGGCAGGTGGTGGCCGGGCCACCGTTCAGGGTCGTCCCCGGCTGCGTGGTCTGCGGCGTGATGACAGTGCCGTTCGCGGACACGACGAAGCGGTTGATGTTCACGTTCACGAGGCCGCCGCAGCACGTGTAGATCATCGAGCCGCCGTCGCGCTGGAACGTGCCGTTCGGGTCGCAGCTCGAGCAGCCCTCGTCGGTGCTGCCATCGCAGTCGTCGTCGAGGCCGTTGCCGCACGTCTCGCTCGCCGCCGGGTTCTGGTTCCGGATGCACTGCACCGAGCCCATGGTGCACGTCTGCGTGCCCGCAGCGCAGATGCCGGGCTGGCCGGTCATGCACGCGGCGCCGCCGCCGGGGTTGCCCTCGTCGGTCGACGCGTCGCAGTCGTCGTCGAGGCCGTTGCAGACCTCGGCCGACGGGTTCACGTTGCGCACGCACTGCACCGAGCCCATCGTGCACGTCTGCGTGCCGGCGCTGCACACGCCCGGCTGGCCGGTCGAGCACGCGGCGCCCCCGCCGGGGTTCCCCTCGTCGGTCGTGCCGTTGCAGTTGTCGTCCTGCCCGTTGCACAGCTCGGCCGACGGGTTGACGTTGCGAATGCACTGCAGCGTGCCCGCGGTGCACGTCTGCGTGCCGGGGCTGCACACGCCCGGCTGGCCCGTCGAGCACGCGGCGCCGCCGCCGGGGTTGCCTTCGTCGGTCGACGCGTCGCAGTCGTCGTCGAGCCCGTTGCAGGCCTCGGCCGACGGGTTCACGTTGCGCAGGCACTGCAGCGAGCCGCCGGTGCAGGTCTGCGTGCCGGGGCCGCACACGCCCGACTGACCGGTCGAGCACCCGGCTCCGCCGCCGGGGTTTCCCTCGTCGGTGCTGCCGTTGCAGTTGTCGTCCTGCCCGTTGCAGACCTCGGCCGACGGGTTCACGTTGCGAATGCACTGCACCGAGCCGCCGGTGCACGTCGCCGTACCGGGCGCGCACACGCCGGCCTGGCCGGTCGAGCACGCGGCGCCGCCGCCCGGGCTCCCCTCGTCGGTCGTCGCGTCGCAGTCGTCGTCGAGCCCGTTGCAGACCTCGGCCGACGGGTTCACGTTGCGCGCGCACGAGAGCATCCCGGCGGCGCACGTCATCGTGCCCTGCGCGCAAACGCCCGATTGGCCGGTCGAGCACCCCGCTCCGCCGCCCGGGTTGCCCTCGTCGACGCCGCCGGCGCAGTTGTCGTCGAGCCCGTTGCAGACCTCGGGCGCCGGGGCGACGTTGCGCACGCAGGTGAGCGTGCCGCCGACGCAGCTCACGGTGCCCGCGCCGCAGACGCCCGCCTGGCCGGTCGAGCACGCGGCGCCTCCACCGGGGTTGCCCTCGTCGACGCCGTCGTTGCAGTCGTTGTCGAGCCCGTCGCAGACCTCGGCCGACGGAGCCAGGTTGCGTACGCACTGCACCGCTCCCCCCGTGCAGATCATGGTGCCCGCGGCGCACACGCCCGCCTGCCCCGTCATGCACGAGGCGCCGCCGCCGGGGTTGCCCTCGTCGACGCCGCCGGCGCAGTTGTCGTCGAGCCCGTTACAGACCTCGAGCGACGGGTTCGCGTTGCGCGCGCACGAGAGCATGCCGCCGGAGCACGTGAGCGTGCCGGCCGCGCAGACGCCGGCCTGGCCGGTCGAGCACGCGGCGCCGCCCTCGGGGTTGCCCTCGTCGACCGAGACGTCGCAGTCGTCGTCGAGCCCGTTGCACCGCTCGGCCGAGGGCATCACATTGCCGGCGCAGCCGAGCGCGCCGCCGCTGCACTGCACGGTGCCCGCCGCGCAGACGCCCGGCTGGCCCGTCGAGCACGCCGCGCCCCCGCCGGGGTTCCCGTCGTCGACCGTGCCGTCGCAGTCGTCGTCGACCGAGTTGCACAGCTCGGCCGCGGGGTTGCCGGGGGTGCACGGCTGCGCCACGCCCCCGACGCACGACGGCACCGAGCGAAAGCACGCGCCCGCACCGCAGGTCGCGTTCGCGAGGCCGTCGTCGACCATGCCGTTGCAGTCATCGTCGATGGCGTTGCACGACTCGGCGACCGGAGTGCCGGGCGTGCACATCTGCGGCATGCCGTTGACGCAGCCGGCTCCGTTGCGGCGGCACGCTCCGACGCCGCAGGTCACCTGCATGATGCCGTCGTCGACCGTGCCGTTGCAGTCGTCGTCGAGCCCGTTGCACTGCTCGGGCTGCGGGTTCGTGGCCAGGCATGCGTCGAACGTGCCCATGCCCCCCGCGATACACATGCGCGTGCCGGCACACGTATTCACCGTGCAGCTCTGCGTGATGCCCTCGTCGGTGGTGCCGTCACAGTCGTTGTCGCGCCCGTCGCAGACCTCGCTCGCGGTCGAGGCGGCGGCGCACGCGGTGTAGGCCCCGCCCGCGACGCCGGCGTCGGCGATGCAGTCGCGCGAGCCGAGGCAGCCGTTGTGCATGCACGTCTCGGTGATGGCCTGGTCGGTGACGCCGTCGCAGTCGTCGTCGATGCCGTTGCACGTCTCGGGAGCGGGCTTCACGCCGCCGTCGCAGGCGCTCCACAGCGAGCTCGAGCACGTGCGGACACCGAAGGTACACGCGCCGAGGTCGGTGCCGCAGGGCTGGGTCGCTCCGTTCTGGCACTGCGGAGGGTTGAACTCGTCTTCGTCGATCGCCGAGTCGCAGCCGGGGTCGTCGGGGAAGTCGGTGAGCCCATCGCCGTCGTCGTCGGAGGCGTTCGAGCACCTCTCGGGCGGGTCGGGCAGCAGGCGCAGGCGCCGCACGCCGGCGTCGGGATCAGACGAGTGCACCTCGAGGGCTCCTTCCGTCGCGCGGGCGCTGCGCGCGTACGCGACCTCCACCGCGACGCGGCCCGCGGGAAGAATCGAGAGCGGCAGCATGGGCGGCGTCACCGAGAAGTCGGGGTTGCCGCCGACCGCGACGCCGACCGCGCGCACCTCGAGCGTCGCGCCGCCGGAGTTCTCGAGCGTGGCGAGCCTGGTCTCGAGCGGCCGCGTCGCGGGAGTGAAGTCCACCGGGTCGGGTGAGAACCGGAGCGTGCCGTGAATCGGGCCGCCGTGGAGGTTCACGTGCAGCGGCGCCTGCTGCGGGTCGTCGGAGGTGAAGACGAGGCGCCCGACGTCGTCGCCCGACCCCTTCGGGGAGAACACGACGGGAATGTCGACGTGGGCGCCGGCTGGGAGCGAGAGCGACGGCAGCGCGCCGAGCGTGAAGTCGGCGCTCGAGCCGGCCTCGAGCTCGACCGAGAGCTGCATCGCGGCGGCGCCGCCGTTCTCGACGTTGACGGTGAGCTCCTTCTGCGTGAGCTCGGTGACCGGGCCGAAGTCGAGCTCGTTGCTCTTCAGCGTGATGACCGAGCGCGACTCGTTGAGCACGGCCTTGCCGCCGCAGTCACACGAACCGAGCACGGCCGCGAAGGACACGACGGCGAAGCGGAAGCGCACTGCACTCCCTTCGAACGAGGACCGGCGGCGGGAAGGATGACACAAACCGGTCGCGCCGGCGGCAGCGCACTCAGACCTACAAGAACGCCGCCGCGCACTCGCGCAGCGTGTTGTCGTGGATCTCGAGTACCGGCGCGATGCCCCCGCTCGCGTCGCGCTGGTAGCCGCCGGCGAGGTTCCACGCCACGGGCACGCCGAGGCGCTTCAGCCCGGCGAAGACGCGGGCGTCGCGCTCGCGCAGCTGGGCGGTGGAGAGCCAGCCGCCGAGCGGGTCGTCGATGTGCGGGTCGGCGCCCGCCTGGTACAGCACGACGTCGCAGCCGGCGAAGCTGTCGACGATGCCGCCGAGCGCCCCGAGGAAGCGGGCGGCGTGGTGCGGCCGGTCGAACGTGGCGCCGATCGACACGTGGTGCACGCGGTCGCGAACCCCGAGGTGCTCGATGATGTCGTCGGTGCCGTCGCCGTAGTGGTGGTCGCAGTCGAGGATGCCGACGCGCTGCACCCCCTCGGAGCACAGCACCTGCGCGGTCACCATCAGCCCGTTGAAGGTGCAGAAGCCGGCGGCGCGTGCGTGCGCCGCGTGGTGGAAGCCCGAGACCGGGGCGATCGCCGCGCCCCCGTGCGCGAGCGCGTGGCGGGCGGCCGACAGCATCGCGCCGGAGGTGAGCGGCAGCGTCGCAGCGATCTTCGCCGAGCGGTTGTCGAAGCCGTTGGGGCGCCGGCCGCTCAGCACTCCGAAGACGAACGCAGGGTCGTGGGCGAGGGCGAGCTGCTCGGCTGTGGCGGGCCTCGGGTCGCGGACCTCGAGGGGGAGGCCGAGCCTCTTCCACGACGCGACCACCTGCGCCGGCTTCTCGGAGCTCGGCGAGTAGGACAGCGACGGAGCGACCATGGCGGGGCTGTAGAAGACGGTGAGCGCGTTCATACCGGCTTGGATGTGCACGCCCGGCAAAACCTCCCATGCATGAAATTGCAGGTATCATGACTCGATAGTCATGAACGATTTCCTGGCGCGGAAGGGGCTGTCGATCGATCGCCTGCGCTCGTTTCTGCTGGTGCACGAGGCGGGCGGCATCTCGCGGGCGGCTCCGGGGCAGGCGGTGCGGCAGAGCCAGCTGTCGCGCCAGCTCAAGGAGCTCGAGACGGCGCTGGGGCAGGCGCTGTTCCTGCGGCGGGGCCGGCGGCTCGAACCGACGGCCGCGGGACACCGCCTCGCGCGCGCGGTGCGCGAGCTGCAGTGGGGGCTGGGTCACGCCGCTGCGGCGGAGGGCCGGGTGCGCGTGCGGCTCGCCGCGGGCGACAGCGTGCTGTGCTGGCTGGTGCTGCCGCTGCTGGGCAGGCTGAGGGCCGCGTGCCCCGGGGTCGAGCTCGAGGTCGGGGCGATGGTGGCCTCGCAGGCCGTCGCGGCGCTCGAGGACCACGAGATCGATCTCGCGCTGCTCCGCGCTGGAGAATCTGCCGGCGCGCTCAAGACCGTGCGGCTCGGCCAGGTCGGCTTCGGCATCTTCTCGGCGAAGCGGCTCGACCTGCTGGAGGCGCCGCTCGCGGTGCCGACCACCGAGCGGGCGCTGTGGCCGACGCTCGCGGCGCTCGGCGCTCCAGCGATCGCGTGCCAGACGTTTCCGCAGGTCGCCGCCGCGGTGCGCTCGGGCGCGGTCGCGGGCGTGCTGCCTTCGTTCGCGCGCCGGGAGCTGCCGGCAGCGGAGTACCGCATGACCCAGCCGGCCGGGTTCGAGGCGCTGGCGTCGGCGTTGCTCCTCGCCTGGCACCCGAGGCTCGACGCGCTGCAGCCCGAGGTGACGCCGGTGCGCCGGGCGCTCGAGCAGGTCGTCCGCTCCGCGCTGTGACGCTGGCGCGGTGGGCGGCGTCATGTGAAGACGCGGCGCGTGGAAGAGCAGCTCTTCGAGTGGGTCAGCCGCTTCTCGTACCCGGCGGTGTTCGCGCTGCTCGCGGCGACCGGCACCGGGCTGCCGGTGCCCGAAGACGTGGTGCTGCTGACGGCGGGCACGGTCTGCTCCACCGGGCACGCGCTGTTCTTCGCGATGGTGCCGGTGGCGGTCTTCGGCGTCTTCACCGGCGACACCCTTCTCTTTCGCATCGGCAGGAAGCTCGGGCCCAAGGTCATCGAGCACCCGAAGCTGAGCAAGGTGCTGACCGCCGAGCGGGTCTCGCGGGTGCGGGCGCGCTTCGACCGCTGGGGCGTGTGGACGGTGTTCGTCGCGCGCTTCCTGCCCGGCGTGCGCATGCCGACGTTTCTGCTCGCCGGGTCGATGGGCATCTCGCAGCAGCGCTTCTGGCTGGCCGACGGGCTCGCGGTCAGCGTGTTCGCGCCGCTGATGGTGTTCGTGGGCTTCCGGTTCGGCGCCGACGCCCTGCCGTACGTGCGGGCCTTCGGCGGCTACGCGCTCGCGGTGCTGGCGTTCGGCCTCGCGCTCTTCTGGCTCGTCTCGCGGCTGAAGGCGCGGAAGTGAAGCTCGGCGTCTTCGGGGCCGGCGCGATCGGCACCTTCCTCGGCGGGCGGCTCATTCTCGCGGGGCACGACGTCGCGCTCGTCGGCCGCCGCGGCGGCGCGCTGCTCGAGCGCGGCCTCGACCTCACCGACTACACCGGAGCGAAGCTGCACGTGCCGAAGGAGCGCATCGCCTACGGCGCCGACCCGGCCTCGCTCGCGTCCGTCGAGGCCGTGCTCGTCACGGTGAAGTCGGCGGCGACGCCTCAGGCCGGGGCGGCGCTGGCGCGCGTGCTGCCGCGAGAAGCCGTGGTGGTCAGCTTCCAGAACGGGGTCGCGAACCCCGGCGTGCTGCGCGCGGCGCTGCCGAAGCACCGCGTGCTCGCGGGCATGGTGCCGTTCAACGTGCTGTGGCGCAGCGACACGCACCTGCACAACGGCACGAGCGGCCCGCTGGAGCTCGAGCGCCCGCCCGACCCTGCGCTGCCCGAAGCGCTGAAGAGCGCGGGATTCGGCGTGGTGCTGCACGACGACCTCACACCCGTGCTGTGGACGAAGCTGCTCGTGAACGCGAACAACGCGGTGAACGCGCTCGCCGGCGTCCCGCTGCGCGATCAGCTCGGCGACCCGGCGCTGCGCCGCGTGATGAAGGCGGTCTTGAGCGAGGGCCTTCAGTGCCTGAAGGCCGCGGGCATCGAGCCGGTGCGCATCGGGCGGCTGGTGCCGGCGCTCGCGCCGCTCGTGCTCGGCCTGCCGAACTGGCTGTTCATGCGCGTGGCGGCGGCGATGGTGAAGGTCGACCCCGACGCGCGCTCGAGCATGTGGGAGGACCTCGAGCGGCGGCGCACCACCGAGATCGACTGGCTGAACGGGGAGCTCATCAAGCTCGGCGAGAAGCACGGCGTGCCGACGCCGGTGAACCGGCGCCTGGTCGAGCTCGTGCGCGCGGCCGAGCAGGCCGGCCAGGGCTCACCGCGCCTGGGCGCGGCCGCGCTGCTCAGCCCTTGACCAGGTCCTTGAGCTTTCCGAAGAGGCCGGAGGCCACCGCGGGCTGAGCCGGCGACGCCGCGCGCTGCGCGGCCTTCACGCCCTTGCCGCCGTCGATCGCGCCCGCGACCATCTCGAGCGTGCCGAGCAGCATGAGCCGCGGCGGAACGCGCACGCCCGTGTCGGCGTACAGCCGCTCGATGACCTGCAGCGCGAGCAGCGAGTGGCCTCCGGAGTCGAAGAAGTTGTCGTGCACCGACACGCACGGCAGCTTCAGCACCTCGAGCCAGCGCGCCGCCACCTTCTTCTCGGCCTCGCTGCGCGGCAGCACGAGCTCGTCGTCGTCGCCCCGCGGGAAGGGAGGCGGCAGCCGCGCCACGTCGATCTCGCCGGTCGCGGTCAGCGGCAGGCCGTCGAGCTCCACGAACCGGCGCGGCACGAACGGCACGGGCAGCACCGCGCGCACCCGCTTGCGCAGCTCGGTCTCGGTGTACGGCTCGCCGCGCCGCACGCTGAGGAACACGACGACGGCGGGCCGGCCGCCGGGGTCCTCGGCGAGCACCGGGGCGGCGCGCTCGACGGCGGGGTGCTCCTCGAGGGCGGTCGCGATGACGCGCGGGTCACCGAGCTGGCCGTCGAGCTCCCACCAGCCGTCGGTGCGGCCGTCGAGCTCGAGCACGCCGCCGTTCAGCCAGCGCACGCGCTGCTGCGTGAGGGTTCCGCCCACCTCGAGCGTGCCCCACACGCCGATGGGGCAGGCCTCGCCGTTCGCCGCGACCACGCGCGCGTCGAGGCCGGGCAGCAGCGTGCCCGCGAGCCGCCGCGGGTCGTTGCCGAGCTTCAGAACCGCGATCGGCCGCTGCAGCTCGGGCGGAATGAAGAGCGACCAGGCGTTCGGAACGGCCGTCAGCAGCCCGGCGCGCAGCCCGCGCGACGGCACGCCGAGGCAGATGGCCTGCTCGACCGCGACGCCGTCGTCGAGCAGCTCGAGCCACTTCGGCTCGGTCGCCGCGACCCAGCGGTCGGTGATCGCGATGCCCTCGCGCAGCGCCTCGTTCAGCTTCGGCGCATCGGCCTCGGCGAGGCCGAGCGCCTGGACCAGCGACGCACCCTGCCCCAGCGCGAGCTGCCACAGCCGCTGCTGCTCGGCCGCGGGCAGAATGGGCAGCCGGTCGATCGGCCGCGACGGGTTCGTCAGCACCTCGGTGACGACCTGCTTCAGCTGCTCGAGGAAGCGGCGAATGGTGGGCGCGTCGAACAGATCGGTCGCGTAGCTCGCCACCATCGACAGCGCGTCGTTCGTCTCTTCGGCCCACAGCATCAGCTCGTTGCCGGCGGCGGGCCGCGGAGCGGGCAGCTCGCCGAGCTTCAGCTCGCCGAGCTTCGCCGGCCTGCCGCGCACGTCCTGCAGCGAGAAGAACGCGCGCACCATCGGAGCCTGCTCGCCGAGCAGCTCGAGCGGCACGTCCTGGTGCTCGAACGCGTCGAGCGTCACCTCGCGCACGTGCGCGAGCAGCTCGACGAACGTCCACTCGGGCCTCAGCCGCACGCGCAGCGGCACGGCGTTCGTGAACAACCCGATGAGGCCCTCGAGCTCGGGCCGCGGGCGCGCGCGCACCGGAGTGCCGACGAGGAGGTCGGTCTGACCGGTGTGCCGGTGCAGCAGCGTCGCGAACGCGCTGAACAGCACCATGAACGGGGTGGCCTGGTGCCGCAGCGCGAACGCCGCCACGGCGTCGGCCTGCTCGCGAGGGAGCGACGCCGTCTCGGTGGCTCCGTTGCACGACCGGCTGCCGGAGCGGGGACGATCGGTCGGGAGCGCGAGGGGCTGCGTGGGGCCGTCGAGCCGGTCGCGCCAGTACGCGACCTGGCGCGAGACCTCGGGGCTCTCGAGCCACTTCGCCTGCCAGGCCGTGAAGTCGCCGTAGCGCACGGGCAGCTCGGGGAGCGCGGCGCCGGCATAGAGCTCCGAGAGCTCCTTCAGGAAGACGTCGAACGACCAGCCGTCCCAGATGGCCGCGTGGCGCACGGTGAGCAGCACGTGCTCGGTGGGGCCCAGCCGCACGAGCGTGTGACGCGCGAGCACGTCGGCCGACAGATCCATCTCGCGCGCGATCATCTCGTCGAAGATTCCCCGCAGCCGCTCTTCGCGCTGCTCCGGGCCGATGGGGGTGAGGTCGACGCGCTCGATGACGAGGCGGCGGTCGGGCAGCACGACCTGCACCGGCTCGCCCTGCTGCTCCGCGCTTCGCGGGCCCCCGGGCGCGGCTCCGTTCCCGCCGGGCGCTGCGCCGTCGACGACGCGGATCGCGGTGCGCAGCACGGCGTGGCGTTCGGCGACGCGATCGAGCGCGCGCTGGAGCCGCGCGGCGTCGAGCGGCCCTTCGATTCGCCACGCGGCCGGCAGCACGTGCACGAGCTTCTGCGACGGGTCCATCTCTTCGAGCAGCCAGATGCGGCGCTGGTGAATCGACAGCGGCGCGTGACCCTCGCAGCGCGGAATCGGCTCCAGCTGCTCCGGCTGCCCGGTGAGCGCGTCGACGGCGGCCGCGAGCTGCTCGAGCACGGGGGCCTCGAAGATCTTGCGGAAGGACAGCTCGACGCCGCGCTGCTTGCGGAGCCGCGCGAGCAGCTGCGACGCGAGCAGGCTGTGGCCGCCGAGCGCGAAGAAGTCGTCGGTGGCGCCGACGCGGCCGACGCCGAGCACCTCCTGCCAGAGCTGCGCGAGCATGCCTTCCGTCTCGGTGCGCGGCGCGACGAAGCCGGCGGTGGCGGCGCCCGCCTCGGGGGCCGGCAGCGCCCTCTTGTCGACCTTGCCCGACGGCGTGAGCGGCATGCGATCGAGCCACGCCCACAGCTGCGGGACCATGAAGTCGGGCAGCGTCTGCTTCAGGTGATCGCGCAGCGCCGCGTCGTCGGCGGCGCTCCCGGGGTGCTTCACGACCCACGCGGCGAGGCGCCCGCCGTGCACGGCGCACGCGGCCTGCTTCACCGCGGGGTGCTTCGCGAGCGCGTCTTCGATCTCCATCAGCTCGATGCGGTAGCCGCGCACCTTCACCTGCGAGTCGTTGCGGCCGAGGCACTCGAGCGAGCCGTCGGGCAGCTGACGCACGAGATCGCCGGTGCGGTACCGGCCGTTCACGAAGCGCTCGCGCGTCAGGTCGGGGCGGTTCAGGTAGCCGAGCGCGACTCCGCGGCCGCCGATCCACAGCTCGCCCACCACGCCGGGCAACACGGCCTCACCGCGCGGGTCGAGCACGTGCAGCGTCGTGTTCGCGACCGGCTTGCCGATCAGCACGCGGTCGACCTGTCTCGGCACCTCCCAGAACGTGCTCCACACGCACGTCTCGGTGGGGCCGTAGCCGTTCCACACGCTGGGCACCCGCTTCACCAGCTCCGACGCGAGCTCGCGCGGCAGCGCCTCGCCGGTGCAGATGCACTTCGTGAGCGCGGTGCCGCCGCTCCAGCCGGCGTCGAGCAGCAGCCGGTACGTCGCCGGCGTGGCGTCGAGGAAGGTGGCCTTCGAGTCGCGGAGCAGCTGCAGCAGCCGGGCGCCGTCGGAGGCGGCCTCGCGCGTCGCGATCACGATCTTGGCGCCGACGGTGAGCGGGAGAATCAGCTCGCTCACCGCGATGTCGAACGAGAGCGTCGTCACCGCGAGCACGGTGTCGTCGCCGCTCAGGCCCGGGGTGCGCTGAACGCTCTTCAGCAGGTTGACGACCGCGCGGTGCGGCACCTCGACGCCCTTGGGCCGGCCGGTGGAGCCGGAGGTGTAGATGACGTACGCGGGGTCTTCCGGCTGGGGTCGCTTGCCTCCGCCGGCCGCGAACTCGAGCCCGGTGAGCACGATCTCGAGGCCGGCGTCTTCGACCATGAGCTTCAGACGCTCGGCGGGATAGGCGGGGTCGAGCGGGACGTAGGCGGCCCCGCTCTTCAGCACGCCGACGATCGCGACCAGCATGTCGACGCCGCGCTCCATGCTGATGCCCACGCGTTGCGCGCCGCGCTCGCGGAGCCAGGCGGCGAGGCCGTCGGCCTTCGCGTGCAGCTCGGCGTACGTGACGGATCGCCCTTCGCACTCGACGGCGGTCGCGTGGGGCGTCTTCTTCAGCTGCTCCTCGAGCAGATCGACGACGGTGAGCGACGGGTCGACGTCGAGCGCGCTCTCGCGGTTCCACGCCGCGAGCTGCTCGCGGTCGGCGGCGCCGAGCAGCTCGAGCGAACCGACGGTGCCCGAGCCCTGCTCGAGGCCTTCGGCCATCGCGCCGAGCAGCCGCTCGTACGCCTCGAGCCAGCGGCGAATCGTCGAGGCCGCGAAGAGGTCGGTGTTGTACTGGCACTCGAGCTTGACCTTCCCGCCGAGGTCCACGGCGTTCACGAACACGTCGTAGGTCTCGAAGCGGCGCGCGTTGGCGTCGAGCGTCGCGGTGAGGCCCGAGAACGGCATCGCCTCGGGGCCGAGCGCGCGATCGACGTTGAAGATGACGTTCACGAGGGGCAGGCGCGAAGGGTCGCGCGGCACCGGCAGCTTCTGCAGCAGCTGGCCGAGCGTGCAGCGCGGGTGCGACTGCGCGTCGAGCAGCGTGCGGCGGACCTCGGCGACGTATGCGGGCAGCGGCATCGACGGGTCGACGCGCGTGCGCAGGGGCAGCATGTTCACGCAGTGCCCGGCGAGCGAGTCCCAGCCGTCGAGCGCCTGGCCGGCGGTGGGCACTCCGACGACGAGATCCACCTGGCCGGTGAGCCGGTAGAGCAGCGCCTTCCAGCCGGCGAACAGCAGCGAGAAGAGCGACGCGTGCTGCTTCGCGCCGGCCTTCTTGAGGCGCGTCACGAGCGCTTCGCCGAGCACGAGATCGTGGCGCCGCGAAGCGTACGTCTTCAGCGCGGGGCGCGGGCGATCGGCGGGCAGCTCGAGCACGGGGAGCTCGCCGCTGAAGCGCGAGAGCCACCACGCCTCGTCGGAGGCCTCGGGCGCGCGTCGGCCCCACTGAACGAACGACGGGGCTGAAGGCAGCGGCTTGCCGGAGTAGAGCTTCGCGAGATCGCCCATCAGCACGGCGAACGACCAGCCGTCGACGACGATGTGGTGCGCGGTGAAGACGAGCACGTGCTCGGTGGACGACAGCTTCGCGAGCTGAGCACGGACGAGCGGCCCCTTCTCGAGATCGAACGGCTCCGAGACGGCGCGCACCGCGAGGGCCTCGAGGTCTTCGGGCTGGCCGGTCAGGTCGTGCTGAACGAGCGGCACGTCGACCGAGGCGTTCACGAGCAGCGTGAGGCCGTCGTGGCTGAACGTCGAGCGCAGCACCTCGTGGCGCTCGACGAGCTCCTTCAGCGCGCGCTCGAGGCGGGGCACGTCGAGCGGCCCGCGCAGCGTGACCGAGACGGACTCGTTGTACGCGAGGTTGGCGTCGGGGCCGAGCTGCGCCGCGGTCCAGATCTCGCGCTGCGGCTCGGTGGTGGGAACGCTGGAGAGCAGCTCTGGGCCCGCAAAAGGATCGAAGTTCTCGGACATGGGCACCCCTCGTCAGCGGTCTGCTAACGGGGGCGGGCCGGTGCTCGCATGTGCGCGGCGGCGTGTTACCGCTTCACGAAGCCCTTCACGCGGCCGAGGAGCCGGTCGGCGAGCGTCGGCGCCTGCGCCGGCGGGGCCTCGGGCTGCGGCCCGCGTGGCGTGGCGGTAACGGCGGGCAGCTCCTTCGCGACCTGCTCGAGGGTTCCGAGCATCAGGGTGCGAGGGCTGACGCGCTTGCCGGTGCGCCGCTCGAGCTCGGAGATCGCCTTGAACGCGAGCAGCGAGTGGCCTCCGAGATCGAAGAAGTTGTCGGCGAGCCCCGCGCGGGGAACGCCGAGCACCAGCGCCCACACCTCGGCGACCAGCTGCTCGGGCGCCGAGCGCGGCGCGAGGTACGTGTCGCTCTGGGCCTCGCTCGAAGGCGCGGGGAGCGCCTTGCGGTCGACCTTGCCGTTCGGAGTGCGCGGGAGCTCGGGCAGCTCCTCGAAGAGGTTCGGCACCATGTAGTCGGGCAGCGACTTGCGCGCGTGCTTGCGCAGCTCGAGCGTGCCGAGCGGCTCGCTCGCGCTCTTCGGCACGACGTACGCGACGAGCCGCTTCTCACCCCTCGCGTCGTCTCGCGCCACCACGCACGCCTCGCGCACGTTCGGGTGATCGCACAGCCGCGCCTCGATCTCGCCGACCTCGATGCGGTGGCCGCGCACCTTCACCTGGCCGTCGTTGCGGCCGAGGCACTCGACGCGGCCGTCGGTCATGAAGCGGGCGAGATCTCCCGTCCGGTACATCACCGCGCCCGGCTTTCCCGCGAACGGGTCGTGCACGAAGCGCTCGGCGGTGAGCTCGGGGCGGAACAGGTAGCCGCTCGTGACGCCCTCGCCGCCGATGTAGAGCTCGCCCGGGACGCCGAGCGGCACCGGCTTCCCGTTCGCGTCGAGCACGTAGAGCGACGTGTTGTCGAGCGGCCGGCCGATCAGCACGCGGTCGACCGGCGCGGTCACGCGCTCGAGGGTCGACCACACGGTCGTCTCGGTCGGGCCGTACATGTTCCACAGCTGACCGACCTGCTCGACGAGCCGCCGCGCGAGGTCGATCGGCAGCGCCTCGCCGCCGACGAGGGCCTTCAACGCGCGGTCGCCCTTCCACCCGCCGTCGAGCAGCATGCGCCAGGTCACCGGCGTCGCCTGCAGCACGGTCGGCTTCTCTCTTTCCATCAGCGCGATGAGGCGGTCGGCCTCGCCCGAGTCTTCGCGGCTCGCGACGGCGACGCGCGCGCCCACGGTGAGCGGCAGCCACAGCTCGAGCACCGCGATGTCGAACGACAGCGTGGTGACCGCGAGGAGCGTGTCGCTCGCGGTGAGCCCCGGCTGCTTCGTCATCGACTGCAGGAAGTTCGTGACGGCGCGGTGCGGCACCATCACGCCCTTCGGCTTGCCGGTCGAGCCCGAGGTGTAGATGACGTACGCCGGGGTCTCGGGGTCGACCGGGCCCACCGCGGGCGGTTCGGCCTCGCGAGCCACCTCGTCGAGCAGCACGCGGGGCGCGCCGTGCGGCAGCTCGAGCGAGTCGAGCACGCGCTTCTCGGTGACGACGGCCTTCAGCTTCGCGTCGTCGACCATGAACGCGATGCGGTCTTCGGGATACGCGGGGTCGAGCGGCACGTACGCCGCGCCGGTCTCGAGCACGCCGAGCATCGCCGCGACCATGTCGGCGCTGCGCTCGACGCACAGCCCCACGCGGTCGCCCGGCCTCACGCCCTGCGCCCGCAGCGCGGAGGCGATCGCGTGCGCGCGGCCCGCGAGCTGCCGGTACGTCAACCGTGCGTCGCCGTGCGAGACGGCCACCGCGTCGGGCGTGGCGGCGGCCTGGTGCAGCACCTGCTCGTGCACGAGCTTGCGCTGCGGCAGCGCGACCCGGGCGGCCTCGTTCCACCCCTGCATCGCGTCGAGCTCTTCCTTCGAGACGAGCGGCAGGTCGGCGATGCGCTGCGTCGGGTCTTGCGCCACCGAGAGCAGCAGCTGCTTGAAGTGGAGCAGCATGCGCCGCGCCGTCGACGCCTCCAGGATGTCGGAGTTGTACGAGAGGCCGCCGACGAGGCCCTCTTTCTTCGAGAGCCACCACAGCACGAGGTCGGTCATCGCCCCCTGCGCCATCACGTGCAGCTGGGTGACGTCGAGCTTGCCGAGGTGCGGGTCGCGGCCGGTCGCCTCCTGGAACGAGAACATCGCCTGGTAGACCGGAGTGCGGCTCGCGTCGCGGGGCAGCTTGAGGCGCTCGACGAGCAGCTCGAACGGCATGTCGGGGTACGCGAACGAGTCGACGACGTTCTTCTTCACCCGCGCGACCAGCTCGTCGAACCGCAGGTCCGCGGTCACCGTGGTGCGGAGCACGAGCGTGTTCACGAAGAAACCGAGCAGCTTCTCGACCTGCGGCTGGCTGCGGCCGCGCACGGGCGTGCCGATGAGCAGGTCTTCGATGCCGGTGTAGCGGTGCAGCATCGCCTCGAACGTCGCGAGCAGCACCATGTACGGCGTCGCATCGAGCCGCCGCGCGGCACGCAAGATCGGCTCGGTCTCGGCCCGGGTGAAGAAGAGCGGCTCGAAGCTGCCCTCGCCGCTCATGCGCGTGGGCCGCGGGCGATCGCCGGGCACCTCGAGCACCGGGAGCGGGGGCTTCAGGGTCTTCACCCAGTACTCGGCCTGCCGCTCGAGCTCGGGGCCCGTGAGCCAGCCGTTGTGCCACTGCGCGAAGTCGCCGTACTGCACCTCGGGCTCGGGCAGCGGCGAGGGCTTGCCTTCGGCGAACGCGCCGTAGATCGCCGACAGCTCGGCGAGCAGGAGATCGAACGACCACCCGTCCCAGATGACGTGGTGGGGCATGAAGAACAGCACGTTGTCGTCGGGCGCGAACGTGAACAGCTTCGCGCGGGCGAGCGGCGCCTTCCTGAGATCGAACTCGAAGTCGGCCTCTCGCTGCAGGTGCGGCGCGACGGCCTTCGAGCGCTCGCCTTCGGGGATGCCCGGCAGCTCCTCGCGCTCGAGCGTGAGCCGCACGTCGTCGTGAATGCGCTGGAGCGGCACGCCGCCGACCTCGTCGAGGCTGGTGCGCAGGCTCTCGTGGCGGCGCGAGATCTCGGCGAGCGTGCGCTCGAGCGCCGCGACGTCGAGCACCCCGTGGATGCGAAACGCCGCGGGCGCGTTGTAGCTGATGTCGCCGCCGGCGAGCTGGTCGAGGTACCAGAGGCGGCGCTGCATGAGCGACTGCGGCGCAGTGCGCGCGTCGGGGCGCTTCGGAATCGTCACGACCGCGGCGCCGGCGTCGACGGCGCGCGAGTCGATCAGCGCGGCGAGCTTCTCGACGGTGGGCGCCTCGAAGAGCCGGCGCAGCGAGAGCTTCACGTCGCGCTCGCGGCCGAGGCGCGCCATCAGCTGCGCGGCGAGCAGGCTGTGGCCGCCGAGCGCGAAGAAGTCGTCGGTGACGCCGACGCGGCCGACGCGCAGGAGCTCCTGCCAGACGCCGCACAGCCAGCCTTCAGTCGGGGTGCGCGGCGCGACGAAGTCGTCGGTGCGCTGCGAGAGATCGGGGTCGGGCAGCGCCTTGCGGTCGATCTTCCCCGCGGGCGACAGCGGCAGCTTCGGCAGCCGCACGAGGTGCTGCGGCACCATGTAGTCGGGCAGCGTCTTCTTGAGGTGTGCGCGCAGGTCGGCGTCGCTGACCGTCTGGCCCTCGTGGGTGACGAGGTAGCCGAGCAGGCGCGGGTCGCCCGCCTTCACCTCGCGCACGGTGCAGGCGGCCTGGCGCACGGCGGGGTGCTGCGTGAGGGCGTCTTCGATCTCGCCGAGCTCGATGCGGAAGCCGCGCAGCTTCACCTGGAAGTCGTTGCGGCCGAGGCACTCGAGGTTGCCGTCGGGCAGCAGGCGCACGAGGTCGCCGGTCTTGTAGAGGCCGCCCTGGAAGCGCTCCTTCGTGAGCTCGGGGCGGTTCAGGTAGCCGAGCGCGACGCCGCGCCCGCCGATGAACAGCTCGCCGACGACGCCGGGCAGCACGGGCTGCCTGCGGGCGTCGAGCACGTGGAGCTCGGTGTTCGCGACGGGCTTGCCGATGAGAACGCGGCCGGGCTGCTTCGGCACCTCCCAGAACGTGCTCCACACGCAGGTCTCGGTGGGGCCGTAGCCGTTCCACACGCTGGGCACGCGCTTCACGAGCTCGAGGGCGAGATCTCTCGGCATCGCCTCGCCCGTGCAGATGCACTTCTTCAGATCGCCGCCCTCCCAGCCGGCGCCGAGCAGCAGGCGGTAGGTGGCGGGCGTGGCGTCGAGGAAGGTGGCCTTCGAGTCTTTGAGCTGCTGCAGCAGGCGCGGGCCGTCGGCGGCGACCTCGCGCGTGACGAGCGAGATGCGGGCGCCGACCGTCAGCGGCAGGAGGATCTCGCTCACCGCGATGTCGAACGACAGCGTCGTGACGGCGAGCACCGTGTCGTCGGCGGTCATGCCCGGCGTGCGCTGCACGCTCTTCAGCAGGTTCACCACCGCGCGGTGCGGCAGCCGCACGCCCTTCGGCTTGCCGGTCGAGCCCGAGGTGAAGATGACGTACGCGACGTCTTCGGGCTGCGCGGCCTTCTCGGCCGGCGGCGGCGCCGAAGCGGGCACGTCTTCGACGCGCAGCACGTGCTTCACGGTGAGCGTGAGCTCCTTCGTGACGCGCTCCTCGGTGAGCAGCACCTCGATGCCCGCGTCGGCCACCATGAACGCGAGGCGCTCGGTCGGGTAGCCCGGGTCGAGCGGCACGTAGCCGGCGCCGCTCTTCAGCACGCCCGAGACGGCGGCGACGAGGTCGACGCCGCGCTCGAGGCAGATGCCGACGAGCGCGCCGCGCGACACGCCGAGCGCCTTCAGCTTCGCGGCGATCGCGTTCGCGCGGGCGTCGAGCTCGGCGTACGAACAGCTCCGGCCCTCGCACTCCACCGCAACGGACGAAGGCGAGCGACGCGCCTGCTCCTCGAGCAGATCGACGACGGTGAGCGCGGAGTCGACGTCGAGCGCGCCGGCGGCGTTGAAGGCGGCGATCGCCTTGCGCTCGTCGTCGCCGAGCACCTCGAGCGCGCCGACGGTGCCCTGCCCGGCCTCGAGCATCGAGGCCATCGAGCCGAGCAGCCGCTGGTACGCGGCGAGCCAGCGGCGCACGGTGACGGCGTCGAAGAGATCGGTGTTGTACTGGCACTCGAGCTTGACGCGGCCGCCGAGCTCCACCGCGTTCAAGAACAGGTCGTACGTCTCGAAGCGGCGCGGGTTCGCCTCGAGCGAGGGCTCGAGCCCCTCGAACGGCATGCTCTCTGGCGTCATGCCGCGGTCGACGTTGAAGATGACGCTGACGAGCGGCAGCCGCGAAGGGTCGCGAGCGACCGGCAATTTCTGCAGCAGCTGGCCGATGGTGAAGAGCTGGTGCGACTGGCCGTCGAGCAGCGTCTTGCGCACGTCGCCGAGGAACGCGGTCAGCGGCGCGGCCGCATCGACCCGGGTGCGCAGCGGCAGCATGTTGACGCAGTGGCCGACGAGGCCGTCGTAGCCGCCGATCGACTGGCCGGCCGAGGGGATGCCGACGACGACGTCTTCCTGGCCGCTCAAGCGGTGCAGCAGCGCCTCGAAGCCGGCGAGCAGCACGGCGAAGAGCGAGGCCTTCTCTCTCGCGCCGGCCTTCTTGAGGCGCGCGACGAGCGCCTCGTCGATCACGAAGTCTTCGCGGAGCGAGCTGAAGGTCTTGAGCGGCGGCCGCGGCCGATCGCCCGGCAGCTCGAGCACCGGCAGCTCGCCGGTGAAGCGCGAGAGCCACCACGCCTCGTCGTCCCTGCCGGCCTGGCTCGCGTGGTGGCCGGCGACCTCCTTCGCCCAGGCGCTGAAGGTGGGCGCGGGCGGCAGGCTCTGCTTCGAGTACAGCTGGGCCCACTCGCGCACGATGACGGCGGTAGACCAGCCGTCGCAGACGATGTGGTGGGCGGTGAAGACGAGCACGTGCTCGCGCTCCGACAGCTTCGCGAGGTGGGCGCGCGCGAGCGGGCCGCGCTCGAGGTGGAAGGGCTCTTTCACGACCTGGTCGAGCAGGCGGGCGAGGCCGGACGGGTCGGCGACGCAGTCGACGTCGCGGAGCGGCACGTCGGCCGACTCGTTGACCAGCATCGAGAGGCCGTCGCCGCTGAAGGTGGCGCGGAGGGCCTCGTGGCGCTTCACCAGCTCGCGCAGCGCGGCCTCGAGGGCGGGGCGGTCGAGCGCGCCGAGCAGCCGCACCGAGACCGACTCGTTGTAGGCGAGGTTGGCCTCGCCGCTGACCTGGGCCGCGGTCCAGATCTCGCGCTGGGTGTCGGTGGTGGGGACGGCACCGAGCAGCCTCGGGCCCGAGAACGGGTCGAATTCCATTTCCATGAGTGGGCGAGCGAACGTAGTAAACGAACCCCACTCGATGAAGCCGTTCTTCTTCGGCAAGGGCAGGCAGCTGTACGGCACGCTGCACGAGCCGGCCGGCACGCCGAAGGAGCTCGGCGCCGTGCTGTGCTACCCGGGCCCACAGGAGTACCACATGACCTACTGGGCCTTCCGGCGGCTGGCCCAGCAGCTCGCGCGCGGCGGGGTGACGACGCTGCGCTTCGACTACGCCTGCACGGGCGACTCGCTGGGCGAGATCACGGACGGCCGCCTCGACCGGTGGGCCGAGGACATCGCGACCGCGGCAGCCGAGCTGAAAGATCTCGCCGGCACGCGGAAGCTCGCGCTCGTGGGCATGCGCCTGGGCGCCGCGCTCGCCGCCCGCGCGGTCGCGAAGGGCCTCAAGGCGAGCCAGCTCGTGCTCTGGGAGCCGGTGCTCAAAGGCGATCGCTACCTCGCCGAGCTCGAGGTGCTCGACGCCCGCGAGGCGCTGCGGCTCATGCACCGGCTGAGCGGCCCGCGCGTCGAGCTCGGCGGCTACCCGATGACCACGCCGCAGCGCGAGGAGCTGATGCGCCTCGATCTCGCCGCCGACGTGCCGCGCGCGGCGCAGCGGGTGCTGTTCACGTGCACGCCCGAGGCGCAGGCGGGGCTCGAGCCGCTGCGCGCGAAGTGGGCGCAGCACGGGGTGACCAGCGACGTCAGCGTGGCGAAAGACGCGGCCTCGATCACCGACACCGCCGACCGCGACAGCGCGGTGATGTACACGGTGGCGCTGCAGGCGCTGACCGCCGAGCTGACCGGGGGCCGCGCGTGAGAGAGAGCGCCATGAGCTTCGGCGAGCGCGGGCACCTCGCGGGCGTGCTGTGCGAGCCCGAGGCCGCCGCGCTGAAGCCGCAGGCGCCGCCGGTGCTGATGTGGAACGTGGGCGTGCAGCACCACGTCGGGCCGTACCGCATCTGGGTCGACCTCGCGCGGTCGCTCGCGGCGAGAGGCTTCCGCTCGCTGCGCTTCGACCTGGGCAACATGGGCGACAGCGAGGTGAGCCGCGGCACCCCGGGCTCCGACGTCGCCGACGCGATGACGGCGCTCGAGAAGCGGCTCGGCCGGCACGAGTTCACGCTCGTCGGCTTCTGCTCGAGCGTCGATCAGCTGCACGAGGTGGGGCTGAACGACCGGCGCGTCACCGGCATGGCCTACGTCGAGGGCTACGCGTACAAGACGCGGCGCTACTGGCAGCGCCGGCCGCTGCGCTTCCTCTCGACGGTGTTCTGGCAGAACAAGCTGTACTACCGGCTCAAGAAGTCGAACCTCGTCGAGAACGAGAACGGCGCGATGGACGCGGCGGAGCTCGAGGGCGGCGCGGGCGTGATGTTCGACCGGAGGTACCCGGCTCCGGAGCAGTTCGCGAGAGATCTCGACACGCTGACCGCGCGGGGCGTGCGGCTCTTGCTCATGTACTGCGGCCTCGACTCGACCTACTCGCACCCCGATCAGCTGCTCGACCTCACGAAGGGCAAAGACTTCGGAGACCGGCTCGAGCTCGTCTTCATGGGCGGAGCGGACCACATCTTCTACCGCGCCGAAGACCGGGCGCTCGCGATCGCGAGCCTCGTCCGCTGGGTCGAGCAGTCGGCCGGCTGCCAGCGGTGACGCGCGAGCGTCACGGCGGGCAACAGACCCGGAAACTGGCCGCCGGCCGACCCGGCACCGTATAAGCCGGCGTCATGAACCTGCGCCGCCTCGTGCTCGCCGTGTCGCTGTCGGGTCTCGTCGCGTGCTCCGGCAGCGGAGGCGGCGGCACCGGCGGAGGCAGCGGCACCGCGGGCGGCAGCGGGGCGGCGGGCGGCAGCGGCACCGCCGGCGGCGCCAGCAACGTCGGCTCGATCGGGCTGTCGCAGCACTGCACGACCACGATGGGCGTCGAGTCGTGCAGCGCGGCCGTGAACGCGTTCTTCATGGTCGCGCCGGTCAACAACCCGTGCACGGCGCTCATGTTCGGCCCCTGCACGCTGGTCGAGTGCCCGCTCGATGCGGGCATCGCGTCCCCGATGCTCGAGAGCGCGGGAGCCATCACGGTGACCGGCAGCCGCCTCGACGGCGGGAGCTTCCGCGCCGACCTCGACTTCAGCGCCGACGCCGGCGGCTACTCCGGCGCTCTGGTGCTGGAGCGCCTGTGGAACGGGGGCGAGACGTTCACCGTCTCGGCGACCGGAGCAACCGTGCCCGCGATCTCGAACCGCACCGTGACCGCGCCGGCCCCCGTCACGCTGACGTCGCCGGTCTGCACGAGCTCCGGCTGCGCGCCGATTCCCCGCTCGCAGCCGCTGACGGTCTCGTGGTCGGGCGGCGCCGGAACCTCGGTCAGCATCGGCCTCACCTCGGCGCGCACCGGCGACCCCACGAAGATCCTCTCGTGCACCTTCACGTCGAGCCCGGGCACCATCCCCGCGAACGCCCTCGGCCGCCTCAACCAGAGCGACGCCGGCTACACGAACGTCTTGACGGTGCTCAACACGAACACCACCACGGTCAACGCCGGTGCCTGGAGCACGGGCATCTCGGCGACGAACAGCGGCGGCGGCGGCGTCTTCTACACCGCAGACTGAATCCCGGGCGTCTCCCCGCGGTAACAGGCGCGCCCCACACGCCGCGGTTATTCGAAGCCCACCTATGCGGACGTTCTACTTCGGCAGAACGCGCCGGTTGTACGGCGCCCTGCACGAGGCGCGCGGGAGGGCGCGAAGCACCGGCGTGCTGCTGTGCTACCCCGGCGTGCAGGAGTACAACCAGACGCACTGGGCCTTCCGGAGGCTCGCGTCGCAGCTCTCGCGCGAAGGGCTGAACGTGATGCGGTTCGACTGGTCGTGCACCGGCGACTCCGAAGGCGACGTGCACGACGGCGACGTCGAGCATTGGGTCGATGACGTCGCGACCGCGGCCGAGGAGCTGCAGGGCATGACGGGCGCGCGCCGCGTCTCGATCGTCGGCATGCGGCTCGGCGGCCTGCTCGCCGCGCGCGCGGTCTCGGCGGGCCTCGCCGTGCAGGACCTCGTGCTGTGGGACCCGGTGTTCGACGGCGCCACGTACGTGTCCGAGCTCGAGGAGCTCGACGAGCACCAGTGCGTGCGGCGCCAGCACCGCGTCGAGACGCCCCGCATCGAGCTCGCGGGCTACCCCTTCCCCACGCGGCTGCGGGCCGCGCTGCACGGGTGCTCGCTGCCGCGGCTCGCGCCGAAGCACGCCGCGCACGCCGCGCTGCTCGTCTCGGGCGCCAGCGCAGCCGCGGCCGAGACGCACGAGGCCTGGCAGCGCGCGGGCATCGACGTGCGCTCGCGCGTCATCGCCGCGACGCCCGAGCCCGCGCCGGTGCCGGACGACGCCGCGCGGCAGTACACCGAGATGCTGCGCGCGGTCGCCGCCGAGCTGTCGCCCGCACGCCCGGCGGTGGCGGCATGACGGAGCACGCGGTGACGTTCGGCCCGCTCTCTGGCGTGCTGACCGAGCCGCGCGCGCCGAAGGCCGGCGCTCCCGCCGCGCTGATGTGGAACGTGGGCATCAACCACCGCGTGGGCGCGTACCGCATCTGGGTCGACCTGGCGCGGCGGCTCGCGAGCGCCGGCGTCACGTCGCTGCGGTTCGACCTCGCCGGCCAGGGCGACAGCGACGCGAGGAGAGCCGCGAACGACGACCCCGACCGCATCGCCGATCTCGAAGAGGCGATGGCGTTCGTCACGAAGCGCACCGGCATCGAGACGTTCGCGCCGATCGGGTTCTGCTCGGGCGTCGACCACCTCCACGCGCTGGGCCTGCGCGACGAGCGCGTCGTCGCGATGGCGTACGTCGAGGGGTACGCGTGGCGCACGCTCGGGCACCGGGTGCGCCGCAGCCTGAAGCTCTTCCGCGGGCCGTACTGGGCCGAGCGCGTCGACCGGCTCAAGAAGCACCGGGCGCAGTCGATCGTCGACCCCGAGGCGGCCGAGAACGCCGGCGGAGCCCTGATGTTCTCGCGCGACGACCTCGAGCCGAAGCAGTTCGCCGCCGACGTGAAGAAGCTGCTCGCCCGCGGGGTGAAGCTGTTCTTCGCGTACTTCGGCATCCAGACGGAGTTCAACCACCCGGGGCAGTTCGAAGAGATGACGGGCGTCGCTCCGGGCCGAGACCTGACGCTGTTCTACCTGGGCGGCGCCGATCACATTCTGTTCAAGGCCGCGGACCGCGCGATCACCGTCGAGCGCATCGCGAGCTGGTTGACTTCGTAATCGGAAAGGGCGCAAGAGGTCGTCATGGCGAACAAGAAGGCGGTCATCACCTGTGCGCTCACCGGCGTGCTGACGGACCCGCAGCAGCACCACGTGCCGGTGACCCCCGAAGAGATGGCGAAGGAGTCGCGGCGCGCGCGCGACGCCGGCGCCAGCATCGTGCACGTGCACATGCGCTCGCAGGAGGAAGGCATGGGCCGGCTTCCGTCGTGGGACCCGCAGGTCGCGAAGGCGATCTGCGACGCCATTCGCGCCGAGGTGCCGGACATCATCATCAACCTCACCACCGGCGTCGTCGGCCCCGACATCAGCGGGCCCGCGGCGTGCCTCGAGGCCGTCAAGCCCGAGATGGCGGCGCTGAACGCGGGCTCGCTGAACTACCTGAAGCTGCGCTCCAACAACGACTGGGCGTGGCCGCCGATCCTCTTCGACAACCCGGTCGACAAGATCGAGCAGTTCGAGAAGGTGATGAAGGCGAACGGGGTGGTGCCCGAGTGCGAGTGCTTCGACACCGGCATCTTGCGCAGCGTGATGATGTACGCGAAGCGCGGCATGGTGCCGAACCCGCCGCACGTGTCGCTGGTGATGGGCGTCGAGTCGGGCATGCCGAACAAGGCGTCGTGGCTGCCGCTGCTCCTCGAAGAGATGCTGCCGGGCACGCACTGGCAGGTGATCGGCATCGGGCGGCAAGAGGTGTGGGCGCTGCACCAGCGCTGCGCCGAGCTGGGCGGCGACCTGCGCACCGGCCTGGAAGACACGTTCTATCTGCCCGACGGCACCAAGGCGACGAGCAACGGGCAGCTGATCGAGCAGCTCGCGAAGGTGGCGGTCGCGGCGGGGCGCGAGGTCGCGACGCCGGCAGAGAGCCGCAAGATCCTCGGGCTGCGCGCGGGCGTATGAGGTGTGCTAATTTGTAGCCACGATGGTGGCCACAACGATCGGAATCCGGCAGCTGAAGGCCGACGCGCCCAGGCTCGTTCAGCGGGCAGCTCGAGGGGAGCAGATCGTCATCTCCCGTTACGGCAAGCCGCTCGCCGTGCTCGGCCCGGCCCAGGCGGGCGCCCAGTCGCCGCTCATGACGGCGTGGCAGCGCGAGCGTGAGGCGTTCGAGCGGCTGGCACCGAAGCTCGGCCGGCGCTTTCGTGGCAAGTACGTCGCCGTGCTCGGCGGGCGGGTCGTGGGCAGCGACTCGAGCCACGAGCGGCTCTATCGCAGGCTCGAGCGCAAGCACGGCGAGACGCCGTTCTTCATTGGTGGCGTCCGGCGCAGCGAGCCTGCGCTGCAGATGCCCGGTTTTACGCTCGCGTGAAGCGCCGCTACAGCAGCCGGTTCGATCCGCCGGCGCCGACGCTCCCGGTTCGGGTGCGCGCGCGCGCAGGGAACCCGTTCGAGCGCGTCGAAGCGCTCGTCGATACCGGCGCCGACCTCTGCGCGCTGCCTCGAGCCGTCGTCCAGCATCTCGACTTCTCGCCGGTGCGAATGGCGCGCGTGGCCGGAGCGCTCGGTCAGGCAGAAGTGATCGTGTATCGAGGCGACCTGGAGCTCGACGGCAGCCTCCACTCCAGACTCGAGCTCTTGGCGATCGATCGGCCCTACGCCTTGCTGGGGCGCAACGCACTTCGAGCCGTGAAGCTCGTTCTCGACGGGCCCCGAGGCCAGTTGGACCTCAGCTGACTAGCCCGGCTTCTGCGGCACGGCGCGGCTGCGGAGCGCGAGGTCGAAGAGCTCGTACTCGAACGGCGCCACCGCGTGCATCGCGCCGTCGATGAACACCAGGCCGTCGTCGAGCTCGCAGCCCTGGTGGTACTTCATCGGGGTGCCGATCTTGAGGCCGCGCAGCACGCCCGGCTCGGGCGGCTTCCGCTCGATCCAGTTGCCGAAGAGCTTGCGGCACTTCTGGTCGTTGATGTGACCGATGACCTGCATGATGCCCGGGGGCAGCGAGCGGGGGTCGTAGCGGCGGCGCTCCTTCGGGTCGATCTTGCTCACCGTCGGGTTCGCCGGGCGGTGCACGAGAATGCCGCGCGCCTCGCCGGTGGCGGCGGAGCCGGGCATGTCGAGCGGCGACAGGTCGAGCGCGCCCTCGCCCTTCCACCGCGCCACGCGGGCGTCGAGAAATGCGTTCAGCGCGTTCGCGATGGCGGTCGCGTCGTGCGTCGGAGCCGGCCGCAGGAGCTCGAGGTCTTCGACCGTGACTCCGGCGTGAACCAGGAGCAGATCGGGCGCCCCGGCGACCGCGAGCCGCACGCGCTTGTTCGTGAGCAGCCGCGTCAGCAGCGTGCGCTGCCGCTCCTCGAAGCACGAGTAGTCGTGGGCGATCACCGCGGGGCTCGCGAGCGTCGGGTACTTCGAGACGAAGCTCGCCGCAGCCTTGGGGTCGTCGAGCGCGGCGTCGGCGCGCGCCAGCGCCTCGGCGAACTTCGCGTTCGAGAAGCCGGCGAGCTCTCTCACGCGGGCGAGGTCGTGGTTGCCGACGATGATCTCGACCTGGTCGGGCGGGTGCGCGGCGAGCCACGACAAGATGCACGTGCCGTCTTCGGCGGCGGCGGCGCGCTCGGCGCGGCTGCCCCAGTCGAAGTGGTCGCCGAGCGAGACGAGCCCGACGTCGAGGCGCAGGCGCCCGTCGTCACCGAGCAGGCCGTTGAGATCGAGCACGCGGAGAAACTGCGACAGCGACGCCTGGGGGTCTCCGACGGCGACCCTGAACGTTCGCGCCCGCCGATCGGGCGGCCTGAGGCTCAGGTTCTTCGCGTCCTCCTGGGCCCGCGCGCGGGCGGCGGCGAATCTCTGGTCCGACATCGCGGCGCATCTTACTCACGCCGCATTCACGCCAGGTGATTCGATTAGACTGCGCGGCCGTGAGCTCGGGGGCGACCGAGACCGTCGAGCGGGCGATCGTCTTCGAGGAGGCGTTCGGCTACCGCAAGGCCAGCGCGCTGCGCTGTCTCGACATGTGCATCTCGGCGCTCGACGAGGCGCTCGCGCAGATCGACGTCGGGCTGAAGAAGGCCGGGCCGGTGCTGTTCGTCGTGTTCCGGCTGCGCGAAGATCGCTTCACCGACGGCAACCACGCGGCGATCACGAACTCGGGCGAGCACGCCGGCGGTCGCGTCGTCTCGCTCTCCGAGCTCGAGTACCAGGAGCGCGGCGCCTTTCTCACCCGCTTCGCCGAGTGCGACCTGCAGCGGCTCGCGGTGGTGCCCCAGGCGGCCCTCGACGCCGTCGAGGAGCTGTTCGCTGAAGTCCCCGAGCGGCGCGCCGAGGTGCGCCACCCCGTCGAGGCGCCCGCGGTCGTGACGGTCGGCGACCAGCGGCTCGAGGGCCGGCTGCAGAACCTGTCGGCCGGAGGCGCCCTGTTCCACACGCAGACCGCGCCGCCGGTGCTCCGCCAGGCCGCCGAGCTCGAGGCGAAGCTGCCGACCGGCGACGTAAAGGCGGCGGCGACGGTGGTGAACGTCACCGAGAAGGGCCTCTCGCTGCAGTTCAAGCCCGAGGCGCGGCCCGAGGTGAAGAAGCGGCTCGTCTCGCTGCCGCGGCAGAAGCTCGAGACGCAGCTGACGGTCGACGCACTGACGGCGGCGCCGGCGGCGGCGCCGGCGTCTGCCGACGTCGAGCGCGTGGGGCCGTTCGAGGTGCTGGGCCTGCTCGGCTCGGGAGCCACGGGCCGGGTGCACTTCGCGCGCGTGACCGAGGGGAAGCTGACCGGCCAGCTGGTGGCGCTGAAGCGGCTCGACGCGCGGCGCGCGCAGGAGCCCCAGGCCGTGAAGGCGTTCGAGGCCGAGGCGGCGACGCTGGCGCGGCTGAGGCACCCGAACATCGTGCGCGTGCTGGACTCGGGCGTGTTCGACGGGCAGCACTGCCTCGCCACCGAGCTCGTCGAGGGCTACGACCTGGCGCTGCTGCTGAAGCGCTTCCGCGCGAAGAAGCGGCAGTTCCCCGTCGAGGTCGCCTGCTACCTGGTGAAGGCGCTGCTCGACGCGCTCGCGGCGGTCGCGAAGCTCGAGCTGGTGCACGGCGACGTGTCGCCGCACAACGTGTTCGTGTCGAAGACCGGCAGCCTCAAGCTCGGCGACTTCGGGCTGTGCGGCCCGAGCGGCGAGAAGCGGTCGTGGAAGGACCGGCGCCTCACGTACCTCTCTCCCGAGACGCTCGACGGCGTCTTCTCGCCGTCGGTCGATCTGTGGGCCGCCGCGGTCACGCTCTACGAGCTGCTCACGCTCGAGCCTCCGTTCGCCGGCGACACCGCCGAGGCGATGATGGCGGCGATTCGCACGGGCCGCGAGGTTCCGCTGCGCGAGCGGCGCTCGGAGTGCTCGGGGCCGCTCGAGGCGCTCTTGCGCTCGATGCTCGAGAAGGACCCGAAGCGGCGGCTCAACTCGGCGAAAGACTTCGCCGACGCGCTCGGAGTGCACTTTCACCCGGTGCGCGCGCCGCGGCAGCTGCCCGAGGTGCTCAAGACAGCGTGAAGAGGATCTCTTCGACGCCCTTCTCGTCGACGTGGTGCTCGCCGCTCTGAAAGCCGTTCTTCTCGAGCACGCGCATCGAGCCCGCGTTGGAGGGGATCACCCAGGCATGGAGCGGGCGCTGCTTCTCGAGCAGCAGGAACTGGCGCAGCGCCTCGCTCGCGATGCCGCGGCCCCAGTGCTCCTTGCCGTACCAGTAGCCGACGAGCCGCTTTCCCCCGCGGTCGAAGCCGAGCACGTTGCCGGCGAGCGCGCCGTCGGCGAGCACGGCGTGCTTCGAGCTCGACGGGTCGGCGAGCACCTTCGTGCGCCAGTGCAGGTAGAACGCGTCGTGATCTCTCGGCGTGAAGCCCGCCATCGCGGCCACCTTCGGGTCGGCCTGGTGCGCGTAGAACGTGGGGAGATCGGCCTCGACGATCGGCCGCAGCCGGATGATCACTTCGCGTCCGCGAGCAGCTTCTCGAGCGGCTTGTCGGCTCCGCTGCCGGCCTTCTTCGTCCACTCGATGACGGCCGTCTGCCACATCACGCCGGTGAACTCGGCGTTCGGGTCGGCCTCGGCGAACGTGAAGCCGTCGCCGCCGAAGTACTGGTAGTCGGTCGTCGCGACCGTGTAGGTCGCCTTCGGGTCGATCTTCTTCGGCACGCCCGCCGCGCGCCCTTCCGCGTTGTCGAGCAGCTTCTTGAGCTGCTCGCCGGTCACCTTCGCCTTCACCACCGAGTTCTCGAAGGGGATGAGGTTGTAGATCGACTCGGCCGTCACGTTGCCCGACGGCAGGTTCATGCGCACGCCCTTGCGGTTGATGATCGCGACGTCGGCCTTCACGTGCTCGCGCAGGGCGTTACCGATCCACCGGTACATCAGCTCGCTCGTCTGCTCGATGCCCTTGTCCGTGTAGCCGAGGTTCTGGCCCAGCGCCTCGTCGAGCTTCTGCTTCCACGGCACGAGCAGCTTCACCGCGCCGGGCTCGGCGTCGGCCGCCTCGGGCCCGTCGACGACGGGAATCAGCTCGGCCTTCACCTCGCGCAGCCGCGCGCCCGCCGGCTTCGACGGGTCGACCTTCAGCTTCACCCGCGCGTACTCGTAGAAGTGGCGCCCGGCGTAGACGAGCCGGGTGCCGCCGACGTGATCGGGAAACGCGGCCTCGCACTTGCGGCCCGCGACGACCGAGATCTTCCACGTCGGGTGCTTCTCGAGCATCGGCGGCATCGTGTCGAGGCAGCCGTCCATCAGCACCACCAGCGCCGAGATACCCAGCCTCCACACGTCGGGGATCAGCTCGTCGAGCCTCGCCTCGGAGTCGAGGATCTCGAGCCCCTCGAAGCGCCCCTGCATCACCGTGCTCGGAGCCCGCCGGTTCGACAGCCCGATCACCGCGATCTTCGCGCCGCGCCGCTCGAACACGGCGTACGGCTTCAGGCCCAGCTTCTTCGCCTCCTCGCCGCTCACGCCGACGTTCGCGGCGAGGTACGTGATGCCCGCGGTGTCGCGGTTCTTGATGAACTGCTCGTTGTCGAAGTCGAGCTCGTGGTTGCCGAACGCGCTCGCGGCGTAGCCCATGTGCGCCATCAGCTCGGCCGTCGGCTCGCCATGGAAGAACGTCGAGATTGCGGCGCCGTTCGCGTTGTCGCCCGTCGAGAGCACGAGCGTGGAGCCGTCGTCGCACGCGGGCGCTCCGCCGGCCTTCAGCTTGCCGGCGCAGTGGCCCTCGCTCTTCACCCACCGGCCGAGCAGCTGCGCCGCGCCGCCGCGCATCTTCCCGTCGCCGTCGGGGCTCGCGAGCAGGTAGCCGTTCTCGGAGCCCGTGATGAGCAGCGTGAGCGCGGTCTCCGCCGCGGCCGAAGCAGCGTCTGGCACCGCCGCCGTCTTGTCGGAGGGGCACGCCGACAACGACAGAACGAGGGTGGCGCAACCCAGGGTCCGGAGCATGCGGCGCGTGTAGCAGCCCGGCTTGTGTCCGCCAAGGCGAGTGTGCTGGGTTCGCGCGCCATGAGGCTCCTCTGCGCCGTGCTGGTCGTGTCCGTCGCGGCTTGCTCCCCGAACCCCGGCGGAGGCACCGGCGGCGGCGGCACCGGCACCGCGGGCAGCGGCACCGCCGGCAGCTCGGCGACCGGCGGAGGCAACGGAGGAACCGGCGGCGGCACCGGCACCGCGGGCGGCGCTCCCTTCACGTGCGCCGAGTGCGCCGCCACGGGCACCGTCTGCGTCGACGGCGTGAGCTGCGCCGCGATGTGCCCGAACAGCCGCGCCCAGTGCGCCGGCAGCTGCTGCGAGGCCGGCTCGCGCTGCTGCGCCATCGGCATGGCCTGCGCCGACGCGGGGGCTGCCTGCCCCGCCCTCTGCCCCGACGGCGTCACGACGTGCCCCGACGATCAGTTCTGCCAGGGCACGAGCTGCGTGGCGACGTGCGACAGCGCGAACCGCTGCGGCACGAACGGCTGCTGCGGCCCCGGCGCGACCTGCGTGAACGACGTGTGCGCCCTGCCCGACCTCGTGCCGCTGGCTCCGCTCGACTCGGGCACGCTGCTGGTCGAGCGCCGCAACTTCGACCCGCTGTGGTGTGACGTCACCCGCGGCTGCGTGAAGAACGCGGGCGAGCGCGCGCTGCTGCACTTCAAGTTCCGCGTCGCGAACCAGGGCGCGGCGCCGGTCGATCTGACGAAGACGCCGGGCAGCGGGCTGTTGCAGGCCGCGTGCACCGGCGAGCCGCCGAAGACGTGGCGGCACTTCGCGCGCTGGGAGCTGTTCGGCCAGGGCGACGCCGGCGTCGTCACCGAGGGCTCTGCCGACCTGCACTGCCTGCGCGACGATCAGTACCCCGACGGGGGCGCGATTCCCGACGCGGGCAAGACGTTCACGTGCACGATGCAGGGCCTGAGCTCGGGCATCGCCTCGGAGCAGCCGCAGCCCGGCATCTGCACCACCGCCGACGTCAGCAACCTCGACGCCGGCACGTACCGGCTGAGCCTGAACCTGAACCCGACCGGCGCGCTCCCCGAGGAGCGGCTCGACAACAACCGCATCAGCTTCCCGGTCGAGCTGCCCGACACGTCGTGCCGCGGCCGCATCTGCGGCGGCGTGACGTGCTGCCCGCCGAACACGCAGTGCAACGCGTCGGGCGGCTGCGCGCTGCCCGACCTCATCGTCGACGAGCCGCTGCTCGCCGGAACAGTTCAGTTCATCAACCGCAACTTCCCGGCGAACGACTGCGCGATTCAGGAGGGCTGCATCGGCGCCGGCGGCCAGCGCCGGCTGCTGCGCTTCTCGACGTCGACTCCGAACGTCGGTGAGGCCGACTTCTTCATCGGCGACCCGCAGATGTCGGCGAACGCGTCGTACGCGGCGTGCCACGGCCACTACCACTACCACCAGTACGCGAACTACAAGCTGCTGACGGCCGACGGCGGCGAGGTGGTGCGCGGCAACAAGCAGGCGTTCTGCGCGCTCGACTCCGACCGGTGGTGGCCCGACGCGGGGCCCGCGAAGTACAACTGCTCGAACCAGGGCGTGAGCGTGGGCTGGGCCGACACGTACGACCGCACGCTCGACTGCCAGTGGATCGACATCACCGGCGTGGCGGCGGGCAACTACGTGCTCGAGGTCGAGGTGAACCCGAACCGCTACATCGCCGAGCGGAGCTACACGAACAACGTCGCGCGCGTGCCGGTCGGCATTCCGGTGAACAACAACGGCAGCTGCGTGCCCTCGACGGAGATCTGCGGCAACGGCATCGACGAAGACTGCGACACCATGGCCGACGACGGCTGCGCGCCGCTGACGATGAACGACACGTGCGCGACGGCGCACAACCTCGGCGAGGGCGGCGAGTTCACGGCGCAGATTCTGCCGACGTCGACGGCCGATGTCTCGCCGACGTGCGGCGGCGCCGGCGGAGACCTGTTCTTCAGGTTCCAGCTGCTGGTGCCCGAGCTCGTGTACCTGTCGACGTACGGCTCGTCGATCGACACGGTGATGGCGCTCTACTCGGGCGCCACGTGCGGCACGGAGTCGGCGTGCGTCGACGACGGCTGCGCGCTGACGCAGGGCCACCTCGTTCGCACGCTGCCGGCGGGCGACTACGTGGTCGCGGTGAAGGCGAAGACGGCGGGCGCGAACGGCATCGTGAAGATGAACCTGCAGCGCAGCCCCTGCACCTCGGCGCAGCCGATCTCGGCGCCCGGCGTGTACTCGGGCAACAACACGGCGGCGACGAACCAGTACTCGCTCAGCTGCGGCGGCGTCGGGGGTGTCGACGACCTCTGGTACTTCGCGAGCTGCCCGTCGAGCACCTCGCTCTCGGTGCAGACGTGCGGCGCGACCTGGGACACCGTGGTCGGCGTGAAGCAGGGCAGCTGCCGCTCGAACGAGTCCGACTGCGACGACGACGGCTGCGGCACGGCCGGGCGCGGCTCGCGCCTCACCACGCAGCTCACCAAGCCGGGCCTGTGGTTCATCGTCGTCGACGGCTACGACGCGAACGACCGCGGCGCGTACAGCCTCAGCGTCGCCTACTGAGCAGGTCGAGGCGGTCTACCGGGCCTTGCGCTTGACGCCCCGCTTCGCGGAGTGAGGGCGCTCGGCCTTCTGCTTCTTCGCCTTCACGGCCCTGGCGACGGGAGCCTCGGGCGGCTGCGGCGCCGGCGCCTCGACAGGCAGGAGCTGCGGCGCGGCGGCGTGCGGAGCGTTCGCGAGCGCGCGCGACGCCAGCGCGGCGCGGCCGCCTTCGCCGCTGCCGCTGCGGGCGACGGCGAGCGCGCCGAGAATCGCCGTGACGGCGAGGATCACGGTGGCGATCATGATCTTCACCATCGGCATCGACGACCGCACCTCGGGCTCGTCGCCGGGCGAGGGCTCGTCGAGCGGCGGCACCAGGCGCGGCGGCGGAGGCGGCTGCGGAGGGCGAATGACGACCGGAGTCACCGCGCGCTCGCAGGTGACGGGCAGATCGCGCAGCGCCGGCGCGTAGAAGTCGTCGCTCAGGAGCCCGGCGAGCGTGTCCTGCCAGGCGCGGCCGCCGAGCGCGCACTCTGCGGCGGTGGCGAGCTCGGCGATGCGCTCCGGGCGATCGCCGGGGTGCCGCGAGAGCGCCTGCGACACGATCGCGTCGACCTCGGGCGAGACCCTCGGGCTGAACTGCTTCGGCGACGCCACCGACTGGAGGTGAATCAGCGGAGCCTTCGCCCACGCGCGCGAGATCGAGAGGCCGGTCAGCAGCTCGTACGCGACGGCGCCGAGCGCGTAGACGTCGGACGCGTGGCTCGGCGGCTGCCCGGCGCGCAGCTCGGGCGGCAGGCTGCGGTGCTTCGGAGTCTCTTGCGGGTGCCACTCGAGCCACAGCTCCCCGCTCTTCGACACCCACAGCGCCGCGAGGCTCAGGCAGCCGTGCACGTGCCCGACGGCGTGCGCGCGCTCCAGCAGGTGCGCGGTCTCGGCGATGATGCCGAGCGAGACGTCGAGCGGCATGCGGCCGAGGCAGCCGGCGAGCAGCTCCGCCACGGGCAGGCCGGTCGTCGCGGGCATGGCTCTCGGAACCACTGAAAGCATGGTTGGGCGTCGAATGCAGCATCCGGTCCCGCTGCGGGTGCGCGCCGTTTCGCGCGGTTGCCGGGCGCGGGGCGGTGGCCCGGTGCCAACTCGCGTGCACAGCCGATCACCGCCGGAGGCGATCGGGACGACGCGCTGCGGCGAGCGGGCTCTGGGCGACCGACGCGACGGCCTCGACGAACGCGTCGCGCGAGGCCTCGAGGTGGTGCAGCTCGCCGGTGAGGAAGGCGCCGGCGAAGTTCGTCTCGGAGGGCGGCGGGATCCACTTCGCGAGCTTCACCGGCGCGGCTTTGAGCGCGGCGTCGACCGCGACGGCGGCCTCGAGCGGAGGCGCGATGAGGTACGCCATCGGCGCTCCGGGCGCGATGCCCGCCTGCGGCGCGAGGTAGCGGCCGGTCTCGGCGATGACGTGCGCGAGAAAGGCGGGCTGGCTGTCGGGCGGGCCCTCGAAGGTCTCGAAGCGCACGCGCGTGAGCTCATCGCGCAGCGCGAGCAGGCCCTCGGCGACCTCGTCGGGATCCCGGCCGCCGATGATGCCGAGGATCTCGCCGGAGTACGGGCCCGACGCGTGCTTGCTGCCGGCGTAGAAGCTCTGCGCGAAGACGACGTCGACGTTCGCGAACTTCGTGGAATGATCGAGCGCGACGTACAGCGAGTCGTCTTGATCGCAGGTGACGAGGCCGGCGGCGGTGTGGCGCTTCGGGTCGAGGCCGAGCGCGCCGGCGAGCTGGGCGTCGACCCGGTCGAGCTGCCGGCACGCGAGCACCTTCGGCCAGAGATCGACGCGCTTCACTTGAGCGTCTTGGGCCGCACGAGGTGAATGCCCCCGCCGCCGGCGTCGAAGGTGCGGCGCATGAGCTGCGCGCACTCGGCGGCCGCGGCGTGGATCGGGATGCCGAGCGGGCGGATGTTGCTGATGCAGTTCTTCTCGGCGTTGTCCTGGTTCAGGCGCGGAGCGAACGCGGTGTAGATGCTGAGCGAGTCGCCGGTGCCGAGGCCCGGCCGCTCGCCGACGAGGATGACGGTGGACTTCGCCTGGGTGAGCACGCCGATCTCGTCTTGCACGCCGATGCGCGCGAAGCGGACGAAGAGCGGCCGGCCGGTGGTGAGGCCGACGGACTTCAGCTCGCGCGCGAGCGCGGGGACGAGCTCGGCGCCCTGCTCGGTGATGGCCCAGGCCGCGAGGCCGTCGCCGGCGATGAGCTGCACGTCGACGCCCTTCGTGGCTTCCTTCTCGAGCAGCTGGCGGCTCGCGTCGGACAGGCGACGGCCGTGATCGGGGAAGAGGAGGAAGTCTTCCTTGTCCTTCGCGCGGGTCTCGAGCGCGAGAGCGCCGAGCTTCTGCGCGAAGTCCTTCGGCACCTCGCTGTGCACGGCGTCGAGCGCGATCGCGTGCTCGGCGCGGATGCCGACGTAGACGCGGGTGAGGTAGCGGGTGCCGGTGCGGCCCTGCACGATGCGCGCGGGGGTGGCGCCGACGATGCGCTCGAGCTCCTTGCCGTCGCGGGGGACGGGCGGCTTCACGACGCGCGGGGCGCAGCCGTCGTCGTCGCAAACCTGCGGCTCACTCGTGCCGCTCGGCGGAGGGATCCTGGCCTCGCCGGCCTTGGCGAGCTCCTGGCGGAGGACGGTGCGGACGAGCTCTTCGATCTGCGACGGTTCCACTCTCGGCGGCTTCTCTAGCACCGTCCGTGGAAATGCACTCTTACGCCGTGAGAATGGGCTGGTAGCGCGGGCTTTCGGCGGCGCGGGGCTTGCCGTGACGCGTGGGCATGACCAAAGGCTGAACGAGCAGGTGAAGCGCAATGCCCCGCGGTTTCCGGCCGACGTCTGCTTCCGCCTGACTCGGGCAGAGCAGAACGAGGTGATCGCAAATTGCGATCACCTCAAGAGCCTCAAGTTCGCCTCCGCATTGCCGCTCGCCTTCACGGAGCATGGCGTCATCATGGCCGCCAACATGCTCAACAGCGCGCAGGCCGAAGATGCGAGCGTCCAGATCGCACGCGCGTTCATCGCGATGCGCGACACGCTGGCGGAGCACAAAGACCTCGCCCGCAAGGTCGACGCGCTCGAGCGTCGCTTCGAGGGCAAGTTCACGATCGTATTCGAGGCACTGCGGGAGCTGATGTCACCAAAGGTTCGCAAGAAGCCGCCGATCGGCTTCCGCTGAGGATTGTGACCACCTACCTCTTTCGCGTCGCGAACACGCTCGCATCACCGGCCCGCTTCGTGAGCCGCCCGTTGCGCCACAGCCCCATCGACGACAGCCACTCCTCGAACTCGGGCGCCGGCTTCAGCCCCAGGATCTCGCGCAAGGCCGCGTTGTTGTGAAACGAGGTCGTCTGGTAGTTCAGCATCAGGTCGTCCCCCATGGGGATGCCCATCAGGTAGTTGACGCCCGCCATCGCGAGCAGCATCTCCAGGTTCTCCTGGTCGTTCTGATCGCTGTTCGCGTGGTTCGTGTAGCAGGCGTCGCACCCCATGGGGATGCCCATCAGCTTGCCCATGAAGTGATCTTCGAGGCCCGCCCGCGTGATCTGCTTCGCGTCGCGCAGGTACTCGGGCCCGATGAACCCGACGACGCTGTTGAGCAGAAACGGCTTGTACCGCCGCGCCAGGCCGTACGCGCGCGCCTCCATCGTCACCTGGTCGGTGTCGTGGTGCGCGTTCGCCGAGAGCGCGGTGCCCTGCCCCGTCTCGAAGTACATGACGTTGGGCCCCTTCGCGGTGCCCTCGCGCTTCGTCAGGTCCCACGCCTCGTCGAGCAGCCTCACCGACACGCCGAAGTTCTTGTTCGCGCCCTCGCTGCCGGCGATCGACTGGAACATGAGGTCGAGCGGCGCTCCGTGCTTCGTCATCGCGGCCATCTGCACCGCGAGGTGCGCGAGCACGCAGTTCTGCGTGGGGATGCGGTACTTCCGCATCAGGTCCTTCACGCCCTTCAAGATGTCGGCGCACTTGCCGACGTCGTCGGTCGAGGGGTTCACGCCGATGACGGCGTCGCCGTTGCCGTACGAGAGCCCGTCTTTCACCGCGGCGAGCACGCCCTCGACCTCGTCGCGCGGGTGGTTCGGCTGCAGCCGGCTCGAGATGCGGCCGTCGAGCCCGATGGTGTTGTTGCACCGCGCGACGACGCGGATCTTCCGGCCCGCCATCACGAGGTCCATGTTCGACATCAGCTTCGCGACCGCCGCCGCCATCTCGGGCGTCAGCCCCGGTGTGACGTCGTTCACCTGCTCGCCGGTGGTGTCGCTGTCGAGGATCCACTCGCGCAGCTGCGCCACCGTCCACCCGCAGATCTTCTTGTACGCGCGCGCCGCGACGGGGTGCGACAGCGCGTCTTCAACCACGCGCGTCACTTCGTCTTTCTCGTACGGCACCGCCGGGTTCTCGCGCAGCTCCTTGCAGGTGATGTCCGACAGCACCAGCTTCGCCGCCGCCATCTCGCGCATCGACGTGCACGCGAGCCCGGCCTGCACGTCGCCCGAGCGCGGCTCGTTCGCCTTCGCGAGCACTTCCTTGATCGATCGGAACGAGTAGGTCTCGCCGAAGAGTGTGGTCGACAGCTTCGCCAAACGGCGAACGCTTCTAGCTCACTTCCCTGCTCGGGCGGGGCTGTTCATCAGGCCGACGAACGGCACTGCTTCTCGGCCGCCCCGCCCTCACTTCTTCTTCTTCGGGGGCGCCGCCGGCTTGTCGGGCTTCAGCTTCTTCTCGGCCTTGTCGACGTCCTGCCACTCGGTGGAGCACGCCGTGTCCAGCGCGTCGGGCGTCGTCTTCTTGCCCGACGCCATGATCGGCAGCCGGGTCACCGCCGGGTTCGCGGTCAAGAGCTTGCGGCAGGCGTCCTGGCACTGCTCGTACAGCTTCTTCGCCTCGCTGAACGCCGCGCGCTTCTCGTCGTTTGGCTTCGCCGCCTTGCCTTCTTTGAGCTTCTCGGCGGCCTTCTCGCGCAGGGCGGCCGGGCCCTCCATGAAGTCGATGCGCGCCTTCGCGAGCCCGATGGGGTCCTTCGCCTTCTCGAGCGCGTCGCGCTTGCCCTTCACCCACTCGGCGTACGCGGCGTCGCGCTTCTCGAGGTCGGCGCCGGCCTTGATCGCGTCGGCGAGCGCGGCGTGCGCGCTGCCCGCCTCTTCGACGGCCGCCTTCTCGAGCGCGGCGCCGTCGAGCGCCTTGAGCAGCTTCTTCAGCGCGCCCGCGGCCTCGTCGATCTTCGCCTTGCGGTCGGCGACGGCGAGCTGCAGCTCCTTCGCCTCTCGCGCCTTCTTCACGGCGGGGAGCCTGGCGTCGTCTTCCTTCAGACGGCTCACCATGATCTCGTAGTCGGGGTACAGCGGAGCGTCGGGGTCCTTCAGAATCTTGCGCGCCTTGTTGAGGGCCTTCTCGGCGGCGACCTCGTCGAGCTCGCTCATCGCGCGCTCGGCGAGGCCGAGCTGCTCCTCGGCGTCGTCCGACAGCTTCTGGCTGTGCTCCCGGCGGGCGGACATCGACTTCGGCCCACACGAGAGCGCGAGCAGCGCGAGTGCGAGTGCGGCGGCGCGAGCCACGGCTGCGCAGCGTAGCGTGCGCCAGCCGCGAGGCCAGTATATGCAGCGCGATCATGCGCGCCGTCCGGGTTCACGTTCTCGAAGGTCCGAAGTCCCTCGAGGTCGACGAGCTGCCCGACCCTACGCCGGGCGACGGCGAGATCCGCATCGACGTGAAGGCCGCCGGCGTGAACTTCCCCGACGTGCTCTTGAGCTACGGCAAGTACCAGTTCAAGCCCGAGCCGCCGTTCGTCCCCGGCGGTGAAGCGGCAGGCGTCGTCGGAGCCGTCGGCCCCGGCGTCACGACGCTGAAGGTGGGCGACCGCGTCGCCGCCACGATGGTCAACGGCGCGTTCGCCGAGAGCCTCGTCGTGAACGAGCTCGCCGCGGTGAAGGTGCCCGACGCCGTCTCGTTCGAGACCGCCGCCGCCACCACGCTCACCTACGCCACCACGATTCACGCGCTGGCCGACCGCGCGCAGCTGAAGGCCGGCGAGTCGCTGCTCGTGCTCGGCGCCGCCGGCGGCGTCGGAGTCGCCGCCATACAGCTCGGCAAGGTGCTCGGCGCGCGCGTCATCGCCGCCGCCTCGGGCGACGAGAAGCTCGCCTTCTGCCGCTCGCAGGGCGCCGACGAGGTCATCGACTACGGCAGAGAGGACTTGAAGGAGCGCACCAAGGCCCTCACGAACGGCGACGGCGCGAACGTCATCTACGACCCCGTCGGCGGCCGCTACAGCGAGCAGGCGCTGCGCGCGATCGCGTGGGAAGGGCGGCACCTCGTGGTCGGCTTCGCCGCGGGCGAGATTCCGAAGATGCCGCTCAACCTGCTCTTGCTCAAAGGCTGCCAGGTGCTCGGCGTGTTCTGGGGCCAGTTCGCGATGCGCGAGATCGAGAAGAACCGGGCGAACGTGCGCCGCGTCTTCGAGTGGATCGCGGAGGGCAAGCTGAAGCCCCAGGTCGACGCCGTGCTGCCGTTCGCGAAGGCTGCCGAGGCGCTCGAGCGGCTCGAGCGCCGCGCGGTCAAGGGCAAGCTCGTGCTGGTGCCCTGACCGTCACTCGTACGACTCGGCCAGGTTCTGCTGGAGCTCGTACTCGCTGCGATCGAACACGAGGCTGCCGATCGCGACGAGGTCATCGTCGTCGTCCGCCAGCTCTTGCGCGTACTCGGCGTCACCGACGGGCCGCAGCGCCGTGCCGTACGTCTCGAGCTCGCCTCCGGGCACCGCGCCGATGGTGCGCAGCACGTCGAGCTGCGCGTCGCCGATCTCGCCGCGGGGCATGTCCTTCGACAGGTTCACGAGGAACGTGGCCGTGTTCTCGTCCATGCCCTGCACCCAGTCGGCGAACTCCTGCTTGTCGGTGCCGAGGCTGTCGCGCAGGTCGAGCAGGAACGGCATCACGCTCCGGCCGTCGTTGTCGTCGGCCTCGGCGAGCGCCTCGGCCGTCTCTTCGCTGACGCCCAGGCCCTCGTAGAGCGACTGCCACGACTGCTCGGCGTCGGCCTCCCCGTTCGCGCCGTTGATCGCCGTCCACGCGACGCCCGCGAGCACCAGCGCCGCGCCCGCGATCTGGCCCGCGACGGGAACCGCCTGCGACGCTGCCGCGCCCGCGAACAGCGTGGCCGCGCTCATCGTCACGCCGCCGACGCCGGTCAGCACCTGCGGGCCACCCTCCGAGATGTTGCCGTCGAGCACCTTCTGAATGCCCTGCACGCCGTCGATGCCCCCGGTCACGAGACCGGTGACCGTCGTCAGCTTGCCGAGCGCCGCGCCGAGGCCCGGGTACTTCCCGCCCGCCGCGAGCAGGTCGTTCGTCATCGCGAGCGCATCGGCGCCGAAGCCGACCGCGCCGGCGTAGGCCTTCGCGCGCGTCGCGAGATCGTCGCTGCCGTAGTCCGCCGAGATGACGCCGGGCAGACCGGCCACGATGCCGAGGCCGCGCAGCGCCGTGAGGCCGTAGTCGCTCGCGCTCGCCGCACTGCCCTTCACGCCGACGAGCTCGTCGAGCTTCTGCGCCGTCTCGTCCGGCGACAGCCGCTGACCCATGATCTCGTTGATGCCGTCGATGACCTCGGCCTGCTTCTCGGGCGAGAGGCCGTAGAGCTCGTGCATGTTCTTGAGCTGACCCATCAGATCGTCGGCGCGCGCGCTGTCGCCGGCGAGGCCCGCGAGCACCGCCTCGTTACCGAGGGTCTTCGTGACCTGGCCCGCGGCGATGACGCGCGTCTGCGCGAGCTTGTCCGCGAGGCCCGCACCGGCCGCCGCCACGTTGCCGGTGGCGCCCGCCTCGGAGACGTCGTCGAGGAAGCTGTTGCCCATGGTGTCCCGGTACTGTGACTCGCCGACCGCCTCGGACAGCTTGTCCTTGCCGGCCTGGCTGTTGCCGGCGATCTCGAGCCGCGTCAGCGCCTCGGTGCTCTCGCTGCGCAGGTCGTCCGGCAGCGACGCGTCGTTCGCGAGCATCGCCGCGCCGTCCATCACGGTCATCAGCTGGGCCGACTGCTCCTCGAAGTCGTCGTACGCGCCCTGGTTCTCGTCGATGAAGGCCTGGGTCTGCGCCTCGATCTCGTCCTTCGTCGCGTCGGGGCCGAGCACCTCGAGCGTCGCGCGCAGGCCGGCGTCGAGGTTCTGGAACTTCGCGGTGCCCTCGTCGAAGGCCTCGCGCACGTCGCGAATGCCCTCGCGCGTCGCCTTCTCGACGTTCTGCGCGAGGTCGGTGCCGGGGTGGGTTTCCCTCAGCTCTTGGGTGAGCGCGGCGGCGAACGCGGCGCCGTGGCCGCCGGTGATCGACGCCTTCAGCGCGCCGCCGAGCTGGTCGGTGTTGTTCACGTCGGTGTGATCGTCGATCGCGACGTTGGCGAAGCTCTCGGCGAGCACGCGCGCACCGTTCGGGCCGGCCTCTTCGGCGATCTCAGAGAAGCTGTCGATGACGCCGCGGCGCACGTCCTCCGACGGGGTGCCGTTCGCCGACTTCGCGATCTCTTCGAGCTGCGGCTGGAAGCTCTGCACGAGCTGCGTGGCCTGGTCGGGCGGCAGGCGCTTCGCCTCTTCGGCGATGGCCGCCGCGAGGTCGACGCGCGAGCCCTCGTCCGAGAGGTTCGAGTACGCGGGGCTCGAGCGCAGGCGCGCCTCGGCGTCCAGGCGCAGGTCCTTCTTCGCCTCGGGGCTCAGGTCGGTGCGCTGCGCCCGCTGGCCGTCGAGCCGCACATCGGCGCTGCGCTCGCGGGTCGCGAGGCCGTCGACGCGCGCGCCGATGCGATCGAGCTTCTTCAGCGCGGGGTTCTGCCGCTCCGGCGTCTCGAAGCCGTCGGTGAGCAGGTTCGACTCGGTGCCGAACGGGTCGACCTTGCCGCGCGCCCTCTCGACGGCCACGCTCGCGCGATCGGCGGAGCGCACGGCGGCCTCGGTGCGCTGCTCGGCGGTCTCGAGCAGCCGGCCGGCGCGGTTGTCGAACCGGTCGATCTTCTGCGCGCTCGCGCCGTTCTGCTGCGCGCGCTCGGCCTGCTGCTGGGCCGCTCGAGCCGCCTGGCGCGCGGCCTCGGCTTCGGCGGCGCGGCGGGCGGCCTCCTCGGCGGCGCGGCGGGCGGCTTCGATGGCGGCCTGGTTGTTCTGGGTGATCGTGGTCATGGCCGCTGATTGAGCAATGCGCCAGCCATGCGGCCCCCTCGAAGGCCCGCAGATCCAGGCCGTTGCACACATGCGACCACTGAGAACTTCGAGAACCGTCCACGCGAGGCTACACGTTGCGCCGGTGGGCTACTCGCTCACACGCTTCGTGATGCTGCGGCTCGTCGGGCTCACGTACCTGTGTGCCTTCGGCGTGTTCCTGCAGCAGGGCCTGCCGCTGATCGGCGAGCACGGGCTCTTGCCGGCGAGCGCGTTCCTCCCGCAGACGACGTTCTTCGAGGCGCCGACGCTGTTCCGGCTGCTCGGCACCTCCGACGGCGCGCTGCTGGCGGTGGGCGCCGTGGGCTTCGTGCTCGCGCTGCTGGTGCTGCTCGGCTGCACGAACGCGGGGGTGATGGCGCTGCTCTGGGTGCTGTACCTCTCGGTCGACCGCATCGGGCAGACGTTCTGGGGCTTCGGGTGGGAGAGCCAGCTCCTCGAGACGGGCTTTCTGTCGATCTTCTTCTGCCCGCTGACGAGCGTGACGCCGTTTCCGAAGCGGCCCGCTCCGCTCGCCGTCGTGTTCCTCTATCGCTGGCTCGCGTTCCGGCTGTTCCTCGGAGCGGGCCTCATCAAGCTGCGCGGCGACCCGTGCTGGCTCGAGCTCACCTGCCTCGACTTCCACTTCGAGACGCAGCCGATTCCGTCGCCGCTGACGCCGTTCTTCCACTTCCTGCCGGGCTGGGCGCACAAGGCCGGAGTGCTGTTCAACCACGTGGCGGAGCTCATCGCGCCGTGGGGCTTCTTCGGGCCGCGGCCGGCGCGGATCATCTGCGGGCTCATCGCGATCGCGTTTCAGCTGACGCTCATCGCGAGCGGCAACCTGTCGTTCTTGAACTGGCTCTCGCTGATCCCGCTGATCGCGTGCCTCGACGACGGGCTGCTGCAGCACTTCTTTCCCGGGCGGCTCACCGCGCCGCTCGCGCTCGCCGAGCGAGAGCCGTCGGACCTGAAGCACCGCTGGGCCGCCGGCGTGCTGACCGCGGTCGTCGCGGTTCTCTCGCTGCAGGTGGTGGCGAACCTGCTCTCGAAGCACCAGCACATGAACCGCACGTACGACCCGTTCTCGCTGGTGAACACGTACGGCGCGTTCGGCAGCGTGGGCCGCGAGCGCGACGAGCTCGTCATCGAGGGCAGCGGCGACGGCGGGGCGACGTGGCGCGCGTACGAGCTCAAGTGCAAGCCGGGAGACCCCGATCGCCGCCCGTGCTGGATGAGCCCGTTTCACTTCCGTCTCGACTGGCAGGTCTGGTTCGCGGCGATGAGCAGCGCCGAAGACGAGCCGTGGATGGTGCACTTCGTCTGGAAGCTGCTGCACCACGACGAGGGCGCGCGGTCGCTGCTCGCGAACGACCCCTTTCCGGCCGCGCCGCCGGGGCTCATTCGCGTGCGGCTGTTCCGCTACCGGCTCAAGCGCTACGGCGAGGGCGGCTGGTGGTCGCGCGAAGAGAAGGGAGAGTGGCTGCACGCGGTCTCGAAAGACACGCCCGAGCTGCGCGACTTCATCGCGGCCTACGGCTGGCGCTGACGACTCCCCGTGCCTTCATGGCGGATTCACCGCGGATCACCGGCGGCGTGCAGTATGACGCGGACGACATGTTCGAGTCTGCCAGCCTCAACCACCACATCGACAAGGCGGCGTACAAGCGCGAGGAGCCGAAGCTGCGGCAGGGGCTCCTGAACGCGCAGTTCGACCTGTCGGCGAAGAAGAGCTTCCCCGTGCTGATCGTGATCGGCGGAGTCGAAGGCGCGGGCAAGGGCGAGACGGTCAACCTGCTCAACGAGTGGATGGACCCGCGCCACATCGTGACGAGCGCGTTCGACGACCCGACGCAAGACGAGCGCGAGCGCCCGCCGATGTGGCGCTACTGGCGCGCGCTGCCCCCGAAGGGGAAGATCGGCATCTTCTTCGGGGCGTGGCACAGCGACTCGATCGTCGACCGCGTGTTCCGGCGAATCAGCGACGCCCACCTCGATCAGCACATCGCGCAGGCGCGGCGCTTCGAGAAGATGCTCAGCGACGAAGGCGCGCTGATCCTGAAGTTCTGGTTCCACCTCACGAAGAAGCAGCAGAAGCAGCGCCTCGAGGAGCTCGCGAACAAGAAGGACACCGCGTGGCGCGTCACCGACCTCGAGTGGAGGTACTTCGAGAAGCACGACCGGTTCGAGCGCGTCGCCGAGCACTACCTGCGGCGCACGAGCACCGGCGAGGCCCCGTGGATCGTGGTGGCCGGCGCCGACGAGAACTACCGCTCGCTCACGGTCGGCAAGACGCTGCTCGCCGCCCTTCGCGAGCGGCTCGACGCCGAGGCTCCGAAGGGCAAGCCCGTCGACAAGACTCCGCCGCTCTTGCCGAGCATCGACAAGCTCAACGTGATTCGCGCGCTGAAGCTCGACCAGGCGATCGAGAAGAATGACTACGAGGCCGAGCTCGACAAGTGGCAGGGCCGGCTCGCGCTCCTGTCGCGGCACAAGCGGTTCAAGAAGAACGGCGTGGTGCTGGTGTTCGAGGGCAACGACGCGGCCGGCAAGGGCGGCGCGATTCGGCGGGTGACGCAGGCGCTCGACGCGCGGCTGTACCGGGGCATCTCGGTGGCGGCGCCGACGGAGGAAGAGCGGGCGCAGCCGTACCTGTGGCGGTTCTGGCGGCACATCCCGCGGCGAGGGCGCATCACGATCTTCGATCGCAGCTGGTACGGGCGGGTGCTGGTCGAGCGGGTCGAAGGGTTCTGCGGCGAGGCCGACTGGATGCGCGCGTACTCCGAGATCAACGACTTCGAGAGCGAGCTGTGCCGGCACGAGATCGTGGTCGTGAAGTTCTGGCTCGCGATCAGCAAGGAAGAGCAGATGAAGCGGTTCAAGGCGCGCGAGTCGACCAGCTTCAAGCGCTTCAAGATCACCGAAGAAGACTGGCGCAACCGCAAGAAGTGGGACCTGTACGAGTCGGCGGTCTGCGACATGGTCGACCGCACGAGCACGCAGCGCGCGCCGTGGACGCTCGTCGAGGCGAACAACAAGTACTACGCGCGCATCAAGGTGCTGAAGACGTTGGTCAGGGCGCTCGAGGCGAAGCTGGAAGGCTGAGCAGAGCGTCACGGGCCCGTGACGTGCCCGCGGTGCCGCGTGAAGAGCTACCGCAGTGCGGCGGCGGCGGCGGCGAGCTGGAGTTGGCGCATGGACCACGCCCATACGGACCCCGCCGGCCCGCCGTCAAACCTCAGGTCAGCGCTTCTTCACCAGGAAGATTCGCCCGTATGCCTGAACGAGGGGCATGAGCCCTCCGTCGGCGTCGACGATCGTCTGGTGCCAGTCGAAGTCGGGGCACGGCCAGATCGCGACCTCGCCCGCCGACGCGGCCGGCACGGTGCCCGCGCTCTGCGGGTTCGGCACGGGCCGCAAGACGTGGAGCCCCGCGCTGTCGCACGCCGTGCCGGCGAAGTCGGTCGCCGTGGGCGCGAGCCAGTAGGCGTTGCCGCCGGCGATGCGCGGTGCGTCGGCGAAGCCGCCCGCGGCGAGCCGCACCTCGGGGTACGTCGGGTTGACGGGCCGGAACACGATGGTGCTGTAGTAGCCGCCGCCGAACACGAACGACATCTTGCCGTCGGCGCTCGACGCGATGTTGACGCTGTCGACCTCGCCGTCGATCTCGTTCGCGGCGCTCTCGGCCGGGCCCCACGAGGTCTGCGCCGCGTTCGCGAAGGCAAAGGTCGGCCGCTCGAAGTGCTTGAACAGCGGGAAGCCCGAGTTGCGCTCCTCGGTCCACTGCGCGACCAGCGTGCCCCCGACGAACGCGATCTGCGAGACGTTGCCGCCATTGCCGAAGCCCGCGGGCGGGGCGAGCGCCTTGTCGGCGGCCCACGTCGGCGGCCGCACGCGGAAGAAGCCGCCGTCGGTGCCTTGAGCCCACGCGAAGAAGCCCGTGCCGTCGGTGCCGGCGCCGAGCACGCGCGCCGCGGTGACGCCGGTGGTGGTGAGGGTCGGCAGCCCGGCGCTCCAGCCGAGGCGGTAGAGGGTGCGCACGGCCGCGCCTCCGTCGGGAGGCGTCATGCTGACGGCCGCGATGCCGTCGGGCTGCACGCCGGAGTTCGGCACGAGCGAGATCGAGGTGACGTAGCGGCCGCCGACGTCGAGGCGGAAGAGGCGCGGGGCGACGCCGTCGTGGATCATGACGCCCCAGCCGCCGTACATCAGCGGCGGGTCGGGGTAGCGAATCGTGCCGACCACGGTGCCGGGCGCGGCGAGGTAGGTCGAGGGAAACGGCGAGTAGTCGTCTTGCGCCTGCATGAGGCCGGCGCCCGGCGCCCAGCTCGGCGTGAACGCTCCTGCGTCGGCGGTGCCCGACGCGTTGCGCACCACCACCGGCCCCTCGGCGGGGAACGGGTAGCGGAAGACGATGCGGTCGTTCTGCCAGAGCTCGCCCGCGTCGGCCCGGAGCGCGCTCGAGTTGAGCGTGATGGTGCCGATGCCGCTCGAGAGCAGCAGGGAGCCGCCGTCGAAGAAGTTCTGCCCGACGATGGTGAGGTACGAGCCGTACGGCCCGCTCGCGGGGCTCAAGGGGCTCGTGACCTCGGGGCGCACCGGCGGGACGCCGCCGCCCGCGGCGCCCGAGCCTCCGGCGGTGGCAGAACCTCCGGCGGTGGCGGAGCCTCCGGCGGTGGCGGAGCCGCCGGCCGTGGGACCGCTCCCGCCCGCGGTCGCCGAGCCGCCGCCCGCCTGCGTGGAGCCACCGGCGGTCGCGCCGCCCGCGGTACCGTTGCCGCCGGCGCGGGGCCCGACGGAGCCGCCGGCGGTGCCCGAGTCCTCGCGGTCGCGCGTGAAGTCACAGCAGCACGCTGACACCGCGACCGCAGAGAGGAGGAGCAGGAGCAGGCGCATCGACGAGTACGACACGCTACCCCGTCAGAACGGATCGCCTACAAAGTCTCCATGTAGTCGACGAGATCCCGTACGTCGTCATCGCTCAGCGCCGAGGTCTTCCCGTGCGCGTCGCCGAGCTTGCCGCTCATGATGCGCTCGTACAGCGTCGACACGCTGCCGTCGTGCAGGTACGGCGCGGTGCGCGAGATGCCGAGCAGCGAGGGCACGTTCACGCCGCCGTTCGGAAACGCCACCACCCCCGAGTGCTTCAGGTTCGACTCGTCGGTGCCGACGTGCGCGTACGTGTTGTTCGTGAGCGAGGCGCCGCCGTGGCACGTGCCGCACTCCGCGCGCTGGTACACCGCCTGCCCGCGAACCTGCGCCTCGGTGAGCGGCCGGCCCTGCTTCGGGTTGAGCGGCGCCGGCACGCTGTTCAAGAACGCGAGCACGTCGGCCGCCATCGCCTCGTCGGTGCCCTGCCCGCCCATGCGCGCGGTCGTCGTGTCGTTCATGAGGTGGTTCATGTCGATGAGGCGCCCGTCCCAGTGAAACGGCTCGGTGCCCTTCAGGCGCCCGCCGGCGAGTGACATCGTCTGCCGCTTGCCCTCGGCGAACGTCCACACGTGGCCGTCTTCGCGGCCGTTGTCGAGGTGGCACGTCGCGCACGCCGCGCCGAGCCCGCCGCCGGTCATGCGCGGGTCGGTCGCGTCGAAGAACAGCAGGCGGCCGCGCACCACGTCGGCGGGCAGCGTCTCACCGGCGATGCGCACCTCGCGCACGGCGGCGACTCCGCGGCGGCCGTCGTCGGCGAGCACCGACACGGTGTGATCGAACGCGTTCAGCACGTAGACGCGCGTGCCGTCGGTGCGCACCGCCACGCCGTTCGGGCCGCGGCCCACCTTCACGACGAGCTTCACGTTCGACGCCTCGAGGTCGTCGTTCGCCGTCGAGACGATCGCCACGTTGTTCGTCTGCTGGTTCGCCACGTACATCCACCGGCCGGTGCGCTCGAGCGCGATCGCCGACGGGCCCTGCAGGTGATTCGCTCCCGCGCTCTGCGCGAAGAACTGGCGCTGGCCCGGCGGCACCATCACCGTGGGCGGCGCCGGCGAGCCGCCGCTGTTGCACTGGAAGACGTCGTCGGCGAACGAGCCGCCGTTCGTGTCGTACGAGAACATCGCCGGCGCCGCGAGCAGCGTGCCGGTGCAGCCCCCGCCCCACACCACCGCCGCGCCCTGCCGCGCCGTGATGCCGAGCGCGTGAACCTGCTTGCCGTCGGCGCTCACCGCGACCGCGCCCAGCGCGCGCGCGTGCTGCACGTCGACCCCCGCCTCGGGGAAGGTCTTCTGCTGCTCGAGCACGGTCTTGTTCATGCGCTCGAACGTGTCGGTCTTCGCGACCGTCACCGCGGGCCTCTCGAGGTCGACGTACTGCACGTCGCCCTGCTTCAAGAGCGTCACGACGGCGTGGCCGTCGTCGAGCAGCGCGATGCTGCGCGGCTCCTCGCCGAGCGGCACCGTCCACCTCAGGTCGCCGTTCGAGGCGTCGAGCGCGTACAGCGCGCCGTGCACCGGCGTGTCTTCGGCGATCGCCGACACCACGTAGACGGTCTTCGCGTCGGACGAGATCGCGAGGCCGACCGGCTCGGGGATGCCGCGGTACCGGGCGGCCTCCTTCCACTCGCCGCGGCGGATGACGCTCACGCCCGCGCCGTACCGGTTCGCGACCCAGATCAGGTCGTCGGAGCCGACGGCGACGAGGTGTGCGCCGCCTCCCACCTTCACCTCGGCGACCTTCTCTTCGGTGCGCGTGTCGATGACGGCGAGCAGCTCGGCGTCGGCGTCGACCGCGTAGAGATACGTGTCGTCGGTCGAGAGGGCGAGCGAGCTCGCGCTCTGTCTCGGCTTCTCGGGGTTACCGGGAGGGTTGCACGCGGCTGCTGCGAGCATGACTGCGGCAGAGAGGGAGCGCATGTGGGGGCGCGCCGAGCATTCACCGTGCCACGGCCCTTTCAGACACGGTGGAGCGCCCACGCCTCAGGCGAATCGAAACGGTGCGCGACTTCACCGTCACGATCGAGGCAGTATCGCGCGCATGCTCCCCGTCGCCCTCGCCGTGACGCTGGCCGCATCTGCACCCCAGCCTCGTCTCACCTTCGCCTTCGTGCCGCCGGGGGCGGCCGACGACGACGCGCGGGCGCTGGGCCTGGTGCTGCAGGTGCGCACTTCGGAGGCCCTGCGGGCCACCGGTCTGTTCAACGAGCTCCACGCGAAGCAGATGCTGTCGATGCTCGGCGCCGAGGCGTTCAAGCCCGAGTCGTTCGGCATGAAGGCGCAGACGGACGCCGACGTCGCGTGGTACCTCGGCGCCGACGTCTTCCTCTCCGGCATGCTGGAGAAGACCGACAAGGGGCTGAGCTTCACGGGCTTCAGCGGCGGGCGCGGGGGGCCGCAGGTCCCCATCAAGCCGGTGAAGATGGGCGCGACGGCGGTGGCGGCGCTGAACCAGGGCATCGCCGACGTGACGAAGCAGGCGGCGAACCTGTCGAAGAAGAAGGTCGCGAAGTGGCCCGACCTGACGGTGGGCACCTCCAGCGACGAGGCGCTGCTCGCGTACGCGCGCTGCCACGCGACGGTGCTGAAGCAGCCGATGGGCATCGAGAACCCGGTGGTGCTGAACGCCGAGGTGGTGACGCAGGCGATCGCCGACTGCAAGAAGGCGCTCGAGCTCGACCCGAAGTTCACGAGCGCGAAGGTGGCGCTCGCGCTCGCGTACGCCATCGAGGGCAGCGACGAGCAGGCGACGAAGCTGCTCGCTGAAGTGGGCGAGGTCGACTCGGCGCTGTACTGGGTGACGCGGTTCTGGCTGGTGACGCGCTTCCAGTCGCCGGAGGCCGGCGAGGGCGTGCTGCGCGCAGGCATCGAGAAGCGGCCGGGCTTCCTGCTCGCGCAGATCTACCTGTGCGAGTCGCTGACGGCGCTGCAGCAGTACGAGAAGGCGCTGAAGGCGTGCGACGAGGCGGCGGCCGCGACGCCGAAGGGCGTGTTCCCGCTCCTGCGCGCCGGCAAGGCGCTCGCGCGCAACGGCAAGCACGACGAGGCGATCAAGAAGTCTCGGGAGGCGCTCGCGCTCGAGCCGCCGGGCCTGAAGAGCCGCGAAGCCAGCCTGCAGCTCGCGAGCCGCTTCGTCGACGCGGGGAAGCTGAACGACGCCGTCGGCATCCTCGAGCAGATCGCGAACGACGAGCAGGCGCGCGGTGAAGAGCTCCTGCGGCTCGGCTACGCGTACCAGCTCAAGGGCGACGCGGCGGCGGCGAAGCCGCTGTTCGAGAAGGCGATCGCGAAGGCGAGCTCGCCGGGCGAATGGCGCACGCGCGGGCGCGCGTACTACGACCTCGCGGTGCTGCACGCGAAGGCGGGCGCGAAGGACAAGGCGAAGGCCGCGCTGACCGAGTCGTACCGCACCGGCTTCAAGATGAAGAAGGTCGACGCGTCGCTGACCGAGCTCGCGCGCGAGGTCGAGCGGGCAGACCTCCAGGCGGCGAACGACCCGAAGGCGCCGAAGAGGAACCTGACGCCCGCGCCGAGAGAGGTGACGCTGTTCCAGGTCGACGCCTCGGGCGAGCTCGAGGCAGGGCCCTCGGGCAAGCCGCCTCCCCCCGACTTCATCAAGCTGAAGTTCTGAGAAACGAGAACGTGGACGTGGACGTGAACGTGAACGTGGTCGGCTGTCCCGGCGCTGCGAGAAGCCGTCCAGGTCCACGACCACGACCACGTCCACGAATGGGCTGACCATGTTCCTCGCGCTCGCCCTGGTGCTCGCAGCAGTCCCGGTGCCGCGCTCGACGGCGGCGGTGCTGCCGTCCGGCTCGAGAGACGCCGACGGCCGCGCCCTGGGCCTCGTGCTGCAGTCGCGCGTCGCGGAGGTGCTGCGAACGAGCGGGGCCTTCAACGAGCTGCACGCGAAGCAGATGCTCTCGATGGCGGGCCACGAGGCGTTCGACCCGGCGAGCTTCGGCCTCGACGGAGCCGCCGATGCCGACGTCGCCGCCTACCTCGGCGCCGACGTGTTCGCGTCGTCGCGGCTCGAGAAGACCGGCAAGGGGTGGTCGCTGACCGGGTTTGCGGGCGCGCGCGGCAAGGCTCCGGCGGCGATCAAGGCGATCGCGCTGCCGGCGTCGGTGGTGGCGGCGGTGACGCAGGCGACGGGCGAGCTCGCGAAGAGGGTGGCGGCGGCCGCCGAGCGCAAGGGCCTCGACTTCGGCGACCTGTCGCCGGGCACGAAGAGCGACGAAGCGCTGGTGGCGTACGCGCGCTGCTACGCGGCGCTGGTGCGGCAGCCGATGGGCATCGAGAACCCGGTGGTGCTCGACTCCGACGCGCTCACCGGCGCGATCGCCGACTGCAGAAAGGCCCTCGAGCTCGACGGCGACTTCCGCGCGGCGCGCCACGCGCTGGCGCTGGCGCTCGCGATCGAGGGGCAGGACGGCGACTCGGCGCGGCTGATCGCGCTCGACGAGGAGCCCGACTCGGCGATGTGGTGGATCGCCAGGTTCTGGCTCGTCACGCGCTACCAGTCGGGTGAGAGGGGCGAGGCGCTGCTCGAGGACGCGCTGGTGAAGCGGCCGGGCTTCCTGCTGGCGCAGGTGTACCTGTGCGAGCACCTCGGGGTGATGCAGAAGTTCGCCGCGGCGCTGTCGGCCTGCGAGAAGGCGGCGGCGAAGACGCCGAAGGGCGTGTTCCCGATGCTGCGCGTCGGCAAGATGCTGGCGCGCCAGTTCCGCCACGAAGACGCGATCGCGAAGACGAAGCAGGCGATCGCGCTGCAGCCGAAGCGGCTCGACTCGCGCGAGGCGCACCTCCAGCTCGCGAGCCGGTACGTCGACGCGAGCATGCTGAGCGAGGCGATCGCGCAGCTCGAGCCGCTCGTGAAGTCCGACAAGGTGCGCGGCGAAGAGCTCTTGCGCCTCGGCTACGCGTGGGAGCTGAAGGGCGACGCCGGGAAGGCGATGGCGCACTACGAGCGGGCGATCGCGAAGGCGACCTCGCCGGGCGAGTGGAGAACGCGCGGGCGCGCCTGGTACGACATCGCGGTGCTGCAGGCGCGCGGCGGCAACAACGGCAAGGCGAAGGACGCGCTGGCCGAGGCGTACAAGACGGGCTACCGGCAGAGCGTGATGGACCCGGCGCTCAAGAGCATCGCGCGGGAGCTGGAGCGCGGCGAGCTCTCGAAGGCGGGCGGCCCGGATGCGGGGTCGGGGCAGGCCGCGCTGATCCCGAAGGCGCGGGAGCTGAGCCTGTTTCCGGTCGACGCCTCGGGCGAGATCCAGACCGGAAAACCGGCTCCGAAGCCGCCTCCGGACTTCATCAAGGTGCAGTTCTGATCAGAACCTCCCGGATCTACTGGGGGTTTCTGATCAATGTCAGACCCCTGAGGTAAGAGCCGCGCCCGTGTACACGACCATCGAAACACGCCGCGCTCACGCGGAAGGCCGCGCTGAGCAATACCTGGAGATGATGCAGGCGCTGTCCACTCTCGAGACGAAGTACTCGGGAGTGCGCGGTGCGCTCCTCAAGAAGGTTCGCGAAGAGCTCGAGAAGCTGAAGCCGCTCGCAGCCGAGGGCCGCTCGGCGACGGGCGCTGCTTCCTCTGCGCGTCCCGCGGTCGCCGGCGCCACGATGCGCTGCGACGCCTGCGGGCGCGAGATGAAGATGAACGGCACCGACGGCCGGTACGTCTGCATGAACGGCCACGTGCGGTAGCCGGCCGGGCTACGGCTTCGAGACCCCAGCCACTCCGGCGCGCGCAGCGATCGACGTACGCAACGACGACTCGAGCGTCTCGGCGAGCTGATCGATACGCGTGTGCAGCGAGCGCGCCTTCGACGCGTAGATCCACCGCGCGAGCGAGTAGCTGCCGCCGAGCACCGCGGCGAGCCCGAGCGCTCCCGCCAGCAGCCCGTTGATCAGCGGCAGGCCGTGTCGCTCCATCAAGAACGGAACCAGCCACGCGACGTTCGAGCCGACGCCTCCGCCGATGCCGCCGATGATTCCGCCGAAGACGCCGCCGGCGAGCTGGCGCGAGTTCACCGTGATGCGGATGCGGGTCGTGCCGTCCTTCGGCGTGATCTGAATGTCGACGAGCCCGGCGGTGCTGAACGTCGTCACGGTGAGCGAGCGGCCGAGGGTGGCGATCTGCACCGGGAAGCCGCTGCCCGCGCCGAGCGCCTCGCGGATTGCGGCGGCGAGCGCCTCGTGATCGTCGGTGCCGAGCTCGCCGTCGATGATGCGCTCGACCGTCTTCGTCACGGGGGCGCCCAGCCAGCCTCCCGATCGATCTTGCGTGGCGAGCTCGCTCGCCGCGCGGCGCACGAGCTCGGGGTCGAGGCCCGCCTCCTTCGCGATCGCCTCGACCTCGGCGAGCGTCAGCGACGGCCGCGCGAGCTTCCGCTTCTGATCGAGCGCCGCGGCGCGCTGCAGCAGCTCGGCCACCTGCTTCTCGTCGTAGCCCGTCTCGCTGGGAGCCGGCCCGGGTGGGCGCGTTCGCTCGGCCATGCGCCACGCATATCACCGCGCTGCGCGCGCAGCTGCGCAGCAGATCGCGCACTCGGTGCTGCCGCGCGCGCCGCGACCGCGAGTGGTGCCGGCGCAACGCGCGGGTACACGGCGTCACCGCGCCATGGTTCGACCTCCTGACTGGCACGCGCAGGCTCGACACGTACGACGAAGACCGCCACGTGATCTCCGAGGGCGCGGGCGTGGCACCGGGTAAGCTGCACCCACCCCATGCGACCCCTCCTCCTCGTCCTTCTCTGCTGCGCCGCGGGCTGCGGCTCGCTGATCCCCAGCAAGAGCGCGCGCTGCGACCTGCGGCCGAAGCGCGATCAGTGCACCGACATTCGCGAGTTTCGCGGGCCGTCGCTCGCCACGTTTCAGGGCGTCTGCGAGACGCTGAAGACCGCCGCCGGCGGCGCGACCTACACCGAGAACGCGACCTGCGACTCGGCGCAGAGCCTCGGCGGCTGCCAGGGCTCGAGCAGCGACGGCTCGAAGCAGACGAACTGGTACTACCCCGGCACGCGCTACCCCGACGCGGCCGCCGCGATGACCGAGTGCGACAACGGTCAGAGCTGGGTCGGGCCGCAGTAGACGCGCTATAGCGAAGGCGATGACGCTCACCGACGGCTTCCCCGCCGACTTCGCGTCGACCGACGCCGACGACCTCCAGACGTACGGCCGCGACTGGACGAAGGTGTACGCGCCGGCGCCGTCGCTGCTCGTGCGCCCCCGCACGGTGGACGAGGTCTCGCGCTTCCTGGCCCGCTGCAACCAGCAGCGCGTGAAGGTCGTGCCGAGCGGCGGCCGCACCGGCCTCGCAGGAGGCGCGGTCGCGAAGGAGGGCGAGGTCGTGCTCTCGCTCGAGCGCATGCGCGCGCTGGGCGAGGTCGACACGCTCGGCCTCACCGTGCGCGTCGAGGCTGGAGCCGTCACCGAAGCCGTGCACCAGCACTGCGCGAAGCAGGGCCTCACCTGGCCGGTCGACTTCGCGTCGAAGGGCTCGAGCCAGGTCGGCGGCAACATCGCGACGAACGCCGGCGGCGTGCGCGTGATCCGCTACGGGCTGACGCGGCAGTGGGTGCTCGGCCTGCAGGTCGTGCTCGCGAGCGGCGAGGTGCTCGAGCTCAACGGCGCGCTCGAGAAGAACAACACCGGCGTCGATCTGCGGCAGCTGTTCATCGGCAGCGAGGGCATCTTGGGCGTCGTCACCGCCGCGACGCTGAAGCTGTGCCGGCTGCCCGAGAAGACCGACGTCTTCCTGTTCGCGGTGCCGTCGCTCGACGGCGTGCTGAACGTGTTCGAGGCCGCGCGCAAGGGGCCGTTCACGGTCAGCGCGTTCGAGTTCTTCACCGACCGGTGCCTTCTGCGGCTCGTGCGGCACCGCAAGGTGAAGCCGCCGTTCGACGCGGAGACTCCGTTCTACGTGCTGCTCGAGGTCGAGGCCGCCGCCGGGGCCGAGGTGTGGCTCGCTTCGCTCTTCGAGCAGGCGCTGGTCACCGACGGCACGCAGGCGCAGAACGCCGAGCAGGCGCGCAGCTTGTGGGCGTACCGCGAGGGCATCAGCGAGAGCCTCTCGGCGACCGGCATGCCGCACAAGAACGACATCGCGCTGCCGATCGCGGCGCTCAAAGGCTTCTGCGCGGAGCTCGAGAAGCTGCTGGCAGCGCGGTACCCGGGCTGGGAGCTGTGCCTGTTCGGGCACATCGGCGACGGCAACCTGCACGTGAACATCATGAAGCCCGACGCGATGGGGAAGGACGAGTTCCTCGCCAAGACGCACGCGGTCGACGCCGACCTGATGGCGCTCGTGCGCGCGCACAGGGGCAGCGTGAGCGCCGAGCACGGCATCGGGCTGCTCAAGCGCGAGTGGCTGGGGCACACGCGGTCGCCGGCCGAGATCGCGCTGATGCGGGGCTTGAAGGCGGCGCTGGATCCGAACGGGATCTTGAACCCCGGCAAGGTACTCTGAGCACATGAGCCACTTCACGCTCGCCGCGCTGCCCTCGGGGCAGCAGCAGCTGACGCTGAAGCCGATCGGCGGCAAGACCGAGCGGCGGGTGTACTGGGGCGTCATCGGGGCGGCGTGGCTCGGCGGCCTGGCGCTGGTGCCGAGCAACCTGGGCTTCGGCGTGCTCGCCGTCGCTCTGGTCTGTTCGATCGCGATGGCGCGGCTCACGTCGCGCACCGAGGTGTGGCTGCTGGAGCCCGGCTCGGGGACGCGGGTGGTGAGCGGCTGGGGCAACAGCCGCGAGCGCTACGTGCCGATGAAGGTGCTCGTGGTGGCGGAGCGCGACAGCGACGAGCGCAGCGTGGTGCGGCTGATGCTCCAGCACACCGCGGGCACGGTGCAGATCGGCACGGACACGTACGACCGCGACGAGCGCGCGCTGGAGCTCGCGCGCGCGTTCGCCGCGGCGGCCGGCATCGAGGTGCAGGGTGGTGACGCGGCCGACCGTGTGTTACAAAATACGCATGAGTAACACATTGACGATTCGTCTCACCCCTGAGGAGAAGCGCTGGCTCGAGGCCGCTGCCAAGAGAACCGGCAAGACGCGTAGCGCTATTGTCCATGAACAGCTTCGTCTGGCGAGATCGCCTCAGAAGTTCCGGCATCTCGTTGGCGCCATTCGAGGCGGCCCGACTGACGTGTCAGAGCGAGAAGGCTTCTCGCGCAAGTGAAGGCCATTGCCGACACGGGGTTTCTAGTCGCTCTCGTTCGTCGCTCCGACAAACACCACGCCTGGGCGGCCGAGCTGTCGGAGCACGTCACCGAGCCATTGCTGACCTGCGACGCGGTGCTTGCCGAGACGGCGTTTCATCTCGAGTCGACCCGGTTGGTCTTGGCCATGATCGAAGATGAGCTGGTGCGATCTGATTTCGACAGCGAGGCCCATTTGCGTCGGCTCGTCGAGCTCGCCGAGCAGTTCGAAGACCAGCGCCCTGACTTCGCCGACCTCTGCGTAGTCCGCATGAGCGAGCTACACCCCAAGCACAAGGTGATCACCGTCGACCACCGCGACTTCACGGTGTATCGGCGAAACGGACGCGAGCCGATTCCCCTGCTGTTGCCGTGACGCATCTCCCGACCGGCTTGGTTCCTCGATTGGGTTGCTCTGCCGCGGCAGCTGCGCCCGCGCCGGTTGAGTGACGGAGGCGGGCAGTAGGCTCGCCGGAGCAGAGCGTGCTGCATCACGCAGTCTGCGAGGGGTGGCCACTCGTCGCCGGGAAGAAGCGGCGGCCTCCGTCTCTCCCGCCGACCCTCCGCGTCTCGCCTCGTCCTCGCCTCGTGGAACGCCGTGCCCGCCGCGTCCATGCGGTGCCCGGCAGGAGGCCGGAGCGCCCGACGATTCGCTGGTGACGTCTACTTTCACTCGCCGAAGAAGCCCTTGCTCTTCGGGTCGATGGCGCGCTCGACCTCCTCGGCGGTGATGGCCTTGAAGCCGGCGCCGACGCGGGCCTCGAGCTCGACGTCCTTGCGCAGCTCCTGCTTGAACGTGACGCCGCCCTCGAACGTGGCCTCCCTCGAGTTGCCCTTCGCGTACGAGCCGAGTGGGCCGCCGAGGTTCATCGTCAGCTCGCGGTCGCCGTGTGAGCTCGCCTCGACGCCCACGGTGGGGCCGCCGTGCTTGCCGCCCTCCGCGCTCACGGCGACCTCGACCTCGCTGACGGTGCGCATCGGCACTCCGCGCTGCAGCTTGACGCCGGCGGCGACCTCGAGCTTCGCGCCGGCCTTCGCGGCCTCGCCGCCGGCCTCGAGCCCGACCGAGCGCTTGCCGAGGAGCTGCACCTGGCCGTAGTCGCGCACGGTGAGATCGACGCCCATGCCGCGCGTCATCGGGCCGTCCTTCTTCACCACCTCGACCTCGGCCTGGAGCCAGAACGAGCCGGGCCGCGTCTCGCCGGTCAGGTCGCACATGCGGTTGCTGATCGCCGCCCACGCCCCGAGGCTGTCGGGCGCGGTGCGCGTGCTCGAGACCCAGTCGTCCATCATCGCGCGGTAGCCCGGCAGCGTGTCCTGAAGGCCGGGCTCCGAGACGCCCCGAAACGGCGCGGGCGGGCCGAGCTTCTTGATGGCCTCGCGGCTCGGCTGCTGCATCACGCCCTCCGCGTAGCGATCGACGTACGCGCGGTACGACTGGTTGTAGCCGCCGGCGGCGTCGAGGTTCGCCTCGTGGGCGGCCCGGCGCAGCGCGGGCGGCAGCTCTTTCGACTGCACGTAGAGCCGCGGCGTCGCGGGCGGGTCGAACGGGCCCTTCGCCTTCTCGCCCGCCGCCGTCTGAATCGCGCCCTTGCGCGCGGCCTGGTCGAGGAAGGCGTTGCGCTGCGACGGGTCCATCGCTCCGACGAGCTTCTCGAGCAGCCCGTCCTTCTCGAGCTGGCCGAGCGCGGCCTGGTAGTCGGGCATCGAGAGCGGCTCGAGCGCCTTGAACGCCACGCCGACGTCGGTGCTGTCGACGCGCCAGTTGTGCAGCGACAGCGTCAGCGCGTCGCGCGCGGCCGCGGGCACCCCCGGGGCGCTCTTCGGCGCGAGCTCCAGCGAGTCGGCGGTGCGCGCAGCGGTGCGCTGCGGCTGGGCCTTGGGCGCCCACCCGGCGGCCTTCGCGGCGGCGTGCGCCGGCCTGGGCTTCTCGACGGGCTGCGAGTGGGAGAGTGAGGCGGCGCGCTGCGGGGTCGTTCCACGAATCGGGTTGGCCATGCCCACTGGACACGGCCACCCCGCGGCATTTTCACCGCGGCGAAAGAGCCCACGTTTCGTGGCGATCTGCCCGCGCCCGGGCACTCCCCTTTTTCTGCTTCGTGGCTGACACTGCGGTCCGGGCCCTGCAAGCTCCGGCAGCGCCATGTCCGACAAAGAGCCCGGTTTCCTCGAGTCGCTGTTGGGTCGAATCCGATGGGAACCGCCGCGGTGGATCGGGCGTCTCAACGAGCCCGGCAGCGGCAGCAAGACGGGCGAGTTCGTCAAGTCGAACGCGAGCGCCATTCTCGCGATCAGCACCCTGCTGATCGCCGGAGCCAGCATCTACTCGTGGATCGAGGCGCACCCGCCGCCGCCTCCGCCCGACAAGCTGGTGCTCACCGCCACGGTCCGCGCGCCGATGCCTCCGCCGCCGCGCAAGCGCACCGACCCGGTGCCGCCGCCGGCGAGCCTCTACGTCGAGTTCAACGGCTCGGCGGCCCCGCTCGATCAGCTGGGCAAGCCGGTGCTCCAGCACGTGGCCTTGAAGCCCGCGGTCGCCGGCGAGTGGCGCTGGGTCACCGAGCGCACGCTCGCGTTCAAGCCGGTGAAGGAGTGGCCCATCGCCACGCGCTTCAAGATCGAGCTCGGCAAGCGCCTCGTCGATCGGCCGAACGTGCTGCTCCAGACCGAGGAGCTCGAGCTCGAGACGAAGCCGTTCATCGGGCGCGTCTCGTCGGCGGACTTCTACCAGGACCCGGTCGACCCGAACGTGAAGCAGGTCGTCGCCACGTTCGACTTCAACTACCCGGTCGACGCCGCGTCGTTCGAGCGATCGCTGAGCCTCACGTCGGCGCCGAGGAGCAACCTGACGCAGAAGACGCTGCACAAGGTCTCGGTCTCGTACGACGACCTGCACTTCCAGGCGTACGTGCGCAGCGAGAACCTGCCGCTGCCGCTCGAAGACCACGAGGCGCTGCTGGTGCTCGCGAACAGCGTGAAGCCCGAGGCGGCCGCGGTGGGTCTGCCGCAAGACCTCACGCAGCGGGTCACGATCCCCGGCAAGGGCAACAAGTTCCGCGTCGAGGAGGCGAGCGTGCAGATCGCGCGCGGGCCCGAGGGCGACCCCGACCAGGTGCTGATCTTCTCGTGCAGCTCCGACGTGAACGAGAAGAAGTTCGCCGACGCGGTGAAGGTCTGGCAGCTGCCGAAGGATCGGCCGAAGACGAAGGAAGACGACGCGGTGAAGAGCTTCAACTGGTCGGGCAGCGAGGGCTCGATTGGTCCCGAGATCCTCAAGCACGCGACGCGGCTCAAGCTCGAGCCCATTCCCGGCGAGCGCGAGCTCGGCACCGAGCAGAGCTTCAAGCTCGACGTCGCGCCCGGCGCGTACCTGTTCGTGCAGGTGCAGAAGGGCGTCGAGGCGTTCGGCGGCTACATCCTGCTCAAGACGTACGAGCAGGTCGTCACGGTGCCCGAGTACCCGCGCGAGCTGCGCATCTCGCACGAGGGCTCGGTGCTGAGCGTCACCGGCGACAAGAAGCTCACCGTCACGGCGCGCGGCATTCCCGCCTTTCGCGTGCGGCTCTACCGCATTCAGCCGAAAGACCTGAACCACCTCATCACGCAGTCGAGCGGCGACTTCGCGCACATGTCGCTGCGCGGCTCGTACCAGTTCAACGAAGAGAACGTGTCGGAGCTGTTCAGCGAGATCCGCGAGCTCGACGACAAGAACCCGAAGGTCGCGCAGTACGCCGCCGTCGACTTCTCGCCCTACCTCAAAGAGGGCGGCGACCAGCGCGGCATGTACTTCGTGAACGTCGAGGCGTGGAACCCGAAGACGAACCAGCCGATGACGCAGTACTCGCGCAGCGATGAAGAGGCTCCGCCGCCGAGCGAGGACGAGGGCGAGGGCTACGAGGCGGTCGACCCGGGCGGAGGCGGTGAGGGCGAAGGAGACGGCGAGGGCTACGACGAAGGCGGCTACGAGGGCGGCGAAGGCGACGGCGAGGGCGGCGGAGGCGGCGGCTGGGGCCAGCTCTCGGACAAGCGCTTCGTGCTGCTGACCGACCTCGGCGTCATCGACAAGATCGACGCTCAACAGAACCACTGGGTGTTCGTGCAGTCGTTCAAGTCGGGCGGCGCGGTGAGCGGCGCGTCGATCGAGATCCTCGCGAAGAACGGCGCGGTGGTGCTGAAGCGCACGACCGACGCGAACGGAGCGGCCTCGCTGCCACCGCTGCGCGACTTCACGGCCGAGAAGACGCCGGTCGCGCTGGTGGTGCGCAGCGACGGCGACGTCTCGTTCCTCCCGTTCAACCGCAGCGACCGCAACCTCGACTTCTCGCGCTTCGACATCGGCGGCGTGCGGACCTCGGGCAAGTCGGCGGCGCTCAACGCGTTCGCGTTCACCGACCGCGGCCTGTACCGGCCCGGCGAGACGGCGCACCTCGCCACCATCGTGCGCGCCGTCGACTGGAGCCGCTCGATGAAGGGCGTGCCGCTCGAGCTGCAGGTGACCGACCCGCGCGCGCTCGTGGTGAAGAAGCAGCGCATCGTGCTCGATCAGTTCGGCTTCACGAGCATCGACTTCACGCCGGAAGAGAGCGCTCCGACCGGTACGTACAGCTTCACGGTCAGCGTGGCGGAAGAGAAGAAGACGCCGATTCAGCTCGGCAGCGCGTCGTTTCGCGTCGAGGAGTTCCTGCCCGACCGCATGCGCATGACGACGCGCTTCGAGAAGAAGGTGCCGGGCTGGCTGACCGGCGACAAGCTGAACGCGATCGTCGAGCTCAAGAACCTGTTCGGCACTCCGGCGGCCGACCACAAGATCTCGGCGACGTTCAGCCTCGCGCCGTACCAGCCGTACTTCGGCAAGTTCCCCGACTACCAGTTCTTCGACCCGGCGCGCGCGAAGCGCAGCGAGGAGCAGCGGCTCGAAGACACCGAGACCGGCGAAGACGGCAACGCGACCTACGAGATCGACCTCTCGTCGTACGCGCCCGCGACATACCTGGTGAGCTTCTACGCCGAGGGCTTCGAGCTCGGCGGCGGCCGCAGCGTGTCGAGCGTGACGAACGTCGTGGTGAGCCCGCGCAAGTACATGCTCGGCTTCAAGGCAGACGGCGACACGGGCTTCGTGAAGCGCGACGTCGAGCGCAAGGTCGACATCATCGCGGTCGACCCGACGCTGAGCCACGTGAAGGTCGAGGGCCTCAAGGCGAGCGTCGTCGAGCAGCGCTTCGTCTCGGTGCTGACGAAAGAGCCGAACGGCAGCTTCCGCTACCAGTCGGTGATGAAGGACGTGACGAAGAAGACCGACGCGTTCACGGTCGGCGAGAAGGGCACGAGCTTCAAGCTGCCCACGCACGACGTCGGCAACTTCTACCTGGTGGTGAAGGACACCGAGGACGTCGAGCTGTTGCGCGTGCCGTACACGGTCGCGGGCGAGGCGAACGTCGCGAAGGACCTCGAGCGCAACGCCGAGCTGAAGGTGTCGCTCGACAAGCCCGACTACGAGCCGGGCGAGACGGTGTCGGTGCAGATCACCGCGCCGTACGCGGGCGCCGGCGTCATCACGATCGAGCGCGACAAGGTGTACGTGCACAAGGCGTTCAAGACGGCGACGTCGACGACGGTGCAGACGATCGAGGTTCCGGCGGGCCTCGAGGCGAACGGCTACGTGAACGTCGCGTTCGTGCGCGCGCTCGACTCGCCCGAGCTGTACGTCGCCCCGCTGTCGTACGGCGTCGTGCCGTTCAAGGTGCTGAAGAAGTCGCAGCACCTCGACCTGAAGCTCGAGAGCGTGGCGCTCTCTCGTCCCGGCCGCCCGCTCGCCATCAAGTTCAAGACCGATCAGCCGTCGAAGATCGCCGTGTTCGCGATCGACGAGGGCATCTTGCAGGTCGCGCGCTACGAGCAGCCCGACCCGCTCGCGTTCTTCCTCGCGCGCCGCGCGCTCGAGGTGACGACGCGGCAGATCGTCGATCAGCTGCTGCCCGAGTTCGGCCTCGTGCACGGCAAGGGCAAGGAGGGCGGCGACGACGACGCGGCCGCGCTCGCGCGCAACCTGAACCCGTTCAAGCGCAAGGCCGACAAGCCGGCGGTGTTCTGGTCGCGAATCGTCGACTCGGGCCCCGACGAGAAGACGGTGAGCTTCGACGTGCCCGAGTCCTTCGCGGGCTCGTTGCGCATCATGGCGGTCGCGGCCTCGCCCGAGGCGATGGCGGCGGCGAAGACGAGCACGACGATTCGCGGGCCGTTCGTGATCGCTCCGAACACGCCGACGTTCGCGAGCCCGGGCGACAAGGTGACGGTGACCGCGGCGATCGCGAACAACGTCGAGGGCTCGGGCGACAAGGCGTCGATCAAGGTGAAGCTCGAGCCGAACGCGTCGTTCAAGGTGGCCGGCCAGGCCGAGCAGACGCTGACCATCGCCGAGGGGCGCGAGGCCGTCGCGACGTTCGAGGTGACGGCGACCGAGGCGCTCGGCAACGGCGAGCTGCGCTTCCTGGTGAGCGGCGCGAAGCAAGAGGCGACGCGAACCGCGACCCTGAGCGTGCGGCCCGCGAGCGCGTACCGCAGCGTCACGCAGGCGGGCTCGGTGAAGGGCGGCAACGCGGAGCTGAAGGTGCAGCGCAACCTGTTCGATCAGCTCGCGACGCGCGAGCTGACGGTGTCGCTCTTGCCGCTCGGCCTCGGCGCGGGCGTCGTCGACTACCTCGAGAGCTACCCGCACCTGTGCAGCGAGCAGCTGTCGAGCCGCGCCGCTCCGGCGCTGGTGTTCATGAAGCGGCCCGACTGGGGCTACCCGCAGGAGAAGGCGAAGGCGGCGTACGAGCGCGCGTTCAGCATCTTGCGGCAGCGGCAGAACGAAGACGGCGCGTTCGGCTACTGGGCGGCGAACAGCTACACGTCGGACCCGCTCGACGTGTACATCGCGCTGATGCTCACCGAGGCAAAGGAGCGCGGGCTGCCCGCTCCGGCCGACGTGAAACAGAAGACGCTGACGATGCTGAAGCAGCTCGTCATCGGCCCGCCCGCCGACTTCAACAACGCGCGGCTGAAGGCGATGGCGCTGTACGTGCTCGCGCGCAACGACATCACGGCGCCGGGGCCGACGGCCGAGGTCGCCGAGTGGCTGAACCGGCAGCCGGGCTCGAAGTCGGACCTCGCGTACGTCTACCTCGCGGGCGCGTACCAGCTGACGAACGCGAAGGACTCTGCGCAGAAGCTGATCGAGAAGTTCGAGCTCGCCGACAAGACCGTGCCGGACTCGCAGTGGTACTACGACGATCACGTCTACCGCGCGCAGGTGCTGTACGTGGTGGCGAAGCACTTCCCCGCACGGCTCGACGCCGTCGGCCCGAAGCTCTTGGGGCTGCTCGCGCAGTCGATCTCGGGCGGCGTGCACTCGCTGTCGGCCGCGTGGAGCCTCTACGCGCTCGACGCGTACGCGACGGCCATCGAGGGCAGCGGCATGGGCGGCCTGGGCCACGTCACCGTGGAGGCGAAGGACGGCGCGGGCAAGTGGTCGGCGGTCTCGTTGGGCAACGGGCTCACCGTGAAGTCCCCCTTCGCGGCGGGCGTCGCGGCGTACCGCATCTCGGCGAAAGACGGCCCGATGGTGTTCTTCAGCCTCACCGAGGGCGGCTTCGACAAGGACGTGCCGAAGACGGCGGTGAAGGAAGGCGTCGAGCTCATCCACACGCTGGAGGACGAGAGCGGCAACGAGGTGAGCAAGGTGGCGCTCGGCGACGAGGTGTTCGTGCGCCTGAAGACCCGGTCGCTCATCACCGGGCGCACGCTCTACAACATGGCGATCGTCGACATGCTGCCGTCGGGGTTCGAGCTGGTGCTGAACCGCGGCTCGGAGGCCCAGGGCCTCGACCGCATCGCCGCGGGCCCGGCGACGTGGAGCCCCGACTACCTCGACGCGCGCGAAGACCGCGTGAACTTCTACGGCACGGTCGGCACGAACGTCGGTGAGCTGAAGTACAAGATCAAGGCGGTCGCGAAGGGCACGTTCGTGATGCCGCCGTCGCAGGCGAGCGGCATGTACGACGTGAAGCTGTTCGGGCGATCGACGGGCACGAGCATCACGGTGGAGTGAGCATGGGTCGCTCATCCCCGCGCCAAACGGCCCCCTCACCCCGGCCCTCTGCCCTACGGGGGAGAGGGAGGCTCGTATTTGCCGCGCTCAGCTCGATCGTGGCGCTCGGAATCTACGGGCGCCTCACCTGCCCTGCCCTGCTCGAGCCGTACTCGTTCAGCCGCCGCGTCTACGATCGCGACGGCAAGCTGCTGCGGCTGGCCCTGGCGAGAGACGACGCCTACCGCGTGTGGACACCGCTCGAGCAGATGAGCCGCGACCTCGTCGACGCCACGCTGCTCTACGAGGACCGCTGGTTCTACGCGCACCCGGGCGTGAACCCCGTCGCGCTCGTGAAGGCGGCCGTCTCGACGTTCGTCACGAAGGAGCGCAGGCGCGGCGCCTCGACGCTCACCATGCAGCTCGCGCGGCTGCGCTACGGCATCGACTCGCGCACGGTGCCGGGGAAGCTCACGCAGATCGCGCGCGCGCTGCAGCTCGAGCTGACCTACTCGAAGCACGATCTGCTCGAGGCGTACCTGAACCTGGCACCGTACGGCGGCAACGTCGAAGGCGCCGGAGCCGCCGCGCGCGTCTACTTCCACAAGGACGTGCTCGCGCTCTCGCTGCCCGAGGCGCTGGCGCTCGCCGTCATGCCGCAGAGCCCGTCGGCGCGCACGCCGGGCGCGCGCGTCGAGCCCGAGGCCCTGCGCGCGGCGCGCGCGAAGCTCGGCGCCGCGTGGCGGGCCGCGCACCCGGCCGTGACCGCCCAGGCGCTCGCGCTCGACTCGCCGCTGCAGCTCTTCACGGTGCGCGATCTGCCGTTCCTCGCGCCGCACGCGGTCGAGCGGGCGCTCGCGACGCGCGAGGGCGACGCGCTGACGCTGACGCTCGACGGCTCGCTCCAGTCACAGCTCGAGCGCAAGGTCGCGGCCTACGTCGAGCGGCGCGCCGCGGTGGGCATTCACAACGCGGCCGTGCTGCTCGTCGACTCGGAGACCGCCGAGGTGCTCGCGCACGTGGGCTCGGCGGACTTTCACGACGCCTCGATCTTCGGCCAGGTCGACGGCGTGACGTCGTCGCGGTCGCCGGGCTCGGCGCTGAAGCCGATCGTGTACGCGCGCGCTCTCGACGAGGGGCTGATTCACCCGCGCACGTTGCTGAAGGACGTGCCGATGCGCTTCGGCAGCTACAACCCCGAGAACTTCGACAGCCAGTACCTGGGCCCCATGAGCGCGACGCTGGCGCTGACGCGCAGCCGCAACGTGCCGGCGGTCGAGCTGAACCTCTCGCTGCAGCGCGATCTGCACGCGGTGCTGAACGAGACCGGCGTGCGCGGGCTCGGCACGAAAGACTGGTACGGCGCGGGCATCGTGCTCGGCGCCGTCGAGATCTCGATGGAGGAGCTCGCCCAGCTCTACGTGGCGCTCGCGCGCGGCGGCGCGTGGACCGGGCTGAAGCGCGTGCGGGCCGAAGCAGACGGCCCGGTGAGGTCGATCGTGTCTGCCGAGGCCGCCGAGCTGACGCTGTCGATGCTCTCGGCGCACGACGCCACGCTCGAGCTGTGGACGACGCCGCGCGACACGGTGCGCGTCGCGTGGAAGACGGGCACCTCGTACGCCTACCGCGACGCGTGGACGGTCGGGGTCGCAGGCCGGTACGTGCTCGCGGTGTGGGTCGGCAACTTCGACGGCTCGCCGAACCCGACGTTCGTGGGGCGGGTGGCGGCGGCGCCGCTCTTCTTCGACATCGTCGACGGCCTGCGGCCGCGCATCGTGAAGCCCGAGGGCCAGCGGCGGCTGGTGCCGGTGCGGCTCGCCGAGATCGAGGTGTGCGCGACGAGCGGGAAGACGCCGGGGCCGCACTGCCCGCACACGGTGCACACGCGCGCGATTCCCGGAGTGTCGCCGCTCGGCACCTGCGACGTGCACCGCGTATTCCACGTGGATGTGAAGACGGGAGAGCGCCGGTGCGAGGCGGGGCCGTCGACGCGCGACGAGGTGTTCGAGGTGTGGCCGTCGGACGTGGCGAAGCTGTTCGCCCGGGCGGGGCTGCCACGGAGGGCGGCTCCGGGCTTGAGCGAGGCGTGCGAGGGCGACGAGCTGATCTCCGAGCGGCCGCCGCGCATCCTCTCGCCGCAGCCCGAGATGACGTACCACCTGCGGCGCGACAAGCCCGACGAGGCCAGGCTGCCGCTGCTGGCGCACGCCGACGGAGCCGCCCGGTCGCTGACGTGGTTCGCGGGGCCCGAGATGCTCGGCACCGTGAAGCCGGGCGAGCCGCTCGAGTGGTCGGCGCCGTCGGGCCGCTACGAGCTGCGGGCGGTCGACGATCGCGGCGGCGTCGCGCGCGTGAGCGTCACCATCGCCTGGAACGAGTAGGCGTCAAGCGCCTTCACCGTTCGACCGAAATTCGGGCGGCCGCCGCCGGCGAAGATGGCGCATGCCTCCCGTCTCGCTGGATCTGCGCAACCGTGCGATTCGACAGGTCCCGGCTCCCCCGGCGGCCCTCCGAACGCCCGCTCCAGCTCGGGAGGCGCCTCCGACTCCCTTCATTCCCGGGAAGGCGGTCGCGGCGCCCAGGGCGGTACCGCTGCCTCCCGAGGCCGCCGCGCTGCGCGAGGCGATTCGCCGCGTGCTCGGCGAGCCTCCTCGCGAGCTCGACGTCGTCCTCTCGCGTGCGCCGGCGAAGCACCTCGCGAGGCTGCAGGCCGCGCTCGAGCGCCTCGAGGCCGCGCCTCCGAGCGACCGGCTCGCCGCCGCGCGCCAGGCCGCGCACTCGGAGTGGCTCGTCAACGGCCGCTCGCTCGATCACGTCGCGGCCCGCTTCGAGATCGCGCTCGACACGGGCTACGTGCTCGTCGACCGCGGCCCGCTCGGCTCGAACCCGCACGACGACAAGGGCTTCAGCGACGACGACGTGCGCCGCCTGCAGCCGCTCCTCACGGGCCTGCCGCCCGCGCTGAAGAACGCGCCCGGCCTCGTCTACGTCACGCGAGACGCACGCTCCGAGGCCGACGACCAGCTGCTCGAGCAGCTGAAGCGCTCCGTCGACGAGAGCCCGAAGCCGTTCGCTCGCGCGCTCGGCAAGCTGCTCGTCGGCGCCGTCGATCGGCTGAACATGGGAGCCGCCTTCGGCACGGCCTACTACGGCTCGCGCGAGATCCGCCTCTACTCCGAGCTCTTCACCGGCTCGAAGCTGCCCGGCTTCGAGAAGATGCTCGCGTACACGACCATTCACGAGATCGGCCACCACGCCCTGCGCGGCGACCCGGCGATGTTCGCGCGCTGGAGCGCGTTCTACGAAGCGACCGGCCGTGCCGAGGCGCCGAACGGCTACGCGGGCGGCAGCGTCGACGAGGGCTTCGGCGTGGCGCTCGGCATGTACGGGGTGGCGCCCGACACGCTGAAGCAGAAGTCGCCGCAGACGTACGCGTTCTTCAGAGCGGAGTACGGTGGCGGCCTCGCCGCGTACCGCGGGCGCGGGCTCGAGCCGAAGGTCATCGAGCTCGTCTACGGCCTGCAGGACGCGGCGCTGAAGAACCAGCACGATCATTGAGCAGCCAGGCCTACGCCGCCGAGAACCGCGGTGCGTTGCGGGGCGGGCGGCGTCGGGGCTAAGAGCGGCTTCGCTTGAAGGTTTCCGGTCGACGCAACGCTCCTCGAGCTCCGAAGAGTCCCGCCTCTCGGCCGGTGGCGACTTCGAAGGCTCGTCCTGATTCTCTCGCTCAACTTCCCCCTCACCCCGTCCCTCTCCCCTACGAGGGGAGAGGGGGCTCGGTCTCGACTGTGAAATTCGATGCGAAGGTCGGCGGTAGACGGTGGGACGGCTGGCTCAAGGTTCACGACGTCACCGTCACGACTACCCGCGGCGGCGTCTCCGAGACGCAGCCGCTCAAGCTGCTTCAGCGGCCCGGGCACGACTCCACGCACGTCGCGACGCTGCGCCTGCACGGCGGCGGCCCGCCGACCATCGTCTACAAAGACGGCGACACCCGCCCCACCGCCGCGCTGCGCGGCACCCCGTACGTCGCCACCGGCATCGTCGCCGGCAGCCTCGATCACGACGGCGTCGACGCCGAGGCCACCGCGCTGCAGGAGATCGCCGAAGAGGTCGGCGGCGAGCCGCTCGGCAGGCTCGTCGCGCTCGGTGCGCCCGCGCCGACGATGCCCGTCACCGACGGGCCGAACGACATCGCATCGAGCGAGTCGGACAACTACTACGTCGGCATCCTGTCCGACCGGCAGCTCGAGATTCACGGCGACGGCAGCGGCCACGAGGTCGAGGGCCTGCTGAAGCCGATCGATCTCTCGATCGCCGATGCGCTGAACAAGATCGACTCCGGCGGCATTCGCGAGAACGCCCGCGCCCGCGTGGCGCTCTCTCGCGCGCTCGACAAGATCGCGTTCGTGCCGCAGCTGAACGCCTGGGTGCGCGACCTGCCGCCAGCGCTGCAGCAGCGCTTCGACAACCTGGGGCTCGGCGAGGCTTACGACCCGCGCAGCGCGACCGCTCCGGCGCTGCCGCCCGAACAGCACGACGACCCGCCCGCGAAGCCCGCGGCGCCGCTGCTGAACGCGCACCTGGCGAAGGACATCGACGGCGTCGATCTCGGCACGCCGAAGAAGCTCGACCTCGGCGACGGCGCAGAGCTGCTCAGCGCGCGCGTGACCCACCTCGCGGGCTCAGTGCCCGTCGGCGCGCCGATGCCGCTCGAGGCGCTGCACGCCGAGTACGATCGCGTGAAGCAGGTGCAGTACTTCGTCGACCCCAGGCTGGGCCCGATGGTGAAGCTCGAGCTCGTCGAGCGCCCGATCCTCGCGGCGAAGGCGGCGATGACCGGCGGCTCCGAGGCCGCGGTGCGGCACGACGTCACCGACCACAAGGTCCCCGTCGACTTCGTCCCGGGCGCGGAGCTCGAGGTGCTGAGCGCCCCGTCGTACGCGTCACCCGGCCAGAGCGATCTGCGCTACCACTTCCTCGCCACGGCCGTTCCAGCCGCCGGCACCGGCTTCGTACCGCTCGCCGAGGCGCTGCAGCGCTGCCGCGCGGGCACCGCGGGCGACGCGAACACCGAGGCGCTGCTGCTCCGGCTCGCCGACAAGCTGCGGTGGATTCCGCAGCTGGGCATGACGCTGGACCAGGCGCGGGCTGCGATAGGCTGAACGCGCCGTGCCGTCGATCAAGCGGGCCAGCCCCGTCACCACCGCGAAGCCGCGCGTCGAGGCGCCGCCGCTGCGCACCGACACGCTCCTCGAGCGGCTGGCGACTCACGAGGGCACGAAGCTCGGCGACCAGCTGTTCTCGCGAATCGCCGCGAACCTCGACGGCGAGCGGCATCTCGAGCCGTACGAGCCGCTCAAGAACCCGCCGAAGAACAAGCTCGACGTGGCGCTGTGCACGTCGTTTCAAGAGATGTTCATCCGCGGGTTCGAGGCCCGCAGCTACCTGTCGGGCGCGATCGCGAACGTGCTCTTGCCCTTCACGTCGAAGACCGGCGAGCTCGACCTGAAGGCGGTGACGCGCGAGTACGGCGCGGAGCTCGGCGCCTGGCTGAAGAAGCTCGGAGCGATACCCGCCGGCGCTCCCGCGAAGCCGATCGCCGACCGGCTGATGTGGGACTCCATCGACCCCGGCGATCGCGACGCGCTGATGAGCTCGAGCGACACCGTCGCTCCGCGGCTCGAGGCGATCGACTTCACGCTGAACCGCTTCGCCAGGCCCGGCGAGCTCGAGGGCTTCCGCTTCTTCGGGCTGCAGCACCTGTTCGCGACCAGCGCGCGCCTGTTCGACGCCGTGCACCAGCTCGGCGTGAGCCCCGAGCACACCCGTCTCATCGGCAAGAACTACTCGACGAACTGGCGCGTGGCGGCCGAGCTCGAGTCGAAGGGCATCACCGTCGACCCGGTCAGCCGCAGCACCGGCCGGCGCGACTTCGCGACGGCGATGAACGCCGCGATCGAAGATCAGCTCGAGAGCATCATCCGCACGCTGCCGCAGCCCGCGCGCACCGTGCACGCGGGCGGCAAGGTCACGCACGAGTGGGACGTGCCGGTGAAGCCCATGGTGCTGCTCATCGACGACGGCGCCGAGGCCATTCGCACGCTGCACGAGAAGTTCCCCGAGTGGGCCCCGTTCTTCGCGTGCGTCGAGCAGACGCGGCGCGGCGCGCGCATCGCGCACGAGCTGGCGGACAGGGGCGAGCTCAAGTGCGCGGTCGTGAACGTCGCCGAGTCGTGGGCGAAGCTCGAGCGCGAGTCGCCGATGATCGGCCAGTCGGTCGTCGCCGAGGTCACGCGCAAGCTCGACCGCCTCGAGCGCGCCGGCGTGCCGAAGCCCGAGGAGGCCACCGTCGTCGGCTACGGCGCCGTCGGCCAGGCCGTCGCGAAGGCGCTCATGGAGCGCGGCGTCACCGTGCACGTCTACGACCGCGACCCGTCGCGGCTGAGAGACCTGCCGGCGGGCATGGTCGGCCACTCGAACAAGGCCGAGGCGCTGATGCACGGCGGCGTCACGGTGAGCTGCGTGGGCTCGCGCACGCTCCAGCCGGAGGACTGGGACTGGCTGCCGAACGGCGCGGTGCTCGTGAACGCCGCGTCGGCCGACGACGAGCTCGGCCCGCAGGATCTGCTCCGCTACTACAAGCCGCCGGCCACCATCGATCGGAGCGGGGAGGCGTGGGGCGTGTTCCAGGGCGAGCCGATCTCGCTCGGTCACCCGACCGCCGAGGCCCACAGCGACTCGATCGTGCGGCTCGACTCGGGCAAGGAGCTGCTGCTCGCCTCGAACGGCTTCGTCGTGAACATGACCGGCGAGCGTGATCCGATTCCGCCCCGCTACATCCAGCTCACGCGGGCGCTGCTGCTGATGGGCGCGCTGACCGCGACGCGCGCGACGAAGCCCGGGCTCATCGACGTGCCCGAAGACTGGCAGCAGGCGCTCGTCGCGCACATCGAGACCCAGCTGCAGCAGAGCGGCGAGTCGCTGCAGAAGCCGCTGTGGGACGCGGTCACCGACGGGCCGCCGCCGGCGCCTCCGGTGCGGGTGCTCGAGGCGGCGCGCCGGGAAAGAGAAGCCGCGGCCGCGGCGGATGCGGGCGTCGACCCGCCCAAGGCGCCGAAGCCCGGGACGGTCACCGGCCACGCGCACGGCTACACGCTCGGCCCCGCGGCGCCGGGGTCGTTCGCGTACAGCGTGGCCGAGTCGATGCAGCTGCCGGACAGAGACCTGACCGTCGAGGCGGCCGCGCTGTTTCACGCCTCGCGCTACGCGAATCAGGCGATGGGGTGGCACCTCAGCGTGCGGTTCAACCCCGACTTCCCGGGACGCCCGACCGCCGAGAAGCTGCTCGGGCCGGGCGCGAAGATCACCGACGAGGCCGCGTTCGAGGCGCACTTCGGCTTCCACACCGCCGGCGTGGCGTACGCGTCGCTGAAGTCACGGCTCGGGGCCGAGCCCACGCCCGATCAGCTCGCCGAGGCGATGGTGAAGATCGCGCGCGAGGCCGACGTGAGCCTCGAGCCGTACCTGCGGTACCTGCAGCGCAGCACCGACGCCGACAACATCGCGCTCGGCGCCGCGCTCGAGGGCATTGTTAAACATGCCGTCAAGGGTGCTCGGCACCCCGCATAGCAGGCGCCGTGCCGGCGTCAGGCTCGGCGAAGAGCGGCGACCGGCCCTCGGCTTCCTCATCCGCCGGCGTGCAGGGTTCGATGCGATGCCGTCAGAGGCGCAGGCCGATGTGTGCTACGGCGCGGCACTGCGTGAAGAACCGGCTCCTGCCCCCGCTGCTCATCGCGCTCCTCGCCATCGCGGCGTTCGTCGTGCTGCTGGTCCGCAACCCCGACCAGCTGCGCGACGATCTCGCGGCGCCGGAGCCGATGCGGCCCGCGGCGCGGCTGCCTCGAGCGAGCGAAGAGCCCGAGCTCGTGCCGCCGCCGCTGCATCGGCCGGTGCGAGAGAGCGCGCCGCAGGCGCCGGCCGGGGAGCTCGACGGCCGCGTCGTCTCGACGCAGACGAGGGCCGGCATCGAGGGGGCCGAGCTGACGTGGTCGAGCCCGCGCGGCGCCCACTCGGCGCGCAGCGGGGTCGACGGCCGCTTCACGTTCCGCCCACCCGAGGCCGGCACGTACCAGCTCGCGTCCGCGCGGGCCGACGGCTTCCTGCCGTTCGGGCCCGAGTGGGGCAAGAGCCCGGTGAGCGTGACGTTCGCCGCGGGCGAGCGCGTGCGCGGGGTGACCGTCGAGCTCGACCCGTCGCCGGTGCTGAAGGGGCGCATCGTGAACGCGAAGGGCGAGCCGGTGCCCGGCGCCACGGCGCGCGTGCTCGTGCCGCGGAAGGACGAGATCGCGCTCTTCCCGATGCGCGAGCGCTTCACGGCCGACGAGCGCGGAGAGCTGACGTTCGAGGCGGCTCCGTACTCGACGCTCGAGGCGTTTCACCCGGAGGCCGGCAGCGGCAGCGAGCGCATCGAGCCGGGAGCGGCCACCGTGACCGTGACGCTCGAGCCCTGGGCCGCCGACGCCGGCGCCCGCGTGTCGCTGGCGGGGCGCGTGCTGCTCCAGGGGAAGCCCGCTCCGGGAGCGCGGGTGCGCGTGGCGTCAGCGCTGAGTGTCTTCCCGAAGGTGAACGGGAGCGTCGAGGGCTACCGGGTGCTCGCGGACGACGAGGGCCGCTTCGAGGTGACCGACCTCGCGGCCGGTCTCTACGACATGTCGGCGCACCTGCTCGGCACGGCGCCCGCACACCGCTTCGACGTGCGCGCGCCGGCGAGCGGCCTCGAGCTCGAGCTCGGCACGGGGCCGAGGCTCCACGGCCGCGTCAGCGACGAGACCGGGGCGAGCGTGCCTGCCTTTCAGCTCACGCTCGAGTGGAGGAAGGCGCCGCTCGAGCGCCTCGACGTCGTGGAGGCCGGCTTCATCGATCCCCAAGGGCGCTACACCGTCGAGGGCGTCGCGCCCGGCGAGTACGAGCTCGACGTGCGCGCGAAGGGCTACGCGCCGGCGTCGGTGCCGGTGAGCCTGCAGGCGGGCCGCGACACCGAAGCGAACGTGACGCTCGCGCGCGGGGTGAAGGCGAGCGGCACCGTGCGCACCGAGGAAACCGGCCAGCCGATCGCCGGCGCGCGCGTCGCGATCGAGGGCCGCGACGACGCGGTGACGGTGACGGCGGCCGACGGCACGTTCGCGCTCGACGGCGTGCCGCCCGCGGGCTTCTCGCTGCAGGCGTCGGCGGCGGGCCACAACACGAAGGTGCTCACCATCTCCGAGCCGCGCGCGCCGGTCGCAGTGGAGCTGTCGGTCGTCGCGCCCGACGCCGGCGCGAAGACCGAGCTCGCCGGAATCGGGCTCGTGCTGCGCGGGCGCGGCGATGCGCTGGTCGTCGGCATGGTGATGCCGGCGGGCGGAGCGGCGGCGGCGGGCGTGAAGACCGGCGACGAGGTGACGCACGTCGACGGCAAGCCCGTCGCGGAGCTCGGCTTCGAGCCGGCGATCCGCGCGATCCGCGGGCCGGCCGGCAGCACCGTGGAGCTTCAGCTGCGCAGGGACGGCGCGACGGCGACCGTGAACGCCGTGCGCAAGAAGGTGACGAACTGAGCCGTGATCTGGGCGCTCCTGCTCGCGGCGGCACCGGCGGCGCAGGTGGCGCCCGATGCGAAGTGCGGCCGCGCGCTCGGCGATGCGCTTCGGCGCAGCCGGGCGGTCGAGCTGGTGGCTTCGAGCCCCGAGCTGCTCGTCGAGCTGCGCGAGGCCGGAGAGCGCCTCACGCTGTCGCTGGCTCGCGCCACCGGTGAGCGGCTGCTCGAGCGCTCGCTCGATGCGACTCCGGAGTGCCGCGACGTCGCGTTCGCCGCGGTGCTGATCATCGAGCGGTTCCTGCGCGGCATCGAGCTGCAGGCGCCGCCGCCGGATGCCGGCGCGCCGGCCCCGGCACCTCGTCGAATTCGAGCTCCGGTCATCGACGCGGGCCTTCCAGAACCGGAGCCTTTGCTCGAGCCGGATGCGGGTGCCCCTCACCCTGTCCCTCTCCCCTACGAGGGGAGAGGGGACGCAGGGATTGATGCTGGCGAAGTTGAACTGCCTCGTCGTCCAGTCGTTCTTCCCTTCGACGCCGGAGCAGCTCCTCCTCCCGCCGGCCCGCGCATCACGCGCGTCGAGCTCGGCGCCTCGGGCGGCGTCGACTTCTCCACCTCGGCCCACGGCCTCTTCGCCGCCGAGGTCGCCGCGTTCATCGGCCCCGTCCGCATGGGGCTGCAGGCCCAGGCCTCGACGCCCGAGTCGTCGCCCGTGGTCATCTCGAACGTCGAGCGCGGCCGCCTCGAGACCCAGGCGCTCGGCGCGCTCCTCGGCGGCGGCTACTGCCTCGGCGCCACCTTCCGCCTCTGCCTGCACGTGCAGGCCGGCGCCCGCTTCATCCGCGGCAGCACCGCCGGCGACCTGCTGTTCCAGAACGCGACCGTCTGGCTCGTGCGCCCCGCCTTCGGCCTCGAGGCCCAGCTCGCCTGGCTGCCGCTGCGCGCGCTCGCGCTCTGGCTGGCCCTCGGAGGAATCTCGAGCCCCGTGCCGGCCGAGTTCACCGTCGAGGGAGCCCCGGCCGCGACCCGCAGGTCCCCGACTTTCGAGGGACAATTGCGCTTCGGGGTGGGCCTGGGGGTCGACCGGTGAAGTTCTTTGAACGAAACCGCCCCAGGAGGGCATTCAGCACCAGCCGATGCTCGCCGAGTCCGCCAGCGCCCCCGCAGACAGCGACGCGAGCGCGGACGTCGAGGTCGTCGCGTCGTGCCTCGAGGGCGACCGCGCGGCCTGGCGGCGCCTCTACGACGGGAACTTCGACTTCGCGTACCGCACGGCGCGGCGGCTCGGAGCTCCGGAGGGCGAGGTCGAAGACGTCGTGCACGAGGCGTTCGAGATCGCGTTCAAGCGCCTCGAGCGCTTCGACCACGGCCAGTTCTCGACGTGGCTCTACCGCATCATCGCGAACGTGGTGACGGCCCGGCTGCGCCGCTGGAAGGTGCGGCGCGTGCTCGACGCCTGGTGGGGCAGCAAGACCGAGCGGCAGGCTCCGTCGCTCGAGGGCACGGTGTCGGCGCGCGAACAGCTCGGGCAAGTCGCCGACGTGCTGCGCTCGCTGTCGGCCGAGAAGCGCGAGGTGTTCGCGCTGCACGAGATCGAGGGGCTGTCGCACGAGCAGATCTCCGAGCTGACCGGGGCGAAGGTGGCGACCGTCCGCACGCGGCTGCACTACGCGAAGCGCGACTTCGAGCGGCTGGCGAAGAAACGAGGCCTGTCATGACGCACGACGAGCTGCTCCACGGGTTCAAGTCGGAGACGGCGAGCGCTCCGCCCGGCGCGCGCGAGCGGGTGTGGCGGCGGCTCGACGGCCCGAAGCGCCCCGAGGCTGCGCTGCCGTGGCTCGCCCTCGCCGGCGCGGCGGTGGCGGCCGCGGCGATCGCCGTCGTGGCGCTGAGGCCCGTGGCTCCGCCGCCGCTCGTGCCGATGTACGGCGAGGGGTTCGTGGTGCTCGCGCCCGCGGGCGCCGTCACGCGCTCCGGCGGCGTGCTCGAGCTGCACCACGGCACCGCGTACGTCTCGAGCTGGGGCGGCCGCGTCGAGCTCGCGTTCGGCAAGAAGCGCGTGACGACCGACGCGGCCGTCTTCGCGGCGAGCGTCGCGCCCGACGTCGCGCTGGCGGTTCAGCAAGGCGCGGTGCTCGCCGACGGCGAGCGCGTCGAGGCCCGCGCGAAGACGGCGGTCGACTTCGCGCCGCTGCGCGCCGTCGAGCCGAAGGAGGCCGAGCAGGAGCGCGCGTGGGTGCTCGCGGAGAACGCCGCCGCCGACGGCCGCATCGCCGAGGCGATCGAGCGGTTCGCCGCGCTGTCGGCGTACAGCTCGCTGCGGGCCGAGGCCGCCCTGCTGCGCAAGGCGCAGCTCGAGCTGTGGAGCTTGAAAGCCCCCGGCGAGGCGCTGCGCACGCTCGGGGCCGCGGCCGGCCGCTTCCCGAGCGGGGCGCTGCAGCAGGAGCGCGCGTTCTCGGAGCTCGAGGCCTACGTGGAGCAGAGAGACTGGCGCGCGGCGGCCGAGCGCGCCGCGAGCTTCCTGAAGGCGTGGCCGGACAGCGAGCGGCGGGCCGAGGTCGAGAAGGTGGCGGCGGCGGCCAGATCGTTTGAACGCTGAAATGCGTCGCGACATTCAGCTGCCAGACAGCGCGGCCGGCGCTCGAATTGGAGACGAAATGAACCGCATCTCTCGACCGGGTTGGACCGTGGCGCTGCTCGGCGCCGCCACCGCTGTTGCTCTCGCCGCCGGCTGCCAGCCCGCACAGGTCGGCTCGCGCTTCGTGAAGTCCGAGAAGGTCGGCGCGTCGGGCAACACCATCGCCGTCAGCGAGACCGAGAGCCAGGCGCTCGAGGGCACGAGCCTCGAGGTCGGGTCGGGCGCGCTGCTGACCGAGACCACCATCACGCTCGAGGTCGGCCTCGCCGACGTGGTGCCCTCGGCGTCGGCGGCCGGGCCGGTCGCGGTCTGGGAGCCGTCGGGCCTCAAGTTCAACAAGCCGGTGAAGATGACGCTGCCGCTGAACCTGAAGCAGGGGCAGAGCGACGCCGAGCTCGCGATCATGGTCGTGGAGGGCGACGGCAAGCGCCTGCGCATCGCGCGCAGCGCGCTCGAGATCGACGCCGCGCGGACGAGGGTCAGCTTCTTCGTCGACGGCTTCACCAGCTTCCAGCCGTCGACGGGCTCGAGCTGCACGACCGACGCCGACTGTGCGACGGGTGAGGCGTGCCAGAGCGGCGTGTGCCGCGCGATGGGCGGAACCGCGGGCGGCAGCGGCGGAACCGCGGGAGGCTCGGGTGGAACCGCGGGCGGAGCGAGCGGCACCGCGGGCGGGACGGGCGGAACCGCGGGCGGCGCCGGCAGCCAGTGCGTGAACGATCGCGACTGCAACCCGGCGGTGGGCGAGCTGTGCGTGAACGGCTACTGCGTGGGCGGCGGCACCGCCGGAGGCACGGGCGGTACCGCGGGAGGCAGCGGGGGAACCGCGGGCGGCACGGGCGGCACGGCCGGTGGCGCGCCGGTCTGCACGACCTGCCCGACCGGCCAGGTCTGCTGGAGCGGCTCGTGCACCGTCATCCCCTGCAACGCCGCGCGCCCCTGCCCCGCGCCGTACACCTGCAACGCGATGGATCTCTGCGAGTAGCACGCTCGCTTGCGGTGACGTGAGACAAAGCCGGGGTAACAGGTGCAACCACGCGTGCGCACTGCGCTTCAGGGCGGTGCGCCGCGTGCAGAGCTGGCGGCACCCATGCGCATCCCGCCGCCTGCCGCGCCGAAGCCGCTCACCGCCCCCACGCCGAACGCAGGCGCCGTGCCGCCTCCGGTGCTGCCTGGCGCCCATCTCCTGCGAGACGGCTTCGACGACAACGTGCAGTGGGCGCACGAGCTGCGCGACTCGCTGAAGCCGCCGCCGAACCCGGTGTCGGTGATTCTTCCCGAGAGCGGCCCCGGCTACATCACGTACAACCGTGAGGTGAACGGCCGGGATCAGACCGGCACGAAAGAGACGGTCGACGCGATTCAGAAGCTCGGCGCCGCGTGGGAAAAGAACAACCCCGATCGGCCGCTCGAGATCGGCGACATCAGCCGCTACGGCGGGGGCCCGTTCTGGAAGGAGTCGAAGCTCGGCGATCTGAAGAAGAAGGATCGCAAGAAGAACCGCGACCACGCGGGCCACCGCAACGGCAAGCAGTTCGACATGCGGCCGGTCTCGACGGGCGGAGGCCGCACGAACATCAAGGCCGACAACTACGACCGCGACAAGACGCGCGAGCTGATCCAGCTCATCAAGCAGCAGAACCCGAACGCGAAGATCCTCTTCAACGACCCGGTGCTGATCGCAGAAGGGCTGTGCGTCAAGTCGGACAAGACGCACGACAACCACCTGCACGTGATTCTCTAGATCGCTCTCGCCGAGAGCGTCGTGCTCAGCTTCTTCATCGCCTCGCACACGGCGGGCGCCACCGGCTGATCGAGATCCATGATCAGGTAGCCGATCTCGGCGTTCGTCGACAGCAACTGCGCGTGGATGTTCGCGTTGTGATCCGACACGATGCGGTTCACGTCGCGCAACACACCCGGCACGTTCTGGTGAACGTGCACCACGCGCGACGTGCCCGGCGTCGGGGCCAGCTCGACGTGCGGGAAGTTCACGCTGCCCGTGCTGGCGCCCGACTTCACGAAGCGGACGAGCGTCGACGCGACCTCGCGCCCGATCGCCTCCTGCGCCTCGAGCGTCGAGCCGCCGATGTGCGGCGTCAGCACCACGTTCGGCAGCCCCTGCAGCGGCGACTTGAAGCCGGAGTCGGTGTTCCCCTCGGGCTCTTCGGGGTACACGTCGACCGCGGCCCCGGCGATGTGCTTCGAGTTGATCGCGGCCGCGAGCGCGTCGAGGTCGACGACCGTGCCGCGGCTCAGGTTCAACAGGCACGCGCCCTTCTTCATCAGCTTCAGCTGCTTCTCGCCGATCATGCCCTGCGTCTGCGGCGTCTCGGGCACGTGCAGCGTCACGAAGTCCGACTGCTCGAGCACGCGCTCCAGCGTGGGCTCGCTCTTCACGTTGCCGAGGGGCAGCTTCGAGGCCACGTCGAAGTACACGACGCGCATGCCGAAGAACTCGGCCAGCAGGCCGACCTGCGTGCCGATGTGCCCGTAGCCGACGATGCCGAGCGTCTTGCCGCGCACCTCGCGGCTGCCGGCGGCGACCTTCTTCCACGCGCCCGCGTGCACCTCGCGCGAGCGATCGCCGAGCTGGCGCGAGAGCATCACGATCTCGGCGAGCACGAGCTCGGCGACGCTGCGCGTGTTCGAGAACGGAGCATTGAAGCAGCAGACGCCGCGCTTGAGCGCCGCGCCGAGCGCGATCTGGTTCGTGCCGATGCAGAACGCGCCGATGCCGATCAGGTTCTTCGCGGCGTCGAGCACGCGCGGGCTGACCTTCGTCTTGCTGCGAATGCCGAGAACGTCGACGCCGGCGAGGCGCGCGACGAGCTCGTCTTCCTTCAGCGCCTGATCCACGCGCTCCACCGCGAAGCCTTCGGCCTCGAGGATCTGTTGTCCGGCGGGGTGGATGTTCTCGAGCAGCAGGACCTTCATGACGAGAAGCGCCGATAGCATCTGGGCTAACCTTCGCAACCATGCTCTTCAGCAAGCTGAAGCTCCCCGAGGCGGCGGCTGCGCTCCCGGGCCGCTCCGACCGCATGAAGGTGCCGGCGCGCCACCACGTGCTGGAGGCCCCGCTCGACGCCGCGTTCGAAGGGCTGTCGCGCGCGATGTTCGGCATGGGCTGCTTCTGGGGCGCCGAGAAGAAGTTCTGGTCGCTGCCCGGCGTGGTCTCGACGGCGGTGGGCTACGCGGGCGGCTTCACGCCGAACCCGACCTACAAAGAGGTGTGCAGCGGAGGCACCGGCCACAACGAGGTCGTGCGCGTGGTCTACGACCCGGCGAAGCTCACCTACACGACGCTGCTCAAGACCTTCTGGGAGAACCACGACCCGACGCAGGGCATGCGGCAGGGCAACGACGTCGGCACCCAGTACCGCTCGGGCATCTACGTCTTCGACGCCGCCCAGCGCGCGGCGGCCGAGACCTCGAAGCGCGCGTACGGCGAGCTGCTGCTCATGCAGGGCTTCGACCCGATCACGACGGAGATCGCGGACGCTCCCGAGTTCTTCTTCGCCGAGGAGTACCACCAGCAGTACCTCTCGAAGAACCCGCACGGCTACTGCGGCCTCGGCGGCACCGGCGTGAGCTGCCCCGTCGGGGTTGTCCACGCCGGGTGACACGCCACCTGCCCGAGACAGTCGGCGCGCCGCAAACGCCCGTCTGAGCGCGTGCAGCGGTGGCAGAGGGCTTGCTGTGGAGGAGCCCATGTCCCCGGTCCCCATGCCTTCCGAGATGAGCGATGCCGTTGCGGCCGCGTTCGACGAGATCAAAGCCAGGCGGGTGCGGCGCTTCGAGCGCCGCGTCTCGCTGTCCCGCCGGCGGAAGCAGAAGATGATGGCGCTGCTCCGGGTCGCCTCGAGCAATCGCGGCGGCGTGTGGAGCTGGCTGAAGGCCGTGGGCCTCGACGCCGGCGCGTCGTGCGTGCGCGACGCCGTGCAGCGCGCCTTCGAGAGGCTGCCGATCGAGCAGGCGCAGCACGCTCCGCCGGGCTCGCTGGTGGTGTCGCCGAGCGCCGTGGCGGTGAAGGGCTTCGGCGGCCGCCTCTACGGCGATGCGCCGGTCGGCCCGGTGCTGGGCATCTTCGCGCCGACGTGACCGCCGTCGATCGCGGCGGGCGGCGACCGATGCCGCCTCAGCCCCTCGGGCAGGTTGTGATCGAGCCGGCCCAGCCACCACGCGAGCGCGACCGACGCGCAGATCGCGAAGAAGAGGTACCAGCCCCACGGCGTCGTCTTCACCGCGTACGGGTCCGACAGGTTCCGCTCGCTGCCCTTCGGCAGCTCCGCGCGCTTCGTCAGCGACCCTCCGAAGGGGATGTTCACCTTCGCGGGAGCGTTCAGCGCCCACCCGTTCGCGTCGAGCAGCGGCCCGAGCGAGCGCTGCCGCAGCTTCAGCGTCGCGATCGCCATCGACGGCCCGCTGATGAGCAAGATGAGCCCGAGGAAGCCCGCGGGCATCCACAGGCCGAGGCCGAAGAACGCCTCGAGCAGCGCGCCGAACGCCGCCGCGATGCCGCCGACCGCGACGCCGAGCGCCGCCACCGTGCCGATGTCGATCTTCTTCGGCGGCGGCGCACCGGGCTTCTCGCCGAACGCCGACTTCCCCACGTCGTCGGCGTGGGCGGTGAGCTTCGCGCCGGCCTCGGCATCGGCGGCCGCGGCGCGCTTGTTCACCTGCTCCTCGACGAACGCGAGCGCCTTCTTGTACGGCGCCCAGAACGCCTGGCGCACGCTGATGGGGTTGTCGACGAGCTTCACGATCGTCGCGTCCCAGTCGCGGCCCTGCCGGTCGTAGAAGAGGCCGTTGCGGCCGACGAGCAGGTTGTCGGCGTCGCCCGCCGAGATCACGGCCGCGATCAGCTTCTTCTCGCCGCTCGCCGGGCGCTGCAGCTCGCAGTACGCGACGTACGCGCGCGACAGCGGAGCCATCGCCGAGTGCTTGGCGAGGTCGTGAACCTCGAGGCACAGCTCGCAGCTGCGCTGGTCGAGGTACAGCGTGCCGGCCTGGAAGATGGCGGGCTTCCTCCGCGAGTAAAAGTCGCGGAACGAGACGAAGTTGTTCGCCAGGGTGATGAGATCGCGGTGGTAGCGCACGAGCCGCTCGACGGACTCGACGCTCTTCTGCACGGCGGCCTCTTCGGTGTCCTTCGCGACGAGCTCGATCAGCGCCGTGCGAACCGGCGGCGCGGCGAGCTCGCGCACGCGGGTGGCTCCGAGCTTCTCGACCTCGGCGCCGGCCTTCGCCTGCACCCACTTCTCGTGCGCGGCGAGCTTCTCGCGCACCGCCAGCCAGTCGGCCTCGGCGAGCTCTTTCCGGGCGCCGAGCAGCGGCTCGACAACCTTCGTGCGCAGGTCGGCGACGGCGGCGGCCCACGCGGGGTTCAGGGCCTGCTCGAGCGGCAGCGCGCGGCCCGCGGCGATGCGCGCGATCGGGAAGCCCGAGACCTCGCTCGCGGTGATCGAGAGATCCTTCGCGACGGCCGACAGGTACTCCTTCTCTTCGCGGTTCAGCGCCTGCAGCGCGCGATCGTCGAACGCGGCGAGGCGGCAGCGCGCGAAGTAGTCGTCGACCTTCGGGCGCACCTTCTCGAACGCGGCGAAGGCCGCGCGCGTCGCGTCTTTCAGCGGCATCACCGCGGCGTCGCCCTCGCCCGCATCGAGCCACGCGACGTGCGCGTCGATCGCCGCGAAGAACTTCTTCAGCCGCTCGGCGTCGTACCCGGGCTTGCCGCTCTTGTCGTCCGCGGCGCCGACGCAGGCGATGAGGTCCTCACCGGCCTTCACCAGCTTCGGGTCGCCGGCGTTCGCGGGCGGCACGATGCCGTCGCCGTTGAGCGCGCGCGCGCCGTACTTCGCGCGGCCCTCGGTGGCGTCGGCGACCGACAGCGCGTGGAGCTTCGGCTTGCCGATCGCGTCGAGCATGGCATTGGCGGCGGCGATCAGCGCGCGGCCCTCTTCGTGCGAGTCGTTGATCGCGGCGACCGGCAGCTCGGGCGCGGCCTTGAGCAGGTCGTCCGGGTTCTTGAGCATGCGGCCGGCCCACTTGCAGGCGGCGATCAGCTCGGGCGCGCGGATGCGCCCGTCTTTCTCGGTGTCGAGCAGCTCGAGGGTTCTGGTGTCGAGCTCGACGCCCTTCACGGGGCAGCCGAGCGCGACCCACAGCTTCTGGTCGAGCTCGCCGAGCTGGAGCAGGTCTTCTCCGCTCGAGAGCTGAACCTGATCGAACCCACCGGCACGGAAGAACTTCCAGGGATGTGGCATGGCGCGGAGCCGCCCATAGCATGTAGTGAAGCGGCATGGCTGCGATCGCGACACGCTGTTACGCCCTCGTCGTCGTGCCCGACGGCGGCCGGTTCGCCCTGGTGCAGGAGCACGACACGAAGCACTGGTACCTGCCCGCGGGGCGCGTGGAGGCGGGCGAGTCGTTCACCGAGGCCGCGGTGCGCGAGACGCGCGAGGAGGCGGGGCTCGACGTCGAGCTCAGCGGCATCTTGCGCGTCGAGCACACGCCGGCGCCCGACGGCACGGCGCGGCTGCGCGTCGTGTTTCTGGGGAAGCCGCTGTCGCCCGGCGCGAAGCTGAAGTCGCACGCCGACGAGCACTCGGAAAAGGCCGGCTGGTTCACGCTCGACGAGGCGCGGCGGCTGACGCTGCGCGGAGCCGAGGTGATCGAGGCGCTGCGCTACGTCGAGCGCGGCGGCGCGGTGCACCCGCTGTGGCTGCTCACCCCCGAGAGGGCACCGTACCGTGAGTGAGGGCACCGGCTGGAACGCGACCGTGTATCACCAGGTGTCGGAGCCGCAGTTCCGCTGGGGCCTCGAGGTGCTCGCCGGGCTGACGCTCGAGGGTGGCGAGACCGTGATCGACGCCGGCTGCGGCACGGGCCGCCTGACCGCCGAGCTGCTGAAGCGCCTGCCGAAGGGCCGTGTCATCGCGCTCGACGCCGACGCGGCGATGCTGGCGAAGGCGCGCGAGACGCTCGAAGCGCACGGCGACCGCGTCACGTTCGTGCACGCAGACCTCGGGGCGCTCGAGCTCGACGCGAAGGCCGACGTGGTCTTCAGCACCGCGACGTTTCACTGGGTGAAAGACCACGACGCCCTGTTCCGCGGCCTGCACCGCGCGCTGAAGCCCGGCGGCCGCCTGCACGCGCAGTGCGGCGGCTTCGGGAACCTCCGCGAGCACCTGGCGACGGCAATGCGCGTGCTCGGCATCGAGCGCTTCGACTACCCGACCTACTTCGCGACCGCGGAGGACTCGGTCGCTGCGCTCGGGCGCGCGGGCTTCCAACAGGCGCGCGCGTGGCTCAAGCCGGCGCCGACGCCGTTCGCCGACGCGCAGAGCTTCCGCACCTTCATCGCCCACGTGACGCTGCGCACGGTGGCCTCGCTGCTCGGCGACGGCACCGGTGCCTTTCTCGACGCGGTCGTCGAGGCGTCGGCTCCGGCGTACACGCTCGACTACGTGCGCTTGGAGCTGCGGGCCGTTCGCGGGTAGGAGGGGGCGCATGCCCGTCAGCCCGCCGAGACGCGTGTCCGTGAAGGCGCCCGCCGCCGCGAAGAAGAAGTCGAAGTCGAAGACGAAGACGCCCGCCGCGAAGCCTCGGGCGGCGAGCCTCCGCCACCGCGACGAGGTGGAGCGTCGGCCGGCGGCGAGCGGTGACGCGCGAGCGTCACAACGGGGAATCAGCGCGTTCGCCGCGAAGGCGATCAAGAGCCTGGCGCCGGGCCCGTACGAGCTGGTGCCCGGCCGCTCCGGCGGCGTGGTGTCGCTGCCCGAGGTGCTCGCGAAGATGGGCAGCTCGCGCGAAGGCCAGGCCGCGGTGAGCCAGCTGCTCGAGACGCTGCGCCAGAAGACGGGCGTCGCCGTCGCGCCCGAGGTGCAGGCCGCGCTCCTGTCGAACCCCTCGGCGGCGACGACCGCGCTCGAGCTGACGCCGCGGCAGCTGAGCCAGGGCATCGCCGCGCTCAACGCCGCTTACCAGGCGGGCCAGGTGAAGCAGGTCGAGCCGCGCAAGCGGGTGCTCCCGCGCACCGGGTTCGATCTCGGCGGCATCGCGGCGCTCGCGGTGGAGCGCGAGGCGCCGAAGCTGAAGGAGGTCGCGCCGGGGCTGTTCACCGGCTCGCTGCCGGGCGCGCTCGGCGACGCGCAGGTGAAGACGAGCCGCGTGCTCGCCGAGGTGCTCGACCGGCTGTCGCGCAACGCGAGCGCGGGAGCCGGCGAGACGTTCAGTGTGACGTACCGGGGCAAGGCGTACGAGCGCTCCGACGAGCTGCTGGCGGCGTTGAGGGCGGGCGGCCACGAGGTGAAGGTGACGTTCGAGCAGCGCGCGGCGAACTTCGCGGATCTGAAGACGCCCGTGCCGGGCTCGAACCCGCCGGCCTGGCTCGACGTGCCGGCGCCGCTGATGCTGCGCACGGGCATTCGCGACCCGGCCGGCAACGAGGCGGTGCTGCCCGCCGCGCACTCGGAGATGATCGTGTCCATCACGGGTCCCGAGCTCGACACGCAGGTCCGCTTCTTCCAGGGCGTCGACGGCACGGGCTTCTTCCCGCGCGGCGCGTCGGCGGAGCCGAAGTGGCTGGGGCGCGTGACGCACGGCGAGGTGAGCGGCGAGCGCGCGCTCGAGGCGGTGAGGCTCGCGGGCGCGCTGTCGGACGTCATCGGCACCTCGGCGCGCGCGGCGAACCTGTACGCCGACGGCTACGGCGTCACCGGCGTATGCAACGACTCGGTCGCGGTGGTGCAGCAGGCGCTGATGGGCCGCGCCGATCAGTACCCGCTGCTGATGCGCGACGAGGTGCTGTTCGGGGTGCTGAAGCAGCGCCTGTCGGACGCGGAGCTGCGCGACGACCCCACGTACCGGGCGCTGAAGAAGGCGATCGAGGCGCTCCCCAGCGACGTGCAGTCGAACCCGACGCTGCGCGAGCGCGCCCTGTGCTCGATTCCGTGGTCCGAGGGTCAGGAGCCGTTCACCAGCACGGTCCTCGCCCGGCGCATCCTCGGTGGGAGTTCGCTTGGAGACCGGTAGGGTTCGTAGGTAAATCCCTACAGCCCATCTGGTTTCCATCGGTCGCTACACCGTCGTTCGCAAGCTCGCCACCGGCGGCATGGCCGAGGTGTATCTCGCGAAGGTCGCCGGCCCCGGAGGCTTCGAGAAGCTCGTCGTCCTGAAGCAGATCCTCCCGCAGCTCTCGGACAACGAGGTCTACATCAAGATGTTCTTGGCCGAGGCGCGGCTCGCCGCGCAGCTCGATCACCCGAACATCGTGCACGTCTTCGACTTCGGCGAGGTCGACGGCACGTACTTCCTCACCATGGAGTACGTCGAGGGCGCCAACCTGCGCCAGGTGCTGCGGTGGGCGATCCGCTCGGGGCACCCGATCACCCCGACGCTCGCGGCGCGCATCATCGCGAACGCGTGCGAGGGCCTCGCCTACGCCCACGAGTTCGTGCCGCCGGGCGGCGGCGACGTGATGCGCCTCGTGCACCGCGACGTCAGCCCCGAGAACATCATGCTGTCGCGCATCGGCGGCGTGAAGATGCTCGACTTCGGCGTCGCGAAGGCGACCACCGAAGATCACCGGTCGAAGGTCGGCTCGCTGAAGGGGAAGATCGCGTACATGCCGCCCGAGCAGATCCGCGGCAAGGGCATCGATCACCGCGTCGACATCTACGCGCTCGGCGTCGTGCTCTACCAGACGCTCAGCGGCAAGCGGCCCTACGGCCAGGCGACCGACGTTCAGCTGATCAACGCGATCCTCACGGAAGAGCCGACGCCGCTGCTCAAGCACCGCCTCGATCTGCCCGACAACCTGCTCGACATCGTCACGAAGGCGATGTCGAAGGACCCGGCGAAGCGCTTCCAGAACTGCCTCGAGATGCGCGACGCGCTCGAGGCGTACATCGCGCACGAGGGCACGCCGGCGACCGCGACGCAGGTCGCCGCGCTCGTGCAGCAGTACCAGGCCGCGAACCCCGAGGGCACCGCGCAGCGCGGCGGCGCGTCGCAGCCGCAGGCCAGCTCCGGAGGGAGCCGCGGAGGAGACTCGGGCGAGCACGAGCACGGCTCGCGGTCGCCGTCGGGCGAGCGCAGCGGCGTCGAGCGCAGCGGCGTCGAGCAGACGAACCCCTCGCGCCCGCACGACGCCGGCGTCATCGACCAGCTGATGACCGAGGCGGCGCGCTCGAACCCGCGAATGCCGGCGCTCGGCAAGGAGCCCGTCACCGCGCCGGCGGCCGAGGTGCCGATCGGCTTGCGCGGCGTGCAGGCGAAGACGCAGCCGCACGCGCTGGTGCCGGTGGCGGTGCCGATCGCGGCGGGCGTGCCGATCGTCGACCCGGCGCCGGCCGCGAGCCCTGCCCCACCTCCGCCGGCGGCGTCGCCGGCTCCGGCGGTCGCCGCCGACCTTCCGTCGCGGCCGAGCATGCCGAGCTTCCCGGCGGTGCAGGTTCCGGCGGCCGAGGGCGCCGCCGCGCAGCCGCAGGTGCGCCGCTGGGTGCAGCAGAAGCTCGGCGCCGACCCGATTCGGCAGGCGCTGCGCGACGGGCTGCGCTCCGACCGGTCGACGTATCTCTTGCGGAAGCTGCCGGCGGTGATCGGCCGGCTCGCCGACTACTCGCGCACGATTCCGTGGTCGGTGGCCGAGGCGCTCGCCGGAGTGCTCGACGCCGCGGCGCTCGCCGACGACCACACGGCGATCGCCCGCATCGTCGATCGCGCCGAGGCCCGCCCGGGCCGCGAGCGCCGCTTCGCGAACCTCGTGAACGCCGAGCTCCACAGCCCGCTGCGCATGGCGTGGCTCGTCGAGCGCCTGCGCTCCGGGCTGCCGGCCGACACCTCGGGGCTGCGCGCGTGGCTCGGGAGGCTGGGGCCGAGCGCGGGCAAGATGCTGATCGACGCGCTGGAGGCGAGCGACCCCGGCCCGGTGCAGGACCTGTTCGCTGAAGGTCTCGCGTACGCCCTGCCCGCCGACCCGGCGCTGGTGGTGTCGCGGCTCGAGGGGGCTCCGAAGCTGCGCAACGTGGCGGCGCTGTGCTTCGCGCTCGAGAAGAGCGGAGTGCCCGATCGCACGCGCGTCTTTCAGACGCTGCTCGGGCGGCGCGAGGTGCCGGTGCTGTGCGAGGTGCTGACCGGGCGCGCGAAGGCCCGCGGCGGGCACGACGCGCTGCTGCTTCTCGAGAGCGCGCTCGGCGACAAGACCGACGAGGTGCGCAAGCGCGCGCTCGAGCTCATCGGCGAGCTCGGCGGGCAGAAGGGCTTTGCGTCGCTGCAGCGGCTGCTGCACGACCCGGCGTTCGAGAACCGGCCGCCGGCCGAGCGGTCTCGCGTGTGGGCGGCGCTGCTCGAGTCAGGCAAAGAGGCCGCGCTCGCCGAGGTCGACACCGTGCTGCTCGCGAAGGCCTCGATGCTCGGCAAGAAGAAGGTGAACGACGCCAAGCTGACGGTCATCGAGGGGCTCGCGCGGGCGCGCACCGAGGTGGCGCAGAAGCTGCTCGAGCGCACCGCGAACGACCCGGCGCAGGGCGACGAGATCCACACGGCGGCGCGGTCGGCGCTCGCGGGCACGCGCGTGATCTCGGGCGAGCAGCGGGCGCACGAGCAGAAGGCGGTCGGCGAGCGGCGCGTGCACATCATCGCGCGCGTGTGCCTCGACCTGGTGCTGCTGTCGCGCGCGGCCACGACGGTCGACGTGGGCTCCGGCCTGCTCGACCCGGCGATCGAGCACTTCCGCGACGGGCTGCGGCAGCTGCTGGCGCAGGACGGGCGGGTGAACTTCGTCGCCGAGCCGGTGCCGACGCTGAACGGAGCGCCGGTGAGCTTCGCGCCGTTTCACGACGCGGTGGCGCCGGCGGTGACGGCGGCGCTGCAGGCGCGCGACCTGAAGGGCTTTCTGGTCGAGGCGATGCTGCCGCTCGCCGAGTACCGCTCGTTTCTGCTGCGCGCGTTCGACCCCGACGGCCGGCACGAGCGCCTGCCGCACGTGAAGGCGCTCACCTGGGCGGGAGCTCCGCTCGTGCCGGTGAGCGACGCGCCGGCCGCGGGCGACCCGACGGCGCGCGCGAAGGAGCTGTTCGCCTGGTTCGTGCGCTGGCTCCACGCGCAGCGCGAGAGCCTGCGGCGCGGCAGCGCGCTGTCGCTGCAGAGCGCCGAGGCGTCGATCGAGGAGTGGACGCGCATTCTGGCCGACGGCAAGTCGGACTTTCTGGGTGTCGCGCGGTGGAATCCGTCGGACACGGGCACGCTCGTGCACGCGGTGAACACGGCGGCGCTGAGCATGGCGTTCGCGCACGATCTCGGGCTGCCGCGGTCGGCGATTCGCGAGGTGTGCGAGCTCTCGCTGCTGCTCGGGCTGACCGAGGCGATCGGGCCCGCCGAGAAGCGGCCGGCGCCGGGTGAGCCGACCGCGGAGGATCAGCGCTTCCACGCCGCGGGGCTGCTGCTCACGAACCGGCTGAACCGGCTCGGCACGGCGGCCGCGGTCGGCGCGATCGAGGCCGGGCTGCCGGCCGACACGTCGGGCCGGGGGCCCGGGCTGCTGGCGTCGGTTCACGCGCTCTGCAAGACGTTCGATCACCTGACGGCGGGCACGGGCATGTCGGCCGGGCAGGCGCTGGAGCAGATCAACGGGCGGCTGAAGGTGCGGTTCTCGAACGACCTGCTGGGGCTGTTCACGCAGTGGGGCTTCGCGCAGGGAACGACCGGCGCCTGAGGTGCGTTGACGCTGCGTGCGTCGACCTCTCGAGCTCTTGCTGCTGCTCGCCGTCGGCTGTGCCCATGCGACGCGCACGCCGAGGGCTCCCGCATTGCGGGAGCCGACGTTGACGGTGGTGACCTACAACCTCAACTACGGCCTCGCCGGCGACGCGGCGACGCTCGACGCGATCGCGGAGCGGGACGCCGACATCGTCTTCCTGCAGGAGACGAACGCCGCGTGGCGGGCGGCGATCGAGGCGAAGCTGGGCAAGCGGTACCCCGGCCGCGTGTGGCTCGACGGCGAGGCCGCGGGCGGCATGGCGGTCTTGAGCAAGCAGCGGCTGACGGGCGAGAAGCTCGACGGCTTTCTCGACGCGCTGCAGTGGCTGGAGCACCAGGGGTTCCGAACCGCGCTGCCGGAGTTTCAGCCAGGCGCGAAGACGTGGCACTGGCGGGTCGGGAGCATGAACCTGACCGGGCAGCTGGATCACGTCGCGTACGGCGACGCGTTCGGGCCGATCGACGCGCACGTGGAGCGCGACGGTCACTCCGATCATTGGCCGGTCACCGTCGCGTTCGTTCGCGCCAAGCCGGGTGCCCTGCGGCCTCCGGCGCCGAGCGGCGCGTCGATCTCGCTGTACTGAGCGCTGCCAGAGAGACCCGGCGACGACCGCAGGCTCCCTCGCCGCACGACGGCTTGCAGGAAGACGGCGGCCGGTTGCGCTTGCGGTGCCCGGCTGTCGCGCTCTCGTTGGCACGATGGCTGCTATGCGGGGTGCCGAGCACCCTTGCGGGTATGTTTAACATTGCCGCAGGACCTGGCAAAACCGCCTAGTGGGGTGCGGCTCAGCGGCTGAACGAGCCCTCCTGGGGAACAAAACCGCAAGAGAATCGCGATTGCGTCTCGCCTGGGTCGACGCCAGCGATTCTTCTGCGGGTTTGTTCCCGCACAGCCCGAAGCCGCCGCATGCAGTCGACCTCGGCGACGCTCCGGGAACCGACCGCCGCTGCTCTGACGGCCGTCGACCAGCGCGCCGGTCTTGGCGGTCGTCGCTCCAGGTTCTCTGGCTGCACTACTCGGCCGGCAATTTGTCGACGATCGCCGCCAGCTCGGGCAGCGGCCGGTGCGACTTCTTCCGCGTACTCGTGAAGTCGATCACGCCGATCTTCGTCTCGGTGTCGTACTCGCCGAGCACCACGTCGAGCACCAGGAACGCCGCCTTGTCGACCTGGTCCTGGTTCGCCTCGGTGCGGCCCTTGACCGAGAGCTCGATGTCGAGCTTCCCCGCCGCCCGCCCGAGCTCGCGGAACGCGAAGTCGCTCAGCGCGAACTTCTTCCCCTCGATCTCGAGGTCCTCCATCCACGGGCGACGCGGCCTGAACGCGATGACGCGCCACCGCTTCAGCTTCGGCGCCGCCGCCACCACACGCTTCACCGCTCCGAACATCGCCGCGTTGCCGTCGGCCGAGATGATCAGCGCCGGCGTCTTGTCGAGCATCAGCTCCACCGTCAGATCGTCCTCGTGCTTGTCGAGCTCGGTCTGGATCTCCTCCATCGTCCCGACGAGCTTCTCGGGCGGGGTGTCCGCCAGCCGCGCCTCGTTCTTCTGAAACCACTCCCAGAACCCGGCTTTGGCCGGAGTGCCGCACAGCACCAGTGCCACCGCGATCGAGATCATCGGCTCCACCTTGCCACAGCATTCGACGTGTGCGACTGACCTCAGCGCTTTGGCACCTCCGCCGCCGTGGAAAGCCTTCGCGATGATCGCGGGCGCGTACGTGCTCGCGCTCGGCGCGGCGGCCGCCGCCACCCTGGCCGTGCCGGCCGCCCACCCGCTCCTCAAGGTCGCGCTCGCCACCGTCGTCGGCACCCTCGTCGTCTTCGGCTTCAGCCGCGGCTTCGACAACACCAGCGTGTACGACCCGTACTGGTCGGTCGCTCCGATGCTCGCGGCCGTGTACCTGTTCGCGGGGCCCGGCGCCGGGGGCGCGCGGAGCGTCGTCGTGCTCCTGCTCGTCACGCTGTGGAGCTGGCGGCTGACCCTCAACTGGGCCCGTTCGTGGAAGGGCCTCGAGCACGAAGACTGGCGCTACTCGGACATCCGCAAGATCACCGGCTCGGCGTACTGGTGGGCGAGCGCGTTCGGCCTGCACCTCTTCCCCACCATCGTCGTCTTTCTCGGGCTGTTACCCGTTCACGCGGCGCTCACCAGCGACCGCCCGTTCGGCGCGTTCGACGTCTTCGCGGCCCTCGTGACGGCCGCGGCGATCGCGATCGAGACGGTCGCCGACGAGCAGCTCTCGAGGTTCCGCCGGCGCCCGAGCGCTTCGGTGTGCAACGTGGGCCTCTGGCGCTACTCGCGCCACCCGAACTACCTCGGCGAGATCGGCTTCTGGGTCGGCCTGTGGCTGTTCGGGCTCGCGGCCGGCGCCCCGTGGTGGTCGGCCCTGGGCCCCATCGCCATGCTGGGCCTCTTTCTGTTCGCCAGCATCCCCCTCATGGAGCGCCACCTGCTCGGCCGCCGCGCCGGCTACGCCGAGCACCGCGCGCGGACCTCGATGCTCGTCTTCTGGCCACCCCGGGCCGGAGAATGATTTTCGTGGGAACCCACATCGCGCGCACAGTATGAAGCGGCCTCATGCGCCGAGCACTGACCACTCTCGCAGTCGCATCCGTTCTGCTCACCGCCGGCACGGCCCTGGCCAAAGACGACCCGCCGCCGCCGCCGCCGCCGCCCCCTCCGCCGCCGTCCGACACGACGAGCGGCGACGACGACACGAAGGAGGGCGACGCGCCGTCGGCGTCGACGTTCCGCTCCACCGACGCGCTGCTCGACGCCAGCAAGGGCAAGAAGCGCCCGATGATGCTGTCGTTCTTCGCGGGCCTCGGCATCCCCCAGTACTGGATGGGGTTCCTCTCGAACTACTCGCTCGTCGCGAGCGCGCGCTTCAACATCCCCATCGTGCACGACGGCTTCGTGCCGCAGATCAACGACTCGTTCGACATCGAGTTCGGCGTCGACTTCGGCCTGATGCCCTGGCAGTCGTTCGCGTCGGTGTACGTCGTGCCGCTGGTCTCGCCGCGCTACACCGTCTACCTGCTTCCGAACCTGTGGGTGTACGCGGCGCCGCTCAACCTCGGCATCGCCGTGTTTCCGAACAGCGGCGGCGTGGGCGCGATCGGCCTGTATTACGAGTTCGCCGTCGGCGTGATCTTCCAGCTCTCGAAGACCATCTACCTGCGCGGCCAGCTCGGCAGCCACTCGATCCGCGGCGGCATCGGCATCGCGTTCTAGCCATCGCGTTCTGGCCTACACGAGGGCTTCGAGGTTAGAGAGCCCCTATGAAAGCAGATGTCATCGTCGTCGGAGCCGGCCCGGCCGGGAGTGTGGCCGGCTCCATACTCGCCCGTAAGGGTCACAAGGTCCTGTGCCTCGAGGCGGGTACGTTTCCACGCTTTCAGATCGGCGAGTCGCTGCTTCCGCGGTGCAACGACATTCTCGAAGAGGCCGGCCTGCTCGAGGCGGTCAACGAGAGGCGCTTCATGCCGAAGCCGGCGGCGCTGTTCTTGAGGGGCGATCAGACCGAGCGCTTCTGTTTCGCCGAGATGTTCCCGGGCCAGCGGCCGGCGGCGCTCCAGGTTCCCCGGGCCGACTTCGATCAGACGCTGTCGACGCAGGCGCGCAGGTACGGCGTCGAGGTGCTGTTCCAGCAGCGCGTCGATGCGGTCGAGTTCGCGCCCGACGGCAGCGCCGCGAAGGCGATGGTGACGGACCTCGAGACGAACGCGAAGTACACCGCCGAGGCGAAGTTCCTGATCGACTGCTCCGGCTACGGCCGCGTGCTGCCGCGGCTCTTGAGCCTCGAGAGCCCGTCGGTGCTCGGCCCGCGCATGGCGGTGTTCTCGCACTTCGAGGGCGATCAGCGCCCGGCCGGCCCCGCCGAGGGCGACATCTGGGTGTGCATTCACCCCGAGGGCGCGTGGACGTGGATCATCCCCTTCTCGAACGGCCGCACGTCGGTCGGCGTCGTCGCCGAGCGCAAGCTGTTCGAGAAGCACGGCAAGACCGACCACGAGGCCTTCCACTCGCTCCTGAAGGCCGACCCGAACATCCAGAAGCGGCTGTCGAAGGCCGTGCCGGTGATGAAGACGACGCGCCTCGAGGGCTGGTCGGCCTCGGTGAGCAGGTTCCACGGCCCGGGCTGGGCGGTGACCGGCAACGCGTCGGAGTTCCTCGACCCCATCTTCAGCTCCGGCGTGACGCTCGCGCTCGAGTCGGCGAGCCGCGCCGCGAAGCTGTGCGCGCGCCAGCTGTCGGGCGAGAAGGTCGACTGGGAGAAGGAGTACACGCCCCCGATGTCGAAGGCCGTCGGCGTGTTCCGCGTGTTCGTGCAGACCTGGTACGACGGGTCGCTGCAGAACGTGTTCATGTACGGGCAGAAGCCCGACTCGTTCAAGCGCGCGATCACGTCGGTGCTCGGCGGCTACGTGCTCGACGAGCAGAACCCGTTCGTGCGCGACGCCATCGGCACGCTGAAGAACGTTCAGAAGCTGATGTAGGAGTTCGCAGTCGGCAGCTGGCAGTCCGCAGTTTCGCTTTCTCTGCCGACTGCCGACTGCTGACTGCCGACTCTCAAGCTGCCGCCGTCACGGCCTTCAGCTTCGGGAGCAGGTACGCCGCGAGCGTCGACACGCTGCGGAAGTGCTCCTTCGCGCTGCCGTCGCCTTCGAAGCGGACGTTGTACTTGTACTCGATGGCCGAGAGCAGCTCGAGAGCGCTGAGGCTGTCGAGGCCGAGGCCTTCGGTGGGAGAGAAGAGCGGCTCGTCGTCCTTGATGGACTCGGGCTTCACTTCTTCCAGACGAAGGCTCTCGACGATGAGCGCCTTCAGCGACGTCTTCAATTCGGTTTCAGTCATGATGCGGAGTGGAAGATGTAACAAAGGCGTGACCGGTACCGCAAGCCACGCCCCTGTTGCTCTTCGCGCGTGATCAGGCCAGCGCCTGGTGCTCGGACGTCGTCACGTCGGGCGGAGGAGGCGGCGGCGTGCCCGCGCTCGCCGCCGCGCCCGGCGGAGGCTGGCTCATCGCCTCCATGGCGCGCTTCTGCATGTCCGCCGGCTTCACGTCTTCGATGTGCGTCGCGATCTGCCACAGCTGGCCGAACGGGTCTTCGAACATGCCCCACCGGTCGCCCCAGAACATGTCCATCACCGGCACCATCTGCTTCGCGCCCAGCGAGATGGCCTTCTGGAAGACGGCGTGCGTGTCCTTCACGTAGATCATCACACCCGAGCTTCTGCCGGAGCTCGGAGCCTGCGGGCCGCTCTGCATGTCGGACAGCATCAGCACCGCGTTGCCGATCTTCAGCGACGCGTGCGCGATCTTTCCGTCGGGGCCCAGCATCGGCTGGCCCTTCTCTCTCGCGCCGAACACCTGCTTGTAGAAGTCGATCGCGGCCTTCGCGTCGGCCACCGAGAAATACGGCGTCAGCTGCGGCTGATCGAGCGGAATCGGGCTCACCTTCTTCGGGGCCGCTGCCTTCTTCGCCGCAGTTTTCGAAGCAGTCTTCTTCTTCGGAGCTGCCTTCTTCGCCTTCTTCGCCATGGGCTTCCTCCCGGGTAAGTGCCCGCGAACTCTGGATCAGGCAGCGGCGAGCAACAAGCACGAAAGGCGCGCCGAGAATCACCGTTGGTGATTCGCTGGCTGCTCGTCATCGCGGTCTTGATGCTGGTGTCGCGAGACCGCGCGCCGGTGAGGCCCGCCTCGCCGGACCGCGTGCAGCGCTTTCACAGCATGCACTTCATGAAGTCGCAGTTCACGAAGGCCGAGGCCCGCGCGCTTCGGGCGCAGCACCCGCGCATTCCGTCGCCGCGCCCGTCACGGTGACGGCCCCCGTCAGGCCCCGGGCACGTCTCATCGCCGTGCAACCTAGTGTGGCGGCGAAGCCCGGCGCGCGCTAGGTGGGCACACCGCACCATGGTGAAGCTCGTCCTCGGTCAAAAGGTCCGCTACGTGCCCCAGCCCGAGTGGGGCATCGGCCACCTCGCCACTCTGGAAGACGAAGGCATGAAGGCGCAGGTCATCTTCCCCGCCCGGGAAGGCGGCCCGATACTGGTCTCGACGAAGGGCGGCGCGCTCGTGCCGACCGCGCTCGATCGGGGCCAGCCGATCCGCACGCACAAGGGAGCGACCGGCAAGGTCGTCGAAGAAGTCGAGGGCGGGCGCGGTCTGCGCCGTTACGTGTTGAAGATGGACGACGGCACCGACAACGAGCTGCCCGAGTCCGAGATCCGGGCGCAGGCGCCGCGGCCCGACATGCTGACGATGCTCAAAGAGGCGCGCGTCGGCGACTCGAAGGGCTTCCTGCTGCGCCGCTCGGCGCTGGCGCTCGACGACGAGCGCCGCAACGACGCGCTCGGCGCGCTGCTGGCCTCGCGGGTGATGGTGAAGCCGCACCAGGTCGGCGTCGTGCAGCGCGTGCTGACGAGCCCGCGCCCGCGCTTCGTGCTCGCCGACGAGGTGGGCCTCGGCAAGACGATCGAGGCGGGCATGATCTTCTCGGCGCTGCGCCTCGCGGGGCTGGTGCGCCGCACGCTCGTCGTCGCTCCGAGCCACCTGACGGTGCAGTGGCTGGTCGAGCTGTTCCACAAGTTCAACCAGCTGTTCACGCTGATGGACACCGAGCGGTACGAGAAGTCGCTCGAAGAGATGCCCGGCGTCTCGCCGTGGACGCGCTTCGACCACATCGTCACCAGCCTCGAGATGCTGCAGCGCAACCCGAAGTACCGCGAAGAGGCGGCGGCCGAGGGCGCGTATTGGGATCTCGTCGTCTTCGACGAGGCGCACCACCTGAAGGCGGAGAAGGCGTACGCCGCGGCCGAGGGGCTGTCGAAGAACTGCTGGGGGCTGCTGCTGCTCACCGCGACGCCCATGCAGCTCGACCCGGCGGAGTACGTGAACCTGCTGAAGCTGGTCGACCCGCAGACGGCTCCGACGGTGAAGGGCTTCGAGGAGCGGCTGCAGAAGCAGGAGGAGCTCTCGACCGCGGTGCGGAGCCTGCTCGAGGGGAAGGACGCCGCGAAGGCGGTGAAGAAGCTGGCGGCGCAGTTTCCGGGCGACGATCAGCTGAGGCTCGGCGACGACCCCAAGGCACTGCTCGAGCACCTGGCCGAGACGTACAGCCTGTCCGACCGGCTCATCCGCAACCGGCGCGCGATCGTCGGCGGCTTCAGCAAGCGCGTGCTCCACCGGCACGAGGTGAAGCTGTCGAAGGAAGAAGAGAAGATCCGCGCGCAGGTGCTCGACGCGCTGTCGAAGAGCACGCTGAAGGGGGCTCCGCTCGCGGGCGTGCTGCGCCGCTTCGAGTCGTCGACGGCCGCGCTGTGGAGCGCGCTCAAGGGCACCGCGGCGCTCGAGAACCTCAAGCTCCCGCCGATGCCGGAGCGCGACGCCAAGATGGTGGCGTTCTCGAACCTGCTCGAGAGCATCTGGGCGAAGGAGAAGGGCGCCAAGATCCTCGTGTTCACCGAGTCGCGCGAGACGCTCGAGAGCCTGCAGGGCCGCCTGCGCGACGGCAACATCGAGGCGCTCGCGTACCACGGCGATCTGCCGCTGGTGGAGCGCGACCGCCAGGTCGCCCGCTTCCGCGACCCCGAGGGGCCGAAGGTGCTCATCTGCACCGAGGTGGGCGGCGAGGGCCGCAACTTCCAGTTCAGCCACCACCTGGTGAACTACGACCTGCCGTGGAGCCCCGCGGTCGCCGAGCAGCGCATCGGCCGCCTCGACCGCATCGGGCAGACGAAGCCGGTCGACATTCACGTGTTCGAGGCGAAGGGCTCGCTGTCGGCCGACGTGCTGAGCGTGCTCGCCGACGCCGTCGGCGTGTTCGGCGAGACGGTCGGCGGCCTCGACGCGGTGCTCGAGGACGTCGAGGGCAAGCTCACCGACCTCGCGCTCGCGAAGCCGAAGGAGCGCGCGGCCTACGTCGAGGAGCTGAAGGCGAAGGTGAGCGCGGCGCGCGAGCAGGTGAAGCGCGCGTACGACCCGCTGCTCGACCGGCGCAGCTTCGACGAAGAGGCGGTGTCGGCGCTGGTGAAGCGCGCGCACGAGCGCATCGATCACGAGGGTGAAGAGGGCGAGTCGCTGGAAGACGGCCTGTGGGGCGTGGCGCGCGATCTCGACGAGCGGCTCGAAGAGACCGTGACCGAGCTCGCGCTGAAGGTCGGCCTCGGCGTCGACACCGATCAGCAGGTCGAGGCGTTTCAGTGCGCCTTCCACTTCGGGCACGCGCTGAACGTCGAGGCGCTGCCGGGCATCGACATCCAGAAGGAGCGCACCGTGCTCGGCACGTTCTGGCGCGACACGGCGGTCGATCACGAAGAGATCGAGTACTTCGCGACGGGGCACCCGATCGTCGAGGCGCTGTTCGGGTTCCTGCGCGACGGCCCGTTCGGCCGCAACGGAGCGCGGTACCTCGAGGTGCGGGGCCCCGTGAAGCACCGCGGCATCGAGGTGCTGTTCCACGTCACGATGCCCGAGCCGCAAGACACGTCGCCGGGCGCGCGCGTGCCGTCGCGGCAGCTGTCGCGGTTCCTCGACCGGCTGCTGATCCACGTCGCGGTGATCGCGAACGCCGAAGGCAAGCCGAAGGTCGATCAGACGCTCTTGCAGACGCTGAAGGACACCGACGGCCGGAGCTTGAAGGGCGACGAGATCCGCGCGGCGTTTCCGGCGCTGGCGCAGTTCCTCGAGCCGGCGATCGCGGCGGCGACGGCCGCGGCGAAGAAAGAGCTCGACGCCCGGATCAGCAAGGCGAAGAAGGCGATCGAAGCCGAGCGCGACCTGCGGCTGAAGCGGCTGAAGCTGGCGCTGAGCCACCAGGGCGTGCCGGCGGCGCAGATCACGAAGCACGTCGAGGCAGAGCGCGGTCACTCGGACGCCCTGCTCGAGGCGCTGACCGGGGTCGGCGTGACGCTCGACTCGGCCTGCGCGTTCGTGATCAACCGTTAGCCGCCGTCTGCGGCTCCGGGCTGGGCCTGCAGCGCGAGCTTCGTGAAGCCGGCGGTCTTCACCGCATCGATCACGCCGACGAGCCGCTGGTACGGCAGCTCTCGGTCAGCCGCGATGCTGACCTCGGCGTCGCCGAGCTTCGCGTGCTCGTCGGCGAGGGCCTTCGCGAGCCCGCCGTCGGGCACCGCCTCGCCGTTGATGAAGACGGAGCCGGTCTTGTCGACGAGGACGAAGAGCACCACGGGCGCGGCGACGGCGGTGACCGGCACCGAGACCGTGACCGCTTCCTGCATGCGGTAGCCGAACAAGAAGAAGCCGGCGCCGGCGAGGCAGCTGAACGCCATCAGCACGCCGAGCACGACGCCGATGAGGGTGAGCGTCTTCGAGCCTTCCTGGATCACGGCTTCAGCCCTCGAGATCGAAGTCGACGGTGAGGCTCGCCTTGATCGAGATCTGCCCCGGCGCGAAGCCGCCCGGCGTCGGGTCGGTCTCGCCGCCCGCGTTGCCCGCCTCGTTCATCACGTTCTGGTACGCGGTGCGGCCGCCCCAGCTGCTCACCGAGTTCTCGCGAATGCTGTACGCCTTGCCGACCCTGGCGCCGAGCTCGGCCGCGACGGCGGTCGCCTTCTCGCGCGCGGCCTTCGCGGCCATCGAGCGCGCCCTGTCGCGGTGCTTGCGCAGCTCGGTGCTCTGGAACTCGATGCCCGGCACGCTGTTCGTGCCGGCCTTGAGCAGCTCGGTGAGGACCTCCTCGAACCGCGGCAGGTCTTTCAGGCAGATCACGATCGACTTGCGGACGAAGTAGCCGAGGAAGGTCGTCTTGTCCTGGTACCGCTCGTAGCGCGGGTCGATCGAGATCTGATCGGTCTGCACGTGCTTCGAGTCGATCTTGAACTGCTGCGTCACCGCGAGCACCTTCTTCACGCGCTCGTCGTTCTGCCTCTTCGCGGTCAGCAGGTCCTTGTCCGACGACTCGACGGCGAGGCTCAAGATCACCTGGTCGGGGGCGACCTTCACCTCGGCGTCGCCGTTGACCGTGATGCTGCGCCGCTCGGCCGCTCCGGGCCCCGCCGCCAGCACCGCCACGCACCACACGAAAAGGGTCATGTCGTTTCCTTCGTTGAGGAAGCGCGCAGGGTACACTCTCGAGCGCGGTACCGCCCCGTTCATGAGCAGCCTCCCGTTCGAAGTCGACGACGAGCCGTCTTCGCCGAACAACAGCTCGGACGAGACGCTCATGCCGAGCGTGCTCGTCGTCGACGACGAGCGCATCGTGCTCGACGTCTTCGTGCACCTGCTGAGCCGCGAGACCGATCTCTCGGTCACCACGGCCGAGTCGGCCGAGGCCGCGCTGTCGCTCATCCGCGACCGGCGGTTCGATCTGCTCATCACCGACAAGAACCTGCCCGGCATGGGGGGCGTCGAGCTGATCGCGTCGGCGCGACAGCTGCGGCCCGCGATCGAGGCCATCGTCATCACCGGGTACGCGAGCGCCGAGTCGGTGCTCGCCGCGCTCGCCGCCGGCGCCGCCGACTACCTGAAGAAGCCCTTCGACGATCTGAAGATCGTGCGCGCCAAGATCCGCGCCGCGCTCGACCGCCGGGCCGAAGTGCTCGAGCGCCGGCAGGCCGCGAAGCGCATCGCGAAGGAAGCGAACGCGCTGCTCGCCGGAGGCAAGCTGGTGCCCGACCCGATCTGGGAGGCGCTCGAGCGCGAGCTCGCGGTCTACGAGTCGGCGAAGCAGCAGCCGGGAAGCGGCGTGGTGCGCGTCGTGGCCTCGCCCGAGGTCGTGGCGCGGCTGCGGCAAGACGGCCTCGAGGCGACGCTGGCGGCGGCGACGGACCCCTCGCTCGACTCCGCAGACGTGGTCGTGCTCGACATGGACGACCCGGGCTGGCGCCCGATCGCCGAGCGGCTCGCCGAGCAGCAGCCCGACGTCGTGCTGCTGGCGCGCGCGGACGCCGACGTCGGCGATCTGCTCGACGCGCTGTCGATGCACATGGACCTCGCGGGCTTCGGCGCGAACCGGGCCGATGCGCACGGCACCGTGGCCGGCAAGGTGCGGGCGCTGTTGCTGCGCCGCAACGTCGAGCGCACGCAGGCCGCGCTCACCCGGGCGCTCGAGGCGTTCAGGGCTGCCCTCGAGGCGGCAGGGCCGTGAGCTGTGCCACCCGCTTCTCGAGAAACCGGCGCTCGGCGTCGTTCGTCACCGTCGCGAGCGCCTCGCGATAGGCGGCGAGCGCCTCGGCGGTGCGGCCGGCGCGGCGGAGCAGATCGGCGCGCGCGGCGTGCAGCAGGTGGTAGCCGGCGAGCTCGGGCTCCGAGCGCAGCTCTTCCATCAGCGCGAGCCCCGCCTCGGGCCCGAGCGCCATGCCGACGGCGGCGGCGCGGTTCAGCGCGACCACGGGCGTCGGCTCGTGCCGCTCCAGCGTCGCGTACAGCCCGCCGATCTGCCGCCAGTCGGTCTGCGCCGCGGTGGGCGCCTGCGCGTGCAGCGCCGCGATCGCGGCCTTGATCTGGTACGGGCCCGGCTGCCCGAGCGCGAGCGCCTGCTCGAGCAGCGCGGTGGCTTCGCCGATGCGGCGGCGATCCCACCGCGAGCGATCTTGATCTTCGAGCAGCACGAGATCGCCGGCGGCGTCGGTGCGCGCCGCGGCGCGCGCGTGGTGAAAGAGCATGGCCGAGAGGAGCCCGAGCACCTCGGCCCGATCGGGCAGCAGGCGATCGAGCAGCCGCGCGAGCTCGATCGCGTCGGCGCACAGCTCCTCACGAACGAGCGACTCGCCCGACGTCGCCGAGTAGCCCTCGTTGAACACCAGGTAGATGACGGCGAGCACCGCCTCGAGCCGGGCGGGAAGATCTTCGGCGGCCGGGACCTCGTAGGGGATCTTCGCCTCGCGGATCTTCTTCTTCGCGCGCACGAGCCGCTGCGCGGTGGCGACCTCGTCCGAGAGGAACGCCCGCGCGATCTCGGCCGTGCTGAGCCCACAGAGCGTGCGCATCGTCAGCGCCACCTGGCTCGGCATCGAGAGCGCCGGGTGGCAGCACGTGAAGATGAGGCGCAGCCGGTCGTCGGGGGCCTCGACGGTGGGCTCGGCCGCGGCGACGTCGGGCAGCTCGGCGGCGGCCTGAACCGGCGCGTGACGATCGCGCGCGGCGCGGTTCGTGCCCAGGTTCTTCCCGACGGTCGCGAGCCACCCGCCGGGGTTGCGCGGCAGGCCCTGCGCCGGCCAGACCTCGGAGGCGCGCACGAGCGCGTCTTGCAGCGCGTCTTCCGCGAGCTGGAAGTCGCCGCCGAAGGTTCGAATCAGCCCGGCGAGCACGCGCGGCGACTCGCGGCGGAAGATCTCGTCGAGCTCGTGCGGCATGCGGCGGGCAGCCTATGACGCCCGCCGCACGCGGCGTACCCGTCACTTCTTGTCGGGCGGGTTGAACTCCATGATCGGGCGAACCTCGACCGAGCCGTCCCACGAGCCGGGGATCTTCGCGGCGATCTTGATGGCCTCGTCGAGGTTCTTCGCCTCGATCATGTAGAAGCCCCCGAGCTGCTCCTTCGTCTCGGCGAACGGGCCGTCGAACGTCTGCGTCTTGCCGCCGCGCACCCGCACGGTCGTCGCCGTGCTCGTCGGCTGCAGCGCCTCGCCCGCGAGCTTCACGCCGGGGGTCTGCGCGAAGCCGGCCTCGAGCGCCCAGTACGCGTCCATCACCTCCTTGCGCACCGCTTCGCTCGCCTTGCCCTGGGCTGCTTCGTTTCCGTAAATCAGGCACAGATAACGCATGGTTGTCTCCTCACTGCGCATGGGACGGCCGGGAAATTCCGACCGGATATCTCAATGACAAACGGGCGCCACGCAGATCGACATCACTTCTCGATCACCACCTCGAGCCCGCTGACGTCGTGGTGCGCGTGAACCGCGGCCTCGCCCTCGACCAGCCGGAGCACGCGGCGCCGGGGAGCGAAGCCGGCGAGCTGCTCGCGCACCGAGCCGACGAGGTGCCGGTGAGCCTTGTGCGCGAGGCGCACCTCGACGAGCTCCGGCGTGAAGCGAAAGAAGCTCCCCCGGCCGAGGTCGACGCGAAAGTCGGGCAGCGCTCCGAGCGCTCGCGCGAGATCGACCCAGCGGTGCTGCCGGTACGGGTCTTCGGAGACGTCGACGGTGAGCACCTTCGGCCGGGCCGGCAGGACGTGCGCGCGGACCCAGTCTTCGAGCTCCTGCGCTTCGGCGAGTTCCTGCGCGTTGCGGCGCTGCACGTGGCCGAGCGTGAGCTCGGAGGTGCGCGGGTCGAGCGGCCGCGCCTTCACCGCGAGCAGCGCCGCCGGCATGCGGTACGTCACCTTTCGCACCGGCCGCTCCCGCTTCGCGAGCGCGAGCATGGCGGCGGCCGACGCGACGGTGAGCGCATCGAGCAGCGGCGCGGTGGCGGACTCGAGCAGCTTCACGGCGAGCTCGGGAGGAAAGGCATCGGCCAGCACCAGCTCGCGGGCGAGCGCGAGCTCGGGCGAGCCGAGCGCGCGCTCCCAGGCGTCGGCGGGCGTGGACGGAGAGCCGAGCGTGCACGCGTGAATGAGGCCGCGCTCGAGCACGAGGCCCTTCGACTGTACGAGGTCGCCGAGCGGGCCGAGCCAGGCGTGGGGCTCTTTGTGGAGCTTTCGCTCGCGCTTCTGCTGCGCCGCGGTCGCCTTTCCCGCGGCCGAGAGCAGCTGCAGCTGAATCACCTCGCCGCGGGCGTCGCCCTGCTCGAGCAGCCAGTCCGACAGCACGCGCCGCGGAGCGTCGTCAGCCGGCGCCGCGAGCACCGCGGCCCACAGCTGCTCGCGGGAGCGCGCATCGGAGCCCGCCTCGGCGCGCCGCTTCGCGCCCCGCTCGACCTCGTCAGGCCACGCCGGGAACCCGAAGTGGAGCAGCTCGAGCTCTCGCGGCAGCATCCACCGCGTCTCGCGCACGCGCTGCAGCGAGCCGCTGACGTCGAGGAAGAGCAGCCCGCCGCTCGTGACGGCGACGCCCTCTTTGCGAACGCTGGTCTGCCCGCGGAAGTTGAACAGGCGGCCGTCGGCCTTCGCGAGGCGCCACGGCGCGCAGCGCTGGAAGATCTCGCCGGCCTCCGCGTTGCGCGCGTCTCTGCGATCGCCGGCGTCCCAGCTCGTCTTCACGCCGTGCAGCTTCAGCGCCGCGAGCCAGTCGCCGTCGTCGAGCAGCGCCTTCATCGTCGCGGCCGGCGGGCTCGCCACGCCCCAGCGCTCGGCCGCTGAGGCTCCGCGCGCGCGGTCGTCCCACAGCCAGCGCGCCTCGTCCCACACGTGCGACGTCTCGGAGCCCACGCGCTCGACCATCACCAACGTCACGCGCTGCGGCTCGCGCCGCGCGTTCGGCGAGATGGCCGCGAGCCAGCGCTGCTTGCGGCCGAGGCCCTGCGTGGTCGGAACCTGGACGAGGAGCACGACCTCTTTCAGCGGGAGCCGGCCGTCGTCGTCGCGCGGGAAGCTCCAGAGCAGCCGCTCGGCGTCGAGGTGCAACAGCTCGGGAGCGAACGCCGCCTCGACCTTCGCGGGGTCGAACGCGCACTCGAGGCCGAGCGCGCGCCAGCTCTCGGCGAGGCGGCCCTCACGCTTCAGCTTCGCGGCGAGCTCGACGTCGGCAGCGCGCACGACGGCGGCCTGCGCCGCAGCGACGGCCGCGATGCGCTCGCGTGCGCCCACGGCGGAATCCTAGCGGGATCCGCGGCAACGAACCGCTACGATGGCCGCCCGATGGTTTGCTCCCTGCTGTATCTCCTGGTGCTCCTGGCAGCGGGCTGTGTCCTGGCAGCGGGCTGTGTCCGCGCGGTGAAGCCGAGGGCCGACCCGTGCCGGGCGCCGGCCGGCAAGGCGGTGCTGTGCGTGACGCGCGGGCCGCCCGCGGTGCAGAGCTACGGCGTGCACGTCGACGGCCGGAGCTTCGAGGTCTCGATCGGCGACTACGTCGAGGTCGAGGTCGCCGAGGGAGACCACATGCTGCGCCTCACGGCCGAAGCCCACGAGCCGGCGCGAGAAGAGGTGAAGCTGCGGGCCGGAGAGGCCCGCGCGTACCGGGTCCAGGTGCGCCCTGACGCCGTCACGAGGCGGCAGCTCAATGAGCGCGTGCTCGAGGCGGTCGAGTACCCCATCGACGAGGCCCGCCAGCTCATCGCAGACGAGCGGTTCAATCGCTCGCCGGAGCTCGCGCGCTGAGCGGCGCGGCAGGTCTCGCCGGCGGCAGCCCGTCGACGACCGGGTTACTTCGGCACCAGCACGAACTTGCGGACGTAGGCCTCGAGCGCGGCGCGGCCCTTGTCTTCGAGGGTCGCGGCGACGTTCTCGAAGCCGCGTGACGCGAGCTCGTGGACGATCAGCGCGTCGAGGAGCCCGGCCTTCTGAACGGCGAGCACGCGTTCGACCGCGGGGTCGATGGGCTCGCCCTTGCTCCGCGCGAGGTAGGTGGCGAGGAGATTCGCGAGGCACATGCGTTCTTCCTCGATGGAGAACCGGTGCTCCTCGGTGCCGGTCTGCTCCTTGCGGAACGAGGGCTCGCCCAGCCAGAGCGCCTTGCAGAGGCCCCACGCGAGCCAGTGCGGCGACGCGAGCACGGTGACGACGACGTCGTCGCCAGAGATGCCGACCCGGGCCTGCGGCAGGAAGATCGGCTCGGCGACGCGCAGCCCGATCGCGTCGACACGGCTCTCGAGGCTGTTCAGCAGGGGGACGTGCCGCGGGCGCAGCACGAGGGCCTTCACGTAGCTGTCGATGGCCTCCTTCTTCCGGCCGAGCGCGAGCAGTGCATTGGCGCGGTACCACCAACCGTGGAGGTCGAGCGGCGCGAGCTTCGTGGCAGCCTCGTAGCGGCCGAGGGCGACGACGGTGCGGCTGTCGAAGTACGCCGCGTCTCCCCAAGCGAGCGTGATGACGTAGTCGCCGGGGAACTTCGCGAGCACGCGCGCGTAGCCCTTCTCTGCGTCCATGTAGCGCTTCTCGGCGAACGCCTGCTCGATGCCGCGGAGCAGCTCGACCGGCGGCTGGCGGCCGGCGACGACGTCTTTCCCGTCTCTCATCACCACGTCGAGCGGGGGCCGAAGCTGCGGCCACATCACCATCGCGTTCTGCTGCAACCACTGTGGAACCGGGCTCTCGGGCTCGCGAATGTCGTACTTGCGCGGCGAGGCTTCGATGCGGGCGACGATCTCTTTCGGGCCGAGAGGCTGCTTGCCGCCGGCGCACAGCGCGAGGCCGATGAAGGCGATCAGCACGCGCGCAGCGTACGCGGTACCAACGCGCTCCAACACCTGAACTTCCGAGATCCCCTCCCCGACTTCACCCCCGCGAAGCTGGCGGGCTACTCCACGACGGGCTGAGGGTCTCGAAGCACACGAACGACGTCGCGGCGTCTCTCACGCGGCTGCAGAAGATGAAGGCCTGAGCGCGGCGCTGCGCGGCCGCAGCCGGTCGACGAGCACGAACAGCACGGGCGTGAAGAACAGGTTCAGCACCGTCGACACCAGCATGCCGCCGAACACGGCGGTGCCGAGCGAGCTGCGCGCCGCCGAGCCGGCGCCGGTCGAGAACATCAGCGGCATCACGCCGAGCAGGAACGCGATGGAGGTCATGAGGATCGGCCGCAGCCGCAGCTCGCAGCCGTCGAGCGCCGCGGTGACCGCGTCTTTCCCCTCGTCGCGCAGGCGCCGCGCCATCTCGACGATGAGAATGGCGTTCTTCGACGCCAGGCCCACGAGCATCACCATGCCGACCTGGCAGAAGACGTCGTTCGGCAGGCCGCGCAGGCCCTGCAGCCCGAGCGCCCCGAGGATCGCGAGCGGCACCGACAGCACCACCACGAACGGCAGCGCGAAGCTCTCGTACTGCGCCGCGAGCACGAGGAACACGAAGAGCAGGCCGAGCAGGAAGATGACGCCGGTCTGGCCGGAGGACTCGAGCTCTTCCTGCGAGAGCCCCGACCACTCGTACGCGAACCCGGCGGGCAGCGCCTCGCGAGCGACCTTCTCCATCGCGGCGAGCGCCTGGCCCGACGAGAAGCCCGGTGCCGCAGAGCCGCTGACCTCGACCGAGCGGAAGAGGTTGAAGTGGCTGATGACCTGCGCCGACGTGCCGGGCGACACCTTCACCACGCTGTCGAGCGGCACCATGGCGCCGGCCATGCTGCGCACGTACAGCGCGCCGATGTCGGCGGGGTTGTCGCGCGCCGCGCCTTCGGCCTGCACCACGACGCGGTACGAGCGGCTCGCGAAGTCGAAGTCGTTCACGTAGGCCGAGCCCATCGCCACCTGCAGCGTGCCGAACAGCGAGGCGAGATCGACGCCGAGCGCCCTCGCCTTCTCGCGGTCGACGTCGACGCGCACGAGCGGGTCGTCGGCGGTGAATGAGCTGAACGCGCCGCTGAGCTCCTTCGCGCTGCCGGTCTTCTCGAGCACGGCGCGCGTGGCGTCCGCCAGGTCCTGCAGGCTCGCCTGCAGGGTGCGGTCTTCGATCTCGATCTGGAACCCGCCGAGCGAGCCGACGCCCTCGACCGACGGCGGCGGAAACGGCATGACCATCGCCTCGGTCAGCTCGCCGAAAGGGCCGCGCAGGCGCTCGACGACCGAGGCGACGCTGTGCTCGGGGCCCTCGCGCTCCTCCCACGGCCTGGTGAGCACGAACGCCATGCCGCGGTTCGGGCCGCTGCCCCCGAAGCTGAAGCCGCCGACGGCGAAGACGCTCTGCACCTCGGGCTGCTCGAGCAGAATCTTCTGCACCTTCGTCATCACCTTGCCGGTCTCGCCGAGCGAGGCGCCGTCGGGGCCGTTCACCGCGACGATGAACCAGCCCTGGTCCTCGTCGGGAATGAAGCCCGAGGGCACGCGCGCGTAGACCCACGCGGTCGCGCCGACCATGACGAGGAACAGCGCCAGGCCGAGCGCGGGCCGCGAGAGCACCGGCCTGAGGACCCGGGCGTAGCCGCGGTGGACCTGCTCGAGCACGCGATCGACGAGGCGGAAGAGCGCGTTCTTCCTGCCGCCCTCGTGGCGCAGCATGAGCGCCGACAGGGCGGGCGTGAGCGTGACCGAGGCGAACGTCGAGATCGCGACCGAGAACGCGATGGTCAGCGCGAACTGCTGGTAGATGATTCCGGTCGAGCCCGGGAAGAAGCTCACCGGCACGAAGACCGCGATCAGCACGAGCGAGATCGCGATGACGGGCGCGACGACCTCGCTCATGCCCTCGATGGCCGCCTGCTGCGGCGTCTTGCCGCCCTGCTCGAGGTGGCGGCTGATGTTCTCGATGACGACGATGGCGTCGTCGACGACGAGGCCGGTGGCGAGCGTCAGCCCGAACAGCGTCAGCGTGTTGATCGAGAAGCCCATCAGCTTCACGAACGCGAACGTGCCGATCAGCGAGACGGGGATGACGATGGCGGGGATGAACGTCGCGCGCAGGCCCTGGAGGAAGACGAGGATGACGAGCACGACGAGCCCGATGGCCTCGGCGAGCGTGATGAGAACCTCGCGGATCGACTGATCGACCGCGAGCGTGGTGTCGAACGCGATCTCGTACTTGAGGCCGGCGGGGAACTGCTTCGCGAGCCGGTCCATCTCTTCCTTCACGCGCGCGCTGACGTCGAGCGCGTTCGCGTTCGGCAGCTGCATGACGCCGAGGCCCGCGGTGTCGCGCCCGTTGAACTGGAGCAGCTGCGAGTAGTCTTCGGCGCCGAGCTCGACGCGGGCGACGTCTCTCAAGAGCACGAGCGAGCCGGGCTGAAGGCCGTTCTTGAGCACGACGTTCTCGAACTCGGTCGCTTCAGAGAGGCGGCCGCGCGCCACGACGTTGAGCTGGTAGGTGAGCCCGTCGGGCGCCGGCGGCTTGCCGATCTGTCCCGCGGCGACCTGCACGTTCTGCTCGCGCAGGGCCGCCACGACGTCGAGCGGGGTGAGCGAGCGCGCCGCGAGCCGCGCCGGGTCGAGCCAGATGCGCATCGAGAAGCGGCGGGCTCCGAAGACCTCGACGTTGCCGACGCCCTTGAGGCGCTTGAGGGCGTCGCGCAGGTAGATCTCGGCGTAGTTCGAGATGAACTGCTGATCGTACCGGCCGCTCTCGTCGTAGAGCGCGATGCCCGAGACGAAGCTGCCCGAGACCTTGTTGATCGAGATGCCGATCTGCCGCACCTCCTGCGGGAGCTGGCCCATCGCGACCTGCACGCGGTTCTGCACGTCGACCGCCGCGACGTCGGCGTTGCGCGTGGGCTCGAAGACGACCGAGATGCTGCTCACGCCGTCGCTGCCGCTCGACGAGGTGATGTACTTCATGCCCTCGACGCCGTTGATCTGCCGCTCGAGCGGAGTCGTCACCGTCGACTCGACCGTCTCGGCGTTCGCGCCCGGGTACACGCCGGTCACCATGACGGTGGGCAGCGCGAGGCTGGGGTACTGCGCGACGGGCAGCCGCGGAATCGAGATCGCGCCGACGAGCACGATGAGGAGCGCGCAGACGCTCGAGAGCACCGGCCGCTTGATGAAGAACGCCACGAACATCAGCGCTGCCCTTGAGGGGTACCGGCCTCGCTGGCCTGCACGGCCGCGCCGTCCTGCAGCATCTGCACGCCCGAGGTGACGAGCTTCGCGCCCGCGTCGAGGCCCGAGGCCACGACGTAGCGGTTCCCCTGCAGCGCGCCGAGCTCGACCGGTACGCGGTGCGCCTGGCTGTTCTCGTCGACCACGAACGCGAACGTCTGGCCGGCCTGGCGCGTGACGGCCCCGACGGGAATGGTGAGGCCCTCGCGCGTCGAGAACACCACGCGCGCGCGCACGACCTGGCCGGCGCGCAGGCCGCTCAAGCCATCGAAGGCGCCCTTCACGAGCACGAGCTGGGTGGCGGCCTCGGCGCGCGGCGACACGAACACGACCGGGCTGTCGCCGGCGATGCCTCCGTCGGAGGCGAGCAGCTTCACGCGGCTCGTGGGGCCGAGGCCCGCGGCGCGCTCGACGGGGATCTGGACGTCGGCCTCGAGGCCGCTGTCCTGCGTGATGCTCGTGAGCGGCGTCACCGGCGTCACGAAGTCGCCGATCTTGACGGGAACGTCACCGACGACGCCGTCGATGGGCGCGACGATGGTGAAGAACCCGAGCCGCGTCTTCTGCGAGGCGATGGTGGCGTCGGCGGCGCGCAAGCTCGCCTCGGCCTGGTCGGCGGCGGTGCGCGCGGCGTCGACGTCTTGCTGGCTGACGATGCCGTCCTTGCGCAGCGCGGTGGCGCGGTCGAGCCGCTGCTTCGCGAACGCGGCGTTCGCCTGCAGCGACTCGCGCGTGGCCTGCAGGTTCTGGAGCGACGCTCCTTCCGCGCCGCTGTCGACCTGCATCAGCACGGTACCGGCCTTGACCTCCTGGCCGGGCTTCACGGCGATCGAGCGCACGTAGCCCTGCACCTGCGGGTGCAGCACGACGGCGCGGCGCGAGACGAGGGTGGCGAGGTACTCGGCGGCCTCTTCGACCGTCACGGGCTGAAGCTGCGTGAGCGTCACCTTCGCGGGCGGGGGGCCGCCGCCTCCCTCGGCGGGAGCGTTCTCCTTACAAGCGACGACCAACAGCACTGCGATGAGCCATCTCATGGGGGGCAGTCCGCCAGGGCAAACAACGCCACGACCCGGGCGCGCACGACGTCGTACTCGCGCAGGGCCACGTTCAGCTGCTGCTGCCTCAAGCCCGACGCGGCGGTGACGAGCTCGAGGCTCGTGCCCAGGCCCGCGTCGAACGCCTTGCGGGTGAGCTGGTCGACGCGCTCGGCCTGCTCGAGCGCCTTCGCGGCGAGCTCCTTCGCGCGCAGGGCGACCTCGACCTGCCGGCGGCTGCGATCGACGTCGACCTTGCCGGCGCGCTCGGCGGCCTCGCGGCGTGCCTGCGCCTGGTCGCGCGCGGCGTTCGCGTCGCGCAGCGCGCCGTAGCGGTTGCCGCCGTCCCAGATGGGCACGGTGAGCACGGCCTGAACGTTCCACGCCTGCAGCGACTGGCCCGCGAAGAAGTACGAGTTGAAGTTCGTGCGCAGGCCGATGCTCGGCAGGAACTGCGCCTTCGCATCGAGCACGCTTCGGGAGGCGAGCTCTTCTCGGGCGCGCGCGGCCCGCTGATCGGCGCGCTCGGCAAGGCCCGCGAGGGCGCGGCACCTGCCGATGACGCGATCGGCGAGGCCCTCGAGCTGGAACTCGTGCGTCACGCCGACCGGCTCGTCGAGGCCCAGCGCGAGCCCGAGCGTCTCGCGCGCCTGGCGCAGGGTCTCGTCGGCCTGCACGACCTGGGCGCGCTGCAGCTCGGCGTCCTGGCGGGTGCGGCCGAGATCGATCTCGGTCGAGGCTCCGGCCTTCGCGGCGCGCTCGGCGAGGGCGGTGCGTGCGAGCGCGTCGCGCAGGCCGACGCGCGAGAGCTCGGCGACGCGCTCGGCCGCCACCACCGCGAGCAGGGCCTGCGCGAGGTTCAGCAGCAGCAGCCGCCGGGCGTCGTCGGCGCTGAGCCGCGCGGCGTCTTCGGCGTCGAGGGCGGCGGCCACCCCGTTCCACGCGCGCGCGTCGATGACGGCGAGCTGGCCGACGACGTTGACGAGCTGCAGCGGAGCGAAGCCGAAGAACGCCGCCGAGACCGGGTCGAAGTCGGGCGGCGGCGGCAGGAGCCCGAACTGGGCCGTGGCGGTGCCCGCCAGCTGGGGCAGGAGCGCGGCGATCGCCTGGCGCTTCCGCCCGCTCGCGCGCACCACGTCGGCCGCCGCGACCTTCAGGTCGGCCGAGCGGGCGCCGAACAGCTGCACCGCCTCGTCCCAGCTGGCGAGCTGCCTCGGCGCCGGGGCGGGCGGCTCGAGCAGCGGATCCGGGGCTTGCGCCAGCAGCTGAAGCACGATCAGGGCGACCATCGTCTCTCTCGCTCCATACGTCGAAGCAGCCCGCGCCAGATCGACATTCGTGTGTTGTCGCACCCTTCCGTGCCCGCACTCGCGCGGGTCGCCGCCTCGACCCTTGCCGCCGGGCAGGCACGGCGGCCCGAGCGGCCCGGCCCGTCACGACGACAGCACGTCGCGCGCGCGCACCTCGTTCTGCCGCCGGCCGGCGGCGAAGGCCGAGAGGTTCTCGAGCGTGGTGGCGGCGATGTTGGCGAGGGCCTCCCGGGTGAGGAAGGCCTGGTGAGACGTCACCAGCACGTTCGGAAAGGTGAGCAGGCGGGCGAGCACGTCGTCCTGCAACACCTTGCTCGACAGGTCGCGGAAGAAGATGCCCTCCTCTTCCTCGTAGACGTCGAGCCCGGCGCCGCCGACGTGACCGCTCTTGAGCGCGTCGATCAGGGCGCGGCTGTCGATCAGCGCGCCGCGGCCGGTGTTGATCAGCACGACGCCCGGCCTCATCAGCGCGAGGGCGCGCGCGTCGACCAGGTGGTGGGTCGCGGGGGTCAGCGGCACGTGCAGCGTGAGCACGTCGCTGTCGCGGTACAGCAGGTCGAGCCCGGCGTACGCGAGCCCGAGCTCCTGCTCGAGCGCGGCGTCACGCGCGAGGTCGTACGCGAGCACGCGGCAGCCGAAGCCGCGGAAGATGCGCGCGGCGACGCGACCGATCTTGCCGGTGCCCACGACCCCGACGGTCTTGCCGTGCAGGTCGAACCCGACCAGCCCGTCGAGCGAGAAGTTCCACTCCCGCACCCGGGCGTGGGCGCGGGGCAGCTTGCGGACGAGCGCGAGCAGCAGCGCGACCGCGTGCTCGGCCACCGCGTGGGGCGAGTACTCGGGCACGCGCACGACCGGCAGGCCGAGCCGCGCGGCCGCCGCCAGGTCGACGTGGTTGTACCCGGCCGAGCGCAGCGCGACGAGCCGCACGCCGAGCCCCGCGAGGCGCTCGAGCACCCCGGCGTCGAGGCGGTCGTTCACGAACGCGCAGACCGCGTCGTGCCCGGCGGCGAGCGGCACGGTCTGCTGCGTCAGCCGCGGCTCGAGGAAGGTGAGCGCGTGGCCCGCGGCCGCGTTCGCGGCGCTGAACGAGTCGCGCTCGTACAGGTGCGTGTCGAAGAAGGCGACCTTCATGCCCGCGACAACGACTAACGGTCGCGGGCGCCGCACGCCCGGCCGCTTTCGAGCCGTTCGGCAAGAGCGGGTCGAGCCCGGCCGTGCCGCTCTTCACGGGTGCGGCCACCCCGGTCCGGGTGCAGCAGCTCGATGCGTGAAGCGCCGCGCCACGTCGGGCGCGTTCTCGGCCAGCACCGCACCCGGCAGCGCGAAGCGCACGCGGCGCGAGAGCGACGGGTCGGCCGCCGCCAGCGGTTCGCTGGCTCGCTTCATGACGCCCCCTTTACGCTGCCGTCGAAGCTTCCGCCTCCGCAGCCGTCGGGGCGGCGTCGGCAGGAGCTCCGGCGGGCAGGAGCGCGCGGCCCAGCCCGTACGCGAGCACGGCCGAGAGCCCCGACGCGATGAGAATGCCGACCTTCGCCGTCTCGAGGTGCGCTCCAGCGGGAAACGCGAGCGCCGCGATGAAGATCGACATCGTGAACCCGATGCCGGCCGCGACGCCCACGATCGCGAGCCTCGGCCACGTGACGCCGCGAGGGAGCGTGGCGAGGCCGGCCCGCGCCGCGAGCCACGCGAAGGCCATGATGCCGAGAGGCTTCCCGACGACGAGGCCGACCCCCACGCCGAGGAGCACGCGCAGCGACTCGCTCGAGAACGATGCGTCACCGAGCGACACGCCTGCGTTCGCGAGCGCGAACAACGGCATCGCGCCGAAGGCCACCCAACCATGGAGCGCGTGCTGGATTCGCTCGACCGGCGAGACCGCCTCACGCCGCGCCTGGTTCAGGTGCTCGAGGTGCGGCAGCAGGGCTCGCTCGTCGTCCTCGTCTTGCCGCCGCACCGCGGCGACGGTCGCGTCCGCACGCTCGGCAAACGTGTCGCGGGCGAGCCACGCCCGAACGGGCGTCATCAACCCGACCGCGACTCCGGCGACCGTCGGGTGAACTCCCGCTGCGTAGGCACCGGCCCACGCGACGACCGCGGGAGGCACGTAGGCCCAGGGGCTGCGAACACCGACCTTCTGCATCGCGAGGATCGCGGCGAGCCCCGCCCCGAGCACCGCGAACCCCGCAGGCGAAAGGCTGGTGGAGTAGAAGATCGCGATGACGACGATCGCTCCGACGTCGTCGATCACCGCGAGCGCGAGCAACAGAACTCGAAGCGCCGGGGGCACCCGGCGACCCAACAAGGTGAGCACGCCGACCGCGAACGCGATGTCGGTGGCCATCGGGATGCCCCAGCCCGCCATCGACTCGCGACCGACGTTGAGGGCCGCGAAGATGCAGGCGGGCACGACCATGCCGCCGACCGCGGCCGCGAGCGGCAGCGAGGCCCGCCGCAGCTCGCTGAGCTCGCCCCGGTGGAGCTCGCGGCGGATCTCGAGCCCGACGACGAAGAAGAAGACGGTCATCACCCCGTCGTTGACCCAGAAGTGGAGGTCGCGCTCGAACGAGAAGCGACCGAGCCTCAGCTCCAGGGGAACGTGCCAGAGCGCGCCGTACCCTTCGCGCCACGGCGAGTTCGCCCAGACGAGCGCGACGGCCGCGGCGGCCAGGAGCAGGAGCCCGCTCGCTGCTTCGACGGCGAGAACCCGCTCGACGGGCGCGAGCGCACGCTGAGCGAGCCGGCGGGCCGGCTGCCAGGCGCCGGGTGGGGCTCCGGGGAGAGGTGCGGCGTTCTTGTCGTTCGGGTCAGCCATGCGCGCCCAGGCACCACGCGAGCAGTAGTAACGGCCCGCGCCCCGAAAAGCCCCAATCGTGCGGCGCGCTCGCCGCGCCAGAACCCGCCTTCGCCCTGCTGTGCTACGCACGCGGGCCGCATGCTGACCGCCCTGCTGCTGCTCGCGGCACCGTTCACCACCGTCGCCGAGCAGTCGGGCTGGGTGAAGACGGGCCGCTACGACGAGGTCGAGCGGCTCTGCGACGAGCTGCCGAAGCGGTACGCGGGGCGCCTCAAGTGCGAGAGCTTCGGGACGACTCCGCTCGGCCGCCGCCTGCTCGTGTTCACGGCGAGCAGCGATCTGAAGGCGCTCGAGAAGAAGCCGAAGCCGGTGGTGCTCCTGCAGGCGGGCATCCACGCGGGGGAGATCGACGGGAAGGACGCCGGCTTCTGGCTCCTCCGCGAGCTGCTCGAGGGCAAGACCGGGAGCGGTGTCCTGAGCAAGGTCACGCTCGCGTTCGTACCGGTGTTCAACGTCGACGGCCACGAGCGCATGGCGCCGAACAACCGGCCGAACCAGAACGGCCCGGCCGAGATGGGCTGGCGCGTGACGAGCCAGAACCTGAACCTGAACCGCGACTACGCGAAGGCCGAGGCGCCCGAGATGGTGGCGATGCTCGGGCTGCTCGCGAGGCTCGACCCGATTCTCTACGCCGACCTGCACGTCACCGACGGAGCGAAGTTTCAGCCCGATGTCGCGGTGCTCATCGAGCCGCGGCACGGCGGGCCTGAAGGCCTGCGCAAGCTCGGCGTCGAGCTCGAGACGGCGGTGCTGAAGGAGCTCGAGGGCAAGGGCCACAAGCCGCTCGGCTTCTACCCGTCGTTCGCGAAGGAGGACGACCCGGCGAGCGGCTTCGCGTACGGCATCCCTCCGCCGCGGCTGTCGAACGGGTACTGGAACCTGAAGAACCGGTTCGTGGTGCTGGTCGAGACGCACAGCTGGAAGCCGTACGGGCAGCGCGTGAAGGCGACGTACGCGACGTGCCTCTCGCTGCTGTCGCACGCGGCCGACGACGCCGAGAAGTGGCTCGCCGCCGCGCGAGAGGCCGACGCGGCCGACGCGCAGGCCGCGGGCAAGAGCGTGGCGCTGCTCTGGGACAACACCGAGAAGAAGACGATGGTCGACTTCCCGGGCTACGCGTACAAGCGGGAAGACTCGGCGGTCTCGGGCGCGAAGTGGATCCGCTACGACGACACGAAGCCCGAGGTGTGGAAGGTGCCGCTCTACGACGAGCTCCAGCCGGCGGTCACGGTGAAGGCGCCCAAGGGCGGCTACGTGGTGCCGCCGCCGCACGCGGCCTGGGTGTCCGCGAAGCTGAAGGTGCACGGCTTCGAGTTCAGCGTGCTCGACAAGGCGCGAGAGAAGGCGATCGTCGAGTCGTTCCGCGCCGTCGACGCGAAGTTCAAGCTGCAGCCGTACGAAGGCCGGCAGACGGTGCAGGTGAAGGGCGAGTGGAAGGCCGACCAGCGCGACCTGCCGAAGGGCTCGCTGTACGTGCCCGCGGGCCAGCGCGGCGTGGCGCTGCTCATGAACCTGCTCGAGCCGTACGCACCCGACTCGCTGATGAGCTGGGGCTACTTCAACGCGCACCTCGAGCAGAAAGAGTACATGGAGGCGTACGTGACCGAGGCCGTCGCGCGCGAGATGCTCAAAGACGCGCAGGTGAAGGCGGCGTTCGAGGCGCGGCTGAAGGCCGACCCGGCGTTCGCGAGGAGCCCCGACGAGCGGCTGCGGTTCTTCTACACGCGGCACCCGAGCTGGGACGAAAAGCTCAATCTCTACCCGGTGTTCCGAATCGACAACCTCCCGTAGAGGTAGCCGATAATCCTACATGCTGCTCCTTCGGACCACCCTGAAGCTCCTGGCGTTCACGATGCTGCTTGGGGCGGTGGCGCCGGGTGAAGCGGCGGCGTTCAGCCGGGAGCTGCCGCGGGAAGACGACAGCGAGATCGTTCGCTGAGGAGCACGCGCGCTCCACTCGCGGAAAGCGCGCGACGCCCAAGCACCTTTTTTCCGGTTTTCTGGCCCGCCGCTTGAAGACGGGTGCGCCCTTGGGCCGGAGCCCGGGCGTGCTCTTCCAGGGGGTCGCCCGGGCTGTAGTAACGCTGCGATCAGCGGCCCGTCCACCCCCGGTACTGCTCCCGCACGCGCTCGGCGAGCTGTTCGGGGTTCGCGGTTCCGAACGCGTCGGGCATGAGGGGCTCCTGCACGGTGACGGTGATGCGTGCCTTCGGCGAGAGCCACGGCCCGTCTTCGTGAATGAGCTGCGGCGTGCCGTCGAGCACGACGGGCGCGATGGGCACCTTCTCTTCGAGCGCGAGCACGAACGCGCCGGTCTTGAACGGCAGCAGGTGGCCGTCGGAGGCGTACGTGCCCTCGGGGAAGATCATCACGCTCATGCCGGCGCGCAGCCAGGCGCGGCACGTCTCCATCATCTCGTTCATCGACTTCACGCGGCCGCGCTCGACGCTGACGTACTTCGCCATCTTCATGAGCCAGCCGAGCACGGGCACCGAGAACAGCGAGGCCTTCGAGACGAACTTGAACTGGGAGTAGAGGCCGAGCACCGCGATGATGTCGGCCATCGACTGGTGGTTCGCGATGATGACGCAGGGCCCCTTCGGCAAGCGCTCGCGGTGAAAGACCTTCGTGCTCCACAGCGGCCACGCGCGCAGGTACTGGTGGCCCCAGTGGCAGATGAGCCAGTGCACGGCGCGGCGCTGGCGATCGAACGGCAGCGTGAAGAGCCAGGTGACGAACGCGACCACGATGCCGACGAGGATCGTGCTGACGAAGACCGCCCAGTAATAGACGCTGACCGCGAAGCGCATCAGCTGCCGTCCGGCTTGATGCGCTCGATCCACTCCCAGCCGAAGCGGCCCGGATGCGAGCGCACGGTCACGGGCGTGCCGGCCTTGAGCTCCTGGTCGCTCGAGTGCCTGACGAAGAGCCGCAGGCTCTCGCCGCCGCTCCACGAAGGCACGACGAGCCGGCAGCGGCCCTTCTTGTAGTTCTTGTGCTCGAGGATGGTGACGACGTGCTCGGTCGGAGGGCTCGGGTCGAGCGACTGGTTCAAGTAGAGGAGCAGGCCTCCGCCGCCCGCGGGAATGCCGATGAGCCCGAGCACCGCGCCGATGGAGACCAGGCGCATCGCGTACGAGCGGCCGCGCAAGGCGGCGACGATGCCGGCGACGTAGAGCGCCCAGATGAAGCCGCCGCCGGCGACGAAGACGAGCGCCTTGGTGCCGGCGTCGACGGTGTGGTCGACGGCGGAGTCGGCGAACCCGAGCACCGCGAACCCCACGATCCACGAGAAGACCAGCAGCAGCGACACCGCGACCTGCTTCGGCTGCCTTACGGGCTGCAGGTGCATGCCCGAGAACGGCGGAAGCGCGTCGGCGAGCCGCCCGAGCAGCTCGACGGCCTCCCGCGCCCGCGTGCCGTCGAGCTTCTCGTGCGTGCGCACGAGCTGAAACGCCTCGACACCGGCGGCCGTGAGCTGCACGCGGTAGCCGAGCGCGAGCAGGTCGGCGACCGCGCCGCGCACGCCCGCCGGCTCGAAGGCCCGGCGCACGTTCTCGTCGGTGTCGAGCGTGTCGAGGTACGCGAGATCGTCGAACGCCTTGTCGCCGGTCTGCACCTCGCGGTTGAGGCCGATCGCCTTGCCGAGCCGCTCGAACCCGGTCTCGGGGAAGACGGTGACGTGCGGGTAGGGGCCACCCGCGATGCGGAGCGCCGACCGCACGTACGAGCGGTTCTGATGGTGCGTGGCGACGATGACGCGGCGGCCGCCGACCTCGTACTCGGTCTCGGCGCCGGCGTAGAGCTTCGCGCGCTTCGTCTCGCCGACCTGCGTCGCGCCCTCGAGGCCGGCGAGGAGCGCCGAGCTCTGCTGCTCCATGCGCTTCTGCGAGAGACGAACGGCCCAGCGGATGAAGAAGAACAGAGCGCCGAGGTAGACGAGGACCCCGCCGACGATGCCTGCGACGACCCCTCCGCTCATTGGTTTGGACCTTAACTTACGGTCACCCGGGGCAGCGGTTACATTCTTCGGGCCCTGATGAAGATCGACTGGAGAGCGCTGTTCGCTGCGGCCGAGAAGGCGCGGCGGCGCGCGCACGCGCCGTACTCGAAGTTCCACGTCGGGGTCGCCGTGCTGTGCAGCGACGGCACCGTGCAGCCGGGGTGCAACGTCGAGAACGCGAGCTACGGGCTCACCGTCTGCGCCGAGCGCAACGCGCTGGCGCGCGCGGTGGTCGAGGGCAAGAGGCCGGTCGCGGTCGCCATCACGGTCGACAGCCGCCGGCCGACGCCGCCGTGCGGTGCGTGCCGGCAGGTGCTGTACGAGCTGTGCGAGCCGTCGACGCCGGTCGTGACGCGCACCGTGAGCGGCAAGCAGAAGCGCTACACCGTCGGCGGGCTCTTGCCCGACGCGTTCAGCGTCAAGGACCTGTAGCAGCGAGCGCGAGCTCGGCGCACCGGCCGAGGCTGCGCGCGCGCTCGACGGCGCTGGCCGCGTCGGCGAGCAGATCGGCCGGCGACGTCTCGTCGATGAGGTCGCGGAAGCAGGTCACGAGCATCAGCGCGTTGCGCAGGTCGTGGCGCGCCTCGGGGTTGCGGCACATGCCCTGGCAGTACGACGTGCAGATGCCGCGCAGCTCGCGCTCGGTGTCTTCGAAGTCTCTGACCAGCTCGGCGACGTGGCTCATGCGTGGGCTCCCTGCTGCCGCAGCGGACGGAGGAGAAAAGCGACCGGCGCCGGCAGCGCCCGGCGCAGGGCGGCGAGCGTGGAGGCGTGGAGGCGCTCGCCCAGCGTCATGCCCACGGCCGCGACCCAGTGGAGCGCGAGGTGCCGGGTCGTGCCGGTGTGCACCTGCACGCGGTGAACGAGGTCGTGGAGCTCGAGGTGCTGCGGGCGCCCGGTGGAGACGAGCGCGTCGGCGAGCGACGGGTCCAGGTCGGCGGCGAGCGCGTGCGCGCCTTCGGAGCCGAGGCCCTCGGACAGGCTCCGGAGCACCGAGCGCGTGATCCACCACGCGTCGCTCGTCGAGAGCCCGGTTCGTCTCGCCACCACATCGATGAAGTCGTTTGGCCCCATGCTGCGGTCACCGTTGCGAAAACCGAACCACGCTGCTCTGGACCATGGGTCGGCGGTGCCGACGCAAACTCCGCGTCTCAGTGCGCCTTGGGCGCAGACTCGTCGTCTTCTTCCGAGGTGGGAGGCGCGTCGCCGGCGTACTCCTTCAGCCGGTACTGAATCTTGCGCACGCTGATGCCGAGGACCTCGGCGGCGCGGGTGGTCGAGCCTCCGACCATCTCCATGGTGCGCAAGATCGCCTCGCGCTCGATCTCGGCCATCGTCGCGCCCGGGATGAGCGAGCCGGCCGCGACGTCTTTCGGGCGGGGGCCGCGCAGGGTCGGGGGCAGATCGTCGGCGGTGAGCTCGGTGCCCTTCGCGAGCACCACGGCGCGCTCGATGGCGTTCTCGAGCTCGCGCACGTTGCCCGGCCAGCTGTGCGCGAGCAGCGCGTTGAGCGTGCCCGGCGCGAGGCCCTTCACGGTCTTGCCGTACGAGCCGGCGTACTTGCCCAGGAAGTGGCTCACGAGCGCGGGAATGTCGCCCTTGCGCTGGCGCAGCGACGGCAGCGTCACGGCGACGACGTTGAGCCGGTAGTAGAGGTCTTCGCGGAAGTGGCCGGCCTTCACCTCGGCGGCGAGGTCTTTGTTCGTGGCCGCGACGAGGCGCACGTCGACCTTCACGGTCTGGGTGCCGCCGACGCGCTCGAACTCGCGGGTCTGCAGCACGCGCAGGAGCTTGATCTGGAGCGACGCCGAGATCTCGCCGATCTCGTCGAGGAACAGCGTGCCGCCGTCGGCGAGCTCGAAGCGGCCCTCTTTGCGGCCGACGGCGCCGGTGAACGAGCCCTTCTCGTGGCCGAACAGCTCGCTCTCGAGCAGCGACTCCGAGAGCGCGGCGCAGTTCACCTTCACGAAAGGCTTGTCTTTGCGCGGCGACTCTTCGTGCAGCGCCTGGGCGACGAGCTCCTTTCCGGTGCCGGACTCACCGAGGATGAGCACGGTCGCCTTCGTGGGCGCGGCCTGCTTGATGACCTCGAACACGGCCTGCAGCTCGGGCGAGTCGCCCACGATGTTGGGGAAGCTGAAGCGCTCGCGCACGCGGTCGCGCAGCGTCTGGGTGTCGCGGTGGAGCCGGCGCTTCTCGAGCGCCTTCTCGAGCACGACGAGCACCGCCTTCACGTCGAGCGGCTTCACCAGGTAGCTCTCGGCGCCGGCGCGCATCACGTCGACCGCCATCTCGATGCTGCCGAACGCCGTCATGACCACGAACGCCGCGTCCGAGCCGCCCTCGCGCGCCTTCTTGAGGAAGGTGAGCCCGTCCATCTTCGGCATGCGCACGTCGGTGAGCACCGCGGCCGGCGCGAACGATTGGAGCTTCTCGAGCGCCTCTTCGCCGTCTTGTGCCTCTGCGACCTCGAAGCCCTCTTCCGAGAGCAGCGTCTTCAGCGCCTGCCGCGCGTTCGTCTCGTCGTCGACGATGAGGATTCGTTCTCTGGCCATGTGGGTGTGCATAGCAAGGTGCGTGCACAGCTTGCGCGCACCATCTGGGTGCAGATTCTGCGTCTGATCTCGGCTCGCGGCAGTCGCACGCAGAATCTGCGTTCGCCCGGGTCCTGGCACCGCCTTCGCAAGGTTGCGCGGCGATGCACGCAGCCAGAGCCCGCCTGCACCCGATGGACGTCGTGCTGCGCGGGGCGCGCCGGTACACGCTGCTGCGCAGGGCCTGCCTGGGGCTCAGCCTCGCCCTGACGCTCGGGCTGCCGCTGTGGCACCTCGCGCGGTTGGGCGGCTCGACGCCTCCGCTGGTCGGCCCGGTCGGCGCGGTCGGGCTGTTCGGCGTCGAGCTCATCGACCCGCTGGCGGTGGTGAGCGTCCTCCTCGGTCGCGGGCCCGGCCCCACACTGCTGCTCGCCGCCCTGCCCGGCCTCGTGCTCGTCGCCGTGCTCGGCCGCTTCTTCTGCGGGTGGGTGTGCCCCTACGTGCCGCTGCTCGCGGCGAGCAACGCGCTGCGGTGGTGGCTCCAGCGCTTCGGGGTGAAGCCGCCCGACGTGAGGCTCCCGCGGCGCACCTCGTACGCGGTGCTCGTGGGCGTGCTGGCCGCCGGGGCGCTGCTCGGCACGCAGGTGTGGCCGCTCGTGTACCCGCCGTCGGTGATCGGCCGCGAGGTGTTCCACGCCGTGTTCTTCGGGGGGCTGACCTCGGGCGCGGCGCTCGTCGGCTTCGCCGTCTTCTTCGACACGTTCGTCTCGCGGGCGGGCTTCTGCCGGTCGCTGTGTCCGGGCGGCGCGATGTTCTCGCTCTTGAGCTACCGCTCGCCGGTGACGGTGAAGCTCGACCCATCGAAGTGCACCGGCTGCACCGCGTGCGACGTGGTCTGCAACCTCGGGCAGTCGCCGATGACGGGGCGCATCGACGAGGGCTGCGAGCGCTGCGGCAAGTGCGTGGCGTCGTGCCCGACGAACGCGCTGAAGCTCGGAGTGAAGCGGTGAAGCGGCGCGCGTTCATCGCCGCGGCCGCGGCCACCGCGCTGATCCCCTCGCGGTCGAGCCCCCAGGCGCGCATCCGCCCGCCCGGCGCCCTGCAGCCCGGCGGGTTCGAGCGCGCGTGCATCGGCTGCTACCGCTGCGCCGAGGTCTGCCCGCCGAAGGCGATCCGGTTCGAGAACGGGCTGCCCGTCATCGACACGCGCGAGCGCGCGTGCACGCTGTGCATGAAGTGCCCCGAGGTGTGCCCCACCGGCGCGCTGGTGCCGGTGCCGGCCGAGGCGGTGCGCATGGGCACGCCGGTGCTCGATCGCAAGGCGTGCCTGCCGTGGTCGGGCGCCGGCATCTGCCGGCTGTGCCACCAGGTGTGCCCCTACCCCGACAAGGCGGTGGAGCTGGTGGGGCCGCAGGCGGCTCCGATGTTCAACGCAGACGCGTGCGTGGGGTGCGGGCTGTGTGAAGAGGCGTGCCCCGACATCGCGCGCGCGATCCGCATCGAGCCCCGGCCGCCGGGCGGCAAGAAGTGAAGAAGCTGACGCGCAGAGATCTGTTCAAGGCGGCCCCGATCGCGGGCGCGGCGGCCGCCGCCGGCGCGCTGGGGTTCCGCCCAGCAGCCGAGGCCCGCGTCACGACGCGCGGCGTGTGCCGGTTCTGCCTGCTCCACTGCGGCATCGAGGTGACGACCGAGGGCAGCCGCGTGGTGCGGGTGCAGGGCGATCTGCAGAGCAGGACGCGCGGCTTCATCTGCCAGCACGGCTACGCGCTGCCCGAGGTGGTGCACGCACCCGAGCGGGTGCGCACGCCGCTCTTGAGGCGGGGCGAGCGGCTCGTGCCCGTGACGTGGAGCGACGCGCTCGCGTTCGTCGCCGCCCGCCTCGAGCAGGTGAAGCAGCGCTGGGGCCCCGAGGCGCTGATGGTGCAGACCGGCTGGCCGCTGGTGAGGCACCCGCTGGTGGGGCTCTTGCACCGGTTCTGCCGCGCGTTCGGCTCTCCGAACCTCGTGTCGGTCGCGAGCCTGTGCGAGGCGTCGCTGCGCATGGGCCAGGCGCTGACCGCGGGCTCGAAGTACCCGCACGACCTGCAGCCCGACCGCACGCTGGTGCTGTGGGGCGCCAACCCGTCGCGGGCGGCGCCGGCGCTGACGCACGCGCTGCACCGCTCGGCGGAAGCCCGGCGCCTCTTCGTCGTCGACCCGACGCGCACCGATCTCGCGCGGCGCGCCGCCGAGCACCTGCAGGTGCGGCCCGGCAGCGACGGCGCGCTCGCGCTCGGGCTCGCGCACCTGCTCATCTCGCAGGCGCGGTACGACGCCGCGTTCGTCGCCGAGCACGTCTCGGGGTTCGACGCGTTCGCGCGCTACGCTGAAGATTTTCCGCCTCAGCGCGTCGCGGCGCTGACGTCGGTGGGCGTGGAGCAGCTCGAGCGCGTGGCGCGGCGCTTCGGCTCCGAGGGCCCGGTGCACATCTGGCAGGGGCTCGGCGTCGAGCAGCACGTGCACGGCGTTCAGACGGTGCGCGCGCTCGTCGCGCTCGAGGCGCTGACCGGGGCGTTCGACGAGGCGTGGGCGAAGAGGCAGCTGACGCCGCCGGGCCCCAGGTTCGGCGACGAGCCGCTGCCGGCGCTGTACCGCATGGCGACGCCCGAGCCGGTGCCGCCGCCGGTGAAGGCGAAGCCCGTCGGCTACGACGAGCTGCCGCTGTTCGAGGTGTACAACCGCGAGGCGCAGGGCAACCTGTTCTCGCGCGCGGTGCTCGAGGGCAAGCCGTACCCGGTACGGGCGCTGGTGCTGGTGGCGTCGAACCCGGTCACCACCGCGCCCGGCGGAGCGCGGCTGCTCGAGGCGATGCGCGGGCTCGAGCTGCTCGTGTCGATCGACCCGTTTCTCACCGCGTCGGGGCGGCTCGCCGACGTCGTGCTGCCGGCGAGCACGTTCGCGGAAGGGCCGATGGTCGACGAGGAGCGCGGCGCGGCGCGGCGCAACGACGACGCCGACACCCGCGTGACGCAGGCGCTCGTGCAGGCGCAGCACGACGCGTGGCCCGACTGGAAGATCGTGTTCGAGCTCTCGCGCGCGCTGGGCCTGGGCGCGTACTTCCCGTGGGCGTCGCTGCGCGAGGCGCTCCAGGCGAAGCACGTGCCGTACATGGAAGACGCAGCCCACCAGCCGCGGCCGCGCGTCGCGTCGTCCGCGAGGTTCTCGACGCCGACCGGCAAGGTCGAGCTGGTCAGCACGGTGCTCGAAGACTTCGGGTACCCGGGCCTGCCCGAGTGGAAGCCGCCCGAGCCGGCGCCGAACGCCGAGTACCCGCTGCTGCTCGTCAGCGGGCCGCGCGAGGCGGGCTTCATCAACTCGCAGTTCCGCGGAGCGCCGTCGATTCGCGCGAAGGTGCCCGAGCCGGTGCTGCGCGTGCACCCGTCGCGCGGGTTCGAGAGCGGCGCGCGCGTGGCGCTGGTCACCGAGCACGGGCGGCTCGAGCTGAAGGTAGTGGTGGACCCCGCGGTGCACCCCGACGCGGTGGTGGCGCCGGGAGGGTGGGACGTCGCGAGCGTGAACGCGGTCACGAGCGCGGAGCTGCTCGACCCCATCTCGGGGTTCCCGGCGGTGCGCTCGACGCGGTGCAGGCTCGAAGCGTGCAGGCTCGAAACGTGCAGTCAAAGGTAGGTCACCATGGACACCGTCTCAGAGATCATGACGCGCAAGGTGGTCACCGTGCACCCCGACCTGCCGATCGAGCGGCTCATCCTGCTGCTGATCGACGAAGACATTCAGGCGGTGCCGGTGGTCGATGCAACCCACCGGCCGATCGGCATGGCCTCGAAGTCGGACCTGGTGTTCGACGACTACGAGTGGGCCGAGCTGCGCGACGAGACGTTCTGGCTGCAGCGGGTCGCGAAGCTGCCCCGGGGGCTCGCCACCGAGGGCGACCTGTACCTGGCCGAGCTGCTGCGCTCGAGCACGGTGGCCGACATCATGTCGGACGAGCCGATCACGGTGCGCGAGCAGACGCCGGTGGCCGAGGCGGCGCGGCTGATGGGCGAGAAGCACGTGCACGGCTGCCCGGTCGTGAACGCCGACGGCGTGCTCATCGGCATCGTGACCTCGATGGACGTGATGCGGTGGGTCGGGCGCAAACTGTGCGCCGAGCCGCAAAATCAGCGCACGACCATCACGGGCACCTTGCAGATGTGAACGAGGCGGTCGGCGACGCTGCCGACCAGCACGCGGGCGACGGCGCCGCGGCCCTTGTTGCCGGCGACGACGAGGTCGAAGTTGCCCTCCTCTGCGAGATCCGCGATCGCCTCAGCGGGGCTGCCGAGCTTGTTCACGGTCTTCAGCATCGGCCGCTCGACGGCGCGCGCCAGCTCTCTCAAGATGTCTGCGCCACGGAGCAGCTGGCGCTCGGGGAGGTCGGGCATCCACGCCATTTCACCGGCCGTCACGACCGGCTCCTCGACGTGAACCAGCGTGACCTCTGCGCGCAGCGCGTCGGCGAGCTCGAGGGCCTTGCGAGCGGCGTGAACGGATGCGGTGGAGCCATCGACTGCGACGAGGATCTTTTTCATGACCCATTGCCCATGCAGGGTCCGGGCCTTGCACCTTGGAGGCGCATGAGACGCACACTGCTCGTCTGCCTGCTGCTGGCGCCGCTGGCGTTCGGGTCCGACGCTCCGCCCCGGCAGCTGCCCGAGCCCGACTACCTCTCGCCGCTCGCCCGGCAGGTGCTGCGCACGAAGATGCGGCGCCACGGCGACGACATGCTCAAGCTCGTGATGGCCGTGACGCTGCTGCAGCACGAGCGGGCGCGGCTGTTCGCGACCGAGATCGCGGCCGAGCCGCGGCTGACCCGCCCGATCGCCGGAGGGGAAGACGACCTCAACGCGGCGCTCCCGCTGCAGCTCTTCACGCTGCAGGACCAGCTGAGGCTCGAGGCGAAGGCGGTCGCCGAGGCGGCCGCGAAGGCCGATGACCGGGCGCTGGCGAAGGCGCTCGGCCGGGTGACCGAGACCTGCGTCGCCTGCCACTCGGCGTTTCTCAAGCGGGACGTGGAACCCGAGGCAACGAAACCGTGAAGCGCGCGCCGCCCCCGGGCGCGTCGGAGACGCTCAGCGTGCCGCCATGCTGCGTGACGATCGCGTGCACGATGGGCAGGCCCAGGCCCGTGCCCTGAGCCTTGGTGGTGAAGAACGGCTCGAAGATGCGCTCGCGCAGCTCGACCGGCACGCCCTTGCCGGTGTCGTCGACGGTGAGCGCGCAAGCCTGGCCCGCGGCGGCCAGCGCGAGCGTGACGCGCCCGCCCCGGGGCGAGGCCTCGAGCGCGTTGAGCGTGAGGTTCATCACGACCTGGCGCAGGCGGCCGTCGTCGGCGCGAACGACGAGCCCCGGAGCGAGCCGTCGCTCGAGCGTCACCCCACGCCGCTCGGCGTCGCCTCCGAGCAGATCGAGCACGTGCGAGACGAGGGCGCCGAGCTCGACGGGGTCGCCCTTGAGCTCGCGAGGCCGCGCGAGCTGGAGGAAGTCTTCGAGCAGGTGGTCGAGGCGGCGGATCTCGTCGCGCACGAGCTTCAAGGGCTCGAGCAGCAGACCGCGATCGGCGGCAGAGGCCAGCTTCTCGATGCGCCGCTCGAGCACCGACAGCTGCAGGCCCGCGGCGTTGAGCGGGTTGCGGATCTCGTGCGAGAGCCCCGCCGTCATGGTACCGACCGCGGCCAGCTTCTCGGCGGTCTGGGCGCGGCGCGCGAGCTCGCGCTTCTCGGTCTGCAGATCGACCTGCCGCTGCGCCTGCTCGACGGTGAGGAGCAGCTCGGGCGTGGCGGCCGGCTTCGACAGGTAGGCGAACGCGCCGGCGCGCACCGCTGCGGCGGCGGCCTCGACGGTCGAGTACCCGGTGAGCAGCACGACCGCGGCGTCGGGGTTGATGGCCTTCAGCTCGACCGCGAGGTCGGCGCCCTGCCCGTCGGGGAGCCGCATGTCGACGAGCGCGACGTCGAAGCCGCGCCGCGCCTGCTCGCGCGCCTTCGCACACGAGGTCGAGGCGAGCACCTGGTGACCGGCTTCGGTGAGGATCTCGTCGAGGTTGTCGACGAGCCCCTCGTTGTCGTCGACGACGAGGACGCGGCTCACGCCTTCCTCGCGTGGCGCTGCTCGACCTCGGCGAGCAGCTTCGCCGTGTCGAACGGCTTCGTGTACATCGACCCCGGCTGCTCGCCGGGCGGCAGCGAGTCGGGGTGACCCGTGACGATGATGAGGGGGAGCCCGGGCAGCCGCTCGCGCAGCCGCGAGAGAATCTCGCCGCGCGGTGCGTCGGGCAGCTTCAGGTCGACGAGCGCGAGGAAGGGCTTCACGCCGCCGAGCCGCTCGGCCTCGAGGGCCGAGGCCGCGGTGAGCGCGGTGAAACCCCTGGCCCGCAACGCCTCGGACAGGTTGTCGGCGAGCTGCGCGTCGTCTTCGACGAGCGCGACGAGCCCGCCGCGGCGCGCGCTCTGCACGAGGGCCTCGAGCTGGGGAATCGGCACCGGCTTCGGCAGCACGGCGAGCACGCCCTCGCTGCGGGCGTCGGCGAGGTCGGACTCGCCGGTGTAGGCGGTGACGACGACGGCCGGCAGGTCGGGGTCGACGCGGCGGATCTCGTGCACCAGCACCGCGCCGCTCATCACCGGCATGCGCATGTCGGTGACGAGCAGGTCGAACTTCGTCTGCTTCGCGAGCGCGAGCGCCTCACGGCCGTCGTGCGCGACCGACACTTCGACGCCGCCGTCGCGCAAGATCTCGGCGATGTTCTCGACGAAGGCGCGGTTGTCGTCGACGAGCAGAATGTGGCGCACGGTTTCGTCAGCTCCCCTGGGCCGGCAGGCGCACGACGAAGCGGGCGCCGCCTCCCTCTCTCGGTTCGTATCCGACGCTTCCGTCGTGCCGCTCGGCGATGCGCTTGACGAGCGCGAGGCCCAGGCCGACGCCCTTCTCTTTGGTGGTGATGAGCGGCTCGAACAGGCGCCTCTGGGTGGCCTGGTCGACGCCGGGCCCGGTGTCTTCGACGGCGACGCGCGCGAAGCCATCGAGCCGGGTGCCCCGCACCGTGACGGCTCCGCTGCCGCCGCAGGCCTGCAGCGCGTTCTCGATGAGGTTCACGAACAGCTGGCGGAGCTGGCCGCGGTCGCCGACGACCTGGGGGAGCTGCTCCAGGCCTTCGACGGTGAGGCCGACACCGGCGGGGCGCGTGACGGCCTGAACGGCGGCGTCGACGACCTCGGTGACCGACAGCGTCTCGCGGGCGAGCGGGCGGTCGCGGATCATGTCGAGCAGATCGGAGATGATCTTGTTGGCGACGTTGATCTGCGTGCCGATGCGATCGACGTGCTTCTTGGCGCGATCGTCCTCACCGACGCGGCCCTTCAAGATGTGGAGCGACGTCTCCATCACGCCGAGCGGGTTGCGCAGCTCGTGGCCCATCGAGCCGACGAGCTGGCCGAAGGTGGCGAGCCGCTCTTGCCGGGCGCGCTGGTCGAGGTAGTCCTCGCGGTAGGTGTGCAGCATGATCGCGAGCTCGAGATCGAGCATCTTGCCGAGCGCGACGCGGGTGTCGTGCAGCTCCTTCGGGCGCTCGAGGTAGTGCAGATCGATGAGGTCGTTCATCTGGTGGCGGATGACGTTCATCGCGCCGAACATGTAGTGCTGCGGCAGGGCGATGCGCACGTGCAGGCGCCCGATGCGGCAGCGCAGCTCGTAGTACGACTCGTCCCACGGGCCGCTGAGGAGCTTGTCCATCCACGCCTGGAGCGTGACCTTCAGGTGCCCGACGACCGACTCGCCGCCGACGAGCGACTGCTTGGCGCCCTCGTGCTCGAGGATGCGGGCGTAGAAGACCTCGGAGATCTCCTTGAAGCGCGGCTTCGCGAGCGGATACAGCGCGCGCAGCGCGTGCTCGTCGCCGGGCCCGAACGCGACGTAGCGCTTCAGCTCTTCGAACAACGTCTCCGCCATGGAGCGAGGGTTATCAAACGTGCGCCCTCGCCGCGACTGCCCCGATGCGGTCGAGGTCGGTCGCCATGTCGGCTGCGAACCGAATGAAGTCGGTCTCGGTGAGGATGCCGACGACGTTTCGCTCCGGGTCGATGACGGGCAGGCAGCCGAACTTGCGGTCGTACAGCATGCGGGCGGCCCGGCGCAGCGGCAGCTCGGCGGTCGCCGTCAGCACGTCGTGCACCATCACCTCGCGCACGAGGAGCGCCTCGTCGGGCCACTGCGCCCTCGCCTTCAAGATGTCGCTCTTCGTGAGGAGCCCGGCGAGCTTGCCGTGGTGGACGACGGGGAGGTGGCGAATGCGGCCGTGGAGCATCAGCGCCTCGGCCTGCTCGATGGCGTCGTCGGGCTTCACCGTGACCGGCCCGGGCGTCATCGCGTCGGCGACCGTGTACACGCTCAGCCCTTCCCGCGGCGGAAGATGCGCTGGAAGCTCAGGCCGCCACCGCCGTGGGCGACGACCATCAAGAGGGCGCCGGCGAGCGCCATGTTCGCGAGCGCGAAGCTGCGGTTGAGCGGGTTCGCCAGGTCGTGGTGCATGATGAGGGTGACGACCACGAGCCAGCCGATGAGGCCGATGGCGACGCGGCGTGCCTCGAGGCCGATGAAGAGCAGCAGGCCGCCCGCGAGCTCGATCGCGATCGCGATGGGGAGCAGGAACGAAGCGCCGGCGACGATGTCGTCGAGGGCGCGCACCGTCGGGCCGTAGTCGACGATCTTCGCCGCGCCGCTGACGACGAACAGGGCGGCGAGGAACATGCGGCCGACCGCGTAGAGCGTGACGGAGCGGCGCTGCTGCTGGTTGTGCTTCATGCGCTGCTCGGCTTCGTACGCCTCGACGGCGAGCCGCGCTGCAGAGGGGTCATGATGCATGGAGTGAGCGGTGGTCATGATGGAGCGCGGTTGAGCAACGCATGTGCCGCTCGCGTCCCCTCGTGAGGCGGCATGCTGCGCGCGCAACGTTTGCGCGGCGAGGCCGCGGCCTGCAGGCGCTGCGCTGGAACGCGTGTTGCTATCTCTTTCAGCGTCATGCTCCAGCACATCCTCGTCGCGGTCGACGGTTCGGGGCCTTCACGGCACGCAGCGCGCTTCGCCTTGTCGCTCGCCGAGCAGACGCGCGCAAAAGTGACGCTGCTCACGGTGCTGCCGCCGCCCGAGGTGGTGCCGATGGGGCCGCTGTCGGGGTACGCGGTGGTGAGCCCGGCGATCTCGAACGAGGAGGTGCAGAAGGTCGAGAAGCGGCTCGACGAGGTCGCGGCCGAGCGGCCCGGGCTCGAGATCACGAAGGTCGTCGAGATGGGCCCGGTCGCCGACACCATCATCGACACGGCGAACCGGCGAAACGCCGATCTGATCGTGATGGGCGCGCGCGGGCTCGGCCCCGGCCGCCGCTTCCTGCTCGGCTCGGTGAGCGATCGGGTCATCCACCACGCGCACTGCCCGGTCACGGTGTGGCGATGAACGCCGCCCAGCTCATGACGCTCGAGGTGCGCTGCGTCGACGAGGACACGCCGATCGACGTGGCGTGGGCGCTGATGCAGCTCCTGCGGGTGCGCCACCTGCCCGTGGTCGAGAGCAAGAAGGTGGTGGGCATGGTGTCCGACCGCGATCTGCTGCTGCGTGCGAAGCGCGGCCTCGACGGCAAGCTGCGCTTCGACGACCTGTGCGCCGCCGAGGTGATGACGTTTCACCCGGTGACCGCGGGCCCCGAGGAGACCGTGGCGCAGCTCGCCTCGCGGATGCTCGAGGCGCGCGTCGACGCGATTCCCATCGTCTCGCCGGGCGGCGCGCTGCTCGGGCTGGTGACGTCGGCCGACCTCTTGCGGCTCATCGCGATCGGTGACCTCGCCGCGGCGTTCAGTGCATGATGCGCCCCGCCGTGAAGCACCTGCCGTTCGCCGTGCTGTCGTTGCTCCTGGGCTGTGGGCCTTCGCCCTCCACGCCCGGGCCCGACGGCGGCCCGGGGAAGCACGAGGCGAGCGCAGCGCTGCGCGCCTGCGCCGAGGCCGGCGGCGGCGCGGCGATCGACAGCGCCGGGCAGCTCGTGGAGCTGCTCAACGCGCTGCCTCGGCCGGTGTCGGTGCCGTGCGTGGTCGCGAGCCTCAGGCGCCCGCTGTCGCTGGTCGCGACCACGAGCACGATGAGCGCGCAGCCCGCCGGCGGGCCCGACAGCCCGCGCCTGTTCCTCGTCAGCCCCACGATGGTGATCTCGGTGGTCCCCTCGGGGGTCGGGGCGCCGCTCATCGAGACCGGCGAGTGGGTCACCTCGACGCGCACCATCAAGGGCGAGCTCGAGCTCCCCGCGGCCGGCGACCTGCCGCTCGACGCCGCGTACACGCGCGTCGCGATGTCGACCGGCCGCTCGACGTGCGCGCTGTGCCACCGCGACGAGGCGCCGCACGACACGCGCGCCGGCGCGTACGTGTCGGCGGCCTACCGCCCGAACCCCGGCGAAGAGCTGGCCCTCGCGACCGTCGCCGAGCTGCACGACGGCTGCGTGGCGTCGGGCGAGGCGGGCCCGCGCTGCGACATGCTGCACGCGCTGTTCGACTTCGGCGCCGTGCAGCAGGGCGCGTTTCGCCGCCAGGTTGCGCTGTTCATCCAGTGACGCGCAGATTTTTCGCCCCGCTCACGGCGGTCAGGCGTGACCCGGGTGGTGCGAAGCGTGCACGCGCCGTCGGGAATGCACAGAGAACTCGGCGGAGCAGACTACGAGCTGTTCGAGGTGCGCGAGCGTGACGGGGCGCCGCGCGTCGACTGCCCGAAGCAGGGCAAGAGCGTGCTGTTCAGCGAGTGCCAGGGCTGCGAGCACGGCGCGACGGTGCGGGTGAAGGGGGCCACGCTGCCGTACGTGCTGTGCCCGAGCGGGGGTGAGGCGCGAATCGGCCTGCAGCCGTGGCCCCCGGAGCCGGTCAGCGCGATCATGACGAAGGCCGTGAGCGTTGCGCCCGGCCTGAGCGTCGAGAAGCTCGTGCGCACGTTCATCGAGGAAGACCTGACCGCGGCGCCGGTGGTCGGCGCGAGCGGCGAGCCGATCGGCATGGTGACGCGCACCGACGTGCTGAGCGACGAGGTCGGGTGGACCGAGCTCCGCGACGCCGCGCTGTCTTCGTGGCCCGAAGGTACCGAGCGCCGCGGCGCGGTCGAGAGCGAAGACGAGCTGTGGGTTCACGACCTCCTGCGCGACCGCACCGTCGGCGACGTGATGACGCGCGGCGTGGTGTGGGTGGCGGCCGACGTGTCGATTCGCGCGGCGGCCGAGGTGATGGCGACGAGCGGGCTGCAGCACCTGCTGGTCGTCGATGCCGCCGGGCGCCCCGCGGGCATGGTGGGCACCGCCGAGCTCGCACGGTGGCTCGGCACCCGCTGCTAGCTCCGGCGCCTGCGCTTGACCGCGATCAAGGGCGCGCGGCGCTCGCGCGGCGCACTGTGCGCCTTTCCGAGCACCATGGCCCGCTGCGCCACGTTCGACGTCTCTGCCGCCTGCCCGCTGCGCTGCGCGCACTGCTACTACTACGCGCAGCCGGCGCCGGCCTCCGCGCTGTCGACCGAGACGTACCTCGCCCGGCTCGAGCGCCTGCGCGACGGCCACCGCCTGACGACCGCGCTGTGGCTCGGCGGCGAGCCGCTCGCGCGGCCCGAGCTGCTGGTGCGGGCGGCGCGGCTGTTCTCGCGCAACGCGGTGGTGACCTCGGGGCTGTTGCCGGTGCCCGACGAGCTCGAGGCCGGGCTGCTGGTGTCGATCGACGGGCTCGAGCCGGAGCACGATCGCCTGCGGGGCCGCGGCGCGTTTCGGCGCACGGTGAGCGCGCTCGAGCGGCTGCGCCCGCGGCCGTTCGCGCTGCAGGTGACGCTGACGGCGCTCACGCTCTCGGCGATCGACTCGCTGCCCCAGCTCGTCGCCGAGACGCACGCCGCGGGCGCGCTGGTGGGCTTCTACACCGGCGCGGCGAGCTCCCCGCTGTCGCTGAGCCCCGCGATGCGCGCCCGGGCCGTCGAGCGGCTGCTGGCGCTGAAAGCGCGCGCGCCCGGCGTCGTGCTGAGCTCGGCGGCGAGCCTCGAGGTGCTGAAGGCCCGCTCGGGCATTCACGCGGCCTGCCCGTATCGTGACTCGGACCTCGCGTTCGACGTGAGGCTCGAGCGGAAGTCGCCGTGCACGTACGGAGCTGCCGCCGACTGCGCCTCGTGCGGCTGCGCGCTGCTCGCGCTGCGCGCCGCATCGGAGGGCGGAGATCGGGCGAGCCGCGATCTGCTGCTGGCGCTGTTCCCACCGGTCGCGCGCGCGTGAAGGGGGTCTGGCTGCTCACCGTCGCGGCCCTCATCGTGGGCCAGGTGCTGCTCGGCGGGGTGACGCGGCTGACCGGGTCGGGGCTGTCGATCACGCGGTGGGAGCCGATCTCGGGTGCGCTCCCCCCCAGCGGGCAGCACGAGTGGGAGGAGGCCTTCGCGCGGTACCGCCGGATCCCCCAGTTCGCGCAGATCAACGCGCACTTCACGCTCGCGGACTTCCAGCGCATCTACTTCTGGGAGTGGCTGCACCGGCTGTGGGGCCGGCTGCTCGTGCTCGCGTTCGTCGTTCCGCTCGCGGTGTTCTGGGTGCGCGGCTCGCTCGCGGGACGCCTGCCCGCCCTCCTGGGCCTGCTCGCGCTTTTCGGCCTGCAGGGCTTTCTCGGCTGGTACATGGTCGCGAGCGGGCTCGCCGGTCGCGCCTGGGTGAGCCACGTGCGCCTCGCGCTGCACCTGTGCGCGGCGCTGGCGCTGCTCGGCGGGGTGCTGTGGTGCGCGCTGGCCGAGCTGCTCCCCCGGGCGCGCGCGGCCGTGGCGCCGGGGGCCTGGCTGGTGCTCGGGCTGACGGCGCTGCAGCTCGCGTACGGAGCGCTGATGGCGGGGCTGCACGCGGCCGCCTGGGCGCCCAGCTGGCCGGACTTGAACGGCGTCTTCCTGCCCGGGACGTGCTTCCAGTCGCCCCGCGCGCTCATCGACGACCCGCTGACGGTGCAGTTCATTCACCGCGGCCTCGCCTACGCCATCGCCGCGCTGGTGCTGGCGCAGTGGCTGCGCGCCCCGGGGTCGGCGTGGCGGGTGAGCGCCGCCGCCGTCTCGGCCCAGGTCGCGCTCGGGGTCGCGACCGTGCTGAGCGCCGGGGCCGGCGCCCGGTTCACCGCGCTGGCGCTCGCGCACCAGCTCGGCGGCGTCGCGCTGTTCGCCTCGCTGGTGTGGGTCGCGTACCTGGCGCCGGCCGCCCCGGCTCACGCCGCCCGGGCGCCCACCCTGGCGAGCTGATCCCAGAACCCCGGGAAGCTCTTGGCGACGCAGTCGGGCGCGTCGAGCTCGAGCCTCGAACCGAGGAGCACCGCGAGCGTCGCCGCGGCCATCGCCATGCGGTGATCGCCGCGCGGCGAGAACGCGAGGACCTGCGCCGGGGCCGCGGGCGGCTCGACCACGAGCGCTCCCCGGACGAGCCGCGCCTCGCCTCCGGCGGCTCGAACGAGCGCCGCGGTGCCCTCCAGGCGGTCGCTCTCCTTGCCGCGGAGCAGCTCGACGTCGGTGAACACCGAGGGGCGCTCGAGCGCGCACGCGAGCGCGGCGAGGGTCGGCACGAGGTCGGGCGTGACGCTCGCCGACGCCCTCAGGCCGCCGCGGGGGCAGCCCTCGACGCACACCGCCCCGGTGCCCGAGCGCACGAGCGTGAGCCCGATCGAGGCGAGGTGCGCGACGATGGCCGAGTCGGGGTGCTCTGCCCGCAGCGGCACGCGGCGCACCTCGCTGCCGCTGCGCCACGCGATGAGGAGCAGGTAGGCGAGCGACGACCAGTCGGCCGGCACCTCGGGCACGCTCGCCGGGTGTTCGCCGGGAGGCACGACGAGCGTCGAGCCCCGCCGCGCGACCGCGACCCCGCAGCGCCTCGCCCACCCGAGCGTCAGCGCGAGGTAGCCCCCGCTGGTGAGCGGCCCCTCGAGCTCGACGCGCCACGCCCGGCGCTCGGCGCGCGCCAGCGCCGCCGCGGCGAGCACGAGGCTCGAGGCGTACTGGCTCGACTCGCGCGCGCCGACGCGGAACACGGCCTCAGGCGCGCGGCCGGCCCCCCGCACCTCGACGGGCCACGGCGCTCCGCGCGAGAGCACGAGCCCGGCAGGCCCCAGCGCCCGCTCGAGGGCGTCGAACAGCGCGCCGTGCGGGCGCTCGCCGAGCCGGCCGCTGCCGGTGAAGCGCACGCGTGAGCCGCGCGTCACCGCGGCCTGAGCGACCATGAAGCGAAGCGGGGCGGCGCCGTCGCCGCAGTCGATCTCCGCGCGGCCATCGACTGACCGGCGCAGGGCCGAGAGCCCCGCGCGCACCCGCTCGACGTCGAGCGGCAGCGCCGCACCGCCGGCGCAGGCCGCGGCGCCGAGCTCCGGCCAGTCGAGCGCGTGCGCGAGCACGAGGGCGCGCTGCGCGTCGGACTTCGAGAGCGGCGGCTCGAGCACGGCGCGCGTCACGGCCGCGCCCCCCGGCGCCACGCGCGCAGCAGGCGGCGCACCACCCCGGGGGGCACGGGGGAGAGGCGCGCCGCGCCGATGCGCTCGAGCAGCACCATGCGGTGCGCCGGGCCCGCCCCGCGCTTCTTGTCGGCCGCGAGCAGGCGCTCGAGCGCCGTGGCGCTCACGCCGCGGAGTGCACCAGCCAGCGCGGGCCGGGGCAGCGCGCCCGCGCCGCGGAGCAGCGCGAGCTCGGCCTCTTCCGCGGCCTCGGGCGGCGTGACGCGCAGCGCGCGCCCCACGTCGAGGGCGGCGAGCATGCCGAGCCCGACGGCGTCGCCGTGGGCGAGCCGGAAGCGCGTGGCCGCCTCGAGCGCGTGGCCCAGCGTGTGCCCGAAGTTGAGGAGCACGCGCGCGCCGCCCTGCTCGAGCGGGTCGGCGGCGCACACCGCCGCCTTCAAGGCGCGGCCGGCGCCGAGCCACTCGACCACCGCGGGGCGGCGGCGCGCCCACGAGCGCGCGCGGGCGGCGTCGAAGCACAGCGCCATCTTGAACGCCTCGACGCGGCCGCCGCGCACCGCGCGCTCGTCGAGCGTGTCGAACAGCTCGAGGCAGAGCCACGTCGCCGCGGCGGGGTGGAACACGCCGGCCGCGTTCTTCACGGCGCGGCCATTCGTGCCGAGGTTGACGGCGCCCTTGCCGCCGACCGAGGCGTCGACGGCCGCGAGCAGCGTCGTCGGCACCGCGAGCAGCCGCACGCCGCGGAGCGCGAGGTGCGCGGCGACGGTGCAGACGTCGCCGACGGTGCCGCCGCCGAGCGCGACGAGCCAGCCGTCCCGGGTGCGCCCGACCATGCGCTCGAGGATCTGCCCGAGCGACCGCATCGACTTGAGCGGCTCGCCGGCGGCCGCGGGCAGCACGTCGTGGCGCGAGAGCGCGCGGCGCACGCGCGGGTGCAGCGCGAGCACCTTCTCGTCGGCGACGACGAGCGCGCCTCGCGGCAGCTCCGCCGCGAGGTGCTCGAAGCGGCCCCAGCGCTCGCGGCTCAAGGCGGAGGCCATGCGCGGTACTGCAGCAGGAGATCGGCGAGGCACAGCGCGGCCATCGCCTCGACGACGGTCACCGCGCGCGGCGCGATGCACGGGTCGTGGCGGCCCGCCTTCGCGTGCTCGCCGATCGACGCGGGCGGCTTGAAGTACACGCGGGTCTCGACGGGCTCGCCGTTCGAGAGGCCGCCCTGAATGCCGCCGTACGCGCGCGGCGACGCGTGAAAGCGCGAGCCCGGCGCGGCGACGGCGCGCGCGGTGTCGGGCGGCCCCCAGGTGACGCCGGTGACGGCGCCGATCGAGGCGAGCGCCGCGGCGAGGCCGCTCTTCAGCTTTCCGAACACCGGCTCGCCGAGCCCCACGGGCAGGCCGGTGACGCGGAGGTCGACGGCGCCGCCGAGCGAGTCGTGCGCGTCGCGCGCCTGCGCGATGAGCGAGGCCATCACCTCGGAGGTCGCGGCGTCGGGGCACCGCACCGGCGAGGCGTCGAGCGCCTCGCGCGTGAGGCCGGGCGGCGCGCCGGGGCAGACGACCGCGCCGACCTGCGAGGTCCACGCGACGATGCGCGCCTCGGGCAGCGACCGCGAGAGGAAGGCGTCGGCGACCGCGCCGCCGAGCACGCGGCCCACGGTCTCGCGGCCGCTGGTGCGGCCTCCTCCGCGGTGATCGCGGTGGCCGTAGCGGGCCCGCCAGACGGCGTCGGCGTGGCCCGGCCGATCGGCGGTCTTCAGCGCGTCGTAGTGCTCGGGCCGCGCGTCGCGGTTCCGCACCACGAGCGCGATGGGGGTCCCCAGCGTGCGGCCCTCGTACACGCCCGACAGCAGCTCGGCGGTGTCGGGCTCCGAGCGCGGCGACGCGAGCGGCGAGCGGCCCGGCCTCCTCCGGTCGAGCGCCGCCTGCACCGCCGCGAGCTCGAGCGGCACGCCGGCCGGGCAGCCGTCGACGACGGCGCCGAGCGCCGGCCCGTGGCTCTCGCCGAACGTGGTGGCGCGGAAGAGGCGGCCGAAGGTGTTCACGCGCACTCCCAGAGGCCGGCCTGCGCGCGGGCCTGCTCGGCGAACCAGCGGGGGCCGAGCCGCCTGACGCGGGCTCCCCGGCGCACGAGCACGGCGGCGAGGGGGATGACGCGAGGGCCGTACGCGATGAGCGCGACGGTCGCGCGGCGCAGGTCGAGACCCGGCGGCGGCTCGAGCGAGGCGGGCCAGGTCCACACCGCGGGGCCCACGACGACGCGGCGCGCGTCGGTGCGCCGCACGACGGTGAGCCGCACGCCGAGCTCGACCGCCGCGAGGCGCAGGGCGGCGCTCGCCCCGCCGTCGCCGAGCAGGGTCACGTGGTGCCCGCCGAGCGCGCGCAGCACGGCGCGCGCGCCGTCGACGTCGGTGTTGGCGCCGAACCAGCGCCCCTCGCTGCGGACGAGCGTGTTGACCGCGGGCAGGGCTGCGCCGACGTGGGCGGCGGCGGCGACCTTGAACGGGCTCGTGACCGCGAGCCCGCGGTAGAGCGGGCACAGCGCGTCGAGGAGCGCGGGCAGGTCGGCGTCGACCGGCAGGTCGATGCGATCGAACGGCTGCCGGTGCGCGCGCGGGGAGCGCGAGTGCTCGAGGCCCGAGCCGATGATGCCGAGGCGGCGGCCGGGAGCCCCGCCCTCGGCGCGCACCGCGTCGGCGAGCAGCCGCTGGCCCTCGGCCGCCGCCCACCCGGCGTCGAGCGCGAGGAAGTCGAAGGCGTTGCGCTCGCCGAGCGCGGCGCGGAACGGGAGCGCGAGCGGCCCGTGCGCGAGCACCGTCACGCGGCCCACGCCCACGAGCCGCTCGAGCCGGCGCTGCGTCTCGAACAGCCTGCCCGCGCCGCCGGGAGCGCCGAGGGGCTCGACGTGCTTGACGCCCGCGCATGCGTGCAGCGGAGCCGCGCGCCACAGCGCCTCGGCGTCGTCGGGCGAGAGCGGCGTGGCGGCGTGGTGCGAGAGCAGCGTGCGCTGCGGCTCGAGCGAGAGCTCGGTGACTCCGGACCGGAACGGCACGTCGCACCAGCGCGCGGCGCTGCGCCACCGCGTGGGCGCGGGCCAGCTCCGGGCCGCAGTGAGCAGCGGGAGCCGGCCGGCGAGCGGCTCGACGCCCTCGCCCTCGCGGTGCAGATCGGTGCGCACCTCGAGGGCGCCGGCGCCGCCGCGGCGGGCGCTCTCGGCGAACGCGAGCGCGGCCGCGCCGGACACGTCGGGTGGCAGCGTCACCACGCGGACCATGCGTCCCTCTCTTCCGGACCCGTCAGCGCGCGCACCGCCGCGCCGAGCGGCAGGGAGGGGAAGCGGCGGTGCTCGGCCTCGCGCAGGTGCCACGTGAAGGCGAGCTCCTCGGCCAGCGAGAGGTTCGGGTACAAGCGGGGCCGGCTGCGATCGCGCCTGAGCCGCTCGCAGTACGTGGCGAGGCTCAGCGGCACGACGACGACGGTGTCGTCTTCGAGCAGGTCGGCGTGGTGGGCGAGGAAGCCGCCGCCGACGGCGACCGCCGCGTGGGCCGGGGTCTCTTCGAACTCGGCGCGCTCGGCGGCGCGGAACGAGGCCGGGTCTTCGGGGAACCAGTCGAGGATCGGCGCGTGGTACGTCGCCTCGAGCAGGCGATCGAGATCGAACGCCGGGCGGCCCGACGCCGCGGCGAACGCGGACAACAGCGCGCTCTTGCCGGCGGCGCGGTGGCCCGCGAGCACGAGGCGGCCCCGCCACCGCACCGGCCGCGTCTCGTGGGCCAGCTCGTACAGGAACTGGCCGCGCAAGCGCGGGTCGAGAACGCACAGCACCCTCTGCACCAGGTTCACGAGCGGCTCCTCTTCGCAGGTCAGGCGCCGGCGGCGCCGCAGGCGGTGGTGTGGCTGCAGTCTCGGCATGCGGGAGCAGCCGAAGCGGCCGGGGCCTCGGCGCGGGCGCGAATCGAGGCGGGGCTCGGCCCCGTGTTGCCGACGCTGACGTAGTGCGAGGGCCGCGGGCGCGAGCAAGGCACTGCGCCGGCGGCGCTGCGCTGCGCGAGGTGCGGCACGGCCTGGCCGCCGGCGCCGACGGGCCGCTCGGCGCGCCCGGCGCCGCCCGGCCGCCGCAGCAGGCGCCGCACGGTGTCGAGGTACGGCTCCCACAGCGACCCGCCGTGCAGATCGTCGAGCAGGCGGTCGAAGCGCCGAGTCATGTCGCTCCGCCACTGCGGGTCGAACGAGACGCACTTCTCGGCCCATTGGTGGCAGTACCGGCAGGTCTCGCAGTCGACGGACTCGCAGCCCTTCGTCTCGAAGCGCTCGAGGAAGCCGTCGAGGGCGCGGTTGTCGACGTAGACGGGGTTGTCGCCCTCGCGAGGGTACAGCATCGAGAGCGCCTTGCCGAAGCCGACGATGTCGCGGAAGCGCAGGAGGTTCACCTCCTGCGGCTTGAAGAAGTACTTCGCCATGCGGCTCAGCGAGAAGGCGTCGGTGTCGCGCTTCGTGAAGACCGAGCGCGGGTACGCGTAGTTCTGCACGAGGTCGAGCAGGTTGCCGTCGTAGCGCTCGCGCGCGTAGGCCCAGACGCGCAGCGCGAGCAGCTCGGTCGGCGTGTTGCGCTCGACGATCTTGAAGTTCGTGTAGCCGAGCTTGCGGTAGCGGGGCAGATCCTCGGGGCGGATCCAGTTCGCGCGGATGTAGTTGACCGGCTCCTCGAGCCGGTACGCGTTGCAGTACACCGAGCAGTAGTCGAGCGGGAAGTGCTGGTGACCGTTGCGCGACGCGTTCGACAGCAGCACGGCGTGGTTCGAGGCGATCGCGCAGTCCTGCCGGCACCAGTTGTTCACGATCAGCGAGAGATCGATCTTCACCGCCTCGCGCATCGCGTGGAGCACCTCGAGCTCGCGGTGCACGGTCGTCTCGGAGATCACGATGCAGTCGGCCCCGTTGTCCTCCCAGAAGCGCGCCTTGCGCGGGTTGTCGGTCTCACGGTGCGACGAGATGCGCACTCCGAAGTGCGGGTAGCGCTGCTTGATGAGCCGGAGGAAGAAGAGGTTGCCGACGGTGACGGTGTCGACGCCCGCCTCCGAGAGCCAGTCGAGCAGGAGCCGCAGCTCGCGCTGCCCCTTCGTCGTGAACTCGACGTTGTTCATGCTCGACGCGTTGAGCAGGTAGTTGAACTCGATGCCTTCGGCGTGGGCGCGGCGCACGTACGCCTCGAGCTCACGCTTGCCGACCGACGGCAGGTAGAACGAGGGCCGCCCGCCCCCGAAGTAGTCGGTCGTCAGCTTGCCGAACACTTCGTAGACGGGGAACGCGGCGACGCGACCGACGAGCTCGGGGTCGAAGTTGCACGCGACCGAGAAGCGCACCGGGCGCTCGGCCACGGGCAGCGCGTTGATCGCGTGCGACGGCCAGCGCCGCGGCGGCTCGGCGGGCGCGGCGTGCACGCGGCCCTGGCCGAGCAGCGCTCCGCCGAGCCGGGCGAGCGCGGGCCTCACCGGGCCTCCACGGCGGGGGCGGGAGCGCGCGCGTCGAGCGTGGCGAGCGGCGCCTCGAGCTCCGAGAGGAAGTCGTCGAAGTCGTCGAAGTCGAGCTGCTGCTGGGCGTCGGAGCGCGCGACCGCGGGGCACGGGTGGACCTCGAGCATCACCCCCTGCGCGCCGGCGGCGAGCGCCGCGCGGGCGAGCTGCGGGAGAATGTCGCGGCGGCCCGCGGCGTGGCTGACGTCGGCGAGCACCGGCAGGGCCGTCATGCGGCGCAGGAGCGCCACCGCCGACGCGTCGAACGTGTTGCGCGTCAGCCGCTCGAAGGTGCGCACGCCGCGCTCGCACAGCGCGACGTTCGGGTTGCCCTGGCTCACGATGTACTCGGCGGCGCCGAGCAGCTCGTCGAGCGTCGAGGCGAGGCCGCGCTTGAGCAGCACGGGCCGGCTGGAGCGGCCGACCTCCTTGAGCAGCTCGAAGTTCTGCATGTTGCGGGCGCCGACCTGGAGCATGTCGGCCTTCGCGGCGACCTCGCCGACGTGGCGGGGGTCGACGACCTCGGTGATCGAAGCCATGCCGTGCTCGCGCGCGGCGGCGCACAGCAGCTCGAGGCCCTCGGTGCCGAGGCCCTGGAAGTCGTGCGGCGAGGTGCGCGGCTTCCACGCTCCGCCGCGGAGGAAGCGCACGCCGCGCGCGGCGAGGTGGCGCGCGGTGCGGAAGATCATCGCCTCGCTCTCGACCGAGCACGGCCCGGCGATGAGCGCGGGCTCTTGGCCCAGCACGTGTGGCCCGACGCGGAAGGTGAGGTCGGGCGTGCCGGGCTCGCGGGCGACCTGGAGCCGGCCGCCGCCATCGCCCTCCATGAAGCCGACGGTCGCGCGCACGATCTCGCCGAAGAGGTGCGCGATGGTGGCGGACGGAAACGGCCCGCGGCTGCGCTGCACGAGGCCGGCGATCATCTTCAGCTCACGCTCGGGGTCGTAGACGGGGCGGCCGAGCGCGCGCTTCCGATCGCGGATGCGGCCCGCGACGGCCGCGCGCTCGTTGAGCAGCTGCAGCAGCCGGTCGTTGAGTGCGTCGATCTCGGTTCGCAGCTCGTCGAGCTGCTGCACTTCAGGCCCCATGCTTCGTCTCCCTTTCCTTCGCGGTGCGGGCGGAACTGTAGAGGGGGCCGCGGCGAGGGCCTTGATGCGCGTCAAGGGGTGAGGCGGGCGCAGGCGTTGCGGGCGGCGGCCGCGCGGCGCAGGACGTGCGGGCGAGCGCGCGACGCGTGCAGCGCCTGCGGCGGGTACGTGCCGTGCAGCGGCTCGTGCTCCTTCGGAGGAGCCGTGCCCCAACACGAGATGATCACCGTCGACGGCAACGAGGCCGTCGCGTCGGTGGCCCACCGCCTGTCCGACACCGTCGCCATCTACCCCATCACCCCGTCGTCGGCGATGGCCGAGCTGTCGGACGAGTGGTCGGCGCGCGGCGACACGAACCTGTGGGGCCGCGTGCCGGCGGTCGTGCAGCTGCAGAGCGAGGCGGGCGTCGCGGGCGCAGTGCACGGCGCGCTGCAGACGGGCGCGCTGGTGACGACGTTCACCGCGTCGCAGGGCCTGCTCCTGATGGTGCCGAACCTGTTCAAGATCGCGGGCGAGCTGTTGCCGTTCGTGGTGCACGTGGCGGCGCGCACGGTGGCGACGCACGGCCTGTCGATCTTCGGAGACCACTCGGACGTGATGGCGTGCCGCACCACCGGCCTCGCGATGCTGGCGTCGGGCAGCCCGCAGGAGGCGCAGGACCTCGCGGCCGTCGCGCACGCGGCGACGCTGCGCGCGCGCGTGCCGTTCATGCACTTCTTCGACGGCTTCCGCACCTCGCACGAGGTCTCCAAGATCGCGGCGCTGTCGACCGAGACGCTGAAGGCCATGCTCGACCCGGCCGCGATCGCGGCGCACCGCGCGCGCGCGCTGACGCCCGACCGGCCCGTCATTCGCGGCACGGCGCAGAACCCCGACACGTACTTCCAGGCGCGCGAGGCCTGCAACCCGTACTACCTCGCGTGCCCGGGCATCGTGCAGGAGGAGCTCGAGCGCTTCGCGCAGCTCACCGGCCGGCGCTACCGGCTCTTCGACTACGTGGGGCACCCCGAGGCCGAGCGCGTGCTGGTGATGATGGGCTCGGGCGCCGAGGTCGCGCACGAGGCGGTCGAGTGGCTGCACGCGAAGGGCGAGAAGGTCGGCGTGCTCAAGGTGCGGCTGTTTCGCCCGTGGTCGGTGCACGACTTTCTCGAGGCGCTGCCGCACTCGGCGCGCGCGGTGGCCGTGCTCGACCGCACGAAGGAGCCGGGCGCGGTGGGCGAGCCGCTCTACCAGGACGTGGTGACGGCGCTCGCCGAGGGCGACGGCCGCCCCAAGCCGCAGCGGGTGGTGGGCGGCCGGTACGGCCTGTCGTCGAAGGAGCTCGACCCCGCGATGATCGTGGCGGTGCTCGACGCGCTCAAAGGCCCCCAGCCGAAGAACCACTTCACCGTGGGCATCACCGACGACGTGACGCACACGTCGCTGCCGTTCGACCGCGAGCTCGACCTCGACTTTCCGGGCCGCACGCAGGCGATCTTCTACGGCCTGGGCGCCGACGGCACGGTGGGGGCGAACAAGAACAGCATCAAGATCATCGGCGACGAGACCGAGCACGCGGCGCAGGGCTACTTCGTGTACGACTCGAAGAAGTCGGGCAGCTACACCATCTCGCACCTGCGCTTCGGGCCGGGCCCCATTCGCAGCTCGTACCTGATCAAGCGCGCGAACTTCATCGCGTGCCACCAGTTCAACCTGCTCGACCGGCTCGACGTGCTCGCTCCAGCGGCTGAAGGAGCCACGGTGCTGCTCAACGCGCCGTGGCCGGCCGACGAGGTGTGGGGCCGGCTCCCGCGCGAGGTGCAGGAGCTGGTGCTCGAGCGGCGCCTCAAGCTGTACAGCGTCGACGCGGTGAAGGTGGCGCGCGAGGCCGGCATGGGCGGCCGCATCAACTCGGTGATGCAGGCGTGCTTCTTCGCGGTGTCGGGGGTGCTGCCGCGCGGCGAGGCGATCGCCGCGATCAAGCGGGCGATCGACAAGACCTACGCGAAGAAGGGGCCCGAGGTGGTGCGCCGCAACTTCGCGGCGGTCGACGCGGCGCTCGCGCACCTGCACGAGGTGCCGGTCGGGCCGAGGGCCGACGCGCAGCGGCACCGCCCGGGCGCGGTGCCGCCTCAGGCCCCCGACTTCGTGAAGCGGGTGACCGCCCTGATGATCGAGGGGCGCGGCGACCTGCTCCCCGTGAGCGCGTTTCCGCCCGACGGCACGTGGCCGACGGGCACGACGCAGTGGGAGAAGCGGAACATCGCGCTCGAGATCCCCGTGTGGGACGAGAAGCTGTGCATCCAATGCAACAAGTGCGCGCTGGTCTGCCCGCACGCGGCGATTCGAACGAAGGCGTACCCGAGCGGCGCGGCGGCGGCGGCTCCGCCGGGCTTCCTGCAGGTGCCGTTCAAGGGCGCGGCCGGCCAGTCGTACACGGTGCAGGTGGCGCCGGAAGACTGCACGGGCTGCGGGCTGTGCGTCGAGGTCTGCCCGGCGAAGGACAAGACGAACCCGCGACACAAGTCGCTCGAGCTCGCCTCGCAGGCGCCGCTGCGCGAGAGCCAGGCGAGGGCGTACGCGTTCTTCCTCGAGCTGCCCGAGGCCGACCGCGAGAAGGTGCGGCTCGACGTGAAGGGCAGCCAGCTGCTCCAGCCGCTGTTCGAGTACTCGGGCGCGTGCGCGGGCTGCGGCGAGACGCCGTACCTGAAGCTCTTGTCGCAGCTGTTCGGCGACCGGCTGCTGATCGCGAACGCGACGGGCTGCTCCTCCATCTACGGCGGCAACCTGCCGACGACGCCGTGGACGACCGACCGGCATGGCCGCGGGCCGGCGTGGGCGAACTCGCTGTTCGAAGACAACGCCGAGTTCGGGCTGGGGTTCCGGCTCGGGGTCGACGCGGCGAGGGGGCACGCCGAGCGGCTCTTGAAGGCGCACGCGGGCAACCTGGGCGACGAGCTGGTGACGGCGCTGCTCCAGGCCGACCAGTCGAACGAGGCCGGCATCGCGGCGCAGCGCGCCCGCGTGAAGCTCGTGCGCGAGCGGCTGGCCGGTCAGCACGGCGCCGAGGCCCGGGAGCTCGACGCGCTCGCCGACTGGCTGGTGAAGAAGAGCCTGTGGATCGTCGGGGGCGACGGCTGGGCGTACGACATCGGCTTCGGCGGCCTCGATCACGTGCTGTCACTGCCGTACGACCTGAACGTGCTGGTGCTCGACACCGAGGTGTACTCGAACACCGGCGGGCAGCAGTCGAAGGCGACGCCGCTCGGCGCCGCGGCGAAGTTCGCGGCGGCGGGCAAGCCGGTGGCGAAGAAAGACCTCGGGCTGATGGCGATGGGCTACGGCAGCGTGTTCGTGGCGCGCGTCGCGTTCGGCGCGAAGGACGCCCAGACGGTGCAGGCGCTGCTCGAGGCCGAGTCGTACCAGGGGCCGTCGCTCGTCATCGGGTACTCGCACTGCATCGCGCACGGCTACGACATGGTGCACGGGCTCGAGCAGCAGAAGCGCGCGGTCGCCGCGGGCACCTGGCCGCTGTACCGCTACGACCCGCGGCGCGTGGTGAAGGGCGAGCCGCCGCTGAAGCTCGACTCGGGGCCTCCGAAGCTGCGGCTCGAGGAGTACATGCGGGGCGAGGCGCGCTTCCGCATGACCGAGAAGCTCGACCCCGAGCGCTACCGCGAGCTCTTGAAGTGGGCGCAGCGCTCGGCGCTCGAGCGGTACGCCGTGTACGAGCAGCTGTCGAAGGTCGTGGTGCCGCAGACCACGCACATTCCCGACGCGTCACCACCGCCAGAGGAGCCGTCATGATGCTCGAGACCGAGTGGCTGGGCCTGAAGCTGAAGCACCCGTTCATTCCCGGGGCGGGGCCGCTCGCCGACACGCTCGACGGGGTGCGGCGGCTGGAGGACGCGGGCGCTCCGGCGATCGTGCTGCGCTCGCTGTTCGAGGAGCAGCTCACCGCCGAGCAGCTCACGCACTACCGGTACACCGACTTTCACCGCGACGTGTTCCCCGAGGCGAGCTCGTTTCTGCCCGACCGCGACGACTTCGTGCTCGGCCCCGACGAGTACCTGAACCACCTCGAGGCGGTGCGCGAGGCCGTCGACCTGCCGGTGGTGGCGTCGCTCAACGGCACGACCGACGGCGGGTGGCTCGACTGCGCGCGCCAGCTCGAGCGGGCCGGCGCCAGCGCGCTCGAGCTGAACGTGTACCAGCTCGCGGCCGACCCGGCGGTGAGCTCGGCCGAGGTCGAGGCGCGCACGCTCGAGATGGTGCGCCACGTCGCGGGCGCGCTCGCGATCCCCGTGAGCGTGAAGCTGTCGCCGTTCGTCACCGGGCTGTCTCACTTCGCGCAGGAGCTCGAGGCCGCGGGCGCGGCGGGGCTCGTGCTGTTCAACCGCTTCTACCAGCCGGACCTCGACGTCGAGGCGCTCGAGGTGCGGCGGGCCCTGCACCTGTCCGACAGCTCGGAGCTGCCGCTGCGGCTGCGGTGGCTCGCGATCTTGTCGGCGCAGCGGGGCGTCACGCTCACGGCGTCGGGCGGAGTCCACGACGCGCTCGACGGGGTGCGCGCGCTGAGCGCCGGCGCCGACGGCGTGCAGCTGGTTTCGGCGCTGCTCAAGCACGGCCCGGGTCACCTGAGGAAGCTGGTGGTGCTCGTGAAGGAGTGGCTGGAGCAGCACGAGTACCCGTCGCTCGAGGCGCTGCGCGGGAACATGAGCCTCGCGTCGTGCCCCGACCCGTCGGCGTACGAGCGCGCGAACTACATGCTGCTCTTGCAGAGCTGGCGGCCGCACTGAAGCCTTGACCGCGGTCAAGGCTTGGCGCGATCGCGCTGCGCCATCGTTCGGAGGCTTTGGGCTACGAAACGAACGACGACCCCTCCCCCGCTCCGACTCCCCCCACGCGCCTGCGGGCTGCTCCCGCCGGCGCTCCGACCGACGCGCACGCGCGCGCGCAGCTGCTCGCGTTCTCACCCCTCTTCTTCCAGGCGGCCCGCTGCGCCCGCGACCTGGGGCTGCTCTCGGCGCTCGAGGGGGCCGGCGACGCGGGCCTGACGCCGGAAAAGGCGGCGCGGGCTGCTGGCATCAGCCTCTACGCGGCGCGGGTGCTGCTCGAGGCGTGCGGCTCGCTCGAGCTCGCCGCGCTCGAGGGCGAGCGCTACCGGCTGCTCGATGCGGGGCATCTCGTGCTGCACGACCCGATGGTGCGCGTGAACTTCGACTTCACGCACGACGTCTGCTACCGCGCCGCGTTCCACCTGCGCGAGTCGCTCGAGCAGGGCCGGCCCGCGGGGCTGCCGGAGCTCGGCCCGTGGCCGACGGTGTACGAGGGGCTCACGCACCTGCCCGAGGCCGCGCAGCAGAGCTGGTTCGCGTTCGATCACTTCTACTCGGACCGCATCTTTCACCTCGCGCTGGGAGAGATCGTGGCGCGCTCGGCGGCGAGCCTGCTCGACGTGGGCTGCAACACGGGCCGGTTCTCGGCGCTCGCGAGCCGCACGATGCGCGTGACCGGGCTCGATCACGAGGCGCAGCTGAAGCTGGCGTCCGAGCACGTGCGGGCGCACGGGACCGCGAGCCGCTTCACGCCGGTGGCGATCGACCTGCTCAATCACGCGGCGCCCTTCCCTCCCGGCTTCGACGCCGTGTGGATGTCGCAGCTGCTCGATTGCTTCCCCGAGGGCGACATCGAGCGGCTGCTCGCGCGCGCGCGCGACGCGCTGACGGAGCACGGCCGCGTCTACGTGGTCGAGACGTTCTGGGATCGCCAGCGCTCGGCGCCGCCGCGCATCGCGCTGCACGGCACGTCGCTGTACTTCACGTGCGTGGCGAACGGGAAGTCGCGCATGTACCGGTCGGACGATCTGCACGCGTGCGCCCAGAAGGCGGGGCTGAAGGTCGAGCTCGATCGACCGCTGGGGCCCTGGCACACCCTGCTGGTGCTGAAGAGGTAGCGGGTGCTCGCGCTCGCGCTCGCGGCGGTGCTCGCCGCCGACTACGTCGACGACGCGCTGACGGCGGCCGCTCACGCGCAGCGCACGGGCTCGAGGGGAGGCGCGTTCGGCGCGGGCGGGTGGACGGTGACCGGCGAGCCCGATGCGATCTGGTACGTGCTGAACGACGCGCTCGTCGAGGCGCGCATCGAGTTCACCGTGCGCGGCCTCGAGGTGGGCACGACGCTCGACGGCGCCGATCACGATCTGCTCACCGTCTACCAGGCGGTGTCCGACCGCGCCGAGCCGGTGCCCTACGCGCCCTGGTTCCGCAACAACGACTTCAAGCTGTTCATGCGCATCTTCGGCTCGCAGGAGGGCGCGCCGAGGGCCGGCGCGTGGAAGGTCGAGCTCGCCTCGTGCCCGCGCGGCCCGCCGTGGCACCACGACACGCCGTGCGAGCCGGGCTGCGGCTCGGCCGGCATCGGCTACGCGAACGAGCAGGCCACGAACCTCGGCTGGGACCCCTCGCGCGAGTACCGCATCGCGATGTGGTGGGGAAACGGCGTGATGGGCTACTCGCGCGACGGCGTGACGCTGGGCACGGTCGCGTACTCCGGCACGTACGCTCCGCAGCCGGTGGTGGTGCGCTTCGGCTCTCCTCGGCACGACGGCGTGTACCCGGGGCTCGCGAAGATGCCGATCGGCATCGTCTTCAAGGACGTGCGGATCACCGGCACTGCGGGCACGCGCACGCCCGCGTGCGGCGCTGTGGTTCCCGACGCCGGGGTGCCGCCGCAGCCCGACGCCGGCGCGGGCACGAGCGAGCTCGCCGTGCTGCACGACGTGACGGCGGCGGCGTGGGAGAGCGGCGTGTTCCCCGACGCGATGGACCTGAACGTCGAGGGCCCGGCGCCTCCGCAAGCGATCGCCTACCTGCGCTTTCCGCCCGCCGGCGGCCCCGTTCGGCGCGCCGTGCTCAAGGTCCGCGCGCACGCGTTCGCGCCGGCGGCAGGCGGCTCGGGCGAGGTCTGCGCGGTGCAGGACGGGAGCTGGCTCGAGAGCACGCTGACCTGGGGGGCGCGGCCGGCGCTGGGCGCGTGCACCGGCGGCTCGCGCTCGGTCGACCCCGACACCGAGGTCTCCTGGGACGTGACGCCGCTCTACGCGGCGGGGGCTCCGGCGAGCCTCGCCATCGTGTCGGCAGACCCGAACGGCGCGCACTACCTCTCGAAGGAGGCCGGCGGAGCCGCGCGCGGGCCGCGCCTCTCGATCGAGCTCGCGCCGGCCGCGGGCGGAGCGGGCGGCGGCGGCGGCAGCGCGACTGCGGGCGGCTCGACGGCCGGCGGTGGCGCGGGCACCGCGGGCGGCGGCACCGTCGGCCCGGGCGCGCGCCACATCGACGGCGGCGGCGGCTGCGGCTGCGGCTCGGGTGGCGAGCCGCTGCTCGCGCTGCTCGCCGCGCTGGCGCGCAGGCGCAGCCGCTCCTGATCGGGATCAAGGAGCGCCATCGAGTCCGGCAGGAGGGTGGGCTCATGAAAGCCCTGCTCCTGGCGGTGTCGCTCGCGTCGGCACCCGCGCTGGCGGAGGAAGCCGCGCCCGCCGAGGCGGCCGCCTCGAAGGCGAGCGCGTCGCCGGCCCCGGCGCCGGGGCGCTTCTTCGCGCACCTGAACCTCGGCATCAACGCGTACACGTACGTCGCTCCCACGGCCGCCGCGCCGGGGCTGGACATGACGCCCGCGAGCCGCGCGATGCTGTTTCAGCAGGTGGGCGGCGGCTACTGGGTGCACCCGCTCGTGCGGCTGCAGCTCACGCTGATGTTCGGCGAGACGGTGAGCGGCCTGCCCGCGGGCGGCAGCGCGTTCACGCTCGCGGCGGCGATGCCGCTCGTGGTGCTGACGTGGAAGGGCGCGTTCATCGGCACCGGCCCGCTGATCGCGCCGCGCGCGCTCGGCACGTGGGCGCTTCACGCCGGCGTGTTCACGTTCTTCGGCTACGCGCTGCCGCTCGGCGCCGGCTTCTCGCTCGGGCTCGCGGTGCAGGTGCCGGTGATGTTCGCGCAGCGCGTGTCGGTCGCGGTGACTCCGGCGCTGACGGTCGGCTACCGCTTCTGACGGTTGACCTGGATCAAGGCCGCACAGGAGCGGGCGTGGGAATCCCGCACGCCATGCCCAACGCGCCCACCGATCTCGACGCCCGAACGCTGTACCGGCTGCCGTGGACCGACTCCGACAACGTCCTGTCGTGGCTCGAGCCGACCACGCAGTGCAACCTCTCGTGCGAGGGCTGCTACCGGGAGAACGCGGTGGCGCACAAGTCGCTGCCTCAGGTGCGGGCGGACCTCGACGTCTTCAACCGGCTGCGCAACTTCGACAGCGTGTCGATCGCGGGCGGCGACCCGCTGCTCCACCCGCAGCTCACCGACATCGTGCGCATGGTGGCCGCCGACGGTCACAAGCCGGTCATCAACACGAACGGCCTCGCGCTCACCGAAGAGAAGCTGCGCGAGCTCAAGGACGCGGGCCTCATCGGCCTCACCTTCCACATCGACTCGAAGCAGGGCCGGCCCGGCTGGAAGAAGAAGGGCGAGCTCGAGCTGAACGAGCTGCGGCTGAACTACGCGCAGATGGTGGGCCGCGTCGGCGGGCTGTCGTGCGCGTTCAACGCGACCGTCTACGAGGACACCCTGCAGTACGTGCCCGACCTGGTGAAGTTCGCCGAAGACCACATCGACCTCATCGACGTGATGGTCTTCATCGTCTACCGCGCGGCGGTGCGCGCCGGCGAGTACAGCTACTTCAGCGGCGGCAAAGAGGTCGTGCCCGACAACCTCGTCTACAGCGTCGAGGAGGCCGAGGGCCGCGTCGACCTGTCGTCGCGCGAGGTGGTGCGCAAGATCCGCGAGCGCTTCCCCGACTTCTCGCCGAGCGCGTACCTCGGCGGCACCGAGCGGCCCGACTCGCTGAAGTGGCTCTACACCGGCCGCTTCGGCTTCAACGGCCAGACGCTCGGCTACGTCGGCCCGCGCTTCATGGAGTACGTGCAGAACGTTCACCACGCCGTCACCGGCAAGTACGTCGCGTACGCGCCGAAGGGCGCGCTCGAGGCTGGCCGCGCGGCGCTCGCGCTTGGGCTGGTCGAGCCGGGGGTGCGCGAGATCGCGAAGCGCTACGGGCGCCACCTGCTGCAGCACCCGCTCGACCTCACGCGCAAGCTGCACTTCCAGACGATCATGATCATTCAGCCCATCGACCTGCTCGCCGACGGCAGCGCGAACATGTGCGACGGCTGCCCCGACGTGACCGTGCACGACGGCCAGCTCGTGTGGAGCTGCCGCCTCGAGGAGTACCGCAAGTACGGAGGCCTCCTGCAGTGCGTGCCGCGCTCGAAGTGCGGCACGCCGAAGCTGCCACGGCCGGTGGCGGCGAGCCCGAAGGCCGCGGCGCAGCCGTCATGAGGCCGGTCGCGCTGAAGCCGCGCGCCGTGCTCGACGGCGGGCCGCAGCGGCCGGTCGAGTGGGCGGCGCTCGCGCACCTGCTCGCGGCGCGGGAGCGCGACCATCGCCCGTGGCTGTGGTTCCACGCCGGCCCGCGGCGCGAGCCGCTCTCGTTCTCGGCCGCGCTCGCGCTCGCCCGCGGGTGGGCGGCGGCGCTGTTTCAGGCGGGCGTGCGCGCCGGCGACGCCGTCGGCGTCTTCCAGCCGAACTCGCCGGCGTTCGTGGGCGCCTTCTTCGGAGCCCAGCTGCTCGGGGCGACCGCCGTGCCGCTGCCGTGGCCGGTCGTGCCCGGCGCGGCGCCGGCGCTGCCGAAGGGCGCCGAAGCGATGCTGCGCGTGGCGCGCGCCCGGGCGCTGTGCGCGCCCCGCGGCACGGCGGTGGCCCTGCCGGTGGTCGCCGAGCCGTCGCGGGGGCCGTTCGTGCAGAACCCGCAGGCGCGCACCGCCGCGTTCGTTCAGTTCACGTCGGGCAGCACGACGCTGCCCCGCGGCGCCGAGATCTCGCAGCACGCCGCGGTGTCGTCGGCGCTCGGCATGGCCCGCGCGCTGTCGCTCGGGCCCGACGACGTCGGGGTGTCGTGGCTCCCCTTCTTCCACGACATGGGGCTCGTCGGAGTGCTGCTGAGCTCGCTCGCCGCGGCCTTCGAGGTGCACGTGCTGAGGCCCGCCGAGGTGCTCCTGCACCCGCGGCGCTGGCTCGAGCTGCTGTCGACCGAGCGCGCGACGCTCACCGTGGCGCCGAACTTCGGGTACGAGCTGCTCGTACGCCGCGGCGGCCCGCCCGAGGGCCTCTCGCTCGGCCGGCTGCGCGCGGCGCTGAACGGCTCGGAGCCGGTGCTGCGGCAGACGATCGACGCGCTCGAGCGGCGCTTCGAGCCGGCGGGGCTCGCGCGCGGCGCGGTGCTGCCCGTCTACGGCCTCGCCGAGAACACGCTGGGCGTGTGCTTCGCGCGGCCCGGCGAGCTCGACGCCGATCTCGACTTCGAGGGGCGCTGGGTGCCCGCGGTCGGCACGCCGCTCGAGGGTACGCAGGTGGCGGTGCGGCGCGCCGACGGCGAGCTCGCGCTCGAGCACGAAGAGGGCGAGCTCGTGGTGAAGGGCCCGAGCCTGATGAGCGGCTACCGCGGCGACCCGCAGGCGACCGCGCAGGCGCTCGACGGCGGCTGGCTGAAGACCGGCGACCGGGGCGTCGTGGCGCAGGGCCAGCTGCACGTGACCGGCCGCGACAAGGAGCTCGTCATCAAGGCGGGTCGCAAGCTGCACCCGGCCGACATCGAGCGCGAGGTGGCCGAGGTCGTCGACACGCCGCCGAACGGCGTCGCCGCGTTCTCGGTGCTGGCCGACGGCCAGCGCGGCGAACAGCTCGTCGTCGTCGTCGAGCTGAGGCGCGACGAGGCTTTCGACGTGGCGCGCAAGGTGCGCGGCCACCTCGCCGAGGCGCTCGGGGTGACGGCCGACCGCGTCGAGCTGGTGAAGGCGGGCACGCTGCCGCGGACCACGAGCGGGAAGCTGAGGCGCGCCGAGTGCGTCGCGCGGTTCTCTCAGGGAGTGCTCGCGTGACCGTCGCCGTGCTCGGAGCGGCCGGGTTTCTCGGCGTGAACCTCGTCGACGCGCTGCTCGCGCACGGCGAGCACCCGCGCTGCGTGCGGCGGCAGCGCACGAACGTGCTCGCGCTGCGCCAGCGCAAGGTCACGATGGTGACGGCCGACCTCGACCGGCGCGACGAGGTGCACGAGGCGCTGCTCGGCGCCGGCACCGTCTTTCACCTCGCGGGGCACTACCCGCGCCACTGCCTCGACCCCGCGCGCAGCCTCGAGACGGGCCTCAGGCAGCTGTCGAACGTGCTCGACGCGGCGGCGGCCGCGCGCGTGAAGCGGCTCGTCTACGTCTCGAGCACCGCGACGGTGGCGCCCGCGGCCGGCCGGCCGTCGAACGAGCACGACGTCTTCACCGACGAGCCGCGCCACGGGCTGTACCACGCGCTGAAGTGGCGCATGGAAGCGCTCGCCCTCGCCGAGCGGCGGCTCGAGGTGGTGGTCGCCTGCCCGGCCGCGTGCCTCGGCCCGCACGACCTGCGCGTCGGCACGTCGGCGCTGCTCGTGGCGCTCGCGCGCGGGCTCGACCCGCCGCACCCCGACGGACTCGTGAGCTGGGTCGACGCGCGCGACGTCGCGCTCGCGCTGGTGCGGCTGGGCACCGGCGGGGCTCCGCCGAAGCGCGTCATCCTCTCGGCGGGCACGACGCGGCTGCACGCGCTGATGATCGCGCTGGCGCGCCGCTACGGCGTGGCTGCCCCGAGCCCTGCTCTGCCGGCCGCGCGGGCGATCGCGCTCGCAGACGCCGAGGAGGCGCGGGCGCGCGTCGACGGCGATCGCGCCCGGCTGTCGCGCGAGATCGCCGACCTCATCGTGCACGGCGTCGAGCTCGACGCGACGCTCGCGCGCACCACGCTGGGGCTGGGCTTCCGCCCGCTGGAGACGACCCTCGATGCCTTCGACGCGTGGGCGCGCCGCGTCGGCACCCTGCCACCGCACCCGAAAGGAGCACCATGGACTCACCCGACGGTCTCGACGCACGCATCATCAGGCTGATCTCGCAGGTCGTGCCGGTGAAGGTGGAGCAGATCAGGCCGAGCCACCGGCTCCGCGAGGACCTCGGCATGGACTCGGTGGCCTCGATGGAGCTGCTCTCGATGCTCGCCGAGGAGCTCGACCTCGACGTCGGCGTCGAAGACGCGGCGACGGTGCGCACCGTCGCCGACACCATCGCGCTCGCGGCGCGCTTCCTGCGCGCGAAGGCGGCCGCGTGAGCGCCGCGGCGGCGAGGCCGGCCCACCTGGACCCGATGGGCACGCTGCTCCACGGCCTCGGCCGGTTCCTGCGCTCTTCAGTCGACGCCGCGCTCATCGACCGCGACGCCGCGATTCCGCCGCACGTGCTCGAGGGCCTCGCCGAGCTCGGCGCGTTCGGGGTGACGATTCCTGAAGCGTACGGCGGCGCAGGGCTGCCGCTGGCGGACGCCTGCCGCCTCGCCGCGCGGCTCGCCGAGGCCGACCGCTCGGTCGCGACCACCGTCGGGCTGCACCTGGGCCTGGGCACGCGCCCGCTGGTGGCGTTCGGCGGCGAGGCGCAGAAGCAGCGCTGGCTGCCGCGCCTCGCGAGCGGCGAGGCCGTCGCCGCGTTTGCGACGACGGAGGCGAACGCCGGCTCCGATCTCTCGCGCCTCGCCACCACCGCGGTCGAAGGCCCCGGGGGGCTCACCGTGAGCGGCGAGAAGCTGTTCGTGACGAACGCCGGGCTCGCGAAGGTGTTCACGGTGACCGCGGCGACGCCCGGCCTGGGCGGCGCGGAACGGGGCACGAGCCTCGTGCTGCTCGAGCGCGGCGATCGGGGCCTCACGGTCGGCCGGGAAGAGAAGAAGCTCGGACTCAAGGGCTCGTCGACGGCGCCGCTGGTGCTCGACGCGGTTCAGGTCGGCCCCGAGCGCATCGTCGGCGAGCCCGGCCGGGGAGCCGAGCAGCTGCACCACGTGCTCGCGTGGGGGCGCACGCTGATGTCGGCGGGCTGCTGCGGCACGGCGCGCACGGCGCTGAGGCGCGCGATCGAGCACACCGCCTCGCGCCGGCAGTTCGGCCGCACGCTCGACGCCCAGCCGGTGGTGCGCGAGCACCTCGCGCTGATGGGCGCCCGCCTCGCCGCGATGGAGGCGCTCGTGCACGACACCGCCGCGCTCGAGGACGACGCGCCGGGCCTCCTGCGCCGCTCGCTCGCGGCGAAGGTGTTCGGCAGCGAGGGGGCATCGTACGTCGTCGACACCGCGCTGCAGCTGTTCGGCGGCATGGGGTTCATCGAAGAGAGCGGCATGCCGCTGCTCCTGCGCGACGTGCGAATCACGCGGATCTTCGAGGGCGCGAACGACGTGCTGCTGACGCAGCTCGGCGTGCACCTCGCGACGGCGCGCGAGCCGCGCCGGGCGCTGGCGCGGCAGGCCGACGCGCTGGCCGCGAGCATCGACGCGCGGCGGGAGGAGCTGTCGGCGAGGCACAAGATCGGGCTGTTGCGGCAAACGCGCCTGCTCAACCGGCTGGGGCGCGCGGTGATGTGGAGCGAGGCGCTCGACGCGACGGTGCGCGCGGGCCCGAGCGCAGGCGCCGAGCTGTTCGCCCAGGTCGCGGCGCGCGAGATTGAACAGGCGCTCGCCGAGCCGTTCGCCGAAGACGCGGTGGCGGGCGCGCTGTCGGCGCTGGAGAGCCCGGCATGAAGGTTCTCTTCGTCTACCCGCGCTTCCAGCGCCACGCGCAGGCGCACCCCGAGCTGCTCGACGTGGTGCCGATGAACGAGTACCTCGGGTCGCCGTCGCTCGGCATCGCGTGCCTCGCGGCGCTGACGCCGCCGCACATCGAGCTCGAGCTGCGCGACGACCGCCTGACGCCCGCCGACCGGCCGACCGACGCCGACCTGGTGGCGTTCTCGTTCTTCACGCCGGCGGCGAGCCGGGCGATCGAGCTCGCGCGCTACTTCCGGGCGCAGGGCGTGCCGACGGTGGCCGGCGGCATCTTCCCGACGGCGCTGCCCGACGTCGTGGCGCCGCACTTCGACGCGGTGGTCGAGGGCGAGGGCGAGGGCGTGTGGCAGGCGCTCCTCGACGACTTCGCGGCCGGCACGCTGAAGCCTCGCTACCGCGCCGCCGCGCCTCCACTCGAGTCGCTGCCGCTGCCCGCGGTGTCGCTCTACCTCGAGCAGGAGACCGCGGCCTTCCAGCCCGACGACTACCCGGTGCAGCTGTCGCGAGGCTGCCCACTGCAGTGCCAGGCGTGCGTGCTCCCGCTGTCGATGGGGAACACGCTGCGGTGCTTCTCGATCGAGCAGGTGCTCGCGCAGCTCCGCGAGCTCACCGCTCACGGCAAGCGCGCCTGCCTCACCGAGGACACGAGCTGGCTGCCGGGCCGCGGCCAGCGGCTGCTGGCGGCGCTGTTCGACCGGCTGAACCACGACGGCACGCCGGGGCGCATCAGCTACGTCGGCATCTCGATGCCGATGATCCTCGCGGCGCCTTCCTCACTGCTGCAGGCGGCGCGCAAGGCCGGCGTGACGATGTTCTACCTGGTCGGGGGCTTCGACCCGATCACGACGCGCGCGTTCACCGGCAAGGAGCCCCAGGCGCTCGAGCGCGCGCACCGGGCCATCGCCCGCTGCCACGACGCCGGCATCGAGCCGTACACCTCTTTCCTGTACGGGCTGGACGGCGACGACGAGGGCACGCCCGACCGCATGCTCGAGTTCTGCGCGCGCGCGAAGATCCGCAAGGCCGAGTTCGCGATCTTCACGCCCTACCCCGGCACCCCGGCGTGGCGCAGGCTCGAGCGTGAAGACCGCATCCTCAGCCGCGACTGGCAGCGGTACAACGACGCGAACGTCGTCTACCGCCCCGCCCAGCTCACCCCCGACCAGGTCACCCGCGGCTACCTCGACCTGTGGCGCAATTTTTACGCCGACAAGCGGCACTTCCTCCAGGCGGCGCAAGATGAGCGCACGATCCAGTTCTGAAGCCCTCGGCATCGGCGCTGGCGCAAGAGGTGCACGCGGCCTTGACCATGATCAAGCGAGCCGTGAGGGACTGCAGTGACTGCGAGCTGCTGATGCAGGGCCGCTGCGTGTTCGCCCCCAAGAAGCTGTCCGCCGACGCGGTGCTCACCGCGCAGGACATGGTCGCCGAGGAGGTCACCTTCGTGCGCAACGGAGTCGTCGCGATGACCGTGCTCACCCCCGACGGCGAGCAGGCGCACGTCGCGGTGCGCGGCCCGCGCTCGATGCTGGGGCTCGAGTCGCTGAGGAAGCTGCCGTCTCCGGCCGAGGTGACCGCGGTGACCGACGTGCAGCTGTGCGCGGCGCCGGCCGAGCGGGTGCGCGCGTGGCTGGGCCCCGAGACCGCGGCGCGGCGCATGTTCGAGCTGGCGATGGGCGAGCTGCTCGAGCAGCGGCGCGACGTCGACTTCCGCTCAGGCCCGGCCGAGGTGCGGGTCGCGCGCTTCCTGCTCTTGTGCGCGGAGCACGTCGGCCGGGGCAAGGACGCTCCGTTCTCGAAGCAGCGGGCGGCCTCGATGCTGGGCCTTCGCCCCGAGACGATGTCGCGCGTGCTGAAGCGGCTCTCGGCGCGCGGCATTCTCGACAGCACGCACGGGGTGCGGGTGCTCGACGTCGACGGCCTGAAGGCGGTGGCCGAGGGATGAGCGCGTTCTCGCAGCCGCTCGCCTTGCACCACCAGGCCTGCGACGCCTCGTGGGCGCTCGCCGAAGAGCACGCGTCACTCGGCCGGTGGGACGAGGCGTCGGCCGAGCTCGCGCGCTTCGTCGCCGCGATGCAGCGCCACCTTTCGGCCGAAGAGACGCTGCTCTTCCCCGCGTTCGAGGAGGCGACCGGCATCACCCAGGGGCCGACGCTCGTGATGCGCTACGAGCACGACCAGCTGCGCGAGCTGTTCGGCCAACTCGAGGCGGCGGCGAAGGCGCGCGACGCCGCGCGCTTCGCCGGAGCGGGCGAGACGATGCTCGTGCTCATGCAGCAGCACAACCTCAAGGAGGAGCGCATGCTGTACCCGGCGTGCGACCAGGCGATCGGCGGGGCCGCGGCGCTCGCGGGGCAGATCGCGGCGGCGCTGGAGGAGCCGCAATGAGCGGGCGAGTCGTCGACGGCCGCGGGCTGTTTCCTCCCGAGCCGATGCGGCGCACGCTCGCGGCGCTGCTGTCGCTGCCGAAGGGCGAGGCGCTCACGCTGCTGCTCTACCGCGAGCCCTTTCCGCTCTACGGGGTGCTGGAGCGCGAGGGCTACCGGCACGAGACGGTGCTGCAGAAGGACGGCACGTACTCGATTCGCATCTGGCCGGGCTCGTGACGGCGCTCGCGCTCGAGCAGAGCCCGCCGCTCGGCGCTCCGCTGCGCTTCTTCGTGACGGCTCCGCTGCATGCCGCGGCCGCCGGCGTGCTCGCCTCGGCGCGCGCCGAGGCGGTGACGGGCAGCCGGTGGTCGGGCGAGGCGCTCGCGGCGGTGCACCTCTTGGCGCTCGGCTTCCTCGTGCAGATCGCCTGCGGAGCGCTGCTGCAGCTGTTGCCGGTCGCGGTGGGCGCGGCGATGCCGAGGGTGCGGGCGCTCGCGCTCGCGAGCCACCTGGGCCTCAACCTCGGCACGCTGCTGCTGGTGGCGGCCTTCCTCGGCGCGGGCCGCGCGCTGTACGCGGCCGCGGGCGCGGTGCTGGGCCTGACGCTCTTCACGTACGCCAGCGCTGCGGCGCTGGCGCTCGCCCGCTCGCGCGCGATCGGGCCGACGCTGCCGGCGCTGCGGCTGGCGGCCCTCGGCCTCGCAGTGACGGTGGGGCTCGGCGTCGCGCTGGCGCTGGGCATGGGCGGCTTCTGGGGCGTGCCGGTGATGACGCTGGTGCCGGTTCACGCGGCGTGGGGCGTGCTCGGCTTCGGGCTGTGCCTGCTCGCGGCGGTCGCGTACCTCGTGGTGCCGATGTTCCAGCTGACGCCGGGCTACCCGGTGTCGATCGCGCGCGCGCTGCCGGCGGCGCTGGTGGGCGGGCTCGTGCTCTGGTCGTCGGGGCTGCGCGCGCTGCAGCTCACCGGGGCCGCGGTGCTCGCGTCGGCGACGGTGGCGTTCGTGGCGCAGACGCTGCTCCTGCAGGCGTCGAGCAAGCGGCGGGTACGCGACACGACGGCGTGGGCGTGGCGGCTGGCGCTCGGCTGCCTGCTGCTCGGCGCGGCGACGGCGAGCTGGCTGTGCCTTTCTCCGGCGTCGCCGCAGCGGCCGGCGCTCGAGTACCTCACCGGGGTGCTCGTGCTGGGCGGCGCGTTCCCCGCGTTCATCAGCGGCATGCTGTACAAGATCGTGCCCTTCCTGGTGTGGGTGCACCGGTCGCGCAGCGGGCCCGGCGCGCCGCTGATGCACGAGGTGATCGGCGAACCCGGCCCGCGGGCGCAGCTCGTGACGCACGCCGCGGCGCTGGCGTGCTTGCTCCCGGGCGTGGCCTCGCCGCTGCTCGCCGCGGTGGGCGGGGCGCTCTTCGCGGCCTCCCAGGCGGTGCTGGGGCTGAACCTCGCGGTGGCGGTGTCGGTGTACCGTTTTGCGCCGCCGCGGGCTCCGGCGCAAAACCTGCGCGCCGGCGGCGGCGTCACGTGAACGGCGCGGCGTCGGCGCACGCGTTGCACTCCCGTGCTCCCCACGGCATGCGAGACGATCTGATTCTGGGAATGGCCGGTGCGGGGGGCGACGGGGTGGTGAGCGCAGGTGAGTCGCTGCTCAAGGCGGCGACGGCCGAGGGGTACCACGCGCTGATGACGAAGAGCTTCGGCTCGCAGATCCGCGGGGGCGAGTCGTCGTGCCGCCTGCGGCTGTCGACGAAGAAGGTGCTGAACCCGGGCGGCGCGCTCGACGTGGTCGTCGCGCTGAACTGGGACGACTTCTTCCGCTTCGGCGCCGAGCTGCCGCTCTCGCCCGCCACCGTGCTCGTCTACGACGAGAAGGCCGGCGCTCCGCCCGAGACGCTGAAGGCGCGCGGCCCCGTGCCGAAGGAGCTGATCGCGGTGCCGATCGCCGAGCTCGCGAAGCGCTCGGCGGGCTCCGAGAAGGCGAAGTCGGCGGTGGTGCTCGGGCTGCTCTCGGGGTGGCTCGGCCTGCCCGGCGCCGCGGTGCTCGAGGGCCTGAGGAAACGGTTCGCGAGCAAGGGCGAAGGCGTGCTCATCGCGACCGAGCGGGCGTTCGCGGCCGGCCTGCAGCACGCGCAGGCGAACGCGCTCGGCACCCCGCGCGCGCTCGCGAAGCCGGAAGGCAAGGCGGGCCCGAAGCTCTTGTGCGACGGCAACGACATGTGCGCGGCCGGCGCGCTGTTCGCGGGCGTGAAGTTCTTCGGCGGCTACCCGATCACGCCGTCGACCGAGGTGATGCAGACGCTCTCGAAGGAGCTGTGGAAGTACGGCGGCGCGGTGCTGCAGGCCGAAGACGAGATCGCGGGCATCGGCGCCACGGTGGGCGCGTCGTTCGCGGGGAAGAAGGCGATGACGGCGACGAGCGGGCCGGGGCTCGATCTCAAGGCCGAGCTGCTCGGGCTCGCCACGATCGCCGAGCTGCCGCTCGTGGTGCTCGACGTGCAGCGCGGCGGCCCGTCGACGGGCCTGCCCACGAAGCCCGAGCAGTCCGATCTCTTCGCGGCGGCGTTCTCGGGTCACGGCGACGTGCTGCGGCCGGTGCTCGCGCCGACCGACGTGGAGGACACGTTCCGCATCACCGTCGAGGCCTTCAACATCGCCGAGCAGTACCAGACGCCGGTGCTGCTGCTGTCGGATCAGGAGATCGCGCAGCGGAAAGAAGCGATCGACGTCATCGACACCTCGAAGCTCGAGGTCGTCGAGCGCCGCGCGCCGACCGCCGCCGAGCTTCAGGCGAAGCCGTACGCGCGCTTCGCGCTGACCGAGTCGGGCGTGAGCCCCATCAGCCACCCGGGCATGGAGGGCGGCACGTACCTGGCGGCCGGCATCGAGCACAACGAGCAGGGCGACCCGACCTCGGGTGGAGCGATGCACGCGAAGATGAACGCGAAGCGCTTCGACAAGCTCGAGCCGCTGAAGGCCCGCGCCGATCTCTTCGAGCTGAAGGGCGAGCCGGGCGCGGCGCTCGGCCTCGTCGCGTGGGGCAGCACCGCGGGAGTCGCGCGCGAGGCGTTCGAGCTCGGCCGAGCGCAGGGCCTCGACGTGAAGCTGCTCGTGCCCTACTTGCTGTACCCCATCGCAGAGCAGGTTTACGCGTCGTTCTTCGCGTCGCTGACGGCGGGCCTCGTGGTCGAGCTGTCGCACCAGGGGCAGCTGTACAGGCTGCTGCGCATGTTCACGGAAGTACCGAAGAGCGTGAAGAGCCTGTGCCGGAGCGGCGCGAACCCGTTCTCGCCCGCCGAGCTGCTCACGCGGCTGGTCGAGCTCAAAGGGGTGCGGTGATGGACGCTCAGAAGCGGGAGGCGGGCGATTTCAAGAGCGACCTGAAGCCCATCTGGTGCCCGGGCTGCGGCGACTTCGGCGTGCTGCAGGCGCTCACGCGCGCGCTGGCGGCGATCGGCAGGCCGCCGCACGAGATCGCGTTCATCTCGGGCATCGGCTGCAGCTCGCGCATCCCGGGCTACACGACCGCGTACGGCTTCAACACCGTGCACGGCCGGGCGCTGCCGATCGCGCAGGGCGTGAAGCTCGCGAACCCCGAGCTATTGGTGGTGGTGGCGGGCGGCGACGGCGACGGCTTCTCGATCGGCGGCGGCCACGTCGCGCACGCGGTGCGGCGCAACCTCGATCTCACGTACCTGGTGATGGACAACCAGGTCTACGGGCTCACGAAGGGGCAGCTGTCGCCGACGTCTCCGAAGGGGCTCACGACGGTGACGTCGCCGCTCGGCAGCCTCGAAGACCCGATCAACCCGCTGCTGTACGTGCTCGCGTACGGCGCGGGCTTCGTCGCGCAGGCCACGCCGGCCGACATGCCCGGCATGGCGGCGCTGATCGAAGAGGCGATCCGCTACCCGGGGTTCTCGTTCGTGAACATCCAGTCGCCGTGCGTGACGTTCGGCGAGGAAGACCAGCAGCTCAAGGTCCACAAGGCGAAGATGAAGCCGCTGTCGAAGCTGGGCCACGACCCCACGAACCAGCTCGCCGCGCTCGACCTCGCCCGCGCGTACGGGCGCGAGCTGTACACGGGGGTGTTCTACCGGAACCCGGCGCCTCCGCCGTCGTACGACAGGCTGGTGAAGCAGCGGCAGGTGGAGCAGGCGCCGCTCGCGAAGCCGCGGGCGCAGCTGTTCGATTCATGGCTCGTAGACGAAAGGAGCAAGAGATGACGCACGCCGAGAGCGCACCCGGACTCGACTTCGAGGCGCTGAGCTTGAGAGACGCGCTCGACCTCGCGGTCTTGATCGAAGAAGAGGCGCGCGACCGCTACCAGGAGCTCGCCGGGCAGCTGCTGCTCCACCGCAACGGCGCGGCCGCGAAGTTCTTCACGAAGATGGTGCGCGTCGAGGAGCTGCACCGCACCGCGCTGCTCGAGAAGCGCGAGCGGCTGTTCGGCCGGCAGGGCTCGTCGCTGAGCCGGCAGCTCATCTTCGACGTCGAGGCGCCCGACTACGACACGGTGCGCGCGAACATGACCGAGCGCGACGCGCTGCTCACCGCGCTCCGCAGCGAGCGCAAGGCGTACCGCTTCTTCTGCCAGGCGCTCGAGCACGTCGACCAGCGCGAGGTGAAGGCGCTGTTCACCGAGCTGTGCGCCGAGGAGCTCGAGCACATTCGCCTGGTGCAGCTCGAGCTCGACCGGCTGCCCGACGAGGGGCCGCTCGCCGACGCCGACCTCTTCGACGAGCCGGCGCCGCAGTGAGCGCTTGATCGAGATCAAGTATCGGCCCGCGCTGATACCCGAGGCTGCCTTCATGAGCGCCGCTGATTGCTCTGTGTCTGCCTTCAACCCCTTTCGAGGAGCGTCCCGATGAAGCGTCTTCTGTCCGTTCTCGTTCTCGCACTGGCCACGGCCGCGATCGCCGGCCCACCGGCGAAGGTCGACCAGGCGCTGCTCGACAAGGGCAAGGCGGCGTTCGCGGTGAACTGCATGGCGTGCCACGGCGAGAAGGGCGCGGGCGACGGGCCTGCGGCGGCGGCGCTGAACCCGAAGCCGCGCAACTTCACGTCCGACGCGTTCAAGCAGGGCGAGACGCCGGACGCCGTGTTCAAGACGATCGCGGGCGGAGTGCCGGGAACCGCGATGGTGTCGTTCGCGCACATCGGCGAAGCCGACCGCTGGGCGCTCGCGCACTGGGTGCTCGAGCTGCGCAAGGGCGGCAAGAAGAAATAGAGGCGCGCGTGCTCGATCTCCACCCCGCGGTGCCGGCCGCGCTCCAGCAGCGAACGCTGGCGGCGATCGTCGAGCGCGTCGCCGAGGAGGTCGGCAGGTCGGGAGCCGCGGCCGTGCAGATCGACCTCGATCTGAGCGCGCTCGTGCCGGGCGAGCGCACCGAGGCGGCCTTGCTGCAGCTCGCGCACGAGCACTGGGCGCCGGCGCTGCTGAGGCCGCGCGCGCTGCCCGGCTACACCCCGGAGGCGTGGGGCGACTGGCTCGAGGTGACGGAGCTCGGCGTGCAGCTCCCCGCGCTGAGGCGGCGGCGCTCGCTGGACTGCGCGGCGTTCTGGCAGGGCGCCCCCCTCGAGAGCGACCGGCCGACTCCGGGGCTCGCGGCGTTCTGCGAGCGCGTCACTGACGAGGGCGGCACGGTGGTCTTCCGGTCGTGCCGCCGAGGAGACGCGGAGACCGCGACTCGCGCCGCCCTCGGCGCGGCCGGGCTCGCGCACCTGCCGCTCGTGCTCTACGACCGCTGCGCGCGGGACGCCGAGGGCGAGGCGTGGCGGCAGGCGGAGCTGCGCGCCCGCTTCGGCCCGCTCGTCGCGATCATCGACGACGAGCAGCACAACCGCGAGGCGGTCGCAAAGGCCGCGGGGCCCGGCGTGCTGAAGGTGGCCGTGGCGCTGCCCGGCTTCAGCGCCGCGCCGGCGACGCGCGAGGCGCCGCTGCGGATCTCGACGTTCGAGGGCTGTCACTCACACCAGGAGGAGTTCGCATGTCACGTCTCGTTTTGATCGCAGTGCTGGGAGCCGCCGCCGCCACCGAGCCCACCGTGCCGACGCAGGAGGCCCGCACGCAGACCGTCGTCGACGTGGCGTCGGGCTCGAAAGATCACTCGACGCTCGTGGCCGGCCTGAAGGCCGCCGACTACGCGCGCTCGCTCACGAACCCCGGGCCGTTCACGGTGTTCGCTCCGACGAACGCGGCGTTCGACAAGCTGCCGAAGGGCACGCTCGACACGCTGCTCAAGCCCGAGAACCAGGAGCAGCTGCGCAACGTGCTCAAGTACCACGTGGCCGTCTCGGCCTACGAGCTGAAGTTCCTGAAGGACGGAATGAAGCTCGGCATGGCGAACGGCGGCAAGGTCACGTTCAAGGTGGCGGACGGCAAGGTGATGGTGAACGACGCCACCATCGTCGCCACGATCCGCACCGGCAACGGGAACATCCACGTCATCGACCGGGTGCTGGTGCCGCCGGCGAACTGAGGTGATAGCAACGCTCGCCTCGCAATGAAGCTGCGCTGCGTCATCGCCCTGGGCGTGCTGCTGCCGGCCTGCGTCGTCGTCGAGCGGCCGGCTCCCGCGCCGGGCGCCTACGAAGACGTCCGGCGCACGGTCGCGGTGCTCGACGAGCTGGCCGACGACTACCCCCGCGCCGTGCAGGGCGGCGCGGCGGTCGACCCGGCGCGGCTCGACATCCTGCGGCGCGCGCTGCACCTCGCCGAGGGCTACGCGCGCGGTTTCCCCGAGCCCGAGCGCGCCGCGCTCGCCCAGGTGACTGCCGCCGCCGTGGGCCTCGCCGAGCCGCGGGCGGTCGTGGCGGCGGCCCGGGAGCTGCGCGGTCGCCTGGTCGCCAGCCACCAGACCGTGATCGGGCCGGGCGCGCCTCCGTCGCTCGAGCGCGCGCGGCAGAACTGGGCCTCGCAGTGCGCCGCCTGCCACGGCGTGAAGGGAGGCGCCGACGGCCCGCAGGCGATTGCGCTCGCGCCTCTGCCGCGAGACTTCCTCGACCCCGACGCGCTCGCCGAGATGCAGCCGTCGCGCGGGTACGCTGCCATCGAAGACGGCCGGCCGGGCACCGCGATGCCGCAGTGGGGCATCTTCAGCAGCGACGAGCGGTGGGGGCTCGTCTTCCTCTCGTTCGCGTTCCGCTTCCCTGAAGCGCAGGTCGAGCGCGGCCGCGCGGCGCTGCTGCGCGTGGACGCCGAGCCCGCGCTCGCCGAGCTGGCCGATCTGACCGACGGCGCGCTGGAGCAGCGCCTGGGCGCCGCGGGCCTGAGCGCGAGCGAGGCGCGCGACGGGGTGGCGTTCTTGCGGGCGCGCAGCGCGTTCGCTCCGCTCTACCTGGGCGCGTTCGGGCCCGTGCGGTCGGAGCTCGCCGGTGCGCTGCGCGCCGCCCGGGCCGGCGACGACGCGGAGGCGGCGGTGCGGGCGGCCACGGCGCGAAGGGCGCTCGCCTCGCGCATCGACCGGGTGCGCGCGGCCGACGCCCTGCTCGCCGCGCGGCTGGAAGCTCGAATCGCGGAGGTGGAGGCGGCGCTGCACGCCCGCGCGCTGCCCGAGACGGTCGAGCGCCACGTCGTGAACCTCGAGCCGCTGCTCTCGAGCGCGGCGGCGGCGACCCCCGGCCTGGCCGGCGCGCTGCGCCTGGTGCTCGAGTGGAGCGGCGCCGCGGCGCTCGCGCTGGGGCTGTGGTGGGGGCGCGGCCGGCGGTCGCGCATTCGAGGAGCCGCAGCCGCCACCCTGTTCGCCTTCGGCTGGGGCTCGGCGCTCGCCACGGTCGCGCCGCTCGGCACGGCCGGGCTGCTCGCGCTCGGCGCGAGCCTGGCGCTCGGGCTCGCCGCTGCCGCCGCCGGGGCGCGGCTGCCGGCCGGAGAGCTCGTCGAGGCCGCCGCGCTCGCCGCCGCCGCCGCCGCCGCCGCGGGGCGGGTCGCGTGGGCCCTGCAGCCGCTCGGTGAGCCGCGGCCGTGGCGCATCGACGCGCTCGGGCTGTACCCGGCCGCCGCGGCGTGGGCTGCTGCCCTCGTGCTCGCGGCGGCGACGCTGCTCCCCTGGCTCGCGCGCTGCGCGCTCGCCGCGCTGAACCTCAAAGGCCTCGGCGATCTCCCGAGATGATGGCGCGCCTCGACTTCGCCCGGGGTGCGGCGCGATGGCCGGGCCGCGCAGAAGAGACCACGCAGGCGGCGACGCAGCACGGCCTCGAGCGCCGGGCGGCGCGCGCGCGAGAGGGGGCATCATGAGGCGCTGGAACGGCTGGGGAGACGAAGCGCACCGCTATGTGGTGCCGCCGAGGGCGGCGCAGGCGCTGCAGGAGTGGGTGGGGCCTTCGGCGCCACCGCGCGACGCGACGCTCGCCGAGGCCCTCGCGACGGTGCCCGAGAGCCGGCTGCCGCACGCTCCGTTCCTCTCGTTCGACGCCGAGCAGCGGCTGCGCCACGCGCGCGGCCAGAGCCTGCCCGACTGGGTCGCGCTCCGGGCGGGGCGCATCGGCGCGTTCCCCGACGCGGTGGCGTGGCCCGAGTCGAGCGACGACGTGCGGGCGCTGCTGTCATGGGCGGCCCGCTCGGGCGCGCGCCTGATTCCCTACGGCGGGGGCACGAGCGTCGCGGGCCACGTCAACCCCGACCCCGCGCTGGGCCCGTCGGTCACGGTGTCGCTGAGCCGCATGAGCCGCCTGCTCGAGCTCGACGAGGTGAGCCGCCTCGCCCGGTTCGGTGCGGGAGTGGCCGGCCCCGATCTCGAGGCACGCCTGCGCGCGCGCTCGCTGACGCTCGGCCACTTTCCCCAGTCGTTCGAGCACTCGACCCTCGGCGGGTGGATCGCGACGCGCTCGAGCGGGCAGCAGTCGCTCCTCTACGGGCGCATCGAGCGGCTGTTCGCGGGCGGTCGGGTCGAGACGCCGCGCGGGCCGCTGGTGCTGCCGGTCTTCCCCGCCTCGGCGGCGGGGCCCGACCTGCGCGAGCTCGTGCTGGGCTCCGAGGGACGCCTGGGGTTCATCACCGAGGCGACGGTGCGCGTCTCGCCGGCGCCCGCGCGCGAGGAGTTCGTGGGCGTCTTCTTCCCCGACTGGGAGCATGGGCTCGCCGCGGCGCGGGCCATCGCGCAGGCCCGGCTGCCGCTCTCGCTGGTGCGGCTCTCGGCGCCCGAGGAGGCGCGCACGATGCTGACGCTCGCGGGGCACGAGCGGCTGCTCGGCGCGCTCGAAGCGCCGCTGCGCCTGCGTGGCGCCGGCGACGAGAAGGCGCTCATGCTGCTCGGCGCGAGCGGCACCGCGGCGGTGGTGCGCTTCGCGCTGGGAGAAGGCCTCGCGCTCGCGAGGCAGCACGGAGGCCTCTCTGCGGGCCGGACGTTCGGCGCGCAGTGGACGAAGAACCGCTTCCGCGCGCCCTACCTGCGCAACGCGCTGTGGGAGCTGGGCTACGCCGTCGATACGCTCGAGACGGCCGCGCCCTGGAGCGCGGTGCCCTCGGTGCTGAGCCGCGTCGAGGAGGCCCTGCGCACGGGCCTGCAGCCCTGGGGCGAGCGCGCGCACGTGTTCACGCACCTGTCGCACGTCTACCCCGACGGCTCGTCGATCTACACGACGTACCTGTTCCGGCTCGCCCCGACTCCGGAAGAGACGCTCGAGCGCTGGCGCGCGCTGAAGGGCCGCGCGAGCGAGGCGATCGTCTACGCGAAGGGCACCATCAGCCACCAGCACGGGGTCGGCAGCGATCACGCGCCGTACCTTCAGGCCGAGAAGGGCGAGCTCGGCATGGCGGCGCTCGGCCGGTCGCTCTCGGGCTTCGACCCGGACGGGCTGATGAACCCGGGCAAGCTGCTGGGAGCGGCGCGATGAGCGAAGAGCGGCAGCGCACCTTCGAGCGCGCGGCGGCTGGCGGGTGGGATCTGCTCGTGGTCGGGGGCGGCATCACCGGCGCGGGCATTCTCCACGAGGCCGCGCGCCGCGGCGCGAAGGCACTTCTCGTCGACCAGGGTGACTTCGCGTCGGGCACGTCGAGCCGGAGCTCGAAGCTCGTGCACGGCGGCCTGCGCTACCTCGCGGAGGGCGACGTTCGCCTGACCTGGCAGGCGGTGCGCGAGCGCGAGCGGCTGCTCGCCGAGCTGCCCGGGCTCGTCGAACCGATCGGCTTTCTGCTCGCGAGCTACGAGGGCGACCGGCTCGGCCGGCGGCTCGTGCGCCTGGGCCTGCGGCTCTACGACCTCCTCGGCAGCGGCGTGAAGCACCGCGCCCTCTCGGCGGAGGAGCTCGCCATGCTCGCGCCGCGCCTGAGCCTCGACGGGTCGACCGGCGGGTTCTGGTACCGCGATGCGCAGACCGACGACGCGCGGCTGGTGCTGCGCGTGCTCTTCGACGCCGTCGCGCTCGGCGCGTCGGCGCTCAACTACGCGCGCGTCGAAGAGCTGGTGATGCGCGGCGGCGCGGCGGGCGGCGCCGTGCTGCGCGACGGCGAGTCGGGCCGGGCGCTGCGCGTCGAGGCGCGCGCGGTGGTGAACGCCACGGGCGCGTGGGCCGATGGCCTGCGCGCGTGCGTCGACGGGATGCCGGCGATTCGGCCGCTGCGGGGCAGCCACCTGCTCTTCCCGGCGTGGCGCTTCCCCGTGGCGCAGGCGGTGACGTTCCGCCACCCGCAGACCCGCCGCCCGCTCTTCGCGTGTCCGTGGGAGGGGCTGACGCTGCTCGGCACGACCGACCTCGACCACGAGCGGCCGCTCGGCGAGGCGCCGGTCATCGCGGCGGCCGAGGCGGCCTCGATGCTCGAGGCTGCCCGCGCCGCGTTCCCCCAGCTGACGCTGCGCGCGAGCGACGCCGTGTCGAGCTTCAGCGGGGTGCGGCCCGTGATCGGCACCGGCCAGAGAGACCCGTCGAAGGAGTCGCGCGACCACGTCATCTGGAGCGAACGCGGCCTGTGGACGGTGACGGGCGGCAAGCTGACGACGTTTCGCGCGATCGCCCGGCAGGCCGTCGACGCGCTCGGGCTGGGGCCCTCACCGCCCGAGCCCCCTGCCGGCGCTGCCGCCCAGGTCGAGCCGCGGCGGCTCGCGGGTCGGTACGGCGCTGCCGCGCGGGCGCTGGTGGGCGGGGCGCGCGAGGGCGAGCTGGAGCCGGTTCCCGGGACTGCGACGCTGTGGGCCGAGCTGCGGCACGCCGCGAGAGCGGAGGCCGTGGTGCACCTCGACGATCTGCTCCTGCGCCGCGTGCGGCTGGGGCTCCTGCTGCCCGAGGGCGGCCGGGAGCACCTGCCGCGCGTGCGCGGCGTCTGCCAGGGCGAGCTCGGCTGGTCGGACGAGCGGTGGGCCACGGAGGAGCAGCGCTACCGCGCGTTGTGGCACGCGCAGCACCGCCCGCCGGAGTGAGCTTTCAGAGCCGGCTCACGAAGAGGCCGCCTCCAGCCGTTCTCACCGGCTTGTCGCGCCGCTGCGCGCCGGTTAGCGTACGTACGTACGTATGACCCTCTCGGCAACCCGGCTCCGCGCCGATCTCTACCGCGTGCTCGACGACGTCGCGCGCACCGGCAAGCCCGTATCCATCGAGCGCAACGGCACAGTCCTGCGAATCGTCCGGGCCCCGCGCCTGCGTCGGCGCAAGCGCCGCACGGTGACGCTGAAGAACCGGCGCGGGGTGCTGGTGGGTGACCCCGATGCTCTCATTCACATCGATTGGTCGAGGCACTGGAAGTCGTCGCTGCCGTGACGCACCTCGACACGCACGTCGCGATCTTCATTTCCACCCGCAACGACCGGCGCACGCGGGCGCTGCGCCCGCGCCTCGCGGCCGACGAGCTGGTGTTGTCCCCCATCGCGCTGCTCGAGATGCAGTTTCTCTTCGAGCTCGGCCGAATCACCGAGAACGCGGGCGAGCTCTACGACGACCTCGCAGAGCGCTTCGGTGTTCGGTTGTCGGATGCCCCGCTGGCGGCCATCGTCCGAGCCGCCGAGCCTCTGTCGTGGACCCGGGATGCCATCGATCGGCTCATCGTGGCGAACGCCACGATCGACGCCGCGGAGCTCCTGACTTTCGACGAGCAGATTCACGAGCACTTTCGGGGCTCGGTCTGGAAGTAGGCGACGGGTCGCCCGCGAGGCGGAAGGCCTCGCGCTTGACCCGGATCAAGGGACGGGCAGCCAAACACAGGTGTGGTGGCGCGCCGTCGAAGCCACGTGAGCCCCGGTGAACCCCAGCGCAGCCCACGGTGGAGTGCCCTCGCGCTCGCCGCTGCGGCGTGGGCCTTCGTGACCGTGCTCCACGGCGTGCTCAACCTCGGCTGGCTGAGCACCGAGGCGAAGCTGCGCCCCGACGCGCTCGCGGTCGGCTTCCTCCCCGTGACGTGCCACCTGACGTGCCCGGTCACGCACTTCATCAACGAGGAGCTCGGCGGCGAGCGCTGGTTCGAGCCGGCGCGCTTCACCGGCTTCCCCGAGATCAAGGAGGCGTTCCTCTCGGGCGACCTGCCGGCGACGTTCATCCTGGCGCCGATGGCGATCGCGCTGCGCGAGCAGGGCGTGCCCATCAAGATCGTGTACCTGGGGCACCGCGACGGCACCGCTCTCGTCGTTCGCAAGGACTCGGACATCTTCCGCACCGAGCAGCTGAAGGGGAAGACGATCGCGGTGCCCGGGCGGTTCGCGAACCAGCGGCTGGTGCTGCACCGCGAGCTCAAGGCGCGGGGCCTGTCGCTCGCCGACGTGAAGGTGGTCGAGCTCGCTCCGCCCGACATGCCGGCGGCGCTGTACGCGCGAGCGGTCGACGCGATCACCTCGGGCGAGCCGTTCATGGGCCAGACCGAGCTCGACGGCTACGGCCGCGTGCTCTGGCAGGTGAAGGACGTGTGGCCCGGCTTCATCTCGTGCGTTCTGGCGGTCAACGAGCACGCCATCGCGAACCGCCGCGACGTGATCCAGAGGCTCGTCGACGGCATCGCGAAGAGCGGCCTGTGGCTCGACGCCGACCCGAAGAACCGGCTCGCCGCGGCCGAGCGCGCCGGCCCGAGGTACTACCACCAGGACCCGCGCCTGCTGCGCTACGTGCTCTCGCAGCCGCCCGATCGCGTGACGTACTCGAGCCTCACGCCGGCCCGCGCCGACTTCGAAGAGATCGAGCGGCTGGGGCTCGAGACCGGCATGCTGAGGGGCACCGCGCACTTCGACGACTACGTGGACACGTCGTTCTCCCCCGCGCCCGGCGCGCTCCTGCCCTGGGCCCTCGAGGCCCGGCCATGACGCCGGCCGAGGCCACGGCCGCCGCGCTCCCCCGGCAGGAAGAGGCGCCCGGCAGGCGCGCCCTCGCGGGTCTCGGCCCGCCGCTCGCGGTGGGCGCCCTGCTGGCGCTCTCGTGGCACGTCGCCGCGCGCGCGAGCGGCGGCGACCTCGTGCCCACGCCGGGCGAGGTGGTGCTCGCCGTCGGAGAGCTGGCCGGCCAGGGCCTGCTGCTCAAGTACGTGGTGGCGTCGCTGTTCCGGGTCTGCTGGGGCTTCGGGCTGGCGGTGCTGCTCGGAGTGCCGCTGGGGCTGGCGCTGGGCTGGTACCCGGCCGCGTTCCGCGCGCTGAACCCCGTGCTCCAGCTGCTGCGGCCGATCTCGCCGATCGCGTGGATCCCGCTCGCGATCCTCTGGTTCGGCGTGAAGGACGCCGCGCCCATCTTCCTCATCTTCCTCGCCAGCGTGCTGCCGATCGCCCTCGCGGCGACGACGGCGGTGCAGGGCATACCGGTCGTGTACCTGCGCGCTGCGCGCAACTTCGGGCTGAGCGGCCCGCTGCTCGTCGGGAAGGTGATCTTGCCGGCGGCGCTGCCGCAGCTCCTCACCGGCCTGCGCCTCGCGCTGGGCATCGCGTGGATGGTGGTGGTCGCGGCCGAGATGATCGCGGTGACGTCGGGCCTCGGCTACCTGATCGTCGACGCGCGCAACGCCGGCAAGCGCTACGACCTCGTCGTCGCCGGCATGCTGCTGATCGGCGTCATCGGGCTGTTGCTCGACCAGGGCCTGAGGCGCCTCGAGAGGCTCGGCCATGCCCGGCGCTGAGCGGTCGCTCGTCGAGGTGCGCGACCTGAGCGTGCGCTTCCCGCCGCTGGCGGTGCTCGACCGCCTGAGCTTCGACGTCGGCCCGGGCGAGCTCGTGTGCGTCGTCGGCCCCTCGGGCTGCGGCAAGTCGACGCTGCTCAACGTGCTCGCGGGCTTTCAAGCTCCGACGGCCGGGAGCGTGCGCATCGGCGGCGCGGCGGTCAGCTCGCCGGACCCGCGCCGCATCGCGGTCTTTCAAGAGAGCGCGGTGTTCCCGTGGCTCACGGTCGAGGAGAACGTGGGCTTCGGCCTGCACGGCCTGACCGCCGCGGAGCGCCGGCGGCGGGTCGCGGAGTGGGTCGAGCGGGTCGGGCTCGGCGGGTTCGAGCACGCCTACCCGGCCCAGCTCTCGGGCGGCATGAAGCAGCGGGCCGAGGTCGCGCGCGCGCTCGCGGCGAAGGCGCGCGTGCTGTTCATGGACGAGCCCTTCGGAGCGCTCGACTTCCTCACGCGGCTCAAGCTGCGGGCCGACCTGCTCGAGCTCTGGCGGGCCGAGCGGCCGACGATCGTCTTCATCACCCACGACGTCGAGGAGGCCGTGCAGCTCGCCGACCGCGTGCTGGTGCTGAGCCGGCGGCCGGCGGAGGTGGTGGCCGAGGTGCGCGTCGGGCTCGACCGGCCGCGCGACCTCGACGCGCCGGGCTACCTGCAGGCGCGGGACCGGATCCTCGAGCTGTTGGGCGTCTCGAGCTCAGAGGGCAGGTCTTGATCTGGATCAGCGACGCGCGCGCCCGGGGGCGGCACGAGGGCGGTCATGACAACTCCAACCGATCGATCGATCGTCATCTGCGGTGGTGGGCTCGCGGGGCTGTGCCTCGCCCGGCAGCTGGTGCTCGACGGGACGAAGCCGGGCACGATCTGGGTGCTCGACAAGCTGGTCGCGCCCTTGCCCGAGGCGGCGAAGGTCGGCGAGTCGATGTTCGAGACGGGCACGCACTACCTGGCCGACGTGCTGCAGCTGCGCGAGTACCTCGACCGGGAGCAGGTGCGGAAGATGGGCATGCGCTTCTTCCTCGGCGGAGGCGACCGCGGCTTCGCCCAGCGGCCGGAGATCGGCCTGTGCACCTACCCCGACGACTTCCAGACCTTCCAGATGGAGCGGGGCTCGCTCGAGAATCACCTGCGCGAGCTGGTGCGGAAGTCTGGGGTGCACCTCGAAGAGGGCGTGACGGTCGAGGACGTGAGCCTCGCCGACGGCGAGCAGCCGCACGTCGTGCACTACCGAGACGCGGGCGGGGCGGCGCGTACCCTGAGGGCGCGCTGGGTGGTCGACGCGACCGGCCGGCGCCGGCTGCTCCAGAAGCGGCTCGAGCTCACGCAGCCCCGCACCGGCCACAGCTCGGCCTGGTTCTACGCGCGCCCGTGGGTGAGCGTCGAAGACTTCGTGCCGGAGGCGAACCGGCCGTGGCACGACCGGGTGCCCTGCGGCAACCGCGTGTACTCGACGACGCAGCTGTGCGGCGACGGCTACTGGGTCTGGCTGATCGCCCTGCCGAACAAGCTGATGAGCATCGGCGTCGTCGTGCGCGAGGACCTGCACCCGTTCGAGCAGCTCTCGACGCAGGCGGGCGCGCTGGCCTGGCTGCAGAAGCACGAGCCGGAGCTCGCGAAGGCGCTCGGCTCGCGAGAGGTGACCGGCTTCCGCACCGCGCGCAACTACAGCTACGGCTCGTCGCGCATCTTCTCGGCGCAGCGGTGGGCGTGCGTCGGTGAAGCGGCGATCTTCGCCGACCCGCTGCTCGCGAACGGCGTCGATCTGATCGGCGTCGCGAACCTCATCACCGGCAAGCTCATCGAACTCGACCGCGCCGGCCAGCTGACGCCCGAGACCGTCGACGCCATCAACCGCTTCGCGCTCACGTTCGCCGACGCGGTGACGCCGATTCTGCAGCACGTCTACCCGTACCTGGGCCGCGACCTCGTCGCCGCCGCCCGCATGCTGTGGACCTTCATGAACGGGTGGATGTTGACCGGCCCGCTCGTGTTCGATCGCGCGCTGCTCGCGACCACGATCTTGAAAGAGATGATGCACGCGACGGCCCGGGTGCACGCGCTGAACCAGAAGATGTTCCAGCTGTTCGAGGAGTGGGCCGCCCGCTCGAAGAAGCGCAACACGTTCGAGTTCATCGACTACTTCAAGCTGCCGTGCGTCAAGCAGACGCGCGGCCGCCACGTGCACCCGTCGGCCGACGGCGCCGACCTGCTCGAGAAGTTCCGCGTCGGGGCCGAGCTGATGGAGGAGCTCGCGCAGGCGATCTTCCTGCTCGCCGTCGAAGACGTGCTGCCCGGTCACCTCGAGGAGCTCAAGGCGAAGGGCCCGCTGCACACGAACGCGATGAGCCTGCAGCCCGACCGCTGGGAGCAGGACGGCCTGTTCCGGCGCCTCAGCCGGCCGCCCGCGAACACCGGCATCCACCAGAACCTGCGCGCGCTGTTCGCGCTGTGACGCCGCCGGCGTGCGAGGGCGCGCGCCGTGCGATGAGAGGGGCCATGCGCCAGCTCAGAGTCCTCTTCCTCGTGTCGTTCGCCGCCGCCTGCCTGCCGCGGAGCTGCTCGCTGTTGCCGCCTCCCGAGCCCGAGCTGCCGCCCGAGCCTGATGCGGGCGAGCTCAGCGAGGTGACGCCGCGGCCCGAGGAGCCCGCGGAGCCACCGCTGTCACCGGCGCTCGAGAGGGCGCTGACGCGCTCGGCGGCTGCCAAGATCGAGGCCGCGCTCGAGGACGGCGGCCTCGACCTTCCGCACGCCGCGCTGTTTCAGCAGTACGCGGTGTTCGCGCCGCACCTGCTCCCGCCCGGGCTGCGGGCGGAGCCCGACGCGACGCTGCCGCCGCCGGGGGATCACGCGTGGGCCGAGATCGTGAACCAGTCGCGGGCGACTTACACGGCGGTCGAGCAGCAGAACCTGCGCGCGCTGCACGCCTTCCCGGGGAGCGCCGACTTCCGCAACTTCGGCGACGCGGCGCCGCCCACGGGCAACCGCTGCGCCGCGACGCTGAACAACGCCGACGCGGCGAGGGTCTTCGTCGCCGAGACGCGGCACTTCACGTACCACGTGGTCGGAACCGCGCAGACGGGCAACGGGCTGACCGCGGCCGGAGCCCGCGACGCGCTGGTCGACCGGCTCAACGCGGCGCTGCTCGCCCCCATCGTGAATCGGGGCGCCGTGGGGAGCGCCTCGTACCTCGCCGACTACTTCGACGCCGTGTTCGACTTCTACGTGTCGATCGGTCTCCCCGCGCCGGCCGGCAAGATCCCGGTCACGGTCTTCGGCTGCGACGGCATGGCGGAGGACGGCGCCGAGCTCGACAGCGAGATCTTCATGAGCATCAAGCTCGGCTTCGAAGACCCGTCGCTGCGCCACGTGGTCCTCCCGCACGAGCTGGCGCACGTCTTCCAGGAGGGGACCGCGGTGCAGGACTGGCACCAGGCGTGGCCCGTCGAGGCCCTCGCCGTCGCCCTCGAAGACGTCGTGGCCAGAGATCCAAAGCGGTGGAGCGCGATTCCCGCTCCGGACACGCAGCTGCCCGAGTGGTTTCAGGCGATGAATCGCAGCTTCCGCTGCCCCGAAGAGCCCTTCCACAGCGTGAACGTCAGGGAGTGCCGCACGCGGCGCGGCTCTGGGGGCCAGCTGCGCGCGCCCGCCCTCGACGGCAGATCCGAGGTGCTGTACCCCGGCAGCTACAGCAAGTTCGTCTTCTTCAAGTGGCACCAGCGCAAGATGGGCGGGGCGCCGGCGGTGCTGGCCTCGTGGTGGGCGCAGTACCGCAGCCTGCGCGGCTTCGCCGACGGCATGGTGCCGGCGGCCGAGCTCGCCGACTTCCAGCTCGCGCTGCTCGGCGATGAGTACGGGCGCCAGACCTGGTTCGAAGACGAAGATCGCGCGCGCTTCAACGCGCCCGCGGCGCGGCTCGACCTCGACCCGAGGAGGCGGCTCCGCTACACGTACCGCTTCGAGGAAGAGAAGTACTGGCCGAACAAGGGCCGCGTCGCGCCGCCGGTCGAGGCGTCGTTCGGCGCGCCGAAGGTGCCGGACAACACGACCTACCCGCTCGTGGCCGGCGCGACGCAGCGCATCGTCGTCGAGCTCCCGAGGTTTCCTTCGATGGAGACCTTTCCCGGGCTGCCGTCGCTCGTCTGGCAGTACTCGGGCCCCCAGCCCCAGCTGCGCTTCCACTACTTCGACGGCCCCGCGAAGAGCCCGTCGCGCTTCTACCTGAAGTTCGAGGCCGAGACGGCGACCGACGCCGAGCAGATGCTGTACCTCTCTCCGACCGCACCGAAGACGCTCATCGTGACCGCGACGACGCCGCCGGCGATGGGCACCGGCTCGATCACGCTGAAGTGGGGCGTGACGATGGGCGCCACCTGCGTGAACCAGTGCGGGCGCGCCTACGACGCGGCGTTCGACGCGTGCTGCCCCCGGCAGTGCGAAGGCACCGGCGACGAGAGGTGCGTGCCGGACTGCCAGCAGCCCGGGCCCTACGAGCGGTCGTTCACCGACTTCTGCGCCGGGTACTGCTTCGGGCGGCGCGACTCGTACCCGGTGGTGTTCGCGGGCGACGCCCACTCGACGGCAGCGCCGAAGATCTGCGCCGCGGCCGGCATCGCCGCCTGCGACGCGGTCGCCTCAGGGCTCGTCTACCTGCCCGCGTGGATCAGCGCGAGCTGCACCGAGCTGGGCATGGACCCCTGACGGGGCCAGCCTCTTGAGCCCTGCCAGCGCGGCGCCGGCGAGGAGGGGCACGAGCGAGGCCCACAGCCACGACATCAGCGGAAACTCCCAGGCGGTGAACGCGGCGCGCTTCGTCTCGGCGTCGAAGCCCGACAGCGACACGTAGACGTCGCGCGTGAAGCCCGCCATCACGAGCGGCCCGCTCACCGGCTGCTCGCGGCGCGGGTAGAAGGTGAGCCTCGCGCCGCCCGCGCCGTCGTACACGCGCCCGCCCACCTCGAGCGCCGCGACCACGCGGCGGCGGTGCCCCTCGTCTCGCGTGACCAGCCCGAGGTAGCGCACGCGCGCGCGGCCGGCGGTGAACGTCTCGCCCGGCAGCGCCTCGACCTCGACGCGGGTGGCGAGGGCCGAGGCGCCGGCGATGCCCGCGATGGCCACCAGCACGCCGAGGTGGCACAGCCAGGCCCCGGCTGACCGCGCCGACCGCCACGCGCCGCGCGCGCCCGACGCCGCGGCGAAGGCGGCCAGCGCGAACGCGGCGGTCGCGCCCGCGTGCCGCAGGCCGGCGCCGAGGCACGCCATCGCGACCGCAGCCCCGGCTCCAGCCGGAGCGGCGAGCGCGCGCAGCGCCTCGCGCGCGGTGCCCGCCCCCCACGGCAGCGCGGGAGCCACGCCCAGCAGGAGCAGCGCCGCGAGCGCGGCCGGCACCGCCGCGCCGTCGTAGTAGGGCCTCGCGACCGCGACCCTCGCCCCGGTCGCCGCGGCCGCCAGCGCGGGCGTCACCGTGCCGGCGAGCACGACGAGCGCGAGCGCGCCGAGCACCGCGACGCCCAAGAGCAGCGCGGCGCCGCGCGAGAGCCGCCGCGGGCGCGCCGGCGCCGGCCACCGCCGCCTCACCGCGAGCGCCAGCGCCGCGACGAGCCCTGCCCCGGACGCCACGAGGAACGCCGAGGCGCCCTCAGCGCGGCTGAACGCGTGCACCGAGTCGATCGCGCCGCTGCGGGTGACGAAGCCGCCGAAGAGGGCCGTCACGAAGGCGGCGACAGCGAGGGCGGCGGCGAGGCGCTCGAGGCGGCTCTCGCGCTCGGCGGCGTGCAGCGCGTGCAGCAGCGCGGTCGCGAACAGCCAGGGTACGAGCGCCGCGTTCTCGACGGGGTCCCACGCCCAGAAGCCGCCCCACCCGAGCACGGCGTAGGCCCACCACGCTCCGAGCACGAGGCCCGCGGTGAGCAGCGCCCAGGCCCAGAGCGCCGCGCCGCGCATCGCGCGCCGCCACGGGGGCGCGAGCCGGCCGCGGGCGAGCGCGAGGAGTGCGAGGGCGAACGGCACGACGAGACCGAGCTGCCCCCCGTACAAGAGCGGCGGGTGGAGCAGCATGAGCCAGTGATCCTGCAGGAGCGGCGCGACGCCCTGCCCGTCGGCGGGAGCCGGCGCGAGCGTCGTGAACGGGCTCGACGGGCCGGCGAGCTGCACGAGCAGCGTGGCGGCGGTCGCGCCGGCGGCGCCGAGCACGGCGCAGCCCGCCTCCGGGGCGAGGCGGCCGAAGGCGAGCAGCCCCGCCACCCAGGCCGCCAGCACGGCGCAGAAGAAGAGGAGCGAGCCCTCGTAGCCGGCCCACAGCGCGCCGACCGTGACGGCCGGCGGCGCGGCGAGGCTGCCGACCTTCGCCACGTAGCGCAGCGAGAAGTCGTGCGCGAAGAGCGCGCGCCAGAGCACGGCCGTCGCGAGCAGCGTGCAGCCGGCGAAGAGGCCGGCCATGGTGCGGACGGCGCGCGCGCCGCGGGCGTCGCCGGTCAGCCCGCTCCACAGCCCGATCGCACCAGAGAGCGCAGCCGCGCCGAGCGCGCCGAACACGAGCAGCTGGCCGAGCGCCGAGCTCACCGCTGGCTCCGTCTCGCGCGCACGGAGCGATTATCGGAACGGGGGCGCGCCCGCTCGCTTGATCTGGATCAACCCAGGGGCCCGGCAACGGCGCCCGAGCACGAGGGGGCGTTCGACGAGCTGCTCGCCCTGCTGCGCGGGCACGTGGAGCGAGAGGTCGAGCTCGCCTGGCACGAGCTTGACCGCGCTTGACCGCGATCAACGGCACGATGCGCACGCCAGTCACCAGTGGAGCACCTCGGCGCACGCGCACGAAGCGCAGCAGTTCACAGGCCGGGTTGATCGCAATCAAGCAGGCGATCGGCGAGGGCGCCAGGTGCCGGTTTCCTGGTGAGCCTGATCGGTGGCGAGGGGGTTGCACTGGTGCCGCGGCATGTCTGCCCGCTGCGTTGCCGCTTCGCTGGTGATCGTGCTGTCGAGCGCGGCGCGCGCCGAGACGGCCGACGAGCTGATCCGCAAGTACCTCGAGCAGCGCGGCACGAGCGCGCAGCAGGCGAAGCACCCGGAGCTGGTGCGGCGGTACGCGATCGATCTCACCGGCGTGATTCCCACCGCGGCGGACGTCGCCGCGCTCGAGGGCAAGACGCCGCGAGAGATGTTCGCCTTCTTCAGGGCGAAGGGCGCGCTGCCGCACACGCGCGGCGAGCAGCCGTACGTCTGGGTCAACCTGCTGCTCGACGCCGACCACTTCCTGTTCTCGAACTCGACGCAGTTCACGCAGGTCCGACACATCCGCGAGTTCCAGGGCCAGCTCCGCCGCCTCTACGCCGACGGGTCGAGCTACCAGGAGTTCGCGCGCTGGGCGCTGGAGTCGCAGAACTTCCTCTCGCGGTTCCCCTCGGCCGCCGATCGCTCGAACGCGGCGTTCTTCCTCTTCCTGGGGCGCCACTCGCTGCCGGCCGAGGTGCCGGCGGGCAACATGTGGAACGGCTGGGTGCTGAAGAACGCGGCCATCCCCGCGAGCCAGGCCGAGAGCAACGCCGACTACCACGTCTACGTCTACCAGCCGTCGGCCTGCGGCACGGCGCTGTGCTCCGCGCGGCTGTGGTCGAAGCCGGGCTCCACGCCGCAGGAGGCGATCGACCTCATGGTCGGCTCGACGCTGTTCGCCGAGGGCGCCGTCGACCGGTACTGGCAGCGCCTCGTGGGCCGGCCGCTGCCGGGCAACGACTTCCCCGACGTGCGCCGCGAGCTGGTGCGCGGGTTCGTGCAGTCGGGCTGGAGCGTGAACTGGCTCATCGAAGAGATCGCCACGTCGGCGGCCTACACCCAGGAGATGATGTTCCGATGAGCGCCCGCCTCGCATTCGCGGCGCTCGTCGCCGCCTTCGTGTCGTGCGGTGGAGGAGCCTCGACCGCGATGCTGTCGTCGGCCCGGCCGCCGGCCCAAGCAGGAGCGGGAGGCCCGGGCGCGATCTTCTCGACGGACCCGCGCGACAAGGCCGCGCCGGTCGATCGCACGCTGTCGTTCTACTACGGGCCGATGAAGCTGATGACGGCCGAGGCGATTCTCTACTCGGTCGCGAGCTTCACCGGGCACTCGTTCGGCACGTTCGACTTCACGGCGCCCGACCCGGCGGCCCGCGCCTTCGCCGACGCCGGCAACACGACGGGCACGATGTACCGGCACTGCCCGTTCTTCGGCGGCTGCATGGAGCACCGCATTCCCCTGGGGCGCACGTCGTTCATGGGCACCGGCTGGGTGCTCGAGCTCGAGCGCGCCGTCGTCGAGGCGTGCAACGACCGCGCGGTGTTCCAGATGTTCCCGAACAACAGGGCGCCCGACGCCGTCACGCTGGCGGTCGACGTGGTGCGCCACCAGTTCATGCGGGCGTTCGGCGAGCAGCCCACCGACGCCGACCTGCAGGTGGCGATGGCGTACATGACGAGCCACCTCGCCGCGCCCGAGCTCGCCGGCGTGACGCCGCTCGAGAGCGCCGGCCGCGGCCTGTGCCGCGCGCTGCTCACCACCAACCGCTTCCTCTTCTACTGAGCCCAAGGACCGTCATGCGCCCTTCTCGCCGTCGCATCCTGCAGTGGGCCGGCGCCGCGATCGCCGGGCCCACGCTGCTCTTGCCCCGCCGCGCCTCGGCGGCGCCGAGCGGCCTCGCCGGAAACACCGGCGGCGCCATCTTCATCGTGCTCAACGGGGGCGCCCGCACCCAGTGCGTGTTCAACGGGCAGGCCACCACCGGGGTGAACCCGTTCGGTGCGCTCTCGACGGGCCTGACCGTGCCCATCTCGGCGGTGCTCGCGGGCACGGGCCTGGACAACCCGGCGGTGAACCGGCACCTGAACCTCGTCGCGACCGCGCAGCACCACAACCGCACCGGCAACCACGACACCGGGCGCATCGTCGCCTGCACCGGCTGGCAGCCGCAGGACCAGAAGGCCGGCGCGCTGACCGTGCTCAACTACGCGTTCTCGACCCGCTCGATTCCCTGCGTCAACATCGGCAACGACACCCCGACGACGGTCATCGGCGCCGAGATCTCGAGCACGTTCGCGCCGATCAAGATCAGCTCGCCGCTCAACGTCGACGACCTGAAGAAGTCGCTGGTCGACACCCGCGTCTCGCCGGCCGAGCTGCAGCGGCTCGACACCCTGCGCTTCGCGCTGCAGGACCGCTACCTGCGCGAGACGCGCTACCCCGACCCGCGTGACGTCCCCTTCTTCCAGCGCAAGGCCGGCGACGTGGCGCAGCAGTTCAACGCGGCGGCGCTCGACATCCGCGCGAACGCGTCGCTCGGCAAGTACGCCGACGGCACCGACGTCGGCAACGCCGGCCTGCGCACGACCTTCGGGGTGACCGCGACGGGCGGCGGCTCGGCGATGGGCGCGCGGGCGATGCTCGCGCTGCGACTGCGCCAGCTCGGCTGCGCCGGCATCACGCTGTCGAGCGACAACTGGGACCTGCACTCGGGCGAGCTCGACGTGCTGCCGGCAAAGGCCGCCGACGTCGGCAAGGCGATCGGCGGGCTCGTCGATCACATGTCGCGCATCGTCGACCCGGCCAGCGGCAAGACGCTGCTGCAGACGACGGTGATCACGGTGATGACCGACTTCAACCGCGGCAACTGGAGCGTCTCGACCGGCTTCAACGGCAACGACGGCTCGGATCACTCGACGAACGAAGACAAGACCTGCTTCCAGTGCATCCCCATCATCGGCGGCGGGCTGCCGGGCGGCCGCGTGCTCGGCGAGGTGCAGACCAACGGCTCGCCGGCCACCGGCAGCAAGCGCTACGAGACGCGCCAGGTCATCGCCACCGTGCTCGATCTGCTCGGCGTGCCCTCGGAGCACTTCCTGCCGCCCACCGTCGAGCCCCTCACCGCGGAGCTGACGGCGTGAAAAAGGGGACAGGCTACTTTTCTGCGCAGCCGTCACGTGAGCGCGGCCGAAGGGGGTCGCGGCCCGGCACGTTGCGCAGAAAAGTAGCCTGTCCCCTTTTTCTCGCGCTCGCGGCCTGCCTGGGCGAGGCGGGGGAAATGGTCCCAGGCCCGGTCACGCCGGCCGGCGGCGGCTCGGGCGGCGGCGACGGCGCGTCGGGCGGCGGCGGCGGGGGGCCCCCGGTGCTCGCGGCGACGCTCGACAAGCCGGCGGCCGAGGCGCGCTTCGCCACCACGACGGAGCTGATGCGCTACGTCGTGTCGCCCGGCTGCGCCGCCGAGCGCAACGAGTGCCACCATACGGAGGACTTCCCCGATCTCTCGACCGAGGGGAACCTGTGGAACCTCGTCGGCCAGCCCTGCAACCAGGGCCTGGGCGACCGCAAGACCGTCGAGGACTTCTGCGAGGCGCTGGGCGACGAGCTGCGCATCGACTCGGGCGCGAGCTCGGGCTTCACGGCACGCATCGGCTCGATCACGCAGGTGGCGAGCGCGAGCGGCGCGTTCAGCTACTACGAGGTGCGGCTCGACAAGGCCCCCTCCGCGAGCCAGACCGGCGCCACCTTCTCGATCTCGAGGCACGGGCAGAGGCTGCAGGCGCTGGGCGGCGGCGCGTCGGCCGAGCTGCAGGCCGGCCAGAAGTGGGTGCGGGTTCGCAACGCGAGCCACCTGCCCAGCCCGGCCGCAGTGCTGCAGGGCGACGAGAACCAGAACGGAGTGTTCGGCTCCGGGGCCGGCCTGATGGTGAAGCCCGGCGACGCGCTGGGCAGCTACGTGGTGCGCAGGCTGCTCGGCAAAGAGACGGCGCGCGTGCGCATGCCGCTGGGCGCGAACGCCGATCAGCAGACCGAGGTGAACCGCGTGCTGACGCCGAACGAGGCCTACGCGCTGATGAGCTGGATCAACTGCATGCAGGCCGGCGACGGGCCCTACTCCGCGATTCGCTACGGCTGCGCGGCGAACGCCGGCAACGAGGGGCGGTGACCGATGCGCGCGCCCGCCCTCGCCCTGCTCTGCCTCGCCGCCGGCTGTGACCAGAAGAGCTACGGTGATCGGGCCGCGGCCGAGGACTTCGCGCGCAGCGTCGTGCCGGTGCTGGAGCAGGACTGCGGCTCATCGGCCTGCCACGCGGCCGCCGACGCGAAGTTCGACGCGCTGAACCCCGAGTACTTCGCGTTCCCGGTCGACGAGAACGGCAAGATCGCCGGCGAGGCGCGCGTCGCGAAGGCGCTGGAGCGCTCGAAGCACAAGCTGTCGGGCGCCGGAGCGCAGTTCTCGATGCTGCTGCGCAAGCCGCTCGACGAGTCGCTGGGCGGCTTCCAGCACCGCGGCGGCACGCAGTACCGCTCGGTGAAAGACCCCGGCTACCAGAAGCTCTTCCAGTGGGCGCAGGGCGCGAAGCCCGACCACGACCACGCGCTTCCGCCCCTCGCGCAGCGCTTCGCCGAGAAGGTGCAGCCGGTGCTGATCGAGAAGCGCTGCTTCCAGTCGAACTGCCACGGCTCGGGCGCCTCGAACTTCCTGATCCTCGACCCGGGCGTCGAGAGCGGGCTCGACGCGGCCGGCACCGAGCGGAACTACGGGCAGTTCGTGCAGTTCATCAACCTCGAGTCGCCCGATGCGCTGCAGTCGCGGCTGGTGCGCAAGACGCTGCCGCAGGCGATGGGGGGCATCTTCCACCGCGGCGGCAACACGTTCTTCACCGGGCCCGCGGACCCCGACCTGCAGATCATCACCGACTTCATCGCCGAGGCCCGCAGGGAGCTGCACGTCGAGGCGACCGGCGTGGTGACGGGCCTGGTGTTCGCCGCCGCGCCGCCCGCGCCGCGCAGGTACTTCGACTTCTCGGCCTGGCAGCCCGGCGGAGACGTGTACTCGCTGATCCCTCCGGAGCCGGGAGGCACGCTGAAGAACCTCACTCAAGGCCACCACGCCGGCGACGCCGACGTGCGCGACCCGGCGGTCTCTCACGACGGCCGGCGCCTCGCCTTCGCGATGCGCCGCTCGACGGCCGACTGCCTGAACCTGTACGTCATGAGCCTCGACGGCACCGGGCTCGTCCAGCTCACCCACGACACCGGCACGCTGCCGAACGGCATCAAGGTCTCGAACGTCGAGCCGCTGTGGGGGCCCGACGACCGGCTGTACTTCATCAGCACGGCGGCGGGCACGCTGGCCGAGAGCGGGTACCCCCAGTCGAACCTCTGGCGCATCGACGCCGACGGCAGTCACAAGCTGCGCTTGTCGTACATTGCCGACAACGAGGCCGCGCCGTACTGGCGCTTCTACCACGGCCACGGCGCCACGCCGGAGCTGCGCACGCTCGATCTCACCTTCACCGCGATGCGCGGCGTGGGCGCGAGGCGGCAGGGGCCGCTGATGCGCGTGCCGCCCGACCTGCGCGCCGACTACCACCCGCACTTCGGGCCTCAGAACCCGCTCTACCAGCTGTTCACCCAGGGCTCGCGCTTCACCGACGACCGCGAGGTGCTGGTGCTCGCGCACGAAGAGAACGTCTGGGAGGGCGGCGCGCTGGCGCTCGTCGACCGCAACCTGGGGCCCACCATCGTCGATCAGGGCGCTCCGGCGGTGGTGAACTACGTCGACTCGCTGCAGAAGCTCGGCTTCCCCGGCGAGGAGTCGAGCGCCCGCGGCCTCTCGAAGAGCGGCTACTCGCGCGACCCGCTGGCGCTGCCCGACGGGCGGGTGGTGGTGGTGCGCTACACCCGGCCGATCACGCTCGACGACGCCGCCGCGAGGCCCGACCCGGCGCTCTACCGGCTCACGCTCGCCGAGGGCGCGCCGAACCGCACGTGGGTCGACGAGGCCGAGCTGCTCGTCGATCTGCCCGGTAAGGTCGAGAGCGACCCCGCGGCGATCATGGTGCGCCGCCGCGAGGAGGTGAAGAGCACGAAGAACTGGCTCCAGTTCGGCACCGACACCGGCGAGCTGCTCAACTTCGATCTCGCGGTGGGCCTCACCGTGGCGCGGCAGGACAGCCCGTCGAACACCAAGCCGATCGACCAGGTGGCCTACGACAACAAGTTCGTGCGCCTGGTCGAAGAGATCCCGCTGGCGCCGGCGGACTACCCGTCGTGGCCGGACACGCGCACCAACAAGGTGGGCCGCGGCCGCCACGGCATGCGCCGCGTGCTGGCCGAGTTCCCCTCGACCCCCGACCGCAGCTTCTACGTGCAGCTCCCCGCCGCGGTGCCGTTCTTCGTGCAGTCGCTCGACTTCGCGCGGATGACGAACCAGACGTTCAACCAGTGGCTGTTCCTGCAGCCGGGCGAGCGGCTCAAGCAGGTCACTCCGCGCTACGTGTACAACCACCGGTGCGGCGGCTGCCACGGCGCGACCGACGGCGACATCGCGAAGACGGTGGGCCGCCCCGACGTGATCAGCCAGGCCTCGCGGGTCGCGGCGAACTACGACCTCGCCGCCGACCGTGACCTCCCCCCGGTGCCGCAGGGGCTCGACCCCGCCGACCGTCTCGAGCTCGACTTCGAGCGCGACGTCCAGCCCGTGCTCACCCGGGCCTGCGCCACCGCCGGCTGCCACGTGGCGGGCGCCCAGGGGCCGAACCTGAGCCCGCGCGCCGGCGCCTCGGGCTTCTCGGGCCCCTATGAGGCGCTCACCGCGGCGGGTACGGCGTCGGGCAACGGCTTCTCGTACGCCGACGCCGACTCGTCGGAGGCGCGCACCAGCTACCTCGCGGAGGTGGTGATGGGGCAGGAGCTCGCGGCGCCCCGCGCCTACGACTCGCAGGGCTGCGCCGCCCCGTCGCGGCTCAACCTCATGGAGCTCGAGACCCTGCTCCGCTGGCTGGACCTCGGCGCCAGCTACCGGGGCATCGGCCCCAAGACGAAGCCCCCCATGCCGGAGCACCTGCCATGACCCGACCCGCCCTCGCCGTCTGCGCGCTGTGCGCCGCGTGCACGATGCCCGGCGCCGACGCGCCCGGCGGCGCCCGGGGCGCGTTCGAGTGGAAGAACCTGGCGCCGATTCCCAACCCGAACCCCGGCGCCGCGCCGCAGCCGTCGCGCATGCACCCGTTCGCCACCTACGTCACGCCCGGCGGCGAGCACGCGCTGGTCACGCTGCGCGGCTCGGAGATCGAGCCGTTCGGAGAGCTCGCGGTGATCGACCTGGCCGCGAAGAAGGTGTCGAAGCGCCTCGAGGTCGGGCACCGGCCGGTCGCGATCGCGGCGAGAAGACAGGGCGACTTCGCGGTGGTCGCGTCGATGTACTCGCCGTACGCGGCCGTCATCGACCTGAGGAAGCTCGAAGTGGTCGGTCAGCTCGAGGTGGGCCACTACGCGATGGACTTCGTCTTCGACGAGCGCGGCGAGGTGCTGTTCCACACCGACCGGAAGAACGACTCGATCAAGCGGTGGAGGGTGACCGTGGCGGCGGGCTCGCTGGCCATCGAGCTCACCGCCGAGAAGCCGGCGGGCAACAACCCGATGCCGGTGGGCCTGTCGCCGGACGGCGCGAAGGTCTACGTCGGCGACGAGGGCGGCATGACGGTGCGGGTGTACTCGGCGGCCGACCTGGCTCCGATCGCGGAGCTGTTCCTCAACGCGCCGATCTTCGACCTCGAGCCGATGGGCGGCTGGGTGGTGGTCACGACGCTCAACGACACGAACGGCCTGCCGTGCGAGCGCGACGGCGACTACCCGGGCGTGCAGGGCGACGGCATCTTCCCCCAGATCACCGACCACACCTGCTCGCGCGGCTTCGCCGACGTGCAGAACGAGATCGCGTTCATCGACCCGGCGGCCGACCGGGTGGCCATTCGCTACACCTCCGACTCGGCGGAGATCTCGGAGGTCGACCGGGAGGGTGACTACGACCCTTCGCTCATGAAGGTGCAGGGCTCGCTGCCGTACACCATCGCGGTGGCCGGGCCCGCGCGCGCGTGGGTCACGATGGGCTCGTCGTGGGAGGTCGCCGAGCTGGCGCTCGACGGCGCGCTCCCGCCTGCCGCGCCGAAGCTGGAGATGAGCCGCGTCTTCGACACCGGCATGGCCCCGCGCGGGCTCAGCGTGACGCCCGACGGCCAGACGCTCGTGGTGGCGAACCTGCTGAGCGAGACGGTGAGCCTCATCTCGACGCAAGACGGCGCGCGCGTCGACGTCGCGGTGGGCAAGGTCGAGCCCGCCTTCCCGGCCACGAGCGCCGAGATCGGCGAGCTGCTCTTCCACACCTCGAAGCTCGCGACCGACGGCGACATCAGCTGCATCCACTGCCACCCCGACGTCGAGAACGATGGCAAGAACTGGAACGTCGACGTCGTGCGCGGCTTCGGCCGGCGCTCGGCGATGATGCTGCGCGACGTGCACGAGACGCGCCCGCTGCTCATCGAGGGCGTGTTCGACGAGACCGACTTCCGCCTCGAGATGGAGGGCATCTCGGTGCGCGCCGACTTCCACGACAGCTCGTACACGCTGCAGGTCGCGCGCCGCGACGAGTTCTACAAGCTGAAGACGAAGGCGCTCTTCGGCATCGAGCGCGACTTCCACCAGATGTCGCTGCACATCGCCGACTACCTGGTGGTGGAGCCGCGGCTCAACCCCAGCCCGTTCGACGAGGGCACCGAAGCGGTCGAGCGCGGCCGCTCGCTCTTCTTCTCGAACGAGGTGGGCTGTGCGGCGTGCCACCCTCCGCCGACGTTCTCGAGCCCCAAGCTCTTCCAGGGCATCACGACGCTCGGGAAGTACGACCGCCCGCGGCGCGATCTCGACCCCGACATCTCGGTGAAGTTCGTCGAGAAGGCCGTCGACGGCGCGTTCAACGCGAACACGCTGCGCGGCCTGTGGGATCGCAAGGGCGCGCTGTTCCACGACGGGCGCGCGCGCACCATTCGCGAGACGCTGCTGACGCCGAACCACAAGTGCCTGCAGCCCGGCGAGCGGGCGTTCAACGAGTTCAACGGGCAGGTCGACACGAACGGCGGCATCTCGCAGCTCGAGTGCGAGCAGATCGACGACCTCGTCGCCTTCCTCAAGACCATCGACTGATGCGCCCCGCTCTCGCCATCGCAGGCTGCACGCTGATCCTCTGCGGTGCTCCCGGCTGCTACGGGGTGGCCTCCGACTACGCCGGCGGCGACGGCGAGGGCGGCGGGCCCGGCGGCGGCAGCGCGCAGCAGCCCGTCTACTACCGGCCGCAGATCCAGGCCGACCTCGAGGCCGCGAAGTGCACCACGTGCCACGCCGGCGCCGCTCCGATGAAGGTGACCGCCGGCCCCTCGACCGACTCGCAGTGGCTGGCGAACCACCGCGAGGCCTCGCAGCGCGCCGGCGAGCTCGCCCCCAAGGCGAACGGCGCGGGCGGCCACACGAAGGTCGCGCTCGACGCGGCGATGCTCGGGCGGTGGAGCGCCTGGGCAGCGCAGGGCGCTCCGTACCGCGCGGCCGCGCCGGCCTTCGATGCCGGCACCGGCGGTGGCGGCGGAGCTGTGGACGCGGGCCGCGGTGGTGGCACGGCTGACGCGGGCACCGGCGGCGCCGGCGGCAGCGCCGCGATGGACGCCGGCCGGCCCGTGACGTGGGAGGCCGACGTGCGACCGGTGATGGTGAATGAGGGCTGCACGACGTGTCACGGCGGGAGCACTCCGTCGGCGAGCTACAGCCTCACCAGCTACGGCGCCGCGATGGGCAGCGGGCGGGACTCGCAGCCGAACGTGGTGCCCGGAGATCCGGTGTCGACGCTGGTCATCTTCAGCCGGTCGGGGCACGAGGGCATGAGCGCCGCGAACGCGCTGAAGGTGCTGCGCTGGGTGGTCGACTGGGAAGCGGCGGAGCGCTGAAGCCATGGGCACGGTGCACCACACGCTCGCGTTCGACTGGCTGCTGCTGCTGCTCCCCCTCGCGCTCGCGCTGGGCGCCGGCGGCTACGCCGTGCACCTGCGGCGGCGGCGGCAGGAGCGCGACGCCGCCGCGCTCGAGGAGGCGCTGGCACGCGCCCCGGCCGCCGTGGCCACGCTGCACCCGGTCATCGACGACGCGAAGTGCCTCGGCTGCACGTCGTGCATGGCGGCCTGCCCCGAGGGCGACATCATCGGCCTGGTCGACGGGCGCGCCCGGCTGCTCGACCCGGGCGCGTGCATCGGCCACGGCCGCTGCGCGCTGGAGTGCCCGGTCGGCGCCATTCGCCTGGTGTTCGGCAGCGCCGAGCGCGGCGTCGATCTGCCGGCGCTGGGCGACGGCTTCGAGACGAGCCGCCCGGGGGTGCACGTCGTCGGCGAGCTCGGCGGCATGGGCCTCATCAAGAACGCCGTGACCCAGGGGCTGCAGGCGGCGCGCGCGCTGAAGGGGCGCGTGAAGGGGCGGCCCTTGCCGGGCCAGGTCGACGTGCTGATCGTCGGCGCCGGCCCTGCCGGGCTCGCGACCGCGGCCGGCCTGAAGGACCAGGGCCTGACCGCGAGGCTCGTCGATCAGGAGCCCGCCTTCGGCGGCACCGTCGCGCACTACCCGCGGCAGAAGATCGTGATGACCGAGACGGTCGAGGTGCCGGGTTACGGCCCCTTCGGCGAGGCCGAGCTGTCGAAGGAGGAGCTGCTCGAGCTGTTCCGCGATCTGATGCGCGTGAAGGGCCTGACGGTCGAGACGGGCGTGCGCGTCGAGGGAATCGACGGCGAGGACGGCGACTTCACCGTGCAGACCACGAAGGGCCCGATGCGAGCGCGCAAGGTCGTGCTCGCGACGGGGCGCCGCGGCACGCCGCGGCGGCTCGGCGTCCCGGGCGAGGACCTGCCGAAGGTCGCCTACCGGCTGATCGACGCGGCGCAGTACCGCGGCAAGCGGGTGCTGGTGGTGGGGGGCGGAGACTCGGCGGTCGAGGCCGCGCTGCAGCTCGCGGCCGTGCCGGGCACGCAGGTCGCCCTGGCGCACCGCGGCCGGCGGCTGTCGGCGCGCGCCGCCAACCAGCGCCGCCTGAGCCTCGAGGTCGAGGCCCGGCGCCTCACGGCGCTCTTCTCGACCACGGTGGCCGCGATTGGCCCTCGCGACGTCACGCTGAGCGCGCGCGGGAAGAAGGCCCGCCTGGCGAACGACTTCGTGCTCGTCTGCGCGGGCGGCGAGCTGCCGCTCCAGTTCCTCGAGCGCACCGGCGTGGAGGTCGGCCGCTACTTCGGCGGCGTCGCTCCGGCCGCGGCCGAGGCCGACGCCGGCGCGAAGGAGCGGCGGGGGCGCTTCGCGTGGGTGCTCGCCGGCGTCGCGGCGCTCGTGCTCCTGGTGCTCGCGGTGGCGGGCTACGACTACTACCTGCTCGGCAAGGCGGCCCGCGCCGCGCACCCGCTGCACAAGCTGCTCAAGCCCTCGGGCGCCTGGGGGCACGGCGTCGGCATCGTGGCGACGCTGCTCATCCTCTCGAACTTCGCGTACTCGGTGCGCAAGCGCGTGCGGGCGCTGAAAGGGGCGGCGCCGATCGGCCGGTGGCTCACCTTTCACCAGTTCGCGGGCACGCTGGGCCCATTGATGGTGCTGTTCCACGCGGCGTTCAAGACGAACAACGTGCTCGCGACGCTGACGTCGGTGACGCTGGGGCTGCTCGTGCTCACCGGGCTGCTCGGGCGGTTCGCGTACGGCCTGTTGCCGCTGAAGGGAGCGCAGCTCGACGAGGTCGAGCGCCGCTGGGCGCGCATGCGGGGCCGCGTCGAGGCGCTGATGCGGCACCTGACCGACGCGCTCGACGTGCAGGGTCTGCTCGCGGGGGTCTCGGCCGCCCCGGTGGCGCCAGGCGACGGGCTTCTCGCGCTGCGCCGGCTGCCGGCCGAGTGGCTCGAGGCCCGGCGGCAGTTGATCCGGATCAAGCCGCTGCTCCGAGGCGCTGGAGACGATGAGACGTTCTGTCTCGCGTACGAGCGGCTGTGGCGGCTTCGGATGCAGGCGCGCTTCTTCGCCGCGCTGAAGCGCGCGTTCTCGGTATGGCGGCTCGTGCACGTGGTGCTGGCGATCGCGCTGGTGCTCCTCGTGCTGGCCCACGTCGCCGTCTCGCTCGCGCTGGGGTACCACTGGGTCGCGTCGTGATCAGCTGCGCTTGCGCCGTGCTCTCGAGCACGCCCGCGCGCGCCGACCTCTTCAGCCCGGGCGAGCTGATTGCGCAGCACGCGCACCTCGAGGGCATCTCGCGCTGCGGCGCGTGCCACCCGAGCGGAGACGAGCTCTCGGGCAAGCTGTGCCTGTCGTGCCACACCGAGCTGGCCGGCCAGGTCGCGCGCGGCCGGGGCTACCACGGCCGGCTGCCCGCCGCGCAGCTCGACGCGTGCCAGCAGTGCCACCGCGATCACCTCGGCCGCAAGCAGCCGCCCACCGAGTGGGGCCCTGGCGGCCAGAAGGGCTTCGATCACGCCGCGGCGGGCTGGCCGCTCGAGAAGGGGCACGTGCAGCTGCAGTGCAACGAGTGCCACCGGCGCGAGCTCCTGGCGCTGCCCGAGGTGAAGGCCTGGGTCGAGCGCTACCCGACGTGTCGCACGTTCCTCGGCGCGCCGCGCGCGTGCAGCGCGTGCCACTTCGACGAGCACCGCGGCGGCGCCTCCCCGGAGTGCGAGCGCTGCCGCGGCGGCGCCTCCCCGGAGTGCGAGCGCTGCCACGGCGCCGACGACTGGAAGAAGACGCCGCGGTACGACCACAAGCGGGCTTCCGCCTACCCCCTGCTCGGCAAGCACCGCAAGGTGCCGTGCTCCGCGTGCCACCCCACGGCCGAGGACGAGAAGCCGCCGCCCGGCGCGTGGCCGAAGCCGCTGGGCACGACGTACCTCAAGCTCGCGCCGATTCCGCACGAGCGCTGCGCGACCTGCCACGAGGACGACGACGTGCACAAGGGTCGCTACGGCGCGCGCTGCGAGGGCTGCCACAGCGAGGCCTCGTGGAAGGCGCTCAAGGCCGGAGCGATGGACCGCATCGATCACGATCGGTACCGCTACCCGCTCGAGGGCGCCCACGCCCAGGTGGCGTGCGACGCGTGCCACGGGCCGTGGCCGGGCCTGCTCTCCAAGCCGAAGTACAAGGGCATCGCGTTCGCGCGGTGCGCCGACTGCCACTACGACGCCCACTTCGGGCAGGTGGATCGCAAGACCGACTGCGACGCGTGCCACACCCTGCAGTCGTTCTCGCCGCCCACCTACGGCGTGAAGGAGCACGAGCGCGCGCGCTGGAAGCTCGAGGGCGCCCACCGCGCCGTGCCGTGCGGGGCGTGTCACGCAGACGAGCGCTCGCTCGCGGCCCACTTCGACGACAAGGCCCGCGCGAGCCTGAAGGCCCGCGGCCGGCCCGAGACGTTCAGCCTCGCGCGCCTCGAGTTCCCCAAGGAGCTCGACGCCTGCGAGACCTGTCACGCCGACGTGCACCAGGGCCAGCTCGGCGATCAGCCCTGCAAGAGCTGCCACCGCACCGACACCTTCCGCGTCGCCGACTTCGATCATGCGAAGACGCGCTTCCCCTTGAGCGGCGCGCACCGGGACGCCTCGTGCGGCGCGTGCCACCCGCGGCAGCAGGTGAAGGGCCGGCAGGTCGCCCGGTACAAGCCGGTCGAGACCGAGTGCGCGGGCTGCCACGCCGACGCGCACGCCACGCAGCTCGGCAAGAGCCCCGACTGCGCGCGCTGCCACGGCGATCAGTCCTTCGAGAAGGCGCCGAAGTTCCGCCACCAGCCGCCGTTCACCGCGTACCTGCTCGAGGGGGCGCACGGGCAGGTCCCGTGCGCGCGCTGCCACCCCGAGGTCGACCTCGGGCGGGCCTTGAAGACCCGGCTCTACAAGCCGCTGCCCGGCCGCTGCGCGGGCTGCCACGCCGATCAGCACGACGGAGCGTTCGCGGGGTTCGAGCCGTGATCGCTCCCTGGCTCGTGCTCGCGCTCGTCGCCTCGGGCCCGAAGCGCCCCGCCCACCCTTCGGGGCCTCAGACGCAGTGCGAGGCGTGCCACACGGTCGCGTCGTGGCAGGAGGTCGTCTTCCCCCACGAGCGCACCGGCTTCCCGCTGCTCGGCGCGCACCGCGCCGCGAGCTGCAAGGGCTGCCACCCTTCAGGCTACGACCGGCGCGTGCCCGGCTCCTGCTCTGCGTGCCACACAGACGCGCACGCCGGCCGGCTCTCGCTCGCGTGCGGCGGCTGCCACGACGAGCGGAGCTGGAAGGGCTCGTTCTCGCCCGAGCAGCACCGGCTCACGAGCTTCCCGCTCACCGGGCGGCACGCTGCTGTGTCATGCCGCGAATGCCACCCGGTGGCCCGCGACAGCACGTTCGTGCGGCCCACCTCCGACTGCGTCGACTGCCACGGCGCCGACTACGGCCGCACCGAGCTGACGGGCCCGAGCCACTCGGCCCTGGGCTACGGGCGCGCGTGCCGCATGTGCCACGACACGTGGCGCTTCAAGGGCGCGCGGGTGCCGCCGTGAGCGCGGCCCTGGCGCTCTCGCTGTGGGTCGGGGCGGCTCCGCTGCCGCCGCTCAAGCCGCACCTGCCGCCCACGAGCTCCTCGTCCGATCGCGGCACCGTCACGCTCGCCGTCGTCGGCGGCGGCTACGTCGATCGCGGCGCCGCCGACGGGCTGGAGGCCGGGGACACGCTCGAGCTCCAGCGCAAGGGCCGCCCCGCCGCGCGGTGCACCGTCGGAGCGCTGGCGGACCACAGCGCGTTCTGCGCGGGCGCGAAACCCGAGCGCGGCGACACGTTCCGCCTCGCCCGGTCGAAGGCGCGCTCGCCGGAAGAGAAGGCGCTGCCGCCGCTTCCCACCGAGGCGGAGCTGGAGCGGCGGGCCGCGGCGCTCGAGCGCGCCGGGCTCGAGCCGGTCGAGTACACGGCCTCGGGCCTGGCCACGGCGTCGTCGAAGGTGCCGGTGTCGGCGGGCTTTCGCCACACGACGTGGGCCAGCTCGAGCGCGCCGGCGAGCAGCTTCCACCTCGAGCAGCTCGACCTGGCCCTGCGCGCGTTCGAGCCCGTGCCCGACTGGCGGATCTCGGCGGACGCGACCGTGTGGCTCTTCTCGGGGCGCCCCCAGGAGCCGCGCGACCCGGCGCGCTCGGCGGTGCGGCTCCACGTGCGCGAGCTCGAGCTCGAGTGGGACGGCAAGCAGCGGCCCTGGCGCGTGGCCGTCGGCCGGGTGTGGGCGCGCGACGCGCCGGGGCTGTCGTCGCTCGACGGGCTGATGGCCGCCTGGCGCGGCGTGCCGGGCCTCACGCTCGGCGGCTTCGCCGGCCTGCTGGCCGAGCCGCTCACGTTCGGAGTCTCGACAGACCGGTGGACGGTCGGGGCGTTCCAGGCCTGGGAGTGGCGCGGCTCGGGCGCCTTGAGCTGGTTCCGCCAGTCGCTGCGCGCCGCGGCGGTCGGCCGGCCCGAGCCGCGCGGCGAGCTCGAGGTCATGGCCCAGGCGGGCTTCAAGCACCCGCTCGACGTAGAAGGCGCCGTGCGCGTCGGGGCCGGCGACGGCTCGAGCGGCCTCGACGTCGCGCGGCTCGCGCTGACCTGGCGCCCGATCGCGCGGCTCGCCTTTCAGCTTCAGGGCCGCTACACCGGCACCCTGCCTCACGACGTGACGCAGCCGCTGGCCCCCGCGACCGGGGTTCCGGCGCTGCACGTCGGTGGCACGGCGGGCTGGGAGCTCATCCGCGGGCTGGTGCTCTCGGCGCGCGCCGGCTTCGCTCGCGACTTCAACGCGCGGCTCTCGCGCCTGTTCGCCGGCCCCGAGGTCGCGGCGCCGCGCCTGTTCGCGGGCAAGGGCGGGCTGCGGCTCGGCTGGCTCGAGGAGGCCGGCCACCTGGGCGCGCGCTCGGTGTGGCTGGCCGCCGATTTCGCGCCGCTCCAGCGGACCCGGACCTGGGCGCGCGTGGGGTGGACGCAGCAGGCCCCCGCGATGGGCACGGGCGACTACGTGGCGCACGAGCTCACCCTGCAGGCCGCGTTCGAGCTGCTCTTGCCGCTCGGCCTCGCGGCGCACACGTCGCTGCTCGTGCACCACGGCCTGGGCGCCGAGGGCCCCGGCGGCGACCGGGCGGTGCGGCAGTCGAGCACCTCGGCGTTCGTCTGGCAGGCCGGGGCCGCGTGGAGGTGGTGAGAGCGACGCGCCCGTCAGTGCTCCCACGACACGTCGAGCATCGTCACGAGCGCGGTGCGCTGGGTGAGGAACGGGTGATCGAGGTAGCGCAGGTGGAGCACCTCGGCGCCGAGCCCCACGCGCAGCCGCTCGGCCCACTGCACCCGCGGCGTGAGGTCGAGGTGGAGCCCGCCGAGCGCCGACCACAGCGGGCCGAGCTCCTTCTCGGCCGTGCGCAGCCCGGGCGCCTCGGGCAGGGTCTCGTAGCGCCGCCGGTAGAACGCCACGGCGGTCTGGCCGTGCCCGCGCGCCTCGAGCGAGAGGGCGCCGGTCGGCGGCGTCGGGCGGCGCAGCATCTGCGCCTCGGCGCAGCTTTAGCGTTCGAGAAGGAAGGTCATGCCCGAGCGAAGCGTCTTGTTAGCCACGGACCTCGCCGGCGATGTGGTCGGTGGCTTGCGCCTCGCGGCTCAGCTGGCGGCCGAGCGGGCGGCGACGGTGCTGGTGCTGCACGTGCTGCCCTTCGACGTCGCCGAGGGTGAAGGGCTCCTGCACCGCGCGCTCTGGCTGAGGCACGGCGAGCCGTGGCGGCGGCTCGCGGGCCTTCAACCCGAGGCCGCGGCAGTGCCCTGCCGGCACGCGATCGAGCTCGGCGACCCCGAGACGTGCATCGCCGCCTTCGTCGAGCGCGAGGGCGTCGAGCTGCTGGTCGTCGAGGCCCGCCCGCGCTCCGGGCTGAGCCGCCTCTTGGCCCGCGGCATGGTCGAGCGGCTCACCGACCGAGTGCGCTGCCCGGTGGTCGCCTATCGCCCCGGCTCCGTCGAGGCCGAGCCGGCGGGCGCACCGCGCCCTCGGCTCGCTGAGCTCCGGCCCGAGGCTCTGACCGCGCTGCTCGACGCCCGCGTCGACGCGCTGCGCCTCTGGCTGCGCCGCGCCGAGCAGTCGGCCCGAGACGTCGCCGCGCTGCCCTCGGTGCGCGACGGTATTGCCGCCCTGTACCGCGGGCGCTCGTTCAGCTCCCGCCTGCGCGCGGAGCTGGAGCTCAGGCTCGACGAGCACCGCCGCGCCCTCGGAGCGCTCGGCGTTCACGTCACCGTCGGCGCAGCGCCGCTGGTTCAGCTCGGCGCGGCTCCCCGCCCCGCCCCCGCGCTCGAGCGCTTCCAGGAGCACCTCGCGCGGCACGGCGCGGCCGTCTCGGTGGCGCTCGAGGCCCTCGGGCCGGGCGGCACCGCCGACGTCACGGTGGCCCCAGCCCGGCTCGAGCTGCCGCCGGCCACCGCGGCCCAGCTGACCTTCGTCTTCGACGCGCGCCGCGACTTCGTACGCATTCTCGCGCAGCCGGCACCCTCGCTCACCGCCGAGACCTACGCGTTCGATCGCGAGGGCGTGATGCTGAGCAACACGCGGTTCCCCGACCAGCTGCGCCGCGTGGGCCTGCTGCCGGCTGAGCCCGCGGTGCAGTCTCGGCGGCGCGTGCGCCTGTGCGACCCCGGCGGCAGCCTGCTGTCGGGCGCCGGCCGCGTCGGCCCGTCGCTGCCGCTCACCCGCATGGCCGCCGCCGCCACCCGCGGCCACGACGGCTGCGACTTCGACGGGTACCGCGACTACCGCGGGGTCGAGGTCGTCGGCGCCTGGCGCTGGCTCGACGAGTACGGCTTCGGCGTCGCCGCCGAGGTCGACCTGCCCGGGCCTGCGCCGGCCTGAGGGCGCAGCACGGCACCGTGAGCTGCAGCACGAGCCGCCGCACGTGCCGACGGTGGTGCGCTGGTCCATGCGCAGGCCGGCGGCTCGTGCCCCCGTCGCGTTCGCCTTGCGCTCGATGGAGCCCCCCGAAGCCGAGACGCGGAGAACGAAGAACGAAGCCGTTCGATGCGCCGTCAAGCTGACCGTGCTGATGGCGACGACGCTCGGAGCTGGTGTCACCTCCCTCACGGCGTTGCCCATCACGGGCGGCACCGCCCCGAGGTCGACGAGCAGGCTGGCCCTCGAGCGCACCTCGTGGCCGGCGATGCGCTCGGCCGCCTCGAGCACGTCCCGCAGCTCGACAGCGACGATCGAGTCGTCTCCACCTCGCGCGAAGACGCGCAGGTCCTTCACGAGGCTCACGACCCGCTGCGTCCCGCACCAGATGTCGGCCAGCAGCTCCCTCACGGTCCTCCGCGCGCCGGCGTCGAAGTCCTCGCGCTCCATGAGCTTCTGGGCCGCGCCGACGCCGAGCACCAGCGCCGCCATCGGGTTGTTGATCTCGTGCGCCACGCCGGCGGCGAGAGTGCCGAGCGCCACGAGCCGGTCGTTCTGCGCCACCTTCGCCCAGCCGCGCGAGCGCTCCGTCACGTCGCGCAAGAGAGCACCGCCGGAGCCCCCTTCCAGTCGATGGCCATCGCCGTCGACTCCACGAGCGCTTCGCCTCCGTCGCCGCGCCGCAGGCGGTACTCCCGGGGGCCGGCGGGCTCTCGGCCCTCGAGCACCGCGCGGGTGCGCGCGCGCACGGCGGCCGGCTCCTCGGGCGTGATGAAGTCCGCGACGCTGCGGCCGCCCAGGCTGCCGTCCGGCACGCCGAACAGGCGGGCGGCCGAGCCGTTCGCCCAGAGGACGTGCCCGTCGCGCGACACGACGACCGCATCCGGCGCACCCTCGATGACCCGCTTGAACAGCGCGTCGAGGGCGAGGGCCGCCTGCTGCGCCCTCTTGCGCTCCTCGACCGACCAGAAGAACGAGATCATGAAGGTGCGCCCCTGCACCTCGACCGGAGTCACCGCGAGCTCGGCCGCGAACGGGGTGCCGTCGACCTCGAGCGCGGTCATCTCGAACGGCATCTCGACCGCCTCGCCGCGGCGCACCGCCGTCGAGATGCGCAGCGCCTCTGCGCGGTCGCGCTCGGCGACGAGGAGCTTCGCGTCGCCGGCCAGGAGCGCCTCGACCGTCGTGCCCAGCAGCTCGGCCGCGACGCGACTCGCGTACACCGTGCGGAGCACCTCGCCGTCGCGGTCGGCCACGATCACGCCGATTCGGGCGCGCGCGACCGCCCCGAGCATGCTCGCCGAGAGCGCAGTTTCCGAGAACGCAGTCTCCGAGAACGCAACGCCCATTGAAGCGCCCTCCCCTTGGCGCCGGGTAAGTCATGTTGACCCGCCGGGCGCCGGCGCTCAAGCCCCCGCCAGCTCGCGGAGCGCCTGCGCGAGCGCCAGGAAGTCGACCGGCTTGGCCATGAAGCGGGTCTTCGGCGCCGCGAGCAGCGCGGTCACTCCGGCATCGTCGGCCTGCCTGCCCGACACGATGACGACCGGCAGCCCGGGGCGCGCGGCGCGGAGCTTCGCCGCGAGCGCGGCTCCGCCGCCGTCGGGGAGCCCCAGGTCGGTCACCATGGCGTCAAAGCCGGCTCCGCGCTCGCTCCACAGCTTCAGCGCCTCTGCCGCCGTGCCGGCCGCGCGGACCTCGAGCCCTTCGCCTTCGAGCAGCTCGGCCGTGGCCATGCGCGCTGCCGCGTTGTCCTCGACGAGGAGCACGGCCAGCCGCTCTCGCCGGGCGGGCGCCGGCGCCTGGGCGGCCGCAGGCGGGAAGACCGAGGCCACCGCCCGATCCAGCGCGTCTCGCGTGAAGGGCTTCGTGAGCAGCACCGCGCCCTCCGGCAGCGCGTGCTCGCTCTGGAGCGCGGTCGCGGCGTGCGCCGACATGAACAGCACCGGAAGGTCGGGCCGCGCGCGCTGCAGCGCTCTGGCGACGGCGGGCCCGCTCTCGCCCGGCAGGGCGACGTCGGTGAGCAGGAGGTCGACCTGCGCGGCGGCCTTGGCCCACCGCCCGCGCGCTTCGCGCGCATCGCTCGCCTCGAGCACGCTGTGCCCGAGCTGCTCGAGGTAGTGCCGCACCAGCATTCGCACGCGCGGCTCGTCTTCGAGCAGCAAGACGGTGGCGGGCCTCACCGCGCGCGCTACCGCGGGGGCCGGCACCGGCTGCGCTGCAGGGGCCTCGCAGATCGGCAGCCGGATGCAGAACCGCGTGCCCGCCCCGGGAGTGCTGTCGACGGTCACATGGCCGCCCGCGCCGCGCACCGTCCCGTAGACCATCGCGAGCCCCAGCCCGGTGCCCTTCCCGAGCTCCTTGGTGGTGAAGAACGGCTCGAAGACGTGGGCGAGGGTCGCCTCGTCCATGCCGGTACCGGTGTCGGTGACACAGAGCACGGCGTACTCGCCGGCGGCGAGGCCGTCGCGATCGCCGGGCGCGAGCCGCTCGCGCGCGGTGCGGATCACGAGCGCCCCGCCCTCCGGCATGGCGTCGCGGGCGTTGATCGCGAGGTTCAGCAGGAGCTGCTCGAGCTCGCCCTTCGCCAGGCGGACGTGCGCCGAGCGGCACCCGAGCGCGAGCTCGAGGCGCACCTGCTCGCCCGCGAGCGTGCGCAAGAGCTGCTCGGTGCCGCCCACCGCCTCGTCGACGGCGATCGCGCTGCGCTCGTGCGAGCCGCGGCGCCCGAAGGTCAGCAGGCTCTTCGCGATCGACGTGCCGCCGCGCGCGGCGCGCTCGAGCTCTTCGAGGTAGCCGCGCGCGGGGTCCGCCGGGCCGAGGCGCAGCTTCGCGAGCTCGGCGCAGCCGATGATCCCCATCAGCAGGTTGTTGAAGTCGTGCGCGACGCCCGTGGCGAGGCGGCCGATGGCCTCGAGCCGCTGGGCGTGGCCGAGCTGGCGCTCGCGCTCGCGCAGCTCGTCTTCGGCCCTGCGCCGTTCGAGCACGAGGTTCCATTCGCGCAGGGCGCGGGCCGCGAAGCGCGGCAGGTCGGCCAGGTTCTCGGCGCTCTTGACGAAGTAGTCGAGGGCGCCCGCCTTCATGGCCTCGACGGCGACGCTCTCGTCGCCGTGGCTCGTGGTGATGAGCACCGGGTAGGCGGCCTCCGCCGGGCACGGCGGCACGAGCTCGATGCCGCGGCCATCGGGCAGCTGCAGGTCGGCGATGACGAGCTCGGGACCCGGCGAGGCCGCAAGGGCCGCGCGGGCCTCGCTGACGCTGCCGGCGACGGTGAGGCTGAACTCCGGAGCGCGCTCGAACGCGGCCCGGGCGAGGGCGGCGTGGCCGGCTTCGTCCTCGACGAGGAGCACGTGGGTCATGCCGGCCCCCGGTTCCACACCAGCCAGAAGAAGCCCAGGTCGCGCATCAGGTCGAGGAACTTGCCGAACTCGACGGGCTTCACGAGGTACGCGTCGACGTGTAGATCGTAGGCGCGGCCGATGTCGCGCTCGTGATCCGAGGTCGTGAGCACGACGACCGGCACGCGCTTGAGCTCCGGGTCCGCGCGAATCGCCTTCAGCACCTCGTGCCCGTCGACCCGCGGCAGGCGCAGATCGAGCAGCACGACATGCGGCCTGGGGAAGCGGGCGGCGTCGGAGTAGCGGTTCCGGTGGAAGAGATAGTCCAGCGCGGACTCGCCGTCGGTCACCCGCGTGATGACGTTGCCGACGTGGTGCTCCTCGAGCGCCCGAACCGTCATCTCGGCGTGATCGTCGTCGTCTTCGACACACAGGATGTTCAGTGGTTCGCCAGTCATTGGCCCCCCAGCTCCGTCGCGGCCGGCAGCGTGACGCAGAAGCGGGAGCCGCGGCCCGCCCCCTCGGACTCGACCCACGCGCGCCCCGCGTGCACTTCGGCGATGCGCCTGACGAGCGCCAGCCCGACGCCCGTGCCCGGCGTCTTCTTGTCGAGCTTCTCGAAGAGCCCGAAGACCTTCTCGTGGTAGCGCGGGTCGATGCCGGCCCCGTTGTCCTGCACCCACGCCAGCACCTCGGCGCCCCTTCGCTCGGCGCCGATGCGGATCTGCGGGGTCGCCTGACCCGCGGTGAACTTGACCGCGTTCTCGAGCAGGTTCTGGAGCAGCTGCCGGAGCCGGAGCTTGTCGCCGCGCACGGCCGGGAGGTCCGCCGCGATCTCGACCGCCGCCTTCGCGCCGGCGATGGGGCCGGCCAGCGCCTCGACCACCTCGGCGGCGAGCCGAGACAGCGGCACGTCGATGGTCGGGCCGGCGACCCGGCCGATGCGCGACAGCTCGAGCAGCTCGTCGAGCAGCTGGCGCATCTTGTCGGCGGCGCCGTCGATGCGCGCGACGTCGGCCCTCACCCTCTGAAGATCACCGGCCACGGCGGCGCGCTCGAGCAGCCCGAGGAACCCGCGAATGGTGACGAGGGGGCTCTTCAGGTCGTGCGAGACGGTGTACGTGAAGCGCTCGAGCTCCTCGTTCTTCGCGACCAGCGAGCGCAGCGTGGCGTCGCGCGCGCGCTCGAGCTCCTTGCGCTGCGAGACGTCGCGGATGATGGCGGTGAAGACGCGCCGGCCCTGGAGCGCGACCTCCGCGGTGGCGAGCTCGAGCGGGAAGGTCGTGCCGTCCTTGCGAGCTCCCAGGTGCTCGCCCGCGGGCGGCAGGCGCTCGGCGGGCGCCTGCCAGAGCATGCTCACCGGCTGCCCGAGCGCCTCGCGCGCGGTCCAGCCGAACATGCGCTCCGCGGCGCCGTTGAACAGCTCGATGCGGCCGTCCTCGCCGGCGCTGACGATCGCGTCGGAAGCATTCGTCAGGATCGCCGCGCTCTTCGCGCGCTCGTCGTCGGCCTGGGCCCGGGCGCGGCGGTACGCCAGCACGATGAGGGCCGTGGCCCAGATCGCGACGAGCGCGGTCGACCGGTTCATCCACACCAGCCAGGTGGCGACGCCCGGCGGGACCTCCGCGCCCAACCGGGCCGCCACGGCCGCGACCGTCGCCAGCCCGGCAACCGCGACCGGCCACGCCCGCGCGCGAACCCACAGCCCCAGCAGCACCGGGAGCACGTAGGCCATCGCGCCGGCGTACCCGGGCGGCAGCTCCAGGTCGACCGTGAAGACCACCGCGAACAACGCGACCCCCGCCGCCGCCGCAACGGCAGACAAGTCGAGTGTCAGCCCGCGGGCGGGGCTGGGCGCGCGAACGGCGAGCTCCGAGTCCAAACGAAGGTGGCGGGACAGCATGCGCCATGCCACGCGCAGTTCTCGCGGCAGTGGGCGCTGCGAGCCCGCAACCCTTGCACGGAGCGGGTCCCCGCCGCGCAAGATCCGGCAGCGGTCGGGAGGATTCGGATCCAGCAGCACGCCGAGCCCCCCACAGCAAGAGGTTAGCGAGCGACGCGCCGGCCCTGAGCCCGAGCTCGACCCGCTGCACCGCGCGCCCAGCCGGCCTCGGCCGCGGCGAGCAGCTCGAGGGTGAGCCAGAAGTCCCGGTACAGCGTCAGCCGTGGCCCCGCGCCCGGCGCGACGGAGGGCCCGCCGCCCGCGCCCAGCTCGACCAGCGTGGAGCCGCCGAGCGACCAGCGCACGCCCAGGCCGTACACCGGCGTCCCCCACAGCGGCAGGGCGCGGCTCGCCAGCGGCACCAGCGCCACCGCCACGAGCTGGCCCGACTGCAGCGAGAGCGTGACGAGCCCCCGCTCGGCCGAGGCCACCAGCGGCGCCAACAGCGCCGCGAGAACCACGACGTGTCTCATATTCCCTCCGGTATGCCGAGCCCCGCGTGTCGTGGCCGCCCGAGTCGGGCTCGCCGACCTGAAGGCCCGTGACGCGCAGGCCCGACCGCCTGAGGCCCGGGTGCGGAAGCAGAGGCGCGACCTCGAGCATGCCCAGGTTGCGGAGCATCTCTCCATTTGTCACAGCCCCAGGTTCTGGCGAGCAAGGTGGCCCAGTCGATGCGCACGACTGGCCGGCGAGTCACCAAGCGCCGATGAAACTCGTGGCGCAAATGCCCGCCGGTCACCATGAGCTTGAACGGAGGGCTACTTGGATGAGCTTGCGATGGGTGGGGCTGGTGCTGGGTGTGTGCGCGCTGGCCAGCGGCTGCCGGAACCAGGCGCCGCGCCCACCTGCAAGCAGCTGGTCGCCTGCCTCGACGCGGCCGGCGTGCGGGAGCTCGAGCCGTCTCGCCAGTACCGCGCAGGCGGTTCGTGCTGGTCCGACGCCGAGAGCGCTGCGAGCTGCGACGTGGCGTGCACGCTCGCGCTCGACGGCCTCCGCACTGACCCGCGGATCTCGCGCGTCGCGGCGTGCTCACACCACTGAGCGCCGTGCACCTGGGCACGGATGGAAAGCCGCCCGGCGCGGGCCTCGGGCGTGGTCGCGGGACAGGTTCTCCGCGAGAGCGTCTTCGTCACCCCGTCCTCCACCTCGAGGCCGCCGCGGCGAGCTCGGCGGCGAAGCGGGCAGGGTCGGCCGCAGGCGAGTGATGCTCGAGGTACGCGACGGGGTCGCCGTCGAGCTGGAACCGCTCGACGAGCCCGCCGAGGCGCTCCGCCCTCGCGCAGAAGACCACGGGCTGTCCGCCGGGCCGCCCGAGCGCCCAGGTGAGCGCGGCTGTGTGCCCCTGCCCTTCGAGCTCGAGCTTGCCGAGCTCGTGGAGCAACAAGACGTCGGCGGAGGGCGCGCCGGCCTCGAGCCAGCTCCGGCCCGCCGCGAACGCCTCCGCGTCGAACGCGAACGAGCACGACGTGCCGTCCGGCGGCCGCCCGGCGCGCACGCCGAGCCGCACCCGGCCCTGCCCGCCGAGCTGCACGAGCTCGATCGTCTCGGGCGTGACCTCCGGCAGCTTCAGCTGCAGAAAGCCCGCCACGGCGAGGCCGCGCTCGCGCAGGTGGCGCACGACTGCGAGCGCAGCGGCGCCGCGATCGACGTCGCGGCCGAAGGTGATCGCGGCCCAGCGGGACATGCCGCGCGGCCCCTCAGCGCACCTGGAAGTCGATCACGATCTCACCCGGCTCGTGCTTGCGGTACGCGATGGTGACGCGGCCGCCGTAGCGAGCCTCGAGCTGCTGGAGCAGCGGCACCGGGTCGTGGTCGTTCGTGAAGCGCATCGTCTCGCCCGGGCCCAGCGCCTCGAGCGCGCCGAAGATCGCCGCGTGACGGAAGCGCTTCGACACGCCTCGCGCATCGAAGAGAAAGGGCTGGTCGGAAAGAACGGGCAGCGGGCTCGAGGGGCTCATGCCGCTCGATCTAGCTGGCTCGAAAGCAGTATTCAAGATACTACTTTAGCCATGCGGCTCACGATCTTCTCCGACTACTCGCTGCGCGTGCTCATGTACCTCGCGCTCTACCCCGAGCGGCGCGCGACCGTGGCCGAGCTCGCGCAGGCCTTCGGGGCCTCGAGCCACCACCTGCTCAAGGTCGTGCAGGAGCTGTCGCGCGGCGGCCTCGTCGAAGCGGCGCGCGGCCGGGGCGGGGGCGTCAGGCTCGCGCGCGCGCCCCGGAGCATCCGCATCGGCGAGCTCGTGCGCAGGTCCGAGGGAGGCGCCGGCATCGTCGAGTGCCTCGACCGCGGCGCCGCCGCCTGCCGCATCTCGCCGGTGTGCCGGCTGAAGGGCGCGCTCGTCGAGGCGGTCGAGGCGTTCTACGCGCGGCTCGACGCGTACACGCTGGCCGACCTGGTCGACGACCGGGCGCCGCTCCTGCGCAGGTTCGGGGCGCCAGCGCCGCGCGAGGTGGCGCCGTGCTGATCTCGCTCGGCACCGGCCCCAGGCCCGAGGGCGACGTCGTCGATCTCTTCCTCGACTGCCACGAGCGCATCCGCCGCTTCGTCGAGCTCGCCCGCGTGCTCGGCCGCCGCGGCGATCTGCCGGCCGCAGAGGTCGAAGACGGCTGCGCCCGCGTCGCGCGCTACTTCCGGCAGGCGCTGCCGCTCCACGTCGCCGACGAGGAGCACAGCGTGCTGCCCCGCCTCGGGGGCCACAGCGCGCGCATCGACGACGCGCTGAGCCGGATGCACCGGCAGCACGAAGACCACGAGGCGCCGCTCGCCGCCCTGCTCGCCGCGTGCGACGCGCTGGGCCGCGCGAGCGCCGACCGTGCTGCGCGGGCGAGGCTGCTCGCGGCCGCCGAGCGGCTCGCCGCCGAGCTCGAGCCGCACCTCCAGCTCGAAGAGACCGTGCTCTTCCCCGCGGTGCGCGAGCTGCTCGCGCCGGCGGTGCAGACCGAGATCCGCTCCGAGCTGCGCGCGCGGCGCGCTTGATCCGGCTCAAGGGCGCGCCGCGGCCGGGGCCCGTACGGTGCCGCGCCATGCGCGAGCTCGACAGCGCGGCCGCCCGGGCCCTGCGGCTGCAGCGCGCCGCCGGCCGCGCCCTCTTCCCGCTGGTCGGCCTGGGCTCGGTCTTCACCATGCGCGTCTTGCGCAACAACGTCATCGAGGGCGTCGCCGAGGCGCGGCGGGTGTACCGGCAGGCGCTCGCCACCGGGCGGCCCGTGCTGGTCTGCGCCAATCACCTCACCATGGTCGACGCCGCGTACCTGCAGTGGGCGCTCGCGCCGCTGGCGGAGTACTTCGTGCACTACCGCCGCTTCCCCTGGAACGTGGCGGCCCTCGAGCACTTCGAGCGGAGCTGGGCCCTGAGGGCCGTCGTGTACCTCGGCAAGGTCGTGCCGCTCGACCGCGGCGGCGACGACGCCCACCGCCGGGCGGTGATCGACAGGCTGCGCTGGCTGGCCTCGCGCGACGAGGTGCTGATGCTCTTCCCCGAGGGCACTCGCAGCCGCAGCGGCCGCATCGACCCCGCGGCCGTCACGTACGGCGTCGGTCAGATCCTCGCAGGGCTCGAGCGCCCCCTGGTGGTCTGCGCCTACCTGCGCGGCCGCCGCCAGGCCGGCGCCACCGCCGTGCCCGCGTGGGGAGACACGCTCGATCTGACGGTCGAGCTCCTCGAGCCCGCCACCGCCGAGCGCGGCCTGCGCGCGGCCCGCGACCTCTCGCGCCAGGTCATCGGCCGCCTCGCGGCGATGGAGGAGGCGTGGCGCGCCCGCTCGGCACGTCACGGCCCTGTCACCGCCGAGCCGATTCGCTCCCGGTCTTGACGCCGATCAACTTCACCGGTGCGGCACCGCGCGTAGAGCGCCTGCCATGGCCAACGCGGTGGTGTTTCCCGGGCAGGGCAGCCAGAGGGCCGGCATGGCGAAGGACTTCTACGCGCGCTTCGCCGCCTCGCGCGAGGTCTTCGCCGAGGCCAGCGACGCCCTCGGCCTCGACCTGAGAGCGCTGTGCTTCGAGCCCGGCGAGCGGCTCCACCTGACCGAGTTCACGCAGCCCGCGCTGCTCGCCGCCGAGCTCGCGATGTACCGCGCGCTCGAGCGCGAGCTCGGCTTCACGGCGGCCTGGTTCGGCGGCCACAGCCTCGGCGAGTACACCGCGCTGTGCGCCGCCGGCGCGCTGCCGCTCGCCGTCGCGGTTCGCCTCGTGCGCCGCCGCGGCGCCCTGATGCAACAGGCCGTGCCGCCCGGCCACGGCGCGATGGCCGCGGTCATCGCCGAGGGCCTGGCCGGGCGGGATCTCGGCCCCGCGCTGAGAGGCCTCGACGTCGACGTCGCGAACGTGAACGCCCCCGATCAGCTCGTGCTCTCGGGGACCACCGCGCACCTCGAGCGGGCGTGCGGCCGCGTGACCGAGCTGCTGGGCGGCGCCGCGCCGCGCATCGTGCTGCTCGACGTGAGCGCGCCCTTCCACTCGCGCCTGATGCGGCGCATCGACGCCGGCTTCCGCGCCGAGCTCGCTGCGGCCGCGCCGTCGTTCGACGCGTCGAGAGCCGCGGCGGTCACCTCGAACTTCACCGGCACCTTCCACTCGCCGTCGCGGGAAGCGCTCGTCGAAGCGCTGGCGCGGCAGCTGTGCGGCACCGTCGACTGGATCGCGAACATGCGCGCCCTGGCCGCGCGCGCCACGCGCATCTTCGAGGTCGGCCCGAACCGGCCGCTGCGCGGCTTCTTCAAGGCGCTGGGTCACGACGTCACCGCCGTCGTCTCTGAGCGCCAGGCGGTGGCGGCCCTCGCGCCGTTCTGCCCGCCGCTCGCGGCAGAGAGCCCTGCAGAGGCGAGCGCGCGGTGAGCCTGCGCTTCGACGCCCGGCACTGGGCGCTCATCCTGGGCGGCTCGAGCGGCTTCGGTCTCGCTACCGCCGAGAAGCTCGCGCGCCACGGCATGAACCTCGCGATCGTGCACCGCGACCGCAGGGGCGCGATGCCCGGGATCCAGCCGCGCTTCGACGCGCTGCGCGCGACCGGGGTGCGCGTGCTCACCTTCAACGTCGACGCGCTCTCGGCCGAGGGCCGCGCCGAGGCGCTCGACGTGCTCGCGGCCGAGGCCGGCCCCGAAGGGCGCGTGAGGCTGCTCCTGCACTCGATCGCGTACGGGAACCTGAAGCCGCTCGTGCCGCCCGAAGAGGCTGCCGCGGCCCTGGAGGACGAGGACTTCGCCCGCACCGTCTACAGCATGGGCACGAGCCTGGTGACCTGGGTGCAGGACGTCTTCGCCCGGCAGCTGTTCGCCCGCGACGCCCGCGTGATCGGCCTGACGAGCGAGGGCAACGAGGTCGCCTGGCCCGGCTACGCGGCGGTCTCGGCCGCGAAGGCCGCGCTCGAGTCGGTGTCCCGCGCCCTCGCGGTCGAGCTCGGGCCGTTCGGCGTGCGCTCGAACATCGTGCAGCCGGGCGTCACCGACACCGCGGCGCTGCGGCTCATCCCGGGCAGCGAGCGCATGAAGGCAGCCGCGCTCGCGAGGAACCCGCTGGGCCGGCTCACCACGCCGGACGACGTCGCAGGCGTCATCTGCCTGCTCTCGACCGACGAGGCAGCCTGGGTGAACGGCGCGCTGATCCGCGTCGACGGCGGAGAGCGGGTGGCCCCATGAGTGACGCGCTGTACGTGCACGGCGCCGGGCACTTCCACCCCGACACCGTCATCGACAACCGCTTCCTCGAGGAGCTCGACATCGGCACGACCGACGCGTGGATCCTCGAGCGCACCGGCATCCGCGAGCGGCGCACCGTGCTGCCGCTCGACTACCTGAGGAAGACGCGCAACGCCGACCCGCGCGCCGGCGAAGAGGCCGCGACGCTCTCGAGCGTCGAGACCGGGCGCCGCGCCGCGCTGCACGCCCTCGAGCGCGCCGCGCTCGCGCCCCGGGACATCGGCCTCGTCGTGGCCGGGGGGTGCTGCCCCTCGATGTGCATACCCCCCGAGGCGTGTCTCATCGCCGCGGCGCTCGGCATCGACGCCCCCGCGCTCGACATCGGCTCCGCGTGCTCGAGCTTCGGAGCGCAGCTCCACGCGCTGGCGCTGATGCGCGAGCTGCCCCGCTTCGTGCTCGTGGTGAACGCCGAGAACACCACCCGCACCGTCGACTACCGCGACCGCTCGACGGCGGTGCTGTGGGGCGACGGCGCGAGCGCCGCGGTGGTGTCGGGCAGCGAGCCCTCGCGCCTCGCCGTCACGCACACCACGCTTGCGTCGGCGCCCAGGGGCAGCGGCCTGGTGACGATTCCCCGCTTCGGGCACTTCGCCCAGGAGGGCAGCGCCGTGCAGCGCTTCGCGATCAAGACCACGCTCGCCTGCCTTGAGCCGCTGCTCGGGCGCGCGAGAGAGCGGGCAGCGCGCACCGGCGGCCGGGTGCTGTTCATCGGCCACCAGGCGAATGCGCTGATGCTCGACGCGGTGGCGAGGCGGGCGGAGGTGCCGGCCGAGTGCCACCTCCACAACGTCGAGCGCTTCGGCAACACCGGCGCCGCGGGCGCGCCGGCGGTGCTGTCACAGAGCTGGGAGCGGCTGCGGGCCGGGGACACCGTGCTCCTGGCCGTCGTCGGCTCGGGCCTGACGTGGTCCAGCCTGATGCTCGAGGTTGCCTGATGCGCTACGCCGAGTTCCTCGAGAGGCGGAGCTTCAGCAAGCCCGAGCTGCTCGCGCTGTCGCAGGGCAACCTCGTCGAAGGCGCGCCGGCCGAGTTCATTCGCCTGCCCGCCCCGCCGATGCTGATGCTCGATCGCGTGGTCGAGCTGCAGCGCGAGGGCCCGAGGGGCCGCATCACCGGCGAGCGGGACGTGCACCTCGACGACTGGTTCTTTCACTGCCACTTCCGCGGCGACCCCGTGCAGCCCGGCTGCCTGGGCGTCGACGCCGTGTGGCAGCTCATCGGCCTCTACTGCGCCGCGGCCGGCGGCGCCGGCTCGGGCCGGGCGCTCGGCTGCAAGCAGATCGAGTTCGCCGGGCAGATCCGCCCGCACGACCGTGTCGTGCGCTACGAGGTCGAGATTCGCCGGTTCACGCAGCTCAGAGGCTCGGGCTCGGCGGTGGCGATCGGCGACGGCCGCGTGCTCGTCGACGGCGAGCTCATCTACACGGTGGCCGGCGCGAAGGTCGGCCTGTTCCTCGGCATCGCGTACCCCGACTGGCCGGCGCGCTCGAAGAACGCCGAGGGCGGTCTCATGGAGCGGGAGACCTAGACCGTGGTGCTCACGAAGGAAGAGGTGCTCGCCCTCATCCCCCAGCAGCGGCCGTTTCGCTTCGTCGACCGCCTGCTGCGCCTCGACGAGAGCGGAGCGGTCGGCGAGTACACGTTCCGCCCCGACGAGGCGTTCTACCCGGGGCACTTCCCGCACAACCCCGTCACGCCGGGCGTCATTCTCATGGAGACGATGTGCCAGACCGGCATCGTCGCGCTCGGCATCTGGCTGCTCGCGCTCGACCAGCCGCGCGAGGTCGTCGAGCGCACCACGACGCTGCTCACCGAGTGCGCCGTCGAGCTCGAGCGCGTGGTGCGCCCGGGCGAGACGGTGCGCGTGACGGCCGAGAAGCTGTTCTGGCGGCGGCGCAAGCTGAAGTCGAAGGTCGTGCTCACGCTTCCCGACGGCACCGGCGTGGCGAGCGGCACGGTCGCGGGCATGGGGGTGCTGCCGTGACGCCCAGGCGCGTCGTGGTCACCGGCCTGGGCGTGCTGGCCCCCAACGCGCACGGCGCGGCGGCCTTCGCGGGAGCGCTGCGCGAGGGCAGGAGCGGCGTCGCGTTCCACCCGCACCTGAAGGAGGCGAGCTTCGGCTGCCAGGTCGGCGGCATCCCCTCTGGGGTCGAGGCGCTCCAGCAGCGGTACCTCACCCAAGAGGAGCTGCTCGCGATGAACACGAACATGGTCTACGCGGCGATCGCGGCGATCGACGCGTGGGCCGACGCGGGCCTGCAGCGGCCCGAGCCCGGCGACGACCGCGTCGACTGGGACGCCGGGGCGATCATCGGCACCGGCATCGGCGGCATCGACACCGTCGCCGAGAAGCTGGCGCCGAAGGTCGACGCGGGCAAGGTCTCGCGGCTGGGCAGCACGATGCCCGAGCAGATCATGTCGAGCGGGAACACGGCGCGCGTCGCCGGGCTGCTCGGGCTCGGCAACCAGGTGTCGACGAACTCGAGCGCGTGCAGCACCGGCACCGAGGCGGTGATCGAGGCGTTCCTGCGCATCCGCGAGGGCCGGGCCGAGCGCATGCTGGCCGGGGGCTCCGAGGGCAGCTCGAAGTACATCTGGGCCGGCTTCGACGCGATGAAGGTGCTGAACCGCACCCGCAACGACGCCCCGGCCGAGGCGTCGCGGCCGATGAGCGCGAGCGCCGCGGGCTTCGTGCCCGGCTCCGGCGCCGGGGTGCTGCTGCTCGAGAGCCTCGAGAGCGCGCGGGGGCGGCAGGCGCGCATCTACGCCGAGGTGCTCGGCGGCGCCGTCAACTGCGGCGGCCACCGCATGGGCGGCAGCATGACGGCGCCGAACCCGCACGGGGTGCGGCGCTGCATCAGGGGCGCGGTCGAGCTGGCGATGGTGAGGCCCGAGGACATCGGCGCGATCAACGGCCACCTCACCGCGACGTTCGCCGACCCGCACGAGGTGCGGAGCTGGGCGGCGGCCCTGGGCCTCGCGCCTTCGGCGATGCCGCTCCTCCACTCGACGAAGTCGCTGATCGGGCACTGCCTCGGCGCGGCCGGAGGCATCGAGTGCGTCGCCTCGGTGCTCGAGCTCCACCACGGCTTCGTGCACGGCTCGCTCAACTGCGATGACCTGCACCCCGAGCTCGAGGCGTTCGGGCCGCGCATCCCCCGGCGCACCGCCGAAGTGCCGGGGCTGAACGTCATCGCGAAGGCGAGCTTCGGCTTCGGCGACGTCAACGCCTGCGTCGTGTTCGGCAGGCACGAATGACAAGGAGGCAGCACCCATGGCGCAGCAGCAGGAAGTGATGCAGAAGGTCGTCGACATCTTGAGGCCCTTCGTGAAGAGCCCCGAGGCGCTCTCGACCGTGTCGCTCGAGACGTCGATCTTGAAGGACCTCAAGGTCAACTCGGCGCGGCTCGTCGACATCGTGCTCGAGATCGAGGACCAGTTCGGCATCGCGGTGAGCGACGAGGCGGCCGACAAGGTGAAGACGGTCGGCGACGCCGTCAGCCTGATCATGAAGAGCGCCGCGTGAGGCGGGTCGGCGACGACGTGGTCGATCTGCACGACCCGGCGATCGCCGTCTCGCACGAGTCCGAGCGCTTCGTCGCGCGGGTCTGCGCCCCGGCCGAGCGCGAGGCCCTCGCCCGGGCGCGCGATCGCAAGCTCCGGCTGTGGAGCCTGTTCGCCGCGAAGGAGGCCGCCTACAAGGCGATCGCCCGCCACGCCGCCGCCCCGCCGCCGTTCGCGCACCGCCGCTTCGTGGTGGCGGACGATCTCGAGTCGGTGCGCTACGGCGAGCTGCCGCTCTCGCTGGTCGTGACGGTCGCCGGCGCCTGCGTGCACGCCGTCGCGTGGAGCGGCGGAGCGCCCGCCGTTGAGACCGGGGTGGTGAGGCCGGGCGAGACGCCGGGAGCCGCGGCGCGGCGGCTGCTCGACGCGTGCCTGGGCGGCGGGGTCGAGGTGGTGCGCCCCGCGCGGCCGGGGAGCTGGGACGGCTACGGCCCCCCGGTCGTGCGGCGGGCGGGCGCGCCGCTCGACGTGACGGTGAGCCTGTCGCACGACGGCCGGTTCGCGAGCTGCGCCGCCTTGACCGGGGTCATGACGCCGGCCGCGGCGGACGGCGATCGTCCGCGCCTTCCATGACGCCCGAGCTCGAGCGCGAGGTGGCGGCCGCCTTCACCGAGGCGCCGCTGTGCTTCGTCGCGACCTGCCGGAGCAACGAGCCGAACGTGGTGCCGGTGGGGTTCAAGTGGGTCGAGGGCGGGCGCCTGCTGCTCGCCGACCTCTTCTTCGGGCGCACGCGGCTGAACCTGGCCGCGACCCGGCGCGTGGCGGTGGCGGTCGCGCTGCTGGAGCCCAGGCGCGGCTACCAGGTGAAGGCCGTGGCGAAGGTGCACCGCGAGGGCCCGGTCTACGACCGCGTGCGCGAGCTGCTGAAGAGCAAGGGGGTCGAGGCGCCGCCGAGAGCGGCGATCGAGATTCCGTTCGACGAGGTCTACGGCCTCGCTCCGGGGCCCGAGGCGGGCAAGCGCCTCGACTGAAGGGGAGGTGCACACGTGAAGGGCGACGCGCGCGTCTAGCGACGGGACGAGCTGCGCGGCGGCGGCCATTTGTGTTACAAAGTCGACATGAGTAACACACTCACGATTCGCCTGACCGCCGAAGAGAGACGTTGGCTCGAGGCCGCAGCGAGAAGGAGCGGGAAGACGCGGAGCGCCATCGTCCACGACCAGCTCCGTCTGGCGCGATCGCCTCAGAAGTTCCGGCGTCTCGTCGGCGCCATTCGAGGCGGGCCCGATGACGTGTCGGAGCGCGAGGGCTTCTCGCGCAAGTGAAGGCCATCGCCGACACGGGGTTTCTCGTCGCGCTGGTTCGGCGCGCCGACAAGCACCATGCCTGGGCAGCCGAGCTCTCTGAGCACATCACCGAGCCCTTGCTGACGTGCGATGCAGTGCTCGCCGAGGCCGCCTTTCATCTCGGGTCGACCCGGCTGGTCTGGGCCATGATCGAAGACGAGCTGGTGCGACCGGACTTCGACAGCGGGCGGCAGCTGCGGCGGCTCGTCGAGCTGGCCGAGCAGTTCGAGGACCTGCGGCCTGACTTCGCCGACCTCTGCGTGGTGCGCATGAGCGAGCTGCACCCGAGACACAAGGTGGTCACCGTCGATCGGCGCGATTTCACGGTCTACCGGCGCAACGGGCGCGAGCCGATTCCCGTGCTGGTGCCCTGACCTGCCGGGCGCATGATGCACAGCTTCTCGTCGATCCGGCAGACCAGCACCGCGCGCCTCCTCTTCCGTACGCGCGGCAGGCTCTGGCATGAGCGCCGCTGGGGCCTTGCTCCGCGTCAACACCTGCTGGAGAGATGCTCGGGAGCCTGCGAGTCGGCCGGTGCAGGCACGATCTCACCCGGCCCTGCTTGCAGCGCGTGCTGAGTCAGTTCGCCGATCGCAGCGGCATCATCAGGCGGAACACGGTTCCGCCACCCTCGCGGTCGTCGACGTCGACCTGACCGCCGTGAGCCTGAACAACCAGCCGGACCATGTAGAGGCCGAGCCCAAAGCCACGCACCAGGTTGTCGCGCCTCAGCGCCACCCCGCCGTACTTCTCGAACAGCCCGTCCTTGATCTGCTCTGGGATGCCGCCGCCCCGGTCGGCGACTCCGATGAAGGCAGATTCGACATTGCGAGAGATCGAGATGTCGATCGACTGCTTCGTGTGACGGACTGCGTTCGCCAGCAGGTTCTCGAGCGCCCGGAGCAGGAGCTTGCGGTCGACCTCCGCTTCCACCCGCTCGGGCGCTGCGATCGTGACGGTGACGCCGGCCTCGCGCGTCGCTGCGGCCAGGCTGCTCTGGGCGTCGCGGACCAGATCCTCGAGGGAGACGCGAGCACGAGTCAGGCTGAGGTCGCCACGCTCGACCCGCGTGACCTCGAGCAGGTCGCAGAGGGTGTCCTTCACGCGCTGCCCGGCGACCAGCCCGAGCTCGACCAGCTCGCGGTCTTCGGGCCTGGCGACCTCCGGCTGCAGGAGCTCCAGCGCAGCCATCACCGAGGTCATCGGGTTGCGCATGTCATGGACCAGCAGCTCCGTCAGCTCGTCTTTGAGGGCCGCGAGGCGCGCGAGCTCGGTGACCTGCCGCTGGATGACCTGGTCCTGCTCGCGGAGCTTGAGCAGGTGACGCACCCGGAGCCCGAGCTCGAGTGTGTCGATCGGCTTGGCGAGGTACTCGTCGGCGCCGGCGGCGAGGCCCGCGTTGCGATCGAGCTGGTCGTTCAGCGCCGAGAGCAGAATGACCGGCAGAAAGGGGCCCTCACGCTGCTTCAACCTCCGGCACACGTCGATGCCGGTCAGGCCGGGCATCATGACGTCGAGCAGCACCAGGTCGACCGGCGATGACTCGACTGCGGCAAGCGCCGCCGCGCCGCTGTCGGCCTCGGTGACGTCGCACTCCCTGCTCAACCGGATCTTCAGCAGGCGGCGAATGTCCGTGTCGTCATCGACGATGAGGACTCTGGGTAGAGGCATCGCTTGCGACGCAGTATGCACTGAACTTCGCCGCCCGGATCAGGAGCGGGTGCCCACGGAAGATGGGCCCGATCGCCGCCGGCGCCTTGATCCGTGTCAACCCACCGGCCCCGCCCATTCGCGAGGCTTCAGCGCCGTGGGCCCCGGCGACGTACGCCGCGTGAGCGCCGCCGGCCGGCCGCCGCAGCTGTCGATCGACGCGCTCGGGCTGCACGTCGGGCGCACCATCGCGCGCTCGTGATCAGGATCAAGGCGCCCCGCTCGCCCGCAGCATTGGGTGGCGCATGCCACTCGAGAAGCTGGGCGAGGGACCCGTGCGCTGCCTGCTGGTGCGGCCGGAGTTCCTCGAGCACACGTTCTACAACCCGCGCGAGGTGTTCCGCCTGCTCGGCGGGCAGTCGGCGGCGCCGCCGCTGGGCCTGCTCATCACCGCGGCGCACCTGCCTGCGCACTGGGAGCTGAAGCTCGTCGACGGCGATCTCGAGCCCGTCACCGACGAGCACCTGCGCTGGGCCGACGTGCTCTTGATCTCGGGCAAGGGGCCACAGCTCGTGCCGATCCGGCGGCTGGCCGAGCGCGCCCGCGCGCACGGGGTCGTCACCGTCCTCGGCGGGGCCGGCCCCACGCTGCAGCCCGGCGAGTACACCTCGCTCGCCGACTACGTCGTCTGCGGCGAGTCGGAGCGGGTGCTGCCGCGGCTGCTCGCGGACCTCGCGGCCGGCGTGTCGCAGGGCGTGTACCGCTCGACCGAGGCGCCGGCGCTCACCCACGCGCCGGTGCCGCGGTACGATCTGGCGAAGCTCGATCGGTACCTCTTCGTGGGCATGAGCTTCTCGCGCGGGTGCCCGTTCAGCTGCGAGTTCTGCGCGCAGATCCAGATCTTCGGCCGCAGGCCGCGCACCACGCCGGCCGAGCGGATCATCGAGCAGCACCAGGCGCTGTACGACCTCGGCCACCGGGGCATGATCGACTTCGGCTACGACAACCTCATCGGCGACCTCGAGAAGGCCGAGGAGGTGCTGCTCGCGATGCGCGAGTGGAACCGCGAAAGAGGCCACCCGTTCTTCTACAGCACCGAGGCGACGATGAACCTCGCGCGGCAGCCGCGGCTGCTCGAGCTGATGAGGGACAACGACTTCCGCTACGTGTTCATGGGCATCGAGAGCGGCGACGAGGCGGTGCTGGAGCGCGCCAAGAAGGGCCAGAACACCGCGATGCCCGCCGAGGAGGCGGTGGCGACCCTGAACCGCTACGGCATGGTGGTGAACACCGGGGTGATCGTGGGGTTCGACGGCGAAGGCGACGAGACGGCCGCCAAGATCCTGTCGATGGTCGAGAAGACCGGCGCTTTCCCGACGCTGGTGCTGCCGCTGCACGCGCTGCCCAACACGCAGCTCTCGCGCCGGCTCGAGCGCGAGGGCCGGCTCTACCGCGAGGGGGTGATCTCGCTGCACGAGCACGATCGCACCGACACCGCGACCACCGGGCTGAACTTCGTCACGTCGCGGCCGCGGGCGAAGGTGCTGGCCGACCTCGCCCGCGTGCTGGAGCAGCTCTACCTCCCCGAGGTCCACGAGGCGAGGCTCGAGCGCATCACGCGCCAGCTGAAGACGGCCCGCCGGCACACGCCCTCGCTGCGCAAGCTCGTGCAGCTCTCGGGGGCGCTCGCGCGGATCATCCGGCGGGTGGGGCTCGATCGGCAGACGGCCCCGTACTTCTGGAGGAGCGTCGCGCGGGCCGCGCTCACGAACCCCGGCGCGCTCGAGATCGTGCTCGGGCAGGCGGTGATGAACGCGAACTACCGCCGGCAGGCCGGCACGTACGTCGAGGCCCTGCGCCGCCAGATCGCGCAGGTCGAGGCGATGGGCGAGACCGCCTACAACCAGAGCATGGGCGCGGCGCTCGCCTCGTGAGCCCGCGGCGGAGCGCGAGCGCCACGGCCACGGCCTCCGAGACGACGCCGTTCGGCTCCTCGAAGTCCCCGTCTCCGTCGGGGTCGTTCTCGTCCTGGTGGCAGAGGATGCACAGTGCGCGCGGAGCTGCGGCGGGTAGGCCGCCTGCTCCGGTCGATGACGATCTCACCGGGCGGGGCGGCGCGCCACGAGCCGGGCCTCGTGCCGCCCCGCCTCCGACCACGACTCCTCGAGTCGCACCACCTCGAGCCCGCGCACCAGCCCGCGCAGCTCGCCCTCCTCGAGCAGGTAGCGCGCGGAGCCTCCGGGGTTGCGCTCCAGGTTCTTCCGGGTGGGCTGCAGGAAGACGAGCTGGCCCCCCGGGCCGAGCACCTGCTCCCAGGCCTCGAAGAGCGAGCGCTGCAGGTAGTTGAGGCACACGACGAGCCCGAACGGGCCCTCGGGCAGCGGCTCGGCCTCGAGGTCGCGGCGCTCGACCCGCAGCGCGGCGCCCTGGCTCGCCGCGAGGGCGGCGGCGCGGTCGACCGCGACATCCGAGATGTCGACGAGCGTGACCTCGAGCCCCCGCCGCGCCAGCCAGACGGCGTTGTGCCCGCCGCCGCCGGCCACGTCGAGGGCCCGGCCGGCGCGGGGCAGCAGCCCCTCGAGCTCGAGCAGAAACGGGGTCACCGGCCAGAGCTCCGAGCTGCGGCCGTGCTGCTCGTTCCAACGCGCGCGATCGCCGGCGGCCACCGGTCGGCCATAGCGCAATCGAGGCGCGCGCGGGAGCAGCCCTTGCGAGCCGGGGGCACCTGAGGCAGTAGAGCGCCGTGCCGAAGCTCCTCACCGCGCTCGCGTGCGCCGCGCTCGCCGCGTGCGCTCACCGCACCGAACCGCAGGGCGCCGGGCCGCAGGGCGCCGGGCCCCAGACCGCCGGCGACTGCACGGCGACCACCCCGCTCGTGGCCGGCGCGCCCGGCAGCCCGGGCCACCGCATTCCCTCGGAGCTCCACCCCGAAGGTGCGAGCGAGCTCGCCGCCCTGATGCGCGCGATGGAGGCGGACCTCAAGGCCGCGCGCGCGTCGCTCGCCCGCGGCGAGAGCGCGCCGCCGCTGTACGAGAAGCACCGGCGCATTCGCTGTGCGTGGCCGACCAGCCCCGCCGACCGCGAGGGTGCGTTCGACGCGCTCGCGCAGGGCTACCTCGAGCGCGTTCGCGCGTTCGACGCCGCGCCGGCGAGAGAAGACTCCTACCGCGCGGTGCTCGGCGGCTGCCGCGCGTGCCACGAGCAGAGCTGCCCCGGCCCGCTCGCGGCGATCGACGCGCTCGCGCCCTGATCCGCCGCGCTTGATCCCGGTCAATTACGACCTGGACCTTATGCGCGATGGTGGCCGTATGAGGAGCGCTCATCCCGCGCTTGCGGTGATGCTGATCGCGGGCGCTGCCGCCGGCGAAGACGGCGGCAGCGCCGATGCAGGGGTGATCGCGAGCGCGGCCGCCGATCCGTCGTTCGACTGGAGCAGTACGCCGTGGGGCCCGGGCCGGCGCACGTCGGGCGAGGCGTTCAAGAGCGCGGCGGCCCCGCTGCCCGAAGGGCCCTTCCGGCTCGGCGGCGAGGGCTGGTCGCTCGGCTTCGGAGCGCAGTACCACGCCCGCTCCGAGGTCCGCGCCGACTCCGACTTCTACGGCGCGAGCCCCGATCACGCGATCGGCATCGAGCACCGGGCGCGCGTCACGCTCCGCGGCTCGGCCCTCGAGCGCGTGGGCGCGCTGCTCGAGCTGCAGGACGTGCGCGGCTGGGGCACCGAGCGCTCGACGCTCGGCACCGAGCCGTTCACCGGCCTGCACCAGGGCTTCGTCGACCTCAAGGCCGCACGCTGGCTCGATCTGCGCGTCGGCCGGCAGGAGCTCGCCTACGGCGAAGACCGCCTCCTCGGCTCGGTCGACTGGAACCTGAACGGCCGCGCCTTCGACGGTCTGTTCGCGCGGCTCACGCTCGGTCAGGCGGTGACGGTCGACGGCTTCGGCATGATGCTGAAGGCGCCCGCGTTCATCGACCCGGCGTCGGGCGGCGCGCGCTTTCACAACTCGGGCAGCTGGCTGACGGGCGTGTACGCGCGGCTGCGGCCCCGGCCCGCGCTCGGCGCCGACGTCTACGCGCTCGGCCTGATGCAAGACGCGAGCACCGCGCTGACCGGCCTGCGGCGCGACACGAACCTCGTCACGCTGGGCGCGCGCGCGGTCGCGAAGGTGAAGGGCCTCACTGCGATCGCGGAGGGCGCGCTGCAGACGGGCCGCACGCACAAAGGCGACGTGCTCGCGGGCGCGTTCGCCGTGCGCGCCACCTACAAGCTGAGCGTGTGGGGCGAGCCGTACGCGCAGGTCGAGGTGCTCGGCGCGACCGGCGACGGCGACCCGGCCGACGCGCGGGTCAGCACGTTCAATCAACTCTTCCCCACGGCGCACCTGCACCTCGGGTTCATCGACTACGTGGCCTGGCAGAACACCGCGGCCGTGCGCGGCACGCTCGGCCTGCGCCCCTTCGGCGCGCACGTGTGGCTCGACGTGCACCACTTCCGCCTGATGGACTCGCGCGGCGCCTGGTACGCCGCGTCGGGCGCGATCTTCCGGCCGGCCGACCCTGCGCGCACCGACGGCCGCATGGGCACCGAGCTCGACCTCTCGGCGATGGTGCCCGTCACGAAGCACGCCGCGGTGTCCGCCGCCTACGCGGTGTTCTTCCCCGAGGGCAGCGCGCCCGGCCCCAACCTGACGCCGTCGCAGTGGGCGTTTCTCTACGTGAGGGCGCAGCTGTGAACGCACGGCACGCCGAGCTCGCCCGGCGGTGGGAGCGCGCGCGGCTCGCGGCGCTGAGGGCCGCGCTCCCCGAGGCCCGGGCTGAGACCGAGGCCGAGCTGCTCGGCGCAGCGCTCGAGGCCGATCTCGCGGGCACGCTGCGCCGGGCCTTCGACAACAGCGCGCGCCTCGGCGCCGGCTACCGCAGAACGCACGGCGAGCGCCAGACGCTCGCGACGCTGCCCGGCCTGCTCGAGGCGCTCGGGGTTCCGTGCCTGCACGGCGGCACCTGGCGGTTCGACCGCCACGCGGCGGCGCTCGAGCGGCGCCCGTGCCGCCGGCGCAGCACGCCCGAGACCTGCGACTTCTGGCGCGAGGCGATCGACGGGCTGATCGCGGGCCTCGGCGACGGAACGCGCCACGCGCGCCACCGGAGCCTCGGCCACGGCGACGCCGTGTGCCTCGATCTGCTCTACGACGACCCCGAGAGCCCGCTGCGCTTCGGCGAGCTGCCGGCCGAGGTGAGCGAGGCCGCGCGCGGCGTGCAGCGGCTCGTCGCGGCGTTCGCGGCAGGCGCGCGCCTCGAGCTGCTGGGCGTGTCGGAGAGCGTGCTCGCCTACCGGCTGAACCCGGCCGACGCGTCGCTGCGCGCGCTCGTCGAGCGGGAGCTGCACCACAAGCTGCCGCACCTTCGCGCCTCAGAGCTTTCACCGCGGCCCGTCATGGGCGCCGCACGAGAGGAGTCACCATGAGCCACACGAGCAGGGCGCTGCAGCGCCGGCAGTTCCTCAAGGGCATGCTGGGCGTGGGCACGGCCGCGGCGGCCGGAGCCGACGCGGCGCCGCTGAAGTTCCTGCAGCCGCTGAGCGTCGACAACCCGCTCAAGGGCTACCCGAACCGCGACTGGGAGAAGACGTACCGGAACATCTTCATGCCCGACTCGACGTTCGTCTTCCTCTGCGCGCCGAACGACACGCACAACTGCCTGCTGCGCGCGCACGTGAAGAACGGCGTCGTGACGCGCATCGGGCCGACCTACGGCTACGGCAAGGCGGAAGATCTCTACGGCAACCGCGCGAGCCACCGGTGGGACCCGCGCATCTGCCAGAAGGGCGTCGCGCTGGTGCGGCGCATCTACGGCGACCGCCGCGTGAAGGCGCCGATGGTGCGCAAGGGCTTCAAAGACTGGGTGACCGCCGGCTGCCCGCGCGACCCGAAGACGGGCGCGGTCGACCCGAAGTACCTGCAGCGCGGGAAGGACAAGTGGCTCAAGGCCACGTGGCCCGAGGCGTACGAGCTCACCGCGAAGGCGCTCGACGCCATCATGCGCGCGTACTCGGGGGAGCAGGGCAAGCGGTACCTCGAGGCGCAGGGCTACGACCCGGCGATGATCGAGGCGATCGAGGGCTCGGGCGCGCAGACGGTGAAGGTGCGCGGCGGCATGGCGTTTCTCGGGGCGACGCGCATCTTCGGGCTCTACCGCTTCGCGAACATGCTCGCGCTCGCGGACTCGAAGCTCCGCCAGGTGCCGCCCGAGCAGGCGCACGCCGCCCGAGGCTGGGACAGCTACTCGTGGCACACCGACCTCCCTCCCGGCCACCCGATGGTGACGGGCGCGCAGACGAACGACTTCGACCTGTTCACCGTCGAGAACAGCAAGCTCTGCGTGGTGTGGGGCATGAACTGGATCACCACGAAGATGCCCGACAGCCACTGGCTGACCGAGGCGCGGCTCAAGGGCACGAAGGTGGTGGCGGTCACGGTCGAGTACAGCGCGACGGCGTCGAAGGCCGACGAGGTCATCATCATTCGCCCGGGCACCGACCCCGCGTTCGCGCTCGGGCTCGCGCAGCACATCATCGACAGGAGGCTCTACGACCGCGCGTGGGTCGAGAAGAACACCGACCTGCCCTTCCTGGTGCGCATGGACACGCTGCAGCCGCTGAGGCCGGCCGACGTGCTGCCGGGGTGGAAGGACGAGAACCCGAAGAACCTGACGTTCACGGCCGCGGGCGGCAAGCCGCCGCCGATCATGGCGCAGCAGACCCAGCACGCCGCCGCGGCGATGGCGAAGGAGTTCGCGCCGCACGTGATCTGGGACGCGGCGAAGAAGGCGCCCGTCGCCGTGACGCGCGACGACTGGGGCCCCTCGTTCGAGAAGCTGGGCGTCAAGCCCGACCTCGAGGCGAGGCAGAAGGTGAAGCTCGTCGACGGCACCACCGTCGAGGTGCGCACCGGCTTCTCGCTGCTCGCGCAGTACCTCAAGGAGAACCTGACGCCGCAGCAGGTCGAGAAGATCACGGGCGCTCCGGCGAAGGCGATCGTGTCGCTCGCCGAGCAGATCGCGAGGAACCCCGAGAAGACCACCTTCCCGACGGGCATGGGGCCCAACCAGTTCTTCAACTCCGACCTGAAAGACCGGGCGATCCTGCTGGTGGCCGGGCTGACGCGGAACATCGGCTTCCCGGGCGGCAACGTCGGCAGCTACGCGGGCAACTACCGCGCGGCGATCTTCGGCGGCATGGGCACGTTCACCGCAGAGGACCCGTTCGCCGCGCAGCTCGAGCCGTCGGGCAAGCTGAGCCAGCGCAAGCTCAGCCACTACGAGTCGCTGCACTACTTCAACTACGGCGACCGGCCGCTTCGCGTGGGCGCGAAGCTGTTCACCGCGAAGGGGCACCTGCCCGCGCCGACGAAGGCGATGATGCTGAGCAACTCCAACTCGGTGATCGGCAACGTCAAGTGGCACTTCGACGTGGTGAACAACACGCTGCCGAAGATCGAGTTCATCGCGTACTCCGACTGGTGGTGGACGGGGAGCTGCGAGTACGCCGACGTCGTCTACGCGTGCGACAGCTGGGCCGAGATGAAGCAGCCCGACTTCACCGCCTCGTGCACGAACCCCTTCCTGCAGGTGTTCCCCGCCACGCCGCTCAAGCGCATCTACGACACCCGGGGCGATCTCGAGATCCTCGCCGGGCTCGCGGGCGCGCTGGGCAAGCTCTACGCCGATCAGCGCTTCGCCGACTACTTCAAGTTCGCGGCCGGCGACGCGCACGTCTACCTCCAGCGCATCATCGACGCCTCGCCGTCGCTGAAGGGCTACCGCTTCGCCGACGTCGCCAGGAAGGCGGCCGACGGCGTCCCCACCGTCATCAACAACCGCACGTACCCGCGGCTGTCGAGCTTCGAGCAGGCGAAGGGCGAGCAGCCCTGGCACACGAAGTCGGGGCGGCTCGAGTACTACCGGCCCGAAGCAGAGTTCATCGAGCACGGCGAGAACCTGATCGTCTACCGCGAGCCCGTCGACTCGACGCCCCACGAGCCGAACGTGATCGTGGCGAAGCCGCACCCCGCGATCCGCCCGACGGGACCCGAGGGCTACGGGCTGAAGCGAGACGACCTGCGCTGCGAGGTGCGGCAGGTGCGCAACGTGATGGTGTCGACCGACGAGCTCCTCAAGACCCGGCACCCGCTGCGCGCGCAGAACTACACGCACGTCTACCACACGCCGAAGTACCGCCACGGCGCGCACACGACGCCGGTCGACACCGACTTCACCAGCGTGCTGTTCGGGCCGTTCGGCGACGTGTACCGCCACGACAAGCGGCTGGCGTCGGTGACCGAGGGCTACGTCGACCTGAACCCGCTCGACGCCCGGGAGCTGAAGCTCGAAGACGGCGACTACGTGTGGATCGACGCGGACCCCGAAGACCGGCCGTACCGCGACGTGAAGCCGGGCACCGAGGAGGCGAAGCTCGCGCGGCTGCTGCTGCGCGTGCGCTTCTACCCGGGCACGCCGCGCGGCATCGCACGCACCTGGCACAACATGTACGGCGCGACGTTCGGCAGCGTGCGCGGGCACGAGAGCCGCACCGACGGCCTCGCGAAGAACCCCGAGACGAACTACCAGGCGATGTACCGCTACGGCAGCCACCAGAGCGCGACGCGCGCCTGGCTGCGGCCGACGCTGATGACCGACTCGCTGGTGCACAAGGACCTGTTCGGCCAGGTGGTGATGAAGGGCTTCACGCCCGACGTCCACTGCCCGGTCGGGGCGCCGCGCGAGGCGTTCGTGAAGATCACGCGCGCCGAGCCGGGCGGGCTCAGCGCCGAAGGCCTGTGGCGGCCGGCGCAACTCGGGTTCCGGCCCACGTACGAGAGCGAAGGCATGAAGGCGTACCTCAAGGGTGGGTTCATCAAGAAGGGCTGAGAAGGAGCTCACATGTCCAAAGTCAACAATTGGCAGCTCAAACGAGACATGGAGTACGCCTACGACGAGGCGCGCCCGAAGCGGCAGTGGGCGATCGTGTTCGATCTGAACAAGTGCATCGCGTGCCAGACCTGCACGCTCGCGTGCAAGACCACGTGGACGAGCGGCAAGGGCCAGGAGTACATGTTCTGGAACAACGTCGAGACGAAGCCGTGGGGCGGCTTCCCGCTCGCGTGGGACCTGCGCGTGCTCGAGAAGCTCGGCCGGCAGGACTGGGCGAAGAACGGCAGCTACGCGGGCAAGACGGTCTTCGAGGCGGCGCCGCCGACCGAGCGCGCGGTGCACTTCGCTCCGCAAGACGAAGACTGGATGTACCCCAACATCGGCGAGGACGACTGCCAGGGCCTGGTCGAGAAAGGCGGGCACATCGGCGCGCTGCCGCACGACAAGTGGTTCTTCTACCTGCCGCGCACCTGCGCGCACTGCACGTACCCGGCGTGCCTCGCGGCGTGCCCGCGCAAGGCCATCTACAAGCGCGAGGAAGACGGCATCGTGCTGATCGATCAGTCGCGCTGCAAGGGCTACGGCGAGTGCGTGCGCGCCTGCCCGTACAAGAAGTCGATGTACAACCCCTACACGCGCGTCAGCGAGAAGTGCGTGGGCTGCTACCCCGCGGTCGAGCAGGGCGTGCAGCCGCAGTGTGTCGTCAACTGCATCGGCAAGATCCGCGTGATGGGCTTCGTGAGCCCGCCGGCCAAGGCGCGCGACGACAACCCGATCGACTACCTCGTGCACAAGAAGCAGATCGCCCTGCCCTACTACCCGCAGCTCGGGCTCGAGCCGAACATCTATTACATCCCCCCGATTCACGCCGACCGCGCGTACCTGCAGCAGATGTTCGGGCCGCTCGTCGACGGCGCGATCGAACGGTACCAGAAGCTGCAGCAGGACCCCGTCGCCCAGGGGCTGCTCGTGCTGATGGGCTCGTCGGACCGCATTCTCCACCGGTTCGAGGTGGCGAAGGGCGAGGCGGCCGGCTTCGACGAGCAGGGCGCCGAGATCGTGCGCGTGCCGGTCACCGAGAAGATCGTCGAGCGGTTGGCGTTCGACGAGAAGCTCCAGGCTCCCCGCAACAACACCCCGTGAGGCCGACGATGACCTGCCGCCTGCTGGCTCTGTCTGTGTTGACGATGTCTCAGCTGTCGTGGGGAAACCCGCTGCTCGCGCGCAAGACGCCGGCCGACCTGTCGGCGCCCGACCCGAAGGCGAAGTACTGGGACAGCGTGCCGCAGGAGCACGTGCCGCTGATGGCGCAGCCGATGGCGATTCCGCGGCCCGACGTCACGCGCACCGCGCAGGTGGCGGTTCAGGCGCTGCACGACGGCAAGCGGCTCGCGCTGCGGCTGCGCTGGCGCGACGCCGATCGCAGCGAGGCCGGCCGGCTCGGCGAGTTCTCCGACGCGGCGGCGGTGCAGTTCCCGGTTGCGGCGAAGCCGCTGCCGCCGCCCGTGATGATGGGCGCGAAGGGCGACCCGGTGCACATCTTTCACTGGCGCGCGCAGTACCAGCGCGACGCCGAGCGCGGGAAGCCGGGCATGAGAGACCTGTACCCGAACCAGGCGATCGACATGTACCCGATGGAGTTCGTCGACCCGGGCAGCACGTCGACCGACGAGGCCGCGCGGGACAAGTTCTCGCCCGGCCGCGAGGTCGGCAACCCGCAGTCGTACCCGAAGAACGGCGTCGACGAGATCTTCGCCGAGGGCTTCTCGACGAGCGCCGTGCAGGAGGGCCACCAGAGCCAGGCGAAGGCCGCGTGGGAGAACGGCGAGTGGACGCTCGTCATCGTGCGCCCCCTGGCCATCGAGGGCGGCAGCACCGTGAAGGTCGGGCAGAGCACGTGGGTCGGCTTCGCGGTGTGGCAGGGCGGGCACGGCGAGGTGGGGGCGCGCAAGTGCGTGACGATGACGTGGACGGCGTTCGAGGTGAGCGACAAGTCATGAACGTTCACGAAGACGCCGAGGCCCTGGAGCACCGGGCGGTCGAGTTCGCGCTGGCGGCCTGCCTCACCGCGTACCCGCCCGACGGAATGAACGCGGAGCTCGGCCGCCTCTCGGCGCAGCTCGACTCCGCCGTGCCGGCGCTCGAGGCGCTGCGGCGCGAGCTGGCCGCGCGCGGCCCCGACCCGCTGCGCAGCGAGTACCTCGAGCTGTTCGGCTCGCACCAGAGCCGGGTCTCGCTGCACGAGACCGAGTACGGCCGCATGCGCGGCATGGCGAAGGGCAACGACCTCGCCGATCTCTGCGGCTTCTACCGCGCGTTCGGCCTCGAGCTGACGGCCGTCGACGGGCTGCGCGACCTGCCCGATCACCTGGCCTGCGAGCTCGAGTTCTACGCGGTGCTGCTCGCCCGCTCGGCGCACCTCGCCCACGAGGGCGACGCCGAGGGTCAGGCGATCGTGCTCGACGCGCGCAAGAAGTTCTTGAGCTCGCACCTCGGCCGGCTCGCGCTCACGGTGGCCGAGGCCGGGAAGGTGAAGGCGCACCCGCTGTACGGCGGCGTGATGGCGTGGGCCGCCGAGCTCGTGAGCGGGCAGTGCCGCACGCTGGGCGCCGAGCCCGCACCGCTCGACTTCTTCGACGCGTCGGCGGAGCCCGACGAGGTCTGCTGCGCCGTCTCGCCAACCCCAACCCCCGGTGCCTGAAAATGAACGTTCGAGTGCTCGCCGTCGTCGCCGCCGTCACCTCCTTCTTGAGCGTCGCGCTCGCCGGCCCGCCCGCGAAGATCGACCAGGCGCTCCTCGACAAGGGCAAGGCCGCGTTCGCCGTGAACTGCATGGCGTGCCACGGCGAGAAGGGAGCGGGCGACGGCCCCGGCGCCGCGGCGCTGAACCCGAAGCCGCGCAACTTCACCACCGACCCGTTCAAGCAGGGCGACACGCCCGACGCGGTGTTCAAGACGATCGGCGGCGGCGTGCCGGGCACCGCCATGGTGGCGTTCGCGCACCTCGGCGAAGACGACCGGTGGGCGCTCGCGCACTGGGTGCTCGAGCTGCGCAAGGCGGGCAAGCCCGCGCCACCGGCGCCGGCGGCCGACAAGAAGCCGAAGAAGTAGGAGGCGACGTGGGCTGGACGCTGCGGGTCAACCTGCTCGAGCAGTGCCAGTACCGATGCGGGTACTGCCGGCCGCAGGCACTGCGCGCGGCGACGCCGAAGACCGTGTGGCTGTCGCCCGCCGAGTATGCGCGGCTGGGGGCCCTGTTCGCGGCGGCCGGCGTCGAGAAGGTGAGGCTCACGGGGGGCGAGCCGCTCTTGCGCGAGGACGTCGAAGAGATCGTCGCGGCGCTCAAGGGCGCGATGCCGGGCGTCACGGTGGGGCTGACGACGAACGGCCAGCGCCTGCCGGGCAGGCTCGAGGGGCTCGCGCGCGCAGGGCTCGACCGCGCGACGGTGCACGTCGACTCGCTGAGGCCCGAGCGCTACCGGGCGTTGATGGGCGACGGCGAGCTGGCCGAGGTGCTGCTCGGGCTCGCGGCCGCGCACCGGCGGCTCGGCGGGGCGAAGCTCAACGTGGTGGTGCAGCGCGGCGGCAACGACGACGAGCTGCCCGACTTCCTCGCGTTCAGCCGCCGCACGGGCATCGAGGTCCGCTTCATCGAGCTGATGAACACGGGCAGCGCGCGCGAGTACGTGCAGCGCGCGTTCGTCTCGGGCGGCGAGATCTTGCGCCGCGCCGGGGCGGTGGCGCCCGTGGCGCGCAGGAGCCCGTCGGACCCCGCGGCGCTGTACCGCGCCGCCGACGGGCTGGTGTTCGGCCTCATCGCCTCCGACACGCAGCCGTTCTGCGAGCGGTGCAACCGGCTGCGGCTGATGCCCGACGGGCGGCTGACGGGCTGCCTGTACCAGGCCGCCGCGCTGCCGCTGGGAGCCGCGCTCAGGGCGGGCGCGAGCGACGCCGAGCTGCTCGCGCTGCTTCAGCGCGCCGTGCGCGAGAAGCGCAGCTTCCGGCCGGGCGAGGCGGCGGCTCCAAGGCCCGCGTTCAGCATGTCGGAAGCCGGAGGCTGACGCGTGCGCGCGCGCCCGCCCGCGCCCGAGCCGGCGCGCGGCCGCTTCGGGCTCTCGCGCCGCGGCGCGCTGAAGGCGCTCTTCGCAGCGGGCGGAGCGGCCGCGCTCGGAGGCGGAGCCCTCTACGCGCTGCGCGGCGAGGCGCCCGAGGTCCCGGGCCTGCTCGTGCTGTCGGCGCACGGCTACCGCACGATGGCGTCGCTCGCGGCGGCGTGCTTCCCCGAGCTCGAGCCCGGCGGAGCCCTGCGGGGCCGGCTCGATCTCGCGCGCGCCTTCGACCGCTACCTGGCTGGAGAGTCCCCCGCCGCGCACGCCGAGGCGCGCTACGCGCTCACCGCGCTCGAGTACGGCCCGGTGCTGTTCGAGCGGCGTGCCTCGACGTTCAGCCACCTGCCGGCGGCGGCGGCGCTGGCGCACTTCGACGGCTGGGCGCGCAGCGGCTCGGCGGTGCGGCGGCGGCTCGCCGCCGGGCTGTCGCGCTTCCTCGCGATGCTCTTCTACGACTGCCCCGAGGTGTGGGCGAGCATCGGCTACGACGGGCCGCTCATCGGGCCGGAGGGCGGCTGACGTGGGCGGCGAGCTGCTCGACCTCAGCAGCACGGCGCCGCCGGCCCGCCTCGACGCCGACGTCTGCGTGGTGGGCTCGGGCCCCGGCGGAGCCACCGCGGCGTGGGAGCTCGCGCGCGCCGGCCGCGACGTGCTCGTGCTCGAAGAGGGGCCCGATCGCACCGGGCGGCGCCTCACGCAGCGCGACGCCGAGATGTACGGCGAGCTCTACGCCGACCGCGGGGGCCGCGCGACCGCCGACGGCGCGATCTCGGTGATGCAGGGCCGCGCGCTCGGCGGCGGCAGCGTGATCAACATGTGCGACGTCGTCGCGCTCGAAGACGACGTGCTCGAGCACTGGAGCCGAAGACACGGGCTCCCGGGCTTCTCGCCGCGCGAGGTGTCGCCGTACCGCCAGCGGGCGCGCGAAGATCTCTCGGCGAGCCGGCCAAAGGAAGAGCAGCTCAACCGCAACAACCGGCTGCTGCGTGCGGGCGCCGAGGCGCTGAAGTGGCGCGGCGAGGTCATGGAGCACAACCGCAGAGGCTGCGCCGGCGTCGGCGCGTGCCTGCTCGGCTGCCCGCTCGACGCGAAGCGCAACGCGAGGTTCGTGGCGATTCCCGGCGCGCTGGCGGCGGGCGCGAGGGTGGCGGTGCGCGCGCGCGTCGAGCGCATCGACGGCGGCACCGGCGAGGTGAAGACGCTGCGCTGCACGCGCCTCGACGGCGAAGGCCGGCGCCCCGCGGGCGCCTTCGAGGTGCGCGCCCGCACCGTGGTGCTGGCCGCGAACGCCATCGGCAGCGCCGCGCTGCTCTTGCGCTCGGGCCTCGGCAACGCGCACGTGGGCCGGAACCTGATGCTGCAGCCGCAGCTGCCGGTGACGGCGCTCTTCGACGACGAGGTCCGCTTCTTCCGCGGCATCCCCCAGACGTTCGCGATCACCGAGTTCGAGCAGCGCGGGCACGCGCGGCACGGGTGGTGGGGCTTCCGCATCGAGGCGGTGGGCGGCACGCCGGGCATCGTGGGCTCGCTGCTGCCGCTGCGGGGCGCCGAGGGGCGCGCGCTGATGGCGGGCTACCCGCGCTTCGCGAGCTGCCTCGTGCTCCTCCCCGACGCGCCCGGCGGCACGGTGAGCCTGCGCTCCGGCGGCCGGCTCGCGATCGACTACCCGGTGGGGAGCGAGCTCGTCACGCGCCTGCGCGACGGCGCGAAGGCGGCCGCCCGGGCGTGGCTCGCCGCCGGCGCTCGCGAGGTGCTCGTGCCCGCGCCACGCCCCTGCCGCGTGACGAGCGAGGCCGGGCTCGCGAGCATCGACGCGCTCGACTTCGCGCCCGCGACGGTGCCGCTCATCTCGGCGCACCAGCAGGGCACGGTGCGCTTCTCGCCGGGCGAGGCCGACGGCGCCGCCGCTCCCGACGGGCGGGTGTACGGCACGCGTGGCGTCTACGTGCTCGACTCGTCGGGGTTTCCCTCGAGCGCGGGCAGCCACCTGATGGCGCCCATCATCACGGTGTCACGGCTGCTCGCCCAGGCGCTGCGCTGACGAGCCGCGCGGGGTCGACGACCGCGCGCAGCGGGTCGGCCTGGCCCAGCACGCACGCGGCGAGCACCTCGCCCGCGGCGAGGCCGCCGGTCATGCCGTGGCCTCCGAGGCCCGCGAGCCACCACAGCCCTCTCACCCGCGGGTCTTCACCGATCGCGGGCGCCCGGTCGGTGGGCGCGAACGTGCGCAGCCCGGCCCACGCGCGCCGCACGCCGGCGCGCCCGAGCGCGGGCGCGACGAGGGGCAGCCGATCGGCGAGCACCGCGAGCGCGGCGGGGTCGACGGCAGGCTCGCCCGGCGGCGCCTCGCGCTCGTCGCAGGGGCACGCGAGCACGCCGCCGGACTCGGCGCGGAAGTAGACGCCGCCGCCGCTCCAGCACGGCACGCGCCCCGCGAGCGCCGGCGGCGCGTCGAGCACCACGAGCGTGCGCGCGAGGGGCACGAGCGGCAGCGGCGCGCCCGCGGTCGCGCCCAGCCCGGCGGCCCAGGCGCCGCCGGCGAGCACCACCGCGCCGGCGCTCAGCACCTCGCCGCTCGAGAGGCGCACGCCGCACGCGCGGCCCCGCTCGACGACGACGCTCGCGACGCCGGCTCCGAAGCACAGCTGCGCGCCCCGAACCTTCGCGGCCGCGGCGAGCGACTGGCCGACGTGGTGCACGTCGATGACGCCGTCGTCGGGGCAGTACAGCCCGCCCGCCTCGCTGCCGCCGGCGAGGGCGGGCACGAGCGCCGAGACGCCCGCGCGGTCGAGGCGCTCGGCGCGCACGCGGCCGCGCCCCGCGAGGGCCTGCAGCCGCTCGAGCGGCCCGGCGGCCGCCGCGGTGTGCAGCACGCCCGGCGTCACGCGCCACTGCGGCGCCACCTCGTCGAGCAGCGGCCGGCTGCGAACGGCGAGCTCGACGTCGCCGGGGTTGGCCCCCAGCTGCACGAACATCGCCGCGTTGCGGCCGGAGCTGTGCCCGAAGGCCCACCGCTCGCGCTCGAGCACCACGACGCGGCCCGCGCGCGCGAGGTGCCAGGCGGCCGACAGCCCGGCCATGCCGGCGCCGATCACGAGGAAGTCGGGGAGCGCCGGCTTCACGGCTCGGGCAGCGCCCGCTCGAGCAGCGTCTTGACCGGCGCCGAAGGGTCGAGCGTACCGAACGCCTGGCCGCGCTCGGGGCCGAGGCGCGAGGTGCACCACGCGTCGGCGATCGCCGTGTTGCCGGCGCGCACGAGCAGCGCCGCCTGCAGCGCCAGCGCGAGGCGCTCGACGACGCGGCGCGCGCGCGGCTCGAGGCTCTCGCGATCGCCGAGCGCGCCGGGCAGCGCCTCGAGCTCGCGGTCGAGCAGCCGGTGCCCGCCCTTGGCGAGCGAGAGCTCGGAGACGACGGCGTCGAGCGTGGCGGGCTCCTTGGCGAGCGCGCGCAGCACGTCGAGGCACTGCACGTTGCCGCTGCCCTCCCAGATGGAGTTCACGGGGGCCTGCCGGTACAGGCGCGGCAGGCTGCTCTCTTCGACGTAGCCCGAGCCGCCGAGGCACTCCATCGCCTCGGCGACGAACGCGGGGCCGCGCTTGCACACGTGGTACTTGCCGAGCGCGGTGACGATGCGGGCGAACGCGGCCTCCTTCGCGTCGCGGGCGCTGCCGTCGACGGCGCGGGCGATGCGGGCGGCGAGCGCGAGGTGGGCCTCGGACTCGAGCGCGAGGTCGGCGAGCACGTTCTTCATCAGCGGCTGCTCGGCGAGGCGCTTGCCGAAGGCGCGGCGGTGGCGCGTGTGGTGGAGCGCCTGCACGAGCGCCTGCCGCATCACCGCGGCGCTGCCGATCGCGCAGTCCTGCCGGGTGAGCGCCACCATCTGCAAGATGGTCGCGACGCCGCGGCCGGGCTCGCCGACGCGCAAGGCGAGCGCGCCCTGCAGCTCGACCTCGGCGGTGGCGTTGCTGCGATCTCCGAGCTTGTCCTTCAGCCGCAGCAGCCGAATCGCGTTGCGGCGGCCCTCGGGCGTCCACCGCGGGAGCAGGAAGCACGACAGCCCCGCGTCGTCCTGCGCGAGCGCGAGGAACGCGTCGCTCATCACGCCGCTGACGAACCACTTGTGGCCGACGAGCTCGAACGCGCCGCCGCCGACCGCGTGGGCGCGCGTGCTGTTCGAGCGCACGTCGCTGCCGCCCTGCTTCTCGGTCATGCACATGCCGATGGTGAGGCCGGGCTTCTCGGCGGGCGGGGCGCAGCGGCCGTCGTACCTCGGCGAGAGGATCTTGGGCAGCCACTCGGCGGCGAGCTTCGGCTCGGCCCTCAGCGCCGGCACGCACGCGTACGTCATCGTGAGCGGGCAGCCGGTGCCCTGGTCGGCCTGCCCGAGCAGGTACGAGAGGCCCATGCGCGCGACGTGAGCGCCCTTCTGGTGGGGGCGGTGCCACGGCAGCGAGGTGACGCCGCTGCTGACGCCGAGCTCCATGAGGCGGTGGTACGCGGGGTGGAACTCGACCTCGTCGAGGCGGCGGCCGAACGCGTCGAAGGCGTGGAGCCGCGGCGGGTTCTCGTTCGCGAGCCGCGCGAGCTGCTGGGCCTCGCCGCCGGCGATGGGGCCCCAGCGGGCGAGCTCGTCGTTGGCCCAGCCGGCGCCCTCGCGCGCCATCGCCTCGCGAAGCGGAAGGTCGGTGGCCCACGCGTCGTACGGGAAGAGCGGGGGCGGCGCGTTCTCGACGTCGTGGGTGAAGAAGCCGTGCGAGGGTCGATCGGTGGCGAGCGCGGACATGGGGCGGGGCCCGTGCATCGGTCGGGCCTACGGGAAACCGGCGGGTGCGCGCGCAGAATCTGCGGGTGGCTGGACGGAGGTTGGCGGCACGCCGACTGCAGCCTGCTTCGGGGGATGCCCGACCCCGATGCAGCGAAGAGTGCGCTCGCCCGGCCGGGCGCCATCTGGCTGTGGGCGCTCGGCTACTTCGCCTGCTACGCGCCGTACTCGGCGCTGACGAAGGCGCTGTCGAGCGGCGCGCTGCCCGGCGGCCGAACGGCGACGGGCCTCGAGATCCTCCCGCTCAGCACCCTGGCGTCGCTCGGCGGCATGGCCGCGTTCATGGCCCTGACCGGCTGGTGGCGGCACGCGTCGCGGGTGAGCGTGCTCGGCCTCTCGCTCCCCGCGCCCGGCCGGTGGACGCTGCTGTCGGGCCTGTGCACCGCCGCGATCATCGCGACGACGACGCTCTCGTACTCGTTTCACGGCACCTCGATCGTCTTCATGATGCTGCTGATGCGCGGCGGCGTGCTCGTCATCGCGCCGATCGTCGACGTCGCGTCGAAGCGGCCGGTGCGCGCGCCGTCGTGGCTCGCGCTCGGGCTGAGCCTCGCCGCCGCGGTGGTGGCCAGCGCGCGGCGCGAAGATCTCGCCGTGACCGCGCTCGCGGCCGCCGACGTCGCCGTCTACCTCGCCGCGTACTTCGTGCGCCTGCGCTTCATGAGCCACCTCGCCAAGGGCAGCCCCGGCGCGAACCGCCGCTTCTTCGTCGAGGAGCAGCTCGTCGCGGCGCCCGCGGTCGTGCTGTTCCTCGCGCTCGTCGCCTCGCTCGGCGGCGGGCCGATCGGGGCGCAGCTGCGCGCGGGCTTCGTGGGCCTCGACGCAGGCACGGCGGCGGTCGCGCTCGTCATCGGAGTGCTCTCGCAGGGCACCGGCGTGTTCGGCGCGCTGATCCTCCTCGACCCGAGAGAGAACTCGTTCTGCATCCCCGTGAACCGCGCCTCGAGCATCCTCGCGGGCGTGGTCGCCACCGCGACGCTGTGGCTGTGGCTCGACGGGCCGCCGATCTCGACGCGCGAGCTGCTGGGCGCCGCGCTGGTCACCGCCGCGATCGCGGTGCTCGCCGTGAGCGCGAAGCCGAGGCCGTCGCCGGCGGCGCCGGCCGCGGCGCGCTCATGACGAGAGCGCCTGGTTCTCGATCTCCATCTGCAGGAACACCTCGGCGTGGAGCCGCTCGAGCCCTTTCAGCAGCCGCTGGTAGCTCGCGCACGCCCACTCGGGCGCGACGTAGCCGCCGGCCGCGGCGCGCAGCGAGTAGAGCAGCATGCGCACCTCGACGTGGTCGGCCTTGAGCATGACGGCCTCCGCGGTCGACGCGGGGCTCCCGCGCGCGATCGCCGCCGGCCACGCGCGATCTTCCCGCTCGAGGTGATCGAGCAGGCGGCCCGACAGCTCGGCGAGCAGCGCGCTCACCTCTTCGAGGTGGGGGTCGTGCGCGCCGTGAACGCGCGCCACCTTCTGGGCCAGAGGGAGCAGCGCCGGCAGCGAGTCGCGCAAAGTCTGCCGCCGCTCGCGCAGGTCCTGCGCGGCGGAGAACGATTCGGGGGTCATGCGCGCCGCGGCTGCACGCGAGGTGCCACGCGCGCGCAGCTTGGCAACGGCGAGCGCCGCGTTACCGTCGGGCGCATGATCCTCGCCACGCTCGTCATGTTCCTCACCGGCGCCGAGCCGGCGCCCGCTCCGAACGCTGTGCTCGCCGAGATGACCCTGCTGCACGAGGCCGTGCTCGTCACGCTCGTGGGCGTCGAGACCGGCAACGTCGACGCCGTGCCCGCGGCATTTCACAAGGTGCACGAGGCGAAGGAAGAGACCGCGAAGGCGCTCGAGTCGGGCGCGTGGAAGCCCAAGGCCGGCACGACCGTCGCCGCGTTCAAGAAGCAGGACGAGGCGTTTCACCGCGAGCTCGAGAAGCTCGTGAAGGCGGCGGCGAAGAAAGACGTGCCCGCGACCGCGAAGCAGCTCGGCGCCGTCATCACCGGCTGCCCGGCGTGCCACGCGAAGTTCCGGCCCGAGCGCGCTCCCGCGCCGTGAGCGCCCGCAGCGCTTGATCTCGATCAAGGTCGCGGAGCCCCTACGGGAGCAGGTTGCCCTTCATGGCGACCCGGATCCGCGGCTGGAAGATGACCGCCCCTGCGACGCTGGAGCGGTTCGAAAAAGACGCCTCACCGCCGGCCACCGGCCGCGTGCTCGTCGAGGTGTACGGCTGCGGCGTGTGCCATACCGATCTCGGCTTTCTCTACGGCGGCGTCGCGACGAAGAAGCCGCTGCCGATCGTGCTCGGGCACGAGATCGCGGGCGTCGTCGTCGACGCGGCCCCCGGCCAGGCGCACTGGCTCAAGCGCCGCGTGATCGTGCCCGCGGTCGCGCCATGTGGCCGCTGCCGCTTCTGCACGAACGGCCGGCCCACGTCGTGCCGCGCCTCGCTGATGCCCGGCAACGACGAAGACGGCGGCTTCGCGACGCACGTCGAGGTGCCCGGCGACACGCTGTGCGCGGTCGACCCGCCCGGCGAGACGCCCGAGGCCGGCGCGCCGATCGGCCGCGCGGGCCTGAAGCTCTGGGAGCTCTCGGTGCTCGCCGACGCGGTGTCGACGCCGCTGCAGGCGCTCAAGCGGTGCGGCCTGAAGGCGAACGAGCTCGCGGTGGTGGTGGGTTGCGGCGGGGTCGGCGGCTACGCGGTGCAGCTCGCCCGGGCGGCGGGCGCCACCGTCGCGGCCGTCGACCCCAGCCCTGCGCGGCGCGCGCGCGCCACCGCGCTCGGCGCGAAGCTGAGCCTCGACCCGGCCGCAGGAGCGCGCGCGGTGAAGGCCGAGCTGCAGAAGCTCGCGCTCTCTACAGGGCTCGAGCCGTGGGGCTGGCGCATCTTCGAGACGAGCGGCGCGAAGGCGGGCCAGGAGCTCGCGTTCGGCCTTCTCACCCCGGGCGGCTCGCTGTCGGTGGTCGGGTTCACGCCCGAGCCGACGACGGTGAAGCTCTCGAGCCTGATGGCGCTCGACGCCACGGCGTACGGCAACTGGGGCTGCGACCCGAAGCTGTACCCCGAGGCGCTGGCGCTCGTGGCGACCGGGCAGGTGCGGATCCGCGGGCAGGTGAAGTCAGAGCGCCTCGACGACGCGCCGCGCGTGCTCGAGGCGGTTCACCGCGGCGAGCTCGAGGAGCGCGCCGTGCTGGTGCCGTGAAACACGCAGTGACGAGGAGGAGACCGCCATGGCGAACGAGCTGCACGACCACCAGCTGACGAGGGCCGACTTCACCCGCATTCGCTACGAGCACAAGCCGGTGCGCTCGGCCGACGGCTCGGTCGCGAAGGGCCTGCACCAGGTGTGGATCACGCTCGACAACGAGCGCGAGCTGAACAGCTACACGACCGACACCATCAAGGAGGTGATCCTCGCGTTCCGCCGAGCCTCGGTCGATCGCGCCGCGGTGGCCGTCGTGTTCACCGGCGCCGGCACGCGCGCGTTCTGCACCGGCGGCAACACGCGCGAGTACAGCGAGTACTACGCGGGCCGGCCGCTCGAGTACCGGCAGTACATGCGGCTGTTCAACGACATGGTGAGCGGCATCTTGACCTGCGACAAGCCGGTCATCTGCCGCGTCAACGGCATGCGCATCGGCGGCGGCCAGGAGATCGGCATGGCCTGCGACTACTCGGTCGCGCAGGACCTCGCCCGCTTCGGCCAGGCCGGGCCCAAGCACGGCAGCGCGCCCGACGGCGGCGCCACCGACTTCCTCGATCTCTACGTCGGCGTCGAGCTCGCGATGGGCAGCTGCACGCTCTGCGAGAGCTGGAGCGCGCACAAGGCGCACCGCCTCGGCCTCGTCACCGCCATCGCGCCGGCGCTGAAGGTCGACGGCAAGTTCCTCGCGAACCCGCTCGTGAACACCGACACGTGGCTCGACGAGTTCGGCCGCATCGTGCACGGCGAGCCGAAGACCGGCGACGCGCTCAAAGAGGGCAAGGCGCTGCTCGCGCGCGGTGACGTCGACCTGTGCCTGCTCGACGAGCAGGTCGACCGCCTCGTCACGACCCTGCTCGCCACGTTCCCCGACTGCACCATCAAGACGATCGAGAGCGTCCGCAAGAAGAAGCTCGAGGCGTGGGACAAGAACAAGGAGACGAACCGCGCCTGGCTCTCGCTCAACATGATGACCGAGGCGAAGGCGGGCTTCCGCGCCTTCCACCGCGGCGAGAAGCACCGCGAGGTCGACTTCGTGACGATGCGGCAGCGCCTCGCCGCCGGCGAGACGTGGGACGATGCGATGCTCGACGCGATCGCGCCGCCCGACCTGAAGGGCGGGACGCTCAAGTGACGCTGCGCATCGCCACCGCGCTCGACGGCGCCGCGCTCCGGGTCGCGCTCGACGCCGGCAAGGGCAACGTCATCGACCAGACCCTCGTGCGCGCGCTGAAGGAGGCGCTTCACCGCGCGCAGCTCGACGCGGAGCTCCGCTGCGTCGTGCTCGAGGCCGCGGGGAAGGACTTCTCGTTCGGCGCGAGCGTCGAGGAGCACCGGCCCGCGCAGGCGCCCGCGATGCTGAGCGGGCTGCACGCGCTGCTCGCGAGCATGCTCACGCTGCCGCTGCCGGTGCTGGCCGCGGTGAAGGGGCGCTGCCTCGGCGGCGGGCTCGAGCTCGTGCTCGCGTGCAGCCGCGTCTGGGCGCACCCCGGCGCGCGGCTCGGCAGCCCCGAGGTGAAGCTCGGCGTCGTCGCGCCGGCGGCGAGCGCGCTCTTGCCCCACCGCACCGGCGACGCCGCTGCCGAGGAACTGCTCGTCACCGGGCGCACCGTCGAGGCCGCCGAGGCGCTGGAGCTCGGGCTCGTCGACGCGGTGTGCGCGGACGCCGAAGACCCGGCAGACGCGGCGATCGCGTGGGCGAAGGAGCACCTCCTGCCCCTGTCTCGCTCGAGCCTGCGCTTCGCGGTGCGTGCGGCGCGCGGCTGGGTGCCGGCCGCGCTGCGCCGCCTGTTCGAGCTCGAGCAGCTCTACGTGACCGAGCTGATGCACACGCCCGACGCCGTCGAGGGCATCGAGGCGTTTCTCCAGCACCGCCCGCCGCGGTGGAGCACCTGACATGGTGAGTGATCCCGTCACGCCGCTGCTCGAGCGCTGCGAGCGCCTCTACGCCGACACGGCGCTCGAAGAGGTGCGCGCGTGGAAGGCGAAGCACCCCGGCCGGCTCGCGATCGGCCACCTGCCCGTCTACGCCCCGCGCGAGGTGATTCACGCGGCGGGCGCGCTGCCGGTCGCGCTGCAGGGCGGCGGCGACCAGGTCGACATCGTGAAGGGCGACGCGTGCTTCCAGAGCTACATCTGCCACCTGCCGCGCTCGACGGTGGAGCTCGCGCTGACCGGCGAGCTCGACGCGCTCGACGGCTTCCTCTTCCCCAGCACGTGCGACGTCATTCGCAACCTGTCGGGCATCTGGAAGCTCTTGTTCCCGAAGAAGTACTCGCGCTTCCTGGATCTGCCGCAGGCGTTCGACGCGTCGACGGGCGGCGCGTTCTACCTCCACGACCTCGAGGCGCTGAGGAGCGAGCTCCACGGCCTCGGCGGCCTCGAGCCCGACGATGCGCGGCTGGCCGCGAGCATCGCGCTCTACGACGAGAACCGCCGCGCGCTCGACCGGCTGTACGCGCTGCGCCGCGAGAGCCCGTGGCTGTGCTCGAGCGACGAGGCATTCCTGCTGGTGAAGGCGGGCGGCCTGCTCGAGGTGACCGAGCACACCGCGCTGCTCGACGCGTTCGTCGCGGCGGCGCCCCGCCGGCAACGGAAGAAGGAGGACCGCATCCGCCTGCTGCTCATCGGCGCGTTCTGCGAGCAGCCTCCGCTGGGCGTGCTGCGAACGCTCGAGCGCAGCGGCGCGTACGTGGTCGACGACGATCTCAACCTCGGAGCGCGGTGGCTCGAGGGCGACGTGGCCGCGAGCGGCCGGCCGCTCGAGGCGCTGGTGAGCGCATACCTGACGCGCAGCACCTGGGCGTCGACGCGCTTCGAGCACGACGAGCCGCGCGGGGCGCAGCTGGTGAAGCGGGTGAAGCGCGCCGGGGCCGACGGCGTCGTCTTCGCGGCGCCGAGCTTCTGCGACCCCGCGCTCCTCGATCAGCCGCCGCTGCAGAAGGCGCTGACCGAGGCGGGCGTGCCGTTCTTCTCGTTCAAGTACGCCGAGAACACCGGCCAGTTCCAGGGCATCAGGGAGCAGGCGGGCACGTTCTCGGACTCGCTCAAGCTGTGGGGTGGCGCATGAGAGAAGACGTCGCCGGGAGCGTGGCGAAGGCTGCGCCGCTCGCAGTGCAGAAGGACTCGAGCATGGAGCGGCAGAAGCAGATGATCGCCGCGCACTTCAAGGCGCTGTCGCTGGCGCCGTCGACGGGGCAAAAGGTCGCGTACAGCTTCGTGCCGGGCAACCTCACCGAGCTGATGCACGCGTTCGACGTGCTGCCGGTGTACCCCGAGATCAACGCGCTGCAGTCGGCGATGCGGCAGCTGTCGGCGGGCTACATCCGCGAGGCCGAGCGGCTCGGGCACAACGAAGACGTCTGCACGTACGTGAAGTGCGACATCGGCATGCTGACGAAGGGCAACGTGGGGCCGACCGGCGACGCGCTGCCGCCGCCGAACCTGCTCTTGCTCAGCTACACGGGCTGCTTCACGTTCATGAAGTGGTTTGAGCTGCTCAAGCACGAGTACGGCTGCGAGGTCGCGATGCTGCACGTGCCGTACGTGCCCGAGGGAGCGCCGACCGGCGAGGCCCGCCGCTACATCGTGAAGCAGCTGAAGACCGAGGTGATCCCCAAGCTCGAGAGGGCGACGGGCAAGCGCTACGACGAGGCGCGGCTGTCGCAGCTGCTGCAGCGCTCGCGCCAGGCGGAGGACGATCTCGTCTGGGTGCTCGAGAGCGCGAAGCACCGGCCGTCGCCGATCGACGCGTACTTCGGCGCCGTCTACTACGTCGGGCCGATCTTCTCGGCGTTCCGCGGCACGACCGACGCGGTGGCGTACTACCGGGAGCTGCGCCGCGAGATCGCCGCGCGCGCCGCGGCCGGCCTGGGGCCGGTGACGCCCGACGGCACGTTGACGAGGGAGCGATACCGGCTCGTCGTCGAGGGCCCTCCGAACTGGACGCACTTCCGCGACTTCTGGCGCATCTTCCACGACGAGGGCGCGGTGATCGTGGCGTCGACGTACGCGAAGGTCGGCGGGCTCTACGACCAGGGCTTCCGCCACGGCCAGACCGACGACCCGCTCGAGTCGCTCGCCGACTACTGCCTCGGCTGCTACACGAACCTCTCGCTGCCGTCGCGCGTCGAGCTGCTCGAGAAGTACGTGCGCGAGTACCGGGCCGACGGCTTCGTGTTCAACAGCATCAAGAGCTGCAACAGCTTCTCGGCGGGGCAGCTCGTCATGCTGCGCCAGCTCGAGCAGCGCACCGGCCTGCCGGGCGCGTTCATCGAGTCCGACCTGGTCGACCCGCGCTACTACGGGCACGCGAACATCAAGAACCGCATCGAGAGCTACCTGCAGATGATCGAGCAGCGGAGGGTCGAGGGCGGGGGGACGAGCGCATGAAGCACTACCTCGGCATCGATCTGGGCTCGACCACCTCGAAGGCGGTGCTGATCGACCCGTCGGGCCGCGTCGTCGGCCAGGGCCTGACGAACACGCGCTCGAACTACGACGTCGCCGCGCAGGTCGCGAAGAGCGAGGCCCTGTCCGACGCGCACCTGTCGCGGCTCGAGCAGGCGCTCGTCGAGGGCGGCGTGACCGGCGCGCACGAGCTCGCCGCTCGCCTTCGCCGCGGCGTGCGCGTGCTCGCGTCGACCGAGCGGCTCTCGGCGCTCGGCGACCGCTGCGCCGCTCTCGCGCGCGAGGCCCCCGACGGAGGCGAGCCGGCCGCGGCCGCGGTACGGCGGCTGTTCGCCCAGATCGCGAGCGAGGGCGATGCGCTGTTCGGGCCGCTCGCGAACGACCGCTCGCGCTTCTTCCGCGACGTGGTGGCGGCGCGGTTCCTCGCGGCCGCAGAGGCGGCGGCGGCGCGCCGCGAGCTGCCGTACGAGGCGGTGGTCGGCGCGTGGGATCGCGCGATCATCGAGATCGAGAATGCCGACGGGGCCGAGGGCTTCGAGGCGCTGCTCGACCGGGCGGCGGCGCAGCTCGACGCGGGCGCGGCCGAGCGGGAGGCGATCGAACGGGCGCGGAAGCGGCTCCTGGCCGAGCCGATCGAGGTCGCGTGCGTCGTCGGCACCGGCTACGGGCGCGCGCGGCTGCCGTTCCCCAAGGAGCAGATCCGCTCGGAGATTCTCTGTCACGGCCTCGGCGCGCACGCGTACTTCCCGAAGACGCGCACGGTGCTCGACATCGGCGGCCAGGACACGAAGGCGATTCAGGTCGACGCGAGCGGCGTGGTGACGAACTTCCAGATGAACGACCGCTGCGCCGCCGGGTGCGGCCGGTACCTCGGCTACATCGCCGAGGAGATGAACCTCGGCATCCACGAGCTGGGCCCGCTGGCGCTGAAGGCCGCGCGCCCGGTGAAGATCTCGTCGACGTGCACGGTGTTCGCGGGCGTCGAGCTGCGCGAGCGCCTGAGCCTGGGCGAGAAGCGCGAGAACATTCTGCTCGGGCTGCACCGCGCGATCGTGCTGCGGGCGATGAGCCTGCTCGCGCGCTCGGGCGGCGTCAGCGAGCAGCTCACCTTCACCGGCGGCGTCGCGAAGAACGCGGCGGTCGTGCAGGAACTGAGGGCGCTGGTCGGCAAGCACTACGGCGAGCGCACGCTCAACACGCACGCCGACAGCATCTTCACCGGCGCGCTGGGGGCGGCGCTGTTCGCCGAGCGGCGGTCGCGGGGCGAGGCGGCTCCGGTGCTCGAGAAGCCGCGCGCGTCGAAGACCCGCGCCGCCGAAGAGGAGCGCGCGCCATGACGGGGCACACCGCGGGTATCGACGTGGGCACCAGCGCCGTGAAGGCGGTGGTGATGGGCTTCGACGGCTCGGGGCCGCCGCGGCTGCTCGGGCGGTGGCGCGAGCGCATCTTGCGGCGCAGCGTGGCGCAGGTCTCGAGGCTCGCGTACGAGCAGGCGCTGGCCGAGGCGAAGGTCGCGGCGGCCGACGTCAGCTACGTGGCCTCGACCGGCGACGGCGAGGAGCTCGACTTCAAGGACGGCCACTTCTACGGCATGACGACGCACGCGCGCGGCGCGGCGTGGCTCGACCCCTCGTGCCGGGCGGCGGTCGACGCGGGCGCGTTGCACGCGCGGGTGTTCGTGACCGACGCGCAGAGCCGGGTCTTGCGCTCGCGCATGACGAGCCAGTGCGCGTCGGGCACCGGGCAGTTCCTCGAGAACATCGCGCGGTACCTCGGCATCCGCGCGGAGGAGATCGGGCCGCTGTCGCTCGCGGCCTCGCGCGTCGAGCCGTGCAGCGGCATCTGCGCGGTGCTGTCGGAGACCGACGTCATCAACATGGTGTCGCGCGGCATCCCCGCGGGCGAAATTCTGCGTGGCGTTCACGACTCGATCGCGCTGCGGCTCGGCAAGCTGCTGCGCGCGGTGACGGCCGAGGGCACGGTGGTGCTGACCGGCGGCCTCGCGGCGGACACGGGCCTCAAAGGCGCGCTCGAGCGCGCGCTCGCGGCCGACGGCGGGGCCGCGCTGAAGCTCGTGAACGACGCGGCCTCGGTCTACGCGGGCGCGATCGGCGCGGCGCTGTGGGGCGAGTTCCGGCTGCGGCGGCAGCGGCAGCAGGCCGCGGCGCCCGCCGCGTGATCGAGACGCTGGAGCCGCTGGTGTCGCTGACCGAGCGGCTCGCGCTCGTCGTCAACCCGGGCAAGCGCGTGTACCTGCCCTTCCTGCTCGGGGCCCTCGCGCTCGCGACGGCGGTGTGGTTCGCGCGGTACCGGCGGCGCTGGGCGTGGCACCGCTACCTCTTCCCGAAGCGCATCTGGCTGCACCCGTCGACCCTGCTCGACGTGCGGCTGATGCTCTTTCGCACCGCGCTCGAGGGGCTGCTCGTCGCGCCGTTCGCGATTCCGGTGACGGCCGGGGCGCTCGGCATCGCGCGCCTCGGCTGGAACCACCTGGGGCTCGTGCCCGACGTCGTGACGCTGCCGCGCGCCGCGGTGACCGTGCTGTTCAGCCTGGCGGCGTTCTGTGCCGAAGACTTCGGGCGCTACGTCGTGCACCGGCTCGCGCACCAGGTGCCGGCGCTGTGGGAGCTCCACAAGGTGCACCACTCGGCCGAGGTGCTGACGCCGCTGACGGTGTACCGCACGCACCCCATCGAGAGCGTGGTGATGCGCGCGGGCGCGGCGGGCTCGCTCACGATCGTGGCGGGGCTCTTCGTGTGGCTGTTCCCCGGCCGCGTCGGCGCGTGGCAGATCGGCGGCGTCTATGCGCTGTCGTTCGTGTGGAACGTGCTCGGCTCGAACCTGCGCCACAGCCACGTGTGGCTGCCCTACCCCGCGTGGCTCGAGCGCTTCTTGCTGAGCCCGGCGCAGCACCAGCTGCACCACAGCACCGACTCGTACTACCACCACGGGAACTACGGCTCGGCCCTGGCGATCTGGGATCGCTTCGGCGGCTCGCTGCGCCTCTCGGGGAAGCGGCGGCGCCACCTGCAGTTCGGGCTCCCGCCGGAGGTGCAGAACCACCGCCGCACCGTGCGCTCGGTGCTGTGGCACCCGCTCGTCGCCGCGCTCGCGCGCGCCCGGCCCGGTTAGGCAACAACCGCGGGCGGTGGTACGACAATCACACACCTCAAGGGGAAGTCGGAGCGTCGTCCGTGCAGTGCAGGCTGGTGGCCCTCGCGCTCGCCCTGCTCCCGTCGTGCGTCGCGATGGCCGACCTCCAGCCGGGCACCGCGGGCGGAGGAGCTTCCGCCGGAGGCGTGAGCGCGACCGCCGGAGGCACCGCTGGCGGAGCGAGCGGCGGCACGAGCGGAGGCGCGAGCAGCACCGCCGGAGGCGCCGCGCCGGGCTGCACGCGCGGGCGCCCGCTCGATCAATCGCTGACCGTCACTCAGGTCGCGTTCGACGGCGGCGCGGTCAGCGACCCGGTGCACTACGCGCGCGGAGCGGTCGCGTTCCACGACGGCACCTCGGTGCGCGTGCTGCCGGTCGGCGGCGGGCCCGCGCTGCGCGTCAGCGGCGACGGCGTGCTCGGCTTCGCGGCCGGCCCGTCAGAGTGGGGCCTGCTCGTGCGGCGCGCGCCCGACCAGCTCTGGGTGGTGCGCGTCAGCGAGGCGGGAGCGGTGCTGCGAGAGACCGCGCTCATCGCGGGCGGAGATCACGCGGTCGTGGGCACCGAGTGGTTCGGCGAGTTCGCGCAGACGGGCCGGCTCGTGCGCATCGAGGGAGGCTACGCCGCCTACTCGGCGGTGCACCGCCGCTGGCCGGACAACATCGGGCACCAGGGCGATCAGCTGCGCCGCGTGATGGACGACGGCTCGGTGGACGTCGACTGGGCCTGGGGCTGCAGCCACAGCGGCGCGCAGCGGCTCTTGTTCACGGCGGCCGGGCTCGCGTCGGTGTGTCAGTCCGACTGCTACCCCGAGAAGGCGATCATGTTCCGCCACCGCACGGCGGTGATCTCGCAGGAGCCGTCGGGGAACTGCGCGGGCGGCTACGGCGGCGAGCTCGGCGGGCTCGCGGCGGCCGACGGCGGCTTCTGGTTCGACTACAGCTCGCGCGAGGGGCGCGCGAGCTGGGACGTCGCGCTGGTGCGGCTGTCTCAGAGCGGCGCGGTGCTGTCGCGCACGTGGATCGCGCAAGGCGCAGGCGACGAGCGACAGCCGCAGCTCGCGGCGTTCGACGGCACGCTCGTCGCCGGCTGGGCCGCCGGGGCCCAGCTCTTCGCGCAGCGGGTCGGCGAGGCACCCGCCGCGCTCGCAGGCGTTCGCTACTCCGGCGACAGCGACTGGGTCGCGACGCCGGAGGGCGACGTGGTGTGGGCGTTCGCGGGCAACGGCAGCGTGCAGCTCGCCCGGCTGCGCGCGTGCGTGCCGTGAAGCTCCGGCTCTTAGTGCTTGTGGCTGCAGCTCGGGCCGCCCGTGCACTCGCACTTCTTGCACGTGCACTGCTCGTCCCCGCAGCGGCACGCCTTCGCGGCCTGGCACGACTTGCCGCAGGTGCACCGGCCCTCACCGTCCTTCTTGCACGAGTCGCACTTCCCTCCGGCGCAGTCGCACGCGGCCTGCGCCCTTGAGGGCGCGGCCTGCGCGAACGCGACGGGTCCTGACAACAAGACGCACAGCGACAGCAGTCGAATCATGGCGGTTCTCCAGAAAAGTGAAGTGGGTTGGAAGCTGCGCGCGGCGCTTTGCGCGCCCGGCTCAGATGACGAGCGTGCGCAACCGTAAGAACAGCGGCACACGTCTCGGCCCGTCACCCTCGTGAGCGACCCGGGCGGCGCCGGGCACCGCCGCGCCGTCGAGCGCCGCGACGGCCGAGACCGCGAGCGCCACCGGAGCCGGCGCCTCGGCCCGCGCGCCCAGCGGCAGCGCCTCGTCGAGGCGGCACGACTCGACGCGCACGCAGCAGCCGATCGACTCGAGGCTCGGCGCCTCGGCCTCGGGGCAGTCGCAGCCGGGCCCCAGCTCGCCGGTCATCGAGCAGAACGTCAGCGCGCCGTCGAACGCGGCCTGGGTGGCGAGCGCGAGCACGACGCCGGTGACGAGAGCCCTTCGCAGCACGGCGTGAAGATAACCGGGCGCGCGGAGGCCGCCTTGATCCCGATCAAGCGTGCAGGTACTGCCCGCCGTCGACGCGCAGCACCTCGCCGGTGATGCAGCGCGCGGCGTCCGAGAGCAGGAACAGCACGGCGCCGGCGACGTCGTCGGGCTCGGCGAGGCGGCCGAGCACCGCCTGCTCGCGCGCCGCGCCCACCACGTCGGCCGGCAGCGAGCGCGTCAGCTCGGTGAGCACCATGCCCGGAGCCACGGCGTTGACGGTGATGCCCTTGGGGCCCAGTTCGCGCGCCGCGGTCTTCGTGAGGCCGTGCAGGCCCGCCTTCGCCGCCGAGTAGTTGGCCTGGCCGAACTTCCCGCGCAGCGCGTTGATGCTGCTGATGTTCACGATGCGCCCGAAGCGCGCCTCGGCCATCAGCGCGGCGACCGAGCGCAGCACGTAGAACGCTCCGCTCAGGTTGACGTCGAGCACCGCGCTCCACTCGTCGTCCGACAGCTTCAGCAGCGACCGGTCGCGCGTGATGCCCGCGTTGTTCACGAGCAGCGACGTGTCGGGCGGCAGCGCGGCGACCGCCGCCCTCACCTGCGCCGGGGCCGAGACGTCGACCCGGTGAAACGTGAAGCGCCCGCCGGGGTCCTCGCCCAGATCGAAGACGTGCACGCGCGCGCCTTCGGCGGCCAGCCGCTCGGCGATGCAGCGCCCGATGCCGCGCGACCCGCCGGTCACCAGCGCCGCCCTGCCCGCGAGCCCGCTCACGGAGCCCACGCGGCGACTCCGTTCGGGAAGCGCCCGACGCCCGCGAGCACCACCGAGCCGCGGCCCAGATCGACGGCGGCGACGGTGTTGTCGAAGGCGGCGGTCACCCACGCGGTGCGCCCGTCGGCCGACAGCTCGACTCCGTGCGCTCCGCGGCCGACCTCGAAGGCGCGCTGCAGCTCGCCCGTCGCCGCCGAGAGCTGGAGCAGCCGGGTGCCCGGGTCGGTCTGCGTGCCCTGCTCGGCCACGAAGAGCGACGCCCCGTCGGGCGACAGCACGAGCTGCGCGGGGTCGCGCGCGGGCGGCGGCAGCGGCCACGCCGTCACGTCGCCGGTCGAGCGGTCGATGCGGGCGACCGACGCCGGGCTCGCGATCGTCGCGTACACCGCCTCGCCCGAGACGGCGACCTGCACCGCGGGCCCGGGCAGCGGCACCTCGCGCACGCGCCGGCCCGAGCCCGCCTCGAGCTCGATGACGCCGCCCGCCCCGCCGGGCGCCGCGCCGTTCGCGGTGAAGAGCCGCTCGCCGTCGGGGCTGGGCCGCAGGCCGTGCGGGCGCCGGCCGGCGCCGAGCGGCACGGTCTCGAGCAGGCGGCGCTCGGCGAGATCGATCACGAAGACGCTGCTGCTCGCCCAGCCGGTCACCCACGCGCGGCGGCCGTCGGGCGAGGCGACCACGTGGGCGGCGCCGGCCCCCGGCTCGAGCGCGATGCGCGCCGTGAGCGCGGCGGCGCCGGGCTCGATCAGCCACAGCTCGTCGGGAGCGCCGTCGCTGCGCGCGCTCGTGGCGAGCACGAGCCCCGCGGCACTCGACGCGGTGATGTTGTGAGGGCTCGCGCCGGCGCCGCCCGCGATGAGCGCCCGGCGCGCGAGCGACTCGCCGTCGCGCAGGTCGATCGCCGCGGCTCCCTGCGCGCACACGAACAGCCCCGGCGCGCGCCCGCCGCACGAGCACAGCGCCACCAGCAGCAGCGTCAGGCGAGCATCCACGGCCAGTTTCCGCTCAGCGCGCAGTAGGTGAGCCGCGCCGACGCCATCGAGCCGGCGAACCCGGCCGAGAACGAGTCGCAGCCGGTGAGGTAGAGCCCGTCGATCTTCGTCTGCGGCCTCAGCCAGTGCGTGTGCTTCACGAAGCGGTCGCCGCTCGGCTCGAGCCCCAGCGAGCAGCCGTGCCACGCGCGCGGGTTGCAGCCCATCGGCACGCCCGAGCGCACGTACTTCGGCATCTTCCCTTTGAGCTGCGGCATGTAGCGGTGAACGAGCTTGAGCAGGTTGTCGCGCACCGCGGCCTTCAGCTCCGCGTCGAACGCGGGATCCGACCGCGAGGCGCTGACCCAGTCGGCCGGCGCCTCGGCGAGCGCGATGACGGTCGACCTGCCCGGGTAGCGCTGCGCGTAGACCGGGTCGCGCGCCGACGGCGAGAGCAGGTAGCCGCCCATGCCCTCGAACCTGCGGCCGACCTTGTACTGCTCGTCCGCGAGGCTCAGGTCGTACGGGTCGACGCCGGGGTACGTCGGCATGTGCCAGATGATCTCTTTCGGGAGCTCGATCGCCTCGTCGTAGCCGAGGAAGAGGTAGAGGTGCGCGGGGCTCGGCTGAATCTGCTCGAGCTTCTTCGCGTAGCCGTGCCGCACCGCGATCTCGGGCTCGACGAGCTGGGTCCACGTCGTCCACGCCGAGGCGTCGCTCACCACGAGCTTCGAGCGCACCTCTTCGCCGCTCTGCAGCTTCACGCCGACCGCGCGATCGCCCTCGATGAGGATGCGCTCGACCGGCGAGCTGACCGCGAGCTGGCCGCCGGCCTCCTCGATGATGGGCACGATGCACTCGGCGATCTGCCCGGGCCCGCCGACCGGGTAATAGGCGCCGTTGCGGTAGTGGTAGAGGTTCGCCGAGTGGAACGCGAACGGCGCGAAGCGCGGCGTGCGCCCGTGGTTCCCGTACATGTACGAGTAGATCGCCGCGAGGCGCGCCGAGAAGCCGAGCTCGCCGCGCAGCACCTCGTCGGTGGTGCGGCCCATGTACGTGCGCCACTTGCCGCCGGTCGTCTTGTAGATCGACTCGCGCAGGCCCTCGGGCATCCACTCGGGGAGCAGCTTCGAGAGGCCCCAGCCCCACGCGGAGGCCTCGATGTCCTCCTCGAGCGCGTAGTAGCCGCGCACGTCGCCCTCGCCGCCGAACTCTCGCTCGACCCACTCGATGTTCTGCTCGGCCGAGCTGTGCCAGCGGTAGACGTCGTCGCCGAACGCGCAGATCTCGTGGACGTCGGGCATCTTCGCCCACTGCAGCTGCCCCCGCGTGATGTAGTCGATGGTCGGGCGGAACAGCCCGCGGCCGACGCGCGGGTCCATGTCGCCGATGCTGTCGATGCCGCTGTTGAACTCGAAGCCGTCGAGCTCGTGGCAGTGCGTGCAGCCGCCGGGCGTCTTCTGCGCCTCGAGCAGCAGCACCCGGTAGCCGCGCTTCTGCGCGAGAATGCTCGCGATGCCCAGGCCGCCGATGCCCGAGCCGATCACGATCGCGTCGGGGGCTTCGAGCAGCGAGCGCGGCGGCTGGTACTTCGCCTTCGCCGGCCGCTCGGCGGTGAGCAGCGGCGGGCCCTGGTACGGCTTCGAGGCGTCGAAGAACAAGGAGCTCATGGCGGGCACGTGATGCGCCTGCTGTCCCGACGCGACCTTGATCCCGATCAAGGGCACTGCGGCCCGGTTGAACGAGAAGGCCTGCGATGCATCACCGCAGGCCCCGCGTGAAGCTCATCACGCTCCCGTGGGAGCTCGAGGTGCCCACGCTGTCGCTCGCGTCGATCGCCGCGGTGACTCCCCCCGAGCTCGACGTCGCGATCGTCGACCTCTTGCGCGAGCAGCTCTTCTTCGACGAGGAGGTCGACCTCGTCGGCATCACCGCCTCGACGCCTCGCATCGACGCCGCGTACGCGCTCGCCGATCTCTACCGCGCGCGCGGGGTCACCGTCGTGCTCGGCGGCCACCACGTCACCGCGCTGCCCCTCGAGGCGCTGAAGCACGCCGACGCCGTCGTCGTGGGCGAGGGCGAGACGTCGTGGCGGCGCATCTGCGAGCAGTGGCTCACGAACCGCTCGAGCGTCGGCGGCGTGTACAAGGGCGCCGCTCCGGACCCGGGCGAGCTGCCCCAGCCGCGCGTCGACCTGATGAAGATCGAGCGCTACGGCCCCTGGTACTACCCGATCATCGGCAGCCGCGGCTGCCCCGAGGCGTGCTCGTTCTGCTTCGCGAAGCGCATGACGCTCGGCTACCGCACGTACCCGATCGCGCACGTGCTCGAGCAGATCCGCCGGCGGCCGAAGTGGGTTCGCTCGCTCTACTTCGTCGACGACAACCTCGCCGGCGACCCGGAGTGGACGAAGGAGCTCTTCGAGGCGCTCGCGAAAGACCCGGTGCCGTTCGGCATGCAGGTGCGCCACGAGTTCAGCCAGGACGGCGAGAACCTCGAGCGCGCCGCGCGGGCCGGCTGCTCGCTCATCTCGACCGGCTACGAGTCGGTGAACCAGCGCACGCTCGACCGCACCGGCAAGCGCGCCCTGAAAGAGGAGTACCGCGAGACGATCGGCAACGTCTTCCGCGCCGGCATTCTGCCCAGCGGCAACTGGATGTTCGGCTTCGACTGGGACGGCCCCGAGATCTTCGACGAGACGCTCGAGTTCCTGCACTCGACCGACCTGATGCACTCGAGCTTCACCACCGAGATTCCGTTTCCCGGCACGCCGGCGTTCCGCCGCTACCGCGACGAGGGCCGCCTGCTCACCGAGGACTACCGGCGCTTCACCGGCAAAGACTCGGTGGTGGTGCGCCCGCTGAACATGACGCCCGAGCAGCTCAGGAGCGGCGTGCGCAAGGTCGCGCTCGGCTTCCACTCGCCGGCCGCCGCGCTGCGCCGCTCCCGGCGCGGCCTCGCGAACGATCGCCTCGGCGCCGGCTGGCCGAGGTGGCTGCGCGCGCCCGCGATGCTCGCGCTCAACGGGTTTCAGGTGTGGCAGTGGCACTACCGCATGGTCGACCCGCTCGTGTGGCTCTATCAGCGGCTCGTCTCGGTGAACCGCTACCGCTACTGGAAAGACCTCGTGCGGCGCACGAACTTCCACGCGAGCCCGCACGCGCCCGCGGAGGCCGCGCCGCGCCGGCACGAGACCGACAGCCCGTTTCTCTGGCGCGGGGGGCACAAGCGCTCGCGCGGCGCCGAGCTCGTGCCGCTGGGGTCGCCCGGGAGCTCCGGCGCCACCGCGGCGCCGGGCGCCGCCGAGCTGCCGCTGCACGGCAGCGTCGCCGCCGAGGTGGGCTGCACGGAGCCCTGGGCGTGAGCTTCGACGCGGTCGTCGCCGGAGGCAGCTTCGCAGGGGCGTGCGCCGCAGCGGCGCTCCAGCGGCTCGGCATGCGCGTGCTCGTGTGCGAGCCGGGCCTCGCCGACTCCCGCCGCCTCGCCGGCGAGCTCATTCAGGCGCCGGGCGCTCACGCGCTGGGCGAGCTCGGCCTGCTCGGCGCCGCGTGGGACGCGGGCGCGGTGCCGGCGTGCGGCTTCGCGGTGCTGCCCGAGAGCGGCGGCGACCCGATCATCCTCTCGTACGGCGAGACTGCGGGCTGCCACTCGACCGGCGTCGCGCTCGAGCACTCGGCGCTCGCCGCGGCGATGCTGAGGCGGGTCGCGACCCTGCCCGGCGTCACCGTGCGCCGCGTGCGCGTGACCCAGGCGAGCGGCTTCGACGGCCCCTCCGTGCGCGTCGAGACGAGCGACGGCCGGCACCTCGACGCCGCGCTGCTGGTCGCGGCCGACGGGCGCGGCTCGAAGCTGCGCGAGGCCGCGGGCATCGGCGCCGACCTCGGCGAGAAGGTGCGCATGGCGGGCGCCGTCGTGAAGGGCCCGCTGCCGCACGAGGGCTACGGTCACGTGGTGCTCTCGGGCCGCGCGCCGGTGCTCGCGTACCGCATCGGCCCCTCGGCCGTGCGCGTGCTGTTCACCCGCACCGCGGGCGACGGCACGCCGTTCGCCGACGACGTCCGGGCGCTGCCCGCGCCGCTGGCCGCGCAGGTGGCGTCGGCGGTGACCGCCGGCGAGCTCGCCTCGACGATCGTCTACGCGCTCACGCCGCACCGCTCGTCGAACGGGCGGCTGTTCCTCGCGGGCGACTCGGGCGGCTGCGTGCACCCGGTGACGGCGACCGGCGTCTCGTTCTGCGCCACCGACGCGCTGCGGCTCGAGCGGGCGCTGCGCGGCTCGCGCGGAGACGTACACGCGGCGTCGCTCTCATACACGGCCGAGCGGGCGGCTCCGCTGCGCACGCGCGTAGCGCTGGGCCCGCTGCTCGCCGAGACGCTCGGAGGTGGGGCGCCCGAAGCGCAGGCGCTGCGCCGCGGCCTCGTGCGCTACTGGCGCCACGATCGCGGCGGCCGCGGCGCGTCGATGGGGCTGCTCTCGACGCACGAGCCGCGCTTCGGCGTGCTCGCGCGCGAGTACGTGAAGGTGCTCGGCCACGCGCTCGCCGGCGCCGCGCTCGAGCCCGCGCCCGTCGTCGAGCGCCTCGGCGTCTGCGCGAAGCTCGTCGGCGGCACGGGCCGGCTCGCGGCGCGCGCTTGGGTCGCGAGCAAGCGCCCGGCGAGGCCGCTTCCGTTGACAGGCCCGTGACGCGCGCGGCGGACATTGCGCCCTCACGAGAGCTGCTTCTGACGAGCGTGGTGCGGCCCTTCGGCGGGCGGGGTGGAGGCGACTCGGTCGGCGCCGAGCTGTTCCACGCGCAGGTGACGCGCGCGCAGGGCTGTTCTCGCTGCTCGAAGACCTCGGCCGTCACGCTGCGCGCTTCGCCGCTGCCGGCGTCACGCGGCTGACGGGGCCATCGCGGCGAGCTCGCGCGCGATGCGGTCGCGCACGCGCTCGCGCAGCGCCGGCACGTCGACGGCCGTGAGCCCCGCGGTCGAGACCGGCTCGAGCACGCGCGCCACCGCGCTCGCGTCGCCGAACCACAGGCTGCCCTTCGGGCGGCACGCGCGCGTGCCGTGCACCACGACCGGCAGCACCGGCACCTGCGCCTCGATGGCGAGGTTGAACGCGCCGTCCTTGAACGGCTGCAGCTCGCCGTCGGCGCTGCGCGTGCCCTCGGGGAAGAGCATCACGCTGGTGCCGGACGCGAGCGTCGCGTGCGCGGCGTCGAACATGCGCTCGATCGAGCTCTTCACGCCGCGCTTCAACGGAATGTCGCCACCGAGGCTGATGAGCCAGCCCGTGACGGGCACCCGAAAGGCCTCGGCCTTGGCGACCCAGCGCATGTCCCACGGGAGGTGCGAGAGCAGAAACGGGTCGGCCGTCGAGACGTGGTTCGACACCACGACGTAGGGGCTCTTCTCGATGCCCGGCGGCGCGCGCCCCTCGACGCGGAAGCGCCACAGCGGCGTCAGCTCGGACGTGAGCCGGCCGAAGCGCCGCATCCACCTGCCGCGCAGGCGCCGGCCCGGGTCGCGCCGCGCGAACAGCGCCACCAGCGCCATGATGGGCAGAAAGACGAACAGCGCCAGGAAGAAGAACTCGCCGTACGTGTACAGCCCGAGCGCCGCGCGCCTGATCGTGGGGCTCATGTCAGTCGGCCATCGCCCGCAGGTACGCCGGCCGCGCCTCGACCCGGCGAACGAACGCGCGCAGGTGCGGCAGCGCGCCGAGCAGCTCGAGCCGCCGCGCCCACACGAGCAGCGCGCCGCAGACGAGATCGGCGACCGTGAAGCGGCCGCCGACGAGCCACTCCTGCCCCGCGAGCGCGGCCTCGAGCGCGGCGAGCGGCCGCTCGAGCTTCTGCACGAGGCCCTCGATGCGCTTCAAGTCGGGCTCCGGCTTCTTCTTCTCGGCCGAGAGCCGGCCCAGCAGCCCCTCGAGCTCCGTCACTCCGAAGAAGACCCACTGGTACACGAGGCCCCGCCCGTGCGTGCCGTCGGTCGGCAACAGCGGAGTTCCCGCCGCGAGGTGCAGGCAGATCGCGGCCGACTCGAACAGCGTGCCCTGAGGGGTCTCGAGCACCGGCACGTGCTGCAGCGGGTGCCGGCGCGTGTGCTCGGGGGTCTTCGTCTCGCCCTTCGACGGGTCGAGCCGCGCGAGCTCGTGTGCGGTGCCGAGCTCCTCGAGCAGCCAGCGCGCGCGGGTCGCCCGCGTCTTCGGCACGTAGTACAGCGTCACCGCTTCTCTCATGCGGCGACCGTCGCACACGGCGCGCGGCGCCGGCTTGACCTGGATCACGTCGCCCCGCCCGCGGCCGTAGTACCGACGGCGTTCGAATGGCGCGCTCGCTGGGTCTGGCGCTGGTCTTCGCTGCCGGCGCGTGCTGGACGGTACCGAACCCCCGCGGCTCCGACTGCGCGCAAGACGGGAGCTGCCCCGACGGCCTCACCTGCTTCGCCGACTGGCGCTGCTGGCCGCGCGACTTCGAGCCCCCGTGTGACCCGCCGTGCTGGGGCGCCGAGCCGTTCTGCGACGAGGCCATGCTGCGCTGCATCGCGTGCCGCGCCGACGCCGACTGCGCCGGCGGCTCGGTGTGCGCGCCGAACGTGCAGCGCTGCCGCCCCGGGTGCAGCGCCGAGCACCCCGACTGCCCCGCTCCGTTTCACTGCGATCTCGCGCGCGGCGTCTGCACCGGGTGCACCGCCGACGCCGAGTGCACGAGCCCCGCCGAGCCGCGCTGCGACGAGGGCCGCGGCCGCTGCGTACCGTGCCTGCCTCACCGCGGCGGCTGCCCCTCCGGCAGCGTCTGCGTCACCTCGGGCGACGGCTACGCGTGCGCGCCGGGCTGCGTCACCGCCGCCGACTGCGCGCCGCCCGGGCCCGGTCAGCAGCTCGCGTGCTGCCAGAGCCGCTGCGTCGACGTCTCGACCTCGGCGGAGCACTGCGGTGGCTGCGGCAACCCGTGCCACGGCACCGACAGCTGCTGCGACGGCGTCTGCTTCGACCTCACCACGAGCCCCACCCACTGCGGCGCGTGCGGCAGGAGCTGCTACCTGCCCAACGTCACCGGCGTCACCTGCTCCGGCTCGCAGTGCAGCAACCAGGGTTGCCAGCAGTACTTCGGCGACTGCGACCGCTCGCTCGACACGAACGGCTGCGAAGAGAACCTCTCGTTCTCGGCCGACCACTGCGGCAACTGTGGCCACCGCTGCACGGGCGGAGCACCGCACCGCCCCGCGATCTGCGTGCTGCTCGGCTGCACCATCGGCCCCTGCGAGCCGGGCTGGGCCGACTGCAACGGGCACGGCGGCGACGGCTGCGAGACACCGCTCACCACGGCCTCCGACTGCAACGCGTGCGGCGCGCGCTGCGCTTCCGGCCAGCAGTGCCTCGACGGGGGGTGCCGGTGAGCGCCGCGCCTCGAGCCGTCTGCTGCGCGGCGGCGCTGCTCGCCGCCGACCCCGACCTGCTTCAGGAGATCGAGCAGCGCTTCCCCGCCGCGAAGAAGTGGTTCGGCATGGTGCAGGACCTCGAGCTGGTGCGCGGCGACGACGGGTCGCTCACCCCGCGCTACGAGACGCTGCGCTCGAAGTTCGTGCTCGCGCACGACCCCGCCGGCCAGGTGGTGATGGCCCGCCTGCCCGCGTACTCGACGGGGGGCCTCGCGGTCTGGCTGCGAGGCAGTGAGCGCATCTCGGCCCGCACGGTCGAAGACGGCGTGGCACGCCGCCCGGCCGAGGTGGTGCGCGGCGTCGTCGTGTACCGCGGCGCCGTCGCCGGCGGAGACCTGCTCTACAAGCTGACGCCGACCCACGTCGACGAGTACGTGTACTTGAGGAGCCCTCCGCCGGTGCTCGAGCGCGCGTTCACCGTCACGCTCGGAGAGGGCGCGGCGGCGCTCGTGCAGGCCGGCGAGACGCTCGAGCTGCGCGACGCGGGCGGCGCAGCGCGGCTGCGGCTCTCGGCTCCGGTGGCGCGGGCGGCCGACGGCGTGCGCCGCACGGGCACCGTGCGCCTCGACGGCAACCGCATCATCGAGACGATCGACCTGCGCGGCCTGAGCCCGCCCATTCTCGTCGACCCCGACTGGTCGACGACCGGCACGATGACCGTCTCGCACCTCGCCGACGCCGCGTGGAGGCTCGACACCGGCGCGGTGATGGCCGTCGGCGGCTGTGCGCTTTCGGCGTGTCCGCTCGGGCTCGTGCGCGAGGCCTGCTCGCAGGTGGTGCCGAACACGTCGCTGTGGACCGAGGCGTCCGGCACGTGGACGTCGGGGCCCGCGCTCGCGACGGGCCGCTACTCGTTCGCGTCGGTCGTGCTCGAGGGCGGCGAGCTGCTCGTCGCGGGCGGCTGCACCGGCTCGACCTGCTCCTCGACCACCGCGCTCGCCGAGCGCTACTCGAAGGCGCGCTCGGCGTGGATCCCGGCCGGCTCGCTGCCGAGCCCGCGAGCGCGCCTCGAGGCCGCGCTGCTGCCGGGCGGCGACGCGATTCTCCCCGGCGGCTGCGACGTCGGCCGCTGCCTCGGCGAGGTCATGCGCTACGAGGCCGCGGCGAACCGGTGGAGCGCGCTCGCGCCGCTGCCTGCTCCGCGCGGCTTCGCGACCGTGACGAGCCTCGCCGACGGCTCGGTGCTCGTCACTGGCGGCTGCGCCGACCCGCAGTGCACCACGGTGCTCGCCGACGCCCTGCGCTACGTACCCTCGCTGAACCAGTGGCAGCCCGCCGGCGTCATGCGCGCGCCGCGCGCCGGCCACACGGCGACGCTCTTGCGCGACGGCTCGGTCTTCGTCGCCGGGGGCTGCACCGCGGCCGACTGCCGGCAGAGCACGCTCGGCACCACCGAGCTGTGGCGGGCGGGGGCGTTCACCGACGGCCCGCTCATGCGCTCGCCGCGGCACCACCACACGACGACGGTGCTCGCGACCGGCTCGCTGCTGCTCGCGGGAGGCACCGATCGCGTCGACTCGGCGCACGGCACCGCCGAGATCTACCTGCCCGTCTCGAACCGCCTCGTCGAGATGCCGCGCATGGCGCAGCCGCGCGCGTACCACATCGCCGTCGCGCTGCTCTCGGGCAAGGTCGTCGTCGGGGGCGGCTGCAATGCGGCCACCTGCCTGCCGTGGGCCGAGGTGTTCGACCCGTCGGGGCTGCCCGACGAGTACCGCGACGCGGGCACCGCTCCCGACGGAGGCCCGCTGCCCGACGCGGGGCCCGAGCCCGTCTTCGACGCAGGCTCGCCGCCGCCGCCCGATCTCACGCCGTTCACCGCCACCGGCGGGCCGCACCCGAAGCTCCTCCGCACAGGCGCCGCCGCGTGCGCCGACGACGGCGTGCAGAACCTCCAGTGCCCCGTCGCGGGGTGGCGCGCGCAAGACGGCGACTTCCAGCCGAACGGGCACCCGATGCGCCCGCTCGCGAACGACGAGGTGTACGACGCGGCCAGCGGCCTCACCTGGCAGGCCCGCGACGACGCGGCGCCGAAGAGCCAGGCCGCCGCCGCCGCCGCCTGCGCGGCGCTCGACACTCCGGGCGCGCCAGCCGGGACGTGGCGCCTGCCGTCGCTGCCCGAGCTCGCGACGCTGGTGAGCTACGGCCGCGCCCTGCCGGCGATCGACCCAGCCTTCCCCGACACGCAGAGCGCGCCCTACTGGACCTCGACGCCCGTCGCGAACGCGAACACGCTGCACTGGACGGTGAGGTTCAGCGCCGGCGAGGTGATGCCGATGCTCTCGACCGCGGGCGTGCTGGCGCGCTGCGTGCGCGGCGCGTCGAGGCTCGCGGCGCCCGAGGGCCGGGTGCGGCTCGCCGGCCCGCTGAGCGCCGGCGCCGTCTCGGTCAGAGACGACGCGAACGCGCTCGAGTGGGTGCGCGACGACGACGGCATCAAGCGCACGTGGCGCGAGTCGCTCGACGCGTGCGCGCACCTCTCGCTGGGCGGCCACCGCGACTGGCACCTGCCGAACGCGCTCGAGCTGATGAGCCTCGCCGAGTACGGGTCGGCCGAGCGCGTGAAGATCGACCCCGCGTTCGAGGGCGCGCGGCCCGAGCTCTACTGGTCGTCGACGTTCAGCCAGAACACGCCCGGCCTCGCGTGGAGCGTCGGCTTCAACCTCGGCGTCGTCGACGCGGTCGGCGTGAGCGGCCGCGGCTTCGCCCGGTGCGTGCGGCACCTGCAGCCGGGGGGAGCCGCCGCCTGCCGCTGCGGCGAAGGCGGCGTGCTGCTGCTCGGGCTCGCCGTGCTCTGGCTCCGCTCTCGCAGCCCGCGGAGGAAGCGATGAGGCTCGTGACGTTCGCGGTGGTGCTCGTGCTCGCCGGCTGCACGGTCGAGGGACCCGAAGGGCCGATCGGGCCTGCGGGGCCGCCCGGCGTCTCGGGAAGCAAAGGGCCTCCCGGAGCGCAGGGCGACGCCGGCCCGCCGGGCGCCGCGGGCGCCTTCGTCGTCGTGTCCGAGCGCGCGAAGCGCGGGCTCGATCTCTCGCCGGTGCCGGTCTCGCTCGCGGGCCTCACCGACGCGCAGATCGAGCGGGTCGGCCATGGCAGCTACCTCGTCAACGCCGTCGCCGACTGCGCGGCCTGTCACGGCAGGCCGAAGCCCGCCGGAGCGACCGGCTTCCTCGCGGGCGGAGAGCCGTTCGCGCTGCCCGCGGCGCTCGGCACGGCGGTCTACGCGCGGAACCTCACGCCCGACCCGTCGACGGGCCTCACGCTCACCGAAGATCAGTTCCTGCTGATCATGCAGACGGGCCTCGACAAGAAGAACCCGGGCTCGCGGCTCCTGGTGATGCCGTGGTTCGAGTACCGGTGGCTGACGGTGCCCGACCTGCTGGCGATCTTCGCGTACCTGAAGGCGATACCGCCCGAGAGCAGCGACGTACCGGGCGACGTGAAGAACCCGCTCGCGAGCGTGCCGTCGCCGGCCTCGTTCGGCGACGGCGAGGTCGCGCGGCCGATCTTCGACGCCGGCGTGCCGGACCCCGAAGGCGTGCTGCGCGGCCTCGCGATTCAGCCGCTGGCGCAGCCCGACCTCACGGCGCAGCCGCCCGCGGTGCAGCGGCTGTTCGCGCGCGGCAGCTACCTCGTGAACGCGGCCGGGCGGTGCAACGAGTGCCACACGAACCCGCCGCGCGACCCGGTGACGCTGAAGATCAACGCCGCGGGCTACCTCGCGGGCGGCATGGTGTTCACGCCGCCGGCCGCGCTCGCCGAGCCGCTGAGGCTCGAGCGCTCGATGAGCCGCAACCTCTCGGGCGCGACGCGCGGGTACTCGGCGTCGTTCGTCGACTTCGTCGCGGGGCTCACCACGGGCGACGGGATCTCCTGGCCGATGCCGGCGCAGGCGCTGCGCCACCTGACGCTCGCGGACCTCGAGGCCGTCTACACGTACCTGCGGCTCGTGCCGCGGCGCACCGGCGCCGATGACAAAGAGACGGCGCGGCCCGTCGCGTACTGCAGCGCGACCGTCGCGTGCCCGGCGCCGCAGTCGTGCGACCTGACCGCCGGCGAGTGCGTCGGGGCCTCGTGCGACGCGCAGCGCCCGTGCGGCGCGTGCCAGGTGTGCTCGGCCTCCGCGTGCGCGGCCCCGCCGCCGTCGTCGGCGTGCGTGACGCAGGGGCTCTGAGGCTACTCCCACGGCGTGCGCGGACCGAACAGCCACTGCAGCGGGCCGCTCTCGCGCGCGAGCGAGCGCACGTAGTGCACGAGCGCCCAGCGGTCGGTCTCGTCGGGCACGCTCTGGGCGAACGAGAGCATCGGCGTGCCGTCGATGCCCGCGAAGATCGTGCGGTAGACGTCGGCGGGCGACGCCCCGCCCTGGAGCACGCCGGCGGTGAGGTCGCGCGGCGCCACGCTCTCGCGCCGGGCGTTCACCAGGGTCTTCGCCGCCGGGCCGTCGCCGCGGCCTTCAGGCCCGTGGCACTCGGCGCAGCCGGAGCGCACGTACAGCTCCCGGCCGCGCTCGCGGAGCGCGGGCGTGTCGGCGGCGGGTGACAGCGTGTCCCCGGGCGGCACGAGCACGACGGGCTCGCCCGCGTCGGGCCCCGGCACGAGCGAGAGCACGTAGGCCGAGACCGCGCGCAGGTCGTCGGGCGGGAGGATGTTGCCGAACGACGGCATCCACGTGGCGCGAACGCCGCTCGCCACGGTGCGCTCGACGTCGCGCAGGAGCGGGCGTGCGCCCAGCGGAGTGCTGCGGAACCTGAACGCGCCCCCCACGAAGTCGCGCGGGGGCGGGCGGAGCTCGGCGGCGGCGGGGCCGGCGCCGCGGCCGCTCGCGCCATGGCACGGCTCGCACGCGTCGCGGTACACGGCGCGGCCGCGCGCGAGGTCGGGCTCGGCGGCGAGCGCCGCGGCGATGACGGCAACGCCGATCACAGGAACCCGTGGAGCTGGAGGAGAAACGAGTCGCGCCGCTCGGCGATGCGCTGGGGAATGTCTTCGCGGATCACGTACGTCGCGGTCAGCCGGAGGAACGGCAGCGGGAAGAGCTCGAGCGTCAGCGCCAGCCGCGACCGGTGATCCTGCCCGACGTCGAGATCCGGGTCGTGAAACCCGAACGCGGCCCTGACGGCCACGCCGCGCATCACGAGGAAGTCGGCCTCGCCGTGCACCGCGAGCTGCTTCGCCTGCCGGCGCCCTTCGCCGAGCGGGCGCTCGGTGTCCACCACGAGGTCGGCCTCTGCCAGCACGCTCAAGCGGCCGAGGTTCAGCGTCGCGAAGCCGCCGCCGACCTGGCGCACGAGCAGCCCCTCCGGCCCCGACGAGTCGTTCCACGAGTACGAGGCGCCGAGGCGGCCCCACGGCGCGCGTACGCCAAAGGTCGCGGTGAGCTGCTTGCGCCCGTTCGTGTCGGTGCCGCCCAGCGTGCCGTTGCTCACCGCCGCCGAGACGAACACCGGCCCCGGCTCGGCGCCGACCTCGACGCCGAGGTCCTGGTTCCCGAACGTGAAGCCCGTCACCTGGCGGATGAACGCCTCGTCGTCGGCCAGCCGCAGGCCGTACGGGAGCTGAATGCGGCCCGCCTTCACCCACGCGTTCAGCGGCAGGCCGCGCAGCAGCACCATCAGCTCGCGCGCCGACGCCCCCTCGGGCCCGAGCCGCTCGTCGAGGTAGACGGACAGCCAGCCCCTCACCAGCTCGAGCTCGGCGTAGAGGTTCGCGACGGGGATGCGCAGCGTGTTGCCGCCGGGCGCCTCCAACCACTTGCCGTCGAAGTACGACCTCGCGCCCAGCGTCGTCACGTGCTGCACGCGCAGGTCCGCGCCGGCAGACACCCAGTCGCCCAGCCGCGGAGAGACGAACCCCAGCGGCACCGACTCGGGCGCGGGGCGCCACGCGGGCAGAGCGACCTGCGAGTACATGGCGCCGAAGGCGGTGCGCTTGCCGCCGCCGGTGCGGTTCGTGTGGCACTGGCTGCACGCAAAGCCCTCGCGCACCGCCAGGTGGGGCTCGGCCGCGGCCGGAGCGGCGAGGAGGAGCGCGAGCGCCGCGAGCCCCAAGGGCTTCATGCGCTCAGTCCCTCGGAGCGCCGCGGGCGATCCACGCGCGCAGCGCCTCGATCTTCTCGGCGGACAGATACGTGGGCTCGTCGAGCGGCATGCGCTCGCCGACCCGGCGGGCATCGGTGGGGACAATCTTCGCGTACAGGTAGCTGTCCTGCGGCGCGCCGGGCTTGACCCGCATCAACTCCGGCACCTCGACCGAGGCGACGCCGACGAGCTTGTCGTACGCCTTGCCCGCCTCGAGCTGGAGCCCCTTCGGCGCGCTCGCGCCGCGGTGGCAGTAGACGGCGCACGTCTCCGAGAAGACGTTTCGCTGAATCCACGCGAAGCGCGTTCGCTCGTCGATGGCGCCCGCGTCGGGCGCGCCGCCGTCGCCACCGCCCAAGCCCGCATCGGGCGCCTGCGCTCCGGCGTCGCTGCCGGCGTCGCGGCGCAGCGGTCTTCCCTCGAGGTCGAGGCCCTCGCCGGTGCCGGCGCACGCGGCGGAGAGCACCCACGCTGCGAGCGACGCCGCGCGCTTCATGGCGCGCACTCTTCACGGCGGCTCCGTTCGCCCTCCTTGACGCAGGTCAAGGAGGGGCGGCGGAGGCTCGCGCATCGTGCCGCCCCGCATGCCGACTCCCTCGACCCCGAAAGTAAACGGCCGGGGCCGGGGCGCGATGGCCGCGCGGCGGTTCCTCGGGTCCGCCGCGCGGCCCGCGTTCTCGACCTCAGGTGCCGTGCGGGTCACGCTCGCCGCCGGCGCGCTCTCGCTCTGCGCCTGCATGGGGTTCGTCGTGTCCCCCGGCGAGCCACCGGTCCTGCCCGAGCCGGAGGGCGCGGCTGGAGGCGCCTCGGCCGCTGCCGGAGGAGCTGCCGGGGGAGCGCTCGCGAGCGGCGGAGGCAGCGCGGGCGGCGCGAGCGGGCCGGTGAGCGGCACGCTCCGCGTCAACCACTTCGGGTGGCGGACGGCCGATCGGAAGATCGCGGTGCTGCTCGGCAACGGCGGCGCCACGGTGCAGGTGCGCCGGGCGGATCACTCCGTCGCGGCGACCGTCACCGCCGGCCCCGCGGCGACCGACGAGGACAGCGAGGACTCCGCCGCGCGGGTCGACTTCTCCAGCGTCACCGCGCCCGGCGACTACCACCTCTACGTCCCCGCGCTCGGGCTGCGCTCCTACGGGTTTCGCATCGCGGCCGACGTCTACGACGTCGCCGGCGCGGCGGCGATGAAGGCCTACTACTTCCAGCGCTGCAACCACTCGAAGGCGCTGCCGCACGCGAGCGACGCGCTGCCCGGCTTCCCCGGGCGCGGCGGGCGGTGGGTCGACGCCCCGTGCCACACCGGCGACGCGGCGCTGTCGCCGGGGCCCGGCTCGGCGGCGAGCGGCACGCTCGATCTGCACGGCGGCTGGCACGACGCCGGCGACTACCAGAAGACGCTGTGGGGCCGCGGCGTGCCCGAGCTCTTGTTCGCGTACGAGCTCAACCCCGGCGTGTGGCGCGACGGCCAGCTCAACCTGCCCGAGAGCGCCAACGGCGTGCCCGATCTGCTCGACGAGGTGCGCTGGGAGCTCGACTTCTACGTGCGCATGCAGCGGCCCGACGGTCACTTCCTGAGCTCCGCGAAGGGCCGCGACGCGACGGTGGTCTCGCCGCCGAGCGCTTCGAACGAGCAGCGCGTGTACTTCGACTCGACGTCGCCCGACGGCGACGGCTGGTCGGGCGGCGGCGTCACGCTGACCCGCGCCACGGGCAACGCGGTGCTCTCGCTCGCGCACGCGGCGATCGTGTTCCGCGCCGCGGGACAGGCACCCGACGCCGACCGCTACGCGGCCGCCGCGGCGCGGGGCTGGGCGTGGCTGCAGGCGCGCCCGGTGCCGGCGGGCGAGGCGCCGCTGAAGGCCGCCGCGGCCTCGGCGGTGTTCCGCATGGACGCCTCGGTCGTGAGCGCGCGCGCAGCCGCCGACGCGTTCGCGTGGGGGACGTGGAACGGCACGGCCGGCTCGAGCGCGTCACCCGGCGACGGGGTCATCGCGCTGGGCGCGTGGCACTACCTCGCGAACGCGAGCGGCGCGCCGGCGGTCAAGTCGCAGGTGCGCGCGGGCGTCGCGCAGGCGATCGTCGAGACGGCGTTCCAGGAGGCGGGCGTCTACGGCGGCATGCTCGGCGGCCCCGGCAACGGGTGGGACTGGAGCTGGGGCAGCAACCGCAACCAGGCCGCCTACGGAGCGAACCTGCTGCTCGCCGACCACTTTGGAGCGACCGGCAGCCGCGGGAGCGGCGAGGTGCGCTTCCTCGCGCAGAAGCACCTGCACTACCTGCTCGGGCTGAACCCGCTCAACATGCTGTACCTCACGAACATGGCCGCGTACGGCGGCGAGCACAGCGCGTTTCAGATCTACCACGCGTGGTTCAGCCACACCGGCGGCGACGGCGACCACGGCAACGCGGAGTACAACGGCAAGCCGAGCGGCGTCGACGAGCCGCTGTACCCCTACTACCCGGGCGACGCGCAGGCGTCGGCGTACGGCCCTCCGCCCGGCTTCATGCCCGGCGGGCCGAACGCCTACTACAGCGGCGCGTACGCCCTGCCCGACCGCACCCGGCCGCCGTACGCGTACCGCGACTTCTCGGTCGGCTGCGAGTGGAGCGGCTCGGCCTGCCGCGCCTCCTCGTGGGAGCTCACCGAGCCGATGCAGGCGTACCAGGGCGCGTTCGTGCTGCTGGTCTCGTTCTTCATGAGCCGCTGAGCTTGATCCACGTCAAGGGCGCGCTCGGAGCCCGGCCCGTACGGTCGCGCGTCGTGGCCCGCCTCGCACTGCTCGCACTGCTCGCGCTCGTCTTCGCCGGCTGCTCGAGGCCCGCCGCGCCGCGCGAGCACGTGAAGGTCGGCGTCTCGGTCTTGCGCATCAGCCAGCCGGTGTTCGTCGCGCACGCTCGCGGGCTGTTCGCCGCCCGCGGGCTCGACGTCGAGCTCCAGCGCTTCGACACCGCGCAGCCGTTCGCCGACGAGCTCGCCGCGGGCCGGCTCGACGCCGCCGGGTACGTCGCGCTCCCCATTCTCTTCGCGCGCGAGGGCGGCGCCCCACCCGTGAAGCTCGCCACCGCGATTCTCGAAGACGACGCGCACCCACTCTCGTTCCTGCTCGTGCCGAAGAACAGCGCGCTCGACGGCGTCGCCGGGCTCCGGGGCCGCACCATCGGCATCTTGCCGACCGTCGCGTACCGCCGCTGGCTGCTCGCGGTGCTCGAGCGCGAGGGCCTCGGCGCGGAGGACGTCACGATCGCGAACACGCCGCCGCAGCAGCAGGCCGCCGCGCTCGCGGGCGGCGGCATCGACGCGCTGTTCACCGGCGACCCGATGGCCACCGCCGCGCTCACCCGCGGCGGCGCGCGCGTGCTGCGCGAGGGCGCCGAGGTGCCCCGCGCGCTCGGCGCTCCGTTCGTGTTCGGCTCGTTCGCGATCTCGCAGGACCTCGTGCGCGACCGCCCCGCCGCCGCGGCCGCGCTGGTGGGCGCGCTCGACGAGGCCATCGCGCTGATCGACGCCGACCCCGCCGCCGGCCGCGACGCGCTCGCTGCGCAGCTGCGCGAGGGCGAGCGCGCCCTTGCCGCCTTCTACCCGCCGACCCGCTACGCGCGCTCGACCGAGGCCGACGCCCTGTGGAGCGCTCGATGAGCGTGCTCGCCGCCCGCCGGCTCTGCTTCGAGCGCTCGTCGCGCGCCGTGCTGGCCGACGTGACGTTCAGCGTCGCGAAGGGCGAGCGCGTGGCGGTCATGGGCGTGAACGGCGCGGGGAAGTCGACGCTCTTGAGGCTGCTGCTCGGCCTCGAGCGCCCCACGCGCGGCATCGTGCAGGGGGCGCCGCGCGGGTGCGGCTGGGTGCCGCAGGCCGCCGGCGAGAGCCTGTTCCCCTGGTTCACGGTGCTGAAGAACGTGGCGCTGCCCCGCCTCGCTGCCCGCCTGCCCGGCGCGAGCGAGGTCGCGCGCGAGTGCCTCCGCGAGGTCGCGCCGGCGATCGACCCCGGGCGGCGCGCCGCCGAGCTGTCGGGCGGCGAGCTCCAGGCGGTCGCGCTCGCGCGAGCGCTCGCCGCAGCGGGCCCGGCCGTGCTCGCCGACGAGCCGTTCTCGGCGCTCGCGGCCGCTGCGAAGCGCGCGGCGCTCGAGGGCGTCGATCGCGCCCTGCGCGGCCGCGCGCTCGTCATGGTGACGCACGACGAAGACGAGGCGCACGCGCTCGGCGCCCGCATCCTCCGCCTCGTTCCCGGTGGTCTCGTCGAGGTGCGCGCGTGACCGCCGCCGAGGCCGCGCTCGCGCTGCGGCGGCCCGCGGCGCCGCGCCGGGCGCGCAGCCTTGCGCCCACGGCGCTCTTCACCGCCGGCGCGGTCGGAGCGTGGTGGGCGATCTCGCTCGTCACCGTCTCGGGCCGTCCGCTCGTCGCCGGGCCGCTCGCCACGCTCGGCGCGATGACCGCGCTCGCCGGCCCGCTCGCGCTCGACCTGCTCGGCACGCTCGCCCGCGCCGCCGCCGGCCTGGCGCTCGGCACGGTGCTGGGCGTGCTGCTCGGGCTGGGGGCCGCGGCGGCGTCGCGCTCGACCGGGGCCCCCGAGGGGCTGCTCGAGCTGCTCCGCAGCGTGCCTCCGGTCGTGTGGCTGCCCGTCTTCCTGCTCGCGCTCGGCTACGGCGACGCGGCGCGCATCGCGACCGTCACGGCCGCGGTCGCCGTCATCATGGCCGTGGCCGTCACCACCGCGGCGAGGGCGCCCCGCTCGGCCCGCGCCGAGCAGCTCTCGCTCGCCGGAGCCTCGGCGCTGCAGCGCCTGAGGTGGACTCAGCCGTGGGAGTCGCTGCCCGTTCTGCTCGTGGGGCTGCGCATCGCCACCGCGATGGCGATCGTGGTGGCGACGGTGGCCGAGATGGTGGCCGGCGCTCCACACGGCATCGGCTCGCGCATCGTCGACGCTCAGGTCTCGCAGGACTCGGCCCAGCTCACCGCCGCGATCGCCACGGTCGGTCTCGCCGGCTTCGTGCTCGCCCGCGGGCTGCGCTGGGCCGAGCACCGTGCCCGGGCGCTGGCGCCGGGCGAGCGCCGGCCGTGAGGCCCACCCCGCTCATCGGGCTCGACGCCGGCTCGACGACGGTGAAGCTGTGCGCGCTCGAGGGTGGCGAGATCGTCCGCCGCGCGTACCGCCGCCACCGCGGCCGCGTGCTCGACGAGGCCCTGGCGCTCGCCGCCGAGGCGCGCGCGGCGCTGGGCGACGGGGTCGTCGTGGTCACCGGGTCGGCCGGGGCCGCGGTCGCCGAGCGGCTGGGTGCCGGCTTCGTGCACGAGGTGCACGCCGTCGCGGCCGCGGCGCGCCGCGCGCTCCCGCAGGTGCGCACCGTCATCGAGCTCGGCGGGCAGGACGCGAAGCTGCTGCACCTCGGCGAGGGCGAGGCGCTCTCGAGCGACATGAACGAGCGCTGCGCCGCAGGCACCGGCATGGTGATCGATCGCTGCGCGCACCGGCTCGGGCTCGACGCGGGCGCGCTCGCCGGGCTCGCCGCCGGCAGCGCGCCGCCGCCGGTGGTCTCGGCGCGCTGCGGCGTCTTCGCCGAGGCCGACGTCGTCGCGCTGGTGAAGCGCGGCCAGCGCGAGGAGGACGTGCTGCTCGGGCTGCTCGACGCCGTGGTCCGCCAGAACCTCGTCACGCTGGCCCGCGGCAGGCCGCTGCCCGGCCCGGTGCTGCTGCTCGGCGGCCCGGTCGCGTTCATCCCCGCGCTCGCCGCGGCGTTCGAGCGGCACCTGCGCGCGCGCTGGCGGGAGCTCGGCATCGGCCCGGGCGAGGTGCGCGTGCCGCCCGACGCCGCGCTGTTCGCCGCACTGGGCGCCGCCCTCTCGGGCCCTTCGCTCGAGCGCGTCGCGCTCGCCCGCGGAAGCCGGGCGCGCCTGCGCCCGAAGGTGATGAGCGCCCGGGCGCACGGCGACGCCGGCTGGCTGGAGCGCGCCGCCGCTCCGCTGCCTGCCGGCCGCCCACGCGCCGCGCGCCGGGGAGAGCCGCTCGCCGTCGGCCTCGATGCGGGCTCCACCACCGTGAAGGCGGTGGCGCTCGGCGCCGACGGCGGCGTCGTCGCCGCCGCGTACCGCGCCTCGACCGGCAACGTCTTCGCCGACGCCGCCGCCGTGCTCGAGGAGCTCGCCCCGGCCTGCGCGCCCGGCGAGCCGTGCGCCCTCGGCGTGACGGGGTACGCCGCCGACCTGCTCGGCCCCGTGCTCGAGGCCGACGCCGTCGAGCTCGAGACGCTCGCGCACGCGCGGGCCGCGCGCGCGGCGGTCCCGGGAGCCCAGGTGGTCTGCGACGTCGGCGGGCAGGACATCAAGGTGCTCGTGCTCGACGAGGCCGGCGGCGTGAAGAGCTTCCGCCTCTCGCACCAGTGCGCCGCGGGCAACGGCGCGCTGCTCGCGTCGACCGCCGACGCGCTGGGCGTGCCGCTCGAGCGCATCGCCGCTGTCACCGCGCAGGCGCGCTCGGTGCCGGCCTTCAGCCTCGGCTGCGCCGTGTTCCTCGACACCGAGCGCGTGACCGCGCAGCGCGACGGCGTGCCGCCCGCAGAGGTGCTCGCCGGCATGACGGCCGTGCTGCCGCGCAACATCTGGGAAAACGTCGCCGGGCCCGCCGCGCTCGAGCAGCTCGGCGACGTGTTCGTGCTCAGCGGCGGAGTGCAGCGCAACGCTGCCGCGGTCGCTGCGCAGGCCGACTACCTCTTGCGGCGGCACCCGCGCTCGCGGGTCGAGCTGCACCCGTGGCCGGGAGAGGCCGGCGCGATCGGAGCCGCCCTCGCCGCGAGAGAGCGCGGCCGGCGCGCGCCGCGCGACGTGCTCGCGGCCGCGCGCGCTCTCGACGCGAAGACCGAGAGCGGCGAAGAGACCCGGTGCGGGCTGTGCCCCAGCCGGTGCGCGCGCACGCTCGTCACCGCGCGGCGCGGCGCCGACACGCACACCGCCGTCACCGGCAACGCGTGCGAGCGCGGCGGCGAGCTCTCGCGCCCCGCGCGGCCTTCGCGGCGCGGCGTGAATCTGGTGCGCCACGAGGCGGTGCGCCTGTTCCACCGGCACCACGCGGTTCAGGTCGTGAGCCGCGCGGGCGCCGGGCTGCGCATCGCGATTCCGCGCGTGCTCGCGCAGTACCGCGCCGCGCCGCTGTTCACGCACTACTTCGAGGCGCTCGGGGTGCGCCGCGAGAACCTCGTCACCGGCGAGCTGACCTCGGAGGCGCTGTGGCGCCGCGCGGCCGGCCGCGGCACCGCCGACGCGTGCTACCCGGCGAAGGTGGCGCAGGCGCACGTCGCCGACCTGCTCGCGCGCGCGAAGGAGCCCCCGTTCGACGTGCTGTTCTTCCCCGCCGTGACGCGCGCCGTCACCGCGGTGAAGGGCTGCGCCGACACGGCGTCGTGCCCGGTGGTCGCGGGCACGCCGCTCGTGACGAAGGTCGCGTTCGGCGGCGTGCTGCCCGGAGGCGCGCGGCTGCTGTCGCCCGTGCTCGAGCTGCCGGACAAGAAGCAGCTGAGCGAGGCGCTCTTCGAGGCGCTGCGCGCGGTGCTCCCGGGCCTTCAGCGCGCGGAGCACGACGCGGCGCTCAAGCAGGGCCTCGCGGGACAGCGGGCGTGGGACGAGCAGCTCGAGCGGCTCGGCGCGAAGGTGCTCGCGGCCGCGAAGCGCGATCGCCGCTGCGCGGTGGTGATGATCGGGCGGCCGTACCACGCCGACCCCGGGCTGCATCACGAGCTGTCGAGCGAGCTCGCGTCGCAGGGCCGCAGCGTGCTGACGCTGCGCGCGCTGCCGCACTCGCCCGAGGTGTGCCGGGCCGCGGGCCTCGAGCGCGACCCTCACGACCTGTCGGATCTGCCCTTCCTCACCAACTCGGGCGACGGCGAGCGCCTCGCCGCCGCGCGCTGCGCCGGCAGCCTGCCGTGGCTCGTGGCCATCGAGCTGTCGAGCTTCAAGTGCGGGCAGGACGCGTCGCTGTACGCCCACGTCGCCGGCGCGGCGCGCGGAGAGCACGGCAAGCCGTTTCTGGCGCTGCACGATCTCGACGAGACGCGCCCGGTCGCTTCCCTGCGGCTGCGCCTGCGCACGTTCCTCTCGGCGGTCGAGCAGTACGAGCGCCGGCTGGAGGGCCTCGCGTGAGCGGCCGCACGCTCCTCGTCGGCGGCCTCGGGTCCGCCCGGGACCGGCTCGCCGTCGCGGCGCTGCGCGCGGCGGGCGTCTCAGCCGAGCGCCTGCCCGCGCCGTCGGACGCCGGCCTGAAGGCCGCGCGCTCGCTCGGCAACCACGGCCAGTGCAACCCGGCGCAGTACGCCGCCGGGGCCGTGCTCGAGCGGGCGCGCGCGTCGGGCGATCTCGCCGCGTTCGCGCGCGGCCACGCGTGGGTCGTGCCGGGGTCGTGCGGGCCGTGCCGGCTCGCCGCGTTTCCGCTCGAGTGGCAGCAGGTGCTCGAGGGCGCCGGCCTCGCTCAGCTGCGCGTCGAGCGCGTCGATCAGCTCGCCTTCCTCCCCGCGCTCGAGCGCGGCCCCGGCCTCGGCCTCTTGCTCGCGCTGGTGGCGGGCGACGTGCTCGAGGCCCTCGGCCACGCGCTGCGCCCGTACGCCGAAGACGCGGGCGAGCTCGAGTCGACGCTGGAGCGCGAGGCGGGCGCCGTCGCCGCGGCCGTCGAGGCCGGCGAGCCGCTCGAGCCCGCGCTGAAAGGCGCGGCCCGGGCGCTGCGCGCGCTGCCGTTCGAAGGCGGCCGCGTGCTGCCGCGCGTGCTGCTCACCGGCGAGCCGTGGACGACGCTCGCCGGCGGCGACGCCACCTACGACGTCGCGGTGCGGCTGGCGCACCTCGGCGCCGAGATCGACGCGCCGCGCCTCGTCGACTGGCTCCGCGCGCTCGCCTGGCAGCGCCCGGGCGGCGAGCGGGCCGTGCGCGGCCTGGGCGCGGTGTGGCGCAAGCTCGCGCGCGCCGCGGGCCTGCCGCCGCGCCTGTCTCACCCCGCGCGCCTCGCGGCGCTCGCCGAGCCCTGGTACCCGCCGGCGGTGCGCGGGGGCAGCGGCTTTCTCGAGGTCGCGCGCGCGCTCGAGGCCGCGAGCGGGCGCTCGGCGCACCTGGTGCTCTCGCTGAAGCCGTTCGGCTGCCTGCCGTCGTCGGCGCTCTCGGACGGGGTGCTCGCTCCGCTGCTCGCGCGGCTGCCGGGCGGGCCCGCCTTCCTCGCGCTCGAGACGACCGGCGACGCGCACGGCACCGCAGACAGCCGGCTCGAGATGGCGCTGCACGGCGCGGCGCTGCGGGCGCTCTCGGAGGCCGAGGCCGCCTGTGCGGCGCGCGGGCTCACGCTCGAGGGCGCACGCGCCCGGCTCGCCCGCGAGCGCGCGCCTTCGCTGGCCGGGCCGCGCACCTGGGCGTGCACCGCCGCCGAGCGCATCGCCCGCGGCGAGGGCAGCTGACGCTCGCTAACGCACGGCTAACGCTCCTTCGCGCCGGCGTGCTTCAGCGCGCGGCGGAAGTGCTTCACGGCGGCGGCGCCGGGCGTGGCGTGAGCGAGCGTCGAGCCGGCGGCCCAGGTCGAGAGGCTCGACTTGAGCTCGGCCCACGCGGGGTGGAGCAGGCACGGCAGCTGCGCGTCGCAGGCGCCCCAGCCGAACACGCAGCCGCCGCCCGAGAGATCGACGTCGACCGCCCGCAGCACGTCGTGGAACGTGATCTTCGCGGCCGGCCTCGACAGCCGGAAGCCGCCGCCGTGGCCGCGCTCCGAGGTGAGCAGCCCGGCCGCCGCGAGCCGCCGCAAGATCTTCGAGAGGTACGACGGCGGAATGCCCGCCGTCTCGGTGAGGTCTTTCGCGCGCACCGGCGCGTCGGGCCCGCGCGCGGCGATCTCGGCCATCGCGCGCAAGGCGTACTCGGCGGTCATCGTGAGGATCATCGGCCCTACATTAGCAGCACATCATCGGACTTGACTGTCCATTGAAATTGGAGATATCACCGGACTCCGTTGTCCATTGAAGGCGAGGCCCCCATGCTGGTCGCAGGGCACAACCCGAAGAGGCAGGCCGCCCGGTGGCTCGCGCTGGCGATCTCGAGCCTGCTCGTCGCGGGCTCCTTCTCGCTGCTGCTCGTGATCGCGCGGGTGCCGCCGTTCAGCGCGCTGGTCACCGACGCGCAGTTCTTCAAGCGCTGCCTGGTCGTGCACGTCGACCTCGCGCTCGTGGTCTGGTTCTACGCGTTCCTCGCGGGGCTCTACTCGCTGCTCGACGCGAAGGGCACCTCACCCGGGCGCGGCGCGCTCGGCTTCGGAGCCGCGGCGCTCGGCGTCGCGGCGCTCCCGCTCACCCTCTTCGTGCCCGGCGTGAAGCCGGTGCTCGCGAACTACGTGCCCGCGCTCGACCACCCGCTCTTCCTCGCGGGGCTCGCGCTGTTCTTCGTGGGCCTCGTGCTCACGTTCGCCGACGCGCGGCTCTTGCCGTCGCGCGAGGTCGAAGGCGCTCCGGGGCCGGTGCCGCCCGAGGCCCGCCCTGCCCTGCGCGCCGCGGCGCTCGCGGTGCTGTTCGCGGTGCTGACGGTGGCCGCGTCGTTCACGTCGATGCCCGCGGGGCTGCCGGCCGAGGGTCGCTACGAGCTCTTGTTCTGGGGCGGCGGGCACGTGCTGCAGGTGGCGAGCGAGGCCGCGATGCTCGGCGTGTGGCTGATGCTGCTCGTGCCGGCGCTGGGGCGCTCGCCGGTGTCCCGCCGCGCCAGTCTCGCGCTCACGTCGCTGCTGCTCCTGCCGGCCGCGGCGGGCCCGCCGCTCGCGCTGCAGGGCGTGCAGAACGGCTGGGTGCACGGCGCGTTCACGCAAGGCATGCGCTGGGGAATCTTCGGCCCGGTGCTCGTCTTCCTCGCGCTGTGCGTGCGCGGCGTGTGGCGCGCGCGGCGCGAAGTGCAGCTCGGGAACCCGCGGCTGCTCGCGTTCTACGCGAGCGCGGCGCTCACCGTCGCGGGCTTCTGCCTCGGCGCGCTCATCACCGGCTCGAACACGATGGTGCCGGCGCACTACCACGCGAACATCGGCGCGGTGACGGCCGCGTTCATGGGCGTCACGGTGCCGCTGCTCGCGACCCTGGGCTGCGAGTGGCCGGGCGCGCGGCTGCAGCGGGCGGTGCGGTGGCAGCCGGCGATCTTCGGCTCGGGCCAGCTCGTCTTTGCGCTGGGCTTCGCGCTGGCCGGAGCGAGCGGCATGGCGCGCAAGACCTACGGCGCCGAGCAGCACATCCGCACGGCGCAGGAGTGGGCCGGCCTCGTGGTGATGGGCGCCGGCGGGCTCGTGGCGGTGGCCGGCGGGCTGCTCTTCCTCACCTACGTCGTGCGCGCCTTCGGGCCCGCGCGGCGGCTCTCTGTCTTCGCAGCACTCACCAGGAGGCGAACGTGGCCCAAGCCGGTCGAAAGCACCCCATCCAGGCGCTGATGGACAACCCGTGGCTGCTCTTGTTGCTGGGCATCCTCATCCCGTGGCTCTCGTACACGGCGTGGGGCTGGCTCGAGCTCGCGCGGCTGCCGAAGGCGCCGCTTCCTTGAATCCCGAGAGGAGAGCCCCATGAGCATCTCGATACCGGAGCAGAACTGGTTCAGGGCGCCGGGCGGCGCCGAGCGGCTGTGGGTCGGCCTCGCCATCGCGTGGTGCATCGTGCTCACGCTCGCGATGCCGTACTGGCACTTCAAGGGGAAGCAGAACGCGACGGGCGAGGCGTACCGGGTGACTCCCGCCGAGTTCAACGAGCGATCGCAGAAGTTCATCGAGGCGTACAAGGTCGGCGAAGACCGGTACACGGCGATCGTCCAGCCGCCGCCGGGCACCGACGTCTACCTGACCGCGCGCATGTGGCGGTGGGACCCGGTGCTCAAGCTGAAGAAGGACCAGCCGTACCGGCTGCACGTGAGCTCGATGGACCTGAACCACGGGTTCTCGCTGCAGCCGGTGAACATGAACTTCCAGGTCGTGCCCGGCTACGACCACGTCTTGAACATCACTCCGACCCTCGCGGGCGAGTACTCGATCGTCTGCAACGAGTTCTGCGGCGTCGGGCACCACCTCATGGCCGGCAAGATCATCGTGGAGGAATGACATGGCGACGACAGCGAATGGGCTCGCAGTGCTCGAAGGTCAGATCTCCGCGGAAGAGAAGCCCGGCTTCAGGAAGGGGAACCACGCGGGCCACGTGCGCACGTGCGACACGACCGGGCTGCCGGTGTGCCTCACCGCGCAGCGCTTCATCCGCCTGAACGCCGTCGCGGCGGTCGTGTTCCTGCTCGTCGGCGGCGTCGCGGCGCTGCTGCTCGCGCTGACGCGCTGGCCGACGGTGCACCTGTTGCCGGCCGACTGGTACTACCGCGTGCTCACCGCGCACGGCCTCAACATGCTGATCCTGTGGATCATCTTCATGGAGATCGCGATCCTCTACTTCGCGGGCACGACGCTCCTGAACACGCGCCTCGCTTCGAAGGGCGCCGCGTGGCTGTCGTTCTCGCTGATGATCGCGGGCGCGCTCGCGATCAACGGCACGGTGTGGGGCGGCAAGGCCGACGTGCTGATGACGAGCTACGTGCCGCTGCAGGCGCACTGGTCGTTCTACCTCGGCATCATTCTCTTCGCGGTCGGAGCGCTCACGGGTGTCGTCAACTTCCTCGCCACGCTGTACGTCGCGAAGCGCGACAAGACGTACGCGGGCTCGGTGCCGCTCGTCGTCTTCGGCGCTACGGCGGCCGCGATCATCGCGGTGGTCACGCTGCTGCACGGCGCGGTCGTCATGATCCCCACGTTTCTGTGGTCGCTCGGGCTGACCGAAGCGCCGGACGCCGCGTGGTACCGCCTCGTGTGGTGGGGCCTCGGCCACCAGTCGCAGCAGATCAACGTCTGCGCGATGGTGTCGGTCTGGTACCTGCTCGGCACGCTGACGACGGGCTCGAAGCCGCTGAACCAGGCGGTGTGCCGCGGCGCCTTCGTGCTCTACATCCTCTTCATCAACCTCGCGTCGGCGCACCACCTGCTGGTCGACCCCGGCGTCGGCGCGGGCTGGAAGATCTGGAACACGTCGTACGCGATGTACCTCGCGGTGCTCGCCTCGATGATCCACGGCTTCACCGTGCCCGCGTCGATCGAGGTCGCGCTGCGCAAGAAGGGCCACGACAAGGGCCTGTTCGGCTGGCTGTTCGCCGCGCCGTGGAAGAACCCGGGCTTCTCGGCCTTCTTCCTCTCGCTCGTGATCTTCGGGTTCCTCGGCGGCATCACCGGCGTCACGCTCGGCACCCAGCAGATCAACATCATCGCGCACAACACGCTGCGCATCCCCGGCCACTTCCACACCACGGTGGTCGGCGGCACGTCGCTCGCGTTCATGGGCCTCGCCTATTACGTCGTGCCGCTCATCTTCCAGAAGGAGTACCCGGCGAAGGCGCTCGCGCGCCTTCAGCCGTTCGTGTTCGCCGGCGGCATCACGCTGATGGCCATCGCGATGTCGTTCGCGGGCAGCTACGGGGTGCCGCGCCGCCACTGGGACATCAACTTCACCGGCGCGCAGTTCGCCGCGGGCTTCGACTCGACCGCGCACCTGATGATGGGGCTCGTGGGAATCGGCGGCACGATCGCGTTCGTGGGGCTGCTGATCTTCCTGCTCCTCACGGTGGCGGCGGTGTTCTTCGGCCGGTCGAACGCCGGCAAGCAGATGGAGGCCTGGTAGCCATGACCACACCGAACGAAGCGAAGGTGGCCGACGTCATCCAGTCGGAGCACGAGAAGGACCACGAGTCGCACAAGACGCCGGGCACGCTGGTGCTCGCGCTGATCCTGCTCCTCTCGTTCGCCGTCTATTACTTCGCGAACTGGAAGGCGCTCGCCGACACCTGGCACGTGCGCTGAAGGAGCCGCCATGCACCGCCGCCTCGATGCCGTCGAGCGCTTCTTCACCGGCTTCGCCTTCCCGACGCTCGCGCTCGGCGTGCTGCTGCTCGTCGAGCTCGCGACCGCCGCGCTGCTCTCGGTGCCGCCGTCGGCCGGCGCGCTCGGCTCGTTCGCCGAGCAGTTCCGCGCGTGGTGCTTCGGCGCGACCCCGCAGAGCGGCGCGACGTACACGCTCGCGGTGGGCTCGGTGTTCTTCGAGCTCGTCGGCCTGATGGCGATCGTCGTGTGGTTCTGGCGGAGCCCGCTCGGCGACGTGGCGCGCTCGCGGCCGCGGGCGTTCGTGCCGTGGCTGAGCGCGGCGGCCGGCCTCACCGCGTGCCTCGCCGCCGCCTTCGTGCCGCTCGTCGCCGGCGCCCCCGTGCCGGTGCAGCCCGACGTGTTCCAGCCGCAGGCGCTGCGCATCTCGGCGCCCGCGCCGAGCCTGGCGCTCGTGGATCACGAGGGCGAGAAGGTGCGGCTGTCGGACCTCAAAGGGCGCGTCGTGGTGCTCACGGCGGTCTACGCGACGTGCGGGCTCGCGTGCCCGCGCATCCTCGGGCAGGCGAAGCGCGTGGTGGCGAAGCTGCCCGAGGCGCAGCAGAGCGAGCTCGTCGTGCTCGGCGTCACGCTCGACCCCGAGCGCGACGGCGTCGCCGAGCTGCGTGAGATGGCGGCGGCGCAGGGGGTGAAGGTGCCGCGCTTCCGGCTGCTCACCGGGCCGGCGCCCGCGGTCGAGGCCGTGCTCGACCGCATGGAGGTGCGGCGGCGCCGCGACGAGCAGACCGGCGTCATCGACCACACGAACGTGTTCCTCCTCGTCGACCGTGCCGGCCGCGTCGCGTACCGCTTCACGCTCGACGACCTGCAGGAGCGGTGGATGCTCCAGGCGCTCGAGCTCCTGCTCGACGAGCCGCAGCCGCTCGAGACCGCGCTGCGAGAGTGAACGTGACACGCAGCGCCGCGACGAGTGTGCTCCGGCCCCCGGAGCCGGCCGGCGGCGGGGCAGCAGAGGGCTACGCGCCCGACCCGCACCCCGAGCCCCCGGTGCGCTTCGACGCGGCCTTCCGCGCCGTCGAGGCGGCGGTGCTGAGGGTCGAGTCGGCGAGCCGCCGGGCGGTGCCCGACGCGGTGAACCCGCTGCTCCACAGCGGAGCGGTCGCGAACGTGCTGCTGCTCGTCGCGTGCGCGACGGGCGTGCTGCTCCTGTTCTGGTACTCGCCGTCGGTTCACCACGCGCACGCGTCGATGCGCGAGCTCGAGGCGAGCGTGCTGGGCCGCTTCGTGCGCGCGGCCCACCGGTACAGCTCCGACGGCTGCATCGCGTTCGTGGCGTGGCACGCGCTCAAGCTCACCTCGGCGCGGCGCTTCGGCGGGGCGCGCTGGCTCGCGTGGGTGACCGGGCTCGCCGCGCTCACGCTCCTGTGGCTGATCGGCTGGCTCGGCTACTGGCTGGTGTGGGACGAGCCGGCGCGGCAGATCGCGCTCGGCACCGCGCGGGTGCTCGACGTGCTGCCGATCTTCGCCGACCCGATCGCTCGGTCGTTCGTCGCCGACGGCACCATCAACTCGCTGCTGTTCTTCATCGTCTTCTTCGCGCACATGCTGATTCCCCTCGCGATGGGCATCGCGCTGTGGCTGCACATCGCGCGGCTGCAGCGCAGCGACTTCCTCACCTCGAAGAAGGTGACGCTGGCGCTGATCGCGGCGACGGCGGTGCTCTCGATCGTGCTGCCGCCGCTGGCCGCGGCGCCCGCGCGCATGGGGCACGTGCCGGGCCGGCTCGCGATCGACGCATGGTACCTGGCGCCGCTGTGGCTGACCGACCGGCTCGGCGGCGGCGCGCTGTGGGCGCTCTCGCTCGGCGCGCTGGCGCTCCTGCTGCCGGTGCCGTGGCTGATCGCGAAGAAGAAGCCGAAGCCTGCCCAGATCGTCACGTCGCGCTGCAACGCGTGCAACAGCTGCGTGACCGACTGCCCGTACGACGCCATCTCGCTCGTGCCGCGCACCGACGGCCGCAAGTTCGAGCAGCAGGCGCGGGTCGACCCGTCGCGCTGCGTCGGCTGCGGCATCTGCGCGGGCAGCTGCGCGAGCGGCGGCTCGGGGCTGCCGCACTTCGACATGCTGCTCGAGCGCGCGCGCCTCGAGCGGTGGATCGAGGAGCAGCCGCGAGGCCGTCAGCAGCACGTAGCGCTGGTGTGCGACGACGCGGTGAGCCGCTCGCTCGAGGTGGACCCCGCCACCGGCGCGTGCGCGGCGCTGCCCGGCTACCGCGTGATGCGCGTGCCGTGTGCGGGCTGGGTGAACGCGATCACGCTCGAGCGCGCGCTGCGCAAGGGCGTGCCCGGGGTGCTGATCGTGGGCTGCTCGGGGTGCCGCTACCGCGAGGGCCCGCAGTGGACGGCGGAGCGCCTCGCGGGCCGCCGCTCGCCCGAGCTGAGCGCCCGCGCCGGCGCCGCGAAGGTCCGCCTCGTCACCGCCGACCGCACGGCCCAGGCCCGGCTCATCGCCGAGGCGCGCGCGTTTCGGGAGGGAGCCCCGCCGGCGAGACCCCGCGCGCTGCCGCCCGCGCTCGGAGCCGCCGTGACGGCCGGCGTCGCGCTCGCCGCCGTGTGGGGCGCGCAGGCGGTGCCCTACACCCCGCCGCAGCCGGGCGGGCCGTCGCTCGTGCTCTCGTTCCGCCATGCGGGGAAGATCGAGGAGCGCTGCCGCGCCGTGCCCGACGAGGAGAACGCGAAGCGCCCGGTGCACATGCGCCGCCCGCAGGAGTGCAGCCGCGGCCGCCAGAGCGTGCGCGTCGAGCTGCTGATCGACGGGGAGCCCGCGTTCGCGAAGTCGTTCGGTGCCTCGGGCCTGTGGGGCGACGGGCCGAGCACGGGCCTCGAGCGGCTGCCGCTCCCGGCCGGCCGCCATCGCCTCACGGTGAAGCTCGACGACTCGGGGGAAGACGGCGCGTGGGCGTTCACCTCGGAGCGCGAGCTCGACGTCTCAGAGCGCGAGCAGGTCGCGGTGGTGTTCGGCCGCGAGGCCGGCTTTCAGTGGCACGAGGAGCCGTGACGGCCGGCTACGGCTTGTCCTTCGTCGGCAGGCCCGCGGCCGTCCAGTCGTCGAGGCCGCCCATGTTCGCGGCAGAGTAGCCGAGGGCCGCGGCCTGCTCCGCTGCCTGCCCCGAGCGCCTGCCAGACCGGCAGTAGAAGACGACCTTGCCCTTCGGCAGCTTCGAGAGGAAGTCTTTGAAGGCGGCGGGGTCGCTCTTCACCTTGGAGAGCGGAAACCACTTCGCCGGGCGGGCCATGCCGGAGGTCACCTCTTCCTCCTCGCGGACGTCGACGAGCGTGGCCGAGCCCTTCTCGACGAGGGCGGCGGCCGCCTTCGGTTCGATCTTCTCGACCTTCGGCGCATCGGCCGCGAGCGCCGGCGAAGCCACCAGCAGGGACACCACGGCGAGACCGCTGAGCATGGAGCGCATGTCGCACTCCTAACCCAGCAGCGCGCGCGGCGCCCGTCGAGCTGCGGGGCGACACCGGGGCCGTGGTGGTCACCGCCGTCGCCACTCGGCGAGCGACGCGCGCCACTCGGCTCCGAGGCCGGCGAGCAGGCCGCGTGCGATGCGCGAGTCCCGGGCGGCGGCGCGCAGCGTATCGGCCATCGCATCGAGAATGGGCTCGAGGCGGGCGCGCGGGTCCGCCACCCGGCAGACCTCGCGTCCGAAGGCGACGAGGGCGTCCGGCGCCGGGTAGAGGCGATCGCGAGCGCCGCGCCGCAGCTTCAGCGCGAGCGTGCGATCGGTGACGCGGACCCCGTGGGCGCGCTCGTAGGGATAGAGCGTCGTGGTGACGACGTCGAAGAGGGGCGCAAGCCACCGGCGACCCGCGTCGTAGAGCATGGCGAAGTTCTTGAGGTGGGCGTCGCCGTTACGGACGATGACGCTGAGCGAGACGGCATCGAACAGGGCGCGCAGGTCGTCGTCGATCGCGGAAGAGAACTCGGCGACGACGGCGGCGACGTCTTCGTAGCTGCCCCGGTACTTCCGATCAGACAGCGCTTCGCCGACGCGAAGGTCGAGCAACGCGGCGATGTCTTCGAACCCGAGCCGCTCGGAGCGCGGCCCGAGATCGAACCGGTCGATCACCAGCAACTGGCCGTCGTCCGACAGCTCGTGCCGCGCGGCGGCGAGCCCGGCGCGGCGTGCGACCTCGAGGCAGAGGAACTCGTTGCCCGCGAGGCCCGGGTAGTCGGCGCCGGCCGCCTTCACGATGAGGTTGCTGACGGGGAGGGTCGCGCGCTCCGGCACCAGGATCTTCGGCTGAACGCCCGAGAGGCCGGCGCCGCTCGAGAGGTACGCGTCGACGAGCTGGTCGAAGACCCTTCCGCCCTTGCCGACGCCGTCTCTCAGCAGGCGGCGGCGATCGACCTGCCTCGGCCGCCGCGAGGCGACGCCGGGCGTCGCGTACTCCAGCCAGCCGATGCCGTTGCTGCCGCTGAGCGACAACAGCTGCAGCTTCGTCGGAGGGGACTTGGGGCTCCGCTCGCGGATCCGCGCGAGCAGGAACCCCTCGGGCAGGTTCATGTCCATCACGGCGAAGAGCTCGCCATCGGTGAACCGGCGATCGGCGACCGGCATGATGAGCGAGATGGGGTGCGCCGGGTGCTCCGCGTACTCGAAGACGTACTGCGACTTGCGGAGGAGCCTGCCAGCCGAGGCGCCGCGAATCGCGACCCCGAGCTCGCGAACGCGGGGCAGCTCGTTCAATCGCGCTCCTCGTGGATGTGAGCGAACTTGCGCCGCATGTCCGCCGCTCGAAGGTCGTGGCGAGCGGCGAACGCGAGCCGCTGCCCCATGGCGTTCAACATCGCCGCGAGCGACGCAAGCTCGATCGAGCCACCCTTCTCGAACCGGTTCATCGTGTCGCGACTGACGCCTGACCGCCGCGCGAGCTCGCTCTGGCTCCATGCGAGCTCCTTTCGCAGCGCACGGAAGCGGGCTCCGGCCTCGACCAGGAGCGAAGAGACGGTCAATTTGTCCAGCATGACGGACAGACACTACCACGAGTGTCCGTCTTGCCGGACATTTGCGGCGCGGCTGTCCAACATGACGGACAGTTCCGGTCTCGCTTCTAGGCCCGCATCGAGAGACGCAGGTCGACCAGCCACGCCTCCAGAGCGCCGGCCGCGCGCGGCTCCGGAGGCAGCACCGAGCCGGCCAGCGCGTCGTCGAGCAGCGTGAACGCGCTCGCGATCTTCTCGCGCCAGCGCCCGGCCATGTCGGGCGGCAGGGCGGCGAGCTCTCCGCGGCGCTTCTGCTCCACGAGCTCGCGGGCTTCGCCGAAGCCGTAGCGATCGAGCAGCTCGCGGACGTCGGTCTGCACCTCACCGGTCTTCAGCGCGTGGGTGCCGGTGAGCGTGGTGCGCAGCACGTAGAGCAGCTTCTTCGCCGAGGTGAAGCCGGACTTCTCCCACTCGTGCAGCTGGCTGGCCGCGAAGCCGCGGTAGTGCCGGTGCACGCGCCGCGAGAGGTTCTCGTGCACGAGCCGCTGCAGGGGCTCGAGCCACGGGCTGCGCAGCGGCTGCAGGTGACCGAGCACGCGCTCGATGTAGTTGCCGTTGCCCTGGAGGATGCCCAGGAGCACGGGCCCCAGCTCGTTGCTGGTGTAGTCGATCTCCACCCCGTCGATCGTCTCGAGCCGGTCGGCCGCCGAGCTCGGGCGCTCGAACCCCAGCAGCGCCCGCGTCGAGTCGAGGTGAATGGCCTTGAGATCGAGGTCGCTGTCCGGCGACGGGAAGCCGTAGGCGTGCGCTCCCGAGAGCGAGACGACGACGTGCGTGCGTCGCGCGGCTTCGTGCTCGAGCACCGACTTCATCACTCGCTCCTGAGCTTCACTGAGCATCATTCCCCCACGACGGCGGCGCCGGAGCGTGCTGACCGAACGGCCCCGGCACCTGGTGCACGAAGCGCCGCGCCAGCTCGAGCTGAATGCGCCGCACGAGCGCGTTCGCCCGCTCGTAGTCGGGGTGCTCGGGCAGGCGGCTCCGATCTCGCGCGCTCTCGAGCTCGGGCGTCAGCTCTTCGGCTTCGGCGAGGACGTCGGGGAGCGGCACCCTGCCCGACTTGATGGCGAGCAGGCGCTCCTTGAGCGCCCCGGTCGCCACGAACGTGGGGTACCCGTCGCGCAGCCAGCCGGTGGCGAGCGCGATGAGGCGCAGCAGGTTGTAGGCGTTCTTCGGCCTCAGCTCCCGGGCGTCGGGAGGGCGCCGGCCGCCGTCGCGCGCGTAGGCCACGAACGCGTCGAAGTCGTTGCGCGCGATGAGGCCCTGGTCGCTCAGCGAGCGGTAGAGCTGCTTGAGGTACGTCTTCGCATCGTCGCGGCCGGTGAGCTGCTGCAGCCGCTGCGCCGTCGCGTCGAGATCGAGCTGTTCGGCGCGCAGCCAGTCGAGCACGAGGTCGCGGTGCTCGGCGAGGCGGCGCGCGCTCTCGAGCTTCTCGAGCTGGCTGAGGGCGTAGCGGCCGAAGCTCCCGAAGAGGGCGCGCGAGACGAAGGCGTCGCGGGCGTCGAGGAGCCACTGCCCGAGCTCGTCGGTCGCCTTCACCGAAGGCACGAAGAGCAGCTCCAGCGTGTTGGGGTCGGCGCGCAGCGCCTGCCGCACGGTCTTCGTGGCCTCCCAGAAGGTGTGGCTGCCGTCGGCGCTGACGAGGTCGGACGGCGGGTCGACGAGGCCGCTCGTCCAGCTGAGCGGCAGCGCGAAGCTCCCGCGGGAGTCGGTGTCCGAGCTCTCGTCGGCGAGGCCCCACGCGTGCGAGCCGACGACGGCCTCGAGGATGACGCAGGGCCGCAGCGCCTCCCACGCGGCCTCGCGGCGGAGCGCGAAGTCGAGCTGACCGGGGTTGCGGGGGTCGAGCTCGTCGTGCGCGTACCAGACCTCGCCGACGCCGACGAAGTGAACGTCGTACCCGCCGTCGCGCGCGCGCACCACGCGGCCGACGACGCCCGGAGCGAGGCGGCGCTCGCCGCGGTGGCGCTCGACCTTCGTCGACACCTCGGTGCCGTGGGGCAAGGCAGGCATGCGGCGGCACGACGCTAGCGCGGGGAACTGCGACTCTGCAGCCTTCGGCACATGATCACTGCGTGACGAAGCTCCGGGCATCACTCCAGCAGCGCAGCGACATCGACGCGATTCGCGAGGATCTCGCGCCGTACGCCGGCATGAACGCCGCCCAGCGATCGCGGGCGGTGAGCGAGCTGTGCAGCTGGGCACGGGACGCCATCGAAGCGAGCCCCGACCCGGCACGTGCATGGGCGTGGGAAGACCGCCGCAGCGCAGAGAGCCTCGCGCTCTGGCTGAAGCTCGTGAGAGAGGCGCGGGGCCAGTGAGCGGGCCGAGCGCGGCCGAGCTGGCTCGCCGCCTCGCAGACGACCTCGAGGCCTCGGGTATCCCGCACGCCATCGGCGGCGCTATCGCTCTGGGCGTCTGGGGTTTTCCCCGCGCGACGAAGGACGTCGACGTCGACGTCTTCGTGGAGATCGACGGCCTCGAGCCGGTGTTTCGGTGCTCGAACGAGCCGGCTGCACCGTCGACCGCCCGGCGGCCCGAGCCCAGGCGATCGAGCGGGGAGACTTCAGGCGTGGCTGGGCCCATGCGGGTCGACGTCTTCGTGCCGAGCATTCCGTTCTACGAGTCGATGCGGCGGCGCATCCGCCAGGCCGAGCTCGAGGGTCGCAAAGCGTGGTTCCTCTCGCCCGAGGCTTCCGTGCGAAGGATCTCATCGACGTCGAGCGGCTCGTCGCAGCCGGCGGCGCGGCCTTCGATCGGGAGTACGTGCGGAGCTCGCTCGTCGACATCGTCGGCGCCGATGACGCACGGCTCGCGCGCTGGGCGAAGCTCGTCGCCGACGTCGATGCCGCGGCTCGTCAGTCGCGCGCCGGCCGCAGCAGCGGCACCGACGCCCACAGCCACGCGGCCCCCGCGGCGATGAAGCACAGCGCGGCCGCCGTCATCCACTGCAGGTACCTCGAAGCGTCGAGCGTCATCGCGGTGCGCGCAACCAGCGCCGCGCCCATGAGCACGCCGCACGGCAGCATCGGCGTGACCGCGCCGCTCAAGAGCTCGGGCCGGCCGCCGTGCGCCGCCACCACGTGGTGCGAGACGCTGAACGCGAGCATGCCGAACGCGCCGAGGAAGACGATGTGCAGCCCGGTCGTGCGCAGCTCGGGCCGGACGGCCAGCACCGCGTAGCCGAGCGGCAGGCACCACGCCGCGAGCCACGTGAGCCACCGGTTCACGCCGCGCTGCGTCGGCCGCACCCACAGCCGCGCGTTGAAGACGAAGACCGCGAGCACGACGCCCAGGCGCAGCACGTACGCGGGCCGGCCCTCGATGAAGAAGCTCGCCGCGAACGTCACCGCCAGCAGCACCTGCGGCCACTTCGGAGCGAGCCCGCCCTGCTGATCGGGCGGGGCTTCCGCGCGCGTGATCACCGGCACCAGCATCGCGCCGATGCCCATCACCAGCGCCGTCACCACGCCCTCGAGCACCAGCGACTTGCCGATCGCGTGAAGCGTCGGAAACGCCGAGACCACCGAGCCCGCCACGCCCATCACCAGCGCGAGCGGCACCCACACCAGCGTCGGCGGCGTCGGCCTCGGGTTCCGGTTCGCGCGCGCGCGGCTCGCGACGAACTGCATCAGCACGAGCAGCTCGACGAGCCAGAACGTCTGCGCGATCGCCCAGCGCTCGAGCCACGCGAACACGGTGAGCCCCAGCGGGCACGCCGCGCACAGCCACAGCTGCCAGGCCGCCGGCGTGCGCCCCATCGTGCGCCGCGGAATGAACGTGAACAGGAAGCCGGCCACGAAGCAGCCGATGAAGCCCTGCACCTGCACCATCGCGTGAAACGGCACGCGGAACGCGCCGCCGAGCCCGAGTGAGAAGAACAGCCACTGGCCGACGCCCACCCAGCCGAGCAGCACGCCGAGCGGGAAGAAGAGGCGGTACGGCTGCTTCACCAGCGGCTCCGGCGCGACGTGAAGCGCGGGACCTTCGAGTGCGGGGAGTGGAAGTCTCATGGGGCCCTCATCGCGGCCGCGACGGCGTCGAGCGCTCGAGCGGCGGTTACCGTGGAGTCGAGCCCGATCGGCTCGAAGTGCAGCATCACCGCCTCGGTGCGGTTCTCGGCGTCGAGCGTCAGCGCGAGCGGCAGCGTCACGTGGCGCGTCTCGTCGGAGCGGAGCTGAAAGGCCACTCCGCTGATCTCGAGCGGCGCTCCGAGCGTCACGTGCACGCCGCAGTAGTCGCCCGCGATCGGCCTCAGCGTGCCGAGGTCCTGCATGGCCTCACCGTGGAACTGCACGAGCGTCGGCTTCACCGGCTCTCCCGAAGAGACGTGCTGGTGCGCGCCCGACGCCGGCACCGCGGCGTCGCACGGCACGAGGCTGGCGTTCGCGACCATCACCGAGCCCGCCTGAACCTCGGCTCCGAGGAAGCCGTGGACGTGCGCCGCGAGCGACACCGAGACGCCCTCCTCGCGCTCACCGCACGCGAAGAAGAGGAACGTGCACGACAGAAGAAGAGGTCTCACAGGTCCACCACCAGGGAAGCGACGAGCATCGGGCCCGCCGTGATGCCGGAGCGCGTATCGGCGAAGGGAATGCGGGCGCCGGCGAGCAGCGTGATGCCGGCGGGCAGCTGCAGCAGCAGATCGGGCGCGGCGAACAGGGTGACGCCGCCCGGCATGCCGTCTCTCGCCAGCTGGCCCCGGGCTTCGAGCCCGCCGCGCAGGCCGAGCCAGGTCCACGGCTGGTACTGGGCGGCGCCGTAGACGCGGCCGCCGAACGCGGTGCGCGCGTTGATCGGAGCCTCGGCCTGCAGCGCGGCGTGCGCCGAGACGCGCTCGCCGAAGAAGCCCGAGTAGCCGAGGCCGATGAGCCCGGTGAAGCCGCCGGCGCCCGGCTGCGCGTCGGTGCTCAGCGCCGAGCCGTCGCCGGTGTGAATGACCGGGGCCGTCGGCAGGCGCAGGCCGCCGACGAGTCCGAGCACGTACCGGGGCCGCATCAGGTCGTCGAGCAGGAAGACCCAGCGGCCCTGCAGCTCGGCGTCGCCGAGGCCGAACGCGCGCTCGCGGGCGAGCGTCGGCGGCGTGACCTCGCGCGCGATCAGCGGCAGCGCGGCGAACACGGTGAACCGCTCGGTCGGCGCCCACGAGGCGAGCAGATCGAAGCGCAGCTCGCGCAGCTGCGTGGCGGCCTCGGTCTCGGACCACGCGCGCACCGCCGTCGCGAGGCGCACGCGCCCGGCCAGCGGCGGCTCGGTGCCCATCGACGTGAGCACGGGGCTGCCGCAGGCGCAGCTCGCGCACGCCCAGGCGGCCGCCGGCGGCAGCGCCGCCAGCGCGAGGACCACCGCGGCGACCTTCACGCCGGGACCCGGGCCACGCTCGGCGCGCCCGCCTTCGCTTCGCGCACCGCGGCGCGCCGGCCCGCGATGAGGTGCCACAAGAGGATGCCCAGCAGGCCCGTGACGAAGATGCCGAGCAGCGCGCTCCCCGTCTGGGGCCAGCTGTGCGTCATGAAGTTCGCGATCTTCTTGCTGCCGATGACGACCGGCATGAAGCCGGGGACCTTCACCGGGGCGTCGGGCGCGAGCTGGTGGCCGAACGTCCACAGCATGTAGACGAAGCGGCCGAACGCGAACGCGCTGACGTAGCCGGCCATCACCACGAGATCGACGAGCGAGCGCACGTTGCCGATCGCGGCGACGCGCAGCGTGACGATGAGCAGGGCGCCGAGCGCGAAGGGGATCCAGTCGAGGTCTTTCATCGCCTCGCGGTCGAGCTTCCGCATGCCGATGTAGTGGTTGAGGGTGTTGATCTCCTGCAGGTGCTGGCCGTTGTTCCCGCCCTCGAGGTGCGTCGCGTAGATGTCGAGGGTGAGGCCGTTGGGGTACTGCGGGGCCTCCATCGAGATGCGCCACAGCGGCTGCGTCAGCGCGAAGCCCAGCGGGATGACCAGCGCCGCGAGCACGATGCGCGAGACGGGGAACAGCGGCTTCGAGAGAAAGTCGTAGAACCGGTTGGCGTAGAGCTTCATGCAGCGGCACCGATGCAAGCGCGCCGCCAGCACCGTCTCCCCCCACGCGCGCCCCGAGGGGAGCGCAGGTTCTGCAGGCGGCCCCGGAGGCCGCGCAGATCGTGCGCGCTCGCGCAGGAGCTTCGCTGGGACGGCCGCTTGGCATGCGCGTCGCAACCCCGGCTCCCCTCATGAGACCAACCCTACTGCTGTGCCTCGCGGCGACCTTCGCTGCGTGCGACCAGAACGCGAAGACCGAGTCCAACGCGCAGGCCCCGAAGGCAGGAGGAATGCGCGCCCTCATGCAGGAGCGCGGGCTCACCGAGGCCGACGTCGAGGCGGCGCTGCTCACGTACAAGCCGACGGGCAAGAAAGACGACTACGTCATCTTCGCGTCGGGCGGGCAGTCGGGGCAGGTGCTCGTGATCGGGGTGCCGTCGATGCGCCTGCTCAAGGTGATCGGCGTGTTCTCGCCCGAGCCGTGGCAGGGCTACGGCTACGGCGGCTACAGCGACAAGGTGCTGCTCGAGGGGCGGCAGTACCCGAACAGCCCGCTGACGTGGGCCGACGTGCACCACCCGAACCTGTCGGAGACGGGCGGCGACTACGACGGCAAGTACCTGTTCGTGAACGACAAGGCGAACGCGCGCATCGCGGTCGTCGACCTGAAGGACTTCGCGACGAAGCAGATCGTGCCGAACCCGCTGGTCGCGTCGGACCACGGCGGCGCGTTCGTGACGCCCGACACCGAGTACGTCATCGAGACGTCGCAGTACCCGTCGCCGCTCGGCCGCGAGTACGCGCCGATCAGCCAGTACAAAGAGAAGTACCGCGGCCTCGCGATGTTCTGGAAGTTCGACCGCACGAAGGGCCGCATCGTGCCCGAGCAGTCGTGGGCGGTCGAGCTGCCGCCGTACACGCAAGACCTGGCCGACTGCGGCAAGCGCGGCTCCGACGGCTACGTGTTCATCAACAGCTTCAACACCGAGATGGCGACGGGCGGGACGCTCGAGGGCAACCCGCCGATCGAGTCGGGCGCGTCGCAGAACGACACCGACTTCCTGCACGTCATCAACTGGAAGAAGGCGGAGGAGCTGGTGAAGGCGGGCAAGGCGAAGCCGATCAAGGGCATCCCCGTGCTGCCGCTCGAGGTGAGCGGGGCCGAGAACGTGGTGGTGCTGGTGGCAGAGCCGAAGAGCCCGCACGGCGCCGACGTGACGCCCGACGGCAACGAGATCGTGGTCGGCGGCAAGCTCGACACGCACGCGACCGTCTACAGCATCGACAAGATCAAGGAGCTCACCCGCACCAACAAGTTCGAGGGCCGTGACCCGTACGGCCTCGGCATCCTGCCGTTCAAGGAGTCGATTCGCGGGCAGGTGGAGATCGGCCTCGGCCCGCTGCACACGGTCTACGACGCGAAGGGCAACGCGTACACCTCGGTGTTCATCGACTCGGTGGTCGCGAAGTGGTCGGTGAAGGAGCTGAAGGTGATCGAGAAGCTGCCGGTTCACTACAACATCGGCCACATCCTCGCCGCCGAGGGCGACACGGTGAGCCCCGACGGCAACTACGTGGTCGCGATGAACAAGATGTCGATCGATCGCTTCGCGAACATCGGCCCGCTCTACCCGCAGAACTTCCAGCTCATCGGCATCGGCGGCGAGAAGATGAAGCTGCTCGCCGACATGCCCATCGGCATCGGCGAGCCGCACTACGCGCAGATGATCAAGGCCGACAAGCTGCAGCCGACGAAGGTCTACGCGATGGGCACGAACCCGCTGACCGACGAGAAAGACCCGTACGCGGTCACGCCCGGCAAGGAGCGCATCGAGCGCGACGGCAAGAACGTGCACGTCTACATGACGGCGATTCGCAGCCACTTCGTCCCCGACCGCATCGAGGTCGACGAAGGCGACATCGTGAACATCCACCTCACCTCGGTCGAGCAGGCCGAAGACCAGGTGCACGGCTTTACGGTCGACATGTACAACGTGAACGTCTCGCTCGAGCCGGGCAAGCACGAGAACATCGTCTTCGTCGCCGACAAGCCCGGCACCTTCCCGTTCTACTGCACCGAGTTCTGCTCGGCGCTGCACCTCGAGATGGCCGGCTACATGCTGGTGAAGCCGAAGGCGGTGCGGTGATGAAGCGCTTTGCGTTGGGCGCGCTGGCCGTGCTGTCTGCGGCGTGCTTCGAGAAGCCGGTGAAGCACGCGCCCGAGGACATCGACTTCGGGCACGGGCCGACGGCGGCCGCCGAGGCGCCGAAGGCGGTCGAGGCGCCTCAGCCGGCTCCGGCGGCGCCGGCCGCGGCGGCCCTGGAGGTGCCGAAGATCACCATCAGCACCGACGCGGCCGTCATCGCGCAGGGCAAAGACCTGTTCGCGACGAAGGGCTGCGTGGGCTGTCACAAGATCGGCGGCGGCAAGCTCGTCGGGCCCGACCTGAAGGGCGTCACCGCGCGGCGGGATCAAGACTGGGTCGTGAAGATGATCTTGAGGCCCGACGTGATGGTGAAGGAAGACGAGACCGCGAAGAAGCTGCTCGCCGAGCACATGGTTCCGATGCCGAACCAGAACGTCGACGCGCAGAAAGAGCTCCCGCTGCTCCTCGCGTTCCTCAAGAGCAATGAGTAGCGATGTTGCCGCTCCTTCCACTCATCGTCCTCGCCGCCCTTCCCTGCCCGCCCGGTGCAGAAGTTGCGCGCGACGCCCAGGCGCTCGATCGGCTGCTCGCCGAAGGGCCGCTCGACGTCTGGGTCGCCGGCACGGTGCAGGGCGACCACGCCGCGAAGCGCACGGTTCGCCTGCACGGCTGCGAGGACGCGAAGCTCAAGGGCTCGGGCCGCGGCACGGTGCTGAAGCTCGAGGCCGACGGCGCGCTGATCGAGGACATCGCGTTCGAAGGCTCGGGCGCGCGCGTCTCGTTCGAAGACGCCGCGCTGAAGGTGAGCGGGCGCGGAGTCGTCGTGCGGCGCGTCTCGGTGCGCGACAGCCTGTACGGCATCGCGCTCGAGAAGTGCCCCGACTGCCTGCTGGAGGACTCGTACGTCACCGGCCGCCCCGAGCTCGAAGACAACCAGCGCGGCGACGGCATCAAGCTGTGGGAGGCGCACGGCTCGACGGTGCGGCGCAACCGCGTCGAGTCGGTGCGCGACGTCGTCGTCTGGTACTCGCGCCACGTCACGCTGGAGGACAACGTCATCACCGGCGGGCGCTACGGCACGCACTTCATGTACGCGCACGACAGCACCGTGCGGCGCAGCCGCATCGAGCGCAACGTCGTCGGCATCTTCGTGATGTACAGCGCGCGGGTGACGGCCGAGGACAACGTGCTCGCCGGCGCGCACGGCCCGGCCGGCATGGGCATCGGCTTCAAGGAGTCGGACTCGGTCACGCTGCGCCGGAACCGGCTCGTCGCGAACACCGCCGGCACGTACCTCGACCAGACGCCGCGCGACCCGCGCCAGCCGGTGATCTTCGAGGACAACCTCTTCGCGCTGAACACGGTCGCGCTGCGCACGCACTCGTCGCAGCGGGGCGCCCGCTTCGAGCGAAACGACTTCGTCGAGAACGACGGCGTCGTCGAGGTCGACGGCAACGGCGACGCGCGCGCGGTCGAGTTCATCGGCAACCACTGGAGCTCGTACGCCGGCTACGACCTCGACCGCGACGGCAAGGGTGACGTCGCGTTCCAGCTCTCGCAGCCCTCGTCCGACCTGAACGACGCGCACCCTTCGCTGAAGTGGTTCCGCGGAACCGCGGCGATGGGCCTGTACGACGCCGTCGCGAAGGCGCTGCCGTTCTTCGGCACGCGCCTGCTGCTCGAAGACCCTTCCCCATCCGTCACCCCGAACCACGAGGTCCCCCGATGATTTCCTTCCACGACGTCACGAAGCGCTTCGGCAAGGTGACGGCACTCGACGGCGTGACGCTCGAGATCGGCGCCGGCGAGCGGGTCGCCCTGATCGGCACGAACGGCTCGGGCAAGACGACGCTCCTGCGCGCGCTGTGCGGCCTGCTCCGGGTGCAGGGGAAGGTCGAGCTGTACGGCCTGGACGTCGAGAAGGAGCCCGAGGCGGCGCTGAAGCACCTGGCGTACATGCCGCAGGTCGCGCCGCCGCTCGACGCGCCGGTGCGCGAGCTCGTGCGCACGGTGTGCACGCTGCGCGACGTGAAGGTCGAAGAGGTCACCGCGATCGCGGGCAAGCTCGGCCTCGACCTCGACTCCGTCGGCAAGACGCGCGCGAGAGACCTGAGCGGGGGCATGAAGCAGAAGGTGCTCGCGGCGCTCGCGCTCGCGGCGAACACCCGCGTGCTGGTGTGCGACGAGCCGACCGCGAACCTCGACGCGAGCGCGCGCGACGCGTTCTTCGGCATGGTGGCCGAGCGCCCGGCCGACTCGATCTTCGTGGTGTGCTCGCACCGCGTCGACGAGGTGCGCCGCTTCGTCGACCGGGTGATCGAGATGAAGGACGGCAAGGTGCGCCGCGACGTCGGGGTCTGGGAGTCGGCCGAGCAGCACCGGAGGAGCGTGAAATGAAGCAGGCACTTTCGATTCTGTTGCTGGTGGCGTGCACCAGCGCCGTGGAGCCCGCCGAGCCGGTGTGGGGCAAGGAGCCCTGCGCGCACTGCATGATGCTGGTCTCCGAGAAGGCGCCGTCGGCGCAGGCGCTGCTCGAGGGCGGCCAGCGGAAGTTCTTCGACGACGTCGGCTGCATGGTGCTGTGGGCCGACCAGGAGCGCGTCACTCCGAAGGCGTGGTGGGTGCGCGTCGGCGACGGGTGGAAGAAGGCCGAAGAGGCCCGCTACGCGCGCGAGCACACGCCGATGGACTTCGGGTTCGTGGGCGCGAGCGACGGCGTGACGTTCGACGAGGTGAAGGCCGCGGTGCGGGTGAAGGCGTCGGCGCGCACCGAGGTGACGCCATGAAGGCGGTGCTGGCGTTCGCGAGGCTGGAGCTGATGGACGCGCTGCGCTCGAAGTGGCTTCTTTTCGCGTCGGTGCTGTACCTGGGCCTGCTCGCGACGTTCGTGTGGCTGGGCCTGCGCGAGTCGAGCGTGCTGGGCTTCACGGGCATGTCGCGCGTGCTGCTCAACCTCTCGAACGCGGTGATCGTGGTGTTCCCGCTGGTGGTGCTGATCGGCACGCACTCGGCGATCGTGCGCGCGCGCACCAGCGGCTTCTGCGAGCTGATGCTGACGCAGCCGGTGAAGCGCTCGACCTGGTTCTGGGGCCTGTTGCTGTCGCGCGCGGTGGTGCTGATCGCTCCACTCGTGCTGGTGCTGCTCGGCTGCACGGCGGCGGCGGCGTTCGTCGACGAGGAGCCCGGGCTCGCCTCGGTGGCGGCGCGGAGCATCGGCATCACGACGGCGCTGGTGTTCTCGTTCCTGGGCTTGGGGCTGTGGATCTCGGCGCGGGCGAAGACGCTCGAGCGGGCGATCGTGCTCGCGCTGCTCGCCTGGGTGGTGACGGCGGCGCTGCACGACATGTTCCTCATCGCGGTGCTCTTGCGCACCCCGCTGCCTCCGCACGTGGTGTTCTTCGCGTCGGTGCTGAACCCGAGCGAGGCGGCGCGCGTGGGGCTCTTGACCAGCGTCGACCCCGAGCTCTCGGCGCTCGGGCCGGTCGGGTTCTGGCTCGCGAACAAGCTCGGCGCGGGCCTGGCGCTCGCGGTCGCGATTCTCTGGCCGCTCGCGCTCGGCGCGTTCGGCAGCTGGCGGGCGGCGCGCAGGCTCGAGGCCGCCGACCTCGTGGCGTGAACGCGCTTCACGAAGAAGTCAGCCCGGGTAGCCGTAGCCGAGAATGGCGTCGCCGCTGCGCGTCCGGCGGAACACACCCTCCTGGTTGCCGGAGGTGGTGTTGCCCTCGATGGTGTTGATCGAGCCGTCGGGGTTGACGGACTCGACGAGGCCGACGTGGTTCACGACTCCGTCGCCGTTGGTGTCGAGGAAGACGATGTCGCCCGGCTGCGGAGTCGTCTCGGGCCCGCGGAAGCGGCCCTGGCTCCTGAACGTCTGCATCAGGTGCTGCGTGCTGGCGTCGTTCAGCGGCACCCCGGCCCGCGTGAAGGCCCACGAGACGAAGTTGGCGCAGTAGGGCTCGGTGAGGTCGGTGCGGCCCATCTCGCGCGCGTACCGCTGGGTGTCGCCGCGGTTGTTGCCGCCGCTCTCGAGGGTGCCGACCTCGCCTGCGGCGATGTCCAGCACGCGCTGGCGCACCTCGGCCTCGTCGCCGGCGGGCTGCGGCCGCGGGGCCGGGTTCAGCTGAATCGGCGGGCGCGGAGCCGGCGTGAAGTCGTCGTCGTTCGCCAGCGCGCCGCGCGTCTGCGGGCCCACGATGCCGTCGACCTGCAGGCTGCGCGAGCGCTGAAACGCGCGCACCGCCGCCTCGGTGCGCGGGCCGAACTGCCCGTCGATGGGGCCGGGGTCGAAGCCGGCCGCGGCGAGGTCGCGCTGCAGCTGCATCACGTCGGCGCCGCTCATCGGCCGGCGCAGCGTGCGCACCGCCTGCACGGCCGCCTGGGTGGACAGAATCGAGCTGCGAGACGGGGCGACCGGGTGGAGAGAGGTTGGCATGGTGCTGGAGAGGACCCAGGCCGCGTTCGCCCTTCCAATGGCGCCGCGTCTTTTTCTACGCGCGCCCCGCCGCTCTCAGCCTGGCGATCGCCGCGTCACGCAAGACCCTTCGAGCGGGGCCGCGACTGAGGTAGAGGGGCTCTCCATGCGGACACTCTTCATCGCTCTGACGTGCGCGAGCGGCGCAGCGCTCGCCGCCGAGAAGGCACCTGCCCCCGATAAAGCGAAGGCCCCCGAGGCCGCTCCGAAGTTCGCGGCGCTGACCCCGGAGCAGATCGCGGCGCTCGCGAAGACCGGCGATGCGAAGGCCGGGGCGGCCACGTACGAGGTGTGCTCCGGCTGCCACCTGCCGACCGGAGCCGGCAAGCCCGACGGCTCGTTTCCCCAGCTCGCCGGGCAGCACGCCGCCGTGACGGTGAAGCAGCTCGCCGACATGCGAGCGGGCGCGCGCGACAACCCGGTGATGCACCCGTTCGTCATCACGCTCACCGACGCGAAGCTCGCCGACGTCGCGGCGTACATCTCGACGCTGCCGGTGCCGCAGGACAACGGCCGCGGGCCCGGCGACGCGCTGGCGAACGGCATGAAGCTCTACGAGCGCGACTGCAAGAGCTGCCACGGCGTCAGGGGCGAGGGCGACGCCGCGAAGCTGTACCCGGTGCTCGCGGGCCAGCACTACAAGTACCTCGTGCGACAGGGCACCGACATTCGCGACGGCAAGCGGCGCAACGCGAACCCCGACATGGTGAAGGTCATCGCGCGCTACACCGACAAAGAGATCGAGGCGGTCGTCGACTACATGTCGCGGCTCAACACGCCGGCTCCGAAGCGCTGACCGGCGGGCGCGCGGTCACGACGGTCAGCGGGCAGAGACCCGCGGCTCGAAGCGGAAGATGCGCCGCGCCTGCTCGCGGATCTGCTCCGCGACGGCGGCGTCCTCCGACGTCATCGAGATCCACCGCGCGCCGTTGCCGATGACCAGCGCGATGGTCATGCCCTTCACGAACAGCGGGCACGACGGCCGGTCGAAGCCCTGCGCCTGCGCGTACGCGAGGTGGCAGTCGAGCCTGAGCTGGGTGGCGACGGCGTCGACGCCCGGCCTGAGCTCGAGCAGGATGCCGGCGCGCGTCTCGGTCACCCGCTGCACCGACGAGGCGAGCAGCGGGCACGCGGCGCGCTCGGCCTTGGGAATGGCCGAGCAGCGCGCGTCTTCGAACGCCTCGAGCGCGCGCGCGGCCTTGAGGTGCTCGGCGGCGGCCTTCATCTCGCGGTCGGCGGCGTCGAGGTTCTGAAGGCCCGGGTCGTAGACGCGCGCGTTCCACTCCGGCAGCGCGGCCAGCGGCGCGCTCGGAGCGTTCTCGCGCAACTTCTGCGCCTGCGCCTCGTGAATCGCCGCCTCGTTGCGGTGCTCGACGGCAGTCATTTCCTCGGCCTGCGTGTGGGCGCAGGCCGTGAAGAACACCACGGCGGCGATGAGCGTTTTCATGCGCCCGGGTGGTGCATCGGGCGGACCAGCGCCAGGAACGCGCTCGGCGGCGTGGAGCGCGATGCAGCCGCACCTCGACTTTTTCCCAGGGAGGTGTCAGACGCTGCGCGGCTGCACGATGCTCCAGGCCGACGAGCTCGGGAAACAGAGAGCACCGATGAAGAAGACGAGCGTCGTCGTGGCGCTGCTGGCGCTCACGGCCTGCAGCACGCACCGCATCACCCCCGACAAGGCCAAGAAGATGGTCGAGGGCGGCGCGCGCCTCGTCGACGTCCGCACGCCCGAGGAGTACGGCTCGGGGCACCTCGACGGCGCCGTGAACATTCCCGTCGGCGAGCTCGAGGGGCGCCTGGGCGAGCTCGAGCCGAAGGGCAAGCCCGTCGTCGTCTACTGCGCGAGCGGCTTCCGCAGCGCGCGGGCCGCCCGGGCGCTCGCCGCCGCCGGCTTCAAAGACGTCGGCGACCTCGGCGCGATGGACGACTGGCCGAAGTAGCGCAGAATCTGCGCGCCCGCAGCGCCACCGTCAGCCCGGCCACGCAATTGCATGACGCGCGGCCCGCATGCGCCGCAGCGACAAAGATCTGCTCCTCGCCACCCGCCCGTTCACCGCCGAAGACCCTCGCCAGAGCGTCTGGGCCGTCGTCTCGACCTTCACCGTGCTCGCGGCGCTCGCCGCGGGCGCCGCGCTCGCTCCGTGGTGGCCGCTGCGCCTCACGTTCGCGCTCGCCGAGGCGCTCGTCGTCGTGCGCGCGTTCTGCCTGTTCCACGACGTGCAGCACGGCGCGCTGCTGCGCGGCTCGCGCGCCGCGCGCGCGTTCTTCTGGTGCTTCGGGCAGCTGATCCTCGTGCCGGCCTCCGTCTGGCGCGAGACGCACAACTACCATCACGCGCACACCGCGCAGCTCGTCGGCAGCCACATCGGCAGCTACGCGCTGGCGACGCCGCGCCTCTACGCCGCGCTGCCGGGGTGGAAGCGCTGGCTCTACCGCGCCGCGCGCCACCCGCTGAACATCGCGCTCGCGGGCGTCACCGTCTTCCTGCTCGGCATGTGCATCAAGCCGTTCGTGCGCGCGCCGCTGAAGCACCCCACGGCGCTGCTCTCGCCGCTGCTCGTCGCCGCGCTCGCGGTCGCCGCTCCACACGTCTTTCTCTGGGCGTGGGCGCTGCCGATGAGCATCGCGTTCGCGCTCGGGGCGTACCTCTTCTACGCGCAGCACAACTTCCCCGCCGCGAAGGTCGCGCCGCGCGAGCAGTGGACGTTCTCGGGGGCGGCGCTCGACGGCTCGAGCTACATGCCGATGGGCGCGCTGATGCGCTGGTGCACGGCGAACATCGGCTACCACCACGTGCACCACCTCAACGCGGCGATCCCGTTCTACCGGCTCCCCGAGGCGATGGAGGCGATCGAAGAGCTGCACGCTCCCGGCGTCACGACGCTGAAGCCTGCAGACGTGGCGGCGTGCTTTCGCCTGAAGCTGTGGGACCCCGATGCGGGACAGATGACCGGGCTGCGTGCACCGCCCGCCGCCTGAACGCCGCCAGCGCGAACGCCACCAGCACCACCATCAGCAGGTTCCACAGCGCGAACATCGCGAGCCCGACCGGCGACATCACCCAGCCGGGCTGCGCCGCCGTCCAGAAGCCGCCGGCGATGCTGACCGGCCCGTTCGCGACGAACAGCCACGCCGTCGCGCGCTCGAGCCGGCCGGCCGCGAACACCGGGGCCACGAGCCAGGTCGCGACGCCGAGCACCGCGTAACCCCACATCTCGAGCGCCCACGCGAGCGAGCGCGGGTTCGCCATCGACAGGGCCGAGATGATGGGCGCCTTCGCGGCGTCGTACTCGGCGGCGAGCACCGGCACGAAGGTCGTCTGCACGGCGTAGTTGAAGAAGATGAGCGCGGCGAACGCGCCCGCGAACGCGAGCGCCGCGCCGGTGCGCGCCTTGAGCTCGTTCGGGGCGAGCGCGTGCAGCGCCGCGATCAGCGCCACCGAGCCGCCGTCGAGCAGGAACCCGAAGTAGTAGGGCAGGGTCTGCACCCAGTGGTGCGACAGCGCGAAGGCCTCGGCGCCGAGCCACGGCGGCTGCGGGTACGTGAGCGCCACGAGCAGCATGGCGACGGGCCCCGAGAGCACGATGCCGGCGAGCGTGGCCGCGGCCGCGAGGGCCCCGAACCGGAGGACGGGTGCGTTCATGGCGCTTCGCAGCAGCAAGGCACATGCCTTGCTGCTGCCGGGGGACATGGTGCACGGGTCGCCGCAGGTTCTGCGCTTGACGCTGCTGATCGCGGCGCTCTCGACCGTGGCGGCCGGCGCCGGCGCGCTCTCGCAGTCAGGCGCCGGGCCGCGGAGCTTCGTCACGCTCCACGGCCAGACGGTCGAGCTCTACGGCTACGGGCTCTACCGCAACGACACGCTGCTCATCGCGGCGGGCAACCGCGGCACCGACGCCGTCACGGTGCTGTTCGAGGTGCCGCTGCTGCTGCTCGCCGCTCGCGCCTGGCGCAGGGGCTCGGTGCGGGGCGCGCTGGTGCTCTCGGGCACGCTCGCGTTCTTCCTCTACTACTACGCGTCGATGGCGCTCGGCACCGCGTACAACCCGTTCTTCCTCTTCTACGTGGCGCTGTTCTCGCTGAGCCTCTTCGCGCTCATCGCCGCGCTGCGGAGCATCGAGCTCGAGCGCCTCGACGGCTTCCCGCGCAAGGGGGTGCTCGCGTACCTCGTCACGCTGAGCGTCGTCTTCCCGCTCGTGTGGCTGCCCGAGCCGGTGCTCGCGCTGGTGAAGGGCACGACGCCGCCGCTCGTCGCCAGCTACACGACCGTGGGGGCGTGGGTGCTCGACCTGGGCGTCATCGCGCCCGCGGCCGCGATCGCGGCGGTGCAGCTGTGGAAGCGGCGCCCCGCCGGGTACGTGCTCGCCGCGGTGATGCTGGTGTTCAACGTGGCCATCGGCGTCGCGCTGCTCGGCCAGGCCGCGGCGCAGCTGTGGCTCGGCGTGCCGCTGACCGCCGGTGAGCTGGCCGCGTTCGTCGGCTCGTTCGCGGTGATGACGGCCGTCGCGGCGGCGCTCTCGGTGCGCGCGCTCGCATTCGGGGCGCGCGGGGCCGCCGCATGAGCGCCCGGGCGGCCGGGGCGCTGCTGCCGAGCCGCCTCGCGCTGTTCGCCGCCGCCCAGGCGGTCGCCGCGCTCGCGGTGGGCTGGGAAGAGGCCGCGGCGCTGTGGCCGCTCACCGCGACGTTCGCGAACCTCGCGTCGCTGGCGCTGCTCGCGTGGGCGCTTTCCCGCGAGGGAAAGACGCTGCGCAGCGTGTGGCTGCCCGCGCGGGGCCGGCTGCGCGACGAGCTGAAGTGGCTCTTCGGCCTGCTCCTCGTGCTCGGGCCCGTCGCGTGGCTGCCGAACGTCGCGCTGGGCACCCTGCTCTTCGGCGACCCGGCCGCGGCGCCGGCGCTGCTGGTGCGGCCCGGGCCGGCCTGGGCCGCGTGGGCCGCGCTGTTCGGCTTCCCGCTCACCGTCGCGCTGAGCGAGCTGCCCACGTACTTCGGGTTCGCACGCCCGCGCCTCGAGCCCCTGCTGGGGAAGGCCGGCGCGCTCGGGGCGGCCGCCGCGTTCCTCTCGCTGCAGCACGCGGCGCTGCCCCTGCTCTTCGACGGGCGGTACCTGGTGTGGCGGGCCCTGATGTTCCTGCCCTTTGCGCTGCTGATCGGGTGGGTCTTGAGGCGGCGGCCGTCGCTCACGCCGTGGCTCATGGGCGTACACGCGCTGCTCGACGGCGCAACCGTTGCGCTGGTCGTCGCGGCAGCACGTTCGTGATGCGCTGGTCCGGCCGATGCACTATCGAATGAGCATGAACCGCATTCTCGTCGCCGTCGACGGCTCGCCCCACTCGCTCAAGGGGGTGCGCATGGCCGCAGAGCTCGCGGGCCCGCTGAAGCTCGCGGTCGACCTGGTCTACGTCTCGTTCCCGAACCTGCTGCCACCCACGGTCTACGAGAAGTCGATTCGCGAGATCGAGAAGGCCGAGACCGAGCACGCGAAGAACGTGTTCGAAACCGCGCGGAAGAGCATCGCCGACCTCGGCGTGCACGTGCTCGAGACCCGCGGCACCGGAGGGCCGGCCGAGGTGATCGCGGACCTCGCCACCGCAGACGGCGTGTGGGGCGTCATCATCGGCGCGAAGGGGCACAACGCGGTGTCGCGCGTGATGCTCGGCAGCATCGCCGACCGGCTCGTGCACATCTGCCCGAAGCCCGTGATCGTCGTGCGGTGACCGTGATGCGCGCGGCCCGGTCGATCGCCTCTGGCGTCGGCGCGGTGCTCGCCTTCCTCGTGCTGTTCTCGCTGGGCTCGGCGCTCGTGCCGGAGCACGTGGTCGAGAGATCGCCCGAGGCGCAGCAGTCGACCCTCGTCGCGCTGCTCGCCGTCGCCGTGCTCGACACCGCGATCCTCGCCGCCCTCGCGCGCAGCTCGCGGCTCCGCGGCTGGCGGCTCTGGGCGCTGCTGTCGGCGTTCACCTGGTTCGTGATGTCGGTGACGAGCCAGCTCGAGGCCGTGTACTTCATGCCGAACGTGACGGCGCTCATGCTCCCGTGGCTGCTCGGCATGACGCTGCCGCTGGCGCTGCTGTTCCCGCCGGTGCTGCTCGGGCTCTTCGGGCTGTGGCGGCGCGACCCCTCGCTGGAGCCGGCGTGGGAGAGGGGCAACACCACGCCGCTGCGCGTGGCGGTGCTCTCGGCCTTCGTGTACCCGGCGCTCTTCTTCGGCGCGGGGTACTTCATCGCGTGGCAGAGCCCGGCGGTGCGCGAGTTCTACACGGGCTCGCAGCGGCTGCCCGGCGTGGCCGAGCACCTCGCCGGGGTCTTCGCCGCCGACCCGTTCGTCTACCCCTTCGAGGTGCTGCGCGGCCTGCTCTGGGTGGCCGCGGCCGTGCCCGTGCTGCGGACGACGCGGGGCCCGTGGTGGTGGGGCGCGCTGCTCGTCGCGCTCGCGTTCGCGCTCGTCCAGAACGATCTGCACCTCCTGCCGAACCCGCTGATGCCGCGCACGGTGAGCCTCGTGCACTTCGTCGAGACCGCGTCGTCGAACTTCGTCTGGGCGTGGGCGATCGCCGCGCTGACGCGGGTCAGTGACAGTGCGGCGGCTCTTCGGCCGGCGCAGCTCCGGTCTTGAGCACGCGCCACACGAGCACCGCGGCGGCGGCGAGCGGCACGGCGCGCCGCGCGAACAGGCCGATGCGCCCGCCGCGCCCCGCGAGCCCGAGCTGGGCCGCCGCGAGCGCCGGCGCTCCGCCGAGCGCGAACGCGCCCATCACCGCGAAGCCGCCGAGCGCCGAGCCCGAGGCGAGCGCCGCGAGCGAGATGCCGTACACGAGGCCGCAGGGCAACAGCGGGGTCACCGCACCCATTGCGCCGGCGCGGGCCTCGGGCGCAAACCCTGCGCTGGCCTTCACCACCCACGCCGACACGGTGCGCACGCCGGGCAGGGGCGCAAGCCGCTTCGGCAGCTCGAGCGCGGTGGCCACGAGCCCCGCGGCCATCAGCCACGGCAGCACGGGCCGGGCTCCTTCCGCGAAGGTGCCCACCGCCGCCGAGCCGGTGGCGCCCAGCACGGCCCCGAGCGCCGCGTACGAGAGCAGCCGGGCCCCCTGCCACGCCAGGGCCGCGCGCCTCGAGCGGGTGCCCGCTGCGCACGCGAGCGGGCCGCACATCAGCACGCAGTGAAGGCTGCCGCTCAGGCCCGCGACCAGGGCACCGAGGGCCCCGAGGCCCGTGAGATCGTCCATGGGGGCTCGAGCCGTTTCAACGGCCGTACCAGCGCGGGGGGGTAGCGGGCGACCCGTCGGCGCAGGCACGGGGCTCGCAATGCGCGACCCCCCGTGCACTGCCAGCATTGCCGAAGCCCCGTGCCTGAAGGCGCAGCGGACGCTGCGTTCTGCTGCGCGGGGTGCGCGGCGGTGTACGCGCTGCTGAAGAGCGAAGGCCTTCAGCGCTTCTACTCGCTCGCAGGAGATCGGGTTGCACCGGCGGCGCAGGCGGCGGCCTCGCGCAGCTTCGCGTGGCTCGAGCCGCTGCTCGAGGCAGCGCACGCCCGAGGAGGCGACCTCTGCACGCTCACGCTCGACGTGCAGGGCATTCAGTGCGCGGCGTGCGTGTGGCTGATGAACGAGCTGTTCAAGCGAACGCCCGGCGGGGTGCGCCTCGTCGTGAACCCGGGCATCGGGCGCATGGAGCTGGTGTGGAATCGCGGCGCGTTCGACGTCACCGCGTTCGTGCAGCGCATCGAGGCGTTCGGCTACCGGCTCGGGCCTCCGCTGAAGACGCGCCCGGCCGACGGCCTCTCCTGGCGGCTGGGGGTGTGCGCCGCGATCACGGTCAACGTGATGCTGTTCTCGGTCAGCTTCTACTTCGGCCTCTCGCCGCACACCGACGCCGAGCTGTACGGCCTGTTCACGTCGCTGAGCCTCGCGCTCGCGACCGCGGCGGTCGTCATCGGCGGCTGGCCGTTCTTCCGCGGAGCCCTGCGCGGTCTCACCGAGGGCGTGCTGCACCTCGACCTGCCGATCTCGCTCGGCATCGCCCTCGTGTTCGCGGCCTCGCTGCTCCAGGCGTTCACCGGCGGCTCGGACCTCTACCTCGACACGCTCTCGGCCTTCATCACGCTGATGCTGTTCGGCCGGTGGCTGCAGCGCCGCATCGTCGAGAAGAACCGGAGCTGGCTGCTCGAGGACGCGGGGCTCGAGGGCCTCGTGTGCCGGCGCGTCGAGGGCGGCGCGGTGCGCGTGGTGCCGGCGGCCGCGGTGCGCGAGGGCGATGCGCTGCTGGTGGCGCCCGGCGAGCTCGTGCCCGTCGACGCGGTGCTGACGCGCGGCGGGGGCCGGCTCTCGCTCGAGTGGATCTCGGGCGAGTCGCGGCCGCTCGCCGCCGCCGAAGGCGCGCGCGTTCAGGCCGGCGCCTTCAACGCCGGCGACTCGGCGCTCGAGCTCACCGCGGTGACGAGGCTCGACGCCTCGGCGCTGCCGAAGCTGCTCGAGCGGCGCGCCGCGGGCCCCGCCGCCGACGCGTTCTGGAACAAGCTCGCGAAGGGCTGGTCGGCGCGCGTGCTCGCGGTCGCGGCGTTCGGCTTCGTGGTGTGGCTGCCCGAAGGCCTGCCCGCGGCGCTCTCGGTGGCGGCGGCGCTGCTCGTCGTCACCTGCCCGTGCGCGATCGGCCTCGCGATTCCGCTCGCGTACGAGCTCGCGCAGGCGCGGCTCGAGCGGCTCGGCTTCTACGCGCGCAGCTCCGACCTGCTCGATCGGCTGCGCCACGTGAAGAAGGTGCTGTTCGACAAGACCGGCACGCTGACGCTGAGCCGGCTCGAGCTCGAGGCGGTGCCGGTGCTCGGCGCCGCCGAGCGCGACGCCGCGTACTCGCTCGCGTGCACGAGCGCGCACCCCGCTTCGGCCTGCATCGCGCGCGAGCTCGGCGCCCGCGGCGCGCGGCTCGACCCCTCGATCGCCGCGCGCGAGGTCGCGGGCGAGGGCGTGACGGGCGGCCCGTGGAGGCTCGGCCGCCGCGAGAACGGCGAGAGCGGCAGCGGCCTGTTCCTGCTCGGGCGCGAGGTCGCCGCCTTTCGCTTCCGCGAGGCGCTGCGGCCGAACGCGGCCGCCGAGGTGCGCGCGCTCAAGCGGGCCGGCTACGCGCTGTGGCTGCTCTCGGGCGACGAGCCGGGCCGCGTGGCGGCGCTGGCGCAGCGGCTCGGCATCGACGCGTCGCGCACGCGCGCCGCGCAGAAGCCCGGCGACAAGGCGGCCACGGTGGCGGCCATCGACGAAGAGGACACGCTGTTCGTCGGCGACGGCGTCAACGACGCGCCGGCGTTCGCCGAGGCGTTCTGCGCGGGCACGCCCGCGGTCGATCGCCCGGTGATGCCGGCGCGCGCGGGCTTCTTCTTCGTGGGCGAGGGCCTGACCTCGCTGGCCGCGGCGCTCGCGCTGTCGCGAGAGCTGCACCGCGTGGTGCGCCGCATCGTGGCGGCGTCGCTCGCGTACAACGTCGTCGCGGTGATCGCGGCGCTGCTCGGGCTCGTCACGCCGCTGCGCGCGGCGGTGTTCATGCCGCTGAGCTCGATCTCGCTGCTGCTGTTCGCGCTGCTGTCGCTGCGGGCGCGGCGGCCCGCTGCGCCTCAGCTCCGTGAGGTGCCGGCTTGAGCATCATCGTCCTTCAGGTGTTCGTGAGCCTGCTGCTCGTCGCGGGCTCGCTCGTCATGTTCATCGGCTCGATGCGGCTCAAAGACCCCGAGCACGCCGACCGTCTCTCGCTGTCTCCCCTCGAAGAGGACACACCATGCAGACCCGACGAATCGAATACGACGACTCGATAACGCGCTGGTTCATCTGGGCCTCCATCGCCTTCGGCCTCGTCGGCATGACGGTCGGAGCGCTGGTCGCGAGCCAGCTCGCCTGGTTCCAGCTCAACTTCGACGTGCCGTGGCTGACGTTCTCGCGCCTGCGGCCGCTGCACACGAACGCGGTCATCTTCGCGTTCGTCGGCAACATGATGTTCGCGGGCGTCTACTACTCGACGCAGCGCCTGTTGAAGACGCGCATGGCGTCGGACCTGCTCTCGCGCGTCCACTTCTGGGGCTGGCAGCTCATCATCCTCGCAGCGGCCATCTCGCTGCCGCTCGGCTACACGACGGGCAAGGAGTACGCGGAGCTCGAGTGGCCCATCGACGCCGCGATCGCGGCCGTGTGGGTCGTGTTCGGGGTGAACTTCTTCTGGACGCTCGCGAGGCGCACCGAGAAGAACCTCTACGTCGCGATCTGGTTCTACATCTCGACCATCATCACGGTGGCGGTGCTGCACATCGTGAACTCGTTCGCGCTGCCGCTCACCGCGCTGAAGAGCTACTCGGCGTTCAGCGGCGTGCAGGACGCGCTCGTGCAGTGGTGGTACGGGCACAACGCGGTCGCGTTCTTCCTGACCACGCCGATTCTGGGGATCATGTACTACTTCCTCCCCAAGGCGGCCGAGCGGCCGGTCTACAGCTACCGCCTGAGCGTCGTTCACTTCTGGGCGCTCGTGTTCATGTACATCTGGGCGGGCCCGCACCACCTGCTCAACACGGCGCTGCCCGAGTGGGCGCAGTCGCTCGGCATGGTGTTCTCGCTGATGCTGTGGGCGCCGAGCTGGGGCGGCATGCTGAACGGGCTGCTCACGCTGCGCGGCGCGTGGAACAAGGTGCGCGAAGAGCCGGTGCTGAAGTTCTTCGTCGCGGGCGTGACGTTCTATGGGATGGCCACCTTCGAAGGGCCGATGCTCTCGATCAAGTCGGTCAGCGCGCTCGCGCACTACACCGACTGGATCATCGGCCACGTGCACTCGGGCGCGCTCGGGTGGAACGGGTTCATGGCGGCGGGCATGTTCTACTACCTCGTGCCGCGGCTGTTCGGCGTGCCGCTGTACTCGAAGAGGGCGGCCGACGCGCACTTCTGGACGGGGCTCACCGGCATCATTCTCTACATCGTCGCGATGTGGATCAGCGGCATCAACCAGGGCCTGATGCTGCGCGCGGTCTCGGACGGCGCCCTCACCTACCCGAGCTGGGTCGAGACGCTGATCGCGATCCGCCCGCTGTACATCGTGCGCTTCGTCGGCGGCACGCTCTACCTCTGCGGCTTCATCTTGATGACGTGGAACCTCGTGAAGACGGCGAGAATGGGCAAGGCCGTCAACGGCACCGCCGAGGTCGCGATCGAAGAGCAGCCCCAGAGCGACGGCGCGGGGCTCAAGGACATCATCCTCGGGCAGCCGCTGTGGTTCTCGGTGTTCCTGCTCGGCGCCGGCGCGATGTTCGTGTTCGCTCCGACGCCGATCGCGGTGGGCGCGATCGTCGCCGTCGGCGTCATCGGGAAGATCTGGTGGGAGGTCTCGCAGGAGTCGAGAGCGGCCGGGAAGCCCACCTGGTTCGCCGTCATCGAGCGGCGCTCGCTGTGGTTCGCGATCTTCACGCTGCTGGCGGTGCTGGTCGGCGGCATCGCCGAGCTGCTCCCCACGATCCTCGTGAAGCAGGCGGTGCCGGCGACCGGGGCGGCGCAGAAGCCGTACACCGCGCTCGAGCTGCAGGGCCGCGACCTGTACGTGCGCGAGGGCTGCTACACCTGCCACTCGCAGATGGTGCGGCCGCTCGGCCCCGAGGCGCAGCGCTTCGGCGAGCCTTCGCGCGCCGAAGAGTTCATCTACGACCACCCCTTCCAGTGGGGCAGCAAGCGCACCGGCCCCGACCTGCACCGCGTGGGCGGCCGCTACCCGAGCCTGTGGCACTACACGCACATGATGGACCCGCGCTCGACGAGCCCGGGCTCCAACATGCCGGCGTACCCGTGGCTCGAGGGGCGCGTGCTCGACGTGAAGCTCGGCCCGAAGAAGCTGCAGGTGATGCAGAAGCTCGGCGTGCCGTACACGAACGCCGAGATCGACGGCGCAGAGGCGCAGCAGCGCGCGCAGGGCGAGGCGATCGCAACCGACCTCGCCTCGCAGGGCGTGGCGGTGCCGTGGGACCGTGAGATCGTGGCGATGATCGCGTACTTGCAGCGCCTCGGCCGCGACAAGGGCGTGCCGTACGGGCCGAAGCCGCTCGAGACCGCGCAGACGGGAGGCCGCTGATGTACCGCGCCTTCTACGAGAACCTCTCGTTCGCCTGGCTGCCGGCGGCGACCACCGTGTTCTTCGTCACGGTGTTCGCGCTCGCGCTGGTCAAGCTCTTCGTCCTCAACCGCAAGCAAGACTTCGAGCGCGTGGCGGCGCTCCCCCTCGACAAGGAGAACGACACATGAGCGGCGACATCCACGGCGTCTTCGACGGCATCGAAGAAGAAGACAACCACCTCCCGAACTGGTGGCTGGCGACGCTGTTCATCACCATCGTCTTCGCGTTCGGCTACTGGTTCGTCTTCCACTCGGCCGTGTGGCTCGACACGCCCGCGAGGGAGTTCGCGAAGGAGGCCGCCGAGAAGCAGCGCCAGCTCGCGCTGAAGAACCCGGTCTCCGAAGAGTCGCTCGCCGCGCTCGCGAACGACCCCGCCGCCGTCGAAGAGGGCAAGAAGGTCTTCGCGACCATCTGCGTCGCCTGCCACAAGGCCGACGGCAGCGGCAGCGTCGGCCCGAACCTCACCGACCGCTACTGGATCCACGGCAACAAGGCGGGCGACCTCTACGCCGCGGTGCAGAACGGCTTCCAGGACAAGGGCATGCCGCCGTGGGGCCCGACGCTGGGCGAGAAGCGCACGCGCGAGGTCATCGCGTTCGTGCTGTCGATCAAGAACACGAACGTCCCGGGCGGCAAGGCGCCGCAGGGCGAGCCGAAGGAGTAGCGCGATGCGAGCCCAGCTCTCGTCCATTCGTGCCGACGGGGGCCGGCTCGCGATTCACCCGCTCGAGGTGCGGGGCCGCTTCATCACGTGGAGGCGCGTGACGTTCGCCGCGCTCATCGCCGTGTACGTCGCCGCGCCGCTGGTGCGCATCGGCGGGCACCCCGCGGTGCACCTCGACGTCGCCGCGCGGAAGTTCTACCTGCTCGGCGGCACGTTCAACGCGCAGGACTTCTGGATGGTGCTGCTCCTCGCGACGGGGTTCGCCTTCTCGGTGCTGTTCGTCACCGCGTGGCGAGGCCGGCTGTGGTGCGGCTGGGCCTGCCCCCAGACGGTCTTTCTCGAGGCGGTGTACCGGCCGATCGAGCGGCTCTTCGAAGGCCCCTCTGTGCGCCGCGCGAAGCTGGCGGGCCAGCCGTGGTCGGGGCCGCGCGTGGCGCGGGCGATCGGCAAGCACCTGGCCTACGCCGCCGTGTCCATCGGCCTCGCGCACGTCGCGACGTCGCTGTTCGTCTCGGTGCACGAGCTTCGCGGCATGATCGTCGACGGGCCCGGCGCGCACGTCGAGGCGTTCGTCTGGACCACCGCGTTCACCGCCGCGCTGTACTTCAACTTCGCCTGGTTCCGGGAGCAGCTGTGCGTCGTGCTGTGCCCCTACGGCCGCCTGCAGTCGGCGCTGCACGACAAGGAGTCGGTGACGGTCGCGTACGACACGAAGCGCGGCGAGCCGCGCGGCAAGGTCGGCGGCACCACCGGCGACTGCATCGACTGCAAGAAGTGCGTGCAGGCGTGCCCGACCGCGATCGACATTCGTGACGGGCTGCAGATGGAGTGCCTCGCCTGCGCCCAGTGCCTCGACGCCTGCGACGACGTGATGGCGCGCATCGGCCGCCCGAAGGGCCTGGTGCGCTACGCGTCGCAGAACGAGCTCGCGGGCGGCAAGCGCCGCGTCTTGCGGCCGCGGCTGTTGCTCTACGCCGCGCTCGCGACGCTCTCGACCGGCGGGCTGGTGGTCGCGGTCGCCGCGCGCACTCCGTTCGAGGCGAACGTGCTGCGGCTGCGGGGCGTGCCGTTCGTCGTCGAGGGCGACCGCGTGCGCAACCAGCTCGAGGTGCACGTGGTGAACAAGCAGCCCGGCGCCGCGGAGCTGAGGCTCGAGGTGCGCGGGCCTACCGGGCTCGAGGTGCAGCTCGCGCGCGAGTCCGTGAAGCTCGGCTCGCTCGAAGACACCCGCGTGCCGCTCGTCTTGAGCCTGCCGAAGGCGGGCTTCCACGGGAAGGTGATGCTCGAGCTCGTGGTCACCGACGTCGCGTCCGGCCTCGTTCGCAGCTCCCCCATTCCCTTCGTGGCGCCCTGACATGAACGCTCCCATTCCGATTCCCCGCCGTGTCCGAGACATCATGACGTCGAACCCGCGCACGGTGAGCCCCGACGCGACGGTCGCCGACGCGTACCAGCTGATGACCGAGGGCGGCTTCCGCCACCTCGCCGTCGTCGAGGAAGGCCGCGCCGTGGGCATGCTGAGCGACCGCGACATCTTGCGGCACATGCCGCCTCCGTCGAAGGTGACGCGGGCCGAGCAGGGCCGCTTCGCCGCCGAGCCCGTGCGCACCATCATGAGCCAGCCCGTGCTCAGCGTCGGCTCCGGCGAGCCGATCGAGACGGCCGTCGACCTGATGCTCACCGAGCACGTGAGCGCTCTGGCCGTCACCGACGGCGAGGGGCGGCTGTGCGGCGTCATCACGCTGTCCGACCTCTCGCGCTTCGCGGGCTGGCTGATCCGGTCGGTGCCGTTGCCCTGAAGGCGACTTCGAGTGACGCGCACGAACTGCGCGCGCGAACGCCGCAGACGACCCCGCCGCGCAAGGTCTGCGCGTCGAGGCTCACACCGTGCTGTGAATGCGACTTGCATGCCGGGCCGCCATGGCCATCGACTACGCGTCCCGGATCCCGAACAACGTCGACCTCTCGTCCGACCGCTCGCTGCAGCGCGCGCTGGAGCAGTGGCAGCCCGGCTACCTCGAGTGGTGGCGCGAGGCTGGCCCGTTCGACAGCACGACGCGCGACGTCTACCTGCGCACCGCGGTGAGCGTCGAGCCGGGCGGCTGGGCGCAGTTCGAGCACGTGAAGATGCCCGACTACCGCTGGGGCATCTTCCTCGCGCCGCCCGAGGCCGACCGGAAGATCGCGTTCGGCACGCACCGCGGCCATCCGGTGTGGAACGAGGTGCCCGGCGAGTACCGCAGCACGCTGAGGCGCATCATCGTGACCCAGGGCGACACCGAGCCGGCGAGCGTCGAGCAGCAGCGCGCGCTCGGCCGCACCTGCCCGTCGCTGTACGACCTGCGCAACCTCTACCAGGTCAACGTCGAAGAGGGCCGCCACCTCTGGGCGATGGTGTACCTGCTCCACAAGTACTTCGGCCGCGACGGCCGCGAAGAGGGCGAGGGCCTGCTCGAGCGCCGCTCGGGCGACGCCGACAGGCCGCGCATTCTCGGGGCGTTCAACGAGAAGACCCCCGACTGGCTCTCGTTCTTCATGTTCACGTTCCTCACCGACCGCGACGGCAAGTACCAGCTCGCCGCGCTCGCCGAGAGCGGCTTCGACCCGCTCGCCCGCAGCGCCCGCTTCATGCTCACGGAAGAGGCGCACCACCTCTTCGTCGGCGAGAGCGGCGTCGCGCGCGTCATCGCCCGCACGCTCGAGGTGATGAAGGAGCTGAAGACCGACGAGCCCGATCGGCTGCGCGCGGCGGGCGTCATCGACCTGCCCACGATTCAGCGGTACCTCGACTTCCACTTCAGCGTGACGCTCGATCTCTACGGCTCCGAGGTCTCGACGAACGCGGCCGCGTTCTACAGCGCGGGGCTGAAGGGGCGCTTCCAGGAAGAGAAGCTCGAAGACGACCACCTGCTCGACAAAGACCTCTACCCGGTTCCCGCGGTCGAGAGCGGCTGCGTGGTGACGCGCCACCAGAAGGCGCAGCTCGCGCTGAACGAGCGGCTGCGCGACGACTACATCGCCGACTGCGAGCGCGGGGTCGCGCGCTGGAACAAGCTCATCGAGCGCGCCGGCATCGGCGAGCCGCTCAGGCTGCCGCACAAGGGCTTCCACCGGGCCATCGGGAACTTCGCGGGAGCGTGGCTCAGCCCGGCCGGCGAGGTGCTCACCGAGGCGGCGTGGCGCGCGCGCGAGGCCGGGTGGCTGCCGTCTTCGGCCGACCGCGACTACGTCCAGTCGCTGATGCAGCCGGTCACCGAGCCGGGCTGCTTCGCGAGCTGGATCGCGCCGCCGCGCGTCGGCATCAACAGCCGGCCGCGCGACTTCGAGTACGTGCGCTTCGGCTGAGCGCGAAGACGTTGACGGCCGCGAGCGCGCCTCCTACAGCCGCGGGCATGGCGAAAGGCAAGGAGCTCCCCGCGAAGCAGCGCCCCGGGTTGATCGCGACGCTGAAGGAGCGCTTCGAGAAGAACCCGAGCCGGCACCCCGGCGTGAGGTGGGCCGAGGTGCAGGCGAAGCTCGAGGCCCACCCCGACAAGCTGTGGTCGCTGAACGAGATGGAGGCCAGCGGCGGCGAGCCCGACGTCGTCGCCGTCGAGAACGGCGAGGTCGTCTTCTTCGACTGCTCGCGCGAGAGCCCGGCCGGCCGCCGCAGCTGGTGCTACGACGCCGCCGCGCTCGCCTCGCGCAAAGAGGCGAAGCCGAAGAACAGCGCCGCCGCCGCGGCCGCGGCGATGGGCATCGAGCTGCTGACCGAGGCGCAGTACCGGGCGCTCCAGAAGCTCGGCGAGTTCGACCTGAAGACGTCGAGCTGGGTGCAGACCCCGCCTCGGATCCGCAAGCTCGGCGGCGCGCTCTTCTGCGACCGCCGCTACGACACCGTCTTCACGTACCACAACGGCGCCGAGTCCTATTACGCCGCTCGCGGCTTCCGCGGCGCGCTGCGCGTCTGAACCGTCTCAAGGGCGGTCGGGCGGCCCCGGTGGAGATCTCGGCAGCGGCACCACGGTCGCGTCGACCTTGCGGCCGTTGCCGACGTACGTCACGTCGGTGTCGAGGCGGGCGAGATCGAACGGGTTCGTCATCACGGTCGCGCCGATGCCGTGCCCCGCCACGATGCCGCCCGCGAGGTCGGCCTCGCCCCCCTCGGCGAGCAGCAGCCCCTGGTTGCCGTTGTTCTCGACGAGAAACCGGGTGAGCCGCACGTGCGCTCCGTACGCCGCGAAGACGCCGGTCGAGCCGTACGTCGCGCAGTCGGGAGCGGCGGCCGGCCCGCACTCGTGCGCGGTGTCGCGCACGATCACGTCGCTCGCCTCGAGGTCGGTGCCGGCCTGCTCGGCGCTGACGCCGATGGTGCGGCTGCCGCTGACCTCGAGCCGCGTGATGCTGCCGCGCGCGCCCGCCCCCAGGTACAGCCCCGTGCCGAACGTGCCGAAGCCCGTGTCCAGCTGCGTGCCGGTGATGCGCACGTCGCTCGCCTGGAGCGTGCCGCCGCTGACGTCGAGCGCTCCGAACCGGGCCCGGTCGAGGTGCACGCGCTGGAGCGTCGTCGCCGCGCGGCTCGCGTAGATGCCGAAGCCCCAGTTGCCCTCGCGATCCGGGCGGGTGTTCGCGACCGTCAGGTCGGCGCCTTCGAAGGTGCCGCCGCCCGCCTTCACGGTCATGCCCGCATTGCCGTCGAGCCACGCGCGGCGCAGGCGCACCGTGGGCGCGTTGAGCGTGTACACGCCGGCGCCGAAGGGGAAGCGCGAGCCGACCGCGTTGTCGGTGAGCACCACGTCGTCGAGCGTCACGCTCGCGCCGTCGGCGAGCACTCCGACGCCGGCGCTGCCGGTGATCACCAGCCGCTGCGCGTCGACCTGGCAGTTGCCCACGCGCAGGCCGATGCCGTGGGTCTCGGCCGCGTCGACGCGCTGCGTGCCGCGGATCACGGCGTCCTTCAGCACCGTCGCGGAGCACGAGGTGGCCTCGACGCCGTGGGAGCGCGCCGACTCGACGACCACGCGCTCGAGCTCGCCGCCCGCCCCGTCGAGCAGCGAGATGCCGCCGACGCCGAGGCCGTTGCCCGAGGTGTTCGGCGCCTGCGACACCGCGACGTCGGTGAGCGTGACGCGCGCTCCCATGCCGAAGACCTGCACTCCGTGGGCGGGCACGCCGGTGAACGCGAGGCGCGAGCCGGTGACGGTGGCGCCGTGCGTGACGTAGAGGCCGTCGCCGAGCCCGTTCACCTCGACGATGTCGCGCACCGCCACGCCGCGCAGCGTGGCCCTGCCGGCGTCGCGCACCCAGATGCCGATCGCGCGCGCCCTCTCGACCAGCACGTCTTCGAGGAGCAGCTCCGCGCCGGTGCCGCCCCAGACGGCGACACCGACGACGGAGCCCGTCACCCGCAGGTTGTGCACCTCGTTGCCCGGGTCCAGCGAGTACACCACCGCGCCCATCATCGCCCCCGGCGGCGAGGTCAGCGTGGTCTGTGCGACGCACGCGCCCCACACGACGGCGCCGGCCGGCAGCACGTCGGAGGTGACGTGCGTGCCCTTGCTCAGGGCGACGAGGTGGCTCGCGGCGCGGCCCGAGCGCCAGGCCTCGCCGAGCGTCGCGTAGGGAGCCTGGCGCGAGCCGTTGCCTCCCGCAGGCGCGCCGGCCCGCACGTAGAGCACCGGGCGCGCCGAGGGAAACGTGTCGGGCCAGTCGCCGGCGGGGCACGCGGTGCCGATGCGCGCGCAGTCGGCGTCGCCCGCGAAGTGCGCCTGGTCGGAGCCGCACGACTTCATGCCGCCCGCCGGCCAGGGCGCGCAGGTGGCAGGAGCGGTGCCCTCGCTTCTCCAGCCGGCGGGGCAGCTCTCGAACCGGGGGGCCTCGGGCGGCGCCACCGCCGCGATCGGCACGCCCTTCACGACGACCGGGAACACGTCGACGGCGAGGTCCGCCGGGGCGCTGCAAGCGCCGAGCGCCACCGCGATGATCAGCGCCGGGGTCCTCATCGACCCGGGCGCTTCGCACAGACCTGCTCGAGGCAGCAAGTCGGCGGGCAGGGTGGGCGCTGCTGCGACACCGTCGCTCCGCGGTGTGACCGGCCAGTCTTCACCTCGAGGCCCGCACGCCCTCGAGCTCCGCCGACTTGCCGGCGCGGCACAACCCGGCCGTCGCTCGTGTGACAATGGGGCCCATGTCCCTCATCGACAACCTCAAGAACGCGGTCAGCCCGGTCGTCAGCCCCGTCAAAGAGAAGGTCGCGAGCGCGATCGAGAGCGTGAAGGTCGAGGCGCCGAAGCCGTCGGCGCCGCCGCCCGCCACCAGCGACTTCTCGGGAGCGAAGAGCAAGCCGGTCTCGATCACCGGCAAGGCGAAGGCGCACGCCCCGACGGCGAGCGGGCCGACGGACCTGAAGAGCGCCGTCGACGACCTGAAGGGGAAGCTGCCTCCGGGCGTGATGCTCGCGAGCAACCTCACCGGTGCGCAGGCGGGCCCGGCCGCGGCTCCCGACAACGAGCTCAAGAGCGCCATCGCGAGCGGGGCCGACGACAAGAAGCTGCGCGACATCATCAACCACGACCCGTCGAAGCTGAAGGGCCTGAGCCCCGAAGAGAAGGGCAAGGCGCTCGAGCGCCTGCGCTCGGGCTACACGTCGGAGGGCGACGCGCACGCGATGAAGCACATCGTCGACAGCTGCGAGAGCAAGCAGGAGCTGCGCAAGGTCATCGGCGCCGCGCGCGGCAAGGACCCGGACGCGCTCAGCCAGCCCGACTACCACAAGTACGACAAGCACATCGCGGAGTACGGGCTCCACCCGTACCTCGTCGCCGACAAGCTCAACCCCGCCAACCACCTCCCCGAGGCTCCGCCGCCGCCCGCGCCGGCGGTGAACGAGAACGTGCCGCCCCAGCTCCACCCCGGCAAAGAGATCGACAGCGGCGACCGCGTGAACCAGAAGGTCGACGGCCGCCTCGTGCGCCAGTTCAAGACCGGCGAGAACGTCACGAAGGTGCCCGACGGCGAGCTCGACGCGACGCCCGCGCAGCAGGCCGAGACGAAGGCGGCGCAGAAGAAGGTGCTCGACGACATGAAGGCGAAGGGCGTCGACGCGAGCGACCCTCCGACGATCGCGCAGACGAAGGAGTACCTGCAGAAGGTCGCCGGCAAGGGCACGCCCGAGGAGACGAAGAAGCTGCAGACCGCGCTCGGCGACTACCTGTCGGCCTACTACAAGCACGCGGGCCAGGGCGTCGACTGGGGCGCCGGCAAGGGCCTCGCCGACAACATGGAGAAGGCGTTCGCGGATCAGCCGAAGCTGAAAGACGGGCGCGTCGTCATCGACTGCGAGGGCTTCGCGGCGCTCACCCAGAACCTGATCAAGGACATCAAGGACCCGAAGACGAAGCAGCCCATGTTCGAGATGATGCAGGGCGCGACGCCGAACCACGCCATCGTCGGCGTGTTCCGCAAGGGCGCCCCTTTCCAGGAGCCGTTCATGGTGAGCAACGACCGGGTCACGCCGATGCCGCCCGACCTCGTCGACAACGCGAAGAGGCTGAACACGAAGGGCCAGACCGAGAGCGCCGAGAAGTGGATGCTCCGCGAGCTGGTCTACGACGAGGTGAACGGCGGCCGCGAGCTGCGCAAGCAGGCCATCGCGCAGGGCCGCGAGGAGCGCCCGACGCTCGAGGCGGGCCGCACGTTCGACACCCGGAAGAAGTGGGTCGGCGCGACGGACTAGGACTACCTGGCGCGCGCCGGCCCCTGCGGCCTGCGTCGGCTCGTCAGCGAACGACCTTGATCGTGAACATCGGGTTCTGCAGCGACCCGTAGAGGCGGGCCCAGAGGGGCAGGTACATCTCGGTGCCGCGGGCGTTGGTGATGTCGCCGAGGTCGAGAATGTCCTTCCAGCCGAACCACTCCTTCAGGCTCTTCACCACCTGGGCCTTCGCGCCGGCGTCGTTGCCGCAGACGAACAGCGTGTGGTCGCCGCCGGCGAGCTGGCCGGGCCCGACCATCAGGTAGGCGTTGACCGTGTTGAGCGTCTTCACGACCTTCGTCTCGGGGAGCGCGCGCTGGATCTGCTCGCCCAGCGAGTCGGTGTTGCACACCGTGAGCGACGGGGGCATGCCCTTCGAGAAGTCGAGCGGGTTCGAGATGTCGATGAGGATCTTGCCGGCGAGGTTCTTCTTCCCCGCAAGCTCGAGCCCCTGCAGCGACGCCTGGCCCGACAGCGCGTTGATCGCGAGCTCACCGAACGCCGCCGCGTCGGCGAAGGTGCCCACCTCGATCTTCGGGTTCTGCTCGCGCCACACCTTGAACGGCGGGTTGCCGAACATGTCCTTCTCGGTGCGCGCCATCGCCTTGGCGACGTCGCGCGTGCCCACCATCACGGCGTGGCCGAGCGAGCTCAGCTTGGCGGCGATGGTCTGCCCCACGGGTCCGGTTCCCAGAACGGCGATCTTCATGACGTCCTCCTCGCTACGGGTTGATGGCCCCACCCTAAACGTCAACCTGGAACGCGGCAATCGCGACGAGATTGAGGCATCATCAACCCAGAGTTGACAATGAGCACCGCCGACACGCTCTTTCAAGGCGTCTTGCCGTTCTTCCGGGTGGCGGAGGAGCGCAGCTATCGGCGGGCGGCGCAGCGGCTGGGCGTGACGGCGGCGGCGGTGAGCAAGGCGGTGCTGAAGCTGGAGGACGAGCTCGGGGTGAAGCTCCTGGTGCGGACGTCGCGGAGCGTGGCGCTGACGCCGGAGGGGGAGCTGTTCGCAGCGCGGTGCCGCGACGCGATCTCGAGCGTGCAGGCGGGCCGCGAGCTCATCGTCGAGTCGCAGCGGCAGCCGAGCGGCGAGGTGAAGCTGACGGTGCCGTTCATTCTCGGCCGCATCGTGACGCAGGGGCTGGGTGCGCTCGCGGCGCGGTACCCGCAGCTGTCGTTTCGCGTGTCGGCGACCGATCGGCTCGTCCGGCTCGCGGAGGAGGGCGTCGACGTCGCGGTGCGCATCGGCGCGCTCACCGACTCGTCGCTCATCTCGCGCCCGCTGCGCGGCTCGCGGTGGGTGACCGTCGCCTCGCCGACCTACCTGGCCCAGCGCGGAGCGCCGCGCCGGCCCGACCAGCTCGACGAGCACCGCTGCCTGCAGTTCCTGGCGCCCGATGGCCGGCCCCGCGACTGGTCGTTCGTGGATCCGAAATCGCGCGCGATGGTGACGGCGAAGGTGCGGGCGAGGCTGCTCGTCGATCAGGGTGAGCACCTGCTCGAGGCGGCAGCCAGCGGCCAGGGCATCGCCCAGGTGCTCGACTTCATGGTGACGGAGCACGTCTCGAGCGGCCGGCTGGTCGAGGTGCTCGAGCTCTGGGCCGCGCAGGGTCCCGCGATTCACGCCCTGGCCACGCCCGAGCGCAGCCGCGCCGCGGCCGTGCGCGTGCTGCTCGATCACCTCGGCGACACGCTCCGGCGCGGCTCGGCCGAGCGGGTCAGGTGAGCTCGGCGAACTTCGCCGTGAAGTGCCGCAGCGCCTTGGGCTGCTCGACGATGCGCAGCCCGCGCAGCTCCTTCGCGCGCGCGGCGACGTGCTCGACGACCTCGACGACGAAGTCGACGTGGCTCTGCGTGTACGTGCGGCGCGGCACCGCGAGGCGCACGAGCTCCATCGCGGCGGGGCGCTCGGTGCCGTCGGGCTGCCGCCCGAACATGACCGAGCCGATCTCGCAGCTGCGCACCCCGCCCTCGCGGTACAGCGCGATCGCGAGCGCCTGCCCCGGGTACTCGAGCGCGGGGATGTGCGGGAGCAGCGCCGCCGCGTCGACGTAGACCGCGTGGCCGCCGGCGGGCACCACGACCGGCACGCCGCGGGCCTCGAGCGCCGCGTGCAGGTACTCGACCGAGCGCGTGCGGTAGCGCAGGTAGTCGTGCTGCACCACCTCGTGCAGGCCGACCGCGATCGCGTCGAGATCGCGCCCCGCGAGCCCGCCGTACGTCGGGAAGCCCTCGGTGAGGATGAGCAGGTTCCGGCAGCGCTCGGCCCACGCGTCGTCGTCGAGCGCGAGCCAGCCGCCGATGTTCGCGAGCCCGTCTTTCTTCGCCGACATCGTCATGCCGTCGGCGAGGCCCGCCATCTCGCGCACGATCTCGGTCACGCTGCGGCCGCCCTCGCCGGGCTCGCGCTCGCGAATGAACCACGCGTTCTCGGCGAAGCGGCACGCGTCGAGGAACAGCGGAATGCGCCACCGCCGGCACAGCGCGCTCACCGCGCGCAGGTTCTCGAGGCTGACCGGCTGGCCGCCGCCCGAGTTGTTCGTCACCGTGACGAGCACGAGGGGGATCTTCTCGCGCCCGATCTCGCGAATGACGCGCTCGAGCGCGCCGACGTCGAGGTTGCCCTTGAACGGGTGGCGCACGGCGGGCTTGCGCCCTTCGGGGTAGAGCAGGTCGACGCCGGTCGCTCCGGTGTGCTCGATGTTCGCGCGCGTGGTGTCGAACAGCGTGTTGCTCGGCACGACCTTGCCGGCGCCGCCCGCGACCGTGAAGAGGATCTTCTCGGCGGCGCGCCCCTGGTGCGTGGGGATGACGTGCCGGTAGGGGAACAGCTCGCGCACCGCGCGCTCGAAGCGGAAGTACGACGGCGAGCCCGCGTACGACTCGTCGCCGCGCTGCAGCGCCGCCCACTGCTCGGCCGACATCGCGCCGGTGCCCGAGTCGGTGAGCAGGTCGATGAGCACGTCGTCGGAGCGCAGGCGGAACAGGTTGAAGCCCGCGGTCTCGAGGTGGTCTTCGCGCTCCTCGCGCGACGAGATGCGCAGCGGCTCGACCGACTTGATGCGGAAGGGCTCGATGATGGTTCTAAAGCCGTGCACTCGGGTCTCCTCCAAGGTTCAGGGCAGCCTCACGCCGCGTCCGACACGGCCGATGAGCACGGCTCCGCGGCCGTCGCCGGCGCGGAGCGGCCGTGCGCGCGCGACCGAGACCGGGCCCGGCGCCCTCGGCAGCGTGAGCGACGGGGCGAACGCGAAGTCACACAGCAGGCCGTCGGCGAGGGCGATCACCCGCTCGCCCGAGCAGTCGTCGCTGCAGCTGACGTGCAGCGTCGCGCCGTCGAGCGTCGCGGCCAGCGTTCCGCCGCGCGGCACCGACACCACCGCGGGCCCCATGTCGTGGCCTCCTCCGACGGCGAAGAGAATCGGCCCGGGGCCCAGCGGGTCGCTGCCCGCGGGGTACACGACGTCGGCCTCGTCGTTCGACGGCAGCCGGCAGACGTACCCGCCGTCTTCGTTCGTGCACAGCGTCGGCTGGCCGCCCAGCCGGTAGCCGCTGATGCGCAGCCAGGCCCCGTCGGCGTCGGGAGGTCGAGGCCCCAGCGCGCAGCCGCCGCCCTCGGAGCGCAGCCCGATCTCGGCGACCGCCTGGAGCCGCACCTCGCCGCCCGGCATCGCGAGCTCGAGCAGGCTCAAGACCGCGCTCAGGGTGACGCCGGCATCGGCGACGCCCGAGTCGTCGACCGGCACCGCGGCGTCGGGCGGCGACGGCGGCGGCGAGCAGGCGGCGAGCAGCGCCGTCAGCGCGGCAATGCTCCGCTCTGGCGCAAATCGTGCGCGTGCTCGGGCCACGGAACCTGTGAATGCGACTTGCATGCCGCGCGGCATGCACATCGAACGAGAAGTGGTGATCATCGGCGCCGGGCCGGCCGGCAGCGTCGCGGGCGCGATGCTGCGCGAGCGCGGGCACGACGTGCTGTGCCTCGAGGCGGGCACGTTTCCGCGCTTCGTCATCGGCGAGTCGCTGCTGCCGCGGTGCAACGACATTCTCGACGAGGCGGGGCTGCTCGGCGCGGTTCAGGCGAAGGGCTTCATGCCGAAGCCCGGCGCCGTGTTCCTGATGGGCGGCGCCGCGGAGCGCTTCTGCTTCGCCGAGATGTTCCCCGGCCAGCGGCCCGCGGCGCTGCAGGTGACGCGCGCCGACTTCGACCAGGCGCTCGCGACCGCGGCGCGCGCGAAGGGCGTCGACATCCGCTACCAGCACCGCGTCGACGCCGTCGAGCCCCTGGCCGAGGGCGGGCTCGCGGCGTTGAAGGTCACCGACGTCGAGAGCGGCGAGAGCTACGGGGTGAAGACGCGGTTCGTGCTCGACTGCTCGGGCTACGGCCGCGTGCTGCCGAAGCTCTTGAAGCTCGAGAAGCCGCCGGCGCTGAGCCCGAAGGTGGCGGTGTTCACGCACTACGAGGGCGACGTGCGGCCCGCCGCAGACCGCGAGGGCGACATCTGGATCTGCGTGCACCCGAAGGGCGCGTGGATCTGGATCATCCCCTTCTCGAACGGGCGCACGTCGGTCGGCGTGGTGGCCGAGCGCAGCGTGATCGAGCCGGCAGGCAAGACCGACCGCGAGCGGCTCGAGGCGCTGCTGCGCACCGAGCCGAACGCGGCGAAGCGCCTCGCGAAGGTGGCGCCGGTGATGAAGACCGCGCGGCTCGAGAGCTGGTCGGCGGCGGTGACGTCGTTCTTCGGCCCGGGCTGGGCGCTCACCGGCAACGCGAGCGAGTTCCTCGACCCCGTCTTCTCGTCGGGCGTCACGCTCGCGCTCGAGTCGTCGCACCGCGCGGCGAAGCTCGTGGCGCGCCAGCTCGGCGGCGAGGCGGTCGACTGGAGCGAGTACTCGAAGCAGATGGGCCGCGCCGTCGGCGTGTTCCGCGTGTTCGTCGAGAGCTGGTACGACGGGCGGCTGCAGCGGCTGCTCCTGCACCCCGGCAAGAGCGATCAGATCAAGCGCGCGATCACCGCCGTGCTCGGCGGCTACGTGCTCGACGAGCGCAACCCGTTCGTGCGCGACACCGAGGGCACGCTGACCGCGGCGCTCAAGCTGATCGGCTGAGGGCCGCTCACACCGCCGGCGCGTGCAGCCGCTGGCTCGGCACCGCGCCGAGGTAGCGGTCGAGCACCGCCGCGACGTTGCGCAAGAGCAGCCGCCCGGTCTCGGTCACCTTGACCCGCGTGCCCTCGCGCGTGACGAGGCCGTCGGCGGCGAGCCCGTCGAGGCCGGGCGGCTCGGCTCCGCCGAGGTCGGCCTCGAGCTGGCAGAACAGCCGGGCGATCTGCGCGCCGCGGCGGGCGTCGTCTTCCGACAACCTCCAGCCGCGATCGGCGGCGAGCCGGCCCGACTCGAGCCGGGCGGCCCAGTCGTGCACCTCGCGCGCGTTCTGGATGAACGCGCCGCCGGCCTCCGAGATCGCCGACGGGCCGAAGCCGACGACGTCGCTGTCGGCGCACGTCGTGTAGCCCATGAAGTTGCGGCGCAGCGTGCCCGCGGCGCGCGCGCGGAACAGCTCGTCGGTCGGCAGCGCGAAGTGATCGAGCCCGATCGGCTGCCAGCCCCCCTGCCCCAGCTTCTCGATGCTGCGGGTGAGCAGCGCGAGGCGCTCGGCGGGCGAAGGCAGCTCCTTCGCGTCGATGAGCCGCTGGTGCCGCTTCAGCGACGGCATGTGCGCGTAGCCGAACAGCGCGAGGCGGTCGGGCCTCAGGGCGATGACCTGGTCGAGCGTCCGCTCGAAGCGCTCGACCGTCTGCAGCGGCAGCCCGTACATCAGGTCGAGGTTCACGCTCTGAAAGCCGAGGTCGCGCGCGGCGTGCACGAGGCCCATCGTCTGGGCGTACGGCTGGTGCCGGTTCACGCGCTGCTGCACCAGCGGGTCGAAGTCCTGCACGCCCATGCTGACGCGGTTGAAGCCGAGCCGCGCGAGCGTCTGGAGCTGGCTGACCATGGTGACCGGCGGGTGCACCTCGATGCTCGCCTCCAGGGAGGGCTCGAACGAGAAGCGCGAGCGCAACAGCTCGACCACGCGCGCGAGCTGGTACTCGTCGAGGAAGGTCGGCGTGCCGCCCCCGAGGTGCAGCTGAACCACGCGGCCCGGCCGGCCGATCGCGGCGGCGACCTGGCCGACCTCGCGGTCGAGCGCGGCGAGCCAGCGCTCGACGAGCGGCTGGCTGCGGGTCACCATCATGTTGCAGCCGCAGTAGAAGCAGAGCTTCCGGCAGAACGGCACGTGGACGTAGAGCGAGAGCGGCCGCCCCGCGGTGCGCGTGAACGCCTCGGCGGCGAACGCGCCGTCGACCTCGCCCCACACGTTCGCGGGCGGGTAGCTGGTGTAGCGCGGGACGGGGACGCTGCCGTACCGGGCGAGCAGCTCCTGGGTGACCTGGACCATGGCACGCAACCCCTGCAGGCCTCGGGCCCGCGCAGTGCCTGCGGCCCCCTGCGCCGGCGCGCAACCGTTGCGCGGCCGCGGCGGCACGCGCAGGCGTAGCGCGCGGAACGGTGGTTGCAACTCCCACGGTCACCATGACCCGAATCGAAGCCGTGATGAGCACCGCGCTGTTGACCGTGAAAGACACCGACCTCGTCTCCTCCGCCGCCCAGAAGATGGAGGCCGCGGGCATTCGCCACCTCCCGGTGTCGGACGCGAAGAACCACGTCGTCGGCGTGCTCTCGAATCGCGACACCGCGGCCGCCGGCAAGCGCAGCAAGAAGCGCGTGGGTGAGGTGATGTCGCGCGAGGTGCTGACCGTGCGGCCCGATGACCCGGCCGAGAAGGCGGTGCAGCTCATGATCGAGAACAAGATCGGCTCGGTGCCCGTCGTCGACGAGGAAGAGACCCTCATCGGCATCGTGACCGAGACCGACTTCCTGCAGGTGGCCTGGCAGGCGCTCCGGCGAGGCCAGAAGGTCGCATGAGGTTCGCGGTCGCAGCGCTGCTGCTCGCGCACGGCGCGCTGCACCTGCTCGGCTTCTTGAAGCCGTTCGGGCTCGCCCGCCTGGGCGGCATGACCGGCCGCGCGCTCGTGCCGCTCTCCGAGGGCGCAGCGCACGCGGTCGGCGTCGCGTGGCTCGCCGCGGCGTGCGTGCTCGCGGGCGCCGGGCTGATGCGCCTGATGGAGCTGAAGCGCTGGTGGTGGGCCGCGGCCGCCGGCCTCGTGCTGTCTCAGGCGCTCATCGTGCTCATGTGGCACGACGCGAAGGCGGGCACGCTCGCGAACGCAGCGCTCGCCGTCGCGGTCATCGTGGCCGCGGCGCACGCGGCCTTCGCCTCTCGCGTGCAGCGCGAGTCGGCCGAGCTGCTCGAGCACGTGCCGCCGGGCCGCGGAGAGCTCGTGCACGCCGCCGAGCTCGAGCGGCTGCCGGACCCGGTGCAGCGCTGGCTCGACGCCGCGGGCGTGGTGGGCCGGCCGCGCGCGCGCTCCGTGCGGCTGCTGCAGAGCGGGCACATGTGCCTGAAGCGCGGCGGCGGGTGGATGCCGGTGAGCGCCGAGCAGTACTTCGACGTGCCCTCGGCGTCGTTCGTGTGGAGCGTGAAGACGAAGCTGGGCGGCGTGCTGCCGCTGGTGGGGCGCGATCGCCTCGCGGCGGGCCGCGGCAACATGCTCATCAAGGCGGCCGGCCTCGTCACGGTCGCGAACGGCACCGGCCTCGAGATCGACCAGGGCACCCTGCTGCGCTTCCTCGCCGAGATCGTGTGGTTCCCCTCGGCGGCGCTCGAGCCGTACGTCCGCTGGGAGCCGATCGACGCCGCTCGCGCCCGCGCCACCATCGCCGCCGGCGGCACCACGGCGTCGGCCGACTTCGCGATCGACGCCCAGGGCCGCTTCGAGTCGCTCACCGCGCAGCGCTGGTACAGCCCGCCCGGTGGCAGGCCCTCGCTCGAGACCTGGGTGATTCCCGCGCGCGCGTGGAAGCGCTTCGGCGGCATCGAGGTGCCGTCGCAGGGCGACGCCGTCTGGAAGCTGAAGGAGGGCGACCTGAGCTACTTCCGCTGGCGCATCGACCGGCTCGAGTACGACGTGCCGCACACGTTCGGCGAGCGGCCCGAGGCGCAGCCGCTGAGCGCCGCGCTGGCAGGGAGCCGCTAGATAATCTAGGCGGGCGCCGACCAGCCCTGCTCGCCGATGAGCGGCACGAAGCGCACGCCGAGCAGCCGCTCGGTTCGCAGCGCACCCGAGCGCTCCTTCGTGATGCGCACGAGCTCCTGCGAGTCGAGCGTGGCACCGACGGGCATGACGAGCCGCCCGCCCGGCGCGAGCTGCTCGAGCAGCGCGCGCGGCACGCTGGGCCCGCCGGCGGCCACCGCGATGGCGTCGTAGGGCGCGTGCTCGGGCCAGCCGAGCGTGCCGTCGCCGTGGAGCACGTGCACGTCTTCGTAGCCGAGGCGGGCGAGCCGCTCCCGCGCCGACGCCGCGAGCTTCGCGTTGCGCTCGACGGTGAAGACCTCGCGCGAGCGCCAGGCGAGCACCGCCGCCGCGTAGCCCGAGCCGGTGCCGACCTCGAGCGAGCGCTCCGCCCCCGTGAGCTGCAGCGCCTCGAGCGTGACGGCCACGATGTACGGCTGCGAGATGGTCTGGCCCTCGCCGATGTCGAGCGCCGCGTCGGCGTAGGCGAGGTGCCGCAGCCCGTCAGGCACGAACTCCTCGCGCGGCACGCGCCGAAAAGCGTCGAGCAGCTTCTCGTCGCTGATGCCGCGCGCGGCGAGCTGGCGTCGCACCATGCTGTCGCGGAGCACGCTCATGCCCGGGCAGCACAGCAAGAAGCACACCGCGAGCGCCACGCGCACCGCTTGCGTCCAGCAGGCCGCTCTCTCGCAACCGATGCGCGCTCCGCGCGGCGCCCGGACGCCGCCACGCGAGGTTGCGTGAAGGCATGCGTGCTGCAGGAACGATGAACGCCCGATGGCGAGCAACGGAAGTCGGGGCGAGGGACAGCTGCGGCGTGTAGCACCGGACACCGCACCGAATGCCGCGTGAGCCGACAACCCAATTCGCCTCGTTGCCGCCGTCGGGTGTCGTGTTTCTACGGGACGGAGGCCTCCAGCGCCGCCTCGGCGCGGGCGCGGCTCTGGGCGAGCAGCGCCGCGACCTCGCCGTCGGTGACCGGCGGGAAGCGGCCGTACCAGCGCGCGAGCGAGCCGAGCTCGGCCGGCACGTGCAGCGTGACGAGCGCGTCGAGCTGGGGGCGCAGCACCTCGGCGGCGCCCGGGTCGGCGACGGGCACCGCGAGCACGACCTGGCGCGCGGCCAGCTGTCGAACCGCCCGAACCGCCGCGATCGCGCTCGCTCCGGTCACGAGGCCGTCGTCGACGAGCACGACGCGGCGGCCCTCGAGGCGGAACCGGGAGCGCTGCTCCCGGTAGCTCCGGGCCTGCCGCGCGGTCGCGAGCGACTCGCGCATGATGAGGTCAGACACGTCGGCGTCGCCCAGCGCGGCGCGCGCGAGGGCGCCCGGGGCGACCCAGACCGCGCCGGTCTCGCCGACCGCGCCCACCACCGCGCCGCCGGGCGCGTACAGCCGGCGAACGACGAGCACGTCGAGCGGGGCGTCGAGCGCGGAGGCGACCTCGAACGCCACGGGCACCCCGCCGCGGGGGATGCCGAGCACGATGGTGTCGACGCCGTCGGCCCCGGCGAGGACCCGGCCGAGCTCGCGCCCGGCGGCCCGGCGATCGATGAAGCGCTGCAGAGGCGTGGTCATGGTCGTTCTCCTCTCACCAGCGGCCCGTGGCGCCCGCGCCACCCGAGCGGCCGCCGCCTCCCTGGAAGCCGCCGGGGCCCGAGCCGCGCCGCCGCCCGCTCAGCATCATCAGGAAGAACAGGGCGAGCCTCGGCTTCCAGATCAACAGCGCGAGGAAGAGCACGCCCGCGACGGCGTAGACGAACCACGGCACCTCGAGCGCCACGCGCCCGGGCGGAGCGCCGCCGCCCCCGCCGATCGCCGAGCTCATCGCGTCGACCGAGCCGGTGAGCGCGCCCGCGAGATCGCCGCGCGCCATCGCGGGCGCCAGCACGTCGCGGAGAATGCGCGAGGCCTGGGCGTCGGTGAGCCGTGGCTCGAGCCCGTAGCCGACCTCGATGCGCGCAGCGCGGTCGTCGAGCATCACGAACAGCGCCGCCCCGTCGTCGAGCTTCACGCGGCCGATGCGCCAGGCCTCGAACGCGCGCGCCGCCCACTCCTCGATCGGCTCGCCCTGCGTGCTGCGCCCGACGTACACGACGAGCTGGTGGCCGGTCTGGCGCTCGAACGCCTCGAGCTTCGCGTCGAGCGCGGCGACCTCTGCGCGGCCGAGCGTGCCGGTGGCGTCGGTCATCCACCGCGACGGCGCCGGCGGCGCCACCAGCGCCACCGCCACTGCCCCGGCGAGCGCGAGCGCGGGAAGCATCAGAAGACCACCGCGGGAGGCACCTGGGCGTCGGGCCTCGCCTGGAAGTACGCCTTCTCGGAGAACTGTCCGCCGAACATCCCGGCGAACAGGTTGGCGGGGAAGCGGCTGCGCACCGTGTTGAACTCCCGCGCCGCCTCGTTGAAGCGCATGCGCTCGATCGCGATGCGGTTCTCGGTGCCTTCGAGCTGGGCCTGCAGATCGCGAAACGCCTCGGTCGCCTTCAGCTGCGGGTACGCCTCGACGACGACCATGAGCCGCCCGAGCGCCGAGCCGAGCTCCTGCTGAGATCGGTCGTAGCGCTCGAGCTCGGCGGCCGACGGCGCACCCGCGCCGCGCGAAGCGACGGCGGCCGAGCGCGCCTCGACCACGGCGCGCAGCGTCTCCTGCTCGAACCCCGCCGCGCCCTTCACCGTGGCGACGAGCGACGGCACGAGATCGGCGCGGCGCTGGTAGACGTTCTCGACCTGCGCCCACTGCGACTGCACGGCCTGGTCGAGCGTGACCAGGCGGTTGTAGGTTCCCGCAGCGCCGGCGCCGATCGCAGCGAGCGCTCCGACGAGGACGAGCAGAATTGCGACGGCGACCCGACGGTTCGAGCGTGGAGCGTTCATGACCTCGAGCGACGCAAGCCCGGTGCCACGCGCCGCTCTGCAATCGCTGCACGCGACGCCGCCCGGCGCCGCACCCGTTGCGCGCCCGCGCGCACGGTGTGGCTCTTGCTGAAGCCCGAGGGCATGGGCCTCGCGTGCGCGATCGCGGCTGCGGTGACGTTCGGGGCCACGCTCACCGTGCGCATCGAGGGCGTGCGGAGCACCGCGGGTGTGGTGCAGCTCGCGCTGTTCCGCACGGCCGACGGGTTTCCCGAGGACGCCGCGAAGGCCGCGCGCACGCTCACGGTCAAGGCCGCGGGCACGCTCGTGGTGACCGTCGACCTCGAGCCCGGCACGTGGGCCCTGGCCGTGCTGCACGACGAGAACGAGAACGGCAGGCTCGACCGCGGGCTCTTCGGCGTGCCGAAGGAGGGCGTGGGCGCCTCGAACCACCCGCGCGGGCTGCGCGGCGTGCCGCGCTTCGACGACGCACGGTTCGACGTGCGCGCTGCGGCCGTGTCGATGGCCGTGCGCTTGAGCTACTGGCTCTGACCGCCGGCCCAGTCGACGACGTCGACCGTCTCGGCGGCGAGCCGCACGGCGAGCTCGTGCCGCTCGCCCACGTCGTCGCCGGCGAGCTGAAACGGCTGCGGCGGGCTCACCGTCACGCGGGCGTCGCGAACGAAGAAGTCGTGCATGCCCCGCAAGGGGTGAACACCGCGCCACAGCCGGGGGAGATCGGGGAGCGCGAGCCACAGCGGCCGGTCGTAGACGCGCAGGTTGAACGTGCCCGGGACCTCGCCCGCGAAGGGAAAGGCCTCGAAGTGAAAGCCGTACTGCGGCGTGGTGCCCATCGCGAGCACGCTGAAGCGGCCGTCCCACAGGGCCCCCGCGGGCCGCTCGACGAGGCGCTCGCCCGGGCCGACCTCCCACGCCGGCGCGCTCGTCGTCACGCGGGCGTGCGGGCGGCGGTGGGCGAGGCCCTCGGGCACCGTGAAGCGCAGGCCGGCCGCGAGGTAGCCGCCGAGGCCGTCGCGGAGCGGGCGCGGCAACAGCTGCCCCACCTGCCCTTCGCGGTGCCGCGTGTAGTCGTCGAGCAGCCTCGCGTCCCACCCGGTGCCGGCGAACGGGCACAGCGTGCCCTCGCAGTCGAGCAGCGCGAAGCGCCGCGTCGGCAGCGGCCAGCGCAGCCCGGGCAGCAGGCGCAGCAGCGCCTTCAGCTTCGGTGCGTGCGTCGAGTGGGCCCACGCGTTGCCCGTGCCGAGCGGGAGCAGCCCCAGCGGCGGCATCGGCCGGCCGGTGCGCCGCCAGGCGTTGAGCAGGGCGGTGACCGCGCCGTCGCCGCCCGCCGAGAGCACGAGGCGCGCGGGCCGCGGCCGCGCGGCGAGCTTCGCGATCTCGCCGTCGCACTCGGCCGTCGTGCGGGTGAGCACCAGCTCGGCGTCGGGCAGCACCGCGGCGACGGCCGCGATCGCCGCGGGCGTCACGTGGCGCGCGCGGCGGTTGAAGACGACCGCGACGCCGCGGCCCCGGCCCACCCGGCCCGGCAGCGCCCGAGGCTCGAGCCGGGGCGCCGCGGCGGCGCGGCGCTCAGGCGTTCGCGCCACGGTGCGGCTCGCAGATGGCCGCCAGGGTCTGGGTGACGCCGATGGCCGTCACCCCGTTGCTGCCCCGGCTCGAGGGCCGGCCCGCCTGGCGCGCGATGTCGTTGAGCGAGATGAGGCCGACGAGGCGGCCGTCGCGGTCGACGACCGGCAGGCGCCGCACCTGGTTGCGCTTCATCAGCTCCTCGGCGGCGTCGATGCTGTCGCGCGCTCCGACGACCCAGACCGACTTCGAGGCAGCGCTCGAGACGCTGATCGCGCGCAGCGGCATGCCCTGCGTGTAGGCCGCCATGCAGGCGTCGCGGTCGGTGAGCATGGCGATCGGCACGTTCTCGGAGTTGACGACCGGCACGCAGCCGCAGTCGTGCTCCCACATCAACCCGGCCGCCTTGGCGAGATCGTCCGCCGCCATGCAGCTGAACACTTCCTTCGTCATCACTTCGCCGACGTTCATGGTTCAACCCCCGTGCTTCGAGTGGATGCCCGCGGCCCGAGCAGGGCCCGTGCCACCTGCGCGCAGGGCTGCTCGCGCGGCCCGCCAGTGCGCAGGGTCTGCGCGGGTGCGCAGCGGGTGCGGCGCGGCCACCCGCCGTGGCCCCTGCGCACGGCTGGCGCGCCCTTCGCATCCCGGGTGGAGTCTCTCGTGGCTGCTTTTTCTACCCCCCAGTTCCTGAGTCGCGTCGGCGAGCGCGCCGGCCTCGAGGCGCCCGCGGCGGGCGCGCTCGCGCAGGCGGCGTTCGAGGCGCTCGGGCGCCAGCTGTCGGATGCGGGGGCGCACGAGCTCGCCGGCGAGCTGCCGCCGACGCTCGCGGAGTGGGTGCTGGACGCGGAGCACGGCAGCGAGCGAGGCGCTGCGGCGCTGCTCGACGCGGTGATGCGCAACGAGGCGGCGAGCCGCGCCTTCGCGGTCGAGCACGCGATGGCCGTGTGCCAGGTGCTCGCCGAGAGCCTGGGCCCGGCGGCGCTGCGGGCGCTGACCGGCGCGCTCGACGACGACGTGGGGCCGCTGCTGCAGCCGCGGGAGCCGCGCAGGGCGTTTCAGCCGGTGCGCGTCGATCGCCGCCACCGGACGCTCGCCGAGGCCGACGCCGCCAGCGCGCGGCCGCTGTTCCGGTCGGGTCCGCCCGACGCGGCCCACAGCGAGTCGATCGCGCGCGCCGAGAACCCGCACGCCGAGACGAAGCTCTCGACGTCGCGCGGGCTGACCCAGGAGCGGGAGGAGCGCACGCTGGCGACCGGCGGGCGCCGGCGCTGAGCGCGACGCGCGCCGGGCTCAGCGCACGACGATGATCGGGCGCGGGCACACGTGCACGAGCCGGTCGGCGACGCTGCCGACCAGCACGCGGTTCACCGCGCCGCGACCCTTGCTGCCCGCCACGACGAGGTCGTAGCCGCCGTCGACCGCCTCTTCGGCGATGACGTCGGCGGGCGAGCCGAGGCGGTTGAGGGTCTTCACCCGCGCGGGCTCGAGCACCCCCGCCACGGCCCGCAGGATTCGCGCCCCCTCTGCGAGCTCGGCCTCGTGCAGCTGCGCGGGCGGCGTCAGCGGCGCCTCGCCCGGTCTCAGCGAGGGCCGGCCGACGTAGATGAGCGTGACCTCGCCGCCGGTGCCGGCGGCGATCTCGACCGCGAGCTTCGCGGCGTGAATCGACGCCAGCGAGCCGTCGACCGCCGCGAGGAGCCGCTTCACGTCGCGCTGGCCTCCCGGACGTCGTCGCACGCGGCGCAGCGGCGCGCCTCGGGCATGGCGCGCAGGCGCAGCCTGCCGATCGCGTGGCCGCAGTCTTCGCAGTGCCCGTAGCTGCCTCGGCCGATGCGCTCGATCGCGGCGTCGATCTCGGCGATCTCGCGCCGCTCGGCCTCGGTCATCGCCGCGAGCGGCGCCGCGCGGCGGCCGCGCGAGACGGGACGCTCGGCGGCAGCGCGCTCGATGGCGGCGCGCCGGTGCTGCAGGGCGTCGCGCATTCGCTCGTCGAAGGTGTCCATGCTTCGAGGGCGAGCACCTGCCGTGCCAGCAGCGCCGGCGCACTTCTAGCGCTGCGCGGCGACCCAGCCGAAGAGCGTGTCCGCGGCGAGCCGCCGCGCCACGAACAACAACGCGTCGGAGTGGCTCAGCCCGGGGGGCAGGTCGACCCGCCGCGCGCCCGGAACGCCCGCGAGCCTGCGGTTCGGAGCGTGTCCGAAGCGCGGCTCCATCTCGTCGTCGGCGGGCGCCTGGGTGCGCAGGTGCACCACGCTCACGCCCCGGGCCGCGGCGGCGTAGTGCGGCTCGGCGCCGAGGTCGAAGAGGAACATGAGGTCGTCGTGATCGTCGGATGCCGGGCCGCGCACCGCGCCCGACAGCGGCGCGGCGACCGTGAGCACGGTGAGCCAGCCGTCCGGAGCCGCGGCCGGCGGGGTCACGCGCGCGGCCGCGAGGCTCGCGAGCACACCGCCCGCGCTGTGCGCCACGACGACGATGCGCCCCGGCCCGGCGTCGCCGCACTCCGCGAGCCGCGAGAGCCCGCGCGCGAGGCGGTCGACGAGCACGTGGCGCTCGCCCCACGGGAACCAGCGGAACACGAAGACGTGCGCCGTGCGCGCTCCGAGCAGCGTGCGCACCGCAGCCTGCGTCTCGGGGCCGTCGCCGCCCAGGCCGTGGACGATCACGTAGACGGTGCGGCCGCCCTCGCCCGGCGGCTGCAGCCGGTCGCAGGCGGGGTGCTCACCCAGCCCCTCGAGCCGCACGGCCGTGCCGTCGCCCGCGGCGAGGAACCAGCCGAAGTGTCCCGAAGCGTCGCTCGCCGCCCGCGCGACGAACGGCACGGCGAGCGCGTGGGGCGCGCACCCGGCCAGGAGGCCCAGGCACGCCAGCACGACGGGCCCGAGCGCGCGAGAGAGCACGTGGCACGAGGTTGCATCGCCCGTGCCCTGGCACGCCGCTTTCATGCTCCGGGGGCATGTCGCGGCTGAAGATCGCCTACGTGCTCGACTCCGCAGGCGCGGCGCGCGCGGGGGGCCTGGTGTCGGGCGATCGGATCATCGAAGGGCTCCGCGAGCACAACGACGTGGTCTCGATCGGCCTCAACGGCGACGTGGCGTTGCCCAGGCTCACGCTGCCGTTCGTCGACGATCTCGTGAGGGCGAACTCCTTTGCGTTCGCCCGGCCCGACACGCAACGAATGCGCGAGGTGATCGCCCGGTCGGACGTCGTGCACGTGCAGCTGCCGTTCTTCCTCGGCTTCCGGGCGATCGCGCTCGCCCGCGCCTTGCGCGTGCCGGTCGTCACCGCCCACCACGTGCAGCCCGAGAACGTGCTGGCGCAGGCGGGCCTGCGGTGGCCGCGGCTGGCGCGGCTCATCGGCGGCCCGCGCACCTACCGCCTGATGAACCGCCTGATGGTCGCCTCGTTTCACCGGCGCGCCGACCTGGTGATCTGCCCCTCGCGCCTCGCGCAGGCCGAGCTCGAGCGCGCGGGGCTGAGGGTCCCCACGACCGTCATCTCGAACGGAGCGCCCGAGCTCTTCGGGCCGATCCCCCTGCGCACGCGCGACAAGTTCACCGTGCTCTCGGTCGGCCGGCTCGTGCCCGAGAAGCGCCACGACGTGATCATCGAGGCGGTGCGCCGCTCGAAGCACGCGCGCGACCTCCGCCTCGTGATCGCGGGCAAGGGGCCCTTGATGGGCCGGCTCGAGCAGCTCGCCGCCGATCACCCCGCCGAGGTGCGGCTCGGGTTCGTCAGCGACGAGGAGCACCTCTCGCTGTGCCAGAACGCGGATCTGTACGTGCACGCCTCGGAGGTCGAGCTCGAGGGCATGGCGGCGCTCGAGGCGATGCGCTGCGGCTGCCCGGCGCTGCTCGCCGACGCTCCCGCGAGCGCGACGCGGCAGTTCGCGCTCGACGAGACCCACCTGTTCCCGCCCGGCGACGCCGGCGCGCTCGCGCGCCTGATCGACGACCGGTTCGAGCACCCCGCGGAGCTCGAGCGGCAGCGAAGGCGCACGCTCGACTTCGTGAAGGACTACGGCATCGGGTCGATCATCGCCGCCTACGAGCGCACGTACGCCCAGGTGCTGGAGCAGCGCCGCGTGCCCCGGGGGCGGCTGCACGCGCTCGCGGGCGCGTGAAGAGGCCCGCGCTCAGCCCTTCGGGACCTCGGCCCAGAAGTAGCCGCGCAGGTCGCCCTCGGCGAACCCGGTCGCCTGATCGCCCGGGTACTTCGCCTTCAGGGCCTCGGCGACGTCCGGCTGGAGCTGCGCGCCGTGGCAGCCGAGGCAGACGGCGCCCAGCGGCATCGGCTGGAGCACGCCGACGCGATCGCCCAGATCGAACCAGGCGGGCGCCGGCTTCGCGGCGCTCACGTGAGCGGCGGCCCAGGGCCGCGGCGCGTTCGCCGGGTTGCGCAGCCGGAAGCTCGTGCGCCCGACCTCGACGCCCTGCGCGCGCCCGATCTCGGCCGTGAGGCCCGGCGCCTCGACGTTGCAGACCGCGATCGCGCTCGCCGGCCCGCCCTGCCCGACCGCCTCGCTGACCCGGGCGAGCAGCCGGGCGCGCAGCGCGCCGAACGCGGCCTCGGCCTTCGCGGCCTGCGGCTCGACGGCGTCGCGCGTCACCGCGATCGGAGCCCGCGCGCACGAGGCGAGCACGGCCACGGCGGCGAGGGCCCTCACCATCGGCTCATGGCTCCCAGGTTGAACACCTGCGTGAAGCCGTGGCCCTTCAGCATCGAGCGGGCGACCGCCGAGCGCGCGCCGCTGGCGCAGTAGAGGACCTTCGGGCGATCTTTCGGCCCGAGGGCCTCGAGCCTCGCCCCGAGCTCGCCCACCGGCACGTTGATCGACCCGGGGAGATGACCTGACGCGTACTCGCCGGGGCTCCGCACGTCGATGAGGCGCGCCCCCTGCTTCACGAGCTCCCTCGCGCGGTCGGCGCTGATGCGCCCGAGCCGCTGGAACACGATGAAGGCGGCGACGAGCCCGAGAGGTATCAGCCAGGTCCACATGTCGGAGGTCATATTGCCGTGAGAGCCCGGGCGCCCCGAAGAAGATTCTAGGGAGCGCTCACGCGGAACAGCGCGCCGACGCCCCAGCCGAGCGCGGCGGTGACGATGCCGATGGCGGCCAGCTTGAGGCCCTCGGCCACCCAAGAGCCCACCGTCGCGCGCGCCTTCAGCGCCCCGATGGCGAAGAGGCTCGCCGCGGCGACGGCGACCGACGCGACGGTCGCGCCCGCGATGGGGAGCGCCACGAACGGCACGAGCGGCACCAGCGAGCCGGCGAGCGACGAGCTGCCCACGACGCCGGCCGACCCCAGCGAGCGGCGCATCGTGACGGGCGCGAGGTGGTGCTCCTCGGCCATCATCACCGCCACCCAGACGTCGGGGTCTGCGGTGATGCGCTCGACGATGCGATCGAGCAGCTCTCCGCTGAAGCCCTTCTCGGCGTAGAGCGCCCTCACCTCTTCGCGCTCGATGCCGGGCGCGCGAGAGACGTGCCGCCGCTCGCGCTCGCGCTCGGCGTCGAAGTAGTGCGCCTGGGCGCGGCTCGAGGTGAACGCGACCGCCGCCATCGAGGCCGACTCGGCGACCGCAGCCGCGGCGCCGGCGGCGAGCACGACCTTGACGTCGGAGGTGGCCGCCGCGACCCCGAGCACGACGCCCAGCACGTTGACCAGGCCGTCCTGCGCGCCGAGGATGATCTCGGCGCTGCTCTCGCCGCGGCGGTGCGGGTCGATCTCGTCGTGGTACTGCCGCTCGCTCGTCATGCCCCGTTATACCTGCTCGATCGTGGGCAGCTCGATGCAGAGCTCGCTGCCGTGCCCGGACACGCTCACCACGCGGCGGGGCCGGCGCACCACGTTGCAGGATCGGCGCCCGCCGCTCGGGGAAGCTCCCAGCGCAAAGCGTGCGCGTCCGCACCGGCGCACGCGGGCCGTGCCGCGCAACCGTTGCGTTCGGAGTCGGAGGAACGCGCGTTGCACCCACATCAGGGCATGCTCGAGAACCTGCTCATCGTATGGAGAGGCGTCGATGCGTCCGTGGCGCTGCAGGAGCGCATCGCGCATCACGTGGACGCGCTCGGCGCGCGCGGCACGTGCCGGGTCATCGTCGCCCGGCCGCACCGGCGGCGGCGGCACGGGCCCGGCTACCAGGTGAACATCAGCCTCGGGCCGGTCGCCGTCAGCCACCACGCGCAGAGAGAAGGTGAAGACGCCTACGCCGCGGTGAACGCCGCGTTCGGGAAGCTCGAGCGGCGGCTCGCGGCGAAGGGGTCGCGGCGGCGCGCCGTGCGGCGGCGGCAGCGGCGCGGGCGCGCATGAGCCCGGCGGAGCTCGAGCGGCTCTTCGAGCGGGTCACGCTCCTGCTCTACGACACCCGGGTGCCGATGGCCGAGCTCGAGGCCGAGGTGGTGCCGTACCTCGCGAGCGAGGTCACGTTCACCGACCCGTGGCAGTCGGGCGGAGGTCTCGCGAGCTACCGGCTCGGGCTCGAGGGCTTCCACCGCATGTTCCGCTTCCACTTCGAGGTGCTCCAGGTCGGGGTGCGGCTCTCGCCCACCGGAGCGGGCCGGGCGATCGTCGACGGCGTGATGCAGCTGGAGCAGCTGGCGCCGCTGCTCACGTACCCGCTGCGGACCATCTGCACCTACGCCTTCACGCTCGGCGAGAGCGGCCGGCCGCTGATCCACGCGCACGAAGAGATGTGGAGCCTGGGCGACATGCTCGCGGCGGTGCCGGGGCTCGGCCGGCTCTACGCGCGCGGCTTCCGGCCGCTGTTCTGCCGGGGCTTCCTCGCGGCGAGCCGCCTCGCCTCGCGGAGCCGGGCGCGCACGAAGGCGTCGACGTCGTCCGGCGCGTAGAGCTCGACGTGGTGCAGCCACAGCCCGGGCGCGGGCCGCACCACCTGCTTCCAGCGCGTCGATCGATCTCGCCGGCCGAGCGCCACCGACAGCACGAGCGGAGCGACGTCGCCCTTCAGCCACCGGTCCGGACACCAGGCCCACGCGAAGGCGCGGCCGTCGACGAAGGCGATCTGGCTACGGGTCGCGCGGCGTTCTCCCCCGGCGGCGGCGTCGGCGAGGCGGTAGAGCTCCCGCGCAGCGGGACGGCCGGCGAAGAAGCGGCGAAGCGGCACCACGCTGCGGGGCCGGGGCATGCCCCAGGTCGAGGCAACGCGCGTGCCGGAACGGCGGTTGCAGCGCGACGGGGACCATGTCCGAGAACCTGCAGATCGTGTGGAGAGGCATCGAGCCGTCAGACACTTTGCGGGAGTGCATCGCCGAGCACGTGGACGCGCTCGGCGCAAAAGCTGCGTGCCGGGTCACCGTCGGCCGGCCGCACCGCGACTTCCACGTGACGGTCGCCCTCGGCGGCATCGCGATCACCCGCGAAGATGCCGCGGCGGCCTCCGACGCCCGGGCCGCCGTGGGCTCGGCGTTCGACCGGCTGCAGCGCCGCCTCGACGCGAGCGGCCCGCGCCGCCGCGCGGTGCTGCGCCGCGCCCGCAGGAGCCACTGACGCCGCATGCCCCAGCTGTCGACCCCCTCAGTCCTCCGGCGCATCAGCGAGCGCGGCGGCCTCGACCCGGCCGCCGCGGGCCGGCTCGCGCGCACCACCCTGCGCGCGCTCGCCGCGCAGCTGACCCCGGCGCAGGCGGCGGAGCTCGCCGACGCGCTGCCCCCGACGCTCGCCGAGTGGGTGCTGAGCGCGCAGTTCGGCGGCGCCCGCGGGCTGCCCGCGCTGATGATCGCGATGCAGCAGCTCTCGCACGACGAGCCCGGCGCGCCGGCGTTCACCGGCGAGCACGCGGCGGTGGTGTGCCACGTGCTGGCCGAGGTGCTCGAGGCGGCGGTGCTGAACAGGCTGAGGCTTGCGCTGCCCGAAGACGCGGCGCTGCTCCTGCACGGGGGAGACCCGAGGCCCGCCGCGACCGTGACGCCGCTCTTCCCGGTCAGGCCGGAGCGGGAAGCTCCGCCCCCCGCCACGGCGCAGCGGAAGCGGCGGCGGTGAGGCGCGAGACGTAAGCGAGGCAGCCCTCCAGCGTGAGCAGCTCGGACCACTCGTGCGCGGGGATGTCGCGGTTCAGCGCTTCGCTGAGCCTCACCACGAAGCGCAGGAACTCGAGGGAGTCGATGTCGGCCTGCTCCGACAACGACAGCTGCTCGCGCAGGGCGCGGGGATCGACGTGGGCGAGGGGCGCGTTCATGGAGGGACGGCCGACTGCAAACCCCGATCCTCCCCGGAGCTGCCCGCAGACCGGCGGCGGCAGCCGCAGAATCTGCGCGGCCGGGGGGGCTCAGCGCACGACGAGCACGGGGCAGTGGGCGTGGCGGATGACGGCCTCCGCGACGCTGCCCATCAGGGCGCGCTTGAGGCCGCGCCGGCCGTGCGTGCCCATCACGATGAGGTCGGCCTTTCGCTGCGTCGCGGAGTCGACGATGGCCTCCCGCGCGTCACCGCAGACCACGGCCCCGGTGAGGGCGACGCCGGGCGTGCGGAAGGCGATCATCGCCTTGTCCATGCTGCGCTGTGCGTCTTTCGCGATGTCGTCGATGTACGTGGCCGGCAGGGGCACCGCCATGTCGGGGTACGAGACGATGGGAATCGCCCAGGCATGAACGAGCTCGACCCTCGCGTCGAGCTTCTGCGCGAGGGCGATGGCGTAGTAGGTCGCCTTCTCGGCCAGGGGGCTGAAATCGGTGGGGACGAGAATCGTGCGCGGCAGGATCGAGCTCATGCCCCTTCGCTGATGCATCAGGGCGGCCAACCCGCGGAGCGCCGCCGACAGCGCAGCAAGGTCCGCACCTTGCACTCCAGTCACCCGCCATGCACGACGCGATCGAGAGCTTCATGACCGACGGCCCGCACACCATCGCCACGACGAGAACGCTCGAGGAGGCGCACGCGCTGATGCGCAAGTTCCGCATCCGCCACCTGCCGGTGCTGGAGGGCGGCAAGCTCGTGGGCATGGTGACGCAGAGAGATCTGAGCCTCGTCGAGTCGCTGAAGGGCGTCGACCCCTCGCGCGTGCCGGTCGAAGACGCGATGACCGAAGACGTGTTCGCGGTGCCGGTGGGCACGCCGCTCGCGGCGGTCTGCCAGCGCATGGCGAAGGACAAGCTGGGCTCGGCCGTGGTGATGCGCGGCACGATCGTGGCGGGCATCTTCACCGCGGTCGACGCGCTGCGGGCGCTCGACTTCCTGCTCTCGAGCCCCGCCGTGAAGCGCGCGCTGCCCGAGGCGCTCGTGCCGAGCGGGGCGGTGAAGGCGAGCTGACCGGCTCAGCGCCGCTGCGGCGGCCGCGGCGACTCGACGGCGCGCGCCTCGAGCGACGCGGCGCCGGTCTCGAGCAGGCCGAGCCACTGCCAGGTGGGCAGGTTCTCGCTCCAGAGGTGGAAGCGCGCGGTGACGCCTTCGGCGGCGTCGAGCGACAGCCACAGCTCGGCGGGCACGGCCTCGAACGTCTGGGGCTCGAAGGGGCTCTCGGCGCCGCTGGGGCCGTGCAGCCAGCCCCTGAGCGTCATCGTGCCCTCGAGCGGCACGTAGGCCTGCGTACCCTCGGCGAGCCAGCCGACCTCGGGCACGTCGCCCGCCTCGAGCCGCAGCTCGAGGTGCGTCAGCGTCATGCCCGTGTCGAGCACCGGCACGTCGGCGAGCTTCACCGAGAACCGCTCGAGCCGTACGTGCACGATGCGGTCGCGCACCATGCGCACGCGCAGCTCGCCGCCGGCCGCGCGCACCGGCAGCGTCGTGTAGTCCCGGTCGAGCAGCACGCGCCGCACGTCGACCGAGCCGTACGTGTCGTGAGGCAGAACGTGCAGCAGGGGCACGTCTTCGCCGCTCAGGCGCTCTTCGAGCGACGGCGGCGCCAGCACCACGACGGGGTCGGCGCCCGGCGTGGCGAGCGCCGGCGCCACCCCCTCGCCGCACGACAGGAGCGGCAGCAGCAAGACGGCGCGCAAGAAGCGCATGGCGACACCTCCACACGGTCGACGCAGCATCAACCGTGCGCAGCCTCAAGCGCGCGAGCGCCCGCGCCAGCCGGGCGAGGCGCCGCGCAACGGTTGCACGGCGGACCTGGCTCAGGCGTCAGCGGCAGTCGTCGTTCGTGCCGAGCGCGCGCACGTTGCAGCCGGCGGGGCAGGCCACGACCTGGGGAGCGCCGCCGCTGCAGCGGTAGATCTTCCCGCCGCTGCAGGTCCACCACTGCGCTCCGGCGTACTGCGACGCGGCGCACGACCAGCCGGGGGCGCTCTCGATGCACAGGTCGTCGGTTCCCAACGACCGGGTCAGGCAGCCCTGGCCGCACGTCTCGCGCACGGGCACGCCGGCGCTGCACCGGTAGCGGTCGCCGCTGCTGCACGTCCAGTACTGGCCGCCGTTGTAGGCGGACGACGAGCACTGCCAGCTCACGCCGGGGGGCGGCTGAGGCGGCGGCGACGAGGTGTTCGCCTTCGCGTGCGCCCAGCCGGCCGGCACCCAGCTGCCCCAGCGCGCGCCGATGGTCGAGCCGTTCCACGGGAGCGTGGCCCTGCCATTGCCGGCGACGTTCTGCTCGATGATGTCGATGGAGCCGGCGCGCACCGCGGTGACGAGCGCGACGTGGCCCCAGGTGCCGTTGCGCCACACCACCATGTCGCCCGGCACCGGCGGGTGCGCGCCGTCGCCGTTCCACCGGACGTCGACGGTCGCGGCGGGGGCATTGTTGAGCAGGTCCTTCGCGTTGCCGTACCAGCGCAGGCCCCACTTCGTCTTGAAGTGCCGCATCACGAGCTCGACGCACTGGTAGCGGTAGCCGTACGCGCCGACTCCGCCGCAGCTGATGCCGGTGCCGGTGTTCGCGGCGTTCGAGTACGCGGTCGTGCCGTCGAACGACGCGAGCGCGACGCCGCAGGCCGGCATCGTGAGCCGCTGCTCGACCGACGCCGACGGGTTCACGTCATCGGGCGTCTCGCCGTCGACGACGCCGGTCGAGACTCCGCAGCCCGCGATCACCACTGCCAGCACCGCAGTCACCCGCATGTTTCTCTCCCCGAGGAAGTCGTGCGGCGGTCGTGAACTCAAGCGTGGTGCCAGCTCGCGCGTGAGAGGGAGGCGGTAAACGCCGTTGACGGGCCGGCGTGTCCGCGTCCGAAACAGCCGTACGCGTCCGCGTCACCGGGCTTCTGCGCGCGGTCGCGGGGGTCAACGCCGTGGCCGCTCGGGTCAACCGCGTCGGGACCTGCCGCGGGCTGGTGTCGTTGTTCTCGCGCAGGTAGCTGAGCAGGAGGCCGTGGGCCATGATGCCCGCCATCCCCCCGGAGGCCCACGCCCGTGCAGTCGAGCTCGATGAAGATCTTTCGTGCGCCGGCGTCCTACCCCCCCATGCCAAGCCTGCCGATCGCGCTGCTGCTCCTCGCCCTCGCCGCGCCCGCGTGGGCGTTCAAGCCCGACGGCCCGTTCGACGCCGAGTGCCGCATCGATGAGCGAGCCTTCGCCCAGACCTGGGTGAAGTACTCGGACATCGACGACCGCATTCCGGTCGACTCGAGGGCGTGGGAGGCGAAGCAGCTGGTGCTCGGCGCCGAGCGCATCAAAGAGCTCACCGCCCGCCGAGACGCTCTGCGCGCCGAGATGGAGCTCGACCGCCACGCCCGCCTCGCGCTCCGGGAGTACCGCGACGCGCTCACGAGGGGCCTCAGGGTGAACCTGCTCAAGGCGTTCTGGCGCCTCGCCTGGGTCACCTACGGCACGGTGAAGGCGGGCAAGGGCGTCGGCGAGTCGTACAGCAAGCTGTTCACGTCGGTGAGCGCGGTGCAGCAGGTCGGGGCCGGGCTGCAGGTCATCAACGGGCTCAAGCCGCAGGCGAGCTACGAGAGCCGCGCCGCCGAGCTCACCTCCAAGGTCATGGCGGTCAACACCAGCACCGTGCTCACCGGCCTCGAGAAGCTCGGCGACCCGGTCGAGATGGCGACCGCGTTCGTCTCGGAGGCGGCCAACCAGGCGCTGCCCTCGGCCGACATCACGCCCGAAGAGATCGGCATCTTGCGGGACCAGCACCTGAACAAGCACGTGGCCGACCAGGTTCTCGACGAGAGCTACCGCAGAAACGTCGCGCGCCGCGACGAGGTGGCTGCGCTCGACACGCAGCTCGTGAAGGCGCGCGCTGACCTCACCGTGTGGAAGGACAAGGAGCAGGTCCGGGTGCGCGCGATGCTGCTCGACGATTGCCGGCAGCAGCAGCAGCGGGCGCAGGCGGCGGCTGCGCCGGCGGCGCCGCCAGCGGTCGGCCAGTGCGGCGGCGTGCTCGGCTCCTGGAAGTGGATGGTGGGCACCGCGACGTTCGCGGGCGACGCCGCGGGTGGCCGCGCCAGCGCGGCCGGCAACCCGCACGTCAAGGAGGGCACCTGGAAGTGCACCGGCCCCGACGCGATCGAGATCTCATGGCAGGGCGGCAAGTACGTCGACCGCATGACGCTCACCGCCGGGGTGCTCGTGGGCAAGAACCAGTTCGGCAGCCCGCTGCGTGCGCCGCGCGCCGACGCCCCTCCGGCCTCCGAGGGTGGCCAGTGCGTGTGGCGTGACGGAGGCGCGATGTTCTCGTCGGTGTGCGAGTGCACCCGCGACGACGGCTCGAAGTTCCGGGCCCCGAAGGAGCGCTGCGGCAAGGGTGGCCCCCCGCCGCCCGAGACCTGCACCTGGCGCAGCGGCGGCACGATGTTCCCCTCGCTGTGCGTGTGCTCGCGGGGCGAAGGCTCGACGTTCAACGCGCCCCGGGCGCGCTGCGGGCGCTGACCGTCACGAGCGAGCCCGTCCCCAGCTCCAACGCCAACGCGGTGCGCGCGATTCGCTCGTTCTGACTTCGCTCACCGGCACACGGCCAGGTCACCGTCGAGCACGGTGCAGGTCGTCGCTCCGGTGCAGCTCGGCGTGCCGTTGACGCGGCACAGCGCCCTGCAGACCCCCTCGCACATCGAGGAGGCGGGGCACTCGGCGGTCCGCGTGCACGCGTCGCCCAGCCGGAGCGGGCCGTTGACGAAGCACTGGCCCGGCTCCGAATACGACGTCGCCCGGGGACCGCACCAGAACCCCGGGTCACACCCCGGCCCGAAGACCGTGGGACACGGCCTGGGTCCGCACCCTCCGTAGGGGAGCGTGGCGCTGCCGAGCGTCGCCGGGTGGCACACCGGAAGGGACGTGGGGCACGTCGCCGGCGGGTTCATCGGGTCGCACGCCGTGACGCAGAGCGAGAAGCCCGCTCCGAAGCAGACGAGGCCGGCCTGGCACTGCGAGACCTGCTGGCACTGCGTGGGGTCAGAGGAGCAGTTCCGCGCGCAGGAGCCGCCGGGAGCACGCGCGCCGATGGGCAGGCACGTGGGCGTCGCTCGATCGGCCTCGCGCTCGCCGCCGGGGCTGCACCACTGCGAGGCCGCGCACCCTGCGTCGACGCCGACCCCGTACGGCCTGCAGCGCGCGACGGGGAAGACGCCACCTTGATCGAAGCAGTCGTGCCCGCGCAGCTCGAAGCCGTCGAGCTCGAGGTTGCCCGGCTCCTCGGTCGTCAGCACCCGGAAGAAGAAGAACCGGCCCGCCGCGGGCTCGGCGAGCGGGTGCACCTCCCACTTCGCGATGTGCGCGCCGGCGGCGACGCTCTGCGGCTGCGTGCGCCCGGCCGGGCAGCACTCGTCGGGCACGCCCTCGCTGCAGGGCTCGCCCGTCACGCACTCCCACGGCGCGCGCCGGCCGTCGCCGGTCGCGACCCGCCGCGCGCCGCTCATGGGCGTCAGGTCCGCGTCGTCGGAGGCCCACAGCTCCCACGTCGCCGGCCGCTTGTTCCACCAGTCGGACCGGTAGCGCAGCTCGGTCACCACCCGCGGCTCGACGAGCGCGAAGCCGAACCACGGGCCCGCCGCCGCCGAGCCCGTGAGGCTGATGTCGCCCTGACCGAAGAGCGACGCGCAGGCGAATTGCTGAGGCACGGTGCACGGCGAGGTGGTCAGCACGTTGAGCCGCGTGGTGGGGTCGATGGTGTGTCGAGTGCTGACCGCCACCCCGGCGGGTCTCCCTCTCCAGGCGACCGCGAAGTCGAACAGCCAGATCTGACCCGCTTCGAGCAGCATGTCGACCTCGAACACGCCATCACCGTCCGTGTCGGTCATCGGTGGACTCCGCAAGGCCGGAGTGAGCGGGTACGCGCTGGCGAGATACACGTTGGCCTCGGCCGCCAACAGCTCTCCGGAGGGGTCGGCGAGCTCGAGGCGCACCGCGCGCTGACACGGCGCCTGAAGGGGGTTGCCGGCACCGAGGCCGTACCACTGCGCCGGCGCGACGAGCGTGTTGCAGGCCGCGACCGCGAGCGTCGATGAGGCGCAGCTCCCGGTGCACTCGCCGCCGATGAAGCTCGCAGCGCAGTCGCACGCCGCCAGCCCCGCGTCGGAGCCGACGCACGTGCCGCCGTTCTGACACGTCACGCCGCGGCACACGGCGGGAACGCAGTCGCAGGCGCTCCAGTCGCCGTCGGCCTGACACCGCTGCGTGCCGCTGGCGGCGTCACACGAGCAGGCGCGGCTCGAGTCGGCGACCCCGCACGTGGGCGGAGGAGGTGGCGGCGCTGGAGAGCACGTGGCGACACAGCCCGCGAAGGCGAGCGCGACGAGGCCTACCCATCGTCTGTGGGCTCCCGCCCCTCGTCGGAACCCGCGCGTCCACGCGATCTCGGAGCCCCAGGCCAAGCGCTGCGAGTCTCTCACGTGTCAGATCCGCAGGGTATCGGCAGTGACGAACGTTCAGGCGCGCCAGGAGCGCTACAGGTGGCACATCGTGCAGCCGCTCGTGGTGTTGCGGCTGTTGCTGATGCCCGGGTTGTTCGGGTCGTGCTGCCACGTCCACACGTTCGTCGTCGCCGTCGTCGCCGTGTAGCGGTGGCACGAGCCGCAGCGCACGAGCCCCGCGTTGTTGTGATTCGACGTGAAGCTCCCGCGCGGCGGGCCCGTGTCGTTGTTCTCGCGGCCCGTCACCGTCTGGCTCTGGCTGAACGTCTTCGCGCCGGGCGAGGTGGGCAGCGTCAGCGACGGCGTCGTGGTGAGCAGCGTGTAGAGGCCGCCCGAGAACGGGTGGCAGACCTGGCACCCGCCGGCGTTCGCGGTCGCGTTGTTGTGCGCGTACTTCAGGTTCGCGACGGTGCCCTTGAAGCCCGAGAACTCGATGTGGCACGAGATGCACCGGTTGCCGTTCGCGACGCCGCCGTAGTGGCTCGCGGCGGGCACCATGAGCCGCGTGTTCGCGGCGCCGCCCTGGCCGTGGCACGTGTTGCAGTCGAGCACGCTCGCCGCGGTCGAGCCGCTCGCGGCGTGAGCGCCGGTCGCGCCGCGCCAGTTCGGCGCCGCCGGGTTCGTGCCGGGCCACGAGTGGCACGAGCTGCAGTCTTGCGGCGAGGTCGCCGTGTACGCCGCGTGGTTGAAGGCGGTGTAGGCCGCGCCGGGCTTCACGTTCAGGTGGCAGTTGCTGCACCGCGCGGTGGTGCCGTTCGTCACCAGCGGGTTCGCGCCGGTGAAGTTGCGGTGGAACGCGGCCTGCGCCCACTCCTTGCCCGCGATCATCGGGTTCGTCGAGGCGCCCTGCTGGGTGTGGCAGAAGCGGCACTCCTTGCCGGTGACGTTCAGGTCGGTGTGCGCGATCTGATCGTGCGTGCCGGCGGGGACGCCGGTGGCGGCGCTCGCGGTGGTGACCGTCGCCGTGTCGGTCAGCCCGGCCGGCATGTTGTTGTTCGTGCCGACGGTGGTCCCGCGGCCGTTCGTGATGCCGTGGCACTCGTTGCAGGTCGTGACCGAGGCGAGCGGGCCGTGCACCTTCGCGGCCTTGCTCCACGCGCTGCCCGTCGCGCGGGCGTCGGCGGCGTGGCACACGGCGCAGTCGCGGCCGGTCAGCACCGCCGAGGCGTGGTTCATCCACTGCGCCTGGTTCGTGGCGGTCATGCCCTGCGCCAGCGCGTAGCTCACGGTGCCCTGCGTGGTGGTCGCCGGCCGCGAGACCGTGTTGTGGCAGTCGTTGCAGGCGGCGGGCTGCGCGGCGAGCGAGGAGCCGTGGTACGCGCCGGTTCTCCACGTGGTGGCGAGCGGCGTCGGGGCGGTGCGCGACTGCGCGAGCGCGGTGGGGTGGCAGCGCTCGCACGCCTGGAACGTGATGACGCCCGAGCGGTGAGCCATCTTGTACGTCGGGGCGCTCGTGACGTCGGACTTCGGCGCGTCGGCCATCAGCGGGTAGTGGCACTGCACGCAGTCGGTCGGCGTCGCGCTGCCGGTCACGGCATGGAAGCCGGCGTCGGCCCACGAGCCGCCGGGATCCGCGTGGCACGTCGAGCAGTCGAGCTGGTTGACGCGGTTCACCATGCGCCCGCCGATGTTCACCATCGCGGTGAACTGGGCCGCGTGATCCATCGGCTGCAGGTTCGTGGTGCCGCGCTGAACGATGTTCCGCGGCCACATGTTCGAGTGGCAGTCGTTGCACTGGCTCGTCGGCTGCGGCAGCACCGTCACCGCGCCGCCCATCGTGGCGCGGTACTGCCGCAGCGCCTCGTGGTACACGCCGTCGGTGTAGCCCGCGTCGGTGGCGTGGCAGTGCCAGCACTTCGCGTAGTCGGGCATGGTGGTGGGGCCCGCGCTCAGCTCGGGGCGCAGCACCGTCGAGGTGTGCAGCATGCCGTTGTAGAGCGTGGTCTGAACGCTGGTCGTGCTGGTGACCAGGCCGCCGGTGCGGTTGAGCGTGGTCTCGGTGACGGTGATGAAGCGGTCGTTCGAGCTGATGAACGAGCCGGGGTAGGCGACGCCGCCCCGCCAGTCGCCGCCCGGCAGCATGTTCGTGGCCGGGTTGTTGTAGCTCGCGTACCGGCCCGGAGGCGTCACGGTGTCCTGGTGGCAGCCGAAGCAGTCGCCGGTTCCGTTCGCGAGGTGGTCGAAGCCGATCGCGGCGGCCTGGGTGTCGGGCCGCTGCGTGGTGTGGCAGCTGATGCACTGCGTGCCCGAGAGGGTGGTGGGGCCGTGCACGAAGTTCCCGCCCGTCCAGTCTTGCGTGCGCGTGTGGCAGACGATGCAGTCCTGGTTCGCGCCGTGCTTGATGCCGCGGCTGTTCGTGCCGTAGTCGAACGGCCTCTTCTGGAAGTCGAAGGTCGTGTCGAGCCACCCGGCGGTGCTGTTCGCCACCGGCCGCTCGCCTTCGTGGCAGGGCAGGCACGTCGCGGGAGCCGGCTGGCCCGCGCCGTGGAACGTGCCCGCATCCCACGCGGTGCCGCTCAGCGCGCGCGAGTCGCCGTGGCAGGCGCGGCAGTCGCCCAGCGCGTCGCTGGCCTGGTGATCGAACTGCAGCCCGTTTCTCAGGCTGAGCAGCGCCACCGGGCGGCTGTTCGCGTGGCAGTCGAGGCACGACTGCGGCTGCTGCGCGAGCGGCATCGCGGCGTGGTACCGCGCGGGAGAGCCGCCGTCGGTGCGCGAGCTCGACCAGTCGGCGTTCAGCATCGCCGCGGTCGGAGCGCGGTGGCAGAGCTGGCAGTCTTGCGTCACGAGCCGCGTCGTGCCGCGCAGGCCGTTCGCCCACCCCACCGCCTCGTGGCGCATCTCGCCCGTCGGCGGCGTGCGCGCGGGGCTCGTCGCGAGCGGCCCGACGAAGCCCACGGGCTCGGTCTCGGCGTGGCAGTCGGTACACCCGGTCGGCTCGGGGAGGCCGAGATCGACGAGCGAGCTGTGGAAGAGGCCCGGGTAGTAGACGCCGGTCTGCGCGTCGGCGTGGCAGTTCGCGCACGCGCTGTTCGCGGCGGCGGCGTACTGGGCGCTCATGTGGTTCATGCGCATCGGCAGCGCCTGGTTGAGCTGCGTGACCGAGCGAATCGTGGTGCCCGACCAGTCGGGCACGAGAGCGTCGATGACGAGATCCTGCAGCGGGTCGCGCGCGTCGTTCGGCGCCAGGCTCGCTCCCTGCCAGGTGACGGTCGAGGGGTGGCAGCTCCCGCAGTCGGAGCCCGCTTTGGGGGGGTGCACCCACCCCGCGGGCTTCGGCGGCACCGGGGGCAGCGCCGCGAACGGGTTCAGCTCTTCGTGGCACACCGCGCAGCCGTTCGTCGCGATGCCCGTGTGCGAGAAGTCCTGCTCCTTGCCGATCGGGTGGCACGTGTAGCAGGTGCGCTCGCCGAACGCGTAGTCGGGGACGCCGCGGTGGAGCTGCTCCGAGATGCCCTCGTCGTGGATGTGGCAGCTCACGCACGTGAAGTCCTTGAAGCTCTCGCGGGCCGGCGGGTGGCACGACTCGCAGCCCGTGACCTTCGACCCGAGCGCGTGGTTCGTGCCCTCCGTGATGGGGAAATAGAGCGTCGAGTGCTGCTCCACCGTGAGCCCCTCGCCGCTGCCCTTCCCACCGCCTGCCGTGCAGCTGAACAGCGTGCAGGCGCACAAGGCGAACAGCGTGAGAGCGAGCCGCCGCATCAGGCCCGAGAGTACCGCGGCCCACGGAAGATCAGGCACCTGCCCACTCCAGTTCACAGCTCGAGCCCGAGCGCGGCGCCGGCCTGCCCGGAAGTGCCCGTCCCGTCGATGCGCGTGCGCACCAGGCCCGACACCCGCAGCCACAAGAACGTCGCGAACCGCGCCTCGACCGAGGCAAAGCCGCCGACCTCGCTGCCGGCGAGCCCGTCGCTGGGCGAGTTGTGGTTGTGTCCGACGGCGCGCGCGACGAGGCGCACGCGCCAGTGCGGCACGAACGTGGCCTGCACGTACGCGGTGCGCCCGCGGATCCACCCGAGCTCTTCGCCGTAGCCGATGCTCAGGCCGCCGCGGCCGAACAGTCGCGGCAGCTGCAGCTCGGGCCCCACGCGCCCCGACGCGATCGCCGAGTCCGAGTCGCGCGCCCACGAGCCCACGAGCACGACGATGAGGCCGGGCGTGAGCTCGAGCAGCAGCTGCCCGTCGGCGTGAATCGCGCGCGCGCCGGCGACGAGCGCCCCGGGCTCGATGAGCTCGCCGAACGGAGTGCCGCGGTAGCGCACGCCCGCGACGAAGCGGAACCGCTCGCCGGCGCGCAAGCCGAGGTCGAGCCGCGCGACGTCGAGCGCGGTCGTCTCGCCGAGGCCCGCCTGCGCCATCACGTGCACGTCGAAGCTGCGGCCTACCCAGCCGTGCAGCGAGGCCGCGAGCTCGAAGCGCTGCCCGATGCCGGTGCGGTTCGCCCACCCTGCCCGGAGCTCGGGCTGCAGCCACACCGCGTCGGCGCCCTTGCCCCAGAAGAAGCGGCCGTAGCCGTAGGCGCCGGCCACCCACGAGCCGTTCGTGACGCCGAGGTTGTACGGCTCGGGCAGCATGCCGCCGAACACGCCGGCCTCGGCGTTGCCGCTCTTCGTGACGAGCGCTCCCTGCGCGCCGTCGATCACCGACAAGCCCGGAGTGCCGCGCGGCCAGAAGCGGCCGAGGGCCGCTCGCCAGCTGCCGCCGGGCTCGTACCACGAGACCTCGAGCTGCCTCACGAACAGCTGCGGGCTGCCCTTCAGCGGCGAGCGGAAGCCCTGAGGCCGCTGCGCCCAGTTCACCACCGTCACGTCGGCCGAGGCGCGCAGGCCGCGCCAGATGTGGAAGTCGCGCACCGCCGCGTCGATGCGCTGCACGTGGTACGGCCCGCCGGCCGAGGCGAAGTTCGCCGCGCTCGAGTGCGAGACCGTCAGGGCGAACGTGTTCGCGACGCCGGCGCCGACCGGCGCACCGCCCTCGAAGTCGACGAGCTCGACCGGCGCGCTCTCGACGGCGTGCAGGCGCTGGGCGATCTCCTTTGCGTCGGGCACCGGCGGCAGCGGCGCGGGCGGCGCCTCGGGCTTGCGGTCGACCGAGATGCGATCGCCGACGGTGAAGCCGGTGCCGCTGCACACCGCGCTGTGCTCCGAGACCTGCGTGACGGTGCACGCGCCGAGCGCGCGGCCGCTGCGCACCATCTGCACCTTGTCGCCGGCCTTCAGGCCGTCGGCGCTGCCGCGGTCGACGTAGACGCCCTCGGAGCCGAGGTACGTGACCTGCCCGGCGCCGGTGCTGCGCTTGCCGGTGGCGAGCGCGGCGGGCTCGGCGCTCCCGTGGCGCGGCCGCCGCGAGCGCGCGTCTGCCCCGGGGGCGAGCAGCAGCGCGAGCGCGAGGCAGAGCGGCCTCATCGCGTCTGCCCCTCCTTGTGGCACTCGTAGCACTTGCGGCTCTGGCACGCGTAGCCGGGCACGTCCTTGTGCTCCTGGTCGGTCTTCGTCATGCCGCCGGCCTGCGTGCAGGCGTGCTCGCCGGTGTGGCAGCCCACGCAGTCGGCGGTGCGCGTCTCGCAGGCGCCGGGCGTGCCCATCACCTGCAGCGTGGTGTGGCACTGCGTGCAGGCGAGGTTCGCGTGCGAGCCGAACGAGACGAGGAAGCAGCGGTCGTGGTCGGGGAAGCGCGCGGGCCGAAACGCGAACGCGCCGTGGCAGCGCTGGCAGTCTTGCGTGAAGCCGAGCACCGCGTGATCGATCGCCGTGCCGGTGGTGCGCATCACGTCGGTGCGGTGGCAGTCGGTGCACGTGACGGTCGGGCGCGCGAAGCGGCGGTCGCGGCTCTCGGCGTGGCACTCCTGGCAGGGGATGATGGAGTGCGCGCCGACGAGCGGGAAGTTGGAGCGGCGGTGCGCGTCGGCGTTGAACGGCGAGCGCCAGGTCGTCTCGTCGTGGCACGACTCGCAGTGCGCTCCGAGGTCGCCGGTGTGCGCGTCGCGGTGGCAGGCCGCGCACTGGCGCGGCACCGGCTCTTCGAAGCCGGCCGCGTGGCAGCCGCGGCAGTCGACGCGCGCGTGCTTGCCCTTCAGCGGGAAGCCGGTCTTGTCGTGGTTGAACCTCACCTCGCTCCACGTGGCGGTCGTGTGGCAGGCGCCGCAGCGCGTGAGCCCCTGCTGCGAGAGGTGGCCCTTCTGCTTCGGCACGAGCTTCGGCGGCGCGTCGAGCCTCGGGGCGTCGGCGCCGAGCACCCACAAGAGGACGAGCGCCGTCATGGCTCCCCCGTTCGGGCTTCGCTGCTCATCAGGACGTCGAACGGTACGGCTGTTCGCCGTCTACCTTCGCGGCCGCTTCGCCTCACGGCTCGAACCCCTGGAAGGCGCCCTGGTGGAAGTCGGCGTGGCAGCCCTCACACTCGGTGGGCAGGGGCTTGTACCGCACGGCCGTGACGGAGCCGGCGAGCTTCACCGGGCGGTGGCACGCCTCGCACTTCAGCGCCGCGTGCTTGCCGTCGAGCAGGTACTGCGTGAACGGGGGCTCGTGCGCGAACTTGGCCGGCTTGAAGCCCTTCGTCTCGTGGCAGCGCTCGCACTCGGTGACGGCGCCCTTCGACACGGCGAGCTGGCCCGCATGCACGTCGGGGTGGCAGCTCGCGCACGTCGTGCCGAGGCCGCGGTACTTGACCGGCCCGCCCTTCTTGTCGGGCGCGTGGCACTTGCCGCACTCGACCTTCGCGTGCTTGCCGGTGAGGGGGTACTTGCTGTCCTGGTCGTGATCGAAGTCGAGCGCCGAGAACGAGGCGCTACCATGGCAGCTCGTGCAGGCCTTCTCCTTGAACTGGCCGGCGTGCACGTCGGCGTGGCAGCTGTCGCAGCGGTCGAGCGGCTGCTTGAAGTCGAAGACCGCGAAGCTGAACAGCTCGGGCCGCTTCTTCTTCTTCAGGTCGACGCGCACGAGCGTGGGGATGCGCGCCTCGAGCGCGGCGCTGTGCGGGTGGCACGAGAGGCAGCCGACGGTGGTGTGCGCTCCGTCGAGCGGGAAGCGCGTCGCCTTGTGCTGGGTGAGGCCGAAGCGCGGCGGGAGGAAGCCGTCGACCGTGTGGCACTTGTCGCACTCGGCGGTTTTCCCGAGCTGCCCCACGTGCGCGTCGGCGTGGCAGTCGGTGCACTGGTCGAACTGGAGCCCCTTGAACTTCGCCGGCCGCCCGGGCCACGGCCCGTGGCACGACGTGCACGGCACCTCGAGGTGCTCGCCCTTGAGCGGGTAGCGCGTCTTGTCGTGAAACGCGCGCTCCTGCGCCGCGTTGCGGATGACGCTCCACCCCTGTGTGGAGTGGCAGCTCCCGCACTTCGGCCCGAAGCGGCCGTCGTGCACGTCCTTGTGGCACTCGGCGCAGCTGCCGTGCTCGATGGGCGCGTACTTCAAGAACCAGTCGTTCTTCGGCGCGGGGAACGTCGAGGCCGGCTTGTCGTCGCGCACCTTCGGGTGGCACTTCTCGCAGGCGACCTTCACGTGCTTGCCGGTGAGCGCGTACTCGGTCTGGCCGTGGTCGAAGCCCGGCGCCGGCTTCCACGCCTTCTCGACGTGGCAGCCCTCGCACGCCTGCCCGACCTGGTTCCGGTGCTCGTCGAAGTGGCACGCGCTGCACGCGTTCGGCAGCCCGAGGAACGTCTCGCGCCCCGTCTTCTCGATCAGCGCCAGCACGGGCTGCTGCGTGATGCGCCGCTTCTCGTGGCACTTCCTGCACTCGACCTGCAGGTGCGCGCCGTGCAGCGCCCACCCCGTGCGCGAGTGGTTGAACGCCTTCATGCCGCCGGGGCCCCACAGCACGAGCGGGGCGTTGCGGCCCTGGTGCTCGTGGTGGCACGTCTCGCACTCCCGCTTCTCGTTCGGGATGCGCCCGTGAAAGCCGCGGCCCTTCGCCACCGAAGGCTTCAGCTCGGTGTGGCAATTCAAGCACGACGCCTGCGAGAGCTGCTGGCCCGCGGGGTGGCACTGCGTGCAGTTCTGCAGGCCCTCGAGCCCCTGGTGCGGCTTCGCGAGCTCCCCGGGAGAGAACAGATCGGCGAACGCGGGCGCCGGTGCGAGGGCCGCCGCCACCGCCAGCACGCGCTTCATCTGAAGATCCACGTGTAGCCGAGGAACACCGAGACCGAGATGTGTGCCGTGATCAGCACCACGAGCAGTACCGCGAGCACCACGTGAAACAGGCGCCACACCGCCATCAGGCGCCTGAGCGACTTGAAGAAGCCCACCTGCACCTGGAGCGTCCGCATGCGGTGGTACGCCCCCACGAAGTCGAGGAAGTGGCCGTGCGTCTTGAACAGGCTGCGCACGCGGTAGAGCTCTCGCTCGTCGGCGAAGCGCTGAAAGGGCAGCGCGACGAGCTGAACGAAGAGGGAGCCCTCGGGCTTCTTCACCGCGTTCTCGATCACGTGCGACACCCGGCTCACGTCGGTGGCGCCGCGCGTCAGGTTGTTGATGCGCACCTTCAGCCGCTCCCAGCGCGCCGACAGCTCGCCGAGCTCTTCCGCGCGCCCCTCGGACGACGGCACGAGCGAGTAGAAGTAGCGGCCGATCGCTCCGGTGAGCACCACCACGCCGAGCGCCGCCGCGGTCGACGTGGCGAGCAGGTTGTTCGACTGGAACGCGGCGTGAAACGCGATCACCGCCGGCGACAGGAAGCCGACGAACTGGTGAAACGTGAGCCAGTTGCGAATCGGCCCCGCGCCCTTGAACGCGCGCACGCGCTTGCGCACCGCGTAGAAGAAGTTCGACATCATCACGAGCGTCGCGACGATGCCGATGCCGTGGCCGATGGGCCCGGCGGGCTTCAAGAAGACGTGCGCCGGAGACTCGCGCCGCTCTGCCAGCGGCAGCTTGTAGTAGTGCCAGCCCAGCACGAGCAGCAGCGAGACGACGAACAGCGCGATGGTGAACAGCGTCAGCGCGAGCGAGTGGCCCTTGGCGTCGTCGTCCTTCGCGCTCCCTGCGCGCGCGCGCGCCTTGCCCTTCTCTTCGCCGTGGAACCGCTTGATGCCGATCTGGTTCTGCTCGAGCCACTTGCTCGGCAGCTCGCCGCCGATCGCCGCGATGATGAAGTCGTTCGCGAGCCGCACCTGCTTGCCGCCGGCGCTGAGCAGCACCTCCTTCGGCGTGATGCCGGTGACCTGCGACGGCATGAACGCGTGAATGCGCCCCTGCTCGACGAGCTCGCGGAAGCGGCGCTTGTTCTCGGCGCGGCACTTCGCGAGCTCCGCCTGCCGGTAGCTCAGCGCGACCTCGGCCTCGGTCTCTTCGACGATCTGGATCGCGGCCTCGAGCGCCGAGTCGCCGCCGCCGACCACGAGCACGCGCGCGCCCTCGTACTGCTGCGGGTCGATCATGCGGTACGCGACCTTCGGCAGGTTCTCGCCCGGCACGCCGAGCTTGCGCGGGCTGCCGTGCCGGCCGATCGCGAGCAGCACCTTGCGCGCCGCCACCGGGCCGCGGCTCGTCTCGAGCGTGAACGCGCCGTCGGACCCCGTGATGCCCTTCACCTTCGTCTCGGTCTCGACCGAGACGCCGCCCTTCTCGAGCGCCTCGCCCCACATCTCGAGCAGCTCCTCCTTCGAGATGAGCGGCTTGCCGAACTTGCCGTAGAACGGCACCTCGACCCTCTCGGTCATCACCACCTTCTGCCGCGGGTAGTGCGAGATGGTGCCGCCGACGCTCTCTTGCTCGAGCAGGCGGAAGGTGAGGCCCGCGTGCTTGAGGCCCAGCGCCGCCGCCATACCCGACGGCCCCGCGCCCACGATCGCCACGTCGACCGCGAAGCCCTTCTGGCCGCGCTTCATCGTCTCGCCGAGGTGGTGGGCGCACTGCAGGCCCTGCGTGATGGCGTTCTTGATGAGCCCCATGCCGCCGAGCTCGCCGACGATGTGGATGCCCGGCCGGCTCGTCTCGAAGTACTCGTCGACCTCGGGCAGATCGACGCCGCGCTCGCTGGTGCCGAACACGAGCTTGATCGCATCGACCGGGCACTCGACCGCGCACTTGCCGTGGCCGATGCACGAGCTCGCGCTGATGAGCGCGGCCTTGCCCTCGACCACCCCGAGAATGTCGCCCTCGGGGCAGACGCGCAGGCACGAGAAGCTGCCGATGCAGCGGTCGGGGTCGATGATGGGGTGGAGCGTCTGGGGAATGTGCCGGTTCTCGGCGACGGCCTGCTCGAACGCCTCGGTGTCGGCCTGCTCGCGCCGCAGGCGCCGGCGCTGGTACGCGAACACCGCGACGAGCCCGAGGGCGACGAGAACCGTGAAGCCGATGGTGTCGAAGCCCATGATGCGGCGCGGAAGGGTACCGCGACGGCACGCAGATCAGTCAGAACTCTCGCGAGGCCGTTCGGGGTGTAAGAAGCAGCCCGGCGCACAGCGATGACGGCGGTCGTGAACATCGGCAAGTACCGCGTGCTCAACCAGCTCGCGACCGGCGGCATGGGCGAGGTGTTCCTCGCGCGGCACGAGGGCCCCGCCGGCTTCACCAAGGTCGTCGTCGTGAAGCGCATTCTGCCGCACCTCGCGCGCGACCCGGCGTTCGTGAAGATGTTCCTCAACGAGGCGCGGCTCGCCGCGCTGCTCGAGCACCCGAACATCGTGCAGATCTTCGAGCTCGGCGAAGAGGCCGGAACCTGGTTCATCGCGATGGAGCCGGTGCTCGGCCACTCGCTGCGCCAGGTGAGCGATCGCTTGAAGGAGCAGGCGCGCGCGTTTCCCCCGCAGCAGCTCGCCCGCATCTGCGCGCAGGTGCTGGCCGGCCTGCACTACGCGCACGAGCTGAGGGACCCGAAGGGCGAGCCCCTGCGCCTCGTGCACCGCGACGTCAGCCCCGAGAACGTCATGATCGGGTTCAACGGCGCCGTGAAGCTGCTCGACTTCGGCATCGCCAAGGCCGCCTCGAGCGTCACCGACCCCACGCGCGTCGGCGCCCTGAAGGGGAAGTACGCGTACATGTCGCCCGAGCAGCTGCGCGGCGAGGTGCTCGACGCCCGCTCCGACGTCTGGTCGGTCGGCGTCGTGATGTACGAGCTCTTCGCGGGCCACCGGCCGTTCGACGCGCTCGCCGACGCCCAGCTCGCGCGCGACGTCGAGAGCAAGGCGCACGTGCCGCTCGTCATCGCAGCTCCCGACGCGCCCAGCGCGCTCACCGAGCTCGTCGAGCGCGCGCTGATGAAAGACCGCAACAAGCGCTTCCCCACCGCCGGGGCCTTCGCCTCGGCGCTCGAGCGCTGGGTCGAGTCGCAGCGCACCTCGCTCACGAACAGCCAGACCGCCGCGTTCATGCGCGAGCTCTACGGCGCCGAGGCCGACCAGGTGCTCTCGTCGGTGAGCACCAGCGGCCGGCTGCTCGAGCAGAAGCAGCCCGAGCTGTACCTGTCGTCGGGCGGCGAGGGCCGCACCGCCAGGAGCACCATCACCCCGCGCAGCCGCGCGCTCATGTTCGGCGCCACCGGCGCCGTGGCGCTGCTCTTCTGCGTCGGCCTCGTGGTGATGCTGCTCACGCCCGACCCGGTCAACGCGCCGCAGCCGCCCCAGCCGGCCGTGCAGACCCCGCCCGCCGCGGTCAGCGACGCCGGCGCCGCGCCGGTCGCGAAGGGAGAAGCGCCCCCACCGGAGCCGGAAGAGCAGGAAGACCGGCCGCCCCCCGAGGAGGCCGCGCCGCTCGAGGCGAAGGTGCGCAAGCGCGGCTTCGGCACCGTCGACCTGCGGGTGAGCCCGTGGGCGGAGGTGTACGAGGGCCGCAAGAAGCTCGGCGTCACCCCGATGCGCCCGTTCGAGCTGCCCGTCGGCCGCCACGTGCTGACGCTCAAGAACCCGCAGCTCGGCGTGACGCGGCAGGTCACGTTCCACTTGAAGAAGCACGGCCGCACCACCCTCGAGGTCGACCTGACCGAGTGACGTTCGGCCTGCTGGGCCGTGCTTGAGGGTACCTGTATTGCAGAGCTGCTCACCCGATGGCTCCCTCGACCCACAAGGCTCCCGAAGGCAGGCCGGCGCTGCAGCTGGTGCGCGACGACGGCCCGACCGACGACGAGCTGATCGCGGGCGCGCGGTCGGGCGACCCGTCGTGGGCCGACGCGTTCGTCCGCCGAGTGTGGCCCACCGTGTTGCTCGCCGTGCGCAGGCTGCTCGGCGAGCACGACCCCGACGCCGAAGACGTGGCGCAGGTCGCGGTGATGGAGGTGCTCGGCAGCATCAAGCGCTTCCGGCGGCAGGGCACCCTCGACGCGTTCGTGCGCACCGTCACCGCGAACACCGTCTACAAGCAGCTGCGCCGCAAGGGCCTCGAGCGCAAGCTGTTCACCGCGCTGGAGGCCGCCGAGCCCGAGCGCTCCCGGCTGCCGGGGCCGGCCGCCGCGGTGCGCGTGAAAGACGCGGTCGCGCGCGTGCTCGCGCACCTGGGGCAGGTCGACCTCGCGCGCGCCGTCGCGTGGGCGCTGCACGACGTGCACGGCTACGGGCTCAAAGAGATCGCCGAGATCACGAACGTCACCGAGGCCGCCGCGCAGACGCGCCTGTCGCGCGGCCGCCGCGAGCTGCTCGAGCGGCTCGGCGGCGACACGGCCCTCACGGAGCTGCTGGAAGAGCTGGAAGGAGAGCTGCCATGAAGCGTGATCTCCCCGAGGACCTGCCCGCGCGGCTGTTCCGCGCCGGTCTGCCGGTGGCGCTCCCGGTGCCGCCGCCTCCCGAGGCGCTCGCCGGCGCGGTGCGCGAGCGCATGCTGCGCGACCGCCGGCTCCGGCAGCTCCGCCTCGCCGCCGGCCTCGCGCTCGCCGCCGGCCTCGCCGCCCTCGTCGTCCCCGCCGCGCTCCGGCTGCGCGCTGCAGACTCGCCCGCCGCCTCGGTCACCGCCGCGACCGGCGTCGCGGTGCTGACGCCGCTCGGCGGCCAGGCGATCACCGTCGCTCCGGGCATGGCGATCGGCGAAGGCTCGCGCGTGGTCACGCACCCGGGCGGCAGCGCGCGCATCGAGCTGAAGGGCGGCAGCGAGCTCTCGCTCGGAGCGGGCGCCGAGCTGCAGGTCGACGCGCTGTCGGGCGTGCAGCGCTTCCGCCTCGCGGCCGGCCGCGCGAGCGCGCAGGTGAAGCCGCTCGCGCCGGGGCAGCGCTTCGTGCTCGCAACCGAAGACGTCGAGATCGAGGTGCGCGGCACGCGCTTCGAGGTCGAGAGCACGCAGGTCGACGCCGCGTGCGACGTCGCCACCGCCACGCGCGTCGTCGTGATGGAGGGCACCGTCGTGGTGCGGCACGGCGCCGACACCGTCACGCTCGAGGCCCCGGCCCACTGGCCCGAGTGCGAGCGCGCCGAGGCGCCCGCGATCGAGCCCGAGCCGGTGCCGGAGCCCGTGGCGCCCCCGGCGCCGGCCCCGGTGCTCGAGAAGCGGCCCCGCAGCGCGCGGCTCGCCGAGCTCAACGCGCGCTACCGCGAGGCCCTCTCGCTGCGCCGCCGCGGCGACGTGAAGGCCGCGCTGCAGGCGTTCGAAGACTTCGCCGCGCGGTACCCCGACAGCCAGCTCGCCGAGGCCGCGCGCGTCGAGGCGCTGCGGCTCATCGCGAAGACGTACCCCGAGCGGGCCCGCGCGGCCGCCCAGGCCTACCTCTCGGACTACCCGCGGGGCTTTGCACGCGACGAGGCGAAGGCGATGCTGTCGCCCTGACGTGTCCATGAGACGGCTCTGGTGGTTGAGCGCGTGCCTGCTCTGCGGCGCCCTGTGGGCCTGCCCCGGAGAGTTCCGCTTTCGCGACGACGCCGGCGCGGCCTCGGGCTGCCCTGCCGCGGGCTGCCCGTACTCGCTCGTGTGCTCGAGCACGCTCGATCGCTGCGTCGAGTGCACCTCTGACGTGCAGTGCCGCTCGCCGAGCCCGCGCTGCGACGTCTCGCGCGGGCGCTGCGTCGAGTGCCTGGGCTCGTCCGACTGCCCCATGGGTTCGGCCTGCGAGCGCGAGAAGACCCACCGCTGCGTCGCGACGTGCGTGCCCGACGCGGGGACCTGCGCGGCCGGCGTCTGCCACCGCGTCGAGGACCTCACCATCTGCGACGCGTGCGTGAACGAGCAGCTCTGCCGGCAGGCGCCTGGAGCCGGCCACTGTGAAGAGGCGACGGGCACGTGCGTGCGCTGCTCGGAAGACGAGCACTGCTCCGCTCCGACGCCCGAGTGCGATCGCCGCACCGGCACCTGCGTCGAGTGCGTCGACTCGCGCGACTGCGACGGGGGCACGTTCTGTGTCGCCGGCGCCTGCCGCGCACCGTGAGCGGGCCTGATCTCTACCGCCCGAAGGTACTGACGCCCGATGCGGCGGCGCTCCGGCCACCCCCTGCGCGCAAATCTTGCGCTTCTCGTGCTCGCCTCGTGCACGGTGGAGGTGGGCGCGCCCGAGGGGAAGCGGTGCGACGCCGATCACCCCTGCCCCGCGGGCCTCGTGTGCGTGGCCGACACCTGCGTGGCTGAAGGCGCCGGCGGCGGCGCGAGCGCAGGCGGAGGTGGCTCCACTGCTGGCGGCTCGCAGGCGGGCGGCGGCGCGCTCGCGGGAGGAGCCGGCGGCGGCTCGGCCTCGACGTGCGGCCCGTCGAGCTGCGGCGGCTGCTGCAACGGCGACTTCTGCGAGATCGGCGTGCTCGCCGCGCGCTGCGGCTCCGGCGGTCGCGCCTGCCAGGAGTGCCCCGCCGGCGGCGCGTGCGAGGGCGGCACCTGCACCGGCTGCGACGTGCAGAGCTGCCCGAGCGGCTGCTGCTTCAACGGCGCCTGCCAGGTCTCCGACACCGCGCGCTGCGGCACCGGCGGCGAGGTCTGCCGCTCGTGCGTCACGATGACGACCGACACCTGCACCGCCGGCGTGTGCGGCTGCGGCGCCGGCCCCGCCTGCGCGAGCGGCCAGCGCTGCGTCTCTGGCGCGTGCACCTGCGACGCGCAGAGCTGCCCGAACGGGTGCTGCTCGAACGACCAGTGCGTGACGCCGTCGGCGGCGATGTGCGGCACGAGCGGCGGCGGCTGCGCCATCTGCGACGCCACGCGCGCTGACTCGTGCAGCGGCGGCGCGTGCCAGTGCGGCTCGGGGCCGGCGTGCGCTCCGGGCCAGGCGTGCTCGGGCGGCCGCTGCGTGTGCAACGCGCAGAGCTGCCCCACCGGCTGCTGCGCGAACGACGCCTGCCAGACCGGCACCGCCGCCGGCGCGTGCGGCACCGGAGGCTCGGCGTGCCAGACGTGCCCCGCCGGGCAGGCGTGCGCCGGCCAGGCGTGCGCGGGCTGCAACGCGACGAGCTGCGCCACCGGGTGCTGCCTCAACGGCGTGTGCCAGGCCGGCACCGCGATGGCCGCGTGCGGCCGCGCCGGAGCGAGCTGCGCCGCCTGCAGCGCTCCGTCGGCGAACGCGTGCGATGCGGGCAGCTGCAGCTGCGGCGCGGGCCCCGCGTGCGGCCCGGGCCAGGCGTGCGTGGCGGGCCAGTGCGTCTGCGACGCAACCACGTGCACGAACGGCTGCTGCCAGGGCAACGTCTGCGTGACCGCGCGCACGGCTGCGCAGTGCGGGCCGAACGGCGCGGCGTGCATGGCGTGCGGGGCCGCCGCCGACCGCTGCACGTCGGGCGCGTGCAAGTGCGGCACGGGCAGCCCGTGCGCTGCGGGTCTGCGCTGCGCGCCGCCAGGCGTGTGCGTGTGCGACGCGACGAGCTGCCCGACCGGGTGCTGCAGCGCCGGCCAGTGCATTCAGCAGGGCTCGCAGAGCGCGGCGGCGTGCGGCACCGGCGGCGCGGCCTGCGGGCCGTGCTCGGGGTCGACGAACACGTGCGCGTCGGGCCAGTGCCGGTGCGGCGCCGGCGCCCCGTGCGGCAGCGGCCAGACCTGCTCGAGCGGCACGTGCGTGTGCAACGCGAGCTCATGCCCGAACGGCTGCTGCAGCGGCAGCACGTGCGTGCCGTACGCCACGCAGACGGCCGCCTCGTGCGGCGCGGCCGGCGCCGCGTGCGCCCCGTGCGACGCCCGCGCCGACCGCTGCACGAGCGGGGTCTGTGCGTGCGACGCGATGGCCGGCGCGTGCTCGAGCGGCCAGGCGTGTCAGACCGGCGCGTGCGCCTGCAACGCGGCGAGCTGCCCGGCGGGGTGCTGCGCGGGAGCCGTGTGCCGGCCGGGCAACGTCGCCACCGAGTGCGGCACCGGCGGCGCGCAGTGCGCCTCCTGCGCCGGAGGCTCGTGCGTGGCCCAGGCCTGCACGGGGTGCAACGCGACGACCTGCCCCGGCGGCTGCTGCAGCGGCTCGAGCTGCATCGGCATGACGACCGCGAGCCAGTGCGGCATCGACGGCGGCGCGTGCTTCGCCTGCGACGCGGTGCGCTCGAACGCGTGCAGCGCGGGCCAGTGCCGCTGCGGCACCATGGGCCAGTGCCCGGTGGGGCGCCACTGCGTGGGGAACAGCTGCGTGTGCGACGGCACGAGCTGCGGGAGCGGCTGCTGCAACGGGTCGAACGACTGTGTCGCTCCGCCGACGCTCTCGCAGTGCGGCGACAACGGCGAATCGTGCAGCGCGTGCGACCCGAACCGCGCGAACTACTGCTCGTCGTCGGGCAACTGCCGCTGCGGCTCGAACAGCGAGTGCAGCTCGACGCAGCGCTGCGTGTCGGGCCAGTGCGTCTGCAACGCGGCGAGCTGCCCGAGCGGCTGCTGCAACGGCTCGACGTGCATGGCCGGCAACACGCTGACCGCGTGCGGCACCGGCGGCGCGGCGTGCACCACGTGCAACGCGGGCGCCGCCGACGCGTGCGTCGCGGGGCAGTGCAAGTGCGGCGGCGGCGCGCAGTGCAGCGCCGGGGTCGCGTGCACCGGGGGCGCGTGCGCGTGCAACGCGACGACCTGCCCGAACGGGTGCTGCCAGAACGGCACCTGCTACCCGTCGAGCATGAGCCACTGCGGCATCGGGGGCGCGGCGTGCGTGTACTGCGACCCGCTGCTCGCCACGTCGTGCAACTCGAGCGGCCAGTGCCGGTGCGGCAACTCGCCGATGTGCGTCGCGGGCGACAAGACGTGCCAGGAGGTTCCCCCCGGCCAGTGCGAGGACCCATGAGCTCCATCGCGCTCGTCCTGCTGGTGGCAGCCCACGAGCCGAACCCGTTCCTCCTGCAGGCGAAGGTGTTTCAGCAGTCGCTGGAGTTCGAGAAGTGCCTCAAGCGCCTCGAGAACGCCGCGCGGTGGAAGGACACGACCGACGCGGAGCGCGCGGAGATCGAGCTGTACCAGGGCCTGTGCCGGCTGGGGCTCGGCCGCGAGGGTGACGCCGAGCAGCACTTCCAGCGCGCGCTGAGGCTCGACCCCGCGGTCGCGCTGCCGCCGCTCACCAGCCCGCGCGTCGAGCGGCTGTTCGACAAGGCGCGAGCGACGACCGGAATCCCCGCGCCGCTGCCGATCGAAGAACCGGCCGCCCCACCCCCGGCGCCGAGCCTCGTGCCCGCGGCTGCTCCGCCCACGCCGCCGCCGGAGCCCGTGGTCGAGGCGCAGAAGCCGGTGCGGCTCGGGCTGCCGCTGGGCATCGCCGGGCTCAGCGCCGGCGCGCTGATCGCCGCGGCGGCGCTGGGCACGCAGGCGCAGGGCCTCGCCGCGCAGTCGAAGGGCGCGCTCTTCGCCTCCGACGCGTTCTCGCTGGGGCGCGACGCCCAGACCTTCGCGCTCGGAGCGAACGTGCTCTACGCGGTCGCCGGCGCGGCGCTCGTCACGGCCATCATCGTGTTCCTGGTGATCAACTGACGCGGGCGGCCACGGCAGCCCTACGGCGCTTCGAGCAGATCGACCCGCAGCGTCGTCGTCTTCCCGGGTGCGATGTGCACGTGCACCGTGCGCGAGATCTGCAGCTTGTCGTTCTTGAGCGTGAGCGTGTGCCGGCCGGCCGGCAGCTCCAGCGGCGGGGCCGGAGTGAGCCCCAGGCTCTTCGCGCCTTCGAAGACCTCGGCCCACGGGTTCACTCGCAGATCGAGCCGGCCCTTGCCGGCCGGCGCCTTCGTCGGTCGAGGCTCGGGCGCTCTCGCGGCGCCGGCGTCGTGCACCTCGGGCTCGGGCGCCGCCGCGGCGAGCTCACCGGCATCGGGCTCGGCGGCCACGGCGGTCACTGCGGCCACGGCAGCGTCGGGGACTTCGCCGGCGGCGTCGGGGACCTCGGGGGCCGCGGCGGTGACGATCGGCTCCGCGGCCTCGCCCTGCTTCCACACGACGACCGCGAGGGTCGCCACCGCGAGCGCTCCTGCCATCAGGCCCGCCGCCAGGGGAGCGACGCTGCTGCGACGGGGCCCGCCGCGGGCCGGCCGCGTCGCGTCGTCGTCGACCGTGAACTCGGCGCTCGCGAGCACCGGCGCGCTCAGTGGGCCCGAGCCGGGCGCGATGGCCGGCGCGAGCAGCGCCGCGGCCGCGGCCTGCGGGTTGCTCGGCGTCACGACGGCGGGGAACTCGCCCGACTGCGTCGAGAAGCGCGCGCGCATGAACGCGGGCAGCGAGAGCCCCGGGTCGGTGGGCTGCGCCGCGATCCACTCCTCGAGCTCGACGGCGAACGCCTCGGCGCTCGCGTGCCGCAGGTTGCGATCTTTCTCGAGCGCCTTCGCCACGATCGCGGCGAGCTGAGGCGGGACGTGCGGCGCCACCTCGGAGAGCGGCGCGGGCGGCGAGTCGAGAATGCGCTTCACCAGCGCCGCCTCGCTCGGCGCCGTGTACGGCCGCTTGCCCGCGAGCAGCTCGTAGGCGACCACGCCCGCCGCGTAGACGTCGGCGCGCGGGTCGAGGGCCTCCGCGAGCAGCTGCTCGGGCGCCATGTACGCGTACTTGCCCTTCACCGTGCCGGTGCGCGTCGTGTGGAGCACGTCGGCCGCCTTCGCGATGCCGAAGTCGAGCACCTTCACCGCGCCCGAGTAGGCGACCATCACGTTGTCGGGGCTCACGTCGCGGTGAATGACGTTGAGCGGCACCCCGACGTCGGACGTCGCGGTGTGCGCGTAGTGCAGGCCCTGCAGCGCCTGCGAGAGAATGCGCGCCACCACGAGCGGCGGCATCACCTCGCCTTTCGCCTTCAGCTCCTGCCTCAGCGTGCGCGCCGACTTGCCGTGCACGTACTCCATCGCCATGAACCAGGTGCCCTCGTGCTCGCCGAGCTCGATGACCTGAACGATGTTCGGGTGCGTGAGCTGCGCGGCGACGCGCGCCTCGTCGAGGAACATCTGCACGAACGCCTGCTCGCGCGCGAGGTGCGGGAGGATCTTCTTGATGACCACCGTGCGCGCGAACCCCGCGGGCCCCTCCATGCGCGCGAGGAACACCTCGCCCATGCCGCCCGAGGCGAGCAGGCTCACGAGCCGGTACTTGCCGATGCGCTGCTCGCTCACGGCCACACCCGCACGCCGAGCTCGACGGCGAACGCGAACGGCGTGATCGCGGCGGCGCGCTGATCGTTCACGTAGATCGGAATGGCCCCGAACGTCGTGCGCGCCGTGGGCTTCAAGAAGAGCGCGACGTACCGCGACGGCGTGAACGCCAGCTCGAGCGACAGCTCGGCGGCGCCGCGCCACGTCTGCTGCGTGGCGCCCCGCCGCTCCATCACGAGCTGCACCAGCATGCCGTGCGCGAGCAGCGACAGCTGGGCCCACGTGGGGCGCAGCAGCGCGGCGCGCAGCCCCACCCGCATCGCGACCTCGCGCAGCGACGCCTCGGCGGGCAGCGGCGAGTTGCCGAAGGCTCCGCCCGCGCCCGCGCGTACGAACAGCCACTCGAGCGTCCGCAGCTCCAGCGCGAGCGCGCCGCCGACCGCCGGCTGGCTCGACACGAACGAGCTCTCGACGAAGCCGGTCGCCTCGAGGCCGAGCCGCCCCGGGCCCGGCGCCGGCGGCGTCGCCTCGACCGGGGCGGGAGGAGGCGGCGCCTCGGCGGCCGGCGGCGGAGCCGGAGCCGGAGCCGGAGCCGGTTCGACGGCCGGCGGCGGCGGCGCGTCAGCGCGGAGCTCGGGCAAGAGCGCCCCGAGCGCGTAGCCGATGGCGCGGCCGCGATCGAGCGGGCGGTCGCCCTTCTTGAACTCGAGCTCCTTGCGATCGCGGCCGCCGGGCTGGGTGCAGGTGAGCCGCGCCCTGCGCGCGCCCTTGCCGAAGTCGACCTCGACCACGTACGCGCTCTCGGGCACGTCGGAGCCGAGGTCCTCGCGCAGCTCGATGACGACGCGCCGGTCGAGCGCCTCGCGCAGGGCCTGGAGCGTGCCGGCCGCCCAGTCGGAGCCTGCTTCACCCGCTCCGACGAGCACGATCACGAGGGCTGCGGCGTTCACTGGCGCTCTCTCACTCTAACCGGCGCATCGTCTCGCGACAGACGACAAGCGCAAGCGCAAGATTTGCGCGCCCGCTCACGGGTCGACGAGCTCGTGCACCACGCGGTCGAGCTCGCCGAGGCGCGGGTACCGGGCGGCGAGCGCCGGAAACAGCAGCTCCCGGTCGGCGCGCCAGTGCTGGTCGATGGCGCGGCGCAGCCGGGCGAGCGCGGCGTCGTGATCGGCGCCGTCGCTGCCGCTGATGGTGCGCCAGACCGCCTCGGTGGCTTCGCGCAGCTCGCGCTCGGTCGCCACGAGGCGCGCCGCGACGGCCAGCGGCCGATGGCCCTCGCGCTCGAGCTCGTCGAGGGTGCGCTGCTCTGCGACGAGGTGGTGCTCGATGAGCCGGCGCGCTTCGGCGAAAACCTTGCACGCCGACGGGCAGGAGTCCCGGGTGGCGAGCCAGCCGACGTCGTCGAGGAGCAGGCCGAGCGCGGACTTGTCGAGGTCGAACAGGCCGGCGATCTGGAGCATGTCGTCGTTCATGACCCTGCACGTGCTGCTGCACGGGCCGGACCAGCGCGCTATGGAACCTGGCGCCCCGTGCCGCGCTTCATCCACCTGAGCGATCTGCATCACCAGCTCGACTGGCGCTCGCGCCCGTGGGGCTCGACCGGGTGGCGCGGGCTCCCCGGCCGCTTCGAGCTGCACGGCATGGGGCGGCTCGCGCGCTTCGCGGGCGCGAGAGAGAAGATCGAGCGGCTCGTCGAGCACGCGCTCGCCTCGGGGGCTGACCGCGTGCTGCTGACCGGAGATCTCACCGCGCTCGGCGACGAGGCCGAGCTGACCGAGGCCCGCGCGCTGCTCGAGCCGCTGGCCGCCGCGGGGAAGCTCACCCTCATTCCCGGCAATCACGACCGCTACACGTCGGCCACCGGCGAGCGGCGCTTCGAGCGCGTGTTCGGCGATTGGCTCGGCTCCGACCTGCCCGAGCACGCGGGCGCCGGCGGCTGGCCGTTCGTGAAGCTGCTCGGCGACCGTCACGCGCTCGTCGGCCTCGACAGCACGCACGTGTCGGGGTGGAGCCACTACTTCTTCGGACGCGTGGGAGAGCCGCAGCTCGGCGCGCTCGCGCGGCTCCTCGACGACCCGCGGCTGTCGCGGCGCACCGTGCTCGTGCTCGTGCACCACGGCCCGCACGGGCCGAGCGGCCGCTTCGACTGGCGCGAGTCGGGGCTGCTCGACGCCGGCGCGCTCCTGCGCGTGCTCGAGGGCCGGCCGGTCGTGCTGCTCCACGGGCACTCGCACCACCGCTACTGGCACAAGCTGGGCGGCGCCCACCCGCACCGCATCGGCGGCGGGAGCTCGACCGAGCACGCCGCCTGGTGGCAGATCGACGTCGACGACCACCGCTACGTCGAGGCGACCGCCGGCCTGCTGCGCTGAGCCGGCGCACCGAAGAACGCGGCCCACAGCACCGCGGCGAGGGCGAGGCCGGCGACCACGTCGATCGCGTAGTGCTGCTTCGCGGTGAGCGTCGACACCGCCACCGCCGTCGCCCAGCTCGTGTACAGCGTGAAGACGCCGCGCCGGTGCCGCCACAGCGCGAACGCGGCGAGGTACGAGCCGGCGACGTGCATGCTCGGCAGGCAGCTCGTGGGCAGGTCGATCTGCCTGAGCAGCGCGAACACGCGCACGGTGAGCCCTTCGCCGACGAGCGGAAACGCCTCGCGCGGAAACGTGGTCGGCCACGCGAGGTGAACGGCCGAGCCGAGCACGAGCAGCGCGAAGTACGCGCGCGCGAACTCCTTCGCTTCGCCCCAGGTGCGCATCAAGAGGAACGCGCTCGCCACCAGCGCGTAGTCGGACACGTAGATCCACAGCGTCGCCGGCACGAACGGCACCGCCGCGTCGAGCGGCGTCCACGGCAAGAGCGTGGGCTCGGTCACCTGCACGTGGTTCGGCACCAGGTACAGCACCGCGTTCACGGCGCTCGCGGCCGCGGCGAGCAGCACCTTCTTCCACAGCGCGAGCCGTGCATCATTTGCGGGTGCGCCCGGCATCGCCTGCATTCACTGCAGCGCGCATGCCCAGCGCCCTCAGGCACGCCGCCACCGCCCCGCTCGAGGCGCCGCCCTCGGCGCGCACCCGCGGCGCCCGCGGAGGCTCGTACGGCGCCCCGCGGCCGGGCAGCTTCGCCCCGCTCGCGTAGAGGCCCTTCGCGTCGCGGCGCGCGCAGACCCGCGGCGGCGTGTCGACGAACACCTCGACGAAGCGCGGCGCGAGCGCCTTCGCCCTCGCGCGGTACGCCTGCCTGCCCGCCGTCGCGGCGACGAGCACGACGTGCCCCTGGTGCGCCAGCAGCGCCGCGAGCTCCGCCAGCGCCCGGTAGAACCGGTCGCGCGCGCCCGGCGAGTAGCCGAGCGAGGGGTAGAGCGCCGCCCTCACCTCGTCGGAGTCGAGCAGCACCGCGCGGCGGCCGGCGGCCTCGAGCTCGCCCTGCACGCGCCGGGCGAGCGTCGTCTTGCCGCTCGAGGGCAGGCCGGTGAACCACATGACCGTGCCGGTCGCCACGCGCTCACCCGAACAGGCCGTCGGCGACGGCGGGGTCGAAGCGCTCGGCGTCGAGCGCGCGCTCGGCGAGCCCGAGCAGCCGGTCGCGCGCCCCGGCGGTCAGCTGGGGGTAGAAGCGCGGGCAGCACACCACCAGCGCCCGCCAGGCGAGAAAGGGCGCCGCGCAGGCGAGCAGCTCGCGGTCTTGCGACAGCTCGAGGTAGGTGCTCCACAGCGAGCGCCACAGCGGGGCGAAGCCGGTGCGCCAGCGCTCGGGGTGATCGGCCGCGAAGAAGACGTAGTTGATGGCGAGCGCGGTGACGTCGTCGGCCGGCTCGCCGGCGCAGCCGCGGCTCGCGTCGAGCACGGAGAAGTCCGAGTCGCCGCGGAAGACGATGTTGAACGGGTGGAAGTCGCCGTGCGTGCGCGAGAGGCGGTGCGCGCGGCGCCTGAGCCGGCGCCGCCACTCGAGGGAGCGCTGCTCGATCGCGGCGAGCCGCTCGGGGTTCGCGCCGGGCACGCCCTCGCCGTACGCGTCGGCGATGCCGAAGATGCCCTCGCCGCTGCCGACGAGATCTCGCAGCGCGCGCCGCCACCGCGGCGCGTCGGGCGGCAGCCGCTCGTGAAGGCCCGCGAGGTACCGCGCGAGCACCCGCGCGCGCTCGAGGTCGAGCGGAGCGAGCGGCTCGCCGTGCGCGAGCCTGCGCAGGTCGGCGGCGTACGGCGTGCCCTCGGCCCACTCGGTGACGAGGAAGTGCTCGCCGGTGCCCGCGAGCGACTGCGGGCCGCCGGGCCCGAGCACGCCGGCGTCGAGCGGCGCGACGTGCCGCGGAATCGAGCCGAACGTGTCGTACGCGAGCAGCACCTGCTGCGCGCGATCGCTGCGCCGGTCGTGCCCGAACTCGTTCGGCGTCACGGTGTGGAACACGCACGTCCACTCCGTGCCGTCGGAGCGCCGCAAGGTCACCTTCAGCGGCTCGCCGTAGCCCTCGACCTTCGCGGTCGAGCGGCCGCCGCTGTCGGGGGCGAGCGGCTCGACGCGCTCGACGGCCGAGCCGAAGCGCGCCGCGAAGTAGGCGTCGAGGCCCGCTCGAAAGGCGTCACGCACGCGCGGCCTCGGGGTCGTGCGCCGGCAGCGGCCAGGGCGCGGGGAACGCGACGCCGCTGCGCTCGCAGATGAGCCGCGCCGCGATGCGGCCCGACTCGAGAATGGTGGGCAGGCCGCTGCCGGGGCTCGTGGCTCCGCCCGCGAGGTAGACGTTCGTGGGCCACGGCAGCGCGTTCGGCAGCCGAAACGCGAGCAGCTGGCCGATGCGGTGGGCCGGGCCGAACACGGCGCCGTGAGAGACGCCGAAGCCGTGCTCCCAGTCGTGCGGCGAGATCTGCGTCTCGGCGCGCACGTGCGGCCGCACCTGAACGCCGCTGCGCCGCTCGAGAGTGTCGAGCACGAGCGCGCGGAAGCCGGCCTGCGCCCGCTGCCAGTCGATGCCCGAGCGGTTGTTCGGCACCAGCGCGAGCACGTAGAGCGCCGAGTGGCCGGCGGGCGCCAGCGTCGCGTCGGTCACCGAGGGGTTGCAGACGTAGAGCGACAGGTCGTCGCCGAGCTCTTGCGTCTCGAACAGCCGCTTCATCTCGGCGCGGTAGTCGCCGGCGAAGAAGAACGTGTGGTGCGGCAGCGGCACCGGGCGGTCGAGCCCGAGGTAGAGCATGAACGTCGAGCACGACTCCTTCAGGTGCTCGAGGCGGTGGGCGTTGAAGCGCAGCGAGGGGCCGTGCGGCAGGAGCCGGTGCAGCGCCGCGGCGCCGTCGGCGTTGACGACGACCTCGTCGCAGGCGACGCGCTCGCCGCTCTCGAGCAAGACGGCCGTGCAGCGGCCGCCCTCGCCCACCGCGAGCTTGCGCGCGGCCGCGCCGGTGCGCACCGCCGCGCCCAGCGACTGCGCGACGCGGGCGAGCGCCACGCAGAGCTGGTTCACGCCGCCCCGCACGTGGGCGATGCCCCACTCGTGCTCGACGTACGGCACCATGCCGAAGCCGCCCGGGCAGTCCCACGGAGACATGCCGAGGTAGGCCGACTGGAACGAGAAGGCGAGCTTGAGCCGCTCGTCGTCGAAGGTGTCGGCCGCGGTCGCGTAGAGCGAGTGCGCCATGCCGACGTGCGGCAGCGCCGCAGCGACCGCCGGGGACACGAGGCTGGCGAGGCTCGGCCAGCTCTTCTGCAGCACCGGGTACAGCCGCTCGAGCCGCCTCGACTCGCGCGCGTAGAAGCGGGCGAGGCCGCGCGAGCTGCCCGGCGAGAAGCGCTCGAGCTCGGCCGCCATTCGCACGCGGTCGCGCCAGACGTCGAGCGCGCCGCGCGCGACACCGCCGAAGTCGAGCCTGTACATCGGCTCGACGGGCACCAGCTCGAGCTCGCGCTTCAGGTCGCGCCCGGCGAGCGCGAACATCTCGTCGAGCACGAACGGCATCATCACCATCGTCGAGCCGACGTCGAACGTGTAGGGCCCGAGCTTCAGGGCCCCGCTCCGCCCGCCGAGGCCGTCGCGCTTCTCGAGCACGGTGACGTCGAAACCTCGAGCCTGCAGCAGCATCGCCGTGCACAGACCTCCAGGGCCTCCGCCGACGATCGCGACGCGCTTGCGCGGGCTCATGAGGGGGAGCGCAGCAAGTGACACGCCACGTCACGAGACGGGAGCATCGCCGTGCCGGCGCAAGAACTGCGCGGGTCTGGCGGCCCGCGCTGGCACGGGTCTTCGATGCTCCAGGCCCGTGCACGTCACGCTCGTCGGCACCGGGGTCTCGTCGCTGCTCCTCGCGCAGGCCCTGCTGCGCCGCGGCGCGTGCGACCGGCTCACGCTCGTGGGGCCCCGCCGCCCGCTCGATGCGCACCTCCTGTCGTACTGGAGCGACCGCCCCACCCCCTTCGACGCCTTCGAGATCGCCTCGTGGAGCGCCCTCGAGGTCTTCGCCTCCGGACGGCTCGTGCACGTGCCGCTCCGGCGCTACCGCTACCGCACGGTGCGCGGGCGCGCGTGGGCCGAAGCCGCGCTGGCCGAGGTCCTCGCGAGCGGGCGCGCCGAGCTCGTCGAGGCCTGCGTCGATCGCCTCGACGACGACCTCTTGCGCCCGGCGGTCGTGTCGGGCGGGCGCCGCCTCGAGTCCGACTGGGTCTTCGCGAGCGCGCCCGACGCCGCGGCCACGCCCGACGCGTGGCAGCGCTTCGAGGGGTGGGTGATCGAAGCGCCGGGCGCCGGCGAGCGCGCGCCGGTGCTGATGGACTTCCGCACTGCGAGCGCGAGCGCGGGCGACTTCCGCTTCGTGTACGCGCTGCCGCTGGGCTCAGACCGCCTGTTCGTCGAGCACGTGAGCTACGCGCCGTGCCCGCACGGCGCCGCCCTCGAGCGCTACCTGCACGGCGTGGTGGGCCTCCCGCGCTGGCGCGTCGTCGAGCGCGAGGGCGGCGCGACCCCGCTGTTCCGCGACGGGCGCCCCCGCTCGGAAGGCCGCGTGGTGCGCATCGGCGTGGCGGCCGGCCTCGCGAAGGCGAGCACCGGCTACGCGGCCCTGCGCCTGTGGCGCGACGCGCAGGGCATCGCCGCGGCGCTGGCGGAGCGCGGCGAGCTGCCGCTGCGGCTTCCCTGGCCGTCGCTGTACCGGCTCGCCGACCGGTTCTTCATCGACCTGCTCCGCCGCGAGCCCGCGCGCATCGAGGTGCTGCTCGCGGAGCTGTTCTCTGCGGCCGACGGCGACGCGGTGCTGGGCTTCCTCGACGAGCAGGCGAGCGCCGCCGAGCAGGCCCGGGTTGCGCTCGCGATGCCCGGGTGGCTCGGCTGGGCGCTGCTCGGCTGAGCCGCGGGGGTACGCACGCCTTGCGCGCAGAGGTGCTCACTTCGCACCCGGTGCGCCGCTCGTCCGTCGCTTCCGAGGGAGCCGCCCGGCACAGCCGGTGCAACCCCTCGAGAATGCCCGACGGGGCAACAGCAGCTGGGAGACGTACTGGAGCGGTGAGCTTTCCCCGGCACCGCACCGCATGCCGCGTGAGCCGGCAGCCGCGTCCACCCGTTGCCACCGTCGGGTGTCTCGCGCCGGTTCTCCCGTACTCCCGTTCTCAAAGGTCTCCCGCAGCGCGCGCGGCGAGCGCCACCTCGCAAGCGTGGCGCCCGCCGTGGGCTGCTGAAGGCCGCCTCAGCGCGCGGCCTTCAGCGCCTTCAGGTGCATCTTCAGCGCGCGGGCGCGCTTCGCCACGTCGCCGGCGGTCTCCCGGGCCGTCTGCGCGACCTCGGCGACGAAGGGGCCGACCTTCGCCTGCGCCTCCATCACCCCGAGGTGCGCCTGCAGCCGCGCCTCACCGACGATGCCCGTCGTGGTCTTCCGTCCCGGCCTGGTCTCGTTCTTCTTCATGGGTTGTTCGCCTCCTTTCGAGCTCACGTCACGGCGTCACGGCGCTGATCGGCCCGGGGCGCCCCTCTGCCGCCGGCCCTTCGGTCAGCACGTGGCAGCTGCCGAACACCGTGTTGATGCGCACCCGCAAGAGGGGCTCGCCGCGGCCGGTCTCGTAGCGGGCGTTGCCGAACGCGGCCAACGAGCGGTCGGGCATGCGGACGTCGGCGAACGCGGCGTTCGCCTCGATGACGGTCGGCAGCGACGGGTCGATCTTCAGCGTCGCGCTGCCGAAGATGACGTTCACCTCGACGTGGCTCGGCTGCGTCGGGCGGTCGAGCCGGGTGAGATCGATCGCGCCCTGGCCGAAGACGACGTCGTACTTCATCGCCGGCTCGGCCCGGGTCGGAGCGAAGGTGAGCTCGGACATCAGCGCCGAGCCCGTCGCGCCCGTGCCCACGCTGCGCGGCGCCCACGCGCCGAACAGCATGCGAACGCCGAAGAAGATGAGCAGCAGCGCGAACGCGCTGCGCACGAAGGGAATGTGAATCTTGAACAGCGCCTCGAGCAGCATCGACAGGCCCGCGAGCACGACCAGCGAGCCGAGAAAGATGGGGAGCGTCATCTTCATGGAACCTCCTTCCGGGTGCTGAAAGGTCATGCATGGCACGGGCCTTGTAGCCCGTGAGGTGCATGGGCTCGTCCGCGGTGCAGGGCTTGCGCCTGCAGCGGCGGGCGCACGAAGACGCTGCGCCCTGGTGGTCGCTGCCGGCGCCCGCGCTGCTCGAGCGGCTGCAGAGCGGCACGTCGGGGCTGAGCTCCACCGAGGCCGCGGAGCGCCTGTCGCGACACGGGCCGAACGCGCTGGCCGAGCACCGGGTGGTGACCCGCCTCGGGGTGCTGTGGGATCAGCTGAAGAGCCCGCTGCTGCTCCCTGCTGCTGTTCGCCGCCGCGGCGTCGGCCGCCGCGGGGGCGTGGAGCGACGCGGTCATCGTCGGCGCCATCGTGCTCGTGACGGTGGCGGTCGGCTTCGTCCGCGAGTACCGCGCCCAGGCCGCGGTGGCGGCGCTGAAGGCGCGCATCGCGACGCGCGCGACCGCGCTGCGCGACGGCCAGAGCTGCCCCGTTCCGGTCGAGCAGCTGGTCCCCGGCGACGTGGTGCTGCTCGCGGCGGGCAGCCTGGTGCCCGCCGACGCCGCGCTGCTCGACGCCGTCGACTTCCACGTCTCGGAGGCCGTGCTCACCGGCGAGAGCTTCCCCGTCGAGAAGGCACCGGGGCCGTCGGCGCCGGGCGCCCCGCTCGCTCGCCGCGGCGGCACCGTGTTCATGGGCACGAACGTTCGCAGCGGCACGGCGAAGGCGGTGATCGCGGCGACCGGCGCCCGCACCGAGTTCGGGACGATCGCCGCCCGGCTCGCGCTGCGCGCGCCCGAGACCGAGTTCGACCGCGGCGTGCGGCGGTTCGGCTACCTCGTCACCATCGCGATGCTCGCGATGACGCTCGTCGTCTTCGTCGTGCACGTGCTCGGCGGCCGGCCGCCGGTCGAGACGCTGCTGTTCGCCATCGCGCTCGCCGTGGGCCTGAGCCCCGAGCTGCTGCCCGCCATCTTGAGCATCAACCTCGCGCGCACCGCCGAGGGCATGGCGAAGCAGGGGGTGCTCGTGCGGCGGCTGTCGGCGATCGAGAACCTCGGCAGCGTCGACGTGCTGTGCACCGACAAGACCGGCACGCTGACGCGGGGCGTGGTGAGCGTCGACGGCGCCTAACGGGCCGGGCGGCGAGCGATCGGACGAGGTGCTCGAGCTCGCCGCGCTCAACGCGGCGCTCGAGGCGGGCCTGCAGAGCTCGCTCGACGACGCGCTGCTCGCGGCACGGCGGCCGAAGCTCGAGGGCCGCGAGAAGCTCGCGGAGGTGCCGTTCGACTTCGTGCACAAGCGCGTCAGCGTCGCGGTGTCGACCCCTGAGGGTCCGCTGCTGATCACGAAGGGCGCGGTCAGGCAGGTGCTCGACGTGTGCGCGCTCGATGGGGGCGGCCGCGACGCCGCGGAGCGCCTGGCCGCCCGGTGGAGCAGCGAGGGCATGCGCGTCATCGGCGTGGCGACGCGCGCGCTGCCGCCGGCCGGGCCGTACCGGCGCGCCGACGAGCGCGAGATGACGCTCCGCGGCTTCGTCGCGTTCGCCGACCGGCCGAAAGAGACGGCCGCGGCGGCGGTGGCGGCGCTCGGCCGGCTCGGCGTCGCGGTGAAGATGATCACGGGCGACGACCGGTTCGTGGCGCAGCACGTCGCGGGGCAGGTCGGCCTGGGCGGCGGCGGCATGTTGACGGGCGAGGCGCTGTTGCGGCTGAACGACGAGGCGCTGTGGCGCGAGGCCGAGAAGACGCAGCTGTTCGCCGAGGTCGACCCGAACCAGAAGGAGCGGATCATCCTCGCGCTGAAGAAGACGGGGCACGTGGTCGGCTTTCTCGGCGACGGCGTGAACGACGCGCCGGCGATGCACGCGGCCGACACGAGCCTCTCGGTGGATCAAGCGGTCGACGTCGCGCGCGAGGCGGCCGACTTCGTGCTGCTCGAGAACGACCTCGACGTCATCCGCCGCGGCATCGAGGAGGGCCGGAGGACGTTCGCGAACACGCTCAAGTACCTGAACATCACCATGAGCGCGAACCTGGGCAACATGGTCAGCATGGCGGTGATGTCGGTGTTCCTGCCGTTCCTGCCGCTGACCGCGGGCCAGATTCTGCTCAACAACTTCCTCTCGGACGTGCCCGCCGCGGGCATCGCCGGCGACAGCGTCGACCCCGAGCTCGTCGAGCGGCCGCGGCGCTGGCACCTCGCCGAGATCGCGCGCTTCATGGTGCAGTTCGGGCTCTTGAGCTCGCTGTTCGACTTCGCGACGTTCGCGGTGCTGCTCCGCGTCTTCGGCGGCGCGGGCGAGCTGTTCCGCACCGGCTGGTTCGTCGAGTCGCTGCTGACCGAGCTGTGCGTCGCGCTGCTGGTGCGCTCGCGGCGGCCGTTCTTCAAGAGCCGGCCCGGCCGCGTGCTGCTCTGGTCGACGGTCGCGCTGGTGCCGCTGACGATCGCGATTCCCTACCTGCCCTACGCGTCGCTGCTCGGCTTCGTGCCGCTGCCGCCGCTGCTCGTGCTCGCGCTCGCCGGCATCACCGTCGCGTACCTGCTCGCGGTCGAGGCGCTCAAGCGCTGGCACTGGCGGCGCGATCGGGGCGCCGGCCGGCAGCCAGCGTCTGGTTGAGCCAGCCGCGCGTCTGCGACACGAGCTCGACGAGCGTCTCGAGCGCGTCGGCCTCGTCGATGATCGAGAGCCCGCTCCCGCGGGGCAGCTGCCCGAGCGCGCCCACCCCCGCGCGCAGCGAGGCGGGGTCGCCCCGCGAGGCGAGGAGCAGCGTCGGGGCTCGGACCTGCGAGAGCGGGTGGCGCTCCAGCGCGGCGGCGCCGTCGAACACCACCAGCGTCTTCACCAGCGCGGGCGCGAGCGCCGCCGCGGCGAGGGCCCCCGGCACACCGCGCCCGAGCCCGACCAGCCCCACCCTGAGGCCCGCGCAGGCACGTTCGTCGAGCGCCCAGCGCGCGATGGAAACGAGGAGCCGGCCGTGCGACGCCGCCGAGCCGAGCCGGGCCGGCAGACCTTCCGAGACCGCCACGGTCGCGAACGCGCCGCGCTGGAGACACCAGGCGAGCGCGACGTTGCGGGGGCGCAGCTCGGAGCACGCGTCGTGCGCGAGCACCACGAGGCCCCGCGGCTCTGGCGGCACGGCGAGCTCGACCGTCATGCGGTGCCGAAACGGCCCCAGCTCGAGCTCGTGGCGGATGTTCGAGGGCGGCACGAAGGGCGATTCCATGACCGAAGCTCCTCACGCGGCCCGGCCGAGCAGCGGCTTGAGCCCGGCGGGCAGCTGGCCGCGAACGTCGTCGAGCTCGCCTTCGCTCACGAAGTCGCCGAACGCGTGCCCGAGGCGCGACACCAGCTCGGCCGCGCGCTGCGGCCAGACGTGGAGGCTCCGCTCGACCTCGCGCTCGATCGAGCGGCGGGTGACGGTGCGGTCGGGTCCGCACGCCGCCTCCGACAGCGACTCGCGGAGCGCCGCGGGCAGCTGGGCGAGCAGGTCGCGGGCCTCGGCCGGGGTCAGCCTGCGCAGCAGCGCCGCCGCCACCACCTCGAAGAGCTTGCGCGCGGTGCCGTTCGTCTCGAGGCCGGTGGCCCTCTTCACGCGCCCGAGGAAGGCGGCGAGGGTCTGGGCCCGGCGCTGGGCGCTGCGCTCCGCACCGTCGCCCGCGTGGCGCCTCAGGCGCGTCGGGCGGACGAACCCCTCGGGCTTCGAGGGGGAGGCGTCGGTGAGCTGCCCGAAGACGATCTCGCGCACGCGGTCGCGCGGCACGTCGCGAGCGAGGATCAGGTCGTCGAGCGTGACGATGCCCTTCGGCCTGCCGCCGCCGAGCACCACCACGCGCCGCACGTGCATCGCGTGCATCATCGCCGCGGCCTGCTCGACCCCGTCGTCGACGTCGACCGTCACCGGGTCGCGCGTCATCACCTCGCTGACCGGCAGCCGCGACGGCAGCTTGCGGCCGACGATCTTCAGCGCGAGATCGCGGTCGGTCACGATGCCGCACAGGCCCTTCCGGTCGACGACGAGCACCGCGCCGACGTGGTTGTCCGTCATCGCCCGCGCCGCCTGGTGCGCGGTGGCCGTGGGCCTCAGCGCCACCAGCCTGCCCTTACAGAATCTCTCGAGAGTCATGGCCCGTCTCCTCAGGTGGAACCGCTCGCCGGCGTCATCAGCGGTGCAGCTCGTCGTCGTTCATGGCGAGCGTCGTGGTCGCAAGCGCGATGCCACGCGCCCTCGAGCCTGCTCGTGCACAGCATCAGCGCAGCGTTTGCGCCGGAGCGTGCAGCTGGCGCCACCCGTTGCGCAGGTAGTCGGCGGTGCCCGGCACGATCAGCAGCACGACCGCGAGCGAGCCGGCGCCGACGGCGAGGGCGGGCGCGCCGGCGCAGGCGGCGACCACGGTCGCGAACAGCACGAGCGTGGCGAGACGGCCGTGCCAGCGGTGCTCGACCTGCACGTGGCCGTGGCGGCGCCACACGGCGACGAAGCCCGCCGCGAGCAGCAGGTCGCGGAGCACGAGCGCGGCCCACAGCCAGAGCGGCAGCGGCGTGAAGGCCGGCGCCGCGAGGAAGGCGAGAAAGGTCACCGCCACGACGGTGGCGAGCTTGTCGGCGACCGCGTCGAGCGTCGCGCCGAGGTTCGAGGCGAGGCCGAAGCGGCGGGCGAGCTGGCCGTCGAGCACGTCGGTGGCGCCGATCGCGAGCAGCACGGCGATCACGAGAGCGCGGCGCACCTCGGCTCCGTCGAGGGCCCTGCCCCGCTCGACGAGCGCGAGGGCGAGCCACGCCGGCACCGAGGCGATGCGCAGGGCCGACAGCGCGTTGGGCGCCCAGCGCGGGATCACGGCGCGAACCTCGCCCACGCCCAGAGGGCGACGGAGCTCACGCACAGGGCGTCGATGCGGTCGAGCATGCCGCCGTGCCCGGGTAACAGGCCGCCCGAGTCCTTCGCGCCGCGCGCGCGCTCGAGCGCGGACTTCGAGAGATCGCCCAGCGGGCCGAGCACGGCCGTGACCGCGGCGATCGCGGCGGCGTCGCTCGGGCGCACCGAGCCGGGCCAGAGGAGCGCCGGCGCGAGCGCGGCGAGCGCCCCGCCCAGCGCGCCGCAGGCCCAGCCCTCCCAGGTCTTGCCCGGGCTCACGCGCGGCGCCAGCGGGTGACGGCCGAGCAGGCGGCCTCCGCCGTACGCGGCGGCGTCGTTCGCGAAGGTCGCCGCGACGGTGGCCAGGGCGAGCGCCCGGCCGTTCGGCAGCTCGCGCAGCGCGACCAGGCAGAAGGGCCCGGCGGCGCAGAACACGAGCGCCTGCAGCTCGAGCGGCGCCTCGCGGGCCGCGCCCTCGACGTCCTGCCGGAGCACGCGCGAGCCCCAGGCCGTGAGCGACGTCGCCGCCACGAGGGCGAGCGCCAGCGCCTCGGCGTGGGCCGGCGCCACGACCGGCAGCCACGGCAACGTCGCGGCGCACGCGAGCACGAAGAGCGCCGGGCTGCGGTCGCGGCCGACCGCCAGGCGGAGGAACTCCCAGGTGGCGAGCCCCGCCGCGGCCGAGAGGAGCGCGGCCGCCGCCCAGCCACCGCGCCAGAGCAGCCACACGGCGGGCGGCAGCGCCACCGCGGCCGTGGCGAGGCGGCGCAGCAGCTCCGGGGCGCGGCGCGCGGGCGCCGCGGCCGCGGCCTCAAGGGCCACGGTTCGACCGGATGACCGTGGCGGTCTGCACGAGCTCGCCGGTGAGCATGACGAGCAGGTCGTCGAGCGTGACCATGCCTGCGGCGCGGCCGTGCTCGTCGACGATGGGCATGCGGCGCACGCCGGCCTGGCGCATGTGCAGCGCGACCTCGTCGATGAGCGCGGTCTTCTTCGCGACCGCGAGCCCGGCGCTCATCACCTGCTTCACCGCGGTGGCCGGGTCGAGCCGCATCGCCATCGCGCGGCAGACGAGGTCGCGGTCGGTGACGAGCCCCAGGGGGCGGCCCTCGCCGTCGACCACGATCACCGAGCCGACGTGACGCTCGCGCATCAGCTCGGCCGCCTTCTGAAGCGGCTCCTCCGGGCGGAGCGTGACCAGCTGTTTCCTGCAGAATCGTTCGAGCGACATGTGACCTCCTCACGACGAGAGCGGCGGTTTCTTCCTCTGAGGCTTGCCGGGCGGCGGCGCCGGCTCGGCGGGCGGCAGCGGCCGCTTCTGCTGCGGCGGCTCGATGCGCCAGGGCCGCGACGGCTCGGGGCGGCGATCGTCGGGGCGCTCGAAGCGCTGGGCCGGAGGCAGCGGAGCCGCGGGCGGCGGCTCGGGCCGGCGGTCTGCGGGGCGCTCGAAGCGCTGCGGCGGCGGCTTCGGCAGGACCTGCGCGGGCGGGGGCGCAGCGGGGGGCGGCGGCTCGCGCCGCACGGCGGGCGGAGGCGGCGTGCCGCCGGGAGGCGGAGGCGGCCGCAGCGGCTGCCGGGGCGGCGGGCCCACCTTCACGGTGTTCACCGGCGTGCCGCGCTCGCGCCCCACCCAGCCCGGCTCGGGCCCGCCGCGAGGCACCGGCCGCGCCTCGTGGTACAGGCCGGCCGCGCGCGCGTCGTCGACGCGCCAATGCCAGACGTCGTGCCGGTGGAAGTGATGCACCTCGACGAAGCACCAGCGCGGCCGGTAGAGCGGCAGCACGACCTCGATGCCGGGCGGCGGCAGCGGCCACCAGCCGATGTGCCCGCCGGCGGTTCTCCACTCGACCCACGCGGGGCCCCAGACGTGGTCGGGCACCCAGACCCAGCCCTCGGCGGGGTCGAGGTACCAGCGGCCGTAGTGGAAGGCCGCCCAGCCCCACGGCCAGTCGGTCTCGAACATCCACCCGTGCTCGGTCGACACCCAGTGCCCGCCGGTGGCGTAGGGCACGAACGCGGGCCCGACGACGTGAGCGTGCGGCCGCCACACGCGGCCGTACCGCGCGACGACCACCCAGGTGCCGTGGGGGCCGAGGGCGTCGTCGAACGTGACGACGGCGGCGGCGTGGGGCGGAGCGGCGCGGACCACGGGGGTGACGACGCAGGCGCCGGCGATGATGCCGAGCGCGACCACCAGGGCATTCGTGATCGGTCTCATGCCCGCCGGTGGTGCATCGATCGTTCCGCCGCCGGGCCGCGCAAGGCGTGCGTTCTGGCCGAGCGCGGCCCGCACCCGGTGCGCGCCTCACGGGTGTGAGGGGCGCTTCGGCGCGGTGGTGCAGCCCTTGCTCCCTGGGGCCGGCGGTGGACATCGCCGAACGACATCTGATCTCGCTGTGGTCCGCGGTGCGAGACGCCGCGAGGCTGCTCGGCGACGCGGACGGCGGGCTCGCGTGGGCGGCGCCGCAGCTCGGGCCGCTGCTCCAGGCGCTCGCCGTCGACGCGCGGCGGCTCGCCGATCTGCTGGAGGAGCAGGCGAAGCGCGCACCACACCTCGCGGCGGCGAGGGCGCCGGAGCCGCGCGCCGCGATCCTCCTCGTCGACGACGACCCCATCACGCTGGCGGGCCTGCGCGAGCTGCTGTCGGCCGAGTTCGAGGTGCACGCGACCGTCGACCCGGCCGAGGTCCCCCAGCGGCTCGCGGCCGCGAAGATCGACGCCGTCGTGACCGACCTGAGCATGCCCGGGCTCGACGGCATGGCGCTGCTCGAGCTGGTGCAGAGAGACGAGCACCCGCCCCCGGTGCTGTTCGTCTCGGGCTCCCTCGACGCAGACCGGCGCCGCGAGGCGCTCCAGCGGGGTGCCTTCGACTTCGTGAGCAAGCCGGTCGACGTGCCCGAGCTGGCGGCGCGGATCCACCGGGCGGTGCGCCACGCGCGCGACCTCGAGCACCAGCGCGAGCTGCAGCAGACCGACGAGCTGACCGGCCTGCCGAACCGGCGCGCCTTCCTCGCCGCGCTGCGCGGAGCGCTCGCCGACCGCCGCTCGCCGCAGCGGGCCCTCGCCGTGGTGTTCGTCGACCAGAACGGCCTCAAGCAGGTGAACGACGCCTGGGGCCACCCGGCCGGCGATCGCGCGATCGTGCAGGTCGCGCGGGCGCTGCAGCAGGCGCGGCGCTCCACCGACGTCGTCGCCCGCCTGGGCGCCGACGAGTTCGCGATCGTGATGCCCGGCGCCGACGCGGCGAGCGCGGTGAGGGTGATGGAGCGGGCTCGCGACGAGCTCGCGGCGAACCCGCTCCCGTTGCCCGGCGGCGCCTCGCTCGCGCTGAGCGTGAGCTGGGGCGTCTCGCTCGCGACGCCCGACGACCGGGGCGCCGACGGGGCGGCGCTGATCGCGCGCGCCGACGCCGCGCTCTACGCGATGAAGCGCGCCGGCCGCCTCGCCCGCTGAGCGCGCCGCCGGCGGAGCACGCGGTCGACGCTGACCGGGCCCGCGCCGTGGGCCGCCACCATCGCGAGCGCGCTCGCGAGGCCGAGGTGCGCGAGGCCGACCGCGCGGCCGAGGTCGAGCTCGAGGTTCGGGGTCGCGACGAGGAGCTCGGCGGCCAGGTAGAGCATCGCGGCCAGCGCGAAGAAGCGGGCGCGGAAGCCCACGGCCAGGGCGAGCCCGGCGAGCAGCTGAAACCCGACCGCGACCGGGAGCAGCGGGCGGGCGTCGAACAGCGCGTCCTGCAGGGAGGCGAGCGTCGAGCTCCACTCGGCGACGATGCCGGCGGCGCTGCCGGCGAAGACGCAGCCGAGGAAGACCCTGCCGGTGGTGAACAGCCCGAGCTGCCACGAACGCCGGTCGTCGCGGCGGCGCCGTCTGCGCTCCCGCGCCTCCTCGCGCGCGATGCGCTCGTACTGCAGATCTTCGGCGCGCGCCGTCACGCCCGCCGGCGCTGCAGGGCACATGCCTTGCTGCGAAGCGGGTCGACCCCAGAGGAGGTACCCCATGGCCACCATCGTGCAGGATCTGCGCGGTCACCCGCGCTTCGCCGGCGCCGAGGTGATTCTCGAGGCGATCGTCGGCCTCACCGCGTTCTCGGGCGGCCTCACCCTCGCCTTCTCGCCCGACGGCTCGGCGGCGAGGCTGCCGCTCTCGCTGCTCGAAGGCACCGGCTTCTCGAGCTACCTGGTGCCGGGGCTCCTGCTCGCGTTCGTGGTCGGCGGCTTGAACCTGGTCGCGGCGACGCAGACCTTGCGCAAGAGCCCCTCGTCGACGCTGCTCTCTGCGCTGGCGGGCGGCGCGATCATCGTCTTCGTGGTGGTCGAGCTGATGCTGCTGCGCGCCTTTCACCCGCTGCAGATCGCGATGCTCGCGCTGGGCGCCGCCATCATGCGGCTGTCGCTGCCTGATCGTGAATGACCGTCTCGCGCTCGCGGCCGCGCACCACGCGCTGGCCGGTGCGCGGGCCGTGCGTCTCGGTCACCACCGTGCACTGGCTCTCGTGGCCGTCGCGCTCGAAGTAGATGACGACCCAGTCGTTCGTGCGGCCGAGCCGGTGGGCGCGAGCCGTGTTCGAGAACATCGCGGTGAACGAGAAGCCCTCGGCCTCGGCGTGCAGCACCGGCAGCCAGGCCGCGTGGCCGGGGTTGAGCCGCGCCGGGGCGATGCGCGGCAGCTCGCCGCGCGCAGCCTTCGCGCGGTAGTCGGCGTCGATCGCGAGGAGGGTGTCGACGCTCGGCGGCGCGTGCGGCGGCGCCGCGGCGGCCTCGGAGCGCCGGTAGGCCCGGCGCATGGTGTGCTGCAGCATGCCGGCGACGGCTTCGCGCACCAGCGCGACGCGCCGCGGCCCGAAGCCGGGCACGCGCTCGAGCGTGCCGTCGTTCGCGGCGACCTCGAGCTCTTCGAGGGTCTCGATGCCGAGGCGCGCGTGCGCGTTGCGCGCGAGCGTCGGGCCCATGCCGGGGACGGCGAGGAAGAGGTCTTCCGGCGACACGCGCCCCTCGAGCCGCTCGAGCATGCGCAGCCGGCCGGTGCCGAGCAGCTCGCGGAGCGCCGAGGCGATGCCGTCGCCGACGTTCAAGGCGCGCTTGAGGCCGTCGATGCCCTCGCGGGCCGCGATCTCTTCGAGCGGAGGAGCGGCGGGCACCTTCGACGCCGCCGCGCGCCACGCGTCGATTCGATACGCATTGGCCCGCTGCGCTTCGAGAAGCGCGGCGAGCCGCTCCAAGGTCGCTGCAACCGTTGCGTTGTCCATGCCCGCCAGCCAAGCAAGAACCGGGCGCGGCATGGGCGCTGCACCCGATGCGGGCATGGCCACCAAAGCTGAGCTGTACCGCTACGAGACCGAACGCAGCGGACCCAAGCGCGCTCCCCGCGGGCCGCAGCCGCCGAAGCGGCGCAGCACGGCCGACGGAGGCGCCCGCAACGTGTCGAAGCACGCCGGCAAGAAGGCGACGGTCGCCACCGAGGAGTCGCTGTCGGGCCGGCCGTCGCGCAAATCCGGGCGTCCGAGCGCGCATCACGGCAAGAACAGCACGGTGCTCGAGTACGCGGCCCGCCAGAAGAGCTTCTCGCCGGCGGTGCGGCACGCCAGGCGGGGGGCGACGTGAGCGCCGAGAGGCTCATCGCCGAGCTGCCTGCCGCCCTCGAGCGCGAGCACGCGCTGTTGCCCGTGCTGCGCCGCCTCGGAGTCCCCGAGAGCGAGCTGCGCGTGCTCGAGGGCGACGAGCACCTCTTGCGCATTCTCGCGGAGGCGCACGCGCGCGACGAGCTCGAGCAGGTGCTGAAGTGGCACCGGGCGCGGCTCGCGCGGGTCACCGGCCTGGCGGACTAACGGTCGGTGAAGCGGTGGGTGAGGCGCTCGGTGGGCGTCTCGATGAGCAGCTCCTTGACGAGGAGCTCGCCGTTGGCGATGCGCGAGGCGATGCCGGGGCGCGCGAGGAACTCCTTCATGCGCGGCTCGCGCTCGTCGACGGCGGCGCTGAGCGCGGGGAACTTCGCCCGCTGAGCGGGGTCGGCCGCCACCTTCTCGGCGGCGCAGTCGGTGTGCCGGGTGACCACCAGCACCTTCACGCCGTGCTCGACGGCGAGCTCGAGCATGTCCTCCTCCTCGGGGCTCATCACCGAGCCGGCGGTGCGGATGACGTAAGAATTGCGCCGGGTGTCGCCGAGCAGCTCGCTGGTGTCGATTCTTGCGTCCATGCAGACGAGCACCGCAATCACGGGGTGATGCACCGAGCGCGGGAAGCGCACGCGGACCTCCGAGGCCATGGCGTTCTGGGCCTCGAGCTCGCGCCAGACCTGGTCGGCGGTGATGTCGTGTTCGTGCACGAGATCGAAGGCTTTCAGGCCGTCTTGCAGGCCGTAGCCGGCGTTGACGAGGGCGCCGCCGGCGACGAACTGGGCGCGGCGGCCGACCGAGATCATGAAGGCGAGGAAGACGACGAAAAAAACGGCGGCGGGGAGCGCGAGGTATTTGCGCATGCAGGGGGGTACTGCACGGAGCGCGCCGTCACGCGCTCGCCGGCTCGCCCGGAGGCAGCCCCACCGCCCGGCGCACGAGCTTCTGCACCTCGACGAGCGTGACCGGGAGGAGCCCGAGGGCCGCGGCGGCCAGCCACTCGGTGAGCGACAGCGGCGCGAGGTGAAACAGCGCCGAGGTGGGCTCGAGGTGGTGAATGAGCACCTGCACGCCCGCAGCGCCGCACACCACCCCGAGCAGCACGAGGTTCTTGAAGGCGCCGACCTCCCAGAAGATGCGCTTGGGGCTGCGCGCAGAGAACGACTTGAAGACCTCGACGAAGACGATCAGCGCGAACGCGAAGCTCCGCGCGGCGTCGACGTCGCGGTGCCGCAGCGTCCACCAGTAGGCCGAGAGGATCAGCGCGGTCTCGAGCAGGCCGGCGCCCAGGATGCGCAGCCACTCGCGACGGCGCAGGATCGCCTCGTCGATGCGCCGCGGCGCGTGCTTCATCACGTCGGAGTCGGGCGGGTCGTTCACCAGCGCGATCGCCATGAAGCCGTCGATGACCAGGTTGATCCACAACAGCTGCAGCGGCAGGAGCGGCGCCGGCAGCCCCAGCACCGACGCGAGGAACATCAAGAGCAGCTTCGCCGTGTTTCCGCCCAAGAGGTACACGAGCACCTTGCGGATGTTGTCGAAGATGCCGCGGCCCTCGCGCACCGCCGCCACGATCGACGCGAAGTTGTCGTCGGTGAGCACCATGTCCGACGCCTCGCGCGTCACCTCGGTGCCGGTGCGGCCCATGCACACGCCGATGTGCGCCTCGCGCAGCGCCGGCGCGTCGTTCACGCCGTCGCCCGTCATCGCCACCACCGCGCCGCGCCCCTTCCACTCGCGCACGATCTTCAGCTTCTCTTCCGGCGTCGCGCGCGCGTGCACGTGTTCGATGCCGAGCTCGGCCGCGATGGCCTTCGCCGTCAGCGGGTGATCGCCCGTGATCATCACCGTGACGATGCCCGCCTCGCGCGCCGCCTTCACCGCGGCGATCGCCTCGGGCCGCGGCGGGTCCGCGATCGCCACGAGCCCGAGCAGCTCGAGCTGCTCCTCCTCGGGGCTGTTGCCCACGGCCACCGCGAGCACGCGCAGGCCCCGCGCCGAGAGCCGCGCCGCCTCCTGGGCCGCGCCCTCGCCCCCCTTCACGCAGCGGGGCAAGACCGCCTCGGGCGCGCCCTTCACGTAGAGCCTCCCGTCGGCGCGCCACACCGACATGCGCTTGCGCTCGGAGTCGAACGGCCGCTCCGACAGGCGCACGCGCGTGCGCTCGAGCTCCGCGCGCTCGATGCCCCGCTCTCTCGCCGCCGCGAGAATCGCGAGCTCGGTCGTGTCGCCGACGGCCGGTCTCCCTCCGTGCGCGAGGTCGGCGTCGCAGCACGCCGCCGCCGCCTCGAGCACGGCCTGGTCGCGGCCCCACAGCTCGCGCACGACCATCACGCCGGTGGTCAGCGTGCCCGTCTTGTCGGTGCAGATGACCGAGGCGCAGCCGAGCGTCTCGACCGCGGGCAGCCGCCGCACCAGCGCGTGCCGCTTCGCCATGCGCTGCACCCCGATGGCGAGCGCGATGGTCACGATCGCCGCGAGGCCCTCGGGCACCGCCGCGATCGCGAGCGCGACCGCCGTGCGCGACACGTCGGCCCACGGCTGGCCGCGGGCGAGCTCGACCGCCGCGACGAGCGCGACGACCGCCGCGCACCCGATGAGCAGCATGCGGCTCACCCCCGCCAGCCGGCGCTGCAGCGGGGTCTCGCCCTCGGTGGCCGTGGCGAGCAGGCCGGCGATGCGGCCCAGCTCGGTGCGCATGCCCGTCGCGAGCACCTCGGCGGTGCCGGTGCCCTTCGCCACCGACGTGCCCATGAACACGTGGTCGGTGCGCTCGGCGAGCGGGGTGCCTTCGGGCGTCGGCGCGTGCGACTTCTCGACCTGCGCGCTCTCGCCGGTGAGCGGAGCCTCGTTCGTCGCGAGCGCGTGCGCCCGCACGAGCCGCGCGTCGGCCGCCACCACGTCGCCCGCCTCGAGCAGCAGCACGTCGCCGGGCACCACCTGCGCGGCCGCGATGGTGACCGTCGCGCCGTCTCGCCGGACCCGCGCGCGCGGCGCCGCCATCGCCTTCAGCGCCTGCATCGCGCGCTCGGCGCGGTACTCCTGCAGGAAGCCGACGGCGGCGTTGAGCACCACGATCGCGCCGATGGCGATCGCGTCGGCCACCTCGCCGAGCACCGCCGACAGCACGCTCGCCGCCAGGAGCAGCAGCACGACCGGGCTCTTGAACTGATCGAACAGGATGCCGGCGATCGAGGGCCCGGCGGCGTGCGCGAGCTCGTTCGGCCCGTGGTGCTCGAGCCGCTTCGCGGCCTCCGAGGCGGTCAGCCCGTGGAGCGCGCCGCTCACTTCGCCATCGCACGCACCGCCTCGAGCCGCCGGGCGACGTCCCAGGGCAGGCGCGTGCCTCCGCTTCCCGAGTAGTCGAAGAGGGTGCGCTCGGCCAGCCGGTCGGCGCACCGCCGGGCGAGCGCGGTGTGAGGGCTCTCGCGCACGCACGCCTCGAGGTAGATGCCGTCGAGCGCCCACAGGTCGGGGTCGAGCGTCGCCCCGGTCGCGAGCCCGAGCTCGTACAGCGCCTCGCCGCGCCAGGCCGCCTTCGGCTCGCGCTCCAGCGCGAGGCTCAGGTAGGCGGTGACGCGCAAGAGCTTCACACGCTCATCTTCACGCGGGTACAGGGTCTCTGCCACCTCGGAGAAGTCGACCAGCTCGCTCGCGCGCGCGTAGAGCGCCGACCCGGTCGCGGTGGCCGCCACGAGCTGCTCGGCCCGCCAGGCCTTCGCGTCGTTGAGCTGCTTCACGCAGGTGCGCCGGCTCGCCGGCGAGTGGGCCGCCGACGCGCAGTGCGTCTCGAGCAGGCCGACCGCCGCCTGCGGGTCGTCCTTCGCGCGCACCGCGACCGAGAGGGCGGCGCGAAACGCGTGCAGCTGCTCGTACACCTCGGCGTCGGTCGAGGGCGGGCGCGACAGCGCCTCGCTCCACAGCGCCAGGGCCGCGTCGAACTGCCGCGTCGCCGCCAGGAGCTCGGCGCGCTCGTACGTCGAGACCCCGGCGTCGACGGCGAGGCCGGCCGGCGGCGTGAAGTCGGCGGGCGAGAGCTGGCGGGCGTGGCACGACAGGCACAGGGTGGTGAGGCCCTTGAGGCGCAGCCGCGCCGCCTCGGTGCGGCCGCCCGACAGATCGCTCTGGGCCCAGACGAGGGCCTCGGCGAACAGCTGGCTGAGCGCGTAGGCGGGCTCCTGCGTCTGCGGCTTCTTGAACCGGTGCTGGGTGCGCGCGAGCGCCGCGAGGCTGCCGCGAATCAGCGGGCCGTTCTTCGGGTCGGCGAACGCCTCGGGGCTCGCGAGCATCGGCTGCAGCGCCACCAGCGCCGCGAGGTTGCCGCGCATCGTGCCCTTCACGTCGTCGGGCGATCGGGGGGCGGCGCCCGCGACGGCGCAGGCGAGCAGCAGCGCCGGGCTCATCTGATGCCCCGCGCCAGCAGCCGCTCGGCGACGTTCTCGGCGGTGAGCAGGCCCGCGAGCTGGCCGTGGTCGATGACGACGGCGGCGTGGGCGTCGTTGGCGCGCATCAGCTCGAGGGCGGCCGCGAGCGGGGTCCCGGGGTCGACCGCCGTCAGCACGCCCTCGAGGGCGTGGCCGACCGGAGCGTTCACGCCCTCGCGCTCGGCGGCCGCAGTCATCGCCGCGCGCGTGGCCACGCCGACGACCTGCCCGCCCGAGCGCACCGGGAAGTCGTGCTGGAAGCCGCGCGCCGAGAGCTCCATCGCCTCGGACAGCGGCGTGTCGGAGTCGAGCGACGTGAACGACCCGACCATCGCATCGCTGACCTTGAGCGGGGCGAGCGTCGACTGCAGCTTCGCCGCGACGCGCTCCTGCTCGGCGCCCAGCCACACGAAGACCGCGATGAAGACGAGCGTGGGGGCGAACAGCAGCCCGGCGCCCGCGAACGCGACGGCGAGCACCTGCCCGACGCGCGCCGCGATCTCGGTGGCGCGCTCGCGGCCCCACCGCTGGGCGAGCAGGGCTCGCAGCACGCGGCCGCCGTCCATCGGGAAGGCGGGCAGCAGGTTGAAGCCGGCGATCGCGAGGTTGATGACCAGCAGCTTGCCGAGAAAGGGCCCGCCGACGAGCTGCAGCACGCGCGCGTCGACGACGAACTGGCCGAGCACGAGCCCCAAAAACAGCAGCGCGGCGAGCGCGAGGTTCGTGAGCGGGCCGACGACCGCGACGGCGATCTCTTCGGAGGGCCGCTGGGGCAGCCGCTCCATCGAGGCGACGCCGCCGATGGGCAGGAGCGTGATGTCGCGCGTGCCGATGCCGTAGCGCCTCGCCATGAGCACGTGAGAGAGCTCGTGCAGCGTGACGAACGCGAACGTGCAGGCGCCGACGGCGAGGCCCTCGAGCAGCAGCGCGACCTGGCCCTGCTGCAGGTGCGCCCCCACCACCCACGCCACGAAGAAGACCATCGTCAGGTGCACCCGGATGTCGACGCCCGCGAGGCGCGCGACGCGAAACGACCAGCGAAACGAAGGGCGGCGGGGGCTCATGCCCTTTATTGGTTCAAGCGGCGTGCCCCCCGGGCGGTGGGCGCGGAAGTTGCTCGACGGGCCCCCCATGACCACTTCCTCACGCAATTTTCGACCGTCGCGCACACGCCGCGCAGAATCTGCGCGCCGCCCGGCCTCCTCGACGCGCAAGGCGCGGCCCGGAGCGCGCCGAGACGCCACGCCGTACGTCTTCGACCTGAGCGACCTGAAGCGCGCGAAGGCCGCCGCCGGCGCCGGCGGCGTCGCCGCGCTGCTCGGCGGCAAGGGCGCGAAGCTCGCCGAGATGGCCGGGCTGAAGCTCCCGGTGCCTGCCGGCTTCGTGGTGACGACCGAGGCGTGCCGCGCGACGATGGGGCAGGACGCGCCGCCGCCGCGGCTGTGGGTCGAGCTCGACGCCGCGCTCGCGCGCCTCGAGGCCGCGACGGGCAAGCGCCTCGGTGACCCGGCGAGGCCGCTGCTCGTCTCGTGCCGCTCGGGCGCCAAGATCTCGATGCCGGGCATGATGGACACCGTCCTCAACATCGGCATGAACGACGCGGTCGCTTCAGGGCTGGCGCGCGCGACCGGCGACGCCCGCTTCGCGTACGACGCCTACCGCCGCCTCGTGCAGATGTTCGGCACCGTCGTGCTCGGCGCCGACGACGAGCCGTTCGAGGCCGAGCTCGCGAAGCGCCGGGCCGCGCGCAACGTGACGAACGACGCCGAGCTGCCCGCAGAAGATCTGCGCGAGGTGACCGAGGCGTTCAAGCGGCTCGTCGCGTTCCCTGACGATCCGCGCGAGCAGCTGAAGGCCGCGGTGCTCGCCGTCTTCCGCTCGTGGAGCGGCAAGCGCGCCCACGACTACCGCACCGCCGCCGGCATCCCCCACGACCTCGGCACCGCGGTGAACGTCGTGGCGATGGTGTTCGGCAACCTCGGCGCGACCTCCGCCACCGGCGTCGCGACCACGCGCGACGTCACGAACGGGGAGCCCGTGCTCGAGGGCGACTTCCTCGTGAACGCGCAGGGCGAAGACGTCGTCGCCGGCACCCGCGCGACGCGCCCCATCGGCGAGCTCGACGCGCTGTTCCCCGAGGCGTCGGCGCAGCTTCGGGCCATCTGCAAGAAGCTCGAGCGGCACTACCGCGAGGTGCAGGACGTCGAGTTCACCATCGAGCAGGGCACCCTGTGGATGCTGCAGACCCGCACCGCGAAGCGCACCGCCCAGGCCGCGATCCGCATCGCGGTCGACCTCGCGAACGAGCGGCTGATCACGCGGCGCGAGGCGCTCCTGCGCATCAGCCCCGATCAGATCGACGCGTTCCTCCACCCGCAGTTCGAGCCCGAGGCCCTGAAGCAGGCGGCCGCGGCGGGCGCGCTGCTCGGCTCGGGGCTGAACGTGTCGCCGGGCGCCGCGGTGGGCCGGCTCGCGTTCGACGCCGACACCGCCGAGGCGTGGGCGAAAGAGAAGCGGCCCGTCATCATGGCGCGCCCCGAGACGAAGCCCGACGACGTGCACGGCCTGCTCGCGGCGAACGGCGTGCTGACGAGCCGCGGCGGCCGCACCAGCCACGCGGCGCTCGTGGCGCGGCAGTTCGGCAAGCCGGCGGTGGTGGGCGCGCTGAAGCTCGTGATCGACCCGGTGTCGCGCACGCTGACGAGCCCGGGGGGCCGCGTGCTGAAAGAGGGCGACTTCGTCTCGATCGACGGCACCAGCGGCGAGGTCTACGCCGGCGACCTGCCGACGCGCGTGCCCGACCTCGCCGACGTCACGCTCACCACGCTGCTCGGCTGGGCCGACGCGGTGCGGCGCCTCGGAGTGTGCGCGAACGCCGACTACCCGCGCGACGCCGAGCGGGCGCGCCGGTTCGGCGCCGAGGGCATCGGCCTGTGCCGCACCGAGCACATGTTCTTCGAGACCGAGCGGCTGCCGATCGTGCAGGCGCTGATCCTCGCGCCCGACGCGGCGGCGCGCGCGACGCACCTGCAGAAGCTCCTGCCGCTGCAGCGCTCGGACTTCGAGGGCCTGTTCACCGCGATGGACGGGCTGCCGGTCACCATTCGCCTCATCGACCCGCCGCTGCACGAGTTCCTGCCGTCGCACGACGAGCTGCAGAAAGAGGTCACGCGCCTCTCGACCCGCTGGGAGCTGTGCCCCGACGAGCGGCCGGCGCTCGAGCCGGTGCTCGAGCCGGCGAAGAGCATGCTCGCTGCCGTCGAGCGGCTGCGCGAGCAGAACCCGATGATGGGGCTGCGCGGCGTTCGCCTCGGCATTCACATGCCCGAGCTCGTGCGCATGCAGGTGCGCGCGATCATCGAGGCGGCGTGCGCCTGCGCCGCGCGCGGCGTGAAGGTTCACCCGAAGATCATGATCCCCCTCACCGCCACCTCGGCCGAGCTCGAGGTCGAGCGCAAGCTCGTCGACGAGGAGGCGAAGGTGGTGATGGCCGAGCAGCAGCGGGTGGTGAAGTACCAGTTCGGCACCATGATCGAGGTGCCCCGCGCCGCGCTCGTCGCCGGCCGGCTCGCCGAGTACGCCGAGTTCTTCTCGTTCGGCACGAACGACCTCACCCAGGCCACGTTCGGCATCTCGCGCGACGACGCCGAGCCGAAGTTCCTCGCCGAGTACCTGAACCGCGGCATCTTGAAGAGGAACCCGTTCGCGACGCTCGACACCGCGGGCGTCGGCGAGCTGATGCGCATCGCGCTCGAGCGCGGCCGCGCGCGGCGCAAGAGCCTCGACGTCGGCATCTGCGGCGAGCACGGCGGCGACCCCGCCACCATCGCGTTCTGCCACGAGGCCGGCCTCGACTACGTGTCGTGCTCGCCGTACCGCGTGCCGATCGCGCGGCTCGCGGCGGCGCACGCGGCGCTCAAAGCGCGCTGAGGCGCGCAGCTTTTGCGCGCGCGCGCCGGGGCCCGCGGGGGAGCCCGCGGCTCACCGGTTGCACGGGCGAGGGGCATGGCCACTCACACGCAGCCCACCCCGGATGAGCTGAGCACGCGGTTGTTCGTCATCGTCGTCGTCGGCACCCTCGCCTTCTTCAGCGCGATGGGGCTGGTGTTCCTCTTCATGAAGGCGTGACCGCCATGGACGTCTCCTCCACCTGGCTCGACGCTCAGCACCGCGAGCTCGACCACGCGCTGGCGGAGGTCGAGTTCCTCGTGGAGCGCCGCGCCTTCGAGAGCGCGGCGAAGCGCTTCGGCGAGTTCCGCGAGCGGTTTCTCGAGCACATGAGGCAGGAGGAGCAGGACCCACGCCTCGCCGAGCTCGTGAAGCCGGCGCACGCGAAGCTCGAGGTGGCGCTCGAGGCGGTGTCGCACGCGCTCGAGCAGCGCGACTACGCCCAGTTCCTCTACGGGGTGAACGCCCTCGCGAAGCTGGTTGCGGCGCACGAGCGGGACGAGGAGCATCTGTTTCAATGAAGCCCGTCACAGCCGACGAAGCGCTCTCGATTCTGCAGTCGGGGCAGCGGGTGTTCGTGCAGGGCGCGGCGGCGACGCCGCTGGCGCTGCTCTCGGCGCTGGCGCGCCGGGCGGCCGCGCTCACGGGCGTCGAGACGGTGCACCTGCATCTCGAGGGCGACGCGCCCCACGCCGCCCCGGCGCTGGCCGGCCACGTGAGGCCGACGGCGTTCTTCGTGGGGCCGAACCTGCGCGCGGCGGTCGACGAGGGCCGCGCCGACTTCGTGCCGATCTTCCTGTCGGAGGTGCCCCTGCTCTTCCGCCGCGGCCTCATGCCGCTCGACGTCGCGCTCGTGCACGTCTCACCGCCCGACCGCCACGGCTGGTGCTCGCTCGGCACCTCGGTCGACGTCGCGGTCGCCGCGGTCGAAACCGCGCGCGAGGTCATCGCGCAGGTGAACCCGCGCATGCCGCGCACGTTCGGGCACGGGCTCGTACACCTCTCGCGCTTCCGGAGCGTGGTCGAGGTCGACGCGCCGCTGCCCCAGCACCCGCCCGCGCCGCCCGGCGAGGTCGAGGAGGCGATCGGCCGGCGCATCGCCGCGATGGTCGACGACGGCGCGACGCTGCAGATGGGCATCGGCGCGATCCCCGACGCGGTGCTGCGCTCGCTGGGGTCGCACCGCTGGCTCGGCGTGCACACCGAGATGTTCAGCGACGGCCTGCTGCCGCTGATCGAGAAGGGCGTGGTGACCGGCTCGCGGAAGGTGCGCCAGCGCGGGAAGGTGGTCTCGAGCTTCGTGATGGGCTCGCAGAAGCTGTACGACTTCGTCCACGACAACCCTTCGGTCGAGCTGCGCGACTCGGCGTACGTGAACGACACCGCCGTCATTCGCGTGAACCCCCGGGTCACCGCGATCAACAGCGCGATCGAGGTCGACCTCACCGGCCAGGTGTGCGCCGACTCGATCGGCGAGCGCATCTACTCGGGCGTGGGCGGCCAGATGGACTTCATGCGCGGCGCGGCGCTGTCGGAGGGCGGCAAGCCGATCATCGCGCTGCCCTCGACGACGTCGAAGGGCCTCCCGCGCATCGTGGCGCAGCTGAAGCCCGGCGCCGGCGTGGTGACGACGCGGGCGCACGTGCGCTTCATCGTGACGGAGCACGGCGCCGCCGACCTCTACGGCAAGACGCTCGAGCAGCGCGCGAAGGCGCTGATCGCGATCGCGGCGCCCGAGCACCGCGACGGGCTCGCCCGCGCGGCGCACGCGCGGTTCTCGCGCAAGGGCTGAGCGGCGAGCCGCCTGGCGCAGCTCCTGCGCCCGGCGCGCGCGGCGCGCGTCGTGCATCGAGAGGCGGCTCATGAAGACACTCGCTCGCCGGCCGGTCTTTTCGCTGTTGGTGCTGCTCGCGTTCGCCGCGGGTGCCGAGGGCCCGCCCGCGAGGCCGGGGGCGCGCTTCATGCGCCTCTTCGACCCGAAGACCGTCGTCACGGTCGACGGCGAGGTGACGCGCGTCGAGCGCGTGGAGCACAAGATGATGAACATGACCGCCGTCGAGCTGACGCTGAAGGCGGCGGCGGTGACGTACACCGTGCACCTGGGGCCCGCCTGGTTCATCGAGAACCAGGAGCTGCAGCTCGAGGTCGGAGATCGGGTGACGCTCACCGGCTCGAAGGTGACGGTGCGCGGCGAGCCGACGCTCATCACCGTCGACGTGAAGCGCGGTGATGAGACCCTGAAGCTGCGCGAGCCCGACGGGACGCCGGTGTGGGTCGCCTGGCGCAGGCGCTGAGCCGGCGCGCAGAAGGTGCGCGGCTCGCGAATTGCCTTCAGCTTGGAGCATGGCCACCCTCGCTCCGTTTCCGCACCGCTACACCGTCCGCCTCGCGGGCGGGCTGCTCTCCGCACCTCCGCGGGCTCCGATCGCTGCGGGGCCGCCCCCGCAGTTCGGCGGAACCGACGACGTCTGGAGCCCGGAGGAGCTGCTCGTCGCGTCGGCGCTCCTGTGCCTCGAGACGACGTTCGACGCGTTCGCCCGCCGCGAGCGGCTCGAGGTGGTCGAGTGGCGCGGCGCGGCGACCGGCGTGCTCGACAAGTCGGCGCAGGGTCCCGGGTTCACCGCGATTCAACTGACGGTCGAGCTCGAGGTGCCGCCGGGCAGCGAAGCGCAGGCGCGCGCGGTGCTCGAGAAGGCCGAGCGCAGCTGCATCATCTCGCGGGCGCTGAAGGCACCGGTGACGCTCGAGGTCTCGGTGAGGTCGCAGCCCCGCCCCGAGCCGCCGTGGTCGGCCGAGGCGCCGCTCGACGAAGAGCACATTCCGCTCGCGCCCGACGGGCCGGGCGTGATCGAGCTCGTGCTCGAGCGCCCCGAGCGGGCCGGGGTGGCGGTGTGGGTCGAGAGCACCCGCAACGTGCAGACCCGGCTCTACGACCTCGTCTCGCTCCCGCAAGAGAACCCCCAGCTCGCGCACTGGCTCGAGCGCCGGGCCGAGCTGCGGTTCCGCGCGATCGCGGTGGAAGACGCCGCCGAGCGCGCCGCGCTCGCCGGCCGCCTGCAGCCGCTCGGCTTCTACGAGGGCATGCCGACCCACGCCTGACCGCTCGCCGCGCGGGCGCCGACGACGAGGTGCACGACTCCGCCGGGCAGCCGCATCACCGCCTGCACTCCGGCGCCGCGCAGCGCGGCCTCGTCGATGCGCGAGGGGTCGGTGAGCTCGGCCCTGAGCCGGGTCAGCGCGACCGGCTCCAGCGAGCGCACGTTCTGCGCGCCGCCGAGCGCTGCGCGCAGATCCACCGCGGGCGCGCCCGGCTTCAGGTACGGCCGCATCTCGCCCTCGAGCTGCTCCGAGAGCGGGCCGAACACCGCCTGCACGCCGTCGCCGACGACGAGCACCGCGGCCGCCCCGAGCGCGGTCAGCTTCGCGCGGTCGACCTTCGCCGGCTCCTTCACGGTGGCGCGCAGGCGCGTGATGCAGGCGTCGAGCGAGACCAGGTTCTGCGCGCCGCCGAACGCGAGCACGAGCTGCTCGCCGCGCGAGGTGCCGTGCGCAGCCGCCGCGGCCGCGGGCGGGTGGGCCTCGGCCTCGCGCCCCGGCGTCTTCAGGTCGCGCCACGCGATCCACGCGCGGAACACCGCGAAGTACACCGCCGCGTAGACGGGCCCGAGCACCAGCACCAGCCACCACCGCTGGGCGTGCGGGTTCGCCACGTTGAACAGCACGAAGTCGATGCCGCCCTGCGAGAACGTGAAGCCGAGGTGCCCGCCCAGCGTCGCCATCACGAACTGCGCCGAGGCCGCCAGCAGCGCGTGCACGAGGTACAGCTCGGGCGCCACGAAGAGGAACGCGAACTCGATCGGCTCGGTGATGCCGGTGAGCGCCGACGTCAGCGCCGCCGAGAGCATCAGGCCGCCCGTGACCTTGCGGTGCTCGGGCCTCGCCGCCCGCCAGATCGCGATCGCCGCCGCGGGCAGCCCGAACATCTTGAAGAGGTATGCGCCGCCGAGGATGCCGGCCGTCGGGTCGCCGGCGAAGTACCGCTGGATGTCGCCGTGCACCACCTTGCCCGTCGCGTCGGTGAAGGAGCCGATCTCGTAGAAGAACGGCGCGTTCCAGATGTGGTGCAGCCCGAGCGGCACGAGCAGCCGCTCGACGAAGCCGTACAGCGTCGCGGCGAGGCGCGGGTCGCTCACCGCCGCCCAGTGCGAGAACAGGTCGATGCCGCGCTGCGCGAACGGCCACACGCCCGAGAGCACCAGCCCCAGCACCACGGCGCCGAGCGCGGTGACGATCGGCACGAAGCGCTTGCCGGCGAAGAACGCGAGGTACGGCGGCAGCGCGATGCGGTGAAAGCGCCTGAACGCCGCCGCGGCGACCGCCCCCGCGAGAATGCCGCCGAACACGCCGGTCTGAATCGAGTCGACGCCCCACACCTTCGCCATCACCGCGAGCGTCGCGATCATGACCGCGTAGCCGACCGCCGCCGCGACCGCCGAGGCGCCGTCGTTGTCCGAGAAGCCGAGCGCGATCGCCACCGCGAAGAGCAGCGGCATGCTCGAGAACACGGCGTCGCCCGCATCGCGCATGAGCTGCGAGACGACGTCGGGCAGCCAGCCGAAGTGCGCCGCGCCGACGCCGAGCAGGAGGCCCGCGATCGGCAGCACGGCGACGGGCAGCATCAGCGCCTTGCCGATCTTCTGCAGCACGCCGAAGGCGCCCGTCAGCTTCATGTGCCCACCTTTCGCAGCCGGGCGGCCGGCGCGCGCCCGGGCCCGGCCGTGCCGAGCAGCGCGCGCACCTCGGCGGCGGTGGCCTTCGTGAGCGCCTCGGCGGCGAGCGCCTCGCACTCGGGCACGCTCCACCGGGCGATGGCCGCCTTCACCGGGGCGATCGACGGCACGCTCACCGACAGCTCGTCGACGCCGAGGCCGACCAACAGCGGCACGGCGAGCGGCTCGGAGGCCACGCCGCCGCAGACGCCGACCCAGCGGCCGTGCGCGTGCGCGGCCGTCACGACGCTCGCGATGCCGCGCAGCACCGCCGGGTGCACGGCGTCGGCCTTCTTCGCCAGCGAGGGGTGGCCGCGATCCATCGCGAGCAGGTACTGGGTGAGGTCGTTGGTGCCGATCGAGAAGAAGTCGGCCTCGCGCGCGAGGTGATCGGCGAGGGCGACCGCCGAGGGCACCTCGATCATGATGCCGACCTGCAGCCGCGCTCCGCGCCGCTCCTCTTCGAGCAGCGCCCGCGCGGCGCGCAGCTCGTCGACGCCCGAGATCATCGGGAACATCACGCGCACGTCGCCTGCGGGCGCGGCGGCGCAGATCGCGCGCAGCTGGACGCGGAAGAGGTCGGGGTGATCGAGGCTCAGCCGCACGCCGCGCACCCCGAGGAAGGGGTTCTTCTCGGCGGGCAGCTGCAGGTACGGCAGCGGCTTGTCTCCGCCCACGTCGAGCGTGCGGATGACGAGCGGCCGCGACGGCCCGAGCAGCCCGGCGATCGCGCGGTACGTCTCGGCCTGCTCGGCCTCCGAGGGCGCGGTGTCGCGGCCGAGGAAGAGGTACTCCGAGCGCAAGAGCCCCACGGCCTCGGCCCCGCCCTCGACGGCGGCGCGCGCCTCGGCGAGGCCCTTGACGTTCGCGGCCACCTCGATGCGGCGGCCGTCGCGCGTGCGGGCGAGGGCCTGCGCCGACGCCTGCTCGCTGCGGCGCTCGTCGGCGCGGCGCGCCATCGCGGCCCGCACCTCTTCGACGCGCGCCTCCGGGGGGTCGGGCGCCAGCACGCCGCGCCCTCCGTCGACGACGACCCTCGTGCCGGCCGCCAGCGAGAGCGCCGCGGGGTCGAGGCCGCACACCGCGGGCAGGCCCAGGCCCTGCGCGACGATGGCGACGTGGCTCGTCGGGCCTCCGCCGGTCGTGCACAGCGCCGCGAGCTTCGTCTCGTCGAGCGCGGCGAGCTCAGAGGGGCCGAGCTCCTCGGCGACGAGCACGCTGCCGGGCTCGAGCGCGAGCACCCGCGCCTGCACCGCGCCGAGCGCCATCAGCACGCGGCGGCCGACGTCGCGCAGATCGGCGGCGCGCTCGCGCAAGAGCGGGCTCTCGAGCGCCTCGAGCGCGGCGGCGCGCCGCTCGGTGGCCGCGTGCCACGCGAGCGCGGCGCTCTGCCCTGCGGCGACGGACTCTTCCGCGGGAGCGACGAGCTCGGGGTCGTCGAGCAGCGCGCGCTGCATGCGCAGCAGCTCGGCGCGCGACGGGGCGCCCCGCTCGAGCGCGGCGAGCTGCAGCGCCGCTTCGCGCCGGGCCGCGTCGAGGCGGGCGCGCTCTTCCTGGGGCGTGCCGCCGCGCGGGTCGAGCTCGAGCGGCCCCGCGCGGTACTGCACGACGACGCCGACCGCGACGCCGGGCGAGGCCGGCACCCCGGCGAGCTCGCCCGCCGCGGCAGAAGCGCGGGCCGGTGGCGCGAGCGGCGGGCCGCCGGGCGCTTCGCCGCAGCCGCTCTCGAGCAGGCGCTCGAGCTCGGCGAGCGCCGCCGCGGCGTCGGGGCCGTCGGCCTCGAGCTGCACGAGGTCACCCTGCCGGGTCGACAGGCCGAGCAGCGCCACGATCGACTTCGCGTCGGCCGACGCGCCGCCGGCCCTGAGCCTCACGCGCGCCGCGAAGCGCTGCGCCGCCCTCGCCAGCACCGCCGCCGGCCTCGCGTGCAGGCCCTGCGCGTTCGGCAGCGCGACCTCGCGCGAGTACACCGCCGCGCCGGCTGCGCCGGTGCCCGGCGAGGCGGCCGCCGGCTCGACCTCGAACAGCACGCCCTTGCCGGCCTCGACGAGGCCCGAGGCGCGCCGCACCGGGCGGCCCCCCGCGGTGACGGCGACCACCGTGAGCAGGCTCTTCGCGTGGCGCGCGACGAAGTCGGCGTCGAAGCGGAGCAGCGGCTGGCCGGCGGTCACGCGGGCCCCCTTCTCGACGAGCGCGGTGAACCCGCGGCCGTCGAGCTTCACGGTGTCGAGCCCGACGTGCACGAGGATCTCTAGGCCCGCGTCGGACCTCACGGCGAGGGCGTGCCGGCCGCGGTGCAGCTGCGTCACCGTGCCGGCGATCGGCGCGACGACCTCTTCGCTGGTGGGGTCGACGGCGAGGCCGTCACCCGCGAGGCCGCCCGCGAACACGTCGTCGGGCACGTCGCGCAGCGCCACGACGACGCCGCCGACGGGCGCGCGCACCTCAGCGAAGCTCATAGGCCAACCTCAACCGAACCGAGTGCATGACGTTGTTGAACGCCGCCTCGCTGTCGAAGTCTTCGACGTGCGCGAACGCAAAGCCATACACGACCTTGGCGCTCAGGCCGTCGAGAGGCAGGCGGAACAGATAAGACACGAACGCCTGCTCGTGGGTGTTGCGCTCGCCCTGGCGGTTGAGCTGCTGCGTGTGGTGGAAGCCGAGACCGATGCTGTTGCGCCAGAAGTCGACGTCGGCGAAGCCGCCGAACGTCATCTTGGTGAGGCTGAGGTCCGAGTCGACGAGGCCCTGAATGTCGATGCGCTCGACCTGGGTCCACGCGTACTCGCCGCCCACGCGCACGTAGGGGAAGCGGTACTCGGCGCGGGCGGCGGCGCCGTGGGTGGTGACCTGCACCTTGTCGGCCTCGGTCTGCGGCGCCCGCTTGAGGTACTCGTAGCCGGCGATCAGCTCGAAGCCCTTCAGCTTGAAGTCGGCGACCGGCCGCACGCCGTAGACGTTCTGGCCGGAGTCCTGGCCGTAGACGCCGGCCACCTCGAACGCGAGCGCCTCGAGCGGGAAGAAGTGCACCGCCGCCTGGCCGGCCTCGTTCATGTAGCCGCGCGTCTGGTCGAGCCAGTACAGCGACGGCCCCTGGAGCGCTCCGGCCTCTTCGGCCGTCCACAGCTCGATGCCCTGGCCGCGGTGGTAGACCTCCCACGCGAGGAAGCGGCCCACGCGCAGGTTCGCCCAGCGCTTGTGGCCGAGCTCGACGTAGGCGTCGAGCGTGTGCGGCTCGTACTGCGACTTCGCGTACTCGTTCACCAGGCCGAGCAGCTGCACGCGCGCGAGGCCGAACCAGTCGCCGTGACTGCCGAGGTAGTTCGCTCCGAGCGCGAACCGGCCCTGCAGGTACGCCGCCGACTGGTCGTACTGGCCCGGCTGGTTGTTGGCGCGGCTCATGTACCCGGTGTCGGCCCAGAAGTAGCCGTCGAACCAGAGCGGAATGCCGGGGAGCTTCGCGACGCCGGGAGCGGCGGGCTCGGGCGTGACGTCGGCCGCCGTCCCGGGTGGCTGGGCGAGCGCGGCCGCCGCCCACAGCATCGCTGCGAGCGGGGCGCGCGGGCTCATTCGGCGGGCTCCACCAGGTCGAAGGTCGCGTGCAGCGGCAGGTCGGCGAGGTCTGACGAGCCGCCGACCCACAGCGCGTGCGTCACGGGCTCGAGCCTCATCGCGCCCGCCGCGGCGTCCCAGTACTTCAGGTCGTCGGCGTTCAGGCGCAGCGTCACCGCGCGCGTCTCGCCCGGCTGCAGGGCGTCGGCGCGGGCGAACGCCTTGAGCTCGCGCACCGGCCGGCCCCAGCCGTCAGCGACCGCGGTGTTCGGGTAGCCGACGTAGAGCTGCACGACCGTCGAGCCGGCCCGCGGGCCGGCGTTCTTCACGTCGACGGTGACGTCGATGCCCTCGGCGGGGCCCATCGCCGCCGCCGACAGCCGCAGGTTCGAGTACTCGAAGCGCGTATAAGACAGACCCCAGCCAAAGGCATACTTCGGCGCGATGCCCTGGCGGTTCAACCAGCGGTAGCCGTGATAGTAATTGTAGGCGACGTCGCCGGTCGTCACGTTGTCGAACGGCGGCAGATCGCTCTCGCGCACCGGGAAGCTCTGGCAGAGGCGGCCGCTCGGGTTGACGTCGCCGAACAGCACCTCGGCGAGCGCGGTGCCCTCTTTCATGCCGCCGTACCAGGCCATCAGCACGGCGTCGGCGCCGCGCACCCAGTCGTCGACGGCGACCGCGCCGCCGCTCTTCAGCACGACCACGACCTTGAGCGAGGGCTTCATCGCCTTGAGCCCCACCGCGGCGGCGATGTTCGAGAGGTCGCGCTGCGGCAGCTGCAGGCTGACGCGGTCTTTCCACTCGCCCTCTTCCCCGCTGCTCGAGCGCGCGAGGTCGGCGTAGTAGTACGCGGCGACCACCACGATGAGGTCGGCCTGCTGCAGCTCGGCCTCGTGGCCGGCCGCCTCGATGAAGCTCCGCACGGTGCTGCCGTTGCCCGCCAGCGCGTCGCGAACGCCCTCGAACGGCGTGATGACGAGCGAGCCGTCGACGACCTTCGCGTCGCTGCTGCCCTTGTCGCCCATGTTCTCGCTGTTCGCGAACTTGCCGAGCACGAACACCTGGTGGAGCGAGGTTCTGTCGAGCGGCAGCACGTCGTCGCCGAGGTCGCGGGTGGGCCCGTTCTCGAGCAGCACGATGCCCTGCCGCGCCGCCTCGAGGGCGAGCGCCTGCGTCTCGTCGGACTTGGTGAGGTACGGGGTCCACTGCCGCTCGTGCGCGAGCGTGCCGGCGGCGATCTTCGCGTGCAGCACGCGCAGCGCCGCCTCGTCGACGCGCTTGATGTCGACGCGCCCCTCGTTCACCGCGGTGACGAGGTTCGAGCCGTAGAAGTACGCGCTGTCGAACTGGCTGGGAAACGGCCCCGAGCTGAACGGCATCTCGACGTCGACGCCGGCCTCGGGCGAGCTCAGCGTGTTGCCCTTCGCGAACCAGTCGGTGATGACGAAGCCGCTGAACTTCCACTCGGTCTTCAAGATGTCGCGGACGAGCGCCTTCGAGTACCCGTTGTACTCGCCGTTGAGCCGGTTGTACGAGGTCATCACGCACGGCACGCCGGCGCGCACGGCCTTCTCGAAGTGCGGGAGGTACACCTCGCGCAGCGTGCGATCGTCGAGCACCGCGTTGACGTAGATGCGGGTGTCTTCGATGTTGTTCGCGGCGAAGTGCTTCACGCAGGGCTGCACGCGGTAGGCCTCGCTGCCGGGGTCGTAGGCGGCGCCCTCGATCAGCGCCGCGCCCATCGCGCCGAGCAGGTACGAGTCTTCGCCGTACGTCTCTTGCGCGCGCCCCCACCGCGGGTGCGTCACCTGGTTGATGGTCGGCGCGAGCAGGACGTGGCGGCCGAGGTAGCGCATCTCGTCGGCCATCGCGCGGCCGATGCGCCGCTCGAGCTCGGGGTTCCACGCCGAGGCGCGCGCGGCGGCGACCGGGTAGACGGTCGTGCCGTAGTCGCTGTTGTACCAGCGCACGCCGCGCGGCCCGTCCATGTACTTGTTGCCGGGGATGCCGAGCCGCTCGTTGTCCTCCTGGTCGAACATGTTGTTCGGGTTGTAGGCGGGCCCGCTCATCTGCTGGACCTTGTCCTCCAGCGACATCGACCTCACGATGCGGAGCGCCTCGATCGCCGCGCCGCCGTCGCACGGCAGGTTCGTGCGCCTGAGCAGCGGGTCGCAGCCGTCGCCGCCGTCGGGCATCGACGTGCCGCAGTCGCACGCCGCCGCCAATGTCAGACACGCCAGCGCGATGGCTCTCATTCGAACCTCTGCGTCTGGAGGCCGTAGCCCTTCACGTAGGTGGGGTGCTGCCCGTCGCCCGCGAGGTCGCACTTCTGCTCGGTCGCCGCCAGGTCCGACAGCGGCAGGCCGGTGGGCAGCTTGCCGGTGCCGTGCACGATGCCGAACGCGACGTCGAGGAACACCTTGTCGGCGTACGGGTTGCCGGGCATCACGCCGGCCCACTGCACGTACAGGCCGCTCGGCGCGTAGCTCATGATCTCCGACACGACCGACGGGCGGCCGAGGTCGACGCCGACCACGATCTGCGCCTTCGAGCCTGCCTGCGCGTCGATCGCCGCCCGGGCGAACGCCAGGTCGTCGAGCTGCGCGCGGTTGTCGTTCGGCGCGTACTCGAGCGACTGCAGCGGCAGCCCCAGCCCGAGGCCGTCGGGGTCGGCGGTGAACGGAGCCTCGATGCGAATGAAGACGTAGTCGGACAGCGCGATGCGCTGCGCCGCCGTGCTCACGGGCACGCCCTTGATCGACGTCGCGTCGTTCGTGAGCTCGCCGTAGCCGGTGCTCACCGACCGCACGTAGTCGAGGTCGAAGTTCCCCATGATGTAGTACGAGCAGCCCGCCGAGACGTACGGCTCGCCCGGCGGAGCGGGCAGCACCTTCAAGCTCCCGTTGCCCGCGTTGCCCTTGTCGCCGGTCTGCGTGCCGTCGCCGTTGCCGTTGAGCCAGCCCGCCGGCTTCGGCGCGTTGTGCAGCAGCACCATGCCCGCGTTCATCGCGTTGAGGCCGGCGCGGTACGCCGGGTCGGTGTTGCACAGCGCGGGCGCCTGCGCCGCGTCGACGTACGGGTCTTCGAACAGGCCCAGGGCGAAGACGAGCTCGAGCGCGTGCCGCGCCGCCCGGTCGAGCACCGCGTCGGAGATCAGGCCCGAGGCGTGCGCCTGCGAGATGGGCGCCGCGCTGTCGAGGCCGGCGAGCTGGTCGACGCCCGCGTTCACCGCGGCCGCCGCGCGCTGGGCGGCGCTCGCGCTCTCGAAGCCCCACGCAGCCGTGTCGAGCGCCCCGGCCGGCGCGAGCACGAGGCCCTGGAACTGGTGGTGCCCGCGCAAGAGGCCGAGCAGCCCCGCGTTGAACGGCACGCCGACCTGCTCGACGGTGGCGCCGTCGACGAGGCCGCCGAGGCCCGACCACGGGCCGCGCTCGGGCACGCCGAGCGCCGGCATCACCGCGGCGACCTTCGCGGCGAACGCCGCCTGAAACGCCTGCGCGTGGGCGTCGAAGGCGCCGCCCGCGTACGAGAGCCACCTGCCCTTCGCGAGCCGGGCGTCCCAGCCGCCCTTCGCGGCCCCCGCGCCGGGGAAGCGGCCCACGACGCACGCGACGCTCTTCTGCCCGAGCGTCTCGCCCTGCGCCCCGCGCACGTACGCGGCGACGCGCTGGGCGGCGAGCGAGCTGTCTTCGCCGTAGCCGAACTGGCCGAGGTGCCAGCGCGGGTCGGTGTACAGATCTGCCGAGGGCGACAGCGCCATGCGCACGCCGATGGCGCGGTACTCCTGCGAGACGGTGCGCCCGAACGCCTCGATCGCCGCGAGGTCGCTGCCCGCGGCGAGCCCCTGCTCGTGCGGCCACTGCGAGAAGCCGCGCGCCTTGACGCGGCCGCTGCCGCTCGAGTGGCTCGGCTCCATGCTCAGCACGAAGGGGATGCCGAGCGGCTGGCTCTCGCAGCGCTCTTGTATGGCGTTGGCCCACGCGGCGCGGGCGGTGAGCTGCGCGGTGGCCGCGCCGGTGCGCGCGAAGCGCAGGCCGCTGTCGATCATCGCCTGGACGGCAGCCGACGGAGCGGGGCTGGTGCCGGCGGGCACGTCGAGCGCCTCGCCGTGGGCGAGGAGCGCCTCCTTCTGGGCCGGGCCGAGGCGGGCGAGCAGCGCGGCCGAGCGCTCGGCCGCCGTCTTCGTCCAGTCTTCGTAGTCGGTGAGCGCGCCGTCTCCGTTCGAGTCTTTGAAGCGCAGCTCGACGGTGCAGGTGACGCCGGGGTCGCCGGCGCGGCTCGCGAACGGGTACTGCACGGTGAGCAGCTGCCTCGAGCGCGCCGACAGCGCGGGCTGGGCCGCGAGCAGCGCGTCTGCGTGCTGCACGTTCTGGGGGAGCGCGCATTCGGCGGGGCCGCCGCCTCCACCGCCGCCGCCTCCTCCTCCTGCGACGGCGCCGCCGCCGCCGCCGGCGCCTCCGGCCTCGGCGCCGCCCCCGGCGGTGCCTCCGTCAGGAGTCGGGCTGCCGCTGCACGCGGCGAGGGCCAACACCGCTGCGCACCACCAGGGCCGGGGGCTCATGGCTAGAACGTCCTTCCGGCGCCGACCGCGTACGTGGGCGTCCGGGTGTCGCCGGGCAGGTCTTCGTACTGGGCACCGACCTCGGCGTCCGAGCTGGGGATCTCCATCGGCAGCCGCGCGAGCCCGTAGACGTAGCCCTGCGGCGTCGTGGGCACGTGCTTGTTGAACACGACGTCGAGCACCGCGCGGTCGATCGCACCGAACTCGACGAGCAGCGCGTCGACGCCGCGCCTGGCGTCGGGGCTGATGTTCTCGGCCACGGAGACCATCGGGTAGCTGCCCGGCGCGCCCGGCGTCTCGTTCAGCGTGGTGAGCCCGTCGACGAACGGCTTCACGATGCCCGGCCGATCCATGTGCATGACGAGCACGATCTTCAGCGTGGGCTTGAGCGCCGCCACGACGGTGCCGTCGGCCTTCGTGTACCCGTCGCGGATGCGGAGCAGGTCGATGACGCGGTTCCTGTCTTTCACGGCGGGGCCGAGCGTCGAGTCGCTCGAGGTGCCCATGAACGGCCCGTCGAACGAGAGCGGCACGCCGTCGTCGAGGCCGAAGTAGACGCCCTTGCGCGCCGTGATGCGCGCCACGACGATGTCGGCCTGCGCCGCCGACTCGACGCTCACGATCGGCAGGTGCATGCCGAGCGGCGGCGCCGCGAAGTCGTACGCGCCGAGCGCACCCTCGAGGTAGTCGGTGCCCGCGAGACCGTCGACGACGCCGTCGAAGAAGACCTCGACCGTGCCGTCGGCGTCGGTGTCGTCGATGTACTCGCCGGGGTCCGGCAGCTCGTTCGAGTCCTTGTCGACGAAGCGCCCGCCTTCGATCGGCAGGTAGCGCACGATGTTGCTCCCGCTCGGCGTGGTGTGCTCGTTGTTCTTGAGAATGACGATCGCCTTCTTCTGCGCGTTGAAGGCGTCGATGAGGTTCTGCTCCGAGCGGACGATGCCGGCCGTGGCCGCCGCGTCGACGTAGGGGTTCTCGAACAGGCCGAGGCGGAACGACATCTCGAGGATCTTGACGGCCGCCCCGTCGATGTCGGCCTCGGTGAGGAAGCCCTGGTCGTAGGCCGCCTTCACGATCGTGTAGCTGTCGGAGCCGAGCTGGTGCGAGCCGGCCTTCACGAACACCGCGGCGCGCTGCGGCTGCGTCAGCGCCTCGAGGCCGTACGCCGTGTTGCCCATGGTCCCCCAGTCGGAGGTCACCATGCCGTTGAACCCGAGCTGGGTCTTCAAGTAGTCGGTGATGAGGCCCTTGCTGAACGCCGCGCCGACCTGCTCGGGGTCGTAGCGCAGCTGGTCCTTGAAGACGCTGTAGCAGGGCATCACCGCCGCCACCCCGACGTCGATCGCCGCCTTGAACGGAATCGAGTGGTACTCGAACGCATTGCCGGGGAAGACGTTGTACCTGCCGGGCCGGCTGTGGCTGTCTTTGCCGTCTTCGTTCGGGCCCGCACCGGGGAAGTGCTTCATCGTCGCCGCGATGCCGTTCTTCAGCCCGCCCACGCCCTCGCCCTGGAAGCCCTGAATGCAGGCGCGCACGTGATTCGAGACCGCGAACGCGTTCTCGCCGAAGACGTTCTGCACGCGCGCCCAGCGCGGCTCGGTGCCGACGTCGGCCATCGGCCCGAGCTGCCAGCGGAAGCCCATGGCCATGAACTCGCGGCGAACGGCGTCGCCGTACTGGCGGGTGACCGCGACGTCGTTGATCGCGCCGAGGCCCAGCGGGTACGGCCAGGGCGTGACGACCGAGCTCGCGTTGACCGTCTGCGCCCCGTTGGTGCCGCTCGTCGACAGGCCGAAGCCGTGCGACGGGTCGGTGGTGACGACGAACGGAATGCCGAACGGCTCGGCCTCGCAGAGCTTCTGCACGTTGTTGAGGTACGTCGCGAGCTCGGTGGCGGTGCGGCTGCCGAGGCGGATCAGCGCCTGGCGGATGTGGTCGTTCTGGATGCGGTCTTTCGTGCTCTGCGCCAGCGTGCCGTCGGCGGTGCCGCTGCCGATGGTGCTGCCCTCGCTCATCAGGCCGACCTTGTCGGCGACGGCGAGGCGCTGCACGAGGTCCTTCGCGCGGCATGCGTCGGAGAGCCGCCAGTTCTCGTACGGCTCGAGCGTGCCGCTGCCGTTCGAGTCCTTGAACTCGAAGCCGTCGATGGTGAGCTTCCCGCGGGTGTCGACGCCGATGACCGGCTGCGCGGTGTTCACGACCACCGAGCAGGGGTCGACGCCGGGCACCGTGCAGGCGCCGAGCTCACAGGCCTTGCCCGCCGGGCACAGGCCCGCCGGGTTGCTCGAGCTGCACAGGCTCGCCGTCGCGACGCAGCCGCCCTGAAAGCACGTGCCGCCCGTCTCGCACGGCCCCGCGGGGTTCGAGGGGCTGCAGAGCGCGACCGCCGGCACGCAGCCGCCGCTGAAGCAGCGGTTGTTCTCGGGGCACGCGCCGGCGAGGTTGGTGGGGCTGCACATCGTCGCCGTGGGCGTACAGACGCCGGCCATGCACGAGCTGCCGGCCTCGCAGGCGCCGAACGGCTGATCGCCGCTGCACTGCATCACCACGATCTGCGGCTCGGGGGTGCCGGGGCAGCCGGCGAGCGCCGCGGCCAGAAAACACAACACGACGGCTCGAGACAGTTTGTATGAGTACACGTTTGCCTCCGGGGCATGGAAGGTCTGCAGACGCTGCGAGCATCGGGTGTGCCACCGCACCGGATCCCCCCGGGGGTGCCCGGCGGCGCAAGCGCTGCGGCGATTCGCGGGCGCGCGAGCGCGCGAGTGCAGGCTCTGCGGGCTCACTCGACGAGAGCGGCGAGCCCTCACTCGGCTCACGCTCCCCTCGCGCGCGAAAACGGGTGAGGCCTCGCGCAGCTCCTGCGCGGCGCTGCGCTGGTACATCGCATGCTCCGCTGTGACGGCGATGAAGCCGGCGCTCGCGACCTTCTGCCTCTTCGCCCTGCTCGCCTCGCGCGACGGCGAGCCCTGGGAGACGGTGCGCGTCGAGGCCGACGGGCTCACCGTCGAGAGCCGCGCGGTCGAGGGCTCGGACCTGCCCGAGCTGCGCATCACGGCGAAGGCGCCCCCCGCGCCCCGGAAGCTGCTCGAGTCGGCGTGGGTGCTCGGCGACGACCCGTACCTCGCCGAGCGCAGGGTGCTGGCCCAGTCGCCCGGCTTCCGCCTGCTCTACTTGCGCTACGAGCCGCCGATCATCGCGCCGCGCGAGTGCGTGCTCGAGCAGCAGCGCTCGGTCGACCCGGAGACGGGCGCCGCGCACCTGAAGTTCGACCGGTTGAAGCTCGCCGCCGAGGGCGGCGCCGCGGCCCTGCCGTTCGCGCACCTGCGCGGCAGCTGGCGCTTCGAGCCGGTGTCCGGCGGCACGCGCGTCGTCTACACCGTGCTGATCGACGTCGGCGGAGTGCCCGCCTTTCTCGCGCGGGGCCCGCAGGCAGACGCGGCCGTCGACGTGGTGCGCGGCGTGATCGAGCGGGCGGCGCGATGAGCCCCTTCGTCCTCTTCCTGCTGCTCGCGCCGCCGCCCTACGCGCTCGATGCGCCCGACGGCACGGCAGAGCTGCCCGAGGCGCTCACCGAGCTGTCGGACCTGACCGCGGCCGGCGGCGATGCGCTGTGGGCCGTCGACGACGAGCAGGGCGCGCTCTTCCGCGTCGACGCGAAGACGGGCGCGGTGCTCGAGACGCTCCCGTTCGCGGCCGCGGGCGACTTCGAGGCGGTCGCCTCGGCGGGTGCGCTCGTCTTCGCGGCGCGCAGCGACGGCGCCGTCTTCGCCGTCGACCCGAAGACCGGCAAGGCCGAGACGCTCGCCTCCTCGCTGCCGCGCGACTGCGACGTCGAGGGCCTGGCGCACGACCCGGCCGGCAACCGCCTGCTCGCGTCGTGCCGGCGGCCGGTCGGCTCGAAGGCCGAGCGCCGCTGGCCGCTGTACGCGCTCGATCTCGCGACGCGGAAGGTGCCGGCCGCCCCGGTGCTCTCGGTCAGCCGCGCCGCGATCGCCGAGCTGCGCAAGCGGCAGCCGGCGAGCGGCCTCAAGCACGCCGACGATGACCTCGACCCCTCGGCGCTCGCGGTGCACCCCACGACCGGGCAGCTGTGGCTCTTGTCGGCGCGCGGCCACGTGCTCGTCGTGCTCTCGCGCGACGGCGCGCCGCTCAGCCTCACCGCGCTGCCGCCCGAGCGCTTCCCGCAGCCCGAGGCGATCGCGTTTCTGCCCGACGGCACGCTCGTCATCGGCAGCGAGGCGCGCCGGGGCGGGCCGGCGCGGCTCTACCGCTTCACAGCCCGTCGCGCGCCACCTTGAGCTCGCGCAGCATCGGGCGCTTCTTGTCCGCGTGGCCGCGCATGCGCACCAGAATGTCGTCGAGCAGGCGCACGGCCTCGACCGCGTGCGGCCCCTTGTTCAGCATCACGCACTCGGCGCGCTCGCCCATCGCGGCGTCGGTGATCTCGGCGCGCGACGGGTGGCCCTCGCGCGTCAGCGTCTCGAGCACCTGCGTCGCCCAGATGACCGGCACGTGAGCGGCCTCGCAGACCCAGAGGATCTCTTCCTGCACCTCGGCGAGCCGCTCGTAGCCGACCTCGACCGCGAGATCGCCGCGCGCGATCATCACCGCGACGCCCGGCCCGCCCATCGCCGCGAGCAGGAGCCGCGGCAGGTGCTCGAACGCCGCGCGCGTCTCGATCTTCAGCACGACGCCGAGCTGGGGCGCGCCCGCCTCGGCGAGCCGCTCGCGCAGCGCCATCACGTCCGACGGGGTGCGCACGAACGAGTAGCCCACCAGGTCGGCGTGGCGCGCCACGAACTCGAGGTCGCGCAGGTCGTCGGGCGTCAGCGGCGGAAGGCGCAGCGCGCTGTCGGGCAGGTTGATGCCCTTGTCGGCCTTGAGCGCCGAGCCCTCGGGCCGCGCGGCCACGATCTCCACCTGCAGCGCCTCGCTCGACGCGGCCCGCACCACGCCGCCGATGTGGCCGTCGTCGAACCAGATCCGCTCGCCCGGGCGCACGTCGCGAAACACCTCGGGCAGCGTGCAGGGAATGCTGGCCGGTCGCCCATCGCGCGCGGGCTGCCCGGGCTCCGGCCCGGCCGTCAGCACGAGCGTGTCGCCCCGGCGCAACAGCAGCGCCTGGCCCGTCGCCGGGAGCCGGCCGATGGTGGCCGCCCGCTCGCCGTCGCGCGTCACCACCTTCAGCCCGCTCGTCGCGTAGGCCGTCTTCGAGCACTCGGCCCAGCGGCCGGCGCCGGCCTCGGCGGAGATCTCGAGCGTCCGCTTCGCTCCGCGCGCGTCTTTGAGCTCGAGGCGGTCGCCCACCCCGAGCGAGCCGAGAAAGTCGCGCGGCAGCGGCAGCGTCGCGTCGGCGGCCTCGGGGGGCGCCTCGCCCGGAGTCAGCCACACGCGCGCCGGGGCCGTCACGCGGCCGAGGGCGTCGCGGCGCGGCCGCCACTTCACGACCTCGGGGCCGGGCGCGATCGCCCCGGTGCGCAGCTTCGGGCCGCCGAGGTCCATCAGCACGCGGCAGCCGCGGCCGAGCTCGCGGCGCGCGCGCGCCAGGTTCTCGACCATGCGTGACCACTCGGCCGGCCCGTCGTGCGCGCAGTTGATGCGCATCAGGTCCATGCCGGCCGACACGAGGTCGCGCACGAGCGCCGGGTCGTCGGCGGCCTCGCGCGGCACCGTCACCATGATGCGCACCGCGCGGCGCGGCGTGGCCCCGAACAGGGCCTCGGCGTTCGCCTCGACGAGCCGCCGGCCCTCGCGGTGCGTCACCGGCGGCCGGGGCAGCCCCTCGGGCGCGGGCAGCCCGGCGATGCGCGAGAGGTTCGAGATCACGGCGTCGAGCGTCGCGAGCACGTGGGCCTCGGCGTGCCCCAGCGACGACAGGCCCAGCTCGGCGAGCTGGGGCTGAATGCCGCGCGCGTCGGTGCGCCGCAGCCCGAGGTAGTGCAGCAGGTTCACCGCGCTGGGCCGGTGGGCCGCGTGCACGGCCGAGAGCAGCGGCGCCTCGCGCCCCTCGAGCTCGAGCACGCCCGCGCGGATCCGCTGGAGCGCGTCGAGCAGCGCGCGCTCCGCCGGCCCGCCGGCGCTCATGCGGCCGCCCCGTTCGCCCGCGGCGCCGGCGGCTGCGCCTCGGCCGGCCGCCCGGCGTCGACCTTCTGCGGCACCATCTTGCGCAGCGAGCGGAACGTCACGTGCCGCACGCCGGGGTCTGCCTGCTGCAGCCGGTCGATCAGCTTCACCGGCGGCGACTTCCGGCGCGGCACCCGGCCGAGGTACTCGAGCGTCGCGACGCCGCCGTTCTCGATCGCGTCGAGCAGCTGCCAGCCGCCGCCGTGGTGCATCAGCTCGGAGTTGACGCGATCGCGCGTCACCGAGCTGCCCGCGGCGATCTCGACCGTCAGCGCCGCGTTCGCGCGCTTCCCGCTCCGCTCGGCGACGATGCGGGCCATGGTGATGAGCCGGCTCTGTGTGCGCAGGTCCTGCTCGAGCCTCGCGCGCGCCTCGGGGGTGAGCCAGGCGAGCGCCTCCTCGGGCGTTCGCGCTCCGCGCCGCTCGGCGACCCTGAGGCGCTCGAGCAGCTCGGCCTCGCTCGGCCCGGCCCGGCGCTCGAGCAGCCACATGCCGAGCAGCACGCCGCACTCGAGGAAGCTCAGCAGCGCGGCGACGGGATACGCGTGGAGGCCGCAGGCCATGCCGATGCCGAGCGCGAGGAAGACGTAGACCGCGTCCTTCGAGTCTTTCAGCGAGTTGCGGTAGCGCACCGCCGCGACCACGCCGACGAGGCCGAACGAGCGCGCGATGCTGTCCTGAATCAGCAGGGTCACGCCGGCGACGATCATGCTGAGCACGATGAGCGTCTGCGTGAGCGAGGGCTCGCGCTCGTCTCCGCGCGTGAGCTTGAGCACCCACGAGACCGGCGCGACGAGCAGGAACGTGATGATCAGCGTGAACGACGTGACGACGAGCTCGTCGAGGTTGTGGTCGACGTCGAGGATCTTCTCGATCACCCCGCTCGCCCGCGCCAGCCGATCGAGCGGCACGCTCGCGGCGAGGGCCGACAGCGCGGCGTCGAGCATGCGCAGCCCCACCGTGAGCACGAGGAAGTAGCCGAGCACGCGGCCGATCTGCACGATCGGGCGCGGCTCGGCCGGCGCGGCTGCCGGGGCCTTCTCGGGCGGCGGTCGCTGAGGCGGAGACGGCGGCGTGACCGGCTCGTGCGCGTTCATGTCCTCCCCCTGCAGCAACTTGCGCGCCCGCCCGAGGGCGCCTCTTTCCTCTGCGCTGCATGCAGGTCCTGCGCGGCGCAAGGAGGCGGCGCAACCTCTGCGGGCCGCGCCCGCGGCTCCGCTCGTCGCAGGGGGCCTGGCTCTTGCGTCGGCGGCCCCTCGTGCAGCGTCGCTCTCATCTCGCCGCGGCTGCCGCCGTCGCCTGCGCCTTCGCGGCCCTGAACGCCTCTGCCGCGGGCAGGAAGCCCGGCGCCGCCGGCCCCTACACGCTCGTCTTCGCGGGCGGCTCGGCGGGCGACGGCCTCACGCCGGCGCTGCGCGGGCTGGGCGAGCGGCTCGCCGCGCTCGACCCGAAGCGCACCGTCGTCGTCTTCACCGGCAACTACGCCGCGGGCGAGCTGCCCGAGGAGGGCGCCCCCGGCCGGCCCGCCGCGGAGGCCGCGGTGCTCGCGCACGCCGACGCCACCCGGGACTTCGCGGCGCGCGGCGGCCGCGTGTACTTCCTGCTCGGGCACCGCGACTTCCCCGAGGGCGGCACGCGCGCCGCGGTGCGCCTGCGCCGGCTGCTCGACGGCGCGTTCGAGGCCGCGACCGGGCGCGAGCGGCGCGTCGCTCCCGAGGCCACGTGCGGCACGCCGGTGCTGGTCGAGCTCGGCCCGAGGGCGGCCCTGCTGCTGGTCAACTCGCAGTGGTGGATGCAGGAGAGCCGCCTCGACCCCGAGCTCAACGACGGCTGCGACGTGCGCACCTCCGAGGCGTTCGAGACCGCCGTCGTCTCGGCGCTGCGCGACTGGCGCGACCGGCGGCTCGTCATCGCGGCGCACCACCCGCTGAAGAGCTGGGGCGAGACCGGCGGCGCGTTCACGGTAGAGGCCCACGCCGACCCCGCGCCGCTCGCCGGCAGCGCGTGGGTCTTCGCGCGGCAGCTCGGCCTCGTGCCGCAGCACCAGGCCTACCCGCTCGTTCGCGCCTACAGCGAGCTGCTCTTCGAAGAGGCCGAGCGCGTCGGCGCGTTCGTCTTCGTCTCGGGCCACGACGAGAGCCAGCAGCACCTCGCGCTCGGCCGCCAGACGCAGCTCGTCTCGGGCACGTCGGCCCGGGAAGGCCGGCCCGTGGTCACGCCGGCGGCTCCCGACTTCGCGCTCGGCGAGCCCGGCTGGCTCGAGCTCGAGCTCGACGCGGCGGGCGAAGGCCTCGCGAGCTTCCGCGGCGCGTCGGGCGAGGTGCTCTTCACGGTGCGGCTCCCCGCGGTCGCGCGCGTCGAGACGCCGCCGCCGGCGAGCTCCGGCGGGGCGCCGCCGTCGGCGGCGGCGGCCGGCTTCTCGAAGGCGCCGGTGTGGCAGCTGCCGCGCGCGGTGCGCCTGCTGACCGGCACGTTCTACAGCGAGGCGTTCGCGCTGAAGCTGCCGTACGACGTGCTCGATCTCTCGCTCGAGCAGGGCGGGCTCACCGTCTACCGCGCCGGCGGCGGAGCCCAGACGAACGCGCTGCGCGCTTCAGATCCGCGCGGCGGCGACTGGACGATCCGCTCCACCACGAAGGAGCCCGCGCGCCTGCTGCCGCGCCCGTTCCACCGCATCGACCCGCTGCGCCGGCTGCTCGGCCACGGCTTCACCGCGAACCACCCCGAGGGGGCGCTCGCCGTCGCGCCGCTCGCCGGCGCGCTCGGGCTCCTGCACACCGAGCCGCGGCTCATGTTCCTGCCGCGCCAGAGCGCGCTCGGCGCCTGGGCCGACTTCATCTCCGACGAGGTGGTGCTGATCGAGCAGCGGCCGAAGGCCCCCGCCGAGGGCGAGCTGCCGGCCTCGCTCGGCGGCGCGGCGCGCTTCCGCGACTTCGACGAGCTGCTCGAGAAGCTGCACGGCAAGCCGTGGAAGCACCGGCTCGACCAGGAGGCGATGCTGCGCGCCCGGCTGCTCGACGTGCTGATCGGCGACTGGGATCGCCACGAGGGCCAGTGGCGCTTCGCCGCCACCGAGGACGCCGGCGGCGCGTGGAGCTACCAGCCGGTGCCCATCGACCGCGACCAGGCGTTCGCGAGCATGGACGGCGCCCTGCTGTTCGCCGCGCGCGCTCTCGTCGCCCGCGCCCGCACCCTGCAGCCGTACGACGGCGAGGTGCGCGCGCTCGACTGGCACCTCTACAACGCGCGCAAGGTCGACGCCGCGCTGCTCAACCGGCTCGACCGCGCGCGGTGGCTGAGCGTCGCGCGCGAGGTGCAGGCCGCGCTGACCGACGGCGTCATCGACGCGGCCTTCCGCGACACGTGGCACGCCGAGACGTACGCGCTCGACGGCGAGCGCATCGCCGCGGCGCTGAAGGCCCGCCGCGATCGCCTCGAGGAGCTCGCGGGCCGCTTCTACGCGTACGCCGCGCGGGCTGTCGAGGTGACGGGCTCCGAACGCGCCGACGCGTTCGAGCTGACCTACGAAGACGGCGGCCGGCTGCGCGTCACCGTCCGCGCGCCGGGGCACGGCGGGCCGTACTTCGAGCGCGTCTTCGAGCCGGGCGAGACGAAGGAGCTCGACCTCTACGGCCTCGGCGGCGACGACGTGCTCACGGTGCGCGGCGAGCCGCACGGCCGCACCGTCGTGCGCTTCGTCGGCGGGCCCGGAGACGACCGCGTCACCGCGGGTCGAGGCCCCACCCGCGCCGGCGCGCTGCGGCTGCACGACGCCGAGCGCGGCGCCACCATCGACCCCTCCATCACGCTCGACGACCGGCGCTCGGCCGACGCGGCCCTGAACCAGTACGAGCCGGCCGAGAACCACGAGCTCGACTACGGCACCTTCACGCCCGGCCTGCAGGTGAACCCCGACACCGGCCTCTCGCTCGGCGGCGTCTACACGCACGTCGTGCCCGGCTGGAAGCAGCGCCCGTTCGCCCAGCGCCACGACGTCGGCGCGTACTTCGCGACCGCCACGCTGGGCACCGTCTTGACCTACCGCGGCGCGTTTCCCTCGAGCGCCGCCGGCCTCGATCAACAGCTCGAGCTGGTGCTCGCCTCGCCGAGCCACGCGCGGAACTTCTTCGGCTTCACGAACACGCGCGTGCCCGACGCCGAGACCCCCGACTGGTTCCGCGTGCGGCAGGCGCGCGCCGACACGCGCTGGGGCCTGCAGGGCACGTTCGGCGGCGGCCGCTCGCGCGCCGGGCTGCAGCTGCTCGGGCAGCTCTTCGTGACCGAGGGCACGCCCGGCCGCTTCGTCGCCGTCTCGCCGGACGTGACCGACGAGGCCCTGGGGCCGCGCGTCTTTCTCGGCGCGCGCTTCTTCGCCGACGTCGTGACGTTCGACAACGTCACGCTGCCGCGGCGCGGCGTGGGCTTGAGCGCGTCGATCGAGGGGCGCGCCGACCCTCTGCGCGGCGGCGACTTCTCCATCACGTACCGCGCCTCGGGCGCGCTCGCCGTGCCGTTCGACCGCGCGCAGCGCTTCGTGCTGCTGACGCGCGTCTTCGGCGAGGGCATCGTGGGCGCGTACCCGTTCTACTTCGCGCCGTCGCTCGGCGAGCTCCAGCTGCGCGCGTACCGCCGCGAGCAGCTCGCGGGGCAGGCCGTCTTCGCCCAGACCACCGACCTGCGCGTCGACGTCGTGCGGTTCGAGTCGGTCGTGCCCGGCACGCTCGGCGTGAACCTCTCGGTCGATCACGGCCGCGCGTTCGGCCGCGGCTTCGCGGACACCTGGCACGTGAACCTCGGCGGCGGCGTGTGGTGGTCGATCGTCGACACGTTCGGTCTCGGCCTCTCGTTTCACCACGGCCTCGACGGCGGCTGGCGCTTCAGCTTCGCCGCCGGGGCCCTCTTCCTCGGCTCGGGAGCCCCGCCATGAACGCCTTGATCGCGATCGCCTTGCTGCTCGGTGCAGAGCCCCCCGACGCGCCGCTCGCCGCTCAGCCGCTCATCGTGGACCCGGAGCCGATCGAACCGAAGCGCCTCGCCGTCTACAACGTCGATCTACCCGTCGAGACGACGGTGACCGCGGCGTCGTTCGGGCTGTTCGTGCTGATCGACATTCTCATCAAGCCGAGCCTCGAGGGCGACATCTCGTGCCGCCGCCCGCTCGGCAACGGCCGCTGCGACCCGGCCGATCTGAGCGCCATCGACCGCTACCCGGTGGGGCGCTCGAAGCTGCCGTCGTCGGCCGCGTGGGGCACGTTCAGCGACGTGGCGCTCTACGGCAGCCTGGTGCTGCCGCTCGCCTACCTCGCCGCCGAGAGCGCGCTGCTGCCGACCGATCACCCGGTGCTCGACTTCGCGAACGACGCGATCGTCGTCGTCGAGGCGATCTCGCTGACCGGCGCGATGAACACGGTGTTCAAGTTCGCGTTCCGGCGGCCGCGGCCGGTGCGCTACTCCGACGTCGACGTGCCGCTGGCCACCTTCGACCAGGAGCTCTCGGCGCCGTCGGGGCACACCGCGCTCGTCACCGCGGCGACCACCGCGCTGTCGACGACGTTCTTCCTGCGCCACCCCGAGTCGCCGTGGCGCTGGGCCGTGCTCGGCGGCGGCTTCGCGCTCAGCGGCCTCACCGCCTTCGCGCGCATCGAGTCGGGCAACCACTTCCCCACCGACGTCATGGTCGGCGCGCTGCTCGGCGGCCTCGCCGGGTTCGTGGTGCCGTACTTCCACCGCACCTTGCTGGGGGTGCGCCCCGCCATCTCGTACGACCCGGTGACCGGCGCCTCGCACTGCAGCGTCAGCGTCAGGTTCTAAAGCGCGCAAAGGCTGCAGGCGGTCGCGTGGCACGGCCCCTGCTGGCGTGACGATCGTGATGAAGCGGCGGCTCTCCGATCTCGGCGGGGCCCTCGGGCTCACCGCCCTGCTCCCGTCGCGCGGCGGGAGCGCGGGCGACGGCTGGTCGCGGGTGCGCACCGAGCCTGACGGCATCGCGCTCGAGAGCCGCACCGTCGCGGACTCGGGCCTGCCCGAGCTGCGGGTGACCGTGAGCTCGGCGCTCGCGCCGCTCAGCCTGTTGGAGTCGGCGTGGGCGCTGCGGAGCGGCGGCGTGCAGGCGAAGTACCTCGCCGAGCGCCGGGTGCTGTCGGCGAGCGCGACCGACCGCGAGCTCTTCCTGCGCTACGAGCCGCCGATGATCGGCGCGCGGCAGTGCGTGCTGAGGCAGGAGCGCACGAGCGATGGCGAGAGCGGCGCGGCGTCGATCAGCTTCGCTCAGCTGCAGCGGCCTGCTCAGACCGGCGGCGGCGCGGCGCCGTTCGCGCACCTGCGCGGCAGCTGGCGCTTCGAGCCGCTCGGGGTGGGCACGCGGGTCGTCTACACGGTGCTCGTCGACCTGGGTGGGGTGCCCGCGTTTCTGGCGCGCGGCGCCCAGGAAGACGCGGCGGTCGAGACGGTGCGCGAGGTCGTCGCGCGGGCCACGCCGTGACGTTCAGCTTTGCTGGGCGCGCCTCGGCGCGCTCCCTCTCCGCCGCAGAGCCTCAGTCGGCGGCAGGGGAAGCCGGTCGCTTGATCGAGGCGCTCAGTCGACGGGCAGGAGCGTCGCGTCGCCGTCGCTCTCGTCCGCGGCCGGCTCGGCGGTGAAGGTCAGCGCGTTCGACAGCTCGCGCCGCTCGGCCGCGTCGAGCACGGCGTCCCCGTGGAGCAAGGTGTAGATCGCCGGCGGCATCTCGCCCTCGAGCAGCTGCTCGGCGGCATCTTCGGCGTGCTCCTGGGCGCGATCCCACTCCGAGAAGTTGAGGTGCGCGCGGCCCACAGAGACGTCGCGCTCGACGAGCCACGATGCGGGCGCGACGTACGCGTACCAGGGCCACGTGGTCTCGTTGCTGTGGCAGTCGTAGCAGGCGCGCACCGCGAGGGAGCGCGTCTCGGGGCTCGCCCACGGCGCCTCCCGGGTCACCGGCGGGTTGTGGTGCCCGCGCCCGTAGGGGACGAGCTGCGCCGCGGCGAAGAGCGCGAAGAACCCCAGCACCACCCAGCTCACGGCACGCATGGCGCCCACCCAGGCTGCATCGCGCGTGCCGGCAGCCGGCGCAGGCACGCGCGTTGAACTCCCACAGAATGATGCCGTGCTCCACGACGGCGCTGTGCCTCTCGGCGGTGCTCGCCGCTTCGGGCGGCGCGCACTTCGTGCGCGTCGAAGCCCGATCGGTGTGGCCGGTGACCACCGACGGCGGAGGAGCGTGGGTCGGCGTCATCAACCAGGGCGCGGTGGTCGAGATCGAGGGCTGCGAAGACGGCGGGCGCGCGCTGCTCGAGCACGGCGCCGCGGCGGCGGGCTGCGGCGTGTTCTCGCACTCCGATGCGGGGCACGCGGCCTCGGGCGAGCCGCCGCTGCGCTGGGGCAGCGTGCGCGACGGGGGCGCCCAGGTGCGCAGCCGCCCGCGCCGCGACGCGGGCGTCGTCGCGGTGCTCGAGCCGCCGTACACCGTCGCGCTCGCCGACGACGAGCTGCTCGCCGGCGGCGTCTGGGCGCGCCGCCACGGCGAGCGCGGGTTCGTGCGGCTGAGCGAGGTCCGGCTCGATCGGCCGAGCGCGTTCGCCGGGGTCGAGCGGCCGGCCCTGCCGCTCGCGTTCGCGTACCGGCCGGCGTCGCTCGCGCCGGCGCCGCCGCTCGAGGGCCCCGCGGCGCCGGTGCCGAAGCACGCGCGGTTCGCCGTCGAGAGCGTCACGGCGCGCGAGGTGGTGATCGAGGGCGGCCGGGTGCTGCCGCGCGCCGCGGTGCGCGTCGCCTGGGCGCGGCCGCGGCCGGCGCAGGTGCCCGCGGGAGCGCGGTGGGTGCACGTCGATCTGCGCGAGCAGGTGCTGGTGGCGTACGACGGCGACGAGCCGGTCTACGCGACCCTCGTCTCGACCGGCGTCGGCGGCGACCCCGAGCGCCGCACCCGCACCGGCGTGTTCCGCGTGTGGCTCAAGTCGCTGCACGACCGCATGCACGGCGAGGGCTACTTCGTCGAGGAGGTGCCGTTCATCCTCTTCTTCGCCGGCGGCCAGGGGCTGCACGGAGCGTTCTGGCACGACCGGTTCGGCCGGCCCTCGTCGCACGGCTGCATCAACCTGTCGATGACCGACGCGCAATGGCTGTTCGAGTGGGCGCCGCCGCGGCTGCCCGATGGGTGGCACACGGTGGCGCCGGGGCCGCTCGGCGCTCCGGCGCTGTGGCTGCACATCGAGTGGGCCTCGGCTCTCCCTTCACGCCGTCAGACCCCAGCGCACTCGCGCGAAGCCGGCCGGCGGGGCGACCTCGGCGGCCGGCTCGGTCGCGCCGATCGCCCTGCAGACGTCGCTGACGAACGAGGGCCCCTCGAAGATCATGCCGGTGATCAGCTGAAGGAGGTCCGCCCCCGCCGCGAGCTTCTCGAGCGCGGCCTCCTCCGAGAGAATGCCCCCGACGCCGAAGAGGGTGAACCGGCTGCCCCACGCCGCGCGCACCTTCGCGATGAGCCGCGTCGAGAGCTCGGCGCACGGCTGCCCCGAGACGCCGCCGCGGAACTCGGCCGGCGCCTCCTCGCGGCAGCGAAGGGCCTCGTACTTCTTGTTGAGGTTGCCGATGACGATCCCGTTCAGGCCGCGCCGGTCGATCACGGTCAGCAGCGCCGAGACCTGCTCCCACGGCAGGTTGATCGGCAGCTTCACGTAGCGCGGCCTCGAGCAGCCGATCTCTGAGAGCGCCGAGAGCAGCCGGTCGAGCGAGCGCGGGTCGGTGAAGGCCTCTCCGCCGAAGGCGTTCGGGCAGGAGATGTTGAACGTGTAGTAGTCGCCGACGCCGGCCTCGACGAGGCGGCGGAACGAGTAGACGTAGTCGGCGATGCCCGCCTCCATCGGCGCCGAGGCAGCGTCGTTCGTCCTCGCGATCGAGATGCCGCGGACGAAGGGCAGTCGAACCCCGGGCCGCTGCTTCAGCCGCGTGATGATCGCGTCGACGCCGTCGTTGCGCAGGCCCTTGTTCACCAGGATGCTCTGCGAGCGCACGAGCCGGGTCAGCCGCGGGCGCGGGTTGCCGGCGCAGGGCCGCGCCGTGATCGAGCCGATCTCTTCGCCGCCGAACCCGAGCGACGGCAAGACTTGCGTGAGGCGGCCGTTGCAGTCGAAGCCCGCGGCCAGCAGCACCGGCGTGCGGTACTCGATGCCGTCGACGACCTTCGAGAGCGAATCGCCCCGAAAGCCGAGAGCCTGGTGCAGCGCTTCCCGCGTGAGCGCGAGCCGGCCGAGCGCGTCACCGGCGGCGATGAAGACGTCGTGCACGTCTTCGGGATCGAAGCGGAAGAGGGCCGGCTTGAGCAGCCGCCGGTAAAGCATGCGCGCGGGGACCATGACCCCCGAGGTTTTTGCAGGCGGCGTACCAGCCGCTTCGAGACGCCGCACCCGTGGCACACCCGATGCTGACCGGCGACTCGAAAGGAGTCCGCCATGCACGGCACGCGAGTCGTCTCTCTCCTCGCAGCGCTGACCGGCGTGCTCGAGGCCGATGCTTACGGCATCGCCGCGCGCGAAGCGATGCGCACCGACTCCCAGGTGCAGATGCGGCGACAGCGAACCTGACCCGCTCGCTGCTCGCGACGCGCTCTATGACGCCCGCTGATGGTCGTGTGGAGGTGGCGGGCGACACGCGCTGAGCGCCGGCGGGCGGGTCATGGAGCGTCACGCCAGAACGTGGCGCACAGCTCGTCCCACCTCTTCACGCGCTCGTCGTCTTCGCCCATGGTGTCGACCATCCATCGGCGCACGTACGCGGCGTCGAGCTTCTTGCCCTGGCTGGTGAGCAGCCGCTCGAGGTCGACAAGGTCCTTGCCGCGGAAGAACATGAGCTTGAAGAACGCCAGCGCCTCAGCCGACAAGAACCACGCGCGGGTCGTGCCGGTGTCGACCGACACGCGCGTCTTCATCGCCTCCCACGAGAAGGGGATGCTCGGCGTGAAGACGTCGATGCGGCACGAGCCGACCCAGCCCACGAAGAGCCCGTCATCGACGGCCTTGCGCTGGGCGTCCGAGCGATCGAACGCGACGCCGGCTTCGCCGAGAACGTCGAGCGCCGGGCCGAGGTCTGCCGGCTCCAGAAAGACGTTCAGGTCTACGTCCTTCGTCGCTCGAGGGAGCGCCCACACGCCGTACGCGAGCGCGCCGCCGAGCGCATACGGCACGCCGCGACGCTCGAGCGCCTGAGCCAGCTTCAGCCCGATGTCGGCGGCGTTGAACGCCTCCTCGCTCATCGCCGGCTCCGCCGGTACTCCTCGCGCAGCCTCGCGAGCGCCCGCTGTGTGCTGGCGGGAAGCGGGTCGACCGCCGCACGGATACGCTCGGGGTAGCCGGGCAGGTGCCAGTACAGCCGCAGCGAGTCGCACGCGGCCACCACGTCACGCCACCGCTCGGCGGGCGTCATGCGGCGGGCCTCGGCGGTCTCCCGCCAGACGGACACTTCGTTCGTGGTGACCCACCCGGGCAGCTTCGTCACACGTGAAGCATAACCGAGCCCGTCGGGTCGCGGCCGGCGGGCCGCCGGGCTCGAGAGCCACCGGGCGTGTGCCGGACCTCGCCTGTCGTACCGCAGCTTCATTCGCGCTGCGGAACGGTCGCGTAGAGCTCGCGCATGGGCCTCGCGCTCGTGCTGGCTGCCGCCCTGCAGGATGGCAACTCCACCGTCGTGGAAGACGTCGCGGTGCGGAACCGGCTCTTCACCGTGAGCGACCGCTTCGAGCTCGGGCTGAACTTCGGCGCGTCGATGCTGACGCAGCTGACCGAGCACTACACGGTGAACGCAGCGCTCTCGTGGAACCTCGCCGAGACGTTCGCGCTCGAGATCCTCGCGGGCGGCTCGTACTCGCGGCACACGGGCCGGCAGCAGGGGCTCTGAAGACCGAGGGCCTCTTCGCCGAGCTTCAGCCCGGGCGCCCGTGCAGCCGCCGCAGCTCGCGCTCGACGGCGCGCTCCTGGCTCTTGCTGCCCGGGCCGAGGAAGTAGGTCAGCAGGTGGCCGGCGACTCCGACACCCCAGCCGAGCAGCGGCCACACGAACCAGGGGTAGCCGGCGTGCGTCAGCAACCAGATGATGACGAGCCCTGCGTTCACGATGACGTACAGCGTGAGGTGCGTCACCAGCCCGGTGCGCGCCTCCACCCGCTTCTCGGCAGCGCGGCGGAGCTTTGCTTCGTTCGGTTCCATGGCGTCTCTCCTTCCACTGCTGGCGCAGCATCGGCCATGCCGCGGGCCGGGGCCGCAGCTCTTGCGCCTCGAGCGCAGCGGTCGCGCGGCTCATCTTCGATGCGGGCTCCGAGGTGCCGAATGGCGCCGCGGTGGACGTGCTCGATCGCGTGCGCGGCGGAGGCGTCGCAATCAACAGTGGCGACGCGTCCGCGACCCGATGACGAGAGGTCTCAACCGGGGGAGACGCACCTCGCCAAGGGCGTCGGTCTTGACCGTCTGCGGCGGGCGTTTCGCGACCTTCATGAGCTCGCTGACCATGAGCCCCTCTTCGTACGCCGACGGCGATCGGATTCCCAGGCCCGCGGCAGACTCAGGGGCAGCTCGGGTTCACCGCTGCCGGTGACCCGTAGTTCATGCCTGCGAAGACATCAGGCGCGTTGCACCAGTCGGCCTCCGTCGTCGCGCGGCTGCCTGGGCTGATGCGCCCGTCGAGCTGGCGCGCGCGACCCGCGGTCGCCCCCATCGTGTAGGTCAGCTCAGCCAGCACGGTGTCGCGGCACTTGACCCCGATGATCCCGTCGGTGTTCGAGAGCTGACCCAGGCCATCCGCGTAGGCGTAGTACGCGCTCCAGGGCGCCGGCCCGACTCGCACATCGCCGAGCGTGAAGTAGCCACCAGCGGGCACGGCGCCGGAGCGGATCGCGTGGGACTTGAGGCCGCTCCCGTCGCCTCTCATCGCGTACACCACCATGCTCTCGAGCTCGAGCCCGGCGTCGAGCGGGTTGTAGATCTCGATCCACTCGCTGCCGGTGTCGACGCCGACGGGGTCGTTCAGAAACTCGGTGATCACGAGCTGGCCCGGTGCTCGCAACGCGCAGACTGGGAGGCCGCCGTCGGGCTCGCCGGCGTCGAAGCCGGCGTCGCCCGAGCCCGCGGGCGGCGGGGTGCAAGCCGCCGCGAGCATGCCCGCGATCAATGCGTTTCGGTGCACGGCGCCAAGTTGAGCAGCACCGCAGTGCGGAGGGAAGCCTTGCGGTTCCGGCGGGGGCTCGCGTCGCGCATTCCAGGGAGGGACACATCGACGACCACGACGACGCGTTCGTCTCGCGCCGTGAGTTCGTGCAGGCCTCGGCGACCGCGGTGCTCGCTGCGCAGACGACTCTGGCAGCAGCGCCGAAGCCCAGTGCTGGCGCCGCCTCAGTCCGCGACGATGGTGTTGCCGAAGGGTTGAGCTGGTTGATGGAGCCGAGGGCTCGGGCCGGCGCGGGGTAGACAGAGACCAGGTCAGCAGGTGGTGGCGAACCCGCGCCTGGCCGCCCCGGTACGGCGCATGCACGGCCGCCGGGGTTGGAGGAGCCATGAACCACGCAACGCAGACCCGGAGTGAAAAGGTTGCAGCCGCGATCCCGCAGCTGGTCGCAGCGGCAGGGGACAAGCTGGAGCACGCGCCCGACGCCGCGCGCAAGCAGGTGCGCAGGTACCCCCTCGCGACCGTCGGCATCGCGTTCGGCGCCGGCGTCGCGCTGGGCATCGCCGGCTGGGCGCTCTTCGCGCCGCGGCCCCCCACCTTCCGCGAGCGCTTCGACGCGCGAAGACTGCGCCGGCTCCTCGATCGGCTCGTGTAGATGAGCCTCGTCGAGAAGGTCGCCCACCGCCTCGCCCGGGTCCGCTTCGCGGCGCGCCCCGAGGTCTCGCTCGCCGCCGACGCGCAGGTGACGGTGCGCAACGTCACCCTCACCGACGGCTGCCACTTCGCCGTGGGCGCCCGCTCGGTGGTCGAGGCGGCCATCGACTTCGAGCGCCGCGGCGCGCGGCTCACCGTCGGCGCGAACAGCTACCTCGGCGCCTCGCGCTTCAAGTGCGCCCACCTCATCGAGATCGGCGACGACGTCGAGCTCGCCTGGAACTGCACCATCGTCGACCACGACTGGGAGCCGCTCGCGTTCGAGCACCGCCGCTCCGACAAGCGCCGCTGGTACACCGCCGAGAAAGACTGGACGCACGTCGAGCTCGCCCCGGTGCGCATCGGCCACCGCGCGCTGATCGGGTTCAACGCCGTCATCTTGAAGGGCGTCACGATCGGCGAGGGCGCCGTCGTCGGAGTGCAGAGCGTCGTCACCCGCGACGTGCCGCCGTACACCGTCGTGGCCGGAGCCCCCGCGCGCGTCGTGAAGCGCCTCACGGCACCTGGCGCTCGCGCGCCGCCCGGTACGTGCTTCGCGGGTGCCGCACGCTGAGCGCGAGCGAGCTCACCCCCACCACCGCGGCGGGCAGCCAGTCTTCGCGATCGATCAGCGGGTCGCACAGCCCTTCGTGGTGCGCCTCGAGCCAGGCCCGCCAGCGGCCCGCGTCGGTGCCGCGCGCCCCCGCCGCGCGAATCGACGCGAGGAACAGCTCGAGGTGCACGCGGTCGCACCACGCGTCGGGCGCTCCCGGCGGCGGGGCCGCCATGCGCGCGGCGGCGGCCTTGAGCCCCGCCTCGTCGCCGATCGCCTGCAGGTACGCCAACAGCGGCTGATCGAGCCCGCGCGCGATGTCGAGCGCGACCTGGCCGTAGAAGCGCGGGTTGAAGTCGATGAGCGCGGCGCGCCCGTCGACCTCGAGCAGCTCGGCCTCGAACACGCCGCGGTAGCCGGCGTCGTGGCACAGCGCCCTGACCCGCTGCGCGACCGCGCCGCTCACCTCGGCCGCCTCGAAGCAGAGCCCGATGCCGAGCAGCCGCGGCCGCTGAAACACCTTGCGGCACGCCCGGGTCGGGAACACCTCGCCCGTGCGATCGATGAAGCCGGTGAGGCTGTACACCCCGTCCGAGCGCGGCAGGTACTCCTGCAGCAGCGGGCGCCCCGCGCCGGGGTCTTCGTCGAGCAGCTCGCGCCGGTGGTGGGTCGCCGCGAGGAAGTCGCGCACCGCCGGCAGCAGGCCCTCGGGGCGCTCGACCACCCGGCCCTTCTGGTGCGGCGCGAGCAGCACCTGGGTCTGCGGCTTCACCACGAGCGGGTAGCGCAGCTCGCCGGCGATCGCGCGCAGCTGCTCCTCGGACTCGTACACCCGCGTCGCCGGAGCGTCGAGCCCGGCGCGCGCGCACGCCTCGGCGAGGCGCCGCTTGTTGAGGAGCCCGTAGACGACCTCGAGCGGCGGCGTATCGAGCCGGTACCAGCGCGACAGCAGGGCCGCGTGCTTCGCGAACAGCCACGCGAGCTCGTCGGTGGTGGCGAGCAGGGCCTGGCCCGGGCGGCGCATGCCCTCTTCCAGCAGCCACTCGACGAACGCGCCGGGGCCGTCGCCCGGCTCGGGGCACGTGACCCTGCGCGCGGCCCAGCGCGACCACCGCGCGCCGACCCAGCGCCGCGGGTCGGCCACGGTGACCGCGACTCCGGCGCGCCCCAGCGAGCGCACCGCCGCCAGCGTGCCGTGGTAGTCGCCGGCGCACAGCAGCGCCGGAGGCAGTCGGGTCGCGGGCATCAGAGGCCTCCCGCGAGGCCGCCATCGAGCGAGACGAGGTCGTCGAACGTCTCGCGCCGCCGCAGCACGACCTCGCGGCCGCCGTCGAGCATCACCACCGCCGGGCGCGGAAACGAGAAGCAGGTCGAGAACGGCACGAAGTAGGCGCCCGTGTCCATGATCGCGAGCGCGTCGCCCCGCCGCAGCGGCGGCAGCTCGCACGCGGGAACCAGCAGGTCGCCGAGCGAGCAGCTCGGGCCCACCAGCCGGTGCACCACCGGCTCCTCGCCGCCGCGCTCGAGCAGCGGCAGCACGTGGTGGTGCTCGGCGCGCAGCGCCTCGGCGACGTTGATGCCGGCGTCGAGCACGGCCCACCTGACGCCCGCATGATCGGGGTCGCGCACCTCCACGACCGAGCACAGCAACAGCTGCGCGTCGGAGCTCACCGCGCGCCCCGGCTCGACGAAGACCCGGGCCCGCGGCTCGCCCCGGCCATCGAAGTGCTCGGCCACGCGCCGGCCCACGTGGGCGGCGTACTCCTCGACGCCGAGCCGCGCGCTCGCCGGAGCGCCCTCCTCGTCCCGGCCGAGCGCTACCGCCACCCGGCCCCCGAGCGGCGTGCGGTGGCTGACCGTCGGGCAACCGAGGTTGCCGCCGAGATCGATGATCTCGAGCGCGAGCCCCAGCTCGCGCTTCAGCGTCGCGGCGAACCCGAGCACGCCGTCGAGCAGCGCGTCGAGCTGGCCGATCGTCGCGAGCTCGCCGTTGAGGTGCGTGTGCAGCCCCACGACCTCGAGGTCCGGCAGGAGCAGCGCCCGCTCGTAGGCGTACAGCGCCGCGCCGTCGTCGATGCGCTCGCCGAACTGCCCGCCGGCGGCGCCGGGCACCACCACGCGCACGCCGACGCGCGCGCGGCGGCCGACGCCCTGCGCGGCCTCGGCGACCCGCCCGAGCTCGGCGCGGCAGTTCACGTTGATGAGGCCGACGCCGGCGGCGATCGCCTGCTCCAGCGACCCGTCCGTCTTCGCCGGCCCGTTGTAGACGATGCGCGCAGGGGGCACCTTCAGCCGCAGCGCGAGCCACAGCTCGTACGGGCTCACCACCTCGGCGCCGGCGCCGCACGCGTGCAGCGCCTTCAGCACTCCGGGCACCGGGTTCGTCTTGTAAGAGTAGAAGACCTCGCAGCGCACGGCCCCGGGCGGAGCGGCGGCGAACCGCGCGAGGTTCTGCTCGAGCTTCTCGCGGTCGACCAGGTGCACCGGCGACCCGTGCCGCTCGAGCACTCCGGACAGCGCGTGGCCCCGCTGCGCGAGCTCGCCCCGCTCCGTGCGCGACAGGGCCCACGTCTCGAGCGGCGGAGCCGCCGGGTGCGGCACCCACTTCGCCGCGAGCCGCAGCGCGCGCCGGGCGCCCTCGCCGACGGCGCTCATGCGCGCGCTCCGGCGTAGAGGCGGTGCACGGCCGCGCGCACGCGGTGGGGCAGCCTCACCGCCGCGAGCGACGCGCGGTACATCGGCCCGGCCACGGCGTCGGGCGGCAGGCGCGCGAGCCACAGCGCCGCCTCGACGTCGGCGCCGCCGTAGGTCTCGATCGCCTGCTCGAGGTGCTCGAGCGCCCGCCGCCGCTGGCCCTTGATCAGCGCCCAGTGGCCGGCGAGGTAGTGGCGGAAGCCGACGATCGCCTGGAGCTCGGGGTCGTCGACCGCGGCGTCGGCGAACAGCTCGAGCGTGGCGCGCAGCACGTCTTCGTGAAAGCGCACCGCGTGCGTGCCGGTGACGAGGTGCGACTCCGCGGGGCGCTCTCCACCCGACGCGAGCTCGTGCTTGTAGCAGCCCGGCACCGACAGCAGGTTCAGCGGCGCGAGGCGGCACAGGTTCGCGAGCCAGGGAAAGTCCGACGCGATGCGGTAGCTCTCGTCGAAGAGGCCGGCGCGCTCGAAGAGCTCGCGCGTCAGCACGGTGGGCTGCAGCGCGGTGAGCCAGCCCCAGCGCCACGCATCGAACACGTCGCCGCGGTAGCGGTGCTGCGGCCCGAAGCCGTCTTCGGCGAGGGCGGCCGAGGCCCAGTCGCCGAGCGGCTCGCGCGTGGCGTAGACGCGCAGCAGGGGGTCGCCGTGCGGCGCGGGCCCGAGGAAGCGCGCCGAGCCGATGCGCGCCGCCGTGTGGGGGTACCACTCGGCAATTTCGACGGCGAAGTGCCGGAGCTTCCGGCCCGGGCCGAAGATCTCCCACCACTCGCTGGTGACGAGCGACTCGCGGGGGAACGCCTCGAAGAACGCCGCCATCAGCGCGAGGTGGTGCGGCGGCCACTCGTCGTCGGAGTCGAGGAACGCGATCAGCTCGCCGCGCGCGGCGCGCAGGGCCGAGTTGCGGGCGCCGGCGACGCCCTGGTTCTCCTGCCGGAAGGCGACGATGCGCGGGTCGTCGAGCCCGGCCACCAGCGCGGGGGTCGCGTCGGTCGAGCCGTCGTCGACGAGCACGAGCTCCCAGTCGGTGAAGCGCTGCGCGAGCACGCTCGCGACGGCGCGCCCGAGCGTGTCGGCGCGGTTGTAGGTGGGCATCACGATCGAGAAGCGGGGCCGGCTCATGCGCTCTTCCTCCGCGGCGAGAGAACGGACAGCGACTGCGCGAGCGCGGCGCCGCCGAGCACCACCGGGTCGGCGCCGTGCGCCTGCACCTCGGCGAGCACCCGCGCCGCGAGCGCCCGGGAGGCGTCGCGGTCGGCGCGCGGTGCGGGCGCGCCCGCGGGCTTGCTCAGGTTGTGGTCGGCGTCCGCCTGCGTCGGCGCCTCGCCCTGCAGGCGGCGCAAGAGCTCGCCGGTGCGCGCCTTGAGCCAGTGGAGGCTCGGGCGCCGGTACACCTGCACCGCGAACGTCGGAGTGATGACGGCGTCCCAGCGCGCCTTCGCGTACGAGAAGTTGCCGAGCAGATTGACGCTGCGCAGGCCTCGGTCTGCCGTGTCGCGCATCGCGAGCGCGTACAGCACGTTGCCGGGCGCGAGCTCTTTGAAGGCGTCGTCGTAGGTCCACTCCATGGCGAACAGCGTGTCGCCGTACTCGAGCCCGAGCATCGCGGCGATCGGCAGCCCGTCGAGCAGGAGGAAGTGGAACAGCGGCGCCGTCTCTTGCGGCGCCTCGAGCATGGCGCGGAACAGCTCCACGCGCCGCGGCGAGCGCGAGATGCCGGCGTGCGCGTCGCGCTTCCAGCTGCGCTGCTCGACGTCGAGGTACAGGTCGAGCAGGGCCTGGGCGGCGCCGCGGCCGGCCGAGGCCCACAGCTGCACGTCGCCGCGCTCGAGCAGGGCGCGCATGCGGCGCACCACGTTGGCACGCTGGTGGCCGAGCCCGCCGAACCACGCGTCGAAGCCGCTCGCGAGCGACACCGTGGCGTTCGCGTTGTTGGGGAAGCGGCGCGCGTAGAAGCCGCGGCCGGCGAGCGCCTCGGCGGCGGCTCCGAGGGCAGCGCCCTGCTGCTGCTCCATGAGCTCGAGGAAGCTCCACCCCCGCTCGTGCGTGGCGAGGTGGTCGACGAACGCCACCGCGCACGGCGCCTCGTCTTCGGGGGCCGCGGCGAGGCTCGGGCGATCCATGTCGTGGATGGTGAAGTGCTCGAGCCGCGTGCACGTCACGCCCAGCAGGCGCTCCTTCACCTTCCGCAGCGGGAGGAAGCCCGCGAGCCGGGCGCCGTCGAACGCCAGCAGGAGCAGCGGCTGCGAGCCCTCGCGGGCGAACTCGTCGTGCGCCTCGAACGCGTCGAGGTACGCGGGCGTGATGAACGGCGAAGGCCGCCGCGAGGCCCGCGCGAGCTCGCTCAGCGCGCCGCGCCAGGGCGCGAGGTCGCCGAGGCGGGTGAACGCTTGAACCGCGAGAGCGCCGCGTGGAGCCAACCGTGCGAGAGCCATGGGAGCCCGCTTCGCAAGCCGCGTGCCCGGGCGGACGCGGCGGGGGGCCTCGCCGCGCCGCACGGTTTGCGGCGCGCGCCGCTCGGGGCGGGCGGCTCCCCGCAGCTCCTGCGCGGGCGGCACCGCCGGCGCGCGGCCTCAGACCGGCTTGAGCAGCTGCAGCTCGAGGCCGCCGAGGTCGGGGTTCGCGTAGTAGGCGGCGACCTGCCCGAACGACTCGGGCCGCGTGTACACGTCGCCGACCGGCGCCTCGATCGCGCGCACGATGACGTCGGCGACCTCTTCGGCGGTCTGCGAGAACGGCAGCGACCTCGAGTCGGCCCCGCCGTGCAGCGCGCTCTGGCCGAACTCGGTCGCGACGACTCCGGGCGAGACCAGCGTGACGTGAATGCCCGTGCCGTGCAGCTCCATGCGCAGGTTCGCGGTGAGCGAGTTCAAGAAGTGCTTCGCCGCCGAGTACGCCGAGCGCGCCGGCACGAACGGCACGCGGCCGAGCAGCGACGAGACGTTGATGAGGTGACCCCTGCCGCGCGCCTTGAAGTGCGCGCTGGCGATCTGCATGCCGTAGAGCGCCGACTTCACGTTGACCCGCATCATCTCGTCGACGTCGTCGTCGGTGAGCTCGGTGACGTTGCGGGTGATGCCGCGGCCGACGTTGTTCACCCACACGTCGACGTGCCCGTACTTCGCCACGGCGGCGTCGAGCAGCGCCTGCACCTCGGAGCGGCGCGTGACGTCGGTGACCAGCGCGAAGGCGTGGAGCTCGCGCGCGAGCGCCTCGAGGCGATCTCTGCGGCGCGCGCAGAGCACGGGCTTGCCGCCCCTCGCCGCGACCGCGCGCGCGAGCGCCGCCCCGATGCCCGAGCTCGCGCCGGTGATGACGACGACCTTGTCCATGCCGCACCTTCTAGCCCGGCCGCGCAGGTCGTGCGCGCGGCGGGTTTTGCGCGGCCCGCGCTACCCTTGCCGGGCACGCGCGGCGTCCCCGCGCCGGCCTCTCGGGGCGCGCGGCGGTGCCGGGTTTGCATCGGCGCTGCGGCATGACGACCCGCACCGCAATGCTGGCGCCGTCCGACGCGGGGCGCGCGCGCGCGTGGTCGGCGTCGCGGCTGAACCTGCCGTTCGACCTCGCGGCGGTGCTCGCCGCCCTCGCCGCCGCGACGCCGGGAGCCGAGCTCGCGGCGCCGCTCGCCGTCACGTGCAGCGTGGCGTGGCTGCTCGGGGCGACGGCGCTGCGGCACTACGCCCCCGAGCACGCGCGGCCGCCGTTCGAGGACGTCGCGCTGGCCTCGGTGCTCGTGCTCGGAGAAGCGTCGCTGCTCGCGCTCGTCTCGCTGGCGGTGCCGGCGGGCCCGCAGGTCGGCGTGTTCCTCCTCGCGGCGTGGCCGGCGGTGGTCGGCGCGCGACTGGCGATCTTCCGCCCGCTCGCGCGGCGCGAGGCCCCGGCTGCCGAGGCGCTCGTGGTGGGCGAAGGGCCGCTGGGGCGCGCGACGGCCGAAGATCTGCTGCGCGCCGGCAGCCACCGCGTCGCGGGCGCGCTGCGCTTCGGCGGCGAGCCGGCTCCGCGGCGCCCGTTCGCGCCCGAGCTCGGAGCCGCGGGCGACCTCGAGCGGGTCTTGCGGGCCGTGCCGGTCGACGAGGTCTATCTCGCGGGCGAGCTGAGGCACGCGGCCGAGGTGCAGGAGGCGATCCACGTGTGCGAGCGCCTCGGCATTCCCTTCGCGCTGCCGGCGTACACGTACCGGCTCGATCGCGCGCGGCTCGCGCCCGGGCAGGGGCTCGACGACGGCTACGTGCACTTCGTCACCATGCAGCCGCTGCCGGCCCAGTTCGCGTTCAAGCGGCTGTTCGACATCGTGGCTTCGGCGGCGGCGCTGCTGCTCCTGTCGCCCCTGCTCGGCACGGTGGCGGTGCTGATGAAGGCGGGCTCGAGGGGGCCCGTGCTGTTCCGCCAGCCGCGCGTCGGCCTGCACGGCAAGCCGTTCAACATGCTCAAGTTCCGCTCGATGGTGGTCAACGCCGAGGAGCTCAAGGCGTCGCTCGCGAAGCAGAACGAGGTGAGCGGGCCGGTGTTCAAGATGAAGAACGACCCGCGCGTCACGCGCATCGGGCGCTTCATCCGCAAGTTCTCGATCGACGAGCTGCCGCAGCTGGTGAACGTGCTGCGCGGAGACATGAGCGTGGTCGGGCCGCGGCCGCCGCTCGCGCCCGAGGTCGCGAAGTACGAGCCGTGGCAGCTGCGCCGCCTCTCGGTGCGCCCGGGCCTCACCTGCACCTGGCAGGTCAGCGGGCGCAGCCTCATCTCGTTCGAGCAGTGGATGTACCTCGACATGGACTACATCGATCACTGGAGCTTCTGGCGCGACCTGAAGCTGATCTTCGCCACCGTGCCGGTCGTGCTCACCGGCCGCGGCGCGAGCTGAAGGCTACGCCGCCTCGACGGGGGTCACGAACGGCGCGGGCGCCGGCACGGCCGCGCGGCCGCCGAACGCGATCGGGCGATCGCGCTGGGCGCGCTGCGCCGCCGTGTACTTCAGGTAGACGTCGCGCGTCTGGGCCTCGGGGGTCTTCAGCTTCCACACGAGGCCGAGCCGCTCGAGCCCGCGCAAGAGGTAGTACGAGAGATCGACCTCCCACCAGAACCAGCCCTGGTTCGCCGTGTTCTGGTGGTAGTGGTGGTTGTTGTGCCAGCCCTCGCCGCAGGTGAGGAGCGCGAGCAGCCAGTTGTTCCGGCTCGTGTCGGTGGTGAGGTAGCGGCGCCGGCCGAACACGTGGCTCAGCGAGTTGATGGTGAACGTGCCGTGCCAGAGCAGCACGGTCGAGACGAGCCCGCCCCAGACGACGAACGGCAGGCCGCCGATGGCGAAGAGCAGCACGAGCCCCAGGAGCGGCGGCGCCCACCAGAAGCGGTTCAGCCAGCGCAGCTCGGGGAAGCGCGAGAAGTCGCGGATCTGGTCGTCGCGCGCCGCCTCGTACTTGCGCGAGAGCATCCACCCGACGTGGCTCCACCAGAACCCGCGCTGGGTGGGCGAGTGCACGTCGTCTTCTTGATCGGAGTGCTTGTGGTGGTGGCGGTGATGCGACGCCCACCACAGTACGCCCTTCTGGGCCGACAGCTGCGCGAGGAACGCCAGCACGAACGCGAACGGCCTCGAGGTCTGAAAGGAGCGGTGCGAGAAGTAGCGGTGGTAGCCGATCGTCACGAACAGCATGCGGGCGAAGTACAGCCCCACGGCGAGCGCCACGTAGCTCCAGTGAAACGGCAGAAAGAACGCGAGCGCCACCAGCGCGTGCGCGAGCAGGAAGGGCACGCTCTTGCCCCAGGCGATGCGCTCGTCGGGCGCGCGCCGGCGCGAGGGTCTGTCGGGGAGCTGAGTGGGCATGAGAGCAAGGTAACCGCCGCGCGCGAGCGCTCGTCACGGCCGGGTCAGCGGGGCGGCGATTGCGCCCGCCGCCAGGCGGCTCGGCCCGCGCAGTCACTGCGTCACCGCCGGCACGTCTTGCGGGGGCCCTGCTGGCTCGGGCGATGCACCGCCTGTCGCCGCACAGGCGGACTGCCATGTCTCGCCGAGCTTCCCGCTCCTGCTCCTCGCCGCCGTCTTCTCGCGCTCGCCGCGTGTCAGCGCGGCCCGGGCCCCGGCCCCGATGACGGGGGCACCGGCGGCGGCGCCGATGGCGGCGAGCTGATTCCCACCACGAACGCCGAGCACAACGTGATGCTCCAGTCGCTCGGCTTCACCACGGGCCTCGGCCCGCGGCTCGACCCCGCGGGCGAGCCCGTGCCCGACGGGTACCACCCGCTGAAGACGCGCTACAGCGTGTTCCACCCGCGCGCGGAGCTCTACGTCGCGGGCCTCACCGCCGAGGGCAAGCGCGAGCACCTCTTCGACGACGCGTCGAAGGCGTGGGCGCGAATTCCGTTCACCGGCAAGCAGGACGATTCGTGGGCCGGCGCGAACCTCAAGAACGGCGTGGCGGGCGACTTCGACGGCGACGGCGTCGACGAGCTCTTCGTCGCGTACTACGTCGACGCCACGCAGAAGCTGCGCTACCTCGTCATCGACGTCGACGGCGCCACCGTGAAGGAGGGCGAGCTCGACCCCAGCGTGCCCTCGACGAACCTCGACGGCCTCTTGCAGCCCGCGCTCGCCGCCGGAGATCTCGACGGCGACGGCAGAGACGAGGTGGCCGTGGGGTTCAGCCGCTTCTACCTGGTCGACGCGCTCGAGAACGACCCGGTCGTCGCGGTGAAGGCGCTGCCCGGCCAGGACCTGAACGACGTGTTCGTCGCGATGGGCAACACCGACTGGGACGGCGCCGACGAGCTCGTCGTGACGTACACCACCGCGAACCAGACCATCGGGCGGTACGCCATCTACGAGGGCCTGGCGAACGAGCCGACCCAGCAGGGCCCGCTGACGTTCATCGTCGGCGGCGCGCAGCACGCCGGCCGCGACGCGCAGGTCGCCATCGGCGACGTCGACGGCGACCGGCTGGGTGAGATCGTCTTCGGCGGCCTCGTCGACGGCTCGAAGTGGTGCCTCTACGCGCTCGAGTACAACCGGCCCGCCGACGCGCCGCTCTACGGGTGGAAGCCGTTCTTCTACGACCCCGGCTGGGTGAACGGCGCGATTCCGCGCCCGCTCGTGCTCCTCGACTGGGACGGCGACTCCATCGACGAGATCTTCTTCAACGTCTACCTCTACGAGGTGACGCGCGAGCTGGCGCCGAAGCTCGTCAACATCGGCTTCGGCGACACGATGCGCCGCATGGCCGCCGGCGACGTCGACGGCGACGGCCGCGACGATCTCATCTACGAGTGGGGCACCGTCGAGGCGTACGGCCTCAACAGCCTCGACGTGCCCGCGCACAAGCGCTCGTGGAGCGGCAGCTCGACGCCGTACTACTCCGTCATCCTCGCGCCCCTGAACGTCGACGGCGACTCGGCGGTGGTGCGCTACGACGGCGAGCACGAGCTGTTGTTCAGCGCGCCGCGCGTGCTGGCCGTGATGGCGTCGCCGCCGTACCACGAGGGCATCGGGCAGAACGTCGATGCCACCGCCTCGACGTTCGGCAAGATCGTCGACCAGACCGTCGAGACCGAGACCTCGCTCGGCATGAAGACCGGCTTCTCGGTCGGCTACGAGGGCGACTTCGGCTTCTTCGGCGGCGTCGACCTCACCGTGAGCGTCGAGCAGTCGCTCGACTTCATCTCGGGGCAGTCGGCGACGATCGAGCGGTCGCACGCGTTCACCAGCGGGCCCGGCGAAGACAAGGTCGTCTTCACCACCGTGCCGTTCGACGTCTACTACTACGTCATCGTGTCGTCGCCCGACCCGAAGGACGTCGGCCGCACGGTGACGATCAACGTGCCGCGCGAGCCGCAGACCCTCGCGACCACCCTCGCCTTCTACAACGCCCACAACGGCGGCGGCGTCGACGTCGGCGGCAGCATCCTCGGCCACACCCCGGGCGACGTCTGGTCGTACCCCACGCTCGCCGAGCGCGACGCCCTGCTCGCCGCCGCCGACGAGAATGAGCCCGGCTACGACCCGCTGTGGAACGGCCCGATGGGCGTCAGCGAGGGCGGCGGCTTCGACACCCTCGGCATCAGCAAGACGCAGGGCAGCAAGCGCGGCGCGGCGATGGACTTCAGCGTCGAGGTCGAGTTCGTGAGCAAGTCCCCCGGCGGAGCCAAGGCCGGCACGTCGGTCGGCTTCCACTACGGCTACTCCACGACGCTGAGCACGTCGGACACCGCGTTCTTCGAGGGCACGGTCGGCAACATCCCCGCGGCGAGCTACACCGCCGAGAACCGCTACCAGTTCGGCCTGTTCGTGTACCCGTACTCGACCGGCGGCCAGAAGTTCCTGGTGATGAACTGGTGGACGGAGCGCTGACGCACTTCCTGCGCTGCGGGCCGGGCGCAGGGCAACGGGTGCACGGCGGCGGCGCCCGGAGCCGCTCGCGGCGCGCGGCGCGGCGCGTGCACTTGCCGACGGTGCATGAGCGCTCTGCAGGAGTTCAAGAAGTCCCACCCCGAGCAGCAGGTGTGGTTCGACTCGACGCCGTGGACGTACCACGCCGGCGGCCGCGGTCCGCGCGGGCTGCTCGTGCTCGGCGGGGCGCTGTCGTTCGGCGACTCGAACCACCGCCTGGTGTCGCTGTTCGAGCCGACCCGGCGGGTGCTGGCGCCCTCGTACCCGCCGGTGCGCAGCGTGCTGCAGATCACCGACGGCCTCGTGCAGCTCCTCGACCGCGAGCGGCTCCAGCGCGTCGACGTCTTCGGCCACTCGCTGGGCGCCGGCATCGCCCACGTCTTCGCGCGCAGGCACTGCGACCGCGTCGACCGCCTCGCGCTGTCGAGCTTCGGGCTGTGCTCGCCGCTCCACGCTCTGGAGACGCGCCTCGCGCTCGGAGGCATGAAGTGGCTGCCCGAGCCGGCCCTGCGCTCGTGGTCGAGCGGCGTCTTCCGCCGCCTCGGCCGCGACGCCGGCGAGAAGCGCGCCGCCGAGCTCGCGGAGCTCGCCCGCGACGTGCTCGGCCGCCACACGCGCCGGTCGATGCTCGACCAGGCCGCCTTGATGGGCGACCTCTGCCGCCACGCGCACGCCTACCGGCTCGACGAGCCGGTGCTCATGCCCGGCAAGGTGCTGCTCCTCTTCGCGAGCGACGACACCGGCTTCACCCGCGCCGAGCAGGACGCGCTCGCCCGCACCTACCCCGGCGCGATCGTGAGCCGGTTCGTGAACGCCGGGCACCTGATCGGGCTCACGCACGCGCAGGAGCTCCACCGGAAGCTCGAGTTCTTCTTCCGCATCACCCCGGCCCAGGCCGCGCTGCCGACCGCGAGGTCGGCATGAGCGTCGCGCTCTACCGCTCGATGCTGCGCATTCGCCGCTTCGAAGAGCGGTGCGCCGAGCTGTACGGCGCCGGCAAGATCCGCGGGTTTCTCCACCTGTACATCGGCGAGGAGGCCGTCGCTGCCGGGGCGCTCGCCGCGCTCGAGCCGAGAGACGCGGTGGTCTCGACGTACCGCGAGCACGGCCACGCGCTCGCGCGCGGCGTGCCGATGGGCGCCGTGATGGCCGAGATGTACGGCAAGGTCGAGGGCTGCAGCCGCGGCCGCGGCGGCTCGATGCACCTGTTCGACGCCTCGCGCCGCTTCTACGGCGGCAACGCGATCGTCGGCGGCGGGCTGCCGATCGCCGTGGGCCTCGCGCTGGCCGCGAAGCATCACGGCACCCGGGCGATCGCGGCCTGCTTCTTCGGCGACGGCGCGGTCGCCGAGGGCGTCTTTCACGAGTCCATCAACCTCGCCTCGCTGTGGCGGCTGCCGGTGCTGTTCCTGTGCGAGAACAACCGGTACGCGATGGGCACGCGCCTCGACCGGCACCAGGCCGAGGTCTCGTTGAGCGCCAAGGCGCGGAGCTACCGCGTCGAGGCCGAAGACGTCGACGGCATGGACGTGCTCGCGGTGCAGGCCGCGGTGAGCCGGGCCGCCACCGCCGTGCGCGAAGACGCGCGGCCCCGCTTCCTCGAGCTGCAGACGTACCGCTTCCGCGCCCACTCGATGTTCGACGCGGAGCTGTACAGGACGAAGGAAGAGGTGAGGAAATGGCAGGAGCGCGACCCGCTCGCGCTGCTCCGGCCGAAGGTGCAGACCGACCTCGACGCGCTGGAGCGCGAGGTCGCCGCCGAGGTCGACGCGGCGGTGGAGTTCGCCGAAGCCGGCACCCTCGAGCCCGCCGACCAGCTCGACTTCAAGGTGTACGCCCGATGAAGACGACCTACCGCAACGCGATCAAGGCAGCGCTCGTCGAAGCGCTCGAGAAGGACCCCCACGTCTTCCTGATGGGCGAAGACGTCGGCGAGTACGGCGGCTCGTACGCCGTGAGCAAGGGGCTGCTCGAGCGCTTCGGGCCCGAGCGCATTCGCGACGCCCCGCTCTCGGAGAACGGCTTCGTCGGCGCCGGCATCGGCGCCGCGCTCGGCGGCATGCGGCCGATCGTCGAGCTGATGACGGTGAACTTCTCGCTGCTCGCGCTCGATCAGATCGTGAACAGCGCCGCGACGCTGCTGCACATGTCGGGCGGGCAGCTCGAGGTGCCGCTCGTCATCCGCATGGCGTACGGCGCGGGCCCGCAGCTCGCGGCGCAGCACTCGCACAGCTTCGAGGGCTGGTACGCGCACGTCCCCGGGCTGCGCGTGGTGGCGCCGGCCACCGTGGAGGACGCGCGGGGCATGCTCGCGTCGGCGCTCGAGGAGCGCGACCCGGTGGTGATGTTCGAGCACGCCGCGCTCTACAACGCCGAGGGCGAGCTGACCGACGGCGTGGGTCGCGTGCCGCTCGAGGGCGCCCGGGTGCGCAGGCCCGGCACCGACGTCTCGCTCGTCACCTGGGGAGGCTGCCTGCCGCGCTGCCTGCTCGCGGCGCAGCGGCTGCAGGAGCAGGGCATCTCGGCCGAGGTGCTCGACCTGCGCAGCTTGAGGCCCCTCGACGACGCGGCGCTCGTGCAGACCGTGAAGCACACGCACCGCGCGCTGATCGTGACCGAGGAGTGGACCAGCGGCTCGCTCGCCGCCGAGCTCTCGGCGCGCGTGATGGAGCAGGCGTTCTACGAGCTCGACGCGCCGGTGGCGCGGCTGGGCTGCGTCGAGGTGCCGGTGCCCTACGCGAAGCACCAGGAAGAGGCCGCCCTGCCGCAGGTCTCGACCATCACCGAGGCCGCGAAGGAGGTCGTCGCGCACCATGGGTGACTTCCTCATGCCCTCGCTGGGCGCCGACATGGAGTCGGCCACGCTCATCGAGTGGAAGGTGAAGCCCGGCGACCGCGTGAAGAAGGGCGACATCGTCGCCGTGGTCGAGACCGTGAAGGGCGCCATCGACGTCGAGATCTTCGAGGAGGGCACCGTCATGGAGCTCGTGGCACAGCCCGGCGCCGAGGTGCCCGTCGGCGGCCTGCTCGCGCGCATCACGGGCGGCGCTCCGGCCGGGGCGCCGGCTCCGCAGGCCGAGCCCGCCGAGCGGCCGCGCGTCTCGCCGCGCCAGCGCCGCCTCGCGGCCGAGCAGGCGCCGCCGCGCACGATGCGCGAGGCGATCGGCGCGGCGATGGCGCGCTCGAAGCGCGAGATTCCCCACTACTACCTCGAGGCGCACGTCTCTCTCGAGGCGGCGCTGAGCTGGCTCGCCGCCGAGAACGAGCAGCGGCCGGTGACCGGGCGGGTGCTGCCGGCGGCGCTCCTGCTCAAGGCCGCCGCGCTCGCGGTGCGCGAGGTGCCCGAGCTCAACGGCACGTACGTGAACGGCGCGTTCACGCCGTCGAAGGCGGTGCACCTGGGCGTCGCCATCAGCCTGAAGTCGGGCGGGCTCATCGCGCCGGCGCTCCACGACGCCGACCAGCTGCCGCTGGCGGAGCTGATGAAGCAGCTCGCCGATCTCGTCGACCGCGCGCGCCGCGGAGCGCTCAAGAGCTCCGAGCTGGCGGACGGCACCGTGACGGTGACGAACCTCGGCGATCTCGGCGTCGAGTCGGTGTTCGGCGTCATCTACCCGCCGCAGGTCGCCATCATCGGCTTCGGCAAGGTGCTCGAGCGGCCGTGGGCTGAAGGCGGCAGGGTCGAGGTGCGCCGCACCGTCGCGGCGTCGCTGTCGGCCGACCACCGCGTGAGCGACGGCCACCGCGGCGGGCTGTTCCTCACGGCCCTCGATCGCCTGCTGCAGGAGCCCCAGAAGCTATGAGCCACGAAGAGCAGGTGCTGAAGGCGCTGGCAGACGTCGCCCCGGAGCTCGACGAGGCGGCGCTCGACAAGAAGGCGCCGTTTCGCGAGCAGCTCGATCTCGACTCGATCGACTTCCTGCGCTTCGTCGTGGCGCTCTCGAAGCTCGCGGGCGGCGACATTCCCGAGCGCGACTACCCGAAGCTGACGACGGTCGAAGGTTGCGCGCGCTACCTCGAGGCTGCGCGGCCTCGCGGCTGACCGGGAGCTTCAGCCGCATTCTTTGCGCGCCGCTCCCGGGCGGCCTGTGGGCGCCAGGCGTGGCACGCCCGAAGCAGGCCTTCGGGTCAACTTCTTCGCAGGAGGCCGCCATGAAGTGTCTCGTCGCGTCGCTGTGTCTGCTCGCCGCCGCGAGCGCGGAGGCGGGCACCCGCCAGGACACCGCCGTCACCCTCGGCGCCGGCGAGCGCATCTCGGAGGACCTCTACGTCGCCGGCGGCACGGTGGCCATCGAGGGCACCGTCGACGGCGACCTCATCGTCGCGGCCGGCGAGCTGCGCATCACCGGCGAGGTCACCGGCGACGTCTTCTTCGTCGGCGGCCGGGCGAGGCTCATCGGCCCGGTGCGCGGCAGCGTGCGCGGCGTCGGCGGCCAGCTCGACGTCGAGGGGCTGGTGGAAGACGACGTCGCCTTCGCGGGCGGCGCGGTCGACGTGGGGCGCTTCGGCTCGGTGGGGCGCGACCTGCTGGCCGCCGCCGGCGCCGCCACGATGCGCGGCGAGGTGTGGCGCGACGTGCGCGCCGCGGCCGGCCGCCTGGCCGTCGACGGCTTCGTGGGCGGCGGCGTGCAGGGCCAGCTCGGGCAGCTGACCCTCGGCGAGGCCGCGCGCGTCTTCGGCGGCGTGAAGATCGCGAGCGACTCGGACATCGTGCGCGAGCCGGGCGCCCAGGTCGTCGGCCGCATCGAGAAGGCGCCGCTGCCGGTGGCGGCGCGGAGCAACACCGGCATGGGCTTCATCGGCTGGCTGCGCAGCCTGGTCAGCCTGCTCGCGGTGTCGGCGCTGTGGCTGATGTTCTTCCCCGGCTTCTCGCGGCGCGCGATGGCGACGCTGCGCGAGCGCACCGCCGAGTCGCTCGGGTTCGGCGTGCTCGCGCTGCTCGCGGCCCCGCTGCTCGCGGCGGCGGTGTTCGTGACGGGCGTGCTGGTCGGAGGCTGGTGGCTCTCGGCGGTGGTGCTCGGCGCGCTGATGGTGGCCGCGGCGATCGCGGCGCCGCTGGTGGGCCACTTCATCGGCGAGTGGCTGACGAAGCCGCTCCGGCGCGCCGGCAACGAGCCGCTGCGGCAGGTGATCGGCCTCGTGGTGCTGACGGCGCTGGCCGCCGTGCCGGTGCTCGGGTTCTTCATCGTGTTCGCGACCGCCGCCGCCGGGGTCGGCGCCCAGCTGCTCGCGCTGCGCGGGCGGCTGCCGGTGCAGACGAGCGCGGAGCTCGACGCGCTGCGCGACCCGCCCGAGCAGCCTGCCGACGCCGAGGTGCAGGTCGGCTCGCCGTCTTGAGAGGAGCCACGTCATGAGAACGAAGACCTGGATGCTGCTGTCCGCCACCGCGCTGCTGCTCGCGGCCTGCCTGCCCGGCGTCAACGCGTACGTCGGCACCGCGGCCTCGAGCGGCCAGCCCGCCGGCTTCTGGTACGGCCTGTGGCACGGAGCGCTGGTGTGGCTCACGTTCATCATCTCGCTGTTCACCGACGACGTGCAGCTCTACGAGGTGCACAACAACGGCAACTGGTACGACGCCGGCTACTTCCTCGGGCTGCTCATCGCGCTGGGAGGCAGCCACGGCGCGCGCGGGCGGGTCCGCCGGAAGTGACTCGGGCCGCGGCCGAACGCGCTACCATCGCGGCATGCCCCGCGCCGGCCGGACGTCATGACCGAGCCCACGCAGTTCGCCGAGCTGTTTCACCGGCTGGGCCTCGACGAGCTCGACGCAGACGCCACCTGCGACGCCACGTTCGTGCCGGTGCCCGACGCGCAGGGCCGCTCGGCTCCGCGCGCGCCTGCCGCCGAGGCCGCGCTCTCGGGCACGCTCCCGCGCCTGCTGCTCGAGAGCCCCCGCGCGGCGCGGCTCGAGCCCGCGGCCACCGAGCTCGAGGCGCTGCACGTGCTCGGCGAGGGCGGCATGGGGCGGGTGCTGCTCGCCCGGCAGGGCTCGCTCGGCCGCGACGTCGCGGTCAAGGTGCTGCGGCCGGGGGCGGTCTCGGAGGCGGCGGCCGAGGTGTTGATTCACGAGGCGCGCACCACCGGGGCCCTCGAGCACCCGTCGGTGGTGCCCGTGTATGCCCTCGCGTGCGACGGCAGCGGGCAGCCCGCGGTGGTGATGAAGCGCGTCGAGGGCGTGCCGTGGCGCGAGCTCATCCACGACGCGAGGCACCCGTTCTGGGCGCGCGCCGCCCGGGGGCGCGACCCGATCTCGTTTCACGTCGAGGTGCTGGTTCAGGTCTGCAACGCGGTGGCGCACGCGCACCAGCGCGGGGTGCTCCACCGCGACGTGAAGCCGGCCAACGTGCTGCTCGGCGATCTCGGCGAGGTGTACCTCGCCGACTGGGGGGTGGCGCTGAAGAAGGCCGAGGCGGCGGCGACGCCGGTGCGGCTCGTCGGGACGCCGGCGTACCTCGCGCCCGAGATGGTCACGGGCGATGCGCGGCTCGTCGACGAGCGCACCGACGTCTACCTCGTCGGCGCGACGCTGTACGAGGTGTTGACCCACGCGCCGCCGCACGTCGGCACCAGCCTGCGCGAGGTCATGCAGCACGCGTTCGAGTGCCCCGAGCCCCAGCTCTTCCCCGACGCGCCGCCGCTGCTCGCCGCGGTGTGCAGACGCGCGATGGCGGCGGACCCGTCGAAGCGCTTCGCGTCGGCCACCGCGCTGCGCGACGAGCTCCAGCGGTTCTTGCAGCACCGCGGCGCCAGCGCGCTCGCCGCGGCGGCCTCGCGACGCCTGCAGGAGCTCGAGGCGATGGGCGCCGCCGCGGCCGACACCGCCGAGCAGCGGCGCCGCTGGCACGTGCTGCTCTCGGAGTGCCGCTTCGGCTTCCAGCAGGCGCTCGAGAGCAGCCCGGATCACGACGGAGCCCGCGAGGGCCTGCGCCGCTGCCTCGAGGTGGCCGCGCGGCACGAGCTCGAGCGCGGCGCAGCAGCGGCGGCCGCCGCGCACCTCGCCGAGCTCGAGCACCCGCCGGCGGAGCTGGTGTCGGCGCTGCAGCGCCTCGAGGAGCAGGAGCGCGAGCGGCTGAAGGCCCACGCCGAGATGGAGCGGCTGAGCCACGAGCTGAGCCTCGACGTGGCCTCGCGGCACCGCACGGCGGTGACCCTCGGCATGGCCGGCCTCATTCTGGTGATCGTGGGAGCGATGGCGGCGGTGAACCGCGAGCGCATGGCAGCCGCCTACGACACGGGCTTCCGCATGGTGCCGCTGGCCGTGACCGCGCTGGGGTGGTCGGCGGCCGCGCTCCTCTGGCGCAAGGCGCTCTTCAGCAACCGGATCAACCGGCAGGTGATGGGCCTCATGGGGGTCGGCATCTTCGGCGCCCTCGTGCAGCGCGGGTTCTCGCTGGTGTTCGACATCAGCACGCCCGCCGCCGTCACCCAGAACGGCGTGCTCTTCGCCGCGCTGGCGGCGTTCGCGACGATGACGGTGCACCGCAGCTTCTTCGCTCCGGCCCTGTGCTTCCTCGCGGGGCCGGTGGCGGTCGGGTTCTGGCCCCAGTACGCGGTCGCGCTGTTCGGCTTTGCGTCGGCGGTCGGCGTGGCGCTGGCGTCGATCGCGGTGTGGCGCGCACGCAAGGAGCCGCCGCTGGCCTGACGGCCGCGCGAGGTCGGCGGGCTCCGCGCGTCAGGGGCCCAGCAGCTCGCGCGCGATCACCAGCCGCTGAATCTCGCTGGTCCCCTCTCGCGTACAGCTTCGCGATGCGGGGCTCTTCCCCGTCGCGCAGCCGGCGTCGAGCGCCGCCGCCAGCCGTCTCGATGCGGAACCGTCAGGGCAGGATGATGTCACTCGCGACGACGTCTTCCACGTTGCGATTGGTGTCCTTCACGACGAAGTACAGCCACCCGTCGCTGCGGAAGTGCGGGAAGACCGCGCGCTGGCCCGCGCTCATCACCGTTACGGCGCGGCGCGTGCCGGTCAGGAGGTCGATGACGTAGATGTTCGACGCGGTGCCGATCATGCCCATGAACGTGTTGTCCGTGGGGCTGGAGAAGCCGAGGTCGGCGTAGTCTGCCGCTGTCACGAAGTGGTGGTAGGTCAGATAGCGCTCGTCGTAGCTGAAGCTGGCCTGCGCGCCGGGGCCGCAGAGGTTGCCGATCATCGGCGCGCCGCCGTCGGGCTGTGGCGTGCGCAGCGCGTAGCCGCCGTCGCGCTTGCGCAGCGCGATCATCATGCCCGAGGGCGAGCTCGCGACGTCGCCCTCGTTGGGCGTCGGCACGTCGCGGGGCTGGCTCAAGACGAAGCCCGAGCCGGTGAAGGTCACCGGATGGATGCGCACCTGAGAGGTCGGGCCGAAAGCGAACCGCGCCGGCTCGATGTTCCCGTCGTCCGCCTCGAAGTTGCTGGTCGTCACGGAGTAGGCGCCCTGCAGGCTCGCCGACAGCTCGGGGTTGAGCCCCAAGCCGGCGGCGCCCGAGCACCCCGTCTCAGTGAGGGTGAGGTTGACGCTCGCGCCGCGGAGCAGCGACATCGGGCAGAGGCGTGCGCCACCACCGGCGCCGTGAAACAGGAAGGCTGAGTTGTCGGGGAAGAAGCCGGGGATGTACTGGCCGGCGGTGTTGAGGGTACGCGGGCCGACGAGGTCGTGCACCGTCGAGCCGCCCGGCGCTGCCGTCGCCTTGCCGCCGTGGGCCACGAAGCGCCCGTCAGGAGCGCTGCGAGTCAGGTACGCCGAGTCGTAGCTGTACTCGCGCAAGATGCGCATCGTGCGGCTGGTGTTGAGGTTGTTCCACCCCGACGAGAACGAGTACAGCGTCGACGGAGGGAAGGTCGACAGGCAGCCACGGCCGACCGAGCCGCCGTCGCAGCCGAACATCACCATGCCGGCCTGCCGGTTGAGCTCGGCCCAGCCGGCGTCGCCGGTCAGCGCGACGATCGATGCGACCTCCGGCCACAGCACGTTGCAGCCGGCGTCGTCGACGATGAAGCCTGAGCCGCCCGCGGCTCCACCGGCCGAGCCGCCGCCCGCCGAGCCGCCGCCCGCCGAGCCGCCGCCCGCCGAGCCGCCGCCCGCCGAGGCGCCACCCGCCGAGCCGCCGCCCGCCGAGCCGCCGCCCGCCGAGCCGCCGCCCGCCGAGGCGCCACCCGCCGAGGAGCCAGCGCTGCCGCCTCCGGTCGCCGCCCCTCCGCCCGAGCCCGTGTCTACGCACTGACCCGCGGTGCAAACGCGATTGCCCTTGCAGTCGGTGTCCTTCGTACAACCCGAAGGGCCGCTGCACGCGGCAAGCAGGGCCGCCGACGTGGTGGCCCCCACCCACAGCCAGACTGCGTGTCGAATGACCATCGGTGGGACCTACTACAGCTTTGGGCGCGCCATCCATGCGACCGAGACCTCGCACAGCGCGACCTGGCGGCCTGGCCTCATCGACGGGCTGCGCCGCGCGTGGGACTCCGTGACGAATGCGGTGGGCGGCGCCGGCGAAGCGGCCTCGCAGTCACCCCTTCGCGTGCGAAGCCGCCTGCTGCGCGCGGACCTGGGCCCGGGTGTAGCAGCGCAGCGCCCGCGACAGCGCGGCCACCGAGCCGTCGAGCGCCACCGCGTCTCCGGCGGCGAGCTCGGCCAGCGCGGGCGCGAGCTCCACGAGCCCGGTGCCGGCGCGGGCGACGAGATCGCGGGCGAGCGCCGCCGCCTCGCGCACCATCGCCGCCGGCTCGGCGCCCAGGCGAATCTCCCAGAACGCGTTGGTCTCGCCGCGAATCGCGAGCGCGGCGTTCGGCATCATCGGCGCGAGGCCGCGCCGGGCCGGCCCGGTGCAGAGGCAGTAGCGCCCCTCGCCCGGCTTCGTGACGACGGTCATCGCGTTCGACGCGTGCGCGGCCGACACGTCTCCCCAGACGCCGCGAGCGGTGAAGTCCCTCACCACCCGGCGCCACGGCCCTGCGGGAAGGGTGCCGCCGGTGCGGTACACCTCTTTCATCGCGTCGACGTCGACGCGGCCGAGGCGGGCCTGCATCGCGTGGAAGAGGTAGCGGTTGCGCGCGCAGCTGTTGGTGTACGCGTAGCGCATGCCCCGGCCGAGCAGCTCGCTCGTCGAGAGCCGGCCGCTGGCGAAGGCGAGGAACAGGCCGAGCGACTTCTTCATCCCCGTGGCGACCTTCGGCCTGAAGCCGCCGTGCGCGTCCCAGGTCCACAGCTCCCGGTCCTTCGCGAGCCACTCCGACTCGATGGCGCGCGGGTGGGCGACGCTGTTGTTGGCGTAGAGGAAGTCGGTCTCACCGAGCATGCCGGCCTCACGGATGGCGAGCGGCTCGCGCCGGCTCTCGCAGACGTAGCCGTAGTGGTCGTCGGCCCAGAAGCCTCCCACGGTGTTCTGGTCGCCGAAGCCCACGTCGCCGATCGGCCAGCTGCTCTCGAGCCGTTGCGCCTCGCGCGCGTCGTCGCAGAAGCGCAGGGCGTGAATGACCGAGGCCGCGCGGCGGATTCCGTAGCCCCACGTGCGGCGCGGCTCGAGGAGCTTCGGGCCGCCGCCGTGGTGCACGTAGGCGAGCCCCTTCGAGTTGATGCCCGGGTGACCGAAGAAATAGATGGCTCCGGCGCCGCCGATCTCGCCGGTGGCGCCGAACGGCGAGTAGATGAACGCGTTGCCCCGCTCGGGGAAGGCGACGAGCGTGACCTGAAACGAGAGATCGTGGTCGCCGGTCGAGCCCGTCACCAGCCGCCCGTCGGTCGTGGCGCGGCCCCACGCCGCGACTCCGGAGCAGGCCAGCGGTGGCAGCTCGGGCAGGCCGGGCCCGCCCAGGTAGTCGGCGGCGGGCGGCCGGTGGCCGACCCAGAGGTCGAGCACCTGCGCGTACGACATCGGCACGCCGGCCTCGGCCGCGCCGGCCGCCCAGCCGCGGCACAGCTCGAGGAGCCACGGCGTGTGGCGGCGGTGCTGCTCCTCCCAGCGGCCGAGCTCATCGAGCTCTGCCGCCGAAAGCGGCGTGCCGGCGTGGCGCTCGAGGATCCACCGGCCGAAGATCTCCACCAGCTGCTGCGCGTACTGGCGGCCCATCTCGAAGTCCGAGCCCTGCAACACGATGATCGGCGTGATGCTGGGCACCAGCGGGACGTCGCCGGCGAAGTCGATCTCGGTGCCGTGGGACTCGAGGCGCTCGGGCTCGAGGTCGCCCTCGTCTCGGCCGCGGCCGCGGAGGCGCCGGGCGAGCGCGCGGGCGAGCCGCCGGGCGCGGCGCAGCGCGCGGAACGCCTCCCGCCAGCGGCCGGCCGTCGCGTGCCACTTTCCCTGGTGCAGCGCGATCACCGCCGCGTCGAGCTCGCGCACGCGGGCGGCGTAGGCCCGCGCCGAGGGGTCGAGCTTCGCGATCTCGATGTTGGCGAGGCAGAGCGCGGTGCGCACCCGGTCTTTGAGGCGCATCGCGCGAAAGTACCTCGCGTTCTTCGCGGCGAATCGCAGCAGCCCGAGCAGCCCGAGGCGCCGGCGCTTCGCGCTCATGCGATGGGCTGCACGATGAGGGTCTGCCATGCCTCGGGGTCGGGCGTTCCTGCGGGCGAGGTGCACCGCGCGCCCCGTCGTCCCCACCGCGAGGTCGAGCGGCAGCACCGCCTCGACGTCCACCGCTCGAGGCGTGACCGAGTGGTAGCGCGCGAACGGCGGCGCGACGATGCGGGCGCCGCCCGCGTGCGCGGCCTCGGTCAGCTCGTGGAAAGCGGCGCCGAAGAACGCCGGCAGCCCCGCCATCGGCACGGTCTCGCGAATCGCGAGCGCGGGTCCCGCGCTCAGGGAAGTCTCCTCGACGACGTAGCCCATGACGGCCTCCGATCTGCCCGGAAGTGATGCATCGCCCGTGCGCGCGCGGGCCGCCGGCTTGCAGGTGCTGGCGGCATGAGCTCCACACGTCGCGAGACCTTCGCCGCCGGCGCAAGCCTTGCGCTGGCGCACGTGACTCGCGCAGGCCGGGCTCCGGCGGGAGCTCCGTCATGAGCCTGGTGACCCGGTGGTTGCGCGGACAGATGGGGCGGCTCTTGCCGCATGCGCCGGCCGGCCCGTCTGAAGGGCGCATCGCGCTGCCCCCGCCGCAGCGCACCGGAGGCCTGCCGCTCATGGAGGCCCTCTCGCTGCGGCAGTCGAGGCGTGAGTTCTCGACGGCGCCGCTGTCGCGGCAGCGGCTGTCGGACCTGCTGTGGGCGGCCGACGGCATCAACCGCCCCGAGGTTCACGAGCGCACCGCCCCGTCGGCGATGAACCTGCAGGAGATCGACGTGTACGTCGCGCTCGCCGAGGGGCTCTACCGCTTCGACGTCGAGCAGCACGCGCTGGAGCTGGTGGCCCACAGCGACGCGCGCGGCGTGACGGGCCTGCAAGACTTCGTGGAAGTGGCGCCGGTCGATCTCGTCTACGTGGCGGATCAGCACCGCATGCGGATCATCCCTCCGGGCCGGCGCGACAGCTATGCGTCGTTCTGCGCCGGTGCGATCGCGCAGAACGTCTACCTGTACTGCGCCTCGGTGGGGCTCGCGACGGTGGTGCGCGGCCTGTTCGATGAGGCCGCGCTGGCGGCCGCGCTCGGGCTCGAGCCGCACCAGCACATCATCCTCACGCAGACGATCGGGCAGCCGCTACCGCGCGACTGAGGGCCAGGTATCGGCGCGTATGGACGGGTTCCCCGAGCGCCGGGAGTGGGAAGGGCTCAGTGCTGACGAACCGACAGCGGCCGATGAGCGTGGCGGGCGACTCCAGCTAGAGCGGCATCGTGATGACCACGTTGCCCTTCTTGTGCCCGGCCTCGACGTACGCGTGGGCGGCGGCGATCTCGTCGAGCGCGAAGCGCCGGTCGATGATCGCCCGCAGCCGGCCCGCCGCGAGGAGCGCCGCGAGCCGATCGAGGTCACCGGGTTCGAGCCTCGCCGAGCCTCGCACCGAGACGAGCTTCCCGCCCTTCGCGAGCAGCGCCTTGCCGCCCGAGGGGAGCTTGCCGACGGCGTCGAACACCACGTCGTACAGGCGCCCGCCGGCGGCCACGTCTTCCTTCGTGTAGTCGATGACGTGCGCCGCGCCGAGCTCGCGCACCAGGCCCAGGTTCGCAGTGCTGCACACCGCGGTGACCTCGGCGCCGAGGTCCTTCGCGAGCTGAACCGCGTACGTGCCCACGCTCCCCGACGCTCCATACACGAGCACCGACTGCCCCTTCGCCAGCCCGCTCTTCTTCAGGAAGTGCTGGGCGGTGAGCGCGCCGACGGGCACCGCCGCGGCTTCCTCGTAGCCGAGGTTGGCGGGCTTGTGCGCCACGATGCCGTGCTTCGCCGGGTCGCCGCCCGACTCCGCCATGCAGCGGTACTCGGCGTGCGCTCCGAAGCCGAAGCCGGTGAAGGCGAAGACGGCGTCCCCGACCTTGAAGCGCGACACTCCGCTGCCCACGGCCTCGACGTCGCCGGCCAGCTCGAAGCCGAGCACCTGCGCCCGCTTCGGCCGGAGCAGGCCGTTGAACAGCCGCGCCAGGAACGGCGAGGGCCGCCGCATTCGCCAGTCGCCGGCCGCCACCGTCGCGGCCCGCACGTGGATGAGGATCTCCCCCGCCTTGGGAACCGGCGTGGCGACGTCCTTGACCTGCACCACTTCCGGGGGCCCGTACTGCTCGTACACCGCCGCTCTCACGCCACGCCTCTCTGCTCGGCGGCACGCGCCTCCGGGCCGACGGACGCTACTCCAGCTGAGCCGCGTTGCATCGGGTCGCGGCGGGTCGAGAGGACGAGCGCGATGACGAGCGAGGCGACGGCGGCGACGGCTCCGGCGGCGAACGCGGCTCGGTGGCCGAAGGCGCCCACCGCCGCGCCGAGGGCCGGGACGCCGATGCCCATCGCGAGGTCGAAGCACGCCGCGTACGCGCCCAGAGCGACGCCCCGATTCTGGGGCGGCACGCGCCGAATGGCCTCGACGCCGAACGACGGGAACGCGAGCGAGAAACCGAGCCCGGTCACCGCCGCGGCACCGACGGCCAGCGCTCCCGACGTCGCGAGCCACATGCCGAGCTGACCCGCGGCCGCGATGGCGGCAGACGCAGCCGCGACCCGCGCGCCACCGAGGCGATCGGGGAGCGCTCCGAAGAGCAGCCGGGCGAGCACGTACGCCGCACCGAACGCGGTCATGGCGAGCGGCGCGTGCGACCAGCCCCGCTCGTGGAAGAGGAGCGTCGAGAACGCGGCGATGGCACCGAAGCCCAGGGCGCCGAGCGCCAGCCCGGCCCCGGGGAGCCAGATCAACCTGCCGACGTGATGAAACGCGAGCCTGGTTCCACCGGCAGGCTTCACCGGCCGCAGCGACCCCAGCGCTGCGAGGCCCACCAGCGGAGCGACCGACGCGGCGACGCTCATTCCGGTGAACCCGAAGCGGCCGTCGAGCGCGGCGCCCAGCGGAGCGCCGGCCGCCAGCGCGCCGTACATGGCGATGCCGACCCACGCCATCACCACCCCGGAGCGCTCCCTGCCGGCGAGCGCGATACCCCACGCGAGGGCGCCGGTGATGACCAGGCTCTCGCCGAGGCCCAAGAGCCCTCGCCCGACCAGCAGCAGCGTGAAGCTGGCCGACGGAGTCGCCACCGCCGACGACGCCGCGTACATCGCCCCGGCGAGGGCCGACACCAGGAGGCCAGGCAGCACGGCGGCGCGCGGCCCTCGTCGATCCGAGCGGGTGCCCGCCGCGTGACGGGTCAGCAGGGTCACCCACGACTGAGCCCCGATCGCGATCCCCACCATGAACGGCCCGAAGCCGAGCGCGTCGTGAACCCGGGCCGGCAGCACCGGCAAGGGAAGACCCATGGCGAGGAACTCGGCGAAGACCATCACGCAGATGGGCGCGAGAGCCCTCCACAGCGGGGTCGCGGCGTCGGGGGGCGAGGTCGAGGTGAGGAGGGCTGCCGGCTGCTGCGCTGGAGTCGTCATGCGCAGGCTTGTCTTCCTTTCCGCGGAGGCAAGCCAATCGCATGTTCGGAGGACAGCCCTCAGCGAAGCTGAGGACGCGAAGGGCGCTCCGCGGGAGGGGTGCGCACGTCACGGCGAGGTCACCGCCTCACCGCCACGTCGGCGCTTCACTGCATGTAATAGGGCGTCGCGATCGCGCTGCGGCACTGCCAGTTGAAGCTCCGCAGCTGACCGATGACGCCGTCGGCCGAGAAGCCGCTCACGTAGTGCATCGCGTTCGCGCGTAGGGCCGCGTCGGACCGCCCCGAGTAGTGCCAGGCCATCGCCGCCACGTACGCGACCTCGCCCCAGTGCTCGTCGAAGCCGTCGGGGGCGTTCGCGCCGTCGAGCCCGAGCAGGTAGTGCGGCCGGCCCGTCGACGGCGCCCGGTTGTCGGCGCTCGCGAGCCGGCGGCCGAGCCGGATGATCGAGCGGATCGCCGTCGCTCGCCGGGTGCTGTCGGCGTCGTCGGCGTACGCCTCGAGCGCATCGGCGGTGATCGCGCTCATCCACGGGCTGCAGACGAGCGTCGCGGGCGTCGCGCTGTCGAGGTTCGTGTACTCCGAGATGTCGTGCGCGGCCGGCGTGTGGGCGAAGCAGCGGTGGTTCGCGTCGAGCATCTTGTTCGCGGGCGCACCCGAGAGGTTCAGCGCCGTGTCCTGAATCGCCTCGAGGTTCGTGACGATGGTGTTGGCGCGCGCGCGGAAGGTCGCGGCCTGGTCGTCGCTGACGCGCGCCGCGAACACGTTCGCGAGCAGCCCGAAGCCGGCGTGGCGCTCGGTCCAGAAGCCGGTGCTGATCTGGCCGGTGTAGCCGCTCACCGGGCTGCGGTTCGCGAGGGTCTCGGCCGCCTCGCGGAACCGGTCGTCGCCCGAGAGCAGGTAGTGCAGCGCGAGGTTCTGCGTGTAGACGTATTTCAGGTCGGTGCTCGGCGGCACGGTCGAGCTGGCCAGCAGGCGCTGCCGGTACAGATCGGTCTCGCGCCAGGCGCTCTGCAGCGGCCCCAGCGCGCCGGTCACCGCGTAGCCCCGGTACAGCGCCGTGCCGCGGTCGTACAGCCAGGAGCCCGAGGTGCCGATGCCGGCCGCGAACGCCGCGGAGCCCCAAGTCGTGTAGTTGCAGCGCGTCTTCCACGCATCGAGCGGTGCGGCCGTCACCGAGGCGTTCGTTACGAGGTGTCCGGCGACGGTGCTGGCCACCAGGAACTCCGCGGGCAGCGTCACCCAGACGCGCGGCGTGCGCACGGTCGCGGTGGCGAGCGTCTCGTCTTGCAGCAGCGAGTCGACCGCGACCGGCGTCAGCGCCGGCGCGGCGACGCCGAGCGCGACCTCGGCGGTGGCGGTGCCGGCGGGCGCATCGAACTGCACCTGGAGGCTGCGCGCATTGCCACTCGGGTATGTCGCCAGCACCCGCGAGTACGTCGCGACCACGTTGCCGCCGATGCGCACCGCGAGGGGCGTGGAGACCGGTACGCCGTCTGAGACCGGCAGCCCGAAGTTCACGCGCTGCGTGCCGGTCACGCCGCTCGCCGGCGTGAGCGTGACGGTCACCGTGGAGGACGTCTGCATGCCGCCTGCGGTGGCACTTCCGCCGGCGGTGGCTGTTCCTCCGGCCGTGCCCATTCCGCCCGCGGTGGCCACTCCGCCCCCGGTGGCCATTCCGCCCGCGGTGGCCACTCCGCCCGCGGTGGCCATTCCGCCCGCGGTGGCCATTCCGCCTGCGGTGGCCATTCCGCCCGCGGTTGCCATTCCGCCCGCGGTGGCCATTCCGCCCGCAGCGCCTGAGCCGCCCGCCGAGCTTCCGCCGGCGGTGCCGCCCGGCATGCCTCCGCTGCAGGAGCACGTGAAAATCACCAGGAGCGCTGCGGTCGTCCGAGGGGTGTGCACGGGAACCCCATGGTGCCACGAGCGGGAAAAACGGCTCAGCTCGAAGCGCGAAGCACAGCTCTCACTGGCCGCATGGCGAGCGTCGAAACGCGCGTCTTGGATCGCGGTCGACACGAACGAGCGCGTGACTGGCCCCTCGCTCAGCCAGTTTGACGCCGCATTCGCCGACGGCCGAACACGATGACCAGCCACACCCACTGGCCTGAGGCATCTACCGCGCCGCAGCCGCAGCCCCCCGCGCCGTCGCTGCCACCACCTGCTGCACCACCTGCTGCACCACCTGCCGCGCCGCCTGCTGCACCACCTGCTGCACCACCTGCTGCACCGCCTGCCGCGCCGCCTGCTGCACCACCTGCCGCGCCGCCTG